>CDZH01036581.1_pt1 | contig 908438 bp, 713 predicted proteins | sample 557721 | NCBI WGS metagenome assembly CDZH01 (sample SAMEA3182062, study PRJEB8094) | gut metagenome | biome: human; feature: gut; material: Stool; isolation source: human stools | place: Canada | collected 2013-01-14 | reverse complement strand
CCTCAGGGCCCGACCGGGCCAGCGACGGGGAAGGCGGCGTTCCGCCGCTGTTGTCGCACGTGTCTCCCTCGCAGGGACACGGTTCGGGTTCTTTCCTGCCCCCCGGTTCCGTCGGCACCACGTCGATGCTGTAGTTGCAGATGGAGGTGTTGCCGCTTGCCGGATTGTAGTCGATGTTGGTCTGGCTGACTTCCCAGCTGTAGGTGCCGGAGGGGAGCTGCGCCCCGCCGGTCCCCGTGTGGTATTTGTGCCCGCCCTGTTCGCCCGCCGTCTGCGGGTTTTCCTTCAGATCCACCTGCGCCACCACGTTGCCGCCGGAGTCCTTTACTTCCAGGATTCCCCAGTCGTCCACCCCAAGGAAGAGCGAGCAGGTGCCGTAGAGTTTTTTGCCCTCCGCTCCTTCCGGGATGGTGAATGTCCCGTGCGCACTGTACCCGTCCGCCGACGTGCTCGGCGGTCCCACAGTGATTTCAGCGTGTTCGTGGATTTCTTCAAATGGCAGCGGGTCGGGCTCCGGAGCTGCCTCCATGCCCCGCCTGCCGGGGCTGCCGCCGGCTCCAAAGTACCATTTCCGGTAGCCGGGAACGGCAGAACGATGGACGGAGGAGGAACGATGAGGCGGATTCATCAGGTATTCAAGAGTCGGGGGTAATGAAGGAAGCGAGGGGGGCCGCCCTTTCCTGATCGTTTTATCAATAGTATGATCTGAAGTCGGTGTCGATAGAATTTTATTTGTATGTTTTTGATTTTTTATAAAAGATGGTCATTATTTTACACGAAAAGATAATATTATAATTCTTACGTTCAGTGCATTCCCTTAATAGACATCAATGTTGTCTGTTTGTTAGAAAATGTCCCTGATAGATGGCCTCTCTTCCTGGCCACTGTCAAATTTCCCGGAAGAGGCTATCTGGTATTTTATTCCTGGCTCAAGGAAACCCGGTAATAAAAAAACTCCCGACAGCCGAGGCCGCCGGGAGTTTTTGTAGAGCGTCTTAAGAAGGAGTCCTCTTTAGAAGCAGAGGCCTTCCTTGGCATTGGCCCGCATGAAGTCGCGGTTGAGGCGGGCGATGTTGTCCACGCTGATGCCTTTCGGGCAGGCGGCTTCGCATTCGTATTGGTTCGTGCAGTTGCCGAAGCCTTCCGCTTCCATCTGCTTCATCATGGCCAGGACGCGCTTGGAGCGTTCCGGCTGGCCCTGCGGCAGCAGATTGAGATGGGCGATTTTGGCGGACGTGAACAGCATGGCGGAGGCGTTTTTGCAGGAGGCCACGCAGGCGCCGCAGCCGATGCAGGCGGCGGCGTCAAAGGCGGCGTCCGCCTTCACTTTTTCCACGGCGATGTTGTTGGCGTTCGGCGCGGAGCCGGTGCGCACGTCAATGTAGCCGCCGGCGGCGATGATGCGGTCCAGGGCGGAACGGTCCACCATCAGGTCCCGCAGGATCGGGAAAGCCTTCGCGCGGAAGGGTTCGATCCAGACGGTGTCGCCGTCCTTGAACTTGCGCATGTGAAGCTGGCAGGTGGTTACCTGGCGTTCCGGCCCGTGGGGAATGCCGTTGATGGTCAGGGAGCACATGCCGCAGATGCCTTCCCGGCAGTCGTGGTCAAAATGGATGGGTTCCTTGCCTTCCTTGACCAGACCTTCATTGACGATGTCCAGCATTTCCAGGAAGGAGGCATCCACCGGAATGTCCTTGGCGGCATAGGTCTCAATGCGGCCCTTGGCGTCACGGTTTTCCTGGCGCCAGACCTTGAGAGTGAGATTGAGTGTTTTAGCCATGTTATAATCTTTCTTTTAAGTGTTAATGTATTGGCTATCTTTACTTGTAGCTGCGGATGGCAAGGTGCACGTTCTCGAAGGTCAGCGGTTCCTTGTGGAGAACAGGCAGGCTGTCCACGCCGGTGTATTCCCAGGCGGCTACGTAGGCGTATTCATCGTCGTTGCGCTTGGCTTCGCCGTCCGGCAGCTGGTATTCCACGCGGAAGTGCGCGCCGCAGGATTCCTGACGGTTCAGGGCGTCATAGCAGAGCAGCTGGGCGAATTCTAGGAAGTCAGCCACGCGGCAGGCTTTTTCCAGTTCCGCGTTGATGCCGTCCGCCGTGCCGGTTACGCGCACGTTTTCCCAGAATTCCTTGCGGAGCTGGGGAATGCGTTCAATGGCGTGGGTCAGGCTTTCTTCCGTGCGGGCCATGCCGCAGTCTTCCCACATGATGAGGCCCAGTTCCCGGTGGAAGGAGTCCACCGTCTTGGTGCCTTTCACGTTCAGGAGTTTGTTGATGCGTTCCTTCACCTCGTCTTCCGCGGCCTTGAATTCCGGGGAGGCGGTGGTGACGGCGCCCGGCTTGGTGGTCGTCAGGTAGGCGGGAAGCGTGGCTGGGATGACGAAGTACCCGTCAGACAGGCCCTGCATCAGGGCGGAGGCTCCCAGGCGGTTGGCGCCGTGGTCGGAGAAATTGGCTTCACCGAGGACGTGCAGCCCCTTCACGTTGGACATGAGGTTGTAATCCACCCACAGGCCGCCCATGGTGTAGTGGGAGGCGGGGTAGATCATCATGGGCGTTTCATGGGGGTCGTCGTCCGTGATTTCTTCGTACATGTCAAACAGGTTGCCGTACTGGCCGTCAATCCATTCGCGGCCCATGCGCTTGATTTCATCCGCAAAGTCCAGGAAGACTCCCTTGCCGGTGATGGCCACGCCGCGGCCGTCGTCGCAGGCTTCCTTGGCGGCGCGGGAGGAAATGTCGCGCGGAGCCAGGTTGCCGAAGGAGGGATATTTGCGTTCCAGGTAGTAGTCCCGTTCTTCTTCGGGAACATCGGAAGGCTTGATTTCCTTTTTGCGGATTTTTTCCGCGGTTTCACGGGACTTGGGCACCCAGATGCGGCCGCTGTTGCGGAGGGATTCCGACATCAGCGTCAGCTTGGACTGGTAGTCGCCCTTGACCGGAATGCAGGTGGGGTGAATTTGCGTGAAGCAGGGGTTGGCGAAGAAAGCGCCGCGCTTGTAGGCCTTGTAGGCGGCGGTGACGTTGCAGCCCATCGCGTTGGTGGACAGGAAGAACACGTTGCCGTAGCCGCCCGTGCAGAGCAGGACGGTATCCCCTGCGTAGGACTTGATTTCACCGGTGACCAGATTGCGGGTGACGATGCCCTTGGCTTCTCCGTCCACCAGCACCAGGTCCATCATTTCATGGCGGGAGAACATTTCAATGTGTCCCTTGGCCACTTCCTTTTCCAAAGCCTGGTAGGCACCCAGCAGGAGCTGCTGGCCCGTCTGTCCGCGTGCGTAGAAGGTACGCTTAAGCTGGGCGCCGCCGAAGGAGCGGTTATCCAGGAGGCCGCCGTATTCACGGCCGAAGGGAACGCCCTGGGCCACGCACTGGTCAATGATGTTGGAGGAGACTTCCGCCAGGCGGTAAACGTTGGCTTCACGGGCGCGGAAGTCGCCGCCCTTGACGGTGTCGTAAAACAGGCGGTAAACGGAGTCACCGTCGTTCTGGTAGTTCTTGGCCGCGTTGATGCCGCCCTGGGCCGCAATGGAGTGGGCGCGGCGGGGGCTGTCCTGATAGCAGAAGCATTTGACGTTGTAGCCAAGTTCGGCAAGCGTGGCGGCAGCGGAGGCGCCAGCCAGGCCGGAACCTACCACAAGCACCGTGTACTTGCGCTTGTTGTTCGGATTGATCAGTTTGGATTCAAGCTTGTACTTGGACCATTTGTCCTGAATAGGGCCGGAGGGAATTTTGGCATCCGGCATCCAGTCGCTTACGGGAAAATTAATCATGGCTTTGAGAGGAGTTGATGGTTATTTGATGATGCCCAGAAGAACCGAGACCGGCACGGAGATGAAGCCCAGGCAGATAATCGCGCCGTAGGCGATGGCGATAAAATTGTAGAAGGGCCGGATTTTGCGGGAATCAACGCCCACAGTCTGGAAGATGGACTGTACCCCGTGGCGCAGATGGCTGAACAGCATCAGAACGGCCAGGATGTAGAAGGCGGAGCACCATACGTTGGAGAATCCGGTCACGATCATTTTGTACACGTCAAAGGTCTCCACCGTACCGTCGGAAATGAAGGTGGTGAACTGGGCGGGGTCGTATCCCACGCGCAGGGTGTATTGGTACAGGTGGTAGACCAGGAACACCAGGACGGTCAGGCCGGTGTAAATCATGTAGCGGGAGGAGAGCGTCGCCTTGATGGTGTTCTTGAACACATAGGGTTCGCGGGCCGCATGGTTTTCCAGCTTCAGCTGGATGGTCAGCCAGACATGGATGATGAAGATCACCCCAAGCCCCGCGCGAATGCCCCAGAGGGCTGCTTCCGGCATGGAGTGCAGGCCGTGGGCGTAGGTGTTGATCCATTCAGGGCCTCCGAAGATGAGAAGGTTGCCTGCCAGGTGTCCCGCAAGGAACAAGACCAAACATAACCCCGTCAGAGCCACAATGATTTTGCGGCCGATGGAGGATGTCACGAATGTACATATGGTTTTTACTAGTGCATTCATAGGCGCTCTAATGAAATAAATGCGTCCTCACAGGATGCCCGGTTCAAGCCCGGATGGCAAGCCTCTTCTTGAATTTCCGGCGCTTTTCGGATTTTTGAAAAGCCGGGGAAAGGCGTTGCTGTTTATCAGTTTGGAATAGTTATTATTTTGTTACCTGTTCCGGCTTGACGAGGCTTTCCGCACAGGCGTATCGTCTGTGCGTGAAAAGGAGTAAAAAAGAGGTGCTGGACGCGGATTTCGCAGCGGCGCGCGCCGGCGTTCTGGATGTGGCCGCATTTCTGGACCGGGTGGACCGCGGGGAAGGAGAGGCGGATTTCCGCTACCGTGCCCTGATGGAGGTTCTTCCCCTTTTGTCCGCATCCGGCCCCGGACGCGTCCGGGCCATTCTGGAAGCCCTTTCCTACAGGGATGACGCCGTGCCGGAAACCGCCGCGGCCAAAGCGGCATGCGGAGCTCCGAACCTCAGCAAATAAGAATGATGGCTTTCATAGAACCTCATATACATATGGTGTGCCGCACCACGGACGAATACCGGGCCATGGCGCAGGCAGGCTGCCTGGCGGTAGGGGAGCCGGCGTTCTGGGCCGGTTATGACCGTTCGTCCGTGGACGGTTTCCGGGATTATTTCGTACAGCTTACGGAATGCGAACCCGCCAGGGCGGCCAAGTTCGGCATGGACCATTACACATGGTTGTGCATCAATCCCAAAGAGGCGCAAGACGTGGCCTTTGCACGGGAGGTGATGAAACTCATTCCGGAGTTTATTGACCGGCCCAATGTCCTTGGCATCGGGGAAATAGGGCTGAACCGGAATACTTCCCATGAAATGACCATTTTTGAAGAGCATCTGGATCTGGCGGTGCGCCTCAACCAGCTTGTGCTGATTCACACTCCCCATTTGGAAGACAAGCTGAAGGGGACCGTAATGATTCTTTCCGCCCTGAAAAACCGTCCGGATCTGGATCCTTGCCGCGTGTTGGTGGATCACTGTGAGGAACATACCTTCCCGCTGGTGAAGGAGGCCGGCTACTGGGCCGGACTGACCCTTTATCCCACCAGCAAGCTGAATCCCAAGCGGGCGGCGGATATTCTGGAATTGTACGGAATGGACCGTGTCTGGGCCAATTCCGCGGCAGACTGGGGGGATTCCGATCCCCTGGCGCTGACGGCTCTGGCCTGCGAGCTACGCAGGCGCGGTTTTTCCCGGCAGGAAACGGAACGTCTTCTCTTGGAAAATCCGGAGACATTCATGGGACAGTCTCCGAAGTTCCGGAAAGTGTCGTCCCGCTAATTCCGCCTGCGGTGGGTGCGGGCCGTTAGTCTCCATCCGGAAAAAAGAACGGTGAGAACGGCTCCCAGGATGACCGCCGCGTCATCTAGAAGGCCCAGCTTGCCGATTCCGTCAAACAGGAATTCGTCGGGAGTCAGGATGTAGGCGCTGGCGGCGGCCAGAAGGCATATATTCCGTTTGTTGAAAAAACGCGGTTCTCCTTTTCTGCTTTTGAAATACCGGCACAGACGCAGCAACAGCTGCTGTTTTTGAAGGTTCATGAGGAACGGGGAATGAAGGTTAAAGCTCAGTCATTTCCCCTCTTTCCCCCTGTTTCAGGGCGAGAGGTCGCTTCCAGCGGACGGAAGCGCGGTGACTCGGATCATGCGGGGAAATGAATTGCTGAGAGGATGGCCTGTTCCGGATGCAGAGGGAATCCGGACTTTGCAGGGCCCGGCTCCGGCTGTTCCGGCATGGGAAAAAAGGGCGTGTACGGAAGTGGGGCGGGGCCGGAAGCTCTTGAAATGACCCTCCCGGGGGAGACTGAATGCCATTTCCCCGTCAAGTGCTGGCCGTGAGGTTGCCGCAGCAAATGGAAGCTTCTTCCCCCTGTTTTTTTCGGCAGATGTTTGAGAGGATAAGGAAAAGGCCGACTCACGATTTTGTGAGCCGGCCTTTGAATATAGGGAGGCGGACGGTACAGGCTTATGCCCTGCGGCGGCGCATCATCAGCGCGGCCAGTCCCAGCAGGCCCAGGGAGGCCGTGGCGGGTTCCGGAACGCTGGCGATTTCACTCATCAGCTGACCGATCTGATCCTGGGAAAGAAGGGAGTCGTGGATGTAGAGCTGTTCGATGGATTCAGCCAGTCCTGCGTCCATGAGAATCTGATTAATTTGCTGGTTGCCGAATTTCAGGCCGCTGTTGGAATAGTACGTAGCGCTGTCGCCAAAATAGATGCGGGTGCCAAGATCTCCGGTGACTACGGAAATGGTCAGGGAACCTTCCGTGCCCAGCGGGGTGTCAACGACGGGCCCGTTGTATGAGGTGTTGTTCCATAATCCCTGGAGTTTCCGGTCCGTGTTCAGGCCCACGCCCCAGCTTACACTGCTGTTTTTGGCGTTAAACAGAGCGGTATAGGCGTCCGGAGTGTTGATTTTGGACAGGTCAAGAACCATCGTCACAGACATAACGTCGCGGTTGTTGGCACCGTATCCGTTGAAGGTTATCCCGGATAACGTCAGATTGCTGTCGTCAGACGTGATGGAAACGGAATCTTTCAGGGTGCCGAAATCCGCCGTTTGGGAGGCAAAGTCCGAATATCCCACGATGGAGCTATCCAGCAGAGAGGTAGCCGCGGTAGCGCTTAGGCTCATGCCGGCCGAAAGAATCAGGGTGGATAATAATTTATTCATGGTCAGTATCTTAATAAAATGATGCAAGATTCAATGTATGTACTTGTGCTTGAATAACGAATTTGGAATCCGTAGTCAATATAATAAATTAGAAAAAAGTATTATAATTAATTTACCACCTCTTTAAACAGGAAGCTGGAATATGGAGAGGTAAGGCCCTTCATTTTTTTTCAGGAGGTATTTCCGTGATGAGGAAAGATGAGGAGGTATTAACTAAAAAATTGTTGTTCAATGGCATATTCATTTTTTCAGAATGCGGTGGTCTGATGATTTCAGTCTGCCGGAGAACGGAGGCCACCTGGAAAAAAGCTACGGATTCCAAATCCGTACCCATATAAAAATGTTTCGTTGTAATAGGGTAAATGGATGTTGTATTGCATGGTGGTCTATTTTCTCATTTCTGATTTGTTATTATTCCAGTTATGTGTCTCCCTATTATGAAATTCCCGTAAGTTGTGATCCCATTATTTATCATCTCATGGGACGCGGAATGATGGAAGGGTTGATGCCTTATCGGGATTTGTTTGATCAAAAGGGGCCCTTCATTTTTTTGATATATGGCTTTTCCTACGCCTTGTGTGGTTCTTACTGGCTTGTATTCGTTCTTGAGGTATTCGCAGTGACGGCCTCCATGATCTTTTGTTACAAGGCGGCCCTTCTCTTCGTATCTGGAAAAAAAGCGTTTATCGTTTCGCTGCTCATCCTTTATTCCATGTGCAGTTTCCACTATTATGCAGGAGGAGGTCATCCCTCCGAATTTATTCTGCCTTTCCAGTTTGCCGCGATTTATGGAGTGTGCCGCCTGTATCGGGATCCCGATCGCTTCGTAAGAACGGGCGTGGTGTTTGGCGCGGGCATCGGGATGGCGCTTCTGTTGAAATTCAACTTGGCCGCTTTTTGGTTCGTTCCCTTCCTGTATGTCCTGTATCGTGCGCGGATGACCGGGAAGGCATGGATTTTTACAGGAAGCGTGGGAGGAACGCTCCTGTTGATGCTGACGCCCTGCCTCTGGTATTTTTACAGCCGCGGCGCGTTGCTGGATTTATATGAAGGATACATTGTTTTTAATGCCGGTTACGGCGCCGATGCGGTATCGTTCAAGGAGATGTGCCGGAATTATTCCCAATGGGTGAAAAGGGATATCATGTATCCTAGCATGTTGATGTACATCGTGGGAGGAGCGGGGGTGATTTTAAGCCGGATGCCCGCTAGGGAAAAGATTTATTATACAGCCGCTTTTCTGATTACCTGCATGGGCGTCCAGGGAAATGGAAAGACGCATTTCAACCATTACGCCCAGACACTTATTCCCTTCGCTGCTGTGGGATACCTGGTGGTGGCCAGGATGATCCATGTGGAAGAGGTTGTTTCCCGAAAGTGGCGCCGATGGCTTTTTCCTCTGGTTGTTGCGGGAGTGATGGCTTGCACCTTCCTGAATTGCGTGGATTTTTCATGCAGAAGCCGCGCCCGCGAATGGATGTCCGCTTTTGCTCTTCCAGATACCAGTGATGAACCGGAGGGGGAGAATGCTTGTGCAGTCCTTGGGCGGCATGCCGTATGGTTTTACTGTGTCAATGGTTTGGTGCCGCCCATACGCACGTTTACGATTTGCGCTTCCGACAAACAGGGTGCAGAACGGGAAAGGATGCGTCAGTATCAGGAAATCCGCCGCGGAAAGATAGACTATGTGGTGATAGCGGGAGAATACTTCAAGCCGGACAACACGGAATCTCCCTCCCTGAGGGCTATGCGGGATTTGCTAAGTACGGAATATTGCCGGGAACGATCCTTTTTCAGAGAAGTGACGAACTTGGATATTTACCGCCGTGTGAAGAGGGATTAATGCCCCAGTTCTTCCATGATGCGTTCTGCAAGAGTCCGGGGAGAGTCGGAAGGGGAAGCCGGAAGTTTCCGAAGCCATTGTTCGCGTTTCAGCCAGGTGCGCTGCCGTTTGGCGTATTGCCGGGTGGCGAGGGCCAGCTGGCCCTGGCAGTTTTCACGGGAGATTTCCCCGCGCAGCATGCTTCGTATCAACGCCAGGCCCAGAGTGCGTTCCGCTGTGGCGGAGCATGGGCCGAGGGAAGCCGTTTCCTCCACGGCCCCCTCCTGCATCATGCGTGCGGCACGGTGGGCTATTCTTTCGTCCAGTTCAGGAACATCCCTGCTGATGACCCAGCCGGGCCCGCGCGGCGGGGTCAGCCAGTTCCTCTTCCAGAAGGAAAGAGGTTTCCCTCCGGCAAGGACGATTTCCAGATTGCGTTCCACATAACGCCGGTTGGCGGCATCCGTCGAGGCCGCTCCTTCCGGGTCCAGGGAAGAGAGCCTGGCGTATAGCGCTTCCGTGGAACAGTTCGCGAAAGCGGCGCGGAGAGCAGCGTCCCCCGGCGGCGCTTCCGACAGGCCGTGGGAGAGGAATTTGAAGTACAGGCCGGAACCGCCCGTGACGATGGCGATTTTTCCGCGTGCGTGAATTTCTTCCATGCAGCGCATGGCGCGGTGGTAGTGTTCCGTGGCATTCCAGTTCTTTTGGACCGGAATGATGGAAACCATGTGGTGGGGGACCCGTTCCCGGTCTGCCGGGGAAGGCGCCGCCGTCAGGATGGGCAGCTCCCGGTACACCTGGTAAGCGTCGGAACTGACGATTTCTGCGTCCAGCATCTCCGCCAGTTCCACGGCTACCGCGGATTTGCCCGATCCGGTGGGACCTGCCAGGAACAGGGTCATGGGAAGTGTTGCCTGATGGGGTGGAAAAGGTTCAATCATCACGTGGAGTAATGGCGGATAAAGTTTGTTGTTTCTGTGAAGCCCTAAAAGCTGCTCCTGCTTAAAAGCTGTTGGAGGAAGCGGAAAAGCGGAGGCGAAATGGCTTCATATCCCAGGGCGTTGAGATGAAGGCCGTCCCAAGTATAAAGGCTGGCATCCTTTCCCGGAAGGAAGAAATGGAGGGGGAGGACATGGACATTTTCTCCAAAGTCGTGTTGCAGCAGACAATTCCTGAAGGTTTCCATACGCGACCCTTTTTGTGCGATGAGCGGGGGAATGACAATGATGGCGGTCGTTTCCGGGCTGTAAATCTCCCTGATTTTTTTGACGATGGCCACGTTTCCCTGAAAAGCCGTCCATCCCAGACTTTTTTGCACTCCCAGATTGTTGACTCCCGAATGCAGGACGATGATTTTGGGCGCCAGCGGGCTTGTCAGGCCGTCATTGAGGCGCCAGAGCAGGTTGCCCGTGGTCTCGCTCCTGGTTCCCAGGTTGAGGCATCCCAGAGGGGAAAACCAGGTTTCCCAGGAATGTTTCCCTTCTTTCAGCCAGAATTCCATGATGGAGTCTCCTAGAATTAAAACGGGGGCATGGGGATTCAGCCGGGCGTTGCGTTTGTCCTGCCGGTGTTTTTCCAGCAGGGCGCCCTGTTCCGGGGAATAGGGAAGGGGATGGACAGCCAAATGGTAGCGGTAGGCGTGTTTGGCGCACCAGACGGCGCCTAATGCGGCCGGAACGGTTAAAAGAAGAAAAAGGATGAAGAACTTAATTTTTTTTGGGAACATGGGTGATGCGGTCGTTGGCGACGTAGGGCAGGCAGGCCGGGAAGAATTTTCTCAGGAAAAGATAGAATGCGACAATAAGGAAAATGATGGCCGGTATTAATACAAAGGGAGCGAAAAAGGATTGTTTCCAGATGTGGGAGGGGATCAACATGATCAAAGGATAATGAAGAACAAATATCAGGAAACAGGCGGGAGCATAGTTGGACAGCTTTCTAGCAGCGGGAATTTTCTTTTCCAGCCAGATTCCAAGGGCCATGAGAAGAAGCGCCCCGAAGACAGGGCAGAGGGAATTCAAATGGACAGCCGGCCAGGAGATATTCCATACTCCATAGGATGCCAGTATTTTGTGCATGTTCCATTCCGGGTTATTCTGGCAAATGCTCAAATAGTCGATGATGCAGAGCAGAAACCCGGTTCCTACGGCGAGCAGGACGAGGGGAGTAAAGGAATTTTTGTAAACGTGTTTTACTTCAGCCAGTTTGATGGAAGACAGGAAAAGGCCCAGACTGAACAGGGAGACGGTGGATGGAGCAAGAGTGATCCTGTTGGACGATACGGAGTATTGAAGCCAGTCCGTTCCGAAGCAGATCAGGATTAGGACAAAAACCGGATATTTCAATTTCAGCAGGATGGGGGAAATGAGGGAACAGAGAATGATATCCCTCAAAAACCATGTGGGCGGGGAAAAGGGTTCTCCCTGTAATCCATTGATGGAAAGAGGGGTAAAATCGGGAGTGAAAAGGGAGCGGAAGCCTGCAAGGTTGCATAAGTATTCCGGCAATTCCATATTCATGATTTCCGGATGGAGGAAAGAGATGACTACATTCCAGAACAGAAAGGGAATGAGAAGCGTATAACCCCGTTTGAACGCTTTGTTCCAGGAATTATTCCGGCCCATGAAATAGCCTGCCAGAATCAGGAAAAATGCTACGCTGCCGTAGGCGACAGGAATATAGAACATGTGGGCGAAGACGAAATTTGGAGAATGAAAGCATACAATCAGGCATGCCGCGAGGAATCGGGATATGTCAATCCAATGTTCCCGGGATGAGGGTAATAAAATTGTAGGATTTTGCGGTGTCATGAAAGAGTCTGCCTTTGGAGCCCCCTGAGGCAGGCAGGGGAAATGCTCAAGGGCAGATGGCTTTTTGTGTTTCCCGGGGATGTTTGAGACGTTCGGGGAGCGGTTTATTTACTGCGGGATTTCCGATGGCCAGGCAGCCGGGAGGCACATCCCGGGTGACGACGGCTCCTGCGGCGACTACGGAACCGGAGCCGATGGTGACTCCTTTCAAGATGGTGGCCCTGGCGCCGATGAAGCATCCTTCCCCGATGGAAATGGGTTGTCCCTGTTCGGGCTGTCCCAGGGTTGATCCCCACCTGGCGCCGCTCCGGGGATAGTGCATGTCGTTGTCCAGAATCAGCGAGTCTGCTCCTATCAGCGTGTGGCGGCCGATGCGGATGCCATTGACGCAGACCAGGGTGGCTCCGCTGATGCCGCAGCCGTCCTCCAGAATGATGCTTGCCTGATTGGAAAGGGCGGCCAGGCAGGTGTGATGGGAAAGTACCGGATTCATCCGGGTCAGGGAGTGGATGGTGACTCCGTTGCCGATGGTGATGGACGCTCCCGGGAATTTTTTAATGAGGGGAAATCCGGAAAGAATGATGCCTGTTCCGGTGCGCACCCCCCTGAGCCTGAGCAGCAGGCGGCCTATCCCGGAAAGCAGATGGATAAGGAATAATTTCATCAGCGTGGATACAGCATGGTATGATAACGTGACAGGCACCCGGTTACTGTCTGCTTTACGTCCAGCAGGCGGCGGCATTCCTGATGCCGCTCCATTCCCATGGACATGGCTTTATCCAGGCTGACGGAAAGTTTCTGCGCGGCTTCCCTGACGGCGGCGCTGTTGCGGACAGGGACAATATAGCCGGATACGCCGTCCTGAACATATTGAGTCTGTCCGCCTTCTTCCGTGGTGATTACCGGAAGGCCCATGACTCTTGCCTCCTTCACGATGTTGGGGCAGCAATCCCCCAGGGTGGGATGCACCAGGAACCACGCCGTGGAAAGGTGCTGCTGAAGTTCTGCGCGGGAAATGCTGCCCAGCCAGTGGATATTGGGAGTGGACAGGGCTTCCAGCCTTTCCCTGAGGGCTCCGTTGCCCGCAATGAACAGCTGGACATGGGAAAGGGACGGATGCGTGAAAGCCTCCACCAGGTAGGAAATGCCCTTCAACTCGTAAATGGTTCCGGCAAAGAGGCAGGAAGGTTCCGGGGAAGGTTTTCTGACAAGATGGTAAAAGGAAGGTTCCACGCCGTATTCCATGCAGGACAGGCGGGCATGGGGGGCAATTTCCGCAACGCGGTCGCACGCCCAGGGGGATTCGCACGTGATAAAATCATAATGTTTGACGGCCATCCGTTCCCAGAGGGCCTGCATATGGAGGAGGAAGGCCTGCGGAGCGCGCTGGCAGTAGGCGGTGAGGGCTCCTTGGTAGGAAAGGAGCTTCTTTCCCCGGAAGGTAATCCCCGCCAGAGCGTAAGCCTGCTCCACTCCCCATACGTGCAGGAGGTCCGGCTGGATATCGTTCAGGGTCTTGCGTATTCTCCGGACGGTCAGGAAATGGGCCGTCAGGATATTCCTGCCTATGCTGCCCAGGGGAAGGATGTGGATGGTCTGGTTGCGCATCCGGATGGTTTCCGGGGCAGAAACGGCTTTGCTGAGGGTGATCCAGTGGATGTCAAAATCTTCCTGAGATTCCAGAGCATGAAAAAGGGAAAAAATCCAGGGAATCGTACGCCGGTCTTTGTTACGGAAAGACGTCAGCAGCCGGCCCAGAGGGAGGTCCGCTGCTATGGCTAATACGGGACGGAGGCGTTTGGTCGGCATGGATTGGAAAAAAGGAGGCAAGGTTAGCAGGTGGGTAAATGCTCCCGGACGATGGAAGACGCGAACGGAGGCTTTCCTTCCGGGCGGATGGAGGAAAAAAGCAGTTGCTCCCATTCCTGGTTTACTGCGTCGGGGGCGAAACGGGCTTCCCATTGCCGGCGGCCTTTACTCCCCAGTAGTTTGCGTGTTTTTTCGTCCGTCAACGATTCCACGGCTTTTTCCAGCGCGGAGGGGGATGCGTTTTTCAGGACGATTCCCCCTTCCAGGGTGGAAAGAGCTCCTGCGTCCGGAGCGAACCAGGGAACGCCGCATGACATCGCCTCCAGAATGGAGAGGGGCTGCTGTTCCTGATAAGAGTAAAGGAAAACGGCATCGCTTTCCATAATGGCGGCTTCTACCTCCAAACGGGGGAGCCTGTAGAGAATCCTGAATCTGGGGTCATCACCGATGGCCTGTTCCATTTGTTCCGCGTAGGCATTGCGCTGGGGAATGAGAAAAAGAAAAATGATATGCCGCAGACGGGAGCGTTTCACATGGCGGATGAAGAGAAGCTGCCGTTTCCTCATGCTGGCGCCGGCAGGGCAGGTGAAAACGGGGGCGGAGGAAAGTCCGTATTTTTCCCGGAAAAAAGGAGCGGTTCTTTTCAGAGCCGGGAATGTGTTGGGAATGCAGGAGTAATGGGCAAGTTTGCTTCTGGATGCGCAGTAATAATCAAAGCTCTTGAACAGTGTCCCGTAAGGGTCGAGAAAAACGAGACGGTTTAACGGTGATTTCCTGCATACGTTGAGGATATTCCTGCGTATTTGAAAAAAGGAGCGGAGCCATTTTTTCAGGCCGAAGAAAGGAGGGTAATTGAAGCGGAAAAAAGAGCGGAAATTGGTAGCTGCACCATGGGAGCGGAGGAAAAACGGAATGCCTGAATCCCGCGCCGCGTCCAGCAATTCTTCCCGGCACCAGTCCGCCCAGGAGTGGTAGATAATAACATCCGGCCGGAAATCTTTCAGAAACCCGTCCAGGTATTCCCTTAAACGGGCGCTGTCCTTCGTCAGGGTGTCCGGCAGGGTTGTGAGAGGGCTGTATGGGCGGGAGCGGAAATGATCCTCCGGTGAATCCAGCGGGCGGGTGAGGACGTGGATATCCCAGCCCAGGGAGCTCAGGCTGTAGGCCATTTCATAGGCAGCCATGCCTACGCCTCCTTCCTCCGGAGGAAAAACATATGTAACGATGAGAACCCTGCCCTTGCTCACGGGCGGTAATGTAGATGAAAAGAAAAAATAAAACAAGGACACTTTATGGAACTGTTCCGGTCCATGGAACCTGTAAAAATGAGGAATTTGTTTTTTATCCGGTGAGCGGATAAAGAGGCGTTATGGGAACAGGCGATTCTGCCAGGTTTCTATCCCCTGTGAAGGCCTGTTGGCTGAGGCTTCATAAAAAGATATTGATGCGGCAGGATGTTGTGCTAGATTGGCACCGCTTTCCGTACCCGTATAGCCGCAATATGCCGTTGGTATATTGCCGGTTGAATAAATAATCCGGTTATTAATAAAACAGATATTTTTAACTTCTCCCGGGAAAGGATAAGGTTGATGGAATAAATAACATGGAAGAATCCCGCGTAAAGAAAAGCCTGTTGAACGCCAGGGTCAATCTCATTTTTTATGTTTTGATTCTTCTCATTTCCTTTTTTTCAAGAAAGATATTCTTGAATTGCCTGGGTGCCGATTTTGTCGGTTTGACGGGAACATTAATGAGTCTGCTGAATTTCCTCAATTTGGCGGAACTTGGTATAAGCACGGCTATCGGGTATGTGCTTTACAAGCCGATCTTTGAACATGATGAGACCAGGATTAATGAAATTATCTCCGTGCTGGGATACATGTACCGGTGGATAGGGCGGATAATCATTGCGGCTGGAGTAGCGCTTTCCTGTTTCCTGCCGGTTATTTTTCCTTCCACAGGTTTTTCCTATGGAATCATCTATTTTGCTTATTATTCCTTTCTGGCCTCTTCCCTGATCGGGTATTTTGCCAACTACAGGCAGACCCTTTTGGGAGCGGACCAGAGGAATTACGTAGTGGCGTTTTATTTCCAGACGGCATCCATCATCAAAATCATATGCCAGATGCTGTCTGCATGGTATACGGGAAGCTATTATTTATGGATAGGGATAGAACTGTTCTTCGGCATTATTTATTCCTTCATCCTGAATTGGAAGATCAATCAGGTTTATCCCTGGCTGAAGAGCAATGTGGCCCTGGGGAAGGAGCTGTTCAAAAAATATCCTGAAGTCACTAAATACACCAAGCAGTTGTTTATGCATCGGCTGGGAAGCTTTTTCCAGTTTCAGATGACGCCGTTTCTGGTATATGCCTTTGTTTCCCTCCAGATGGCGGCCTATTTCGGCAACTATTCCACCGTTGTGGATAAACTGCACCTTCTGGTCAATAATCTGCTCGGCAGTACGGAAGCCAGTGTGGGCAACTTGATTGCGGAGGGAAATGAGGGAAAAATCCGCAAAGTGTTTAGTGAGCTGTTTTCCCTGCGCATGCTGATTGCCGGGACGGTATGTTTCCCCCTTTACCAGCTTCTGGAGCCATTCATCACGCTTTGGCTGGGGGCGGAATATATCCTTCCCCGGGAAATCATGCTGTTGCTTGTCATCAGGCTGTTCATCACCATTACGCGGGGGGTTGTGGATCAGTTTTTATACGGTTACGGTTTGTTCTGGGATGTATGGGCTCCTCTTGCGGAAAGCGTGATCAACATTTCCGTGGCGATCATCGGAGGTTACTTATGGGGATTGCCCGGCGTTTTGTTGGGGGGAGTCTCCAGCCTGATACTTATTGTGGGCATCTGGAAGCCCTTCATGCTGTATAACTGGGGATTCAGAAAAAATGTGATGAGTTACTGGTTCCAGTTCGGTTACCAGCTGGCGCTGGTTTCGATTTCGGCCGTGTTCATGGGCTGGATCTGGAAATTCGTTCCCCTGCAGCCTTCCGCATCTTTCTTCTTCTGGTTCTTATGCGCCTTTCTCATGGCCGTCTCTTATGGCGGAGTGACGGTTCTTTTAATGTATTGCGGTACGCAGGGCATGCGCGGCATGACGCGCCGCGCGCTGGAGATGGTGGGAACCCGGTTGCCGTGGCGGAAGAAAAATTGAATAGGGACGCAGAGGTGTTGCCGGGCATCGGGAATGGGAACGCTGCGGTATTCATGCTCATTCTTCGGTAATCGTTTCTTCCGTCGTTTCTTCTTCGGCTTCCGGGTCAACAAAATCCTCCACCGCCTCGGAGACAATGATATTGCTCTCCATGGAGGAAAACCCGTAATACGCCGGATTGACGTTATTGCAATGCAAGTGCATCGTCGCAGGAAGGAACGCTCCGGCCAACGCCCAGCTGTTGGTATTCTCCATATCAAGATAATATCCGGAAAAGGGATAAATACTCTCAAAGCAATGGACTCCCTTCACCGTGGCGATCTTGACGCAGCCGCGGGAGGAATTCCCGCCATGCAGCAGCCACAGCGCTCCCCTGTCTTCGGTGTCGTATCCTCCGTCCTGGTATTGCTCGTAAACCACCGCGTACACGCAGACGGGATAACCGTTATTGGAAGACGTCTCCGGCGCGAGGGCCTGCGTCGTCTTCATCTTCCATTTCTGCTCGGCATTGGAATAATAAATCTCCCGGACACGAATATGATACCCTCCCGCGTCCGCGTCCCGGACATGATCAAACGTAATATCGATAATCTCCCCAATCCTGTAGCCGCCCGCCGCCTGATCCGGCACCAGCGTAAACGCGTCCCTGTCCCTTCCCATGCGCGCGACCGTTGTCATCTGTCCGAACCTGGCCGTGAATTTCGTGCTGACAGCCGGCAGGCGCAGCGGGGCCACCCACCCCCGGATGCTGGAATAATTGTGCATGGGCCTCGCGTTGGTCACGAGGCCGCATTTCACGGTAAAAGAGGAATTGGGAGGGACATTGAAATAAAGGGAATTGGGTTCCATGTCTGTTTTGAAAACCGTCCCGTTGGAAGACGAGCAATTCGCCGGGAGCGGATAACACCTGACGGAAAAAGCATCAGTTACGGCAGCCAGCCCGGCGGCGTAAAGGCGGTTGACCGCTGACGTATCCGTTGCCGCCCCCACGGTCAGCGGGATGTTGACTCCGCCGTTGGCGTTGACGGCCCCGGCAAAAGTCCCGGATTCAGCCGTCAGGTTTTTTAATTCGGCATTTTCTCCTTGCCTGATGCCGTTCTGGCCTGGCAACCCTGGAACGGCTGTTTTGAAAACCTGGGTGATCAGGGCTTCTTCATCGGATACTTCTACGGCGTCCGTCGGGGCTGCAAAACCGTATTGCCCTTTTTTCTCTGCTTCCAGAATAAGCATGGACGTCTCTCCGGAATTGAAAATGGCGCTTACAGTACAAGCTTTTGTACAGGTCATGACATAGGAACTTCCCTTAATAGTATCAACTTTCATAAATGAATGATTTTTTTACTATTGATAAAACTCCGGGAAAATCATCAGGCATAAAACGTTGAGGCGTTCCTGAAGGCATATGCGGACGGTTTCTCCCGGATTCGGGAAAATTCCGGAGGGGAGTTAAGTCGGCTTGTTAAAAAATAGCCGGCTCTGGCATTTCCCCATAAAAGGCGGCGCAGTAAATAGGCTGGGCATCAGGAAAATATAAAGCCCCCCTCCGTATTTCTATTGATGCTTGCCCTGTAAAAGCCGTTTTCCCTTTCCCAGGAGGCATCTCATTTTGGAGATGAACATCCGTCCGGGATCGTTTTGCTTCCGGAAATCCCTGATGTCATCTTTCCACGGAGATTTCTTCCAATACTTGTAGAACAATCCGTAATCCTGGCGAATACTGTTGGGATGCCAGGGTTTGGGATGGCCCCAGTAGTGGATAATGCCCGGCCGCCTGGCGGCTTCCAGCAGGTCTGCCGGCTTCAGGGGATTATTTCTGAAGCTTGTCACGCCTTCCCAGCGAATGGACCAGATAGCCCCGTCGCAAATGTTCCACATGGGGTGAAGCAACAAGATACGCTGCTGATAGCATACATTCAGAATATCCTGATCCTGCCAGGAAAGGCGGTGAATATTGTTTTTCGCCCAGGAGAAAACCTGGGATTCAAAACGTTCTTCGCGTATTCTTCCAATATGGTAAAGAATGACGCCGGCATTGATGTAAATGGAGTCCCGGTCCAGATTCATTTCTCTCTTCCAGCGTGAAAAAGATTCCTCGGATAAATCTTCCGTGGTGAAAACGCCGGCAATGAGGCAATCTCCGAATTCGGATTCATACATGGGGCTTATGTCCCTGTTGAAAATGGTATCAATATCCACGTAAAGGGCGCGTTCTACCGTGGCGGGAAGTTCCCCTGCGAGGCCAAGACGGTAATACGTCGCCGCCGACCATTTGGAACCGACGGGGAAATCCGTATATTTATCCTTCATGTCAATGAAGTGCAAATGGAGATTGTAGTCCTGTTGCAGGGAATGGAAACGGGCCGTATTATCCCCGCTTAACCCGTCAGTCATGATGTAAATATCGGCATGAACGCCGGGCGGCAAATTCTCCATGAGGGACACAATGCTCACGCCCGTTCCCAGCGCGCCGTTATCGTCTGTAGCATATACGATATTCATGATCGTGAACGGACTGGATCTTGGTGTTTGCTCTCTGTTCCGTTATTGGTTTGCAGCCGGAAAAACAGGAAGCGTCCCATCCTTTCCAGGCGGTCCAGCCATTTGCAGGAGAACATGGTTCTGTCCATGAGAGCGGAAAATGATTGTTCCATGCCTGCTCTTGCGGAACACGCTTTCATATAGGAGTCCAAAAACGGCCGGTTCAGGCATGGGTGCATGATTTTCCTGATTCTGCCCGTCAGGGAAATCCGTTCTTCTACGTTGAGCGATAACAGTCTTTTGGGATGCAATTCCCTGATGACCAGATAATGAACGGCAAATTGCCATTTGGGATTTTTCATGGCTTCAAGCTCATTCAGCAGAGGCGCAATGAGTGAGTGGAGGGAGACATGCTGATAATGTTCATCATGCATGGCGGAAGAAGCTCTCTGCCTGTAAATGGAGGTGACGGAGCCTCCCAGCCCGATCAGGCCTGTCCCCCGCATGCACCGTGTCCAGTACAGGCCGTCTTCCCCATAGGGCATCGTTTCTTCCCAGGGGGGAAGCCGGGACGCAAGAGACGAATTCAGGATTACATTGCTGGAATTCATGAAAAGCACTCCCCGGATCCCCAGCCTCCGGATAGATTCGGGATAAGATGGAGGGCGTGGCGGGATGGCCTCCAGTTCATCCCTCATGTAGCGGTTGGCATAGGCCAATATCTCCGGATGACGGTTGAAAAAATCGGCTGCCAGCTCCAGATGCTCGGGATACCAGTAATCGTCTCCGTCCATGAAAGCGATGTAAGCCCCCACGGCCTTCTTCATCCCTGCGTTTCGCGCCCGCGACACGCCGCCGTTAACTTGGGAAACCAGGCGGATTCTGGGGTCATGAAAAGATTGGATGATGGAAACGGTTTCATCGGAAGAACCGTCATCCACGATGATGATCTCAAAATTCTGGAATGTTTGAACCAGTACTGACTGAAGGGCGGCAGCAATATAATTCTCCAGATTATAAGCCGGGATAATAATGCTGAAGAATGGTTTCTGCATGTAAGGGGAATGATGAGCTGCTTCGTGAGTGGAACGGGAATCAGGATATGGAGAAAATGATTCTGATGGGGTTGTAACTATCGCAACCGGTGAATGGCGGGGGGCGAATCCATCGTTCCTCCCATGATTCATCAGTGCGCGAATGAATCTGTCATAGCGAATTCCAAATCCGATTGGGAAATTCAGGATTCAGCATGAATGAACAGAGAATTGTCCCAAGACCTCATGGAACCTGTGGGGTGTGGAGGTATTCCGGCTGGGTCTGGTTCTAAGAGTTCTATGATTCTAAAAAATAATTGCTTATGAAAAAATGTGTGTTTTGGGAGCAATAAGGGAAAGCAGAATCTTTCTCCCTGTTTTCCCGGCTTCGGGCTCCCTGCCCGCAAGGGGGGAGATTCTTGATGACAAAACGTCCGCGCCACATAAGTTCCTTGGTATAAAAATCAACCCTTGACCCCGGATTTGGAATCCGGTATGAACGTGACGCCTTATTAATAAACAGAAAAGGACATTGTCCTCTTCATGGTTGACGTTTTCTTTTCCGTGTTTTTTCTTCATGAACCCTCCGGAACTTCCTTCCATCAGCATTATCCTGACCGGGCATAATGAGGAGAGCAGCATCAGGGATGCTATCCGGAGCGTATTCGGGCAGGATTATGAAGGGCCGGTTGAAATCATCCTTTCGGATGACGGCTCTTCCGACGGAACCTTCGCCGTCATGCAGGAAATGGCGGCTCAATATAGGGGGCCGTACCGGGTAATCTTAAACCGGAATGAAACGCCGCTGGGGCGCGGGCCTCATATCCGGCAGGCGGTTGGTCTGGCTTCCCATGAATGGATTCTCCGTCAGGATGGGGACGATTGTTCTTTCCCCTGGAGATGCAGGCTTTTTGCCTGGGCGGTGATGGAACGCCCGGATGCCGTGGCTGTGGTCAGCCAGATGACCAGCGTCTATGAGGAACCGGGCGTTGCTTTTGAATTCCCGGCCTTTCCTGTTGCTCCGCGGGAAATGCCGGCTGTTGCGCTTCAGGAGAGGGCCTTTTCTTCTTCCGCCCATTACGGAGGAAGCATGATGATCAGGAAGAGCGCCTGCGAATGGGGCAACTCCCTGCGGATGACGGCCAGTTTTGAAGACGACTTGATGGGGTTTCACGCGTGGCTTCAGGGCAACATTTATGAAATGCCGGGCATATCCTTATATTATTACCGGTTTGCCCTTAAAAATATTTGCGCCGTCAACAGCGCGTTCCGGTTTGCCGACATGCGGACGGCGGAGGCTTTTGAAAAAAGGGAGCTGGAAATGAAAAGCCAGTTGAAAAAAAGCAAGGAGGCGGGACTGGAACTGTGCGGAGAATTACTGGAGGGCCTTGCTCCGGTTTTTCGTTCGCGGGAAGAACTACTTGCCGAAATGGAGGAGAGGAGAAAAATCATAGACGGCATTGACCGGCAGCAGAATTGGTGGAGTTATTCCTTTCGGCGGAGATGGGCGTTGAGACGGCCGGGATGGATGGGTATCGTCCACTGCCTGCCGCAAAAGCTGTATTTGTTCTGCATGGTTTTCTTTTTCAAGCTCAGGAAAGTGAAACAGGCCGTTTGCGGCGCCCGGCAGACTTTGGAGTGAGGGTAAGGAAGCACTTGAAGGGAGTGGGGAAACTTTTGCTCGGACGGGTTCTCTCCGGAAAAAGAAAAAGCGCCTTTCCAGAAAAGATGGAAAGGCGCGGTGACAGGCTCAAGGGGGAGATCCCGAATTAGTACACGTCCCTCTGGTAACGGCGGTGCTGTTTCATGTCCGCCACATATGCCGCGGCTTCCTCCGGAGTTTTATGGCCCCAGGTCTGGATGACTTCATGAAGGGCGGCGTCCACATCCTTCGCCATGCGGGAGGCGTCTCCGCAGACATAGAAGCAGGCGCCGGCTTCCAGCCATTTCCAAAGCTCTTCGCCTTCCTGAACCATGAGGTGCTGCACATACACCTTCTTTTCCTGGTCGCGGGACCAGGCCACGGACAACTTCAGTTTACCGGTGCCGGTCAATTGGGTCAGCTCATCTTCATAACAGAAATCAGTAGCCCTATACGGATTGCCGAAGAACAGCCAGTTGCCGCCCTTGGCGCCGGAGGCGATGCGTTCCTCCCAGAATGCCCGGAAGGGAGCGATGCCGGTGCCGGGGCCTACCATGATGATGGGAGTGTCCCCGTCTTCCGGCAGACGGAAATTCTTGTTGGTATGTACGAATACCCTGGCCGTATGGCCTGGCTGGAGGCGGTCCGCCATGTAGGTGGAACAGACGCCGCCGCGCTTGCGGTCACGGGCCGTGTAGCGCACCGCGCCCACGCACAGATGAACCTGTTCGGGATGGGCGTTCGGGCTGGAGGCGATGGAATAAAGGCGCGGCATGATCTTTTTCAGAATGCCGGTGAAAGCTTCCGCGGATTCGAAGGAAGCGGGATATTCCGTGGCCAGATCCAGCATGTCCCGGCCCCACAGGAAATCGTTGAGGGCGTCTTTATCCCCGGCCAGAAGCGCGTCCAGCTCCTGGCTGCCGGAGGCGGCGGCCCATTTGGTCAGCAGGGCTTTGTTGACATTGGTAATGTCATAGCAGCGAACCAGAGCGTCCTTCAGGCTTGCGGTTTCCCCTTCCGGCGTGGGAACCTGGGAATCCGGGCTGAGGCCGAGCTTGTCAATCAGAGCGTCCGCCAGGGCCGGATCATTGGCGGGAATGACGGCCAGGGCATCCCCGGCAATGTAATTCATCCCGGAACCGTCCAGGCTGTATTCAATGTGGATGGTTTCCTTGGGACTGCCTTCCCCGGTGATGTGCTTGACGGAGAGGACGGGAGCGGGAAACGGATTTTTTTTGCCGTATGGTTCAGTGGTCATGATGATGGGGGAGTATGAAAAAGAATATTACCAGCGGATAACGGCGGCGGACCAGGTAAGCCCGGCGCCGAACGTGACCAGGACGACATTGTCTCCCTTGCCGAATCTGCCGGAACGGCGCGCTTCGTCAAAGGCGATGGCGACGGCGGCCGCGGACGTGTTGCCGTACTTCTCAATGTTCACGAATACCTTATCTTCAGGAATGGAGAGGCGCTGCGCTACGGCGTTAATGATGCGGAGGTTGGCCTGGTGGGGAATAATCAGCTGAATATCGTCCGCCGTGAGGCCGGCGCGTTCAATGACGCTGGCGGCGGAGGCTTTCATGCGCGTGACGGCATGGCGGAAAGTCTCATTGCCGCGCATGGCCAGGGTGGCCAGGCGTTCATGGGCGTTTTCCGCAGTGGTGGGGCAGCGGGAGCCGCCGCCCGGAATCTGGAGCAGGTCATGCAGGGAGCCGTCCGAACCGATATCCGTGGCAAGGACGGAGCCTTCCCCCTCTTCCCCTGTGGAGGCCTGGAGCACGGCTGCTCCGGCGCCGTCCCCGAACAGGACGCAGGTGCTGCGGTCCTCCCAGTTGACGACGGTGGAAAGTTTTTCCGCGGCGATGATGAGCGCCGTCTTCATCTGGCCGGTGCCGATGTACTGGACGGCGGTCTTCATGGCGAACAGGAAGCCGGAGCAGGCGGCGGAAATGTCAAAGGCGGCGGCATTCTTGGCGCCCAAGGCATCTTGGATATAGCAGGAAGTGGAAGGGGTGAACGTATCCGGCGTGATGGTGGCGACGATAATCAGGTCAATATCCTCCGGCTTCAGCCCGCAGGATTCCATAGCGCGCTGGGCGGCCTTCGTCCCCATATGGGAAGTGTACTCGTCAGGGGCGGCGATGCGGCGTTCCACAATGCCCGTGCGTTCAATAATCCATTCGTGGGAAGTGTCCACCATCTTTTCCAGATCCGCATTGGTCAGGCGGCGTTCCGGAACATAGGAACCCGTACCGATAATCTTGACGGGCAGTCTTTTAAAGGGAGTATCAGAATGTGCGGCCATAGCTTTGGGCGTATGATGAACAGAAAACGTCCTGACGTTTTATGTGGAAACAGTCTAAAAGAAAGCGGGCCTGATGACCAGCACAAAACGCAGGACTCCTTCCATGCCGTAAATGAATGGCCTACAACAGCCACCCCTGGCCGTTGGCGGGCGGCGCGGCTCCCATCTTGAGATAGGCGGAAGGCATCGCCACGCGCCCCCTGGGGGTGCGGCTGATATACCCCTGCATAATCAGGAAAGGCTCGTGCACGTCCTCCAGCGTGGAAGCGTCCTCCCCTACGGCCACCGCCAGGGAGGAAAGGCCCACCGGGCCGCCGTTGAATTTGTAAATCATCGCTTCCAGCAGGCGCTTGTCCATCTCGTCCAGGCCATCGTCGTCAATCTCAATCATGGTCAGGGCGTCGTGCGCCAACTGCTCCGTAATCACGCCGTCGCCGCGCACCTGGGCGTAATCCCGCACCCAGCGCAGCAGGGAATTGGCCACGCGGGGCGTGCCGCGGGAGCGCAGCGCGATCTGCAGGGCGCCCTCCGGGTCCACGGGCACGTTCAGCAGCCCCGCGGACCGTTCGATAATGGCGCACAGCTCCTCCCGCGTATAATAATCCAGTCGGTTCACCAGGCCGAAGCGGGAACGCAGCGGGCTGGTCAGCATCCCGGCGCGGGTGGTGGCCCCCACCAGGGTGAACTTGGGCAGGTTGAGCTGGATGGAGCGGGCGTTCGGCCCCTGGTCGATGATAATATCCAGCCGGAAATCCTCCATGGCCGGGTACAGATACTCCTCAATGGCCGGGTGCAGGCGGTGGATCTCGTCAATAAACAGAATATCCCCCTTTTCCAGATTGGTCAGCACGCCGGCCAGGTCTCCCGCCTTTTCAATCTGGGGGCCGGAAGTCGTATGAATGCGGCAGCCGACGGCATTCGCGATAATATTGGCAAGCGTCGTCTTCCCCAGGCCCGGGGGACCGCTCAACAGGATGTGATCCAGCACGTCGTCGCGCTGTCTGGCGGCTTCCACCATCAGCATCAGGCGGTCCTTAATCTTCTCCTGCCCGCAGAACTCGCTGAAAGCGGGTGGTCTGAGGGACAAATCAAAAGCGGAGGAGGGGGCCTCCGTGGTGCGTGTGTAAAAGGACTCTCCCATGCGCAGGACTAGCAAACCTGTCTTTGGGGCATCCGTCAAGGGGGAAGTGCGGTCGGGAAACGCCTTTTCCGGGACATGCCGGAAGCCTGTGGCCTTTTTTAAGGACGGAAGGAATGCGGAGTCGCGGAAATGATGATATGCGGTGAGACGGCATGTTCTGCCTTCTCTTCTTACAGTGTGGATTCCCATTTCTGCCGCGTTTTCCCGGAACTCCCGGAACCCTGGGCTTCCGGAATCTTTCAGTCTTCTCTTCCCGTCTCGCTCCTGAAACTTCTCAAACGGCTGCCGGTCAATCCTGGAGCCCGGACGGAAGCAAGTTTATCAATAGAGGTTCTTACCTGAACCTTGCCCGATTGCCCGGAAGCCGTAAAGGTGGAGAAAGAGAAAAATTCTTATTTGCTCTGCGGGAAAAACAGGGCAGGGAGGGAGGAAATCTGCCATGCCCTCATGGATGATTTTTGTGAACCACGGAAACCTGTCCTTTCAAAACTTTTCAAAATACGCTTCGTTTCTGCTTATTCCTATTGAAAACTTCCTCGTGCTGCCGAGGCGCTTTTCATCCTTTTCGAGCAACTGCCGGAAACGTGAAAAAACTCGGGGAAGACGGGAAAATTTCTTCCGGATGAAAAAAAGATTGCCAAACCTCTCTTCTGCCATTATTCTGCTCCTGCTTTCCTATCTAGCACAATCTCCAACGGGCAGGTGTCAGAGTGGTCGAATGAGCACGCCTGGAAAGTGTGTGTACCGCAAACCGGTACCGAGGGTTCGAATCCCTCCCTGTCCGCCATCAATTTTCCGCTGCAATATATTCGTGATGAGTATATTGCGGTTTTGTTTGTAGGGGTATGGGGAAAAATGGAAAGGCTATTTACTCGTGAAAACAATTGCCGTTTTGATAAGCATGTAGATCTCATTTCTTATGGACTGTATCTCGGCGATTCCCAAAACCTCGTTCCCATGAACGATACCATTCAATTTACCGCTCCATTTTCTTGCATTCTTTATGGATCGGGTAACTGGAGAAGTGTGTTCATTTTCGAAAATTGATACCTGCTGTGGTGAAATCAACCAATCTAAAATCATATCAAGAGATACTCCATTTTTATCGGCATAATTGGGTGCTTTGTCTTGGTTTTTCCTATAGTAATAATCTCTAACTGCTTTTGCATGATTTTTGGATTTCACAAAATGCTTTAAGCTTTTTTCTAAAACTGCTCGAAGAAGTAACCCCGATGTATAGCTAGAACTAAGATCAAGAGATTTAGCCTCTATTATGAGGGCGTTCAAGATTTCATCATTTGATGTTGGGCAATCGGGAGGAAGCAATGTGTTCCATTCTCTTGGATGAGAGACATTAGATGAATCGGATTTAGTTTTTCCTTTATTCTTATTATTTAGATCATTTGGCGGATTACCATTATTTGTATCTTTCCCATCCTTTATATTTTGTTCGCGATTGTTATTTCCTTGATTTCTATTTTTGTCAGAATTTTTCGATGATGATGTGGTTGAATTATTGTTATTTGTATTACTACTTTGATTTCCTTTTGTAAAGTATAGCTTTTTGACATTACTTCTATATCTTGACGCTATAGGTTCTAATTTATTTTTCACTTCAATAAATGCTGTATTACTTGTCTGAAGTGCTGTTTTAACTGTATTCCATGGCATTTTGCTAGAATCCTCGGCAACAAATCTTACAATACAGACAAAACCATTGTATTCCGAATGCCATTTTACAGGCCCCCATCCATATTTTTCTTCCGAACTATGCGCGACAATTACTCTATCGTTACATATGAAGTACAATCCAAATTCTGCCGTTAATTTTCTATTTTTTTGATAAGAACCATGTTTTTCCTCAGAAGGAAAATAGTATTCATAGTGTATACCTGAGTCTATATATACATCTACATCGCCGACTTTTATATGCTTATTAGTAGGGTTTAATTTTCCATCGGTTCTAATAGATGGGATTTTCTTGAAATGTATTTCACCTGGATGATAAGCACTTGTGATCTTAATTTTCAATCCTTTTTCTATATAGATAGCGTAACGAATAGATAATTCTTTTAACGCATTATCAAACCATTCTTTACTATTTAGAGCATATAAAACATCAGATTTTAAATCATTTATAATAAATAAAGCCTTCCTAAGTCCTTTTGATTCATACAAATCTGCTATAATGGGAAGATGACCAGATATGCTATTTTTATTAAAACGAATTTTAAATGCATTTACACCATCGTCAGACGATAAAGCATAAGTAGTGCCAAATTTCAATAATGAACGTTTTAATCCCAATCCATAATGTCCAATGCCAAATGCATGGTTTGATTGAGAAGATGTTACGAAAGCTCTATTTTCAAGTGTAGGAGCGTCAATGCCAAGGCAGTTATCTTTAATTACGATATTATTTTTTTCTAATCGAATATGTATATTATATCCGGAATAATCTTTAGGTAAACCATATTTGTCTTTACTATATTTTTTGGACATCAAGTGATTCCTTGCAGCATCGATAGAATTATCGATAAAATCAAACAATGCTTCTAAAAGAGTAACGTCATCTGTTAAAGTCTTTTCTAGGAAATCTTCCGAAATCCCCGATCTGATTTTAACTTGACTTATAGGTTTTGTACTCATTGATTTTATTCTTTATTATTTGTAAAATTTTTTCTGAAACCAAAGGAGAAACACTATTGCCGATCATTCTAAAGCTGTGCCACTTTGTTCTATGGAAGCAAAACCAATCAGGAAATCCTTGTAACCTTGCAGCTTCCCTTACTGTTATAACTCTTGGTTGACTAGGATGCAAAGGTCTGACTGCCTGATAACTACCTTTATCCGCACCAGTTCCAGCTCTCAGGGTGGGGCATAATCCATCCCACGATAAACGTTTTGAACGGCTAACACTGTCTGTGCCTCCTGGCTTTATAGAACCGTAACGCGCACTGGTTTTCGGTAAATGTATTGTATCGAAATTTCCCGAAGTTTCTCCTTTCCTTAATTTATCGATCGCGATATTCCATCCGATATCACCTCGAGGAATCTTTCTCATTTTTTTCGCATAATCTGATATGAAATTAGTGTTTTTATACTTCGACCATCCGAAATTATCAATATTATTTTCTTGAGGAATAGGATCTGATATATCGATTATGGCATCTTTTACGCTTACGAGCGGAGAGTTAATGGCGTTGATATCATCTTCTATAATTTTATCTATTTCATTAGAGTCGTAACCAATAACAATTACACGTTTTCGTTTAGTTGGCGCTCCAAATTTTGAAGCATCTACAATAATCGGAGGTAACACAGTATACCGGGAAGAAACGGTTTTAATTGCATTTATAAGTTCTGATTTATTTTTTTCATCCATTAATCCTTCGACGTTTTCCATAAGAAAAAAGCTAGGACCAATAATATTTACAGTTCTAAAAAAGTGATGCAATAGTTTTCTTCGTGGATCGTTTTCGTCACCTTTACCCATTCTGCTGTAACCTTGACATGGCGGCCCACCTATGATGCCATCAATTGTTTGACCATTCAATAGGTTCTTCCAGTCATGTTCATCCATCTTTGCCAGATCTCCGTTAACAACGTGCGTATTGGGAAAATTTCTGCAATAAGCGGATTGCAATGTTTTATCTATATCTACTGCAACGGATACATCGAAGCCGGCAAGTTTTGCTCCTAAACCTAGTCCGCCACATCCACAAAATAAATCTACTACTGTAGGTATTTTTTTCATAAATGCCATAATTTAATTATAGTCGCATTTGTTGCTTTTAAAGAATAAAATTCTCATCCACTCCCTCTGATATCAATTTTTTGATAATTTCAGGATTGTTTTTAATTTTAGGTATTTCACATTGCCAAACAACAATAACCTTCCATCCTGATTCTTGAAGAGTTCGTATTACCTTTCTGTCTCTTTCCTTATTTTTACGAAATTTTTCTAGCCAAAAAGAAACGTTACTCTTGGGAGGTAATGCCTTTTTACATCCTTCATGTTGATGCCAAAAACAGCCATGTACGAAAATTATTGTTTTGTATTTTGGAAGAACTATATCCGGTTTCCCCGGCAAATCCTTTCGCTGAATTCGGAATCTGAATCCTGACTTGTGAAGAATAGAGCGAATAATCTTTTCAGGACGAGTATCTCTATTTCGAACATGTGACATGACTTGACTCCTCTTTTCCTGCGAAAAGATATCCATGTCCTATTTGTATCAAATCTGTGCATAATGACAATACTGCATTCTTAAGTCCCTATTTTGCTCCCTGGATTGCTTAGTTTCCTGCATTCATAATCATGCCAATTTTCCATACACTCTCCAAACGCATGGGGATCATCTGGATGAGGAATGTAGCCCTCAAAGCTGTTCCAATCAGAGTTCTCTTCATCAAATATATTGTCCATAGCTGACTGTTCTTGCTCTCAATCCCTCTAAAGTTCTTTCTGCTCTCTCTGTAGCTATTCCTCTATATCCTAAACAATTTTTATAGGAACCATTTTAGAATTAATTGCTTCCAATTATTTTAATTAAAAATGCCTTCGTACAAAACTGATTGACATTGAAAATCCTGGAATCTGGTCATACATAATCATGCGTTTGGTAATTCCTCCATTTATTATATTCATACATTGAATAAGACCGATTTTTTCATAACTTATTAATTTCCTTATATTTGCGAATTTTGTGAGAATTCCCCGGAAGCAATACAAAGTGTACAGCGGTATACATTTGAAAACCCTCTCTTTATCTTTAGTATACATTGTATGAGACCATATTTTTCATAACTTGCTCATTGCGATATATTTGCAAATTTTAAACACGTTTTCATAATCCTTCTTTACTCTCCATTACTCCATTGTACATGATCATTTTGGGAATCCATGTTTTGGGAAATGCAGATGGCAGTATATGGAGAATCATCTATACGCAGGTTATTTTATTCTGAATATCCCCAGAATTGATTGTACTGATTTTTCAACTCCTTCTCTTACCAATTACCTTCCTTTCTGAATAATATCCGTAGAAATCAATTTAGAATTAATTATCCTGTATTCCTTTTATTCCAAGGGATGGGAATAATTGGTATAACCATAGGGAAATGTTTAATTAAAAACGGCTTCGTACAAAATCTTCATGGAGGGATGATGCCGTGTTTCCGCTCAATTGTACGCTATATTCCTTGCCGGTGGAGGGTAATTTTTTCTGAATGGTTTCAGGATCATTTGTAAGGATTTCAAAGGAATGATGGGTATTAACATCCGCAAATCTGAAAAATTACCGCAAAAAATAATTTTGCCTACATTGGGCTAAATGGACTTTTCCTCTTTTTCCAATTGATACATTTCCTAATAAAGAAAAAGTTTTCGATTTTTCGGAGAAACAATTTTGAAGCAGTTGGGAAAGTACCCCCTTCATGTGGAAGCCTCCTTGTATATGTTGAGATCAAACAGGGATGGACTGTTAAATGGGGTAGTGCGTTTGATCTGAAGGAGTACCATGCTGTTTGCTGTGCCCTATATGGTAAGGAATATCGTATGAATGTAAAAATGAAAAAGGATGGAACCATTACTGATTCCACCCTTTGGTGAGAGAGTTTAACCTCTTAATAATCTTCCGTTATCAAAAATGCTTTCAAAAGAATTGAACTTGGGCTCCTGTTTTTCTTACCCGTTCGCAGCATATTTGATGATGGAAAGGAATTGTCGGAATTGTCGAATTTCGTTACTCGCTTAGTTCGGTGATGTCGGTTTCAGGTTTCGGGTAGCCTTTGTCGGCAATCCATTTTTTCGTTTCCGCCGCCATTTCGGGGGTGACGTTAAAGTCGTATTGGGCATAGTCGCCGATGTGGAATTTTCCGGGCTTGAAGAATCCCCATTTCTCAAAGAAGTCCGTCAGGTCGGTTTTGGTGACGTCACAGCATGCCTTGACGAATTCGAACTGGTATTTGACGGTGTCGTTCCCTCCGTAGTTTCCCGCGTTGTTGCGCAGGTACTCCATGACGTCAGGATAGAAGTCGGGGTGTCCGTTTTTGGTAAAGTAAAGATGGAGCTGCCACAGGGGGACCAGCTTGTTGAAGACATCCTTGGATTGCAGGTAGGCGATTTCCCCTTCGATGATTTCCTTGCGCGCCTTGTCGTAGCTGCCCTGGCGCTTCAGGCGGCTTTCATTGCCTGTTTTGGCTGCGGCCTGCAGGGAAAAGATGTTGTTGCTGACTTCCGTCATGCCGCCCCAGGTCATCGGGCGCATTTGCATGACGTGTCCTACTTCGTGGGAGAATCCCCAGCAGGCGTCTCCCTTGAGAACGTTTTCAGGGTCGGTGACCATGCGCATTGTCCCGTCGTTTCCGAGGTAGGCGACTCCGTCTCCGTCGCGGAACATGTAGTAGTTGAAGTTCACGCGGGCCAGGACGCGGTTTTCCGGGATTTTGCCGTATTTATCCAGGCCCATCAGCTGGTATTGGATGCCGATGAGCTTGTCGTAGGCGTTGATGAGTTCGGTTCCGCGGTCTTTGGTGAATTTTTTCAGGAATTCTACGGGGTAGGCAACCTGGATGTATTTTCCCCGGGCATCCATGATCGGAGAGACGGCCTGGTCAAGCAGGCGAACCCAGTCCTTGTTGGTGTCGCCCCGGGTGGTGTCAAAGTAGCCGTTGGCTTTGCCGGTCACGAAGTGGACGGGGATTTTCGGTGCCTTGCCGGCGTCTTCGGTGAAGTAGCTGATATAGGCGTTGGCGGGCGTTTCCACGTCAATGATGTTGATTCCTTCCTTGAGCGGAATCTGCTTTTTGTGCAATCCCCAGCCGTTGGGGTCTTTTGTGGGCTGCACTCCTTCGGCCGGCTTGCGCATCAGGTTCGGCAGCAGGAGGCTGATTTCCTGCCCCTCCGTCTTGCCGACCAGGACGACATGCCGCCCTTTTTCCAGATAGACGCCCGTCATGTTGTCGTACTTGCTGAATCCGTCGCCGATTCTGAGATTTTTCCCCGTCTGGCGCGGTGAGGGGAGGGCCCGGTATTCGGCATACAGGTAGTCCGGCTTGTAATGGCCCGCCAGGATTTTGGCCGCGAGTTCCTTCATCGCGTCAGACTGGAAGGCGGAGGTGTCTTTGACATCCGGCTTCAGGGAGGTGCAGGAGGAGTCTTTGAACAGTTTGAGGTCGTTGCCGATGTGTTCCGGCGTGTTGGCGGCAAATGCCGCTGCGAGCGACAGCAGGGGCAGGGATAGTAATGGAAGGATTCGGTTCATGACAGTACGGGAAGCAGGTGGTTCCGTGATGTTACAAGATACAGGTTCCGTTTTCTTCTTCTTTCACCATTTTTCTCTTGATGAATAAATAGGCAGGCAGTTTGTCCGGAAAAAGGACGGGCGGTTGATGTGTGGAATGGCTTTGGCATTGAGGCAGGGATTTTTTTCAGCCGATTCACGTTTCCGGATATTTCCCGGTTCCGGCGGGCGCTTTTCCGGATTGCCGTATCCGGATGAGGACGTTCTCTGCTGCCGTGCTTGAGCTTTGGGCCGAAGCCTTCCGGCGTTTCCCGGCGGCGGTATCGCGTTTCTGCCGCGTGTTTCTCTTTATGTTCCTTTTTCTCTGGTCTTGACGCACATGCATGACATGGTTGTTGTGCGGAAGGGGAAAATGGAATAAGGTGGAGAGGATGATGAACTCCGTATTCAAGTGTTTGATGAGTGCCGTATGCGCCGTGGCATTGCCGGCGTTCGGGCAGGAAGAGAAAACCGGTTTCCCTACGGACAGGGCTGTGACCGTATTCAGCGCCGGGGAGGGCAATCCCTATGCGTCCATCCGTATTCCCGCCCTGCTCAGTATCGGCAAGGGCCAGCTCCTGGCATTCGCCGAAGGACGGTACAAGAATACCGACCAGGGGGAGAACGATATTATCATGAGCGTCAGCAAGAATGGCGGGAAGACCTGGTCCCGTCCCCGGGCGATTGCCAAGGCCCATGGCGCCACGTTCAATAATCCGTGCCCTGTTTATGACGCCAGAACCAAAACCGTGACTGTCGTGTTCCAGCGTTACCCTGCCGGCGTCAAGGAGCGGCAGCCCAATATCCCGGACGGATGGGATGATGAAAAGTGCATCCGCAATTTCATGATTCAGAGCAGGAACGGAGGTTCTTCCTGGACGAAGCCGCAGGAGATTACGAAGACGACCAAGCGTCCTTCCGGAGTGGATATTATGGCGTCCGGCCCGAATGCGGGAACCCAGTTGAAGAGCGGCGCCCACAAGGGCCGCCTGGTGATTCCGATGAATGAAGGGCCGTTCGGCAAATGGGTGATTTCCTGCATTTACAGCGATGACGGCGGCAAGAGCTGGAAGCTGGGCCAGCCGACTGCCAATATGAAAGGCATGGTGAACGAGACGTCCATTGCGGAAACGGATAACGGCGGCGTGGTGATGGTTGCGCGCCATTGGGGCGCAGGCAATTGCCGCCGTATTGCGTGGTCCCAGGATGGCGGGGAGACCTGGGGACAGGTGGAAGACGCTCCGGAGCTGTTTTGCGACAGTACCCAAAATTCCCTGATGACGTATTCCCTGAGCGACCAGCCTGCCTACGGCGGCAAAAGCCGCATTCTGTTTTCCGGGCCCAGCGCGGGCCGGCGCATTAAGGGACAGGTGGCCATGAGCTATGACAACGGCAAGACCTGGCCGGTGAAGAAATTGCTGGGCGAGGGCGGTTTTGCCTATTCCAGCCTTGCCATGGTGGAACCCGGCATCGTCGGGGTGCTTTATGAGGAGAACCAGGAGCATATTAAAAAGCTGAAGTTTGTTCCCATTACCATTGAATGGCTGACGGACGGAGAAGACACAGGGCTGGCTCCCGGCAGGAAACTTAAATAGGAAGGGACTTTGGGAAACAGCTTTTCCCGATCCTTTTTTGTTTGTGATAAGCGCCGTTGTCGTAACGGTTCCGGTTTTGATGCCGGTCCGTGATTATCCCTGAATACGGGGATGCCGGGCCGGCATGCCGGGGTAAAGGCAGATGGCGGGGAGCATGTAAACAGAAGCGTCAAACAATATTATTTTGTCATTAGAAGAGCTTTCTTCATGAAGTAGCGGTTTTCCGTTTGTCAGATTGCCTGTAACAGGTACCACGATGGAACTTGTACAGGACAGAGGCGGGATTCCGACCCGGATGCCCGTGTTGTTCTGTATGACAGGGTGTGGAAGAGTTGCCTTCTTGATTCCAGGACGCTTGCGGGTATTCTGCAAGGCATCCGTTGCCCTTGGAGCTTTTCCCATTTGGGAAGGCCGGTGAGCGGAAGGTGATTCCCCGTTTCAATATATGTCCTGGATTTATCTGGTGTTGGCCGGTCTCTGCGAGATCGGATGGCCTCTGGGTTTCAAACTTTCTCAAACGCCCGGCACAGGGCCCGGCAAATTCGCCGCCTGCATCGCCTGCTCCGTTTTCAGCATGGTTCTGAGCGGTTTTCTTTTGTGGCTTGCCCAGCGGAACATCCCCATCGGCACCGCTTATGCGGTGTGGACCGGCATTGGCGCGTTGGGCACGTTCCTGGTTGGTATTCTGTGGTTCGGGGATTCTTCCAATATCTGGCGCATGCTGGCGGCATCCTTCCTGCTGATAGGCATTATCGGGCTGAAGTTGGCCCCCGGGCATTGATGCGGTCTTCGGCATCCTTGCCGGGTTTCGGGAAAAGCCGTCTCCGTAACTTTCCGGATAGGAGGTCTCAGTAGTGGGAGATGGCTTTTTCCCACACGGTCCCGCAGGCGTCGGAAGGCATGCGCCAGTCCCCGCGTGGGGAAAGAGAAATGGTGCCCACTTTGGGGCCGTCCGGCATGCAGCTGCGCTTGAATTGCTGACGGAAGAAACGGCGGATGAAGATGCCGAGGCAGCGGCGGATGAAGTCCGGCTGAAATTCGCCGCGGAAGGCATGTTCCGCCAGGTGCAGGATTTTATCCGGTTCCGCACCGTATTTAATGAAGTGGAAGAGGAAAAAGTCGTGCAGGTCGTAAGGCCCAAGCACATCTTCCGTTTTCTGTTCAATGGTGCCGTCGTCCGACGGCGGCAGGAGTTCCGGGCTGACGGGAGTGTTGTTGATGTCCGTGAGGGTGGCTGCCAGTTCCGGGGATGATTCTTCCGCGATGTGTTCAATGAGGCAGCGTATCAGCGTTTTCGGAATGGAGCAGTTGACCGCGTACATGGACATGTGGTCCCCATTGTAGGTGCTCCATCCCAAGGCAATTTCCGACAAGTCCCCTGTTCCCACGACCATCCCCCCGGTTTTATTGGCCAAATCCATCAGAATTTGCGTGCGTTCGCGGGCCTGGACGTTTTCATAAGTGGTGGTTCGTTCGGCAGGATCGTGCCCGATGTCGGCGAAGTGCCGGAGGCAGCATTCCGAGATGGGGATTTCACGAAGTTCCACGCCCAGAAGGCGGCACATGGTTACGGCATTGTCATGGGTTCTGTCCGTGGTGCCGAAACCGGGCATTGTCACGGCCAGAATGTCCGAGGCCGGGCGCTTTAGCGCACGGCAGGCGCGGGAGCAGATGAGCAGAGCCAGCGTGGAGTCCAGCCCGCCGGAGATGCCGATGACGAGCCGTTGCGCGCGGGTATGTTCCATTCTTTTGGCCAGACCTGCCGTTTGGATGGAGATGATTTCCTCACACCGTTCCCGGCAGCGGGACGGAGAAGGCAGAAAGGGCCGTGCCGGGTTGAATGCGTATTCCAGGCCGGGCGCTCCGGGAACCTGTTCCGGCAGGGCCAGATGCAGGGCATTCCCGGCAGGGAAAAGGGATTTGCTGTCATTGAAGGAGCTTTCAGAGAGGCGCGCCGCCTCCAGCCGTTCAAAATCCACGTCCGCAAAGACGAGGGTGCTTTCCCTGCAGAACCGTTCCCCCTCCGCTGCTGGCCTGCCGTTGTCCGCAATGAGGGAATGGCCGCCGAATACGGTGTCCGTGGTGGATTCATGCACACCTGCGGAGGAAAGGACATAGGCGCAGAGGCATCTGCCGCTCTGCTGTCTGACCAGTTCCCTCCTGTATGCGGCCTTACCGGTGAGTTCCGTTCCTGCGGAAGGGTTGAGAATGGCTCTGGCACCCAGAAGAGCCAGTTTGGAACTGGGGGGAATGACGCTCCACAGGTCTTCGCATATTTCCACGCCAAAACTGAAGGGGGAAGATTCTTCATGAAAAACGATTTCCGCCCCGAACGGGATATGCACCCCATTGACTGTGACGTTCTTCACCCCTGTACCCAATTCCCTGCCGGATGTGAATTGACGCTTTTCGTAGAATTCCCGGTAGTTGGGGAGCACGGTTTTGGGTACCAGAGCCAGAATGCGGCCGGACTGCACTACCGCCGCCGTATTATACAGAGCGTCTTCATGAAGGAAGGGCAGGCCCACCACGGCAATCGTGCCGGATCCTTCCGTGGCTTCCGTAAAGCGGAGCAGGCCGTTCAGGGCTGCTTTCCTCAGGTTCGGCTGGAAGAAAAGGTCTCCGCAGGAATAGCCCGTAATGCACAGTTCCGGGAAAACGACGGCCGCCGCCTGCTGTTCTGCGGCTTTCCGGAATCCCTCCGTAAGTTGGTCGACATTGTAGTCCACTTCAGCCACGCGGAGCTGGGGGACGGCGGAGGCAAGTCTGTAATATCCGAACATGGGCGGCGCAGTCTGAAAAATGGAACCCGCAGATGTTCGTTTTTCCCGTAGTCAGGACGCAATCCGGGAAAGGCGGGCCTGAGCCGGATACTAAAAGTTCATGAAGGACTTGTAAAGCCATCTGTAGGGACTGCTCCGTCCATGTTGCCGGGGAATGGGCAAGGAACGCAATCTTTCCCGCATGCCTTTCTGCATGACGGTCACCGGGCAAATCCGTTTTTTCCCGGGCTCCCGCAGCATGGCGGCTTTTCTTGAGCCGGGTACGGCATTGAGGCTGGAACAGCGGGAGAAAAGGAGTAAACCATACCCTGAAAACTAATGAATAATACTGACCGATTTACTGGAAAAGCCCGGGCTTATGCCCAGGGCAGACCCGATTATCCCGCCTCCGTTGTTGGGCTTCTGACGCGGGAGAGCCGCCGGGAGAATCCCCGTCTGGCGGATATGGGCTCCGGAACGGGCATTCTTTCCCGCGCCATGCTGGAGCGCGGCTGGACCGTGTATGGCGTGGAGCCCAATGATGACATGCGGAAGGAAGCGGAGAAACGGCTGTCCGCTTTTCCCCGTTTTCATTCCGTGGCGGGAACGGCGGAGCGGACCGGGCTTCCCGGAGCTTCGGTGGATCTGGTGACGGCGGCGCAGTCATTCCACTGGTTTGACGCCGCCGCGTTCAAGAGGGAATGCCGCCGTATTCTGTCCGGAGGAGGCAAGGTTGCCCTGATTTGGAACTCCAGGGTGGAAGACAGTCCCATTGCCCGGGAGGAAGGAAATATCCACCGTCTTTACTGTCCGTGTTTTTATGGATTCAGCGGAGGGCTGGCGAAGTTGACGGACAGCATTGGAGCGTTTTTCAACCACCGTTTCCAGATATTCCGCTTTCCAAATGATTTGTCCTACACGCGGGAGCAGTATCTCCGCCGCATGATGTCCACCTCCTATGCCTTGACGGAGGGCGGAGAAGAGCGGTTCTCCTGGCTGGACGCCCTGGAAAAGCTGTTTGACCGGTTTGAAACGGAGGGGCGCGTTACGGTTCCGAATGAAACTGTGATGTATCTGGGGAAGTGCTGAGGATGCGGCGTTCATGCATGGCCTCCGGAAAAGGAAAGGCCTCTTTTCGGTTCAGGAACTGAAGATGATGACGGCAAGGACGGCAATGATTGCCAAAACGACAACGATGGCGGTAATATAGCCGGGTTTGTGGGCATCAAGAGTCCACTCCTTTTTGAGATGGGAAAGATCCTCCCCTGCCGCATAGCGTGAAAAAAGGTCATGGAGCCGGGAGTAGTCCAGGTCTTTGGGCGTCATGTAAAGCTCCCTGTCCTTTCCGCCGGCAAACGAAATTTCGCAATGGTAATTTTCCGGACTATTGCAGGTGGCCTGGAGGAATTCGTCACCGCGGCTGCAGATAATGAAAGCTTCCGTGTTATTTTTAATGCCGGACAGGGCTTGATCCCGCGTTTCACAGGGCTCTCCGGAAAGTTCCCAAACGATGGAGGGGGCGGAATGAAGGCTCATGGAATAAAAAATCAGAAAATATAGTAGAGAATTATTTTTCCTGCCGCCAGTAAAAACTTTCCTTTTTTCTTCCTGGGCGGAAAGTGTTCCCTGGCGCAACACTCCGGAGAGCGCTGGGAGCGCTTGCGGGTTGGGGCATTCAATGGCTGTTTTTCCGCTTATCATTCCGGTTTTGCATGGGTTCTTTCTGCCGGGGCGTCCCCTTCGCGTTTTTCCAGCCATGCAGGCTGACGTTTCCATTCCTCTGGAAATAATCATTCCGCGGCTTCAGGCATGGCTATTTTCTCTCGCTATTCTTGCTTTATTAAGGCAGGCCATCCATGTTACGATTATTTACTGCCATGATGCATCAGACTTTTTCCCAAGAGCCTTTTCTGGTTTCCGGATTGCATGGGGACCAGATTCTGGGCGCCCGCAGTAACCAACAGGATTCTTTCTCCATTCTGGCTGGAGAGGACGCATTGGTACTGGTGCTGGCGGACGGCATGGGTGGGTATACCGGCGGAGAATTGGCCAGCCGCGCGGCGGTGGAAGGCTGTTCGCGGGCTTTTGAGCGGAAATCCGGTTTGCCCGGAGAGAGAATGAAAGCTGCAGTGACCGCCGCAAATGAACAGGTATGGTCCGCCCGGAAGAAAAGAGGGGAGGATGACGAGATGGGGACGACGCTGGTAGCGGCCTGGATAGGGGCGGATGGGCTGAGGTGGGTCAGCGTGGGGGACTCCCTTCTGCTGCTTATCCGGGAAGAAAAAATGTTTCTGCTTAATGAGCTGCACCAGTATTCCGCGGAATTGGAGCGCATGGCGGATGAAGGGATCATCAGCCGGGAGGAGGCTTTGAGCCATCCTGCCCGCCATTCCCTGACTTCTGCCCTGATGGGGAAGGAAGTTCCTTTGGTGGATTTGCGGGAGGAATGCTTTCCCTTATTTCCGGGGGACCGTGTTTTGGTCGCCAGTGACGGAGTGGGGCCTTATCTGGATTCCCTGGGGCCGGCAGGGATGCGGTATTTGTCCATGCTTTCCGCGGAGGAACTGGTGCGTTCCGTGCTGGACGGCATTAACCGCGACGGCGCGCCCAACCAGGATAATGCCACATTGATTTGCGCAGAGATAGCAAGGGCTTGATCTGCATTAGTGCGGCAAGGAGGTAATCTGCGGACGGGCGATTTTTGAGATTCACATCCTCCGTCTGCCCGACGATGAATAAAACCCCGCATGCGTTTCAGGCATGCGGGGTTTTATTGAAATAGCCGGAGTATTTCCCGTTCAGGAATGGTATTCCTGGAGGGAACGGGGTGATACCTTCACGTGCTGGGCGGAGCGGATGCCCTCCACCGTGGCCCTGGCGGCTGCGATGGTAGTCATGTACGGAATTTTCTTCTGGATGGACTGCATGCGGATGAAGGAGTCGTCAATCATACTGGTGCGGTCCACCGGAGTGTTGATAATCAGGTCGATCTGCTTGTTGGTGATCATGTCGCCCAGGTTCGGGCGGCCTTCATGCAGCTTGTTGACCACTTCCGTTTCCACGCCCTGGCCGCGCAGGTATTCTGCGGTGCCGCCGGTGGAGACAATCGTAAAGCCCAGGGAAATCAGATCCCGGGCGATGGGTTCGATGAACTTCTTATCCCGGTCGGAAACCGTGACGAGTACCTTGCCGGCGGTAGGCAGAATGCAGCCCGCAGCTTCCTGGGCCTTGTAGTAGGCCATGCCGAAGTTGTCCGCAATGCCCATGACTTCACCCGTGGCGCGCATTTCCGGCCCCAGTACGGGGTCCACTTCCGGGAACATGTTGAAGGGGAAGACAGCTTCCTTCACGCCGATGAAACGGCAGGCGCGCGACTTCAGGCCCAGCTCCTTGAGTTTCTTGCCCAGCATGATTTCCGTGGCGTAGCGCGCCAGGGAGATGCCCGTTACCTTGGAGACGATCGGCACCGTGCGGGAGGCGCGGGGATTGGCCTCAATGATGTAAACCTCATCGTTGCAGATGGCGAACTGCACGTTCAGAATGCCCTTTACCTGGAAGTCCTGGGCAATTTTGGCGGCATGTTCCTCAATGGTGCGGATGTGCTTGGGAGCGATTGTCACGGGGGGGATGGCGCAGGCGGAGTCGCCGGAATGGATGCCGGCCAGCTCAATGTGTTCCATGACCGTGGCTACAAAAGTATCCGTGCCATCGGCCAGAGCGTCCACTTCCGCCTCAATGGCGTTGTCCAGAAAACGATCGATCAGCATGGGATATTCCGGGCTGACCTGGATGGCCTCCACGCCGTAGCGCTTCAGGTTTTCTTCATCGTAAATGACTTCCATGCCGCGGCCGCCCAGCACGAAGGAGGGGCGCACCATGACCGGGTAGCCAATGCGGCGCCCCAGTTCCACAGCTTCCTCCAGGGAACGGGCCGTGCCGCTTTCCGGCTGGCGGATATTCAGGGCGATCATGCGTTCACGGAAATATTCGCGGTCTTCCGCCAGACGGATGCCTTCCGGCTGGGTTCCCATGATTTTCACGCCGGCGTCTTTGAGGGCCTGGGCGATGTTAAGCGGGGTCTGGCCTCCGAACTGGACGATGACGCCTTCCGGCTTTTCCTTCTCGTAAATAGCCAGCACGTCTTCTACAGTCACGGGTTCAAAGTACAGCTTGTTGGCCGTGTCAAAGTCCGTAGAAACCGTTTCCGGGTTGCAGTTCACCATGATGGATTCATACCCGTGGTCGCGCAGGGTGAAGGCGGCATGCACGCAGGTATAGTCGAATTCGATGCCCTGGCCGATGCGGTTGGGACCGCCGCCCAGAATCATGATTTTCTTCTTGTCGTTCACGGGAACTTCGTCCGCCGCGCCGCTGTAAGTGGAGTAGTAGTATTCCGCGTGTTCCACGCCGCTGACGGGCACGATGCGGAAGGTGGCCGTGATGCCGTCTTTCTGCCGGCGGGCGCGGACGGCCTTTTCCGGCACCCCGAAAATCTGGGCCAGGTATTTGTCGGAAAAGCCCATTTCTTTGGCTTGGCGCAGGATTTCCGCGGAAAGGGAATCCCAGTCCTGCCCATCCAGGGAAAAGTCAAAGTCCGCCAGTTCCTTCATCTGTTCAATGAAATACGGAGTGATGCGGGTCAGCTTCACGATTTCCTCCACGGCTACGCCGCGGCGCAGGAGTTCGTAAATCTGGAAGAAGCGTTCGCTGTTGCCGTACGTGATTTTTTCACGCAATTCCGGGGTGGAGAGGGCTTCCAGCTTTTTCACGCGGCCCAGGCCGGCGCGTCCGATTTCCAGAGAGCGCACGGCCTTCTGGAAAGCTTCCTTGAAATTCTGCCCGATGCTCATTACTTCTCCCACGGCTTTCATCTGGGTGCCCAGCTTGTCGGCTGCCTTGGGGAATTTTTCAAAGGCCCAGCGTGCGAACTTCACGACCACATAGTCGCCGTAAGGTTCGTATTTTTCCAGGGAGCCTTTGCGCCAGTAGGGAAGTTCGTCCATCGTGACGCCGGAGGCCAGCTTGGTGGAGACGGAGGCGATAGGGAAGCCGGTGGCCTTGGAAGCCAGGGCGGAGGAACGGGACGTACGGGGGTTGATTTCAATAACGATGATGCGGTTGTCCTCCCGGTTGTGGGCGAACTGCACGTTTGTGCCTCCCGTAACGCCGATGGCGTCCAGAATGCGGTAGGAATAATCCTGAAGTTTATCCTGCACTTCCTGCGGAACGGTCAGCATGGGAGCCACGCAGAAGCTGTCTCCGGTGTGCACGCCCATGGGATCCACGTTCTCAATAAAGCAAACGGTAATCTTTTGTCCCTTGGCGTCGCGGACGACTTCCAGTTCCAGTTCCTCCCATCCCAGCACACATTCTTCCACCAGCACCTGGTTGATGAGGGAGGCGGCCAGGCCGCGGGGGACTACCTGGCGCAGTTCTTCCACGTTGTAAACGATGCCGCCGCCCGTGCCGCCCATGGTGTAGGCGGGGCGCAGCACGACGGGATAGCCCAGTTCAGCGGCCACCTTTTCAGCTTCCTCCACGGAATAGACGGGTTCGGACTTGGCGACCGGCACGCCGATCCTGTCCATGGTTTCCTTGAAAATGATGCGGTCTTCGCCGCGGGCGATGGCTTCCAGATCCACGCCGATGACTTCCACTCCGTACTGTTTCAGGATGCCTTCCTCATGCAGCTTGGAAGCCAGGTTCAGGGCCGTCTGGCCGCCCAGGTTGGGCAGCAGGGCATCCGGGCGTTCCTTCTCAATCACGGCCGTGATGCGGTCCACGGTCAGAGGCTCAATGTAGGTGTGGTCCGCCATGCCGGGGTCCGTCATGATGGTGGCGGGGTTGGAATTCACCAGAACGACGTCGTAACCTTCGGCGCGGAGGGCCTTGCAGGCCTGGGTGCCGGAGTAGTCGAACTCGCAGGCCTGGCCGATGATGATGGGGCCTGAGCCGATAATGAGGATTTTGCGGATATCTTCGCGTTTTGCCATGGTATGATGCCTCTATGTGGTCCGTGGTGGTTAAAAATAAATGCCGGAAACAAGGTCCGCCCAAGGTGCGTTGCCTCTCCGCTCCGCATACCCGGCGCGTGACCTGACGCACAGTACGGGACGCCGGGCGATAAGTCCAGACAAAACAACAGGAATTCCGGGGAAAAGGCTATGGCCTTCTTTCCTTTTCGTACAGTGCCGCACGCAATCCGCCCTTGATATTTTCCACCGTCCGTATACCCTGCGGAGCAAGGATGAGGAACGCCCTGACATTGATTTGCTGTCTTGGATTGCTGTGCTCCGCAGCATCGGCTGCGGACCTTTCTTCCACGGGGCGGGGGAGCGCCGTGCCTTCGGGGGAGGCTTCCTGGTACCAGGCCCTGCGGACCGGACTTTCCCAATTCCGGAACGGCGGCGGCTACGAAACCAGCAGGGAAGCCATGCAGGCCCTTGCGGAGAAAGCCTGCCGCTGGGACCCCCGCACGCGCCGTCCCGTTTTTCTTCTCCGTAACGCCACGCCCTCCTTCTGTTCCTCCGCCTGCTACCTGCTCCTTTTGAAATCCCTGCAGATATGGGACTCTGCACAGCCGCGGCCCGTTATTTCCGAACGCGCGTGGCTGGCCCTCATCCCCCGCTTCGGCCAGCATGACGGGGAAGGGCCGTGGGGATGGGCGAACGCCAATGGCCCCGGCCTGGCCGTCCTGGTGCACAGGCTGGGAGCCGGCATCAACTTTGAGGACTGGAGGAAGGCCCGCCCCGGCGACTTCATGAAAATTTTCTGGACGGACCGCATCGGGCGCCGGGAATCCGGCCATCTGACCGTCCTGGTGAAGGATGGAGGGGACCAGGTAACGTTCTGGTCTTCCAACATTCCGGACGGTTACGGAGCCAGGACGGTGCCCAAATCCCGGATCAGGCGCGTCATTTTCACGCGCATCACCAGGCCGGAACGGTTCAACCTGGCCCCCTCCGTGGGAAGTCACCCGTGGCTGTCCTCCCTGCTCCGGCAGGAAGTGGGCATGAAGGAAGTGCGCAGGCATTCCGGCATGCAGAACCCCTGACCGTTTCCCGTAGTGAAAAAATGCTCCTTCCCTCCTTCCGTCACCCCGGACTGTTCCGTGCTGGTGCTCGGTTCCCTGCCGGGAGACGAATCCCTGCGTCAGGCCCAGTATTACGCCCATCCCCGCAACGCGTTCTGGAAAATCATGGGGTCCCTTCTGGGGTTCGATCCCTCCCTGCCATATGGGGAACGCCTGTCTCTGCTCAACCGGGGCGGGGTGGGGCTGTGGGATGTGGTGGCCTCCGGCGTCAGGCCCGGCAGCCTGGACCAGCACATCTCCCAGGAACAGCCCAATGACATTGCGGCCCTGCTGGATAGCTTCCCGGGCATCGGCGTGGTCTGCTGCAACGGCACCGCTTCCCATAAATACCTTAAACGGTATTTTCCCGAACTGTTCCTTCGGGAAACGCTTTCCGTCATTCAAATGCCTTCCACCAGTCCGGCGGCGGCGCGGCTGACGTATGAGCAGAAATTCCGTGCCTATGAGGAAATCATGGCGCCCCTGCTCCGGAAGGAAAGGGAAGAATAGAGACCTTCTGCGCCTTTTCCAATGCCGTGCGCGGCCCGACGGTAACAGGCGGGGTTGTTCGGTCAGCAGGACCCGACGGCCGCCAGCAGGTGGACATCTAGGGCCAGGGCTTCGTGAATATTGAAATTCAAATCATCACGGAGCCTGTTGAGGGCCTCCATGCGCTTCAGCAATTCGTTCACGGGCATCTGGGCGGCCAGCGTGCGCACCTCCGGATGAATCGGAGTGACTTCCGGGGCTCCTGAGGCAATCAGGGCTGCCTGTCCGAACCAGCTGATGAGCAGTTCCAGGGCCTGATTGCGCTGTTCCAGATATTCCGTCTCTATCTGGGCGGCGTTCGCGTCCTTATTGCGGGCCTCCCAGTCGGAGGCGTCCGTACCCTGGGCCGCTTCCCTGGCTTCATCTTTCAGAGCCTGGTTCAGGTTTTTGGTGATGGCGGCCTTGGCCTCCGCCATGACGTCCATGAACCTGCTGCGGAAGGCCAGAGCGGCCAGGTCATTATTCAGATTGCGGCAGGTCTCCAGCCAGTGCGGGAGCAGGGCCTCCTGAATGGGGGTGAGCCTGAATTCCCCGGATTGCAGCAGATTGACGCGCACGCAGCGGGAAATAATCGTCTGAAGGAGCTGGTCCGGCTGGGAGGTGGACAAAATGAGCAGGCACTGTCCGGGCGGTTCCTCCAGGGTTTTCAGGAAAGCGTTGGCGGCCTCGTCATTCATCCGCTCCGCATCCATGAACACGGCTATCTTCCATTTCCCCTCCGCCGCGCGCTGTTGCAAAAAGGGTTCCACGGCGCGGATATCATCCCGCAGGATGCGGCGCGACTTGGACTTGGGGCGCACCAGCCGGCAATACTCGTCCCTCACACTGTCCAGGTGGTCTGCCCGGATGCCGTTCATTAGCTCCAGCAATTGCAGGATCAGGCGGGAGGCTCCCTGGTGCTCGTCTCCCACGATGAGCAGGGCATGGGGAAGCCGGTTGCGGGAGAAGGCGGTGCGCAGCAGGTCGAACGCTTGGGATGCCGTAAATGCCATATGCTCCTATGAAAGCATTTCGTTGCGTCAGGGCAACAGAAAAGATTGGTATATGTCGGATATTTCATGTACTAAGGGGGCCGGTTATGGAACAAAATGACATCTCATCCCGGATTGTCTTTGCCGACCGCGGCAAGGTGAATGTGGAAAAAGGCGTGGAATTCGCCCCCAAATTTGACCAGAACGGCCTGATCCCGGCCCTCGCCATGGATCATATTACCCATGAACCGCTGATGCTGGCCTATATGAATGCGGAATCCCTGCGCATGACCATGGAACTGGGGGAAGCCGTTTACTACTCCCGCAGCCGCCAGGAAATCTGGCATAAGGGCGCAACCAGCGGCCACGTGCAAAAAGTGAAGCAAATCTTGGTTGACTGTGACCAGGATGCCCTGATTGTGCTGGTGGACCAGTGCGGCGCCGGCGCCTGCCACACCGGGCACCACTCCTGCTTTTACCGTTCCGTTCCGTTCGGAGATGAACTGAAAGCCCAGCCCCAGGGGGTACCCGTCACGCTGCGTGAAGCGGACGGAGGCGTCGTTTTTGATGCCGAAGCCGTGTACGGCAAGGGCCATTAACTCCTTTTGCGCGTCAATCTGCGTTCGCCGGATTGACGCGCCTTCTTTTTCTGCTGTAAAATCATGAATGTGAAAAAACTGTTTCTCATGATGGCTGCCGTTTCCGGGGCGCTGGCCCTGTGCCAATGCTCTTCGGAGGCGCCTCCTCCCCCCGGAACCGTCCGTATGGTGGATCAGCAGGCGATTGCCCTGATGCAGGAAGCCAGGGCAAAGGAAGCGAAGAATGATCTCTCCGGGGCCATTAAAAAATACAGGCGCGTGGTGGAAAAGCACCCCCTTTCCAGGGAAGCTCCCCAGGCCCGGTTCAGAATGGCAGAACTCTATGAGGCCCGCAAGGAACCTGCGGATGCGTTTGACCAGTACCAGAAACTCATTGACCGCCACCCGGACAGCCCCCTGTACAGGCAGGCCATGGCCCGGCAGAAGGAAATGGCCTTCGGCGCTGCGAGCGGCGCGTTGACCAACCGCGTGCTGTGGATGTTTGACGTCAGGATGGATCCCACGAACGTCACGGAATGGCTGAAGCATGTGCGCGACAACGCCCCGTATGCCCCTACCGCCCCGCAGGCCATGAACGTGCTGGGCAATTACCTGGCCGCGCGCGGCCGGATGAAGGAGGCCATAGAGGCATACCAGAACCTGGTGGACAATTACCCCAATTCTCCGTTGGCCCCCACGGCCCAGCTCCAGATAGCCACCCTGTATCGCCAGGCTGCTGCGGACGGAGACCGCAACCACGTCAATGTGGCCCGCGCTCAGGAAGCGTATGAAGACTACCTTCAGCGTTATCCCAACAGCGCCCGTGCGGGAGCCGCCCGTGCCGATCTGGCGGCCATGAAGCGTGAGCTGGTGGCCCAGCAGCTGGAAGTGGCGGAATACTACCTGACCAAGATGAAAGATGCGGATGCCGCCGTCTTCTGCTACCAGGAAGTAGCCTCCAAAGGCAGCATCAATCCCGCCGCCGCCGCCAGGGCGAAGGCCCGCCTGAAAGAACTGCGCGTGACCAGCAGATAACAGGAACTCTCCGTCCTCATGAACCGTATCCGGAACGTTTTCAAACTCTTCCTGCCCGTTTTTTGCCTCCTGGCCGGTTCTTGCGGCTACCAGCTTGGCGGCACCAAGCCGCCCAAGCTGGAACTGGCCCAGACCGTCAAGGTATGCCTCTTTGCCAACAACTCTTTGGAGCCCCGCGCCGCCACGCTGGTGACCGGCGCCTTGGCGGATGAGCTGCAGCGGGACGGCACCTACCGGTTAAGCTCCGGCGCGGATGCGGATATCCGGGTGGAGGGGGAAGTGTACTCCATCACCTTCGACCAGTTGCGTTCCAGCCGGGAAGACACCTACAAAAGTACGGAACTTGGATTGCGCCTGTCTGTCAAATACCGTGTGGTGGACGCCAGGACGCAGGAAATCCTGTATGCCGGCTCTGCGGAGGAAGTAGGTCAATTCTTTGACCAGGGCAACATTCAGTCGGCCCGCACGAATGCCCTTTCCTATGCGGCCCGTCTGGTGGCTACTTCCATTGCGGAAACCCTTACCAATGGCTAATCCCGCCCGGTTCAGGAAAATTTGTGCTTATGGAGAAAGTGGAATACAGCGTTTATTTTGTTCCGGTGCCTATCGGCAACCGGGCGGACATCACCCTGCGGGCGCTGGACGTGCTGCGCAAGGTGGATGTCATTGCGTGTGAGGACACCCGCCATTCCGGTCTTCTGCTTTCCCATTATGAAATCCGCAAACCGCTGATAAGCATGCATGACCATAATGAACAGCCGCGCGCCGGGGAAATTGCGGCGCGCGCGGCGGGCGGAGAAAGCTTTGCCGTGATCAGTGATGCGGGCATGCCTGGCGTGAGCGATCCGGGCTATCGTCTCATCCAGACCCTCAAGGAAAAGGGAGTAAGCTTCACCGTCCTTCCCGGACCATCTGCCGTGGTGACGGCATTGGTGGGGTCCGGACTGCCTACGGACGCATTCTTCTTCGGCGGTTTTCTGCCCGTCAAATCCGGGAAAAAAAACGCTGTGCTCCAAACGGCAGTGGAAGCTTCCCATACCAGTATTTTTTATGAATCCCCCCATCGCATCGTCAAAACCGTGCAGGCTCTGGCGGCGCTGGATCCGGATATTCCCGTCTGCGTAGCCAGGGAACTGACAAAAACCTTTGAAACTTACCATCGCGGTCCGGCCTCCCGGCTGGCGGCGGAATTTGCGGAACGCCCTCCCAAGGGGGAAATCGTGCTGCTGGTGGGCGGCGTCAATGCCCCGCGGGCTACCCGTTGACGGGCCGGAAACATCATGTCAATAGCTGACCGTCACTTTAACCGGGCGGTGGTCGGAGGCGGCGGGAGCTTCAATTACCCTGCGTTCCTTCACATGGAACGCCTCCGTCTTTTTTCCCCTGTACATCCAGATGTAATCAATGCATTCCTTCGGATGCCCGGCGGGAAACGTTTTTTGGGCCGGATCGCTCAGCAGGATGAAATATTTCTTCATCCGGGTTATCGGCTCCGAATCCGGCGTTAAATTGAAATCCCCTGCAATAAAAAAAGGCTTGCTGCATTTTGCGGCCAGGGCGGCAATCATATCAATGGAAGCGCTGCTGTCTTCCCTGGTCAGGGACAAATGCGTGACGCAAAACCAGTAATCCCTGAACTCGGCCATCAACAGCACACGGGCCTCCTCCCTGCCGGGCAAAGGAATCCGTCTGACGCTCAAAGGCTTTTCCCTGGATAAAATGCCTACTCCATAGGAACCGCCTGAATAATCAATGGCCTTGGCATAGGTACCCGTCAACGTCGTCCTTGCGGCCAATTCCTGCAGGGTATCCCTGCCGCCGCTCCTGATTGTCCCCTGGTCCAGCTCCTGAAGGGCTACGACATCCGGTTTTTCCTCCGCGATTACCCGAGCCGTGCGGTCATAATCCCTCCTGCCGTCCATGCCGGTGCCGTTCTTTACGTTATAGCTCATCAGCGTGCATTCTCCGGCCTGCAGGGGAAAAAGGTTCAGAAAAAGCGCTGCGGCTGCACATAACCTGAAAATGAACCGTTTATTTCCTTTCATCTCTGTAAAAAGCTCCGTATTGCTGCCCGGGCTGCAGGTAATACGTGTTCCCTGTTCCCTTTTCTTGCAGAGAATCTTTTCTTCTTCCGGATAAGTAAGTCCTCCGGAGAGAAAGGGCGGCAACTCATTTCCGGTTTCCGGAGCAGGCCTCATTCGCTGTCGGCTCCTTCACCTTTGAAGCTTTTTGAGTCATATGCCGGCAGAAAATGACGCAAATTTTATCAACTTGACGGCTGGAAGTGTGTCATGATAATATCCTATCATCATGCTGGAGGATAGGAGATCACGTTCCTCGCGCAAGACACCGGATTTGGTGACTGATGAGCTTATTCTCATTCTTCATGAAGCGGGCATGCTGGAATTCAATGACATTTTTCAGCGTACCGTTGTCGTGATGAAGGCAAAGCACATGTCCCTGGGCGGAGAGGAAATCCTGAGGCTGAGGATTTACGAGAAACTCCAGAATCTGGTGAGCGCCGGCGGCCTGATGAAAAAAGGCCGTGAATACACGGCCCTCCCCAAGCTGATGGCCTTGAAATCATCGGCGGGCGGGGAAGGAGCCTGATTCAGGGCGAGGCTTTGGTCTCCGGGATCTTGTTATAAACACGGTCTGCCAATTCAAGACCCATCAGGGAAATCAGCGGGTTTTGCTCAAAAGCCGATAGATTTCTTCGGCGCCTGTCTTATTGATGTAGCTTCCGTCCAGGAGAAAGTACTCCTTGCCGTTCTTTCCCTTCTGTGTACTTCCGGCATAGTTTGACGATTCCCGGGCATGGTCTGCCGCTGTTTTCCCTTTATGGTCCGTGATGGCGGCGTCAGCCCCCTCCGCAAGCAATGTTTTGACAGCATTCAGTTCTCCTCTTTGGGCGGCCAGCATTAATGGCGTGCGTCCTGCGGAATCGGGGGAATTGACATCAAGGCCGGCCCGGATCAGGAATGGGATGACGGAGTCATTGCCATATAGAGAAGCGTTATGAAGGGCATTGTGTTTGCCGTCATCTTTTCTGGTGTCATGGATATTGGCGCCCTTGGCTAGGAGCATTTTAATGATATTGACGGTTCCTCCTGCTCCCGCTTTGACAATGGCTGAGCCGGATGCGGGGCAAATGCCCGCTGTGTGGATGTCGCATTCCGCGCCATGTTCCAGCAGAAGGCGGACCATGGCTTCATTGCCTTTCGAACAGGCCCAGGCCAAAGATCCCGCTCTGTCCTTTTTAATATCACAGCCGTTTTCCAGCAAATACTTCATGACAGTCAAATGGATGCAGCCGTTTTTCTGTTTTGAGCGACAGCCTTGTGAAACATTGCATTCATGGCTGACTCCTTCCAAACAGCCGGAATAAAAAGGGATGCCCTGTTCTTTCAGGAAACGGAGCATGGGCAGATCCCCATTCCGGGCGGCAATATATGTAGCCCCTAATCTTTGGTAGTCGGTATCCGGTATATGTTTCAGGAGCAGCTTGACCATCGGAATGCTTCCGGATTCCGCCGCCGCAACCAATACGGCGGAATAGTGCTTGGGCATCACATAGGACTTCTCCATTTTGACGTCGAGACTTGCCCCGTTGTTGATGAGCAATTCCATCATGGGGACATTGCCGGTTTTTGCTGCGATGGTGACCAGACAGTTTGGGTGGGAAGCATTGAACGCCCCTCTGTCAAACCAGAGCGCCTGCTTCTTATGATTGATTCGCTGGTTAAGGTCTGCCCCGTTCCTGATGAGTATTTCCATCATGGGGACATTGCCGGTTTCTGCCGCAATGACGGTGGGAAAAGTTGATATGGCCTGAGAACTGCCAAAAGGGACGAACGATACTTCCTGATTGACGTCAATCTTGTATTTTTTAATCAGCCTTTCCGCCTCCCGGGCCGATTTTTCGAGCAGTCTTTCCAGTTTTTTCTGGTTCTGGTTCTGCTTGTTGGCGGAAAGGGAAGATGTCTTGCCGCCCTTGTTTGATAGTTGCGATGCTTCTTTATTGCGGAAATAATCTTTGACAGTATCGCTCAATAAGGATGCGAATGGATCCTCTGGGCTTTTCCTGTCTCTGTCATTCCGGCCGAAAGACTGGGGAGTAAGCAAAAACAGGAAAAGGAGGAGGGCGGATAACGGCTTGCTGAAAAATGAGGGAATCATCGGAATGTAATGGGTTAAAATGGCTCTTGGGGTAAGGCGCAGTGCGGGGCTTTCAGATTATTCTGAGTTGGAAATGGGTTCAGGACTGTTGCGGTTCTTCGAATTCTTCCGTCTCGGGAAGGATTTCGATGCATTCTTCATCCCCATGAATGGATACGTTCGTGGGGAAAATGATTTCCATGCTCTGTATGGGTTCAACCTGGTCGGAAGAGCTGCTGGTCCAGAAGCCGCCTTCCACGGAAACATGGTAAACGGAGCCTTTGACGGCGTTAAAAGTAAGGAGAGCCGGAGTTCCCTTGTGTTCTTTCGCGTCGTAGGCTTCATCTCCGGAAAGCTTTTTGTATCGGATCTTTTGGAACGTGCCGTTCACTTCCTCGGCATGGGTGAAGATGAGCCGGGCGCTGCTTCCCTGCGGTTCGTACAGGATGATGTGCAAATCTTTCGCTTTACAGAGTATTTCCTTTTCCTCAGCTGTTTTGATTCTGATGGAAGCGCCGTTCAGGGATTGGGGCGCCTGCGCCCTTTCCTGAGCCAGGGCGGGGCAGACGCATGCAAGAGCTACAGAAACGGCCAGCAGAGCAGAGAGGGGATGTCTCTTCGTCATATGGTTCGTGAAAATTGTTGTTCAGTATATACCAGGAGAGCATTTACGGCAGAGTGATGGTTATGCTGAGCAGCTGCTCCTTGAATTTGATGACGTAATCCTGGAACAGGCCGCCACTTGATGACGGAGCTTCCGTGTATCCGTATAAATAACCGAAGAAGGCGCCTTCATAAATTTTATCGGACAATTTTTTGGTGAATGCGATGTATGGCGCGGGGGTGTCCGCCGTCATCACTTCTTTGAGGTTATCCTCTCCGGACATCCAGAAAGAGACGTTCGGATTCTCCGGGTCCTTGGGCGGTTCCAGCTCAAGGACGGCTGTTTTTTCATCCGGATATTTCAGGAAGTATTTTGATACCTCGCACCCATTCCCTATTGTAAAGGTGAAACTTCTCTTATCTGTCCTGATTTGGATGATGGCCCCTTTTCCCAGCTTTTCCGGGCCGTTGATGACGCCCGCCACAGGGCGACCGTTGTCAGGAAAAATAAACTCAATTTTTTCATTCTTCAGAATGGTGATTTTCTCGTCTTCCTTGCCTCTGTAAAAAGAGGAGCAATAAAAGGAACCCGATACGGTTCCCGAATAAACACGGCCTTTTTGCCCGGTAAAGGTGACGAGGGCCGGTTTAACTTTTTCTTCATGGACCCCTTCTGTCGTGGCCGCGCCGGTGAGTGACGCCGCCTCCGAGATTCTGGGCATTAACTGCTTGGAGTAGCGCATAATCAACCGGGCGGTGTTTTTGTCGGGTTCATATCGTTCAATCGTGATATCGCTCGGACTGTATATGGCCTCATTCAGCTTGATTGCCGCCCCGGCGATAGATTCGGGCGCTTTGGTATCTGTTGCGCATGTTTCGGTTCCGCAGAGGGTTGTGCTTATGGCTGACACAGAAATAAGAAATATGTTCATGGTGTGTGGAGGGAGATAATGAGTTAAAGATCGCAGCTTTGGATGGTGTTGAGTCTAGAATGAGGCAGCGCGTTTTCGTCATTTCAATAATGATGAGGTTCATATGGGCGTTGAACCATCCGTCTTCCGTTTGTTGCGGATTACCTTGTTTTAGGCATAGTTTGTAGGCTTGCATGGTGGCGTCTCTGGTCGTCAGCCATGCTTGTTGTGATTGTTTAAGGGTTCTGCCAGTTCCGGTCGGCTTACGTAGTGCTGCTGCAAAAGGCTGCATGTTTGCTGTAGCCGTTTTTCCCAATAGAACCAGAGTTCTACCCGGATTTGATTGGCCTGTTGTTCGTGGTGGGGTTACGTTGATTCTCTGGAAAGCGCCGACTCTCGCCTTCCGCCTTCCCCCTCTTCTCTGCCGCAGACTGCCCAAAAACTGACCGCCGCCAAGGCAAATGCCATGACCATGAATGATGACAGTTTATTCACAGCCAGAATCGGAATGTCATGGGGATTGGGATTATTTTAGTTTGTCGAAGTCGATTTTCTGTGAATTTGGATGTATTGGATGATTGGTTTAAAGTGTTTCCGACTGACAAAATTATCAATCAGGGGATAACGAGAATTAGTATGTTTGAGCGACGTTTTTATAGTTTATCCAAGATTTTGTGCCGCTAAACGACGTGCTTCTCGAGAAGCATTAAGACGATCTTTTATTTGTTTATCCATAAGATAATTAAGTATGATCTTAGATATAAACCAAATCATAAGATAGATTAATGCGTAAATTAAATCAAGCCAGCAGAATACAAACCAAGTCGGAATCCATAAATATTTATAAATGGATTTAATTAGATTTCTTCCTTTGACAAACTTAACTTCTTCTTGATCGATAGGTGTTGTCATTGATGTCCCTTCGCCCAGCCCATCCATGATGAAATAATGTTTTGTGTTATTATAGGTGTAATATACAAACCAAAACGGGGCCAGAACGTAACGGCCATTATGCTTCAGGTGATAGCTGTTACTTGCTCGGAAATTTTGTATTTCATTTCCGGATAACTGTTTTTGAGCGTTTTGTGTAGCGATATCGTTTACAAGAGCATCGCCATACTTGTTCCAAGTCAAATCGGTTTCAGTGTCCAATGCCAATGTTAAAGGACGTTCCCCTGATTCCAAGCCAAGCAAAGCCGGATCATACTCTTTGGAGGCCATCACATTATATTTGTATTGTTGGCTAAATGCTTTCAATTCGTTTGGTATATCGTTTCCCTCGTAAGCTAAACAGAGAAAAGCAAAATTACCTTGAGATGTTCCTGTTTGTGGAATAAATTTCTTTACTTTTTCGTTGTTTAAACTATTCCCTGAGAATGAGGCTCTGACTTCTGTAGTTTCTATAGCCATTTCGCATGACCATGAAGACTGATAGGTGCCTTCATAAAGGAACATGGGAAGATATGCTTTAATGACATTTCCGGGATTGATACATTGGAAAATATCAGTTGGTACATAATCATGATCTACTAAGTTATCAATCATTGCTTTTTCGAAATCTTTTTCGGATGTTCGAAATATGATCAAACGTTCTGGAATAGGAACTTTCTTAGCAGTAATAAGAGGATTGAATGCTTTGTTATGGCAATAAGGACATTCAACTTCTGCCTGAAATGGACTAAATGACGTAATTACTTGTTTACAGCTTGGGCAAATAACCTGTTGCAGTTCTAGTGTTTCTGACATGATGTTTTTTGTGTTAATTTTTGAAATTATTTAATCTTGCCACTTTAATTATCAAATTTCTTTCTTGAATGGTATAGATGACTTGATTAGAAAGCGCTTCTATTTGTTCCCTATTTCCTTCGATTATTTTTTCACAAAGATTATCTATAGTGTTATTTAGAGTAATATCTATATCTTGTGTCTCGGGATAGGTTTGAAGAGGGCTGTTGTTTAATGCATCAAAGCAACGATTTAACAATTTTTTGATATCAGGATCTTTGATTTCGCGTGTTTTTTGTTGGATCTTGTTAATTAAATTTTGTTTAAAAAAAGAAGATTTTTTTTGATTTTGCAAAGATGCAGTAGTTGAATCATTTGCAAGTACCGTCATAAGCTGTATAACAATGAAAAGTGCCAACAAGATGCTTTGGATGATTAACGGCCATTTAATGCTTTCCGGATTTATGAATATGCAAATAATAGCAGCAATAAGTTCTACAAAGAAAAATGTTGTACTTTGAATCCACAGACTTCCTATTAGAACTGCCGAGGAGGATCCTTTTGCAAATATCGGAGTGGCACATAGGCAGAGGTATGCAAAAGTTGCAAATCCATATGAGCACCAAGATGCGTTTGTGTGTTCGACTCCTTCAAAGAAGAAAATCATATTGAATACAGCCAAAAACACCAAATGTATGATGATTTTCATTAATGCTTTTTTCATGGTTGTTGATTTTATAAATTACTCATAATTTCATCCACTTTAGCGTCGTATTTTTCTTGAGTAATAAGATCTGCATCAAGTAGTTTTTTTAGTTTGCCTAATACTTCCATAGGATCTGACTGTGCTGGTGTAACAGGAACTTGTTGCTGTGAAAAAGTAGAAGAACTCATTGACGCAAAGGCGCTTCCTGCAGCTAAGCCAATGCCAAGCCCCGCCCCTGCTCCAGCGAGACCACCGGCTCCAGGATTGACTGCAATATCTTTAAGAAGTTCTTGTTGAACGGCTTGATTGTAACGAGCGTCGGCCACGTTGGCTGCAGCAACACGCCTGTCTATATATTTTTTCCGTTCTTCTGTTTCATCGATTGTTAGATTATAGAAGGAAAAATTAACTAGTTCCAAACCATATTCATGGAACAATTCATCAAAGGAAGGTTTCAATTCTTTTGAAAAACTTTTCAATTGACTTGAAATAGCATTGATAGAGCGATTCATTGAGATATTTTCCAGAGTTCTTCCTACAACATCGCTGATTTCTTGAGAAATCTGAGCTCTGAAAAGCATGCTTAAGTCATTTACTGTATAAATACTTTTATCCCCCATTAGACGCATAAATGTTTGAATGCTAGCATTATCGTCTTCACGGATATTGAATCGAACCCGGAATTCTCCTGCCCCTCGAATCAATGTAGGTACTCCTATTTCGCCCCGCCCTAAGAAGAAATCTTGGATTTCAATGGCGCTAGATGTGCCCCAACTTACATTTTGTTCAGAAGTGCTGACGTGATATGCCTGACAAGTAAAAGAACTCATTCCGCCTGTCAGCATGTTTCTGATTCGAGTGAAAACCGGGTAATTTTCTGTTTTTATTTCATGACGACCGGACGACAGTGTTCCGAACAATTCGCCATTTTTAATAAAAATAACCTGTTCGTTAGGAGCCACGGTAATGATTGATTCTGTGTTGAAATCTTCACGGGGATCAAGGTAAATGAGAGTGTTTGTATCATGATCTCGCTGTATGGATTCCATGACATTCTTGCTCCCTCCGGCGAAATTTTTTTCTTTTGAATTTCTATTAAATAGTCCCATATTGCTGGATATTATTTTTTATAATTAAAATGCATTGTAGGATAAATTCGATCATCTCTTCTTGCATGTCCATGTATTGTTCCCTACTGCTTTTCTTGCAGGAGACGGCGGTTAGGGGCAGGAGTACGACGCAGATGCCGGAGATAATTTTTTCATGAGCGTATGCGGTTATTTTTTATGCTGTTTTTGGATTCTCAGGAGTGTTTGTGGTGAACAGGCCGCGGACCGGATTCCCGGCCCACGGCTGGTGGGCAGCAGCTTAGAAGCTGTAGGAGGCGTTGAGGTTGACGCTCTGGTTGGTTTGTCCGCTGCGGACTTCCAGCGTGTACCAGGCGCCTGCCTGCCAGTTCCGGTTGATTTGCCAGCCCAGGCCGGCGCGCGTCATCAGGGCGTGTCTGCCGGGAGCGTGTCCCCGGCCGGTTACGGATTGCCCGGCAGCCCAGGTGCGGGTGTACGGGTTCCTGCGGGCGATGTCCCCTACATAGGCCACGCTCAGTTCCGGCAGGAGGGCCTGGCCATTGCTCAGAGCGCACACGGATTTGAGGGTGACGCCCACGGGGACGCTCCATGACTGCAGGCCGCCGTTTCCGAAGGAGCGGCTGCCGCCGTCAAAGGTCTCTTCAATGGGGCCCTGGGTTCCGTACATGTAGGTAATGCCGGTGTAGGGGGACACGGTAAAGGTGTCGCTGGCCTTGATGTTCCAGTCAGCCAGCAGGCCGAAGGCGTAAACGTTGTCATCCCAGCTGGCGCGTCCGGGCGTCTGGCCGGAGCCGCCCACGTGCGTTCTGGCGGTATGGTCTACGCTGCCGTAGGAGAAATAGCCTGAGAGGTTCAGCGTATTGCCTTTGGCAAGTTCCTTGCGCATGTTGCCGTACAGGGCGAACATGAAGGAACGCTGTTTGTCGGAGAGCAGGGATTTGTCGCTCTTGTGCGTCCCGAACATCTGCCCGAAGGCCGCGCCGAGCACAACATCCCCGGTGACGGCCGTGTCTGCCCCAACGGCATAACCGCCGCCCTGATAGGAGAACCCGCTCAGAGAGTTTTCCGTACCCATGGAGGTGAAGTAGCCCAACCCGGCGCCCCACAGGCGGGAGGATCTGACCCCGGCCATTCTGCCCTGTTCATTTGCCGTACGGGCAAAGGAGGCGACGGAGGATACGCTGCTCCAGAGGGTGTCCGCCAGCAGCGCGGCGTCCTGGGCCGCCAGGCCGCCTGCGGCGGCAGTATTCAGCTTGCCGGAGAAGGTAAGAACCCCTGTTTCCGGGTTCCATTCCAGAACTCCGCCGTTTTCCAGCAGGCCGGTTTCTCCGGTAAGACGGAGCTGTTGTTCCAGCTCGGCAGTTCCGGTGATTTCCTCCGCCTGGAGCAGGTTCAGCGCAAAGGACTCGGACCCCGAGGCGATCAGGCCGGAGCCGATGTTCACCTCAATGGTTGGCGTCCCATTGAAAGACAGGGTTCCCACGGTTGCATGGGAGTAGGTTTCCGCCATGCTCATCCCGGAGCTGAAGGGGGTTGTTCCGTTGACGGAAAACTCCATCCCGGAGCCTTCTTCAAATGTCAGGCCGTTGAAGCTGGCTGGCCGCGGACGCCGTCGCCGCGGCGCAATGCGCCCAGGACGAACACCGCCTGGTCTTTGTCGTCGGCAAAACGGGGGCGGGCAAATCCAAGACGGCCTCTTACCTCGCGGGCAAGTTCGGCGGAACGCTTATCAATGCCGCGCCCGCCTGGGAAAAAAGCTATCTGCACGCCCTGACCTCTATCGGCTCGGGGCTGGGCCTGGCGGCCTCCTGGTATTCCGCCGGGGCGGCGGAACGGGACATTCTCCAATCGCTCCAGGCGGCCCCCCGCCTTATCATCATTGACGAGGCCAACCATTTCAACCGGGCGACTATTAACTTTCTGAAAACCGTTCTCAACCTGACCCGGTGCGGGCTGGTCCTGCTGACCCTCCCGCACCACATGGCCCGGATGTCATCGGACAGCCGGGAGGAATTCCCACAACTTCTCCGGCGGAGCATCGCTATTATCCACATTCCCAGCATTACCGGGGAGGAAGTGGCCGCCAACGGAAATTCTTTCCATGGGAATTCAGCGCATGCTGGAATCTCCCGTTGACTTCCAGCGTCAGGACCCCGAATTTTATAATTTCATTAAATCCCAGTTATCATGATTTTAACCCGTTCCGAACTTGCCAAAATGGACGAACTTTTTGACGCGCAGGAATTGCCTGACACGTTCCCGGACGAACTGGAATTTTCCTTCCTGGAAGTCCTGGCCCCGACAATGACCCTGCAGGACTATCTCGCCATGCCGGAACAGGAGCGGCGGAAATGGTGGATCAATGCCGTCCCTGACAGCGTTTTTCCCCTGGACGTCCCGGACCAGGAAACGGGGGAACCCCTCTTTATGACCGGGTTTTACTTTGAACCTGTATGCCCCGGAATCCTTGACCGCGTCTATTAAAACTATGAACAAAGCAAAGCAACTCATCCTTCCTATTTCCTACCCGGACAGCGGACGCTGGTATGCTCCTGTCCGGAAAATCAAAATCGATGAACGGACGTACGCCTTGAGAATGGGGGAACCTGTCCAGCTGGGGACCGTCAAAGAGATTGAAAAAGAATTCCGGGTGGGCCGCCGCGTCCTGGCCCGCCTGGCGGACATTGGCGTCATTGAGCGGGTGCGCCCGTCTCCTTTTCAATCTATGTACTACTTTGCGGACATTGCCGCATTCCTTGAGCGGACGCGGACGGACCCGGCGTTCTGGTCCTCCGTACGCCGGGAGGCTTATCTGAACGGCCATTCTCCGCAGGATGCCTCCCTCCGGGTGTAATCTAACATTTCTTATCCTGGCCGCGGCGTGAAAGCCGCGGCCTTTTTCATGCCATGATACACGCATGTTTTCACTTTCCCCTTTCATGTGCGGCGACGCCCTCTCTCTGATGGAACGCATGGACAACGATTGTTATCACGCCGTCGTTACGGACCCGCCGTACGCTTCCGGCGGCCTGACGACGGCGGAACGCAAGGCTTCCCCTGCCCGGAAATACCTGTCTTCCTCAAGGTATCTTTCTTTTGATAACGATACCAGGGACCAGCGCACCCATTTCATGTGGTCCGTCATGTGGATGGCGGAAGCGTTGCGCCTGACGCGCGAGGGCGGCTGGCTAATGGTCTTTTCCGACTGGCGGCAGCTGCCTTTGACCTCGGACGCCTTGCAGGTGGCCGGGTGGACATGGCGCGCCGTCGTCACCTGGGACAAGACGGAGGCTTGCCGCCCACACCAGGGCATGTTCCGCAACCAGTCAGAGTTTATCCTTATCGCCACGCGCGGGAGCATCGGCAAGGAGCAGGACCGCCCGCGCGTGTTTCCGGCTGGCGTTTTCCGGCATTATCTCAAGCCTTCCGACAAGATGCACCTCACAGGCAAGCCTGTTCCTCTCATGCGCCACCTGATGACGGTTCTTCCTCCCGGTTCCCGCGTCCTCGACCCTTTCATGGGGAGCGGGACGACTCTTGTTGCCGCCCGCGACCTGGGACACGTCGCTCACGGCATCGACCTTTCCCCGGATAATGTCCGCATTGCCGCGGACCGCCTGGGCGTTCCCGTTCCCTGACCGCGGCCAGCCCGCGGAGGGTTCGCCGGGCTTCCGCGAGACACGCGCGGACCGCTGGCGGGAGTGTCTCACATGGGACAAATGACCCTTACGATTTTTCAAAATTGACCCTTACGGGCATTTATGGGCGTAACTTCTTGCGCCACCCTTCCATTTCTCCCCGGAACGCACGTATTTTCAACCGTTTTCAAGCTTCTTCAAGAGAATTCAACCCTTTTCAAGCATTTATGGTTGGTCACACCCCTGAACAGAAGCGGCCAGCTGTTGACGGGATGATACCGTCCGGCAATTAGAAGTTGGTGCGGAAAGCGATATTGTAGCTCCATCCGGTAAAGCCTTTCTGCCGGCTGGCGTCCGTGCCGTTGGAATGGGCGTATTCGATGCCCGCCATGATCTTGGCCATGTTCGGGCTGCATTCGAAAATGTAGTAGTTGACGCCCAGGTACAGGGCCTGCATGCAGTCGGAAGTTCCGGAATAAGTGGAGTTCTGCGTATAGCGCTTTTCCCATTTTACGGCGTTGCTGCCCGCCGCCATCTGGTAGCGGACCACTCCTTCCCAGTGGGGGGTGAACTTGTAGGACGGCATGACGGTCACGCCGAAGACGTTTTCAGCCCCCGCTTTCATGCCGATGACGTTGAAGCCGGCCATGACTTCGGTCATCAGGGAGAAGTCCCCCTCGGAACCTTCCCAGGTCAGGGCTACCACGTCCCTGGCTCCGGTACCCTGGTATTTGGATTTAAAGCCGTAACCGGTCAGTTTTTCATACGCCTTGTTTTGGGCGTCGTCCCCCCACTTGGTGAAATTGTGGGCGTAATCCAGCCACAGACGGCTTTTCTTCAGGAAAACGTCGTTAGACGTGTCATAGCTCAGCGTGCCGGTGATGAAGCAGTTGTCCCGGGAATTGAAAGCGGGTTCAATGCGGTTGTTGAACGTGCCGGTTCCGGTGCCCCCGTTGCCGTTCAGCCAGACGCCTGCTGCCCAGCCGAGCTTATCCTTTTTGTCGGAATTGTTCACCTGGAATCCGTAATTGGTTTCCGGGCGGAGCTGGTTGACCAGCATGGAGCGTTCGATAGTCAGAATGGCGGAGGAGGACGTTCGGTATTCCCCGGTGATGCGCGGCTTTATTTTGCCGATGGCATAGGTGATGGGGTCTCCCTTGTATTCCAGATTCAGTTCGTAAAGGGAGTAGGTCAGGTCGGAGGTGTCCCATGTGTTGGTTTTCGCATTGTAGCTTTCCAGGCCGTCCATGCCGCCGATGTTCCAGACGTTGTTGATCTTGAAGTTGTTCAGAAACTTCATGTTGAACCCGGCGCGGAAGCGGCGCCATTCATCATTGAAGCGGCGGCCGTTGCCTTCCTTTTCACCCATGACGCGGCCTTCGCCGTTCGGGTCAATCCAGTCCAGGCCGTACTGCATGCGGAGGGAAACGTTGAATTCCTGGATGTAGGGATTCTTGTGGTCCCGTTCCGAGTTGAACCACTTGAAACGGTCGCCGAGCCATTTGCAGGCGGAAAAGTTGTCGCGGGCCGGCAGGGAGTTTCCGGTAGAGGGCGCGGCAGCGGCAAAGGCGGAGGCTCCGAGAGTCATGAGGCCGATGACGGGGAGAGTATAGGTCTTCATTTGTTTTCTATGGTTGGTTTGTCTGTGAGAAGGTCTTCCGGGGAAGGTTCTTCCTCACGGAGACGGTTTCTGTCTATCAAACCAGCCACAGGAGTGTCCAAGGCTTAAGGGTGACAAAATAGCCACCCGTCCCCCTTTGGCGGTTACAAGGTCATGCGGAGCCATGCCCTGGCGTCCAGGGCGTCTGCGGCGGCGGCCACTTCCGCCTTCCTCTTGCTGGCCCCGGAACCGGCTCCAATGGCGTGACCATGCCAGAAAACGCGGGATTCAAAACGGTTTTCGGCGTCTCTCGGCCCTTTTTCTTCCGTTTCATAGGAAGGAGTTTCGGGCAGGATGTCCTGAAGGATAGCCTGGAGTTCCCCCTTGGGATTGATTTCCTTGGGATGGCTGGCCGCGGAATCCAGAGCTTCATGGAGGACGCGCAGGGCCACAGCCTTGGCCGTTTCATAGTCGGAATCCAGGGACATGGCTCCGAAGACGGATTCAAATGTGTTGGCGATGATGGAATTTTTGCCCCGTCCGCCGGCCCGTTCCTCCCCTTTTCCCAGGGCAATGTGTTTATCCAGCCCCAGGATAAAGCCGTATTTGCCCAGATTGGCGCGGCTGACGGTCCGGGCGCGTAGCTGGGTTAGTTCCCCTTCCGGGGATTGGGGCATGTGGTGGTAAAGGTACTGTGTGACGGCCAGCTGCAGGATGGCGTCTCCCAGGAATTCCAGCCGTTCATACGCCCGGCGCGTTTCCGGCTTGCTGTCCGTGCTGGGGTGGGTAAGGGCCTGAACGAGCAGATCCGGATTGTTGAAACGGTAACCCAGCTTGTCTTCCAGCGCGGTGTGGTTCATCCCGGAAATGCTAGGGCCGCCGTTCCGGAAATGCAACTCCAAACGGAGGGAGCTTCCCGGCGGGGACGGAATTTGTTTTCCCGCGTCATCCCGGCCTCTCCACAGCTTTGACATATGGGAGGAGGGGTGTAGGATAGTTTGCGAACGAACGTTGGAGACGATGATGAAAAAGATTGAACCAAAGGAGATTCAGGATAATGCCGTACAATTGATCGGGGACGATTGGATGCTGGTGACGGCGGGTTCTCCGGAGCATTTCAACATGATGACGGCCAGTTGGGGCGGTTTGGGGTTCATGTGGAAGAAGCCTGTGGCGTTTGTAGTTATCCGCCCCCAGCGCCATACCTTCCGTTTTATTGAGGCCGGGGACGAGCTGACGCTTTCCTTTTTCAGCCATGAGTACCATAAGGCTCTGACCGTGTGCGGAACAACGAGCGGACGGGATACGGACAAGGTGGCTGCTTCCGGCCTGACGCCATACGTGACGGAGAACGGCAATGTAAGTTTTACGGAAGCGCGCTTGGTGCTGGAGTGCCGCAAGCTGTACGCGGAGCCTCTCAACCCGGAAGCTTTTCTGGATAAATCTATTGTGCCGGAGTGGTATGCCGCCGGGGATTTCCATAAGATGTATATTGTGGAAATCCTGAACGTATGGGTGAAGGAATAGCGCCCCGGAAATGCCGCAGGCGGACGCCTGTTCGTTGTTTCTGTCCGCGCTTTTTCAGAGGGGGGCAAGGGCGCCATCCTCCAGCCGGAAGGCTGGCAGGGGGCACGGAGCATTGTGCAGCCAGTCCAGATGGGTGGTGGTGATGAGGCTCTGCGCGTCCGCTGGAAGCGACTGCAGAAAGGCTATCCGGCGCGTGGGGTCCAGCTCCCCGAAGACATCGTCAATCAGGTGGATGGGCGTATGTCCCGTTTCTTCCGTCAGGAGGGAGGACTGCGCCAGCTTCATGGAGATGGCGGTGGTGCGCTGCTGCCCTTCGGAGGCGAATTGAGCGGCGTTTCTGCCGTTCAGCGTGATGTCCAGGTCATCCCGGTGGGGGCCGTTCTGGGTTTGTCCGTACCGGATGTCCCGGTCCATGGAGGCGCACAGCCGTTCATACAGGTCTCCTTCCTCCGAGGCACGGTAAGCGATGGAGACCTGTTCCTGCCTTCCGCCGATATTGCGGTAGGCTAGGGCGATATGGGGCGCCAGAAGCGCCAGCAGATTGGCGCGCAGGTTTCTCAGTTCCGTGCCGTGCAGAGCCAGCTGTCGCGTGTAGGCGTCCAGCTGGAGTTTGTCCCGGTGCCTGTGCTTGAGCAGGTAATTGCGCGTTTTCAGCGCCCGGCGGTAGCTGAACAGGGCCAGTCTGTAGCCTGGGTGCCACTGGCTGCCCAGAAAGTCCATGTATTTCCGGCGGGCGTCCGCTCCGGCCTGCACCAGGGAAAGGTCGTCATTCCCCATCCATACCACGGGATAGCTGTCCGCCAGGTAGCTGCGCTGGTCTTTGCGGGGCTCTCCGTTGACGCGGAGGTCCGGGGCGTCCGGCGCCCACAGGATGCGCCGGATTTGTCCCGGAAGCTCTCCGCGGATGCCGAAGGATTGTTTTCCGTGGGAGGCCAGCGGCCCGGTCCGGGCCGTGCGCGGGGATTGCAGGCGCAGCAGGAAGCAAACGGCTTCCAGCAGGCTGGTTTTTCCCCGGGCGTTGTCTCCCAGGATGATAGCCCCCTGCTGCGGGATCTGCCAGGAGAAGCTTCCGTAGCAACGGAAGTCCATTAATTTCAGCCTGGAGATCATGGGGCCGGGAAAGTGGTTATTCCGCAGGAAGGGAGCGGATGGCGTCCATGATTCTGTCCGTCAGGTGCTGGTACGCATCTTTTCCTCTGGCGTTGAGTTCCGCCGGCGTGAAAGGGATGGGGTCTCCCACCGTGACCGTGACGGGACGGAGTTTGGGAAACCGGGCGCCGATGGGAAATGCTTCATACGCGCCGCTGATGCGCAGGGGCTGCACGGGAACTTTCGTTTTGCTCAGGATGAGGCCGATTCCCCCCATGCCGTCATGGATTTCACCATCCGGCGTGCGGGAGCCTTCCGGAAACACAAGTACGCGCTTGCCGGATTTCAGCAGGCGTATCACGTGCTTGAGGCTGGCGGCATCCGGGTTTTCCTGGTCAATGGGGATAGCCTGGCAGAGGGGGAGGGCCCATTTGAAAATACCCTGGAACAGCGTCTTGCGTGCGAAAAAATAGATGCCGTCCTCATAAGAAATGCCCAGCATGGGCGGGTCCAGAAAGCTCTGGTGATTGCTGACGATGAGCACGGGGCCGTCTTCGATGAGTTTTTCCCGGTTGACGACTTTCCAGGAGAAGAAAGCTTTGGAAATGCTTTTGAAGAGCGTGTAGAAAACCCAGTAGAAAGAGTTCATCTGGAGGAGAGTTTTTGTTGGATGTTGTCGGTGATGAAACGGACGACCTGGTCAATCGTCATGTCTGACGTATCCACCAGCAGAGCGTCCGGCGCCTGCGCCAGCGGGGCGGTGGCGCGGGAGGAGTCCTTGCGGTCCCGTTCCGCGATGGAGTCCGTCAGGCCTTCTGCGGCGCGGCGCGCGGCCCTCACTTCCTCGGAGGCGGTGACGAAGTACTTGAACGGCGTATCCGGAAAAACCACGGTGCCTATGTCCCTGCCTTCCATCACGACAGGTTCCCGGCGGTTGTATTCCCGCTGCCGTTCCACCAGCAGGGCGCGCACTTCCGGAATGGCCGCGATGGTGGAAACGTGGTCGTTGACCTGCTGGCTCGTGAGTTCTTCGCCCAGCACATGCTGTCCGCACAGAACTACGGATTGGCTGCCGTCCTTGCCGAAAGAGAGGGGCACGGCCGGCAGGGATTCCAGCACGGCCGCCGTGTCCGCAGGGTTGATGCCCTGTTCCAGCATGTACCAGGTAACGGCCCGGTACATGGCCCCGGTGTTGATGAACGTATAGCCGAGGCGGTCCGCGATGAGCTTGGCGACGGTGGATTTTCCGGAGGCGGCGGGGCCGTCAATGGCAATGGCTGGATGCATGAGTGTCTTCTGAGTTGGAAATGGGGGCTAAAGCCGTTTGAATTGTAGCTTTGAGCCCTGTGGAAATCAAGACTGCGTTCCGAAGGGCGTTGCAAAAAGAGTTTCACTTTTTCCCGTAAATCCGTTATACAGCGGGGCATGGCCCAGCTCAAACACCCGAAGATGGTGGACATCAGAGACATTTTGGACGAGAATACGCGTCTGCCTGCTCTGGTGGCCGCGTCCGCCGAAAAGCTGCTGGGCCTGGAACGCCTGAACAAGGCGTACGACAAGATCGTGCGCGACAAGGAATCCGGTTCTCAGGAAAATTTCTTTCAGCTTGCCTCCAGGCATTTGAACCTGAAGCTTCAGCTGCGCCCGGGGGACCTGGAAAATATTCCTAAGAAAGGGCCTGTCGTCGTCGTTGCCAATCATCCGCACGGCTTGTCGGACGGCATCATGTTCGGGGAGCTGCTTACCCGCGTAAGAGAGGATGTCCGCATCCTGGTCAACGAGCAGCTTTCCCTGTGCGGGGAGCTGGATCCCTGGCTCATCAAGGTGGACGTGTATGAAGATGAGAACGCCCGGCGCAAAAACCTTTCCGGCATGCGCAAGATGATTTCCTGGCTGCGGCAGGGCGGGGTTCTGGGCATTTTCCCCGCCGGCACGGTCTCCAGTTTTTCCTTGGCTCACAAAAGGGTGACGGACGACCCCTGGAACGCGAATATCGCCGCCATTATCCGCATGACGAAAGCGACGGTGGTGCCCGTATATTTCCCGGGGCGCAACAGTCTGCTGTTCCAGGGCATTTCCCTGATCAACCGCAAGGCGCGCGTGGCGTTCCTTCCCCGTGAAGTGGGTCGGGACGGCCGCCGGACACACCGCATTGTGGTAGGCAAGCCCATTCCGTTCAGCCAGCTTGGACAGTATGATTCCGATGAAGCCATCGTCTCCCATCTGCGCCTGCGCACCTATCTGCTGGGCAAAAGTTATGAAAAAAGCCGCCACCCCCATGTGCACAAAAAGGACCGGAAGGCGAAGATGGCCGCGCTGACCTCCCCCGTTTCCGTGCAGGATATGCAGGCGGAAATCGACGCGCTGCCCCCGGAGTGTCTGCATGCCCGTCAGGAAAATGGAGATTGGGACGTGTACGTGGCGGATGCCCTGCAAATCCCCAATATCCTTATTGAAATAGGGCGTTTGCGGGAATATACTTTCCGCCAGGTAGGGGAAGGTTCCGGCAACGCCTGTGACCTGGATACATACGACAACCATTACAAGCACCTGTTCCTGTGGGACAGAACGCACCAGAAAATTGTGGGCGCCTACCGCATGGGGGAAACGGACAAAATCCTTGCCCGCTACGGTGTCAAAGGGCTGTACAACGGAGAATACTTTTCCTTTTCCCCTGCCGCTTTGCGGGTGCTGGACCGCTCTCTGGAAATGGGGCGCGCCTTCATTGTTCCGGAATACCAGAAGAGGCCGCTGGCTCTCGGTTTCATTTGGGAGGGCATCGGCCAGTTCATGGCCCGCAACCACCATTACCGCTACCTGTTCGGCACGGTCAGCATTTCCCGGGATTACACCAACCTTTCCCGCGCCCTCATCGTCTCCTATCTGAAGGCGCATGAAATGGAGCCCGTGCTGGTGAATGAGGTGAGGGCCTACAATCCGCCCCGTAAAGCGGATCTGAAGAGGTCGGAATCATGCATCCTCCCTCTGGGGCTGGCAGATGCCCAGGGGCTGTCTCAATTGGTCGCTGATATAGAAGAGGATGGCAAGGGCATTCCCGTATTGCTTCGCCAATATCTGAAATTGAACGGCAAAATTCTTTCCTTCAGCGTGGACAAGGATTTTGGCGACGTATTGGACTGCCTGATCCTGGTGGACATTTTCAAAACGCCGGAGCGTTCCATCAAGCGTTATCTGGGCAAAGACGCGTATGAACAGCTCCTGCCTTACATGCAGCGGGAGAAAGAGGAGGAAAAGGCGGCGGAATAATTCCGCAGGCGTTTTGCGTGGCTCTGCCCCCGATTCTTAACGGGCTAGCTGAAGTGCCTGTAACCTGGGGGAAGGGCGGAGGCCGTTTCCGCAGTCATTTCCCCGATGACGGTGAGAGGCGTTTCCGGAAAATGCTCCGCGGCCAGTCGTGCCGCCCGTTCTCGGTCGCCGGAACGGAAGGTCACCAGCAATTCGTAATCCTCCCCATCCCCTACAGCCTGGGCCGCAGTGAACCCCGGGCGCACGGGAAGAAGCTCTTCATGAATACGGAACCCAAGCCCGGAGGCGGCCGCCAGCCGGGGGAGGTCGGTGCCCAGCCCGTCGGAAAGATCCATCATGGAGGTGGCTACGCCGGAGGCGGCCAGGATGCCTCCTTCCCTGACACGCGGCATGAAGGAAAGATGGTGACCGGTGGGGAAGCTGCCGCCGAGCGTTCCCGTTACGGCAATCAGATCCCCCGCCCGCGCCGTGCTGCGCAGTACGGCTTTGCCTGCCTCCACTTCTCCGGTCAGCGCCACGTTGATGATGAGCCCGTCCGCGGGCAGGCCGGAGCTTTCCCCCCCGGCGATGCTGATGCCGAACTGCCGTGCCAGCCGCCCCATGCCGCGGTAAATTCCTTCCACCTGGGAGATGGGGCGGTCTGCGTGCACGAACAGGGTCACCAGTGCGTGAAGGGGCGTGCCGCCCATGGCCCCTATGTCTGAAACGGCCCGTGCCAGCGCCTTCCTCCCGATCAGTTCCGGGTTCGTTCCGGGCAGGAAATGCATGCCTTCCACCACGCAGTCCGTTTTCAGGAGCAGCTGGCGGTTTCCTGACCCCCGGATGATGGCGCAATCGTCTCCCGGCCCCGTCTCCAGGGACGGATTGGAAGGCATCAGGGGCAGGAGGCGGGCTACCAGCGCATCCTCTCCCGTCTGCCGGATGCTGGGCTCAGGTTCCATACGGAAGAAGGATGCCGGGATACAGAATGTTGATGAGAGTGGCGGTGTTGAAAATGCAATGGGCGATGATGGGCGTCCAGATGCTGCCCGTGTATTCGTACAGCAGCACCAGTACGGCTCCGAAGATTGCCAGGGGGATGAACGGAACCAGGCTGACGTGGATGATGCCGAAGAGGAGGGAGGTGGTGATCAGGGCAAACCAGACGCCCGTGTATTTTTTCATGATCGGGTACAGATAACCGCGGAAAATAAGTTCCTCCACCAGAGGGGCGGCGATGGCGGCGCTGAAGCAGATAACCGTGATCAGGGGAATGTCGCTGGAATGCCTCAGCACGGAAACAATGGATTGTTCGGCCGGGGCGTTGGTGGCGTGTTCAATCCACTGGAACAGGCCCGCCTTGTCCAGCAGGAAATGGATGGCCAGCACCAGCAGATAACCTGCCGCCGGAGCGTAGAGGAGGACTTTCAGGGAATGTTTTTTCAATCCCAGCGCCTCCATCCGGCCCGTATGGAACATGCGCACCAGCAGGACGAAGGCCAGAATGAGATTCAGGCAGGTTCCGTTGAAAACCTTGTAGCTGTCCAGCTCCATGTTGGTTGTGCTGGGCGGAGCGGAAGCACCCGGAGGCGTGGCTGCCGCCAACAGGGCCCCCAGGCTGAAGTAAAGCACGATGATGCCGCACATGGCGATGTCCAGCATGTCCAGATGGCCTACGGGAATGCGCCATTTCAGCGGATGCCGGGTATCAGGCGCATGATTCCGGCGGAATATGTTTACCGCCACGGCGAGGAACATGACGGTAATCAGGATGGAAGAGAACAGGGTAATGAGCTGGTCCGTTAATTCATTCATGGAATAGGCATGTGTGGAATGGGCCGCCCTTCCAGGGGGCCGCGCCGGAAGAAAAGCTCCTGTTTCTTTAGTGGAAACACGGTGATTTTCCAGCAGAAAATGAGCTATCTCCCCTCATTCCGCAAAAAAAATCATAAGGAAAGGGAATGAATACTTTTCAAGGAAAAGCGGGTATGCTACGTTCCCAACGGATTATCGCCATGAATATTCAACCCAAAATCACGCCTGTGCTGGACCCCGGCTTCGTGCCGGCCGTTCTTTGGAATCAAGCTTTTGAGGCCAAAGCCGCCGCCGATCCTGCTTCTCATCAAGTGGATATCGCTCTGACCCGCAATGACGGGACCTGTTTCCGCTGGTCCGGCAAGCTTCTTCCCCATACCGGAGAAAACATTGCCCTGAATGAAACCTATGTGGAGCGCATTGTGAAATTCCTGCTGTGGCAGAAGGGCGGCAATATCATCCTCGTCGCCGGGGATGACGCTATTGCGGACATGCTGGCCTCCCGCTATTGCAAGGGCGGTATCCGCGAATTCGACTGGGATTTCATCGGCAAGAAGATTTACGGCTCCCCGATTGAAGTGAAAAAGGTTTCCGTGGAAGAACTTCCCGAGGAATACTCCGGCTCCATGACACTGGGCCGCAACCTGGACGGATGCCGCATCGGTTTTGACCTGGGCGGTTCCGACCGCAAATGCGCCGCCGTGGTGAATGGGGAAGTGGTTTATTCCGAGGAAGTGGTCTGGGACCCTTACTTCCAGAAGGATCCCCAGTATCACATTGACGGAATCCAGGATTCTCTGGAACGCGCCGCCGCTCATCTGCCCCGGGTGGACGCCATCGGCGGATCCTCCGCCGGCGTGATCATCAACAGTGAAGTACGCACCTCCTCCCTGTTCCGCGGCGTCAGCCAGGAAGACATTGAAAAGACTCTCGGCAAGGTATTCCGCACCCTCCAGAAGGAAAAATGGAACAACATTCCCTTTGAAGTGGTGAATGACGGTGAAGTCACCGCCCTCGCAGGGGCCATGGGCATGAACGATAACGCCGTGCTCGGCGTGGCCATGGGCACCTCCGAGGCCGCCGGCTACGTGGATCCGGAAGGCCACATCAAGCCCTGGCTGAATGAACTGGCTTTTGCCCCTGTGGACTACTCGGAGGAAGGCGGAGTGGACGAATGGTCCAAGGATATGGGCGTAGGCGCCCTTTATTTCTCCCAGCAGGCTGTGGCCCGCCTGGCCCCCCGCGCCGGCTTCCAGTTTGAAGGAATGCCCTTCCCGGAACAGCTTAAAAAGGTTCAGGCCGCCATGGCGGAAGGCGACGAACGCGCCCGCAAGATTTATGAAACCATCGGCGTGCACTTCGGCTATGCCATTGCCCATTACGCCAGGTTCTATGATATCCGCAACCTGCTCTTCCTGGGCCGTGTGGCTTCCGGAGACGGCGGCCAGATCATCATTGACAAGGCGGAAGAAGTGCTGCGCACCGAATTCCCCGAGCTGAAGATCCAGCTCCGCGTGCCGGATGAAAAGACCAAGCGCCACGGACAGGCCGTAGCCGCCGCTTCCCTTCCGGCTCTCTCCTGACGGGATTAATCAAATTTGCGGGAGGGGCCCTGGCTGGGGGCCCTCCCTGCTCATATTCGGAGGGGGGCGGACAATCCGCGCCATTTTTCCTCCTTCCTTTTTTCTGATTCCCGTTCCGCCGCCCTGCGTTCATGGTTCCCCAGAAAGAAAACATCGTCAATTGCCCGGCGTGCGGACAGCCCATGGATGTTTCCCTGCTGCCTCCGTACGCCAACGCCATTTGCCCGGGCTGCCAGGCGCTGACGCGTGTAAAAACGCGCATGGGGCCTTATCGTATTACCGGAAAACTGGGAAAAGGCGGCATGAGCGTGGTGTTCCGGGCGGAGGATGCCGTTCTGGGGCGGGAAGTGGCCCTGAAAGTGCTGAATGATGCTTATGCCGGGGATGCCCTGCGCTGCGAACGTTTTGAACGGGAGGCCCGGATCATGGCGCGGGTTTCCCATGAAAACCTGGTGCAGCTTTATGCCGTTGGGCGTGACCAGGGCCTTTTTTACATTGCCATGGAGCTGGTGGAGGGCAATGGCCTGGATGCCCTGATTGCTGCGGAGGAACGTGTGCCGGAAGACAGGGTGCTACGCCTGACGCTGGATATCGTGCGCGGGCTGGACGCCGCATGGAATGCGGGCCTTATGCACAGGGATATCAAGCCCGCCAATGTTCTTTTGTCCCCCGACGGAATCGCCAAAATCGTGGATTTCGGCCTGTCCCTGCTTCATAGCGAATCCGACATGGAGCGGGAAATATGGGTTACTCCTTATTACGCCGCGCCGGAAACGCTGTTGCGAGGAGAGGAGGACTTCCGTACGGACATGTACGCTTTGGGTGCTACCATGTACCATTTGCTGGCAGGTGCGCCTCCCCGTGTGGACGCTTCCCAGTCTTCCGATATTCTTCTGGAGAACAAGAAAGATCTCCCTCTCCTGGAGCAGGTGGTGAACGACATTTCTCCAATGACCTGTTTCATTGTGGACAGACTGATGGCTTTTAATAAAGAAGACAGGTTCTCTTCCTATCCCGAATTGATAGATGCCGTGGAACAGGCGCAGGAGGAATACGCCCGGGCCATGCAGGAATCCGGTCTCACCTGGGCGGAACGGCGCGCGGTGGAGGCCCGGCACGCACGGCGCAGGAAATGCCGCATCATCGTTGCCTCCTCCATTGTTTCCGTAGTGGCGCTGGCGTTGGGCGTTTGGGGATGGGCGGAATGGCGGGAGGATGGAGCTCCTTCTCCCGTAACTCCGCCTTCGCCTATTTCTCCTGCGGCGGAAGCAGCCCTGGAAGACAGGGAGGCGGCGGAATCGCGGCTGGAGCGCAGCATACGCTTCGGCAAACTGTTTAACGAAGCCCAGGAATCCCTGAACCGTGGGGATCTGGTGAAAGCCGCCGCCATGTTCGGCGATTTGGCGGCTCAGCCGGACTGCCCCCTGTCCACATCCCTTTGGGCCGGTTTGAACCAGGTTCTGTGCATGTGGGTGCGCGGCCAGTTCCCGGAAGGGGTGGAGCGTCTGGAAGAACTGGGCAGAAAGATGGAAGCCTGCGGGGACCCTGAGGAACTGGAACGTTCCAGGGATATTGGCAACCTGGTCATGTACCTGAGCTCCGCAGACTGGTCTTCCCGGATGCCGGGGCTGCGCTCCAATTCTGACCTGGCCGTGCATTATTATGTGGGCATGGCGCTGAAATCCTGGTACTTTGCCGGGAGATGGACGGAATACGGCGGCTTTCTGGACCGGGTGGCCGCTGATGCGGCGGATGACCGGGACAGGAACGTCCGTGAGCTGGCTTCCGCGTGGCTCAGCAACCTGGAGAAGTATACGGACCAGTACGCGCGCTTGAAACGTCTTCAGGACATGCCGGAAAAAACGGTGGCTGAAGTAGAGGCCAAACGGTCCGCGGCGGACTTCCTGCGGGAACAGATGGTCATTGGGGAAGTTCCTTCCATGTCTCCGGCTTATGCCGCGCTGGAAGGAATACTGGATCATTTGAGGATGCAGTACCAGGCTGCGCGGGACTGGGAGGCTGCGGAAGCCGTGAAGGCGTCTGAAAGGAAAAAGGCGGAAGAGATGCAAAAAAAACTGGAGGAGGAAAAGAGGAGGGAAATCCTGCTGGCCGCCCAATCCAGAAGTTATGAAGACGTCTGCCGGGAAGCGGAGGGCATCATGAAGGAAACCGGTGATTATGAGAAAGTTTCCACTGTTTATGGAGAGGCTGAAAAAGTCATTTCCTCTCCTGCGGTGAAAGCCCGTCTGGCCATGCGCCGGGAAATGACGGACCAGATGCTGCCGTTGTTCTCCCGCATGGAGAAACTTTTGCCCGTACTGTTGGAAAAGAAACCGGGGAAAACTCTGGTGCTCAGAGATGGCTCCAGGGTGCGCCTGAAAGGGATGAAGGGACATCTGCTGACCGTGGAGCCTCAGGACAGCCGGGAAGGAAGCGGTGCGTACCAGGTCAGTTGGAACGAGCTTCCGTTCAACTCCCTGCATGCTCTGGCGCGGGAATGCCGCCAGAAGCAGCCTGCGGAATTTTCTTCCCTGGCGGATACGTATTCCAAGCCTTTGCTTATTTTTGGCAGGCTGACGGGAACCATTTCCTCCGCACAGCAGGAAAAAGCATTGCTTCAGATGGACCGCTCTTTCATTGAAAAATGGAATTTATGGATGAACAGTCTGGAGGCGGAGGAAGGGCTGCCGGGAGACGATGGAAAATCAAGTTGATTCCGGAAGGGAATAAAGTCCCTTGAAAGGCGGCGGATTGCTGTCGCCGGCAGGTTTCTGCCCCCGCCGCGTGTTTTGCCGGCTGCCCCCGGGCCGGAAAAAAGGAAAACCGTCCGGGCAAATGCCTTTGTTCCGGATTTGGAGAAAAGTAATGGTGATGAAGTAAAATTTGCTTGCCTAGGGTACTTCGTGCGGGTCTCATAGCCGCATGAGATTGATCAGCTTTCTGACGCTGGCATGCGTGGCCGGCTTCCTCTCTTCATGCAGTTGTGATTGTCATAAGCCCGCGGACTTCGCTCTGAAGGATTACCAGCCTACCTCCAGCAAGCAGTTCCGTTAACTTCCCTGTATGTTTGAAATCCGCGAAAAACCGGAAATGGTGGAACGGGCCATGCTCGTTTCCATTTACTTCGATCCCTCCGAGGCCGGGGAAAAACAGGCCATGCTGGATGAGCTGGAAGACCTTGTCTCCAATCTCGGCATCGGCATCGCAGGGAAGCACCTCGTCAAGTCCAGGGACATGCACGCCAAATTCCTGTGCGGCACCGGAAAGGCGCAGGAAGTGAAGCAGCTGGCGCTGGATTGCCGGGCGGATTGCGTTGTTTTTGACAATATGCTCTCCCCATCCCAGCAGAGGGAATGGGAACGGCTTGTTGACGAATGCGTCATTGACCGTGAAGAGGTCATTCTGGACATTTTTGCCAGGCGCGCCCGGACACGGGAAGCCACCCTGCAGGTGGAACTGGCCCGCATGCAGTATTCCCTGCCGCGCATGGCCCGCATGTGGAACCACCTGGACCGCCAGGGCGGGGGCTCCGGCGGCGGCAAGGGAGGCGGCGGAGCCGCCAGGGGGGAAGGTGAAAAGCAGATTGAAGTGGATCGTCGTCTGGCGCGCGCCAGAATTGAGGCTATTCAAAGGGAACTGGTCCTGGTGACCCGTCAGCGCGCCACGCAGCGCAAGGAACGGGAGCGCCAGGCCGTCGCCACGGCCGCCATTGTAGGTTATACCAATGCCGGAAAATCCTCCCTCCTGTCCCTGGTGTCCGGGTCTGAAGTCATGGCCAGGGATATGCTTTTTGCCACGCTGGACACCACAACGCGGAAGATAGAGCTTCCCCATGGGCAGCCGCTGCTGCTGACGGATACCGTGGGCTTCATCCGCAACCTTCCTCACCGTCTGGTGGAAGCGTTCAAGTCCACGCTGGAGGAAGCAGTTCTGGCGGATTTCCTGATTCAGGTGGTGGACGCTTCCGATCCGGAAGCCGTGCGCCATTATGAAACGACTCTGGAGGTTCTCAATGAACTGGGTGCGGGTGACAAGCCCATGATCGTGGTTCTAAACAAGGCGGACCTGGTGCCGGAAGAACGGCGCGGGGCCCTGGAAACGCTGCTGGCGCCTCATTTCAGCGGCAGGGTGGTTCCCATGTCCGTGAAAGAAGGGAATGGTGAGGGAGACCTGCTGAATGCCTGCGTGGAAATGCTGGAAAGCCGTGTCCGGCGCGCCCGGTTCCTGATTCCCTATACCCGCAGCGACCTGGTGGCCGCCATGCATAGTGAAGGCAAGGTTTTCTCTACGGAATATGTAGAGGAAGGGACCTTGCTGGAAGCCGTGCTTCCTGTGGCCTTTTACAATAAACTGGAGTCATTCCTGGCAGACAGGTAATCCCCTGTTCCTGAAGCCTGGGGCTTTTCTTTGCGTTCCGAAGGCCGTTTCGGGGCGGGAAACGCCTTTTCTTCCGGAGACAGTGTCCGGATCCCTGGACGGGTCAAACCCGGTATCCCAGGTCGTTCAGGCATTTCATCACATCCCTGACAGGCAGTCCGATGACGTTGTCCGTATCCCCGCGCACGGAGGAAATAATCATCTCCCCGTGTTCCTGAAAGGCGTAGGAGCCGGCCTTGTCCATCACGTCCACCAGTTCCATGTAATGGCGGATGTCTTTTTCCGTCAGCTTCCGGAACGTTACTTCCGTCAGCACGGCCAGGTTTTTCATGCCCAGCGGGGAACGGATGGCAACCGCCGTGCAGACATGGTGCGTGCGTCCGGAGAGCTTCCGGAGCATGGACCGGGCTTCTTCTTCATCTTCCGGCTTGCCAAGAGGAAAGCCTTCCAGAAAAACGAGCGTATCCGCGCCGATGACGGTGGAATCCGGATGTTCCTGGAACACGGTTTCCGCCTTGGCGGCGGCATTGTGCAGGCAGAGTTCCTGCGGGGGCATGGAAGCCTCTTTCAGTTCTTCCGTGCCCCGGACAATAATGGAAAAAGGAATGCCGGTTTTCTCCAGCAATTCACGCCGCCGGGGCGATTGGGAGGCCAGGATGACGGGCGGAATCATGGGAGAAAAAAGCGGTCATGAAAAACAGGGAGCCGATTTTTCTCAAGCTCCCTGGATGATGGGCTGTCAATGATTGCCTGTCAACTGTCTGCTTCCCATGATCCTCTGGAAAGCCTCGGGGGAAATTTCCCGAATGGACCTGATAATGTTTTTGGAAAAGGCGCCCATGCGTTTCCGGATGGTTTCCCGGTCTTCCGCTGTATCAAATTCCATGCCCACCAGGGCGCGGCCTACGCGTTCCCCAGTGTAGGTATAGTTGAAATAACAGAGGGAAGCCAGATCCGCGATGCGTTCCATGAAGTCAAGGAAGGCGCCGGCTCGTTCCGGAAATTCAATGTGGACGAACAGGGGGTGTTGACACAGTTCCGGCTGGTAGTGAATCATGCGGAAGCGCACGTCGTCGTCCTCGCTGATGTCTTCGAATTCGATTCCTTTCTTTTTCAGTGTCGTGCGGATGGTATCCAGGTCTTCATCGGAAGCGGCAATGCCGAACACGGGGTGCTGGGTGTTTCCCTCCGTTTTGCCGTATTGCACATCCACCAGCGTCGTATCCTGCGGAATGTGGCGCAGGTATTTAAGCACCTGTCCGCGCTTGGAATCCATGGAAATGCGCAGATAGCGCGTTTCATGGTTGCCGATGCCCGCCTGCCGGGCAATCTGGGTAAGGTGGGTGAAATCCATATTGGCTCCGGAAATGACCACGAAGCTCTTTTCCTCCGGCTTTACTTCGCCCCGGTTCCATTGTTTCAGGAATCCTGCCAGGCTCATGGCTCCGGATGGTTCCGGCACGACGCGGGAGGATTCCCACATGGCCCGGATGGCCTGGCAGACCTCATTATTGGTCACGGTCACGAACTCGTCAACCAGTTCCCGGCAAAGGGGATAGGTTAATTCTCCGGGGATGTGGACGGCTGTGCCGTCGCAGAAGACATCCACGTAATCCAGATTCACCCGGCGTCCCTGCTCAATGGAAGTTTTCATGGACGCCTGGTCGATGCCTTCCACGCCGATGACCTTGATGCGGGGCCAGAATTTTTTCAGCCAGCACGCCACGGAGGCGGCCAGTCCGCCGCCGCCGATGGCGACGTACGCGCGGTCAAAAGGGCCTTCTCCGCTCATCACCACTTCGTCCGCCAGCGTTCCCTGTCCGGCCATGGTCACCAGGTCGTCATAAGGATGGACAAAAGTGCAGCCGTGAGTTTCCGTGTATTCATGGGCGGCGGCGGCCGTCTCGTCATAGCAGTCCCCATGGAGCATGATCTTCACATGCCTACCGCCGTGGCGGCGCACTTCCGTCTGCTTCACTTCCGGCGTGGAGCGCGGCATGAAAATGGTGGCATGGCAGTTCAGCACTCTGGCTGCCAGCGCCACGCCCTGGGCGTGATTGCCGGCGGAAGCCGCCACAATGCCCTTGTCACGGGCTTCCTGGCTCAATGCGGCCATGCAGTTGAACGCGCCGCGCCACTTATAGGCCCGGATGGGCCCCAGATCCTCTCTCTTGGCGTATACCGGGGCCTGGATGCCCGGCAGATTCAATCGCTGGAGAGGAGTCGGCTCGCCAACGGTGTAGACGCGCTGGCGGGCCTGCAGTATTTCCGCGGAAAGACGGTCCGAAAGTATGCTCATGATTGTAATGCTGGCTCCCATTCTACTGAAGTCCAACCCCTTTTTCCAGTAAAACGTTCCCGGGGGGGGCGGCCTGTTTTCCGGAATTCAGGTTTTCTGGACGAAAAAAGCCGCCCGGAGGCGGCTGTTTCTTCTGAACAAGGTGGCGAAGCGGACGGGGCTCGAACCCGCGACCTCCAGCGTGACAGGCTGGCGCTCTAACCGAACTGAGCTACCGCTCCATGACCTTGGATGCCGTCCCTGCCTTGCGGCGGGGACGTGGAGGCTTATACAGGCGCTCCCGCAGAAATGCAAGACAAGAAATCATTTTTTCCTGCATGCGGGGTTTTCTTGCTGGGAGAAACAGGTTAAATAACCGGACGGATTTGAAATCCGTAAATGATATGAATTAACCCAGATAATGAATAAAATATTAATAATGCCGATTCTTGAAACTGGTACCCCCGTTTTTTCTCTTTCCCCTTTCAGGCTGTTCCATGCTTCCTAAAGGGCTTGGCCTCAAAAATGGTCATTGACAACGGATTCCAAATACGATATTGCATCCGGTTAATAGCGTATTTTATCTCTGTTGAAAAATTACGTCGTGTTGAGCATATTGACTATTAATTATTTTTTATGAAGCTTCATCTGCCCGTCACTCTGTTGTCCGCAGTACTCGCCTGCTATTCCGTTGCAGTTTTGACAGCCTCTGCCGAGACGCTTACAAGTAATGTAACCATTAGTACTGATACCACTTGGAATGAGACGACGACCATCGGAGCGAACGGTCTGACCCTGACCATTGAAACCGGAAAGACGCTGACCCAGGCGGAGGGAGCGTTCAATATTGGCAATAACAGCCTCACCATCACCGGCGGCGGCGTTTTCAGGATTGAAACGGCGGCTACGCAGAAAATCGGGAGTGATCCAATCTCCAAAACACTGACTATTAATAACGCTACGCTGGATTTGAGCGCTCCGGACGCCAGTCTTAACTCGGGGGGGTATACCCGTTGCCGTGTGACCGTGACCGACGGCGGCGTGCTGCGCGTGGGGGAATATTCCTATAATGGTCTGGGTCAGATGGCCACCAATACGGATTACTGGACCTTGAACAACAAAGGGCGCCTGGAGCTTACCAAGGAGGAAAACGGAGAATTCGGGTGCGGCCTGACGGTAGCGGCGGGGGGCGGCGCCGTGGAGGTGGAGAATGCCTCCAGCACCGTGCGCATGACGGTATCTTCCTCCCAGTGGATTCAGTTGAACGGCGCCCTGACGCTGACCGGGGCCGGGAATATGACCACGGCCGGCGACAATGTGTTCCGGGGGACAGGCAGGTTGATCAAGGACGGTTCCGGGACGCTGACCCTGGCCCATGCCTCTTCCTTCACGGGCGGCGTGGAACTGAAAGGGGGCACCCTCATTGTCAGCCATGCCTCCGGAATGGGAACGAACAAGAACCTTTCCGTAACGGGGAATGCGGCCATCGGCGGCATTTCCGCGGGGTACGGCGGCCTTTCCCTGTCCGCGGGAGCGGGCCTGGACGTCTCCGCCGTGGACAGCAATGCCGGCCTGTCCATGACCGCCGGCGTCCTGTCCCTTGGGGGGCAGAATACGATGACCGGCAACCTGAACCTGGGAGCGGCCGTGCGGATTGACGCCACTCACATGACGGTGAACGGCAATCCCCTGCTGGCCCTGAACGGCGCCCTGACGGTGAACGGCAGCCTGCTGCTGGAGAACAGCGACAGCGTGAGCTGGAGCGCGGGCACGTACAATCTGATTAATGCCACGGGCGGCATCACCGGGGATCTGGCCAATACCATTCTGCTGGGGACCGAATACATCGGCAACTGGAGCACGACGGACAATACCCTGAAATTCGTCGTGGCGCAGGTCACGTCCCTGACCTGGACGGGCGGCGGAGACAATACGTGGACGGTGGGAGGAACGGGGGATTCCCCCTGGAATGCGGGATTGCCTTTTGCCAACGGCAACGGAGTCATCTTCGGTGACGTAGCAGGCAATGCGCCGCAGACCGTGAACATCGCCGGGCAGGTGAATCCGGGCCTGATCGTCGTCAATGCTGACGCAACCGGTTATACGTGGACGGGGTCCGGTTCCCTGGTGGGAAGCTCCAAGCTGCAGAAGACCGGCAGCGGAACCTTGTCCATCGCCACGGACAACGCCGGTTTTTCCGGAGAAGTCCTGCTGGGCGGCGGCACGGTGGAAATGCGGCATGACGCCGCGCTGGGTGCCGGCAGCATCATCTTTAATGGAGGCTCTCTGAAATACGGCGCTGGGATAACGGCGGACATTTCCGGACAAATTCAGACAGGCGCGTTGGCTTCCAACGCTGTTCTGGTGGATACGAACGGGAATGCCGTCACATGGGCATCCCTGGCCGGCTGGATGGGAACCATCACCCGCACGGGAGAAGGCAGCCTGAATCTGGCGGCGGGCGCCTACGGAGGCAAGCTGATTAACAGCGGAGCCGGCTCGCTGGTGATCGGAGCGGGCAACGCCACGCTGGGAGGAGGCATTTCCGGGACGGTCGTCAAGACGGGTGACGGCACGCTGTCCCTGAGCAGGGACGCGTTCAACGCATCGGCGGGAGGGACGCTGGTGGTGGAATCAGGCACTCTCGCTGTTGCGGCAGAGGGGACGTTAAGCTCCGACCTGAACATCACCCTGGGAAAAAACGCGGTGATGCAGACCGGCTGGGCCACCAACATCACCGGCACGGGCATATTGACGATGGGGAACGGTTCCAAGCTGCGCCTGCTGAACGGGAACGGTAACCGTCTCATCGACATGCAAATCCGGCTGGACGCCGGAGAAGGCGGCTACGCCGTCATTGACGGCTCCAGCAATGGAAATAATGCCACGCTGACCTCCGCCATCACGGGAACGGGCGGCCTGAAAATCATTTCCGATGTTGGGGGCAACGGCTGGAATTTTAAAACGGGATGGGTGAAGAATTCCTATGACGGCGATACGGAAATAGCCGGAACCGGTAGTAACATCAGCCTGACTTATAATGTCGGCACAGCCTCCGTCGCTGCCGGACAGGTGCTGACCCCGTGGGGGCAGGGCAGCGTCACGCTGGGCGGCAGTGAAAAAAATGTCACGGTGACGTTCAACGGCTTGAATGCCGCAGCCGCGGCGGGGGGAGTGTCCCTGGACGGGGATGTCACGCTGAAAGGGACGAACGCCGCGACCGTCCTGAACGTCTTTACCGGAATCACAGGAACCGCGACGCTTAACGGCAAGGTGTCCGTGGAAACGTCCGGCAGCGGAACGGCGACCCTCGCCGGAGGAGACAGCCTGCAGATGCTCGGCGGACTGGGCGGTGCGGGAACGCTGGCCGTCACTACCCGCAACAGCGCGGGCTCCCTGACGCTGGGCGGCGATGTTGGCGATTTTACCGGAACACTGAACCTTTCAGGGAACAATCTTTACCTGAATGCGGATACGGCTCTGGCCGGAACATTGAACGCCTCCACCGCCAAGGTGACGGCGCTGCGGAAGCAGAACGTGACCGGAACGCTGAACGCCGCTTCACTGGCGGTTGACGGAAGCGCCCTGAGCTCGGACGGAGCGACGCTGACGGTGAGCAACCTGGCGCTGGGCGCGGATGCAGGCGTCAGCCTGGACATTAACGGGAATATCACCGCGGGGACTTATACGCTGGTTTCCTGGGACAACCTGACGGCAGGCAACTTCGCAGATGCGGGGACGATGACCCTGACCGGTACGCTGGCCAGCCTGTACCAGGGAACCTTCAACGTGAATACCGGTGACAAGACGGTGACCGTTTCCGTCAGCATGGCGGACGGCGTGGTGGTCTGGGACGGCAATCCGATCGGCGCCGTGGACAACACGACGACCTATCTGTTTGACGGAACGCACACGGGAGTGGCGTCCCTGACGGGGGACGTGAATGCCAAGGCCATTTATTTCAACAACGGGATAGGGCAGGACCTGGAGCTGACCAACAACGGAGGCAAGCTTGCCGGGAACGGAACCATGACCAAACTGGGTGAAGGAAAGGTGACCTTCAACAGCTCCAACAATGATTACTCCGGCGCGGTCAACATCAAGGAAGGAACCGTTGCCGTGAAGGCGAACATGGCCCTGGGGACCGGAACGGTGACCGTGGACAGGACGGGACGGCTGGAAATCGGCGTAACGGGCGGAATTGCGGATATTCTGGGAGCCACGATGCCGACGATCAACGGAGGCACGATCGCCTTTGCCTCCGGGGGAATCAATACTCTCGGGGTTGATCTGGCCAATGGAGCCGGTATCAATCTGGAAGTGTCGGGCGCCGGAACGGCCCTGACGGTTTCCACCGCCCAGACGAAAACCGCGCTGACCACGGTGGGCGAGGGCGCGGTCCTGAACCTCGGCAAGAATGGAGACGGACAGCAATCCATCCTTTACGGCGATTTGATAGTGAACGGCGGCACGCTGAACACTACCGCGGGCGATCCGTTCGGTTACAACAACAATGGGAATTTCGGCACGTTGACCCTGAATAGCGGCACCTGGAATGTCGGCGGCGGCAATACGACCATGGCCAATACCAGAATGGTGTTCAACAACAGCCGGGTCATTCTGAACATGCCCGGCGGGGGATTAAACGGCTTCGACTTGTTCAGCGGCACCAATACCATTGTGACGCAGCAGTCCGCTACCGGAATGAGCGTCTTCTCCGTGGCGGAGGGAGCCCCCTCCACCGGTCAGGCGAATGCCCTGACCCTCCGCGGCGGCACGGCCATCTTTGACATAGCGCGCGGGAATTTTGCGCTGGACGATACTAATACGGCAGATTTGAAGCTGGATGTAATCGTAGCCAAGGAAGGCAACGGCGCCAACCTCGTAAAGCAGGGGAACGGCGTGCTTCAACTGACCAAGGCCAGCGATTATACCAACCAGACCCTGATCAAGGAAGGGACCATCCTGCTGACGGGAGCCGGCTCCCTGGGTTCCGGAGCGGTGACGCTCGGCGGCAATGGAGACGCTTTCCTGACCTATGCGGTGGATGCGGACCAGACGGTGGCCAACGTCATCGGCGGAACGGGTTCCATCACCCAGAAGGGTCCGGGCAAGGTGACGCTCAGCGGCGCCAATACCTATGCCGGCACGACCAATGCGGAAGCCGGAACGTTGGCGGCGGGAAGCGCTACGGCGTTCGGGACCAGCACGGTCTCCATCTCCTCCGGAGCGACGCTGGACATCGGCAATTATGCGGTGAATAACGCGGTCAACGTGAAAGCCGGCACGGCGGATGCGCTCTCCACGGGCGCCATCACCAGCAACGGCGGCTCCATCGGCAGCCTGACGCTGGGCAGCTACTCGCGCCTGAACGTCACCGGAGACATGGCCATGGCCGCGGGCTCCTCCTTCACCTTTGACATGACAGGACTGACGGCGGGAGGAAACGCCCTGGTGACGCTCACCGGCGGACTGACGCTCACCGGAACGCACAACGTCACCCTCAACAACTACGACACGCTCACCGACTCGGGAGACTATTCCCTGCTGACGGTGGGAAGCGGAACGCTCACGCTCGGCTCCTTCAACATCGGGGACCTCATCAATGACGCCCATCCGGAACTGACCTACACGCTGGGACTTTCCGCGGACGGCAAAACGCTTCAGCTCAAGATCGAATCCTCCGCGAACATGCTCACCTGGAACGGAACGGCGGACGCCGGAACATGGAGCGCGGGCGACGTGAGCAACTGGACCTACGGCGGAAGCGGCTCCGCGCCGGCGACCACGGACGGCCAGCCCCTGCTCTTTGACAACACGGCAGCCAACAAAACCGTGACGATCACGGGAGACGTGGCTCCCTCCTCCATCGTCGTCAGCAACAGCGGCGCGGACAACACCTACACCTTCCAGGGAGACGGGCACATCACGGGCGCCACGACCATCCTGACCAAGAGGGGGGACGGCACCCTGCAAATCCGCAATACGAACACCTACGGTGGTTCTACGTCCCTGGAAGGGGGCATTGTGGACATCAACGGAGACGGAGCGCTGGGAACGGGTTCCATCATCTTCGGCGGCGGCATCCTGCAGGCCTCCGGGAACGTGACGCTGACGCAGACCATGGTGCAGAAGAACGCCGGGGACGCGGTCAAGCTGGCCGCCTCCGGAGCCGGCACCACACTGACGGTGAATACGGCCGGGCAGGACAGCTTCCTGTCCCTCAACTGGAACATCTCCGGGAATGGAGCCGTGGCGCTGGGGAACATCGCCAATACCAAGGTCCTCTCCGGAACCGTGACGGTGGCCAGCGGCTCCACCCTCAAGCTCTCCGGCGGCAATGAAATCGCCCTTTCCGGCGTGCTCAAGAACATCAGCGGCACCCTGGCCAAGACGGACGGAGGCTCCCTGCTCGTCAAGGCGGCCAACGGCAATGACGCGCTTAACGGCACGCTCAGCAATGCCGGAGGCAGCATCGTTCTTTCCGGCTACGGAGCGGCTACGGCCAACCGTACCATCACGATGAACGGCACGCTGAATGCCGATCTCATTGACGTCACGTACGGCGTGACGCTGGACTTGAAGAAAGACCTTGATATCGCCACGCTGCAAATAGGCGGCGGCACGATGGGCAGCAACACGCAGGCTTCCGCGGTCAACGTGGGGACGGGCGTCACGCTCACCTCCACCACCGGCGTCAATTTGGGCGGCGCCAACGGGCAGGGAGCCCTGGCAGGCAATCTCAACATCAACGGCGGCACTGCCGTGCTGGCGGCCGCCTCCTTCCTGGATGGCTCCGACTCCGGCATCACCCTCAGCGGCGGCGGTACGCTCACGATGGGCGGCGATATCACCGGCACGTCCGGAACCCTCACGCTGGGAGAAGGCACGCTCAACTCCTCCGCTGCCTGGACAACTTCTGTCGGAGTCGCCCTCAACGCCGCTTCCGGCAAGACCGCCACGGTGGATACCACGGGGGGGGACATCACCCTCAACGGCGCCTTCACCGGTTCAGGCAACCTTCTGAAAACCGGTACGGGCACTCTGAGCATAGGGGCCGCCAGTGCGGGTTACACGGGTACCGTGACGCTTGCTTCCGGAACGCTTTCCTTCCAGGACACCGCCGATGGCTATAAAGCCGGGCTCAACATCACCGGAGGCAACGTGACGGGCGGCCAGAATTACAAGGGCGTCAAGAACGTCTCCGTCAATGCGGCCTCCGGCGTCAGCGCCATTTCCCTGGGCGGCCTTTCCGGTTCCGCGCTCAAGACCGTCAACATGACGGACGCCGGAACGGTCATCAGCGGCATCAACGGCGCCGCCAATCTGGACAGCGCCAGCCTGGTGGTGGGCACGGGGAACGTCTCCAAGACGCAGGACCTGGCCGGAAGCACTTCCATGATTCAGTTTGACGCGGCCGGAACGCAATTGGAAATTGAAACGCTCACCCTTACCCTCTCCGCTGACGTGATTAACGCCATGCAGGGCTGGGGCGCGGGGGACCGCACGGCGTGGCTCAACCTGACCAACGGAGCGCTGGGCTACGGTACGGCCATCTTCAACCCGCTGCTGGAATCCCTGGGCTTTACGGTGACGGGCATCAACGGAGGCTCCATCGGCATCACGGGGGACGCCACGCAGATTTACGCCGTGGGAAGCGAAGACAAGACGGTCACGAACAATTCCGAGCTGGACCCGTACCGCGCGGTCATCGTGGACGGCAACCTGGCCCTCAACCTCCCCGGCGTGGACGATACGGCTGACGGCCTGACGATCAACAATCTTTCCGGTGCGGCTTCCGGCGTTATCAACATCACCAGCACGAACGACAAGACGGCTTCCGTCATCCTGAACAACGAGCTGCTGGGAACCGATCCGAATACGTCCGGTCCCGATACGAAGTACTCCGGAACCATCAATGGGGGGACGGCCAATATCACCAAGACGGGAGACGGCTCCCTGGAGCTTGCCGGAACCCTGGATACCAGCGGCACGCTGGACATGCAGGACGGCCAACTCATCCTCTCCGGCACGGCGGACCTCGGCTCCATCAAGCTCAACTCCTCCAACTCCGGCGACCTTTCCTCCCTGGACATTACCGGGAAGGCGGAAGCGGGAACGCTGACGGATGAAGGCAACGGCGGCAACCTCTCCATCGGGAAAAACGGTACCCTCTCGCTCACGGGAGCCGGTTCCGAACTTTCCAACAGCACCGTTTCCGGAGCCGGCGTGCTCCAGGTGGCGGACAACGCCTCCCTGGCGCTCAACGGCACCTCCAAGCTTGACGGCGTGCAGGTGGACCTGGACGGCAACGGAATGCTGGAGCTCGGCAACGCGGCCAACAGCATTTCCGGCCTGACGGGAAGCGGCGCGCTGAACAACGGCTCCGCCCTGGAAATCACCACTGCCGGGAATGCCCTGTATGAAGGCTCTCTCAGCGGAGAAGGCAGCATCACCATGAACGGCACCGGCACGCAGGTTCTGAAGGGGAACGGCGCGATCGGGCAGGCCCTCAGCGTCACGAAGGGAACGCTGGAACTGACGGGTGCGGAAGGCGGCAACGGCTCCGTTACCTATAAGAGCCTCACGGCGGGAAGCGGCGCCCATGTGCGCCTGAGCCCGGTAGGGGAAGGAACCGGAGCGGTCAACACGACGCTCACCGTCGCCAACGGACTCAACCTGCAAAACTCCCATCTGGACCTGGTCATCAACACCAACCGTGACGACCTCTTCTCCAGCCCGGTCATCACCGTGCAGGCAGGAGACGTCAATCTGGACGGAACCACCGTTTCCCTGGGAAGCCTGGGGGACTACGACGACCCGGCGGACCCGACGGCCAACCTCAACTTCACGCTGGTGGACGCGACGGGAGCCGGAACGGTTTCGGCCAACGGAGCCACGGTGGACGCCTCCGGCTACTTTGACTTCTACTACCAGGAATTCGGCATCCGGACGGAAGGCGGCAAGATTGTGGTGACGGGCATGGTCAAGACGGAGAACGCCTTTATGGACGCGGCCAACACGGCCAACTCGGAAGCGGGGGCCAACCTGCTCTGGAACAACCGCGGCAACGCGCCGAAAGGCACGCAGCTCGGTGACCTGAGGGAAGCCGTCAGAAACGACATCCAGTCCGGCAACACCTCCCGGGCGGCACGTTCCATGGCAGCCGCGGCAGGCAGCACGGTCAACGCGCTTGGGACGGCACAGAGGGACGCCCTGCGCGACCAGATGGGCTGGATCAGGAACCGGACCACCCTCATGGGCGTCAACCCGGCCTACGTCAACGACGACCTCCCCCGCTTCCACATGTGGATGGAAGGCACGGGCTCCTACGCCAAACTGGACACCCGCGGGGATGAAAGCGGCTACCAGCTCACCACCTGGGGAGGCACGGTAGGCATGGACGCGGACCTCAGCGACCGCCTCACGGCGGGAGCGGCCTTCACGGCCGGCTACGGCGACCTGACGGCCGGCGCGGCGGACAGCGCCGACGGGCACCTGGACAGCTACTACGCCAGCCTCTTCGGCCGTTACCAGGACAGGCGCTGGGCGCACACGCTCATCCTGACGGGAGGGTGGAACGACGCGAAACTCAACCGTACGGTCAACTATGGGGAAGGAAGCTACGGGACGCAGGGAAGCACCAGCGGGTGGGGCTTTGGAGCGATGTATGAACTCACCTACGACGTATACCTCAACGAAAACCGCAGCAGCGTGCTGCAGCCGCTGTTCAACGCCTCGGTGGTGACGACGCGGATGGACGGCTATGAGGAAACGGGTGCGGGCAACGCGGGCCTGAACGTCGGCAGGCAGGACTGGACGACGGGGACGCTGGCGCTGGGCGGCCGGTGGATGGGCCTGGTGGGCAGCAACATCTTCGGCCGGGAATCGCTGGCGGAAATCCGCGTGAACGCGGCGCAGGACCTGGGAGACCGGAGGGGGGAAACGAACGTCTCTCTGCTGGGCAACCCCGGCTTTGCGCAAAGCGTGAGGGGGGCGAAAACGGGAACGGCGGCGCTGCAGCTGGGAGCCGGACTGAGCGTGCCTGTAGGAACGAAGGGAACCATCTACGTGAACGGGAACGCGGACATCCGTGACGGGTCCAGCGCGCTGAACGGAAGCATCGGCTACCGCTACGACTTCTAACAAGAGAAAACACAAGGAGGGGGGCCCACCCCCGAAAGGCCTTCCTCCTGGCCCTTCAGAGCCGTTCCGGATTTATTCCGGAACGGCTTGGTAACGTCAGAGCTCGTCCGGCAGGGAAATGGCGGGATCCTGGCGTCTACTTTTCCAGCAGCCGTCCTCCGTCGTGCCATTCTCCGTACATCCTGTTTTCACGGGTATTCTTCAGAAATTTTTCCAGGCGCTTGCAGAACAGTTCCGGCTGGTTTTTTTTAATTTGAATGGTATCCAGGCGCACATGGCGGTATAGCCGGGGAAACGCCAGGAAATTGGCGTAAATAAGCGGATCCTGTTGAAGGAGCTGTAAAATATACGAGTCAATACGGAACGTTTCCGGATTCATTTCCGGCAGACATTTTTCGCCGTGGGGCGTCATTAGTCCCAGCCTGGCCAGGCGGCGGACGCGTTCCTTGTTCAGTTCGGACCATTTACTTTTTCTGGATCGGGGAGTGAGACGCTGGGCCAGGAAACCGGAGGCCGTCTTTTTGCGGGTGCTGTCAATCTATCCGAAGCACAGGGCTTCCTCCACGGCATCCAGGTAAAGGAGGGCATGTGGGGAAGGTTTTCTCGTTGTGAGAACCCAGCAGCAGGAGGAAGTGAGGTGGTTGTTTTCCAGCCATATTCTTAATTCCTTCCGTGTAGTGATGGGAAGAAGGTTGTTTATTTCCATGGCGTTTATAGGTCGGTCTTCCGCTGATGTTCTGAGGGCCGATGATACTTCTCCGGAGGCTGCATTTCCAGCACAGACATGGATTCTATCCGGGGACAGCTTCGCGAAGGGCGCCTTTCTCAGGAACCGCTTTTCTTTCCGTCTTCTTTTTCCGCCGTTTTTTCCTTTTCCTTCTTCGGAGAGAACCGGCTGGTTTTCTGCTTGTCAAAACAAAAACCGCCATTATAGATGATTTATGAAGAAGAATGTAGTCCTGTCCTTGCTGGGGCTGGTTCTGCTGGTTTCCGCCGTAGCGGCTTTCAATATGGCATGTGCAGAAAAATCCTCCAACCGTGCGGATATCGCGCGGAAACGGGTAACGCCCGTGCTGAATTCCTTTCTGGAGCCGTGCGGCGCCAGGGTGGGAAGTCCTGTGTTTTTACGGGCCGTAAAGGAAGACTCCGTCCTGGAACTGTGGGTGAAACCGGACAAGGCGGAATGCTACATGCTTGCCAAGCGCTATCCGATTGCCGCATGGTCCGGAAAACTGGGTCCCAAGGAGAAGGAGGGGGACAGGCAAACGCCGGAAGGTTTTTATGAAGTGGAACCGTCCGGGCTCAATCCCCGGAGCAATTACCATCTGTCTTTCAACATCGGGTATCCGAATGCCTATGACCGCTCCCTGAACCGGACGGGAAGCTTCATCATGGTGCATGGCCGGGATGTTTCCATCGGCTGCCTGGCGATGACCGATTCCGGAATTGAGGAGATTTATACCATGGTGGAACAGGCTCTGGTTCATGGGCAAAAAAACGTTCCCGTGCAGATTTATCCCTTCGTGCCCACTCCGGCGCGTTTGTCAGAGGAAAAGGATTCTCCCCACGCCGCCTTTTGGGCGGACATGGCCCGAGCGTGGGACTGGACGGAACGGACCCGTACTCCGGCCCGGGTGAAGGTCGTCAATGGCAGGCTGGTCGTTGTGGAGCAATAAAAATCCTCCGGTTGAGGACCGGAGGATAAAGGAAGGCCTGCGGAACAGGGGCGACAGGAGCGCCCCGGGCACCGTGTGTCCGGAATGCTCCGGATTAGACCAGCTGGGCAATCAATTCTTCGCGGTCGCCCGGCAGAAAATCCATCGGGGCAATTTCCGGCAGCGTATAGCAGCCTGCAGCCAGTTTCATGCTGGCGCGGGCGGAAGCCACCATGACCTGGGCGGTCAGGGCCGGATTGTTGATGCGCATTTCAAACGTGAACATCTGGTTCTGCGTGGAGCCGGAAACGCCCTTGCGTTCCATCAGCACACCGTGGCCCATGTCTTTCAGCACGTCGATGTCGGGCACCTGCAGCACGCGGGTGTCGTCATGGCTGAAGTAGGAATCTGATTTAATGGCGAATTCCACGTCGGAGAATTTGGCGCCTTCTTTCAGCACCACATAAACCATGCGGCGGTGTACGCCGGAACCCGTGGGGATGGTGAGGGAGAGAGCGTCCGCCACTCCTTCCTTGGAACGCGCCACGACGCTGTGGCCCATGCTCATGCCGGGGCCGAAGTTGGTGTACGTGATGCCTTTGGGAGCCATAGCCAGCATCAGGGTACGGATGACGGAGTCCGTTCCGGGGTCCCAGCCGGCGGAAATGATGGAGACGGCGTCATGCTTGATTGCCTGGGCTCCCAGGGAACGGCGCAGGGCCACGATGTCCCCGTGAATATCAAAACTGTCTACTGTGTTGACGCCGCGGGCGAGCAGAGGCAGGGCCGTTTCTTCCACGCTGCGGGTGGGGGTGCAGAGCAGGGCCGCGTCCACATGGCCCAGTTCCTCCACGTCGCTTACGGTCTTGATGCCGTGTACAGCTTCGCTGCCGGGGCGGCGCACGATACCTGCCAGTTCCATATCGGGAGCGGCGCGCAAGGCGTCCACAGCGTATTTCCCGATGTTGCCGTATCCTACAATGGCTACTTTAATCATCTTGGTAGTAAATAGTAATGGTTCCGGGTAATGGGGCGGAATGTCCGCCCGGCATTTTTTCCTTTGGCGCATGTTTTTTAAGTGTTTTGGGAACGCATGGCAAGAACGGAGAATGACAGGGGGCTTTGTGGCATGATTGCCGGTTCTTTGAACGGGGGGCGGAGGAATGGAGTCTGATTACTCGGAACTCTTCCAATAAAACGATGAAAAGCAAATTGATTATTCTGAGTATCGCCACCCTTCTGGGGTGCGTTTCCTGCAATACGATAGGCGGGGTGGGCAAGGATGTGGAAGCGGTCGGCAGCGACATTAATTCCGCCGCCCGTTCCACTAGCCGGGCCATGTAAAAAGGTTATGTGGAGACCTTGGACGAAAGCCGCTTCATCCGGGCGGATGAAGCGGCTTTCCGGTAAAAAATGTGCTGCCGCCCGCATGCCCTGATTTCCGGATGGCCGCAAAGGTTTGGCGTGTTCCATGCAGGATGGAGCCGGACCATGCCAATTCGTTGGGAACCCCATGGAGATGGCTGCCATTCAGGGCAGAATGGCAGGAAGTAAAGTACTGCCTCTTTTCCATTAAAAGAGGATTCGAAGCAGCGTCCGGCACTTCCCGGGCCTTATTGCATGGACTTGCTGGTGGCCTGGGAGGCGCTGTCAATCTTGCTTCCCATGGCTTCCACGTCTTTTCCTATTCCACTGATCGTATTGCAGGAGGAGAGAGCAAGGGTTGCGGCGAGCGTCAAAAGGGCGGATTTGATATTCATTATTTGAAGAGAGGTTGAAAGCCGTATCCTAACCTTCTTCCGGTTTCTTGTCAATGAACCTGGCAAGCAGTAATTTGTTATAGCTTTTTGTTATATTATGCCATAGAATAATTGTATTATCGAATAATAACGCTATTTGCTATAAGAAACCTGCATTTCATTACAGATTGAAAAATACCATGAAAATATCAGTTGCAGGATATCCCAGAATAGGCTCGTCACGGGAACTCAAAGTTGCCGTGGAACAGTATTTCCGGGGGAAAATGGCACCGGAGGCGTTGTTGGAGACGGGAAGCCGCCTTCGCAGGACGCACTGGCAGAAACAAATGGAGGCAGGCATTGACGGCATCCCTTCCAATGATTTTTCTTTTTACGACCAGATGCTAGATACTGCGGTTTTGTTAAATGCTGTTCCCCAGCGGTACCGGGATTTGGGAATTTCTTCATTGGATACTTATTTCGCGATGGCTCGCGGCTATCAGGGGCCGGCTGGGGATGTCAAGGCTCTAGCCATGAAAAAATGGTTTAATACCAATTACCATTACCTGGTTCCCGAGATAGATTCCGCCCCCCTTCAGATTTCCGGGAGTAAACCCTTTGACGAATTCCTTGAAGCCCGGTCATACGGGATTGAAACGAAACCCGTCCTGATTGGACCGTTTACATTCTTAACGCTTTCCTCATTGGCAGAGGGACGCACGCGGGAGAGTGTCGCCGGGGAGTTGGCCCGGGCGTATGCCGCTATTCTGGCCCGTTTCCATGAGCTGGACGCGGCATGGGTGCAGTTGGACGAGCCCGCTCTTGTCCGTGACCTGGACAGGCAGGATATCGACCTGTTTCTCCGCTTGTATGAATCCATGCTGCCTTCAAAGGGGCGGGTGAAGGTCATTCTTCAAACCTACTTCGGAGATATCCGCGACTGCTATGAACAGGTTGCCGGATTGGATATTGATGCGATAGGACTGGATTTTGTGGAAGGAAAGCAGTCGCTGTCCCTGGTGAAAGAATATGGTTTCCCGAAAGATAAGCTTCTTCTTGCAGGCGTCGTCAACGGGAAGAATATCTGGCGCAATCATTATTCCCGGACTCTGGCGTTGCTGGCCGATTTGAAAAAAACGGGTGCCCGCATAGGCATAGGGACTTCCTGCTCCCTTCTGCATGTTCCCTATACGGTCGCTCAGGAGACGAAACTGCCGGAATATGCTTTGAAACACTTCTCTTTTGCCGAAGAAAAACTGCAGGAGCTCCGGGACCTTAGCTTTCTTTTTTCGCTGGAGAACGCGGAGCCAGAAAAGATTTATCAAGTCAATGATGCTTTGTTTCAGTCGGACAGGATAGGAAAAAATGCTGCTGTCCAGGCGGAAGTATTCGCCTTGAAGCCTGGCGATTTTACGAGATTCCCGTCTTTTGAAGAGCGGGAAAAGCTTCAGAAAACCCGTTTCCGCCTTCCCCTGTTTCCTACGACGACAATAGGTTCCTTCCCCCAGACTGCGGAAGTCCGCTCCAACCGGGCGGCATTCAGGAAGAACCTCATTTCCGGGGAGCAGTACAGGCAATTCAACTTTGACAGGATTAAAGAATGCATTTCCCTGCAGGAAAAGATAGGACTGGATGTTCTCGTCCATGGAGAATTTGAACGCAATGACATGGTGGAATACTTCGGCGAGCACCTGCAGGGCTTCCTTTTTACGGAAAAAGCCTGGGTACAGTCCTACGGAACCAGGTGCGTCAAGCCGCCCATCGTCTGGGAGGACGTTTCCTGGATGCGCCCCATTACCGTGGAGTACGCCGTCTATGCCCAAAGCCTGACAAACAAACCGGTCAAGGGCATGCTGACGGGGCCGGTCACGATCCTGAACTGGTCTTTCCCCAGAGAAGACGTTTCCCTGGAGGAGCAAGCCCTGCAGATTGCTCTGGCTGTCCGCAAGGAGGTGCTGGCATTGGAAGAGCATGGCATAGGCATCATCCAGATAGATGAAGCAGCCCTGAAAGAAAAATTGCCTCTGCGTCGTTCCGACTGGCATGGAGAGTACCTGGACTGGGCCATTCCCTCGTTCCGCCTCGTGCATAGCGGGGTCAGGCCGGAAACGCAAATTCATACGCACATGTGCTATAGCGAATTTGCGGCTATTATCCGGGAAATCGATTCCATGGATGCCGATGTCATCACATTCGAAGCTTCCCGTTCCAATCTGGACATTCTCGATGCCTTGAAAGAATGCGGGTTTAAGACTGAAATCGGCCCCGGAGTTTATGATATCCATTCGCCCCGTATTCCCGGAGAGACGGAAATTATGGAAAATCTCCATCGCATGCTACGGAAGATTTTACCGGAAAAACTGTGGGTCAATCCCGATTGCGGGTTAAAGACGCGCGGCAATGAGGAAACGATAGGCAGCCTCAAAAATATGACGGCGGCGGCCAGAGCCCTGCGTACGGAATTCCAGTCATGAAGCTTTCCGAATTGTTTCCCCAAAAGAGGGTTCTTTCCTTTGAGGTGTTTCCTCCCAAGCGGACTTCCCCGATCGGGACGGTTTACCATGCTCTGAGCGCTTTGCAGGGATTGAACCCGGATTTTATCAGCGTGACCTATGGTGCTTCGGGAGGCGCGGGAACCAGCGATACGCTTAACATCGCCTCCTCCATCAAGAAGGATTATATGGTTGAGAGCGTAGCCCATCTTCCCTGCATCAGCTTGACGAAGGGAAATGTGTTGGAGCTTCTGGAACAGTTCCGCCGGAACGGAATTGAAAATATCCTGGCCCTTCGCGGTGATTTGCCCCCGGACAGAGAACCGTGCCGTGATTTCACCTATGCCAGCGATCTCATTTCCTTTATTAAGGAACAGGGAAATTTTCACATTCTGGCGGCCTGCTATCCGGAAGGCCATCCCGAATCAAAAAGCATAGTCGATGATATTCGCCACCTCAAGACCAAGGTGGAGGCCGGAGCGGACCATCTCATTTCACAGTTGTTCTTTGGCAACGATATTTTTCACGCCTACCGGGAAAAACTGGATCTGGCAGGCATTTCCGTCCCTCTTGAAGCGGGAATCATGCCCGTCGTCAATAAAAAGCAGATAGAGAGGATGGTTTCCCTGTGCCATGTCCATTTGCCGAAGAAATTTATACGTATGATGGAAAGGTTTGAGCATAACCCCATCGCAATGCGGGATGCCGGCATCGCCTACGCCGTCGAGCAGATTATCGATCTCGTAGCGCAAGGAGTAGATGGCATTCACCTGTATACGATGAATAACCCGTATGTCGCCGGCCGTATTTGCGAAGCTACCGCCTCCATCATCCGGAATTAATCGTCAGTCCGGATTACTTCATAGCCGTATTCGGTGATAACCCGTTTCAGCTCTTCTATATATAGAAGGGCTGAACGGCTTGGGCGGGATTGTTCCCTGTCAATCCATCCGACCAGCATGTATTCCTTGGTTTTGAGCGGTATGGAAATAATGTTCGAGCCGTTCAAATCCTCGCTGAGAACTCCGGAACAGATGGTATAGCCGTTCAGCCCTATCAGAAGATTGAACAAGGTCGCCCGGTCGCTGACATGGATTTCCTTCCTGTGAACGATGGTGCTGAGAATTTCTTCTGAAAAATAAAAGGAATTATAGGTTCCCTGCTCAAAACTGAGGCAGGGGTAATCTTCCAGATCTTCCAGTAAAACCTGCCTGCGGCGCGCCAGGGGATGTGCCGAACTGACAAAGACGTGCGGTTCTGCCCGGAAAAGGGGATGGAAACAGAGATCGTTCTTTTTGAGAAGCTTGCTGATAACCTGCCTGTTGAAATCATTCAGATACAGGATACCCAGGTCGCTCCGGGATTGATGGACATCTTCAATGATCTCGAAGGTTCTCGTTTCTCTCAGTGTCCATTCGTACTCCTGGATGTTCAGTTTTTTGATGAGATTGACGAAAGCATTGACGGCGAAAGCGTAGTGCTGAGTCGAGATGGAAAATTGGCGTTTGAGAGGTTTTGTATTCAGGTAACGCTGTTCCAGAAGTTCCGCCTGTTCCACAACTTGGCGCGCGTAGGAAAGGAATTCCGTCCCTTCCAAAGACAGGGAAATGCCCTTGGAAGAACGGCGGAAGATCTCAAAATTCAATTCATTTTCCAGTTCCCGGACCGCTTTGGACAAGCTGGGTTGGGATATGAAAAGCCGTTTGGCAGCCTCATTGATGGAACCGCTGTTGACGATGCCGATGATATATTTTAGCTGCTGCAGGGTCATGGGGAAAAGGCAAAAGCCTGGTAAAATGGAGTTATTTCTTTTTCAGGTAACGTTCCTCTTCGCTGAAGACGCATCCGCAATACTTCTGCATGTACAGCCGGAGTTCCCTGGCCTTTTGCTGACCTTCTCTGAAACCGGGGCGGAAATCACGGTAAATGAAACGGGTTCCAAATTTCTCTGCCGTTTTTTCAGCGGTCTTTCTCAGTAATTCATGATTCTGGTAAGGGCTGACGAACAGGGTTGAAGAAAAGCCGTCGACCCCGTTTTCTGCGGCAAACCGTGCAGTCTCTTCAAAACGTATCCTGTAACACGTTCCGCAACGGTTTTCCAGGGAGGGGTAAATGGCGCGAATGAAGGGCCGCAGTCCATATTCATCCCTCATAATCAATTTCAGACCGATTTTTGCCGCGTATTCGACCAGCGTATCCTTTCTGGCCTGGTATTCCTTATACGGATGAATATTTGGATTAAACCAGAATCCGGTTGGTTCCATTCCTTCTTCCCGCAGCATTTCAATGCAGGAAATGGAACAGGGCGCACAGCAGATATGAAGCAGAACACTCATGCGTGCCCGGATATGTACCATGAGCAGGGAAAATCAACAATACTCAATGACGGATAATGAATCAATATGGCGTTTCGCCATCTGCCCGTTAGGTTTGAAGGCAGGCATTCGGATTCTCTTTTCATGTTTCAAACTCTGTTTACCTTCTGGCGGTAAGTGGGCTTTTCCGCTGCGGCATGCGTCCAGCGTCAATATGAACAAGGCTGTCTAGTGCCTCCCTGTCCTGCGGGTTCACCGGCATGTCCGGCTTATTCTCTATGATCGGAATGCGGTATGCCGCTTGTTTCGACTGTGCGGCTACGGGAGAGGTTGTCAGGCGGCCGCTCCTCCCTGCCATGGGAATTCCCGGAACACCGTTCGGAAGCTTCCCTGGGTGGCGGGGCGGTTGCCGTCAGGAAGGCGGGGATGGAGGGGTTAACTCGGGTTGACGGTGGTTGCGGTATCTGCCGCCGGGGCATCGGCTGCGGGAGCAGGGGAGGAAGCTGCGGTTTTCCCTTCCATGGGTTTGCCCAGAAAAGCGGGCAATTCCAGCCCTACGCTTTTGCCGAGTTCATGAAGGGGCAGCGTATCCGTTACCAGATTCTGGACGAATCCTCCCACAGAGGAGTTCCCTCCATTGCCCATGACGACTACCTTGTCGAATTTCAACCCCTTAATGGCACCGGACTGGAGCTCCACAATCTTGGTAAGCTGTTCCGTCACCAGCAGGTTGGAAGCGGCCTCGGAAGAACCTGCCGCCTGGACGATCTGCTGAAAACCGCGGGCCTTGCCTTCCAGCACGGCTTCAATCGCGGCCGCTTCACCGCGTCCCACCATTTCCATGCCTTCCCCTTCCGCCTTTTTCTTCAGGAGGGTAGCCTGGGCTTCGCCATCCGCCAGTTGGCGGATGGCTTCCGCTTCCGCCCTGCGCTGGATGAGCAGAGCCTGCGCCTTGCCTTCCTGTTCCAGTTTGAGTACTTCCGCCGTGGCCTGGGCCTGCACTTCGCGCTGGCTCTTTTCAATGCGGGCCGTTACCAGGATGTTGGCTTCCTGCGTGGCGCGTTCGCGTTCCGCGCGCTTTAATTCCGCTTCTTTTTCCGCCTGGTAGGCTTCTTCCAGGGTTTTAGCCTCCTGCACCTTCTGGGCCACTTCCGCCAGCTTTTTGGCCTCCGCCTGCTTCACTTGCAGCTTGGCGGCGGATTCCGCAATTTTAATCTGGGCTTCGTTCTGGCCTTCAATGGCGATGGCGCGGGCGTTCGCCACCTGGATGGTCTGGTCCTTTTCCGCTTCCGCTTTGCCGATTTCCCCGCGGCGCGTTTCTTCCGCCACTTTGATGGTGGCGTCATTGATGGCGCGCGCAGCGGCTTCCTTGCCCAGGGCGTTGATGTAGCCGGAAGCGTCCTGGATGTCCGTGATATTGGCGTTGATGAGATGGAGGCCCACTTTGTGCAGTTCCACGTCCACGCCTTCCGTGATGCCCTTGATGAGTTTTTCGCGGTCGGAGTTGATTTCCTCAATGGTCATGGAGGCAATCACCACGCGCATCTGCCCCATGATGATTTCCGCGGCCAGGTTGCGGATTTCTTCCCGGGAACGGCCCAGCAGGCGCGCAGCGGCGTTCTGCATGATTTCAGGAAGGGTGGAGATGCCCACGATGAAGGAGGAGGGTACATCCACGCGTATGTTCTGAGAGGAAAGGGCTCCTTGGAGGGGCACGTCAATATTGATAGGGTTTAGATCCAGGTAGCTATAGGACTGGAGAACCGGAAGCACGAAGGTGGAGCCGCCGTGGTAACATTTGGCCGGCTGGCCTGTGCCTACTTTCCCGAAGACGATGAGGATTTTGTCCGGAGGGCACATGCGGTAGCGGCTGAACAGCCAGGAAGCGGTCAGAATGATGAAGAGAACCAGAATGGCGATGGGGATGATTTTGTCCATAGTCGTCTTGGGGTATGATGATTGGGGTGTTTGTTAATGAAGAGGTTTGACGGTGACGATTCCCGCAGTGACGGCTACCACTTCCACCGGGGTTCCGGAGGGCAGGGGATGTTCCCCTTCCTGAACGGCAGGGAGGTACAGCAGCTGGCTGGGATGGGCGATTGTAACTTGTCCGCCGCGTTGGAGGTTTCCGGGAATGCTGATGTAAACGGAGCCGGTCATTCCCTTGAGGGTTTCATAATTCAGGGTGCCGTCTGATTTAAGGCTCATAATGAAACGCATGGAGATGCCGATGATCAGGAACATCAGCACGCCGGTGAAAAAAGCCGCCGCCAGGGAAGCGGCCATCCCCCAGTCCAGACCCTGGGCGAGCACGCCGCCCCAGCCGAAGCCCAGAAAAAAGCCGATGCCGGATTTGATGGACAGCAACCCTACGTCCGCTCCGCCGGAATCCGCATCAAAGTCCAGATCATGTTCCCCCAGCCCGAACAGGGACAGGAGAAACAGGAGCGCTCCCACGCCCGTCGCTACTACGGCGATGATAAAGAAAATGGAGTAATCAGTCATAGGGTGGATTGATTATCGGGAGTATCCATGTTTGGAGGCTGCTTGTCTATGGAAAAAGAGCGGCGGCCGGATATTTGGCCGCCGACGGAAGGGGAAAAATCCCTGCAACTTGTTTTTCTTCCACGCTTATTCCATTTCCACGACGGCTTTTTCTCCCTTTTTGAGTTCCAGTTCCCGGAGCAGCAGGAAGTCGTTGGTCAGCAGGCCTGCCTTTTCAATGGGAGTGGCAGTTCCTCCAATGGTGACGGTGGCCTTGCCGGCGTTGATCCGATTGGGGAACCAGACTCCCAGGCGACCTTTGGCGTCTTTGTTGGCTGTGACGGTGAACCCTTTGGAGGCATCTGCCGGGTCATTCCAGTCGATATGCCACGGGGACGGAGCCCGGGATTCGTCCAGGCGCGCCGTCCAGGCGGGGTCTCCGTAAAAGGCCACGGTATCCCGATCGTGGATAAGCCCCAGCTGGTCCTTGCCCATGCCGTATCCGGCGGAGTTCATGCCCCTGGCAAAGTCCGGATCATTCTTGATTCCATTGATATCCGGGGAGTTGAAATGGACGTCCATGAGCTTGGGGAAGCGGGTCATGGTCTCATCCAGAATGAACTGGTTGTTCAAATACCAGGCTTCCGCCAGGCTGGAGGCGTCATGGTTGCTGAACAGAAGGCCTAGCGTCCCCCAGCCGCCCTTGCCATACCAGGAAGGGACGGTGTAGCCTACCAGCTGGTTGAAACCGTAGCGGCTCAGGGCGGTGACAGCCATGGAATTTTTCGTCTTCTTGGCATCTCCGATCAAACAGTTCCCCGCCGCGACCCAGACTGCCGGAACCGGCCTGGTTTCAATCACCGGCGCTTTAATTCTATTAAGGAAGGAGAGCAGGTCGTCTTCCTTTCCGTTGAAGAGCACGCCGCGCAAAAAAGTGGTGAATTCCCTGAACTGTTTTTTGTCCAGCGCGTAGAACCGGTTGTTACCGGAAACGATGAGGCCCTTGCCGAAGGGCATTTCCAGATTAAACTGGGTTGCGTGGGAGGCCGTTACGAAGAGCTGCGGGGAATAACGTTTCCAGTATTCCATAAGCTTGGGCGTTACGCCCAGCGTGGTTTCATCCCCCTTGTCCTGTTCTTTCAGGCCTTTCGTGTAGAAAGCCGGCGTCACTTTGCCCTTGGAACCATGCTGTTCCAGGTATTGGAAGGGCTGCCAGTCCGTGATGCTCATGCTGTCTTTGAACCGGGAGGAATCCACATTGGTTGTTCCCATGGCGCGGCTGATGACGAGAGGCTTCGTTGCAGAGGCTATTCTCATGGCGGCCTGGGGGGTGTATCCTGTGACAATGCCCCAGATACAGTCTCCGTAAGGGTCGTCGTCCAGCCGGCGGCTCAGGCGGTGCAGGTCATTCACCAGCACCCGGTCTATTTCCTCCGGGCGCGCGACGACGGCCATGAAGCGGGGAGCCATTTTTTTAAGCGTGTCCAGCCTGGAGAATACGGAATCCTTCACGGTGACGATGGTGCCTCCGTGTTTTTCAGCCAGTTTGTCCGCTACGGCCTTCCAGTCCGGCATAGCGGCTGTTTTTTCGGAAATAACGATGGCATATCCGTTCTTGCCGGAGTCTTTGTTGACAGTCTTTACGACGGTGGTGCGAACGCAAAAAGCCGCCGGGGAGACGGCGGCTTGGGGAGAGTCGGCTTTGTCCGCCTGCTTTTCAGCAGGCGGAGTTTCCGCAGCCGGGTGATCCGGCAGAATGTTCAGGTTGAGATGCTCTCCCTTGCCGAAGATGTCTTTGGCAAGTTTGTTGACCTCTTCCACGGTGATGGCTTTTACGTCCGGAATGCTTTCCCTCTGCTGGTTCAGCCGTTCCGGCCTGGCCTGGGAGTCTTTCAGCAGGGATGTCCAGTAGCCGTTGTCGCGCTGGGCGCGGTCCATGGAGTTAAGAATGGGATTACGGGCACGGTCCAGTTCCTCCTGGGTGATATTTCCCTTGCCGAGGTCGTCCGCAATTCTGGCGATGGCGCTGCGCACAGCCTCCTTATTGCGCATGACGCCGGAACTCATCGTGATAATATAGCCGTCGTCCGGATAGGTTTCACTGATATTGAGGCCGGTGGAAGGGGAGTAGGTTTCCCCCATGTCTTCGCGCAAGCCCTTGAATACGCGGTCATAGAAAACTGCCTTGAGCATGTTCAGCCTGCGGGCCAGCTTTTTATTTTCTCCGCCGGGCGTTTTCCAGAAAAGGCAGACCATCGTTTTATCAATGGAGGAGTCATAGGTCAGGTCCTTGGAGAAATTGAAGTCCGCCATGGCTGGATGGCGAAGCGTTTCATCCAGCGTTGCCGGAGCTTCCGCACGTTTGGGAACTGCGCCTACGGTGCGTTCCAGCAGGGGGATGATGTCTTCCGTCCTGAAGTCTCCCGTAACGGTCACTTCCATGTAGTTGTTTTTCAACGGGGCATCCACCCAGTCCCGCACGTCCTTGACCTGGTAGGAGGTAAGCTGTTCCTGAGTGGGGAAGGTGAACCGGGGATTGTTCCTGTAAAGGATGGCCGGAACCTGCTTCTTCATGGCTCCCTGTACTTCATGGTCCATCTTGTTATAAATCATGGGAATGGCCCGCCGGAGCAGGGTAACGCCGTCCTGGCGGTAACCGGGGTGCATCAGGTAGGCCGTCTGGAGCTGGAGTTGCGTTTCCAGGTCTTCCCTGTTGGTGTTTCCGGAAAGCAGGAAGAAGCGGTCCGTCATGGAGAAGCCTACCCCTACCTTCTTGCCTGCCATGATGGCGGCCAGTTCGTCATTGGAGTGGTCTTTCAAACCGCCGCCGTTCATGACGGCATTCGCAAAAAGTTCCAGCCCGGAGGCTTTTTCCGGCCTGCTCAGTTCCCCTCCGTCCACGGCAAAGGTGATGTTGATGGAGTCCTTGTCAAATTCCGTGGGCTTCAGGTTGACGCGCACGCCGTTGGACAGGGTGAGCTGGGTGACTCCCAGGTCGGTGGTTTCCGTACGGGCCGTCACCTTGCCGGGATCCCCGAACTTATAGGAAAAATCCTTGCGGCCGTCCGCCTGGTAGGGCTGTACTTTAGCGGTCTGGGATTCCCGGTACGCTTTCATGATTTCGGCGCTTCCCTGGGAGTTTTCCTTATTGGAAGTGACGATCACGCGGGGAAAGGCTCCGGTCCAGGCTTCCTTCAGGGCTGCCTGGCATTGTTCGGGTGTCAGGTTTTCCACAACTTCCCTGGAGATGGCCCAGTCTTCCTGCGGCGTGGTGAAGACCTTGTCCCGTGCGGCGCTCTGGGCGATGGCGGAAGCCAGGTCTTCCGACTTGGCGGTGGCCCAGGACTTGATGGCGTTTTCCGCGGCGGCGGTAATGTTGCTGCGGGCCTCCGCCAGTTCTTCCTTGTTGAAGCCGAATTCAATGGCCCGGCGCAGTTCCTGTTCAATGGCGGCCAGAGCCGCTTTCCAATTCTTGTAGTCCGCCTGGGTCTGAATGGAATCCACTTCCGCCGCTTCCACTATGTCCGCGCGGCCTCCTTCCGCGGAGATAAAGGGGCAATCCGCATTCTTCGCCATCTTTTCCAGACGGCGGTTCAGCATGGCGTAAGCCACATTCAAGGGGATATCTTTGTTGCGGTTGGCGACGGTATCCGGCTTGTTCACGTAGGGGCGGGCGATGTTGATGCTGGCTTCCGTGCTGGTGGCCTCTTTGTTGGTAATCCAGTGGGCGGTGGTTTCCGTAGCCGTTTTAAGCGTGCCCCGGTCCGTCTGGAAGGAGTAGTTGTCCTTCTTCATGGAGCCAAAATACTTTTCCACCCAGGCTTTTCCCTGTTCCGGTGTGATGTCCCCGGCGATGACGAGCTGCATTTGGCTGGGTACGTAGTGAGTCCGATAATAGTTGATAAATTTTTCCCGCGGCGCGGTGCGGATTACTTCCAGCGTGCCGATGGGATAGCGGTCGGGAATGCGGGTTCCGTCCAGCATGATGGAGAAGACTTCCTTCATGACCCGGTAACCGGCGGAGTCACGCACCTTGTATTCGCTGGTGATGATGCCGCGTTCCGCGTCAATGGCGCTTTCTTCCAGCAGGGCTCCGTCCGCAAAATCCCGCATGATGGTGAAAGCCAGGTCCACGGTGGATTCCTTCATGCTGGGCACATCCATCATGTACACGGTTTCGTCAAAGGCGGTGTACGCATTTGCGTCCCCTCCCAGGCCCAGGCCTTCTTTCTGCATGGCGGGAATCATTTCCCCGCGCTTGAAATGGGTGCTTCCGTTGAAGACCATGTGTTCCAGGAAGTGGGAAACGCCCTGGATGTCATCCGTTTCATTCAGAGAACCCGTGTTGACGCGCAGGCGGATGCTGAACCGGCCCTTGGGTTCCGCATTCGGGCGGATGAAGTAGGTCAGGCCGTTGGCGAGTTTCCCCTTGATAAGCTGGGGGTCCTGCTTGGGAATGCCTGCCGCCGTTTGCATTGAGGCAGCCTGAATCTTGTTTTCTGCTGCGGCTCCGGCCGGCGAATAGGACGGAAACAGGCACGCAGCAGCCAGAATGGAGGTGATGGTAAATGCCTTCATGGGAAAATACTGCCTTTTTGTTTCACACGATTTTCCGGGCAAGTCAAGCGGCCTTCTCTGCATAAAAGAGGTGAATTTCCGGAAAACCTCAGGAAACGTGAACCATGTCAAAGGGACGAAGAAGGCATCCATTCATCCCGTGGGCGCGGTTCTGAAATTCCGCAGATGCGGTCTACACAACGTTCCCATGCCTCCCGGCCCTGGTAAATTTCCACCTCAATGCGCAGGAAATAGATAGGGACCTCCGGGTCTTCCTCCGGTTTTTCCAGCCGCACGGCATCCTTCTCCGTAGTTACGATCATGTCCATGGCCCGGTCTGCGCAGCGGTCGTAAAATTCCTGCAATTCCGTTTGTTCAAACCAGTGGTGGTCCGGAAACCTGCGGCAGATTTCCACGTGGGCGCCCAGGGAGCGCAGGGAGTTTTCAAAACTTTCCGGGCGCGCGATGCCGCTGAGGCACGCCACCCATTTCCCCCGGAGGGCCTTCAGAGGAAGGCGTTCCCCCGTGAACACATTTTCCAGATACCGGGGGCCGTGGTCACTCACGATGATGTCCGCCACGGGATTGTACTTCCTGATGGCGGAGATCAGCTCATCCTGTGGTTTCCCGCCGCATTTGGTCAGAATGATGTAGCTGGCGCGCGCCAAACTGCTCCTGGGTTCCCGCAGGGTGCCGCGCGGGAGCATGGCTCCGGTGCCAAAAGGCGCGCCGCAATCCACCAGCACGATATCCAGTTCATGCGCCAGCTTCAAATATTGCATGCCGTCGTCCAGCAACAGGGTGTCGCACCCCAGGTGCTCAATGGCGAAGATGCCGGACTTGATGCGGTTTTTATCCACCAGCACCGCCACTCCGTCCAGATTTTTGGCGAGCATGAAAGGTTCATCACCGGAATACAGGGGGCTCAGGTAGCGCGTTTTTCCGTCGCTGGCGATCTTGGGAAGATTCTCCGGCAGCCTGCCGTCCTTGTCTCTCCATTCCTGAGGCTTATCCAGCTCTGCGCTTTTGTAGCCGCGTGTCAGGATGGCTACTTTACGGCCGCGGAGGGTGAGGGTGCGGGCCAGCAGTTCCACCACCGGGGTTTTTCCGGTTCCTCCCACAGTGATGTTGCCCACGCTGACCACCAGCATTCCCAGCCTGGCCTGCCTGGCGATGCTGGAATGAAACAGATACAGCCGTGCCAGAACCACCAGCCTGAACAGCCAGGAGGCACCGCGCAGGACCACGCGCATCATGGCGGCGCGGAATCCCTTGGCACGGCCGAAGATGACTTCCGTCCCCCACTCTTCAAATTCTTCCGATCTGGATTTCATGGCAAGCCCGGCGGCGTTCCTGGAAACTCCTTCAGTGGAGGATGCGGTGGCAACTGTCGCAGTAAACGGTTTCGTGGCCGCCCAGCACTTTCATTCGGGTGTTGTCCGTGATAACCATGTGGCAGCCGCCGCAATGGCCTTTTTCATCCATGGGCACAATGACCGGAACACCCTTGCTTCTGGTCATCCGTTCATATTCCCCCAGGGAATCTTCCGGAACGGCGGCGGCCAGATCCGCGCGTTCCGCATTCAAACGGTTCAGGAGCTCCTTGTCCGTCTCTGCCGTCCGGTCAAAGCGCGCGAGCGTTTCCTCCAGTTCGTGCTGGGCGTCCCGTGCACGGCGGATTTTCTGCTCCATGTCCGTTTTTGCTGTTTCCAGGCGCTCCATCAATTCCAGCTCTGAGGTTTCCAGAGAGTCAATAGCGGCTTCCGTTTTTTCCACCTCCTGGATGCACCTCTGGTATTCCTCGTTTTTCCGGGTGTTGGACTGGAGGGTTTTCATTTTGCCGATGTAGGCGCGTTTGGTTTCAACGGCGGCCTCCACGTCCCGTATGCTTTTTTCAATGCCTGCCACTTCCTGTTTGGCGGCCAGGGCCTTCTGCTTGATGGCCTCCATCTGCTTCAGCAGGCGCGTTCTCTGTTCCGGCAGGGAAGCCAGCTCCTTCCGGAGTTTGGAAATCCGCACATCCTTTTCCTGAAGGATCAGCAACTGGTCTAAATCGGCATGATTCATCGCCTGCCACCCTAGCATGCCCTGCCGGGAGGGAAAAGATTTTTTCTCGGCTCCGGGGCGGCGGTGCTGCCGTCTGTTGACGGTTCGGGGAAGTCTGAGAAATATTTTTCTGTTCTCTGCTAAGTATTTCAAGCAGGGCTTTCTGTTGTGTCGGCGTGCTTCCCTTCGAGGTCTGGGGCATGGAAAATTCCGCGTACTGCCGCGACAGCCGGTCTTTTTTCTCCTGGTTCCGCCAAGAAAGGAAGGCGCATATGGCAAGGGCGCAGACGCAGAAGATTGCCAGGACCATGTATGAATGGCGGTTGGAGGGCATGGAGGAAGGGAACTGCCCTGCATTATAGAAAAAACTGTCTTCCGTTCAATGTAAATAAACAGGCAGGGGAAGACGGCGTTTGCGGGGGAAGAATTTCTGTTCCTGTCTGCCCTGAGCGGAGAAAGCCTTCAGAAAGCCGGGAATGGCCAGAGAGAAGGCTTGTATTGGCCGTCCATAATGAAGGACAAATGATGCTGGGCGGCTGGGGGGCGGGTATTTTGCCGTTGCAAAAAGAACCGCTTAAAAACCCAGGGCTTCCCTCTGCCAGTTCAACAGGGTGGAAACGCCTTTTTCCCTGTCTTCCGCAATGGCTTCCAGAGAGGCCCGGGTAATCAGGAAGGAGCCTTCCATGCCCAGCTCTTCAGCTTTTTCATCCCTGAGTTTGCACAGGCGGGCCAGATTGTCTTCAAACTGTTCGGAATGCTGCCGGCGCTGGATGCGGGGCCGGCATGGGTAGTCCTCTTCATCCAGCAGGTAGAATTTTTGGAGCGCATTCATGAACCGGTTGCGCCTATGGGCATGAAAACGGGGCGGAGGAGCCACGGTGCGCTGCTCCTGAAGAGCCACGCTCCACTGGATGAGGTCAGCATTGGAGCAAACCATGAATGCGGGCTTGTCCCATGTTTTGGCTTCCGCATCGCGCCAGGTCCACATTTCCCGCAGGGCGGCCAGCCCTTTCCTGTTCAGTTTTCCGCAGCCCTGGATACGCCAGGGGTCCTGATGTCCGGCCAGATGGCGTTCCCGGGCGCGTTCCATGGAGTGTCTGCAAATTTCTTCAAACCAGCCCATGCGGCCTTTTTCCCGTAGGGCGGCCGTCAGTTTGTCCGCCATGTCCAGCATGTAATTTACGTCGTTCAGGGCGTAGGTGACCATGGTCGGGGAAAGGGGGCGCCGCGCCCAGTCCGCCTTTTGGGAGGATTTGCTCAGGGTGATGCCGTAGAAGTGTTCCACCAGGGCGGCCAGTCCGAACTGGCGGAATCCCAGCAGGCGCGCCGCCGTCTGCGTATCCCAGATCATGGCGGGCAACGTTTCCCAGGCGTGTTGAAAGAGGCTCATGTCGTAGTCCGCGCCGTGCATCCAGACTTCCGTTTCCTTCAGCCAGTTGTAGAAAGGCCCCATGTCTTCGATGGAGAGAGGGTCGATCAGGCAGGAACCCGTTTCATCCGCGTATTGGATCAGGCAGATTTTTTCCTGATAGCGGTGCAGGCTGTCTGCCTCCAGATCCAGGACTACCCGTCCCGCGGGCTGTGCGGCGGCGCGTTTGCGCCATTCCAGTAATTCCTCTTTCTCGCTAATCATCTTATTGCAACGGGGCGGGATTGAACCATGTATCCGGACGCCGGGCAACTGGAAATGCAAAAAAAGTGCTGATGGGGCAATCATGTATTGCCTATTTCCCGGAAATAAGGCACGAAGAGAGGTGTATGGACGAGGAAGCCACAGCAACCGGACGCAACCACGGAGAACAGCCTTTGGATGAACTGATGAAACGCTGGCATCTGACCAATCACGATCTGGTGGAGATTTCTCCGGAGCAGCTTACCCACAAACAGGTTCAAAAAGCCCGGCAGGGGCGCCAGCTTACCCTGAAAATGATGCAGAAGGTGTGCCGCGCCTTGAACGTAGCCATCTGGGAACGGCTCACCCCCATGCAGAAGGAGCAGTACTTCGAATACATGCACAAGCATGTGTTCAGCTATGCCAGGGGATATGATCCGGCCTGGAAAGACCCGAACATGGACATGATGGCCTGACCCCGGTTTTCGTTACCGGGCGGATTTCGCCTGCTGCCAGCGTTCCTCCATGGCGTCCGCAGAGGCTTCTTCCAGAGAAAGGCCGTCTTTGGCAAGCAGCCGTTCCATTTCGTTGAAACGCCGCTCAAACTTTCTGTTTGCTCCGGCCATGGCCGTTTCCGGGTCGATTCCCTTTTTCCTGCACAGGTTGACTACGGAAAACAGAAGATCTCCCAATTCCTCCGCGACGCGTGGGTCTTCCTCCGGCGCGGAAAGAATTTCCCCGCATTCCGCGGTTTCTTCCTTCACCTTGTCAAGGGCGCCTTGGGCGTCCGTCCAGTCAAATCCTACTTTGGCGGCTTTTTTCTGGAGCTTCCATGCCTGGAGCATGGGAGGCAGCCCCTTGCCTGTTCCATGCAGGTACGGGGTTGTTTCCGCTCCCTTTTCCCGGCGTTTGATCTTGTCCCACTGTGCCAATACGGCATCCGTCGTGTCCGCCTTGGACTGGGCAAATACATGGGGATGGCGGCGGACGAGTTTTTCGCTTACTTCCGCAGCCACGTCATTGAAATCGAAACGCCCTGCTTCCTGGGCAATCTCCGCATGAAAAACCACTTGAAGCAAAACATCGCCCAATTCTTCCCTCAGCTGCGTCCAGTCATTCCGCTGAATGGTGTCCACGACTTCATAGGCTTCCTCAATCATATTGGAAATCAGGGAATGGTGGGTTTGTTCCGCGTCCCAGGGGCAGCCGTGGGGGGCGCGCAGACGTTTCATGATGGCGATGAGGCGCTGCATTTGAAGGGCAGGCTCGCGGCATTCGATCATTTCAGTGTCGTTCATGACGGAGCCATATTAATCGCGCAAGGACGGATGACTAGAAAAATTCCTCTTTACCCGGAACGCTTCTTCCTTACACTCGCCTCCATGGAAGTTCACACGTGGAAAGAACGCACGGAAGAGGGAACCCTGGTGTACAGGGCGTGCCACCATGCCGGCAAATGGAAGCTGGAGTGCGCCCCCAAGGTGGGCCGTGCGGAACGTGACGATGTGGAATGGGAACGTGTGGAATTGACGCGGGCTCACTGGGTGACTCTGCGCGATGTGCTGTGGCGTAAATACCAGCGCAAGCGGTGCCCATGGCGTTTCATTGAAACCATAGACAAGCTTCTGGAAGAGATGCCGGAAGAGGAGGACGCCGACTTCCCCGATGGGAGAGACGGACGATAGGAGCCTCTTTCAACTTTCTGCCGTGCGGGGAATGCTGAGGGCGGTTGCCAGGGAATGGCTTTCCTGGGTGTATCCTTTTGTCTGCGAGTTGTGCGGGCGCGGCGGCCTGGATGGCTGCCATGTCTGCCCGGACTGCCGCGGAAGTTTCGTGCCTGTCGAGCCTCCCTTTTGTGCCGTCTGCGGGGAACCGGCGGAGGGTTCCTGCATCCCGTCCGGATTATGCCGCCGCTGCGCGGCGTTTCTCCCCTCTTTTGAGGAAGCCCGTGCCGTGTATGTGAATACGGGATCATTGCGGGATCTTCTGCTGGCTTTCAAATATGGGGGAGCTGTTCATCTGGCCGGCTCCTTCGCGCAGATGATGGCAGAGGCAGTGCGTGGAAATCCTCACTGGTTCGGCGGGAAAAAACGCCTGCTCGTTCCCGTGCCCATGCACCGCGGCAAACAGGCTCGAAGGGGGTACAACCAGGCGCAGGAACTGGCGGTTTTACTGGGAGAGGAACTGGGCTGGCCGTATGCCGGCGTGCTGAAACGCCTGCCGGATACGCTTCCCCAGGCCAGCTTGTCGCGGGAGCAGCGGCTCAGACATGCCCGTAAAATTTATGCAGCGGATGAAAAAAGGATGAAACGCAGCTCCGTCAGGGGCAGGGATGTGCTGCTGGTGGATGATGTTTTTACGACCGGAGCCACGGCAGATTCCTGCGCCCGTCTGCTCCTCCGCGCCGGGGCTGCTTCCGTTTGCGTGCTGACGCTGGCGCGGACGCATCATGCATGGCGCGGCTGAACCGGAATTTCCTTTCAGCCCGCCTGTTTCCTTTTTACAATGGCAGGCATGAATCCGGAGCTGATGTTTCATACGGAAGATGAAGTCATGTTTTATGATACGGACTGTGGCGGAGTAGTCCATAACTTGGCCTATTTGCGCATGATTGAGGCCTGCCGTACCAAACTTGGCGCTAAATTGGGAATGGATTACAAAACCATGAGCGATTTGCAGCAGTTTGCCGTGGTGGTGCGCCATGAGATTGACTATGTGCGTCCGGCCGTTCTGGGAGACACCATTTTGACGACGGGATGGCTTCAATCCGTGGACCGGGCCCGTTTCTGGTGCGATTTTGAAATGCGGCGCGCTTCCAATAATGATCTTCTGGTCAGGGCTCATCAGCAGCTGGCCTTGATCCAGATGCCGCAGGGCCGCCCTGCGCGTATTCCTGCCGAATGGCGTGCGAGATGGCTGGAATGCATGGAATCCTGATCTTTTTTTGTCCATCTTCCATTTTACGCTTGCCATGAAAGGGGGTGTGGTGTTTACTGCTTGCGCCCTTCCAGCAAGGGTAAGTGCTTGGGTAGCTCAGTTGGTAGAGCAGTAGACTTTTAATCTATTGGTCCCGGGTTCGAGTCCCGGTCCAAGTACCATTCCTTTTTTGAAACCCTGTAGACCCAATAGTTTACAGGGTTTTTTCTTTCTTGTTTCAGATGCAGAAAATGACCCAAGTGCTATCTGTTTCACTTACAGGTTAATAGCATTATATGGCGGTAACCGTTCTGGTTAAAAAGATAGAAGTAGTTGATTGTAAATATGCCAGAATATATATTCCAGGAAATTTTTAAGGAATATGGCGCCGGGCGTAGCAGGCTATTCTGTCCGTACTGCCGTCATGGGAATCCATCCCGGACGGCGCGTTCTATTTCATGAAACAACAGGAAATGGTCCTTTAAATGGTACAGCCATGATTTAACGTCGGCCAATTCATGAGCTTCCAGCATGGTGACGGGCGAAATGAACGGATTCTTTTTAACGGCGATTTCGATAAGCCCGATGATTTCATTTCTCTTGCTCAGGACGGGAATGGCCAGATACTGCATGTATTTTTCCTCCGGAGGCTGGTTGCGCTTCCGGAAAAAGCTGCGCTGCACTTCTTCCGGGTTGGAAAGAACCAGGGGGCTGAGGTGGCGTTCCGCGAATAATTGTTCATCCAGCATGGCGGGTGTTTTCGTTACGGGCCGCGGAGGCTGTGCCAGCAGGGAAGGGGTGTCGTTATTGTGTTCTCCCTGTGCGTAGCCTGTAACGTGCAGCAAGGTTTGGTCTTTCCGCCGCTCTGCCTGAATATAAAGCACTTCAAAGACAAGGGAGTTTTTATATTCAGCCAGCGCAGCGGCAATGGTGGAGCACAGGAACAGGCAGGCCCCGTTGAAGCTTTCCGTCGTCCCCCTTGAACCGTCCGTTTTTGCCTCCCGGCAACTTTCTCCATTCAGTTTATTGGCGAAGTTTTCGTATTCTCCGCTCAGGGCGGCGTAAGTTTTTTTGTAAAGAGCCGCACTGCGGTTTTTCAGGGCGCAGGCATGCTCCCTGGTTTCCCGGTTCCTGTTGAGCAGTCTCTGGCATTCCACATGCCATACAATGAAAGCGGCGCCCAGAATGATCAAAAGGACTATTTTCCCCGTATTGGCTCCTTCCATGGGAGTCCCTCCGATGATGGAGATCACGACAACCAGAATAGGCTGGAACAGATTTGCTTTTTTGAGGAAAGAGGGCTCTTTGAACATAAAAAGACGCTGTGCAAGTTTTGTTAAAGGTGTGTTATGAATTGATTATCAAAAATATTCCATATCTGGTGTGACGGCAGTACAGAACGGAGGTAAGGTGCAGAAAGGTTTTTTCTTATGGCATTTTAAATTAAGTTTATTTACAATCAATGAGTTTTTTGCTAATTTAGAAGTATTCTAATACGATATTTCTTTGAATGATAAGGATTCTTTTATTCCAATAATTGTTAGGAAAAAAGAAGAGTTTTCCTTTTGGGAAATGATTTGGTAAACAGCGGTGTTTTGTCTAGTTTTAACCTTATAAAGGAATTATTTTTGATTACAGGGCAAAAAATAGGGCATAGGAAAAATCCTAATGAAGAAGCGGATTTTTATGCAATTCCCCTTCATGGGAAAGGATGGCAAGGAGTGTGAAAATAATGAATGGTTCCCGGAATGCCCGGGAGGCAGGAATGTTGCCGCGGACGGGAATAACTGTTATTCCCTGCTTTTTCTTTCCCGGTGAATCACGTGCCGTTTTCCGTTACTTGAGGAAACGGAAATCAGAATTTTCTTCCGGAAGGGGATTCCCATAGAAACGTTTAGGGCGCGTATGCCCGTTTTCCTGCCGTGCCGTGTCATTCGGCATGGTTTTCCGCCGCCCATTTCCTGTACTGCGCGGACAATTGTTCTACAAGCGTCTGGTGCCTGGATGCCAGATTTTTCTGTTCCGTCCTGTCCCTGATGTCGTACACCTGCCAAGGGCCTCGGTTGGGGGCCACCAGCTTGAATTGACTTGTCAGGGCCGCCCGGTTTCTCTGATGTTCCCAGAAGATAGTGCGGGGAGGGCAGGTATTGGGAATGAAGTCCCACACCTTGGACGGAGGAAGTTTCGGAGGATTATTCCAGTAGGTGTTGAGCGGCTTGCCGTCCATATGGGCCGGAATTGGGAGAGCGGCCCACGCAAGGCAGGTTGGGGCGATGTCCTGGAGCAGGAAAGGCGAGTGGTAGCGCGATTCCGGACGTATTTTGGAAGGGTAGCGAATGATGAAGGGGGCGGACAGCCCTCCGTCAAAGGTTTCTATTTTATACTGGCGGTAAGGGGTATTGGACACAGCCGCCCACATGGGGCCGTATCCGTCCCTGCATCCGACTTCTCCCAGTGGGCCTGTGGGGAGGGTAGTCTTCTTGTTTTTATTGTTCTGGGGTATTTCCGCTGTTGCGCCATTGTCTGATAAAAACATGACGATAGTATTGTCACTGAGGCGGTGACGTTCCAGGGACGCGAGAATGCGGCCTATGCCGCGGTCCATGATAGCGATTTGAGCGGCGTAGGCGGCCATGCATTCGGCAATATAATCCTTCCGCTTTGCGGAAGTTTTTCCATAGCCTTCTGGATTGAATTTGCCGGCCATGCCCAGTTTGGCTGTAGGAGGGACGATTCCCAGCAGCTTTTGTTTTTCCAGTCTTTTGGAAGCGATGGCATGGGGGGATTTGCCGTTGTAGAACGGGAGCATTTTTTCTATTTCCCTCCGGGGGGCCTGGAGGGGTGTATGCGGAGCCGTATAAGCCACGTAAAGGAAGAAGGGCTGCCTGCTTTTGGCGGCATCGTCAATATAGGCCAGAGCCGTTTTGGTGATATCGTCCGTCATGTAAAAATCCTCCGGCAGATCCTCCGGACGGAGCAGTTTCCCGTTTTCACCGAAGGGTCTGTCCGGCATGGGCCTGTAGTAATCTGCCGCTCCACCCAGCAAACCGCGGGAACGGTCGAAGCCGCGATCCCATGGATAGGCTCCCTGAACTTTTCCAAGATGCCATTTCCCGGAAAGGTAGGTACGGTATCCCGCTTTTTTCAGAAGTTCCGGCAGGGTGGGGATATCCGGGTTCAGGCGTCCGCGGTAGCCGGGGTGCCCGCTGTCGTCATCCAGGAGCCCTACGTCCACCTTGTGAGGTTCGCAGCCGGTCATGATGGAGGCCCGGGAGGGTGAACAGCGGGAAGCGGTGTAGAGCCGGGTTGCCAGCATCCCCTGTCTGGCCAGAGTATCCAGGGCTGGAGTGGGTATTTCCGAACCGTAGCAGCCCGGGTCGGACCATCCCATGTCATCAGCCAGGATAAGGACGATATTGGGCCTGTCCGCCAGTGAGGGGGCAAGGGTAAGCAGCCAGAAGGCTATGCTGGCCAGGATGGAGGAACGCAGGGTAGAGCACATGAAAGGAATATGGAATATCATATATAATAAGCGGAACCGCTATTGATTCTTGCAGCAGGAGGAAAAAACAGGCCGTTCCGGAAAAATCCGTCCTGCGTATGCCTGTTTTTGCCGGAGGCTTTCTCCTGCGGCTGAATGTCTTTTCTGCGTGATGAAGCGTGCCGGAAGGGGCGGCCTCTCTACCACCACAGGATGGCGCAAAGCAGAATGGCGGCTCCATAGGCCATTCCTCCCAGGCAAAGAGGCGTCCACCAAGCAGGCTTGGAGCATATTTTATTGACCATGTCGCGGTACAGGTAGGGCTTGCCTATCCAGAGAATCGAAAGGAAAATGACGATGTAACACCAGATGGGAATAAGGAGCCTGGTCACTGGCTCCTGAAGGAAGGCGGCACTGAGGAGGGGAGCCGCCACCATCAGGCCGAAGATGCCCAGCGCCCGTGGAAAGAGCAGGTTTTTCACCTGCGTGACCATCAGCACCAGAAAGACGGGGCATGCCAGCTGGAGCAGCCAGCGGATACCTTCAAATTCCGCCAGCCCCACCCGAAAGCGGCTCAGCACGCCCAATCCTTCGGGAGCCACCAGCAGAAAGAACCAGAACAGGCCGCCGGCCAGCAGAATCTGAGCCAGCAGGTGGTTGCGCGGAGACGCCAGCAGAAAAGCCTGCACCTGATGCCTTTTTACCAGCGCATACAGGTGGGCCAGCAGCAGAACGGTTCCCAGGATATACCCCGCCACAGACAGTGGTATCATTCCATCGTACGGATGCAGGAAGGGAGCATGCTGATTCATCTGGACGCTAACCTTAATGATTATCCCGGTTTCGTAAAGGCGAATCAGTGGGAGTGGGAAGAAAATTCCACTGGATTGCCGGCAATGGTCCGGCAGCTTCCCTCCCGCGCCGGGCGGAGAAACAAGGGGTTCAGGAACCTTGGGTGACTTTGTTAAGCGTAGGGTCCTCAACGGGGGATATTTTTCCGTCCGCATAAAGCACCATGATTCCTCCCTGGTGGCGTTCAAGGGCCGGGACTACGATTTCCTCAAAATCCTGTTCCGTGATGACGCTGCGCCCGTCAATCGGGATGCCGTCGCTGATCCAGGGTTTGCCCCGCAGGGCCTGACCGCGCGCCACATTCATGGGACGTCCCTTCCGGTTGTCCAGCCAGCTGGTGTAGGAAATGGTGTTCGGCCCGGCGGGAAGGTTGGCATCCTCCGCTCCAAGGATTTCCGGACGCTTGTCGTTTTTGCAGCGGAACGTGTCCGGGAGCATGTTGGGTTCCTTGGCGTTCCGGGCGATCAAGTCGGGTTGTTCCGCATTAACGATGGGCGCCAGTGCGTCCCACCAGTTCCGGCATTCCCTGGCGCTCAGGAGGCTGTCTTTCATGCCGCTGGAGGGCAGTTTCCCGCCGTTCTGGCCTGCGAATTCCTTGCCCCAGTCGCTAATGCGGCGCAGGTTGTCCGTGCAGCGTGTCCTGGCCGCCGTTTCCGTGGCATGGGAATAAATGCTGTAGGAGACGCCTGCCAGCAGGGCAATGATGGCGATGACTACGAGAACTTCAATGAGCGTGAAACCTTTGCTGCGTGGGGTAAGTAAGCGGGTTTTCATGATTTCCCGCCATTATGCACGATTTAGGCCGCTTGAAAAGGCAGAAACTGCGCTCTTGGGTGAAAAGAGCGAGGCCGGTGCTCCGGAGATGAAAAAGGCCGGTCCCGTGAAGGACCGGCCTGTAGAAAGGGTGGCGCCGGATTCCGCTTATTTGGCGGAAGTTACCAGAGCAGCGAAGGATTCCGGCTTCAGGGAAGCGCCGCCCACCAGAGCCCCGTCAATGTCCGGCTGGGCCATGAGTTCCTCCACGTTTTCCGGTTTTACGGAGCCGCCGTACTGGATGCGCACCTTGGCGGCGGCGTCTGCTCCGAAGACGTCGGAAATAACCTTGCGGATAAAAGAATGGGCTTCCTGAGCTTCCTTGGAAGTTGCGGTCAGGCCGGTGCCGATGGCCCAGACGGGTTCATAGGCGATGACCAGGTTGGATACCTCCTCCGGGGTGAGATCCTTGAGGCCGCCCTTGAGCTGGATTTCCAGCACAGGTTCCAAAATGCCTCCCAGGCGTTCGTCCTTCGTTTCGCCGATGCAGAAAATGGGGGTAATGCCTGCGGCGATGGCCTTCTTGATTTTGGCGTTGATGATGGCATCCGTTTCTCCGAAATATTGGCGGCGTTCGCTGTGGCCGAGCACCACATACTTGAGCCCCAGTTCATTCAGCATGCTGGTGGAGATTTCCCCAGTGTAGGCTCCGTTGTCGTACTGGGAGACGTTCTGGGCTCCGGCGGCGATGCAGGAGCAACCGCCCAGGGCGTTCTGCACGGAGGGAATGGTGGTGAAAGGAGGGATGATGACTACGTCGCACGAGACGTCTTTCCCCTTAATGAGGTTTTTGAAGCTTTCGATGAACTGGGCGCCTTCGGCGGGGCCGATGTTCATCTTCCAGTTGGCGGCAATGATGGGTTTGCGGGACATAATGGAATGATATTAATCAGGAACACGCATTGTTGACAAATTGAAGCCGAGGTCAAGCACAGATCAAAAGGGCCGCATACGCTCCGTCCGATTTTTCCTCGTGGGGAAGGATAAGTTTTTCTTCTTTCAGCGTCCATTCCGGATGGTTCTGCAGAAAGTCCCTGACCAGCAGCCCGTCTTCCTCCGCGTCAATGGAACAGGTGGAATAAACCAGTCTGCCGCCCGGCTTGACGGCGTGGGAGGCATTTTCCAGGATGGTCTTCTGGAGCGCGGCCAGGCGGCGGATTTCCTCCGGAGTCAGGCGCCAGCGCACATCCACGCGGCGTTGGATGACTCCGGTGTTGGAACAGGGAACGTCCAGAAGCACGGCGTCAAAGCGGCCCTTCCATTCCGTGCGGCAGGGAAGGGACCAGTCCGCCTGCGCCGTCCTGACGAAGGGGGATCCCTGCCTGTCCAGGTTTTCCTTCAGGGTGGGCAGCCGGTGTTCATGGAGATCCGTGGCGGTCAGGAGGGCTTTGCCTCCGGTAGCGGCGATGATGGCTGCGGATTTGCCGCCGGGGGCGGCGCAGGCGTCCAGAATCTCCTCTCCGGGCTGGGGGGCCAGCAAATCAATGGAATAACGGGTGGAAGGGTCCGCCACGTAAAGGGAGCCTGTTTTAATTTCCTCCAGCGGCAGAAGGCCTTCCACGGAGAACCAGCCGGGCGCGCGGTCCAGCGGTGCGAGGGAGGCCGGAATATTTTTCATGGGTATCAAAGGATTGGCGCGCACATACAGGCGCGGCGTGGTATTGTTCCAGCGGAGCAGGTCGCGGGTCATTTGCGGCCCCATTTGTTCCATCCATCTCCGTACCAGCCATGCGGGGGTGGAATAATGAATGGAAAGCGGAAGTTTTTCCCGGTCCTCCAGAATGGTTTTCTCCCGCCGCAAAGCGTTGCGCAGGATAGCGTTTACCAGTCCTCTCAGGCGTACGGACGCGAGATTCACGGTTTCATACACAGCGGCGTGGTCCGCCATGCCCAGCAGGAAAAGCTGGCTCAACCCCAGTTGGAGAATAAGACGCGCTTCCACGTCCAGCTTGCCTTTCCTGAGGGTTCCGATGACGTGGTTCAGCCAGGTCTGGTTGCGCAATACGCTGAAGACCAAAGCCTGCACCAGGTGCCTGTCTGCCGGTGGAAGCGCAGCTCGTGAACATTCCCGGTCCACGAGGGTTTCCGCAAAGGAGCGGCCTGCATGCCAGCTCCTCAGGCAATTCAGTGCTGTCTGGCGGGGGGAGGGGGGATTGTTCTTCACCGGGGAACTCTACATGCGGAACGTTCAGGTTTCAACCTGCAAAAACGCCCGGCGGAAAAAGGGGGACGCCGGGTCGGTTCCGGTTTTCACCTGTCTTTTCTGGGGCTGCCCACTTCCTTCCTGTAAATGGCCCGGAGTTTTTCCAGCTGGTCTTTCCTTGTTCCCGCAAGATTATTCCTTTCTTCAGGATCCCTGCCTATGTGAAAGAGGAACGGTTTATTTTGTTTTTGCGTAAGCTTCCAGCCGTCTCCCGTGATGACGGTGTGATCCACGACTACATAATCGCGCTGCCTGGCGGAGTTGCCGGACAGTATATCCATATAGGAAACGGCATCTTTGCCTTCCGGCATGCGGATCCCCGCAAGATCGGCGAAAGAGGCCATATGGTCGTAATTGGCCACCAGGCTGTGGCAGACCTTTCCATGGGGCAGCGTGCCGGGCCAGGAAATGATAAGGGGAACGCGGATGCCCCCTTCATGGCTGGTCCATTTCAGGCCGGCCAGATTGGCCATGGCGTTGTTTGGCCCAACGCGGCCGCGGCTGCCGCGGAAAACATCCAGCAGTTCCCCGGTGCCGTCCAGGACGCCTCCGTGGCAGTCGGGCCCGCGGCCGCGGCCTTTATCCGTACGGTAGTAAAGTTCATGCCCGTTGTCGGAACTGAAAATGATAATGGTGCGCTTGTCCAGGCCCAGCTTGCGCACCTGGTCCACGATGGCTCCGACCTGCCTGTCCAGCTTGTCCACCATGGAAGCGTATTCTTCTGCCGCTCCGGAGCATTCCCTGTTGGTTCCGCTGGCATTGCCATAGGCCTGGCGGATGGCAGGGGAGCCCGCGTACGTGTTTTCTTCCGGAGGAATATCTACCGGGCCGTGGGGAAGGTTGGTGGAAAAAAAGATAAACATGGGCCTGTTCCGGTTTTCCTCCATGAAACGAAGGGTTTCCGCCAGCATCACGTCCGGAGCGTAGGTGACTTTGCCTTCCCTGTTGCCTCTTCGTTTTTCTGTGGCTCCCGGACTGTAGTCTTCCGGAGTTTTGCCTCCGTCGGCATGGGTGTTGCCTTTCAGGGGGAGGCGTTCGCCGTCTTTCCAGAGGAAGGAGGGATAAAAGCCATGGGCCCTCTGATGGTCCATGTACCCTACATAGCGGTCCCAGCCGTGTCTTTTCAATTCTCCGTGCCAGGTGGTGAATCCCCATTCCAGCTTGCCGAACTGTCCCGTGACATATCCGGCCTTTTTCAGCAATTCCGGGAGGAACACTTCTCCCTCGGCGGCCTTGATGCGTGCTGCCCGTGCCGCTTTCTCTTCCAGTTGCTCATTGGACCAGCCTTCCCGTTCCGCCGTGATGACCAGGGCTCCCGCTGTCTGGGTGTAGGAATGGGAGTGGCTGTCGTGCACGCCCATAAGCAGGGAAGCGCGCGCCGGGCAGCAATATTGGCTGCTGTAGCACCGGGTGAACATGATGCCCTGGCTGGCCAGGCGGTCGATATTGGGTGTTTTCACGATTTTCTGGCCATAGCAGCCCAGCATGCCCATGCCCAGGTCATCCGCATAAATAAAAATGATATTGGGTTTGAAGGCCGTGGCGGATGCCAAAAACGGGGAGAGCGAAAATGCAGCCGCCAGAAATGCGTGTGAAAGAAATCCCATAACGGTTACTACGCAGGAAAGGAAAAGGTTATTGCAAAGAAAAAACCGTCCGGAATACCTTTTCCGGACGGTTTGATAAAGAGCGGCGCCGTTACGGGTGCTTAATTGTCGTAGGGTTTATTGACGCGGCTGAATTGCTTCAGGCGCAATCCGTTGAGGTGGATGAACCCTTCCGCGTCGTTCTGGTTGTACAGTTCCTCGTGGCCGCCTTCCATCGTGGCGATTTCTTCGGAATACAGGGACTGAGGGGAACGGCGTCCGGCGTACATGACGTTACCCTTGTAAAGCTTCAGGCGTACTTCCCCGTTGACGGTTTCCTGGGATTTGGTCACCAGGGCCTGGATGGCCTCGCGTTCCGGCGCAAACCAGAAGCCGTTGTAAACCAGCGTGGCGTATTCCGGGATGAGGGAGTCGCGCACCTTCTGCACTTCCCGGTCGATTGTAATTGTTTCAATATCGCGGTGGGCCGCCAGCAGGATGGTGCCGCCGGGAGTTTCATAAATGCCGCGGCTCTTCATGCCCACAAAGCGGTTTTCCACGATATCCACGCGGCCGATGCCATGCTTGCCGCCCAGAGCGTTCAGCACGTACATGACGCCCAGGGGGCTGAGCAGGGTATACCCGTCGCGTTCTCCTTTCGGGGTGACGCCCAGTTCTTTCAGCAGAGCGTCAAGGCCATCGTACTGGATGCCGATGACATTGCCCTTTTCATACAGGAGCTGGATGTATTCGGCCTGGTCCGGAGCGTCTTCCGGGGAAACGGAAAGCTTGTACATTTCACGGTCGGCGGGGGTGGTGCCGTCATACCAGGTATCTTCCAGCATCCCGGCTTCAAAGGAAATGTGAAGCAGGTTGCGGTCCATGGAATAAGGCTTTTTCAGAGACTGCCGGATCGGGATGCCGTGGGATTCCGCGTAGGCGATCATTTCCGTGCGGCCCGGGAACTGCTGGCGGAATTCGGGATCACGCCACGGGGCGATGACCTTGATATTCGGGGCCAGGGCATTGACGGCCAGTTCAAAGCGGACCTGGTCGTTCCCCTTGCCGGTGGCGCCGTGGGCGATGGCGTCCGCGCCTTCCCGAATGGCCAGATCCACCATGTCTTTGGAAATGCAGGGACGGGCGATGGATGTCCCCAGCAGGTAGCGGCCTTCGTAAAGGGCATTGGCCTGCATCATCGGGAAGATGTAGTTGGTGGCGAAGTCTTCCTTGAGGTCGCCGATGAAGCACTTGGAGGCGCCCGTCGCCAGGGCTTTGGCTTCCAGTCCGTCCAGTTCTTCCGCCTGGCCTACGTCTGCGCAGTAGGCGATGATTTCGGCATTATATTTTTCCTTGAGCCACTTCAAAAGAACGGAGGTGTCAAGGCCGCCAGAGTATGCAACTACGATTTTCATGTACGTCAATGATTAGTGTGCGGCGGCATGATGCCCCATTCCCCCCCCGGAGGAAAGGACAAAATCATGTTTCGCCGCAGGCTTTTCCCCGGAGTATCCGGAGACTGCTTTGATGAAACGGTTCCGAGCGGAGGTGAACCGGCCTTTCCGGGAAAAGCAACGCTCATTTCTTCCACAGCTTTTTCCGGAGTTTTACTGGGAATTGCTGCCGGAACTCATTGGAAAATAGTGTTCCATGCAGAACGTTGCATATCTTGCCTTCTTCCGGGTTTTGTTCATGTCTCCGGCAAATGATTCAGCCATCATCCGGAACAGGAATGAAACGGGTGCTTTCCTCTACAGAGGTAACCGCATCTTGCGTTCCTCTTCATACTCCCACGGAAATTTTCTGTTGAGGCATACCCGGCGAACGGTTCCGCCGCCAGTCTGCGTGAATGGTCCAGTTCCCGGCCATGTCCTTCCTGATGAAGAATGTTGATCCCTCAATGGATTGGAAACAGGCGGCGCGTGTATGTAGAGCCCTCCATGTTTTTTCTCATTCTTCCTTGCAGGCGCCGGAGGGAAGGGCCGTTTTTTTACGGCAGATATCCCTGTCCGGCTTCCGCTTTCAAATGCCGGGATGATACACTCGCCCATGCCTGCGCAAGCAGCGCCTCCAAGGTGCGGATCTTTATCATGATCACCTTATTTGTTGGGATATTTCTAAAATCAGAAAATGTCCTTCGTGCTCAGAGGGTCGGCGTGTTTTGCATGGACTCCTTCCAGATATGCTCCCATGGGGTGTTGGAGATAATGGTTAGGAAGAGTTAAATAAATCGGCTTCTTCCATCCTGTTGCGAACGTTCCGGATGCCTCCTCACGCGATATATTTGTGAAAGAAACAGGTATTCAATTCCGTGCGCAAAGACCGCCGGAAAGGCCGGATGACATTGAAAACAACTTGAATTTGATAAAATCGAAAAAAAGCGCTTGATTTTTCATCCCCGTCCCTCTACTTATTCCGCCGAACTTATGGCTAAGAAGAGCTGGATCGCAAGAGACAAGAAAAAGGCTGAAACCGTCAAGCGCTATGCAGAACTGCGTGCGCAATTGAAGGCTGAGAAGGATTATATCGGTTTAACCATGCTGCCCCGCAATGCAAGCCCGACCCGTACGGTCAACCGCTGCCTTGTTTCCGGCCGCCGCCGTGCATTTATCCGCCGTTTCAAGCTTTCCCGTATTTCCTTCCGTGAACTGGCCAATGCCGGCATGATTCCCGGTGTGACCAAGTCCAGCTGGTAAGGAGAGGAAAAGGTTGCAGCCTTATAAAGATTTTGACGCTAGGCTGATTTTTATTTAGCCTAGCGTTTTGCTATGCCCATATACGAGTATATTTCTGAAAACCCTGACGACCCCGGACAGTCCTGTCCGGTGTGCCGCCGCGGTTTTGAGTTGAGGCGTCCCGTGGATCGTGCTCCGCTTGAAAAATGCCTGGTGTGCAAGCATCCCGTGCGTAAGGTCATCAGCCGCGTTAATGTGCCGGAGATAACCAAGCCTCTTTCCGTTTCAGACGCCAAGGCTGCCGGATTCACCGTGCTGGAGCGCCGGGATAAGGGAGTTTATGAAAAACTGTGAGACAAGTGCCGGGCAATATCTCTGCCATCTTATCCGAATATGTTATTTGAATCAGAATGAATGATCCGGATCCTCTGAGTATTCTTGCGGCCTTCGGGGCCGCTGAAGCGCCCGGTTCAGGCCCTGCGCTGGATGGGATAATGCTGGCAGTTGCCGGTTTTGTTCTTTTTTTACTGTTGAATGCGTTTTTTGCGGCGAGCGAATTCGCCTTGATGAAGGTTCGCGAAAGCCAGCTGCACGCCGGGGAAGGCGTTCCGGCCCGAACCCGGAAAAAACTGGCCCGGGCGCGGAAGGCGGCCAAACATCCCGATCTTTATTTGGCTGCCTGTCAGGCGGGCATTACTTTTTCTTCCCTGGCGCTGGGATTCCTGGGAACGTTTTTTGTATCGGAACTGACAGCTCCCTTTCTGATTTCCCTGGGGCTGGGAGGCATGGTTTCCGTTTACGGAATCGCTCTGGCCGTTACGTTTGTTTTCTTTGCCTGCTGCCAGGTGGTATTTGGGGAGTTTATCCCCAAGGCTATGGCGATGCGCCATCCGGACAAGGCCGCCCTGGCGACGGTTCCCCTGCTGTATTTCTTTTATACGGTGTTCAGATATACGGGTATTCTTGGCCTGACGGGCGGAATGGCGCGGTTTGTGCTGAAATACCTGCTGGGCATAGATCCCCGCTCCACGGCGTGCACGGTGCACAGCACGGATGAATTGATGTATCTGGTGGAAGAAAGCGAACGTTCCCGCGAGCTGACGAAGCAGGAGGCGGAAATTTCCAAAAATGCCCTTGAACTGAACGATATGTGCGTCAAGGACGTAATGACCCCGCGCTCTGAAGTGGATGTGATGGATTTGACGGCCCCCTTTGAGGAAAACTGGGAGCTTGCCCGGAAATCCCGCCACACCCGGTTTCCGCTGGTGGAAGGAGACCACCTGGATGAAGTGAAGGGCTGGGTGCATGTCAAGGATCTGCTCAAACTGGTAGGACGGGAAAATCCGGATTTGAGGAGCGTTCGGCGTGAATTGCGCGTGGTGCCGGATACGATGCCCCTGGACAGTCTTCTCACGTTCTTTCTGAAAGAACATGCCCACTTTGCCCTGGTAGTGGATGAATTCGGTGATTCTATCGGCCTGGTATTCCTGGATGATGTGCTGGAACAGATTGTAGGGGATGACATTCAGGACGAATTTGACCAGGAGGAAATGCGGGAGTTTGTGAAAACCGGCAAGGATACATATGCCGTCAATGGGGCTATTACCCTGTTTGACCTGGCTGATTACCTGCCTGAAATGGATTTGGATTGTCCGGGCGTTACTACGCTGGGCGGTTACGTAATCAGCCGGATGGGTTATATTCCGGAAGAAGAGGAGGAATTGCGGATTGGCCGCTACCGGGCTGTGGTGACGGGGTCTGACGGCAGAAGAATCACGCAGATTCTGCTGGCCCGCCTTCCGGAGGAACAGGAGGAGGAATAGCGCCATGAAGGAAAAACCGCATCCGGATATGAGTTTTGAGATGGAGGCCCGGGCCTCCGGTTTTCTTTGCGTGGCTGGAGTAGATGAGGCCGGGCGCGGGCCATTGGCCGGTCCCGTGGTAGCCGGCGCTGTTATTTTGCCTGTTCTGGCGGAGGAATTAACCGGTTTGAACGATTCCAAGCAGTTGACCGCGGCAAAAAGGGAACGCCTGTTTCTGGCTCTTCTGGAGTGTGAACAGGCGGTGTGTTCCGTAGGAGTGGCTTCCGTGGAAGAAATAGACCGGTTCAACATTTTGAGAGCCACTCATCTGGCGATGGCGCGTGCGGTGGAAGGTCTGGCCCTGCGTGCAGATTTCTGCCTGGTGGATGGATTGCCTGTCAAGGGGCTTCCTGTGCCGCACCGCGCCATTGTAAAGGGGGACGGCAGGAGCCTTTCCATAGCTGCCGCCAGCGTTCTGGCCAAGGTGACGAGGGACCGCATGATGACGGAAGCGGACGCTTCCTACCCGCAGTACGGTTTTGCAAAACACAAAGGATATGGTACGAAAGCCCATATGGAAGCTCTGCGGAGGCATGGGCCCTGTCCGCTCCATCGCCGCTCGTTTGCGCCGGTTTCACAAATGGAACTGTCCATCCCTGAGCAGGGGTAAGCGGGATACGGCATGGCTGGGAATGTACGGGGAACTGGCTGCGGCCTCCTTCCTGCGTGCGGAAGGGTGCGTTATCCTGAGGAGAAATTGGCGTCCCGTCAGAGGCGGAGAGCTGGACATGGTGTGCCGGGAAGGGGAGTGCCTGGTTTTTGTGGAGGTGAAAACCCGTACGGGGAATGGTTATGGAGGTGCCCGACGCGCTGTGAATGCCCGCAAAAGGGCTCTGATACGCCGGGGAGCGGCGGAATGGCTTCGCCTGCTTCCGGAACCGGTGAATTTCCGCTACGATGTTGTGGAAGTCCTGTACAGGGAAGGGAAGCCCCCGGAATTCCGGCATATCCGCGGGGCATTCGGGGCGAAGGATTTGTACGTTTCATGAAAATACAGGGAAAGGCGGGATGAAAACGCGGAGGATATGGAACCCAGGTCACGGAGTCCTGCCGGCAGTGGCGGAGCAATTTCTCCAATCCTGCATTTCCCCATGCGTGCGGATGCAGATGTCTTTTCTATTATAATATAGTAAGGGGAAAATCAGTCCGCCCGGAGAGCCAGAATGGCCTCCATGAAATCCTGGGGAATATCCATGCGGGCAAGTTCGTCTTGGAGAAGAACGCCATTGGCTCCTGCGTCCAGCATGCGGCGCGCGTCTTCCACGGTGCGGATGCCCCCTGCGGACAGGACAGTGACGGAGGCGGGTATTTCTTCAATGAGTTTCTCCGTGACTGCAGGATTGGCCTGGAGAGTGTGCGGGTCTGCATTGTTGATGCAGATGAATTCCGCTTCCAGGTCCATGACGGTTTCAAGCTCCTTCAGGGTATGGACCTCCATCATTACGTCCAGTCCCAGCCCGGAAGCCATGCGGTACAGCTCCGACAAATCCTTTGCCGGCAGGGCGGCCGCCACCAGGTTGACGGCATCCGCTCCCGAGACGATGGCCTGGCAGATCATGGCGGGATGAATGAACACGTCGCGCGCCATGACGGGAATGGAACTGATTCTGGAAACAGTGGAAACCATGTCCCATGACCCGCCGTATACTTCCGGTTCCACAGCGATGGAAATGCCCTGCGCTCCTCCCTGGAGGAACATGCCGTACATGTGCCGGATATCCTGTACTCCTTCCTGGAGGCGGAGGGCGGGATGCACCCTGGATATTTCCGGAACTACGGAGAGGCGGGTTTCCCCAAGGTCCACCGCGGTGCGGAATCCCGCGTAATCATTCCGCTGGATGGCGGAGGCCCGTAATTTCCCTTCCAGGGGAAGAAGTTTTTTCAAATCGGCGCGTTTGCGCCCCAGAATACTGTTTAAATAATCCATATATTACTTTTTGGGCAGGAAGTAGGAACGTTGTTTTTCAGAGATGGGCAGACCTGCCTGTTCCATGACACACAGCATATCCTCCCAAACCTTTCGCTTTTCTGAAATATCTTCCGTGCGGAGAAGATAACTGGGATTATAAGTAACGCGCACGGGCGTGTTGAAAGCTGTGTGGAAGATGCCTCTCAGGGCGGAAAGAGGCGTCTCTCCTGACTGGAGGATGCCGCGGGCTGCGATGGCTCCCAGGGCTACCACTACTTTCGGGCGCACCAGCATGATTTCCTCCCGGAGAATGGGCAGGGAAATTTCTATCTCCCGGTCTGTAGGCGGGCGGTTGTTGGTAAGCTGCCTGGGGAGGGCCGGGCGGTATTTGACCAGATGGGTCAGATAAATATCGGAACGGGAAAGCCCCATGGCTTTCAGCATGGCGTCCAGCTTTTGTCCGGAAGGCCCGGCCAGGGGAACCCCCTGTTTTTCTTCATACAGGCCGGGGGCGTCCGTTACCATCATGATGTCCGCCCTGGGATTGCCGGAGGAAAACACGGGCGTCTCCCTCAAGGAATCCATGTTCCGGAGCGGCGGCCAGTTAACGACCAGCTCCCGCAGGGAGGACAGTTTTTCTTCCTCCGTTTCACCTTCCAGATCAAAGGAAATATGGCGGGGCACCAGAGCTTCCTCCTCCGTTCTGTGAGGCTGTACTCCATTGAGGATATCCCGGAGTTCATTGCCGAAGGATGCTTCATCCACGGAATCTGGAGGCGTCTGCTCCGGGGTGGGCTGTTGCGGCCGTGTTTCATCTGCGGCAGGCTTGGCGTAAACGGAAGAGGGGAGGGGGCTTCCGGATATCCGGCGCGCGTCCATGACCCATTTTCTCAGGACCATTCTGGCTTCCTCCGTGACGGTGGTTTTCTCCACGCCCCGGGACAGCAGGGCGCGCAGATAATCCAGCGTGAGGTGTTGAGGAAGGCCGGCGGGCATGTTCGTTCCGGAGTGTAATCTATTTCCGGATGGATGCAACAGCCCATTCGGTATGTGCCCGTCTGCCGGGTGAAACGCCGGGGACTCTTATGGAAAGCCGCCCGGAAGGGAATGGGAAAGAAGAAAATTCCATAAGAGCTCCCTTCCCTCGTTAGATACCGCTAAACGGAGGGGAAAGTTTTTCTCTGGCTGGACATGCTTTTCTGATATGAGCGTTATCCAGAATTTGGAAGACAGCGGCAAGGTAGAGGAGCCCTTTTTTCAACCGGGCTTGCGCGTTTTTTCCCATAGCGCGTTTCTGCGGCGGGAACATTGCCCGACAGAATCCGGACTTTTCCGGTTTTCCCTTACAAGAGTATGCTCTTACCAACCTCTTCCTGAGCCCTTCATTCTGCCGCATGGAAGGGCTGTGAAAATGCAGATATGGAAAGGGGGCGATTAGGATTCGCGTGGAACCTTGAACGGCAAAGGGAAATCCGTTCAACGGGAGACGCGTTTTTCTTGCTCATGACGCCTTTGCGGAGTACAGCCCCTGGAACTTTTTCAGGGAATATTTTTGAGGGATTGTGTATTTTTCATGCGTGTAAATTTTTTATTATAAATGAAATATGATAAAAATAAAAAAGTGTGTCGTGGTGTGATAGAAAAAAGTATTTCGGGAAGTATATTATCTGTCATGATATGACAAAAATGCGGCATGTTTCATATATTATTTATTTTCAATAAATTGTATTAATTAAATTTCCCCGTTCGGAAGGGGGTGAGGGGAAAAAAGGATTGCCAAGGCGGGGATTATTTCGTACCCAAGAGCCGCCGTTGCCGATTTTCCGGCTTCCGCACATGGCCTGAAGGTTTTGCCGGAGTGACTGCCATGTGTATGGCGCCTAACCTCGTACCGCATGAATTTAAGAATAATTGCCACCCTGTCTTGTGCCGTCGCGGCCATGTTTGTCAGCAGCTGTTCGACAAACGGAGCCGTAACCGGCATGGGGAAATCCAGTAGTGACGCTCTTGTTTTGGCCCGTGTAGGTGAAACTGCCCAGGGATTCGTCCAGCCCCTGGCGCCCAGTCGTTCGGCAGCACCTTCTTCCAAACTTCCCAAGTTGGGGCGCGACAAGCACAAGATGCCGTTTTATCATCCCGCCCAGCGCACCCGCGTAGTGCGCACCACGGCTTATACCCATTCCGAACGCGACCATTTGGCCTACGGCCCCCGGAATGCCGTCGGTACGGCGCTGAAATACACGTCTTCCGTCCGCAGCGCCGCTGCAGACTGGTCCGTTTATCCCTTGGGGACTACTTTCCGCATCAAGGGCCAGCCCTACCTTTACGTTGTTGATGATTACGGAAGCGCCCTGGTCGGCACCGGAACCATTGATATTTACCAGCCCAACAAAAAGCTGATGAAGGAGTGGGGCCGCCGTTATGTGGAACTGACTATTGTCCGCTGGGGAGATCCCGCCAACAGTCTGGAGGTGCTCGGCAGCCGCCGCGGCTACAGGCACTGCCGCGCCATGTATGCGGCCCTGCAGCACCGCGTTTCCAAGGGGTTTTATGCCAAGGCCGACTGACCCATGTTTTTCATCCCGGCGCCGCCATCGCTGCATGGCGGCGCTTTTTTATTTTCCGCCGTGCGGGCGGAGTGGTAATCTGGCGGCATGAATACGGAAAAACGGGCTTCCATTGTCCAGGAGGAACTCATGTCCCTGTACGGGGCTCCTCCCATTCCCCTGGTGCATCGCGACGCTTACACGCTGCTGGTGGCGGTTCTCTTGTCTGCCCAGTGTACGGACAAGAGGGTGAATCTGGTGACTCCGGCTTTGTTCGCCCTGGCTTCCACCCCGGAGGAAATGGCCCGTCAGGACGTGGCGGCGGTCCGGGAAATTGTGAGGCCCTGCGGCCTCTCGGAAAGGAAGGCATCCGCCATCGTGAACCTCAGCCGCATCCTGGTGGAAAAATACAGGGGGAAGGTTCCTTGCGACTTTGCTGCTCTGGAGTCTCTTCCGGGGGTGGGGCATAAAACTGCTTCCGTCGTCATGGTTCAGGCCTTTGGCGTTCCCGCCTTTCCGGTGGATACCCACATTTTCCGCCTTTCACGGCTGTGGGGGCTGAGCACGGGAAAAACGGTGGAAGCCGTGGAACGCGATTTGAAAAGCCTTTTCCCTGAAAAATCGTGGGGAGATCTTCATCTGCGTATTGTCTTGTACGGCCGTGAATATTGCCCTGCGCGGGGATGCGGGGGGCACTGCCCCATCTGCAGCCGGCTGGCCCGGGAGAGCGGCTGCGAAGGCGTCTGAATTTTTTACAGGGTCTAAAATGATGCTTGCAAGTCTGAATTTGCATGCTTTAATACACCAGTATCTTTTCGAACAACCATATAACTTAAATTATGAAGAACCTTTTTAGACTGGGTTTCCGTTTCGTTGCATTTGCTTCCGTCCTGATGGCTGCGTTTTCTACATCCGCTTTCGCTCAGGAAGCCGCCGAAACCGTTGCCCCGCAGGAACAGACCATGCTTGACAAATGGATCATCGCCGGTGGTTGGACCATGATTCCGATTATGCTGGTGGAAGCTTTCATCATTTTCCTGGTGATTTACAACATGGTAGCCCTGAAAAAGGAAAAATTCTGCCCGGAAGATCTCAAGGTCACTCTGTTGCAGCTGATGGCCGAATGCCGCATCCGGTCCGCCATTGAAGTTGCGGCCGGCAGCCCCACCTATTTGGGCCGTCTGGTTGCCTACGCCCTGCCGAACGTGGACGCCACCCGTCCGGAAGACCTCGGCAAAGATGCTATTGAAGACGCCGTGGCCGACTTTACGGCCAATGAAAGCCGTGCCGTGTTCAAATGGATCAACATGCTGGCCCTTTGCGCGCAGATTTCTCCCATGCTCGGCCTGTTCGGGACGGTGCAGGGGATGGTGGGCGCGTTCGGTACGCTGGCTACCGCCGGCCAGGCGGACCCCACCCAGCTGGCCGGTGACATTTCCGTGGCTCTTCTGACGACGTTCTGGGGATTGATCAACGCTATTATCGCCACTCCGTTCTTCTTCTTCCAGAAGGGCATTGCCAACGCCCAGATTGCCGAATGCGTGGGCACTGTGCAGGAAATGGTGAACACCTCCATCAACGTGGTGAATGCCGAAGCCCAGCTTGCCCGCATCCCCGAAGGCCTGGCCTGATTGCCGGAACAGACGGCCCGGCCCGGAAGCATCCGCTCTGTCGGAACCGGGCCGGAGAACCTCAACGAAATGTAGCTTATGGGTAAGAAAAAAGCTAATGTAGCGCCTGAAGAAGAAAATGGGGAAATGGATATGTCCCCCATGATCGACATGGTTTTCCTCCTGTTGATTTTCTTTGTGGTGAACGCTACGGCCATTACCGTTAAAAAGGATAAGAACATCCAGATGCCTACGGCCAGCAGTTCCGGTGAAGTGAAATCCGCCAACGGCTGCATTGTGGTGAATGTTTATGGGGAAGGCGCGGGCAAGCGGCCGCCCGGCGTAGATCCCAGCGTTCTCTGGTCCTCCGACGTAGGCACCCCGCTCAATTCCTCCGACGAACTCAAGGAATATATCAAGAACCTTGTGGAACGCTTTAAGGACAGGCAGGATTTTGAAACGCGCCTTTATCTGCGCGGCGACCAGCAGGCCCTCTTCAAAGGGTCCCGGGAGGTAATCCGCGTGGCTGCGGAATGCGGTGTCATCAAAGTGATTTTTGCCGTTCTGCCTGCCAAGAATTCCTCTCCTGCAACCAAGGCTGAATAACATTACGCGCTATGGCAAGACATAAAAAACTAGAGGCAGTCGAGGATGAAGATCCCAAGCTGGATATTTCTTCCCTTATCGACGTATGTTTCCTTCTGTTGATTTACTTCATTGTGGCGACTTCCCTGATTCAGGAACGCAAGCTGGATATGTCCATGCCGGGCCAATCCATGGGCGAAAACGCCTCCCAGATTGAGCCGGCGCTGATCCGCATCATCAAGGACGGTACTATTTACTGGGGTAAGGACAACAGCCTGATGATCGACAATGACATGAACAACCACAACCTGGCGACGCTCGTGCAGCAGCTGGAAGCCAAAAAACAGGAGGCCAGCGCTGTAGGCACCAAGCCGGTAGTGCAGTTGTGGGTGGAAGGGGATGTTCCCCACCAGCGCGTTATTGACGTCATGAACGCGTTGACGGAGGCCGGGATTACAACGGTGGCTCTGACCGACCTTAAGAACGACTAAAAATAAATTACCCTTATTTTTTTCATTGACTCTCAGCTTCCGCTCCCCAAGAGGAGCGGAAGCTTTTTGTTATTGACGGGAGAAACGGACGCCCGCATACGGCAGCATTTTGCGGCAAGGAGGGGAAGCCCTGTGGAGAAATCCGGAGCCGGACCATGCCCTTTTTATTGTACGGTAAATGTTCTGGTTGGGATATGCGGTTTTGGCTGGAGCAATACTCCTTTCATAGCCCGGTTCTGAATCCGTTTTTCCCTTTTGTGAAACCGCAGGTGGCGGGCGGATAGCCGTGAATTCTGTCCGGGAACGGAGCTTCAGGAGAAATGTTGCCGTTTTTTTCCAGTATTGCATTCCGTGTCTGGCTGGGAGGAGGAGAGGCAGTCAGGAGATTCGGATTCAGGAGAGTATTGGAAGGGCTGGCTTCAGAAAACCAGTTCATTCACGGGAGAGATGGAAAGAGTATATTGGAAGGAGGGTGCAGCAGAGCAGAGAGAAAGGCGGCTCGAAGCCTTTATCTTATTTGTGCAGTAACAGGAAAATCCTTGTTGATGATTTTCGGGAAGTGATGTTGTTATTAGGAAGTACGGGGAGGAAGTGTATTTTCCCGTACCTCCCGTGGGGAAGAATAGCTGTTTTTTCATGATATTTCCTTTCAACTCGCGAATGGGATTTCATGTTGAAAAAGGAGAACTGAGAGGGGAGGGGTAGCTGTTGCCGGGGAGAAGGCCGGTATGGCTGCGGATGCCGGAAAAATGGAATTCCGGTTGGGCGGACGATATGTTTGCGCCATGTTAAATATGCCTCTGGCATCTTGACAGACGGGATTCGAGGCTCCTTAAGGGCATGATGGAGCAGTAGGCTGTGTTCCACCGAAAAACTTTTGAAGGCGGAAAGCGTGCATTCCTTTGGCCGCAGAGTGTGTAGCAGGGTATTGAAAAAGCAGTATTTTCCCGGCCGGGCGGCGCCGACCTGTTCCAACTCCCGATAAACGCGGGATGGAAGAACTTTCTTGCAAGGATGACTAAAAAGATAAAACTTTCTTCTTTAGAGTTTGACACATCTTGTTAAAATGACGCAATCCATTACAGATAGGTGTATTCCGTGTATTTGCACGGATATTGCGCCTGTTTTATTATCTCTTCTGTTTCAACGAATTTTAAACACATGATCAAATCAAACTATACTACTGCACTGGCTGCAGGCCTGGTTTCCGTGCTGAGTATCGGGGCGGTTCTTCCATCCGGCGCTCAGCATGGCCCGCGCGATTACCAGCGCACGGCCCTGACGGCCATTAAGGAAGGGAAGTGGCAGGAGGCCCTGGATGCCGTGGATCGCTGCATCCGCGTTTATGAACCCCGTATCAAGATGCTGGGGCTGGATGACGGCTTCGGCTGGTTCTATTACCAGAAGGGCGTCTGTCTGGCCCAGCTGAAGAATTACAAGGAAGCTGTGGAAGCGTTCAAGGCTTGTTACACCAAGTTCCCGAGCGCTAAAAACCAGCTCGTGAAAATGGCCCTGTTCCGGGAAGGGGAAAACTACTGCCGTCTTGGGGATTTTGCCAAGGGCGCGGAGCTGCTGGAAAAATTCTTGAAAGAATACCGCAGCGATCCTGTCGCCAGAAACGTCAATGCCGGTGAAGTGCAGGGGCTTCTGGCCCAATGCTATTTCAAGATGTCCCCGCCTGCTTTTGAAAAAGGAATGGAAAACCTTACCTCTTGCGTTACGTCACGCTACAAGGGCCGCCGCATTACGGATGCCGTTATTACCAATGGCTTCCTGGCGATGGTGGATGCCGCTATTAAGACCGGCAAATGCAGTGAGACGGTGAAGTTTGTGGAAAACTACCCTTCCGTGATGAATATCAGTCCCACGCGTGTGGCTTTGTACACTCCGCGGCTGGTGAGCTACGTTGCGGAAGTGCTGGAGAAATCCCGTTCCCTGCTTCAGGATGGAAAACAGAAAGAGTCTGAAGATTATGCTTCCCTGGCGATGGTGCTGATGGGCCTTCTTCCCGATCAGTCCGGAGTAATGGCGGATGCCAATTATTCCCTGGATCGTCTGGGCCGTGCCAACGGGGCCGTGCCTAGCGTGACGGATTTTTCCCATACGCTGGACAGAGCGAAGGTGACAGCCCTGATCGACCAGTTCAACAAGATGAAGGAGGAAGGAAAGGTCATGGACGCTTTTACGTTCAGCTTCATGGGCAACCAGGCCTTGGTGCATGGTTCCCAAAGGGTTGCCCGCGCCGCCTACCAGCTTATCAATGAATCCTACCCGGATGCTCCGGGCAGGGAGGATAACCTGTATTATCTGGCAATGACCACCTGGCAGCTGGGAGAAGCGGACAAGGGAGGCGAGCTTGTGGCGCAGCACCTGAAGGAATTCCCCAATTCCAAGTATGCTCCCATGCTTAATACGCTGTCTTTGGAAGGGCTTCTGAAGGAAAAGAAATTCGATCTCTGCGTTCAGCAGGCGGACAAGGTCATGGAGCTGCATAAGGATGACCCCACCCATAAGTTCTATGAACTGGCCCTGTACTGCAAAGGAGCCTCCCTGTTCAACCTGGGGGCTGCCGACGCCTCCCGTTATAAGGAAGCGGTGCCGGTGCTGGAACGCTTCGTGAAGGAATACCGTGACAGCACTTATCTGAAAACGGCCATGTACCTTCTTGGTGAAACCTACACGAACCTGGGCAATACGGATGAAGCCATCCGGTCCTTTACCAATTACATTGCCCGTTTCCCGGACAAAGGTGAGGCCAATATGGCCGCCGTATTGTATGACCGGGCCTTCAACTACCTAAACCGCAAGAACCCCGGAGACGAAGAGCTCGCCGCGAAAGATGCGAAGGAAATTGTGGACAATTTCAAAGACCACCGCCTGTTCCCGTATGCCAACAATCTGCTGGCTAATCTGTATGCCGGCAGCAAGGAACATGAGCAGGAAGCGGAAGGCTATTTCCTGGCCGCTCTGGAGTCCGCCAAGAAGCTGGGCGACAAGCGTCCCGCTGCGGAGGCCGTGTACAACCTGTTTATTAACGCTACCAAGAAGCCTCTTCCGGTAGAACCGAAGGAAGCCGTGGAAACGGCCAGGACGGCGCGCCGGGACGAGGTCAAGAAATGGTATGACGAGTACTGGAAAGACAGCGACCAGCCCGGCAGCCGCTACAGCCTCCAGCTGGCCGCCGCCATGGAATTCTTCAAGGATGACAAGGAGATGTTTGACCCGGCATCCGTCAAGATGCAGGAAATTATTGTGAGGGAAGGCAAGAAGGACGATCCCAAGATGACCGTTCTTCTGGAAGAAGCCGTCAATTCCTATACCAAGACGTACATGGCCGGCAATCAGGCCCTGGGCCGCAATCTGGATGCCAATGCCATGCGCAACCACTTCTACCGGTTCCCCGGCGTGGACAATGATAAAGACAAGACGCTGAGCGCCATGCTTCGCATGGCCGTTATTGCCCAAACTCAGGAACGGTATGAAAAGGCTCCTGTGGAGACGGACGAACAGCGTGCCGAGAAAGCCGCCTTGGAAGGTCTGGTCAAGCAGCTCTTCGTGGAGCTGAAGCGCGACTTCAAACCTTCCGATCTGCCCCCGTACACGCTTGTGAAGCTTGGCATGCACCTGGCCGGCACTTCCCAGCCTGAAGAAAGCATCGCTTACTTTGATGAAATCCTGGACCCGTCGGAACCTGATCCGGTGCGTAAGAAGGCTCGCATCAACGGCATGTCCAAGTACCGCAAGAATGCGGTCTTCGGGAAAGCCGTAGCTCTGGGGCGCAGCAAGGATAACGCCAAGGTGGACACCGCCATCAAGATGATGAGGGATGAACTGAGCAAGGAAGAATCCAGCTCCAACCCGGACCGCAAAGCCATGGAAGACGCCCAGTACAATCTGGTCAAGTTCACTTCCGCCCGCCAGGACTGGCCGGCCGTCATTGCCGCTGCCGACAAGTACCGCGAAAACAAGACCTATAAGAAGAATCTGCCGGAAGTCCTCTATTTGCAGGGTGAAGCCTACCTGAAGCAGAATGAACTGGACAAGGCGTTGATTAACTTCATGAACATCACGGGTACGTACAAGGGGCTCGTGAAGTGGTCCGCCCCCGCCGTGCTGGCGCAGATGGATACGCTGTGGAAGAGGAATACGATGTCCCAGGGTGCGGGCAAGCAGCCTTCCGACAGGTACGTTGCTTGGAAGGCCGGCAGCCAGTACGTGCAGTTGCTGGATACTCCCGCCAACCGCAAGAAGATGACGGCGGAGGACAGCGCCCTGGTCAATGAGGTGAAGGATAAGACGGCTAAGTTCGGTTCCGATCCTGCCGTCAGCCAGGAACGGGCGGACATTGCCGCCTATGAAGCAGCCGTACGCGCCGCCAAGGGCCAGAAATAATAACAAGAGGTTTAGTAATCAATCATATGAAAGCACTTTCAGTAATAATGGTATTGGCCGGACTGTCCTCCCTGGTTCCGTCCATGGCCCAGAATGCCCAGAATCCCCAGCGCCTGCGCGCCAGAGTTGCCGCACCGACCATCAAGAATGGCCGTCCGACGGATATCTACATTCTTTCCGCCAATGGACCCACGGTCCAGTTTGTGGAGAGCAGGAAATCCCAGGAAGTCCTTCAGCAGATGGCCAGCGCCTTCAAGACGCTGTATATTTTTGAAACGGACGACTTTGTGGATGCCAAGGTGGCTATGGAAAACCGGAAGTACCAGGAAGCCCGCAACAAATTCCACGCTCTGGTGAATAAGTATGCCTCAACGCTTTCCATCAAGGACAGCCTGTCCGCCCGGGCGGCTGTCTATGAACTGGAGTGCGCTATGCGCATGATGGATTGGGCTGGAGTCAAAGGGTTGGCGGCCAAGTTTCCCGTCAGAGGGGCCAATTTGTCCCCTTCCGTCCAGAATGACCTGGAGGTGGCAAAAATCATGGCCTTGATTCCGGATAAGGACTGGAACGGCGTGAAAAGCCGTGCCGGTTCTTTCCTGGCAACCAAAAAGAATGCCACCCGCCTCCAGCAGGCGCGGATGAAATATGCCCTGGGTGCGGCCGCCATGGTGGCCCAGGATTGGAACAAGGCGCTGGATTATTTTGCGGAAGCCCTGGTTTTGCTGCATGGTTCCGATGAAGAACTGGCGTCTGCCTGCGTGGCCCGCTCCCTGGATGCCTACCTGCGCATGCCGGATGTTGTCAAATTCTTTGAGAATCCCGTCGTCTCATCTGCCGTGGAATCCAGGAAGAATAATCCCGAAGCTGTGATTCCGGATTCACGGCTGAAGTCCCGTCCCGCTCCTGTCAAGGAAGCGGCTGCCCTGTACCGTTTGCATGAACTGATGTTCCCGGACAGGAAGCTGCCGGCCAAGTATGACGGTTTTGCGGTTTCCTACAAGCATCCGGCCGCTGTTGCTCCCGCCAAGGCTCCTGACCAGGCTCCCGCACAGCCGCAGAAAAAGCAGTAATAAAGCTTCGCGGCAGGTTGTTCGCCGGCCGATATTTCTTTAATAAGGGCCGTCTCCCCGTAAGGGGGGAGACGGCCCTTGTGTTGAGTTTTTCTTGTTTCTGCAGGCAGAAGCCTCTCCCGGTGTATCCCGGAAAGGAAACAGCGCCGGAGCAAAGGAGAACATGAATAGCTCATCAGGTTGAGGCGTGCGTCTTCCTGAAGGCTTGAAACGGATTTCTTCAGTCCCGTTTCCTGAATTGACAGGAAAATATATCAAAGATCCTGGAACGTCCGGGAAAACGGTATTAAGCCGCTGTAGGCCGGGAATAGGGAACTAAGCGGTGCTGCAGGACGGAGGGAGGGGAAACAGCCGGCATCTCAGTTGCAGCATTAAAAATGCTTGTGCCTTCGCGACGGCATTCGCGGGAGTTCGGAGGGAAAAGCTGTTCTACCCCAGGGGAAGACCGCCGGAGGCGGGCGTGGAGAAGGGAGTTACTGCAGAACGGGAGCTTTTTTTACTTCTTCCATCCATTTCCTATACAGTTCCGGAGAAATCTCGGAAGGCTTGATTTCCGAACGTTCACCCCAGAAAACAGCCGTGTGGAGGATGGGAATGCCGGAAGCCTCCAGATGGCGGTCAATCGCCGCCTTGTGCTCCAGAACGGCATCTTTTTCCAATCCGTGTACCACACCCATGATTTGCGCTCCTCCAAAAACATCTCCGCCTGTTCTCCAATAACAATGGGTCATGCAGATGTGGCGCCCGCATTCCGCTCCAGCCCGGATTTCCATGCCGGAGGGAACCGTCCAATGGAACAATCCGTTGTATTTGGTAACGGGGCCGTCGTCCGTTTTGGCTCTCACATGTTCCAGAAAAGTGGCGAAACGGCCGATGACCTGCTTCCGGTCCAGTTCTTCCGCCGTACGGCAGTATTCTTCCGTTTCCAATCCTGCCCGGGCGGCACGGAGGGACCAGGGATCTTCCACCATTTCCTCAGGCCTGAGCTGTTCCTTGACGGAGAGGAGCACCTTCCATTCCAGTTCTGAAAGAGATACGGTTTTCGTTTCCTGCATGGGGGCCGGTTCCGGAGTTTTTTCTCCGGGCCTGAGTCCCTTGCGGCGCATGTGCCCCACCCCCAGCGCAAAGACGCCGCGTGCCGGCAGCAGAACATAACCGTCTGCGCCGATATGGCGTTTCAGGATGCCGCAGTGTTCCTCCGGCGTACCGCACCCCACGGGCACCTTGACCGTGGTCCAGAGCCTGTAGTTGGCGCCGGGGTTGGCCGCATCCGTATTGCGGAGCACCACATGGCCCGTAAAAGGGTCCAGCTCCTTCATCCAGTCAAAAGCGGCATCCAGTTTTTCCTCCGGCAGGGACCAGGCCACCAGGGCTCCCTGGGCCAGCTTGGTCGCCAGCAGCGTCTGGCGCACGCGGCGCACTACTCCGGCCTCCATCATGGCTTTCAGCCGCTGGATAACCACCGGAACAGGATGTCCGCATTGTTCGGAAATGGCGTGGAAGGGCAGGCGGCGGAACCCTTTGATGCGGTCTTCCGCCACCAGCAGAATGTCCGTGTTGACGGGGTCGTTGGGGGAAGTGGGGATGTTGTTCATGGCGGCGTAAAAAAGGCCGGGCGAGGGTATCGCCCGGCCCGGAAAGCCGGATTTGATTTTCAGGCTATTGCCCGGACTGGTAGAGGGGTTTGTTGTCGTATCGGGCGTCGTAAATGGCGAAGGATTCACGGTGCTGGTTGTGGTCGCCCCGGAAAATCAGCCTTCCGCTGTGCTGGCGTTCCAGTTCCATGAGCAGGCTGGCGTCTTCATTCTTGAAACGGGAGAGCACTTCCGAGTTGACGACGATAACCATGTCTCCGATGGTGTCCCGGTATTTCTGGATGCAGGCGTAAATTTGCCGCTGAATTTCCACGCTCATGGTCATCACGGACTTGACGCGGCCCCTGCCTCCGCAGTACGGGCATGGATCATGAACGGATTCCCGGAGGCTCTCGTTGAGCCGCTGGCGCGTCATTTCCATCAGGCCGATGGGGGTGATCTGCAGTACCTGGGTTTTTGCCTTGTCCCGTTTCAGGCGGTCCTTCATGGCCTTATAAACGGCCTGCTGGTCCTTCCTGTGGCGCATGTCGATAAAGTCCACCACTACCAGACCGCCGATGTTGCGCAGGCGAAGCTGGCGGGCGATTTCATAGGCGGCTTCCAGATTGGTATCCAGAATGGTCTTGTCCAGATCCTTGGTGCCCTTGTTGCGTCCGGTGTTGACGTCAATGGCGATCAGCGCCTCCGTTTCGTCAATCACCAGGTAGCCTCCGCAGGGCAGGAGCACCTGGCGCTGGAAAGCTTCATTGATTTGTTTTTCAATTCCCAGTTCTTCAAAGATAGGCGTGCGCACGGGGAAGTGCTGGATGTGGCGCTTGGCGCGGCGCGAGATTTTTCCGGCAATGGCGCGCATGTGTTCCGTGGTTTCCGCGTTGTCGCAGATGATGTTGTCTACGGTGTCCGTAAGGAAATCCCGTGCCGTGCGTTCAATCAGGTCCGGTTCCTTGTACACGCAGACGGGGGCCGGATTGGCCTCCTTCTTTTCTTCCACGCTGTACCATTGTTCCAGCAGCATGGCGAGGTCGCGGACAAAGTGGCGGTAGCGCTGGCCTTGGGCCACCGTGCGCATGATGATGCCCATTCCGTCCGGAACATTCAGTTTCTGCATGATCTGGCGCAGGCGCAGGCGCTCTTTGGGGTCTTCAATTTTACGGGAGATGCCGAACTGGTCCGTAAAGGGCATCAGGACCAGGTAGCGTCCCGCCAGAGATACGTTCGTTGTGACACGGGGCCCCTTGGTGCCGATCGGTCCTTTGGTGACCTGCACCATGATTTCAGAGCCGATGGGATAGATGTCCGGGATGTCTTTGGACGTGATTTTGCGCTGCTGTTTTTTCGGACGGCCTTCGCGTTCGATTTCTTCCAGGCTGGAGTCCAGTGCAGCGGGAAGCGCGTCCCAGAAGTGCAGAAAGGCGTTTTTTTCCTGCCCGATGTCCACGAACATGGCTTTGAGTCCCGGTTCGATGTTCTTGACGCGGCCTTTGAAAATGCCGCCTACGATGTTGTCTTCGCCTTCGCGCTCAATGGTGTATTCTTCCAATACGCCGTTTTCCAGAAGGGCTACGCGGCGTTCGAGCTTTTCGGCATTGATGATGATAGTGGAGCCTTCCATGGGATCGCAGGATCCGAAGCCGAAGGCCCGTTTGATTTTTTTAAGCATTTTTGTAAACACGGGGTGTGAATAAGCTAGGGTGTGCTATTGCCCGTAATGTTTCCGGTGGGCCGTCTCCCGTCAGGAGCGGCTGGAGTTGAAGCTGTAGGGATGGCCGGAAAGGAATCATGCAGGCAGTTGCGTTGATGTGATGCGGCAGTACGGCAGACGCAAGGCCGGAGCGCTTGCTCCGGAGATTCCGTCTTTAGTCTTCCGCATCAGTAACATTAGTGAAGAAGTCCAGTTCCTGGAGGGCTTTCCCGGTACCTTCCGCAACAGCGCTCAGAGGGTCTTCCGCAATGTGGATGGGCAGTCCCGTCTGTTCATGCAGGAGCTGGTCCAGACCGCGCAGCAGAGCGCCTCCTCCAGCCAGAACAATCCCCCGGTCCACAAGGTCGGCGGCCAGTTCAGGGGGGCAGCGTTCCAAAGTCGTCCGCACGGCGTCAACAATCGTGTTGAGCTGTTCCGTGAGAGCTTCACGCACTTCTTCCGATCGAATCGTCACTGTCTTGGGCAGGCCCGCGACCAGGTCGCGGCCCTTGACCTCGATAGAGAGTTCCTGAGGCAGGGGATAGGCGGAGCCGATACGGATTTTGATGTCTTCGGCAGTACGTTCCCCGACCATGAGATTGTAGGTTCTCCTCATGTAGGAGATGATGGCATCGTCCAGTTCATCCCCGGCGCAGCGGACGGAACGGCTGTAAACGATGCCGGAAAGGGAAATAAGCGCCACTTCCGTCGTACCGCCGCCGATGTCCACAATCATGTTGCCCGCAGCTTCCTGAACCGGAAGGCCCACACCGATGGCGGCGGCCATGGGTTCTTCAATCAGATGCACGCGGCGGGCTCCGGCCGCTTCCGCGGATTCCTTGACGGCCCTGCGTTCCACTTCCGTAATGCCGGAGGGGATGGCGATGAGCACGCGCGGCTTAATCAGGTAGTACCTGGCCGTGGCTTTTTTGATGAAGTAGCGGAGCATTTCCTCCGTGATGTAGAAGTCGGCGATGACGCCGTCCTTCAACGGCCGGATGGCCGTGACGGAGCCGGGGGTGCGGCCCAGCATGCGCTTGGCTTCGTCTCCCACGGCCAGAACCTTGTCCCCCTTGACAGCGACGACCGAAGGCTCGCGCAGAACGATGCCCTGGTCCTTGACGTTGACCAGGGTGTTGGCGGTGCCCAGGTCAATGCCAATGTCATAGGAGAAAAGTTTGACAATTTTCTGAAAGAAAGATGACATAAAAAACTAGTGGATAAAGGCATAGCCCTGAGACAGCCGGTGGAGGAACGCCTCGCTTTTTCCTTTTCACGGGACTGAAAACCTGGCACTCGGACCGGGGCTGCGGGATAATCCCGTACAGGGCGAGTCGACTATGAAAAAACATGCCTTCCAGGTCAAGCGGAAGATGCCGGATGACATATGTATTTGCATTATACGCAAGGATGTATTATATGAATGAAAGATGGCGCCGGGGGAGCTCCGTATATTAATTTTGCATTCCCCTATTCCATGATGAAAGTCACTACCATTCTCATAACGGCGGCATGTCTGGCCGGCTCTTTTTCCCTTTATGCCGATGCGGTTTCCGATCAGGAGGAGGCCGCTTCATCTACGGGAGCCTATTCCGTGGCAGGGGCTCTTCGCCTGCCGGAAAACGTAACGAAAAGGGACGTTTACGGCATGAATGTGGGCTGGAAACTGTTCAAGGGAGAGAAGACACCGGAGGAAGCGGCCAGCCCGGATGTTGACGATTCCTCCTGGGAGTCCGTCAACCTCCCCAACGGCATTGAGCTTCTTCCGGAAGAGGCCAGCGGCTGTTCCAACTACCAGGGGCCGGTATGGTACCGGAAAACATTTATTCCTCCCTCCCGGTTGGAGGGGAGGAGAAACACCCTGTATTTTGAGGGCATCATGGGAAAGAGCGAGGTCTGGGTGAATGGGGAGAAGGCCGCGGAGCATTTCGGCGGATATCTTCCCGTGATTGTCAATCTGGACAAGTGGCTGAAACCGGGACAAAAGAATGTCATCGCCGTGAAGGCGGACAATTCCAACGACGCTTCCTATCCCCCCGGCAAACCCCAGGAAGGCCTGGATTTTTCCTATTTTGGCGGTATTTACCGGGATGTGTACCTCATTTCCACCGGACCCGTGTATATCACGGACCCGAACGAGGCCGGAACTGTGGCCGGAGGGGGAGTTTTTTTCCGGACGGAATTTCTTGATCCCCGTACCCGCAAGGGCAAGGTGGGGGTGAAGGTTCAGGTGGCCAACCAGGCAGACAAGGAACGGAAGGTGCGCGTGCAGGCGGTGATGACGGACCCCAAGGGGGTGGATCCTGCCGGGGAGACGGTTCCGCTGACTATTCCGCCCCATTCCACGGGTGAAGTGGATATTCCTCTTGTGCTTTCCAACGTGAAACCGTGGTCTCCGGACAATCCCGATTTGTACACGTTGAGCGTGGAAGTATGGGACGCTGTTGGAGGGGACCATTCCAAAGATCCGGCCCATTTGCTGGACAACCGTTCCATAAGGGTGGGTGTCCGGACGGTGGAAATTACGGAAAAGGGGCTGGTGCTCAATGGATCCCTGTTTCCTGAAAAGCTGATTGGCGGCAACAGGCACCAGGATTTTGCCCGGCTTGGGAATGCAGTGCCCAACAACCTGCAATGGCAGGATGCCGTGAAATTGAGGAAGGCAGGCATGCGCGTGATCCGGAGCGCCCATTATCCGCAGGATCCGGCTTTCATGGACGCCTGCGACCGTCTGGGCCTTTTCGTCATCGTCGCCACGCCGGGCTGGCAGTTCTGGGGCAGCGGCCCTTTTGCTGACCGGGTGTATGACGATATCCGCCAGATGGTGCGCCGGGATAGGAACCATCCCTCCGTGATGATGTGGGAACCTATTTTGAATGAAACTCATTACCCGGCGGATTTCGCCAAAAAGGCCCGCGACCTGGTGCATGAGGAATATCCGTACAAGGGATGCTACACCGCTTGCGACGCGGTGGCTCAGGGCAGCCAGCATTATGAAGTTCTGTATGCCCACCCGGTTACGGGGGACAAACACTGGTCCATCAAGGAACGGAAGAACAGCAAACCGTATTTTACCCGTGAATTCGGTGATAACGTGGATACCTGGTCCGCCCACAACTCCACCTCCCGTGTAGCCCGTCACTGGGGTGAAGCTCCCATGATGGTGCAGGCCCTTCACTACCTCAAGACCTCGTTCCCATATACGACGTACGATACGCTGAACGCCGCTCCGGCCTATCATTTCGGCGGCTGCCTGTGGCATCCTTTCGACCATCAGCGCGGTTACCATCCGGATCCCTTCTACGGCGGTATTCTGGATGCTTTCAGGCAGCCCAAAACCTCCTATTACGCATTTATGTCCCAGCGTCCCCGGAAGACGCGAAACGGGTTGGGTTCCGGCCCTGTGGTGCACATCGCCAATGAATGCACTCCCTTTTCTCCGGAAGACGTGACGGTGTTTTCCAATTGTGATTCCGTTCGCCTGAGTGTCAACGGAGGACCCCCGGTGGAAAAGAAGGTGGCGTCCTGTCCCGGAGGCCTCAAGCACGTTCCCGTCGTGTTCCCGAAAGCCTGGGACTTCATGGAAAACAAGAAGCTTGCCTCGTCAGGCAAGGAGGGGGCGGTGAAATTGGTGGCGGAAGGCCTGATAGGCGGCAAGGTAGTGACCAGGCATGAAGTCCGCCCGGCCCGGAGAGCGGAAAAAATCCGTTTGACTCTGGATCGGGAAGATGGAGTGGATTTTTACGCCAACGGTTCCGACGTGTTTGCCGTGGTGGCGGAGGTTACGGATGGCCGCGGAACGGTGAAGCGACTGAATGATGAGGAGATTGTTTTTTCCGTGGAAGGTCCCGCCGAACTTCTGACGGATTCCCCGGACGGCACGCTGACCCAGTCCGTTAAATGGGGGTCCGCTCCGGCTCTGGTGCGTCTGGGAACCAGGCCCGGCACGGTGACGGTGAGGGCTTCCGTGAAGCATCCCGGTTCCCAAAAGCCTGTTTCCGGCATTATAAAGTTTGACACGAAGGCTCCCGGGTTGAAAATGCTCTTTACGGAAGACGCCGCAGACTGCGAAAAGAAAGCTGCCGGTACGCCGTCTTCCTCCGCGGCTCCTGCCTCCGAACGGGAGAAGTCCCTTCAGATGGAGCTGGAAAAGGTGCGCCATGAACTGAACAGTTTGCGCAATGAAAAAGTGAGCGCCCAGCAGACTCACTTTGAATAAACGGAATATGCCAATGATGCTAAGGGAAAAAATTATCCGTTTCTGCCTGCTCCTGCTGCGGCTGGGGATGGGGGGCTTTTTCCTTTTTGTTGCGGTGCGCAAGCTGCTTCATCTGGACCAGCTTCAGGAGACGATCGACCGTTTTTCCATTTTCCCGGAGGCCTGGGGGCATCCCCTGGCCTGCCTGGGGGTGTCGTGCGAGATTGCGGTGGGTATGGGACTCCTGTTTCGCAGAACCTGTGCCGGGGCAGCGCTGCTGGGCAGCGCGCTCACGTTCGCGTTCGTGGCGTTGTTCGTCCAGGGCTGGGCCAGGGGGCTTTCCCTCTCGTGCAACTGCATCGGCGTGGAGAGGGTGGTAACCAGCTACCCCTTTGAAGTGGCCTGGAGACTGGTCCTCTTTTCCCTTATGCTTATTCTCCTGTGGGATTCCTGCCGGAAAGGGAAAACGTACTTTAATGTGACCCGGCTGGATTTCAGTGAGATGTGACCGGAAGGAAAGGAGCCTGCCGTTTTCCGGTCCGTAATAGTTTCCGGGAAAATATGACGGAGGAGGAAGCCAGGGCCCGGTGAACGGGAAGCGCTGCCGGGAAGCGGAGAATGCCGTATGGGGGCGCAGGATGCCTGCGGCGGGTAATTCCGCCCCTGCTTCAAATGAGAGGTGCGGCCTGAATGCTGCCGCATTGGAGCATGCCGGGGGAAATTGCCTCCTTTACGCGCCTTCCCCCGGCAGGACGGTTCATATCCACAATGCCGCCGTCCGTTCCGTATTACAGCTTGTGGCCGAAAAAGTCTCCCGGTGTCAGGGATTTGACCAGTTCCAGCAACAGCTTGATTGTATTTTCCACATCTGTCAGAGAGGCCGTTTCCACCGGAGAATGCATGTAGCGCAGGGGGACGGACACCAGCGCGGAGGCCACGCCGTCGCGGGAGACGTAGATACTGTCCGTATCCGTTCCGGTGCGGCGTCCGGCGGCTTCATGCTGGAGCGGTATTTTATTCTTGTCCGCCACGATTTCCAGACGGGCCACCAGATTGGGATGATTGGCTGTGCCGTGGATGACCGCAGGGCCGCCTCCAAGCCTGATATCGCCAAATTTGCCCTTGTCCAGTCCGGGCGAGTCCGTGGCGTGAGTCACGTCAATGCAGATGGCCGCATCTGGACGCAGGCGGTGGGTAATCATTCCCGCGCCAATGCAGCCCACTTCTTCCTGCACGGCATTGACAAGCACCACGTTCCAGGCGACGGGCTTTTTCAGCTTGCACAGCTTGCGGGCTATTTCCGACAGGATGAAGCCGCTCAACCGGTTGTCCAGAGCCCGGCATACCAGCTTGTTTTCATTCATCAGCATGGGGCCGTCGCAGTAAACGCCAACGTGGCCCACTCGCAGACCGAGTTCCGCTACTTCCTTGTCAGAGGAGGCGCCTACGTCTACGTAAATTTCCCAGATTTTGGGTTCCTTTTCTCCGGGTTCCCTCAAGTGGATGGCCGTGTTTCCGGTCACCCCCATCACTTCGCCCTGGGAACCAAGGAAGCGCACGCGGCGCCCCCGCGCGATGGCCGTATCCGTACCGCCCACGCGTTCCACATACAGGAAGCCGTCCTTGGTGATATGGCGGATCATGAAGCCGATTTCATCCGCATGGGCTTCAATCATCAATGTGGGAGCTTCTTCCGCGTCCGCGTGGAAGACGGCCCAGGTATTTCCGTAGGTGTCGCACTGGACATCTTCCGTATATTTGCGCAGTTCGTCCGCCCAGATGCGCTGGGCGTCTATTTCAAAGCCGGAAGGGCTTGGGGTTTCCAGAAGTTCCGTTAAAAATTCGAGGCTGTCGTCACTGATCTTCATGGCTTTTGTATAGCACCGTTCCGGCATGCGCTCAACAGGAAAGCACGGCTCCTGGTGGGAGAGCCCTTCCGGAAAGCGGGGAATAAAAGCTCTGCCTGCACAGGGAGCTGGCGGGGCCTGGAGACGGGAGCCAGACTGGGGGCTAGGGCTGTTTGTCCGGGGAAAGCCCCGCCAGAACGTCCTCTTTGTCCATGATATAACCCGTGTCCGGATCGTGGTACTGCGTGGAGTAAACGGATGTTCTGGCGCTCCCGTACGGATCCGTTTCCTTCGCTACGGGGAGGCGGCTGACCAGGGAAGGGAAGCACTGTTCCACCAGTTCAAAGACGGTGACGGGTTCCGGAACCAGATTCACGGAAAAAATGCCGCACTCCCAGGCTTTTTCCACGTCCCTGACCAGGCGGTGCATGGGATAAAGCTGGTGGCGTTCCAGCAGGGCTACGTCCAGTTCTTCCGTCCCTTCCGGAACTGCCGCCAGCAGATCCGCCACACTCATGCCTGCTCCCGTTCCGGTAACTTCCGGAAGGCAAACGTTCAGCACGCGGCCGAACCGAAGGTTGATGAAGTCTTTCAACTCCACCAGGGCCATCAGCCATTCGTCCTCCGGTTTACGGAGCAAGGGGGAAAGTTCATTGCCCGTTTCCGGCTGGGTGTCAATGCTGGTGATGTAGGTCACCCGTTCCGCCTTCACCTCATGCAGGATATCAATCAGGGTTTTAACCTGAGCCAGAAAGGGAGCCGTATTCCGCCGAATAGCCGCGCCCCCTTCCCGGAGGGATGGGCAGATAATGACGGCCTGCCCGAATTCCTTGCCGCGCAGCAGGGACAGGTTGGTTTCATCAATCAGGTAGTCAAAGTACCGTTTTGAGGACCAGAAAACGCCGAGGGCACAGGAAGAACCGATGAGAGCCGTATCTGTCATGGAATGAATGCGGGGGAGCGGTTGATGGGGAATGAACCTTTATTTCAGGGCGTCAAAAGCGGATTTGAAGAGGAAGTACCCCCAGCCCCAGTCTTCATTGCCGGCCCAGTCCTTGTCATAGTGGTGGCGGGGCAGCAGAAAGCGTTCCGGATGGGGCATCAGACCCATGGCGCGCCCGGTGGAATCCTGGAGGCCGGCGATGCTGCATTCACAGCCGTCGCGGTTGTCTACGTACTGGAGAGCCACATTTCCGGCAGCCAGGTATTTTTCCGCATCTCCGGGGCGGGTGACCAGGCGCCCTTCCGCATGGGCGGAGGGCAGTTCGAATTCATCCGGCAGGCCTTGAAGGAAGGGAGAGTTTTTGGCTACTTTCACCAGTTTGGCCCAGACGCATTCAAAACGTTCCTTTTTATTGTCAATCAGGCTGGAGTCAGGAAGAATGCCCAGTTTGGTGAGAATCTGGAACCCGTTGCAGATGCCCAGGAGCATGCCTCCTCCGGCATGATGCCGCTGCAGGGCATCCCCCAGGAAGCGTTCCGTTTCCAGCTGGGCCAGGCGGCCGCTGGTGACGTAGTCCCCGTAGCTGAACCCGCCGCCCAGGACGACAAGCTGGGATTTTGCGACGTGTTCCGGCGTAGCCGTGGCGATGGGCTGGATCTGGGTGGAGAACCCTGCCGCGCGCAGGGCGCGTTCCGTTTCCACGTCGCAGTTGGTGCCGGGGTATTTCAATAAAAGTGCGTGAGGCATATTGGTAGAAATGAATCGTTGGTTTGGTAAGATGCCGGTTTCAGGGGATCAATAATAGGGGGTAAGTCCGTCCTTCCAGAGCTTTTTGAGGTTGGCTATGTCGCAATCCAGCACCTTTTCCCCGCCGCAGCAGGTGGCCGTGAGGCGCTTTTCTTCCGTAACGCCGCCGATGCAGGCGCAGGGGAAGCCGTCCATAGCCGTTTCAAAATCCGCGGCGAATTCCGGATCCACCTCCACAAGGATACGGCCCGTGCTTTCGCTGAACAGAGGCACTGCCGGGGATTTCCAGCCATTGGCAGTCGGTACCTTCGTGAGATCCAGCCGAACGCCACCCTTGCCGGAAAAGGCCATTTCTGCAGCCGTGACGGCCAGGCCGCCTTCGGAAACGTCATGGGCGGAGAGCACCAGACCGGAAGTCAGGGCGCTGTAGTAGGCTTTGTACAGCTCCATGTTCGCGGCGCAGTCCGTCTGGGGAACCTTGCCGTCTTCCACACCGTGGGTGCGGGCGAAGACGGAGCCTCCCATCTCATCTTCCGTATGGCCGATGAGGTACAGCAGGCTATTGTTCCGCCTCAGGGAAGAACCGATGACGTGGTCCGGGTTTTCCACCACGCCGAAGCCGGAACAGAGGAAAGTGACAGGCACGTTGATGGGGCCGTTTTCCGTTTCAAAATAGTTGTAGAAGGAGTCCTTGCCGGAAATGAAGGGGGCATTGTACGCGTCCGCCGCCTTGGCGATGGCCTTCACGCATTCCACCAGGCGGCCGAGTTCCGCCGGATCTTCCGGATTCCCCATGCAGAAGTTGTCCAGAAGGCCGATTTTGTCCGGATTGGAGCCTACCAGGATGAGTTGGCGCACGCATTCGTCCACGGTACCGGTACCCATGGCGTAGGGATCCGTTTTACCCCATTCCGGAAGAATGGCGCAAGCCATGGCCATGCATTTGTCCGAGCCGTCGATGTCCACCACGGAGCCGTCCTGCGGAGCGTCCGCCTGCGCGCCCGCCAGGGGCTTCAGGATGGTGTTGCCCTGCACCTCATGGTCGTACTCGCGGATGATGGGTTCCCGGGAAACGATGGCGAAGTCTCCCATCACGGTTTCCAGGGATTTGTTCAGGTCCTTGTCCGGGAGGAGCTGGCCCGTGAGCGCCTTGCCGGGGGTGAATACGGATTTCAGCTTCTTGATGGGGGCGTCATGCAGCTTGGAGTTGTCCAGGCTGCAGACGAGTTCCCCCTTGTGCCAGACCTTCAGGATTCCCGTGTCGTCGGAATGGCCCAGGACGGTCAGTTCCGTCTGGAAGGTGTCTGCCAGCTTCCGGAGTTCCGGAAGGTCTTTTTCCTCCACGGCCATGACCATGCGTTCCTGGGATTCCGACAGGAAGATTTCCCAGGAGATGAGTCCGGGTTCCTTGAGAGGGGCGTTGTCCAGGAAAATTTCACCGCCTGTGACGGAGAGCATTTCTCCGGCGGCGGAAGAGAAGCCGCCGGCGCCGCAGTCCGTAATGAAGACGATGAGGCCGCGTTCACGCGCTTCCAGAATGAAGTCCAGCGTTTTCTTCTCTTCAATCGGGTTGCCGATTTGCACGGCGGTGAAGTCTTCCTCATGGGAGGCTTCATCCAGAGCGGCGGAGGAGAACGTGGCTCCCTTGAGACCGTCCCGACCCGTGCGCCCGCCAATGACGATTACCTTGAGGCCGGGGCGCATTTCCTTCAGGATGTCGCCGCGCGGAATTACGCCGGCGGTGCCGCAGAAGACTAGGGGGTTGTAAATGTACGTGGGGTCAAACTGGATGGCGCCGTTGACGGTGGGAATGCCCATGCGGTTGCCGTAGTCGCGCACGCCGCGCACCACGCCGCGCATGATGCCCAGGGGGTGGATGACGTCCGGGGCGGTGATGTCTGCCGGATTCGTGTCCGGAGCGCCGAAGCAGAAGACGTCCAGGGAGGCGATGGGCTTGGCTCCCTTGCCTGCGCCCAGGATGTCGCGGATAACGCCGCCCAGCCCGGTGTTGGCCCCGGCGTACGGTTCAATGGCGGAGGGGTGGTTGTGCGTTTCCGCCTTCAGGCAGACGGCCAGGTTGTCATCCAGGGCGATGAAGCCGGCATTGTCGTCAAACGCGCTGAGCACGAAGCCCGGCTTGCGTTCCATGATCTTCTCGGAAGGCTTTTTGATGTAGGTTTTGAACAGGCTGTTTACCGTCTCCGGCGCGCCTCCGTTGACGCTGTGGCTGATGGAGGCGGAAAAGATGCGGTGCTTGCAGTGTTCCGACCACGTCTGGGCGATTACTTCCAGTTCCACGTCAGTGGGGTCGCGGTCGATTTCCCGGAAAATCTGCTGGACGACTTCCATGTCTTCACGGGACAGGGAAAGCTTCTGCTTTTTGCTGAGTTCAAGCAGTTCGTCGCTGCTCAGGTTCCTCACGGGAACGGTTCGGTAGGTTTTGGCGGACATGTGGATGGAAAAGAAAAAGGGTTAGGCGATGGTCCAGTTGTGAATGGCGGGGTTGCAGACGTCCTTGGCAAAGCGCGCCGCCAGGGTTTCCTTGTCTCCCTGGCCGAAGACGTACACGCGCTGGGTGATTTTCAGGCCGTCCATAGTAAAGCCCATATTCCGGCGCCCGCGGTAGTTTTGCAGGATGGCTTCTTTTTCCAGATCCAGGGCGCCGGCTTTCATGCCGTAGTCAATCGTGAACAGGGCGCCTTCCAGGATGGGCGCGTTCTGTTCCGTGCATTCCTGGGAAATGGGGTCCACCAGTACACTCAGGAGGTATTCGCGGGCTTTTTGTCCGTCCCCGGTGATTTCTACGGTGTAAACGCGGCTGCGGCGGAAAGTGAGGCCGGCGTTCAGGGGGGTATAGAGCAGGGCGTCCGCACTGGCGGCGGCCTGGAACCGGCTGATAACTTCAAAGTGGAGGGTCATATTGCTCAAGAGTGTGGTAAAATGAAAAATGGGGGCCGGCGGAAAGACCGGCTCCCATGGGAGGGGGGAAAGAGGCTCAAGCCTTGTTCTGGAGCCGGGAAAGGACTTCTTCGTAGGCTTCCATCACGTTGCCGAGGTCCTGGCGGAAGCGGTCCTTGTCCATCTTCTCGCCGGTCTTGATGTCCCACAGGCGGCAGGTATCCGGAGAAATTTCGTCTGCCAGCACGATTTGGGAGGGATCTTCCGCCAAGCGGCCGAACTCAATTTTGAAGTCCACCAGAGTAAGTCCGGCCTGTTTGAAAAAGTCAATCAGCACATCATTCACGATGCGGGCCTGATTTTTCAGGAAGGCGCATTCCTCTTCCGTAGCGGCGTTCATTTCACGGGCGTAGTCGTCATTAATGAAGGGGTCGCCCAGGCTGTCATCCTTGTAGGAGAATTCCACAATCGGCTTCTTGAAAGGGGTTCCTTCCTTGACGCCCATGCGGCGGCTGAAGGAGCCGGCGGCGATGTTGCGCACGATCACTTCCAGAGGAAGGATGGAAACCTTTTTTACGTCAATGTTGATGTCGTCCACGTCCGCCACCAGGTGGGTTTTCACGCCCTTGCTTTCCAGCATGCGGTAGATGACCAGGGTGATGGCCTTGTTCATCCTGCCCTTGTTTTCAAACTGGGCCTTCTTGGCTCCGTTTCCGGCAGTGGCGTCGTCCTTGTATTCCATGCGGAGGACGTTGGGATTATCAGTCGTATAAAGGCGTTTGGCCTTCCCTTCGTAAATAGGTTCCATGATACGTGTTGCGCAGGGGTTGAATGCGTGCGGAGATGTTACGCCAGACGCTCCGCACGGTCAAGCCGCAACTGGATGAAGGAGGGGAGGGAAAAAGAAGCGAAACCCGAATGCGAAGTCGGAGCATGACGCAGACGGCCGCAGTCTCCGGGGCAACCTTGAAAAGCCGCACGGAGGGAGTCCGGACGGAAGAGGGAAATTAGTCTTGATACCGGTAGGGGGGGGCGTATCATGTGCTTTAGTATGCACGCCGACTTGGAGAAATTATTGTCTCTGGGGAAAATTACCCCCTCTCTCGCCGAAAAACTTGATCGCATCGCACCTGGCCGTTACTGCTTCCATGCTTCCTGGGGCGCCGGAAAAGTCATTTCCTGGAATCTCCCCGCCAAAAAGCTGGTCATTGATTTTGAGGAAAATCCGGAACACGAAGTTGCCCTGGAATTCGCTCCCAGAATTTTGGAGTTCATCAGTGACGACCATTTCCTGGCCAAGCGGTATGAAGATACCGAATCCCTGATCAACCTGTCCGTGGATGACCCGGTGGAACTGGTGCGCGTTACCTTGCAGGGCTACGGTAATTCCCTTACTCCGGAGAAGCTGGAAGCCGCGCTGAAAGGCACCGTAATTGCGGCGGACAAGTGGAAAAACTGGTGGGACAAGGTGCGCGCCATGCTCCGTTCCAATGTCCAGTTCATGATGCCCACCCGCAAGGGCGAACGCATCACGCTTCGCGCGAATATCCTTTCCCGCGCGCAGGCGACTCTGGAAGATTACAATAAGGCCGCCGACCTGAAAGCCAAGGTGCGCGTGCTGGACGGCATCAAAATGGAAGCGGTCATGGCAGAGCCGGATGCCGTCAATGCCCTGATTCGCGCCGTGGACGCCGATGTGCGCAACGGCGGCAGCCTGGCTCTCCAGCAGGTGCTGGAGCTGGGCGTGCTCAGGGATGACCTGATTGCCTCCCTTAAAAATACGGAGGCGGCCAAGGAAGCTTATCCCCTTCGTTCCATCGTGGAAGCCAATATCGGCGATGTGGGCCGCTTCGCGGAAGTGCTCAATTCCATGCCTGCCGTGCGGCAGAAGCGCGTGTATGCCACGCTGCCCGCCATCTTTGGGGAGGATTGGCCGCAGAAGGCGCTGGAGCTTTTTGATGCAGGCGGCGCCCGCGCCGTGGGGGAAATCGCCAAATTCCTGATAGAAGAAGGGCAGGACAAGGTGCTGGTCAAGCATTTGAAGCATGAATTGCTGCGCCAGACCCTTCCGGCGGAGTCCCTCATCTGGATATGCCGCCAGCGGCATGACGCTTCCAAGCCTCTTTTTGGCCTCCCTGTGGGCATTGCGATGCTTTCCCTGATTGAACAGGACCACATGGACGGCGGCCCCAACCGCATGCTGCGCCTGAAGAACCTGTTCATGGAGGATAAGAGCATCATCCAGGAAATGATCAAGGGGCAGGATGTGGCGGAAGTCCGCCAGTTTGCCAAGATGCTGTACAACACCTCCGCTTTCTCCGAACAGGACCGCGGCGCGCTGATGGCCCGCATCATCAGCGTATTCCCAGACCTGCACGCCATTGTGCTGGACGCCCTGGTGGACAACTCCGACAAACCGGAACCGATTTTCGTTTCCTGGGAAAGCCTGGAGGCCCGCAAGAAGGAGCTGGAAGAACTGGTAAACGTGAAAATTCCGGAAAACCTGCATAACAAGAAGATTTCCCGTGCGGAGGGGGATCTCCGCGAAAACGGCGGCTACCAGGATGCCAAGGAAGTGGAGAAGGTGCTCAACCGCCGCCGGGCGGAACTGGAACATGCGCTGGCCCTGGCCCGCGGCACGGACTTTGCCGTGACGGATACCTCCCGCGCCGCCATGGGAACGAAGGTGACTCTTCAGCCGTTGAATGGCGGGGAGCCCGTGGTGTACACCATTCTGGGCGCGTGGGACACAAATCCGGAAAAGCATATCGTCTCCTATCTTTCCCAGGTCGGCAAGGAGCTGACGGGCAAAAGTGTAGGGGACCAGGTGAAGATTGTCCCGATGGACGGCGACAAGAAAAAGGTGTATACCATTACGAAGATTGAAGCCGCGTTCTAAAGGAGCCGCTTCCCTTGTCGCCAAGGTCTTTAAAACCGCCCCTTTTTTCGGAAAGGGGCGGTTTTTCATTGTTGATGGGCCGGAACCTCGTTATTTTGCGGGTTTAGGGTTCATCGCATCGTCGATAGAGGCGGCGCTTGATCATGGCCGCCCCGCATATTTATCGGCGCCATGAAGGAAACCTGAAATTATCCGTTCCGGCAGCTGAGATGAAAACGGGCTGCTTGCAACCGGGGCTTTTGCGGCCTGAGTCCCATCCGGGTCCGGTTCGGACAATGGAGCTGATGTGCGGAGGTCTTGTATTTAGAGAAATCCGGACGGGAAACGAACGGAATTTTCACAGGAAAGGATATAGTTCCTGCGTTACGGATACTGGTGTTTCGTGAAAACGGCCTTGCCTTTTTCCTGGCAACCGGGGAGGCATGAAAAAGGGTCTGTCCCGGCGGATGCGGAACAGCCCCTGAAAGGAGATGAAGGGAAATATTCCCTGTTTATTTGGCCAGAACCTTGTGGATGGCGGCAACGACGTTGTCCACATTCATGCCGAGTTCTTCCAGCACCTGTGTTCCGGGAGCGGAGAAGCCGAAACGGTTGATGCCCACGGCTTCCCCCTGGCAGCCCAGATATTTCCACCAGAGGTCCGTGACTCCGGCTTCTACGGAAACTCTCCTCATGCAGGAGGAGGGAAGCACGCTTTCCCGGTATTCGGCAGGCTGCGCGTCAAAGCGGCAGAAGCTTGGCATGGAGACGACCCGGATTCCTTCCCCTATTTTTTCCGCCGCTTTCAGAGCCAGTTCCAGTTCGGAACCGCTGGCAAGAATAATGGCTTTCAAGGCTCCCTGTTCTTTCCGGGCGATGTAGGCGCCTTTCAGCACGCCTTCCCGGCGCGTTTCAACGGGGATTCCGTTCAGCGTAGCCACTTTCTGACGGGTCAGGATGAGGGCGGTAGGGCCGTCGGCACGCTGCATGGCGGCCATCCAGGCTCCTGCGGTTTCTTCCGGGTCCGCCGGGCGGATGACATCCAGGTTCGGAATGACACGGAGGCCGGAAATTGTTTCCACCGGCTGGTGGGTGGGGCCGTCTTCTCCCACGGCTACGGAGTCATGCGTCAGAATATAGGTGACGGGGAGTCCGCTGAGGGCGGCTACACGGATGGAGGCGCGCATGTAGTCTACGAAGACGCAGAAAGTGGCGGCGCTTACGCGAAACAGGCCGTCGTAGGCAATGCCGTTGCAGATGGCGGCCATGGCGTGTTCGCGGATACCGAACCAGAAGTTGCGCCCTTCCGGGGTTTCCGCAGAGAAGTCTCCTGCGCCGGAAAGGTAGTTTTTATTGGAGCTGTAAAGGTCCGCGCTGGTGGTCAGGAAGCAGGGATTCGCTTTAGCGATGGCGTTGATGGCAACGGCTCCGGCCGAACGGGTAGCATCGCCATAGTCCTGCGGGAAGGGCGGGATTGCCTTGTCCGAGTCTGCCGGATTGACGCCGCAGGAGCAGGCGTTGATGCCTGCGTCCAGTTCCTCTGCCAGTTCCGGATAAGCCCGGCGCCATTGTTCGTACATGGCGTTCCAGGCATTGAAATCTTTTTCCCGTTGGGCTTTCAGGTCTGCGAAAGCGGTACGGACGTCTTCGGAGACGTAATAACGTTCTCCGGCAGGAATTTCCCAGTTGGCGTGCGCTTCTTCCTGAAGCTTGGCCCCGCCTTCCCCATGGCCTTTTGTGGTGCCTTCAATGCCGGGAATGCCCTTGCCGATGACCGTTTTGGCAATGATGAGCTGGGGTTTCCCGTTTTTGGCGTTTTTGGCGGCTTCAACCGCTGACTTAATGGCCTTGATGTCGTGCCCGTCAATCTGGCGCACATCCCAGCCCAGGGCTTCGTATACGGCGCGCGGATCCGTAAGCTGGGTGCGTTCCGCGGGAGCGTCCAGCGTGATGTCGTTGGAATCGTAAATGAGAATAAGGTTATCCAGCTTGAGCACGGCGGCCAGGGCGAGGGATTCCCGGGCGACGCCTTCCTGCAGGCAGCCGTCTCCCGTGAGGCAGAAGACGTGCTGGGTGAAGATATCCATACCGGGCCTGTTGAACCGGGCAGCCGCGCGCCTGGCGGAGAGGGCGAAGCCTACGGCGTTCGCAATACCCTGGCCCAGCGGTCCCGTGGTGCATTCTACGCCTTCCGTATCCCGGAATTCGGGGTGGCCGGGCGTGATGGAACCTTTGTGACGGAAGTTTTTGATATCTTCAATGCCGATGTTGAATCCTGACAGGTGGAGCCAGCCGTAAAGAAACATGGAGCCGTGGCCGGCGGAGAGAATGAAGCGGTCACGGTTGAGCCAGCGGGGCTGTGAAGGGCAGATGTTGAGCAAATCGCCGAACAGGACAGCCCCGATTTCGGCGCACCCCAGCGGCAGGCCCAGGTGGCCGGATGCGCAGTCGTGAACGGCATCCATGGCGAGTCCCCGCGCCTGGTTGGCGGCTTTTTGGAGAAGGTCAAGATTCATGCCCGGGCAATATGAGCGGATCAGCTTCATATTGGAAGCCTAAAATGCGTCTCCCGCGCCAGTTCCGGACCGGGGAAAAGCCTTGAAGATGGAAGCGCCGCGCATGCTGCCCCGGTTTTACGGCGCGCTCGCCGGCATGTATGGCGATTTAGGGAATAAAGCCGGAGGAAAACATGTTGGACGGCCAGCTTCATTCCTGTTCCGCGGTTTCGTCTGGCTCCGGTTTTCTTGGTTGCCCGGGTATTGTCCGGGACGGAGCATTTCACCCGCGCCGGCGGCCTGTCAAGCGGAGGGGATGATCCTTTTTTATCCCTGTAAAGAGGGGAGAAGTCCTTCCGTTTTTTGCGTCCGGCGCTTTCGCGGGTTAGAGCGGAAAAGACGCGTTTTCCGCTTTTTTTGGGAAAAGGAATTGTTGTATTATAAGCGGCGGAAATACATGAAAATCGTAATTAAAGTAGGTACGGGCGTGTTGACCCGTGAGAATGGGACATTGGACGGTTCTTCCATCGTGCATTTGGTAAGCGCCCTGGCGGGGCTGATGCAGCAGGGGCATCAGGTGGTTCTGGTCAGCTCCGGCGCTGTAGGGGCCGGCGTGTCCGTCCTGGGTCTTCCGTCCTATCCTCAGGAGCTGTCCTTGAAACAGGCGTGCGCCGCCGTAGGGCAGACGCGGCTGATGCAGGCATATGAGAATCTTTTCAACCACTTTAACGTAGATGTGGCCCAGCTTCTGCTGACGGCGGAGGATTTGAAACGCCGCCGTGGCAATGTGCAGGCTACGGTGCTGCGCCTGTTTGAGCACGGCGGCATCATCCCGATTGTGAATGAGAACGACACCGTATCCGTGGAAGAGCTGAAATTTGGGGATAACGATATTCTTTCCGTGCACATCGCGCGTCTGGTGGAGGCTGACGCGCTGTTCATTCTGACGAGCGTGGACGGCCTGTATCCCCCCGGAGGAAAGCGGAAGGCCATCATTCCCCGGGTGGAGGACGTGGATGCCGTGCTGGCGTTCGCGGAAGAGGACCGGGGGCGCTTTTCCATGGGCGGCATGAGCGCCAAGCTCCAGGCTGTCCGGGAGGCCGTGAATGCGGGGACGGGCGTTTACATGCTGCATGGCCGCCATCCGGAACGCATTGCGCTGCTGCTGGAGGGGAAGGAGGAAGGAGCCGGAACATATTTTGTGCCGAAGGGATAAAACTATGAAGATGGAGAATTCTCTTGAACCGGCGGGACGGGCCGCGCTGGCGGTCTCACGGGAGTTGCTTGCCCTGGAGCCGGAAGAGAAGGCGCTGGCCCTGCGCCTGATGGCCGCAGGCGTTCGGAACGCCGCGGAAAAGATTGTACGGGAGAACGGCCTTGATATGGAAGAGGCCCGGAAAGGCGGCCACAATGCCGCGTTTCTGGACAGGCTGCTCCTGACTCCGGAGCGTGTGGAACACATGGCCCGCGGCATGGAACAGGTGGCGGCCCTCCCTGATCCCGTGGGCGAATGCATCCGGGAATGGACGCGCCCCAACGGGTTGCATATCCGCCAGGTGCGCGTTCCCCTGGGGGTCATCGGTTTTATTTACGAGAGCCGCGGCACCGTCACCTGCGATGCTGCCGCCCTGTGCCTGAAGTCCGGGAATGCCGTTATTCTGCGCGGCGGAAGCGAGTCTCTGCGGACCAACCGGGCGCTGGCGGAGGTCCTGCGCGCCGCGCTGAAGGAGTCCGCCGTTCCCGCGGACGCCGTGCAGCTTCTGGATTCCGGTAGCCGTGATGAGGTGCGGCAGTTGTGCGGGCTGGATTCTTTCCTGAACGTGATTATTCCCAGGGGTGGAAAGGGGCTGATCCGCGCCGTGACGGAGTACGCCAGGGTTCCCGTGCTGAAGCATCTGGACGGCGTTTGCCATGTGTATGTGGATGCGGCGGCGGATTTAGAGATGGCCGTGAACGTGCTGGATGACGCTAAAACGCAGAGGCCCGGCGTATGCAATGCGGCGGAAACCCTGCTGGTGGACGCTGCCGCGGCAGAGCGGTTCCTGCCGATGGCGGCGGAACGCATGCGCCTGCGCGGCGTGGAATGCCGCGTGTGTGAGCGAAGCCGCCCGTTTTTTGATCCGGAAGCCATTCCGGCGGAGGAAGAGGATTGGTCCACGGAATATGAAGACCTGATTCTTTCCGTGAAAGTGGTGGACGGCGTCCGTGATGCCGTGGAGCACATTAACCATTACGGCTCCCACCACAGTGATTCCATCATTACGGAGGATGAACGGGCGCGCGATTATTTTATGAACCGGGTGGACAGCGCGTGCGTTTACCATAATTGTTCCACGCGGTTCAGCGACGGGGAGGAATTCGGCTTCGGGGCGGAAATAGGCATCGGTACGGACAAATTTCATGCCCGGGGGCCAATGGCTTTGCGGGAACTTACTTCCTACAAGTATGTTATTGAAGGAGACGGGCAGATGAAGGACCCGTCCCGAGTTCCGCGGAAAGGCCGTGCCTGAGCAGGAGGCCCGCCGTAAACAAGAAAGCACCGCGGCATGGCCGCGATGCTTCCGTTGATATATACTCCTGAAGAAGTCGGTCAGAAGGTCAGCCTGTAGCCGATGCTTCCGTTGAAGCTGTTGGCGCGGCTGCGAAAGTCCGCATTGACGTCTGCAAAGACGGAGCCGGTATAACCCACCGGAATGGTGATTCCGGCTCCGACCTGCACGCCGGTGGCTCCTTCCCTGGCTCCGTTTACGCGGAACCCTGCGCCGGGTATGCCGGCGGGCGCCAGGACGGCTGCGGTGTCCCGGTCGCCCAGAAGCTGGACAACCTGCACCCGCAGTTCACCCAGGGAGGCGCGGCCCGTCAGGTTGGCGGACAGTTCTCCGCGGAGCCTTGCGCCCAGTCCCACGGTTCCGAAGGTGGAGTCCATGTCATCCACGTTCATGCCCAGGCCGCCGGATTCCGTAAAGCCGTCCATCCGGCTCCTGTACACGGAGGCATTCACTAGAGGCTGGAGCGCGGAAGTGTTGTTCTCATTCAGGTACAGGTCATACGTGCCTTCATAGAAGGCGCCGTAGCTGCTGCCGCTGGTGCTGCCGTGCATGGTGTACATGCCGGCTCCGGGGATTCCCGCGGTGCGGTCCAGGGAAGCGTCGTTCCATCCGCAGGTGAGGATGATGTTGTGCGCCCAGCGGCCCGACTGGATGCGGAAGAACAGATTGCCGTAATAGGAGTCCAGGTCTCCGTTCGCCATGTAGGCGTCCAGGTCGCCGTAGCTGGCGGAGAAGGCCGCCCCCCATACGAAGCTGTCGCTGCACGTTACGTCAAAGCCGAAGGTGCCGCCCCAGGTGCTGAGCTTATAGCCTGATTCGTCCGTCCGGTCATCCAGCCTGCGGTAGCCGCCTTCCCCTTCAATCCAGGCGTTGAAGCCGGGCAGGTCATCGTGAATGTACTGCGGGGAGACTCCCATCTGGGAGAGGCGGTTGCGCAGGTGAAGCACCTGGTCCCGGAGGGCTCCCTTCTGGGCGGAATGCAGGGCGGTAATGCCGCTGCCCGCATAGGAGGAAAGGGCTGACCGGATAGCTTCCGCATTCCCCATGGCCTGGGCGTTGCCCATGGCGTTAAGGAATTCCATCATGTCCGGAGTGATGTTTTCCGGTGAGGAGGTGACGGCCCACAGACTGTCCGCCGCGCCCTGCTGGTTGCCCGTGGAGGCGAAGTCTTTCAGCGGGCTGTCTCCCTGCTTGGTGAAGTGGACCTGGAACAGCTTGCCGTCGTCGGAGAGTTTCTTGCTGATGTCATAGACAAGGTTGGCGAAGCCGGCATAGGTCAGGTTCACCATGTCCTCCGTCCAGGTTTCCCCGTCCGACGTGACCAGTCCGTTTTCCGCATAGAAGGCGTTAACGGTGAATTCCGGCAGGATGGCCCAGTCTCCGGCGGCGCCCAGGCCGTAAATGTTGACGTTAATGGATGGATCCGTTCCGTTGATGCGGATGGAGCCGTTTTCCGCCTTCAAGGCGGCCCAGGCGTTGTCCGCGCTATTGGTCAGCGTTTCCGTATTGACGGTGAGATCCAGGGAAGCTCCGGAGGCCAGAGTGGCCGCCACGCCGCCGTTGTTGCCGGTCAACACGAGCTGAACGGCCCTCTGGTTGGGATTACCGCCCAGGTACAGTTTGCCGTTGGAGGCGATGGAAAGTGAGTTGGCCGTGGTATTATTCATCAGGGAGAGGTCTGCCGTGGCGTCCAGGTCAGAGGCGTCCCGGGTGTTGCTGCCGATGAAAATATCCCTGTAGGTCATGAGGCCGTTTGCTGCCAGATCCTTGTCTCCCAGAACGAGATGACCGCCGGTCCGGGTATGGCTGACGTCCACGCCTGCGTTGCCGGAGGAAAGGATGATCTGCGTGCCTTCGCCCCGGTGGGTAATGGCTCCCGTGCCGGTGATATCCCCTTTGAAGGAGTAGGTTTTCCCGTCGTTGGAGGCCAGTTCCAGACGTCCGTCAGCCCCCAGGTGGAGCGCGCCGTTCTCCTGCTCCTGGTGGAGCCCTTCCAGTGCGATCGCGGAGCCGTCCTGCAGACGCAGGCTGCCGCCCCCCAGATGGAGCAGCACGTCTTCGCCCAGATTATTGTCCGTACCCAGAATCAGGTTGCAGTTGTCCAGTTTCAGGGTGCCGGAGCCGGTGACGCTTGCGTGGAGCGTCAGGTCTGAAAGAGTGTCCCTGGCGATGGAGAGCAGGGCGCCCCCGTTCAGGGTGATGGAGCCGGAGCCCGCCAGATCCCCGGCGGCCAGGGAGGCAGCGTTCAGCGTCAGCGCGGCATCCTGTTCCACGTTCAGGGCGCCGGAGATGATGGAACTTTCCTTCGTGTTCTGGAGCGCGAGTTCTCCCTGTTGCACGTCCAGAGCGGAGGCGGTTACCCTGCCGTCAACGGTCAGCCTCTGTTCCCCGTCCTTGACGAGCTGCGCCGCTCCTTCAATGGAACCCGCGTAAGCGGTGTTGCCCGGTTTGTCCGGATCTGCGGAGGTTTCATTCAGAAGCGTGATGATCACGTCGCTGTCCGTCCCCGTATTCACGACGGCATCGGCTTCCGTGCCGGCCAGGTAGCGGATGGTGGTTTTGTTTTCCGGCGCGGTGGCCGCGGACAGGTCAATGTTCAGCGTTCCGTTGTTGGTGACGCTGGGAGTTGCCGCCAGAGTGTTGGCGGAGGTGACGTTTTTGGAAGCTCCCTTGTCAATGACCATGGCGTCCAGCAACTGGCCGAAGGAGATGATTACCTGGCCGCCTTCCGTCCGGGTAATGTCCCACGCCATGCCGTTGTATTCGCTCAGCGTAATGTGGTTGGTATCCGCGTGCAGGGCGGCGTTGGTGACGTGGAAAGAGTAGTCCCCCGGAGCGGCGAGGAGCGCCACGGCATCCGCCGTCAGCGTCAGGGTCAGGTTGCCCAGCGTCAAGCTGGCATTGTCCGCGTCATTGAACTGGATGATTCCCGTGCCGTCCGCGCCCATGTTGGCGGCGGAAAGCCTCAATTGCGTGTCGGAACCGGACAGGTCCGCATGGCCCGTCAGACCGGAAATGATTCCTGTACCGCTGCCCATGTTAATGGAGCTCAGCTTGCTGCCGTCCAGTCCGCCCAGGTTGACGTTCCCGGTGATGCCGGAGACGGAAACGCTCCCGGCTCCCAGTCCCGCCGTATTGGAGAGCGCCCCCGCGGAGAGGGATATTTTCCCGGAGACGGCCTGCCCGGCCAGGTCCAGCGTTCCTCCTTCCACCTGATAGGTCCCGGTTCCGGTGTCTGCGGATTTGAGGGTCAGGTTGTGCGAGGTGCGGATTGTGCCGTTGTTAGTGATGTCCAGCGTGGCGTCCTGGTCCCGGTTGAACCGGAGGGTGGAACCTGCGTTCACGGACAGGGAGGTGACGGTATTTCCCAGGGATTTGTCCAGCGAGAGATCCGAATTCCCGGTAATTTGTACTTTGTCAAAATTCTGGAGCGTTCCCAGGAAGCTGGCGGCGTAGTTGTCAAAGACGAGCTTCTTCTCCCCGTTCACCGTCCCGGCTCCCTTGCCGTCGATGATGCCGGCGTATTTGTCGAACTGATGTTCGGTTCCGGCTCCGGTAGTGGCGGCGATATCTTTCAGGGTGATCGTGGTGCCTCCGTTGATGGTGCCGCTGGTTTTATTGCCTCCGCACAGAAGTGTCCACGTCCAGTTATCCCCGTCAGCCTTGCCCAGAATGGCGTCCGTGCCCGTGACGGTCAGGCTGGTTCCCCGGGAAATGGTGCCGTCCGTCTTGTTCCCGGCGTAAATTTCATTCATGAACGTTCCGCCATTGATGAAAAGGGAGGCGGAGCCGGAGATGGTTTTATTTCCCGTGTAAAAGCCGCCGAAAATGCGGTGGGAGAATACGCCGTCATTGAACACCATGGTGATGTCCCCGTTCACGGCGGAGGCATAGGATCCCGCCACGGAGGTGCGGTCCGCTTCTCCGGTGGTGAAGGAAGTATCGTAAACCCCGGTGGATGAGGAGAATTCCAGGTAAATGTCCCCGTGAACGGTTCCGGCGTTCACAACGCCGAATACCGTGGATTTGCCGATGGCCCCTTCCGCCAGGCGCAGGTGGATGTCACCGTACAGGTCTCCCGTTGTATGGCCGCCTATCCAGCCGTTGGCGCTGCTGGTTCCCGCTCCCAGCGTCACCCACAGGTCCTGACGGTTACCCGCGCTGCCGTAAGCGCCGTTATTGGCGTAAATGAATTTGGTGCTTCCCGTTCCCGTAATGCTGGCAATGTTGGAATTGGTTGTGTTACGGACATTATACGTGGCATTGGTTCCGGCAGTGGCTACGGCGGTGGCGGCGGTTCCCGCAGTCCATTCAATCATGCCCGGTTTGAGAGTGGAGGGAGACGCGCCATTTGCCAGATAAAGAGATTCTGGGCCAGTGATGCCGGTGGTAGAGGGGGCGTAGGAAAGGGAACCGTCCAAAGCCAGATTGGACAGGATGGCGTCCAGCGTGCCGGAATAGCTGAACGTGAGGCCGGAAGAACTTCCCCCCGCTGCCGTCTGCGCTTCCCCGATGAGAACATCCCCCAGCCAGATGTAATAGCCCGCGTCCAGGCCGTTGGCGCGGTCTCCCGCCACGTAGGCTACGCGGATGGAGTCCGCATTGGCGGACATGTCTTTGGAATAAAGAATGGTGCTGCCCCATTGGATATACGCTTCATTAATGTTCAGCGTTCCGTTTCCCAGGTTCAGGGAGAAATTGTTTGTGGTGTCCCAGCCGCCCGTGGCCCCGTTGCCCAGGCGCAGAGTGAAATCTACCGTGTAGCCTTTGTCCTGTCCCTGGGCGGCTCCCCAGTTATAGGTCAGGGAGCTGCTGCCGGATTTGTTGAAGTTGACCGTATTATTGGAGATGGTAACGTTATTAGCGGTGAAGCCGTTGGCCTCCAGCGTCTGCTGGGTGATGGAAGGGCTTTGTCCGAAGTTGACCTCCAGCTCATGGGCGGCTTTCCTTTCCTGCCCGGCTGACCGCCCGGCATAGCCCATGCCTTTGGCCAGGTTGCCTGCCATCAGGAGGTCGCCTTGGGCATTCGGGTGCAGCCCGTCCGCCGTGGGATTGTTGAACATGGAGCGAACCCCGTAGAATGGTGTAGAGGAAGCTACATCGATGATGCCAGCGTTGATGTCGATGACCTTGACGCCATTGGCGGCGTTATTCGCCCCCCATTTTTTCAGGGATTCGTTGTAGGAGGCTACGGCCTGGTGCGTTTCAGCCAGGTTCCCGTTGGAATGTTGCGTCCAGCAGGGAATGGTCATCACTAAAATGCTTGCTTGGCTGTTGGCGGTACGGATGGAAGAGACGATGGAATCCATGTCGCCCAGCAAAAGGGAGGAAACTCCATCCAGACGATAGAGCAGCAAATTATTATCGCCGTCGGAAAGGAGATCGTTGGTCCCGGAGAGCAGGAAAAACGTGTCCGGTTTATCGGCCCCGGTAAAAGTCTGGCCTGCATAGGTTCCTCCCTTGGTCTTTTCCGTGCTCAGGCCCAGCCAGTTTTTGATGTTGGACCCGTCAAATCGTCCGTAATTGCTGCCGTTCGCTCTTCCGGCGATTTCATAAGTTCTTGCGGAAGCCGCAGAGGAATGGACATTCTGGAAAATCTTACCGCCGTAAGAGGCGCCGGCGGCCACGCCCCCGCTGAAATTGTCGGTCATGATGCCTTTTTCAGTATAGCTGATGCCGTTGTCCGTGAAAATTTTGTGCATGGCCCAGCGCCAGGAGCCGCTGTTGACGCCATGGGTGATGGAGTCCCCTATGTACATGACATTGCCGAGGTTTCCGTCTGAAACGGAGGCGGAAGCCACGGTTGTAAACAGGACGCTGCATGCAAGCAAAGCAGACCTTAGAGAGAGGGGTAATCTTAAACGCATATCCCATATAATATGCGGATTGAATTCATTATCAACTCAAAATGTTCAAAATAAGCGCATTGAGAATTTCAATGCATTGAGGTTGAAACTATTATATTATGTCCGGTCTTTTCAGAATTTACCTTTCCCGCTGATGTTTGCGGAGTTGCGTATTTAATTCGTTTTCTGCTGTAAGTGACGGATTTCTAATCTGTTATCTATCAGTTGCAAAGGCGCTGGTTCATGTCCAGCGCGGGATTGTCCGGAATGGAATCGTTGACGATAACGGCGGGTACGCCCGCTACCGTGGTATGGGGGGGGACATTTTCCAGAACGACGGAGCTGGCTGCGATTTTGGCGCAGGCGCCGATGGTGACGCGCCCCAGTATTTTAGCTCCCGCGCCGATAAGAACTCCGGATTCCACAATGGGGTGGCGGTCCCCTTCCTCCTTGCCCGTGCCGCCCAGCGTGACTTCATGCAGGATGGAGACGTTGTCCCGGATGATGGAGGTTTCCCCCACTACGAAACTGGTGGCGTGGTCCAGCAGGATGCCGCAGCCGATGGTGGCCGCCGGATGGATGTCCACCGCAAATACTTCACTGGCCAGGCTCTGGAACTGAAGTGCCATGATTGTCCGGTCATGCTGCCACAGCCAGTGGGAGATGCGGTACGTGGTGATGGCCTGGAATCCCTTGTAAAAAAGCAGGGGTTCCAGCGGCGTACGGCAGGCGGGATCCCTGTCCACGATGGCGATCAGGTCCTGGGCGATTTGGCTGAGGATGTTCTGGTCTTCCGCCAGCGCTTCCCGAATAAGGGGCTCAATCAGCTCCCGCGGCATATCCCGGCGGGAGAGCTTACGGGCCAGCCGGGCCGAGATGGAAGTGGCCAGGGAATTGCGGGACAGGCAGACGTCATCCAGAATACCGCGCATGGCGGGTTCTTCCGCCGCTGCGCCGCGGGCGCATTCCTCCACCCATTCCCATACTCCGTTAATGACGCATTCGCAGTTGGTGCACTGCCGGAGTTTTAAGCGTTTATGGCTGGTCATGGCGGAAAGGGTTAACGAGGCAAAAGAAAGCCTTTCCATAAATACCAGAATACGGCGGGTTTGAGAATCGGAAAGTATGTTCTATGCCCTTCCGTGTGCTGTCTGCCGCCGTCAGCCGAAGATGACGTGCACGATGTCCATGCACCAGGCGTCCACGGACCATGGGCCGGGACCGGTCAGCAGCAGCGCCAGGGCGGAGCCGGCATAAAGCAGGTGGAATTCCACGCCTTCCCCGGTTTTTTTGCCGGACCAGTTGGAGAAGTAGCCGTTTTTGACGTGTTTGGTCATGGCTACGGCCATGAGGATGATAACGCTGAGAGCCGCTATTCTGGTGAATACGCCCAGCGCCAGACAGATAGGGGCGAAAAATTCCGTCAGCATGGCCACCTTGGCCAGGAAGGGGGGAATGCCCATTTTTTCCGTGAAGGCCCGGTAGGTGCCCTCCCAGCCCGCGCCCCCAAACCAGCCCAGCACTTTCTGGGTCCCGTGCGGCCACAGGATAAAAGCCAGCGTCAGCCGGAGAACCAGCAGGCCCCATGCCGCTGCAATCATGGTAATGGAATCAATGGTGTCCATGAATTTGAAGTATTGAAGAAAAGACCCTTCTATTTCATGGGGCGTTCATTTCCGGGTACGGAAAAGGCCGGAAAAGGAGGTCATTGCCTCCCCTTCCGGCCCGGGAAATCAGCATGGCAGTCCGTTACCGGGGAATGGAGTGGTAGAGCTGTTCCAGCGCCAGCACGCAGTAGGAGGTCACCAGGACGGGATCCGCCTCCCACCAGCGGTTGTTAGTGTTCACCCAGGAACCGTCGCTCTTCTGGATGGAAATGAGCTTGTTGGCCAGTTCATCCCGCCAGTCCACCTTGCGGCCGTTTTCCAGCGTCAGGGTATCTATTCCCATGGCGCTGAGCGCCTTGGACATAGCCTGATAGTAGTAGTAAAGCCCCTGGACGCCCATGCCGGGGTTTTCGTCCAGGCTGTAGCTGTTTTCCAGCCACTTGAGGGCCAGCTTGACGCGGGGATCGTTTTTATCCACATTGGCGTAAATAAGGGACTGCATGCCCGCATACGTCATGCTGCCGTAAGCTTTGGGGGGCTCCGCTTTGTCAAAGGCGGCGGCTTTTTTGTCCCTGGCGCTGGAGACGCCGGGACGGTACACGAAGCCGCCGATCTGGGATTTGTCATTGGAAACCCAGGGTTCCTTGTTTACGGCAGGGTTTTGCTGGCAACGGTTGATGAATTCCGTGGCGGCGTTCCAGTCCAGATCCGGCTGTTCACCGTACTTGCCGTCTTTGGCGAGTTTCTGGGAGTAGTAAATGGCTTCCAGCGCCAGGGAGGTGTTGGAAAGGTCTGCAATGGGAGGAGCCTGCTTGTCGCCATAGCCGATGCCTCCGTTATAAGGGTTGTCCGGGGCAAAGTGGTTTTGCTGCTTGATGAGGTAGGCGCGGCCCTTGAGGATGGCGGGGGCGTATTCCTCCTTGTTGGCGGCCAGAAGTGCCATCATGCATACCGCAGTGTTGTAGGAGGACATGCCGCGGTTGAAGATGGAGCCGTCCTCTTTCTGGGATTTCAGGATGAAGTCATACCCCTTCCGGATGTATTCCGGAAGGGGCTTGCCCTGGTTGGCGGGGTCGCGCATGTAGGCGGTGACCGCCAGGGCCGTCAGAGCAGGGTAGGACGGCTGGGCCCAGTAGCCTTCCGGGTTCTGCCTGGTTTTCAGGTATTCGTTCCCTTTTTCAATGGCGCGCAGGATTTCCTGGCTGATGGAGGCGTATTTGGCGGAGGCCGCTTCTCCGGGCACGGCCGTCAGGGTGGTCTGTCCGAATGAGGCTGTGCCCAGCGCGGCGGCCAGCGTTAGTGAAAGTACGGATTTGAACATAAGGTGTTATTGCCTGGGTTGAACCGGTTTCTGGGAAATGGTGATGGTAACGTTCGTGCCCAGAGACAGGTTTTTCTTCGGGTTGACGATCCAGCCCGTGTCGTTGACGCCGTCATGGAAGTCTCCGATGTAGTTGATGGGGGAGGTACGGCTCGCGAAAATGGAGATTACTTCCCCGCTCAGGCTGGCCTGGTAGGCGCCTTCGTAAAAGAAGGAGTTGGTGTAAAGCCAGTCGCTGGGATTCAGGCCCTTCCGCGTTTGTGAGTTTACGACGATGTCGGAAAAATCGCTTTTCTGTTCCCTGCCGTTTTCCGTATAGGTCATGACAATCTGCACGTAGGCGTCTGCGTAGTCCTCCGGCTTGGGTTCCGTGAAGGGCAGCCATTCAAAATTTTCATCCCTCACCGGGAAAAATTTTTCAAAGCGGCGGAATTTGAGCAGCGTCATTCCCAGGCTGATATGCAGGGGATCCGCTTCCGTCACCAGCAGGGATTCATGCAGCTTGCCGTTGGGCATGCAGCAGACGTATTCCAGAATTCCTTCCTTCATGTTGACCTGGGCCTGAAAACTGACGGTGCGCTCCTTGTGGTTGACAATCACATGGCCTATTTTGATGCGGTGCTCATCCAGGGGTTCGAATTTGGGAACCGTTTTCCCGTCCGGAAGAGGGACTTCCCGCGGGGCTTCCTCCGCAGCGGGAGCATTGGGATTTGCTTCCGGGCCGGAGATGTCCTGTGCGCAGGAAAAGCCCCAGGTGCAGGCAAGCAGGGCGATGGTAAATTTCAGGAACATGTTTATGGAATTAAGATTGTGGAAACGGAAGCTTCCGTTCAATGAAAAAGGCATCCGTGACTGATTTGTTACTTTTGAATCACGGATGCCTGAAAGGAATGGGAAAGGGAGGGCTTAAACCAGTTTCAGCCTGGCAAGGTCCTGGAGGTCAATGATGCCCACGGGAGTCATTTCCGCATTGAGCACCACCAGGTCGTCAATGCGGCGGTTGCTCACGGCCTTCGCCGCTTCAGCGGCCAGGTCTTCTTCCATGACGTAAATGGGATTGCGGGTCATGAATCCGCTGACGGGCTGTTCTCCAATGAGGGGATTGGCCCCGTATGCCCGGACAAAGTCTCCGTGGGTGAAGATGCCGGCCAGTTTGCGGTCCGCCGTCAGCAGGACGCAGGCGCCGGCGTGGGCCGTGGTCATCGCTTTCAGGCAGTCGTTCACGGAGGCGGTTTCCGGAAGCATGGCCATTTCTTCCCCGCGGCGCATGATGTCGCTCACCCGGGTGAGCAGGGCACGTCCCAGCGAGCCGCCGGGGTGGCGTTTGGCGAAGTCCCGCGCGGTGAAGTGGCGCGCTTCCACCAGAGCCATGGCGAGGGCGTCTCCCATGACGAGCATGGCCGTGGTGCTGGAAGTGGGGGCCAGGTTCAGCGGGCAGGCTTCCCGGGAAACGCCCGTGTCCAGCACGATGTCCGAGTATTTGGCCAGGGAGGAGGCCGTGTTGCCCGTCATGGAAATGATGGGCAGTTCAAAACGTTTGATAAAGGGGAGCAGGGCCAGCAGCTCCGAGGTTTCTCCGGAGAAAGACATGGCAATGCAGACATCCCCGTCCTGGACGATGCCCAGATCCCCGTGCAGGGCGTTCAGGGAATCCAGCAAAACGGTGGGCGTTCCCGTGGAGTTCAGGGTAGCGACGATTTTGGCCCCGATGTTGCCGGATTTGCCTACGCCTACAATGACGATCTTGTTGCCGCGGTCCAGAGCCTGGGACATGAGGTCCACAGCCTTGTTGAAATTGTCGTCCAGCCGGGACAGGACGCCGCGCAGCTCTTCAATCTCCATTTCAAAAACGGATTTGGCGCGTGTTAAATGATTCATACCTGTTGGAAATGATGCCAGATGCCGCCGTCGCCGTCAATTTTTCATTGCGGCTCCGCACCCCCGCTTGTCCGGCATCTGCACGCGGGATTAGGCGTCAGGGGAATGGTGGAGAAGCGCATGCGCCGCGTGTCCGCAGAGAGCATGGCGCCCACCAGCGGAGAGGGAATGCCCGCAAGATATTTCAGGGCTTCCATGGCCTGGATGCAACCGATGATGCCCGCATGCGCACCCAGAATGCCTGCGGCGGAGGCGGTGTCTTTTTCCTGCATGGGCGTATCTGCCGGGAAGAGGCAGCGGTAACAGGCGGTTCCCTGATGGGGGGCGAAAACGGCCACCTGCCCGATAAAGCCCTTCACGGCGCCGTACACCAGCGGAATGCGCAGGGTGCAGGCGGCATCCGCCATGGCGAAGCGTGCCGCGTAATTGTCTGAAGCGTCCAGGACCAGGTCGCACCCTTCCAGCAGGGAAACGGCATTTTCCGGCGTAAGGCGCCTGTGGACCGTGTTGATGCGTACGGAGGGGTTCAGGGCGTACAGGCGTCTGGCGGCGCTGGCGGTTTTAGCCGTGCCCGCCGCATCCGTGGCGTGCAGGATTTGCCGCTGGAGGTTGGAAAGACACACCTCGTCCGGGTCAATCAGGGTCAGGCGCCCCACGCCTGCGGCAGCAAGATAAAGGGCCGCCGGGGAGCCAAGCCCCCCGAGGCCCGTCAGGGCGACATGCGCCCGTTTGAGTTTGTATTGGCCCTGTTCTCCCAGTTCCGGAAGGGAAAGATGCCTGGCGTACCGTTCGGTTTCTTCCTGGGTGAGGGTCATTGTCGTCACTGGGATTAACGGCGGGCGGAATTGCCGCTGAATGCATAAAGGAGCAGCGTCCACCCGGAGAAGATCAGTTCCACTGCAATCAGAGTACCTACGAACCAGGCCGTGGATTCAGGCCAGCCGAAGATGACCATGAGGCCCAGGATCAGCGTGATGATCACGTTGAACAGCCGCCACCCGCTGGCGGGCAGGGAACGGGTTTGAAGCCAGATGGCCCCCTGAAATACGGCGGCAATAACCAGGCCCCACCCGATGATGAGCGTGGTGATAGCCAGGGAAATATTGGGGTCCCGGAACAGAAACCAGCCGGCGATGCCGTACAGGATGGCCGTCACCAGGTTCCACCCACGGGAGGAAGGGACGGTGAAGACCTGGATCAGCCGGACGACGGCCAGAACCATCAGCATGATGCCGATTACCCAAATGAAGCTGGCTCCGACGATCCAGGGAGAGGCCAGGGCGATGAAGCCAAGAAATAGCTCGATGACGCCAAGGATACCCATCCACCATGAGTTGCCGGATACCGCGGAGCTGCTGACTTGAGGTTGAGTTGTCATATGGCGGTATGACCGGGCCCGCAACGGAAACGTTGAAGAATGACGATTTTATTTGCCGGCGGCTGCCTTCGGGGAAGAATTCTTCGGCTCCATGGTCTTCAGCAATTCCGGAGTGACGTTAATCAGCACAGGGCCGCTTTTGGGGTGCGCCTGGGGGGGGACGAAGTAGGAAAAAGCCCTGGCGGGCAGGTGGCCCGGGATTTCCGGCATGATGTACACTTCCACGAGTACGGCGCCTTTTTTGCCGTTCGGGCTGTCGGAAAAGTTCAGTGTGAGTGAATTGGTTCCGTCCCTCAGTCCTCCGGAAATGACTTCCGCCAGGCGGGTGTTGTCAAATTCATGCAGGGAAATATTGTTTACGTTCGCCTGGACGGTGCGTCCGGGGCAGTCCACCAGAATTTTTGCGATGTATTTGGGCGGCGGGCAGACAGGCGGCACGGCGGGAATTTTCCCAAGGGGCTGGAACCCGTCCTGCTCCATCAGCACGGAGGCGTCTCCGCGTTTGAGGCGTTCTTTGACGGCGGGCAGGCGGGTGAGGTTGAAAAAGCGCGCCTGGTCATATTTCCATTTGCCGTTTTCATGGGTGAACAGCAGCACCAGGGCGTTCGAATCCGTGGGTTCCTGGCCCAGCCCCAGATCCACCTTGCCGTAGTAGGTGGCTGCGGCCGTGGGGCCGTTTACGACGGAACCTACGTACATCAGCGGAGCGAGCGCGGGGGGAGCCATGGGCTGCCGGAACAGGGAGGCGGGAAAGGGGCGTTTTTCCGAAACGGCCAGATTGCGCACTTTCACCTGGCGGTAGGCGGAGGTTGTGGCTCTCCAGCCGTCATAATTGCCGCGCAGCAGATGCAGACGCCATGTATTGTAAGCCACGTCCAGATCGTCTCTCAGTTTGGCGTCTCCGGGGCGGGGAGCTGCGGAAGCGGGAGAAAGAAGGGCTGCGGCGCAGCAGGCCAGGGAGAAAATGGAACGGAAAGTCATTACACGATTATTTAGACATCAAACTTGCGCGGAGTGCAACACAATTGCATCATGAAGCCGTTCTTATGGAATTGTTCACAGAAGCCGATCATTTGGCGGAAGCCCGGTACAGGAAACTGTTGCGGGAACAGCCCGGCTTTGTGTGGAGGCGGTTTTCAGACGGGGAGGAGCTGATGGCGTACGTCTTTTTTCCCCCCGGCCACCGGGCGGAAGCCGCCGCTCCTTCCGTGCTCTTTTTCCACGGCGGCATGTGGGTGGGCAAGAGCCTGGGGGATTTTGTGCCGTGGGCGCTTCATCTTGCCCAGCAGGGTATTGCAGGCATTATCCCCATGTTCCGCACGTGCGGCGATTATGAAGTGGAGCCGATGGACATTCTGGAAGAGGGCCGGGAAGCCTGGGCCTGGGTGCATGGGAACGCCGCACTGCTGGGGCTGGACCCGGCTCGCATTACTGTGGCGGGAAGTGATGCCGGAGGGCTGATGGCCCTGCATGTGGCCCTTCCTGACCACTCCGCCCGCTGGTCTCTGTTCCGCAAAAAGGCTCCCCTTCCTCCCGGCCCCGCCGCCGTGGCCCTGTTCCGAGGCGTGTGCGACCTGACGGCGCAGTCCGCTTTTAAGCTGGGCGGCATGATGCCTCCGGACCAGAGGGATGCCGTCAACCCCCTGCGGCGCGTGCAGAGGGGGCTTCCTCCCCTGTTTGCGAGTCATGGAGGAAGGGACAGGCTGCTGCCGTGGCGCAACAGCGAAAGGCTGGCGGAGCTGTGGAGAAAAAAGAAGAACCGTTCCCGATTTGAACTTCTGGACGTGGCGGACCACACATTTTACCATTTCAATGTGAATGCCGCCTATTTTGAACAACTGCTCAATAGCTGGAGCGCGTTTATGGTGGAGCAGGGAATTTGGGAATATAACGAAGGAATGGATGCCGGGCTGCTGGGGTGACCTTGGCCTGATATCCGGGAAGGTTCCCGGAAGGCGCTGCATGCGGAAAGGCTGTTTTCTATCTGCCTCCCAGCATGTTTTCCCGGATTTCCCGCATGTCCCGGCGGAAGGCGTCCTGCGTCTGTGGCGTAGGCGGCTGGATATCCCATTCCTTCATTTTTCGTCGCACCTTGAGAAAGAGTTCCTGCTCGTTGGCTCCGTATTTTTTGCAGACGGCGGAGAGAGTCAGCTCCGGCCCCGTGAAGCGGCCTTTGAGAAAGAAAGGCAGATCGTGCTGCCAGGCGCGCCGGAAGTCTTCCGGGCATCCTTCTGTTCTGATGGGGGCGAACAGTTCCCTGACCTGGCTTTCCCGGATGCCCGCAGTATCCATGCAGATGGCGGTTTCCATGTAGGCCAGCGTGAATTCCAGCATGACTCGTTCAATGGACTGTCTGGCTTGGGACAGCTGGGCCGGGGTGAGGCCCATGACCTGGGCGCGCAGGGCGGCCAGGGCTTCCAGGATAGCCTTGGGGTCTCCGCATGTGCGCGGGTCCATGCGTGGAATTTGTTCCCCTTCGTCGTAAAGGGGGATGGGTGGATGCACCCGAGGGTTGATTTTGAACAGTTTGCCCTGGAGCCTTTCCCTGAGGTCTTTCAGGCTGACGCCGTACTTGCGCAGGACGGGAGCCGCATAATTGCGTCCCGGCCTGGCCGTTTGCCGCAGCCATGCTTCCTGAAAGTCCGCGGGGCATTGCTGAAGGCCCGCCGCCAGCATGGCATTCCGGAAATCCTCCGCCTTGGGCGTTTTATTGGCATAGGCGTGGGTCCATTCCATTTCCAGCATCCAGATGGCGGTAAGACCCAGGAATTGTTCTATCGCCTGCCTGGGAGTCTCAGGTTTCGGCGCGGGAATGGCAGTCGGGACCGCGTCGGAGGCCATGGAATGCCGGCAGAGCGGGAGCAACAGGGAGAAAGCAAGGAGGGGATACAGCGGGTTCATGGAAAATGAAGCAGGGAAAAATGAGAGGAAATGTGCGGAATTATTCCGTTGTTACAGTAACGTCCAGGGGGCGGTTGGAGACGGGGAATTGCAATTCATAAAACCCGTTCCCCAGGTTTTTGACGGGCGTGTTCCCCGCTTTGACCGGACCTTTCCCCCGCCAGATGACGACCGGCCCGGATTCCTTCACGCGGAAGCGGAGGCTGTTTTCCCTGTACCCGGGAGTGGAATCCAGAGCGCAGGGAGAGAGAAATTTGTCCCTCCTGCCGATGACGGCCCAGCCTTGGACGATAGGGGCCATGATGAACAGGCGATCCTTGAATCCCGTCAGCTCCACATCCAGGTCCGGCTGTGCCGGAGTCAGCGCGCGGCCTTCCTCTGCGGAATAGGCGGCGATGCCCTCCGGCGGGAGAGAGGCATACGCTTCCGCCGCGTTGCCGTTCAGCAGGGCCGCCGCGCTTTTATAATCCTCCAGGGAAATTTTCCCCCGCACCGGTTCCGCCGGGGAAGGGTGTTTGAGGTTGTACACCGCCACGGCGGCGCTTTGACCGGGGAGAGGGGCGATTACCCGGTACAGGCGGTTCTCGTTCAGGGCATCCAGAAAAACGGAGTCCGGCAGGGGAACGGCGGGCGCCAGCGGGCGCAGCAGAAGGCCGTCCGACCAGACGAGAGGCATGATGTTTTCCGGGTTAAGTTTGTCTGCCGGGTCTGAAAGATAGACAGGACCGCCTGAAATGGCTTTGGATGCGGCCATGAGGCGGGCGCAGGCGGGGTCTGTGGAATGGAACATGTCATGGTCCGGCCACACGGTCTGTCCCAGCCAGAGCGTATTGGCGTAGGACTGGATGAGGTGGGATTTGGCCATGGCTTCGTCTCCCAGCTTGTAGTCAATGCTGCACCGGGTGACCGCGCTGTAACGCGTGTTCTGAATGTTGACGGTGCCCTGCGCCATGCAGTTGACCAGGCTGAGGCCGGTTTCCCGGCAGGCCTGTTCCAGGGCTTCCGAACACCTGGTATTGTGGCGGACCGGGTTGTCCAGGCCGTCCGTATGTTTCAGGTATTCCGCCTGCACATCAATTTTCACGAAGTCGAACCCGGCATTTTTGACGGATTGGAGAAAAGGGGTATAAAACGCGCCGGCTCCTCCGGGGCCGTCACCGGGGAGGATTCTTCCTTTGGCGGTACGGACCAGCCCGCGGGCAGTATCGTCGTCCAGATGGTGCCTGGGGTGAATGCCGTTCCAGAGGCCGTAATAGCAGTGCCACAGGCCCATCCATTTCAATTTGGGACTTTTGTGTTTCATCAGGGGCTGCCAGCCCCGGGGGAATCGGTCCTGCCGGGGTTGGAAACTGACCAGTTGAAGGTCTTCCTGGGTCTGGAATCCGTCGTCCACCAGCATCCACCGGACGGGAACGGGGGAGGCTTCCAGTTGTCTGGCCGTTTCTTCAAGCAGCTTGGAGGAAATATTCTTTTTGTACTGCTCCCAGCTGCACCAGCCGAGGTACTTGAACGGTTCCGGGTAAATTTTCTTTTCCCGTGGAAAGGTTCTGCCCTTGATGAAGGGAAGGGAAAGGGCCTTGTTCCATGCGGCGGAGCAGGCGCGGTAAATATCCCTGTCCGTGGCGGTGACGGCCAGAACGGTCTGCGGTTTGGCGGAGGAAGTTCCCAGCGAGCCGTCTTCCACAAGGAATGTGCCGTCCCTTTCAAGTTTCAGCCAGGAGAGGGAATCAGGGGCGGCGACGGGGAGCAAGGCCATGAAATTGCCGTCTTTGAGGTGGAACAGGGCGAACATGGCATGGTCCCCCGGTTTGGCGGTGCTGGGATTCGGTCTGCTGTCCAGCAGGTTGCCGGGGGATGTCCGTCCGAACCAGGGAAGAACCCGGTTTCCATCTCCGGGCCAGCGGCCGCGATCCGCTGAAAACCAGCAGAAGGCCTGGTAGGGCGGGAGCGAAAGCCGATACGCCTTTTTGCCCGGTATGGGAGGAATGGCGGATGTCCGGGGTTGGGCGGCGCCGGTCCAGGCGCTCAGGGTCGCCAAAGCAAGAACCGGGAACATGATTGCTTTCATGGAATGATCACAGGGTTGGAAAATGGGGCGGGGGAACCGGGGGGAATTGTGGAAGGAACGTGCTTTGCCTCTTTCCGGAAAGGATGGCAGAGCTTTTCCCTGAAACGAGCAAAAAATAATGTTTCCGCTTTATTTCTTTTTTCAGGGCGTTGAAGGAAAGAAATAACGTCGGCTGGCCCGTCATACAGGGGAACTTCGTTTTTTCAGAGAACACCGGCAGCCATGGCCGGGAGTTCCGCCGCCCGGTTACTTGGCCGCTTTTGGGGCGAGGGAAGCGCGGCGCCTGTCAAGGAAGTACAAGACGAGCCATTGCAGCACCAGCAGGGATACAGCCAGGAAGACGGGTTGGAAAGGTGTGAAAAAATCTGCTATGCCGCTGAAGACGCGCCGGTTGAGTGCATGAATGTTGAGCAGGGAGTTGATGAGGTAGGCGGTCAGGGCGTTGATGCCGATAACGCGGAGGGGAAACGCCCATAGGGCCCATTTCCCTTTGTTCCACACATCGACGGCCAGATGAAACAGGGAAAGGAGCGTCAGGGAGATGCCGGCGGCGGCCAGGACGAAAGTGCCTGTCCACATGCTTTTAATGATGGGGTAGAGGCCGTCCAGCATCCTGGCGGCGCAGAAAAGGAGAAGGCCCGCTCCTGCCATTGCCGCGCAGAGGCGCGCGGGAGAGAGCCGGCTTTCCTTCAACAATTTCCCGGCCAGCCATCCTCCCAGACACAGGACGGAGGCGGAGACGACGCAAAGCGGTCCTTCCGGGTCGAAAACTCCCCCATGCAGACGCCCGGGTAGCCAGTGCCTGTCTACCCATGAGTTGACGGAGCCGTCCGGTGTGAAGTTGCCGCAGGTGAACTGGATCAGGGTGATGAGGGCCAGGATGACCCCCGCCGCTGAGGCAATGGCCCCCGTCCGGCGGCACAGCAGGATGTAGGTTCCCGCAATGGCGCAGGAAAAACCGATCAGCCCCAGAACGGAGGCGTAACGCATGCTGTCCGTCCAGGTAAGCGTTCCGTTGACCAGGAGCCCCAGAAAAGCCAGGACGAGAGCCCGTTTCCAGAGATGGAGAAGCCCTGGGGCGGAGGAAGCGTTTCCGCTGGTGTATTTCCCCAGAGAAAAGGACATGGAAACGCCGGAAATGAAGACGAAGACGGGGAATACCAGATCATACAGGTGCAATCCTTCCCAGCGGGCATGCGTCATCTGGCGTGCGGCTTCCTGAAGAAAAGCGCTTTCCGGATTTCTGGAAGCCAGGAGCAGAACCAGGGCGTCCAGGCCCAGGATAATGAGCATGTCCAGCCCGCGCAGGGCGTCCAGGGAGTGCAGGCGGGGAGAACGGGAGGGGGGGGAAGAGGAATAGGCCATTTAAAAGCATCATACGGAAAAAAAAGGAGTTTCTATCAGGATTCCTCCAAACATGAAGGAACGGAGGGGAATCGTGCTTGATTTCCACGGGGGAAGAAGGTAAAGCAGGCCGCATGCCGCACACCCTTCCCGCTTTTCTTTTTTTTCTGTGTGTCTCCCTGTTTTTGTCCGCTTGCTCCTCTACCCCCAGGACGCCTCACGGAAAGCCGTTGATGAAGGATGGCAGGTATGCGTCTTCCTATGAAGCTTTTGTCGCGGACCCCCAGTACCGCTTCACGCGCGATATCTGGTATCATGACGAACGCATCCAGCAGGCGCGGACGCGGAACAGCAGAATCGTCATTCATCTGAATGATCAGCGGGGCGTGTTGTGGGTTGACGGCAAGCCGGCCATGAACTTTCCCGTTTGCACGGGCAAATCCGCCCATGAAACGCCGCGCGGCAAGTTTTCCATCATCCAAAAAGATGCGGATTACCGTTCCCGGTCTTACGGCAGCGTGTTTGACGCAAGCGGCCTGTGCGTGAATTCGGACGCTACCTCTTCTTCCCGCGTGCCGTCCGGCGGTAAATTCATCGGCGCCAAAATGCCGCTGTGGATGCGCATTCATGGCGGGATAGGGCTGCATGTGGGCACCGTGTACCGGGACGCCAACTCCCATGGGTGCATCCGGGTTCCGGTAGAGGCATGCCGCATCCTGTTTGACAAATGCGGCCTGGGAACAGCCGTCATCGTTCAGGAATAAGCGTGAGCGCGAATAATCGTTGATTCCTTGCGGTATATTTGCCACACTCCTGCAAACTGATGAAAATAAAGGTTCTGATACGTTCCCTGGTATTGTTGGCCGGGTTGGCTGCGTGGACGGCGGATACGGCCTGGGGCCAGGCTTCCACGCGCCGTTCGTCTTCTCGGGGGGGAGCGGCCGCTGGCCGGGCTGCGGTGGAGCAGCGCGGAGAGGATGACGCTGTGGAAACGGTTGACCTGGGAGACAGGAAAAAGGATTCCGATACGGCCTCCGGAGAACGGGAAGGCGTGGCCGCCGCTCCGGAGATGCCCGGGGAAACGGAAAAGGAACAGAATGGCTTGGATTCCCTGTCCCTGATTCCTTCCCTCGGCGGGGGACGGTTGGACGCCGCGCGGGAAGCGCACACCAGCACGCGCCCTTCCGCCAGGACCATGGCTTTGCTGATTCCCGCGCCGCGCGGCCCCATCCTGGACCGCAACGGGGAACCGCTGGCCGTGACGTCCGTAGCCTACCAGTTGGCTTTGCGGTTTGAAATTTTTGAAAACCCCGACCGTTCCCGCGTGGTGGAATTCGGGCGTAACTGCTTGGAACAGGCCAAAAAAATTGCCGGAAAGGCGTGGTCTTTTTCCGACGAACAGCTCTGGAAACATTATGAGCACCGCCGCTGGCTGCCTCTTCCGCTCACGAACGTCATTCGTGCGGAGGAAGCGGAAAAGCTGAAGGATAAAGTGAAAAGTGTGCGCGGCCTTCAGCTGTTGCCCATTTACATCCGTTCCTATCCGGAGAAGGAAATCGCCGGCCATATCATCGGCTATGTGGGATCCAAGGGAAAACTGCCAACCGGCCCCATTAACCACATGGACCCGCTGTGGGAGCAGGTGGAAGGCCGTGCGGGGCTGGAAAAGGAATTCAACAAAAATCTGACCGGAACGCCCGGCGTATGGCGTTTGATGTTTGATGAAGACGGCAATAAAATTCTGGATGAACTGCAAATACGCCCCAAGCCCGGCGGAGCTGTCGTCACCACCCTCAACCTGAAATGGCAGAAGGATGCGGAACGCATTCTTTCCCGCGGCAAGAGGCGCGGCGCCATGGTGGTGCTGGATTGCGTGACGGGTGAAGTTCTGGTGATGGCGTCCACGCCGTCCTATGACCCGAACATGTTCATTCCAAACATATCCCAGAAGGATTACGACGCCCTGCGCAACGATCCTGCCGGTCCTCTGGGCGCCCGTGCTTTCCAGGGCCGTTATCCTCCCGCTTCCACATTTAAAGTCCTGACGGTAGCCAGTGCCTTGAGGAACAACAAAATCACGGAAAATACGCTCGTTTACTGCCCGGCTTCCGTGACGATCGGCAACCACGTTTTCAAAAACTGGAGCAAGACTCCCCTGGGGGATATCAACTGTGTCCGCGCCCTGGCGATGTCCAACAATCCGTTCATGTACCAGATGGGCCTGAAGCTGGGTGCGGAAGCTCTGATGGATACGGCCCGTGCTTTCGGCCTGGGGGAACGGACCGGCCTGCCCATTCCGGACGATCCCGGCCTGGTGCCGACCAGTGATTATATGATTCGCAATTACAAGCGCGATTTCATGTCCGGGGATGCCGCCAATTTGTCCATCGGCCAGGGGACGCTGCTGGTTACGCCCCTCCAGGTGGCGCACATGATGTCCGGCGTGGCAAACGGGTATCTGCCCAGACTCCAGCTCATCAAGCAAATTCAGGACGGCAACGCCAATGTCGTTTACGCGCCCAAGCCCCAGGAAGTTCAACGCCCGCTGCCTGCCTATGAGCGTGCTCTGTCCAGCGTGCGCAAGGGGATGAGGGAAGTGGTTGAAGCCGGTACGGGGGGGCGTGCACGCCTGTCCTATTCCAGTATCGCCGGCAAATCCGGAACGGCCCAATGGGGGCCGGAACGGGAAGACAAGCGTCTGGCGTGGTTCGCCGGTTTCATGCCCTGCGACAATCCGCGCTTTGCCTATGTGGTGCTGTATGAAGGCCGCGCCCACGAACGGCTGGGCGGGGGGGCTGCCGCCGCTCCCATCGTCAAGGAATTTTTCGAAACGGAGAAAAAAGACATCAAGGCTATTATTGACCCGCCCAAGGACGACATCCCGGTGGCGGAACCGGTGGAGGAAACCCCGGAAACGGCCGTGGCCGCTCTTCGGGAACGGAGCGGGGCTCCTGCCGTCGTGCCGGACAACCTGCCGCCCGGTTTGTATGATCCGGAAGGGATGGAGCCGATCAAGGCTGATGAAATCCCTGCCGATCTGGATGACTCTTCCGATGCGGAAATCAAGGCAACCCCGGTGGGCGGCTCCTCAAGGCCTGCCGGGCCGTCGGCGCCCCCGTTGTCGGAGGAGCCTTCTGCGGCCCCCCTCACGCCGCGCCGGGGTGATTCCGATTACATCCCCGGACTGCCTCAGCAGATTCCCCGCCATCTCAACCGTTCCTCCTCCGTAAACACTCCTGCCCCGCAGTCTCCCCTGCCGGAGGATGATATTCCCATGGCGGAACCCCTTTAATCCGTTTTTCAGGGAAATCCGGAGCGTTTTTGCGGTTCCCGGAAAATCCCGGGAAGATGCGGAAAGGGGCGGCGCGGAAAGGTTCTCCATGCGTCAACGCCCTGCGCGCCCTGAGTGGCGTTAATGCTTTGCATTGTGCTTGCGTCTCGCGGGAAAACGCCTGTATAATGAAGACGGTGCGCTGATGAGACTGTTGCCGCAAGGAGCGGCGTTCCTGTCAGATGACATCATGACCCCACGTTTAAAGATAATGAAAAAGCATTATTTCTACTCCATACCCTGTTTGGCGCTGACCTGCGCTCTTGCCGCCTGCTCTGACGATGATAAATCATCTTCCGCCAAGGCCGGCCAGGATACGGCCGGCCTGACTTCCGCCGCTTCGCCTGATCCTTTGACTTCCGTTGCTTCCGATCTGGTGGCAAAGCGTGCCGAACGCCTCGGAATAGCCGCCCTCTTTCCCAAGGATATGGGGGTGGTAGCGGGGGTTTACGATATCCCCGGCATCATGAAGAGCGTTCAGAATTTGAACATGGTTAAAACCTGGAGTTCCTGTTCATCCGGGGAGGTGGCCGATGAATCCATAGCCATTCCGGGAGAAGACGCTCCCGAACCCGTGCAGCGGAAATGTTCTTTCAGCAGTCCTGTCATTGACGCGATGATCGGCTTGGGCCCCGAATGGGCTCCGTGGCTGGATAGCGCGCAGTCCTCTTTTACCAGGATGGGCCTGAACCAGATGAAGGAAATTTTATCCGTTTACAGGCTTTTCCAGGGAGTAAAGAATGGAAGCGGGGATGACGATGGCGCGGAAGCGGAGGCCATGGGCGGCCAGGGGGTCGAGATGATTGCGCAGTGGGCTGAGCTGATGGATTTACGCCCTTCCCAGGCTGCGACGGCGCCCGTGATGATTGCCGCCAAACTGACGCCGGAAGCCCTGGCCCAGGCCAAAGCTTTCCTGAAGGACGCCAATCTTCAGGAGGATATGGAGCTGCATGGAATGGTTTCCCTGTACGAAAAGACCTACAATGGCCTGGCCTGCAAGGTGGCGGAAGTGGACTGCAAAAAGGTGCGCGCGAAGCTGGAAGAGCTTCTGGAGGAGGCAAAGGGGCAGATGGACATTTCCCAGGAAAATATGGACCGCCTCAAGGCGGCGCTCGTTCGTCTGGATGAATCCAGGCTGTATGTAGCCGTCTCTTTTGTGGAGGATACCCTGGTAGGCTTTATAACCACCAATCCTGAAAAACAGGTCCGCATAGCCTCTTCCCCCCAGGACTCCGTGCTGTCTCGTCCTGATTTTTCCATGGCCGATGCCCGGTCCCAGTATCCGGCCTACGGTCTGCTCTTCGCAGACAAAGCCTCCGTCAAAGGGGTTATTAACATGGATCTGGCCTATTACAAGGGCATGTTCACCGGGTTGAAGGACGTGATGCAGGCAATAGGCGCCGATTGGAAGATTGCCGATCCGGCTCCTTCCATGACGGCTCTGGATTCCATCAGGGGCAGCATGCTTGGCATGTATGAAGAGCTGGCCCGGAAGGCCACGTCCGTTTCCTACTATTCATGGCAGGATCAGGGGGTGCATGTGGAAGCATGCACATATCCGCTGGAATTCTACAAGTTGGACGCTCCTTCCGCCATGAGTGCCGTGCGTCCTGGCGCGTCCACGGTGCTGTATTCCTCCTGCACGGTCAATCCGCAGATGATGGATATGGGTTGTTCCCTGTGCAGTAACCTTGCCCAGATTGTATGGGACTACGGCAATGCCTATATTTCCAACCCGAAGCATGATGTGAGCGATCAGGTGCGCATGGCCGCCCCTATGATCCAGATGGCCAGGCCTACCATTGAAGAGCTCTGGAAGGCTTATAAGACTGCTCTTTCCGGCCTTACGGGTTCAGGCGTATTCATGATGGACATGCAGGGCGCTCCCAATCCCATGCTCAAGAATGTGCCGGCGCCGCGCTTCTCCGCTGCGTATGAAGTGAACAACCGCGCCGCTCTGGGCGAGGCCTGGCAGAAAGTGACTCATGCCGCCAAAACCGTCGTCACCCTGCTCAGCCAGGGTAAAATGGCGGAGCTTCCCGCTCCCCAGTCTTCTGTGGACGGGAATATCACTACCTACGATTACCAATGCCCTCTGGGCGCCGATCTGAACCCGGTAGTAAGCGTTTCCGACACCCGCTGGGCAATCAGCATGCCGAAGGCTTTCGGCCTGGAAGTCCTCAGGGAATCCGTGAAATCTCCGGCGCAGGGAGCCCCTCTCGAATTTCAGCTTAACCTGGTTCCGGTCCGTGACGCCCTGAAGAGCGCGGCGGAGGACAGCAAGAAGCTCCGGAAGACTGTGGAAACCCTGGATGTAATCACTTCCGATGTTACGGGAGTGCATGCCACGGGGCGCAAGGCCGCGGACGGCAGGGATGTGTACCACATCCATATTATTCCCGCCGCCAAGTAACGGCCTTCCTCCGCCCAGTTTTTCCTGCAGGCTTCCGGGAGTTTATTCCGGAAGCCTTTTTTGTTGATGGAGAAAAGGTTGTGTTCATGACGCAACGGTCATCCAGGTAGGCTTTAAAATTATGTACAAATGTATACAATTTGCGTACGCGCCAAGTTTTGGGCTTGCCAAAAGAAAGAGGGAAGTACATAATCAAAACCGTCAAATAAAGGGAATGGATTCCCTCTTCCAGTATTTACAGGAGTTGGCACAAGTAATGGTGAGAGAAAGACAATGAGCAGATTTTTCCAGTTCCTGTGGTTGGCGGCGTTGACCATGTTCGGCGTTATGGGCGGCAGCGCCTGTGCGGCGGAGGCAGGAGCGGAGCACGGATTGGAACAGGCTGCTCCCCATTTGTTTTCCATTCCGCTGCCCGGAGGCATTGAGCTCCCGGTGTCCAACTCAATGCTGATGCTGTTTCTGGCGGTTCTTCTGATAGGGGTGGTCGTATGGTCCGCCACCCGTTCCATGCGCATCCTGCCTTCCCGTTTGCAGAATGCGGTGGAATACTTTTTTGAGACTCTGTACAACTTTGTGAAGTCCCTTCTGGGGCCGCGCCTGACACGCAAGTACTTCTGGTACTTCGGGACCATTTTCACCATTATTCTGGTCAGCAATTACATGGGGCTTCTTCCCGGGGTGGGAACCGTCACTTACCATGGGGTGCCGCTGTTCCGCGGCGCGAATGCGGACATGAACGTGACGATGTTCCTGGGTATTTTTTATGCGCTGATGTGGCTTTACTGGTCTATCCGGGAGCAGGGACTGAAAGGCTTCTTTATGCATCTGTTCGGCCCCAAGGGAAGGCTGCCGGGGTTCATGGGATTTGTACTGGTGTTCATCTTCATCTTTGTGGGGCTGGTGGACGTCCTGAGCATCACGATCCGCCCCATTGCGCTGGCAGCCCGTCTTTACGGCAATATTTACGCCGGGGAGACGATTATTGACACTATGGCTCACATGTTCGGGCCCGTGCTCAGCGCCCTGTGCGTACTGCCGTTTCTGGCGATTGAACTGCTTGTGGGGTTCATTCAGGCCCTGGTTTTCCTGCTCCTGACGGCGATTTTCCTGAAACTTCAGGTAGGGGACGATGACGCCCACGGCCATACCTCCAAAAATGAGGAAAAGGAACTTCCCGTTCCGGACAGCCCGCCTCCCGGAAAAGCCTCATAAACCGTACCGCCAACTTTCCGTTCCGGACCATGGGCGACCTGTGGGGGAACGTTCAACAAAAAACATAAACCATACCAATAACATGATCGATCCTATCGCAATGACCTCCCTGGCCGAATTGTCCGGCAACGTAGGTTTCGGCCTCGTCACCATCGGCGCCGGCCTCGGCATTGGCCTCATCGGCTCGAAAGCCGCGGAAGCCACCGGGCGCAACCCCGGAGCCTCCTCCCCCATTATGGTGATTGCCATCACGCTGGCGGCCCTGATTGAAGGCGTGGCCCTGATCTCCATTTTTGTGAAATAAAACGGAAGTTCCGTTCCCGGAGGGAGCTTTTCCGCTCCGGGGCGGCGCGCCCGTCCCCTGCCGGTCCGGAAAATTTCCGGCATGTTCAAACCGCTCATCTTATGCTGAATCTCATAGCTGACCAAGCCTGGAATCCTTTTGCTCCCTTCGGGGTAACGAGTTGGGAGCCTTTTGTTGCCAACCTGATCGCTTTCATTCTGATGGTGGCGATCCTGCGGTATCTGGCGTTCAAGCCCATCCAGAACGTTCTGGAAAAAAGACGCCGGCGGATTGAAGAAGGAGAGGAAATGCGTGAGGAAAGCGAGCGGCAGCTGGCTTCCGTCAAGGAACAGACGCATGAAATGCTGGTGGAAGCAGGGGAAAAGGGGCAGGAGAAAATAGACGCCGCCAAGGCTGCCGCCGCCCGCCTGTTGGAAGAACAGGAAGCGGAAGCCTCCCGGAAGGCTGAGGAAATCATAAAAAAAGCCCGGCAGCTTGCGGAACAGGAACAGCAGAAAGAGCGTGAAGCGTTAAAAGAACAATTTGGCCAGCTGGTGGCCCTGGCTGCGGCCCAGGTTACCGGAAAAATGCTGACGGAAGAAGACCAGCGGAGAATCAACCGGGAAGCGATCGACAGCCTGGATTCCTGAAACGTTTATGAAGATCGGAAAGGACACGCAAAATGCCGCCCGCAGACTGTTCCGGCTCTGTATGGACGGGAATGCCGTGGCGGAGGACCGCGTGCGTCTGATCGCCCGGAAGATTGCGGAACGCAAGCCCCGCAATTATGCCGCTCTGCTGAAGGCTTTTTCCGGCATGGTGGAATATGCGGTGAAGAGCCGTACAGCCACTATTCAAAGCGCCGTGCCCCTTACGGAAGAGGAACGTTCCCTGATTCAGGCCAAACTGGAGGTCAGATATGGCGGCGCCCTCTACTACCGCTGGGAGGTGGAGCCGTCTCTGCTGGCGGGTGTCCGCATCCAGGTAGGGGATGACGTGAGGGACGGCTCCGTGCGTTCCAGAATCGACCGCCTGGCTGCGGTGGCCCGCATCCTTTCCAATTAACTAACGAATTTTTTCCCATGAGCAACATACTTCAAGAACTCGAAGCAGAAATAAAAAAAGCCACGGCTTCCGTCAGTCAGGAAAACGTGGGCGTCATTCGTTCCGTGGGGGACGGCGTCGCCAAGATTGAAGGATTGAGCGGCGTCATGCTCAATGAAATGATAGAGTTCCCCGGCGGGGTGATGGGGCTGGCGATGAACCTGGAAGAACATGAGGTTGGCGCCGTGATTCTGGGGGATGATTCCAGGTTGAAGGAAGGGGACACGGTCAAGTGTTCCGGACGCCTTCTTTCCGTGCCCGTGGGCCGCTCCCTGCTGGGCCGGGTGGTGAACACGCTGGGAGAACCTATTGACGGCAAAGGGCCGATTGAGGCGGAAGCGTATTACCCGGTGGAAAAAATCGCCTCCGGCATCATCTCCCGCCAGTCCGTTTCCGTGCCCGTCCAGACGGGCATCCTTCCCATTGACGCCATGATTCCCATCGGCCGCGGCCAGCGCGAACTCATCATCGGGGACCGTGCCACCGGGAAGACCGCCATTGCCATGGATACCATGATTGCCCAGGCGGAACAGAACCGTCTGGCGGAGGAAGGCAAGCTTCCGGATCACCAGCCCCTCTACAATATTTACGTGGCTATCGGCCAGAAGCGCGCCAACATCAGCCGCCTGGTGGCGAAACTGGAGGAAACGGGAGCCATGAAATATTCCATCGTCGTGGCGGCTTCCGCCTCCGATCCCGCCGCCATGCTGTACCTGGCGCCCTACGCCGGCTGCGCGATGGGGGAATACTTTATGGACAAGGGGGAAGACGCCCTTATCGTTTATGACGACCTTTCCAAGCATGCCGTGGCCTACCGCCAGATTTCCCTGATTCTGCGCCGTCCCTCCGGCCGCGAGGCGTACCCGGGGGACGTATTCTACCTGCACAGCCGCCTGCTGGAACGCGCCGCGCGCATCAACAAGGAACACGGCGGCGGTTCCCTGACGGCTCTTCCCATTATTGAAACGCAGGCAGGCGACGTTTCCGCCTACATTCCCACGAACGTCATTTCCATCACGGACGGCCAGATATTCCTGGAAACGGACCTGTTTTACCAGGGGGTGCGCCCGGCCATCAACGTGGGCATTTCCGTCTCCCGCGTGGGTTCTTCCGCCCAGACGAAAATTATCAAGAAGCTGGCCGGCTCCATTAAGCTGGATTTGGCCCAATTTACGGAATTGCAGGCGTTCGCCCAGTTCGGGTCTGATCTGGACCCCAGCACGAAGGCCAAGCTGGCCCGCGGCCAGCGCATCGTGGAGCTCTTTAAGCAGAACCAGTATGAGCCCAAATCCCTGGGGCTGGAGGCCGCTGACTTGTATGCCATGCAAAAGGGGTACTTTGACGATGTTCCGGTGGACAGGATCAAGGAATGCCAGAACGCGTGGGAAGCGGTGATGCAGGATCAGCATCCGGATCTGCTGGAAAGCATCCTGAAGGAAAAAGACCTGACGCCGGAAATAGACGCAGGGCTTAAAGCCGCCATCGAATCCTTCAAGCTCAGCTGGAACTAACGATTACGGGAGTACTGACACATGGGCAATCTGAGAGATATCAGACGCCGGATCAAGTCCGTCAAAAACACGTCCCAGATCACCAGGGCGATGCAGATGGTGGCTTCCGCCAAAATGCGCCGCGCCCAGGACCAGGCCGTCAAGGGCCGCCCCTACATCCGCGCCCTGGCGGAAGTGCTCTACCATCTCCAGGATGAAATTGACACCAGCAACAGCCCCCTGATGCAAACCCACGGCGGCGCGGATCTGGTGCTGCTGGTGAATACGGACCGCGGCCTCTGCGGCGGCCTGAACGCCAACCTGATCAAAATGGTCCGGGAACAGGCTCCGGAAAACGCCCATTATATCACCATCGGACGCAAGCTGAATGCGGCGCTCGCCAAATTGAATGAACGGTTGGAGGCCACCTGGAGCCTGACGGATCCCCTTTCTCTGCTGGAACTAAAGCCGGTATTTGATTTCATCGTGCAAAAGTTCAAGGCGGAGGAATATGGGCGCGTCTTCGTGGCTTTCTCCGGTTTTGTGAACACAATGGTTCAGAAGCCTGTCTTTCGCCAGCTTCTTCCCATTGAACCGGAACCCCTGATGAACATGGCGAAGGCCGGGGGCTCTTCCCTGGACGGAGCGGAAGCCCATAAGCAATTCCTGCTGGAACCCAGCCCCGCCGCCCTGTTGGATACCATCCTGCCTCTTTACGTTTTCCACGGGCTGGTTCAGATTGTGCTGGAGGCCCGGGCATCCGAACATTCCGCCCGCATGGTCGCCATGAAGGGGGCCACGGAAAACGCCAAAAACATTATCGGCGGCCTCACCCTGGACTACAACAAGGCGCGTCAGACGCAAATTACCAACGAACTTCTGGAAATTACCACGGCCATGCGCGCTATGGAATAACATGGCTCCGCTTTCTTTACCCGCCTTTCAAACAGAACATTCTTTCTTCTCCATTTCAACACCAAGTTTTTCCCATGATGAATAACACAGGCATTCTCGTTCAGATCATCGGCGCTGTGGTCGATGCGGACTTCTCCCAGGCAGAAACGCTTCCCGCCCTGCTCAATGCGCTGGAAGTGGACTATGAAGTTGACGGCAGGCGCAAGACCCTGGTTCTGGAAGTCCAGCAGCACATCGGAGACGGCTGGGTCCGCGCCGTGGCCATGAGTTCTACGGACGGTCTGCGGCGGGGGATGCCGGTGCGCGACACGGGGCGCCCTATTGAAGTGCCTGTGGGGCAGTGCGTGCTGGGACGTATTTTCAATGTGCTGGGGGAAGCTGTGGACGAGCGCGGCGAACTCTCCTGCGCCGGCATGAAGAGCATCCACCGCGGCGCTCCGCCGCTGGACGAACAATCCACCAGCACGGAAGTGCTGGAAACGGGCATCAAGGTCATTGACCTTATCTGCCCCTTCCTGAAAGGCGGCAAAATCGGCGCCTTTGGGGGTGCGGGGGTAGGCAAAACCGTGCTCATCATGGAGTTGATTAACAACATTGCCAAGGCGCGCAGCGGCCTCTCCGTCTTTGCCGGGGTGGGGGAACGCACCCGTGAAGGGAACGACCTGTACAATGAAATGATAGAGTCCGGGGTCATCAACCTGGAAAAACCGGAAGAATCCAAGGTGGCGCTGGTGTACGGACAGATGAATGAACCTCCCGGCGCCCGTCTGCGCGTGGCCTTGTCCGCCCTGACGATGGCGGAATACTTCCGTGACGAGGAGCATAAGGACGTGCTGCTGTTCATTGACAATATTTTCCGTTTCTCCCAGGCGGGGTCGGAAGTGTCCGCCCTGCTGGGCCGCACGCCGTCCGCCGTGGGTTACCAGCCGAACCTGGCGGAGGAAATGGCGGATCTTCAGGAACGCATCACTTCCACCAAGCACGGTTCCATCACATCCATGCAGGCCGTGTATGTTCCTGCGGACGACTTGACGGACCCGGCCCCGGCCACAACCTTCGCCCACCTGGACTCCACGGTGGTGCTGGAACGCTCTCTGGCGGCCCAGGGGCTCTTCCCGGCGGTGGAGCCGCTGTCTTCCACATCCAAGGCCCTGGCCCCGGAAATTGTGGGGAATGAGCATTATGAAGTGGCTCGTGGCGTGCAGATGGTGCTGCAGCGCTACAAGGACCTTCAGGATATGATCGCCATTCTGGGCATGGACGAACTTTCGGAAGAAGACAAGCTCATCGTGAGCCGCGCCCGCAAGATTCAGCGCTTCCTGACCCAGCCGTTCCATGTGGCGGAAGTCTTTTCCAGCATTCCCGGCGCCTATGTGCCCGTGGCGGAAACCGTCCGGGGGTTCAAGGAAATCCTGGAAGGCAAGCTGGACATGGTTCCGGAGGACGCCTTCTTCATGCGCGGCGGCATTGATGACGTTCTCAAGGAAGCCAAATAACCCTTTTCCCGCCGTTCCGAACCATGAGCATGGAGTTCAAAGTCATTACCCCGGATGAAGTGGCGGTTACCGCTACTGTAGAGTACGTTTATCTGCCCGGCAGCCTCGGGGAGATGGGCGTGCTGGAACATCATACGGCCCTGATTACCTCCCTGGAACCGGGGGAGCTCCGCTACAAGCCCATGGACGGCCCGGAGGAAAGCATGGTGGTAGGCACCGGCTTTGTGCAGGTCAATGGAAACCAGGTCCTCATGGTAACCGACCTCGCGCTTAATTCCTCCCAGATTGATGAAGGCAGCGTGGAGCGGGCCATTCAGGAAGCGCAGGAGGTGCTCAAGACGCGTTCGGAAATGTCCCGCGAGGAACAGGCCCGTTTTGAAGCCAATCTGACCAAGCAGATCATGATGCTTAACTTCAAGCGCAAACACAAATCGCCGGGCCGATGATGGAGGAAGATTGGAACGATACATTTTACGACCTTTTCCGCGAAGCGGTGGGGCGCTACCATGAAGGCCACAGGAATGTGGACGGCTTCTTTACGGATCAGGAAATTATCTTTCTGTCTTCCATCGGCTGCCGCACGCGGGAATTGTTTGATTTTGTAGAAACCTATGCCCGCACGGGAGAACCTTCCCCCACCACGGTTCTGCTGATGGCGGCGGCGCGCCGGGACTTCTTCCTGACTGTCCAGCACGGGCAGTTTTACCAGGGGAAACCTGTGATCGGGTATGACTTGCCGGGGTTCGGCGACGAACTCTGCGGTCTTCCCTACCTTCCGCGCCTGATTGCCAAGGCGCGGGCCAAGCTCGTCGGTTCCATGGGGGATGACATCATTTACTGCTGTGAGAATGACCGCCGTTTCTTCCGGGACCATGGAAACATTCATCCCGCCGACTTCCTGCGGGTAGTCTGGGCAGCCGGAGACAGCGACCCGAAGGTGTACGATTACGTACGCCAGCGCACCTTGAGTGTTTCCTCTGCTGTTCCGGATAATGAGCAGACGTAAAAAATGGAAATGCCCGGAATGGGATGATCGTTGATGCTGGAGAATACCGGAAACGGCTCGTTTCTTTCAGCTTTTGTGGACGTTATTCTTCATAAGGCGCCAGCTCCAGCTGGCCCAGCGTATCGGGGCGGCCTTTCAGGGCCATGCGCTTGAGGTATTTGGCGAAAGAGGGGCGGCGGTGGTATTTGCCGACGATTTCTCCCGTCGTTTTCAGACGCAGGAGATATTTGTACGTGGTGACGCGGATGGCGTCCGGTTTGGCGGAGGCACACGGGACAGCCCCTATTTCCCTGCAAATTTGTTTCCATCGCGGTCCGTGGGTGCGTTCTCCGTGGCGGGTCCATGCCAGGGCGTGGGCGATCTCATGCAGAATCGTGTCACGGATTTCATGAGGGGTCTCCAGGTTGGCGCGGACGAAGTGGATGGAAATCGTAATGCTTTTTTCCAGCAGGCGGCATACGCCCAGCCTTCTTTTGGCCCGGTCCCAGCCGAATTGCCAGTCTGCCAGACCAAGTTCATCCATTTTCAGGCGGGCGTAAGTTTCAATATTCCGGAAGCTGTCGCGTTCGCCGGATTGGTCGTTCCCCATGGTCATGTTGTGGGGAAAGCATAGCATGAAATGCGGGGCAGGGAATATGGAGAAAGGCATCATGACGGAGTTGCCGCAGAGGATGGGTTTTTCCGGAAACGGTCGTTTATTTACGGAGCCTGAGAAAAAGAAAGTCTTTGGAAAGATTGGCGTACATAATGCCGTAGTTGGGATATTGCCATGAGTTCACTTTCCGATACCAGGCCGCAGAGGATTGCGGCCATTGACGCCCTGCGGGGATTTGACATGTTTTTCCTGACCGGGGGCCTGGCTCTGGTTGTGGCCGGCATCAATCTTTTTTACGACCGGAGCCCCGAGTGGCTGGTGAAGCACAGCACGCACGAGGCTTGGGAGGGATTCGCCGCCTGGGATCTGGTGATGCCCCTCTTTTTATTTATTGTGGGAACGGCCATGCCGTTTTCCTTTTCCAGGCGCATCGGTTCGGAACCCCTGTGGAAGATTTACCTGAAAGTTGCCAGGCGGGTAGTGGTGCTTTTTTTGCTGGGCATGGTGGTGCAGGGAAATCTGCTGAGTTTTGAACCGTCCAAAATGTCCCTGTACTGCAATACGCTCCAGGCCATCGCCTCCGGCTACCTGATTGCGGCCATTTGCCTTCTTCATCTGTCCGTCCGGTGGCAGGTAGCGGCAACGGGGGGGCTGCTGGCTGTGTACTGGCTGGTCATAAAGTTTGTTTCCTTTTCTGACCCAGCGGTGGGTTCCTGTGCGGCAGGAATGCTTGAACCGGGGAGAAATCTGGCCCTGCTGCTGGATAAATACCTGATGGGAAACTGGCAGGATGGAACGAATTATGCATGGATTCTGGCGCAGTTCGGTTTTGGCGCCATGACCATGCTCGGTCTGCTGGGCGGCCAGATTCTGAAGCGGGTGCAGGGGCATGGGAAAAAGCTGGCGTGGCTGTTATGTTCGGGCGCGGGCTGCCTGGCGCTGGGGTATGTCTGGAGCCTGGATTTCCCGATAATCAAGCGTTTGTTCACCAGTTCCATGGTGTTGTGGGCGGCGGGATGGTGCTATTTGCTGCTGGCCCTGTTCTACCTGCTGACGGATGTGCTGAAATTGAACTGGCTGACATTCTTTTTCTCCGTAATAGGGAGCAATGCCATTTTCGTGTACATATGGGTATCTCTGTGCCCCCCTACGAGCAATTTCTCCCGGGTATTGTTTACCGGGTTTAGCGGGTGTTTCGGGGATGCGGACAGGTTTGTCTTTTATCTCTGCAATTATGCCCTGATCTGGGGCGTGATGTATTACATGTACAAAAACCGGACCTTTATCAAGGTCTAGGCTTGTTTTCAGACCTCCGTTCATAGTAGGGTCTCCCCGTGCGGGAGGCGGGGAACGCCTCCCGCACGGGATCGGCATGCCTGCGCCGGGCGTCCGTTATGGGCCGGTCTTTTCTGAAGCCATGGAGATTCCTTTCAACCAACCTCACCAGCACGGTCCCGAATTGGATTATATCCGGGACGCCATCCAGCGCGCCCATTTATGCGGAGACGGCTATTACACGAAAAAATGCCATGAACTGCTTGCGGAACGCACCGGCGCCGGAAAGGTTCTGCTGGTTCATTCCGGAACCGCCGCACTGGAGATGGCGGCCCTGTTGATCGACTGCCGCCCAGGCGACGAGATTATCATGCCTTCCTATACGTTCGTCTCCACGGCGAACGCGTTTGTGCTGCGCGGCGGCGTTCCCGTATTCGTGGATATCAGGCCGGATACGCAGAATATTGACGAGACGCTGATAGAAGCGGCCATCACGGACCGCACCCGCGCCATTTGCGTGGTTCATTACGCGGGTGTGGCTTGTGAAATGGATGCAATCATGGAAATTGCCGAGAGGCACCGCCTGTATGTGATTGAAGACGCCGCCCAGGGCGTCGGTTCCTGCTACAGAGGGCGTCGGCTCGGCTCTATCGGCCATTTGGGCTGTTACAGTTTCCACGAGACCAAGAATGTCATTTCCGGAGAGGGAGGAGCCCTGCTGGTGAATGACCCCTCCCTGATGGAACGCGCGGAGATTATCCGGGAAAAAGGGACCAACCGTGCCAGGTTTTTCCGCGGGCAGGTGGATAAATACACCTGGGTGGACGTAGGTTCCTCCTATCTGCCCGGAGAGATGACCGCCGCTTATTTGTATGCCCAGCTGGAACACGGGCAGGAAATCAACGGGGAAAGGTTGAAGTGGTGGAATATGTACCACCGCGCTCTGGCTCCATTGGAAGAACAGGGGGTGCTGCGGCGTCCGTGCGTTCCGGAGCATTGCACGCATAACGCCCACATGTATTACGTGCTGCTCCGTTCCATGGAGGAGCGCACGCGCTTGATCAACAAGCTGGCGGAGCACGGGATTAAAGCGGTGTTCCACTACATTCCCCTCCATTCCTCTCCTGCCGGGATGAGATTCGGGCGTTCTGCCGGGGCCATGCCTCATACGGACCGTACCAGCGATACGTTGCTGAGGCTTCCTTTGTATTACGATTTGGGGGAAGAAGGCTGCCGGGAGGTGTTGCGGGCCGGCTTCGGGCTGGAGGGAGTTGAATCATGATGAAAATTTGCCTGGTCAACGTGTCCGATGTGGATGAAGCCATGCGCAGCCTCCTGCGCGTGTGGCGCAATTCCGAAAAGGTAAGCCCGTTTTTTTTGTTGGACCAGGTAACTGAGGAGCAGCACCGGGCGTGGCTGGAAAGGAACGTCCGCGGGGAGGATGCCCGCGCCTGCGTGATTTATGCGGACCAGGTTCCGCTGGGTCTGGTTTACCTGCCCTGGTTTGACCGGAATATGCGTTGCGGAGAGATAGGCATTTATCTTTACGACAGGGCATTCAGGGAACTGCGCCCGGCTTCCGCCGCATATGCCGGGATGATGGAGCTGGCCGCAGGGGAGCTGGGCCTGGAACGGCTATATGCCCGGATTCTGGAGGACAATGCGGCTTCCGTGCGTTTTCATGAGCGCATGGGTTTTGTCCGTGTTCCGGAAAAGGACGAGGTGTGCGTGAAAAGCGGGGAAAGGAAACGCGTTCTCATGTATGTAAAAGCGTTATGACTGATCCACAGGTTCAATTGTCCATTGTGGCTACCGTGTATTGTACGGGCGGTTATCTGGCGGAGTTCTGTTCCCGCAGTTTCGCCGCCGCGCTTGAGGCGGGTTATGACCCCTCCCGCACGGAGGTGGTGCTGGTGAATGACGGCTGCCCAAGGGACGGTCTGGAACAGGCGTTGAAGGAACGGGAAAAGGACGACCGGGTGCGCGTGGTGGATTTATCCCGCAACTTCGGTCATCATCTGGCCATGTACGTGGCCTGCGAAGAAGCCCGGGGAGAGCGCGTATTCTTGATTGACAGTGATTTGGAGGAATCTCCCGAGTGGCTGGTTGATTTTTCCCGTGAGATGGATTCTACCGGGGCGGATGTGGTGTACGGGGTGCAGGAGAAGAGGAAGGGCGGCTTGTTTGAAGCCGTTTCCGGAGAATTGTTCTACACATTGTTTAATTTGCTTTCCGACCAGCAGATTACCAGGAATATGGTTACGGCGCGGCTGATGAGCGCGCGTTTCCTGCGGGAGATGCTGAAATTCCAGGACCGGGAGCCTTTTTTCTTTGGGCTGTGCGTTTCCGCCGGTTTCCGGCAGGTGCCGTGCAGGGTGAAGAAAGCATCCTCTTCTCCAACTACCTACACTTTCCGCAAAAAAATGGCGCTGGCGGTGAATTCCGTGGTTTCCTACAGCGCCAGGCCGCTGGTGTATATTTCCTACTTTGGCCTGGCGGTCACCCTGGTAGCCATGCTGTATGTCGCCTGGGTGGTTGTGCGCCAGCTCCTGTATAATGTAGCCCCTCCCGGCTGGGCCTCTTCCGTGGCCTCCATCTGGCTGGTCGGAGGCTTGATTCTGATGAGCCTGGGCGTTATCGGCATTTACATTTCCAAGATTTACAAGGAAACCAAGCACAGGCCCGCCGTGGTGGTGGCGCGCCGGTATGAGTGAATTGTTCCCGGCTCTTTATTTCTTTCATGATCAACTACCTGATTCTGCACCTGCTGTTTATCGTTTACGCGCTGAATACCGTGCTGGGGCGCATGGCTGCCCCCTACGGCTGGACGGACTGGCGCCGGTTCGCCCTGCTGGCCGGCGTGCTGTTCCTGTTGGGAATTTATGCGGCGGGATGGCAGGTCATGCTGAAAAAATTCAATCTGGGTGTGGCTTATGCCAACCGTGCCGCCGTTGTCATCTGGGGTATCCTGCTGGCATGGCTTTGCCTGGGGGAGGCTCTTTCCTGGACGCTGGCGGCGGGAGCGGCTCTGGTCATCGGGGGGATTATTTTGGTTTCCACGGAGGAGGCGCATGAGTGAAGAATTTTATATTGGGCTGAACCTGTTTTCCGTTTTTCTGGCCTCCTGCACACAGGTGGTTTTGAAAAAGTCTGCCATGAATGACCGGCTGACCGGCCTTGCCTATTTCGTGAATCCGGCCACGATGGCGGCATATTCCGTTTTTTTGGGCTGCTGCCTGCTGACGTTTTACTGCCTGTCCCACCTGCCGATGATTACGGTGAACATGCTGGAATGCTCCGCATATGTGTATATCCTTTTGTTTGACCGGATTTTTTTTGGAAAACCGATCACCATGCGCAAAGTGGGCGGCAACGCGATGATTATCGCGGGCATTATCGTCTGCCTGAACCGTTAAGGAAGAGTTTGCAGCCTTTTAGCCCCTCCGGTTTGTTCATCCGGATCGGCTCTTGACTTTCATTTTCCCCGTTCCTAGTATGCGTCCCCGGACAGGGAAAACAGTCTGGAACGTCAGGGAATTTGCTTATGTTGAAACAGATTTGGAGATGGGTATCGCTTTTTCCTCTGCTCCATCCCGTATGGTTCAACCTGTTGCTTCTGGTTCTGGCCTGGAGCCTTGTGGGCGTGGCTTACCAGTCCAATGACGATCTGGTGATTGCGTCCGTGCTTGACGGATGGGGGGATCCCTCTTATGCGGACGCCCATGTCATTTTCGTCAATCCCCTGTTGACCGGTCTTCTGTTGAAAGTTGCGCCTGTCCTTGGCGGGGTGTCCGTTTGGCCTGTGTTTCTGGCGCTTGCCACGTTGTCCAGCGGAGCGGCCATTTTCACGATGCTGACGGCGCATGCCCGCAAGGCGCGCAGATATGATTTCAATACGCTGGTTCTGCTGCTGGTGTGGCTTCTGATCATGCCGGGCTTTTACGCCGCTCTGCAATTCAGCCATGCCGCCTTTCTGACAGGATTTACAGGTGTGCTGGCGTGTTTGAAGTACGGCTCTTCCTGGAGGGGGTGGTGCGCGGGAGTATTCCTGTGCGTGCTGGGCAGCATGGTCCGGCTGGATGCCGCCCTGGTGTGCGACGCTTTCTGGGGGGCCATCCTGTTGGCAGGCAGCCTGGAAGGGCTCAGGCCGTCCAGGGAAAAGCTGTTTGCCCTCAGTCGTCTCTGGCTGGCTCTGGCCTGTGTGCTCATTTCGTCCTTCAGTCTGAATGAATATAATAAATACGCCCACCGGAATGTGCTGGAGGGATGTGACGTGGCGGCATGGAACCAGGCCCGCGCCCTTCTCTCGGACACGTGTCCCATCAGGCAGGAGAGCGCCTACCAGTGTGAAAAGTACGGCGTGTTCGCCAACGATATCAGGATGGTCCGGATGTTTACCAATTGCGATATGGATGTATTCAACACGGATTATCTGGAAAGGCTTCTGTTGGCGCGGGACGGAGGTGAATTCTGGCCCAGGGCGTGGGCCCGTGGAGAGAAAGCCTTGCATCTGTTTTCATGGGATTCCGTTATGGATCTTCTCCCTTGCTGGATTTTGTTCGGTCTGGCATGCCGCGTTTCTTTCCGGCGCGGGGATTCTCCGGCCCTGGTGTACTGCGTAGGCTCCCTGCTGGTGCTGATTCTGCTGTATATGTCCAGCATAGACCGCCTGTATTTCCGCGTAGTTTATCCAACGTTCCTGATTGCAGGGCTGTGTCTGCTGTGGTCGGATAAATATCGTCCCATCCGCATCAACTGGACGGGGAAGGGAGCTCTTGCGGGCGGCGTGCCCATGTTTTGCGCGTTCTCCGTTTCTTTGTCCCAGGCGTGCGCCGCCGTGTGGGAGGCTAATCTGGAGTCTTTTTCCCCGGATGCCGGGCGCCTGTTATGCGAGCGGGTGGACCGGGAGCCCGATTCCCTGTTTTGCGTCCAGATGTCCGGCGGCACTATTGACGATCTGGCCCCGGGGCAGTCTGTTTTCCGCAAGGCCTGGAGCTGTTCCCGGAAGAACGTTGTCACGCTGGGCGGCTGGAATTTTCCGTTGAAACCCGTACAGCGGAAACTGAAGGAGATGGGGTGGGCGGGGCAGTCCTCCCTGAACCTGTGCAGGGATAATGTGTACATTGTCTGTCTCACGCCGCAAGGGGACGTTTCCGATATGGACAGCAAGTTCATGGGGATGCTCAGCCGCCATATCTGGGAGCAGCACGGCGTTCGCACAGCCTGGCATCTGGATGAGAATATCCAGGGTGTGCGCGTTTACCGCCTGCGCAAGACATGGTTCCAGCCCGGCAGGAAGGAAGCTGCCTCCGTCAAGGAAGTGCGACTCTCCGCAATGTAACATCCCCCGATGCGCGTTACGCAACGGGGGATGAAAGGAGGGAGGTTGGGGCTTGGCGACGATTGTTAAAAGCGCGGGCCGCCCGGCATGCGTCTGTTCATGCGCTCTTCGCGGAGTTTCGCCTGTTCCGCCGGGGTAAGAAGCAGGAATTCCAGGTCGCGGATGGCGCGCTGTTTTTCAGAAGGCTCCTTGATGCTGGAAATCAGGCTTTTCATTTTTTCAAGGGCCGCTACCTGGTCACCGAGTTCAAAGCAGGCTTTTTCCCGATCCCACTGCCTTTTGGTCAGAAAAGTGGCTTTTTCCGCTTCCGCCGTTTTCTTATCGCTGGCGGAGTTGTTTTGAAGCAGAGTTGCTTCCAGGGCGATGCGTTTGTTCCAGAGCTTCCGGAAATTTTCCACATCTTTTTTCTCCTTATAGGGAACCAGCAGCACGCGGTCAAAGATGGTATTGAGGTCCATCAGGTTGTCCGGCAGGGTTTCCGAACGGTAGTCCCCAATGTTCAGATAGGTGCGGATGACTTCGCTGGCTCCGCTTACCATGGGAAGCTGTTCGCCTACGTCCTTGGCGTTGGCGGCCACTTCATCCAGCATGGAGAGGATGCTGGAGGAAACGTTGAGTTCACGCTCGTTTTTTTCCGCATCCGCTTTTCTCAGGCAAAGCAGCATCCATTTGCACTGGATTTGAAGGGCTTTTTTAAAACCGGGGGCCACGTTGTTTCCCGTGTTCTGCTTGCGCCAGTTGGAGAAGGCGGTGCTGGGGCTGTCAGGTTTGCTGCTGTTGCCTCCCTTCCCTCCGGAACCCGGCATGCGCATCATCCGGAAGCCTCCCCCGCCTCCCCGGTTCAGCATGCGGGACATCATGCTGGTGGGGTTCAGAAACCGGTCCTTCATGGCGTCCACGTAAAGTTTCATGGCGGCGTTTTCCGTGCTGGTGGCTGCGGTAAGGGCGGCCACGGCCTTCTGGATGCGGGAAGAGCTGGTGTTCAGGTAGCCGGCTTTGACTTCCTTCAGCCATTCGGAAGCTTCCTTTCTTGCGGAATCGGTAAGCATTTCCTGAGCCTGGCAGAAGCCGGAGCCCATAAGAAGAAGCACCAGCGCGGAAAGCGCCGGACGTTTGCGGAGCGGGGTGAGGCGTATCATGGCGGTATTAGATTGCAAGGTATCCTTACAAACCCCTGTCCCGAAGAAAAGTTGCATCTTTTGTTTTAAAACGTGGTTGCCGGAGCTAATAATCTGATAATCGCCCATTATCATTCCATTCGCCATACATTATCCCTTTTTTTGTATTTTTAATTAACTTTTGTAATCTGCTTTGAAAAAGTTGTGGTTGTTTCTTTTTTATCTGTATAGTATCTATGCGTACCCTCTGATAAAGAGGTGGAAATTTAAGAAAATTTTCCCACACTTCGTTATCAGTTTGTAATGCTTTTAGGATTTCTTTATCTATGATAAAACCTGCAGATGACATATCGGGTAAAGCAGAACGTCCGGCTTCCGTCATTTTTCCTAATTTTTCCATCCTGCGGCAGCGTTCCTTATTTAGTTCAGACCATAAGCTACCTGTTCTGCGGGGAGCCAGTTTTTGTGCAGTGATACCATTATCGAGTTTTTTTGTTGTACTATCAATCCAGCCGAAACACATAGCTTCTTCTACTGCGTCAATATACCAAAATGTGTTATTCCCTTTTGGTTTACCACGTTTTACAACAACCCAACATTCTTTTTCAGTCTTATGATTTTGTTCAAGCCATTGCCTTAACTCATCACGATTTTTAGCTTTCAACAAATTGACTGGTTCCATAAGCATTTCTCCTTTATTGTCAACTTCATTGCGGAAATATTGTATTTGCAGCTCCTGTTGATACCATACTTCAAAATTCAAGAGTGCTTACAACGGGATCACCCGTAGACATAACGCCGAGCACATGAGGAAAAAGCGGGCGAATGTGACGCGATAGGGGATAAAAAAGCCTTGATTTATGCGGCTTTCCGGGCGGGGAAATAAGACAATAAGGTCTATACCTTTACTCCCGAAAATGCCGTTCTATTGCGTAACATTTTGGTATCTGCATTCATAAGAAAACCTGGGCGCGGCGGCTGTATTGTAGCTGCCGCATCCCGGCTTTTGTCAAATTATAATTGCACTATATTGGTGGTTCACAATCTTCTTCAAGAAAGAACAGTTCGTCTTGTTGTGCCGGATGAACATTTATCCCAGCACTTTGCGGATGCAGGAAGCGCAGATGGATACGGCTTCCTCCATTTCCTCCGGAGAAATGACGAGGGGGGGATTGAAATACAGGACGTCGCCCAGGGGGCGGAGCAGCAGTCCCCGTTTAAGGGCTTCCCTGTAAATCCGGTACCCCATCCTCTGTTCGGACGGAAAGCTTTTTTTGGTTTTCCTGTTCTCCACCAGTTCAATGGCGTTCACCAGTCCTAGGCTGCGTATTTCCCCCACGTGGGGATGATTCCCCAGGGCCTCCACGATCATCCGGCGGAAAAGAGGGGCCTTTTCCTGCGCCCGGGGAATGATTTGTTCCTCGTCCAGGACCTTCAGCACGGCGAGAGCGGCGGAGCACCCCAGCGGATTGCCGGAATAGGTATGGCTGTGCATGAATGCTTTTCCTTCCCTGTAGTCCGCATAAAAGGCATCGTAAATTTTCTGCGTGGTGATGGTGATGGACATGGGCATATAGCCGCCCGTGAGCCCTTTGGAGACGCACATGATGTCTGGGGAAACGCCGGCTTGGTCGCAGGCGAACATGCTCCCCGTGCGGCCAAAACCGGTGGCGATTTCATCCACAATGAGGTGCACGTTGTAGGCGTCGCACAGGGAACGCAGTTTCGCCAGATAAGCGGGAGGATACATCCGCATGCCTGCGGAGCCTTGGAGCAGGGGTTCCACCAGCAGGGCGGCGCATTCGTCCCCATGGCGCGCGAAGGCCTCCTGTGCCGCGTCAATGCATTCCGCCTGGCAGCAGCCGCGTTTGTTCCCCTTGGGGCAGCGGTAGCAATCCGGAGCGGGAATGCGCACGATGTCCAGCAGAAGAGGCTTGTAGAGTTCCGAATAAAGGTCCAGGCCTCCTGCGGAGAGGGCTCCCAGGGTTTCTCCGTGGTAGGCGTCGCTCAGGGACATGAAACGTACTTTCTGGCGGTTTCCGGTCTGGTAGTGGTATTGAAAACTCATTTTCATCGCGGATTCGATGGATGCCGAACCGTTATCCGAGAAATTGAATTTGCAGAGCCCCCGCGGAATTTTCTTCATCAGTTCTTCACACAGGGTGATAGCCGGTCTGTGTGAGAAGTTGGCGAAGATGACGTGCTCCAGGGAATCAAGCTGTTCCTTGATGGCACGGTTGATTTTGGGGTGGGAATGGCCTAGCAGGTTGCACCACCAGGAACTGACCACGTCCAGATAGCGTTTCCCGTCCACATCATACAGGTTGACGCCTTTTCCGTGGTCGACCACGATAGGAGGCAGCGTTTCGTAATCCTTCATCTGGGAACAGGGATGCCAGATGTATTCCAGATCTTTTTTTGACCAGTCAGAGTGATTCATGGCAAAGGGCGCGAAAATGGAACGAACCTTATTTCATGCGGACTTCATATCCCAGTTCCGCCAGCATGGCCAGGTCTTCCCGGATGGTGACGCCGGCGGTGGTGAGCATATCTCCGGAGATGGCGGCATTCGCTCCGGACATGAAGATTCTCCTGCCGTGGTCCTTCATGGTGTTCCTTCCGGCGGCGATGCGGACGAAGCCGTCCGGCATGATGAACCGCACCAGGGCCACGATGCGCAGTTGTTCTTCCTCTCCCAGGGGGGTCATGTCCGCGTACGGCGTTCCGGGGATGGGGGTCAGAAAGTTGACGGGCATGGATTTGATGCCCAGCGCCGCGATGTCCATGTACATGTCTATCCGGTCTTCCATAGTCTCTCCAAGCCCCATAATGCCGCCGCTGCAAACTTCCAGACCGGCTTCCAGAGCCCATTTGATGGTTTGCAGTTTGTCGTCGTACGTATGGGTGGTGCAGACATTAGGGAAATTGCGGCGGGAAGTTTCCAGATTATTGTGGTAGCGTGAAACGCCTGCGGCTTTCAACTGCTCGCAGTGTTTCTTGGAAATAAGGCCGTGGGAGGCGCAGAGGGAGATGCCGCAATGTTCGGCGATGTGCCGGTAACTGGCGCAGAGCCGGTTCACGTCTTCATCCGTCAGCCTCTTGCCGGAGGTGACGATGGAGTAGCGCAGAATGCCGCGTTCGTCATTGTACCTGGCCCCCGCCAGGAGGGCTTCATCATTTAAAAGGGGATATTCCTCCACTGCCGTGGAGTAATGGGCGGACTGAGCGCAGTATTTGCAGTTTTCCGAACATTTGCCGCTGCGGCCGTTGATGATGGTGCAGAGGTCGAAGACATTCCCGCAAAAATGTTCCCGGATGGCGTTGGCCGCCTGGCACAGTTCTTCCAGCGGTTCCCGGCTGAGGGCTATCAATTCTTCTTTGGAGCAGGAACCGCCTCCGAGCACTCTGGAAAGGAGGGATGATGTCAAACTCATGCGTGAAAGACTAACCCCGGCGCCGTTCACGTCAAGGTCAGAATGGTGAAGGAGGCGGATCGTGGAGTCTTCCTTCCCGTTCTCTTATTCGGCTGCCTGTTCCGGGGCCTTGTAACGCAGGGCCTGGAAGCCGGGCGCGGGTTGATATTCCCTGTCCAGAATGGCGATGGCTCTGTTGATCAGGTCACGGTTTTCTGCGGCGATATTATTTTTCTCTGCGGGGTCTTTCACGATATCGTACACTTCCCAGTTGTCCGGTTTTTTACCGGGAAACAGGTTGCGGCGGATGACTTTCTTGGAGTCGAAACGCACGGCTACCTGGCCGCCGTAGCCTCCCCCTGCCCAGACCAGGGGTTTCCTGTCATGCAGGGCGGATTTTTTGCCCAGAAGGACAGGGGAGAGGTCCGTTCCCAGCGGAGAACCTGCATCTGCTCCTGTCAGAGCGCACAGTGTAGGCATCACGTCCGCATGGAAAGCCGGCTGGGTGATGGTTTTTCCCGGGGCTATTTTCCCAGACCAGCGGATAATGCCGGGGACACGTATACCGCCTTCATAAAGCTGTCCTTTTAAACCTTTGAGATCGGCTACGGAGTTGAAAAACCGGTGGTCCACCCCTCCTGCATCATGCGTGGTGCCGTTGTCGCTGGTAAAAATGACGATGGTATTTTTGTCCAGGCCGCAGGCTTTCAGCGTGTCCAGCAGGCGTCCTACGTTGTGGTCCATCTGGGAAATCATGCCTGCATAGGCGGCCCGGGGGCGGGGATGGGGCAGATATCCCCGGTTGCCGCGGTAGGGGGATTTGTCCCATTCGCGGGGATAGCGGTCAATCCATTCCTGAAGAGGCTGCATGGCCACATGGGGTTCCAGCGGGGCGTAATACAGGAAAAACGGTTGTTTGCCATGGGCCTTTTCCTTCACAAATTCCAGCATTTTATCCGCAATAAGATCGGAACTGTGCTGTTCCGCGCGGTAGGTGTCCGCCAGAACTTCCCCTTTGGGCTGGGAACCGTGTCCGATGGTGGCGGCTGTCAGGGAAGTGTTGAGAACTTCCTTCTTTCCGTTATTCCAGAGGTATGGAGGATAGTAGGTATGGCAGGCTTTCTGGTCCGTGTAGCCATAGAACCTGTCCACGCCGTGTTTGTCCGGCGCTCCGGTGGAACCGAAATCCCCAATGCCCCATTTACCGAACACCGCTGTGGCGTAACCGGCTTTTTTCATGGCTTCCGGCAGGGTGTAGGTTTCCGTTCTGATGGGCCAGTCTCCTTTGAGGTCGCGCCAGTTTTCGCCCGCGTCCACGCGTTTCAAATCCTGTACGTCGCAGTTGCCCGTATGCTTGCCCGTCATCAGCACATTGCGGGAAGGGGAACAAACCGGAGCTCCGGAATAGAAATAAACCCATCGCTGTCCTTCGGAGGCCAGCTTGTCGATATTTGGGGTTTTGATCTTCTTCTGCCCGTAGCAGCCCACTTCCGCCCAGCCCAGGTCATCCGCATTGATCAGAACCACATTGGGCGGCGCAGCCTGTGCCGCATGGAGCGAGGCAACGGAAAGAACACAGTAAAAAACGCTTTTAAAAAATCTCATCCTATATAAAACGCGGCACATCTCTTCAATATTTCAAGAAATGTTACCTCCGGTTATTTCATGAAAAGTTTCCTGAAACGGAAAGGAATATGAAGGCTGCGGATTCCGTGTTTCCGGCGGAACGCGGGAGTGCTCCGGCCTGTGCCGCCGCGTTTTTAATGAGGAGCGGAAGGCCTCTTTTTCATGCGGCGCCACAGATACGCGCCGCAGATCAGAAGCAGCGTGGCGAGGATGATGCCGTAGTAGGTATTCTGGCGGTGGTCCCTGTACTGGAGGAAGACATGCGCGGGTGCGTCCGTGGCGGCCAGTGGAACGGTGATGCCGTAGTTTTCCGAGCATTCCACGGGAACGGGCTTTCCTCCGTTGATGCGTGCCGTCCAGCCGTCCGAGTAGCTTTCCAGAACATCCAGGGACGTGGTTCCCGGCGGAACGGTGAAATCCATTTGATTGTACGTGAGCCGGTTGGGCTGCACGGGGGAGCGTTCGCCCGTGGCCTGGTTCGCCGCAAAGTACCTTCCCTTGTAATGGGGATTGGCCAGAAGGATGTACTGGGGGGTATTCTCCACCAGGTTCCAGCCCTTAGCTTGCGGCGGGCTTTGGCGTGGATTGACGATGATATGGGAAATGCCGGCCCTGGCGGCGGCCTCCGGGTGGGCCAGGTTGTCCTGGAGGGAATGAAGCCGTTTGGGAGCGACGGTTTCATAGCCCTCAGCCAGCTTGATTCCGAAGGTGGAAAGATGGTTGGCGTGGAGGTAATCCTTATCCCTCTGGGCGGAGTAAAAGGAGACGGAACCGTCACCCACCTGCTGTTTCAGGCGCGGCATCCATTCAAGTTCCTTGTAAAGTCCGGCGGATTCGGGCTTGTCCGCATATTGCACCCAGGTGGCCTGCACCAGAAGCAGTTCCCCCAGGGAGCAGAGAATGACCAGGGAGGCCAGCAGCATCTTGTGCCGTGCGCGGACATGGATGCGGGAAGCGGCCCAGAGACCGCCCCACAGCAGTGCCAGCAGGGCAAGCGTGCGCGGGTACCAGATGCAGCTTTGTTCCAGCAGCCGTTCCGTCCGGATCAGGTACCAGTTTTCCCTCCCTGTTTCAGCGGCGGAAAGGCGGGAAACCAGGTTCTTCTGGAGGATGGAGAGAATGTCCTGGTGGAAGATTTGAATCAAGACGGAGCAGAGAAGCCAGCCCAGCGTCAGAACCCCCAGGGCCATGAAATTTTCTTCCAGACGGTTCTTGCAGGTTCCTGCGTGAGGGCGTGGAGCTGCCACGCCGCTAGCCAGGAAGCGCCCAGGGCATACACCGCGGTGGACCGGGAGTAAAAGTAGGTGATGAGAGGGGTGAAGACCAGAACCAGGCTGATGACCATCAGGAATTTGGCCGTCAGCGGGGCTTTCCTGTTGAAGAGCCCCAGCACGGAAAGGACAAAAATGACACTGCCGGTGAATTTCAGGTCAAAGAGGTCCTGCCCCATGAGCTTGAACAGGTCAATGGTTTCCGGAACGCCCAGAAGGGTGGGGAACAGGACGGTGACCAGGGAGGGCAGGTGGGTGACGCCCGTCAGGAAGGGAAGCTCTTTGACCCCTGCCATCAGCGGAGGAATAGTCTGGGACAGCACGTCTATGGAGAGCAGGGCCCCTCCGATGCCGGATACCAGGTAGGGCAGGGAAACGCGCCAGAGGGTTTTAAGACTCCAGCGTGAAGGGGAAGACCACCAGTCCGCCAGCCACACACAGCCCGTAAGCAGGACGATGAACAGGCACGCCTGGAGGTGGCCGCCCCGGAACCCCAGGGCAATGAAGAGGATGGAGGGGAGGTCAATGATTCTCTTCTCCTTGTTGCGCATCAGCGCCCAGAGTATCCAGGGGGCCCAGCACATGGTCCCCAGCACCCACCGGTGGTAGATCCACATGACGAATTGGGAGTAAAAACCATAGCCCGCCGCTCCCAGCAGGCAGTAGGGGACCGGAACCTTCCTGTTCCGGAGGAGGACGATCATTCCCAGGCCCGCGATAAGGAATTGCAGGATGATGCCCGTGTCCCATGCCGTCCAGAAGGGCAGGAAAAAGTAGAGGGCGTGGTGCCAGTCTCCGGGGCACAGCATGGTGTTCTCCGCAATGGGGGTGCCGTTATGGGCGTATGGATTCCAGCCCATGTAGCCGTCCTGCCGGACGCTTTCCGCTACGGAATAGTTGTAGGGCAGGTACTGGGAAATGGCGTCCACCGTGAAGTGGTTGTGGACGTTTTCCATGGGCTGCGTGGCGTACGGGGAGATGATGCAGTCCATGATGTCCATGGGCGCCAGCACCTTCCCCCCGAAGATGGCCGGGGCAAAAAACGCGGCCACCATGGCGGTCCAGAGGAGGCAGCAGAGCCAGAAAGAGCGCCTGGAAAGGGAGTCAGTGTTTTTCATGCTTAAGATGGCGTTCGTCCCAGTGCATGAGGGAAAGGACATGGTCGTACCGCTGGGAAGTGCGCAGGCCGTGGAGAATGAAGGCGATGGTCAGGGCAAGCGCGGACACGGTGAACAGCCCCATGGACAGGACGGCAAGGGGAAGATGGAAGACGTACTCATACCGGAAATAGTCCAGAACCGCCGGAAGGCCCGCCAAGATGGCGAGGATGAGCAGGATGGCGCTGATGATGGAGAAGAAGAACAGGGGGCGGTGGTTCATCAGGACGGAAAAGATGGTCTTGATGACTTTCACCCCGTCCGACACTGTGGAAAGCTTGGAAACGGACCCTTCCGGACGGTCCATGTAGTTGGTGGGCACTTCCACGATGGAATAGCCGTTGTCCAGGGCGTGGATGCTGATCTCCGTTTCCAGTTCAAAGCCCGTGGAAAGGATGGGGAAGTTTTTGACGAACCGTTTGGAGAAGACGCGGTAGCCCGTCAGGATGTCATGCAGGTTACCTTGGAACAGCTTGTTGATGAGCATGCGGACGGCCTTGTTCCCCGTATCGTGCATGGGCCGCTTGTTTTCACGGCTGTAAATGCCGGCGTCATGGCGGTCTCCGCATACCATGTCCGCGTCTCCCCGGAGGACCGGTTCCAGCAGGCGGTGGAGGTCGGCGGCCGGATAGGTCAGGTCCGCATCCACCATCACGTACACGTCCGCATCCACTTCCCGGAACGCCTTTTTAACGGCCATGGCTTTTCCCTTCCGTTTTTCTTGAAGCAGGGCGCCGGAACAGCCTAATTCTTCATAAGTTTTCCTGGCTATTTCCGCAGTTTTATCGGAAGAATTATTATCAATGACATAAATAGCAGCTTCCGGACAGTGGTTATGAAAATCCTGCATCACTTCCCGGATGGTTAATTCTTCATTATAGGCGGGGATAATGATGGCAATGGAAATCATGTAAGACCTTTTGAAAATTGAGTACCTTACCAGAGATTACGGATTGCGAATTCGAAGTCAACATGTTTTTCTGAAACCAAATGGGTTAACAGAAAAGCGCACTTATATCAGGAAGGGAAGCGGTCTTTAATCCGAAGGTGCGGTCGGCTGGTAAATTACTGCTTCATAAAAGATTGATGGGTTGCATGAAGCGCCAGCTGTTTGTCCGGATTCGCAATCCGCTGTTTCTTATCATGCACGGAGGCCGCCTATTAACCGGAACGTGCCTGCCGCCGGGGCCGGAAAATGCCTGACGGATTTTCTCTGCGGAAAGAAAAAAGAACCTGTTTTTTCCATTCTTCCATTCCCCTCCGGGTGGAACGGAATACCCTCCGGATGGGGTGCCGGTCAGGACAGAATGATTCCTTCCACGGCGGCGCGAAGGGGCTCGTCGCTGAATTGCTCCAGGGCATGCTTCAGGAAGCCCTGGGCAATCATGCTGCGCGCCGTTTGTTCCGGAATTCCCCGTGAAAGCAGGTAGAAGATTTCTTCCGGAGAAATGGAGGAAATGGCGGAACCGTGCGAACACTGCACTCTGTCCGCCAGGATTTCCAGGCCGGGAATGGAGTTGGCTTCCGCTCTGGGGCTGAGAATGAGATTGCGGTTGCTTTGATAGGCGCTGGTGTCATGCGCGCCTTCCGCCACCAGGATCATGCCGCTGAAAATGCTGCTGGCTTCGTCGTCAAGTACGTTGGCGTAAAGCAGGTTGCTGGAGGCTCCGCGGTAAAGGTGCTTCTGGTAGGTTCTCTGGTCCAGCTCCTTGTTTTCCTTCAGATGGTTGGCGGAAAGCAGGCGGACTCCTGCGCCGTCTCCGTTCAGGATGCAGAACGTTTCCTGCCTGGCCCATGCTGCGCCGGGATGGCTGACGAGATGTTCCATTTCCGCGGAATCATCCGCCATCATATGGGAAAGCTCCACGGCACGGGAACGGCTGTTAAGTTCCTGAACCAGTGCGTATTTGACAGATGACGCGGAGGAAAGATGGTACTGCTGGAGCGCTCCGCAGAATTGGCGGCCATGGTCTGCGCTAATGTGGCGTTCCAGAATGCGCAGGCGGCTTCCGGTTTCCGCAATGAGCAGCGTGGAGGGAAAAACGGCCACGTTATCTCCGGAGATGAAGTGGAGTATTTCCAGAGGGAGGGAGATTTCCCTGTCCGCCATAATAACCAGCCCGTTGTGCTGGAAGGCCGTAGCCAATGCCGACAGTTTTTCGGAACCGAGCGTTTCCGTCTCTGTTTCCAGGTATTTCCGGGCGGTGTCCGGGCATTGCAGCACAAAGTCTTCCATATCCATTACGGAAAGCCCTTCCGGCAGTTCTTCCGGGATGGAAACGGGGAGCCCGTTGGCGTAAACAATGCGGAAGGCCTCCGTCATGGAGGCTCGTTCCCTGATGATGGGAGCCAAGGTTTCCAGAGCTGCAGGAGGAGCCGCTTCAACATGTTCCAGGGATTCGTTGCCGGGGGCTCCGAAACGCCAGGATTCCATATGGCGGGAAGGTTCCGGAAGCTGTTCCGCCTGCTCCAGGGCATGGCGCCGCCGGGCTTCAAACCATGCGGGAAGAAAGCCTGCGGGGAATTGTTCTTCGTTAAGCAAATGGTTCATTGTTTCCCTCCTTATCCGATGCTGTCTTCCATTTCCAGATCAATGAGCCTGCGCAGCTCCACAGAGTATTCCATGGGGAATTCCTGAACGAGGTCGTTAATGAATCCATTGACGGCCAGGGACATCGCCGCAGCTTTCGGAATGCCCCGCTGCTGCATGTAAAAAAGCATTTCTTCGGAGACCTGGGAGACGGATGCCTCATGCTGCACCGTGCCTCCATCCCCTTTTACCGTGATGGCGGGGTAGGTGTCCGTACGGCTGTTGGCCGCCAGAAGAAGGGCGTCGCATTCCGTGTTGTTTTTGCAACCCTTGAGTCCTTTGCCCATGATTACCTGGCCCCGGTAGCTGGCGCGCCCTTCGCCGATGCTGATGGATTTGGAAACGATGTTGGACGTAGTATCGTCCGCCGCATGGATCATTTTGGCTCCCGTATCCTGGTGCTGGCCCGTGTTTGCCAGGGCAATGGAGATGACTTCCCCGCGCGCGCGCCTGCCTTTGAGCACCACAGCCGGGTATTTCATGGTGAGGCCGGAGCCAATGTTGCAGTCTATCCAGCGGATTTCCGCATCTTCCATGGCAAGGCCGCGCTTGGTGACCATGTTGAAGACATTGGAGGACCAGTTTTGCACGGTGACGTACTGAATTTTCGCGCCCTTGAGCGCGACCAGTTCCACAACGGCGGAGTGGAGGGTGGAAGTTTCAAACTGGGGTGCCGTGCATCCTTCCATGTACATGAGTTCCGCACCTTCATCCGCAATGATGAGAGTTCGTTCGAACTGCCCGAAATTTTCCGAGTTGATTCGGAAATACGCCTGGAGAGGATGTTTGAGTTTAACCCCTTTGGGCACGTAAATAAAGGAACCTCCGGAAAATACCGCGCTGTTCAGGGCGGAGAATTTGTTGTCTCCCGTGGGAATGACTTTTCCAAACCAGGGGCGGAAGACGTCTTCATGGTGTTTCAGGCCTTCCGTGGAGTTGACGAAGATGACGCCCTGGCTGCGGAGTTCCTCCTTCATGTTGGAGTAGGCGGATTCGGAGTCGTACTGGGCTTCCACGCCCGCCAGAAACTGGCGTTCCTGTTCCGGGACGCCCAGGCGTTCGAAGGTGCGCTTGACGTCCTCCGGCACGTCGTCCCAGCTTCGTTTGGGCCGTTCTCCGTCGGAGAGGTAGTAGCGGATTTGGGAAAAGTCTATTTTTTTAATATCCGGAGAAGCCCAGTGGGTGGGCATGGGCTTGCTTTCAAAAACGGCAAGCGCGTTTTTGCGGAACTGGCGCACCCATTCCGGGTCGTCCTTGACGTCGCAGATGTAGTCAATGGTGGCCTCCGTCAGGCCGTATCCGGCATCAAATTTATGGCGTTCCGGGAAGGAGAAGTTCCCCTTGCTCCGGTCGAAGTCAAACAGGTTCTGTGTGTTCCCGTTCTCTGGCATGTCAGGTGTATCGCTCATGATTGATGGCCGGATGGCGGCATTACGCCTTTTCCACTGTTTCCGTGTCTTTCAGGAACTCGTATCCCCTGCTTTCCAGTTCGTCCACCAGTTCTCCGCCTCCGGTCCGGACGATCCGCCCGTCAGCCAGCACGTGGACCACATCCGGCCTGATGTAGTCCAGCAGGCGTTTGTAGTGGGTGATGACCAGGAAGCTGCGGAAGGGGGACCGCATGGAGTTGACCCCTTCCGAGACAATGCGGAGGGCATCGATGTCCAGGCCGGAATCCGTTTCATCCAGAATGGCGTACAGGGGATCCAGAAGAAGCATTTGCAGCACCTCATTGCGCTTTTTCTCTCCACCGGAAAAACCTTCGTTAACGGCGCGGGACGTAAATTTGCGGGCCATGCCGAGCTGGTCCATTTTTGCATAGAGCGTTTTGTAGAAGGTGACCGCATCCAGTTCCTCCCCGTGGGGCATGCGGGCCTGCATGGCCGCTCGAAGGAAGTTGGCGTTGGAGACGCCGGGAACTTCCATGGGATACTGGAATGCCAGGAAGAGTCCCGCCCTGCTGCGCTCGTCAATGCTCATATCCAGCAGGTTCTGTCCGTCCAGCCAGGCTTCCCCCTCCGTTACCTCATAGTCCGGATGTCCGCAAAGCACTTTGGATAAAGTGCTTTTTCCGGAGCCGTTGGGCCCCATGATCGCATGCACCTCTCCCTTGGGAATTTCCAGATTGATGCCTTTAAGTATTTCCGTGCCTTGCACATTGGCGTGCAAATTTTTAATGACCAGACTCATGATGATGAAAGAGAGTTAGCCCTGCGGCGTGGCGATGGAACCCCTCAGGGTGATTTGGGCTTCTTCCACGCACACGTCGTCGGGCAGGTTGATGAATTCCTTCAGGTCCACGCCTTCCTTGATGGTGATGTCATAAATGCGTCCGGTCCGGGTGTCCTGGAAGTGGCCGTGCTCAACGAGATTGGGACAGAAGCGGGAAGAGCTGCGTTCAAAGTTGACCTGATTGACCAGGCCGTGGTTCACCAGAGCCTCCAGGCAGTTGTAAACGGTGGCCAGGGAAATGCTGGGGAGTTTTTTGCGTACCCGCTGGTAAACTTCATTGGCAGTTGGATGATCCCTTTGTTCCAGAAGAACCTGATAGACTTCCTGCCTTTGCTTGGTAAGTCTCAACCCGGAAATGACCGGCAGGGTAGAGGCGGTGCGGACGGCCTGCTTGGAATCTGTTTTGGGATTCATATCTTATTTTTCATGCTCTGCGTGGATAGTGGGGGAGGGGCAATTGTTTTGCAAGAACAATTCCTGTTATTTATTGGGGCGCGGAGAAGGACAGAAAAAGGGGCGGTCATCCCTGTGGATGGCCGCCCCTGCAGGGAGATAGAGTAATCCGTATTTTAGTTGGCGGCTTCAGATCCTTCCGGAGCCACATTGACGCGGCGGCCTTCGCGGTCAAAGAACACGCGGCCGTCCACCAGGGAGAAGATGGTGTAGTCACGGCCCATGCCTACGCCCTTGCCGGGGTGCCACTTGGTGCCGCGCTGGCGGATGATGATGTTGCCCGCGATCACTTCCTGTCCGCCGAATTTTTTAACGCCGAGGCGCTTGCTGCGGGAGTCGCGACCGTTCTTGACAGAACCTTGACCTTTCTTGTGAGCCATAAGATGATAAAAATTAAGGGTTGAAATTAGGCGTTGATAGCGGTGATTTCCAGCTTCGTCATGGCGCGGCGGGAACCTTTTTTCTTGTGGAAGCCCTTGCGGCGCTTAAATTTGAAAGCGATGATCTTTTTGCCGCGGAACTGGCTGACCACCTTGGCGGAGACCGTAGCTCCTTCCACCATGGGGGCGCCGACGGTCACTTTTCCGTCATTTTCCACCATAAGCACCTGATCGAAGCTTGCTTCGGCCCCCTCTTCAAGGGTATTGATGCATTCAACGTCGATCACGTCGCCCGTCTGGACGCGGTACTGCTTGCCACCTGTTTTGAAAATTGCGTATGCCATTGCTATCACTGTTAAGGTTCGCCCGCAGATGCGGGAGCCGCAATAAACCATATGACTTTCTTTTAGACAAGCAAAATTTCATGGAAAAATGAGCGAATGGCATAAAATTTTTAGAAACGGCCCCGTTTTGACTCATTCCCCGGAGGAAATGAGGGAGCTGGGGAGGCAAATAGGTAAAATTTTAATGCCCGGCGAAATTTTGGGCGTGGTGGGTGAGCTGGGGGCCGGAAAGACGCACCTGACCCAGGGCATTATGGAGGGGCTGGGGAGTTCCGAGGCGGCTGCCAGCCCGACATTTTCCCTGGTGCATGAGCATGCTGACGGACGCCTGCCGGCGTGCCATTTTGATTTTTACCGGCTGAAGGATGAGTCCGAGCTGACCGGCATAGGGTGGGAAGAGTATCTGGACGGAGAGACTGTGCTCATTGTCGAATGGGCCAACCTGTTTCCGGAAGCGCTGCCGGAAGAAACCTCATGGCTGCTGCTGGAACATGAAGGAAGCTGCCTGCGCCGCGTGTCTCTGGCTCCTGCGGAATAAAACGGAGATCAGTACCCGATGCTTTGAGAAAACGCTTTATCAAAGCCGGGGCTGAGCCAGATGGTATTATGCATGGCTCCGGGGAATTCCTGGTAACTGACCGGTACGGAGAAACAGTCCCGGAGCCGTTTGGCGTGGTGCGGAGGAATGACTTCATCCGCTCCCGCGGCCAGGATGCTGACGGGGCAGGCGACTTTGGGTGCGGCCAGGTCTGACCGGAAGTGGTCCGGAAGGAGAAGCCTGACGGGCAGGTACGGGAAGAGGCCCCGGGCGGTTTCCAGAAGGCTGTCAAAAGGGACCAGCAGCACCAGTTTTTTCACGTGTCTGACGGAGGCTATCTGGGTAGCGACTCCGGAACCGAGGCTTTGCCCGACCAGGATGACGTCGTCCGGCGTTCTTCCGGTTTCCTTCAGCACGGAGTCAAGAATAGCCAGGGAGTCTCCCATGATATCCTGTTCCGTGGGGGTGCCGGTGCTGAGCCCGTACCCGCGGTAATTGACCAGGAGCTTGGCATGGGGAAAACGGTCCAGGTAGGGAAGCATCATGGAGATGTCCATGGCGTTTCCCCCGTAATATACCAGGAGGGGCTGCCCCTTCTTTTCAATAAGCCAGCCGCTGAGTTTGGCCCCATTATGGTGGAAGGTGCGCCGATGCGGTTCCCAGGCGGCACGTTTTTCCAGATACGCGGTTTTGTCCCTGGGCTGGGGCGGCAGGTACACCAGGGAGCGGACGGAGCACTGGAGGCATGCCAGAGCCAGAACCCCGGCAAGCAGAAGCGCGCACGGGATTTTCCATGTTCCCGTTTTCAGTATCCTCAGAAGATTCATGGGACGTTTTTTTCCGTGGTCATGGCTCCGGCTGTCCCGGAACGGAGCAGGGCTGTGCCCCGTTCCTGGCAGCTCCAGCCATTCAGGAAGGCCGTTTTTTCGTTCGCGCCCAGGCGGCGTACGTCATTCATAAGTATTTCCCGGGAGGCCGTTTTGAAATGCAGCTCCGCGGAAGCCGCGCCCTGGCTGTATGTTACTGTAGCCGTTTCCGGAACCCCTCCTGCGATTTCCAAAGTTCCTCTGCCGTCCCCCAGCGAATGGTAAAAAAGAGTCATGCCGGAATGGGGATGCCGGATTTCCCGTTTGGAAACAGATTCGCTTTCCCCTTCCAGGACAATCGCCGTCCTGCTGCCGTTGGGGAACCATTCCGCCTGGACGTTATCCGTTTCAAGCGTGGCGCCTCCGCGCCCGCAGGCGGAAAGAGCCGGCAGAATGGCGGGCAGTAGGAAGAATGCGGATCGCATGGAGACAGTGTCCCTGAATTCGGCATGGAAGGCAATCTCTCTTTTTCTCTAATGGAAGCTTCTGGACGATCCATATTTTTTCTGATAGAAGGAATACGGGAACAGAGTATAAAAAATATGTTCAGCCGGATGTTTTCATGGAGTTTTGTAGTTGCAGCGTGTTTGGCGGGATTATTCCCGGCACAGTCCCGGGGCGAGGAAGAAGCTGCCCAATCCGGAGCCATCGCCGTGAAAGTTCCTGCCTCCAGCCTGCTGATGGCCCGCCAGGAGACGGGAGAAACCCGGCTGGACCGGTCTTTCAGTAATGCGGAGTTGAGCATAGGCGGCAAAAAATATGCCACGGGAATCGGTACGCACGCTACGTCCATGATTCCCCTGCCCGTTCCGGAAAACCCGAAAGTTTTGAGGCTGGAAGGGGCGTGCGGCATTGATGACGGTGCGGATGGAGACGGAAGCGTGGAATTCCGCGTGATGAGCGGGTCCGAGGTTTTATGGAGTTCCGGCGTAATGAGGAGGGGGATGGCCGCGAAGAAGTTTTCCGTTCCGGTGGCGGAAAACGGCATACGGCATCTTTACCTGATGGCCGACCGGGTGGACAATAATTCCTACGACCATGCAAACTGGGTGGATCTGGCCTGGAAGACGGGAGGAAGTGGGCAGGGGAAGACGGGAACTGTGGTGAATGCCTCTGAATTCGGCATGGTTCCCGGCGTCAGAAAAGATCAGGGGCCGGCGCTGCGGGCTGCCGTTTCCGCTCTCCGGAGGCAGGGCGGGGGCGTTTTGAACATCCCCAGGGGCATTTACCATTTTTATCCGGAGGGGGCTTTGAACATGAGTTTCCATATTTCCAACCATGACCAGCCGCTGATTCATCCGGTGTGTGTGCCTCTGGCCGATTTGCGGAATGTCCGCGTGGAGGGCAATGGTTCCCTGTTTCTTTTTCACGGCAAGGTGGTTCCCCTGCTGGTGATGGACAGCGAAAATATCAGCATCAACCGTTTATCCGTGGATTACGAACGGTCCTGGTGCACGGAGGCGCGCGTCGTGAAGACGGATGACCGGTTTACGGAAGTGGAAATAGACAAAAAGGCCTACCCTTACGAAATCCGGAACAACAGGTTCGTTTTCCAGGGGAAAGGCTGGGAAGAAGGGATGGGACACTGCATGGCTTTTGAGAAGGGGACGGGACATATTATCGCCAATACATCGGACATCGGCTGGAACGGGCATGTGGAGCCGCTGGGCGGAAGCCGTCTCCGGCTGGACTGGAACCTCAGGCAGAAGGGAATCAAGCCGGGGGATACGCTGGTGCTGCGGAATTACAACCGTCCCCATCCGGGATGCGTGGTGTACCGGGCGCGGAAAACATCACTGAATGACGTATCTCTGCACCAGAGCTCAGGCATGGCCCTGCTGGTCCAGCGGTCGGAGGACTTTCACATGAAAGGCGGCGGAGTCATGGTCAGGAAAGGCACGGGGCGCGTGCACACCGCCGGAGCGGACGCGACCCATTTTTCCAATACCCGGGGCGGAATCGTGGTGGAGAAAGCCCTGTTCGAAGGGATGATGGATGACGCCATCAATGTCCATTCCACCTGCCTGGGCGTGATGGAAGTAGTGGACAGCCATACCCTGAAGTGCAAATACATGCATCGGCAGGCGGTGGGGTTTGAGGTGTTTCTTCCCGGTGAAAAAATCCGTTTCATCAACGGTCCTACGCTGGAACCCGGCGGAACGGCCACCGTGAAAACGGCAGTGAAAAAGAATTCCGCGGAATTGGTGATTACGGTGGAAGAGCCGCTCCCCTCCTCCGTCAGGGCCGGGGATGCCGTGGAGAATGCGGATTTTTACCCTTCCGTGGTTTTCCGCAACAATATCGTCCGCAACAACCGTGCCAGAGGATCTCTTTTTACAACGCCGGAGAGAGTGCTGGTGGAGGGCAATTTGTTTGACCATTCCTCCGGCTCCGCCATTCTATTGGCAGGGGATGCCCAGGGGTGGTATGAAAGCGGCGCCTGCCATGAAGTGGTGATCCGCAAAAATACATTCATTAACAACCTGACCTCGCGTTACCAGTTTACGAATGCCATTATTTCCATTTACCCGGAAGTCAAGCAGCTGGACAGGCAGAGGGATTACTATCATCGCAATGTGCTGATAGAAAATAATGTTTTCAAGACGTTCGATGTGCCGCTGCTGTTCGCCATTTCCACGGACAACCTCAAGTTCATCAATAATAAGGTCATTTACAATGACGAGTTTAAGGGATGGGGGCAGAAACCTTTCCAATTCAGAAGATGCGCCAATATTCTGATTAAAGATAACAAGGTGCTGCCTCCCCGCACATGGACCCTTGAGGACTGCAAGCTGGAAAATACCCCATCAGATCAGGTCCGCTTTGGTGGATAAGTTTTTTATTTTACGCAATATCCGTATAAACAACATTTTTTTGCGGATTGTATATCCGGTGGCAACATATTTTTCTAAGATAAAAACATCAATAACTTTTCAAAGTTGCAGAGATAAGAAGAAAAAACAAATCTATTTTCATATTTATCTATTGATATTCATATGGATATGTGATTTCTTCCTGTAAAAAAGCAGGCGGCGGATATACAATCCGCTATGTTGCCTTGCACTATGTGCAGGGGACAAAAGAGGGCGCCGGAAGGCAATGACGGGGGCATCAAATATTGGTGGATTTTACCTTTTTTGTCTTTCTTTTTTTCCCTGAATAACCAAAGTTTTTGGATTGATGAATGTTGTACTGCATTGTGCGCCATGCAGCAGGGAATGGAGGGATGTTGGAAGAAGATTTGTGAAATTGGCGGTAGCGATGCTCAAATGGCCTTTTATTACTACCTTTTATTTTTGTGGCATCATCTGACGGGTGCGGAGTCTGAATGGATGCTGAGGTTATTTAATATATTTTGGGTATTTTTATCATCCTGGTTTTTCAGAAAGGAACCAAAGGCGCTGGTGATTCTTTTGATTTCACCGTTTTTTGTTTATTATTCTAACGAGTTGCGGCCCTATATGTTGCAGATAGCGGCCTCTTGCGCTGTCTCCATGTTGTTTTGGCAGGTTAGCCGGGGAGAACCGGTAAAATTCCATGTCTTTTTTGGTTCTCTGTTTTTTTTATGTCTTACAAGCCTGACAGGGGTTGTATGGGCGCTCGGTTTTGCCGCGGCATTCATGGTCATGGCATTCCGGCAGTTTGGAGGGCGGAGGTTTCGGCGAGCCCTGCTCTGGTGGATTTTTCCATTTTCCGGGTTGGGAGCATATTATCTTTACACTCTTTTCTTGGGCGCCCGTGCGGTTTCCATATCTTCCTCCTGGATAGTCAATGCATGCGCTTCCATGTACGAGTTATCGGGATTGGCCGGCATGGGGCCTTCCCGTCTAGAATTGAGGATGTGCATGACTCCTGATGCTTTATGGAATATGAACGGATTGGGGGCAGGGATGATCTCCGGCGCCATTCTTCTGGCCGGTTCTGCCTGCGGCATCATTTTGTGGAATAAGCGGGCTGAGAGGCCCTTGGTTCCTGCTTTGCTGGTGTTGATATTGTTTCCAGGGGCCGTATTCCTTTATGGAACGGAAATGATGGATTTCCGTTTTTCCGGACGGCATTGCGCGCCGTTATTGCCTGTATTGTGTCTGGCCTGGTCCCTGGTGGCGTCATGGGATTGGTCGTTCCCCAGGATTGCCCAAACTATCCTGTTCCTATTAATGATGATTGTTTGGGCGGTGAGCGATATTCGTATTCGTTGCAATGATTTGTATGGCCGTGAAGATTTCCGCTCTGCGGTATCTTATTGCAAATTATTGCAGAGCAGTCATGTTGACATTTTACTTTTATGCAATGGAGCCGGAAAGGAGTTTTATGGATGGATTCCCGGCCCGTTAAAGGACAAATGGTCTGATTATAAGGTGATCGTAGTTTCCCGGCCATCCGATTATGCTGCTTTTCTCCAGTCCATAGAGTCTTCCGGCAAGTATGAACGTTCCGAATTATGCCGGGGGTTTGTCGTCTATCGGCGGGGTGGAATCTCCCAACGAGAGGGGTATTGATGTTTTTGCTGTTGTTTCAACATTTTGAGAAGAGACAGTGTCATTATAGAAATGATGGATATTTCTTCCCGCCTGGTCAAAAGATGCAGGAAATTTATTGAACCGTACCGGGTGACGGACGGCAGGGGATTCAAGTTGTCCCGCTATGATCCCGGCGATCTCGGCAAGCTGGGCAAAGACAGCAAGAAAGAGGCTGTGGATAAGCTGGAAAAGGGCATCGAATTGCTGGAGCAGCTTCAGGAAGTATTGTATGCCAGCGAGTCTCATGCGCTGCTGGTGGTGCTGCAGGCGATGGACAGCGCGGGAAAGGATGGCATTGTGAAGCATGTGATGGGAGGCGTCAATCCGCAAGGGTGCGTAGTCAGCAGCTTCAAGCAGCCTTCCACGCTGGAACGGAGCCATGATTTTCTGTGGAGGTGCGTAGCGCGCCTCCCCAGGCGGGGGATGATTGGCATTTTCAACCGTTCCTATTATGAAGAAGTCCTTAGCGTGCGCGTGCATCCGGAGTTTCTGGCCGGAGAGGGATTTAATCCCTCCCATGCCAAGAGTGCTTTCTGGGAGGAGAGGTTCAGATCCATCAATAACCTGGAACGCCACCTGCTCGCCAACAGGACGAGCATTGTGAAAATATTCCTCAACCTTTCCCCAGAGGAACAGAGAAAGCGCCTTTTGGCACGGCTGGATACTCCGGACAAAAATTGGAAGTTTTCTGAAGGGGATATTCACGAACGCGAATTCTGGGACCAGTACCAGAAAGCGTATGAGGAGATGATACGCCATACTTCTTCCCGGGAGGCTCCATGGTATGTGGTGCCGGCGGACAACAAATGGTATTCCCGGCTCGTCTGCTTGTGCGCCATTGTGGAGGCCCTGGCGGAGATGAGGCTGGAATATCCGAAGGTTTCCGGGGAATTGAAGGAGTTCTTTCCCAAATTCCGGGAGGAACTGGAACGCCCCCTGTCCAGGGGCGGGGATTAGAGCGGCATTCGGAAACGCGGAGAGAAAAACGGCGCGTCAGAGGGAGATTGCCCTCCTTCTGCTGCGCCGGCGCATTCCGTGCCATTGGGGCAGGCTCCGTTTCCGTCAGCGTCTGCGTTCCCAGGATTGCACCTTGCCGTTGATGAAAAGCACGTATCCGGTGTTTACCGGCACATAGGTGACATCATTGTAATAAGGATAATAGGGACGGTAGAAGCCCGGCCCCCAGTAGGGACCGCCCCAGTAGGGGCCGGCCCAGAAAGAGGGGGGAGGGGTGTAAACCGGCTGGAGGGAGGAATAAATCCAGCGGGTGGCGGATTTCCCGTTAAGGTGGCCTTCCGCTACGGCGGAGGGGTCCCCCCAGGCCAGGAAAACGGCCGGCGGAGACATTCCTTCAGCAATTTGTCCGGATTCCACCAGTGTTTTCTGGCTGGGCGGGAGGGAATTGAAAAGGGCCGGGTTTTTCTGGATGCGCGATGCCGGGGTGGACACGCAGGAAGCAAGGCACAGAGCGGCGGACAGGGTAGTGAAAAGTAACTTCCAACTCATGATGTACATACGGATAACACTCACTTTGACTCTTGCCAAGGGTCTTTTGTTGAGTAAAATGTACGAACACGTTATGAAAGCGCTCCGCAATCTGGCTTTAGCTCTGATGGTTCCCGTTCTGGCTTCTTCCCTGTCCGCAGCGGAAAAGCCGGAAATAGTTGACGAATATCTCCCGGTCGGCAAAATGGCGGAAGCCGCCGCCGTCAGCGTTGTGCTTGATGAAAGCCTGCAGCCGTTTATGGAAAAGATAGACGGCGTTTTCGCCTCCCTGCCCGACAAGGACAAAAAGGAGCTTGTCGGCCAGATTGTCCCCGGCCAGCCCGTTCCTTATGATGAGCGCCTGGGCTGGACCAAAGACGAATATGCCAAGTACCTGGAGTGCTGGAAGCTGAAGCAGGTGCAGGAAGTGGCCCCTGTGGCCCTGGGTATTTTCGCCTCGGGGGAACGGAATATCTGGGATTTGGCTGCTGTGGCGCAGCAGGGGCCGCTGCCGATGAGCACGCTGAAGTATGATTCCAGCACCAAGTCATGGATTTCTCCCAACGGAACCCTGACCCTGAAAGGGGACGTGTCCTATGACGAGCTGAATGTATACGGCGCATGGAGCGGCAAGGAATGGACAATGGAAAAGAAAACCATTCTTTCCACCCTGACGGAGACTATCATTGCGGGCAAGACCAAGGACGGCAAGTATGCCTATTTCGTTTACAACATGTCTGAAAAGAACCCGGACAACGTTGCCATTGCCAACCAGTCCATCGTTCTGCGTGTTCCCGTCACCCGCATCGCGGGTGACCCTTTGCTGGAAAAGGCCAAGGCCAAGGCCCGCCAGTAGGGATATGATGTTCCTTTCATTTCCGGTAAGACAACAATGCGTATCATCAGCGGAAAGGCCGGCGGCATAACCCTGTCTGTTCCCAAAGGGGAGGTTCGTCCCACGACAGACCGGGTCAGGGAAGCCGTTTTTTCCATCCTGAACCCGCTGATGGACCAGGCCGACGTGCTGGATTTATTTGCCGGGTCCGGCGCTTTCGGCCTGGAGGCCCTCAGCCGTGGGGCCGGAAACGCCCGCATGGTGGATTTTTCCCGTCTCTCCTGCGCGGCGGCCAGGGCCAATCTCGTCAAGACGGGCTTGGAAGGCGGAACTGTCATCCAGGGAGATGCCGTCCAGTTCGTGAAAAGGGAACTGCTGGCCGGCAGGAAGTACGATATTATTTTTGCAGATCCTCCTTATTGCAAGGGGCCGGCGGACCGCGACTTTATTGTTGAACTGGCGGAGGCCGGAGTTGCCGGACTATTGAAGAGTGGTGGCGTGTTTATTGCGGAAGTGCAGGAGGGCTGGGGTACCGGAAGGGAAGGCGCCGCGGAAATTGACGGCCTGAATCTGGTGGATACCCGCCGGTACGGGAAAAATATGCTGCTGTTCTACCAATTGCCTGAGAAGTAAGATGAAAGCCTTCCTGTTTTCCCTCTGTTACAATATCCTGTATACCGTCGGGTGGTTGGTAACGCTGCCTTCCTATCTGCTTAAGCAGAAGAGGAGAGGCGGATTCGGCACGGGGCTTCTGGAGCGTTTCGGGCTGTACCGGGTCTCCTATAACCGGGAGCCGAAAGGGGTGTTATATGTGCATGCCGTGAGCGTGGGTGAAGTGGTGCTGGCTCTCAAGTTTCTCCGGGCGTGGCTCCGGGAACGCGGAGGTTCCGCCGTGCTGGCCACCAGTACGGCTACGGGGCATGCTACGGCGGTGAGTGCGCAGATTCCCGGCGTGCGCGTGATTTACGCCCCCTTTGACCTTCTGGGTCTGCCGGGGAGGTGTTTTGACCGTTTTGAACCGGAGGCCATTGTCCTGGTGGAGGCTGAGTTGTGGCCGAATTTTGCCCGTGCAGCCAAGGTGCGCGGCATACCCATGGCGATGATTAATGCCCGCATGTCCGCCAGGTCCGAGAGCCGCTACCGCGCATTTAAATGGATTTCAAAGTATTATTTTTCCTTCCTTGACGCGATGGGCGTACAGGACAAGGGGGATGTCCGGAGGTTTGAATCCGTGGGCGTGCGTTCCTCCATCATCCACGTGACGGGAAGCATCAAATTTGACCAGCAAATGGCGGAACGCAGGGAGGCTAATGCGGAGTTTGCCTCCATTTTGGACAAACTGAAACGCGGCAAGCCTGTAGTGCTGGCCGCCAGCACGCATGACGGGGAGGAAGTTCTGATCGCAGAAGCGGCGCGCAAGGCGGGAGGCTTCCCCCTGATCGTGCCCAGGCATGCGGAACGCCGCCATGCCGTGGTGCGGGAACTGGAGGCCCAGGGCTGGCAGTGCGTGCTGCGGACTGATGGCGAGATTCCGGAAACCCTGAAAGATCATGTTTGCTACATCGCGGATACGACAGGGGAATTGAGGGACTGGACCGCTCTGGCGGATGTAGCCGTGATCGGAAAAAGCTTTTTGGCGGACGGTGGACAGAATCCGGCTGAAGCCGTCGCCTGTGGTGTGCCCGTGCTGACGGGGCCTCATATGGAAAATTTCGATGCACTGGTTCAGCTGCTTGAAGGAGTGGACGGAATTGCCAGATGTGATGAAAACCGCTTGGCGGACGTGCTCAAGGAGATGCTGGACAACCCCCTGCTGGCTCATGCCCAGTCTTCCCGCGCCCAGGTGGCGTTGAAGGCCCATTTCGGCGCTACCGCCCGGACCATTCGCATGATCTGCATCATGCTCAAGATTCCTGTTTGATATCGGGGGCTTTTTGCCCCCGGGGTTCCGGCCTGGAATGGGGAGGAAGGGCGAAGACTTCCCCCTGCGGAGCATCAATGATGATGTCAAAATGCTGGAAAGTATCCACGCCGATCTGGTATCGGCCCCCTGTTCCCGTTACGGCGAAGGAAAGGCCGTCCATTTGGAAGTCCGGTCCCATGCGGAGCGTGGAGGGGATACCCAGTTTCATGACAGTACAGTCCCCATTGTGTCCGTTAATGTCGGTCGCCTTGGTGGTGAGCTGATTGCCGTTCGGATCCGCGGGCCACTGTTTCAGCGGGGCCATGGAAAGAGAAGAGCCGGAGTCAAGAGCCAGCGGGAAAGTGTCTCCTCCCCGGGAACAGCGGATGTAAAAAATTCCGGAAGGATCACGTTCCACATCCAGCGGTTTCATGTGTTGGGGGAAGCGGGAGCGTTCCAGAAACTGCAGGGAAGCATTCCTGACGGACAGCAGGAACGGAGAGAACCCCAGGTAGTTGATGCCCAGGATGCCGTCTATCTTCACCTGCATGTCCTTTTGCAGGGGAGTAAGATCCAGGGCAAGGCCGAAGAAGTTTTTAATATGAAGCCCGCCCATGGAGAAGGACCGCATGGCAAATAGCCGTGGTGCGGCACGGACGTTGGAACCGGGGGCGATTTGAACGTCTTCAAGCGGCAGGCCGGGAAAATTCTTTTTGATGAATTTGATGTCAAATGTGGTGTGGGAGGCCGCCGTGTCCACAATAAGATTGCATGGGACTCCATTGACAGTGCATTGCGCTACAAGAAGCTTGCTGTGGGCATCCCTCTCCAGCTTTACGGGCTTCAGGTCAGTAATGGACACGGCGGGACCGCCTTGAGCAGGAACCGGCTGTTCTTCTGCGGATAAGGGAAGCGCCCCCAATGCCAGAAGAGCCAGGAAAGTTCGGATGAGGCTGCGTGAAAATAGCATTCTTCACCATTAGGTGCGTTTTTGCAGTTTGACAAGCCAATTTTGACGGTGAATCAGTCATGGCTACGGTGGTTGGGTTTGTGGCGGCGTTCCAGTTCCACGCGGTCTTCATAATTCCGGGCCTGCACTTTCCGGTCTCTTTTTCCGGCCCGTTCCACGTTCATTTGCCTTTTTTTCTGACGTTTGGCAAGCCGGGCGATTTCATTTTCCAAATTCAGGAAGTTTAAGTACCGCTCCTTGTCCAGCTTCCCCTCGTCCACGGCTTTCCTGATGGCGCAGCCGGAATCTTTACCGTGGCTGCAATCCGCAAATTTGCATTCATGGGCCAGCTCCGTCAAATCCGCAAAGCTTTCACGGAGGGTATGTTCATCAGTCCACATCTGGATTTCCCGTATGCCGGGGTTGTCAATCAGCAAACCTCCATGCTTGAGGAGCACCAGCTCCCGCGCCACTGTCGTATGGCGCCCTTTGCCGGTTACTTCATTGACTTCACCCGTCCAGAGCCATTCATCCCCTAGCAGGGTATTGACCAGGGTGGATTTTCCAACGCCTGAGGAGCCGACGATGCAGATGGTTTTTCCCTTGGAGAGGCATTTGCGGAATTCCGTGATTCCCCTGTTGTGCAGGGCGCTGATGCTGATTATGGCGCATTCCGGGGAGAGCTCCCGCAGAATCTGCATGGCTTTTTCCACTTCCTCCCTGGAAAAAAGATCCGTTTTGTTAAGCAGGATGAGAGGAGATGCTCCGCTGCGGCGGATGAGTGTAAAGTAGCGCTCCATGCGCCTGGGGTTGAAGTCCGTTCCCGGCTCCGTCACTACGGCCACGATATCCACATTGGTTCCCAATACCTGTTCCGCGCTGCTTTTCCCAGGAGCTTTGCGGGAAAAACAGGTCTGGCGCGGGAGAATGGAGCGTATGACGGCTTCGTCTCCCGCTTCTCCCGGATCAATCGCCACCCAGTCTCCAACAGCGGGCAGTTCCGCATCCGTTGCCGCATCATGCCAGAGTTTGCCGCTGACGACGGCGTCCACATCTTCCCCGCCGTCCAGAAGAGCAGTGAAGTTGATTTTTGTTTCCCGGATAAGACGCCCCGGCATCCAGCCTGGTTTGGCAACGGCGTCGAAAGCGCGTTGAAAGTGGTCGTTCCAGCCTAAATCCTGAAGAGTGACGGGCATGAAAATGGAAAATGTAGTTTTGGGAAAGGCCGCCGGCATTTACATGCCGACATCGGATCGTGGGGCAAACCTTCTTCCGGTTCAAGCGTGGAACGGGTCTGCCGTGCGCCATGACGGAGCTTTTCCCTGTGCGAGACGGCATGCGCGCTCAATGATTTGAAAGGCAATTTGCGTTTTAGGCGCTTTTTCCAAAAGCTCCGTCCGGTCCGGGTAAACGAGCAGCACTTCATTTTCAGAGGAGTTAAAACCAATGTCACTGCGGGAAACGTCGTTGGCCACAATCATGTCGCACCGCTTGCGTTCCAGTTTGCCGCGCGCGTAATTTTCCACGTCATGGGTTTCCGCCGCGAAGCCTACCAGAATGCCTCTGAAGCCGAATTCCGCGCGCATGGAGCCAAGAATATCCGCAGTACGTTCCAGTTCCAAAATCATGCGCTCCCCCGTTTTCTTGATTTTGCGGTCCGGAACGGAAACGGGGCGATAATCCGCTACGGCGGCGCTGAGGATGGCGGCGTCGGCGTAGGGAGCCTGGTTTTTGACAGCATCATACATTTCCCGTGCACATTCAACCGGCAGGAAGTCCACGCCGTGCGGGATGTCCAGGGAAGTGGGGCCGGAGATGAGAAGGACGCTGTGGCCTTCGTGAACAGCCGCTTCCGCCAGGCAATACCCCATTTTTCCGGAGGAGTGGTTGGTGAGGTATCTGACGGGGTCAATAGCTTCCCTGGTGGGGCCTGCCGTGATAAGAAAACGCATGAGAGGCATTATGCGGAATCACGGGTAAAAGTGAAGAGTGATCTTGTGCAGCTGCGCATTATGTTCCGGCTTGACTCCTTCCCGCGATTGGGGGAGTTATGAAGGCGTGATTTATTGGGATAATAACGCTACCACACCGCTGGCCCCGGAGGTTTACGAGGCCATGGAGCCGTTTTTAAAAGAACGGTTTTTCAACCCGTCCGCTGGTTACGGCTGTGCCAGACATGTGCGTGAGGCGGTGGAGGAGGCCCGTGCGGCCGTTGCCGCCCTGTTGGGCGCATTTCCTTCGGAAATTGTATTTACTTCCGGCGGAACGGAGGCGTCTAATATGGCTTTCCGCCAGATGGCCGGGGAGCGGGAGGGAGGGATAGGCGTTTTGTCCACGGACCATGACGCCTCCTTGAAGACGGCCCTGGCCCTGGGCAGCGGCTGTGTCTGCCCTGTGGACAGGGAAGGGCGAGCGGTTCCGGAAAAATGGGAGTCCATGTGCGCAGGGGGCGTGTCCGGCGTTTCTTTTGCCTGGGCCAATAATGAGACAGGCGCATTGCAGGATGCGGCGGTTTTGTGTTCCTCCGCCGGGAAACATGGAGTTCCCGTGCATTTGGATATAGTGCAGTGCGCCGGAAAAATTCCCGTGGATTTGCATGGAATGGAAGTGGATTATGCTTCCGTATCCGCACACAAATTCCATGGCCCCAAAGGGATTGGATGTCTGTACAGGAGAGCGGGGGCTCCTTTTTCCCCTTTGCTGTTCGGGGGGGGGCAGGAGTACGGTTTGAGGTCCGGCACGGAGAATGTTCCGGGAATCATTGGTTTTGGTGCGGCGGCGCGGGCGGCATTGAGGCACTTGGAGGAGGACGCCGGACGGCTGTCCCGGATGCGGGATTCTTTTGAGTCTCTCCTGCGGGCACAGGTGGGCGGCGTGACGGTGCATTCCGGCGGAACGGAACGTATTCCCAATACTTCCAATCTGGCGTTTGACGGATGTACGGCGGAAGCGCTGATGCTGTTGCTGGAACCTGCCGGCCTGCTGTGTTCGGCTGGGTCTGCCTGCCATACGCTGCAGCCGATGCCTTCCCACGTGCTGACGGCCATGGGATTGTCTGATGAGGCGGTACGTTCCTCCCTGCGTTTTTCCCTGTCTTTCATGACGACGCAGGAGGAGGTGGAACAGGCTGCCGCCCTGGTGGGCTCCGCCGTTCGGAAGGTGCGCGGCGTTCAGTCTTCGCGTACCGGCCCGGTGCTCGTGTACAGGCCAGAATGGAAGGGCTGAGAGGCTGGGGCGCTTTTACAGAAAGCCGTTTGTGTTCCATGACACCGGAGCTCAGTATCAGCGGCTCCCTCCCTATCAATGCTTTTACAGATGTTTATGAGGCGATTCTATTGCGGCAGAAATATATTGCGGATTTTTTGCTCATTCGCGAATCGACTTAAAATTTAAACGTGACGCCCATATTGACGTTGTGGCGCACTTTGTCCGAAACGTCCGCGGCATAGTCGGCATAGACGCTCCACTGTTCCGTGATGCTGTATCCGATGCCTGCGCCGAATACGCCAGCGTCCCTGTCCATTTTCCAGCCCCTTACCCTTATGAAGGAAGAGCCGAGCATGGCGTTTACTCCGTAGCGGTCGTCGCAAAATTCGTGCGTGTAGAACATTCTGCCCGTAAAGTAGAAGCCGTTTGAAAACGCGTAAGTGCCCTCGATTCCCACAAGCGACTTCACGCTTGTATAGTTTTCTGATTCCGCGCTCATGCGTTCTTCCCCGCTTTTTTCCGTGAACGACGGGTTCATCAGGAAGTCCGCGTTTACGCCGATTGTGGGTTTCAGGTAAAATCCGGTGTCGGCAAAAGGCTTCCACGCGTATCGAACGCCCGTGAAGACACCGATGAGGTTTGAATTCCAATCGGCTTTGCTTTTGTTCAGGATGTTCATCCTTTCGGCTTTGTTCATGCCGAAAGCATAGGTCGCGCCGAAGTACCAGTCAAAGTTGCCGAAGAACCGCCAGTCGGTGTAGGCGTTGACCGCAAGGCTTTGGGTTTCCGCCTTGCCGCAGTTGCCCTTGCCTGACGATTTTGCCTGAAAACCGCCGAAGCCGAAGCCCGCAAGAAACGTGTTACCCGCCGTGTATTCAAAATTCACCAAGCCGCCCGAAATATAGTCGCTCGACCCATCCATGTTTTCATCGCCGCCGTAGGTGGCAAACCTGTTTATGTTGCGGACGGTAATGCCTGAAAAACGCCCCCCCGAAACTTCCGTGCCGCTGCTTTTTGCGCCGAGGCCGTCGATTGCCGCGCTCGTGCGGTTGAGCGTGTCGAGGTGGATTATGTCGGCAAGATCCATGTTCATGCGCACGCTGTGCACTACCGACTGCGGAAGTATCGCACCCAGTGTGCCGCTTTTTACCATTGCGGCGAAATTACGTTTTTTGGTAACTGCCTCCTCGTTCGCCGCGTCGTCGCCGTCGATGTATTCAAGATCGTCGTAGGTTTTTGCCAACGCCTTTTCGAATTCGTTTGTCGCAACTGCTTCGGCAAGATAGGTGTTCTTCTTGATTTCGTAGCCGACATTGCTGCCGACGTTGACGTACTTCACGGTGATGTAGGTGTTTTCAAAAGGATCCAAGTCGCCGTCGATCATGCCCGAAATGTTGTTCGAGACGACGTCGTGCGTGCCTTTCAAGGCGGTTGCGGCGGTGAGGCTTCCCGAAGAGTCGTCGGTTGCGGAGAAACCGAAGATGTTGTCGTAGTGGTTGTTGATGGTGCCGCGCAAGCCCGCGCCCCCGAGTGTCCCCGCGCTGATTACGGTCGCGGCTGAAGAGTTTATGCCGAAGACGCTGTTTATCGTAAGTCTGTTCCCGCCCGCCGAAACTGAACCCGTGAGTGTTGCCGAACCTTCGTTTGACAGTATGAGGTCTGTCGTCGAAACGATGTCGCCGCTCACAGTTTTGCCGTCAAGCACATTGACATTCGTACCGCTTACGCGGATGTTGCCGACATCGCCGACGTTCAGTCCGTTAGTGACATTTGTTGCTGAGATGTCGCCAACGGCGTTGTTTACCGTCGCCGAATTAACCGAGTTGAACAAGACGTTGCCGTTTGCGTTTTCGATTGTCACCAAAACGGCGTTTGAAATGTTTGCTGATGTCTCGACTGTGTTGACTTTAATATACCCCGAATCCTCGCCCGACGTACCGATTTCGAGCGAACCCACTGATGCGGTAATGTTCAGGCCGGCAACCGAGTCGAATTTCATTTTGCCTGAAACCGTGCCGATTGTTGATTCTGCGGCAAGATGTTTACCCTCGATATTGCCGTTGACGACTACATTGCCTCCGTTGTTTAGCTCCATGCCGGCGTCCGCCATGAGGTCGCCGTTTATCGTCGCGCTGCCGTCGAATGTCAGATAGAGGTTTTTCGAGCGGATTGCCTGGGCGCTGGAGTTTTCGTTTGCAGCGATTGCCGAGATTTCCGAACCATCAAGCATTTTTAAGTGAAGCTCGTTTTCCGCCCAAATTCCGTAGGCGTTGGAGTTTTCGCTTGAGGATAGGATTCTGCCGCCGAGGGTGATGTCAGCGTTGTCGGCGAAAATACCGTTTGCCAATCCGTTTTCAGACGAAACCGTAATGTTGCCTATGATGTTTTCATTTTGGCCCGATTTTGTAATGGAGTTTGCAAAGATACCCGTGGCATCTGCGCCGCCTGAAACCTCCAAATTATCTATCCTGATGTTTTCGAGGTTTCCGGCTGTGGAAACAGGGTTATCTCTGCCTGGCGCGGCGATTATGCCTGCTGCGTTGCCGCTGATTCCCGCGCTTACTTGCATATCGGATATGGTGAGGTTGCGGCCGCCTTCCGTCAGATGGATACCGGTTGCATTGGTGTACCCCTTTACTGTGATTGCATTTGCTGTCAAATCGCGCTTGACGCTTTTTGCGTATATACCCGTTGCTTCACCCTGCGTGCTGCCCGAAGTGATTGTGCTTTCGATGTCGAGTTCGCCCACGGAAAGCGAGTAGATGTCGCCCGCAGCAGAGGGGTCCTTGGCCGCGTTTTTACCAACTTTTACACCGAAGGCGTCTTTTGCTGTCACGTAAATTTGGCCCGAATAGTTATTTTTGAGCGAAACGTCGTCGCTGCCGAGCTGGTTGGCCAGCATACCTATCCCCGTGCCTTGTTTTGCATTGATTGTAAGTGAACCCGAAATCGTCATCGCCTGCCCGTCAGAACTGCTCGACGTGTTCACACCCACGATGTAGGAGTCGTCGCCGATTGTTTTTGCGGAATTCCCGTCCACAGTGTAAATTCCCGAAATTTCGAGGTCTGTAATTTGACCGCTGGTCTTGATGAGTCCGAAATCTTTATTAGTCTCGATAGAGGAAACGTTCCCGAAGCTATAATATCCACTTCCGCCCAGAACGCCTGAAGAACCTGTGGTTGTCTTGTTGTCCCACAAATACGAGCTTGCACTTACAGTGCCGTTTGTGCATTTTATGTTGCCTTGGTTTTCGATTCTGATTGTGTTGGTGAGGCGGTTCCCGTATAGTTCAAGACTGGATTGGGAATCCAAAATAAGGATTAACCCCGTGCCGCCTTTATCAAAGTCCCCCGATGCGCCCAAACGCGAATTTTCTAATTTCAGCGTCGTGTTGTTTCCCTCAGAAGTCGGCTCCACATATTTAATGCGGATCGAATCGGGAGATGTCCAAACATCTTTTAAGATAATTTCTTTTGTGTCTCCGAATATTTCCGAAGTCCCAGGGACTGTGCTCCCGGGGGTTATTGGTCCTTCCAGAGTAATGCGGTCGGCAACCGTATTGCCCTTGCCTGTTATCACAAGCGTTTCAGAGGAGGAATCGTAGTTGTATGTTTGGGCGCAGGCAATACCAGCTGTCGCCAACAGGGAAGCAGCAATCTTTTCCATGTTTATTGCAGAAAATCTATGGTGTTTTTCGTTTATTTATACAATTCTGAAACAAGCCTACCTTTACTCATTTCCAAATACTAAATAAGCGATTTTTCTTTTCAGATAAATTCAGGGGATGGTCAAGTATAAACTGTTATCAGCTCAAAAATGGTGTGACCGGCCATAAATCACGGTAAGGGTGCATCCCTAAGTAATCGTAAGGGGCATGGATGTGCAGGGACGGCGGCCGTGTTGTCGGGTTTGCCTGCCTGGTGGGGGAAGGGGAACAAGCCGCTCTGTTTGTGGCGCCGGAGCGCCAGTGTGAAGGAATAGGCACAGCGTTGCCGGATTGGGTGAAGGAACAAGCAAGGGAATGCTGACGGTAGGGGCCTATGAAGAGAATGCCCGCGCCCGCGCATTCTATCGGCGCGGAGGGTTTGAAGAAATCGGCTCCAGGGAAGATGAGCTGACGGGAAGCCGGGAGTACTGGACGGAATGGAAAGGAGAGAGTATATGATCATCATAAAAAAGGCGGAAGTTCCGATGAACTTCCGCCCCCTGTAAAGCAGGCCGGCGTCAGGCGAGTTCCACCTTGACGCCGCTCTTTTCAATCTGGTCGGCCATTTCCGGAGAAAGGGCCTCATCAGTGATGAGCATGGAAACCTGGGAGGGCGCAACGGTATAGAATGCCGGGTTGTTCGCTACGCTGGTGGAAGGCATGGCGATGATTACCTTGGCATCCGCGGGGATGACGCTCTTGATGAATTCGGATTGCAGCATGTTCTTGTATCCGGCGCCATGCTTGGGGGAGTAGCAGTCCGGCGTCAGCACGACCATGTCAATGCTCAGGGATCCGGCGGCCTTGGCGGCGTCCTGCCCTACATAGACCAGGGCTTCACGGTCGAAGTGCCCGCCCGTGCAATAGAAACTCAGGTTCGGAATGCCTTCAAGCCGGGTCAGCAACGTGGGGTTGTTGGAAACCACATGCGTATCCTTGGAATTGATGTGGTTGCATATTTGGTAGCCCATGGTGCTGCTGTCAATGAACATAACCACGGAAGCGGGAATATTCTGAACGGTTTTTTTTGCAATCCTGATAGACACATCGTCTTGAGTGACAATGTCTTCATGGAGGGATTTATGAGTAAGCGCCAGAGCGCCGCCGTGGACGCGCTTGAGGAAGCCGCGTTTTTCAAGGTTAATCAAATCATTGCGGACCGTTTCATCCGTGACCTTCATCTGTTTGGCCAGAGCGATGGTCCTTGCAGCTCCATGTTCAGCCAGCGTTTTCAGAATGAACTCCTTGCGTTGGGATGCTAAATACATTTGATTTTGTTTTTCTATGTAGAATGTTTACACGTTCTAGGCGTTAAGTTGTTTTCTAACAATTTTTCACTGGAACAGTCAAGCGTTAGAAATTCTAAGTTTTGATTGTTATTGTGAATAATGCAGATTTTATAATGGTGTGACAACTGAATACCGAGAAATGTACAAAAATAATTTCAAGATGCACAAATTTGTTATCGTTATGACAGATTTTATCAATCTGGAATGATGATGGAGGCAGGATCAAAGTTGGGAGTGGGGAGCGAAAGCTGGAGATGGCGCAGTTTTTCTACCATCAGACGGGCGACAACCAGATTTCTGTACCATTTCCGGTCTGCCGGGATGATGTACCAGGGAGCTTCCGGAGTAGACGTTTTTTCAATGAGATCCTGGTAGGCTGTCTGGAATTCATCCCAACGATTCCGGTCATCCAGGTCATCCATGCAGAATTTCCAAAGTTTATCCGGGTCCTGAAGTCTGGATTCCAGCCGTTTTTTCTGTTCTTCCTTGGAGATGTTCAGGAATAGCTTGATGATGACGGTTCCTTCTTCCGCAAGCATGGATTCAAAGTCGAGGACATGCTTGTAGCGGCGTTTCCAGACTGGGTCCGGGAAGATTTTTTTCACGCGGACGGCAATGATATCTTCGTAATGGGAACGGTTGAAGATGGCGATCTGCCCTTTGGCGGGGACTTCCTTGTGAACGCGCCACAGGAAATCGTGGTCCAGTTCCTCAGTAGTGGGTTTTTTGAAGGGGACTACGTGCAGCCCCTGCGGATCCACCCGGGAGAAGACATGCTTGACGCAGCCGTCCTTGCCCCCTGCATCCATGGCCTGAAGAATAACCAGAATTTTGTGCTTGTGCTGGGCAAAAAGTTTTTTTTGCAGTTCCTGCAGTTCTTCCCTCAGTTTGTCGAATTCAATCAGGGATTCTTCCTTGGTTCCGGAGAAGAGAGATTTGTCATCCGGAGAATAATCCTTTAAACGCAGTTTTTTGCCCGGAGGCACCAGGTAACGGTTCATCGTACGCGAAGTTAGTGTTGAAGATGAGGGTGAGGAGGGGGAAGATGTTTTCACAGCGGCATGTTTGGAAGGAAAGCCGGGCCCGAAGAATTGCTGAAGGGCGTTTTTGATGACTTTCCTTTTGAATTTGGGGAACATTTCCAGTTTGAGATTCTGGAGGGGAATCCATTTCGTTTTTGAAAATTCGGGGCTGCGGTGCAAATCCGTTTTAGGGCGTCTGGTTTTGCAGCGCACAAGAAAGTAGGTTTGTTCCTGGCCTATCCAGCGCGTAACTTTACGGTTGCCGGAAGGGTATTTGTAACGCAGGCCGGGCAGGCGGCTGACAATGGTGTATTCCGTGGGGCGCAGGCCCACTTCCTCCCATACCTCCCGCGCAAGAGTCTGTTCAATGCTTTCGTGTTTAATGACGCCTCCCTGCGGAAAGTGCCAGTACGGGTTGTGGCCGCTGTCCTTGCCCAGCAATACGCAGCCTTCAGCGTCCATGATGATGGCTGCTGCGTTGAGTCTCCAGTTTTTTGCTGTGGGGGGGGTATCCATGGCAGGAGGAAAGGCTTCTTAATCCGCAGTTTGATCCGGTGTTGCCGGCTTTCCGTTTTCCGGCGCGGAGGCTTCCGGTTCATCCTGCCAAATGAAATGTTCCAGCTGGATGCGGCGCGCGTAAGCCGCTGCTTCCCTGGCTCTGGGGCCGGAAGTCTGCGCCAGTTTTTTTGCCAGCGCCAGGGCTCCGTCCCAGTCCTGAAGCTGGCCCAGCAGGCGGATGGAGGCGAAGCCGGCGTTGTAGAACCAGTGCCAGTCCCTGCGTTTGTTGGCGGAACTTCCGCTGGGCGTATGGGCCAGAATGGAGGCATAGTCATCCAGCGCCTTTTTTTGTTCGTTCATCCGTTCATAGAACTGGGCCCGCTGGGTCAGAGCCTTGAATTTCCAGGCCAGTCCCAGGTTGGGTGTGTCCAGGATCTCCGTACAGAGGTTGATGGCCCTGCGAAGAGTGTCCGAATGGGCATCTTCCTTAGCTACCCAGGCATCCGCCTGGATGGAGAGGGCCAGCAGGCGCATGTAGCGCGGCAATGGGGAGGAAAGCAGGTTTTCCAGGGCGGCGATGCATTGGTCCGCTTTCCCCATGCGCAGCAGAACGGAGGCTTCTTCTATTCTGGCAGGCTGGGCGAAGGGGGTGTCCCCCGCGCCCAGGGTTTTGAAGATGTTCAGGGCGGCGTTCAGCGTGCTGCCGGCATTGCTTTGCTGGGCGGCTTTTCCTGCCAGAAAGAGGGCTGCCGCCTGAAGAGGGCTGTCAGGATATTTGGAGGGAAAGGGCTGTAGGACAAGCTGCGCTTCATGGAAGTCTCCGTTTTTGTACAGAAGCTCTCCCAGTTTGAGGTAAAGCATATCCGCCTGTTTGCCTTCCGAATCCAGGGCAATGGCTCGTCGGCAGGACTGAATGGCGCTGGGCCATTCCTGCCGGCTTTCCTCCTCCAGAATATTCAGCCGCGCCAGCTGCATGGTCTGTTCCGGAGACAACTGCTCTTTTTCCAACAGGGGAAGGATAGCCTGCACGGTTTCCAGGTCCGGAGGGTTGAGATTCAGGGCTACTTCCGCCTGGTCCAGCCGCGCCTGGGTTTTCAGGGCCGGAGTTTCCGCCAGAGTTATGAAATTTGCCAGCAATTCGGCAGCCTGAGGGGCCATCCTTTTAGCGGCGTAATGGGCCTGTTCAAAGAGGATGCTCTCCCGGAGCCGGGAAGAGTCTGCGGCTTCCTTGATGAGAGCGGCGGCTCCGGAGGCGTCATTGGCGTTCAGGGCGGCCAGGTTTTCATTGAACAGGGCGTTTTCCGCCGTTGTTTCCGAAGCGCGGCGGGCCGCTTCCCGGAAAAGTTTCTGCGCCAGGGAGTAGTCTTTTTTGAGGAAAGCCAGGGCTCCCTGTTGAAAGACGAGGTCAGGGGATGAACCGGGATATTTGGAAATAAGACGTTCCGCATCCTGCAGACGGTTTTTATCCAGCAGAACAGTAATGGTATTCAGAGAAAGAATTTGAACGGGAAGGCTCTGTGGATATTTGGAGAGCCCTTCTTCCGCCATTTTGACGGCGCCTGACAGGTCATCTTTTTCCAGAAGAAGGCTTCCCATGGCATACATGGCCGCCGGCTGGCGGGATGCATCCCTGGCTTTTACCCAGCCGTTGAGTTTTTCCAGAGCCTGGGGATTGGTTTGAAAGATGTCTTCCTCCAGCAGAATGTTGAAGGCGTCCATCAGCAAGGCGGATTCCGCTTTGCCGCCAATGAACGCCAACAGGCGTTCCTCCGCCGTTCCGGCGGTGTGCGGAGCTTCCTCTTCCTGAGGCTGGTACCGCGTTTCCTCTTCCGCCTGTTCCGGATTGCTTTTTTCACGGGCTATTTCCGCCCTGGCAAGAGCCAGGCGGCTCAGATCACGGATTTTTTCCGGATAGGACTTGTTGTCCATAACGGCGGAGAAGGTTTTGATGGCCTGGTCCAGATTTCCCTGTTTGCTGGCCAGCTTGCCTTCTATGAGTTCGGTGTATGAACGGATGAGCCGGTTGCTGTCCGTCCCGGCTTCCGTTTCCGTTTTGAGTTGTTCAAGAATAGCGGCGGCGTCCTGGTAACATTCCTGATTCACCAGCACATCCGCCAGAAGAAGGCATGCGGGGCGGGAGACGGCGGGGGATTCCGCCTGCCCCAGCCTGCTGAGGGTTTCCAGTAAAAGCTGCCGGTCCTGAAGCTGGCGCGCAAGCTGGGCTTTCAATTGAAGCCCGTAGAGGGAAAGCGGATCCGTTTCCGGGATAGCGGTAAGTTTTTCCAAGGCTTTGGTAAAGGAGCCTTTATTGAAGAGGCCCACTGCCGTCCAGTAGGATTTCATGGGAGAGTCCGACAGTTGCTCCCAGGCGTTCAGTCCTTCTTCCGTTTTTTTGGCGCGGATCAGGGCTTCTGCCAGAAAGGGGCGGATTATGGCTTTTTGTGATTCCGCAAGGTTTTGGGAAGACAGGCATTCCTGAAAGTGTTTGCTGGCTTCCAGCGGAAGGCGGTTTTCCAGGGCTTTCAGTCCCTGCTGGTATTTTTTGTTTTTCAGGAGGTCCTGCCTGTCCTGCGGAAAGGTGTCTCCCGCAGAGGGGGCGGCAGCTGCAGGGGAAGCGCCGCCCAGAGAAAGCAGGACAGCCGCGCAGGATGTGAGAACGGCATGGGGAAAACGGAATCTGGAAAAGGTTTGCATCATCGTAGGATTATGATTCAGGCCCCATGAAGATGAGCCGGATGTAGCGTTTGCCGGCGGCGGTAAGCTTAGGGTCCTTGCTGGAGCCGGAAACGCGGTTGCAGGTCCTGTACAGTTGGGAGAAAGGATGCGGAACGGCCCGGATGACGACGGGTTCCGTGCACGGTTGGCTGGAAGGAGTCACGGAAACGGGAACCCCTTCTCCCGTGAAACTGATTTCCCAGGATTTGGGGTCGGCGGGCCCCGGCTTCAGCAGGAAGGGGTAGCGTTTGACAAGGCTGGGAGGTTCGCCGGAAGAGGGAGCCCTCACGACGTATTGGACCGGCAGGGAGGAGATATGGCGCGAGAGGGAAAATTCCGCTCCGCCCTTGCATTGCAGGAGGACGGGTGCCGGGTCAAAACCGGCCAGATTGAGTCCGTTATAGGAACCGTGGCGGTTGGGAGTGCCCAGTTTCAGACTGGAATACCAGTTTTCAAAGTCATCTTGTAGCTTGAGGCAGAGTTCCAGATGCACATGAGCACGCGTTTTGTTCAAACCCACCCCGGAGTATCCCAGCTTTCCAATGACGTTTCCGGTTCCTACCCGGTCGCCTTTCCTGCAGGAGACGGAGGCCAGATGGGCATACAGGCTGTAAAGCGGGCCGTCCTTCAGCTGGTGCTCAATGACCACATAGCGGCCGTAATTGCTATGGGTGGGGTTGGCGGAGGCATGGACTACCGTGCCTCCGGCTACGGGGTGCACGTCGTCCAGCGGCGTGCCGGAAGCATCCCTCCTGAGAGGTTTAATGTCGATACCCTCATGAAATTTGACGGCTACGGGGCCAGCCTGGGTTCTGACGAGGGTCCGGGTAAAGCCGTAGGCTCCGGCTTCCCACGGCTGGGATTTCTTCCCTTCAAAATTGCGGTCTACATACATGTAAAAGTCCTGCGGGCGGTTGTCCAGCAGGGCTGTATTTTCCGTGGGGAAGCGCACTACAATATCCGCCGTCAGGAATGGCATGCCCCAAAGGAACAGGAGGATGCCGGTCAGGAGAGGAAAGGATTTGCCGTGCATGCTGATACGAGGGGTGCTGGCTCAGATCCGCCCCCGGCGGGTGCTGATCACGGTACGGTCTTTGTGTTCTTCAGGGTCTTTGGCCTCCTTCTTTTCCTGAGCAGGGTTCTTGCTGGGAAGAAGAGGCTTGGTAACGGCGGCCAGTTTGTTGATGGGTTCTTCTCTCTTGGGATCCGCCGGTGGAATAAATTCCGCCATGGCGGCAAGATCCGCCGGGGAGAACCCTCCCATGACTGCCAGTTTTCCAGAGGTGACAGGTTTGCTGTAAAGGCGCAGGGGCTGCATGGCATGGCCGTTGACGATGGGCAGTATTTGCCTGCCCAGGTTGGCGGCTGTTATTCCTTCCACCCGGCTGCCCAGGCCTTTCCGGACGTTGACGACGATGCCGTAGGTGTTGTCCGGCGCGGGGAAGGAGTAATAGGATTCAATGTCCTTATGGGAAATAAAGGGGGCCTTGCTATAGTAATGGCCGTCCCTTTCAAAGGCGAATTTTTTGCTGTCCGTCGCTCCCGTTTCCATATGAAAGCTGATGGGATATTTATCCGGACCGCAGGAACAGAGCATGAGGGAACCGAAGAAGAACAGGAGCATTTTCATATGCGTCCATGATAGAAGATTTAGTTCTCCGGGGGCAAACCAATAAACAGGCATGGAGCGATTTTTGCCGTCCTTACGGCAGAAGGGAGAGTGTTTTTTGAATAATCCTGTCCACCGGCATGAGTTTTCCCGCGCCTTCCGCTCCGCAGGCCAGAATTCCGGATTCACTGGGGCCGAGGATGTAATGATCCTTCCTTTGCTTCAGAACGGCCGCGTTTTGCTGCGTGGCCGCATGTTCCCACATGTGGACGTTCATAGCCGGGCAAATAAGCACCGGAGACTGGCAAGCCAGGTAGAGGGAGCTGAGCATGTCCGGAGCGAAGCCATGGGCGAAATTGGCCATGGTGTTTGCCGTGGCTGGGGCTATAAGCAGAAGATCCGCCCGTTGGGCCAGTTGGATGTGCGGGGGAACCCAGTCCGTCTTTTCATCCTCAAAGGAGGAAAAGACGGGGTTGCGGGAAATCGTGTGCAGGGTGAGGGGGGTGACGAATTCAAGGGCCTTGGCTGTGCAGACGCAGTGCACTTCATGACCGTGTTTGACCAGGGCGGAAGCGATATCCGCCGCCTTGTATGCGGCAATGGAGCCGGTGACGCCCAGAATGATGCAGGCCATGAATGGGAAAAGGTCAGGCTTTGGAGGCGTTTTTGCCTTCGTCGATAAGTTTCCAGAAGTGCTTGGACTGGCTCAGGATTTCATCTTCCCCGGCAGTCGGGGAAATATTGGTGCGAAACAGGAAATCGTTCAGGCTGTTGGCGTGCAGAACGCGGTGGACGATCACTTTGCCTTCGATGACTTCAAAGTAGATGCGGTAATCTTTGGCGACGTAGCGATAAAGAATTTTACCATCCTTTTCCATCTTGCCGAAACGGGCGTCATCCAGGGTCTGGAGGGTGGATTCTGAGACTTGGAAGTCTCCGAGCAGATCCAGCTGTTCCAGAGTGGGGATGCTGGATACTTCCGCAGCGCTGATTTTATTGAAGACGATTTGAAGCACGCCCTTTTTTAAGTGCGCCGGCGGGCGAGTTCAAGCCTGAAAGAAGGTTCTGGGCGATTTTGAGCGGGAGCCGTCCGGAGCCCCGGCATTTATTTGGAGCCCGGATTTTGGATTAACGGGGATCCTGCGTGGGGAGGATTCCCTTGCTTGTCACCACCTGGGTGCCGCGGATGACTTCGATAGACAGAGGTTTGTCTCCCGTCAGGTAATAAGTGGCGTCCAACATGTCTCCGTAGTTGCGGATGGGCGTGTCGTTGATGTTGATGAGGATGTCTCCGGTCTGGATTCCCGCCCGTGCAAGAGGACCTCCGTTGATAAGGCCCTCAATGACGGGGGTTGAGGAGTTGATGTCCAGCAGGCAACCCAGGCGCACTCTTTTGGCTTCCGGATGGGTTGCCAGGAAGGAGATGGCCCGGGCGGGCAGCAGGTGGCAGGTCCCTTTGCGGGAAACGCCCAGAACAATGCCGACCAGACGGTTTTCAGAGTCGTAGCATGGTTGGCCGATGGGGGGGACTGCCAGCTTGGGGAACTGGGCGCGGATGAGCCGCAGGGGGAAACTGGTTTCCCCGATGGAATGTTCCATGCCCACGTAAATTCCCTGCGTGGTCTCATTTTTGCTGCTGGCAAAGGACAGCTTGTCGCCGCGTTTAAGAATGCCGGAAGGGGTCAGGTCTGCCTGCCCGTCGTATATACGGGCTGGATCCACCTTAAAGATTGTCAGGCCTGTGAGCTTTTCCTGGGCCCAAACCTGAAGGGGCGGGGTACTTTTGTCCCCGAGATGGTAAGTCACGCCTCCGTTTTTTAAAACCCGGTAGGGAATCAAGGAGGCCAGCATGTCTTTACCGATTTGCGCCGCCATGGTCGCATACGGCGCTCCTTCCGCCTGGGGGAGGATGGCTTCTACCTTAAAAGGGACAGGCACGGCCGTTGCCTGGCAAATCAGGCCTGCAACGGCTATGCCCGTCAATATCGGAGCCAGGTCCATCATGGATTGTTACATCTCAATGAGAACGCGGGATACCGGTTTTTTATCGGCATGGGAATCAGGTTTCAGCTGGTTGTCTTTGGCCGATGTTTCATATGAAGAGTCTCCCGTGGTGAATTCAGGTTTTTCCGTGGGAGCAACTTCGGTTGAGGTTCGTTCAATAGTTTCCTTACTTACGGGAACGGCTTTTTCCGTCAGGAGTATTTCTTCCTTATCCTTGGTGGAGGATACGTAAGATTCAGAAGGTTCATCCATGTTTCCGGATGCGATAATAACGCCTACCGCAGCTAATGTCACGATGGACATGGAAGCATAGACCCACTGCCAACCACGAAAGTTCTGCAGATAATTGTCCAGGCGTTCGAGCAGCAATTTCCAAGCAGAGTGGGCAGCCTGATCGGTTTCCTTTCTGAGATGAAAATTGCGGAGGAAATCTTCCTCGAAGGTGTCATGGTAACAGGCTTCCTTGCGGAAAGATGCCAGCATGGCCGCCAGAGTTTCCTCTTTATGATCTGTGGATTGTTTATCCATCGTCGTTGATGTTAAGTATAATAGAAGTTAGAATGTGTCAGTCCCGAATTTGGAACTATGCGTTTGACATGGCGGCGGGAATTGACGTTCAATATTTTTTTCCCTGATTAACTTAGATATTCCGCCAGCAGCCCCTGGAGTTCCTTGTGGGCATAGTGCAGACGTGATCTGAGCGTTCCTTCAGAGATACCGAGAAGGGCGGATATTTCCGTATGGTTGAGCCCTTTTACGTCATGAAGAACAACGACTTCCCTGTGTTTAGTGGAAAGTTTCTTCAATGCTTCGTTGATTTTGAGCTGCAATTCATTCAAATGGGTACGGCGTTCCGGGTCCGCCCCGTCCGTTTCATCCGCCATGTTCATGTCCTTTTCCGTATGGTCGCCGTACTCGTCGTCGTCCAGACTGTAGGTCATTCTGCGGTTGCGTTTTTTCAGGAAGTTTCTGGCGTGGTTGACGGCAATGGAGTGCAGCCATGTGTAAAAGGCGCTTTGTCCATTAAAGTAGCGCAAGGCCCGGTAGGCTTTGGAGAACGCTTCCTGGGCGATGTCATAGGCATCGTCGTAGTTGTCCGTCATCTGGTACAGGGTAGCATGGAGTTTGCGGCTGTGGCGAATGACAAGTTCGTCAAAAGCCCGCGAATCTCCTTCCCGTGCCCTGGCGACCAGTTCGGTGTCTTCCAAGGTCGTGTATGAAATGGGTGCCGACATGTTGTCGGCAGAATACCCAAAAAAAGGGAGCCGCTACAAGGGCAAATCGTATGCACGGCCCCCTTTACCCTCAAACCAGCGCATGTATGCCACATTAACTGTGGTGTATCCGCCCGGAGTTGGGTAATCTCCGGTGAAATACCAGTCGCCGCAGGGGCCTTCTATGGATTCATGGAGGTTTTCGATGGTCTGGAAAATGACTTCCACGGGGCACGGAGCGTCATGCGGAGTGACCAGGCGGGTGATTTCCCGGGAGATTTCAGCCTCAGTCAACCCTTCGTAAATAGCCTTCACGCAATTGCGCCGTTCTTCCTTGGGCTTGGCCAGTTCTTCCCTGCATGCCTTGTATACTTCTTCCAGCAGACGGGCCTGTCCGTGCTGCTTGATCAGGGAGACGGCCGCCTGGAAGGCAATGAAGTTGCCCAGCTCGGACATGTCAATGCCGTAGCAGTCCGGGTACCGGATTTGCGGGGCAGTAGATGCAATGACTATTTTCCGGGGATTGGTGCGGCCCAGGATGCGGAGGATGGACCTTCTCAGCGTAGTGCCGCGGACAATGGAGTCGTCAATGGCGACGAGTACATCTTCCGGCCCTACGGCGCCGTAAGTGAGGTCATATACGTGGGAAACCAGCTGCGCACGGCTTTTTTCCTGCGTGATGAACGTGCGCATTTTGATATCCTTGTGGGCGATTTTTTCACCGCGCGGCCAGCGTTTCAGGATAGCGCTGTCCAGCATGTTTTCATCCAGGGTGCCGTTTCTCAGGGCCTCCAGGAGCTGGGCATGCACGCGCTTGCGGCGGTAGACGCGCAAGCCTTCCAGCAGGCCGTAGTAGGCGGTTTCCGCCGTGTTGGGAATGTAGGTGATAGCGGATTTGTCAAAACGGTCTTCAAGAGAATCCACGATTTGGGGGGTCAACGCCGCGCCGAGCGCTTTGCGTTCCCGGTAAACGATAGGATCGTTCCCGCGGGAGAAGTAAATTTTTTCAAAGGAGCAGGGAGCCGGTTTCAGAGGGGTGGTAAATTCCGTAATGGCATGTGTCCCGTCTGCTTTGATGGAGAGCATATTGGCCGGCGGAAGTTCTTGAACCTGTTCGCTTTCCACTTCAAAGACGGTCATCAGGGGAACGCGTTCGGAAGCCACGGCAATGAATTCATCCGTAATCAGGTAGTGGCATGGGCGGATGCCGTGCGGATCCCGCAGGCAGAAGTAGTCCCCGTTGCCGATGGCTCCCATGATGGCATATCCGCCGTCCCATTGCTTGGCGGAGTTATGGATGATTTCCTGAATGTTAAGCCGGGAGGAAATGGCATGGGGAATTTCCGGGCCGGGCATGCCGCTGTCCCGCAAGGCGCGGTAGAGGTCCGTATGGGCTTCATCCAGGTGATACCCTATTTCTTCAAGGACAGTCTGCGTGTCCGTTCCGAAGACGGGGTGCTGGCCGCGTTCAATCATTCGCTGGTTCAATTCCGGCGTATTGGTCATGTTGAAGTTGCCCAGAACCATCAGGGTGCGGGTCGGCCAGTTGGTGCGGCGCAGGTAGGGGTGGCAGGAACCTTCGTCAAAGAGGCCGGAGGTGCCGTAGCGGAGATGCCCCATCAGGATTTCCCCGCCGTAGTCGAAGTTGTTTTTGATGTCTGCCGCATCCTTCAGGTTGACCAGGCCGCGGCGAACTTTTTTATTGAGCTTCTTGATTTGCCCGTTGAAGATGCTCGTAAGGGCGTCTTTGCTGGCGTCCCGGGTGCGGAACAGATAAGGCTGCCCCAGGGGCATGTTCAGCTTGACGCAGCCTATGCCCGCGCCGTCCTGTCCGCGGTTGTACTGCTTTTCCATCAGGATGAGCAGTTTGTTGAACGCCCAGAGGGTGGAGCCGTATTTATCCTGAAAATAAGAGAGAGGCTTAAGCAGACGAATGGCGGCTACGCCGCACTCGTGTTTAAGAAAATCGCTCATGGGATGATGATGAAAAGATTGTCCTGTAAGTGTGGCGTATCCGTTGCAAGGAGATGGTGTTTTTATTCGCCCTGTACTTTGACATGAATGCCGCGGCCTTCTCTCAGCGTGCCGATGACCGTGCCGCCCGGACCTGCCTTCAATGCGGCTTCCGCATCTTCAGGTCTCACGATAGCTACCCAGCCAATGCCCATGTTAAAGGTGTTGAAGCGGTCCTGCGGATCCACATGCTTCAGGATTTTCTGGGCGGCGGTGTTGTCCCAATAGGGAATGGAGAGGTCTGCGCCGTAGTCGCCCAGGAAGCGTTCCAGGTTTTCCGGGAGGCCTCCCCCCGTGATATGGGCGTATGCCTTCGGGGTGACATTGAAGCGGCGCATATCTGCCACCACGTCATGGTACAAGCGGGTGGGCTGAAGAAGGGAACGGAGTTCCTCTTCATCAACTACATCCGGATTTTCTTCCAGAATGCGGCGGATGAGGCTCCAGCCGTTGGCATGGAAGCTGTCGGATTTGTAGCCGATGAATACGTCTCCGGGCCGGACGGTTTTCGGATCAATCAGTTTGCTTTTTTCACAACAGCCGATGCAGAAGCCGGAGAGTTCCACGATGGATTCCGGCACCACACCGGGCATTTCCGCCGTTTCCCCTCCGGCCAGGATGCAGTTGCAGGATTCCAGGTAGTCGCACATGCCGGCCACCAGGCGGGTGATGCGGGAGCGTTCCCGTTCCAGATTGGAGATGCCCAGATAATCCAGGAAAAGGAGCGGGTCGCCGCCCGTGGTAAGAATGTCGTTGACGTTCATGGCCACCAGGTCTTTGCCGGCGGTTTCCACCATGTCCAGTTCAAAGAGAATTTCCGTCTTGGTGCCTACGCCGTCGCACCCGGTGACGATGACCGGTTCCTTATAGGAACTCAAATCATAGGCAGCGGCGAAAAGGCCAAAGGCCTGGTGAAGGGATCTCTGTTTTTGCGTTCTTTTAACGTGAGAGCTGATGTCGGATACAAAAGCGGCTGCTTCTTTGGTATCGACCCCCGATTGCTTGTAGGTTAGTTTGCCGGACATTGAACGGATGAACTGGGTGTACCAGCATCCTAGAGGAAGGCTCCCTCCGCGGCGAGTGAAAAAAGAAGTATTTTTGCCATAGACCGCGCGGGAGGAGCTGTTTTCATTCCACTTCTATCTTGCAGTCGCGCCGGAGCCACCAGGCATCCAGGGAGAATTTGCCCGGTCCCGTATAGAAGATGGTCAGATAGATCAGCAGGTAGATGGCCGCAAGTTCCTGCGCTCCCCAGCCGGAAAGCCCAAGGACAAGAAAGAGCGCTACACACATGTTAATAATCAGGATAAGGGCGGCCAGACGGGTGAGGAATCCCAGCAAGAGGAGGACGGAACATCCGAATTCCGCGCCTACGCACAGCAGCAGGGACAGAAAATTGCCGATTCCCAGAGGATCCTGGAACGCCGCCCAGTTTCCGCTGATAAGCATGCCCAGTTTGGGAATGCCATGCACAAGCATCATGACTGCTACGCCCAGGCGCAGCAACAGAACGCCGAAGTCCATACTGGTGTTGGTGGCCAGGGGGCCAAGCAGGCGGCATGCGGATGATTTGCTTTTATTCTGTTCCATGCACTGTAGACCGTTTTGGAGACAGAAATGCTCAATTAAAACAGGATAGAAATGAGTTTCCGGGATAGCGGGGAAACTGCCTGTGACGCAGTCATGCCGCCTGCCGCGGGTGTGTGCGGGCGGAATAGCGTGTGCCGGGCTTATGGGAACATGCAGGAGTTCCGCATGTTCCCATAAGCGGTTCTGGAAGTTTTTAATATTTTTTCGCAGGAATGAGGCGGAAAGCTGCGGGGGATTGGGAGGACTTGATTTGCAGGGGCTTGGTCGGGTCTTTTTGAGTTTCCGGGCCAATGGCGATGATAAGCCTGTCCTTGGGATGAATGACGGTGGAGTTTTCAAAGATGAGCGTATTGGTTCCGTCCGTCAGTTTCCATCCATCCAAAAGGATGCCGGAGTTGCCTGGGTTGTTGATAATCACGTTGCCGGTGCCCGGTTCCAATCTGGGGGCGGGCTGCTTAAGCCTGAGGCTTTTTGCCAGCTTGGCAAAGGTGATTTCCGCAATGCGCCGTGCGCCCTGTTCCGTAGGGTGCAACCCGTCAACGTACCATTCCGGATGGTCGGAGAGCGGGTGCAGCGCGTCAAAGAGACTGACTTTGTACTTGCGCGCTACGGCGGCGATCAGTTTTTCCGCTTCCGGGCGGTTGGCGGATGAGCCGTTGTCCGAGCCTGCATATTTACGTACGTCCGGATAGCAGTTGCCGGGAAATGCCTTTTTGTTGAGCGGGCCGCGGTAGTCCGGCCCCAGCAGCCCCCAGGCAAAGAACCGTGTTTTGGGATTGGCGTTTTTCCACGCATGAAGCAGAGCGTCATAGCCTTTGGAGAACAGTTCGGGGTTCCACCAGCGGCCCGTGTCGTTGATGCCAAGGTTGCAGATATAAATATCCGCCTTGAATTCCAGGGCTTGCTTGTGTTCCCTGGTGCTGCCGTACCAGCGTCCTGCCTGGCCCGGGTAGTCGCCTGCCGTTTTTCCGGGATTGCCGAAGCCTCTGACGTCAAAGTCCGGCCCCATGAGTGTGGCGAGCACTTGCGGATACCGGGTTTCTCCGGGTTTAAGGCCGGTGCCGAAGGTGATACTGTCCCCCACACAGGCTACTTTGGCGGGAGCAGCTTGTGCCGCAATGCCCAGTGAGAGTGTGGCTGTCAGAGAAGCGAGGATAAGATGAAGGTTCATGGAGTGATGGTGTGGTAAAAGTTATTTTTTCAGAACAGGTTCGTCCGTCCGGAAGGGACGGGCGGGGAGCTGGTTGCCGTTGACCAGGTTGGGGGTCACGAAACGGTTCCAGCAATACCGGGCGTGTTTGGGGGATTTTACTTCCGGTGATGAGAGGCGGATAACGGCTGTGTTGCCTTTTCTGTTTATGATTTCCGCTGCGGCGGGATGATAAGTTCCGTCCGTCCCGGCAATTTCAAACTGGGCCGGTTCTTTGCCGTCCGTGGTGGTCAGTCCGGCAGCTTGATCCAGTTGAACCAGGATGTTGGAACCGGAAGGTTTGAAGGCCTTGAGGGCAGGGCCTTCACAGGGGATCTTTTTACCGTAAACCTTGTTCAGGGCAGTATTTCCTGCACGTTCCCCCACAGGGCGCTTGAATGGAGGATGAACGTCGGAATTGGTGGAGCCAAGATCAATGGTGTTGACGCTGTAAACTTTTGGAACGGTTTTGGCCACGGCGTCCTGCATTTCTCGGAATTCCGGCCATCCGGCACGGATTTTTGACGGGTCGTTGATGCGGGGGAGCTGGATCATGACGAAAGGCATTTCCGGGTTACGGAAAGCTTTTCTCCAGGAGGAGATCATGGTTTTCAGCAGCATGCTGTTTTGGGCATTGTCAATGATCTCCGCATCGGATTCGCCCTGATACCAGATGACGCCCGTGATGGGGAGGGCCGTTGTCCATGCGATGCCGGATTCGTAAAGGAACGCCGGCTTGTAGGGATGGTCCGGAGAGCCCTGGTTCAGACGCGGAGAGATGTTTTTCCTGGCCCGTCCCCTCACCCAGTCGGAGATAAGGGGGGAGTCCAGCCAGTGATTGCCGCGCAGGGTGCGGAAGCTGTTGTTGGCATTAATGACCTGCCGGGGGATCCACGCTGCGATTTCCGAGCCTCCCAGGGAGGAGTGGATGATGCCTACCGGAATGCCCAGCCCTTCGCGGAGTTTTTTCCCGAAGTAGTAGCCCACGGCAGTCATTGGCCCTGAGGTGGCGGGAGAGCTGGCGGCCCATTGCCCTTTATAGAAGTTGTCCGTGGTGACGGCGTCAAAGTCTTTCGCGGAGTAGGGGGCATTGTTGGTGTGGGCTTGCGGAACGTTGTTGAGCAGACGGAGCTGGTCGTCTCCGGAAGCCGCTATGTCTTCTTTGGCCGTCGTGGTCTGGTTCAGACGGAACAGCATGTTGGATTGGCCGGAAGCCAGCCATACTTCCCCCACGAGCACATCTTCCAATTTGGCGGAGTCCCCGTTTTGCACGGCCGCCAGCGTCTGGCCTGTGGCGCAGGGAGGCATGGGGGGCAGCGTGACGCTCCATTTCCCCTTGGAGTCGGTTTTTGTTTTCAGGGCAGTGTTTCCAAAAGTGACGGTTATTTCCCTGTTGGGGGCGGCCGTACCGGAAACGGGAATGTTTTTCCCGTGGGGAAGTACCATATGGGAACCGAAGACCCGGTCGAACCGGGGCGTGTCCGCCCACGCCGCATGAAGGGCGATGGCGGCAGCCAGGATGCATGAAGTATGGAGGCGCATGGTTTGGGGGTTATTTGAGAAGGAGTTCGTCCCGCGAGAGGCCGGTCAGCCTGCCGAGCCGTTTAATCAGGCGGGTCATGATGAAGACAAGGGCTGCCAGGATGGGGATTCCGATGATCAGGAAGCCCCACCAGGTGATGCTGCCGATGGCGGCGTTGTAGGCCACTTGCTGTTCCGCTTCCGGCTGTTGTATGACGGAAGACATGAAAGAGAGGCTCAGGAAGAAATTGCCGATGGAGGAGGCAACCAGCGTGCCCGCCAGAATCCAGGACGAGTTTGCCAGCAGTTTCTGATAAGCCCGTTCCTCGCCGTTGGCGGCCACCGTTTGTTCTATCCTGCGCACGTCGAATAATTCCGGCGTGTAGATAAACATGTTGAGAAGGGGCGTGCCGGCGGACCGGGAGACGACGACCGCCGCCCCCAGGATAAGGGGGATCAGGGCTTCTTTTCCGGCGAACAGCCAGGGTGTGGTGCTGTGGATGCGCCCTTCCGGGCCGATGACGAAGATGCTGATGACACCCGTCAGCAGCACGCCGGCCATGCCGACGCCGGACATCAGGTCAAATTTCCTGGAGACGACCAGGGAACGGATGCCATAGACAAGGGGGAGGGAAAGGGCGATGACGAGGGCCCATACCGGGCCGATATGCCAGAAATTTTCTCCTTCCGGGCGTTCCAGGGGATTGGCGGGCCCCGCGCTGCAATAGTCCAGAATCAACACCGGGAGGAGGATGTTGATGAAAATCCCCAGCAGGGAGGACTGTGATTTGTTTGACGTTTTATCCATGAATTCGGAGGGAAATATTTGTATCATACGCGAATACGCCCCTGCAAGTTGCAACCCCGTGTGTGACAGTAAAGACCAGAAGCGGGGAGAGCCGTTTTTTTATTCGCAGGCGGCTTTGCGGAAATCGTGGCATCTACGGTATCTTCCGTTCTTTTGGCTGGACACGGGAGGGAAGAATGTTCAGCTTCTTCCGTGACTTTGACAGATCATTTTTCCCCATGACTCAAACATCTTCTTTTTCGGCTCTTGGTATTTCACCGGAGATTCTGGAGGCTATCGAAGTGCTCGGCTTCGATACTCCTTCCTCCATTCAGGAGCAGGCGATTCCCGCCGCGATCAGTGGGGCCGATATTGTGGGGCTGTCCCATACGGGTTCCGGAAAAACGCTTGCCTTCGCCATTCCGGCCCTGGAGTGCATTGAGCCTGAGGAACGCTGCGTTCAGGTGCTGGCTCTTTGTCCTACTCGGGAACTGGCCGTTCAGATTTGCCGGGAGGTGGACAAGCTTGCTTTATTTATGGACGGCGTTTCCGCCGTCCCCATTTACGGGGGGGCTTCTTTCCGTCCGCAACTGGACGCCCTGCGCCGCGGGGTGCAGTTTGTGGTGGGGACGCCCGGACGCGTCATGGATCTGATGGAGTCGGGGGCATTAAGGCTGGACGGACTCCGCATGCTGATTCTGGATGAGGCGGACGAGATGCTGGATATGGGTTTTCTGGAAGACATCGAACGCATTGCGGAGGCCATGCCGGAAACGAAGCAGACCCTGTTTTTTTCCGCTACCATGTCTCCGGAAATCAACCGTCTGGTGAGCAGGTTCATGAAGGAGCCCATCCAGATTTCCATTGAACGGCCTACGCTGACGGTGCCTACCATTGAACAGGTTTATTACGAAGTGGTGTTTTCCTCCCGGATTGAGGTACTCAGCCGGCTGCTTGACACCGGAAAGATTAAAATGGGGCTGGTGTTCGCCAATACCAAAAAGGTGGTGGATGACGTGGTGGACGGTCTGACGGCCCGCGGTTATCCGGTGGATCGCCTTCATGGGGATATGCCCCAGATGATGAGGGAGCGCGTGATGGATTCCTTCCGCAAGGGGAGCCTGCGCCTTCTGGTGGCGACGGATATTGCCGCCCGCGGCCTGGATGTGGATGATGTGGATGCCGTGGTGAATTTTGAATTGCCGCGTGATCCGGAGGATTACGTGCACCGCATCGGCCGCACGGCACGCGCCGGCCGCAAGGGGAAGGCCATCACTTTTGTGGGACGCCGTGATTTTTCCCTGATGAGCCGCATTGAACGCTTCATCGGCGTTAAGCTGACTCCGGAACCTGTGCTGACTGCCGTTCAGGTGGACCAGCTCCGGACGGAATCTCTGGTGGATGATATTCTGGAACGTCTCAAGCCGGATGCCGTGCTGCCGGAGGAATTGAAAGAAGTGGAGGCTGCGCCGGAGGCCATGGCTGCGGCCCTGTTTGATTTGCTCCGGGAACGTACGCACCGGGAGGTGCAGCCCATTCCGGAAGACAAGCCGGCACGCAGGGCGCGGCGTATGCCGCAGACCGGAGATGATGCGGAGAGCCCGCAGAAGGGAGATTCCTGGCAGCATAAGGGTGATACGGTTACGCTGTTTATGAATGGAGGCCGGATGATCGGCTTGCGGCCCAAGGACATAGCCGGGTTATTTTACAATACGGTGGAAATGGAAAAGGGAGCCGTGGGCGATATCCGGATTTTCCCCAAGCATTCCCTGATAGAAGTGGACGCTTCCGTGGCGCCCCTGCTTCTGGAGGCCCTGGCGACGGCTACCGTCTGCGGCTATGAAGTTAATGTCCGTGAAGACAAGGGGGCTCCGGAATATTCCGGAACTCCGCGCTCTTCCCGCCGCAATGGAGGATTCCGCAACAGTTACCGCGGAGAGCGGGACCGCAGTGACCGGAGCGGATTCAGGGGAAACCGCGGGGGCTTCCGCAGTGACCGCGGCGAACGCTGGGGCGAACGTTCCCGCAGGGACGACAGGAAGAAGCGTTTCTGATGCCTTCGCTATTCCGGACAGGGTTATTAACGCTGTTCCGGAATTGGCGCGGACATTTTGGAACGTTCCGGTTCATGATTGCTGTTTCCGCCGGTTTCTGTATTTTCTGCCCGGCGGGGGGACTGCCGTTTTATTCAGGATAAAGCATGGCCGGGCGGGGCTGGTGACCGGGGCGCCGGGAATGCAGGAGGAATTTTCTCCCATTCCTGGCTTCAGCCAGAAAAGCCGCTCATTGGTGCAGTATGGCGGGGTGTAGTTGTTCCGGCTGTGAAGGCTGGTTCCCTGATGTTTTTTGCCGATAATACTGGCGATTCAATCCTCTGTGCCCTTTCCTCGTAATTTTCTTGAGGGATGAGAAAATTCATGTAAGATAACGCTTTATTTTAACGTCTTTTTTAGAGTCTATTTTCTTTGAATCATGAAGCTGGTATCTTTACTATCCGTTCTTCTGACTTCCCTGGTTCCGTGCATGGGTGCTTCCGGGCAGGCAACGAAGCCGGCTGCCCGGTCTGTCAAAACTTCAAAACCCAATGTTATTTTCATTCTGGTGGACGACATGGGCTGGGGTGATCTGGATTCCAACTGGAGCCAGCAGAAGCTGAATGGCCGGACGGTGGAGAGAAAGAACGAGTTCAAGACTCCTGCCCTGTCCGCTCTGGCTCGGGAGGGGATTCAGCTGCGCCGTCATTATTCCGCCGCTCCGGTTTGCGCTCCGGCGCGCGCCTCCCTGCTGCTGGGGGTGCACCAGGGGAATTCCCGCGTGGTGAGAAACAACCGTTTCGACCAGCCTATTGAAGATTCCCATACGCTGGGTACCGTGATGCGTGATGCCGGGTATGATACTGCCGCCATTGGCAAATGGGGTGTAGGCGGCGGAGGCCAGAGCCATGTGCCCATGACCGCCGGCCCCCATCAGCGGGGATTCAATTATTTTTACGGTATCCTGGACCATTTGGCAGGGCATTTTCACTATCCTTCCGAATCCCGTGACGTTTTCGAATACAACGGTTACGCTTCCAATCCCGAGTGGAAAAATATCAAGGACCAGGTGCCCCAGACGGCTTATTCCACGGATTTATTTGCCGCCCGCGCCAAGCAGTGGATTGTGGACCAGCGCAAGTTCGCCCGCAAGACCGGAAAGCCGTTTTTCCTGTACCTGGCTTTTCCGGCGCCCCACGGCAATCTGGTGGTTCCGGGGGTTCCCTATCCTTCCGGCGGCGGATTGAAAGGAGGCCTGCAATGGGTAAAGAAGGAAGGCACGGAATCCGTGAATACGGCTTTTGACGCCAAGGCGGAAAAGAATAAGGATACCTATATTCATCGGGACAATTCCCGTTTCCCGAATGATGTGGCCAAACGTCATTCCACCATGATCCGCCGCGTGGACGATGCCGTGGCTGATTTGATCCGTCTGCTGAAAGATTTGAAGATTGACGATAATACGATGATCGTTTTCTCGTCCGACAATGGCCCCCACAATGAGGGTGGCGCCGACTCCAGGCACTGGCACGGAGCGCAAAATCCGCAGTTTTTCAAGAGTTATGGCATGATGGACGGTATTAAGCGCGATTGCTGGGAAGGAGGCATGCGCGTGCCTACGCTGGTACGCTGGCCCGCCCGCATTCCCAAAGGGCAGATCAGCCTGCATCCTGGACAGTTCCATGACTGGCTGGCTACGCTGGCGGATGTCGCCGGGGTGCCGGTTCCAGCCCGCAGTGACGGCGTTTCCCTGCTGCCGACGCTGACCGGTCATGCGGACCAGCAGAAGCCCGGCATTGTTTATGCCGAATATAATTTCGCCGGCAAAACGCCGGAGTATAAGGATTTCCTGGGCAAACACAAGGGAGCGCAGCGAGGCCAGCAGCAGATTGTTTTTGTGGATGGGTTGAAAGGCCTGCGCATGGGGGTGAAGGATGCGGACAAGGATTTCATGATTTTTGATACTTTGAATGATCCGCAGGAAAGCAAAGATCTTGCATCCTCCAAGCCGGAACTTCAGGCCCGCATGAAAGCCGCCGCTTTGTCCAATCGCCGGGCTTCCCTTCCTTCCAAAACAGTGTTTGATTCTGCGCCGGTGCCCGCCGTGGATGTGAAGGGAACCGTTTCTCCCGGGTTGCGATGGGCCTTGTATGAGGGGGATTTTCCCTGGGTACCGGATTTCCGCCAGTGGAAGAAGCCTGCTTCCGCCCATGGCGTGACGCCTTCCCCATCCGTGAAAATGAACGGTTCGGACAAGCGCGGTGTGGAGCTGACGGGATATGTGAAGATTCCAGAGGACGGAGCATATACGTTTTATCTGACCACGGATGAAAATAAGGGCAGCAAGGCTTTTGTCCGTCTGCACGGCATGGAATTGATTGACGCGGACAAAACTTATGAGCCGGGGGCCGAGGTCTCCTCCGATCTGGGTGACCGGAAGAATCCCGTTTATTTGAAAGCTGGACTTCATCCCATCCGCATTGGCTATGTGGGGAACTCCGGTACTGCCTCCAAACTGGTTTTGAAGTGGGAAGGTCCCGGTTTGTCCAAGAAGGAGATTCCCGCCTCCGCCTTCAGCCACGGGAAGGAATCCAGGTAAGCGTCCCCATGAGCGATCTGTACGAGTATCAGGCAATTGACGGTTCTTCCAAAGGCCCGGTTGACCTGGTGCTTTTGCTGCGGGCCCGTAACCTCGGCCGCCTGTCCAACCGGACTTTGGTCCGGAAGGTTCCCGGCGGAGACTGGAGGCCTCTGGCCTCTTTTATCCCCTCCATGACTGTTATGGATGATGATGGGGAGCCCTCCGTTCTGCCGGATCCCGGTTCAGAGCCTGGAGGCGCCGACTCCGGCTGGAGCAGGAAGAAGTACTGGATACGCGTCATCAAGGCATGGTGCCGTTTTGAGGGCCGTGCCGGGAAAGGGGAGCTGCACGAGGTTTTTTCCAGAGTGGGGGTTGCGTGGCTGGCCGTGGCGGGAGTCCCCTCTTTTGCGGAATGCGGTTTTTTCCCGTCCCTGGTTCCGTGGGTTGAGCTGGTTTCCCCTCTGCTGTACGTGGTGCTCGCCGTGCTGTCTATTCCGCTGGCGGCTACCATGGTCCGGCGTCTGCATGATGTCGGGAGGAGCGGCTTTTTCCTGGTTTTTCTGGCCGTTCCCTTCATAGGGTGGCTGCTGTTGTGGTATTTATCCCATGGGGAAAGCCGGATTGGAGAAAATAAGTACGGAGATCCCCCTTGGAATTAAGAGGTGTTGGAATCCGGACCTTGTAAAGTTGCTACAAAGTTTTTGACTGCGTTTGCGGATTTGAGGGAATCATCCGGTTGAAAAGTTTTTGCATGGCTATGGCCAGCAGAAGGGAGGAGGCCAGCGTCACGATGAATACTATGCTGATGCTTCGGGTCCCATAGAGATCCCAACTAAAGTGGTAACCGAAAATGAATCTGTGATTCAGCCACATAAGCGCGGAGTAAGTTCCCAGCAGCGTCAGGAGAGGCGTGAGGCGGAGTTTCCGGGTTATCCAAGGCAGGCACCAGAGGGTGAAGAGAAAGATAACCGTCAGGGTTTTGGCTTTTGAAAAACTGAAGAGATGGATGGATAGTATTTCAAGAGCCAGCAACAGGATTGCTCCCAGGCGTTGGGACGTTGAAAGAGCAGAGAAGCGAGAAGCCAGAAAGGCGCACATGTAACCGAGAATGAAGCAGGGAAGGAAAGAGGGGAAGGAGGAGGCGATTTCCGGCAGGCAGGGAATGTGGGTCATGCTTTGAAGTAAAAGGGACACCCCCAGCAGGGCGGCCATGGATGGAACAGGCGCAATGTGATGCGTGATCCATGCGCAAGTGGGATAAAGGGCTATGGAGGCTGCCGCGAAAAGAGCCATGTACCACCAGTCGGGATAACAGGGCTTCAATCCTGTTACGGCAAGCAGGCCGTTTTTCCAGCCCATGTCGGCAACGGATGGCAAAATGGGCAAGGGGAATGCCCAGGAAACCAGAGTAGCCAGAAGAAGGCATAAGAAATAAATTTTCCAGAATTTAAGGTAATGGGAAAAGCCTGTTTTAACGAGGGAACCGAGGGTTGAAGATGAATTCGTTTTCCATCCCATAGCATACCCCGTGATGAAAATAAAAATGGGTACGCAAATTTTAAAGATGGGAGCGGCTTTTGTAAGACAGGGAGCGATCCATGCCGTATCCACGCTTGCGGGGAGAGCATATAAGCCGAAGACATGATGAAAGATCATGAAGAGAATTCCATACCCTTTGAGGATCGCGGAGTCTTCCCTGGAAAAAGAGAGATGCTGTTGCAGTCCAGGTACAGTAAGGGTAGAGAAAAAGCTCATCTGGAACCTAGCTCAACGGATTTCTAATCCGGAGAAATAAACGCATTCGGAAAACAATTAAGCATAAAAGAGGTATGGATTAAAAAAGAGAAAAGACATATTTCTCTCACCCCGCTTTTTCCCCCTTGCATCTTGATGACCCGTTTGTTCTCAAAATAGAGTGTTGACTTCGGATTAGAAATCCGATTTTAACAATAAAAAAGGCTGTCCCATTTATTTGGAACAGCCTTTTTGAAAGGTGGGGTGAGATTTTTTATGACTCTACGGCCTTGGTGAATTCCTCCACCGTGTCGCAGGTGCAGACCAGGTTGCGGTCTCCATACACATTGTCCACCCGGCCTACATACGGCCAGAATTTGTGGATAAGAAGACCGGAGACCGGATAGGCCGCTTCACTGCGGGAGTAGGGATGCCGCCATTCGTCAGCGGAGACCATTTCTGCGGTATGAGGCGAGTTTTTCAGGACGTTGTCTTCCTTGTCCGCCGTACCGTTGATAATGGCCGTGATTTCCGCATGAATGCGCTCCATGGCTTCAATGAAGCGGTCCAGCTCCTGCTTGGGTTCCGATTCCGTCGGCTCCACCATCAGGGTGCCCGGAACGGGGAAGGACATGGTGGGGCCGTGGAAGCCGTAGTCCATGAGCCTCTTGGCGATGTCATCCACCGTGAGACCGGCGTCATGAGTGAGCTGGCGCGGATCCAGAATGCATTCATGCGCCACCAGCCCCTTGTTGCCGGAGTAGAGAACCGGGAAGAGATGGCCGAGTTTCTTGGCGATGTAGTTGGCGTTGAGGATGGCCATTTCCGTGGCTTCCTTGAGGCCGTCCGGCCCCATCATGGAGAGGTACATCCAGCAGATGGCGGCAATGGAGGCGCTCCCCCACGCCGCAGACGCTACGGCCCCTTCTTCATGGCCCAGCGTAAGGTGTCCGGGCAGGAAGGGCACTAGGTGTTCCGCTACGCCGATGGGGCCGATGCCGGGACCGCCGCCGCCGTGCGGCATGGCAAAGGTTTTATGCAGGTTCAGGTGGCAGACGTCCGCGCCGATGCAGCCGGGGCAAGTCAGACCTACCTGGGCATTCATGTTGGCGCCGTCCATGTACACCTGGCCGCCATTGGCGTGGACGATGTCGCAGAGTTCCTTGATTGTCTGTTCATACACCCCGTGCGTGGAGGGGTACGTGACCATGATGCAGGAGAGATTGTCCTTATGGGCTTCCGCCTGGGATTTCAGGTCTGCCATGTCGATGTTACCTCTTTCGTCACATTTGACGGGCACCACCTTGAGACCGGCCATGGCGGATGAGGCGGGATTGGTCCCATGGGCGGAGGTGGGAATGAGGCAAACATTGCGGTGGCCTTCTCCGGCGTGTTTCTGGTAGCGGCGGATGGCCAACAGTCCGGCATATTCCCCTGCGGCGCCCGCGTTGGGCTGGAGGGAGACGGCGGCAAAGCCGGTGATTTTCGCCAGACGGTCGGACAGGACGGAGAGCATTTCCCGGATGCCTTCCGACTGATCCGCCGGAACAAAGGGATGCAGGGAGTTGGCTTCCGGCCACGTGATGGGAATCATTTCGGAGGAGGCGTTCAGCTTCATCGTGCAGGAGCCCAGAGGGATCATGGCTTCATTTAGAGCCAGGTCCCGGGATTCCAGGCGGCGGATGTAGCGCATCATTTCCGTTTCGGAATGGTAGGAGTTGAAAGCCTTTTCCGTGCAGAAAGGCGTCTGGCGCGTGTGGACGGGATCCCAGGCGGGAGCGTCGCAGCCGCAGGTGGCGGATGTTTCCGCACCTGCAAGGGCGGAGGCCAGCGCCGCTACATCTGCACAGGTTGCGGTTTCATCCAGAGAGATGGCTGCGTGGTCGGCATCCACCCTGCGGATGTTATACCCGGCTTCCAGGGCTTTTTGCACCATGGCGTCCGCTTGTCCGGGAACGGACAGCAGCAGGGTGTCAAAGAAGTTTTTGTTTTCAATGGCGATGCCGGCTTCCGTGAGCGCCCTGTACAGGTTTTTGGTTTTCCGGTGGATTTCCATGCCGATGCGTTTGAGGCCTTCCTGGCCGTGGTATACGGCGTAAAAGGCGGCCAGCACGGCTAGGAGCACCTGGGCGGTGCAGATGTTGGAAGTCGCCTTGTCGCGGCGAATATGCTGTTCCCGCGTTTGCAGGGCCAGGCGGTAGGCAGGGCGGCCCAGGGTATCTATGGACATGCCGATAAGGCGGCCGGGCATGCGGCGTTTGAGGGCGTCCGTGCAGGACATGTAGGCGGCATGGGGGCCGCCGAAGCCCATTGGGATACCGAAACGCTGCGTGTTGCCGATGCAGATATCGGCTCCGAAGGCGCCGGGTTCCCGGATGACGGTAAGGGCCATGAGATCCGCCGCCACGACGCAGAGCGCGCCCGTGGCATGCACGCGGGAAAAGAAGTCCGTATAATCGCAGATGCGGCCGAGCGTGTCCGGATATTGGACAAGCACCCCGGCCAAATCCGCGCCGATGGAGGCGGGGTCAAAGGAGGAGCAATCTCCCACGATGATGTTGACGCCCTGGAAGGCGGCGCGGGTGCGGATGACGCTGATGGTCTGGGGATGGCAGGTGTCCGCCACAAAGAAGGTGTTTGCTTTGGGGCGCGCGTTCCGGCACATGGTGACGGCTTCTGCGGCGGCGGTGCCTTCATCCAGCAGGGAGGCGTTCGCCACCGGCAGCCCTGTCAGGGAAGAGACCATGGTCTGGAAGTTCATGAGCATTTCCAGACGTCCCTGGGCGATTTCCGGTTGGTAAGGGGTGTAGGCCGTGTACCAGCCGGGGTTCTCCAGTACATTGCGGAGGATGACGGAAGGAGTGATGGTGCCGTAGTAGCCCTGGCCAATGAAGGTTTTCAGAAGCTTGTTTTTCCGCAGGATGGAACGGAGTTCCTCCAGGGCTTCCGTTTCCGATTTGGCGGCGGGCAGGTCCAGCGGGGCTTTCATGCGGATATCTGCGGGAACGATGTCCGCAATGAGTTCGTCAAGCGTCTGGTAGCCGAGGCTGTTGAGCATTTCCCGGCGCTCTTCTCCCTGGGGGCCGATGTGCCGGCTGGCAAAATCTGAGTGGGTATTCATGTGGTTTCTCTGGCTGGTAATAGCGTTCGGCCGCGGGGGCGGGCCAAACAAAATGCCCCGGGATGGAATCACCGGGGCAGGGGGAGGAAGGAATGGTTCAGGAGCAGTATTCCTCGTAATCCGTGGCATTCATCATATCTTCCGTTTCCGTGGGAACGTCCAGGCGGATTTTGTACAGCCAGCCTGCGCCGTAGGGATCGGAGTTGATGAGGGAGGGATCATTGGAAAGTTCTTCATTCACCTCCAGAATTTCTCCTGAAACGGGAGTGTACACGTCGCTGGCGGCTTTGACAGATTCCACAACGGCGACGGGGTCGCCGGCCGCGACGGTAGCGCCTACTTCGGGAAGGTCTACAAAGACGACATCGGAGAGTTCGGCCTGCGCATGGTCTGAAATGCCGATGGTGCCGATGTCCCCGTCAATTTCAATCCATTCGTGATCCTTGGAATACAGCAGATTTTCTGGTACGTCGTGCATAAGATGTAATTGTTTGAAGTGAGAGTGTAGTAAAATGAGGTGTTTGTCAGTTTATTTTTGCGCCGTCGTGTCAGCCTTTTTTATAAAAGGGTTTTTTTACGACCACGGCCGGGAATTTCCTTCCCCTTACGTCAATTTCCAGCTCCGTGCCGACCTTGGCATGGGCGACAGGCAGGTAGGCCAGGGCAATACCCTTCATCAGCGAAGGAGAGAGCACGCCGCTGGTAAGTTCTCCGATGGCTTCTCCGCCGGGGACATGAACGGCATAATGGGCGCGGGGAGGGGCTCCCTTGCCGGTGTATTCAATAGCCGCCAGCCGCTGGCTGAGACCGTTGGCTTTTTGTTCCCGGAGGATGTCGGATCCGATGAAATCCGTATCCAGCGCGCAGAAGAAGCCGAGCCCGGCTTCCAAAGGCGTCTTGTCCGGAGAGAGGTCGGAGCCGTTCAGAGGATAGCACATTTCCAGGCGCAGGCTGTCGCGGGCGCCCAGGCCGCAGGGTTTGGCGCCTGCCCCAAGAAAGGCTTCAAACCATTGAACGCCTTCCTTAGCCGGGCAGAAGAATTCAAAACCATCTTCCCCGGTATAGCCGGTGCGGCAGACAATGAGATCCGACCCTTCCGCCGTGATGCGGGCAATTCCGTTGCGGGGGGGAAGTTCCACGCCGGGAATGACGCGGGAGAATACTTCCCCGCATTCGGGGCCTTGGACAGCCAGACCCACGTATTCATCAGAATGGTTTTCCAGGGTTACGTCTGCAGGTTTGTGGGCGGAGAGCCATGCGAAGTCTTCATCAATTTTGGAAGCATTCACCACTACGAAGAATGTTTCCGGTTCCATCCGGTACAGGATGAGGTCGTCAATGACTCCGGCCCGGTCATTGAGCATGACGGAGTACTGTCCCTGGCCGACATTCAGCTTGTTAATATCATTGGTCAGCATGGAGTTCAGCCATGCTGCGGCGGAGGCCCCGGCTACCGTGAACTGCCCCATGTGGGAGATGTCAAAGATGCCGCAGGCTTCGCGCACTGCTTTGTGTTCGTCCAGAATGCCGGTGTACTGCACCGGCATATTCCAGCCGGCGAAAGGAACCATTCTGGCTCCCAGTTCAACATGTTTAGCTGCCAGAGGGGTGGATTTGACGTCTGTATCAGTCATGAGGCGATGTGAAGGTTATGAGCAATCTGCCCCTTATATCAGTAAAAGTCAATGGAATTCCGGTAACGCTCCGCTCTAGACATTGAAGCGGAATTCGATGACGTCCCCGTCCTTGACGACATATTCTTTTCCTTCGATACGCAGCTTGCCGTGTTCCCGCGCTCCGGTCTTGCCGCCGCAGGAAACCAGGTCGTCGTAGTGCACTACCTCCGCAGCGATAAAACCGCGTTCGAAGTCCGTGTGGATGACGCCGGCCGCCTGGGGGGCTTTTGCCCCGGCCGGAATGGTCCAGGCCCGCGTTTCCTTGATTCCCGTGGTGAGGTAGGTGCGCAGGCCCAGAAGGTGGTACACGGCCCGGATGAGGTCGGAAACGCCGGAATCCTGCACGCCCAGGGATTCCAGAAATTCGCGGGATTCTTCTTCCGAAACGTCGATGAGTTCTTCTTCAATCCGGGCGGAGATGACAATGGCTTCCGCATTGTGGTGTTCCGCTACGTATTTTTTCACCTGGGAGACGTAGGGATGAGCGTCCGGGTTGGAGATGGCGTCCGCCAGTTCGTCTTCATTGACATTGCAGGCGAAAATGCTTTTTTTATCCGAAAGCAGCTGGAAGGAATGGAGCAGTTTGCGTTCGTCGTCGTCCAGCTGCGGTTCCAAGGTGAGGGCAGGGTTGCCTTCGTTCAGGTGGGGCAGGAGTTTGGTGATGAGGGCCACTTCGGCCTTGGCTTCCTTGTCGCCGCTGCGTGCCTTGCGTTCGCGGGAAGAAAGTCTTTTTTCCATGGTGGCGATATCCGCCAGAATGAGTTCCGAGTTGATGATGTCAATGTCGCGCAGAGGGTCCACGGAACCGAGTTCGTGGATGATGTCGTCATTGTCAAAGCAGCGGACTACCTGCACGATGGCGTCCACTTCACGGATGTTCGCCAGGAACTGGTTGCCCAGGCCGGCGCCTTCCGAAGCGCCCTTGACCAGGCCGGCGATATCCACGAATTCAATAAGCGTGGGGATAATTTTTTCAGAACCGGACATGTCGGAGAGCACCTGCAGGCGGGGATCCGGGACTGTTACCATACCCACGTTCGGGTCAATGGTGCAGAAAGGATAGTTGGCCGCCTGGGCCTTGCGTGTCCGGGTGACCGCATTGAAGAGAGTGGATTTGCCGACGTTGGGGAGACCTACAATACCTGCCTGTAACATAGGCAGGACTGATAGCGGGTCACGCAGTGAAAGTCAAATACCAATTGCCGCCGGGTATTTACGCCGCGGCTCCCAGAGCCCATTTGAGCAGATTTTCCGATTCCGCCCAGATGCGGGACGGATGGCAGCCGAGGACGACGACGATGACGTGGCGGCCGTTGAAGCCGGCGGAGGACACCAGGCAGCGTCCGGCGGCGTTGGTGTATCCGGTTTTCATTCCGGTAACCCAGGGATGCTGGTTGAGCAGCTTGTTGGTATTTCTCAGCAGGAGCGTCCTGCCGTTGGCCCGGGTAAAGGCATACTGGCGTTTGCAGATAATATTGCGCAGTTCCGGGCTGCGGTACACATAATAGGCGCAGCGGGCCATATCAATGGCGGTGGAGTACTGGTCTGCCGGGAGGCCGTTGGGGTTGGCGAAGCGTGAGTTGTACATGCCCATCTGCCGGGCCTTGGCATTCATCAGCTGGGCGAAACGGGGAACGGAACCCGCCGTATCACGGGCCAGGGCCAGGGCTACGTCGTTGAAACTGCGAATCATCAAGGCATTGAGCAGTTCGCGGCGTGAATAGGTTTCTCCCGCCCGGAAGCCCAGTTTGGTTGGGTCCGCTTTGGTATCGGAAGGCTGGATAACCACTTTTCTGTCCAGGCTGCCGTGATCCAGCACGACCATGGCCGTCACGAGTTTCTGCGTGCTGGCTACCTGGCGGCGCTGAAGGCCGTTGTGCGAAAAGAGCACTTTGCCGGTGAGGGCGTCCATAACGCAGGCGCTGGCGCAGCGGGGCGTGCGCGGGGCGCTGGAGGGAATGGCTACAGGGCGTGTGGGGAAATTGGCAGGGTGGGGGAGGGCATTGGAAACCGGCTGGGAGAGCTGGGGGGGGACGGGCGTTGCGAGAGGGATGTAATCATTTGAATCCCCGAACGATTGGCAGCTTGTGGAGCTCAGGCAAAGGGAGAATCCTGCAAGGAGGGCGAATAAACGCATGTCTTGTTGCTACAGTAAGAAGTTTCATTCATCAAGCCCAAACTCCGCCTTTGAAAGAGAGCCGGACGAAAAAAAGCCGCGGATCAAACAATCCGCGGCCTTTTTTCTCTATTAACTACCTATGGAACCAAAAACCACCCTGAACGGAGTTTGAATTATTTTTTTCACCCGTCGGACAGATCTTGTGAAGGATAAGACTCCGTGCAGGAAAAATGCGTTCAAAATATGTTCGTCAACAATTCTTTCAGGAGGTGTTTCCGTATGCGCCCTGGCTTGCGTTCAGAAAATATATCAGAGATTTTTTCTGAACATATTCTGTTTTGCAGACATGTCAATTTTGCCGCTGGCATTTAAAATGCCGGGGATGCGTTGCCGATAGATTTAATTTCTGGAATAATAATTATTGAAGGAAGAATTTGGCGGCTGTTTGAAGATGTTTGTTTGGCTTCCGGCTGAGAAGATTTTTATGTGGGGATGGCCGGAGGCGCCTTACGGCGCCACGGTCAAGGGGCAAGGAAAGGTGCCCTGGAACCGGCGTTTTTCCCGGCGGAAAAGCAGAATCCGCCTACAGTTTCCTGCTGTTTATGGAAAAATACCCTCCGGCGTCCGGAGTGATTTGCCCTGCAATTTGCATTTTTGCCAAAAGCGGGGTGATGATGTGCGCCGCTTTTCCCAGAGAGGTGCAGAGGGTGTCAATCGTATTGAACCCCAGTCTGATGGCGTGGAGAATTTCCTTTTCTTCCAAAGTGGGAAGCGGTGGGGGCGTGGCTCTGGAAGGAGCTCCTGGAGAGAAGAGAGGCAGTCCCTGTTCCGGAACGGCCCAGTTCATGTCCTGCAAAATATCGGAGGCTCCGGTAGCCAGGATAGCTCCGTCCCGGATGAGGGCATGGCATCCGTCGGAAGAATGCCGGTCAACCGGTCCGGGGATGCAGAAAACGTCCCGGCCCTGTTCGGCCGCCGTCCGGGCTGTGATCAAAGCTCCGCTGCGTCCGGACGCTTCCACCACCAGCGTAGCGCGGCTCCAGCCGCTCACGATGCGGTTGCGCATGGGAAAAGTGGTGCGGGAGGGAGGCAAATCCATCGGGAACTCGGAAACTACCGCTCCATGTCCGTCCGCAATGCGCTGCGCCAAATTGCTGTTTTCCCGAGGATACAGTTTGTTGAGCCCTGCCCCGATGACGGCGATGGTGCGTCCTCCCGCGTCCATGGCCCCGGCATGGGCTTCCGTGTCCACGCCGCGCGCCAGTCCGGAAATAACGGTTACTCCGGCTTCCGCCAGGTCATGGGAGACGTTTCTGGCGCAAAGCCTGCCGTAATGGGTGGCCATGCGTGAGCCGACGACGGCAATGGAGCGTTCGGCATCTGTTTCAGTCCAGTTTCCCCAGGAGTACAGGACAATGGGCGGGGCCGGCAGATCACGCAGGGAGGATGGGTAGGAGTCGTCAAAAACCGTGGTGACTGAAGCTCCCGCGTTTTCCGCCAGTTCCAGTTCCCTGTACGGGTTGACGGTGCTCCGCCAGGAGGAAATATGGCGCGCCAGTTGCGCCCCGATGCCGGGAATCTCCATCAACAGAGAGGCAGGGGATTCCAGAATCAGTTCCGGAGTGGCGAATACCTGCAGAAGGCGCATGATTCTGACAGGGCCCAGGCCCGGTATCAGGTTCAGGGCTATGGCTGCTTCCCGGGGAGTCATGAAGAGGTGGTCAGTTCCTGGTAAACGTCCAGATGGGATTGAATCATATCCTGCATTTTGTAAGGGGAGGGGATTTGCCGGGGCAGGGGGGGGGGCTGGGCGTGCCAGCGTGCCAGCAGGTCCGCCATGGCGGCGGCATCTTCTACGGCGACATTCCCTTCCGGAAGGAAGGCGTCCAGCTGTTCCTTGACTCCTCCGTGAGCGTATCCGGCAACGGGTTTTCCCAGAGCAAGAGCCTCCAGGGTTGATTTGCCGAAAGCTTCCGGGCTTTTGGTCAGGGAGAGGGTGACGGAACACGTGGAAATAATGTCCCGCAGATCCTGGCGATGTCCTGTCCAGGTGAAAGCCTGGGAGACGCCGGAACGCTCTATTGCCCGCAGGACTTCGGTTTTATATTCTTCTTTCCCTTTCTTGGCTTCTCCTACGATGACGGCGTGGGCCGGAATCCCCTGTTCCAGAAGCTGCCTGACGACTGGAATCAGATCCAGATGCCCTTTCAGGCGCGTGATGCGGCCCGGCAGGCACAGGGTGAATTTTCCCTTCAGCTCGGGATAGGACATGAACCAGCCCGTGAGCCATTCCCGGGAGGGGGAGTAGTCCGGATGATACTGGTCAGGAGAAATGGCGTTGGGTATGATTCTGATGTGGTCCGGCGGGGTGGACGGATAATGGGCGAGGATATAGTCCCTGATGCAGTTGGAGACGGCGATCACCCGCTCTCCCCGGCTCATGATGGCGGAGTACCGGTTGACGGAGTAAAAGCCGTGAACGCTGGTGACGAGGCCGGGCCGGTCTTCCGGCGGCAGCTTTTTCCATGCCAGGTAGCCCGCCCATGCAGGAACGCGGGAATGGAGATGCAGGATATCCGGCCTGACGGCCTGAAGCAGGGCGCGGAGGGCTCCGATGCGGAAGAGAGTGGAGATGCTTTTTTTCCCTATCGGCATCAGGATATGGCGGGAGCCTTCCTTTTCCAGACGGGGCACCAGGCGTCCGCCTCCGGAAACGACGATATTTTCCACGCCCCGGGAAGAAAGGCCGCTGCCCAGTTCCATAACGACTTGTTCCACGCCTCCGGATTCCATGGAGGGGACGAGATGCACTATTTTCATAAGGCGCGGAGCTGGGGGAAAAATCTGAAGAGGATGTAGTCTGCCGCACGGTCCGCTTCCAGAAGGGGGGAACCTGGAGCCGCCAGGCGGAAGTTCTGTTTTTTCCAGTCACTGTATCCAGTAACCATGTCTTCCTTCTCCAGTATCTCCAGGCCGGACAGGATGCGGGATTTGCGGTTGCCATGCCGGCGCGGCACGGAAAGGAGGCCTACAGGCGCGCCGGAGCCGAGAGCCTCATAAACCATGGAGACGCTGTCCTGGCTGACCCAGGCGGCGGAGGCGTGCGCCAGATGCCGGGCCACCCAGCCCGGCCGGGTCTCCTCTACGGGAACGACGGTGATTTCCGGAACGGCTGTCCGGATTTTTTCCGCAAAGCCGTCCGGCGTCCGGCGTGAGGTGGTCAAAACGATGTTCCCGGGGGTGTGGATGCTGATGGAAGAGAGCTGATTGAGCATGCTTTCGTCATCCCAGTCAAAGTCTTTGCTGGGTCCTCCGATGAGAATCAGGGTGATATCCTTTGGTTCGGATGGGTTGGGCCTCATGGGGTGGAGGGCTCCCCGGGTGGGGAAGATATCCGTGTCAGTGTAATCGCGGCCGGAATCCAGGTCGTGGCGGGGAATAAGGCAGAGGTCGAAAAAGGAGCAGGGAAGCGTGGGTTTCATGCAGAGGACGGCCCGGGTTTTGAAATGGTGCCGTGCGCAGATGAGCGGGATATGCGTTGCGTGGCCGGCGGAAATGAACAGGTCCGGCCGCGGAATATCGCTGCCGGAGACGACCTTCCGGATTTTCCCCAGAAGGGAAAGTCCCTGCAGATCCACCGTTTCCACGGTTCCTCCCGCTTTGGATATCAGGGCCTGCGCCAGCCCCAGGGACTGGTTGAGGTGGCCCTGTTTCCCATCGCTCAGAATCCGGATGTTCATATAAGCGTTATTATGAAGCGGCGGCGAGGTGCAGGCAATCCAATTCCCTCCGGACAGAAGAAAATTCTTGGTGGAAGGCGCGTTCTTGTTCATGATTCCGGCGTGCTGACTCCGGATCCCGCTGTGATTAAAAATTCCTTGTGCGCCGTGTCCCGGCAGCTTGGATTTTCCGGCTGCCGGGTAGCCCGCGCGGGAAAGAGCCTGCATGCGGAGAAATTATTTCAATGGCTGGAGCGCGGATGGCACGCCGGAATGGAATGGATGGCGCGTTCCCCGGAGCGGCGCGCGGACCCCGCGGAAGTGCTTCCCGGATGCCGTTCCGTCATCTGCCTGTCCTATGATTATGACAGCCCCGTTATGCGGCCGGAGGGGGAGGGAAGCATTTGCCTTTACGCCCATGGAAGGGATTACCACGGAATTCTGGAGGAAAAACTGGCGGATTTGCAGGAGCTGCTTTCCATTTACGGAGGAGAGCAGAAGGGGTATGTGGATTCCGGCCCTGTTATGGAACGGGAGCATGCGGAGACGTGCGGCCTGGGATGGCGCGGAAGAAGCGGCCTGATTGTGCGCAGGAAAGGAGGCTCCCGCTTTTTTATCGCCACCCTGCTGACTACGCTGGAACTGGAGCCGGACGCTCCGGTATCAAACGGATGCGGCAGTTGCCGCCGTTGCGCGGCCCTGTGCCCGACAGGCGCGATTATGGAGAACGGTCAGGTTGATGCCGGCCGCTGCCTTTCCTACTGGACGATTGAACACCGGGGGGCTATTCCGGAAAAAATCCGTCCCCTGATAGGCACGCGCTTGTACGGGTGCGATACCTGCGTGACGGTCTGTCCCTGGAACAGCAAACCTCTGCCGGACGCTGACGAACGGTTCCGCATGTCCCGTTTTCTGTCTTCTGTTTCCCTGCGCGATCTTCTTTCCCTGGATGCCGGCGGTTTTGCCGCCCTGTTCCGGAATTCTCCTTTGAAAAGGCTCAAGAGGGAGGGGCTGTTGCGCAACGGCTGCATTGTGATGGGGAATGCGGGAACTCCGGATGACGTTGATTTTCTGAAGACGCTTTACGGGGAGTCCCCTCTGGTGGAGGAGCATGCCTCCTGGGCGGTGGAGCGCATCCTCCGCCGTTACGGACGGCATGCATCTTCAAGCGGCGCAAGAGATTAAAAATAGAAAAAATGATGTTTTGGTCTTGTCAAAACCTCAATTTATGGTATCCATCTTGCCCCAAGCAATAGCTCTGCGCGAGGCAGAGAAAAATAACAGCTAGCAAATCCAATCCATTATGGCACGCCTTTTCGGTACAGAAATACCCAACGAGAAGCGCATCGAGGCTTCCCTTCCGTATATTTACGGAATTGGTCGCTCGACTTCTAAGAGAATCCTGGAACAAGCAGGCATCAATCCCGACATCCGCACGGGACAGCTTACCGACGAACAGCTCACGAAGATTGTTCAAGTGATCACCACTGACGGCATTTTGATTGAAGGTGACCTTCGTCGTGAAAAGCAATCCATCCTCAAGCGTCTGACCTCCATCAACTGCTATCGCGGTCAGCGTCACCGCCGCGGCCTTCCGGTGCGCGGCCAGCGTACCCGTACGAACGCCCGCACCCGTAAAGGCAAGAAGAAGACTGTTGGCGCGCAGGCCAAGAAGAAGTAATCCGCCAATCTGAATTTTAATATAGCTTTACTATGGCTAGCGAAGAAATCACCAACGAAATCGCCGAACAGCCTGTGGAAGCGGCAGTTTCCGCTCCCGTCGCTGAAACTCCGGCCGCCGCTGTTTCCGCTCCTGAAGAAATCAAGAAGCCTGAACCCCGCAAGGACATCTTTGCGGAACTTGGTCTGGGCGGCGATGACGACAAGCCCAAAATCCTGAAGGCCAAGGGCAGCAAAAACGTTTCCACGGGCGTGGTTCACGTTTCCTCCACGTTCAACAACACCGTCGTGACTGTGACCGACCAGCGCGGCAATGTCATCGGCTGGTCCTCCGCCGGCAAGATGGGCTTTAAGGGGTCCCGCAAGAGCACGGCCTATGCCGGGCAGGTGGTGTGCCAGGACGCCTGCCGCCAGGCCATGGGCCACGGCTTGCGTGAAGTGGAAGTGCGAGTGAAGGGCCCCGGTTCCGGTCGTGAATCCGCTGTACGTGCCGTGCAGACGATCGGTATTGAAATCACCTCCATCAAGGACGTGACTCCCATTCCCCACAACGGCTGCCGTCCTCCGAAGGCCCGCCGCGTCTAATTGAGAATCCTTTACCTATAGATCTAATATATCATGGCTCGTTATACCGGTCCCCGCGATAAAGTGTCCCGCCGTTTTGGCGTTGCCCTTTTCGGTTCCACCAAGGCTCTTGAAAAGCGCCCCTTCCCTCCCGGCCAGCATGGCATGCGCGCCGGCCGCAAGAAGAAATCCGACTATGGCGTGATGCTTGCTGAAAAACAGAAGCTGCGTTTCCAGTACGGTGTGCTTGAAGGCCAGTTCCGCAAGTATTATGCAGAAGCCGCCCGCCGCCGCGGCATTACCGGCGATATTCTGCTTCAGCTTCTTGAGCTTCGTCTGGATAATGTTGTGTACCGCCTCGGTTTCAGCAACACCCGCGCCGGAGCCCGTCAGCTCGTTTCCCACGGCCACATCACCGTGAACGGCAAGAAGACGAACATTGCGTCCTACTCCTGCCGTCCGGGCGATGTCATTGCCGTTGGCGGCAAGGCTTCCTCCCAGCAGCTGGTTACCCGTTCCCTTGACCTGACTCAGGCTACTGTGGTTCCGGATTGGCTGGAATGCGACCGTGACAAGCTCACGGGCAAGATTGCCCGCGTGCCTTCCAAGGAAGAGATTGCTCCCATCGTCAACGAGCAGCTCATCGTGGAATTCTACTCCCGTTAATCTTATTTCCTTCTGGATTTGCTTCAAAACCCCGGTTGCCTTTTGGCGGTCGGGGTTTTGGGCATTCAGGGGGAGTAATGGAGGAGTTGGGTGTTGAGAGTTGAGGAAAGCGGGTATAGGATGAAACCATGACGGACGATTGGAAAGGAAGAGGCGTGGCTCTTTTTGATATGGACGGAACGCTCCTGCCTTGGGATACGCAATATGTTTTCTCCTGTTTCGTGGTAAGGCTCCATCCCTGGAGGCGCCTGCTGATTGTTCTCTTCCTGGCTTGTATTCCGTTTTATGTTTTGAAAATATGGGATGAAAAACGGATGAAGCGAGCCTATCTCATGTATTTGTGGGGGCTCCCCGCTGAAACGGTACGGGAATATGGACGGAAGTTTGCCAGGATGGCGCAGGAATGGATTTATCCGGAGCTGAAGGAACGGCTGGAAGAAGACCGGAAGAAGGGGTATCTGTGCCTCATGGTTTCCGCCTCTCCTTCATTTTATGTGAAGCCTCTGGGGGAGCTGCTGGGGTTTGATGGAGTTTTGGGTACGGATGTGCTTCTGGAGAAACGCATGCCGGCAATGCCGGAACTGCCGCACGGTAATAATAAAGGGGCGGTGAAAGTGAAACGCTTGCGGGAGGGGAATGTGCTTCCGGAGCACGGCATTCTGGAAAACGCCATTGCTTACAGCGACAGTGCAGCGGATATGCCCATGCTGCTTTCCTGCAGGAGAAAGGTTCTGGTGAATCCTTCTCCTGCCCTGCAGAAAGACAGGCGTCTGGATGGCGCGGAGTGTCTGTATCCTGCCAGACCCTGGAAGGGAAGGCTTGGGAAGATATGGAAGATTGTCTTTTTTGTCATGGGGCTGGTAAATGTAAATGACAGAAAATCAATGGTTGGTTGATGGGTGGAGAGAAAAATGCTTTACTTTTGTGACGAAAATGTTTCACTTTTCTTAACAAGGGGGAAAAAAGCGTTTTTCTTTCCATGTTAGCAAATCAACAATTAATACCCTAACCAAGTAATAGTCATGCAAACCAAGAACATCATCAGTGTTGCTGCAGTTGTGGCGTCCTTTGCCGGAGCCGCTCTTGCGGGGACTCCCGTCAAGATTGTTGCTCCGACTCCGGTTCCCGCTCCTGTGGCGACTACCAGCCCGCTGTCCGGCGATATTTACGCCGGGTACGCTTCCAATTACACCTGCCGCGGCATTGTGGCTTCCCACGCGCTGGCGGAAGGGGATAGCGTTATCCCTGCTGGTGTCAATCTGAATTACAAGCTGTGTGATGCCAACTCCATCGTGGCTTCCGCTTCTTATACGACCTTGACTTCAGGCCACCATCTCATGGGGGACAGGGATACGTCCTTCCACAATGAGACCAATTTCAATCTTGGCTGGCAGAATAAGGACGGTTTGTTGAACAATCTGTCCACGACGCTTGGCTGGAATCTGATTCATGGCGGCCTGCTGGGCAGCTTTGCCAAGTATGACCACGCTCATTCCGTCACGCAGGAGTTTTACCTGAACCTGAACTATGATGTGACCAAGAACTGGTTTGCCGGCGTGACCACGAGCTATGCCTTCCAGGGCATGACCGGCTGGTGGTTCCAGCCTTACGTTGGCTACAAGGCAGCTCTCTGCCCTGCCACGGACATTGTCGTAACGGCCGGCATGTCCGCCACGTCCAGCTATTTTGGCGCTGCGTTTGAGCAGGCCAATGGCGCTCAGGCCTGGTGGGTGAAAGCTGAACTTCCGGTGAAGCTGGGAGTGAAGAACCTTTCCCTTGTTCCCTTTGTCAGCTTCAACTGGGCCGGCTGCGGCGCGTTGAAGGTCAATAAGGGCCTGGATAAGGGAGACAAGCCTTACAAGAACTTCGGCGTGGTGGCTGGCGCCAGCCTCGTCTATTCTTTCTAAGCCATCCGGCCAACGATTGAATGATATTTTCAGGTGCGGCGGAGAAATCCGCCGCGCTTTTTATTTCCAATGGTTCCCGGGCCTGATGACTGAAAGTTGAACTTCCGGTGAAACTGGTCTCCAGGAACCTGTCTCTCGTTCCTTTTGCCAGCTTCAACCGGGCCCCTTCAAGTCCAACCGGGGTTAGGGCAGGGGCGGCAAGCCTGATAAGACTTTCAAAGTAGTGGACTGTTTTGACTCCGTTTATCCTTTCTGAAGTTGACGGGGGCAAACTTGAATGATGTTTCCTGAAGCGGAGCAGGGATCAGCGGCGTTTTTGCTTGTTGCCAAGAGGAGTTTTTTTATCCAGAATACTTTCCGCACGGCATTTCGATGTTATGAATTTCTTTTTTTCTTTTCTCCTTGGAGCAGGTATGTCCTCCGTCGCTTTCATGGCCGTTTCTTCGGCGGAATCCCGCATTCCGGAGGTTCCTTCCGCTCCTGCTTTAAGACCGGTCAGCGGCAGTATCAAAGCCGGGTATTCCACTAATTACGAGTTTAGAGGCCTGATTCCCGCGGGCTGTAATCCCACGGCGCCTCTGCGGCTGGATTGGAGAAGCGATTTGAATGACCGGTATTCCCTGATTCTGGCTTTGAAGGAGGAGATTTTACTGGGGCATCCGGCGGCGGATATAGAGAATGAGACGATGGTGGATCTTGGCCTTCAGCGGAAGCTTGGAAAGGCTACGTATGCGGCATTGTCTTTTCGTGCGAATGACGGCGGATTAGCGGGGTTTGCTTCCGAACGTTTGTTCGGCAATGGGGGGACAACGTATGAAACGGCGCTGATTATGCGCCATGATGTGGGATTCCTTCCCGGTTTTTATGCGCAGGGAAGTGCCGCATATTCCTTTTACGGAATTACGGGCTGGTGGTTTGATATGTGCACGGGATCGGATTTCCGGATGACGGAAAACCTTTATATGGGCTTTAAATTCGGCGCCGTGTTGAGTTCTTCCTATTGGCCTTCCAGCAGCAACGGCTGGCAGTCTCTCTATTTCAGGGTGACGGCGAATTACCGCCTGTTCGGGAATGTTTTTATAGAGCCTTTCGTTGGCCTGCACTGGCTCGGCAAAGGTTCCCACGGGGTGAACCGCGTGTATGGAAGAACGCTGGTGAAGGGTAATAGCTGGGTCACGGGAGCCAGCCTGGTTTATGCTTTCTGAGCAGCATGGGGGCCCCCTTCTTCCCGAAGGGAGAGGTCCGCACGCATGCGGATCATGTCAATGCATTGCACGCCGTTATCCCAGACGGGTTCCGGATAGTTGTCCGTGAAGTGGTTGTTGATGACGCCAGAAACCTGGAATCCGCAGCTTTCATAGAGGGACATTGGCCCCGGAGACGCATCGGACGTTCCCACTTCCGCATACCGGCCCCCTTTGTTTCTGATGATGTCCAGGGCGTGCCGCACCAGGGCTGTTCCGCAGCGCTGCCTTCTATATTCAGGGGCTACGGAGCAATTCATGATTTCCCATGTATTTTCCCCCGTCTGACGGATAACGATGACTCCGGCGGTAGCTCCGCAGTTTCTTGCGACGTAAAGTTCGCCGTGGGCCAGATGATCCGCTATCCGGCGTTCGTCCGGATCTGCATCCCGCAGAAGTTCCCTGAGGGGGGCGGGCGGGGGCCATACGGCCGTCTCCCGCTCTATAGGAAAGGTGCGGGCCATTATTCCACGCGCATGAAGATGATGGAGTCCGCCAGCAGTTCCCCTTGCAGACTGTCCCCCTGGATGACGACAGGCTGACCGGAGGAGATCAGCCCTTTTTCCTTCAACAGGTCCAGAGCGGTGGAAATCATGCGGGCCGGATCTTTCAGGAAGGGGGATTCAAAGGCGGTTACGTCGCGAGCCAGGGCGAGCTGCCTGACAACGACAGGGTCATTGCTGAAGGCGAAGATGGCCGCCCGTTCCGGCCTGAGGACGGCTGCCTGCGTGGCGGCCAGGCCGCGGCGGGTAAAGACGACCAGACAGGCGTTTTCCACGGAGTCCGCCAGGGAGATAGCTGCCTTGGTGGCTTTCTGACGGTCTCCGTTCAGGATGGCGGATGCCGCAAAGTTGAGGTTGCCGGAGCGTTCCATACGGTGGGCGATGGAGTCCAGCACTTCCACGCAGCGTACGGGGTAATGGCCCACGGAGGTTTCCCCGGAAAGCATGACGGCGTCCACTTGTTCAAAGATGGCGTTGGAAACGTCCGTGACTTCCGCACGGGTGGGCGTAGGCTGGGTGATCATGGATTCCAGCATATGCGTTGCCACGATGCAGCGGCGTCCCAGCCTGTGGCAATGGCGGATGATGCGGCGTTGGATGATGGGCAGTTCTTCAATGCTGACTTCAATGCCCAGGTCTCCGCGCGCGACCATGATGACGTCTGCGGCCAGGATGATATCGTCAATGTGGCGGATAGCCTGCTGGTCTTCAATCTTTGCGACGATCTGGGCTTTGCCTCCCAAGTTGTCGATATGTTCCCGGAGCTGGGCAATATGGGCGGCATCCCGGACAAAGGACATGGCTACGTAGTCCGTCTCGCATTCTACGGCCACGGCCAGATCCGCCAGGTCTTTTTCCGTCAGGGCCGGGAGCCGCAGTGCTACGCCGGGCAGGTTGATGTGGCGGCGGGAGCCGAATACGCCTTCCGTGAGCACGTCGCAGATAAGCCTGTCCGGGCGCACTTCCGCAATGCGCATGAGGATGCCTCCGTTATCCACCACCATGGTATGGCCCGCCTGAACATCCTGCAGGAGGCCGTCATAGTTTACCGTGGTGGAAAAAGGAAGTTCCGGCTTGGCCGTGCCCAGGCGGATTTCCATTGTGTCTCCCTTTTTCAAATGGTAGGGTTCAACCAGATCTCCCGTGCGGATGGAAGGCCCCTGGAGGTCAAAGAGGATGGCCACGTTCGCTTTCAGTTCCGCTGCTTTCCGGCGGATGCGGAAGACGACTTCCCGAACCCAGTCGTGCTGGGAATGGCTCATATTGAGCCGGAAGACGTTGGCTCCGGCTTCAATAAGCTGGCCCAGCATGTCGGAAGTGTCTGTTGCGGGTCCAATAGTGCAGATGATTTTGGTGGCCCGAGGCCGGGAAGGTGTGTTCATGGTCTTTGTCAGTGCCCATAATGTATCTTACGGAGCATTTAAATGAAGTTTTTTATGATACATGGCAGGATTGTTGCATGTCACGGAGCTCTTGAGAGAGCATATTGGATGCATGAAAGAGATCAGGGTTGAATTGATCAACACCGGGACGGAAATTTTGCTGGGGAGTATTGTGAATACAAATGCCGCATGGCTGGGCAACAGATTATTTGAGGCCGGATTCCGTGTGGGGAGGGTAACCGTCGTGCCCGACGGTTACGCTATCAACGAGGCTATGAGGGAGAGCGCCCGGCGCGCAGATATCGTGATTGTAAGCGGGGGGCTGGGGCCGACGAGCGATGATGTGACCCGGGAAGCCCTGTGCGACGTGTGCGGCGTGGATATGCATCATGATGAGCGTGTGGCGGAGGGACTGAAGAGTTATTTTGAACGGAGGGGGATTCCCATTGCGGAGTGCAATTTCAAGCAGGCCATGGTTCCGGATGGAGCTGCGGTATTGGAGAATTCCAACGGAACGGCGCCCGGGCTGGTGATGCCTGCCAGTGGTTCCCTTCCCATGTTTATCCTGTTGCCGGGGCCTCCGGCAGAGTTAAGGCCGATGGTGGAAGATTCCGTAATGCCGCTTCTGGAAGATTTGGCGGATGAGGATATTCCGCATTTGAGCGTGTTCCGTCTGGTAGGGATAGGGGAGAGCGATCTTCAGGAACTGGTGGATGGTTCCCTGCACCAGGTGGAGGGGCTGGAAGTGGCGTATTGCGCGCGCGTCGGGGAAGTGGACGTCCGTCTGGTGGGCAGCGAGACGGCTTTGAAACAGGGTGAGGCCCGTTTGCGCATTTTGGCCGGGGCGTATGTGCTGGCTCCTGTTGGGGCCTCTCTGGAGAAAGCGGTTGTGTGCCATCTGGCGCAGCAGGGGCTGAAAGCGGCGACGGCGGAAAGCTGCACCGGCGGCCTGATTGCCAAGAGAATTACGGATGTGCCGGGATCTTCCGGAGTTTTTGAATGCGGATGGGTTACTTATGCCGACCGGGCAAAGACGGAGATGCTGGGCGTGCCGAAGGAGGTTCTGACGCGTTACGGTGCTGTGAGCGAGCCCGTGGTCAGAGCGATGGCGGAAGGAGCCCTGGAACGCTCCGGAGCTGATGTCGCCGTTGCCGTCAGCGGTATTGCGGGCCCCGGAGGCGGTACGCCGGAAAAGCCTGTGGGGACCGTATGGCTTGCCTGGGCTTTCCGGGGAGGAGAGACGCGGGCGGAGATAATGTTTTATCCGAGGGACCGCCTGTCTTTCCGTAAAATGGTTTCCCAGCGGGCCCTTGCGGGGCTTCTGGATGCCAGGGGAAAGGCGCCTGTTTAAGCTGCTACGGGGTTCCGGCAAGGGCGCGAAGATGTTTTCCGTGACGTTCCCGTCATTCATCTGGAAAATAAAACAGCCTGTACGCGGGGCATACAGGCTGTTGAGAAAAGATAGGGGGGATGAAAGGTCAGGCGCGCCTGCGGCGCAGCATCAGGGAAGCCAGCCCCAGCAGGCTGAGGGTGGCCGTAGCAGGTTCCGGCACGGCTCCCGCCACTACGTACTGCACCTTGACGTTTCCGTTTTCCGTGTAGAGATAGTACTGGCCCTGGTAGTCTGCGGCGTTCCCTTCCATAATTCCGGACGCCTTGGTCAGCGCGCTGCCGTCTTCCGTGGTGAAGTCTCCCAGGGAAATGGAACCGCCGTCAAAACCGGCGGAGGTAATCAGCGTGCGGGTAACAAACTGGAATTCTCCAGCAGCCAAGTCAGTGGATATGGTGGCCAGCATGCCGGAAACGGAGAAGCCGGATGCTCCCCAGATTTGCTGATTAACGTTCATGATACCGTTTGTTCCGAAAACAAGCCGGGCTCCATTGCCTCCATTGTCAATGCCACAAACGCCAAGATGGAAGATCCCGTCCAGGATGATCTCACTGCTTTTGAAGTCCACTTGTGTGAGGGAAAGAGAGGAATTGGCTCCAATGGTGACGTTTCCGGTCCAGCGGGTTCCCCCAACCGTAACATTGCTGTTGCCCGTGACGGTGATGCTGCCGCCGTCGGAGGTGTCCACCATGGAGCCGCTGATATTGATAGTTCCGGTGTTATTGAAGATGACGTCCGGCCCCTGCCCGTTGCTGCGGGCGGGAACTCCATTGCTCCAGTTGTCCGCATTACCCAGTTCATAGGTATTGCCTTCCGTAGGACCAGCGTTGCCAGTCCATTCCGTGACCATGCTGGCGGCATTGGCGCAGATGCATGATCCGCAGAGGATTGCCGCAATAAATAAGTTTTTTTTCATATTAAAAAAATAACTAGATTAATAAGCCCAGAGGAAACGCTGGCGCTACCGTGATGCTACCGGGTTAGCAATCCGGGTCAAGCTTTGATTCTAAGCTGGAATGACTTGTATTGGCGTTTCCTTCCATGCCAAGAGGCGTTTTTATGAAATGAAGTCTGCCCGGCGCCATTGGCTTCCAATGAAAGCCCGGAGATCCTTTGCGTTATTTAAATCTGTAGTTAAATTTTGATAACTCTCTTTTCTGGAATACGTTACATGTAAGAAGAAGTCTGTATTTCAATGGCTGTAGCTCTTTGCAACTTTTCCTAAGTCAAACAGGATTTTCTTCGGTTTCTGCCTATAACGGATTGCTAATCCGTAGAGAACAGGCGCCTGGAGAGAAAGTTTTTATTCGCTTTCCTGGTCGTGTTCATCCGCTTCGCGGGTGGAGAAGCGCATGAGTTCCGCTTCAAAGTGGAGCGGAACGTCCCCCGTGGGGCCGTTGCGGTTTTTGGCCAGATGCAGATTGGCCCGTCCGGCCATTTGCTGGCGTTTTTCCTCATCTTCCGCATAGTAGGCGGAGCGGTAGAGCAGGCCGATCATGTCCGCGTCCTGTTCGATGGAGCCGGATTCGCGAAGGTCGGAGATGCGGGGGACGCCCAGGCTGGCTCCCGTGCGGCTTTCCGGACCGCGGTTGAGCTGGGCGAGGACGATAACAGGCACTTTGAGTTCCTTGGCCAGGGCTTTGAGGCCGGCGGATATTTCCGCCACTTCCCGTTCACGACTGTTGGCCGCCTGTTTGGAGTGGGAGCGCATGAGCTGGAGATAGTCCACACCAATGGCGGCCAGACCTCCCTGATCCCTCATGACACGGCGCGCTTTGGCCCGGAGTTCGTTGATGGAGATGGCTGCGGTATCGTCAATGACAAGGCGGGATTCCGCCACTTCCTTGACAGCCTGTTTGTAGTGCTTCATTTCAAGTCGGTTGAGGTTGCCACGCTTGATTATTTCTGCGCGTCGAACACCGGAACGGGCAAAGAGAAGACGTTCCACAATCTGGACTGCGGGCATTTCACAGGAAAAGAGCAGAGTAGGCTTTTTTTCGTTAAGCGCGATGTGTTCAATGATGTTGAGCAGAAAGGAGGTTTTACCCATGGAGGGACGGGCGGCGATGATGAACATGTCCCCCGGTTTAAGCCCGTTGCTTTTTTTATCCAGTTCCTCAAATCCCGTGGTCAGTCCCTGGATTTGGCCTTTGCTTGCGATGAATTTTTCAAAGTTGGTGTAGGCCTGTTTGACGAGGCTTACCAAACTTTGTTCATCCCTGGCGCTGTTATAGCGTTCCCGTATCTGGAAAATATGGGTTTCCACAGAATCCAGCAGTTCCGCTACGTCGTCCGGATTGTCAAAGGCCTGTGTGGTGGACTGGTTGGCGATGTCAATGATGGAGCGAAGGATGAATTTGTCCTTCAGGACATTGAGGTAATGCTCAAAATAGGCTCCGGTGGTGGTAAAGGTGTATATTTCCGCCAGGCCCGCGCTTCCGCCCACGGCTTCCAGCTGGTGCATGTCTTCCAAAGCCTGGGTGATGGAAACGATGTCAATGGGTTCGTTTTTGTTATAGCGGGCCTGGAAAAGGCGCCAGAGCAGCTTGTGCGCGGGGAGGTAGAAGTAGTCCTCCGTCATGCCGATGGTCACGCACTGCCCCACGTAAGTGGCCGGGTCCATGGCCATGAGGGCCAGCACTCCTTTTTCCGGGCCGGGAGCCTGCGGAATGTCCCTGAGGTCCAGGGACGGGGTTTTGCGGGGGGCCCTGGTCAGTTCCAGCGGGGGAACGGCAGTGGTGGTTGTCGTAGTTTCCATGGTGAGGCGGCTGGATGGGTGGCATCCGGCCGGGAAGGATAGCACAACGGAGGGAGCCGGGCAATAGGCAACGTTGCAAATTCGGAAAAGCCCCGTTCCGTCAACGGGGCGTCCATCCGTTCTTTTCCTGTTCTTTCCTCAGCCTCAGCTGCCCGCAGGCGGCGTTGATGTCATGACCTTTTTCATACCGCATGGTAACGGGGATGCGCGCCTTGTGAACTGCATCCCGGAAGGAGCGGCAGCGTTCTTCCGAAGGGCGTTTCCACGGAAGCCCCTCCACGGTGTTGTACGGGATGAGATTGACTTTGGCGTGCAGGCGTTTGGCGAGCCGGACGAGATGGGACGCGTCTTTCGGAGAGTCGTTGATGTCCCGGATGAGGATGTATTCCAGCGTGGGCATCTGGTTTCTTCCCCTGCTCCATTCTTCAAGGGCCGGAATGAGCTGGGAGAGCGGCCATTTTTTGTTGACCGGCATGATTTGGTCGCGAACTTCGTCCGTGGCTCCGTGCAGGGAAACGGCCAGACGGATTTGCCTGGGATAGGCCGCCAGTTTTTTCAGGCCGGGCACGAATCCCGACGTGGAGATGGTGATGTGGCGCGCCCCTATTTCCAAACCGCGGTGGGAAGTGATGATTTCCAGGGCATCCGCCACGTTGTCAAAATTGGAAAGGGGTTCCCCCATGCCCATGAAGACGATGTTGTTGACCCGTTTTCCCGCGATGGCTTCCGCGGAGAGAATCTGCCCGATGATTTCCCCCGTGGTGAGGTGGCGTTTAAGGCCCAGCAGCCCGGAAGCGCAGAATTTGCAGCCGAAGGCACAGCCTACCTGGGAAGAAACGCAGAGGGTGACGCGCTCCGATTTTTCTCCATTTTCCGCTGCTGCGGCAGGGATGATGACGGATTCTACCAGGCTGCCGTCTTCCATTCTGGTGAGGAATTTCCGTGTGGTGTCCGCAGAGCCGTGAATTTCCACGATTTCCGGTGTATGGAAGCGGAAATTTTCCGACAGCAGATTTTTGAGCGCGGGGGGGAGGTTGCTCATCGCGTCAAAGGTGGTGACGCGCTTGCGCCACACCCAGTCCAGAACCTGCTGGGTGCGGAATTTGGTGTGCCCATGTTCCGTCAGGAAGGCGAGCAGCTTTTCCTCCGTCTGGGCGGTGATGAGGGGAAGCGGTGGCATGGATTTGAGGCGGTCCCGTTACAGCAGGGAATCCACGTAGCGGTCCCGGTTGAAGGGTTCAAAGTCTTCGGCTCCTTCCCCCGTTCCCAGAAAGGAGGGGGAAATGTGCATTTCATCCATGATGGCTACGGCCACGCCTCCCTTTCCGGAACCGTCCATTTTGGTGATAATGACGGAGTCCAGGGGCGTTGCTTTATGAAATTCCCTGGCTTGTGCCAGGGCGTTAGCGCCTGTAGTGGCATCCACTACCAGCAGGGTGCTGTGGGGGGCGGATGCATCCTGCTTTGCGAGAGTCCGGCGAATTTTGGAGAGTTCCTCCATGAGGTTGTGGCGCGTATGGAGGCGCCCCGCGGTATCGCAAATGAGGTATTGGAAGCCTTCCCTGATGGCCTGCGTATGGGCCTCATAGCAGACGGAGGCCGGATCCTGGCCGGGTGCTCCCTTGCAGATGGGGATATTCAGCTTGTCCGCCCAGCTTTGAAGCTGTTCCACGGCGGCCGCGCGAAAAGTGTCCGCCGCAGCCAGAAGGACGCGGGAGCCCTGTTTTTGCAGCAAATGGGCCAATTTGACCGCAGAAGTAGTTTTCCCGGTGCCGTTGACGCCCACGACCAGAATGACCAGCGGTTTGCCTTCCGGAGGGACGGGCAGGGACGGAGCGGTGGAAGGAAAGGCCCGGCGGAGCACTTCACGGGTGGATTCCACCAGATTTTCCGCATCCAGGCCTTTGCTTTCCTTCAGCTGGTCCGCAATACCCATGGCGCGCCTGATGCCGATGTCCGCGGCTACCAGCTCAGCTTCCAGTTCTTCCCAGTCTATCCGGGAGCTTCGGGAGAATTTGGTGAATAGTTTTTTAAAGAATCCTGCCATGGCGCGAAGCGGAGTTATGCCGGGTGTTCCGTTTTTGAGATTCCGGCCAGGACGCCGTTGACGAAGCGGGGGGATTCCGCTGAGGAGAAGCGTTCCGACAGGCGGATGGCCTCCGAGATGACGATGGGAGCCGGGAGGTCTTTGCGATGAAGGAGTTCATAGGCGCCCAGGCGCAGGATGGCGCGGTCAATGGCGCTGACGCGTTCCGGGGAGTAGTTTTCCAACGTGGAGTCGATGGCGGCGTCCAACCCGTCCCGGCGGCGCAGGATGTCTTCCCCCAGGGTTTTGGCTTCCCGGTAGAGTTCATCCGCATCCCGTCCTGCCTCCACCACTTTTTTTATTTCCGCCAGGGAGGGGCGGTCGTCCGGGTGGATGAGGCAGTTGATGCGGTCATTGATTTCCTGGAGTTTCCTGCAGGAGGAAATGAGGGAGGGCCAGATTGCGTTGTAGGCTGGGAAGTCCTTGAGCGTGTCCAGCAGGCGGCGGCGCATCTGCATCAGCGCGGTATTGAGTTCCTGGGCGGCGTCGCAGGCGGCGGAAAGCGAACCCTTGTCATTGGCGGGGTCTTCGTGCAGGGCTTTTTTCAGCCGGAGCAGGGCGGCGTTGAATTCTCCTTCCTTGGTCAGCAGGTCCTGAAGCTGGTCGCGGACGGGCAGGGTAAGAGGGTCTTGCTGCAGTTTGTCCGCCGTTTCCCGCGCACGGGTGATGAAGAGGCGCAGCTTGTCCGGATAGTCCCTTGTCAGGTGGCCGGAGACGGCCTTGGCCTTGAGTTTGCAGTAGTCTCCCCGGAAAGGTTCCATCAGGATATCCCAGATTCCCTCCTGTTCCGTTTCCGGCGTCTGGGAGGCGGCGTAAAGGTATTGGAGGGCGGCTTGTCTGATTTGGTTGCGTGAGAGCATGGCGATAGAGAAGAGAGAGTAATAGGTATTATTGCCGGAGCAGGGAGTTGAGGAAGAGTTCCGCCATGCGGGCAGCGGTGCGGGCCGCTTCACGGCCGCGGTTGAGCTGAGAGGCGATACAGCGGGCGAAGGCCTGCTTTTCATCATTCAGCAGCAGGACTTCATGAATGACGGGGGTGGTGAATTCCAGGGCGAGCTGCATCAGGGCCTGGGTAATGGTGGAGCCGATCAGGTCCGCGTGGTCTGTGCTGCCGCGCAGGATGACCCCCAGAGCCACCACGGCATCAGGACGTTTTTCCGGAGAGCGGGAGAGAACGGATTTAATGGACACCGGAATTTCAAAGGCTCCCGGTACGCGGATGATTTCCAGGCGGACCGAGGGAAGCACGGTTTTCAGTTCTTCCGAGCAGTTTTCTACCAGGGCCTGGGTGTATTGTTCGTTGTATTCCGAGGCGACGATGCAGATTTTGGCGCGCGTGCCCGTGGCGCGCTGGCGGCGGGGAAGTTCCGTGGACATGAAGGGATGGAGTGGAAAGTTACAGGATGTGGCCCAGCTTGCATTTTTTGGTAGCCAGGTATTTGCTGTTTTGTTCGTTGGGTGGGATGATGAGAGGAACCTGTTCCGTGATTTTTATGCCAAAGCCCTCCAGCCCCACGATTTTCCGCGGGTTGTTGGTAAGCAGACGCAACTGGTTTGCTCCCAGGTCATGCAGGATTTGCGCGCCGATGCCATAGTCGCGCAGGTCGTCCGGATAGCCGAGCTTGAGGTTGGCTTCCACGGTATCCAGACCCTGTTCCTGAAGTTTGTAAGCCTTGAGTTTCGCCGCCAGGCCGATGCCTCGGCCTTCCTGCCGCAGGTAGAGCAGGACGCCTCCTTCCTGGGCGATGCGGCGCATGGCGGTGTGCAACTGGCTGCCGCAGTCGCAGCGGCGGGAGCCGAAGACATCACCCGTCAGGCATTCACTATGCACGCGCACCAGCGTGGGTTTGTCCGGGGAGATTTCCCCGTGAACCAGGGCCAGGTGGAGAGCACCGTCCAGCTGGGATTCATAGAGGCGGCAGGTAAAGTCACCGTAGTCTGTGGGCATGTTGACGGTTTCCACCAGCCGGATTTGCTTTTCCTTGGCCCGGCGGTATTCAATGAGCTGGGCTACGGTGCAGGCTTTCAGACCATGTTTTTTCTGGAATCCTCCCAAGTCCCCGATGCGGGCCATGGTCCCGTCTTCCTTCATGATTTCACAGCAGACGCCGGCGGGCTGGAGGCCTGCCATGCGCACGAGGTCAATGGTGGCTTCCGTATGGCCGGCGCGGCGCAGCACTCCGCCGGGAACGGCGCGGAGAGGGAATGTGTGACCCGGCTGAACAAAGTCGTTGACGGTGGCTTTGGGGTCCGCCAGCGTGCGAATGGTGAGGGAGCGTTCCGCGGCGCTGATGCCCGTAGTGATGTCATGGGCCGCATCCACGGAGACGGTGAACGCTGTGGACATGTTTTCCCGGTTGACGGAGGTCATGAGCGGGAGTTGGAGGGCGTCCGCCCGTTCCGGTGAAAGAGGTGCGCAGACGAGGCCCCTGGCGTGGGTAACCATGAAGTTGATGGCTTCCGGCGTGGCGAATTCGGCGGCAATGATCAAGTCTGCCTCATTTTCACGCCCAGGGTCGTCCGTAACGATGATCATCCGTCCCTGCCGTATTTCTTCCACTGCTTCTTCAACGGTGCAGAATTGAAGTTGATTGTCCATAAAAGGGGATGAAGAGAGGTTATTTTTGTTTTTTTGCCCAGGAGTCCTTGAGAGCCACCGTGCGGTTGAAAACAGGACGACGGCCCGGTACATGGTCCCTGCGGTCCGCCACAAAGTAGCCGAGACGTTCGAACTGGCAGCGGAATTCTGGTTCGGCTCCGGCCAGGGAGGGTTCCAGCTTGGCGTTTGTGATGACGGTCAGCGATGAGGGATTCATGACGGACAGGAACCCTTCTTCAGCAGCGTCCGGGTTTTCTTCCGTAAAAAGGCGGTCATAGATGCGGATTTCTCCGTCCACCGCGTATTTGGTGCTTACCCAGTGAATGGCGGCGCGACACTGGATTCCTTCCGGAGGGTTGGAGCCGATGGTGCCGGGAATGTGTTCGCAGAAGATTTCCGTGATAGTTCCCTCCGCATCCTGCTTGTAGTCCGTGCAGGTGATGCAGTAGCCCCCCCGGAGGCGTACGGTGCGGCCGGGGGCCAGACGGAAGTATTTTTTAGGAGGGTCCAGCATGAAGTCGTCCCGTTCAATCCAGACTTCCCTTGTGATGGGGAGGCGGCGGACGCCCTCTTCCGGTTTTTCCGGATTGTTCAGCACTTCAGCCATTTCTTCCGCGTTTTCCGGCAGGGTGGTGATAGTGACCTTGAGGGGATTGAGCACGGCCATGCGGCGCGGCGCGTTGGCATTCAGGTCTTCCCTTACGCTGTATTCCAGCAGGGCCACATCTGTGAAGCCGTTGAATTTAGTGATGCCTATGGTGTGGCAGAAGTTGCGGATGGCGGCAGGAGTGTAGCCCCGGCGGCGCATGCCGGAGACGGTGGGCATCCGTGGATCGTCCCAGCCGGAGACGTGTCCTTCCTGCACCAGTTGCAGCAGCTTGCGCTTGCTCATGACGGTGTAGGTAAGGTTCAGGCGGGCGAATTCCGTCTGGCGCGGGCGTGCCGGGACGGGGCAGTTTTCAATGACCCAGTCATAGAGGGGGCGGTGGTTTTCAAATTCCAGCGTGCAGAGGGAATGGGTGATGTGTTCGTAGGCATCTTCCAGCGGGTGGGCGAAGTCATACATGGGGTAAATGCACCAGGAACTGCCCGTGTTGTGGTGTTCCGCGAACATGATGCGGTACAACACGGGGTCCCGCATGTTCATGTTGCTGGAGGCCATGTCTATCCTGGCTCGCAGGATGGCTCTGCCTTCCGGGATTTCTCCGTTTTTCATGGCCTGGAAGCGTGCCAGGTTTTCTTCCACGGAGCGGTTGCGGTAGGGTGATTCCTGTCCGGGCACGTTCACGTTGCCCCGCTGGGCGCGTATTTCCTCCACCGTTTGTTCGTCTACGTAGGCCAATCCCTTGCGGATGAGGGAAACGGCGCATTCGTAAAAGAAGTCGAACATGTTGCTGGCAAAGAAAAGGTTATCGCCCCAGTCAAAGCCCAGCCAGCGGATGTCTTCCTGAATGCTGTCCACATATTCCTGGTCTTCCTTGCTGGGGTTGGTGTCGTCAAAACGCAGATGGCAGCGCGCACCCGGAAATTCTTGGGCGATGCCGAAGTTGAGGCAGATTGATTTGGCATGTCCGATATGAAGATACCCATTGGGTTCCGGGGGAAAGCGTGTTACCGGGGCCTGATGCTTGCCGGAGGCAAGGTCATCAGAAATCATATCGCGGATGAAATCTCGGCGTTCGGCAGGCTGCAATGACATGGCGAAAATTCTACTACCAAATTTCCTCTTCTGCAAGCGTGTTCACTCGGAATGACGTGAGGCGGGAAGAGGAGCATGAAGAGCGTTTTTATCTTTTTCCAATGGCCCGTGTTGTAAAATTCAAATAATTTATATCAAGGTGCGTTTGGAAATTGAGCCCCTGATAAGGGAGACTGAAAAATTTCCAGCTTTTCGCCAGGGGAAGATGGGAATTTTCCCTTTACCTTGTTTTCCGAAGTTTGCGGAATGGTTTTCGATTAAATGTTATTTTCAATGAGAGCGGTTTGAGCGAGTTTTTACATTCAGAAAAAAATCAGAGAGTCGAAATGAAAAGGAGAAATGATGGAAATAGGAGCCGATGGAAGTTTCTTGCATATTTTCGCGGGGTACATGGTAAGAGGAAAGTTGGGAAGACAGGTATTGCAAAAGAATGAAAAACGTGCATATTGGAGCCCGGTGAATCTGAATTGTCCACAGTGCAAACGACATATCAATGTGCCTTCTTCCGCGGAGGGTTCTATGGTGAATTGCAGCAAATGCGGGCATGAATTTCTTTGCGACAGGGAAAAACTGATTCCTAAGAAACCTTTTGCCAAAGCGAAGAAAGCCGTTTCCGTCCATTCCCCCAAAGACAGGAGGGAAGCCATTCAGAGCGCCCTGGTGGAAACGGGGCTGATTCAATTGGTGTGCCTTTGCGCGTCTCTGGCTGTTGCCGCCGGCTGCGTCTGGATTTTTTACAATGCTTCTTCCGAGATGGATGGGACCTTTTTCCTTTCCATGCTGCAGCAGCCCCAGCAGAAGGCGTTTGCCCTGTTTTTTGCCTGTCTTGCCGGAGGCTTGATGGCCTGTGCTGGACGCAGGCACAAGATTGTTTTCATTTTGCTGGGGTTGCTGGTTGCAGGGGGGATTGCTTCCCTGCCTTTCGTGTATCCGGTCAAGGTGAATCCTTCCCTGCTCGGAGGTCATGAAGAGGGGAGCGCCGGGGAAGAAGATGTCTCCGGCTTTACCAGCATGGGGCTGGAGCAGCTGCCCTCCAAGAACGCTTCTGTCCAGAATTATGGGGACGGTGATTTGAAACCTCTGTTTTCCGCTATTGACCGCAAGGAATCCCAGGGGGTTCTGGGCGTATGGGTGGTTGGGGTGAATGCAGCCAACCGGGATATGGTAAAGGCGTATTTGAAGAGGATGACCCAGTCCGAGGACGAACCTATTTTTTATGACCGCAAGGGAACGGGCGGCGGACTGTTCGTTATTACTCCCACTCCCATTACGTTTAAGGAATTTGTAGAGGTTGCGGGCAAGATGGGGAAGGTGTCCCTGCAGGATAAGGAGCGTTTTTTTGTGGAAGTGATTCTGAACCGGGACAGGTTTGAAGCGCGGCCCGCTTCCGCCGCGTTGCAGGATGAGCGCCACCAGTATTTCGTGCTGGCCAATTTGAAGGAGCTGTCCTGTCTGGACATCCGTCGCGTTATTGCCGCTGCAAAACGTTTGTCGGCTGTGAATCCGGATAAGATGCGAGGTGAGGTTTCTTCCAGGCTGGTGGAGCTTCTCCGGGAACCGTGGGGGCGTGATGCGGAATATGTGACCGCGTTGGCTTCGGCCCTTGTGGTATGGGCGGAACCGGATCATGAGGAGGCTCAGCGCGTGGTTGATTACGTGGCTACGGAGCTGAAGAAGGCGGATTGCGAAATTCCGGCGTCTCTGATCAGGTTTTTACTGCATGGTTCGGAAAAGAGAAGTTTGGCGTTGCTTCTGGAGGAATGGAAAAAGGATCCCCAGAAGTGGGAGGACGAATGCAAGGCAGCCGGCCCAACGGGAGAAGCTGATATCATCCGTTCGCTGAATGAGTCGGACGATTTTGTTTTGAAACGTTCCGCCGCCCGCATTCTTGGGGAAATCGGTTCGGAAGCTTCCCTGTCCGCGCTTAAGGCTTTCACTCATGACGCCGATAACGAATTGCGCCTGTGCGCGGAGTTGTCTGTGAACCTGATTGAAAAGCGGCTTGGGATAGATTCTTCCGCCAGATGAGGCCGGTAAGGGCGGCTTCCGTTTCCGTGATGGCGCATCGCGCTGTTTTTCTGGCTCCAATACGGAAGGGGAGTTTTTTCCGGACGGTTTACGGGGATTGAAGTGCGGCTCCGGAATTTTCCCATGGCTGTTTTTCGGAGCCGGGGGATGCATGAGGGCTTTTTTGCAGAGGTGTCCAAATGATTTCCTGTTTTCGGACAGTTTGTTACTTGTTTCTTTTGCGATATTTTCACCATTTGAACGCATTTCCGGGTAGGAAATTTGTTTTTGCCCGGGAAGTGTCTTTTTTGGTTGCGGAGAAGAGCCAATTTACTAGAATGCAACGACCATGACAGACCAAGAAAACATGAAAGCCGCCGTTCCGGATGCGGCCAGGCGATATATGCGCTATCTCCTCATCATGGCCGGTTTGGGCGGCCTGCTCTACGGTGTGGACGTTGGCGTGATTGCTGCCGCGCTTCCCTACATTGAACAGACGGCCGGTTTTAATCCCTCCCAGCTTTCCCAGGTGGTGGCCGCCGTGCTGTTCGGCAGCGTTCTTTCTTCCCTGTTTGCGGGCTATCTGGCCGACAAGATGGGACGCAAGGCGTTGATTACCGTGGCCGCAGCCTTATTCACGGCGAGCATCCCCGTGATCTGCCTGTCCCAGGAAGTATTCGGCATTATGTTGCTGGGCCGTATTCTTCAGGGCGCCAGTGCCGGTATTGTGGGCGTGGTCGTTCCGCTGTATCTGGCCGAGTGCCTGAGCGCCGAGTCCCGCGGCAAGGGAACGGGGATGTTCCAGTTCCTGCTGACGGTAGGCCTGGTGTTTGCCGCCGTCGTCGGTTTGCTTGCCGCCAGTTATGTGGGCGGCGTCGAGAATTCCGGCGCGAGCGAAGAATCGCTGACTTCCGCCAAGGTTCTGGCCTGGCAGGCTATTTTCTGGGTTTGCGCCATTCCCGGCCTGTTCCTGTTTTTCGGTTCCTTCCGTTTGAGCGAATCTCCCCGCTACCTGTTCCGCCGCGGCCGCAAGGATGAAGCCATGGCTGTGCTGGTGCGCAGTTACGGGGATGCCCGCGCCAAGGAAGTGTTTGATGAAATGGTCCACATTGAAGAGGAAGAGAAGCAGAAGGCGGAGGAACTCAAAAAGCAGAGCTCTTCCGGCGAGTCCCTTCTTCAGCGCAAGTATATCTATCCCTTTGTTCTGGCGGTGCTCGTTCTGGCGTTTACGCAGGCTACGGGCATTAATTCCGTGCTGAATTATTCCGTGAAGGTATTCCAGCAGGCAGGCCTGGAAGGCACCACCGCCAACTGGGCAGACTTTACCATCAAGGTCGTGAACTGCTTGATGACTATTGTCGCCATGGTGCTGGTGGATCGCAAGGGCCGCAAGTTCCTGCTTAAAATCGGAACGGCCGGCATCGTGGTCGGCCTTCTCGGCACCGGGTTCCTGTTCAATAATGTGGAAAAAGCCCGCAAGGATGTGACTGCGGATGTGGCTGCCCTGCTGGCCGCCCAGAGCCCTTCCGTCCAGAAGGAGTTTGAACAGGGCAAGGATGTGGGTTCCATCCGAACGCTTCAATTGGAACGTACTCCGGATTCCCCCTTCATCAGGAATCTTCTTGCCAAGAACGGCATGGCCGACAAGGACATCAACAGGATGCAGCTCATCATCACCTATGACCAGCCGGAAGCCAATCCCGCCTGGTACCAGTTCCTGATGGGGTCTTCCACCCAGCTTTCCGTCGTAGAGTTTTCCGAACTGACCAAGGATACCAAGGATATCAAGAAGGAAGAGGACAAGGCTTCCCTGGCCGTGATCAAGGCCGTTCCGGATTCCACCAATAAAATGGTGGTGAACGGCAAGGACGGCTATGCCATGAAGCCCGTTTCCATTCTGAAGGCGGAATTGGGCGAAAAGCCGGATACCTCCATGGGCTGGGGCGTGACTGCGTTCTTCATTATCTTCATTGCTTTTTATGCTACCGGCCCCGGCGTGTGCGTCTGGCTGGCGCTGTCCGAGCTGATGCCTGCCCGCATCCGCTCCAACGGTATGGCGATTGCTCTGTTGATCAACCAGCTGGTTTCCACGGTTATCGCCGGTTCCTTCCTCCCGTGGGTGGGCAGCTGCGGTTATTCCGGCGTGTTCTTTACGCTGGGCGGCATTACGGTGCTGTATTTCATTACGGTGACCTTCTTCCTGCCTGAAACCAAGGGACGTTCCCTGGAGGAAATTGAAGGTTACTTCACAACAGGCAAGATGCCGGAAGATCCCAAGATGATCGGCGAAGGCATAGAAGCAGAGGAATAATTCTTTCTTCCTGTGGTTTTCAAGGCCGCTTCCCCTGAATTGGGGAAGCGGCTTTTTTATAACAGGAAACAGGGTGGGCTGCCTGCATGGCTTCGGAAGCACGGCTGTTCCAGGGAGAGGGTTCCGGCCGCCTGTTCCCGGGCCGTGACGGTATCCGCTTTTCTTTCCCGCACCAGTGGGAGAAGGAGGGCTGCAAAGCCCACGATGGCATCCGCTATTTAGCGGGTTTCCCCTTTTTTCTGCTTGGACTGCCAGTGCTTGATGGCTTCCGCAATGGGGGGATACCCGTTTTTCATATGGAAGTCATAGGCTGTCTGGCCGTCATCGTTGCGGAGAGAGGGATTGGCGCCGTGATTCATGAGGCAAACGGCTATTTCCGGAGAGTTGCAGGCCATCAGCGGAGTCAGGCCATCCACGTCCGGCTGGTTGGGATCCGCTCCCGCGTTGATGAGAAGTTCAATGAGAGGAATGAGGCGTTCCGCCGGTTTTTCCTTGGTGCAGACCAGGTGGAGGGGTGATTGCTTGCTTTCAAAAAAGCGTTCGTTAACATCGCAGCCGGCTTTGATGAGCCGTTCGTAAATGGCGGGGGACAGACTGAGGAAGCCGACTCCGCGCGCCTGAGCGTTCATTCTGCGCTTGAGATCCGGGGAGCCGGCGTCCAGGAGCGCCAGCGCTATTTTTTCCTGACCCGGATCGGAGTCATTGAGGGCGGCGGAATACATGAACGGGGTGACGCCCCAAGGCCCCGGCTGATCCGGATCGGCGCCGTGTTTGAGCAGGGCGTGCACCAGCGGCAGCCTTTCTTCCGCGGTGGAATTCATATAGAGGCCTGAGAGGCACGCCCAGGTAAGGGGGGTGTCTCCCGGCTCTTTTGTGCCGTCATGCATGAAAATGGATTGAGCATTGACGGGAGCGCCCGCTTCTACCATCCGGACGGCCAGCCGGTTTAATCCCAGGGCAATGCAGAGGTGCAGAGGCGTGGTACGGTCCGGCGTCTGGAGCAGGAGGTTGCCGGTTTGGCGGAATTGCTCCAGCATCTGATGGCATTGAAGAATGGAGTGGAATTCCTCCTGCACTTCTCCGGGAAACATGATTTCCAGCGGCCAGGAGTCATGCAGGAAACGGAGGGTAAGGCCCAGCAGCTTTTCGTTTGCCGTCTTGATTTCCTGTTGTTCCGCTTCCGTGAGCTGGATTGTCTTTTCCTCCGCATGCGCCCAAGGAGCGGCCATAACGACTGCTGAGGACAGAAGCAGCATGGTTCCTGTCATTTGTCTCATGAAGTCCTTATAGGGGAAGGGCCGTGAGCTGTCACTTCAAATCAGGGGCATGTCAACCCAGCCTGGAGAGACTGATGCGGACGGCTTCCACCGTGCGGTCAATGTCTTCTTCCGTATGGGCTGTAGAGATAAAGCCCGTTTCGTACGGGGAAGGCGCGAAATAGACGCCTTGTTCCAGCATGTTCCAGAAGAAGGATTTGAAGAGTTTTTTGGAAGCTTTTTGCGCGGATTCCAGATTATAGACTTCCTCTTCCGTGAAGAAGAGGCAGAACATGGAGCCCGCACGGTGGAAGGTGTAATTTCTGCCGTGTTTTTTGAGGGCTTCGCGGATGCCTTCTTCCATGCGCGCTCCGAGCTGTTCCAGGCGTTCATAGGCGTTCCCTTTCAGGAGTTCCCGGAGCTGGGCCAATCCCGCCGCCATGGCAACGGGATTGCCGGACAGGGTTCCCGCCTGATACACGGGGCCAAGCGGAGAGAGGCAGTCCATGATTTCCGAACGGCCGCCAAAAGCTCCCACGGGGAGGCCTCCGCCGATGACTTTGCCCATGCAGGTAAGGTCTGGAGTGATGCCGTAAAGCTGCTGCACGCCTCCGGGAGCGACCCGGAAGCCTGTCATGACTTCATCAAAGATGAGAAGGGCGTCGTGGCGGAGCGTTATTTCCCGCAGGAAGTGAAGGAAGTCATTTTGCGGAAAGTAGAGCCCGGCATTGGCAGGAAAGGGTTCCAGGATGACGGCGGCAATGTCGCTTCCATGGAGTTCAAAGGCTTTTTTTACTGCTTCCCGGTCATTGTAGGGCACGGTGAGGGTGAGCTGCGTCATTTCCCTGGGCACGCCCGCGCTGTCCGGTTCTCCGAAGGTGAGCGCTCCGGAACCCGCCGCCACCAGAAGGGAGTCCACATGGCCGTGGTAGCAGCCGATGAATTTAATGATTTTACGGCGTCCGGTATAGCCGCGAGCCAGCCTGATGGCGGACATGGTTGCTTCCGTTCCGGAGTTGACCATGCGCACTTTTTCCACGGAGGGAACCATGTCCGTGATCATTTCTGCCATATCCACTTCCGCCGGCGCAGGAATTCCATAGCCCAGCCCCCTGTCCACGGCGGCATGTACTGCGTCCAGAACGGGTTGCGGAGCGTGGCCCAGGATGGCCGGGCCCCATGTGCCTATGTAGTCAATAAGCTGGCGCCCGTCCGCATCCGTGATGTAGGCTCCTTTGGCGGATTGAACAAAGAAGGGGTCCCCGTCCACATTGCGGAAGGCCCTGACGGGGGAGTTGACTCCGCCGGGGATAACGGAGCGCGCGCGGGAGAAGAGCTGGGCTGACTGATTCATGTGCAGAGGGAAGCAAAAAGGGCAATCCTTGAGAAAGGGTTGCCCTCATGGAAATTGGGTTCTTATTCCCGAACCAATACTGTTTTAAGCTTCAGGAGCGGAAGCGGGTGTTTCAGCAGTTTCGGAAGCGGTTTCTTCGCTCTTGTTGCTGTAACGCCATTTTACCTTGTTGCGCTTGCTGGCGGAACGGGCCTTGCGGCGGCGTTCGTCCATCGGGGTTTCAAAGGCGCGGCGGCGGCGCATTTCATCCAGAATGCCTTCAACATCCAGTTTTGTTTTGAGGCGCTTGAGAGCGCGGTCGATAGGTTCACCTTTTCTTACGGTAACTTCACGCATGATTTGTTTTCCTTTTTCTATTCGTCCGGGAACGGGAGACAATAGGTAGTGCTTTCCTGCTTACAGGTCAAGATTTTTATCATGACTGACCTATTTTTTGCCACTGAATGAGAGTTCTGCCGTCCGGAACGGCGGGAAGCGGCTGCGTTGCCCCGTTTTCCGGTTCCGGAGCGCGGTTCAACTGTCCTTGCCTTATAACAGGGGGCGTGGTAGAAAGAGGCGTCTCCCATGAACCGGCTGCATACATTGATTGACGGATTTTCCCGGGTGCGGATTCTCTGCATCGGGGACGTGATGCTGGATAAGTTCCTGTATGGGAGCGTCAGCCGTATTTCGCCGGAGGCTCCGGTTCCCATCATGAAGATGGACCGGGAGACGCGCATGCTGGGAGGCGCGGGCAATGTCGTGTCCAATCTGTGCGCGCTGGGATGCCGCACCACTTTTATCAGCGTGGTCGGGGATGATGGCCATGGGCGGCAGGTAAGGCGTTTTCTGGAAGAGACGCACTGCGTTCCGGAGCTGGTGGAGTGCGAAGGGTACGAGACGACCGTGAAGATCCGTTTTGTGGCGGGCAAGCACCATTTGCTGAGAGCGGACCAGGAACAGCCGCTGAGGATGGAGCCGGAGCTGGCTTCCCGTTTTTTTGAACGAGTGGATGCCTGTTTGCCGGAGGCGGATCTTGTCCTTTTGTCCGATTACGGGAAAGGCCTGTTTGACGGACGAACCGCCCCGGATGTGATTGCCCGGTGCCGTGCGGCGCGCAAGCCCGTCATTGTGGACCCGAAGGGAGCGGATTATTCCCGCTACAGGGGGGCCACGCTGGTGAAACCCAATATGAAGGAGTTCCAGGAGGCTACCGGCGTGGCGCTCAATCCTGCCATGGCCGGGTGGGAACAGGATGCCGTGGCGGGGGCGCAGAGGCTGTTTTCCGAATTCGGCATTGAGAATCTGATTGTCACTTTGAGCGAACACGGCATGATTTTCATTCCTTCCTCCAGCCCTTCCGATTTTGTCTGCATTCCTACGGAGGCCCGGGATGTTTTTGACGTGTCCGGCGCGGGTGATACCTCCCTCGCCAGTCTGGGCGCGGCGCTGGCCGCCGGAGCCGCGGTGCCGGATGCTCTGGTCGTGTCCAATGTGGCCGCCGGCATCGTAGTGGGCAAGTTCGGAACGGCCAGCGTGACCGGAACGGAATTGAAGGAGGCGTTGAAGGTGAAGGATATCCAGACGCCCTCCTGGCATCACCGCGACAATATCCTGACGCCGGAGACCGCGGCGGAGCTGGCGGAACGTTTCCGCCGTGAGAAGAAGGTGGTTGGATTTACAAACGGTTGTTTTGATTTGCTCCACCTGGGGCATCTGCATTCCTTTATGAAGGCGCGTGAAGCGTGCGACGTGCTTTTCGTAGGGTTGAATACGGACGCCTCCATCAAGCGGCTGAAGGGCGAGGACAGGCCGATTAATAATGAGGAGATGCGTTCCCTGTTGCTGGCATCCCTGGATTTTGTCGATTATGTAGTGCCGTTTGATGAAGATACGGCTCTGCCGCTGATTGAGAAGCTGCGTCCGGACGTGATTGCCAAAGAGGGGTATCCCCTGGAATGCTGGCCGGAAGGACAGTTCGTGAAATCTTATGGAGGGCAGGCTCTTGAATTGCCCCGTCTGGAGGGCTTTTCCTCCACCAATATCATCAACCGCATGAAAAGCAGCCCGGAATGAGCGAATACATCAGGAACCAGATTTTAGGGATAGCGGACAATTTCAAAGCCCTGGCTTCCATGGCCGGGGACATTGAGCAGGTTGCCCGCATTTGTACGGATACCCTTAAGGCCGGGAATAAGATCATGTTCTGCGGCAACGGAGGCTCCGCTGCGGATTCCCAGCACCTGGCCGCCGAATTGGTGGGGCGTTACAAGCTGAACCGCCCCGCCATGAATGCGCTGGCCCTGACGGTGGATACTTCCATCCTGACCGCCGTGGGCAATGATTACGGATATGAGACGGTGTTTTCCAGGCAGCTGGAGGGAGTGGGCCGTCCCGGAGATCTGCTGGTGGGGCTTTCCACGAGCGGCAACAGCCGGAACATCGTTTTGGCGATGGAGCTGGCGCGCCGGATGGGCGTCCGGACGGTGGCCTTGACGGGCCGCGGAGGCGGAGAGATGAAAGAAGTTGCGGAGTTTTGCATTGCCGTCCCTTCCGATGCCACGAACAACATTCAGGAGATGCATATTGCAGTGGGGCATCTGGTTTGCGAACTGGTTGAACGGGAGATATATGGCGGGTAAGGCTTTGTTTCTGGACAGGGACGGCGTGGTTAATGTGGATGGCGGGTATGTGCACCGCATCGAGGACTTCCGGCTGGTTCCCGGAATTCTGAATCTTTGCCGCCAGGCTAAAGAGAAGGGGTATCTGGTGCTGGTGGCGACCAACCAGTCCGGCATAGGACGCGGCATGTTTTCTGAAGATGACTTTGAGCGGTTGACGGAATATATGAGAGGGGTGTTCCGTTCGTCCGGTGCGGAGATTGCAGGTGTGTTTCACTGTCCCAGCGCGGATGACGGACATCCCGACCGGAAACCGAATCCCGGCCTGTTTTTGAAGGCTGCCGCCGCGCATGGGCTGGATATGAAAGCCTGCGTGTCCGTAGGTGACCGGGAGCGGGATATCCGGGCGGCTCTTGCCGCCGGAGTAGGCCGCAATTTCCTGTTTTCTGCGGAAGATGTCCCCACCCTCGCCACGGCCCGTGTGGAGACGTTGGAGGAAGTGGCGGCAAGGCTGTAGGCCGGGAATAGTTGCCTGGGGAAAATCGCTGCGGTTTGTCCCTGGAGTTATCCCCTGCATCGGTGCGGGCGACATGGAACCGGTGCGGGGCAAAGTATTTTGACATACGGAGGTGAGCCTGTTAGAAGTGGAACAATCCGGCCGTAGTTTCGTGAACCTGGCCTGTACAGGCTTTTTATTTTTACACGTATGAATCTGATACTTTTCCGATCCATGATGACTGCCGCCGCGCTGGGGGTCAGCCTTGCCCTTCCTGTTTCTGCCCAGTCTTCTTCTCCGGCTTTTTCCGCTTCTCCTGAAGGTTCCCGCGCCGGAAAAACGGCCAAGATGCCGGTGTATCCCATTCCGCAGAAGATGACCAGGAGCGGCGGTTCCGTGACGGTTCCGGCCCTGAAGCTGTTGGGCGCGCGGGATGAACCTACCGTGAATGCTCTGAAAAGCATGTTTTCCCTCGCTCCAAACGGGCTGCCTGTGCAGATGATTATCATCAAAGGAAGCAAAAAGCCTGCCGGGAATGTTCCCCGGAAGGCCGGGGCTTATTCCCTGAGCGTTACGCCTCAGGGAATACGGATGACGGGGTATGACGACGAAGGCCTGTTTTACGCGGCCCAAACGCTGCTGCAGTTGGCGGAGAAGACTTCTTCCGGCGTGACGGTGCCGGAAGTGGAGGTCCTGGATTGGCCGGATGTTCCTTTCCGCGGTACCATTGAAGGGTTTTACGGTCTGCCCTGGGGGCAGGAAGGTCGCATCAGCCAGTTCAAATTTTACGGGAAGTATAAGATGAATACTTACATCTACGGCCCGAAGGATGATGTGTTCCACGGTTTTTCCAAACGCTGGCGCGAGCCTTATCCCGCAGATATGGCGAAGGACCTGAAAGAGCTGGTGAAGGCCGCGAAGCAGAATAAGGTGAATTTTGTCTGGGCCGTGCATCCCGGAGCGGATATTCACTGGGGCGAGGCGGACCGGAAGGCGGCCGTGAAGAAGTTTGAGATGATGTATGACCTGGGATTCCGTTCCTTTGCCGTATTTTTTGACGACATCGGCGGGGAGGGGGCCAAACCGGAGGGGCAGGTGGAGTTTTTGAATTACCTGAATAAGGAGTTTATCCACAAAAAACCGGACGTGACGCCGTTGATCGTATGCCCCACGGCGTATTCCGGCGGAGGTGGCCGCTACCATGAGGTAATGGGGGAACATCTGGACAAGGATATAGGCATCATGTGGACCGGTTCCAGCATTGTGAGCGATATCCGGACTCCTGCGTTGAAGGGGATTAATAAGTATTTGAAGCGTCCGGCGTTTATCTGGTGGAATTTCCCGGTGACGGATTACGTGCGCCATGCCCTGTTTTTGGGGCGCACCTATGGCGTGGATGCGGACGCGATGCCGTTTATGCAGGGGTTTGCTTCCAATCCGATGGATAAGCCGGAGGCTTCCAAGATTTCCCTGTTCAGCGTGGCGAATATGACCTGGAACGCCAAGGCCTATGATTCCGACAGGACATGGAAGGACAGCATTCGTATTTTGTTCCCCGGCTGCTCCTCCGCCATGCAGACGTTTGCCGATCATAATAGCGACGGAGGCCCCAGCGGGCACAATTACCGCAAAGAGGAGTCCGTAGAGATTGCCCCCGTGGTGGAGCAGGTGCTGGAACTGTGCCGCCGCGGGGCCAGGGTGTCTGGAAGCAAGGCGTTTGACCGCCTGAAGGCCGAGTTCGCGAAGATGGCCCAAGCTCCGGCCGCGATTCGGGCCAAGTCTAATAATCCCGCTTTCGTTGCAGAGGTGGAGCCGTGGCTCATCCAGTTCGAATCCCTGGGGAAAGCCGGGGTGAACAGTATGCGCATGATTGAGGCCACAGAGGCGGGGAATGCCGCCGGAGCGTTGAATCATGCCATGGAGGCCGCCTGCCTGCTTGCCGAGATGCAGCGTTACAGCAGGGAAATCAGCAAGGCCATCAATAAGCACGTCACGGAAGTGACCAAGAAGAATTCCCCGTGGCAAACCGCCGTGAAGCCGTCCGAACTGGTGATGGCCCCCGCTGTGCGGGAACTGCTGGACATGGGCTCCACCCCCGTGCTTTCCCGCGTGAGCGGGCAGGCCGTTGGCCGTGTGAAGCCTTATGTTTCCACAAAGTCCAAGATTGGCATCGAGAAGATGCTGGATGACGATCCCGAGTCGTTCTATTACTGCAAAGAGGTTCAGAAGAAGGGTGACTTTTTCGGCGTGGATCTGGGAGTTCCACGGGAGATACGCACCGTTTCCATTGTGATGGGCCGCAATGATTCCGATACGGACGCTGTGAACAGGGGACAGTTGGAGGTTTCCCTGGACGGGCAGTCCTGGTCTTCCCTGATGCCGGAGTCCAGCGGGCTTCGCGTGGAGTACCGGGGAAATGGCAAAAAAGGCCGGTTTGTGCGTTACCGCGCTACGGCGCAGGGGGTTCCGGGAGGCAAGCCGGACGTGTGGACGGCTATCCGGGATTTCAAGGTGAATGCTCCCGCCGCGCCTTCCGTACTGACGGATGCTCCCGCGTTCAGGAATGCCGTGGTTGAAGCAGGAGACAGGGATATTTCCTTGAAGCGCATCATGGAGGTGCATCCCCTGCCGCCGAAAAAGTTCCTGGGCCTTCAAATTCCGGCGGGAGCGTCCGTGGAGTCCGCCTCCGTCAATTTGAAGACGCCGGATATGAAGTGGGCCAAGTTGTTCATTTCCATGGACGGAAAGTCCTGGACGGAGGTTTCGTTGAAGGAGGACGGTTCCGCGGATATTGGCGGAGTGATCAAGGGCATCAGGCTGTTGAACGCCTCCTCCTCCCCGCAGGAGGTGACTCTGGAAGAGTTCAGGCTGAATCTTGCCAACAAGGGTGGGAAGTCCGCCGACAGCGGAGCTGCCGGGGATTTCAACCTGGCAACGTTCCTCCCGGTGGAGCTGTCTCCGGAGAGGGCGGAGATTCCCTGTGATTTTCCCCGTGCGGGTTCCGTCATTGTCCTGTCCGACGGGAAGGAGGCTTCCGTGCTGGCCTGTGGGGCTGACGGACGATGGGTTCCCGTGGGCAATCTGGCCAAGGGCAGGAAAGTGAATACGTTCAGCCTGAAATCCGTCAAAAAGCCGGTGAGGGCCCTCGGCCTGACCGGGAAGAAGGGAAGTTTCGTAAATATTTTTGAAGTAGTCTGGAAATAACGGATGGCGCTGGGAAGTTTTCCGCAGGGTGGTGTCCTCTGGCCCTGGGGCGGCTGTTTCTTCCGTGGAATGGCCGCCCTGGATTTTTAGCCCTTGGTTTGCCGGGAGGCTCTTTTTTCCGCCAGGTGCATGCAGCCGAGGACGAGGGCGATGATGACCAGAGGCCCCAGGATGTCCGCATACCCCACCATGCCCGTGTTCACGGGGGCCACGCAAAGCAGGAACCACCAGGCCAGGGCCAGCAGGCGAAGCAGGGGCGGGGTTCCGCTGCCGGAGAGGAAGACATAGATGACGAGAGCCCAGAATTGGGGAAAACGGGGCAGCGTGACCAGCCATTCCCGGTGGTCCCCTCCGGGCCAGACAAGCGTACCGTAGGGGCCGGCTGCGGGAAGGTCTCCCCACATGGCGCCTGAGGGAAGCGCCATGTTCATCAGCAGGTTCAGGAACAGGCCCGCATATACGGTTATCATCAAGGCCCTCCATTGGGCGCCTGTTCGCACCGCCAGGAACAGGAAGGCCGGCACCAGCAGGAAGGGAGTCAGTTCCAGGGCTCCCATCCAGAGAGGGAGATTTGTTCCTATCTCTGCAAGGCGGTCCGCGCCTTGGGGAATGGAGGAAAGAACGGACCAATACAGGAGCATCAGAAAGATGCAACGGTACCTGACGCTCCGGCTTACCGGGCGTTCTTCATCCGGAGGAAGGCCCAGCCATGCTCCGGATGAGGGCTGGTCGGGGGAGGATTGCATGGCGGGTTGGGAATGGTGCTTTTGTAACGGGAACGTGCAGGTTTGTCAATAAAGCCCGGTTCAGATCCGGAGACGGGCTTTTTTTCAACAAAACGGGCATTTTTGTTGTCCACGTTGTGACAAAGCTGCTGCCTTCGGATTCCTGCCGCGGGCGTCTCTTTTTGTCAGTCGGTGCCTGAAAGGCCGCGGAAAAACGGCTGTGCCTCAGTATTCCATTCTTTTTGCTTATGTCCCGTTCCAGATTCCTGACGATTTTACCGGCCCTGTTTTTTTGCCTGCTGGCTGTTTCCTGCGGAAAGAAGGAGAAGGAAGATCCCAATGTCGTGGAGTTGAACTTCGGTCATTTTCCCAACGTGACACATGTGCAGGGCCTGGTGGCGCATCATTTTTCCCGGCAGGGGAAGGGGTGGTTTGAAGAACGGCTGAAGGAGGCTACCGGAAAGGATGTCAGGATCAACTGGTACGTGTACAATGCGGGCCCCAGCGCCATGGAAGCCGTGTTTGCCCGGTCCATTGAACTGGCTTATGTGGGGCCCAGTCCGGCCATCAATGCGTTTGTGCGTTCCCGCGGGGAGGATATCAGGATGATTGCCGGAGCTGTGGAAGGAGGCGCCGCCCTGGTGGTTCCGAAGGATTCCTCGCTGAAGGAGCCTGCGGATTTCCGCGGCAAGGTGATTGCTACTCCCCAACTGGGGAATACGCAGGATGTTTCCGCCCGCGCCTGGTTTTCCCGCGGCGGCCTGCATGTGACGCAGCGCGGCGGGGACGTGACGATTCTGCCGACTCCCAACCCCGAACAGCTCAGCCTGTTCCGGCAGGGCAAGCTGGACGGCGTGTGGACGGTGGAACCCTGGGTGAGCCGCCTGGTGCTGACGGCGGGAGGCAGGGTGCTGGTGGACGAGAAGGAGTCCATCGCGACCGTACTGGTATGCGGAGCGGAGTTTCTCAGGGAAAAGCCGGAGGTGGCGAAAGCCCTGGTGCAGGCGCATGAGGAGCTGAACGAATGGATAAGGCTGCATCCGGATGAGGCCCAGTTAATCGTGGTCAGGGAGCTGGAGGAGCTGACGCATTCCAGAATAGACCCGGCATTGATTGCGGAGGCCTGGAAAAGCATTGTCATCAAGGACAGGATTTCCATTCCCAAGCTCCGGCAGTTTGTGCAGGACGCCCATCAGGCCGGATTTATGAAAGAGGTTCCGGATATAGGCGGCCTGGTGGTGCCGGAGGCGGCGGAGGAACAGTTGACCATGGCGAAGGAGGCGGGCGGAAGATGATTGCGGGTGCAGAACATTGCGGCCCCGGAGGCTGCAAGCTCCGTATTGCCGGCGTGAGCAAGGTGTTTGACGGGAGGCGCGGAAAGGTGGTGGCTCTGGAGGGCATTAATTTGAATATCAGAGGAGGCGAGTTCGTGTGCCTGGTGGGGGCCAGCGGCTGCGGGAAGACTTCCCTGCTGAATATCATTGCAGGGCTGGAGTTTCCTTCTTCCGGGGTGGTGGAGCTGGACGGGGAGCCTGTGACGGAACCCGGACGGGACCGCACTGTGATGTTCCAGGAGTCCGCCCTGTTTCCGTGGCTGGATGTGCTGGGGAACGTGATGTTCGGCTTGAAGCTGGTGCCCGGACTGACTCGGGGAGACCGGCTTGCCATGGCGGAGAAGAATCTGGAACTGGTGGGGCTGAAAGAGTGTGCCCATGCTCATATTCATGAACTTTCCGGCGGAATGAAGCAGCGCGTGGCGCTTGCCCGCGCCCTGGCTACCAGCCCCCGCATTTTGCTGATGGACGAGCCTTTTGCCGCCTTGGACGCCATGACCCGCGAACAGCTTTATCAGGATATTCAGGAGATTCATTTACGCTGCGGCATGACGATTGTTTTCGTTACGCATAATATGCGCGAGGCCGTGTGCCTGGGGGATCGTGTGGTGTTGCTCACTCCGCATCCGGGGCGCGTCTGTGAGGAATATTTCGTGGATTTTCCTCATCCCAGGGATATCAACAGCAGTGATTTGGCGGAATTGTCCGCCCGCATTACCCGTGATTTGAAAGGAGCCACGGCATGAACAGGAACAAATGGTCCAAGTGGGGGGCGCACGCCTGTTCGCTCGTGTTTTTCATTCTCGTGGTCTGGGCATGGCAGCATTTGAGCGACCTGAGGGTCTGGAAGCCTTATTTGTTTCCCTCTCCGCTGGAAGTATGGGAGTATCTGCGCTCTTCATTTCAGGACGGGTCTCTGGAGGAGGCTTCATGGATTACCATGAAAAGGCTGGTGATGGGGTATGGAATCGGCCTGGTGACGGGGATTCCCCTGGGCATGCTGTGCTCCCGTTTCCAGCTTATGCAGAATACTCTGGGACTGGTTTCCCTGGGGTTCCAGGCTCTGCCCAGCGTGTGCTGGGTTCCGTTGGCAACCCTGTGGTTCGGCCAGACGGAAGGGGCTATGCTGTTCGTGGTGATTATGGGGACGCTGTGGTCCGTAATCCTGGCTACGGCCAACGGCATGCGGAACGTGCCGCCCATTTATGCCCGTGCGGCGCGCACCATGGGAGCAGGACCCATTTATTGCCTGATTCATGTGACGCTTCCCGCTTCCGCCCCGTTTGTGGTGAGCGGAATGAAGCAGGGATGGGCTTTTGCCTGGCGCTCCCTGATGGCTGCGGAAATTTTTGTTCCCATCCTGACCGGGTTCGGATTGGGCCAGCTGCTGCATTTCGGCCGCGAACTGAACGCGATGAACCAGGTCGTAGGCATCATGTTCGTGATTGTGGTGATTGGGCTGCTGTCCGACAAGATTCTGTTTTCTCCTCTGGAACGGTTTCTGCACCGCCGCTGGGGGACAGGACAGGCCTGAAGCGGCGGGAAACAGAAACACGGAGAGGGGCTGCAGAGCGTTCCGGCGATATGGTGCCCGTTATTTGCCGGAAGAATCCAGCTCCTTTTTGAGCGCGCGGACTTCCTTAATCAGTGCCGGAAGTTTTTTGAGGGCGGCGTATTGGCGGGTAGCGTCCTTGTAGGGGAAAGCCGGCATGCCCCAGTAAGTAGAGTTTTCCGGAATGTCCGAGATGACTCCCGTTTTAGCGCCCAGCGTGGATTTGGAACCGATGTTGAGGTGTCCTGAGATGCCGACCTGGGCGGCGATGGTGGCATAATCCCCCACTTTGGTGCTGCCGGCTATGCCGGATTGGGCGACGATGATGCAATGCCTGCCGACAACGACGTTATGGCCGAGCTGGATCAGGTTGTCTATTTTGGTGCCTTCCCCCACAATGGTGCGCCCGAATCTGGCGCGGTCAATAGTTGTGTTGGCCCCTACGTCCACGTCATCCCCCAGTTCCACAATTCCTACCTGGTCAATGCCCACGTAGCGTCCATTGTCTCCCATCAGGAAGCCGAATCCGTCGGAACCGATGACGGCTCCGGGCTGGATGGTCACCCTGTTGCCGAGTTTGCAGCGTTCCCTGATGGTAACATGGGCATGCAGGCGGCAGTTTTCCCCCATGGTGACGCCGTCTCCGATATCGCAGCCGTTGCCAATGTCCGTCCCGTCTCCGATTATGCAGTGGGCCCCGATGCAGGTATAGGCTCCTACATGGATTTTGTCCGGGTTGAAGCTGGCCGTGGGGTCGATGATGGCTGTGGGATGAATGCCGGGGGTGAACCGGTAGGCGGAAGCCATGAAATATTTCACCAGGGCGTTGAATGCCATGGAGGGGTTGTCCACTTCCACGAAGGCGGCGTGTTCCGGATACGCAGGCAGACCCGGCGGCACCAGCACGATTCCGGCAGAGGTGTGCAGGAAGTCCTGGAAGTATTTTTCATTGCCAAGGAAGGAGGCTTCTTCACGGGATGCGTCAAGAAGGGAAGCGACCCCGAATACGGTCAGTTCGGGGTCGCCGGAAAGGATTTTTCCCCCGGTGAGGGCGGCCACGGCTTCAAGTGTAAGCTTCATGGGTATATGATTCCGCCTTCCCGGGGTTAATGTCAAGGGTTAGTTGGCCGGGGCCGCGGGAGCGGCGGGGACGGCCGGAGCCTTTTTCTTGGAGGGGTCAAACCCTTCGGGGGCGTCTTTGTTGAGTTCTTTCATCACTGTGGGAGTAATGTCCATGCCGGGCTTCGTGTAGACGAATACCTGGTTGGACCGAAGGGCCTGGGCGCTTTTGTCCAGAACGAGGTCATAGTTGCCCTTGGTGGCGATGCCTTCCGTGATTTTTGTGATTTCTCCCATGATTTTGGCGGAACGCACTTTCATTTGTTCCTGAAGGGATTTAAGCTGGCGTTCCACAAATCCGCGGCGTTCCTGTTCCAGCGCAATGACTTCCTGACGCTTGATCTGGGCTTTTTGCTCCAGCTCCTTTTTGTCCTTTTCATTCAGCATGGGATCCTGAAGCCTTTTGACCATGTCGTTGAAGTCCGCTTCCATCTTTTTGATGGTTTCCGCGCGGGTGTTGTTGGTTTCCTGTACCGTCTGGGCAGCCTTGTCTACTTCCGCCTGGGCTTCATGGGTCTTGTAGTAGTCGGCAAAGAGTTTCTGCACATCCACCGTCGCTACCTTAAGTTCAGCGTTGGCCGTGGCGCTTAATGCCATTGCTGCTGATACACCTAATGCTGTTTTAAAGAATCTCATAATTTTTAGCGTCTTCTGACTTTATCAGTTTACATGTGGAATGGCATGCGTCAACCTTCTAGCAATATTTCAGGATTGAACTTTTGTCATCAAGGGGCCACTTTAGGCGCATGCAAACATTTTCCACCAAGGCCCAGTTGAGGGCTGCCCTCCTCAAGCACCACCGCAAACATGACCATGTGGTTCTCGTCCCCACAATGGGGGCCCTCCACGCCGGACACCGCGCTTTGCTGGAACAGGCGCGCAAGCTGGCCGGGGAGGATGGCGTGGTGGTAGCCAGTATTTTCGTCAATCCTATCCAGTTTAACAATTCCTCCGACCTTCAGACTTATCCCCGGACTCCTGAAAAGGATTTGGAGGTGTGCGAAGGTGCAGGCGTGGATTATGTGTTTTCCCCTACTCCTGAAGAAATGTATTCCGGAGAACGCAGCATTGCCGTGGAAGAAAGCTTTTTGTCCACAACATTGTGCGGTGCGTCCCGCCCGGGGCATTTTTCCGGTGTCTGCACGGTGCTTGCCAAACTGTTCAACCTGGTACAGCCCACGGACGCTATTTTCGGAAAGAAGGATTACCAGCAGCTTGCCATTATCCGCCGCATGGTGCGCGACCTGGATTTTCCGGTGCGCATTCACGGGGCGGAGATTGTAAGGCATGGCAACGGTCTGGCCTATTCCTCCCGGAACGCCCGCCTGACGCCGGAGCAGAAGGAACAGGCCGTGGTAATACGGCAGGCTATGCTTCAGGCCCGGGACGAGTTCCAGGCCGGGGCGGACGCCTCCAAGGTGAAGGAGCATGCCGCCGCCATGATTGAGGGTGTGCCCGACACGCGCATCGATTATCTGGAGATTGTGGATGCGGAGACCATGCAGCCGCTGGCGGAGAACCGGAAGCCGGCCCTGATGGCCGCCGCCGTCTATTTCGGCGACGTGCGTCTTATAGACAACATAGAACTTTAATACGGCAAGGATTTTCTTATACTGCGCCCGTGATTACCGCCTCCAACCTCCACCGCAGCTATTCCATCGGCAAGAAGTCCATTGAGATCCTGCATGGGGTGGATTTGCACATTGCCGCCGGAGAGAAGGTGTTCCTGTGCGGGCCCAGCGGGGCCGGAAAGACCACGCTGATGTACACGCTGGCCGGATTGGAAACGCCGCAAGAGGGAAAGGTCACGATTGACGGCACGGATATTTACGCCTTGTCCGCCACGGCCCGGTCCGTGTTCCGGAACCGGAGCATGGGGTTTATTTTCCAGAATTATCTGTTGATGCCGGAATTGACGGCGCTGGAAAACGCCTGTCTGGCTTCCTCCATCGGCAGGAGGCCGCGCGTGGAATATGTGAGGGAACTGATGGAGCGCGTGGGTTTGTCCCACCGCCTGAACCACCTGCCCAGCGAACTGAGCGGCGGGGAACAGCAGCGCGTGGCAATCGCCCGTGCCCTGGCGAACGACGCCCCCATTATTTTTGCGGATGAACCTACCGGGAACCTGGACCGGAAGAACGGCGCGGAGGTGCTGGACCTTTTGTTCGGCCTGGCGGACGAGTCCCGCAAAACGCTGGTGATTGTGACGCATGACGAACATCTGGCACGGAGAGGGGACCGCATTATTACGATTATGGACGGGCAGGCCGTCTGAGGCTGCCGGGCGTAGGGGCCGCCTGCGTTTTATTTGATGCCCGCCGTCAGATGCAGGACGGCCTGGTGCCGCTCTGGGGCATCTGCCCCATGCGGCGGTAATCCAGCGTTTCCGGAAGGTTTCCTGTTGATGGCAGTTCGGTTTCCGGAAAAGGAAGGTGTCCGTTATCATGACGGCGGCCAGGTTTTTGGCCCGGAAATTGAGGTGATGAGAAAAGTTGATGCACCAACTTTTGATGTCCGCAGGATTGAGACAGATGGAAGGCAGGAAGGGCCGCCTATGTTTCTGAATTGCCCGAGCCCGCCTGCGGCTGTCCCTTTTGCCGACGATGGGGGTGAAGTTCCCTGTGCCCGGATACAGGGAACCCATGCCGTGCGGGAGGCTCACCGGTGAGTCGGTTGCGGACGGCGCTCATGCATTATTCCTTATAGTCTTCATCGGAATCACCCTTGCATAGAAATGCGAATTCCGGGGAACTTCCCGCTGTGTCCAGCAGTGAGCTCCATGTGAGATTGGGATAATCAATGAGATCATGTGCATAAGCCAGCATATTGTCCGGCGCCTGGCCATATCCACGTCCTACTTCACAGACGCATAAGATGAGAATGAGGTGTATGACTGGCGAGACAGGAGCGTCTTCCGGTATTCCCTCATTGAAATATTTGATCAATGCATTTGCGGATTCCTGACTGTCACTATCCAATTCTTGAAAGAGTTTTTTATAGGATTGGGGCCTTCCTTTTTTTATTACCGGGTCATATTTTTGCCAGCCTCTTCCTAATTTTACATCCAGTTCTCCTTTAAGTTTTTCAAATATTTGCGTGACTTCGGCAGGATCATGATCCTGAAGCCTTACCCAGGCGAGCCAGATTTTCCCTACTTCTTTTAATTGTTCGATTGCTATCATCTGGTGATTATTTTTTGTTTAGTTTTTCAGTGTATCCGCCGCAAGTTCATGCCGTAAATCCAGAGAGAATTTCAGTTTTCTGAAGCCTTGCTTTATGCAGATTAACATTGTTTATTTAATCCAATTTTTATTTATTGTTATTATTTATTTTCCAAAGAACCGCTCTTCTTTTTAAGAACTTCTATCTGTCTCCGGAACGTACAGAGATGTCTTCAAATTCGGGAACTGAGATGAACGGTAAATTCCCGGAGCCTGCCGGCAACGCGAGAGGATCGGTATTGCATTCGGCCGGGTTGTTGTGTAGCCTGTTGGGCATGTGGGACTGGATTGTGATCAAGGATGCGCTCCGGGCGGTTGTTGAAATTTTCATCCTGTGGGTGTTCCTGTACCAGATTTACCGTGCTTTCCACGCAACGCGCGGCGCGCGCATCATGGTGGGGCTGTTCGCCTGCTTTCTGGCCCTGGTGGTGCTGGCCTTTTTCTTTCAGCTGAATGTTATTTCGTGGATACTGACGCGCATTTTCGCCCCCGGCCTGGCGCTGGCTCTGGTGGTGATTTTCCAGCCGGAGCTGCGCGTGGGGCTGGCAAAGCTGGGAAGCCACCCGTTTTTTTCTTCCTTCGCCAAGCTTCAGCGGGTGGATTTCCTGGATAATTTCTGCAAGGCGGTAAGCAAGCTTTCCAACCAGCGGTTCGGCGCCCTGTTCGCTTTTGAGAGGAGCATCAGCATGAAGCCTATTGAGGATTCCGGCGTGAAGCTGGACGCCATTTTTTCTCCGGAACTGGCCCTGACGATTTTCCATACCAAGACGGCTCTCCACGATGGGGGCGTGGTGATTTCCGGCGACCGCATTTCTGCGGCTGCCTGCGTGTTCCCTGTTTCCCAGAAGGAAATGAGCGACCGTACCTTGGGGCTGCGCCACCGCGCGGGCGTGGGCATGTCCGAGGAGAGCGACTGCGTGGTGGTGGTGGTGTCCGAGGAGACGGGGGCTATCGCGTTGGCCGTAGGCGGGAAGCTGGAACGCAACCTGACTCCGGAACAGTTGAAGGGACGCCTTGAAGAGCTGCTGAATATTTCTTCTTCCAATGAAAAAACTGCTATTGCTTAATTGGCCTGCCAAGTTGTTCTGTCTGGTGCTGGCCGTGATTATCTGGTCTTTCATCAATCACTGGGTGACCACGAATGACGGCGTGCCTTCCCGCGGGCAGCTTGAGGAGATTAGAAGATCCCATCCCTAAATATTTACCGTTATGAGGAATTTCATTGTTACCGGTACCGATACGGAAGTCGGTAAAACTTATGTGAGCTGCCTGATCGTCAAATCTCTAAGAGAAGCGGGCATCAATGCCGCCGGGTTCAAACCCGTGGCCTGCGGAGACAGGCAGGATGCCCGCCTTTTGCGCGAAGCCGGGCCGAAGGATCTGACGCTGGATGAACTGAATCCCGTTTTTTTGAGGAATGCCACGTGTCCTTATGTGGCCGCACGGCTGGAGAATACGAAAGTGGATGAAAAGGTTATCCTGCGGGCTTATGACGCTTTGTCCGCCGCACATGAGTGCGTGGTGGTGGAAGGGGTGGGAGGATGGGAAGTCCCGATTGGCCCCGGAAGGAATTTCAGCGATATGGCTGCGGATTTCAAGCTGCCTGTTCTTCTGGTGATCGGCAACAAGCTGGGAGCCATCAACCATGCCCTGTTAACGCTGAATGCAATCAAGGAACGCGGCCTGGAATGCCTGGGCATCGTGTTCAATAATGTGAAAGATGAATGGGATACTGCCTGCGTGACGAACAGGAGCATGGTGGAGGAGTTTTCCGATGCGCCCATTCTCGGCGAATTGATTCACGGGCAGGATTACATGGACATGGACGTCCTGCTGGAACGTTTGCACTGACTGGAGGAGTCTGTCTGGCGAATGAACGGGACGATAGCGAAGACGCCCGTTCGTTATTGCCGGATTTGCGGAGGGAAACAGCGATATGGAGGAATAAGCATGTCGGTGTTGGAGAGGATGGGAAAAGCATTTGGTTTCCCAGTTGAGAAAGCCCTGTTTTGACAGGAGCGGAGATGGAATGCCGTAGTTAAGGAATGCTTTTGTTCAGAGTGTTCAGCATTCCCGTACGGTTTTTTATTGCCTTGCTGATTTATTTTTCATGGGGGCCGCTGGCCGGAGGGGTGGTTACCGCGCCTGTGCCGGAGTTTTCTTCCCCCGCGCTTATTCCATATCCTTCCAAAGTCGTCAGGGGCGCGGGCGAGGCAGGTTTCAGGAGCGTTCATGTGAAGGTTGGTCCGGATGTTCCTGGCAGGGATGATTTGATGAAGGAGATCAAGGACATATTCAGGACTTCCGGCATTCAGGGTTCCCTGAATAGTGGGGGGGCTGCTGAAGGTGCCATGACATGGGAATTGTTTCCGGATGCCAGGATGAAAGGAGAGGGGTATGACCTGTCCGTCGGATTGGGAAAAGCAACCGTCAGGGCAGGAAGTTTTGGCGGTTTTTTTAACGCCCTTCAAACGCTGCGGCAACTGGTTTTCAATAGAGAAGGGGAATTTGCCATGCCTGTTGTGCGGATTAGTGACAAACCCGCTTTCGTCCTGCGGGGAATTATGCTGGATGTGGGGCGTTATTACATGTCTCCTGCCTTGATCAAGGAGATGATGCGCCGTCTTTCCCGCTATAAGATTAATACGCTGCATCTTCATTTGACGGATGATCCCGCATGGAGGCTGGAAGTGAAGAAGTATCCGGCCCTGACGGATGGGGCTTTTCATTGGAAGTCCCGGCTCCCGGGGCGGTTTTATACACAGGCTCAATTGAAGGATCTGACGGATTATTGCGCCCGGCTGAATATCCAGGTGATTCCGGAAATTGACATGCCGGGACACAGCCAGCCTTTTTCCAGGGCCATGAAGACCGGCATGCAGACGGAGAAGGGTGTTTCCATATTGAAGGATGTCGTGGACGAGGCCGTTTCCCTGTTTCCCGGGAGGTTTTTCCACATGGGGTCCGACGAGGCGCACATTTCCATGAAGGATTTTATTCCGCGCATGGCGGAGCATATCCGCGGGAAGGGCAAGGAGGTGGTCGTGTGGTCTCCGGGCGGCCCGCACGATAAGGATTCCGTATTGATGTGCTGGGGAGAGAACGAGGCCGGCGCCAGGATGGATAAGAATATGAAGCGCATCGACAGCAATGGTTTTTACATTGACTGGGCGGATTCCCTGTCCGGCGTGTACCAGGTGTTTTTCCAGCAGCCCTGCGAGGTGCCTCAAGGAGATGATAAGGCGTTGGGGGTCATTATGCCCGTGTGGTGCGACGGAAACCTGAGCAGTGAGATGAGGGTGCTGGAACAGTATCCGTTTTATCCTTGTGCATTGACGTTTGCAGAGCGTGTCTGGCGCGGAAGCGCTACCAAGAGGAGGGATTATATGGCACAGCTTCCCCCCAGGGGAACGGACGGCTGGAAGGAATTCCGGGAGTTTGAACAGCGTTTGGCTTTCCATCGTGATCATTTTTTCCAAGGCGTTCCTTTTGCCTATGTGAAACAGGCGGACGTTGCCTGGAGCCTGGTAGGGCCATTCGACCACCGGGGGAAGAATGATACCTCTTTTGAACCGGAAAGAAGAATAGCCCCTTCCTACAGGGACGGGGACAGGATACTGGCCTGGAAGAAGACTCCTGTTTACGGCGCCGCCATACATGTCAGGCATCTTTTTGCGATGTTCAACATGCACCGGAACCAGTACCGGACGGATCACTGGCCTACGCTGATGTCAAGGGAGGTTGGAAAGGACGATGGAACCTGTTATGCCCTGACTTTCATCCGCAGCCCCAGGGAGCAGGAGGTGTGGCTGATGTTTGGCCTGAACGGCATGTGGGGGCATTCAGGCGGGTACCGCAGCGCACGCGCCCCTGAACAGGAAAGCTGGGATTTTTCCAGCGGGGACGTATGGTTGAACGGAAGGCGCGTGAACCCTCCCAGGTGGCCTTTCAAGAGCCTGCCCTGGACGGGGTGGGGAAAGGGGCGCATTGAGGAAGCCCCTCTGACCTGGGAAGGGTATTTTTTCCGCCCTCCTGTAAAGATCAAGCTCCGCAAGGGGTTGAACCGTGTATTGATCCGCAGCGTGTTCGGGCACTGGAAGGGAGACGACGGCCAGAGAAGCTGGTTTTTCTGCTGCATTCCCGTCCTGTGGGACGGCATTCATTACCGGGAGGTTCCCGGCCTGGAATATGACCCCCGTCCGGATGCCCGCTGAAGGGAACCGCTATTATTCTTTTTCAAAGACGGAGAGGATGGCTTGATGGACATCCTCAGCAGCATGAATTTCCGGCAGGAAGGCCGGGCCGATGAATACGGGCTGCTGGTTCGCTGGCACCCGGTCTCTGCCATGGGAGCCCTTTACCTGGTCGCCATTGAGGGGGATAACTTTCATCAGGGCGCGGAACCCCAGCTTTTTTTTCAGCAGAAAGGCGGCGGCATGGAACATGGGGAAGGCAAGGCCCGGATCAAAGAACATTTCCGCGGGGTCATAGCCGGGTTTGCGGTGGATGTCCACGCAGCGGGCGAAGTCCGGCGCCTTGGTGTCATCCAGCCAGTAATAGTAGGTGAACCATGCGTCGGGGGCCGCGACGGCGGTGAATTCCGGCAGGCGTTCCAGAGCCGCGGAAGAAAGGCCGGAGAAGTCCGTTTCCCTGATTTCTTCCACTCCGGGGGTGGCGGAGAGCAACGCTTTTACTTCTTCTTTTACGGAAGGATCATTGATGTAGATATGGGCAGTCTGGTGATCCGCCACGGCAAAGGCGCGGGAGGCGCCGCAGTCCAGCATTTCCGTACCCATTTCCGGTTTGACGGTGATCCAGCCCCGTTCCCGGAAGAGGCGGTTGAGGGCAATGCTGCGGGATACGTCGGAAATGCCGTATTCACTGAGCACGACAGGGGTGACGCCTTCCCGTTCCAGAAAGTCGATCAAGTCGCAGAGAAGACCGTCCATAGCCTTTGCCGCATGGGCGGCCTGGGTCGAGGATGGGCCGAATTTCTGGAGATCATAGTCCAGATAGGGCAGATAGATGAGGCTGAGGTCAGGGCGATGTTTCCGTTCCACCCACCGGGCGGAGTCCGCTATCCATTGGGAGGACTGGATTCCTGCCATGGGGCCCCAGAAGGTGGGGAAGGGGAATTCTCCCAGATCCTTTTTAATGGTTTCACGGAGTTCCATGGGCTGGGTGTAAATGTCGAAGATCTTGCGGCCGTCCGCCGGGTACATGGGGCGCGGCGTGATGGTCCAGTCCGCCGTGGAATACATGTTGTACCACCAGAAAAGTTTGGCGCAGGTGAAGCCGGAGCCGTACCGTTCCCTCAGTTTCTCCCAGAGGCGCGGGCCCTGCACCAGCTTGTTGGACTGCTTCCAGAATTGGATTTCACACATGTTCCGGTTGTACCATCCGTTGCCGGGAATGGCGTGCTCCCGCGGGGAAAGCCCTGTCACGTAGGTGCTCTGGGCAGAGCAGGTAAGGGCCGGAAAGGCCGGAGGGAAGGAGGAAACGTTCCGCCCCTCCGCCCAGGCGGAGAGCCGCGGCATGTGTTCCATCATCTGGCGGGAAAGGGCCACCACGTCAATGACGGCCACACGGGTACGAGGGTGTTTCATGGGAGGGATATTAGCGGTTTGGAACGGGAATTCCATCTTTCCATTTGAAAAAGATGACGGCATCCGTCATGATTCCCCGCATGGAACGTCAGGATAAACGACTTGTGGACCAGTTGCGTCCGATCAGCTTTGAAACGGGTATCGCCCCGAATGCCACGGCTTCCGTGCTGGTGACTTTCGGACGCACCAAGGTGATTTGCGCCGTTACGATTGAGGAGGATGTACCCCGCTGGATGAAGGTTCAGCGTGTGGAAGGAGGATGGCTGACGGCGGAGTATTCCATGCTTCCCTATTCCACGCTTGACCGTAAACGCCGGGATATTACGGCGGGGAAACTGGACGGACGTTCCAGCGAGATTCAGCGTCTGATCGGCCGTTCCCTGAGGGCGGCCGTGGATCTTGGCAAGATCGGCCAGCGCACGATTTGGGTGGATTGCGACGTTTTACAGGCTGATGGCGGTACCCGCACCGCTTCCATTACCGGGGCTTCCGTAGCTCTGGCTATTGCCGTGAACAAGCTTGTCGCGGAAGGAAAGCTGGCGGAGTCTCCCATGAAGAGGCTGGTTTCCGCCGTATCCGTGGGAATACTGGAGGGAGAGGCTCTGCTGGATCTCTGCTATGTGGAGGATAAGGATGCGGAAGTGGACATGAATCTGGTGATGACCGACCAGGGAGAGTTTGTGGAGGTGCAGGGTTCCGGTGAAGAGGCCGTGTTCACGGCGGATCAGATGAACCGGATGCTGGAATTAGGCCGCAAGGGTCTGGAAGAGATCGCGGAACTCCAGCGGCAGGTGATTGCCGAGGAGGACAGGCCGTCCGCCGGAGCTTTGGAAGGGTTGAGTTCCTTTTTCGGCAGCGGCAGGTAGGATTTTCCCCCATGGCCCGGTATTTTCCGGGCCTTTTGCAGGGGGGCTGCGGGAGAGTTTTCTCTCCTTGCAGGACCAAGATTTTTATGAGAATATGCTTGTCCTGACTGGGAAATCGCGTTAATAGTAGAAACGAACATAGATAACCACGTACGGTTTTCTTAAACTGTAAACATTCCATCATATCCAACAATGAAAGTATCTTTTGCAACACACCAGTTACGCAGGGGGTTTACCCTGATTGAACTCTTGGTTGTCATTGCCATTATCGCCCTGCTGGCTTCCGTGGCCTATGGTCCTATCCTGAACCAGATCAACAAAGGCGACCAGATGCAGGCCCTGACCAACATGAAGAACGTGGGCGTGGCGATGAACGAGTTCAAATCCAACAGCAAACTGGGCAATTTCCCCGATGACATCACTGCCGACCGCGTTGTTGCCCAGCATAATTATATGAGCGGCCTGGGCGCACTTCAGGGCGATACTTCCAATGACTATTTCCGTCAGCTTCTGGGCAATGAGTCTGTTTCCGAAAGCAACTTCTACGCCAAGGTTCAGACTCCTTCCGGCGGTTCCACCGTTACTCCCAACGGCGAAATTTACGACGGTCAAGCCCTGACCCCCGGTGAAGTGGGCATTTCCTACGTCATGCGCAAGGGTGACAATAACAAAAAAGTGGGTATTGGAAGTTCCGTGGGGGAATATCCCCTGATGGTCACTTCCGTGCTTCCCGGTGAAGACGGCAGCACCGTTGTGGCCGGCAATGCCGTGCGTTTCGACCCGGAAAGCTTCCGCGGCAAGGTTCTGATTTTCACGACTGCCCAGAGCGCCAAGACCCTGGAACTGGACGACAACGACAACCTTCAGGATACCTTCATTCCCAAGAGAAGGGGCAAGGACATCAGTGACCAGTTCCTGATCCTCACGCCTGATTTCAGCGGCCAGGAATAAATTCGCCGCCAGCATGATTTGTACAGGGCGCATCCAAAAGGATGCGCCCTTTTTCATGCCTGATTTTTGGAAAGGAAAGCTTCTGTTTTGCGGAAGTCCCTTGCCGAGTTGACCGGGTTTGCCCGTTGTTTGCTTAAAATAGAATTTTACGATGTAAGGAAAAGCTCCAGGTTTTCCGACGGCAGGGAGAAGATTGTTCGTACAAACAGGAAATGGAACAGAAGCCTTCCGGAGATGATATCGTGGCTGATTTCAGGAAGCAGGCGTTTTTTCCGGGGTTCTGCCGTTGGCATGGGGTTGCAGGGCTCTTTCCGATTTCAATATGTTCCGCATACCGGCGGGGGTTGAAAACGGCAGCCATGCCGGAGCCGCCTCTTTAGACCTTTGGCCGTTGCGGCGATATATACGGGACATTCCCAGTCTGCTGAAGCGCTGTAGGATGAGTTGGACGGAGTTCTGGCCTGTTCTTTCCTGTTTTCCTTGATGCCGGTTTGCCTGCCGGAGCCTGTTTTGCAAATGGGTTCGTGCCGCAAAAAAGGCATTCCGGCCGCAAAAAACCGGAATGCCCTGGTGAGAAAAATCTGGGAAGTTTTTTATTTGCCTGCGGGAGTGCCGAAAACGTTTATCTCCGCAGCGGAAGCGCTGTTGCCGTCCAGAGAACTGGTGCCGATGAAGCGGAAGTAACGCACGGGTTCGTTCATGTTTTTGAGATTAACGGATTGCTCAATGGGGTTGGCGCGGAGGTTGGAGAATTCCCCTTCCGCCACTTTCGTCCAGTTTTTCCCATCCGCGCTTACTTCAAATTGGTATTTATCCGTCATGCCGGAGGTTTTTCCATCCTGTCTGGGCAGGTAGGAGAAGCTGGAAACCTGGTACGGTTTTCCCATATCCACCACAAAGGATTGAGGCGCTTCCGCCTTGGCAAGCCATGAGGTTTCCGGATTGTCGTCTATGGCCGCCGCCGCATTCCCGGATGTGGCGGTTTTCACTTTCCATCCGGTTTTGCTGATGCCGAATTTGGCCTGGCTGACAGGGCCCAATTTACCATTGGAGAATTGGCAGCGAGCCTTGACAATGCCGCTTTCCGTAAATTTAGCACCCTGGCTGTAAACGGGAGATCCTGCCTTGGGTTCGCTGCCGTCCGTCGTGTACAGGATTTTATTTTTGCCGTCCGCAATGATGACGAGGTTGTCTCCGCGGCGGAAGATGGAGGGCCGCACGGCGCCCGCAGGCTGGCGGAAGAGGGAGAATTCCGAGATGCAGGGAGTGGCCTGGCTGCCCGTGATGCGCAGGCGCAGTTTCTGGGTAGTGATGGGGCGGTTCAGGCGGCGCATGACCTGGTTGCCGATGGTTTTCCCTTCATTGTCGATACAAACCCATTTGCCATTGATGAAAGCGTCAATATTGAAGGAGTCCACGCGTTGTCCCAGACGTGTTTGTTCGCGCAGCCGGATGACGTCGAAAGTGGCGGGTTTGGGCAGCGTAATAACGGCGGTGGGGGTCAGGTTGTCATCTTCCACGGCCCAGTAGGTTTCAATGTTGCCGTCCGTCATGTTGGAGGGTGAGAATTTTTTGTCGTTGCCGCGCGTCTGGCTGGCTGTGACGGTTGCTCCCAACGCGTAGTCCCTGGCATATAGCTTGTCGCGCAGTTCTTTGAATTCCAGCAGGGATTTGACATCCGCAGGATCCAGTCTGCCCGTTTTGTCCGCCGCCACGTTCAGAATGAGGTTGGCCCCGCGGCCTACGGAATCAAACCATACCTGCATAAGTTCTTCAGGGGATTTGACGCGGGATGCCTGTCCCTGGTGCCAGAACCAGCCGGCATGGTTGATGGTGGTGTCTCCTTCCGCCGGCACCCAGCGTTCTCCGCCGCGTTTGCCGGTGCCTCCGCCTCCGCCGTTCAGCCCTACAGTGCTCCAATGAGGATAATTGACGTGGCCTTTTTCGGAGCCTCCCCAGCGGGCGTCTCCGTAGTGGCCCGCTCCCCAGATGATGCAGCTGGGCTGGATTTTGCGGATCATTTCCACGATTTTTTCAAAGTTGTAGTATTTTCCCGCGTCACCGATATTGCGCTTTTCCCTGGCTCCTCCGTAATAGCCGTCTCCTCCGTTGGCTCCGTCAAACCAGATTTCAAAGACAGGCCCGTAATTGGTCAGCAGTTCCCGGATTTGTTTATAGTAAACGTCCAGGTAGCCGTCCTTGCCGTAATCCGCGTTGTTGCGGTCCCAGGGGCTGAGGTAGGTGCCGAATTTGATGCCGTGCTTTTTGCAGGCAAGGGCGAATTCCCGGACTACATCTCCTTTTCCGTTTTTCCAAGGGCTCTTGGTGATGTTGTGGTCCGTGGATTTGGTGGGCCAGGCGCAGAAGCCGTCATGATGTTTGGCCGTGTAAATCATTCCTTTCATTCCGCCTTTTTTAAAGGTGGAGACGATATCGGAGGCATTGAAATCCGTGGGGTTGAAAATTTTCGGGTCTTCATCGCCGTAACCCCACTCCCGTCCCGTGAACGTATTCAGGCCAAAGTGGATGAAGCCGTAGAATTCCATGCGCTGCCAGTTGATTTGGGCGGGTGTTGGAATCGCGCCGTATGGTTTGGGTGGTGCTGCGGTCCAGCCGGGCAGCATGGAGGAAGAGAGAACCGTTCCGAGGAAGAGTGTGGTTAGTTTGTTCATGCGGAAAAAAGTGTGTTGAAAAATACGGGAGTCGCTCCTCCCTTCTTTCATACGGAGGCTTTGCTGTCAAGTTGAAAGGGAGTGGGAAACATGGGGGAGCGTGTTAGTGAATTCTAACTCCGACATGCGGGGAATTCCGCTTGATACGGAGTAGGGAGCCGTTTAGCATACAAAGGACTTTCGTTCCCATGTCCTATTTCCGTTTTTTACTGCTGGCTCTGGTTTTTCTGACCGGTTCCGCGTTGATCAGCGAGAGCGCTCCCGTTTACATGGCCCGGCGGGACAGCAAGTTTGCGCTTGTTCCTCTTTGTGACGGTTTTGATTTTCCGGTAGGAAAGCCTGACGGCAACGGCTATTACCGGTCCCGCGGTCTGCGTCTGAAAAGCCCCCGTCACATGGGTGAGGATTGGAACGGCAATAAAGGAGGCAATTCCGATTTGGGCGATCCCGTTTATTCCGTAGGCCACGGGGTGGTAACTTATGCGGCAGACGCCCGGGGCGCGTGGGGAAAGGTGGTGATTGTGCGCCATGCTTTCCGCGAACCCAAGTCCGGAAAGGTTCTTTGCTGCCAGACGCTTTATTCCCATTTGAACGATATTAACGTTGTTTTGGGGCAGTTGGTGCTGCGCGGCACCCAGGTGGGCACTATCGGCACGAACCGCGGCATGTATCCGGCCCATCTTCATGTGGAGCTGCATTACAATCCGGATGTGAATTGCGGCCATCAGGGGATTCCCAAGACGGAGCGCAATTACGGTCGCCTGACGGATTTTATTACCCGCTTCCGCCGCCTGCCTCTGGAGAAAAGGATGGTGCGCGTTCCCATCGGCGGGTTTCTGCCTTACAAGGGAACGGAAGGTCTCTGACTTCTGGTGGATGACGGTGAAGCTGTGTATTTTCGGCGGTTCGTTTGATCCCGTGCATGAGGGGCACGTTTGCGTGGCCGAGCATGCTCGGAAATATTGCGGAATGGACCGCGTGCTGTTTATGCCGTGTTCCCTGTCTCCGCTGAAGGAGCAGGCCCCCTCCGTGACGGATGACCAGCGCTGCCGGATGATTGAGCTGGCTCTTCAAGGGCTGGATTGGGCCGTGCTTGACCGGACGGATTTGGAGCTTCCGCCTCCTTCGTGGTCGTGGAGGGTGGCTGAGAGGACGGCGGAGCGTTATCCCGGTGCAGAATTGTTCTGGCTGATGGGCAAGGATCAGTGGGATTCTCTGGAACAGTGGGGACGCTGGGAATATTTGTCCAGCCTGGTGACGTTCATTGTTTACCGCCGCGGCGGGGTTCCATCTCCCAGGAAAGGGGTGCGCGCCTTTTTCATAGAAGGGGATGAACCCGCTTCTTCCACCCGCATACGGCATGATTTGCGTTCGGGCGTATGTCCGGTTCCCCATCTGAACCGGAAAGTGGAGGCGCTGATCAGGAGGGAAGGGTTGTACGGTACGGCACGCGTCTAGAAGGACGGCCGTTTTCAGTTTATTTTCTTTTTGTCTCCGAACGTTTCTTCCTGGTAATGGACCCTCATCAGCGTGAGTCCGTCCGGCGGGGCACAAAACGGGCTTTTGTCATCCGGGAGCGGAGCGTTGATGAGGCGCGCCAGTTCTTCCAGCGTTATTTTTCCCCGTGCGGCTTCATGGGCGGCTCCCGTCATGAGGCGCACCATTTTGTAGAGGAAGCCCGTTCCGGTAAAGGTGATGAAGACATGTTCCCCTGCCTGTTCCACTTGTGTCTGCGTGATGGTTCGGCGGAAGTAACCCTCCGGAATGGGGCGCGGTTCATTGCCGCGCAGGGCGGCAAAAGCAGTGAAGTCATGCGTTCCCCGGAACAGGTGTACAGCCTGTTCCAGAATATCCACGCTCCATGCCAGCGGGCGGTGCCAGGCCAGCCCGGCGTCAAAAGGGTTGAGGATGGGAGCGCGTGAAATGCAGTAACGGTAGGTTTTTCCCGTGGCACTGAACCGGGCATGGAAACCGGGCGGAACGTATTCCGCATGGGTAATCCGGATGGTTCGGGGCAGGCGCGTGTTGAGCGCGGCAGGCCATTTGTCCGCAGGAATGCGGTGGGTATCCGGAGCGTCTGCATGAAAAACCTGGCCCAGAGCATGAACGCCGGCGTCTGTCCTGCCGGAACCGTGGATACGGCAGGGGGTTCCAAAGAGTCCGGAAAAGGCTCGTTCCAGCACGTCCTGGACGGTACGGCCTCCCGGCTGGCTTTGCCAGCCCAGGTAAGGGCGTCCGTCATATGCGGCGGTGAAACGAATGCGGGGCATAGGGGTGATTGTGTTGGAACGGCCCGGTTTTGGCAAGCGGCAAGTGCCGGACGGTGACGGTTTGGAATGGATGCCGTGCGTTCCATCCGCTCTTTAGCTTGGAAGCCGTTAAAGATGGCTATACGAATACAGGATTTTGGAATGTTGCATGTGGCTCCGGATTTGTCCGGCGTGATTCCATTGAACGCTTTTGAAGCACAGGCCGCCGGTGTGCGGGATCTGGCGGCGGGCGTGATGGATGTGTCCGGAGTGGCGGGACCCGCGCTGAAGGAAATGCAGGAGGTGAGGGATGCCGGCCAATGGGCGCAGGCCCGTGACGGGATGTACCGTTTTGAACAGGACGTGATGCGGGAGCTGGAAGCCGGAGGGGATTCGGAACACCTTCAGGAGAGATGGAAGAAGGCTCTGTCAGAACGGCTTCCTTCCTATCTGCCTGCCCGTATGTCCGGCCCGGTGAGGGAGCGCGTGGCCATGGCGAGAGAGAATCTGGAGACTGCCGGGAGCATTTATTTGCAGAAGATGTCCCGTCTGGGGCAGTTGGAGGAAGCGCGCCGATATTGGGCCGGGGGGGTGGAGTCTGCCGTGGAGCTGGGAGAGGCCGCTTTGGCCGAACGCAGGATTAAGGAGGGCAGCGGAATATTTGTAACGGGAGAGGAGGCTTCCCGCATGGCGGAGGAAGCGTATTCCCGCGCAGCGCTGAACCGGGCGGTGGAGGAGGTCCGCCGTGATCCGGCGGCCGCTGTAAGCCTCGTTTCCCGGCAGGAGAAGATGCCGGGAACTCCGGAGGAAAAGAAGGTGGCGGAAGAGGCTGCGGCAGCGTATGGGGAGTTGAAGCGGCGTTATGCGGATGCTCTGGCGGCCACCGTGTCCGGCGGCGGGTTGCTGCGGGATGACGGATTGGAGAATGCTGAAAAGCATGGCTTGATCAGTTCCGAGCAGCTAAGACGTTATACGGCTTCCCGTGACCGGAGGCAGACGGCGGAATTTTCCGGTATCAGCATTCCGGAGGACGATATGCTGTTGTGCCGCATGACCTCGCTGATTGATGAGGATTGCGGAGGGGAGGAAGATGCTGACGCCCTGATAGAAGTGGCCACTTCAGGTTTGCCTGCCGTTCAGGTGGAAAGGCTTCTCCGGCGGCGCGAGGTGATGTTGGGCATACCCCGCGAATTGCGCCGCGCTGCTTCCCGTCGCCTGTCCGCCATGTTCCGGAATGGCGCATGGGGGCCGCCTGAGGATGCCCGTGCGGCAGAGGAATGGAAGCGTGTCCAGACGGAATTGGCAGAGGCGGTGAAGAGGGCCCCGGAGCAGCCGGCTGCGGAGATGGAAAAGGTTTTTGAGAAAGAGAAACGCTTCCAGGATGCCGGCTGGGTGGGGTTTTCAGATATGAATAACGGAAAAGAAGGAAAGTGATGATGGAAGATAATGGAAACAGGGAACAGACAGGGGCGCTCCCGCTGGAAGGGAGTTTTCCGGAAACGGTTCCCGGAACTGTGGGGGAACGCCATATTCGGAAAGAGAACGCAGTGTTTTCCGTACCTTCCGGCATGGAAAAATTCCCGAAACGGGAGTCGGAAAGGGAAGAATATTGGAATAGCGTATTGACGGGGGATGTGATGACCATTCCGCGGGAAGTGAGGCTGAAAGCGGAGGCGATGTATCCGGAAGGGACGGCGGACCGGGAAAGAATTGCCGCGTGCGTCATGCAGTCCTGGGTGGCGGATTCTGGGACGATTCCCCGTGAACGCATCCGGAGGGACTGGAAGAGTATCCGGGAACAGGTGGCGCGGCAGTATGGAGCGTCCGGCAAGTCTGATGACGAATTGTTCGTGGCAGTTTCCATGCACAATCAGGTGCGCCTTTCCCGGAGGGAGGCTTTATTTGAATTATACCAGGAAGAGTATGAACGTACTCTGTCCGGTGGCGGAACGGTTCCTGACGAACGGAGAAGGGAAGCCATTTCCACATGGCCGGAAGATTTGCAGGCTGTGGCGCGACAATTGAAGGGCAGGGCCGTATCCGATGCTCTGGATGACAGGAACCGTCTGGCGGATGCCGCCGGGATCATCCGCAAGGGATTGGAGGGGCTGGTAGCCAGTGAGGAGCCGGTGAAGGAAGGTTTTCCCGCCGTACAACTGAACCGGAAAGCCGTTGCCGGAGTTCCGGACGTCATACGCGCCGTGGGTTGCCTGGCTTCCCTGGAGGATGGAGACCGTCAGAAGGTGTTCCGCATGATGGCTCCCTATTTGCGTTCCCGCCCCGCCTTTCGGGATGCCCTGGGGGGGGCGCTTAAACGCGGTGCGGCAGAGGTTGCGGAGAATGCGGCCCAGCTGGCCGTAAACGGCGCAGCATGGCTCCTGCCGGAGGGACGGGAAAAGGAGGCGCTGGACAATTATTCCCGGAGTTTTGAAGAACTGAGGAATTTTGCCAGGATGGAGTTTGCCCCGCTGCGTGGGGGAAAGGATTCCCCCTGGTTCCGGGAGATGCTGGTGGACATGGCCCAGCAGGGAGCGTCCACGGCTTTGGCGTTTTGCGGCCCTGCCGGGCTTGGCATGTTGATGGCGGGGGAGACGGGGCGCCATATGGCGGAGGCCCGGAGCATGAACCCGGACGGCGTGTTTGATGCCCAGATGGGGGGAGCTGTCGTCTCCGGCGGGGTGAATACCTTGCTTTCCTTCGGAATGACGAAACTGGGCCAGAAGATGTTGGGGCAGGGAATGCGGGCGTTCCGGGCCATGAGGCCCGCATCAGGGAATCCTGGTGCGTTTTTTCCCGGAATGGGAGCCGTTGCGGCGGATGCCGTGAAGATGGAGGCGGAAAATAAATTGATGGAGTTGACGCCCATGGTCGTTCAGGAAGGCGTGGGAGCTCTTACGAATAAGGCGTCCGGTGTGGACTGGGAGGGATGGAAGGCCAGACAGGCTTCCGCGGATGACCAGTTGAGGGAGGCCGTCATGATGATGCCTTTCCTGCTGATAGGCGCGGGAAAGGTCGCTCTGAACCATTTCCGCCATGCCGGAATGCTGCTTGGAGACGGTTCCCCTCTGAAAGTATTCGGAATTCCGGATGAAACGGTTTCCAGGATTTTGCAGGATAAGGATGTAAACCGTGCCGGGGAATTGTTGCAGAAGTCCCTGCGTAATTCTCCGCTGTGGGGGTCTTTGTACATTTCTAGGAAGGCTTTGGAGTGGTCTCGCGCCCTGGATGAAGCCGGAGAGCCTTTTTTGAAGACGGAACAGGATGTGAGAGATTTTTTGGATTTGCCTTCTCCTGTACGTACAAAGCCTTGGAAGATGCGGGATTTCCCCGAATCGGAAGCGGTGTTGAAAAAGCTTTTTCCTCATCCGGATTATGTTACGGCCAGAACCAAGTGGCTGTTGCGTGCCGGTCTGCCCCGCGTGGGTGAAGCCGCCGCAGCGGACGGGCAGCTTGTTTATGCGGCGGAACCGGCTCCCGGTGTGGAGATGAAGCGAACGCAGGGTCGGCCTTCCGTAGAGGAGGCTCTTTCTTCCTGGTATGAGACTCTGGGCCGTATGGAAGAGGAAGATTTGGGTCTGGTCCGGAACAGGAACGGACGGGAAATCCCATGGCGTTTAAGGAATGCGGAGGAATATGATATTCATGCGGATGCTTTGCGCCGAGCGTTTGTGGCGGACAGGCTGAAGAAGCGCTCCTATCGGCCGTACAGGATGTTGCTGCTGGCTTATCCGGAAGAGGCGGGACGCCGTGCGGGTTTTTCCGGCAGGGACTGGGACGCCGTTACGGAGGATATGGATCTGCGGACACGAGCCAATGTTTATGAAGGAGTGATGGAACGGGTACACGGCGTGCCGCATGAAGAGGCGTCCGGGCATGTGGCTTTTCGTTTATGGAAGTCGTTTTGCCGGGATGAAGGCGCCTGCGGCAGGGCGCGCCGGTGGCTGGAGGAAGGGAGTGCGTTGCTGAATGCTCCGGATTTGTTGTCTGAATCTTTTAATCCGGACGGCCTTCCCTCCGCCCTGGCCAGGATGAGCGGCATGATGGCTTCTCTTGGCGGAGAGGAACGCCATGGGGTAAGCCCTGAGCTGCGGGAGATGAACCGCATGGTATGGGGAACCCAGGCGGATGTGAACAGCCTGTACCACGTACTTCCCAACATGAAGGAATTTGACGTGCATGTGGGGCGCGGCTATACGCCCGTGGAGAGTTACGGGCGGTTGCTGGCCCGGTTTCTGGAGGTGGCGCCGGAGAACGTGGCCCGTTATGCCTCTGTGCTGGATGCTCCGCGGCTGCATGCCGGTCCGGAACAGGTTTCGCCGCGTATTTATCCGGGGACGCGGAAAGCGGTGGAGAGTCTTCTCCTGCTGACCCCGCGCCTGTTCCAGTCCTCACCCGGAGGGGAAGGGGCGGAAAGGCTGTGGAGAGTAAAGTATCCCAATGGAAGGTGGTCGGACTGGCATCCTTCTCGGGAGGCGGCGGAAGCGGACCTGATGGCCAATGTTTCCATGATGTTTTCTGCCGCCTGCTCGGCTAAGAGGGATTTGATCCGTAGCTGGGAATGGCATGCCCATAACGGGCGGCCGGAATGGGATACCAATTATCTGAGGCTGACCACCGGGTTGGAAAACGTGCAGGGGGGGCGGCTCCCCTGCCTGTATGACAGCCTGACGGCCATGGCGGTGGCGGATATGCTGAAAGCTGGTTACGGCGTGCGCGGAGCGGTGGGGTCCGGGGATCGTCTGGAGGTGACGGGCCGGGGGCGCCTTGCCGCTGAAACGCTGATGAGCCGTGATGCCCTGTTGGAGCGCATGAATATTCACGAAAAGTATGTGGGTTCCGTACAGAGGCTGGGCGTGGATGCGGATAATTTACCCGTTTCCTCAGCCAAGGGGTTGGTAATGCACCGGCTGAGGCTTCATAATACGGCCAATCCCCTGGCTTTGATCGAAGACAAGGCGGAAGTCGTATGGGACCGGCTGATGCGCACGGATCAGCTTTCCCCGGAAGGCGCTTGGGAGATGTTGAAACATTTGGAACGTGTGCCGCGCCGCAGGAAGCTCCCAGGGGAAACGGAACTGATTGAAGAGTTGTCCCAGCTGTCCAAGGAGTATTTTTTTGCCCATCTGGATCATGACACCGTACCGGAAACGGTGGCTTCCTGGGCGCGTTACGGGGCCGCAATGCCTGACAGGGTTCCGGAACCTCTTGAGGAATTGGTGCGCCGGGCCGGATTGCTGAAGAAAACGCTGAGGGAGGATGCGGACACTGCCGAGTTTATGGGAATGCTCCGAGAGACGGTTGGTATGAATGAACGCATACGGGCGGAGCGTGCCTGGGATCCGGCCGGAGGGGAGGTCCGCCTCCCCATGGTGGAGCGGTACTCTCACAGCCTGATGTCCGGACGGCTGTTGTTTACCGTTCCGGATCACGTGAAAGAGGGACTGGTGCGTTCCCTGTCCGCGCTGGACGGATACGCGGGCGGTTCCGTACGCAGGATGGAGCGGCTGGCGGAAAGCCGCATGAGGGAACTGTCCCGGGCGCTTCAGGAGTTCCCCCAGCTGAATTCCTGGCGTCCGGATCCGGAACATCCCGGCCTGTACCTGCATTTGGTGAAAAAGCCGTTCCGGACCGGATTGGGACCTCTGCGCGCGAAGGATGTTTCCCTGGAGGCTTTGGGAGAACATCTTCCGGAACCCATTCTGGAAGCGCCCCTGTATGTGGAAGAAGATTTTTCCGTCAGGCGTGGCGTTCCCGCCCCTGCCGCCTGGCGTAGCCGTCCGGATGTGGTCCGGGCTGTGGAGACGCTGGATGCGGTGAGGCGGGATTTTGCAGGCCGACCGGAAGCTACGGAATCCGGGGTTAGTTGGAAAGGGAAGATTTACCGGATTGATTCCGGAGCGGCTCCCGGGGGGGTGACGTCTGTCTGGAACCGGGAACTCCCGTTGGATGAGGCCATTTCCCTGATTGGTGTTCTGGACCGCAGGCAGGAGGAACTGAGAGGCGGCATGCTTCCCTTTCTTCCTGAGCCGGAGGAAGCGCGCGCGATGTATGCCAACTGCGTGATTTACCGTGACCCGGACGACCCGGGGCATACCGTGCGCCTGATGCCGGGCATTCCGGAAAGTCCCGTACGGCAGGCACGCGCGCCCTACGTGGTACATGCATGGAACGGCGTTTATCTGGACAGCCGGGGAGCGCCTGCGGTGTCCGAACGGGATTCCTATATTCCGCTGGAGTGTTTTACGGGAGCCGGAGAGGAACCTTCCCCGGAAGATTCACGGGCGAGCCGTACCCGGTTCCTGGGTCGGATTTTGGAAACGCTGGGGGATGCGGATGCTCAGGAACGATGGTGGTGGAACAGAAGACAGGCTGTGGGATGCTTCATGGAGGATGTAATCAGGATGTATGAAGAACTGGGCGTACGTGAGAGTTATTTGAAAGGAAAACTTGATCTGCTTGATCCCGTGATGGTGCAGGCACTCCGGTTCGTTTCCCACGTGCTGAACGATCCACTGGCATACCGCCTTCCCCTGGACAAGGGGACGGAGGCCCAGAAGGGGATGACCAGGGAAGGAGCCCTGTTGAAAGAATTAATAGAGGAGTATGGAAAATTCTAATCATTTGACGGAATCATGGAGCCTGTCGTGGCAGTCCGTCCTGTCCAGCCAGCTTTGGAGGCTGGAACACCTGTACTGGATAGAAAATAAAGCCGGTCAGCTCCAGCGTTTTTCCCTGAACAGGGCGCAGCGGCGGCTGCATGAGCGGCTGTGGTACAGGAATGACATCCTGAAGGCGCGCCAGTTGGGCATTTCTACGTATGTGGCCATGTTGATGCTGGATATGAGCCTGTTCCGGTCCAATTTTCATTGCGGAATCATTGATAAAAGCCTGCCGGACGCCCAGCAGAAACTGGCCAAGCTGCATTTTGCCTGGGACCATCTGGATTACGTGCCGCCCAACCCCTCTGCGATGGATGTGGCCCTGGCCCGGCTGGGAGAGAGAATCAAGAGCCTGTCCGGCGTGGAAAAAAAGGGGGAATGGCAACCCCGTACGTTGGCGCGCAGCCGCCTGGCTTTCTCCAATGGGAGCGATGTGCGGGTGGGGACTAATCTGCGAGGGGGAACCATGCAGTTTCTCCATGTTTCCGAGCTGGCGTATGTTTCCGTGCATGCTCCGTGGAGAGCCAGGGAAATCCGTACGGGGGCAATCAATACAGTTCCCCCCGGAGGTTTTATTCTGAAGGAAAGCACTCATGAGGGCGGACGGTACGGAGTGAATTATGAACTGACGCGCCAGGCCATGGAAAACATGGGCAAAAGCGAGCTTTCCCCCTTGGATTTCAGATTCTTTTTTTTCAGCTGGTTTGACCAGGATGAGTACACTTTGCCGGGGCGCGGCAGATGGAGCAGGGAACTGGATGAGTATTTCCTTTCTCTGGAACGGGAGACCGGAGTGGTTCTGGATGCGGGGCAGAAGAGATGGTATGCCCGGATGGCCCGGGTGATGGGCGCCTCCATGAAGCAGGAGTATCCGGGAACGCCGCAGGAGGCTTTTGCTACAGGGGAAGAAGGCAGTATTTACGGCAGCCGTATCATGGCCCTGCGGGAGCGGGGGCGGGTAGGGGTGGAGTTTGAGGCTGATCCGGACGCTCCCACTTTCACGGCATGGGATCTGGGGCTGAGTGACCATACGGCCATTTGGCTTGTGCAGATCATGGGAGACAGTTTCCACTGGCTGGACCATTATGCCGCCAGCCAGCAGCCCCTGGCCCATTACGTTGAAAAAATGAAGGACTGGGAGAAAAATCATGGTGTGGCGGTAACATTCCATCTTTTGCCTCATGATGCTGCACGGAGGGATGCGCACGGCATTTCTTATGTGGAGAATATGGGGAGGCTGGGATTGGTGAATGTGCGCGTCGTCCCCAGAACCACGGATGTCTGGCGTGGCATTAATACGCTGAGGGAATTGCTGGAGCGCAGTTTTTTCCATGCCCGCACCCAGGAAAAGGCGCGAGGCTTCTGTGGGGAAGAGGAGCCGGGAGGCGTGGAGCATCTGGAGTTGTACAGGTCCAGGCCTCCCGGCGTAGGCGGAGCCATTGCGGAAAGCCCCGTGCATGACGGGCATTCCCATACGGCGGATGCCGCACGAACCTTTGCGGAGGCTTGGTCCCATGGCCTGCTCCACGGAACCGGGAACGGCCGGGAGCGCGGCAGGCGCGCCCGGATGTGGTAACAGAGGGCAGGAGTAAAGGAAAAGAGATTTTTTTGATTGATAGTTGACAGTTTTGTCAAAAAGCGGTTCTTTTTTCCGGCCTCCAGCTGTCTAACGCAGTGATGCGACTTATTGAGATGAAATTATCCCTTTTCCATCCGTTGGTTTCCTGCCTGTGTGTTCCGTTTTTGTTTTCGTCCTGCGGTACCACGGGAAGGGAGCTTTCCCCTGTCCCCTCTTCCCATATTCCGGTAGAAGAAATGACGGGGTATTTTGAAGAAACGGGAACTATTCCGGGGCACCTGCTCAAGTGGGAAGATGATCCGTCGCTGCCCGGAAAGCTGCTGGTCGTAGTGGATAAGAAAAAGCAGATGATGTATATCTACCGGGGGACGCACCGCATTGCGTATGCCCCCATCAGTTCCGGAAGAAGTTCCGGCATGACGCCCTCCGGCTACTTCCTCATTGCTTCCAAGGAGGAAGACCATCATTCCTATTACGGTGCGTTTATTAACGCTGACGGAGAATTGCGGGATGGGGATATACGAAGGGATTCCCCCCGTCCCGGCGAGAGGTTTGAACCTGCCAAGATGCCCTATTTCATGAGAGTGAACGGGGCTGTAGGAATTCATGAAGGGTACTTGCCCGGTCATCCATCCTCCCATGGATGTATCCGTGTTCCCCACTTGATTGCGAAAAATCTCTTTGAAATAGCTCCCGTAGGAACCCGTGTGGTTGTCAGGGATGGAAACTGGAATATTCACGAGCTTCAACAAAAGCCGTCCGGAATGTTCCGGACGGTGCACAAGCCTGCTGCCCCGGTGGCTGGCGCAAATTCAGCTTCCTCTGGAAAGAAGGAACTTGTAAAATCGGAAACGTCCGTAAAAAAAGATGCCGCCGCCATGCCGTCTGTTGGAGAACAGAAAAACGGGCAGCTGCCTTTTTCTGAGGCGGACGCTGTGACCCCCTCTTCATCCAATGGCCTCGAAGGACTGGAATAACATGCTGTCCGGGCGTTTATATCATGCCCAGGATTCTGAATTGGCTGCCGCCCGGCTCAGGGCGCGCCGGCTTGTTTTCCGTTATAACCAGTCCGCTCCGGAAAATGAAAGCCTGCGCCGGGAATTGGCCCGGGAGCTTTTCGGCCAAATGGGAGAGGGGTGTTATCTGGAACCTCCGCTGCGTTGTGATTACGGCTCCAATATACGGCTGGGGGACCGCGTGTATGTCAATTTCAACCTCGTGGTGCTGGACTGAGCTGCCGTTACCATCGGCAATGACGTGCTGATAGGTCCCAACGTGGGCATTTATACTGCCGGGCATCCCGTAGACCCGGGGCTGAGACGGCAGGGGCTGGAATTTGCTCTGCCCATTACCATTGAGGATGGAGTATGGATAGGCGGTCATGCGGTGATTGCCCCGGGCGTGCGTATTGGGAGAAATTCCGTGATAGGCGCGGGCAGCGTGGTGACGAAGGACATCCCCGCCAATGTAGTGGCCGTGGGTAATCCCTGCCGTGTGGTTCGCCCCGTGACGGAAAAGGACCGCGAAGTCTGGGACACCGGGGAAAATGGAGAGGGGCCGCTTTCCCAGGGACCGAAGGCAAATTCCCCGGGATGACGAAATTTGAATTGCTTTTGGGGCTGGATGATGCATAGTTGGCGCCCTCACAGTGTCGATTAGCCGCTGCCACGAGCTAAATACATTCAAGGAAAACACTTATGAGTAACGAAATCAATTTGCAGGAATTCAAGATGCATGAAAAGGATTCCGGTAGTTCCAGCTACCAGATTGCCCGCCTGACCCAGCGCATCGCCCACCTGACCGAACACCTGAGCACGAATAAACATGATGTTTCTTCCCGCCGCGGGTTGTTGAAGATGGTGGCTCTGCGCCGCAAGCTTCTTGATTACGTCAAGCGTGAAGATCTGGCCCAGTACCAGAGTCTGATCCAGCGTCTTGGCCTTCGCCGCTAAAAGGCGGAGCATATTCCCGTTTGATTCGGCCGTTGCGGTTTTCCGCAGCGGCCGTTGTTTTTATGGGAGGGGCTGGCATGGTAGCGTTGTCATGGAAGGGGGGCATGGCGGGTGACTGTGGATTTGTGTTTTGGTCAGGAGAGTTTGAAAGGCCTGTCTTTTTGTGAAAGAAGATATTCTGGAGTGTGGAGATTGTTTTTGTTGGCATGACTGCCCCTTTATTCCTGCGTAAATGTTTGCTGGGGACGGAAAGTCCGGTATTGCGGGTATGATGCAGCCGCGCAAAGAATAGGAAAATATGGATGAAAAAGCAGTGAGCGGCTGTTATGGGAGTCAGGCAGGAATACTCAGTCCGTCCTTAAATTCTGCATTTCCGCTCCTGTGAAGAAGGGAAGGCGGACGTTTCCGGATATTTTGCTTGGAGTAATGCATTTCAATCAGGAATGCGAAGAATATTGAATGGATGAAGGTGAGATGGGAAAAATACCTTTTCTCCCCATGCGGGTGGATATTTAAAGCCCTGGAAGGAAATGGACTGCTATGGTTATCAAACTATTTGCTTGCATTATCCTTGACAGGGATTATGCTCTCATTCGACGTTCGGGGATTCGTTTCCCGAAACGTTTCTGTCGGGCATGCCTTGAGAAATTTTCGGATTTTCACAGGCTGTCAAGCCGGTAAGACTGGGCCGGAGCGTTTGATCCATCTGGGATGCGCGTCCTGCCGCGTGGACAGTATTCCCCCTCTGTTTCTGGGAAAGGACTGTTGCGGATAACATCTTCCTGAGGCACTGCCCGTACCTGACGCCATTCAGGCTTCCCGCCCGGAGCCGGCCTGGATGGGCTGATGAGGCTGCGGGTGATTGAAAGACAAAAAATATAATGAGCATACATTCAGTTGAATGCAACGTTGGTACGAATCCTATCACGATTGAAACCGGCAAGATGGCCCGTTTGGCGGACGGCGCTGTTGTTGTCCGCAGCGGCGATACCGTCGTTCTTGTGACCGTGGTAAGCGCCACCAAAGTCAAGGAAGGACAAACCTTCTTCCCCCTGTCCGTGGAGTACAAGGAAAAGGCCGCTGCGGCGGGTATGTTCCCCGGCGGCTATTTCAAACGCGAAGGGCGTCCCACGGAAAAGGAAATCCTGACGTGCCGCATGACGGACCGCCCCCTGCGCCCGATGTTCCCCAAGGGCTACTTCTACGATACGCAGGTAATTACGCTTCTGCTCTCCGCCGATGGTGAAAACGAACCGGACATCCTGAGCATTAACGGCGCTTCCGCCGCCTGTGTCGTTTCCGATCTTCCCTTTGCCGAACCCGTAGGGGCTGTGCGTGTGGGCCGTATTGACGGACAGTTCGTTATCAATCCGACCAACTCCCAGCGTGAACATAGTCAGCTGGATCTGGTATTTGCCGGCACGAAGGATCAGGTCATCATGATTGAAGGTTCCGCTAATGAACTGCCGGAAGAAGATTTTATCGCCGCTTTGCGTGTCGCCCAGGAGAACGTGAAGGTCATTTGCGAAAAGCAGGAAGAGCTCCGTGCCGTTTGCGGTAAGGAGAAGCGAGCTTATGAACTTTGCCTTGCCAAGCCGGAATTGCTGGAAATCGGTTATGAAATTGCCGGCGATCGTATTGAGGAAGCCATTTACGCCCCTTCCAAGGTGGAGCGTCAGAAAAAAGTGGGAGCCCTGCGTGACGAAGTGGAGGCCGCCATCAAGGAACGCCATCCGGAAGCTACTGACTTTGATGTGGAACAGGTTTTTGAATATATTCAGAAAAAGGCTTTCCGCATCTCCATCATGGAAAAGGACAAGCGGGCCGATGGCCGGGCTCTCAAGCAGCTGCGCCCTCTGACTGCGGAAGTCAATGTGCTGCCTCCTGTGGTGCACGGTTCCGCGATGTTCGCCCGCGGTGAAACGATGTCCCTTTGCCTGGCGACGCTCGCTCCGATGGAAGAACGTCAGTACATGGACAATTACACGGGCAGCGTGAATGAAAAGCGTTTCATCCTGCACTATAATTTCCCGCCTTTCTCTGTGGGAGACACCGGCCGTTTCGGCGGTCAGAACCGCCGGGAAATCGGCCACGGCGCTTTGGCGGAACGTTCCATCGCTCCGGTCGTGCCTGGCGAACAGGAATTCCCGTACGCCATTCGCGTCTCTTCTGAAATCATGGAATCCAACGGTTCCACCTCCATGGCTTCCGTCTGTGCGGGCACGATGTCTCTGCTGGCGGCCGGCGTGCCCCTCAAGCGCCCTGTGGCGGGTATTTCCGTGGGCCTGGTGACGGAACAGAATGACCAGCATGAAATCACCTCTTACAAAACTCTGCTGGATATCATCGGTTCCGAAGACTTTTACGGTGATATGGACTTCAAACTTTGCGGCACGTCGGAAGGCGTGACAGGCTACCAGCTGGACCTCAAGCTGCCCGGCATTCCCCTCTCCATATTGGAGGAAGCCATTCACGTGGCGAAAGCCGGCCGCACGGATGTTCTGAAGGTCATGAATGAAGCCATTGCCGCTCCGGCCCAGATGAGCCCGAATGCTCCCCGTATTGAGACCACCAAAATTCCCGCTGACCGCATTGGCGAACTGATCGGCCCCGGCGGCAAGAACATTAAGGCTATCCAAGCCGAATCCGGCGCCGATATCAATATCGAGGAAGATGGCACCGTGCATATTTACGCCGCCAAGCAGGAAGGCCTGGACCGTGCTCTGGAATTGGTCACGCGCATGTTCAAGACCATTGAAATCGGGGAACTGTACACCGGTAAGATTGTTTCCACGACCACCTTTGGAGCGTTTATGGAAGTGCTGCCCGGCAAGGATGGCCTGATTCATATCTCCGAACTGGCCGAAGGCCGCACCGCCAAGACGGAGGACGTCGTGAGCGTTGGAGACGTGGTGACCGCCAAGTGCATCGGTATTGACGACAAGGGACGCGTGAAAATGTCCATACGTGCCGCTTTGCGCGATGCCAAGGCTGCCGAAGCAGAAGCCGCCGGCATTACGGAATAACGTTTTTCGTTGAGCCTTTAAATTCTCAGCCCCGTTTCCGGTTATTCCGGGAACGGGGCTTTTCGATTGCTGGAAAGATGTTTTGCAGTTGGTTCAACTGCTTGCGAGATCAGACGGAATTTTTTCTGCCTGTACCGGAAGGAGAAAGTTTGGAATGCTGGAAAGGGACGGGAGGAATGGAGCTCTTTCCGCATGGCAGATTTTTTTGTTTCCCGTTCTTGACAGGATTTTTTCGGTTCCTATGATGCGGATGCCCGTTGCGTTTTACGGACACCCCTGCATACATGATTCTTTTTGTCACTTTCGTTATTCTTTTTCTGATTCTGGTCAACGCCTTTTATGTTGCAGCAGAATTCGCCGCAGTGAGCGTACGCCGCAACATGATCCGGGAAATGGCGGAGAACGGCAGCAGGGTGGCTGTTCATCTGCTTAAGATTTTGGAAAATACAAAAGAGCTGGACCGCTACATCGCGGCCTGCCAGTTTGGCATTACCATTTCCAGCCTGGTTCTGGGCGCATACGGACAGGTTGAACTGGCCGCCTATCTGTTCCCTCTTTTTGAGCGGTTTGGTGGGATGGACTCCGTAATGGCCAATTCTGCAGCTGCTCTTGTTGTGCTGATAGGCTTGACGGTTTTTCAGGTAATTCTTGGAGAATTGATGCCCAAATCCCTGGCTCTTCAGTTTCCCAAGCAGGCGGCCTTGTATACTTATTATCCCATGCGCTGGACGCTGGCTTTCTTCGCATGGTTCATTGACTTTCTTAATGGAAGCGGTTTGTTGCTTCTTAAACTGTTCCGGCTCCCACCCGGCGGCCATCAGCACATCCACTCCCAGCAGGAGATTAATATGCTGCTGGATGAAAGCCACCAGGGCGGGATGTTGGAAGAAGATGAGCATGAACGGCTGCACAGCGCTTTGTCCCTGGCGGAACGCACGGTGGAACAAATTATGATTCCCCGTTTTCAGCTTGTTTGCCTGGATGTGGATGCCACACAGGAAGATATTTTGAATATGATCGCAGATAGGCCTCATACCCATATTCCCGTGTATGAAGGGAACCGTGAATCCGTTATTGGCATGCTGCATATTAAAAATATGGTAGCCGCTTATGCGGAAAAGGGAATTCTGCCTCCTCTCCGTTCCATGCTGAGGCAGGTGCCATGCGTGATGGAAATGCAGACGGTAGAGATGCTGATGGCCCGTTTGCGGGAAGACAGGGCCAAGGAAGCCTTTGTTCTGGATGAATACGGCAAGTTTGTGGGGCTGGTGACGCTGGAACGTCTGCTGGGAGAAATGGTGGGAGATATAGATGAGGAATTCATCCGCTCCGGGGAAAAGGTGGAAAACCTTCCGGATGGTTCCGTGCGCATCCCCGGCATGATGCGTGCCCATAAGGCGGAATGTCTGGTACCCTTTTTGATGAATGGCGCCACTACTGTGGGCGGCTGCGTGATCAAGCATATGTCCTGCATCCCGAAGGATGGGGACCGCCTGATTATCGCCGGACGCGTGCTGGTGGTGGAAAAGATGGACCATAACCGTGTTTCCTCTATCCTGCTGCTGCCTCCGGAGAGAAAGGAAAATGAATTTGCCATGGAAAGCGGGGTGGATGCATGATGACGGTTTTCATTATTCTGTTGCTGATTGTGCTGAACGGCCTGTTTGTGGCTGCAGAATTTGCGTTGCTTGGCGCTCCGCGTGCGGCATTGGAGCAGATGGGTGTGTCCGGCAACATGGTGGCGCGCCGCGTTTCCCAGATATTGAAAACGCCCCGGTTACAGGACCGCTACATTGCTACGGCGCAGCTTGGCGTCACGTTCGCCAGTCTGGGGCTGGGTATGTACGGAGAGCATGCGGTAGCCGGATGGCTCCATGAATGGTTGGCGCAGTACGGCTGGGCTTACTGGCTGGTGGCTCATGGCGCAGCCAGCATCCTGTCCGTGGCGGTGCTGACGTACCTGCATATTGTTCTTGGGGAAATGGTGCCCAAGGCGCTTTCCCTACAGTACGCCACAAAGCTTTGCCTCATCATTGCGATGCCCATGTACGTGATCCAGCTCTGCCTGTATCCGTTGGTAGTGGGTATGAATGCCCTGGGTAATTTCTTTCTGGGGTTGCTGGGTGTGGACCGTAATGAATCCAAGTCCCACTACCATTCTGCGGAAGAACTCCAGTATATTATTGAAGAGAGCCATGAGAATGGGGCGTTGCCGCAGGAATCCGGCCGCATCATGGACGGCTTGTTTGACCTGGATGATCTGTATGTACACCAGGTCATGACTCCGCGCGTCAGGATAGATGCCATTCCAGAAGGGGCGGAACATGAGCAGATACGAGAAATTGTGCGTCGCCCCCGCCGTACGCGTTACCCTGTCTACCGCGGTGATCTGGACCATGTGGTGGGCATGGTGCATGCCCGCGACCTGTTCCGTATCATGTCCCGCAGAAAGGCTCTGACTCCTGAATACATTCATGCCATACCCAAGGTTCCCAAAACGGTGAAGTTTGACAATGTGGTGGAAATCATGAGGAAGGACAATGTGCGCCTTGCCATTATTCTGGATGAGCACGGGGGGACTTCCGGACTTTTGACCCTGACGGATGTTTTTTCCGAAGTAATGGGCTGGGACCGCGGCCGCATTAAAGTACTGACGGAGTTGCCTAGGGATGCGGTGGGCTTCTCCTGTGACGTATCCGGTCTGGCACGCATTGAGGAATTGGGGGAGGCCATGGATATGGATTTGGAGGACGGGGAAATAGACACCGTAGGGGGCCTGATTCTTAATTTGCTGGAAGCTCCTGCGGAGGAAGGAGATACTGTCGGCTATAGAGGGCTGGAATTCAAGGTGACCCGGACGGAGAATGGCGGTGTGGAGCGCTGTACCGTGACTCGGATTACTCCCCTGATGCGGGAGGAGGTCCTGGAAGAGGAGGAATAATCTGCCGTTTACGTACTGGGCATGTCAAGGACTATGCTACCTGATGTAAAAGTTCCTTGGTGGAGCGCGTATGATATGGCAGAATATTTCCGCCATGCCCGCCCCTGAATCTGCTGATGCCCCTGTGAACCGCCCTTCCATGAAGAAGTGGGTGGTTCTCCTCGTTGTTCTTGGGGCTTTGATCGGACTGGGCACAATGATGAAGGCTTGGATGGACAGACGTTTTGGAGCGACGGCGCAGCCGGTTGTTTTTTCAGGAGGCAGTGAGCACTGGGACCAGAATGAGGTACCTATTTCCATGCAGTGCGGAGCATGTCATGAAAAGGAATTCCGTCAGTGGGCCGGTTCAGACCATGCCTGGGCATTTCGCAAACTGGGAGATCAATGGGAGTCTGAAGCGTTCCATAATATGAAGCTGGACGCCCATGGCAGCATTCTCCAATTCTCTACGAATGGTCACGGGCGCATGGTCCGTGACGGTCAGGCTTCAACCTCCTGGCGCGCGGAATGGGCCACAGGGAGAATTCCCCTGGTGCAGTATCTGGTCCCCGCCAAGGACGGCGGTTTTCATACCTTGAGCGCTGCATGGGACGTGAGCCGCAAAGAATGGTTTGATATTTTCGGCAAGGAGTCTCGCCAGCCGGGAGACTGGGGACACTGGACAGGACGAGGCATGAATTGGAACACTCAGTGCGCGTGGTGCCACATGTCTTTGTTCCATAAGAATTATGATCCTGGTAAAGATCGGTATGCTTCTACCTGGACGGAACCCGGAGTGACTTGCATTCAATGCCACGGCCCTTTGCTGGACAAACCGGAGGCGGGGACGGGTTGCATGATTTCCACCAGGAACAAGCTGACGCCACAGCAGATTCATGATAACTGCGCTTCCTGCCATGCCAGGAGGGATGAATTTGATCATGATTTTGCCGTAGGCGACAGCTTTGACAATCATTTCCAACTGGTGCTTCCCGTGCAGCCCGGCGTTTTCTGGCCCAACGGCATGCAAAGGGATGAGGATTATTGCGAGACTGGCCTGCGGTTAAGCCGTATGGGCAAGGCGGGGGTGACCTGTTTGGACTGTCATGATCCGCATACGGGAACACTGAAGCTTCCTCAAGAAGATAATACGCTTTGCTTGAGGTGCCACGGTACTGGAGAAGCGGTAAACGGCGTAAAAGCTCCCGTTATTGACATGGCTACGCATACGCCATGTCCTCAGTCCAGCATGGGTGCCCGGTGTGTGGAATGCCATATGCCGGAAAGCCTGTATATGGCTCGGGACCCCCGCAGGGATCATTCTTTCAATTCTCCTGATCCTTTGCTGAGCGTAGAGTTGGGTATTCCGAATGCCTGTACCATGTGCCACGAGGAAAAAAGCAATGAATGGGCTGCGGAGGCGGTAAAGAAATATTACGGAGCTAAACCCAAAATGGCGCAGTACAGGGAACGGACCAGAGCCGTTCAGCATGCCTACGAAGGAAAGGAAGATGTTTTGCCTCTGCTTATAGAATGTTTTAAGAGGGAAGAAGTGGGCGCATGGCGCGCTACGTTATTGGATTTGATGGATGCGTGGGCTCATGAACTCGCCGTCCAGGAGGTGGCCGCGGCGGCGGTTAAGGACCCGGATCCTCTGACGCGAGCCGCCGCCGCCAAAGTGATGGGGCGAGTGGGTAATCCTGCTGCGGGCAAACTTCTTAATGATCCGTTCAGAGTCGTGCGCTTGCAGGCGGAATGGGCTCTCCGGGATTCCCTGCCTCCGGACAGTCCGGGAATGAAGGAGCTTACTGCCGCCGCTTTGCACCAGGCGGATCAGCCTTCCGGAGCTATGAAGCTGGCCCAGATAGCCATTAGCCGCAAGGATGTGAAAACTGCGGAATTGTGGTTTTCCAAAGCTTTGAAATGGGATGCCACTTCATCCGTGGTGCACCGTGATTATGCCGTTTTCCTGGCTTCTCAAGGCCGCAGCCGGGAGGCGGTGGACCAGATGCAAGAGGCTGTACGCCTGGCTCCCAAGGATGCCAACCTGTGGTATCTCCTGGGACTGGGCCAGATTGAAAATAATGATGAGCCGGGAGCTTTGGAATCCTTTAACGAAGCTTTAAAAATAGAGCCTTCCTTTATTCGTGCTTTGTTTAACCGCGCTCTGTTGAATGAAAAAGTGGGCCGGCTGGAGCAGGCTTTGCAGGATTTGGAAAACTGTTCTTCCCTGGAAAAGGGAAATGCGGATATTCCTTTCACTCTTGCGGTGATGCTTTACCGCAATGGGCGGTACCGTGAGGCCGCTGCCGCTGCCGCGGAAGCCCTGCGTCGCGACCCGGGACATGCCCGGGCCAGGCAAATTTTGGAATCAGCTTCTCGACATGGAAGATAAGAAATAGTATATTAACATTATGTGTATGAAATTTTCATCTTGGTGTATCTTATTGGCATCCACATTCATGATGGGGTCCTCTCTCTGTTGGGCGGATTCTTCCGGAGCAGCGGATGATCCTTCCCTCCGCACTTGGACTAATAAAAATACAGGCAGTACGGTGGAAGCCCGCCCAGTAGCCCTGAATATGAAGACCGTCAAATTGGTGACGACGGCTAAAAAGCCCATTACGATGCCGCTGGAAAAGCTTTCCGATGAAGATCGCGCATGGCTGGAGGAACACAAGGAAGTTATCGGCAAGCCTATTGCAGAATGGTCGTCCATGCCGTCCGGCCCTGTGGCGGAAGAGATGAAGGGAAAGACTTACATGCTTGAAAACGGCAAACTTAAAAAGAGGGACGGGAAATTGAATCCCAAGCATTTCATTTTGTATTTCAGTGCAAGCTGGTGCGGTCCTTGCTGCCGGAATGCGCCTCACAGCGTGGAGGCCTATAACAGGGTGGTAAAGGATAATCCGGATGTGGAAGTAATCATGTGCAATATGGACCAGAACCTGGATGCCGCCCAGAAATGGGCTGCTGCCAATAACATGCCATGGCCTATCCTGTTGAAAGTGGATTTGACGGAGCTTGCCAAGAAGGTGGCTCCACGCGGTATCCCTACCATGATTCTGGTGGACAAGGACGGCAAGCCTATTCAGTCCTCCCAAAACATGGAACAGTTGGTAAAAGCCATCGGTTCAAGCCGTTCTTCCCGCTAGGCGGCGCATTGTCTGATTGTTGAGGAGATGTCTTCTACCCGCAAATCCCAGTCCGACCGTTCTGCGGAAACCAGCGGCAAAATCCTCCGTGCTGCACAGAAGCTTTTTGCCCTCAGGGGATTTAATGGCGTGACCATGAGGGCGGTCGCTTCTGAAGCAGGAGTTAATCTGGCTTCTATCGTTTACTATTTTGAGAATAAGGAGGGACTGTATCTGGCTGTTTACAGACAATATGCGGAACCTCTGATGAAAGCGCGCATGAAGATGCTGAAAGAGGCGGATCTTCATCCGTCCCTGAGGGCGTATGCCCGTGCATTTATAGAACCTGCTTTCCGGCTATTTCTGGATGAGAGCCTGGGAGGGCCGGATCATGTCCGTTTATTGTGGCGTTTGCCGCAGGAGCCGGAATATCTGGGAAGAAAAATCTATGATGAATTTTATGCTCCATCTATCCAGGAGATGATAGCAAGAATCCGGAGATTCTGTCCGTGGGATGATGAGCTTTCCTTATCTTGGCATGCGCATATCATGAGTTCCATCTTCCATGCTACGTTGGGGAAATATGTCGCGTGCATGGATCTTCAAGAAAAGGAACCGTGGATGAAGGATCAGGAGCACATTTTGCAGATGATTGTGAATACTGCCGTTCTTCTGATCTCCCGTCCGGCTCTGTCTCCGGAGGAAGAGGAAAGGCAGGGATAACATGAATGGGGGTGCGCGTTTTTCGTTACGCTTCTCCCAGTTCTTTTCTGAGAGTTCTGACTGTTCCCGTGATGTCGGGGTGTGTAAGCAGCCAGGAAACGATGACTACCCTGTTTGCTCCCGCCTCCAGTACGGAGGGCAGTGTGTTCCCATTGATGCCGCCGATACAGAAGACAGGGAAATTTTCCGGTAGCTGTTGCTGTACGCTTGCGATGTCTTCCAGGCCAATGGCTTGTCTTCCCGGTTTGGTACCCGTGGGGAACAAGGGCCCAAACCCGATATAGTCCGCCTGCTCTCCACATGCACCCAGGGCCTGTTCAGGACTATGCGTGGACCGTCCTATAACGGCATCCTTTCCCAGCAGCCCCCTTACGGATGCCAAGTCTCCGTCATCCTGTCCCAGATGGACGCCGTCTGCGCCGATGTTCAGGGCAATTTCAGGATAATCGTTGATGATGAAAAGACAGCCGTATTTACGGCACAGGGGGGCAAGCTGGCGCCCCATATTTTCGATGTGTTCCGGGTTATGGTTTTTTGCCCTTAGCTGGAGAATGCGCAGGCCGCCTGCCAATAGTTTTTCTGTTACAGGGAGTAGTTGATGTTCAGCTGTATATCCCATATCTACAATACCGTACAGACGGCAGGATGAGAGGCATTCCTTCCTGTTCATGGCAAGGAATTGTACCGGATAAAATCATCCCGGCAAGACGCTTCCCATTCTTGACCCTAAAAGAGGGTGTGATACACTCCCCGCATTGTGTCACCCGCCTTATATTCCGCCGCTAAAAGTGTATTATTCCAAATGAATCCGGAAACTGCCCACAAGGTGACCTTGTGGGGATTGCGCCTGGCAGAAAAAATGCGTGTACTGCCTCTAGTAATGGGGGAAGTTCCTTCTGATCCTGTGGAAATCCTGGGGATGAAATTCCTCAACCGGGTGGGACTTGCCGCCGGAATGGACAAGGAAGCGGATACGGTAAGCGCTTTTGGCCAGGTCGGATTCGGTTTTGTGGAAGTGGGTACGCTGACGCCCCGGCCGCAACCGGGCAATGAAAAGCCCCGCCTGTTCCGGCTGATTCCCCAGAAAGCTATTATCAACCGGATGGGATTTAACAATGAAGGTATTGCCGCCGGAGTGGAAAACATTCGCTCCGCCACTCGTTTTCACGGTGTGCTAGGTGTCAATATTGGGAAAAATAAAATAACTCCCAATGAGGATGCCGCCCAGGATTACCTTACTTGTCTGCGTGCGGCATGGCCTGTGGCGGATTATATAGCCATCAATTTCTCTTCTCCCAATACGCCAGGCCTGCGCGACCTTCAGGCGGCGGAACCTGCTGCCCGTCTGCTGGCTTCCCTGAAATCGGAGCAATCCAACCTGGCTGCGGAAACGGGTCGCCATGTGCCCATTTTTATGAAAGTGGCTCCAGATGTGACAGATGAGCATATCGCGGAACTCAGCCGCGTTTTTCTGGATGAGGGACTGGATGGTCTTATTGCTACGAATACGACTCTTTCTCGCGTCGGGGTAGAGGCCAATCCTCGGCATGAAGAAGCAGGCGGCCTGTCCGGCGCTCCTCTGACGGAACGGTCCACGGAAGTTATTGGAGCTTTTGCTTCCGAATTGAAAGGACGTATTCCGATCATTGGCGTTGGAGGCATTATGAGCGGGGCGGATGCCGTCGCCAAAATCAAGGCTGGAGCCAGCCTGGTGCAGCTTTATACCGGCTTCGTTTATCGCGGCCCGGACCTTATCCGGGAATGCGTGGAAGCCATGAAGGCCGAATGCCCTGTTCACCGCTGATTTCCTTTATTAACCGCTTACAGGATCCATCCATGCCCGGTTCCTTCGTACACCTTCACAATCACACGGAATATTCGTTGCTGGACGGCGCCGTCCATATCAAGGACCTCATTGCTGAGTGTTCCCGCATGGGGATGCCCGCCGTTGCTGTTACGGATCACGGCAATTTGTTCGGAGCCATTGAACTGGTCATGGAGACAAACAGCCTCAATAAATCCGTGGCCGCCTGGAACAAGGAGCATCCGGAAGGACCGCAGAAGCAGGAGGTAAAGCCTATCTTTGGTTGCGAGGTTTACCTTTCCCCGACGCCCATCAGCGTGAAAAAACAGCTTCCCGGCCGCCGCAAATACACACATCTCCTTTTGCTGGCGGAAAATGAAACCGGGTGGCAGAATCTGGTTAAACTGGTGTCCCGTTCCCACTTGGAAGGCTTTTATTATAAACCCCGCGTGGATATGGAAACCCTGAGGGAATTTCATGAGGGCCTCATCTGTTGTACAGCATGCATTGCCGGACCGCTTAATGAGTGGCTGCTCAATGACCAGCCTGAAAAAGCAGAGGAAGCCCTTCTGGCGCTAAAGGATATTTTTGGGGACGACAATATTTTTGTAGAGCTTCAGGACCATGGCATGGAGGAACAGAAAAAATGCCTGCCGGAGCTGGTGCGTATCGCCCGCAAGACCAATACCCCCATTGTTGCCACCAATGACGTGCACTTCCTCAGGAAGGAAGATCACGACATGCACGATGTTCTGATTTGCATCGGAACCAACGAAAAACTGGCTTCCCCAAAACGCATGCGCTATTCCACGGAAGTGTATTTGAAATCTCCAGAGGAAATGCGGGAGGTGTTCAAGGATTATCCGGAGGCCGTGGAAAATACGTTGAAAATTGCGGAACGGTGCAATGTTACCATCAAGCTGGATTCCACCAGTACGGAGAAATACCCCGAATTCGGCACGCCGGACGGGTCGTCGCGCGAAGAATACCTGCGTAAAGTATGCTATAAGGGACTGGAAGAACGGTACGGAAAGGAACGTGTAGCTGCAGATAAGGAATTGCGCGATCGTCTGGATTATGAACTTGGAATTATCAACCAGTTGAAATTTCCCTCCTATTTCCTGATTACGGCGGATTTCATCAACTGGGCCAAGGATCATGACATTCCCGTAGGTCCCGGTCGCGGTTCCGCAGCCGGTTCCTTGGTGGCTTATGCCATGAAAATCACGAACATAGATCCTCTAAGATTCGGATTAATCTTTGAACGTTTCCTAAATCCGGAACGCGTCAGCCCTCCGGATATTGATATTGACTTTTGCCAGACACGCCGGCCGGAAGTAATTGATTATGTTCGGCAGAAATACGGAGAGCGCGCTGTTTCCCACATTATTACGTACGGCACCATGGGGGCCAAGTCCGTACTCAGGGATGTAGCCCGTGTGATGGATATGTCCTATGCGGACGGGGACCGTATTTCCAAACTTATCGAAACCGGCCCCAAGGTGACTCTTCAGTCCAGCTACAAGAGTAACGAGGAGCTGAGGGAGTTGATTGCCTCTGATGAGGGGTATGCGGAATTGTGGGGGTACGCGACCCGCCTGGAAGGCTTGATCCGCAACGTGGGGGTACATGCGGCAGGTGTTGTGATCGGTGACCGTCCCCTGGACGAGCATGTGGCCCTTACCCGTGACGATCTGTCCGATCCTCATGCCGCTGTCGTCGCCCAGTGCGACATGAGCGCGATTTATGAAGTGGGGCTTTTGAAGATGGACTTCCTGGGTTTGAAAACCCTGACCGTCATGCATGATGCGGAGCAATACGCCCGCTGGCGCGTGCCGGAGTTCAAACTGGATTCCGTCCCTCTGGATGACCGGGAAACCCTGGACTTGCTGAACAGGGGGGATACGATGGGGGTTTTCCAATTGGAATCCGGCGGTATGGTGGACACTTGCCGTCGTTACGGGATTCAGAAAATTGAAGACATCATTGACTTGCTGGCTCTTTACCGACCGGGAGCCATGCAGTTTATGGATGAAATGATTGAAGTGAAGAAGGGACTGCGCCAGGTGGAGTATGAGCATCCTTTGCTGGAACAGGTCAGTGGGGAAACCTACGGCGTGATGATCTACCAGGAACAGGTGCAGGCGGCGGCCAAGCTGCTGGCCGGCTATACGCTTGGCGGGGCCGACCTTCTGCGGCGCGCCATGGGCAAGAAAGACCCGGCGAAGATGGCCAAGGAAAAGGCCCACTTTGTGGAAGGATGCTGGAAAACAAACCAGATTGATGAAAAAACGGCTACAGCTATCTTTGACAAGATTGAAAAATTCGCCGGGTATGGTTTTAATAAATCCCACTCCGCCTGCTACGGGCATATTTCCTACTGGACGGCCTATCTCAAGGCCCACTTCCCTGTGGAATTCCTCTGCGGGCTGATGTCTAATGAGGCGAACAATGACAAAATCGGAGTGTTCATTCAGGAAGCCAATCGCATGGGTATTGAGATCCTGCCTCCCGATGTGAATAAATCCATGCTCAAGTTCACTCCTGAGAAAATGCCCTCCGGCAAGCTGGCCGTGCGTTATGGGCTGGCGGCCATTAAGAACGTGGGAGAGGGGGCTATGCAGATTCTTCTGGAAGAAAGAGAGAAGAATGGGGAATTTTCCAGTATGGAGGACATTTGTAACAGGCTGGATTCCAAATCTGTCAACAAAAAGATTCTGGAATCCCTGATTCGTGCGGGAGCGCTGGACTGGACGCTGGAGCCGCGTTGTGTTCTGTTCGAACGTGTGGACCTGGCCCTCAGCGGAGCTTCCCAGGTACATAAGGATAAGGCTCTGGGGCAGGGGTCTCTGTTTGACATGACCTTTGAAGCGCCCAGGGTGAAGGATGAACCTGCCGTTCCAGAGTGGTCCAAGGAGCAGCGTATGGGAGATGAAAAGGATCTGTTGGGCGCTTATTTTTGCGGCCATCCCTTGGACTCCATGCGCGGTGTCATTGATGCGGAAAAATATACCCGCATAGGACTCATTGACACGCTGGAACCACACGAACTCAAGCAGAAGCACCAGATTGCCGGCATGGTTCGTTCCGTCACCCCAAAAATCAGCAAGGCCGGTAGAAAATTCGCCATTCTGACGTTGGAAGATTTTACCGGCAGCATAGAAGTGTTGTTGTGGTCGGATGTTTATGAAAAGGCTCAGGAAATGGAGGGAGGCTTGGAGCCGGGCGTTTTCGTCTCCGTGCGAGCCAACATCCGGGAGGATGACCGTACATCCTCCAAAAGCGTGGCTGCCCAGAGCATTGACCCACTTGGAGGCAAAAAGCGCAAATCCAAATCCGGGGATCAGGGGCCTCTGAATATCATTGTCAGTCCCCTCCGCCACACGAGAAAAAATCTGGAACAGATACGGGATATTCTAAAAAGGTATCCCGGTCGTTCCAAAGTCAATCTCACCATCAAGGACAGCCTGGGCCATAGCCAAATTCTGGAACTGGATGAACGGTTTCGCGTGAATCGCTGCCCGGAGCTGGAAACAGAGCTTTCCATGTACAACTAAGGCCATGCCGGGAGGAAAACTGTCATTGCCGGAATCTGAACGCCTGGTGTTACGGGAGTGGCGGGAAAAAGACTGGCCTTTTTTTGCGGCTATGAACGCCAATCCCCAGGTGATGCGTTTTTTTCCCGGTGTCATGACGGAAAAGGATTCTCTTTCCATGTGGAACCGTATACGGAAAGAACTGGATGAAAGAGGGTATGGATTGTACGCAGTGGAATTGAAACATTCCGGTTCCTTGATCGGACTTCTCGGCTTTCATTGGGCTGATTTTGAAGCGGACTTTACACCGTGTGTGGAAATAGGCTGGAGGCTTGTGCCGGAAGCCTGGGGGTACGGATACGCTACGGAAGGCGCCCGTGCATGCCTGAAACATGGTTTTGCACGATTCGGCTTTGACAGGGTATATTCTTTTACTGCTTGCGTGAATTTCCCTTCACAAGCTGTGATGCAACGTGTTGGAATGCGAAAAATAGCGGAATTCAATCATCCCAAAGTAGCTCCGGATTCCATTCTTTATCCGCATGTACTTTATGTGAAGGATACCTTCCGGAAAATTGAACGGGAGTAATCTTGAAGGAATGCCACCTGTTGACCGGGTAAAAAGTGCAGGGAGGGGGAGAAGGTACCTCTGCTGCCAGCCGTGGCTTAAAAGGGTGTAACTTGCCACGGCATTAACCCGGTATAGGTTGGGTATTTCTTCCCCCTGTCTGCACCAGAAGTTGCTCATCAGGAAAAGCGGGGAAGATTCCACGATGTTGGTTTTATTATTGTGCAGCAGTTTTTTTGATGGAAATTCGGGTTAATCCGTATTTTTCCCTTTCTGAAAGTGCGCATGCACGCCTCAGCATCAGGAACCGTAAAAGTCCGTGACACAGTTTTTTCCAATGGATGTTGTATTGTTAAGATAGGGGGTAACACATTATCCCGTCTGGGAATTGCATCCGAAAACGTCCGTTTCTCTTAACTGTCATAATATGGAGATGTCATACATAAAGTTATCTGGAGATATTGGCGAGTTTTTATAAAGATATTTGCAATTAAATAATTTTTAGTCATCAATGAATGATGAAATAAATCTCGACTCTGTGTTTTTCCGGGAAAATTATACCTAGGATAATGACAATGGAAATATGAACGCTTTTATTCTCGGGTGCTTCTATCCTTCATGCGGGTTGCCTTTCACGGTTGGCCCGGAAACGATGAAACAATAGATACCGTCATGTTTGATCCAAATCAAAAACCCGATACAGCCCGGGCGGAAAATTCCATTTTCGGTTCTCCGGAAGCAGATAACCTTCTCCCCAAGGATGAGTTCCCGGATTATGCGATGCGCGCGGAGGACGCTTTCCAATTGGTGTCCGATGAATTGATGCTGGACGGCAATGCCCGCCAGAATCTTGCAACCTTCTGCCAGACCTGGGATGAAAAGCAGGTCAGGATGCTGATGAATCTCAGCATTAACAAGAACATGATTGACAAGGATGAATATCCCCAGACAGCCGCTATTGAGATGCGTTGCGCTGCCATTATTGCCAATCTTTGGAATGCCAGCCAGAATGAAAAGCCTATTGGTTGTTCCACTATCGGTTCCAGTGAAGCATGCATGCTTGGAGGCATGGCCGCCCTGTGGCGCTGGAGAGCCCGCCGGAAAGCCGCCGGCAAACCCATTGACAAGCCCAACCTGGTATGCGGCCCTGTCCAAATCTGCTGGCACAAGTTCTGCCGCTATTGGGATATTGAAATGCGTGAAATCCCGATGGCGCCCGGAAAATGGAAGATGGATGTTGACCGGATGCTGGAACAGATTGATGAGAACACCATCGTTGTGGTTCCCACGTTCGGAGTGACCTATACGGGTGCTTATGAATTGCCGGCGGAGATTGCCAAGGCCCTGGATGATTATGAAAACAAGACCGGCATCAGCGTTGACATCCATGTAGATGGAGCCAGCGGCGGTTTCCTTGCTCCGTTCTGCGCCCCGGATCTTGTCTTTGACTTCCGCATTCCCCGCGTCAAGTCCATCAGTGCTTCCGGCCATAAATACGGATTGGCTCCGCTCGGAGTGGGCTGGGTCGTTTGGAGAGATATTTCCGAACTGCCTGAAGGGTTGATCTTCAATGTCAACTATCTTGGCGGGGAAATTCCCAATTTTGCCATTAACTTCTCACGACCGGCCGGACAGATTATCTGCCAGTATTATGATTTCATCCGACTGGGCAAGGAAGGCTATACGAACATCCATACACAGGCCTACGAAGTAGCGAAGTACATTTCAGATGAGCTTTCCAAACTGGGGCCGTATGAATTCATTTGTACGGGCGATCCGGAAAAAGGTATTCCCGCCGTCTGCTTCTTCATCAAGGATGGAGCCCGTGCGAACTACACGCTCTTTGACCTTTCGGACAAGCTGAGAACCCGCGGTTGGCAGGTGCCCGCCTTCACGCTCCCTGCCAACTGTCAGGATACGGTGGTGATGCGCGTCATGGTTCGCCAGGGCTTCTCCAAAGATTTGGCAGACCTGTTCCTGGAAGACTACAAGCGCATGCTCTCTTTCTTCGAGAAACACCCGGTCTCTTCTCCGATGACGGCGGAAGAAGGAACGGCTTTCCACCATTCCTGATGGAAGAAGCTCTGCTGAGCGATTTTTGTTGGATGAATAAGTGTGTGTAAGCGCAGCTCCGCAGTTGTCAAGGTTTGTGCGTGGACCTGACGGCTGCGGAGCTTTAATAAGTGTTTATTTGATACGTTTCGATATTTCAGCAGGGTATTCAACAGCCCCAGGGAGGTAATCCGGGGCGGAAAGGCTGTTCTGCTATGGGCCGGATGCAGAATGATATGTTCCTTTTCTTTGTTGTGGAACGGAACACCTTCCTCTCCAGAAATAATCCGGAGGGGTTGGATAGGTCAGGGAGGTTCGTTTTTTCCGTTTATCTAGAAGTAATAATTGGCACCTGGGTATGAGGAAGGAACGTACGGGACGGCATAATTCTATCTGTCGTGAATTTGGCCGTATCTTTTAGGGAGGCGGTGTTTCATACCCCCGGCTTGGGGCTCAACAGAAACCTGCAGACCGCTATTATAATCGCCCGGATAGGCCATCTAGGGAGAAAACCGGGGGCTTTATTCCATCTTTTTTGTCTTCGCTTTCTTCTTTTCCGCCTGTCGGACTGGTTCCTCCCTCCTTTCCTTTGGTGGCTTTAATATACAGTTGACCGTCAGTCCCGCTTTATGAAGCAATACCTCATTCATGGTCGGAAGGGTGCTGCGTGACTATGCCGGAACTGGTTGCTGGAATCAGGTCCGGAAGAATTGTTCGTGTTGGTGAGGACAACACTTTCTTTTTCTTTGGCCATCATCGGGAAGCCCTCCTCCGGGAACGTCCATATTGCCTCCTATTGCCGCTTCGGAAGAGTAGATGGCTTCTCCTTCGGATCTTGAGCTGTGTTTATTCTCCTGCCTCAAAAAAGGCCGGTAAATATAACTTTATATGGGGAAACGCATGGTAGGTTTGAAATTTGAATCAGAGAATAACCGGGGAAAACATGTTGAAAAAACGAAATGCCGGACGTTGCTGTCAGGCCTGTTCCCTGTATTTTCCCATCCAAGCATAAAAAAGTATTAGTGAGGATTTTCTTGGAATTGATGTTTTTAATATAACTAACATATATTAAATTGTTTATGTGCATAATTCTAAACGAATTATGCCGTATTTTGTTTGGATAAACTTGACAATAAATTGAAAATGGCGTTGACAATGATAAAAACCGATAATATTATCCTGCAATAATCAGGAGATAGTTGGTTATGTTGATTAAATTCAAACACTTCGTAGGGACATTTGTGTTGATTTTCCTTTTGTTGGGGGCGTGGGCGGCAGGAAAGGTCGTAACCGTCCAGATACCGGAGCAACTTCCGGAATGTCCGGTCCGTTTTATTCGCGGCACGCTGGTAGCTGGCGACGGCTCCATTTGGGCCGTAGGAGAAAAAGAAAGCATTTACCGCCTTCAGATTGGGGACCGGACATATGAAAAATCGTGGCTTAATATGGATTATTATTCCGGTTTCCCCAAAGGAAAGAATTTCACCTGTATCGCGGAGGACAGGCAGGGGCGCATCTGGGCGGGCACGGATGACAGCGGCGTAGCCGTTTTTAACGGAAGGGAATGGAAGATGTATGACCGCAGCAATGCCCTGAATGGAGAGCATGTTTATGCTTTGGCCATTTCTCCCGTTTCCGGGGAGGTGGCCGTCGCCACATCCGGAGGCGTATCCATTTACGATCCTGCAGGCGATTCATGGAAGACGCTGGACAGGTCCACCGGCCTGGTGGAAGACCAGGCGGCTTCCGCAGGTTTTGATACCAGGGGGAATTTGTGGCTGGCCTATGCTTGCGGCGGGGTATCCTGCTCTTCGCGCCAGTCAAAGTATATGCAGTGGAAAAATGTTCAGGCTCCCTGGTACTGGGATAACAGGCAATTCTCCCGTCAGCCGTACCAGCCGTATGGTGATGGTTTGCCTTCCAATATCTGCAATGTTTTGACTTGTACGGATAAGGGCCAGGTGTTGGTAGGTACCTGCTCAGGCTTGGCGTACAGTAACGGCATTAGTTCTTGGCGTTATATGAGAGGGCGTGATTATGCCCAGAAAAACAACCATCTGTATGGTTCTGCCGCACGGAAGACTGCGGTGCCGGGGGAGTCGAATTCCAGAATGTTGTCTGAAGATTTTATTTCTTCCATTATCCAGCAGGAAAAGGAAATTTTCATCGGCTACCGGATGCAGGGAGTGGATGTTCTGGATGCTGAAAAAATGACGGTGAATCAGAGAATAAGGAAGGGGCTGGAAAACGTGGATGTTCCTTCCTTGCTGGCGCTTCAGGACGGGAGTGTTTGGGCGGCGACATACGGACGGGGCTTTGTTCGTCTGAAAAAGGGGACTCTGGCTTATAAACTGGACAGGGAACAGCTGGACAATGAAGTCCCGTTCCCTCGTCCGGCGCAGATGGAGGAGCCTTCTGTAGTGCTCAGAAGGTTGGAAAGGCTGGGATCCGATGCGCATGCGGGGAAGAATATTGTGTTCCGGGGGGAGGACTGGACTACAAAAGGGGACTGGTGCGGGAAGTACGGGCACACGCGTGCCACGCTGTGCGCCACGAATGCCCCCATGAGCAATTCCGAATTCAAAGCCAAGCCTATCAAGTTCCGTACCCTTTCTTCCGTTCCCGGACATCCCGGATACAAGGGGGCCTTGTCACCCTACTGGATTCAGGGGCTGATGGGGCTCAACCGCAAGAAAGGGGACGCTTTGCGCTGGTGGGTGCATAGCATCAAGGAAAATGATAACCGCAACGTTCTTTTCGACCCTACGGATTCCGTGCGGACAGAGGCGGAGTGGGATGACCACGGAGAAGTGTATCCGGGCTTTGTGGATGGACCCGATATATGGGTAGCCGTAGAGGTGCCGGAAGGTGTTCATGAAATAGCCCTGTATTTTTACAATCCCAACGGTTATCTCACCAATGAATCCAGGCGGGATTACGTGGTGGAAGCCAGAAGGCACCCTTCCACCGCTCCCCTTGTGTTCCAGTTCAATATTGAGGGGGATCTTGCGATAGGAGAACAGAATAATTGGGGGAAGGAACTTGCTGCATCCATGGAGCAGTGGTATTCCTACCCGGTGGAGGCGCGCACACGCGTTTCCAGATTTGCTGGGTCCGGGGTTTATAAAAGGTTCATGAGCAGGAAAGGGGGGATTTACCTGTTCCGTATTTGCCGGAACGGTTCCTTTAATACCATTTTAAACGGCGTGTTTGTGAATGAAAAAATACCGTGGGAAATTCGAATGCCTGAGGAATTGCCTTATTACGTATCCGGTGCTCTGGCCGGTATTGTCCCCACTCCGGAAAGGGTGAGTGGAGCTACTCTGGGACAGAGGGAAAAGGCTGTGTGCAAGCCTCTGTATGAGTTGCAGTATACGCGCAAGTACCTGACTCCGGCTGCGTGCAGTCTTCAGAACAGGTATATTCTTTCCCTGTGGCGGCAGGCCCGGGAGAGTCGGGCCGAGGGTGGTTGCCTGGCGGACTGCCTCCAGTGGGAAGCCAGAGTAAGCGACGACCGTGTGAGAGCTTCCTTCGATGAGACCATGAAGCGTTCTTGGGATCAGAGCCAGATTTATTATATTGGCAACAGGTCCCGGGATTTCATGCCGAATGCCCCGGGTACTGTTCCTTTTTCTCTCAGCGAATTGCGCCTGATGGCCAAGCTGCGCATCGACTGGAGGCAGTATCGGGACGATGCGAAGACCCCTCCTGAAAAAACTGTTCAGGAAATGAAAGAATTCCTCAATAAGGAATTGCTGAAACAACAACAAAGTAGAAAATAACAATGAATAAAATTGCCTGTGCAATAATGGTTTCTCTCTCAGGAATCTGTCTCTTGAAAGGGGAAACAGTGCCGCAGAAAACGGAATGGAAAGGGGGACGTCTCATTTATGATGGAGTCATCATCAAAAATCAGTTCAATCTGCCTCAAAAAGGAATCAAATACCATGATGAGGATAGGTTGTCCTATGATGTCATGGACACCACCATTGAAATGAGCACCACCCTTTCCAAAAATCCTCAATGCGGCAGGGAATGGTGTTACAAGGGAATCAGCCATATTGTTGTCAAATATTCCGGCCCGATTTCCGATCCGATAGACGGGGGAACCATCTATTTTGAACCATACTATAACCACCATATCTGGTTTGATAAGAAAAAGTATGGGGAATGGGGGATTTTGTACTCCAAAGTCTATATTATTACCCGAATCAAGAATGCGAATATTGAGGATGTCAGAGACTATGGAATCAGCGGGGAGGACGGAAGCATCTTTTTCCAGTATGTGGAAAAAGTGGTAGATGATAACATGTAAATTCCGTCTGGCTTTCCCGGATGAAAATCATCTTCCGCCGATTCACGGTTGTTCAGTCTCCGGAGGTTCGTAAGCAACGACCTCCGGAGCCTTGTTAAGGCAAGGCTGATTTCAGGGTAAGCCTTTCTGGTTTAAAGTAGCAATTTCGTGCCGCTTGATGGAAGGGGCGTCTTCCTCTATGAAAAGACATGCCGGCGCCCTTGGGAGGCCGATGATACTGAAAGGCTTGTGTCCGTAACCATGAGTCTGCGGATGCAGTGCTCCGTTTGTCGGAGTAAAGGGGGTTCTGTGTGAAGCCCCTGCTGTTTCTGGTATGGGGAGGGACGGTGTTTTTATGGCGTTTCAAAATACACTGTCCCGTGGGAATCCCGGCCTCCGTCCCCTTTGAATTTTGCTTTGACCGTATAGGTTGCTCCTTGCCTGGGTTCCGGGGCATTCAGAATGTACTGGATATTTTCCTTATGGGCACCACTCCTGCCCGCATGGGCGTCCCGGGAGACTTCCCGGGAATTTTCATACAGGGCTACGGATTCGATTTCGATGGCGTGGGCACCTTTGTCGTACAGCAGGGTGACGGTGTGTTTGCCGGACGCTTTGACCAGTTTGGTAACGTCAAACGAATGTTCCTCCCGGGTCACGGTGGCTGGCGTCCATGTGCCGATCCTGGGCGTATTGAAAAAGTCAGATTTGTCTATTTGGCTGATGACGTTCCGGGCAAACTTGATCCCCATCAGATCCATACGCTCGCTATACGCTTTCAAGCGTTTTTTGAAATCCGGAAAATCCTTTTTACCGGCGGGAGTCCAGCCGACTTCCGCAAAGGCGCAGGCACGGGGGAATGCCTGGTAGTGCAGGCGTTCCGGTGTGGAAATCCATTCCGTCCATACTTGGGCGCCCAGTCCCTTGACTCTGGATTGGTACTGTTCCTCCAACCCGGGGAAAACGGGTTCGAACCCGTATGCCTTTTGCAGGGGAATGCTGCCGTAGCTGTAATCCAAATAGGTGGAGGTGTGGAGGGAATTGATAACGTCATGCCCGTCCCGGATGGCGTTTTTAGCCAGGCCGGTGTTGCCCTTCCAGAACTGGATGACGGCGTTTGTATCCAGTTTGGCGCCGGCTTTTCCTCCTCCGTCCCCATTGACGTCATGTCCGTAAATTTCATTCCATCCCATCATGCGGCGCCCTTTTTGGGCAATAATGCCGGACATGCGGTTAGTGAAATGCATCTGGACGTCCGCATAACTTTTCATGCCGTTTTTTTTCATGAATTTCTCAATTTCCGGAACACCCTTCCATTGCTTGTCATAGCGCACTTCATCTCCGCCAATGTGGATGATTCTGCCGGGGAAGAGCGCCGTGATTTCATCCAAAACATCGGACAGGAAGGCATAAGTTTTTTCCGAGGTGGGATCGAAGGCCGTATTGACGATGAATGTTGTGGGCACTTCCCCGGGAGTTTTCAGGCTCAGGAAGGGGTATGCTACGGCGGCGGCGCTGGCATGGCCCGGCATTTCAATTTCCGGAACGATGGTGATGTTTCGGCGGGCTGCGTATTGTACGATATCCCTGATCTGTTCCTGGGTATAAAAGCCTTCATGCGGCGTTCCGTCTGATTTACCGCTGTTCCATGTGCCGATTTCTGATTCTCTGCGTTTGGAGCCAATGGAGGTCAGGCGCGGATACTTCTTGATTTCAATGCGCCATCCTGTGTCGTCCGTCAGGTGCCAGTGCAGGATGTTCATTTTCAGCAGAGCCATTTGGTCGATGATCTGTTTAATGGTTTTCTCGCCAAAGAAGTGGCGTGCTTCATCAATCATCAGCGCCCGCCAGGAAAACCGCGGGTAGTCCGTTATGCGGAACGGAGTTTCAGAAATATTCCACCGGACGGCGGATTTATCCGCCGTTCGGTCATGGAAGACGGAGGGCATCATCTGGACCAGGCTTTGCCCCGCGTAAAAGATGCCCCTGGCATCGGCTGCGGAAAGGATGATTCCGTTTGGGGATGATTGGATGGAGTAGGCTTCTTCTCCCCTGGCGGCCAGGGCTGGGTCTTTTTTGATGACAATGCAGGCGGCTTTTTTCGACGCTTGCCCGGCCGGTTTAAGGGGAAGGGGGAGTCCCGTCCCTGCGCTGAGCATCTGCTGCAATTGCCCTGCCTGATCCAGGAAAGCTTTGTCCTGTGTTTCCGTGATGATGAGGGAATCCGGTGTGAGACGGGCCGGACTTCCTGTGAACAATGTGATTTCCGCCGGTTTCGGGATGATTTGTTCTTGTGAGAAGACTGCGGGAAGGCAGGCGGACAGGGCGAGTGCGGGGATAATGAATTTCATGGACACGGTTACAGGTACAAAGACTGCTGACACAATCTTTCATGGGGAATTCGTTTTTTTGGCTCTTGGAACTGAATATTGTTTTTTTATGCTGGTCTCATCTTTAGAAGGTATTTGTCCGGGTGCGGGCGTAGTATCCGTTTACGGCCAAAGCGGGATGCGGGTACGCATGGGTGGATGGCGCCGCTTCCGGATATGCCGTTTCATAAAAATTTCCAGCCATGACCAATATGAAGATGAATACCGTAATTCTGTTGTCGCTGGCGGCCTGCACCGGCATGCTGGCGTGTCCCGGAGCCTGGGCGACGGCGGTCTGCCAGGAACAGTCCTACCACCTGAAGACGGCATGCCCCCACCCCCTTTCCCTGGCCGGTCCTGCGGATGAGCGTGTTTATTTGCGATTTCAGGCGGGGTGGGCCAGCAAGTACGAGTGCGAGGGCTTGGACTTGTGGGACGGTTCTCTCTGCATGTTTGTTCCTGAAATACAGTATAAAGAGTGGGTGGGGAAAATATGGTACGGCGTTTCCACGGACCACCGGAATCATGCGGAGCTGAAATACCGGCTGGACTACGTCAGGGAACTGGGCAACTGGACGGTCATGCCCTGGTATGAGCACAGCTTTGTTTTTCCGGGAGATAAGGGAATCCCGCGTCCCGGATTGAAAACGACCTACCATTTTTCCGACCGCTGGTTTGGCGGCGCGGACCTGTACTGGCAGTATAACAACCATACGTTCCGTGGTTATTATGCCGTATTTGCGGGGATGCATGAAGAAATAGCTGATTGCGTGCGGGTGGATGCCGTAGTGCGCTACGGTTACAATGGGGGGTATGTAGGCCCGGTGGTGCACCATGGTTCCAATGCTCTGGATTATAATCTGAGCGTTACCTTCCGTGCTACCGGGCGCCTGACTGTGGAATTGTTCACCAATTACAGCCAGGCGCTGACCGTGGTAAAGCAAAAGGGGCTGGGGGATGATTTCTATTACGGCATCAATTTGAAATATACGTTCTGACTACCGGCGCGGGGGCCAGGCCCCGAAGGGGGCCCGTAAGAGCCGTCTGCGTATCCGTTGAAAATCTTCTCTGGCTCCGGAGGGGCATGGGGATGGGCCGTTTTTTCTTCCGTATCGAACAGCCGGAGGTATTTTTTTGTCACAATGGAATAGTATTGCCTTCTTTTCCATGAATTCTCCGTCCCCCCAGTCCCAGCCGCCGGATTCCGTCTGGTACGGATGGATTTTAAAACTGTTCCATCATTGGAAGGTGGGGGAAAGGCAGGTTACTTATGTATGGGCCGTTCTCGTCGGCATGGTGGGCTCCTGCATGTCTCTGTTTTTCGAGTGGATGGTGGAAGTGATCCAGTGGATGCTCACCGGCATCTGGTCGGATTCCCGCGTAGGAACCTTTTCCCTGGTGGAGCCGGAATGGCGCATGTTTATTCCGGTGGCGGGCGGCCTGGTGGCCGGCTGCATTCTGCTGTTCCTGAAGAAGAGGATGCCGGGGCAGGCTACGGAATATATGGAGGCCATGTCCATCGGGAACGGGCTGATCAAGTTCCGGGCCTCCGCCCTGAAAGTTTTTTCCGCGGCATGGAGCATCGCTTCCGGCGCGGCCATCGGCAAGGAAGGGCCTATCATCCAGTCTTCCGCCCTGATTGCGTCTACCGTGGGGCAGCGTCTGCATGTATCCATTCCGCGGCTCCGGTTGCTGGTCGGCTGCGGAGCGGCAGCCGGATTCACGACGGCGTTCCATGCCCCTTTTTCCGGCTGCCTGTTCGTGAGTGAAATTATCATCGGCACCGTGAGCATGGATATTCTGGCCCCCCTGCTTATCGCCTCCTGTACCGGGTTCGTGATGCTGCATCTGCTGGGGGATCCCACCCCTTTGTACAGTTCCCCGTTTGAAAGCTTTACTGTCTTTTCCCAGTCTCTCTGGTGCATCGCCCTGGGGGCGGCGGCGGCCGTGGCGGCCAGGGGATGGGTCTGTTTGCTGGATGCGGCCGCCAGATATTTGAATGGCCGCCAGTCCCTTCTGCCGCTGCGATTGGCAGCCGCCGGGCTGGTCGTGGGGATTCTGGCCGTTTTTTATCCGGAAGTGGTGGGCAACGGTCAGGCTCTCATTACCGGGCTGGTCCATGAGGATTACGGCACGCGGGAGGCGCTCGTCCTGCTTCTGGTGAAGGTGTCTGCCGTGGCGGTGGTGTTCGGCTGCGGCACGGTGGGGGGAGCCATGACGCCCACCCTGTACGTGGGGAGCATGGTGGGTTTTATCTTCAGTACGGTTCTGACGTCCCTGGGAATGGAGGGCAACCATACGGTGGCGTATGCGATGGTGGGTATGGCGTCCTTTTTCGCCGTAGCTGCCCAGGCCCCCCTGACGGCTCTGGTGATGGTGGTGGAGTTTTCCATGAGCGGACAGATGATTTATCCCTTGCTGATCGGTGTCGTAAGCGCTTATGGCACGGGAAAACTGATTCGCGCGCGTTCCATGTATGCCGCCAGCCTGGCCGGCAGTCCGGCGTCCGTCGTCAGTCTGCCCATGGCGCAAGTCCATGTGCATGACCTGGCGCGGCACGTGGTGCCCCAGGTGGCCCCGGATGCTTCCCTGGATGATGTCTCTTCCCTGATGCTGCGGAATCCCGGAGATCTGGTTTTTGTGGTGAATAAGGATGGAACTTATGAAGGGGCCATCTATCCGGAGGACTTTCTGGCGGTTCGCCGGCAGATGGAGGAGCGGAAGGGGGCGGCCCCGGCCGATGCCGGGTCCCTGGTCCGTACGGGCGCTCCCGTGCTGGACGCCGGCACCCATCTGACGGATGCCTTGAAGCTGTTTGAACAAACCCATCTGCCAGCCTTTCCCGTGGTCTGGAAGAATACCGGTCGGCTGGACGGCGTGCTGTACCGCAACGCGTTGTTCCAGGTTATCACGGAGATGATGAAACGGGAGTCCGGCGGAGACGTGGGCATGTAAAACGGAACGAAACAAGGGATGTATATTACATTTTTGTAAAAATCTTTTGTTCCCCGTTCGTAATATCATCAACATTAATTGCTGGGATGTTATCCATATTCCCCGTACCGTTTTTTTGCCCGGCTGCATGGCGGTGGAAGAAAAAGTAGTTGGTATGGCGGGGGCGTGCGGTTAATATTCGCCCAGCCCCGGATTGCATGAATGAAATAAACAGGTCACCGGATTTGGAGATGGTCGTGCTGAAAGAAATCAGCTCCGCCATTGTCAATGAACGCAACGGCACGGCTTTGCTCCGGCATATTCTGGACGTGCTTTACCGCCGCATGAAAATGCTGCGCGGCACGTTCACCATCCGCCGCGGGAACGATTTGATGATTGAAGCCTCCCACGGCCTGGACGAGCAGGAAATGAAACGCGGCCATTACCATGTGGGGGAAGGCATTACGGGGCATGTGGCAGAAACGGGCAGGCCCCATGTGATTGAGGATATTTCCCGGGATTCCAGGTTCCTGAACCGTACTCGCACGCGCAAAAGCGGTGAAAAAGTAGCCTTCATCTGCGTTCCCATCATTCATTTGCAGCAGGTCATCGGCACGTTGAGCATTGACCGTGCCGTGGACCGGGACACCGACCTGGAACGGGATCAGAAACTGTTGGAGATTGTAGGCAATATTGTTGGGGATGCTCTGGCTGCCAGCCTCCAGGCGCATGAGGAACATGCCGCCCTGGTTGCGGAAAATGAAAAACTGCGGGAGCTTTTGACGACTAATCCGGGCGAATTGATTGGCAATTGCAGCACTATGCTCCAGGTGTATGAACAGATCCGCCAGGTGGCGCCCAGCGATGCCACGGTGCTGATACGGGGAAGTTCCGGAACGGGGAAGGAACTGGTGGCGCGCGCCGTGGTGAATCTGAGCGGCAGAAAGGATAAGCCGCTGGTCACGCTGAATTGTGCGGCCATGCCGGAGAACCTGCTGGAAAGCGAGCTGTTCGGTCATGAAAAGGGTTCTTTTACCGGGGCCACCAGCCGCCGCATCGGCCGGGCGGAGGCGGCGGACGGCGGCACCCTGTTTCTGGATGAAATCGGGGATTTAAGCCTTCAGATGCAGGTGAAGCTGCTGCGCTTTCTTCAGGAAAAAACCTTTTCCCGCGTGGGAAGCAACAGGGAGCTTCATGCAGACGTGCGCTTCATCGCCGCCACCAGCCGCAATCTGGAGGAATTGATGGCGGCGAACAAGTTCCGGGAAGACTTGTATTACCGGTTGAACATTTTCCCCATCGTTATGCCGGACCTCTCCAAACGCAAGGGGGACGTCATGCTGCTGGCGGAACATTTTCTTTCCAAGTTCAACCTGAAATACGGAAAGGATATCAAACGGCTGTCCACTCCCGCCATCAACATGCTCATGGCTTACCACTGGCCCGGCAACGTCCGGGAGCTGGAAAACTGCATGGAACGTGCCGTCATTACGGCGCAGGACGACTGCATTTACGGTTACAACCTTCCCGCCTCCCTTCAGATGCCCAGCCATGACGTCCCTTATTCCCGTGACGGGGAGGCTCCTGCCGATTTGCCGACCATGGTAGATTCCTTTGAACGGGAATTGATTGTAGCCGCATTGAAACGTTCTCCGGGCAATATGTCCGCCGCGGCCCGGGAACTGGGCATTTCCCCGCGAGTACTCCATTATAAGATGCACAGGCTGGGCCTGCAGAAATCATGAAAGGCCTTGACCATCTTCTATCGGCCGTCTCCCGGTCCTTTTATCTGAGCATGCGCTTCCTGCCCCGGGAAATGCGCTCCGGCGTGGCCGTGGGCTATCTGCTGGCGCGTGCCACGGATACGGTGGCGGATGCCGTGGATATGGATTGCCGGGAGCGCCTGGCGCTTTTGAGGATGATGGGGGAGACGGTGGCCGGCGCCGCCTCCCGGGAGGTCGTCGCCACCTGTTTTGGCCGTCTGGGCGTTCTTTCCACAATCCAGACGCACCGGGGGGAGGCGGAATTGCTGGCCCGTTTCCCCGAATGCCTGGCGCTGCTGGAAAACCTTTCCCCGCATGAACGGATGCTGGTGCGGCAGGTGCTGGCCTCCATCGTGGAGGGACAGGCGTGGGATTTGATGTATTTTGAAAGCCATGCTGCCGTCTCATGTCCGGAACAGCTGGAACATTATACTTACATGGTGGCCGGCTGCGTAGGGGAATTCTGGACCAGGCTGGGTTTGCTGGCTCAGGGGCCGGGCTTCAGCACGCAGCCGGAGGAGCAGCTTTTGCGCTGGGGCAGGCACTACGGCATGGGGCTGCAGTTGGTGAATATTCTGCGTGACCGGGAGGAAGACCTCGCCCGCGGAAGAAGCTACTTGCCCGCCCCAGATGACCGTCCATGGCTGGACCGTGCGGAACGCTGGCTGAAGGAAGGGGTGTTTTACGCGGAATCTCTGCGGAACGGGCGGCTGCGTTTTTCCACTGTCCTGCCCGCCTGGCTGGGGCTGGACACGCTGGAATTGCTCCAGCGGGCGGATCGGCGGCATCCGTCTTCCGGGAAGGTGAAGATTGCGCGCGGAGACGTTTATTTCCGGATGTGGAAAGCCTTTCTTTTTTCCTGGAAGGAGGCTCTGTAGCTTATGCGGCGCTTTTTGCGGCTGATGAAGCCGGTGCAGTTTGCGGGGAAGCCGGGGCCGGCGCGGGCTTGTTCCCGGGGGCTTCCTCCTTTTTCCGCTTATCCGCGGATGTTTCCGCTGTGCCGCCGCTTTCCGGTTTTGGGGCGGGCGGCGGCTTGGGCGCCAGCAGGTCTTCCCATTGGTGGAGTTTGAATCCTTTCCCCATGCCGCCTATTTCGTTGAGAAGTTCCCGGCATCTGTCCGTAAGTTTTTCATAGTCGGGTGGGCCGGCCTCAGGCTCTGCGGAACCGGGAAAAATCAGGTAACTTACCTTCAGGTCGGAGACGGGGCGGCTGTAAGGGCCCGCCTTGGGGTTGATTTCACGGCTCAGGCGCAGGGACCCCTCCCCAGTTTTGTAGCGCGGCCCGGCGTCTCCCACCAGGGCCGGGTACAACTTGTCTCCCACGATGACGACGGCATAGTCCCCGAACTGCGGGGAGAAGGGAGAGGACTGGTTGACGACTCCCAGCGGAACCACGATGAACGGATCGTATTCCGAGATCAGGAAGCTGTACCGCTTCAGTTCCTCAATGACCCGTTCCGCATGGTCTATTTTGCGGCGCAGAGCCGTTTTTTCCGCGGCGGGGGCTTTTTCCAGCGTCTTCTTGTAGGAGGCCAGCCTCTGCTGCCAGGGGTTGAGCAGGGGATTGGGCTTGTCTGTGCGCTTTTTCCAGCGGTAGGAAGTGCTGGGCTGATAGAAGGAGCTTTTCAGGATTTTATCCGGCATGGCGGCCAGCCGGTCCCCGTCCGAGCCGTCGGAAACAACATCCATTTCACTTTGCAGCCAGAGAAGCTTCCTTCCCGTGTCCGGATAGGCGGTTTCCAGAATGGTCTCCGTATCGTAATAATTATGGCGGTCCAGAAGTTTGAGCAGGGAGGCCAGGTTTTTACGGATTTCCGTCTGTTTGCGGACGTAAACCTGCCCGTAATAAGGGGAGACGCGCGCATGCCTGAACAGGGTGGACAGGCCGGGAAGCATGGGTTCCAGTTTCGGATTGAGCTTCAGAATGTCTTCCTTTTTCGTCAATGCTTTGGGCTGTTTGACGTTCAGGGAAAGGGTCATCTGGTAATTGCTTTTGGTTTCCCTGTCCCTGGAGGCCAGGGTGCCGGGTTGGAAATTAACCTGCGTTTTCAGGTTCAGGCCGCGGGCCAGTTCATAAATATGGGTCATGGCCCCTTCCGCGGGCCTTGTGGGAAGCACGGGAGGAAATGGGGGGTACTGCACCGGGGGAAGGGCGATTGTGCGCTCCGGCGTCCATGGAGTGTACAGCCGTTCATCCCCGGGTTCCTTTCCGGAGGCGGATGGCGCAGCGGTTATTGGCTGTTCTTCCTGCCCGGGCTGTTCCGCGGGGGGGGATTCCTGGGGCGGACAGGTTCCGGAATCCGGCGGCGCCTGTTCCGGCTCCCCTTTCAGGGCGCGTATGATCTGGGCGGGGTACGGCGTGAACAGGGAGACAGCCATGGCTGCCAGGCAGAGGCAGACTGCGAGCTTGAACCAGGTGAGGCGGGGTATTCCGCGGCGGTGCGCTTTCATGATGCTGAAGAAGGAGAATCATTGGATGCCGGCAGGACTTTCCGGGGACGTCTGCCCATGAAAAGGCGTATCAGCCCCAGCGGGGCGGCAGCCAGCAGCATGGCGGCCAGCCGTATTTTCATGCCGGGAAAAACCCGGGCTCGTCCGCGGGCCAGGGCGCGGAGGCTGTCTTTCACGACGGTTTCAACGGACGTGTCAAAAGCATTGCGCCCCGGCATCATGTTTCCGGTGAAGCCGGGGCGGCGCGCCGCTTTCCCGAAGCCTGTGGAAACCGGGCCGGGGCAGACGGCCATCACGCGGATGCCGTGTTCGCGCAGTTCCAGCCGCAGCGCTTCCGACAGGCTGGAAACATAAGCCTTGGTGGCCGCATAAACGGCAAAATCCGGAATGGGCAGGAGGGCTCCCAGGGAACTGAGGTTGATGATATCCCCTCCGTTCCTCTTCATGACGGGGATCAGCGCATGGCACAGGCGGGTGAGGCTTTCCACGTTCAGACGCAGCAAGGAACGTATTTTTTCCCAGCGGCCGTCCGCAAAATCTCCGTAATCACCGGCTCCGGCGTTGTTAATCAGAAGGGTTCTTCCCGGAGGAAGGCTGTCCAGGCGTGAAATGAGCGTATTCAGGGAGGTTTCGTCCGCCAGGTCGCAGGGAAGGACGGAGGCGTGAAGGCCGGGATGGCGTTTTTCCAGGGCGGCGGCAAGCTGGCGCAGGGCTGCTTCATTCCGGGCGATGAGCACCAGTTCCGCCGTATGGGGGGCCAGCGTTCCGGCAAACGCTTCCCCGAAGCCGGATGATGCGCCCGTAATGATAATCCTGTCGTATTGGAGGCGTGCGGTGTACATGGCGGGTTGGAGCAGCCCGTATCATGGTCAATCCGGTGCGGAACCGCAATGAAAAAGGGGGAAGGAGGACGCAAAAAGCCGGCCTCCCTTTTTTAGGCCGGGGCCAGGCGCAGAGGTCTTCAGGTGCATGGAACCGGGGCCGACCTGTTCCGCACTTCCGGGAGGACGGCCGCTCCAATAAAAAACCGCCTGCCGGATGAACGGTAGGCGGTTTGATGGAAAGGGGAGGTTGCTTAAGCCTGTGCGGCTTCTTCCTGAACCTGAACCACGCGGAAAGGCACGCGGGAGGCGAGCTCGCCGTCAACCGTCAGGTCGATGGAGTAGTTGCCCGGTTTTTCAAAACGCAGGCCCTGGAAGTTCATGATCAGGTTGCGGGTGAAGAAAGAGGCTCCTTCCGGGAAAGCGGGAACCGGGAAATTGATCTTGATGGGCATGCGTTCCTTGTCCAGCGGCGTGCCGTCGGCATCAACGATGCTCAGGCCCAGTTCGTGCGTGCCTTCGTCTTCAGGAGTGAGGCAGATGCGCAGGGCAACGGCGCAGACGGGATGCACGACTGGGAACTGGCGGGCAACCAGGGAGTCAAAACCGCCCTGGATGCAGAGCTTGCCCTGGTAGTCGGCGGCGAAGTCACAAAGAGTAGAAACTAAAATATCCATGTTGTGATAATGTTGATGTATTTGGCTAGCTTTCACGCGGAAAGCATGAACATTGGACAGAACTATACTTCCTCCGGACCTATTGCAAGATAAAGCTGTAGAAAATATTGTCATTTCTCCGTGAAATTCCGGTTGCGCTTGAGATGGGGAGGGAATCCCTGTACTACTGGTTCCGGCAACGCGTTTCCAGGCATGATCCAATGGTTTTTTGACATTCCTTCCAAGCTGATTCACTGGAGGCTGAATCTGGTCAGGACGCTGGGCGCCTACGTGCCGTGGCTGCGCCGTGACGACGGCTCCATGAAGGTGCATGCCGGAACGCTGGTGGACTTGTTCGCCACTATTTTAAGCGGACGCCGCCATTTGAGCGCCCGTGATGCGGACGCCGCTCTGGATATTCTGCGCTATACTTTCCCGGAAGTGGAGCACCGCTGGCTTTCCAACCGTTTTGAGCGGTCCATGAGGGCCAGCCTGACGGTTGCGGATGTCCTGGCCTCCGCAGCTTCCGGCAGGGATGAGACGGAACGCATGGCGATAGCTCTGGAAGTGCTCTCCCTGCTGATTAATACGGGAGATGCCCGCATGACAGGGGAGCTGTTTGACCAGGTGACGTACGGTCTGGAACTGCCGGGCACGGCAAACCACCTGAGGCAGCTGCTGATGACACCGGACGTGGAGGCCCAGGAACCGGCGTACAGCGTCGGTTTTTCCTCCGGCATCGGTGCGGAGGTATCCCTCCCGGAGCAGGACAAGGGCATTTCCTTCCGCCTGATCCGGTGTTCCCGCTTGGTGCTGGTGGTGAATGACGGCACCCGCCCCATTGTGGTGCGCGGGCGTCATTTGCAGCCCGGCGGGGTGATGCCGTTGACCAACGGGCAGGTGGTGCTTCTGCCGTCCGGTCCGCTGAGTTTTGAAGACTTTGCGTTTTTTCTGGATTGCAAGCGTTCAGGCAAGCAGGATGTATGCTATATTTCCCTGGACGGAGGCTCCCTGCAAATCAGCCGGGTGCGTTCCCGCGCCAGCGAGGTGCGCGTGAACATGGGGCTGGCGTGCGAGGTGGAGGTGCTGAGGCCGGAAGTGGAATTCGCGGTTGACGGGAAACGGCTGTACCCCGGTGAAAGCGTGCGCATGGCCTATTACTCCTCCTTCACGCTGGACGGGGAAGGGCCTTTCTCCATGGGGGAGGTGCAGAATTCCATGTCGGACATCGGGCGCCGTTTCCGCCTGGATCCCGGAAACCGCAAACTGCGGGTGACCAACCTGCCGGAAAAGGCGCGCAAGGGAGACATGCTGCTGACTCCCGGGCTGGCCCCCGGAGCGGTGCTGGAGGTTTCTTTTTCCAGCGCCACCAATTCCGGCTGGCTGGAAGTGGTGGAGGCCTCCATGCCTCTGCTGCTCAATGGGCGGCCTGTTCGGGGAAGGGTTTCCCTGAGGGATGGGGACGTGGTGCACCTGAATGCCTACCACGCGCTGCGCTGCCGTTTTTCCGCCGGGGTGCTGGATGAAGAATACCATGCGATCAGAACCCTCAGCGTGGAAGGGGTGACCAAGGAATTCCTGCGCTCCGGACGCGTGCTGGACAATATTGACCTGGCCGTGAAACGCGGGGAAATGGTGTGCATCCTGGGGCCCAGCGGATCCGGGAAAAGCACGCTGCTCTCCATGCTGGCCGGCCAGCTGCCGCCCACCCGGGGCTGCATCCGTTACAACAACCAGCTTCTGTACAGCGCCCCGGATCTTATCCGGCCCTACATCGCCTTCATTCCCCGGGAAGATATTCTGGATGCGGCCATGAGCGTTTCCGAGCACATCTCTCAGGCCACCATGATACGCCGTCCGCGGCTGAACCGGTCGGAACGCGTCAGGCGCGTGAACGCTATTTTGAAATTCCTGGGCCTGACGCACATCGCCTCCCGCCGCGTGGGTGAGATGAACGCCCGCACCATTTCCGACGGGGAGCGAACGCGCCTGAACCTGGGGCTTGACCTGGCAGGCATTGCGGATGTTTTCCTGCTGGACGAACCTATCAGCGGCCTGTCCACGTCAGATGCCAAGCTGGTCATGCAGACCATGCAGAACATGAGCCGCGACAAAATGGTAATCGCCACCATGCACCGGCCCAGCACGGCTATTCTGAACCAGTTCCACAAAGTGCTGGTGCTGGACCACGGCGGCCAGATGGCTTACTGGGGGGACGTGCCGGGCATGATGCGGTATTTCCGGAAGGCGGCTGCGGACATGGCCATTGACGTCTCCGAGGAGGCGCGGACGGCCGGAGGCGCGGACTACGTATTTGAGGTGCTGGAAGCCCCCCTCTCCTGGCACGACCGCCGCAGGCGGCAGCACCCCCGCTTGTGGCAGGAGCGCTTTGAAGGCTACCGGTTCCGCAACGTGATGGGGCATCATCATGAAGGGGGCGCCCCCAGAACGCTGTATGAAGGCTCGCTGGAATTTCCCCCCGCCCCCAGGCGCAGCGTCATACAGCTCTGGCGGCTTTTCCGCATCTGGGCCGTGCGCACCTTCCTGGGGCGCGTGCGGAGCCGTATGGGGCTGTACACCATGCTGCTGGAAGGGCCGGTGCTGGCCCTGCTGATTTCCATGACCCTGCGCGCCTCTTCCAGCCCGGAATATACGTTTGCCACGGCCCTCCACATCCCTTCCTACCTGTTCCTGGCGACCATTGTGGCCATGTTCTTCGGCCTGACCGGGGCGGCCAGCGAAGTGCTCAAGGACCGTGCCCTGCTCAAGAGGGAGAGCAATGCCAAGGTATTTGTGACCGGTTATGTGCTGGCAAAGGCGCTGGTGTTGACGGGGCTTTCCGCCGTGCAGTCCGCCCTGTTTCTTTGGGTGGGGAACTCCATTCTGGAAATCCATGAAATGTTCCTGATTTACCTGGGGACGATGACCCTGACGGCCTTTGTCGGCGTGAGCCTGTCCCTGCTGGTTTCCGTCTTCGCCAGGACGGAGAGGGCGGCGCTTAACATGGTGCCTCTGCTTCTGATTCCCCAGATATTGATGGCCGGAGCCATTGTCCGCTTTGATGAAATGAACCAGTTCATCCCATGGTCCGCCCACCGTACGGATGAACACGGGCGTCTTAAGCCGGGGCGTGTGCCGCTGGTGGCGGAATTCTGCCCTTTGCGCTACTCTTTTGAAACGATGGTGGTGGACCAGGCGTCCAAAAATGTATGGGAGAGGGAGCGTGAAACCATCCAGGAGAAAGTGGACGACCTGAAGGAACGCCCTCATCTGGACGACAGGGAATTTGAAGAATTCAAGCTGCTCAAGATGGCGCTGCTCCACATTGCCGCTATTGGAGCGGAGGGGCCGGAACAGGCCAAAGCCGCTGTCCGGCAGGTGAGGAGGGCCGCCCTTGGCGGTTCGGAAAAAAGCTACAGGCGGACTATTGCGGAATTGGAACTCCTGGGCAAGGACCGTCCGTCCGTCAAATCCTTCTATGTCAATGACCGCGTTGTGATGCTGGATGAATCTGCCGAAATCCAGCGTGTCAGCCGGGATGCCCTGGACAGGCCGGAAATTTTTCTGGCCCGCCGCCAGCCTCTGCCCTGGGGAGGCTCCGGCCTGTCCCCGGGGGATTCCGGATACAGCGCTGATGACGGAACGGTTCCCACCCCATGGAAGGATTCCCTGTTCCTGTTCCTGATGGGGGCTGCCCCCCTGCTGGTCACGGGCCGCGTCCTCAAGCGCAGGCTGGAAAGGGCCGGATGACGTTTGCGGCCTGCGGGGATTGGCGTCTGGATTTTCCGCCGCAAAGCGGAAAATCCGGCGCGCGTCCGGGGAATGGCAGAGGACCGTAAGCCCCGGTGCATCCCGCGAAAAAACGGAAGGCCCCTCCAAATATTCTTTTATTTATGTGTTGACGCGCCGGACGGAATCACTATCCTTGAAGAAAATCTTTTTCTTTATGTTTATGTTTTCCCGATTGACGAACAGGTGCGTATTATCTTCCCTTTCCGCGGCAGCTTTGACCCTTGGACTTTTTTCCTGCGGAGGCAGCGGCAGCAGCGGTGACGGGGAAAGCCTTCCTTCCGGCGCCATGCTGGACTTGAGCGCTTCTCTTTCCACGGAAGGCGGGGTTGGGCCGTGGAACATTGTCGTCAAATTGACGGGCAACGGTTCGGATTTGCCCCTGGTAAGCATTAACGCGGCAAGCAGCAGTGAAAGCGCTCCTATGAATATTGCTTCCGTAGTGTACCGCAGGACGGGATCATCCGCTATTCTGAGGGGGAATTTCACGATTACTTCCGGGCAGTGGACGGCTCCGGGCCCGATTGTCGTGACAAACAGGGACAAGGCCTTTATAGATGCTAATATTTCCTTCAACTCCTCCAATGAACGTGAGAGCTGCGGCGGAACGTTTACCGGTTCCATCACTTACCAGGTTCCCGTTCAGGGTGAAGAAGCTCAGGACTGGACCGCTACGGAAGGAACGGTGAGTTACACGGTATCCTGAAGTTCTGATCATTTATGACGGGGCTTCGCTGCCGTGAAACGGGGGCAGGACTGTTTGAAATTATGGTCGGAAGGGCAAAGAAATGTCTTTGGGGCATCTGGCTGTGCTCGGGGCTGGCTCTTTGTGTCTGGAATGCGGAATCGGCCGGCGGGGGGACTGGTATGGCGGCATCGGAAGATGCCTGCTTTATCAAGACTTTCCGCGCCAAGATCGTCCCGGAAAGGCTGCGCTCCTTTGTCATGCCGGCGGATGGAATTGTCAGCAACTGGATTCCCGCGGACGGGCGCGTTCAGAAGGATACTATTATTGCAACAGTCAATGAAGATGAAATTGAACTGGAGCGCAAGGAGCTGGAAGTAAAAATTCTGAAGGACCGTATCGCTAAGGAGGAAGAGTTGTCAAAGCTGGAAAAACAGCTTGAAGAGATAGAGTTTTACTCTTCCCTGACGAGGGTGGAACGGCAATATGCCAGCAAGCAGGCGGAAGGCGGGGAAAGGGCCATCCGGGCATTGAAAGACAAGATTGAGCTTTCCAAAAAGGAGTTGTCCCTGGTGGAGGACAAGCCGCGTCTGGATTTTCGCAAGAAGGAGGAAAAATATATCCTCAGAATGCCTTTTGACGGAAAGCTGCAGTACCAGTTTTCCATTCCTCCGGATAACAGCGTAGCCCTGTACATGGATGCCGCGTCCCCGATTGCGACCGTGTGCGATGACTCCTCTTATTATCTGACCATTTCCATTTCGGACCCTGATTTGACGAATCTGCCGCCGGAATCCCTTTCCCTGTCCGTCCCTCTGGGCGACGGTTCCGCCCTGAAGGGGGAGTTTGCCTTCAAGCGGGTGGAGAAGAATGTTTCCGGCGGCGGGGAATTGCTGGCGTATTTTTTCCGTCTGCCCCGTCAGGAGCATGCGCGCGCCCATTCGATGCTGGGTTCCAACTGCACGGCCCGTCTTTATTACATGCCGCAGGGAGAAGTGTTTCATCTCAACAAGGTGAGGCTGGCTTCCCTGCCGGAAGGGAAAAAATGTTCGTCCTGGCAGGAACTTCTTGAAAAAGTGCATCCGGACCTGGAGCTGGTGGTGAATGGAGAAACGGAATTGATCGTTCGAAAAAAATGAAATTGCTGTGCGAATCAGTCTGTTTCAGTTATTCAGGCAAGCAGTGGATTTTTGAAGATTATAACAGAGTGTTCACCTCCGGAATCACCATTTTGAAGGGGTATTCCGGATGCGGGAAAACGACTCTGTTAAAAATTCTGGCGGGTTATCTGAGCCCGCAGCGCGGGCGCGTGATTACCCCCCGCCGGAAGGTTCAGGCGGATTCCCTCTACCGGCGCAAGGAGGTGAGTTACATGTTCCAGGGGCTCAATCTCCTTCCCCTCGCTACGGTGGAGAGAAACCTTCAATTGTGCGCGGAAATGGCCATGCTGCCTAAAAAGCAGTGGACGCGGAGGGCGGATGATTTGATTACCCGCCTGGGCCTGGAATCTCTGAGGCATAAAAAGGCGGGGAGCTTGTCCGGCGGCCAGGCCCAGCGGGCGGCTCTTGCCCGCACGATGATGAAGGATTCCGATGTGCTGCTGCTGGACGAACCTACTTCCGGCCTGGATGACGGCAATACGGAAATCATTAAAAATTTGATCAAGGAGTACCCTGCTGACAAAATTTGCATTTTGAGCACGCATGATTCCCGGCTGTTTGACCTGACCCATGAAATCATTGATTTTAACCTGTCTGTATCTCTTTAAAGATACTCTCCACCGTTGGAAGGAACGCCCGGCCAGCCCCCTTTCACGGATTCTGGTGGCCTTCTTCCTTTCCCTGTGCGCGCTCTCTTTTCTTGCCAATTATGTCCTCTCCGCCAAAATGCTGCATGATGAAATCAGGAAGAACGGGGCGGACCTGATTATTGTTTTTGATACAGTGCGCGACGAGGACCCTTCCAAGAAAAATCTGCTGCAGCATGAACTGCCTTCCCTGTATGGCTGCGACGTCCTGGTGCTGAATGATGCCCGTGCGGGCGTGGCGCGCGTGGGCAAGACAGTATTCCCCATCCTGGAATACAACATGGAGTCCTGTTCCTTTCTTTCCGCGCTTGGGTTGGAGGATGTGGCTACCGTCCTCCTGTACAACCCCTCCCGGAGCCCGTTGCAGGCGGGGCCTTGTACGGTTACCATAGCGGATTTTGATTTTTCCCTGAATGCCTCCCCTCTGCCGGAGGGGCATTTGCTGGGCAGGCTGTATCCTTCCGGAGTCATTTTGGCCCCGGAAGGAACCTTCAGTTCCGGACAGGAGGTTCCCGTGGAAAATTGCCGCTACATCATCCGGGTGCATGAAATGACGGCGGCCCGCATTCGGGACATAGAAGAAGTTCTGAACAACATGGTGCGTTATGACGGCAGCATGACCATGGTTCAGACTCACGTAGGGCTGCTTGACAGGCTGGAAGTGCTGATGGGCAACCAGACGGAGTGCAGGACGGGGTTTTCCCTCGGTATCGCGGTGATCGTCGGCATTCTGCTTACAGCCCTGGCATCCATGGAATTCCGCCAGAATGAATATGTCTATACGCTGATGAAGAGCTTCGGGGTGCGTCCTGTACTGCTGATTATGGCGTTTATCGTGGAAAACGCGTTTCTGATTGGCGTTTCCTTTGCGGGAGCCGTCTGGGCGTTTATGAAAACCCAGAGAATCGTTTTGGGGGAATTCTTTAAGCTGGGAAACTCCGTCCTGACTTATGCCGATATACGGCAGGATTTGTGGCTGCTGGGAATTTCCCTGGCGGGATGTGTTCTGCTTTCCTCCATTCCGGTTGCCTTTTCCGCCTGCCGCCCCATAGGGAAAGTGCTCAAGTAAGTGATGGAGCTTCGGGGGCTGCTCCCGGTTTTGTCTGCGTTCCGGCATGTCCGCCTTTGCCGGCGGTCTGGGAGGGAAAGGTCGTCTCTGTTCCGGCAGGAGAGATCAGGGTAAAAAATCCCTTCCCGCCATGGGAGCAGGAAGGGAGGTATGAATAAAGGGCTTATTGATCAAGAGCTGGAGGATACTCTGAAATCCCTGATGACCGCCTGGCAGTTATCCTGCTGGGTCTCTGTTTCAGTATATTCGGCGTCTCTGACGCTGCAGGTGGCAGAACCGATGCCTCTGGAGATATTCTGGGGATTATACAGGACGACGAGGGCTTCCAGATTGTTGGATGTTGTCCCGTCATTGGACGACCAGGAAAAGCCTATCTGTTCCGCAGAGTCGGAGGAAGGTTTGTAGTTGACGACATGAAGGGTTGCCGTTGAAGCGGCCGGGCTGGTTCCGGTGTAAATGGTGGCGGTGCTCACTGAGGAGATGATGAAGGAGAAGACGTAAGGTTGGCCGTCCGGAAGAGTAATGTCCAACGTGCGCTGAAGACCGATGGGAAGATAGGCCTGTTCGCTGGAACTGGATCCGCCGCAGCCGGAGAGGATCCCAAGCCCGAGAGTAATTAAAGCGGGAATGTAAAGGCGGGAATTCATGATTTGATGGATAAAGGAAAGAATTTATTTATGACTGGGATATAATGTTGACGCTGATGGTGATGCCGTCGATAGGGACGATTTCTCTATCTTGCGCTCTCATATAGGAAACGCTGGCGCCGCCTTCCCCGGAAGAAGCGTGGGTGGCGTTCTCAAAGGTTAACTGGGGAATCCGGATGGTGCTCATGAGGGTGTTGGGTTCCGAGGATGAACCGTTGTTTCTGTTGTAGCTCAGACTCAGTTCCGCGGTGTTTCTCCCGGTTTTGGTGTAGGAATAAATGCCTGCCCCGTTCCACATGTTCATGTCTTCCCCTTGCGTCTGGATGATGAACACCCCGTTGTCACCGGTGGTCATGTCAAAAATGGCGGGAAGCGTTATGGCGGCATCCGTAATGCCTGTTACCTGCATGTTTAACACTTTGCTGCCGATGGTGGAGGGCGCCAGGCCTTCGGCATCGGAACTGCTTCCGCCGCATTGGGCCAGCGTAAGAATGCCGAGGGAGCAGCAGGCCGCGGACAAAGAGGTAAGAAAAGGACGCGTCATAAAAGGATAATAATTTTCCGATAAACTGTGATATCACACATGATTTGTCAAGATAGGAATCAGGAGGGAGGTATTTTTTACACGGGGAAAGGAAAAACCGAATTCCCTGCGCTCCAGGACTTCTTTTTCCTTCTTTCCCCTCCTGCCGTGTTGATGCTTGACTTTTCAGGGGCAGAAGCTATGTAACAAGGGGCCTGTATGTTCCCGTTTCCTCCTGTTGTCCGTTCTTTCCTGTTTTCCCTGTTTGAAAGGGCATGGCTGAGGACTGCGTTGTGCTTCTGCCTCTGTGCGACGGTATGCGCCTCCTGCTCCGTGGACAGGCACATGGAAAAAAAGGCGGGGGAATTGATGGCTAGGATGGATGCCGTTCCCGATTGGCGGCAACTGCCGCGGAAGGAAATTTCATGGCACCAGGCCCTGGCGATGATGATGGAGCGGAACATCGACTTGAAAAAATCGGAGCAGTCCCTCAAGACGACGAAACGTTCCGTCATCAATGTTTTTACCCAGATAATCCCCGGCGTCAATCTGGATTGGATGCTGACCAAGGAATTGAGCGACCTGGCCAAGGTGACGGCCAGCGATGTGGAATACAACACGAACATCCTGTTCAACATGCCGTCCCTCACCCAGATCCCGTTCGATTATTATTCCGCCAAGGCGGCTGTTTATACGGCGGAAAAGACGCTGGAGATGAAAAAAAGGGAGCTGGTGGCCAGATTGTACCAGCAGGTGCTTTCCTACCGGAATGCGCAGATCAGCTACAATAACCAGCTGAGCTCTCTGCCTTATGACGATGATGGCGTCCAGAAAAAGAAGCTGGACCTGGAACGGGAACGGAATTTGAATGAGATTTCCCAGGGTTTTGCCGTGCTGCTGGGGAATATGGACGCCCGGTGGCTGGTGAACCCTGAAACGATGCCCAGGCTGGACTGGGGCAGGTACAGGGCGGCGTCCCGCCAGTTGGATCTGCTGGTGGTGACGATGGTGGCCATGGAGCTGGAAGCTTCCCGCCTCCAGGTGTTGAATGCCAAATTGAAGTTCTTCCCGTCCGTGGATATTAATTTTTACAGCCCAACCCTGTTTTCCAGCACGGGCGGGACGTACGGCGGTTTTTTTGCGGGAGCGGGCGATATGAAGGTGAACATGAGCCTGCGGGAAGAGCTGGATACGCGCCTGACATCCTGGTTCCAGTATAAGTCGGCCAAAGAAAGCCACGAACTGCTGCAGCGCGAAGTGGTGATGGAACTGCAGCGGCGGCGCATCAAGATAGCCGCGTTGCTGGAGAGCCGCAGGAGGTTTGAGCTCTGGCAGGGGGTGCTGATGAAGGAAATTGCGTTCAAGGAGTCCAGATTATCCGTTTCCGGAGATGAATATCTGGAACAGAGGAAGGATATCAGGAAAATGTATGCTGACCTGGATAATGAGGCTTCCAAGAATGCGGAGGTGGAAGCGGCCCTCATCATGGAATATGGCTGGCTGAAATAAGGCGGGGGAGGATGAACAGGCCCTGTGTGACTGCGGGGGCTTCCTTTCTTGATGCTTTCAAGGGCTTGTGCTATGTTCCGGATATGCAAAAAGTTCGGCAGCCCGCGGGTATGGCATTGATGATTCTGGCTTTTCCGACCGCCATTTACGGGGCGTTTCCGTGGGGAATTGCCCTGGGGGCCTTTTTGTTCCTGCTGGGGGTGGTTGTTGCGGCCAGCCGTTTTTCCGCCATAGTCTGGTCATGGTGCCTGTTTTCCCTGGGGATGTATCTGGCGGCTCCTTTTATCTGGATGTGGAATCCGGACTATTTTTTCAGCCGTTCGTTTGACATTCTGTTTATAAGCGGCTGCCTGGTGGGCAGCCTGGTTCTGCTTGCAATCCGGTTTGCGGTTATTCCCGTGCTGTGGCCCAGGATTTTCCGCCACTTCGTGGAAGGAAGCCCTACGCTGGAGGATCTGGCACCCGAAAAGGGAAAGACGGTGGCTGAACTGCGGGGCGGCATAGAACGCAGACAGGTGAATTTCCTGTTCGGGCATGCAGACCGGGAACTGGTGGAAAAATGGGGAAAAATAGCCCAGGGAATAGCGGCTCTTTCCAGAAGCCGCAAACGGCTGGCAATATGGGCGGCGGGTATTTTCCTGGCCTGGCCCGCAGCCGTGTTTTTCCTTTCCGGGGGGATGGGCGGCGCGCTGGACCGGGATATTGACCGCATGTGGGGGACCCGTCCGTTCCGGGACGGCATGGTGGTTTCCAGCCCATCGGCGATGAATGCGGCGCGGCGCGTTTTCAGGGATGCCCGGGCTCTGCGCGGGCTGACGATGGAGCAGGCGCGCGCGTGGCTAAGGACGGACCGCAGGAGTGCGGCATTCAAATTGGGCAAGCCCCGTTACGATTTTGAAAAGGATGAAACCGTGCTGGTGCTTTCAGATGGGAGGGATTCCATCCGCCTGGTGGCGGTTTTCAATGATGCAGGGCAGATTACCCATTCTTGGCCTGAGGAGTATATGACTTTGATGGTCAGGGATTTGGAGAAAAATTGAATGCCGGGGTTGGAAAGGGCTCATTGCCCGGCAGGGCATCCGGTGATTGCGGAAGGCCCTGCGGCCTTCCGCTACAGCGTGCGCTTTTGCGGAGGCGTCAGGTTCAGCCTGCCTTCACTGATATGGATGCCCATGCCGCTTTCTTCAATCATGTGGATAAGCGGCAGGTAGGCCTGAAGCAGGTTTTCAAACGCGGGCAGGAGAAAAATCATGTAACCCTGAGGAACGGAAAGGCTGCCTATGGTGCCCCCCACGTGGATTCCTCCCGGCAGCGTTTCGTCATTGTAGAATTCGAAACGGGTCTGCACCGCCATGTAATTGTGCGGGTCCAGGGATTGGAAGGGTGTCAGGAACAGGGAAATCGTCTGGCGGGAATCGATGCCCGTATAGCGTTCGATGATGATTTCCATGTATCCTTCCCCGATGGTTCCGTCCGGCCGTTCCTTGCCGCCGTGCAGACGGATGCCAGCCGCCGGGTTGGTGGCGAAGATTGCCAGAGCGCCGTGCTGCTGGGGATGGATGGAGGAAGCCAGGTAGCGGTTGATGTCTTCTTCTGAGAACGAGACGGAGGCGTCCCTGTTGATGGCCTGTTTCAGGATTCTGGGGATATCCGGGGCGTTTTCCCTTTGGCGGAAGCCGGGCAGGTCGTCCGTTTGCTGCGGGCACCAGGAGGAGTAAACCAGCCAGGCAATAGCGGCCAAAATGGCTATGGTCAGCAGGAAGATGAGATTGCCTATCAGGGAGAAAGGCGTTTTTTCACGAATGGGTTTTTCCCGGGAGCCCTGATCTTCCGGATCGTAAAAATGTTCCACGATGTTTTCATGTTCCGGCAGATTGTGCAGGGATTCCCTGCCGGCGGTGCCGTTCCTGGGGGCGCCTTCGTTGTCGGAGCTGGGTGTCATGGTGCGGAGGTGGGGGAGGTTACGGAAGTCTGGGGAATTTGGAAAAATCCGGAGCGCGTTTTTCAACGAAGGCGTTTTTGCCTTCCTTCGCTTCCTCGCTCATATAATAGAGCAGGGTGGCGTTGCCGGCCAGGTCCAGCAGGCCCATCTGCCCGTCGCAGTCGGCGTTCAGGGATGCCTTCAGGCAGCGCAGGGCCAGAGGGCTGTGGCGGAGCATCTGGCGGCACCAGGAGAGCGTTTCCTCCTCCAGGTCCTCCAGGGGAACCACGGTGTTGACCAGGCCCATATCCAGCGCCTGCCGGGCGTCGTACTGCCTGCACAGGTACCAGATTTCCCGCGCTTTTTTCTGGCCCACAATACGCGCCAGGTAGGAGGAGCCGAGGCCTCCGTCAAAGGAGCCCACTTTGGGGCCTGTCTGTCCGAATTTGGCGTTGTCCGCGGCAATGGTGAGGTCGCAGACGACGTGGAGGACGTGACCTCCGCCGATGGCGTATCCGGCCACCATGGCGACGACGGGCTTGGGCATGGTGCGGATGGTGCGCTGCACGTCCAGAATGTTCAGGCGCGGCACGCCGTCTTCACCAATGTAGCCGGCATTTCCGCGCACTTTCTGGTCGCCTCCGGAGCAGAATGCGTCCGGGCCTTCCCCGGTCAGGATGACCACGCCCACCTTGGGGTCTTCATGGGCGGCGTTCAGGGCGTTGAGCATTTCATGCACGGTCAGGGGACGGAACGCATTGCGGACGTGGGGGCGGTTGATCGTGATTTTTGCGATGCTGCCGTCGTCCGTTGTTTCATACTTGATGTCCGTGTATTCCCTGGCGGTGGTCCATTGTGCGCTCATACGGATTACTTTAATAAGGCTCCCGGCAATGGGAAGCCTAAAATGCGCCGCCTTCCGGGTATGTCCGGAACCTGCGGGGGATGGGGCGGCGCTGCGGCCGCAGGCGTTTTCCCCGTTGTTTCCGGTGTTTTCCGGCAGGCTCCCCGGTGGCCGGAAGCTGGCGGCTTTTGTCATTTACGGCCTGCGCTTCTGTGCTACATTGGGAACGGTATGATACATGACCTACTGGTGAGCGGCGTGACGGTGTTTCCCGGGAGAGAGCATTTTGAGTTTGTTCCGGGAATCAATGTGGTGGTGGGAGGCAATGATTCCGGCAAAAGCCATTTGCTGAAATTATGCTATACCGTGGCCAAGTGGAGCGCTGACGGGGGGAGAAAATCCCTGCCGGAGAAATGGGCGGAGGAACAGCGGCTCAGAAAAGACCTGATGCGGGTGTTTGCGTCCCGCGGGCTGGCCGGGTTGACGGCCCGGAACCGGGGAAACGCCCATGCGCGCGTGGAGGCCTCCATGGAGGGGGACGGCGTGCCGGAGGGCATGGGGAACCTGGTGTTTGATTTCCAGGCGGGGCATGAAGAGGAGGGGCTGAGCATCCGGGAAATGCCCCGGCGTTTTCTGAACGTGCCGGTGGTGTTCCTGGCGGCGCGGGAGGTGCTGACCATTTATCCGAGTTTTGTGCAGGTGGGAAGCAGATTCCCCGAATTTCTGGACGGCGGCAGCTGGGACCTCTGCCGTTATCTGGATATGGAGGCGGAAGCGGAGCCCATCAGTACGGATGCCGGGCGCGTGGTTGCCAGGCTGGAAAAAATCATCGGGGGGAAGGTGGTGAAGCGTGACGGGCGGTTCTTTTTGCAGCGTCCCGGACAGCAGCCGATAGAAATGAGCCTGGTGGCGGAAGGATTCAAAAGGCTGGGAACGTTGAGCTACCTGATCCGGAACGGTTCCGTGAAAAAAGGTTCCGTCCTGTTTTGGGATGAACCGGAAATGAATCTGAACGCCTCCCACCTGCCCGTGCTGGTGAAAACCCTGACGGGGCTTGCCAAGACGGGGGTACAGGTTATTTTGTCCTCCCACAGCCTGTTCCTGCTGCGGGAGCTGATGATTCAGCTTTCCGAACCCCGCAATGCCATGGTGCAGAGAAAGTTTTTCGGGATGAGCGTGCCGCGGGGGGAACGTTCCGGGGTAAGGGTGTCCTGGGGGGAATCCCTGGAGGACGTGGGACCTATCGAGTCTCTTGAAGCGGAAATCGAACAGGCGGACAGGTATTTGAAGCTGAGTTATGAGTCATAAGCCGTCAAAAGCTTATTACGTGGAGGGCGTCCACCGTTTCTGGATCGATGAAGGCTACGTGGTGTGCCGCATTGAATGTTCGGATTATTATGCCCGGCAGGCGCAGAATTTCTGCGGGGGATGCAAGGAAATGGATTTTCTGCTGTATCATCCGGAACGCCGGGATCTGTGGCTGGTGGAAGTGAAGGATTACCGTTTTGACGCCCGGCCCAAGGTGGGGGAACTGGTCTGCGCCCTGAGCCGCAAGGTCCGGGATACGATGTTCCTCCTCCGGGCCGCTTCCGTGGCCGCTCCGGACGAGGAGCCGGCGGAGGGCATTTCCCTGAGGGATTTTTCCATTCAGGCCTCGGGGGCGGAAACGCTTCATCTGGCTTTTTTGCTGGAAATGGGCATGGGCGGCGTCTGGACGGACGGCGGCCTGCTGGCGAATGTCAAGAACCTGCTGGTGGGGGCCATGCGTTTTCTGGATGCGGAACTGGTTTGCGCGCCCATTACCTATCCCCGCCGCATCGGCCCTTGGCGCGTGACCTCCGCCCACGGGGAGGTGAGCAAGCGGGTGGAAATCCGCCGCGCCAGAAAATTGGCGGAAATCCAGGAGCAGAGGCGGCGGGAGCGGCTGAACGCGCAGGAAGAGGGGGCCTGGCAGGAAAAGAGCCGGGAAGATGCCGGTTCCCATGCGGCCCCGGCGGAAGAAAGGATGCCCCAGTGGAAGCGGCGTCTCCGGCAGCGCATGAACGGAGAAAGCGCGAACCATGAGGGGCGGCGCAGAAAAAGAAAGCGGGAATGAGGCCTGCGCCGGTTAAGGCCTTATTGCCGGGAAGAGCCCCGGCCCGGAACGGTGCGGGCCCGTCCTGCGGCGGCTGTATGGCATGTCTCGGAAAAAAGTTTTATTTTACAAGGACTCGCGTATCATGCCGCCCTATTCATTAACTTCTGTGTGCTAACCACATTATGTCTGACAGAATGCCACCCAGTCCTCCCCGTCCTCCCAAATTTCCCGGCTCCGGCAGGCCCGAATCCCCCAACTGGGGCGTGTGGGTCATGGTACTTCTCATTGTAGGCGTCCTTGCGTTTGGCTTTTTCACCCCTGAATCTTTCGGGTTGGGCCCCCGCAAGGAAAATCTGGAATCCTTTGAAGCCCAGTATAAAGCGGGGCGCGTGGTGCTGAACGACCCCAAGGCCCCCGTGGAAGTGGTGCTGAGCGAGAACGGTTCCGAAGGCGTTATTCACGCGCTGGTGTACAGGAAGGAAATTCAGCCGAAGGTGGAAATGACCCCCTTTGCGCTGACTTATTCCATGTCCCTTCCGGACCGCGACAAGCCTTTGCTGAATGAACTTTCCGGCTACAGGGTGGTGGAGAGCCCGTACCGGACGGAAGAGGGAAAGAATGTTTCCCTCATTCCTGAGGGAGCTCAGAAGCTTTCCGTGCCTGAATTCAACCGTCTGGCCCTGGAAGGCCGCATCGCCGGAGGAAAGGACGGCATCATCCTGGCGGAAGACGGCAACCAGAACGTGCTGGTCGGACAGATTGTCACCCGCATCTGGCCCGCGGCTACGGGAGACGCCTCCGTGGACAAACAGCGTTTTGAACGTGTGGAAGTGCCTTTTACCCTGGAGTTCCAGGGAGACCGCGTCAAGCAGCTGCTGGGGCCGGATACGAAGTTCAAGCGTGAATCCGGTTCCTGGGGCGGCATTCTGCTGAATCTGCTGCCCATCGTGCTCATTCTGGTGATTCTGTTCTTCATGTTCCGCGCGCAGAGCGGCGGGGCCCGGGGGGCCATGAGCTTCGGCAAAAGCCGGGCGCGCCTCATCTCCCCGGATAAGAACAAGGTGACGTTCAAGGATGTGGCCGGCATCAGCGAAGCCAAGGAGGAAGTGTGGGAACTGGTGGAGTTCCTGCGCAATCCGGAAAAATTCCGCGATCTGGGCGCCACCATTCCCCGCGGCGTGCTGATGGTCGGGGCGCCCGGTACGGGCAAGACTCTGCTGGCGCGTGCCATTGCCGGGGAGTCCAACGCTTCCTTCTATTCTATCAGCGGCTCGGACTTTGTGGAAATGTTCGTGGGGGTGGGTGCAAGCCGTGTCCGCGATATGTTTGAACAGGCCAAAAGGACGGCGCCCAGCCTGATTTTCATTGATGAAATTGACGCCGTGGGCCGCCAGCGCGGTTACGGCATGGGCGGCGGCAATGACGAGCGGGAACAAACGCTGAACGCCCTGCTGGTGGAGATGGACGGTTTTGAAAACAACTCCAATGTAATCGTGATTGCCGCCACCAACCGTGCGGACATCCTGGACCCAGCCCTGCTGCGTCCCGGCCGCTTCGACCGGCAGGTGGTGGTGAACCTGCCGGACGTCCGGGGGCGCGAACAGATCCTGCAGGTGCATGCCAGAAAAGTGAAGATGGCGCCCGGAGTCAGCTTTGAGCGGATTGCCCGCGGCACGTCCGGCTTTTCCGGTGCCCAGCTGGCCAACCTGGTCAATGAAGCCGCCCTGCTGACCGCCCGCAAGGGGCTGAAGGAGATTACGGAGGCCGAATTGGAAGAAGCCCGCGACAAGGTCAGCTGGGGGCGTGAACGCCGCAGCCTGGCGATTAACGAACGGGGGCGCCGCATTACCGCCGTGCATGAGGCGGGGCATGCCATCTGCCTGTTGAAAACACCGCACAGCGAGCCGCTGCACCGGGTGACCATTGTTCCCCGCGGCGGGGCCCTCGGCATGACCATGTGGCTTCCTTCCGACGACAAGATGCACCAGCTCCGGTCCGAAATGCTGGACCAGCTCGTCGTGGCGATGGGCGGGCGCTGCGCCGAACAAATCGTTTTTGGTGATGTGACCAGCGGTGCTACCGGAGACATCAAGAGCGCCACCAACCTGGCGCGGCGCATGGTGTGCGAATTCGGCATGAGCGAAAAACTGGGGCTGATTGAGTACGGAGAACACCAGGGAGAAGTTTATATTGCCCGCGACCTGGGGACGCGTTCCCGCAATTATTCCGAATCCACGGCGGAGCTGATTGACTCGGAAGTCCGCTTCCTGGTGGACAGCGCTTATGAACGCGCCATGGCCATCCTGACGGAAAACCGGGACAAGCTGGACATTCTGACGGAGGCCCTGATGGAGTTTGAAACGCTGGAAGGTTCCCAGGTCATGGATATTCTGGAATACGGGGAAATGAAAAACCCTCCCTCCAGGGTGACTCCGCCCCCCATGCCTTCCGAAGTGGAGGAACAGCCCGGGAAGGATGATTCCGGCCATACCGAGAAGAAAGAAGCTGAAGAGACCCGCGCGGACGGCGCTGAAGAACGGAAGATGGAAGGGGAACTGGAACAGGCGGAACGGGACCCCTTCTCCTACAATCCCGTTGATGAGTTCGGCAAGGACGGCGGAGAAAAGAAATAATTCAATAGAAACGAATCGAATATGGTAGCCAACGATGCGATGGAACTGGCCAGGATGTGCGCCCGCGCCGCGGATGACGCCAAGGCCGAAAATGTGCGGGTGTACGACTTGCGGGGCATGTCTTCCCTGACGGATTTCATGGTAGTGTGCACGGGGTTGTCCGTCCCCCATCTGCGAGCCGTCATCCGGGAGCTGGAAGAAGCCGTTCGGGAAAAGGCGGGAGCCCTCCCCACCTATGTGGAAGATACGCCTGTGGCATTGTGGTCCGTAGTGGACTACATTGACGTGATGGTTCACATCATGGGGCAGGAAACGCGCGAATTCTACGGTATGGACACCCTGTGGAAGGATGCCCCCGTGGTGGAATATTGACCCGTCTTTCCATGCCTGAAATTTGGGGCCGCGCCGGAATTTTTCCGGATGCGGCCCTGTAGTATTGTCTGCGATGGAATACTGGGGCGGGGACGAGCTGCGCCATCAGGCGGGTGTGTCCGAGTTTTCCGGGGAAGGGTTATCCAGGGATTTCTGAAGGCTTTCATCGAATTCCTGCCCGGTCAGGGAAGCGCAGTGGGCCACCAGGGCTTCCACTGCGTCGTCAGAGATAAAAGCTCCCTGCGCCCGCTTTACCTGGGCGGAACCCGGCGGCAAATACAGAAGGTCTCCCTTGCCCACCAGTTTTTCCGCTCCTTGCCTGTCCAGAATCACGCGGCTATCCGTACTGCTTGCCACCTGGAAGGCGATGCGCGTCGGAATATTGGCCTTGATCGTCCTCGTTACTACCTGCCTTTTGGGCGTCTGCGTCGCAGCAATGAGGTGGATGCCGGTGGCACGTGCTCCCCGGGTCAGGATGCCGATGTCCGTTTCTATATCCTGGCTCGCCGTTTGCATCAGATTCGCGAGTTCGTCAATGATGATGACGAGGTAGGGGAAGCGTTCAGGGATGGCTCTGTTTTCCTGTTCTTCCTCCTTTCTCGCGGGTACGTCCGGCGGACGTTTGTTGAAGGCATCAAAGTTGCGTACGCCTGCTTTGGCGAAGCAGTGGTAGCGGCGCTTCATCTCATTTACGCACCAGCGCAGGACGCGCGGAGCTTTCCCGGGATCCGTTACCACGGGCGCCATCAAATGGGGCAGTCTGGAGTAAAGCGGCATGTTCATCATTTTCGGATCTATCAGGATGAGCTTCAGTTCATCAGGGCGAAACTTCATGAGCATGGAAGATATGATGCTGTTCATGCACATGGACTTGCCGTTTCCGATGGCTCCGGCTACCAGCAGGTGCGGCATGACGGCCAGATCGCCGATGACAGGATGCCCGTTGTCATCTATCCCCAGAGCCAGGGGGAGCTTCTTATCTGCCGCCAGAAAGTCCGGAGATTTCAGTATGTCCTGAATAGGGGCTGTTTTATGGCGGTGCCAGTCTATACGAGAGCTTCTCAAAAGAGAACCGGCCCGGTGGATGGGCAGCTGGCAGGGTTGGTTTGCTCTCATCGACGGGAGATGATTCAAGAGTTAAAGGGTCGGGCGATGGTAGTCGCCCCGCTGGGGATTCCGGGAGCAGGGATTTTGGGACATATCGTGAATGGATTTATAGGTTCTGCCGCAGTACTTGCAGGCATAGCTGGATTTTTCAGAACCTTCGTAAAGGGAATGGAATCCTTTATTTGTTCCTTCCGGATGGCGGGGGCATTTGTTGCCGGTCAGTTCCCGGACGCTGGAATAGCGGCGTCCGCAGTATTCGCAATAATAGTCACTCATAGTTGTAATCAGTATGTATTTTATGTTTGTACCTCTTTTTGAGGATGTTTTCTATCAGAGTAGATGAAAAGCCGTGTTTCTTTGCGGGGAAAAACGAGAGGTTGGTGATGCGGGGTAGAAGGATGTGGCGCTGTTTATTTTCCGTTTTCTTCATTGAAGAACGGGGCTGCCAGATGGTTTGGTTGGGAAAATTATCTGTTCATTTAAGGATTGCCTACGATTTGACATTGAATTTCAATAATATCTTCAATTGGAATGACCATGTGAATCCCTATTCTGTCAGCCACTTTTTGGTCGCCGGAGTCATCGCTGATATCCAGGAAAATGGCTGCCTTATCCGGATTCGCATAGGATTTGCAATAGGCAAAAGCATAAAACACTCTCGTTACTTTAATTCCCTCCTTATTGACAATTTGGGCTTTTATCCGGTAGAGCTCGCTTTCATTGATGGAGTCGAGCACCTCCTGATAATATGTATTGGGATCGTCATAATTTTTGTAATCGTCATTTAATCCGAGCTCCCGGTCTTTATCGGGAAGGCGTTTCGCCCTGGTTATCGAAATAATGCTCTTCAGCGGAATTGTTGTTGAATCAATAGAATGGAATTTCCCGTATTTCCCCATTTCAATAGATTTGATAAGAATGACTTCATTCTTATTTTCAAAGTCATATCCGAACGCCGAACAGGAATGCTTGACGACGCGTTCTCCCGATTTGCAGGTCACCTCGTAAGTATATGGATTGGCTGTCAAATCCACGTAATACTGCTGATGGTTGTCAAAATCGGAAGGATCAACTTCTTTTAATGCCGCTTTCCAGTCGAAGGATTCCTGGGAAGCGTCCGTTGCTTGCAGCGCCAGTAGAGATGCGAACGCAATGAATAGAATGGTGATGTATGGTTTCATTTCAGTTAGCGTTTTCTAATGAATAAGACGGAGGGGAATTTTTTACCGGATGCGGAAAGCCAATATTTTTTATCAGAAAATTCTCCGCATAATTATTGGATGACGTCCAAATGGAAATTCCCTCTCCAGATGGTTTAATGTGGAATGAGCCTTAAGTTCATTATATCCCAATCTTTTGTTGTGCACAGGTCGAATCCTGATTGAATTATATTTATTTTGTTTTTGGAGTTTGCTTTGACTCTGCCGTCACAGACCATATCTTAATGCAGGGCAAATAACTTCAATAGGATATTTGGAGACAATGAAAAGTAAATTATCTGATCCAAATTTTTCAATGACTCCTATAGCGTACGCATTTCCTTTTTTTTTCTTTAATTCTTTTATGGTCGTCATAGCAGATATACAATCCGGGAAGATTAAAATTAAGTTCCGGAATCCTGATGGTAGCTTGATATCGGTGAGTTATTTTAGTATTGGCGGCCTTTTTAAGTAAAATAACTAATTTTACGGAATCGGACGTAATATTGATGGTTTTGTTTTCGTTGCCCCCTCCCCATAATTTAGATGTAAATTGACAGGATTGGTGCTTGTTGGGGTCAGTAAGTAATAATGATGGGATAACCGTCCAGCTTTGATGTTCATAATAGTTGAATGAATAAGCTCCTGAAGAATCTATTATGGAATGAACTGCGAATTGGGAATGTCCTAAATTAAGAAGAGATGCAGTAAATGCAATGAGTGAGATGATTATTTTTTTCATATTGCTTTTGAGGTATTGTTGATATAATAAATTTTTGGATTATTTCTTTTGGCGTTGACGGGATCGATCGCTTTGAGCCTTCCTTTTCAATCATTACGGAACAGCCAATCCTTGATGGATGCCGTTTCAATACCGTTGTTGACGAATAAAGACGGCCTCATCAATGATTTTAGTAAGCAATGGCGAAAAAGATGCTGGAAGTGATTAAAATGTGGTTTCCACTTGAATCCGCAGACAGGAGTTTCGGATGTAAGAGAACTAGTCTGATTGAAGCAGCTCGTCGGCGCTTTTTAGAAAATCATCGAGGCTGCGGAATTGCGGGAAAGAGGGATTTTTCCAGGAAATGGGAGTGATGCAGTTTTTTTGAATATATTCGTCAAGATGGCGCCCGGTGCATCTTTTCCCTCTTGTGATCAGGTTGTCCAATTCGGAATTGATGGCATCCGACATCATTATGAAATATCGGATATGACTGCGTTCTTTTACCAGCTTCTCATATTTCCCGGAGAGAGTATGCTGCCGCCTGGGGGCGTGTCGTTTGGTTGTGGTTAAGGCAATCCCCAGGGACAGGAAAAACAGGCTCCAGAAGATCCATTTGATATGTTTGGCTGTTTTCATTTTCGGCATGTTAAAAAGCGGAAATATTCGTGTTTGACGCAGGCTGCAGGGAGGGAGAAGTCAGAAGATATTCTTTTTTCCGGATGATTGCTTTTTGCATTTTTTCCAGTTTTTGAAAGTCGTTCCGTATTCCTTCTTCTAAATTGGTTTGTTTGTTTTGCAGGACGCTTATCTGTTGAGGGGAGCCGGGGGATTGATGGCTGAACATGAAGACGAGGGGAAGAGAGATGATGAGGGCCAGGCTGCCGAAGATGTATCCTCCGCGCAATTCGAGATGTTCGGCGGGAGGTTGAACCGGAAATGGAGCAGGAGCGTTTTTTTCCCCGCGGGTATGTTCGTTCAGGTTATCCAGAGTGACTTGTCCGGGTTTTGGAGTAAATGGAAAGGCCGGATTTTTGACGAGCGAGAGGGTGAGCTTGTAAACGATCAGCTGCAGCAATCCCAGAAAGATCATGGATAGAATAAAGATTGCTGCTCCATCATCTGATTGCCGGATGACGAGGAGGAACGGAATATAAGCCCACAGGAGGAGGTTGGCCGTACGCAAACTGTACTCCTCCTTCAGGGAATCATTGAATTGATTCCATTTTTTCAGAGGGGAGCGGGAAAGCTGTTTGATTATCTTTTCAGATTTATCCTTTTGTTCGGCGTAGTAGTTGGCTTCTTTGCCGTCTCGATTTCGTTCGTCGTATTGACCGTCCTTACGGACAAGCAGAGAATAGCTGGAAAATTCTTTAATCTTTTTATCGGCCAGATCGCATTGGGCCGTGTGAAAAAGGAATTGTTGTTTTTCCTGTTCGGTTAACCAGAAGTCTCCCAGGTTATGGTGAAGGTTTTGGATGATTGTTTTATTTCCTTTTTGGATTTTCCAGGATTTGAACAGATAACAAATAGGCCGGAAAATGAGGTAAACTGCAATAGCAAAAATAATGGCGCTGATAATTCTGGCTATCCAGTCTGTTTCTTGTTTGTTTGCCATAGTTGCGGTGGTGATGGTGTTGTTTATTTGTTTTTGAGTGACGTGATCAATTTCTGGATGGCGTCATAGGAGATGAAATGCCCGATGCCCAGTCCCGTTCCGGGCCAGCCCAGATGAAGCCTGATTCCATGTTTGTTTGCGGTTATTTTGCGTCCGGTTGTTCCTGTGGTCAGAGAGAATCCTCCCTTGGAAATGTTGAGCCAGAGGATTCCGGGAATAAGGGGAATACGCCGGTAAAATCTGATGAACATTGGGAAACGTAAAAGTTGATATGGAGGTTATATAGTTTTGCAATTCTTCCGCGTCAAGATTAAAGTCCCCTATTTTGGGGGATTTGAGCTTGCCGGCATATTGGGCTCTGTTATTTTGAACGATATTCTTCTATGGGCAAATCCCGTGCCAGCTTTTCCGGAAAGCGCGGAAGTATTGGAAATGAAGGGAGCCCGGACGCTGAAAGGCAAAAGATATGTTTCCGAAATGGATAAAAAATGCCCGCCCCGGCAAATTATTGATCGGAGCGGGCAGAGGCACTGTGACTCTTAATGAATTGCTTTTCAGAAAGAATGATTAATGTCCTGTTCCTGTGGAGAATATATAGGCTGCCATTTTGTCGGTGAGTTCTCTTCTCCTGTTTTCAGCAGCTTCTTTATTCCAGGAGGAAACGCAATCCGCTAGTGCCTGTACAGTTTTGTAGACACTTTGTCTATAGCATTCCTCTTTTTTATTATGCTTGTTATTGATGGACCTATTCAGATTGGATTCCAGCAGAACCAGATTGCCGAGCCTGTTTAGCTCTTCTTTCCATTCATTTTTAATTTTTTCTGGGTCTTCTTGATCTGTAAAACATTGAATATGTTCGATATCTGTTCCTTGATTGAAAAGTTGTGCAGAGGAGATTTCCGGATTCTGGAGATATTCACACAGGAGGCAAACTAAACGCTTCCATGTATTGTAGCCAGCGATTTCTTGATCGCAGGCCTTTTCGAATAAATCTCGGTATTTTTTTGTATATTCGTTCAGAACGAAAAATATATCAGCTCCGGAAGGAGAAGAGATTCGCAATAATATATCGTACAAATCTTTAATAACCATGTTAACTTGTTTTGCCCAGAACAGACTTGGCGGTATGAGTATTTTGAATAGTGTTTCTGTGAAATTTTGTAGTTGTTGAGGAATTATTCGTTCAAAGAAAAGAGCGATAATAGCATAATCATGAACAAACTTTCCATAGCGAGTTTTCCAGATAAAATGATTAAGTATTTTATACGTTTCATTTTCCTCAATTAAATTACATGAAATTGTATAACAGGCATTCAGTTTTCTGAGATCATCCAATGTGAGCAAATTTTTGTTCAGGGAAAATTTATACTTGTTAAATTCTTTATATGGATTTGTCTGAAGGGTCGTACCAAAGAGTCGTTCAAAGAAAATCTGATGTCCCATACGATATGCTTCACTATCAAGGCCGTTTTTTGCGATGAGTACACGCTGATAAGTCGATAAAAGATCATCCATACTAAATGAAGGCTTCTCCGGATGATCCCTTTTTCGATTGTCTATGGATTGATAAATTTCTGAGATTCTATTGAAAATATCATCATCATCTCCGCAGATATGTGTCCGGTAATCGTAAAAACGGATTTTGAACAAGTCAGAAGTTCCAAGATCAAGCCCTGTTGTGTTGATTGTATCAAAAATTTTTAACGTTTTTGAAAGATTCGCGTGTGTTTCGATGACGATGAATTGGATATTTTTCGTGATGAAATTTGATAATTTATTTAATGTATCTTTGGGAATGGAATCATATTCGTCTTTGTTTGAGAAGAATTCCTCAATAAGGCGGTAGAGTTCTTTTGCGTTTTGTGAATATTTATTGTGAGTTTTTTCACCCAATCTTTCTACATCTTTTACACTTTTTAAATCAGAAAAGAATTCATCCAGATCCTCTTGAGCGGAACCTCTGTTAACATGAGTATATAGGATAGTTTTGAATTTTTTATTGAAATCGTTTCCTGTCAAAACGTCCAGAACACATTGGAGAATAAGAAACGTGGTCAGACGTTGTTGTCCGTCGATGATGTCATAAGAACGTTTCTTGCCATCGGGATCTAAAAGAACAGGCGCCGAAAACTGGATCGTACCCATGAATACGGGTTCCTGTTTCTTAAAGGCATCGGATAGATTTTCTATCAGGGATCTTAATTCGCCATTTCCCCATGAATAGGGGCGTTGGTAAATGGGGACATGATAGCGGACTTCTCCGGAAAATAATTTGGAAAGGTATTCTGTTTTACAATCCAGCTTAAAGCTGTTTTTGGAGTTTTCATTTTTTAATTCCATCCAGGATTCGATCACTGGTGCAGCGTTAGCGTGTCTACAAAAATGTTCTTGTGTATCATTTCCATATTTAGCCAGAAATCGATTCTTTTCGGGCAACAAAAAGAGGTTGGCTTTGCAGATAACTACATCGTTCTCATTAATATATTTCCGATCATTCGAACAAAAATGAATTTTGCTTTCTTCGTAAGAGGAAAACGAACTCAGACATTCTCCTATGGCTATTGAGGTCTCTCCTTCTGTAATGATCAGAAGATCCCCCTTTTTTACTTTACGCCAATCTCCTTTTTTCGCATTGTCTGATGCTCCTCCAAAAAAGACGCAACCGTAATTTAAGAACAAATGAAGAATGGATTCTCCGTTGTTTCCCCAGTTAGAACCAACTTTCCATACATTTTTTTCTGAACACATTGTTTTGATCTAATGGTTTTAGTTTTTTTATGATAAATTTTCCCCAATGAAGGTCAAGTCTGCGTTCTCCCGAAACAGGGGATTTTGTTGGAATTTAATTGTGTTTTACTTTTTGATTTTTGATATTATGTTGTGGATAGGTCCTTACCTCCAGCGGGGGCTTCACCGTCATGCTTATTTCTTTCCAAAGATGCATTTTCCTTTCCATTGTTTCCGGGAACAGGAGTTTGCCTCCCGCATGGCGATAGGAGGAGAGGATGGAGGCCATTCGCTCGCCGCGTTCCCGGAGGCCGGCCTCGTCCTTGAGAAGTGAATATTTTCTAAGAGTTGTATACATAACGTGCTGCCGGAGAATTAAAGAACTGAAGTCCTGCTGCAATTCCGGTTTTTCCATGGGGAAGCCCGCCTCCAACCATAGATAGGTGAGGGTACGGAAGGGGAAGTTTCCCAGCGTATGTCTTTCCGCGGCCGCCAGGATATGGGCGATGGTCTTTTCCGGGTGGCGCGCCGGGATGGAGTGTGCGTGAAGGAGCCGGGCCAGTTCATACAAGCCGTCATCATCCTGGGGGACTTCTTCCGGTTCCCGCAGCCCATATTCCTGCGGAAGATCCGAAAAACGAGAGGAGCACAGCTTTTTTCTTTTTTGTTGTTTGATTCCGGCCAGCGCTTCTGCCAGCACATCCCAGGCATTGAGGCCAGCCCGGTTACAGGCAAGCGGATCCGCTCCCAGCCTGAGAAGCCTTTCCGCGGCATAAAAGTTTCCATAGCGGCAGGCTTCCAGAAAAGGGGTATTTCCCCTTTCGTCCATGACCTCCGGTTGAAAGAAGTTCATCAGGAATTGTTCGCTATCAAGGGAAATCAAGATCCAGGGGGAGGAGCATCTCGCCAGTTCGTGAAGCAGCGTTCTTCCATGATAGCGCGCCTGCATATCCAGGCGCAGGCCCGCTGCGGCGAGGATGCCCAGACAATCCCATCCGGCGTGCATGGCGGCGAACAAGGTGATGAGTTGCTGCTCCTCCGGGATAACGGGATAGCGGGATAACATGGCGAAGAGTCCCGAGTAAGGATGTGGAGCGTCAACCAGTTCATGAACAATGGCGGAGCGGTCCAGTTTGTCACGCTGCCAGGGATTCGCGCCCGCCTGGGTCAGGGAGGCATGGAATGTGGCCGGTTCCCCGCAACAGCACATTAACGGAGTTTGCCCATTTTTGTCCGGAAGGTTAACGTCGGCCCCATGTCTGATGAGTTCCCGGGCTATGACTAAATTCCCGGATTGACAGGCTTCCATCAGCGGAGAAGCTCCCGTATCGGGATGTTGAACGTCCAGGTTGGTATCCGGGTGTTTGCTCATCAGCATTCCCATGAATTCCCGGGCCAGTCTGCCCGGGCAGTCGCCCTCAGCCAGGATGTGCAGGAATGAGGCCCTGTACATGGATAACGCGTCGCCCTTATCAAAAGGGGCGCCGGGGATATCCCCCCCTGACGCCGGCCCGGAGCATGTAACGGACGGCTCCCCATTTTTTGGACATGGCGGCGAAGGCCAGGAGAGTCAGGCCATGATGGTATCTGCCGTGCAAGTTGGCTCCGCACCGTTCCAGGACGGATAAATACCGGATGGATGAGTTTTCCCTGCTGTGGTCAAAGATAAAGAACTCTACGGCAATTTCTCCATAGTCCATGAATTGATGTTCCCCGCCTTTTCCTGTCGTGAGAAAGATGTTCCGGGAGGATAGTTCTTCCCCGGAGGCGGTGAAAAGTTCACGAAAGATTTTTTTACGAAGCGGACTGACTTTTTTGCAGGGGAAAAACAGCTTGTGCCAATCGACAATATAGCGCCGGTTACGTTTGATTCCCGTTTTTTCCGGTTTATCCAGCGTGCAGACTTGATCAAAATGTTCTTCTATCCCCGGTTCCGGCGTTTCCCGGAAGGGGAGAAGAACAAGGCGTTTGTTTGCATCAATGGCAATCGTTCCCGGGTGGTTTTCCGCGTCCAGTTCCGCGGATAAAGCCCTGGCCGAGGCAATGATGGAATTTTTCAGATGCTCGGAAAGGGACTCCCAGGCTTGTTCCTCCGGGAGGCGTTTCCTCCTCCCGGAGTTTTTCCGAAGGGGGTGCTGCGAGTTATTGTTTTTCATCAATCGGCGTGTTTTGAGCGGCATGTTGAATTATTCCCCTAATTTGGGGGATTTTATGAAAATCAGATAGAATGTTATCATGCAAAGAGATCGCAACAGCGTTCAGGAAGAATCTCTGAGAGCGTTTTTGAGAAAAAAGCGCCTTGAGAAGGGATATTCCCAGCTCCAGCTGTCTCTGATGCTGGACAATACCAGGACGTTTGTTTCCAAATATGAGGCCGGGGAACGCTATCTTACTTTTACGGAGGTGGTGTTGATTTGCCATTTGCTGGATGCTGATCCCTGTGAAATCGCTCGCAGGCTCCATCCTTTGCTGGACAGGAACGGAGGGTGGAAAGGAACGAGGCGATGAGAGCCGTTTTATTGGGCAGGGAAAGCGCATCGTTTTCTTTTTAGCAAAAAGTGTGCCAGCCCAAAGAAGGCTGCCGTTATATTCCGGGAAGGGGGGCTGGCTTAAAAGGGAAGGATTATTTTTGACCAGACGGTGGTTTTATATTGACCGGCGTGTCCCGTTTTTGTTCCTTTATTGGTGCGGAAATGGAACCGTTTTCATATGGCACGTTATTTGCTGAAGATCTGAAAATGGGAATAAAGATGAAGATAGCCGCTTTTGATATGGAAACGTGCTGTTGTGCCGCGGCGTTCTCTATCCTCTGGAATTGCCGTTTTTTACGGGGAGAGGGGCAGGAAAAGGGCTTTATCTTTCCGGGGTGTCCGTATGAAGTTGTTTGCAGGAAGCTCCGGGTGTCTGAGAAAGCGGCCGGCATGCACCGGGATGCGGATTCAGACAGGAACGGTTTTAGGAAGAAGATGTCATGAGCAGGGAACAATCATTGATTATTGTTGGATACGGATATGCGGATTGCCTGCTTGGAGGCGCGATTGTGGCGCTGAAAGAGAAGGAGGAAGGAAGGGGGACGGAGTTGAGGTTTTCTTCCATGAACGGGCTGGCGGGAGTGTTGGCGGGAGTTCTGCTTCAGGAGAAGCGGCTCGGAGTCATTTATCTGGTAGGAATTGGCCTGGGCAGGAACAGCCGATTGCTGGCGGAAAAAATCAAGTCGCTGGGAAGGTCGGGAGTGCGTGTGGTATGGTTGAGCAACCAGGAAATGGGGGAACAGGAAAAGGCCTGTTTGTCCGGATTGCTGGAGGAAAGAATAGGCGACTGCGACCTTTACTTTACGGAGATGGCGTATCGCTTGTGCGCCCCTTGGGGAAAACAGGAGGAGTTGGCGAAATACCTGGCGAAAGCCGGGCGTCAGGAATATCCGGATTATGGCCGGATGTTGGAATTGGCCCAAACAGCCGGATTTGTCAACCGGGTAATGCGGTCGGGCGATGATCATGGCAGGAAAGTTCTGGCCCTGTATTTAAACGATTTGCTGAACCGGAGAACGGGAGGCGAGTCTGCCGCCATGCGCCGTTATATGGATTTGTTCCGGTTGTATGGGCACCGGGAGATCAAGGGAAGGAGCGGAGCTGTTCAACGATTAAAAGAGATGATTATCAAGGCCGCTCCCGTGGATGACGTACGCGTCATGATTCTTGGCGAATCCGGGACGGGCAAGGAGAGTGTGGCTGTGCACCTGCATCTTAATTCGCCCCGTTGGAATCAGACTTTCCTTTCTTTTAATTGCGCTTCGTCCAATCCCGGGTTGCTGGATGCGACTTTTCTGGGGTATCGCAAGGGTGCTTTTACGGGAGCTTCCGGAGATAAGAAGGGGGTTTTTGAGCTGGCCTGCGGCGGAACCCTGTTTCTTGATGAAATCGGGGATTTGCCTTTGGAGTCTCAAGGTGTTCTTCTGCGCATTCTTGAAGAGAAGCGCCTGCTGCCTCTGGGCGGAACCAGCGAGGTAGAGGTAAATGTGCGCTTGATTACTGCCACCAATAAGAATCTCTGGAAAATGGCGAAGGAAGGGACATTCCGTGAAGATTTGCTGTTTCGCCTTCAGGAATTTACGATTACGACCGTTCCTCTCAGGGAGATGATGGAGGATGTTGCGGAAATAGCGGATGCTTTGTGGAGAGGGAGAAAGGGCGTCCCTTTGCCTGATGGCGCGGATGAAGTGTTAATGACTTATTCCTGGCCGGGAAACGTGAGGGAGTTGTCCAATTTTTTGAAATATGCCGACGTCATGGGGCATGGAAACTGGCGGGATGTGCTGAGCCGGTATTTGGAGAATCGCGGAACAGAAGAAAAAACGGGGGGTGAGGATATTCCCGGAGTGATGCCTGTCCGGCTGGATGAGGTGGCGGCCTGGCATTGCGAGAGAGTTTATCAGCAATGCGGCAGCATCAGCCGCGCCGCTGAACTGCTGGGGATTCAGAGGGCGACGCTTCGCAGGCATTTGCTGAAGAGGGGCAGTAAGGCGGAGTAGCCGGGGAGGGAACTAATCCTGTTTCAAGAAACAGGTGTTTGCAGGATATTCTCATCCTGTCCTGACCGGATTCCAACCTTGCTTTGGAGCCTTAATCGGATTACTCTTTCAACGTTATTTATGAGTAGTTCCGGACCTGCCTCAACCCCGATGATGGATCAGTACCTTCGCATGAAGAAGGGCTTGCCGGAAGACGTGCTGCTGTTTTTCCGGCTGGGGGATTTTTACGAAATGTTTTTTGAGGACGCCAAGGAGGCCTCCGCCATTTTGGGCCTGACGCTGACCAAGCGCCACGGCATTCCCATGTGCGGGGTGCCCCACCACAGCGCGGAGGGGTATATCGGACGGCTGGTGAAGGGAGGTAAGCGGGTGGCTATTGCGGAGCAGACCACCATTCCGCAGCCTGGCAAACTGGTGGAGCGGGAACTGACCCGCGTGATTTCCGCCGGAACCCTGGCGGACATGAATTTGCTGGATTCCTCCCGCCATAATTACATTGTGGCGTTGTACAGGGACAAGAAGCGCTTCGGCCTGGCATGCGTGGACCATACCACGGGGGAATTTTCCGTGGCCCAGTTCGAACACATGGATTTGCTTCTGGACGAGCTGTCCCGCATTAATCCCTCCGAACTCCTGGTCAGCGACGAGCAGACGGACTGCTTCCCCGGAACCCACCCCACGCTTTATTACGACGGATATACTTTTCTGCCTTCCACGGCCATTCCCAATTTGCTGAACCATTTCCGGGTGCATTCCCTGGACGGTTTCGGCTGCGGGGAGATGACCGCCGCCCTGGGGGCGTCCGGCGCGGTGCTCCATTATCTGGGCTACCAGCTCCGCCGCCCCACGGACCATTTGCGCCGCATTTCCGTGCGCGCCACGGAGAACGCCGTGCTGATTGACCAGGCCAGCCAGAGGAATCTGGATCTGGTGGATTCCCGCGGCGGCGTGAAGCTTTCCCTGCTGGGAACCCTGGACAGGACAAGCACCCCCATGGGCGCGCGCAAACTCCGGGACTGGCTGCTCCACCCCCTGTGCGATCTGGAAAAGCTTTTGGCGAGGCAGGAGGTGATCGCCGTTCTGCTGCAGGAGCCCTACCTGATGAGCAAGCTGAGGGAGAGCCTGAAGAATGTGCGGGACATGGAGCGGCTGACGGGGCGCATTTCCCAGGGCGCCGGGAATGCCCGCGACCTTCAGGCGCTGGCTTCCTCCCTGTCGCGCATCCCCGCGCTCAGGGATGATTTGGAATCCCTGCCCGGCGGCGGGGAGATGCTGGAGAGCATCCGTTCCCGCATGGGCTGTTTTGATGAGCTGGTGGATTTGCTCCAGCGCGCCCTGGTGGAGGAACCGCCCGTGACCATCAAGGAGGGCGGCATCATCAGGGAAGGGTATCACGCCGGTCTGGATGAATTGCGGCTGGCTTCCCGCGACGGGAAGGAGTGGCTGGCACGGCTGCAGGAGAAGGAGCGCAAGCGCACGGGAATTGATTCCCTGAAAATTCGCTTTAATAACGTCTTCGGTTATTACATTGAAGTAACGAAGAGCCATTACGATAAAGTGCCCCCGGATTACCAGCGCAAGCAGACGCTGGTGAACGCGGAGCGCTTTATTACCCCGGAGCTCAAGCAGATGGAGAATACCATCCTGGGGGCGGACGAGCGTTCCCGCCAGGTGGAGTATGAGCAGTTCCTCCTGTTGCGTGAAGAAGTGGGCCGCCACATTGACGATATCCAGATGACGGCGGACGCCATGGCGGATCTGGATGTGCTGCTGGGGCTGGCTGAGGGCGCGCAGCAGTACCGGTACTGCCGCCCCGTTCTGGACAATTCCATGACCCTGCGCATTGTCAATGGCCGTCATCCCGTTATTGAGCAGAATGTTTCCGGCGATGTATTCGTTCCCAACGACGCCTTTCTGGAACCGGAGGAAAACCGCCTTATTCTGCTGACCGGGCCCAATATGGCGGGCAAGAGCACCTATATCCGCCAGGTGGCCCTGATTACGCTGATGGCCCAGATTGGAGCGTATGTGCCGGCGGAAGCCGCCCACATCGGTTTGGTGGACCGCATTTTCTGCCGCGTGGGAGCCAGCGACGACCTGGCGCGCGGCCAGTCCACCTTTATGGTGGAGATGAGCGAAACCTCCCTGATTCTGAATAACGCTACGGAGCGCTCCCTGATTATTCTGGATGAAATCGGGCGGGGCACGGCCACCTTTGACGGTCTTTCCATCGCCTGGGCCGTGGCGGAATACCTGCATGACGAGCTGAAGTCCCGCACCCTGTTCGCTACGCATTATCATGAGCTGACGGATTTGGCCAATTCCAGGCAGGGCGTGCAGAATTACAATGTGGCCGTGCGGGAGTGGAAGGAGGAAATCGTGTTTCTGCGCAAGATTGTGCCGGGAGCGGCGGACAAGTCCTACGGCATTCAGGTGGCCCGACTGGCCGGCATGCCTGCCGTCATTGTGGACCGCGCCAAGGCCATCCTGTCCCATCTGGAGATGAATTCCACGCGCCCCAGGAAAAAGGGGCGCTCCCGGCTGGCGGAACCGAGAGCCAAGAATACGGACATGGACGACGATATGCCTGTCGGGGAATATGCTCAGCTGGAGTTGTTCTGATATGCCTCCGCTTTCGGATACAATCGGCGGCCTGCGTTTCGCCGCCATTGATTTTGAATCCGCCGGCGCGGCCCGGGGGGAGACGGACCAGCCCGTCCAGATAGGCATAGCCGCATGTTCCCGCCTGGAGGACGAACCTGAGTTGTGGACTTCCTATATTGCGGTGGAGAAGCCGGTTTTATGGTCCGCCTCCCAGGTGCACGGCATTACTACGGAGATGCTGGCGGATGCCCCGTCTTTTCCTTCCCTGTGGCCGGAGATACGTTCCCGGCTGGGGCAGGCCGTGGTGGTGGGGCATAATCCGGCTACGGAACGGAAGTTCCTGCGGCGGTTTCCGGGCCACGGCTTCGGTCCGTGGCTGGATACGCTGGCTTTGGGCAGGATGTGCGTCCCCGGTCTGGAGGATTATTCCCTGTCTTCTTTGTGCGGTGCCCTGGGGTTGACCTGTTCCGTGGAGGCGTTGCTTCCTGCGCGCCGCTGGCATGACGCTTTGTATGATGCGCTGGCAAGCCTGCTGATTGTCCGTTTTCTGGTAAAGGAATTGAATTTGTCCGGCCAGCCTCTGGAGGTATTGGGCAAGGCGGTGAGAACATGATTTTCCCGGCAGGGGAAAGAATGCTTTTCCGGGCCGCGTATTCGGAAAAAGATGAATGCTTCTGTTTTCTCTGCCGTTTTTTTATTGCTCTCCTTTGCTTCTTCTGCCGTGTATGCGGCTCCTGCTGATGAGGCTCCGGATCCGCCCGATGTTCCCAAACTGAATACCCAGCCGTGGGTTCCGGCCCGTTACAGGGCGGTTCGGGAAAATTTGCTGGGGAAGGAATGCGGCATTCTGTTCGTGGGGGATTCCATTACGGAATGCTGGGAACGGGAAGGTGCCGCGCTGTGGAAGAGGCTGTTTCTGCCGATGAAGGCGGTCAACTTCGGAGTGAGCGGGGACAGGACGGACAGCATGCTGTGGCGTATGGAGGATACGAAACTGGCGGTCAAGACTTCCCCCCGCTATTGCGTTTTACTGGCCGGGACGAATAATATCGGCCGCTGGAAGGGGAGGCAAGCCGCAGCGCAGACGGTGAAGGGCATCCGGGAGATAGCCGTACGCCTGTTGAAGAAGTTTCCGGAGACCCGTTTGATCCTGATGGAGGTGACTCCCTACGGCACCGATCCCGGCAGCCCGTTGCGCAGGAGGCAGGAGGAGATTAACCGTTTACTGCGCAGGCTTGAGCTTCCGAGGACCACTATTTTGTCCATTAACGGTAGCCTGCTGAAGCCGGACGGGACGTTCAGGGAGGGCATGTTCAGGGATCATGTCCATTTAACGGAGAAGGGTTATCAGGCATGGGCGGACGCGTTGCTGCCGCTGTTGAACGGGGAAGGGTAAGTTTTCTCCGTTTCCTGCTGCCCGGCATGGCCTGGGGGGAGGGCGGCGGATTGCCGCCCGCATGACAAGATGTCCTAGCGTTCCATTTCCTTTTCCAGGAATTCCAGCAGGTAGGCCGGGGACAGGAGTTCCCTGGTGACGACGGGTTTTCTGCCGGGAAGATACAGGGCATTGACGGGAACGGCCGTGCGCCCCAGGTTTTTAAGTTCCTGGTCAATGGCGGGGTTCGTGCGGGTCTTGTCCGCCTTCATCATGACGATGCCATATTTTTTGAAAGCGGCCAGCACTTCATCCGTATAGGAGGCCTTGTTGACCTGGCAGGTGGAGCACCAGCGGGCCGTAAAGTCCACATAAACGGGTTTCCCTCCGTCCAGGGCGGCCTGCATGGCTTCCGGGTTCCAGGGTATCCAGATGTTTCCTTCCTCCTGGAGGGAGGGCGCTGCGGCAGCGGAGGACTCCGCCGCCCCGGGAGCGGAACCGCGGCCGAACCAGGCTGCTCCTTCCGGCGGAAGCATGTAGTACAAGCCGGCCAGCAGGAAGATTACGGAGAAGATGCCTCCCGTGATGCGGGACTTTCTGCTGCGGTACATGGGGCACCATCTGCCGTATACCCAAAAGGCCATGGAAAACAGCACCAGCCCGAAGAAGAGGAACAGGATGTCCTGAGGATGGTTTTCAGCATCAAAGAAGGCTATGTAAATCCAGAGGAAGTAGGCGGCGGTGCCGAACATCAGGAAGGACATGGCCTGCTTGAAGGATTCCATCCATGCGCCGGGTTTGGGCAGGTATCTGGTCAGGACGGGAAAGGCGCCCAGAATGATGTAGGGAAGGGACATTCCAAGCCCCATCATGGTCAGGCAGAGTACGATGCCCAGAGGCGGCTGGAGCATGGCCGCGCCGATAGCCTGGCCCAGGAACGGAGCGCTGCACGGGGTGGAGATGACCGTAGCCAGGGCACCGGACCAAAAGGAGCCGGCATAACCTTTCCGGTGCTGGAGGTCGTTGCCCATGGTCGTGGCTTTGACGCCTATTTCAAAGACGCCGAACATGCTCAGCCCCATGGCGAGCATCAGGCCCAGCAGACAGAAATTCACCCAGGGGTTTTCAAACCAGAACGCCCAGTTGACAACGCCCTCCGCGCCGCGGCCCAGCCAGAAGTCTCCGCTGAACACGCCGGGGCCGGCTGGGGCGCTCCAGTCAAACATGTTCGCTTTCAGCGCAATCAGAATGGCAGTAATGAGCCAGAAAGAAATCAGGATGCCCAGTACGAAGGTAAGGGAGTGGGCCAGGACTTTTTTCCGTTCCCCCCCTCCCAACTGGACGAATCCCATAATCTTGAGGCCGATTACCGGGAAGACACACGGCATGACATTGAGGATGATGCCGCCGATGAACATGAAGAACATGATTTCCCCCAGGCCCATCAGCGGAGGAGCGGGGATGGAAGCGGAAGATTCCGGGGCGGATTCCGTTCCGGCGGCTGTTGCCTGGGATTCCCCGGAGAAGGGGCGGTCGTCCGCGGTGATGATGATGCCTTCCCTGCCGGCGCGCAGGATGCCGGAAAGGCTGGTCAGCGGTTTCCCCTTGTCCGCGTCCGGCAGGTTGTTGGGGTAAAGGCCGTCCGTGGTGTCATTGAATTGCATGGACAGCTCATAATTGGAGTCATCCAGTTTTTTGAAGGTTTGGGGAGTGGTAGGGTTGATTTCCCCCTGATTGCAGAAAAAATAGACGGAATCCTGCGGAACGGGGCGTCCGTTTGTCCTGAGGTGCAGGGTGACGGTTTTCCCTTCCTGGGAAATCCGGGCTTTCAGCCCTTCCGCCCAGTCGGGGGCGGCAAGCCCTGCCATGTTCCCGGTCAATTCCGCCGCGTCAGGGGCTGTCTGCCCGTCTCCGCGCTTCAGTGTGACGCTGAAGTTTCTGGTTTCCGGGGCGGCGCACTGTTCCGCGCACATCTGCCACGTCATGGTGGTGGTGAACGTCGCTTCCGGGGGGGCATCCTTTTCCGGAGTTACCCGGAACGCCATTTTAGCCTTCCCGCTGTATCCGTAAAAATCCACAAGCCCTTTCCCCAGTTCCGGGATTTGCCAGAAGGGGCCTTCCACCCGGAAGCCGGGCACAGGCTGGAAGGCGCCTTCCATGGGAAGTCCCACGGTTCCCGGATTTTTGTAGTAAACGTGCCAGTGGTCCGGCAGCGCCAGCTCCGTCACGATGACGAAGGAGGCTTCTCCATAGGAGATGACAGTGGCCTTGGAGGAACCGGATGTCTGGGGCGGACCAAAGTTTCCCGCTTCCCCGAAGCTCATGCCTCCGAAGTCCTGGGCCTCCCCCGTGCTGAAACACCCGGCGATCATGCCCAGGCAGCCGACGGCTGCTTTCAAAAAGTTTCTCATAGCAAAGGCGGTTACCATAAAGAACGGGGGGATTCAATGTTTGTGTGTTGCATGGCGGGGAGCCTTGTATAAAATAAGGCCATGGTAAAAACTAAAACGACGTACGAGGGCGGCCTCCATTGTTCCATGGTTCATGAACCTTCCGGGGCCACGCTTTCCACGGATGCCCCCGTGGACAACAACGGCAAGGGTGAGTCCTTTTCCCCCACGGACCTGGTAGGAGCGGCGCTTGCCGGCTGCATGAGCACGATCATGGGTATTGTTGCCGAACGTAAGGGGATTCATCTGGAAGGCATGACGGTGGAAGTAGCCAAGCATATGAATGCGGATCCCCGCCGTATCGGCAAGCTGGAAGTCGTCATTACCGTTCCTCTTCCGTCCGATTATCCGGACAGGAAGCTGCTGGAACAGGCTGCTCTGAGCTGTCCGGTCAAGCACAGCCTGCACCCTGATATTGAAATACCCATTACCTGGAAATGGGTTGGCTAATCGCTTCCGTGTTTTCTTGAGACCGCCTGTGAAAACAGGCGGTTTTTTTTGTGATGTTAAAAATGTTGGAAAAATGAAATAATAGTTGAGTATGCTTGACTTATAGTTTTATGTTGTGCATTTTCCCGGGGATGAAAAAGTTGTTCCCTGTCTTGTTGCTGATTCCTGTGACGGTGTGCGGATTGTTGTCCGGATGCGGAGGAGGGTCGGTAAAGTCCGGAGATGACGGGAACACTTCCCTGAGCGGACAGCAGGTAAGCCTGTTTGAGGGAGGAAGCATCTTATTCCAGCTCCAGTTCAGCGGGCAGGACGTGGATGTTATCAGAATGGATACAAGAGCCGTGTACGACGGGGTTTATACGTACCGGTTCAATAGCGGGGAGAATGCCGGCGTATTGAATATTGCTCCGGCAGCCAACAGCAGCTCCGCCTGTACCATGGCGAATGTGAACATTGCCTTTGACGACGCCGGGCGGAATGCGGGCGTCATTACTTCGGGCACCATTACGGAAACCGGTCTTGATTTGGACCCTGCCATTGACGGCGTTCCCCGCTCCATGGCCGGTTGGACATGCCGCGTACACCGGAATTGATTTTCCGGGCATCAGCTGTCCAGGACAAGGGGGAAGTGCCGGCTGAGAGGATAGTCCGTAACCTGGATCAGTTCCACACCGTAAAGGCTGGCGATGGCAGGAGCTTCGGATTTGTCATAAGGCTCACAGTAATAAATGGTTTTTACGCCATGGGCACACAGCGCCTGCATGCATGAGGTACAGGGCATCGTAGTGCATGCCACCACCTTGGCTTCCCCCCTCCGGAACAGGCTGCACAGGTTGATTTCCGCATGCAGCATGTATTTCTGGCGTTCTTCCCGGCTGGCCCAGAAGGTGTCCTGAGCCTTGAATCCGGGATACAGTCCGTTGTAGGCGGTGCCGATGACGCGGTTGTCCGCATCCAGGGCGGCGGCTCCCACCTTGCGGTACGGGTCCTCCGACCGCAGGGCTGCCGCGTGCGCCAGCGTCATTACATACTGCGGGATGGGAAGGCGGGTTGACGAGGAGTTATTGTTCATGGTTGGAAGACTGGAGTTCCGCCAGGAAGCCCGACTCGTCCAGGTACAGGTTGGGCGGCAGGGAATAAGGGGTGGAGAGGGTAGCCCCGGCGATGACGTTGGAAAGAGGGGGATTCAGGTAAAAGCCGGGGAGGAGGCGCCCTCTTGTCCTGGCCCGCATGCCGAGCTGCACGGTGCCGTCATCCAGCTTGAAGACGCTTCTCTTCATGGACATGGCCAGGATAATGCCGCGGTCCGTGGCGAAGCAGGGCCTCCAGCCGATGTTGGGGAGAACCAGGTCGCCCGAGCCGCTGAAGTCATAAAACGGCGTGCGCGTATTCGGAACCAGGCTGTAGAGCCTGCGGCGCAGGAAATCGGAGCCGGCTATCTGCCTGATGCCTTCCGGCATGCTGTGGTCCCCGTCGCTGATGAGGTAAACGGGAGTGCTGGTGAGGATGGGCCACAGGACGGCGGCCACCGTTTCGTGGACTTCTTCGCGTCCTACGCTGGTGAGCAGCAGTTCCCGGGGCTGGAGGGAGTTCACCCGTTCCAGCTGCTGGGCGTTCATCCAGAAGTCGCACAGGCGGCTTTGGGAGCGGGTGCTGTCCAGCAGGGTGGTCAGCCATTTCCTGAGTTCCGGATGTTCTGCTTCCACGGTGTCGTTCATCAGGCATTCCGCTATTTCATACCCGGAGAGCCGCGCGTTTTTAGAGAAGACCAGAGGTTTGTGGGCGATGCGCTCCAGATGGTTCAGGATGGCATCCCTGCCGATGCTGGCTGCAATTTCCAGGCATGTGGAGGATAGCTCCCGCAGCGTGTTGATGACCATGCGGGGATTGACGGCATCAGGCTCAATGGGCTCTCCGATGGCGGCGGTGAAACGGTAGGGAACGCGGAGAGGCGCTTTGGAGAAGAAACGGTTGCCTGAGTAGGAGAAGATGCTGCCCCATAGTTCGTCCATGTAAATGGGCACGATGGGGCAGCGCGATTTTTTCGCCAGCATTTCCAGCCCCCGGCGCGCGGCGCACAGGGTTCCCGTGCGGGTGAGCTGGCCTTCCGGGAAGATGCAGATGACTTCTCCGGCCTTCAGGGCCTGGATGGCCTTGGACAGGGATTCCCGCGGATTACGGGAGGAAATGGGCAGGCAGTTGAAGAGTTCCAGAATCCAGCCGAGCCAGCGGATGGCTACGAATTCCTCCGCCACGATGAACCGGATGGGGCGCGGGCAAATGAGAGAAAGGAATAGCGCATCTCCGTAGGTGACATGGTTGGAGACGATAACGGCCCCGCCGTCTTCCGGAATGCGGTCCTGGTGGATGATGCGGGAGCGGTAGACAATCCTCATGATCCAGAGGCCCATCATGCGGATGAATTCACGGGGAATAAGCCGGAATGCCACAATGGTAATGACGACGCCCAGGGCGGCCAGCACCCAGAATTGGTTCTGGATGGAGAAGATGTTCCTGAGCATGAGCTGGAAGCCGACGGCCACCAGCCCCATCAGGCAGTCCATCAGGTTGCCGGCGGCGATTACGGTGCTGCGGTTGGAGGGGTCGCAATTGTCCTGAAGGTGGGCGTTTAACGGCACCAGGTACGCGGCGGCGAAAGCCCCGGTGATGCCGAACCCGATGTTGCTGGGGAGGGAGCCGGGGGCGAAGAAGGACATGAACATGCACCCGATAGTGAAGCCGATTGCGCCCAGAGGGATGAGCCCCAGTTCAATCTTTTTACGGCAGATGATGGAGGCGATGACGCCGCCTACCACCGTGCCGCCGCTGAGCCATGCCATGAGAATGGCCGCGGACATGCTGAATCCGGTGCCGTCAATGGGGTGTTCCTGGGCGATCTGGAGGGAGATGAGCATCAGGGCTCCGGCCAGGAACCAGAAGTAGGAAACACCGATTTCGCTGAGCCTCAAATCCCGCTGGCTCCAGAGATACTTGAGCTGCACGAAATGTTCGTAAAAGAGCTTCCATTCGAATTTTCTGGTCTGGTTGGCCGGATACCGCGGGAGGTAAAGGGACGCAATGGCTACGGGAACGGCGATGCAGGTGAGGATGAATGTGGGGAAAGCGGCTGCTTCCCAGCCGTCATTGGAGGAGACTTGCAGGATGTCGAACCAGGCGAAGATGCCTATCTGGGCCGCCAGCATGGACAGGATGAGGCTCATTTCCATCAGCCCTGAAGCGTAGCCCAGCTGCCGGGAGCCTACCATGTCCTTGACCACTCCCTTTTTGGCCGGACTCAGGATGGTCGCCTGGACGGAGAAGACGCAGAACCAGAAAACGGCCATTTCAATGTTTTCGTATTTATAGCACAGAAGCATGGCCCCCAGTACCAGAATCTGTAGGAAAGACATGAATTGGATGATGCGGGCCTTGCAGAAGCAGTCCGCCAGCCATCCGACGAAAGGGGAGAACAGAATATAGGGCAGAACAAAGATGCAGGCCAGAATGTACTGGAGGGAGTTGACCCAGGAATCCGGTCCGTATGCGGCGTTGGTGGAAGCCAGCCAGACGCCCAGCGGAATCAGCAGGAACTGGGCGGCTTTTTCATTGAAAGCGTTCTGGGCTTGAATGAGAATCAGGGAATAAAATCCCCTCCATTCCTTTTTTGAGGGCATTTTTTTCTTAGATGTCTGTACGTCATCCATGTGGGGCGGATTGTAGCAGATCATGGGGGGTAGGGAAGGATAATCTGTTCCCGTACAGGCGCGTTCCCGGGAAGAGGGGGAAGCGTTTTTTCCAGTTTTTTGAAGAGGGCGGGCAGGGGAGGGCCGGAGGTCGGCGCGGCATGTTCGGGAGGGAAGCGTCTCTTCCCGCTGGAGAACGGAATGGAGCTCCGGCTTCTTCCGAATAAGGCTGCGGCAGGAGTACCTGTTGGAGCGCTTGTTGATAAAGAGTGATGGTTGTTCCGTCTTTGTGCCGTTTTCCGGCTCTTCCTTTTGTTGAGTCCGTCCAGGGCTGTTCCGGCGCTGCCGATGGGTAAAAGAAATGCGGCGAGCGCGTCTGTTCGGGCGGCTTTGCCCGCGTGCGAGGACGGAAGCCGAAGATTCCTTGTCATGAAGAGGTTCGGCAAACAGGCTTTATGGTTGACATGAGGTTGCGGGACCGTAGGATGCTGGCAGAAAGCTATCACCCGAAGAGAGATTATATGAATACTTCCCCGACGATAGGCGTGCTGCTGGCCGCAGGTGCAATTCTTCTGCCTTCCTGTGAAACGGAGCGCGTGAATGAACGCCCCATCGGCATTTATCCTACGGAAAATGTCTATCCGTCCGGCGCTATGGGCGCCCAGGGCAATAGCCTGTTGAATGATATTCAGCGTGAAAATTCTCTGGACCCGATGGCCGGGCAGAATTCCGGGTTTAACCCGGATCCCGCCCGGACCAATTCCGGAACCATCAGCAATATGGTGGGCGGGGCCAACAATATCACGCCTCCGGCTCCCGTTGTTCCCAAGCCCGTCGTTCCTAATCCCGTGGGTGACTCCGCCGGTTCCGGCATTGCCGCCCCCAGGCCTGTGGAACCTCCCGCTTCTTCTTCCATCCCGGTGGCGTGGCCTACGGCGGATCCCACGGTGGTGGTCAGCCCGTATGACCGTACCAAGAAGATCAAGATTTTGAACAGGAGCACCAATAAGCCGTATCCCTCCGGGACGGTGTTGCGGGACACCAACTTCCCTAACGAGATCAAGAAGTTTCGCGTGCCCTGATGCGGCCGCCGCAACGAGATCACGCCGCGCCCCTGAACATGCCGATGTTCCGGGGCGCTGATGTATTTCCCTGTAAATCCATGAGAGAATATTCCAGAAAGCAGCTTTTTTTCTCCTCCGTCGCCATTCTCGGCCCCGGCCTTCTGGGCGGGTCCTTGGCGCTGGCTGTCAGGAAGCAGTTGCCGCATGTGCACGTGCGCTTGTGGGGCAGGAGGGAAGAACCGTTGGAATATGCCCGTTCTTCCGGAGCCGCCCATGCCGCTTCCTCCCGGATGGAAGAGGTGGTGGAGGGGGCGGATCTGGTTGTGCTGGCTACCCCGGTTGGCGTGATGCCCCGCCTTGTTTCCGACATGCTTCCTTTATTGAAACCGGGAGTACTGGTAACGGATGTGGGTTCCGTGAAGGGGGGGGTTCACCAGGCCGTGGGCTCCGTGCTGAAGAAAGCCGGCGTGGCGTTTATCGGCTCCCATCCCATGGCCGGTTCCGAAAAGCAGGGTATGGAGCATGCTTCCGGGGACCTCTTCCGGGATGCGACCTGCATCCTGACGAATGACGAGCATGTGCATGAAGATGTGCTGCTGTTGCTCCAGAGGTTCTGGGAGCGTGTGGGCTGCCACTGCATCCGGATGAAAGCGGCGGATCATGATTCTTCCGTGGCACGCATTTCCCACATACCTCATGCTTTGTCTGCCCTGTGCGTCCACAGCGCCCTGGACGGTGGGGATGTGAAGCTGCTGGGGCTGGTATCCGCCGGAGGTTTCCGCGATACCACCCGCGTTTCCATGGGGGAACCGTCCATGTGGGCTGAAATTCTGGAGGAAAATGCTCCTGCTGTTCTGGAGCGTCTGGATGAAGCCCTGTCCCAACTGGGACAAGTGAGGAATTGGCTGGCTACAGGGGATAAGGAGGCATTGCGGGAATGGCTGAAGGCCGCGGCGGAGAGCCGGGCGCAGGCATTGGGTTTGTGAAAGGGCGGGGCCGTTCTGCCATCAGATGCGCTTTTGCCGGAAGGAAAAGGAACGGTCTGTTATCAAATTGTTAACAAACGGGAATGGACGGTTCTTTGTTCCGTCCTATACTTGCCCCTATGCGTTTATCCAACATGAATACCCCCCGCCATCGCCGCCAGGGGCGCGGCCTGCACCGTGCCGCCGCCATTGGGAGCCTGCTTGTTCTCGGACAATCTGCCTATGCCGAGACAAAGGCCGCCGCCGCAGAGGAAGGCGTGCAGGAAATGCCGGAACGCGTGATGACCATCCGTTCCAGGTCCCTGCGGGCGGAAACGGTCAGTTCCGCTACTCTCACGAACATGAAGACGGAGGAAGTTCCGCAAACGGTAAACGTCATTACAAGGGACCTGATGGATTCCAAGGGGTCCGATTCCCTGGTGGAAGCGCTGCGTATGGATTCCTCCGTCAATACGGGTGGGGACATGCTTTTGTCCCGTACGGCGGACCAGTACACCATCCGCGGCTTTGCCGGCAGTGATGTTCAGATCGGCAACATGCCTCTTCCGCGAGGCATGGGGTATGGCATGGATACGTCCCTGATAGAAAATATTGAGATTGTCAAAGGCCCCATCGGTTCCATTTCCGGCGGTCAGACCAGTACGCTCGGGGCATACGGCGCCGGCGGTTCCATCAATCTGATCCTGAAGGAGCCTGATTTTCTGGAACGGACGGAGTTGACGGCTTACGCCCGCCTTTCCCATCACGGGCAGAAATACCGCGCAACGATTGACGATACCCGGTACAGGGGGGATGAAACGAATGGATTTGCCCTGCGTACGGTGGTAGCCGCCGAGTATGAACGCCCGTTCTGGCTGAGCAACGGAGCCAACGGAGGCCAGAAGTACACGGTGTCCCCCATTTTCCGCTGGCAGCATGATTCCCGCACCAAGACGGTGCTGACGACCAGTTTCCAGTATCAAAATTCTCCGACGACTATGGGCATCCCTGTGTTGGGCGGCCATTTTGTGGGGCCGTATGACGCTTGGTACGGTTCTCCGAGCGGAAGGCTTAATTCCAAATCCCTGCTGGCGATGCTGGATTTCGAACGCAAGCTGGAAAAGATATGGACGATCCGCATTGGCGGCGGTATTGGGTACAGCGATGTGGACTATAATGTCTGGGGCATTTCCTCTTCCGCTGGGAGAGGAACCAGCACGGCGGATTATTACAACCAGATGATTGCTTCCGGAAAGGCTAAATATGAAGCCGCCTGGAGCGACAAGTGGAATATCAACTGGAATTTTTATTCCAACGCACTGGCGGAATTTAAGACCGGGCAGGTGAAGCATGAAGCCCTGATGGGCGTTTCTTACACGGGGAGCAGCACTTATGGAGACGGTTCCAGCCTGGTGACAAATGCCACCGCGAACACGAATGGCTATTTTTCCCTGTACAATCCTCCTCCTTTTTTCCCTGCAGGGCGCGATTATTCCGGCGCCAATGCGACGGATACCGTGGTGCAGAGGGCGGGTTTTCTGCTGCAGGATGTCCTCAGTTATGGACAGTGGCGTTTTCTGGCCGGCGTTCGCGGTGACGCGCATTTCAGCCTGGACAATAATTATGCGTTTGCGTGGAGCCCCCGCTTCGGAATTACCCGCATGTTCGGCGAACGCGTAGCGTTGTTCGCCAACGCAGCCCGTACCTCCGCCCCCAACTTCGGGTATCTGGATGAAAACGGAAAGGAATTGACCGATTCCTGGCGTACGGACCAGATGGAATTCGGGTTCCGGGTCAGCCCGGTTGATAAGGTGTGGTTTTCCGCTTCCTGGTTTGACATCATCCAGAATAATACGCCTGTTGCCATAGACGGATATACCAACCGGTACTATTCGGACGGCTCCAAGAGGGCGGAAGGCGTGGAACTTTCCCTGAACGGGGAAATAACCAAGAATTGGAGTTCCTATCTTTCCTACACCTACACCCGTACCAAGAACCGGACCACCGGGGAAGTGTATCCCACGATTGCTCCGAATGCTCTGGCCCTCTGGCAGAAGTACCGCATTGACGGAGGGTTGCTGAACGGTACGGTGCTAGGCCTGGGCTACCGCTGCAAGGATTCCTACTACGCTACGTTCCGAGGCGCAAAAATTGCGGACAACTACACCATCCCCTCCTATAGCGTATTCGACTTTACGGTGGAAATCCCCCTGCCGGAATCCAAATGGCTGAAAGACGCCACGCTGAGGCTGGCTGTGTATAATATCTTCGATAAAAAGTACGTGCAGTCCACCCGCCATGCCGTGCAGTGCACGGTGGGAGAGCCGCGCACGTTTGAAGTAGGCCTGAAGACCACGTTTTAACCTTGCGTTTCCGCCATGAGTTCCCCCGTCATTTCCGTCAGCCATCTCAAGCGCAGTTTCAAATCCGGTTCCGGGAATATCACTGTGCTGAAAGATATCAGCCTTACCGTGAACCGGGGAGAGTTCGTCGCCGTGATGGGCGCAAGCGGCTCCGGAAAAAGTACTCTGCTGAACGTGCTGGGAGGGTTGCTGTCTCCGGATTCCGGCACGGTGACGGTGGATGGGATGGATCTCGGTTCCATGTCGGATGCCTCCCTGACGGTGTACCGGCGGGACCGTGTAGGGTTCATTTTCCAGATGTTTAACCTGGTGGGCACCTTGAACGTGGAGGAAAACATTCTGTTGCCGTCCCTGGCGGGAGGCAGGAAGGTGGTTCCCGCCGCCCTGGACGCCATGATTGAGAAGGTTGGGCTGTCTCACCGTCGGCATGCCATGCCGGATACGCTCAGCGGCGGGGAGCAGCAGCGCGTGGCGATTGCCCGTGCATTGGTCTCCGGTCCCGCTCTGGTGCTGGCGGATGAGCCTACGGGCAACCTGGATTCTGAAAATACCCGTCTTATGGGTGATTTGTTCCGGGATTTGCATCGTGCGCAAGGTTGTGCTTTTGTCCTGGTGACGCATGCGCCGGACGTAGCCATGTGGGCGGATCGTGTAATCGTGCTCAAGGACGGCAGCATTGTGGACGACAGGTCCACAGCGGAATTTGCCGGTCCTGCGGAATTGTCCTCCTTCTATGAACGTACGCTGAATGATGCCTTATGAGGTTGCTGGTCAAACTGATTTGGAGAGATTTGCTTGCCAGCCCCGGCCGGATGGCTGTCAGCGTGTTCGCCATCCTTGTCTCCGTCAGCCTCATTGTATGGATGATGGGGAGCTATGATACGCTGGTCAGGGAGTTTGATAATGATGCGGAGGCCTATATGGGGAATTATGACCTCTGCCTGGTGCCGGAGCCTCCCAAAGGGCCCCTTCCTCCCGGACAGTACCCGCAGTTCCGTGACCCGGAACTGCCCGCCCGTCTGGCCGCCTCTCCCCTTGTGGAAACGGTGAACGCCGCGTGCCAGGTGCCGCGCCTCCAAATCGGCTGCGGAAATGAGCGGGGCAGCTTTGACGAGCAGACGCGCGACCGCATGGGAATTCCTCCCCAGAGCCCCATCCTGGTGGGAAACCATGCTGTGGAGTGCCCTTATGAATTGAAGGAGGGAGTTTGGCCGGATATGGCTTTCTCCTCAGCCATGGAGGGGGTGCTGGGCAGCGGAAGCGCCAAATATTTCAGCGCGGGAGTGGGAACCGTCATGAATGTGCGCGTGGGAACGCATGTGTACGACGTCAAGATTGTGGGCATCGTCAAGCAGGCCAAGGCCACTCCCGGCGTCATCATGGGGCCGGGCGGCATGTCCGGCCCGGCTTTCTCCTCCCTTTTTGTGCCCGTGAAGGTATGCGAGAAAATTACGGGACAGCCTTTTGCCCCTAATTTGATTTACGTTCAGCTCAAGGAAGGAGTGGACAAAAAGGAATTTGCGGAAAGTTTCCGGCAGGAGCTGGTCCAGGCCGCCGCTGCGGTGGCGGATACGGATTCCATCATCCGGCGGCTTTCCAGCGACCGGTCCGTCCGTTCACAGAAGGATAGCGCGGAAATGTCCGTCTGGCTTGTCCTGTTCTCCTGCATTTTCATCATTTTTACGACGTTGAGCATCGGCGTCAGCGAACGTGCCCGCAGGCTGGCCCTGATGCGCGCTCTGGGGCTGGGGCGCATGCAAATTGCTTTGCTGATTGCAGGAGAGGGGATTTTTCTGTGCATTCCGGCATTGCTGGGAGGGCTGGCCGCCGGTTTTTTCCTGGTGTACCTGCTGGAGGAAGGTTCTGCTTCTGTCCCCGTGATGACCTGGTCCACCGTATTAACCGCCGCCGTATGCGCTGTGGGCGGGGCGTTGCTGGCTTCCATCATTCCTGCGTGGCGCGCTTCCCGCCAGTCTCCGCTGGAAGCGGCCGTTCCTTCCTCCGGATTCATCGGGAAGGTGAGCCGTGTTCCTGTGTGGTCTGTCGCGGCGGGCCTCGCATGCGTATGTCTTCAGCCTGCGGCCCTGCTGTTGCCGGGTCTGGAGGCAGAAACGCGCAAATGGATATTTTTCTGGCTGGGTTACCCGGGCCTGGTAGCCGGTGCGCTATTTCTGGCCCCCACCTTCGTGCGCGTGACGGAGTGGGCCGGGGCATGGATTACCGGATTTCTGCTGCGCGTTCCGCATTCTTTCCTGAAAATGCAGCTCAGCCGCAACCTCAGCCGTTCCGTGGGAACTGCCGTATCCATGTCTGTGGGCCTCTCTCTCTTTGTGGGGGTGCAGACATGGGGCTATTCCATGCTGGTTCCTTTTTCCCCGGATACGTCAACACCCGGAACCCTGGTTTCCTTCCTGCATACGGAGTTCAAATCTCCGGATGTTCCAGAGCTGATGGCGCGCCCCAGCCTGCGGAATTCCCGAATGTATCCCATCTACGTGGATGAACCGGATATTGCTCCGGCACAGATGAAAACCCCCGGTTTTTCCGGAATGCGCAACCGTTCCATCGTACTGGCCGGCATTCCCGTGGCGGAGATGGCCGGGGGGAGCCATCCGCTGTTCAACCCCGTGTTTGTTTCCGGAAACCCGCAGGAGGCTTATGCCATGCTGGAATCCACCCGTTCTCTCCTGATTCCGGACACGTTTGCACGGACGGTGGGGTTGAAGGTCGGGGATGACTTGATGCTGGTTAATCCGTCTTCCCGGGAACGTCGTTCCGGAAATGAACCCTCTGTTGGTATTCGCGGCCGGGGCAGGGGGGCCGCCGTACGGGGAGAACCCTGGAAGGTGGCGGGAATAATTTCCTTCCCCGGCTGGCACTGGTTGACCAAGACCAGCGGAATGCGCGTGCGCCGCGGGGGTTTTGTTGCCGCTTTGGCGATTGCCGATGAACGCTGGCTCAAAGAGGAATACGCTCATCAGGGATTCCAGTTTATCTGGGGGGATACTGCTCCGGGGATTAGCAACGTGGAACTTCAGAACGACCTGGGGGAATACGCCCTGATGAAGGTGCGGGAGCAGGAAAACGGAGGGGAAGGCGCCAAGCCTCTGGTGAAGGCCCTGACCCGGGAAAGCCTGGGGGAAAGCGTTACCAGCCGTGGGGACGATGTGATTTTTACGATGAGCAAGCTTCCCATCATCATGATGGTGATCGCCGTTCTGGCCGTACTTAACACTGTCCTGGCTTCCGTGCAGTCCCGCCGCCGGGAATTCGGATTGATGCGTGCGGTGGGCGTGCCGGGCGGCATGGTGATGCGGATGCTCTGGGCGGAAACGCTGATGGTTTCCCTGTGCGCCGTTGTCATGAGTCTTGCGCTGGGAGTCCTGGGCGCCTGGTGCTCCATCCAGATTCTGGAATACGGTTACCACTTCGGCATCGTTACTCCTCCTGTTACGATGCCCTGGGCGCATCTGGCCTGTGCTGTGCTTCTGGTGTTTGTCCTCTCCTCCCTGGCGTGTCTTCTGCCTGCGTGGCGCATGAAGCATGCGTCCGTGACGGATTTGCTTTCCGTTCGCGAGGGGTAGAAGCATTCAGGATGTTCTTTATTGCAACATAGTTGATGATTGGATAAATAAAGGCATTAATCAATGCGTTGGCGCTGGGAACAGCCGGGCTGGAATTTCCGGGAGAGGCGGGGAATATTGTTGCTTTGACTGCTTCTGTCCTGTTTTTTTGCTGCCGGAGCAACAACGCGAAAACGTGTACGGGGAAGCTTTCCCTGAATAGAAAATAAGCGCATGAAAAAGAAAATAGAAATCGCTTCCTGGCCACGAAGGTCCCATTATGAGTATTTCCGGACGTTTGACTGCCCTTCGTTTTCCATTACGTCTCCGGTCCGGGTGGATGCCCTGTACCGTTATGCGAAACAGGAGGGGATTTCCTTTTTCATTCTGTGCCTGTTTGTGCTGCTGAAGGCGTTGAACAGGGTTCCCCAGCTGCGCCAGCGGGTGGAGGAAGGGGAGGTGTGGGAGTATGAGTCCGTGAATGCCCTGGTTCCGGTGCTGGCTGCGGATGGAGAATTCACTCAGATTTTAGTGGAATACCGGATGGAGCTGCCTGATTTTCTGGAACATGCCGTTCCCCTTGTGCAGGCGGCCAAACTTGCTCCCGCCCAGGCGAATCCGTGCCACAGGGCGGATATCGCCGTATTCAGCTGCCTGCCGTGGATTCCATTCACACAGGTGGCCAGCGCCTACAGGGTGTTCCGGGATCAATACTTTCCCCTTATCCATTGGGGGAAGGTGGAGGAGGATGCTTCCGGCAGGATGGTGATGCCCGTAGCTATTCAGGCGAACCATGTGCTGGTGGACGGAGTGCATGTGGGCCGTTTTTACGGCATTCTGGAAGAATTGTGCGGAAATCAATTCAGTTAAAAGGATTTTCCTGTGCGCAGCATTATCTGCATGCAAACAGTAAGGAAACTAAGCCAGACAGCCCGGACAGTTCTGGACTGAGTGCCCCGGAGATATTTCCACCAGCTCCGGTTCCCGGTCCGTGAGGCAGAGCGCCGGGTTTCCGAGGGTGTTCCTGGGGCGGAAGCTGCATCCGCATGGCTCCTGATTCATGTTGGGAGGCAGTCCGGGAATGGTATAGAGGGGGGCGCCTTTCGCATGCAGCCCGGGAATGGATTTCATCAGGGCTCTGGTGTAGGCATGCCGGGGATGTTCCAGAAGCTCCTTCGCCGGGGCGCTTTCCACGATGCGGCCTGCATACATGACGTTGATGCGGTCCGCGTATTGGCGCACCACGCCGAGGTCATGCGTGATGAGGATGACGGAGGTGCCCATGTCCTGCTGAAGTTTTTTGATGAGATCCAGCACCTGCTTCTGGACAGTGACGTCAAGGGCGGTGGTGGGTTCATCCGCGATGAGTATTTCCGGTCTGGTAATGAGGGCCATGGCAATCATCACGCGCTGGCGCATGCCGCCGGAGAATTGGTGGGGGTATGCGTCCATGCGTTGTTCCGCATCCGGTATGCCTGCCAGGGCAAGTTGTTCCAGCGCGCGTGTCCGCGCTTCCTTTTTGCCGGCCCCTTCGTGAATGACAAGGGGTTCCGCCACCTGCTCCCCGATGGTCAGGTACGGGTTGAGGGAGGTCATGGGGTCCTGGAAGATCATGGAGATGCGTTTGCCGCGGATGGCCCGGAGTTCCTTTTCCGGGCAACGGAGCAGATCTGTGCCGTCCAGCATGGCTGAACCGCTTTCAATGCGGCCCGGAGGCATCGGAATGAGCCCCATTATGGAGTAGCAGGTGACGGATTTTCCTGATCCGGATTCACCCACGATGCCAAGCGTTTCCCCCGGGGCTACATCAAAGGACACGTTCCTTACCGCCCGGACAATGCCGGCCCTGGTGTGGAAGGAGGCGCTGAGGTTCCTGACGGAGAGCATGCGGAGGAGAAGGGATGATCAGTCGTTGCGCACGCGTGAACGGGCGGAGAAGATGACCGGAATGCCGGGAGCGGGGTAGGCTTCCCTTATTTTGTTGCGCAGGTACTGGGAATAGCTGTCCGTGAGCAGGCTTTTGTCATTGACGAAAAGAACGTAGCGCGGGACGGGAATAGTATTGTACTTGGGGTCCACCGCTGTGGTGGCGTAATATATTTTCAACCTTCTGGCAGAGCCGCTGGCGGCGCCGGGAGGATTCATCTGCTGGGCAAGCTGGATCAGGCGGTTGAGCTGGCCGGTAGTGGGCAGGTTATGGGATTCCCGGCGGATGCGCGTGATGACTTTGAAGATGATTTCCACGCCTTCCGCTTTTTTGGCGGAGGTGGCGATGAAAGGCGCATAGCTGATGAAGAAGAGTTCCCTGCGCACCTGTTCCTCCACTTCCGCCATGCGGTCCTTGCGGGAGGCATTCGGATGGAAGAGGTCGAATTTGTTGACGATGATGATACAGGGTTTTCCTTCCTCCGCAATGATGCCGGCAATGCGGCGGTCCTGCTGCGTGATGCCCGCCGCAATGTCAATGACCAGCAGGCAGATATCCGCCCGGCGGATGGCTTTCTCACTGCGCATGGCGGAGAAGACTTCTACGGAGGTGTCCCGACGGGAGCGGGGACGCATGCCGGCGGTGTCAATCAGCACGTAGGGCTGGCCGTCGTGCAGGTAGGGGATGTCAATGGCGTCACGGGTGGTGCCCGCCACATTGGAGACGATCGTGCGCCTGTCCTGGAGGATGGCGTTGACCAGAGAGGATTTGCCAGCGTTGGGGCGTCCTACTACGGCTACCTTGATGGGAAGGGGCGTTTCCTCTCCGTTTTCCGGTTTTTCCTCCAGTTCTTCTTTAAGCGGAGCCCCTTTCTGCTTGAGAAAACCGTCCAGTCGGGAGGCTAATTCGGAGAAGCCTCTGCCGTGGGCGGCAGAGAGAAAGATATGGTCGTCAAAACCCAGTCCGGCAAATTCGCCCAGATTGAGATCCTGTTTTTCATGGTCGGCTTTGTTAAGAAGGAGGATGACGGGAATGTCCGATTTACGGAGGTGGTCCGCGATGCTCTGGTCGATAGGGGTAAGGTGATCCCGGCAGTCCAGCACGAAGAGGATGAGGTCCGCCGTTTTTATGGCAATGTCCGCCTCCGCCTCCACCTGTTCCGCAAAGCCGTCGCTCAGGCGCGCGCCGATACCGCCCGTGTCCATGATTTTACAGGCGCGGTCCGTAATCCTGCAGGGGGCGGAGAGCCGGTCGCGGGTGACGCCGGGTTCATCATGCACGATGGCGATGCGCCTGCCTGCCATTCTATTGAAGATGGCGGATTTCCCGACATTGGGCCTGCCTACGATGGCGATGGTGGGGACGTGCTGCATGCACACATGCTATCCGAAGCTCCCATGCTGTGAAAGCTAATTCCACGCCAGCGGGAGGGACTTCCGCCGGGGGCTTATCCCTTGTGCGTGGCCCGTTTGTGAAGGCGCAGCGCCACGGCAACCGTGATGATGTTGGGAAGCCAGAGCAGAATATAGGGGAGCATCGTGTCGTTTTTACGGGACAAGTCCGCAAAGATCAGGGCTAAAAAGTAGAGTGAGGCGATCAGGATGCCCAGGGCAAATCCCGTGGAGGTGTCTTTTCTGCGGGTATTGATGGCCAGCGGCACGCCGATGAGGGCAAAGACAATGCAGGCCAGGGAGAAGGAGGCGCGCCTGGGCAGTTCCGTGGCGAATTCCGTAGTCTGTCTTTTATCCAGATAGCCGGGCGTGTCCAGAGCTTCCCGGATTTCCCGGTTGGTGAAGCGGTTGGCCTTGATGCGCCGGGAGCGGGATTTGTCCAGATTGATGCTCAGAGGCATTTCGTCCATGGTCACGCTTTGGGAGATGGAGTCTTTTTCCTGAGTGGTGATGAGGGGATTGATGAGGTGCAGAATGAGGATTTTTTTCTCGGGAGAGAAATCCATGGTTACGCGTTCCGAGTGCATGGCCACGGCCGGAGATTTTTCGTCCGCTTTCTGGTAAATGTGCATGCCGTGGATGACGTCGTCCACGCGTTTGTCGATGTAGATTTCCAGGTTGTCGAATTTGGTAATGGCCTGGCCTTCATTGAGAAGCCCTTTCGGGTTGATGGAAGCGGCTTTGATGAGCAGCTCGGAAATGGATTGCTTGGCACGAGGTGCGATGTCTATGTTAATCCAGTAGCAAAGGCCGGAAAGGGCAATGCCGATGGCGATGGCGGGGGCGCTCAGACGCCACAGGCTCATGCCGGACATGCGCATGGAGGTGAGTTCGTTGTCCGAGGCCAGACGGCCGTACACCAGAAGAACGGCCGTCAGGAACCCCCACGGAATGGAGAACATCAGGGAAAAGGGGATGACCTGGAAGATGAATTCCAGAACGATGCTGATGGGGGCCTTGTTCTCCACCAGGAGGGGGCGCAGTTCCTTGAACAGGTTGCCCAGAAGGAGCAGGGCGCTCAGGGCCATTACCCCCAGGGCCGTGACACCAAGCAGCTGGCGGGCAATGTATCTGTCAAGGATCTTCATGCAGTAAAACCGTGCCTGATATTGTGCCTGAAGGCTGCGGACAAGTCAATCTCGCGCACGGAACAATGCGCATCCCGTCCCGGAGGAAGGGCTTGGTGAGCGGGAAGGGGAACTTCCTTTGCTGCAAATGAAAGCGGGATAGGCATGTTGCTCAGCTTTCTTTTTGTTCCAGGCTTCCGAGCAGTTTTTCCCGCTGCGGGGGAAGCTTGCCGAAGTGGGATTTCAGAATGACGTGCGCCGGGATGCCTGGGTGGGCTATTCCATGCAGCCGGGCGAGTTCCTGTTCGAAGTGCAGGACGGCGCGGAGCGTAGGGTCATTGTTTTCCAGATAGGTGTAGGCCCTCTGCAGCAAGTCGTAAAATTCCGGGATGGGCGTGTCCGGTTCCAGCATTTGGAGAAACAGGCGCGCGAAATAGCCCGCCGCACTGAGCCGGAGGTAGTTTTTCCGGAGGGCCAGGCGCGGCGAAAGCAGATCTGCGGAGGTCAGGGTGTGCAGATCCCCTTTTTTTGCCTGCGTCCACTGCATGCGGCACTGATAGAAAATGTCCAGACGTCCGGTAAAGGGACTGCTAGGTTTTCTGGCGCTTTTTGCCGCCGTTCTGATAAGGCCTTCCTCCGTGCACCAGACGGCAATCAGGCCGTTTTCTCCCAGGGGGTAGAGCTTCAGGACCGTCGCTTCCGCGTTCATTAACGGCGTTTTTCCAGTCCGGTTTTTACCGGCTGTTCGGTGGGGACGGTCTGCCCGTAAGGGGAGGGAAGGATGCCGGCTTCCGTCATGGCGTCCGTAAAGGCCTGGATGGCGCTGGTGCCTCCGTGGATGCGGATGGCGGAAAGAAGCTGTTCCTGGGCAGCCTCCTTGTCTCCTTCCATCAGTTTGAGGATGGCCTGGGTGCAGTAGTAGTACGGCGTATCATCCATCGGGCCGTACAGCTTTTCCAATTCCGCGGCAAGAGGCTGGTTATCCAGTTTGCGGGCGCAGATATAACGCTTGAATTGCAGCAGGGGCGTCATGCCGGGATTGTCCTTGAAGGGGAGAAGGAGTTCCGTGAAAGCTTTCAGAGCCCTGGAATAGTCGTGATTGACGTAATGCGCTTCCGCCAGGTTGAACTGGATGGTGAGGTTGGAGGGATCCAGTTTCTGGGCTTTTTCAAAATTTTCCAGGGCCTTTTCGATATTGCGGATTTCAATGTAGCATGCGCCGCGGAGGTTGTATAAGCCCGGATTCCCGGCATAAAGTTTTTCCAGCTCCATGAGGGAAAAAAGACATTCCATGATTCTTTTCTGGGCAAAGAGCTGTTCCGCTTTGCGGAATTGGGCTATATAGCTTTTTCTGGTTGTTTCCGGCAGGTTGTTGAATTCCTGAATCCAGGCAGGGGTGGAGGAGTCCGGCAGGGATTGTCGCGCGGAGACGGGAAGAAGGGCGAGCGCAAGGGCTGCCAGCAGAAAGGTGCGTGTTTTCATAAACAGATCAGGAGTTCAGGTGGGTAATGATTTTTTGTAGCGCGGCTTCCGCCGTGAGTCCATATTTTTTTCTGAGGATGGATTCCGAACCATGCTCAATGAATTGGTCCGGCCAAGCGATGGCTTCCACGGGCGTTTTGACATCTCCGGTTTCCAGGGATTCGAGAACGGCTGAGTTGAAGCCGCCGCTGATGGAGTGGTCTTCAAAGGTGCAGACCACCCGGCTGCGTGCTGCGTGACGGCGGATGCATTCATCATCCAGAGGTTTGATGAAACGGGCATTGATCAGGGTGACGGTGTAGCCGCGGGCTTCCAGCAGCGAGGCGGTTTCCCGGGCGATGCCGATCATGGTGCCCAGGGAAACGAGGGTTACATCCCGTCCCGTCTGAAGTACTTCCGCCTTGCCGATGGGGAGGATTTCCGCCTTGGCGGGGACAGGGGTTCCGGCTCCGCATCCCCTGGGGTAGCGGATAACGGTGGGGCCGTTCTGGTAATGGTTCATGGTTCGGAGCATGTGGACGAATTCGGCTTCATCCTTGGGCTGCATGAAGACAATGTTCGGGATACTGCGAATCATGGCAATGTCAAACAGCCCGTGGTGTGTGGGGCCGTCGTCCGGGGAAAGCCCGGCGCGGTCCATGCAGAAACGCACGGGCAGTTTTTGCAGCGCGGCGTCATGTTGAATCATGTCAATACAGCGCTGCATGAAAGTGGAGTAAATGGCGATGTAGGGTTTCATGCCCTCCGCCGCCAGCCCGCAGGCGAAGAGGGCGCCGTGCTCTTCCGCGATCCCTACGTCGAAATAGCGTTTGGGGAAGGCTTCCTTGAATAAGTCCAGCTTGGTGCCGCTGGCCATGGCGGCCGTGATGGCTGTGATGGATTCATCCTCGCGCGCCAGTTCCACCAGCGTGGAGCCGAAGATATGGGAGAATGTGGGGGTGGGGGCGGCCTGCGTTTCCCCGTCCCTCACGCAATAGGATCCCAGGCCGTGGAATTTGGTGGGGTTGTCCAGAGCGGGCTGGTAGCCCTTGCCCTTCTGGGTGACCACATGCAGAATAACGGGTTCGTTGAGGTCCTTGATGTAGGCAAGGGTGCGTATCAGGGTGGGAATGTCGTGTCCGTCCAGGGGACCGAAATAGCGCAACCCGAATTTGTTGAACAGCAGGGACGGGAAGATAAGGTTTTTGGTGGTGCCTTCCAGCTTGAAAGCAAAGTCTCTGGCCTGCGTGCCGCCCAGCTTTTCAATGAAGGAGGCCGTTTTATCCCTTAACCAGGAAAACGTTTCCGATGTTTGCAGGGAGTTGAAGTATTTTGCCAGCGCTCCTACGTTTTTGTCGATGGCCCATTCGTTGTCATTCAGAATGGTGATGTACCGTTTGGTAGTCTGGCTGATATTGTTCAGAGCTTCCAGAGTAGTGCCGCAGGTGAATGCCGCATCCCCGGCTACGGCCACCACATGGTAGTCTTCCCCTTTCAGGTCCCTGGCCGCGCACATGCCCAGGGCGGCGGAAAGCGCCGTGCCCGCATGCCCCGCTCCGTAGGAGTCATGAGGGGATTCGGACATTTTGGCAAATCCGGAAAGCCCTCCGTGCTGGCGGATGGTGTGGATCAGGGGAGCGCGCCCCGTCAGCATTTTATGGACATAGGCCTGGTGGGAGACATCAAAGATGATTTTATCCCGCGGCGTTTCAAAGACGCGGTGAAGGGCAATGCTCAGTTCTACCACGCCCAGGTTGGGTCCCAGGTGGCCTCCGGTGAGGGAAAGGGAGTGAATGAGGGTATTCCGGATTTCTTCCGCAAGCCTGGGCAGTTCCGGCTCAGGGATTTTCATCAGGTCTGCGTGGCTGCGGATGCTTGCCAGCAGTTCCGGAAGTTCAGGTGAGGGAGAATTCATTGCTGTCTGGTTCATCAGTATCCGTTTTATCCTGAACGGTTTCCGGGTTGCTGAGAGTTTGAATGCGCAGTTCCGCATCATGCAGGATGCTGCGGCAGTGACGGATGAGCTTATTGCCTTCTTCCACCAGGGCTATCATGTCTTCCAGCTCGGTGACGGGTGCTTCCGTCAGGCGTATGATTTCTTCCAGGCGTGCTACGGATTCTTCAAATCCGGGAGCGTTTTTCCGTTGTTTGGCCATATGGGGGATTAAGGTTGAGGGGCGGTTTCCTGAAGGTCTTTGTAAAGAATCATTTCCGCTCCCTGGATGAATTGGCGGGAATCGGGCGTTCCGAAGCGCTGCGCCAGGGGAGCAAGCGCCTGACTGTGGTCAAAGAGGTACACGGGATTTTTATCCTTGGTCTGGAACAGAACCGTGCCTTCCAGTACGAGGGGAGTGAATTCTCCGTAGGAGGAGGCAATGGTGCGGAGGTTCATTTTTGATGTGGACGAGGGGGTCACCAGGATGCTGCCCACCTTGCCGCCGTGGAATTTCAGAATGCGCTCCAGCACCATGAATTGTTCCACCATTTTGGGGATGCCGATGGCTTTTCTGTCTGCATACCAGCCGACGGCGGCCGGCTGGTCCGTGAGAATGAAATCCTTTTCCGCCGTCTGGGAGCGAAGATCCCGGTTAAGGCCCTGGGGATAGTAGGGAGGCCATGCCGGAATACCGCGGCTGGCCGTCAGGATGCCCACCCGCACAATGTGCGGAAGGTTGAGCAGAAGCGGAAGGGAAGTGATGAGCAGGGAGATCAGCAGGACGCCTCCCCGAAGGATGGAGATTAGCTCTTTGTTGGAATGCCTGGCTATCAGGTTGAGAACAAATGCCGTGCCATAGGCCGTGAAAAAGGGAGCGAAGAGGATTTGAATCTGCCCTAAGGAAATGCCGGTTTTATTGGAGGTATAAATGGCCATGCCGATGACGGCAGGAACCCACATGGCAAAAATGCCCCATTTGGACTGGTTGACTTCCGGACGTTTGAATTTATGCAGAAGGGCCAGCAGAAATACCATGGCCAGGGGAAGATTGCCGAGGTTTTCATAGAGAAGGTCACCCTGCGTCAGAATGTTGTTGATGACGGAAGTGACTACTTTTTGGGCAGCGATGGGAATGCTTCCGGAAACCAGAGAGTTCATCGCTATTTCTTCATTGCCGGTCAGCCCCGTGAAGATGGTGTAATAAGCCGTTCCGAAGAAGCCTCCGCTGAGGGAGCGGTTGATGTAAATGGGGTAGGCCAGGAAAAGAAGGAGAGTGATAAGGCCCGGAATGCAGTACAGGCCGTGCGGTTTGAACCGGATGCCTGCAAAAATCAGAAAACCGGCCATGGGCCACAGCCCGATCCATCCGGTAAGGCAGACGCATGAAAAACAGATGGAGCTGCCAATGAGAGGCCACAGGAATGCGCGGTTTTCCTCCTTGTTTTGCAGAGCCGTGTACAAAAAGTGAATGCCCCAGGCAAAGAAGAAGAGCATCATCATCTGCGGGAGGCCGCTGGTAGCGTATTGCAGGAAAAGATTGCTGAGTATCATCGTCAGGCAGGTGAAGCAGGCGATGGTGACGTCAAACATCCGGAGAAGGATGTAATAGCAGCTCAGGACGGACAGGATGAAAAACATGCAGGAAATGCCCGCCACAATTCGGTCAGGCAGGTAAATCATGGATGGGCCCGTCATGCTCCACAGGTCAAATTTGTGGACGCCGGCCATCCTGAAGACAGCTGCTTCCGTCAGAATGTTCAGCGGAGCGTTGCGTGTGTCCCGGAGGGCATAGGGATTGAATTTTTCCGGATCGACGAGGGTTTCGCCTTGTCCGGCCCGGATGGCTTCCTGTTCATGTATCTGGGCGTCTGAAAGAAAAGGGTTGAGGCCGGCGCGTGTGCTTCCGGAGACCATCTGGATGGGCCTCAGCCAGTTGGTGGTCATCCCCTGCCCTCTGGCTACGTTGCGGGCGATTTGGGCGTGGTCCATGGCGGCATCAGTGCCCAGCCCGTTAAAGTTAAAAAGGTACTGCACCCCCGTGATTGCCAGCAGCAGGATAAGGATAATGATAAAAGGGGTGCGGGATGCCGAGGAGGGCTCATTCATGAATGGAGGATATCTTGTAGTTTGCGTTGAAGAGTGCGCCGGCTGATGCCCAGCAGGTGGGCTGCTGCCGTTTTATTGCCGTTTGACTGGGCCAGCGCTTGTTGGATGGCATTCCGTTCCAGCAAGGATAAATTCAAAACCCTGGCCGGGACAAGCCCATTCTGCGTGTTGGGCGCATTGTCCTCCGGCCGTTCCTGTGGAGCGGCTTCCGGAGAAGTATCCTGCAGTTGCGGGGGAAGATGATGGAGGCCTATGCTGGCGGAATTACTCATGACGACGCCATGTTCCATGGCCGTGCGGAGTTCACGAACGTTTCCCGGCCACTGGTAATTCCGGACGGCTTCAAGGGCGTCCCGGGAGAGGGGCTTGAATTCCTTGTTGTTTTCCCTGGCGAATTCCTTCAGAAAGGCGGTGGCAAGCAGGGGGATGTCTTCACGGCGTTCCCGGAGGGGGGGCATCTGAATATGCACCACATTGAGGCGGAAGTAGAGGTCTTCCCGGAATTTCCCTTCCTGCACAAGCTTTTTCAATGATTTGTTGGTGGCCGCGATAACGCGCACATTGACGGGAATGGATGCATTGGACCCTACGCGTTCAATGGTCCGTTCAGACAGCACCCGCAGCAGCCGGACTTGCGTTCCGGCGTCTATTTCCCCGATTTCATCCAGAAAGATGGTGCCGCCGTCCGCCTGCTCAAAGCGGCCGATGCGGCGTTGTCCGGCTCCGGTGAAGGAGCCCTTTTCATGGCCGAACAGCTCGCTTTCCAATAATTGGGGGGAAAGGGCCGCGCAGTTGACGGCCACGAATTTATTTTCCGGCCTTCCGGAGAGGGAATGGATGGCCTGGGCTACGAGTTCTTTTCCGGTGCCGCTTTCCCCCTCAATCAGCACAGTCGTTTTGCTGGGGGCCACCTGACGAATAATGGAGAATACGTGTTCCATGGCGGCGGACCTGCCCAGCAGTTTTTGCAGTCCGGAGTCCGCCTGGATGCGGGTGGTGAGTTCCTGGTTGGCCGTTTCCAGGTTCCGGGTATGGAGTGCCCGTTTAAGCACCAGCTCCACGGCATCCAGATTCAGGGGTTTGGTGACGAAGTCGTACGCTCCCTCTTTCATAGCTGCTACGGCGGCATCCACGGAGCCGTAGGCAGTCATCATGATGCTTTGCGGAGGGTGGGGCAGGGAGGCAGCGGCTTTCAGCACGTCCATGCCGCTTTCCCCACCCAGTCTCAGATCCGTCAGAACCAGGTCCGGAGATTCTTCCTGCAGAAGTGCGGAAGCCTGGGAGAGATTGGCGGCGGTGTACACTTCATAATCATCCTGAAAACCCATGCGCAGAGCGTCGCGCGTGGGTTTTTCATCATCTACAATCAGCAAAACAGGCATCTTCATGAGGGAATGGAGGATGGCAGGAGCCTGATGGTGCGTTCCACGCGCGGCAGGAAGACCGTGATGGTGGTTCCCTGACCCGGCTGGCTGGCCAGCGTGATGGACCCGCCGTGCTCCTTCACGATGCGGCGAACGATAAGCAGCCCCAGTCCGGAGCCGGTGGACTTGGTGGTCAGGAAAGGTTCATAAATGCTGCCCATGACCTCCGGTGAAATGCCGCAGCCGGTATCCGCCACAGTAATGAATACGCTGTCATCTGTATAACCGCTTTTGAGCAGAATGGTGCCTCCCTCCGGAGGGATGGACTGGTAGGCATTCTTGATCAGGTTGTAAAAGACCTGTTTGATTTGGACGGGGTCCAGGCTGAGGATGGGAAGATTGGGCTGGAGGTCTGTGTTGATTTGGATGCCGCGCTGCTGGATTTCCGGTTCCAGCAGTTTCAGCACTTCCATGAGGATGGTTTCAATGTTGTAGGGTTCCCGGATGGGCCTGGTGGGGCGGATGGCCTGGAGGAATTGCTTCAGGATAACGTCCAGCCGCGTGGTTTCGCTCTCCGCTGTTTTCAGCAATTCCTCCATTTCTGTCCGGTACTTTGGAGGCAGCTGTTTTGCCTTCCTGGCCAGGAGCTGGAGATGAAGGCCTATGGAATTGAGGGGGTTGCCTATTTCATGAGCCACTCCTGCGGCCAGCAGTGTCAAGGCATTCAGACGTTCTGCCTCAATGTTTTCCGCGTTTTTTTTATGTCGGGGCGTTTCATCCCGTATCAGGACCAGGTGGCCCTGGTTTTTGCTGCCGATGGGGGAAATGAAGATGTTCAGGAATCTGTGTTCCGGGTAAAAGATTTCCGTGTCCCGGGAGACGGCGGTCTGGCTCTGCTGGATCGTGTCCCATGAGCAGTCCCTGCCCAGGAAAATACAGAAGTCATCCGGGGTTATTTGCCCACGTTCCTTGTCAAAGAGTTTAAGGGCAGCCTTGTTGACGAACAGAATTTTTCCCTTGTTATCCAGCAGGATCAGACCTTCCTGAATGGCTTCAAATACCTGCTGGAAAAAACCCTGCTGTTCCGCCAGCTTGACAAAAAAGCGCTGGAGGTCTTCCTCCTTGATGTGGTCAATGCGGCCGATCAGCTTGTCAATGGTGTCTTTTTTCATGGCGGCGGGTCCGTTGCCGTGCGGCTTGCTCTTATATATAAAGAGCGGCATGTCACAAATCAAGCTGATGTGACATATTGTCGCGCATTTGCGGCTGGACATGATTCCGGGGGAGAGGGCAGGATGACGGCATGCCTGAAGATTTTCCCTGCATTCCCTTTGTCAGAACGCGCCAGGTAGCTTTTCATGATACGGATGCTTCCGGGGTGGCCCACTTCTCCCGGCTGCTTTGTTTGGTGGAAGAAGTGGAGCACGAGTACCTGCGTTCCCGGGGGGTGGATGTTCTTTCCCCAGACTGCGGATGGCCCCGCGTGCATGTGGAGGCGGATTACTCCAGCTCTGCGGGGCTGGGAGATTGGCTGAGCATAGAATTAAGCCTGGGAACGGTGGGAACCAGTTCTCTGGAATGGAAATTTGCTGTATTTCATTCCGAGCGTCCGGTGATGAAGGGAAGATATGTAGTCGTCCGTGTGGGGAAGGGCGGCAACCCTCAGGCAATTTCGGAATTGGAGAGGGAATGCCTGATTTCGGGCTTTTCAAAAGGAGGGGATGCCTGTAAATAAAGCCTATGTCTTCTAAAAAGCCTGTCGTTCTTGTTATTCGCGACGGCTGGGGCCGCAATCCGTTGGGGCCTGATGTCGCGAAAGAGTACGGTGACGCCACTGTTCTGGCTGATACCCCTTTTACTGATTACCTCCTTGCCAACTATCCCCACAGCCTGCTGGGCGCTTCCGGGGAGGACGTGGGCCTTCCGGACGGCCAGATGGGCAATTCCGAAGTAGGGCACTTGAACCTGGGCGCGGGCCGCGTTGTCTTTCAGGACCTCTGCCGGGTGGATAATGCCATCAAAGATGGTTCCATGGGGGAAAACGCCGTGCTGAAAACCGCTTTTTCCCAGGCCGCTTCTTCCCGTCTGCACCTGTTTGGCCTGGTGAGTGACGGCGGCGTGCACAGCCATATCAACCATTTGATCGGCATCGTCAAATATGCTTATGAAGCGGGTGTCCGCGATATCTGCATCCATGCCATTACGGATGGCCGTGACTGCTCGCCAACCAGCGGAGCCGGCTTTATTCGCCAGCTGGAGGAAGCCGTCAGGCCGTACGGCGCCAAAATTGCCACGGTTGTCGGCCGTTTCTATGCGATGGACCGAGACAAGCGCTGGGACCGCAACAAGCTGGCATGGGATGCCATCGTTCTGGGGCGCGGCGAACAGTGCTCCTGCTCCCCTGCCGAATATGTGGAGCAGTGTTATGCGAAGGGGGAGACGGATGAGTTCCTGAAGCCCGGCATTTTTGCCTATGGCAACGAGCAGCGCGTGAGGGACAACGATGTGGTGTTCTTCTTCAATTTCCGTGCGGACCGCGCCCGGCAGATGAGCGACGCTTTCCTTTATCCCGAATTTGACGGCTTTGACCGTGAAGTAACGCCCAAAGTGCACTATGTGACGTTGACGGAATACGATGCCAAGTATCCCTCTCCCATTGTTTTTGAACAGGAACAGCTGAACAATATTTTCGGGCAGATTGTGTCGGAAGCCGGGAAAACCCAGCTCCGCATAGCGGAAACGGAAAAGTACGCCCACGTTACTTTCTTCTTTAACGGAGGTGTGGAGACCCAGTTCCCCGGAGAAGACCGCATTCTTGTTCCTTCCCCCCGGGAAGTGGCTACTTATGACCTGAAGCCCCAGATGAGCGCGGCGGAAGTGGCGGATAAGTTTGTGGACGCTGTGGACAAGTATGATGTGGTCATCATGAATTTCGCCAATGGGGACATGGTTGGCCATACCGGATTTGTGGAAGCCGGCATCGCCGCCTGCGAAGCAGTGGACAGCGCCTTGGAAAAATGTGTGAAGAAGGTGTTGGAACTTGGCGGCAAGCTGCTTATTACGGCGGATCACGGCAATGCCGAACACATGCGCAATGAGGATGGTTCTCCGAATACAGCCCACACGACCAACCTTGTGGATCTCATTTACGTGGCGGACGACAAGGACCAGGTAACTCTCTCCGATGGCATTCTGGCAGATGTCGCTCCCACGCTGCTGAGCCTGATGGGGTTGAAACAGCCTGCCGAAATGTCCGGACATTCCCTGGTGACCCCCGGGAAATAGCGGCTTGCTGAGTTCATTGATGAAATCCGTTTCCGGATGCGTTCCGGAAACGGATTTTTTTATGTCATGCTTTCCGGACAGGGCAAGATGGGAAAGCAGGCGGGTTAACAATAAATAGTAGACCGGCTGCCGTTTTTATGAAAAAATTTTTCGTGAATTCTGATGGGAAGCTTGTTTTTCGTGCCTCTCCGGCACTTCATGCATTTTTTTCTGCGGTAACATGCCGGACATGAAGAAATGGTTTTTTTGCCTGTGAAGAAGATTTTTTGTTTCATCCTCCATAGGTGGAGAACTGCTGGACGGGGAGGAAAAGAGATCCCGGGAGCCCGAAATGGAGTTTTGAAAGGAGCGGGGAAAATGGAACGGATAAAATATTTAGGAAAAGATGAATAAAAGACTTGTCATGATATAAAATCACGTTATATTGGCCGTCCCCAAACGTGCCGAAAGGCACAAGAAATACGTTTTCTATCGGGTTTGCCTCCGGAAAAAAGGCGCGCTTCCTGCTTATAAAAGGAATGTTCGCCTTGAATATCGGATCAGACCGACGAACCACAACCAAAGCAGGAAAACATGCCGACCATTAATCAGCTCGTCCGCAAGGGACGTATTACTCCGGAAGAGAAGTCCAAATCACGCGCTCTTCATAGCTGCCCGCAACGCCGCGGTGTTTGTCTCCAGGTGATGACCCGTACGCCCAAAAAGCCGAACTCGGCTCTTCGTAAAGTGGCTAAAGTCCGTCTTACCAATGGTGAAGAAGTGATCGCCTACATTGGCGGCGAAGGTCATAACCTTCAGGAACACTCCATCGTGCTTGTTCGCGGCGGTCGTGTGAAGGACTTGCCGGGTGTTCGTTACCATATCGTCCGCGGCGCTCTTGACTGCCTCGGTGTCGACAAGCGCCGCCAGGGCCGCTCCAAGTATGGCGCCAAGCGTCCGAAGGCTGCTGCCAAGTAAACCAAACATCTTACCTACTATATATTATGGCTCGCCGTAAACGCGTTTATAGAAAAATCGAACGTCGTGACCCTCGTTACGACAGCGCTCTTGTTGGCAAACTGATCAGCAAGGTTATGCTGGATGGCAAGCGCTCCCTTGCGGAACGCATTGTTTATGCCGCTATTGACATGGCTAACGAAGGCACGGACAGCATTGATCCTCTGGAAGTAATCACCCGCGCTATTGAAAATGCCAAACCCCGTGTGGAAGTAAAGAGCCGCCGCGTCGGTGGCGCTACTTACCAGGTTCCGCTTGAAGTGGATCCGGCCCGTTCCGAATCCCTGGCCATGCGCTGGATTGTGAACTACGCCCGCAACCGCAAGGGTGTGCCGATGCACAAGGCTCTCGCCAACGAAATCAAGGAAGCCGCCAACAATCAGGGTTCTTCCGTTCGCAAGCGCGACGACGTTCATAAAATGGCTCAGGCCAACCGAGCCTTTGCCCATTTCCGCTGGTAATTCCTTCTGCGACTGTCAGCCGAATCATTCACTTTCGATCACTACAGATACTTTCCAGACACTATGTCCGATCACGTAAATAATCCCAATCGCAAGGCTCCCCTTGAGCGTTACCGCAATATCGGTATTTCCGCTCACATTGACGCCGGCAAAACCACGTTGTCCGAGCGTATTCTTTTCTACACCGGCATGATTCACAAGATTGGTGAAACCCACGACGGTTCCACCACGACCGACTGGATGGAGCAGGAACGCGAACGCGGTATCACCATTACCTCCGCTGCTGTCACCACCAACTGGAAGCAGGTGAAGAATGAAGGTATCAGCAAAGTGTTCGAAGGCGAAAATTTCCAGCTGAACATCATCGACACTCCCGGACACGTTGACTTCACCGCTGAAGTGGAACGTTCCCTTCGTGTGCTTGACGGCGCCATCGTGGTGTTCTGCGGCGTGGCAGGCGTGCAGCCCCAGACGGAAACCGTGTGGCGCCAGGCCACCAAGTACAGCGTGCCCCGCATGTGCTTTGTCAACAAGATGGACCGTACCGGCGCCAACTTCAACAACGTGCTGGACGATATCCACAACAAGCTGGGCGCGAATGCCGCTGCCATTCTGATCCCCATCGGCGCTGAAGACCAGCTCCGCGGCCAGATTGACGTGGTGAACCAGAAGGCCGTTATTTACGCCGACAACGACCGCTTGGGCTCCACCTACACGATTGAGGATATTCCCGCCGAACTCAAGGAAGAAGCCGAACTGGCCTACCATGAACTCGTGAGCCGTGTAGCTGACGTGGACGATGAGCTTGCTGAAAAGGTGCTCATGGAAGAACCCTTCACGCCCAAAGAGCTTAAGGAAGCTATCCGCCGCGCCACCATCGCCAACAAATTTGTGCCTGTTGCCGGTGGCTCCGCTTTCAAGAACAAAGGCGTTCAGTTCCTGCTTGACGCCGTGGTGGATTACCTCCCCTCCCCGGTAGAAACCGTTCCCGCCCACGCGGAAAGCACGCTGGATCCGGAAAAGACCTTCGAAATCACCGCTACGGACGATGCCAAGCCCATGGTGCTGGCGTTCAAGCTCTGGGCTGACAAATTCGTCGGCAAGCTGGTGTTCATCCGCGTGTACTCCGGTGTTCTCAAGAAGGGTGACACCGTGTACAATCCCCGCACCCGCAAGACGGAACGCGTGGGCCGCATCATTCAGATTCAGGCTGACCAGCATACGGATATTGATGCCGTGTACTCCGGTGACATTGCCGCCATCGTGGGGCTGCGCAACGTGACCACGGGCGACACCATCACCAGCCCGGACAATGATATCTGCCTGGAACCCCCCACCTTCCCGGAAACCGTTATTTCCATGGCGGTAGAGCCCAAGACCAAGGCTGACCAGGAAAAAATGTCCAATGCTCTGGGCCGTCTGTCTGAAGAAGACCCGACTTTCCGGGTGAAGACTGATGAAGAAACCGGCCAGACCCTGATTTCCGGCATGGGTGAGCTTCACCTGGAAATCATTATTGACCGCCTGATGCGCGAATTCAAGGTGGAAGCCGACATCGGCAAGCCCCAGATTGCCTATCGCGAAACCATTACTGCCCCTGCCCATGGCGACGGCAAACTGGTCAAGCAGTCCGGCGGCCGCGGCCAGTACGGCCACGTGGTCATCGATGTGAAGCCGAACGAACGCGGCAAGGGGCTTACCATTGAAAACAAGATCGTAGGCGGTGCCATTCCCAAGGAATACATGAACGCCGTTTATGCCGGTCTTAATGAAGCCATGACCACGGGCGTCGTCGCCGGTTATCCGGTGGTGGACGTGCACGTTGAAGTGGTGGACGGTTCCTACCACGAAGTGGACTCCAATGAAAACGCTTTCAAGATGGCTGCCATCTTCGCCATGAAGGACGCTTTCAAGAAAGCCAAGCCGATCATGCTGGAACCCATCATGTCCGTTGAAGCTTCCACCCCGACCGATTATCAGGGCGACATCATGGGCGACCTGAACCGCCGCCGCGGCCAGATCAGCAACATGGAAAACAAGGCCAACGCCTGCATTTTGAAGGCTATGGTCCCCTTGTCCGAAATGTTCGGTTATTCCACCGCCATCCGAACCCTTTCCAGTGGCCGCGCTTCCTATTCCATGGAGCCCTCCCACTTTGAACAGGTGCCCCAGAACCTCGTTGACCAGATTGTCAGCGAGAAGGCTAAATAAACAAACCTTTGAAGTATAACCAATAGACCGCACGTCCATGCAAAGTCCAAAAATCCGCATTCGACTCCGCGCATTTGACTACCGCGCTATCGACCGCTCCTCCCAGGAGATCGTTGAAACCGCCAAGCGCACCGGAGCCAAAGTTCACGGCCCGATTCCGTTGCCGACCCGCATTGAAAAGTTTTCTGTGAACCGCTCCGTTCACGTCAACAAAAAATCGGCCGAACAGTTTGAAATCCGCACCCACAAGCGTCTGCTCGACATCGTCGATCCGACCGCGCGCACGATTGATGAGCTCAAGAAGCTTAATCTTCCGGCCGGTGTGGACATCACGATCCGCATCTAGTTTGGCACCCGGATAAGTAATTAAAAAACAGAAAGACACACTACAATGGCTCTAGGACTTATCGGAAAAAAGGTCGGTATGACCCGCCTGTTTGACCAGGAATCCGGCGCTATGGTGCCCGTGACCGTCATTGACGTCAAAGGCAACACCTTCGCTCAGATTAAAACGGAAGAGAAGGACGGCTACAATGCTATCCAGGTCGCTTTTGATGCGCAGAAGGAAAGCCGCGTGGCCAAGCCTCAGGCCGGCCACTTTAAAAAACTGGGCATCCAGCCCACCAAACTCCTCAAGGAATTCCGCGTAGAAGCGTCTGAATTGCCTGCTGAAGGCGCTGAAGATCCCGGCGTGGATCTCTTTTCCGCCGGACAGTGGGTCGATGTGATCGGCACTTCCAAAGGCAAGGGGTTCCAGGGCGCGATGCGCCGCCACAACTTCCACGGTTCTCCCGCCGCCCACGGCTCCATGATGCACCGCCGTACCGGCGGCGTAGGCGGCTGTTCCACCCCCGGCCGCGTCTGGAAGAATCAGAAGATGCCCGGACAGATGGGCAATGCCAAGCGCACGGTGCAGAACCTGAAGGTCGTCGCCGTTCGTCCGGAAGATAATGTCATCCTTATCTCCGGCGCTGTGCCCGGCGCGCGCGGTTCCTACCTCGTGATTCGCCCCGCCAAGAAGAAGTAAGGCTTTAGTTAACCTCACATTGATTATAGGAAAACCTATCTATGTCCGCAAATACCTTTACATTAGAAGCCGCCGCCGCCGCCAACATTCAGGTTGTAGGCAGTGACAAGGGCTCCCAGGCTGTGCATGACCTGATCGTGGCTTACCAGGCGAACCGCCGCACCGGTTCCGCCAATTCCAAGACCCGCGCAGAAGTCAGCGGCAATAACAAGAAGATCTTCCGCCAGAAGGGCACCGGTAATGCCCGTCACGGCGATAAGCGCGCTCCCATCTTTGTGGGCGGCGGCGTGGTCTTCGGCCCCCGCCCCTGTGACTACAGCAAGAAGGTGAACAAGAGCACCCGACGCCTGGCTCTGCGCCGCGTACTGGGTGACCTGATTGCCGCTTCCAAGGTCAGCACCGTTTCCGAATTTTCCGTGGCTGACGGCAAGACCAAATCTTTCATCAAAGCCGTCAAAGACCTGACGGATGCCAAGAAGGTGCTCATTGTGGCAGCTTCCTTTGACGAAACCACCTACCGTGCCGCCCGCAACGTTCAGGAAGTTCTCCTGATGACCGCTGCGGAAGTGAACATTGAACAGCTCATGAATGCTGATGCAGTGATTCTCGTTGACAACGCTTTAGAAACCCTCGCCAGCCGTACTGCTTAAGAAGCCATGAAAGACATTTACCAAGTCATCAAGAAGGTGCGCATCAGCGAAAAGGCCACCATGCTCCAGGAAACTACCGGCGAGCTGGTCTTCGAAGTTGATCGTGACGCCAACAAAATCGAAATCAAAAAGGCTGTCGAAGTTGCTTTCGGCAAGAAGGTCGCATCCGTGCGTACCGCCAACTATGACGGCAAGCTCAAGCGCCAGCGCCGCTCTGATGCAGGTCGCACCGCTCATTGGAAAAAGGCTTACGTCAAGCTTGCCAACGGTGAAACTCTTGATCTCGTTTAAAGCCCCTATTAGGAAGGAAAGCTATCATGTCCCTCAAGTCATTCAAGCCAGTTACTCCCTCTAACCGTTACAAGGTGTGGCCGTCCTTTGACGAAATCACCACCTCTACCCCGGAAAAGAGTCTCTGCAGACCTCTCAAGAAATCCGGCGGCCGCAATAACAATGGCCGCATCACCACCCGCCACATTGGCGGTGGCCATAAGCGCAAATATCGCCTGGTGGACTTCAAACGCAACAAGTTTGACGTACCCGCTACTGTCCTTACTATCGAATACGATCCCAACCGTACCTGCCGCATTGCTCTGATTGAGTACAAGGATGGTGAAAAATCCTACATTCTGGCTCCCACGGGGTTGCAGGTGGGCATGAAGGTGGAAAGCGGCCAGAAGGTTGCTCCCAAGGTAGGCAATGCCATGCCCTTGAAGAACGTTCCTCTGGGTACTTCCGTTCACAACATTGAAATTCGTCCGGGTTCCGGCGGCAAGGTAGCCCGCGCTGCCGGCCAGCAGGCCATCGTTTCCAACCGTGAAGCGGGCTACGCCCTGATCAAGATGCCTTCCGGTGAAATCCGCCGTTTCAATGAAGATTGCTACTGCACGATCGGCCAGGTAGGCAATACCCAGCACATGAACGAAATGTCCGGCAAGGCCGGCCGTACCCGCTGGATGGGCGTTCGTCCTACCGTGCGCGGTATGACGATGAACCCCGTCGACCACCCGAACGGTGGCGGTGAAGGCAAGTCCAAGTCCGGTGGCGGTCGCCAGCACCTCAAATCTCCGTGGGGGCACGTCAAGGGGCAGAAGACCCGCCGTCTCCGCAAGCCCAGCGACTCCGTCATCGTACAGCGCCGCAATGCTAAGTAATCAATATATTATAACTTTAACTAGGATTATATAACATGGGACGTTCTCTCAAAAAAGGCCCTTTTGTCAGCCAAAAGCTTCTCGCCAAGATCGACGCTCAGCTTGAATCCGGCGACCGCAAGCCAATCAAGACCTGGAGCCGCGCATCCATGATTACGCCTGACTTCGTTGGCCTGACTTTCCTGGTGCACGCCGGCAAGAACTTTGCCACTGTGTACGTCACGGAAAACATGGTAGGCCACAAGCTTGGTGAATTTGCCCCGACTCGTGTCTTCAAACAGCACGGCGGTATCGGTAAGAAGTAATCAGTAAGTTAACAATCAACATGTCGAATTCTTCTTCCATCCTTGCATATTCTCTTACCACCCTGGTAGGGCTGGGCGGGGCGTTGCAGGGAGCGGAAGAGGATACGGCGGCACTGACGCGCAGAATCGAGCGCCTCGAAAAGCAGAATGCGGCCCTCAAGGCATCCTATGTCCAGGCCCGCAGCGACGCCGACAAGGCGGCCGCACAGCTGGTGGACATCCGTTCCAGGCTGGAAGCTTTGGGGGGCGCTGCGCTAGGTAACAGCGAGGAACGCCTGATTCAGGCGATGGCGGACATCGAAGCTTTTAATGACCGCATCCAGCGGCTGGAGCAGGCATCCGTCAAGCTCTCCGGAGCCATCCTTGCCTACATGAAACAAGCCATATCCGAAGATGCGAACGCCAGAACGGCTGTGGAGAGTTCTCTGCGCCTGCTGGAATCCGTTCTGGGATACAGGCAACAGCCCGTGCGAGATGGCGCGGGAACCCTGGCGGAAGCCAAGGTGCTCAGCATTGATTCCGAATCCGGAGTGGTGGTGCTGAATACCGGCAGAACGGCAGGAATGCAAGTCGGGATGCCGGTTCGGTTAACCCGGGGAGCTCAAACCATCGGAGAAGCCGTAGTCACGGACGTCCGCAAGGAAGTATGTGGCGCGCTTGTTCAGAAGCTTGAGACGCCAGCCGATCCGGTGCGCGTCGGAGATTCTGCCTCAGTAAAAACCAACGACTAAATCATCTTCATAATAACCTGCACTACGAGGAAAAACCCATGGAAGTGAAAGCTGTTTACAAATACGCCCGCATCTCCGCCAAGAAGATGCGCGATGTTGCTCAAGAAATCCAAGGCTTGTCCGTCTCCCAGGCGACCGACATCCTGTCCTACACCCCCAAGAAGGGTGCCTACCTGCTGAATAAGACGCTCAAGTCCGCGTTGGCCAACGCCGAGAATAATGCGGAACTGTCCGTTGATACGCTGGTGGTCAAGTCCGTCATGGTCGATGAAGGGCCCACGATGCGCCGCACGATGCCCCGCGCCCGCGGATCCGCCAACATGATCCGCAAGCGTACATCCCATATTACCGTTATCCTGGCCGATCAAGAAGGCTAGGCCTTACCAATCTAACACACATATAGCTGAACTAATATCATGGGTCAGAAAGTAAATCCAATCGGGTTCCGCCTCGCCGTCAACAAGGACTGGCGCTCCAAGTGGTACGCCACGGGCCAGGATTACGCCACCAAGCTGCATGAAGACTTGGTGATGCGCAAGTACATCAAGGAACAGTTGATGTCCGCCGCCGTTTCCAGCATCGTGATTGAACGCGCCTGGAACAGTGTCCGCATCACCGTCCACACTGCCCGTCCGGGGCTTGTCATTGGCCGCAAGGGTGAGGAAATTGAAAAGATCCGCCAGTACCTCCAGGGCCTGTGCGGCGCTTCCACCCAGGTCAACATTGACATTGTGGAAATCCGTTCCCCTGAAACGGACGCCCAGCTTATTGCAGAGAACGTGGCCGTCCAGCTGGAACGCCGCGTTTCCTTCCGCCGCGCCATGAAGCGCGCCGTGCAGGTTGCCATGGAACGTGGGGCCGACGGCATTCGCATCCGCTGCGCCGGCCGTCTTGGCGGGGCTGACATTGCCCGTGCCGAATGGTACCGCGAAGGCAAGGTGCCGTTGCAGACGCTCCGCACTCCGATTGACTACGGCTTTGCCGAAGCCCGTACCCTGTACGGCATCATCGGTGTGAAGTGCTGGGTCAACAAGCGCGATGAAGTCGTCTCCCAGCAGAATTCCCGTCCGTCCGGCCCTCGCGGACCCCGTCGTCCGCGCGCCTAAGAAAGCCGCTACCACATTTGTTCATCACACTTAACACAAGGAGGAATAAGATATGCCTTTAATGCCCAAGAGAGTGAAGCACCGCAAGATGCACCGCGGCAGCCGTTCCGGCAATGCCACCAGCGGTACCTATGTTGCTTTTGGTGACTTCGGCCTTCAGGTGCTCGACCGCGGTTGGATCACCAACAACCAGATTGAAGCCTGCCGTATTGCGATCAACCGTTACCTGAAACGTAAAGGTAAGGTGTTCATCCGCATTTTCCCGCAGAAATCCTTTACGTCCCGTCCCCCGGATACTCGTATGGGTAAGGGTAAGGGCGCCGTGGAAGGCTGGGTAGCCGTTGTCCGCCCCGGCAACATTCTGTTTGAAGTAGGCGGCGTGACCGAATCCCAGGCGCGTGAAGCCCTTCGACTGGCTTCCAACAAGCTGGGCGTATCAACCCGCTTCGTCTATCGTCAAGGCGTTCAACACTAAAGCTACTCATCACCATGTCCGATAAGAACTCCGCCAAAGAACTTCGTGCTATGTCCGCCAAGGAGCTTTCCGCTCTGGTGCGCAGCCTTCGTGAAGAACTTTTCAATCTCCGCCTCCAGCAGGCCACCGGCCAGCTGGAAAACAACCAGAGAATCCGCACCGTCCGCAAGGACCTTGCCCGCGCCCTTACCATTCAGGGTGAAACCGGGGAGGTTTAATTGAGGATTTCCGGTAATTACAGAATATTCTAACACTTTTAGAATCCAATGTCCGAACAAACCGAAACAACCAAGAAGCCCGGCCTTCGCAAGACGCGCGTCGGCGTGGTGACTTCCACCAAGATGGACAAGACCATCGTTGTGGAGTACGTCGCCCGCGTTCCGCACCCCAAGTTCAAGAAGATCGTCAAGAAGAGCAAGAAGTTCTATGCTCACGACGAGAATTCCACGGCCAAGGTAGGCGATAAGGTACGTATCGTTGAAACCCGCCCGCTTTCCAAGCTGAAGTGCTGGGAACTGGTGGAAGTGCTTACCCATTAATCAGGAATCAACCATTAAGTAAAGGAGATTTGATACCATGATCCAGATGGAATCCCTAGTCCAGGTAGCCGACAATACCGGCGCCCGCTCCGCCAAGATGATTGGCGTTATCGGCAAGCGCACCCGTCAGGCTCACATTGGCGACATTATTACCTGCCACATCCGCGAATCCATTCCCACCGCTTCCGTGAAGAAAGGGACTGTGGTGAAGGCCGTGGTAGTTCGCACCGCCGCCCCGATTCGCCGTGATGACGGTTCCGTGCTTCGTTTTGACGGCAATGCCGTCGTCATCATCGACAAGGACAACAACCCGCGCGGCACCCGTATTTTCGGGCCGGTCGCTCGTGAACTCCGTGAAAAGAAGTTCATGAAGATTGTTTCCCTTGCTCCGGAAGTGCTCTAACCGAGACGCCTCAGGATTTTGAACGCCGTCCTCCGAAAAGGAGGACGGCGTTTTTTATTGTCCGCATTTTGCTGATCAATTTGCATTGCAGTGTGGTTCCCATATAGGGAGAAGGTTGTCGGAACACATCCCTTGTCTGGCGTACGAGAAGAGGAAGGAGACGTTTTTATTTGGAAGATCCGGGGAAGCGGCCTTATAGTCGTATTTTTCCTGGTCGGCTTTGGGGCGGTTCCTGTTGGTGGATTTTTATAGAATAAGTTACCGGAAGGGGGGTAGGCTTTGCCGGAAGCCATTCCCTGGAACCAGGAGAAGCAGGAAGGGGCTTTCTGTTCTGTCGAAACGCGGATTTGAAGTGAGGGAACAGAGGAAATAATGGAAGGAAAGACAGACGAGGAATCTTCTTCCAAATACCTGGCAAGGGGAAAAGAGAAGGCAAGAAACCGGGAACCCGGGAAGTCTGGCGCAGGAGCTAAGGCTTCGTTAATGCCTGTGCTGTTCAGTTCGGCATTTTCCCAGCTGCTGGGAGGAACCGCAGGCCGGGCAACGGAACCAGCGGAAGAGGAATATATGCAGTGCCGTGGCAAATACGTAGCCGAACAGGGGAATGTGGTGGGCCGCCTTATTGCGGGTGTATTTTTTAAAGGAAAAGACATGAGCCCTGCACACGCTGCATTTCCGGGGAAGCGCCAGGGAGAGATAGAGAATCATCGCCAGAATCCAGGGGCCGAAGCAGAGGCTGATTAATGGCCAGCCTCGTTCTCCATTGAGAAGCACAAGGGTGGTGACCGAAATGGAGAAGAGGATGCAGATGAACAGAAGCAGGACGATAACGGCTCCCATCCATGTCCGGAAGGAGGTCATGTGCTTGATGCCTTTTTTGCGAAGGTAGGTTTTCGGCTCCTTGAGGGTGTGAACATGTTTTGCGGGCTGGTAGCTGTGTTCTTCCTGCCGCTTGGCCTTGGCGGAGAGATGTTTTGGAGGGCCGTCCGTATGGGAACGCCCACGTTCCCTTCTGTTTTCTGAAGAATCAGTAATCGGAGGGTCAACGGGCGTGGCAAGGGGGAGGGCGTCTTCCTCATAGGAGGGAAGACGCTCCGGTTCCGGCGCCGTGGGAGAGGAAAGAGCCTGATTCACCCATTCCCTGAAAACGGGCGCGGAAGGAATTTCCGTCTGCAGTTTCAACATCCGTTTTGCCTGGTGAAGTTCAGGCAAAACGGTGGATGGGTCCGCGGAAGCGAATTGTTCAAGAGTACGTATGCCCACCGCTTCAAGCAATTCAATGAATTGCTCGCGGCCGGCAAAGTACTTTTGAATATTATTCATTCCCGGAATGATAGATGGTTAGGAAAGGGAATCAAGCATCCCTTTTAACTGGGATTGTTTTGCTTCCCAGTCCGCCAGACGGGCTTTTTCCTGGTTCACGACTTCCGCCGGAGCTCTTTCCACAAAGCCCGCATTACCCAGCTTGGCCGCGGATTTGGCTATTTCCCTGGCTATTTTGTCCAGTTCCCTGCCCAGGCGTTCCTTTTCCGCTTCCACGTCAATAAGGCCTTCCAGAGGCAGGAAGAGTTCCCCAAGCGGCGTGAGGGCTACCGGCGTTCCTTTGGGAGAGGAGTAGGCCGCGTCCCGGATGACGGATTTGGCGTTCGCCAGAATGGCCAGACGGGAGAGAAGGTCCTGGGGAACGTCGTGGGGAGTTTTCAGGATGAAGCTGACGTTTTTATTGTTGGAAAGGTCGTATTCCGCTTTCAGGTTGCGGGCCTTGTTGGCCGTTTCATAAAGAGCCGCGGCTTGGGTATTCGCCAGGGTGATGCGACTTTCATCAAGTCCCGCCAGAAGGTTTTCGGCAGAGGGGATGGGAGTGCGCATGAGCGGCAGGCCGCCGTTGCCTTCCGCAAAGCCCAGGGAGGCCCAGAGTTCTTCCGTGATATGAGGCATGACCGGATGCAGAAGAGCTAGGTAGTGCCTGAGCACCGTGTCCATGGTGGTGAGCGTGGCCGCCCGCGCCGCAGGGTCCGCCCCGTCCTTCAGGTCACCTTTGACGGCTTCCAGGAAGCGGTCGCAGTATTCGTTCCAGAAGAATTGGTACAGGGTCTGGATGAGGGCGTTGAATTCGTAGTCCGCCAGCGCTTTTTCTACATCTGCATGCAGTTGCTTGAGCCTGGAGATAATGGAGATATGTACGGATGAGTAGTGAGGGGCCGTTCCTCCCCTGGCATCTCCCTGCATCAGCCGGAAGCGCGTGGCATTGTACAGCTTGTTGGCAAAGTTGCGGCCTTCGCTGATCTGGTTTTCGTCAAAGCGCACATCCGTTCCTGTGGGGGCGATACGCATGAGGCCAAAGCGGAGGCCGTCTGCTCCGTAGTTGGCGATCAGGTCCAGCGGATCCGGGGAGTTGCCCAGGGATTTGCTCATTTTACGCCCGATTTTGTCACGGATGATAGACGTGAAAAAGACGTTGCTGAACGGTTTGTTATGCTGGAAGCGGTATCCGGCCATAATCATGCGCGCCACCCAGAAGAAGATGATGTCCGGTCCCGTGACAAGATCCGTAGTGGGATAGAATTTGGCGCGGGTCTCTTCATCCATGGTGGAGAAAGGCCACAGCCAGGAGGAGAACCATGTGTCCATTACGTCGTTGTCCTGAATCCAGTTGTCCGGGTCCTGAGGCGGTTTGGTTCCCACGTAGAGGAAGCCCTGTTCCAGTGCGGAGGCGTCCAGCGCCGGGGCGTTCTTGAGTTCTTCCGCCTTGTCCTTGCGGTACCAGACGGGGATGCGATGGCCCCACCAGAGTTGGCGGGAGATGCACCAGTCCTGAATGTTTTCCAGCCAGTGGGCGTAGGTTTTCGCCCAGCGCGCGGGTCGAAAAGTGATATCCCCTTCCGCTACGGCGTCCGCAGCTTCTTTCACGCAGGGGTATTTGAGGAACCACTGCATGGAGAGGCGCGGTTCAATCGGGACATTGGCGCGTTCGGAGAACCCGACTTTGTTATCATAGTCTTCAATGTTGACCATGAGTCCGGAGGCTTCCAGCATTTCCACGGATTTACGACGCGCGTCAAAGCGGTCCATGCCGTGAAGTTCGGGCACTTCCGGGCAGTTGATATGACCGTCGGGGGTAAGGATGTCGATAATTTCCAGGTTGAATTTCCTGCCTATTTCAAAGTCGGCCTTGTCATGGGCCGGAGTGATTTTCAGAGCGCCCGTGCCGAATTCTATTTCTACATATTCATCTCCGATGATAGGGATGGGGGTGGGGTTGAGCGGACGCATGACGTTTTTCCCGATGAGGTGGGCGTACCGCGGATCCTTCGGGTTGACGGCCACAGCCACGTCCGCCATGATGGTTTCCGGGCGGGTAGTGGCTACATGGAGGGCGCCGGAGCCGTCTTCCAGTTTGTAGAGAACGGTGTAGAGCTTGCTTTTCTGCTCAGTCATGATGACTTCTTCATCGGAGAGGGCCGTGAGGGATACGGGACACCAGTTGACCATGCGGCGCCCCCGGTAGATGAGCCCTTCCTTAAAGAGTTCAATGAAGACCTGTCCGACGGCTTTGGTGTATTCCTCATCCATCGTGAAGCGTTCGCGGTCCCAGTCGCAGGAACAACCCAGCTTGTGGAGCTGGTTGATGATGATGCCTCCGTGTTTTTCTTTCCATTCCCAGACTTTTTCCAGGAAGGCTTCACGGCCCAGATCATGACGGCTCTGGCCCGTTGTCTGTTTGAGGTCTTTTTCCACCCTTACCTGCGTGGCGATGCCGGCATGGTCTGTGCCGGGCAGCCAGAGGGCTTCATATCCTTTCTGGCGCGCGCGGCGCACCAGGATGTCCTGGATGGTGTTGTTCAGCACATGGCCCAGATGCAGCACTCCCGTGACGTTGGGGGGAGGGATGACGACAGAGTAGGCAGGCTTTTCAGAAGCCGGGTCAGCCTTGAAACAACCTTCTTCAATCCAGCGGGATTGCCATTTTTCTTCCACCAGGGAGGGATCATATGCTTTGGGCAGATCAGACATGGGCAAAAGGGTAGCATAAAGTTTTTTTCTTTCAATCCCTACCTGTCCGGAAGAGGATGGAAAGATGGCTCTTTTTCCCCGGAATAATGTGATGAAAAAGCCGCCGAGTTCCTGATGGAGCCCGGCGGCAGGAACGGAGTTTTTCCTGTTTTTTTTATTTGACCGTCACAGTTGTCTGAGCCGGCTTGAGTCCGTTGGAGATGACCTGGAGCGTTACTTTTCCGGATTCTCCCTTGCGGGAGCGCAGAATAACCTGGGCAAGGCCATTGAAGGCCTTGATTTTCATGATTTTCTTGTTTTCCGGATTCGCCATGGTGGTGAAGTCCGTGGGATCACCGTTGCAGATGCCGGCGATGTCCGCGGGGCCGCTTACCTTGAAGGTGAGCTGATTTTTGCTTCGGGGCACCATACGGCCCTGGGCGTCGCGGACGGCTACGGTGACATAAGACAGGTCATAGCCGTCTCCCTTGATTTCGTTGCGGTCCGGCTTGAGGGTGAGTGCCGCAGGTTTTCCGGTAGTGGTTACCGTGTCCGTAGCCCAGATTTTACCGTCCTTTTTGGCGACTACTTTGAGGGTGCCGGGTGTGTATTTGACGTCTTCCCACACGAGGCGGTAGCGGTCCTTTTCCCCGGTGCCCTTTTTGCGGACGCCTTGGGATTTCCCATTCAGGAAGAGTTCCGCTTCATCCCCGCTGGTGTAGACATGCACGGGCGTTACCTGCCCCTTGCGTTCCGGCCAGTTCCAGTGCGGCAGGATGTGCGCCATCTTGAGATCCGGCCTCCAGTGGGCCTGGTAGATGTAGAAGCGGTCTTTTTTGAAGCCGCACAGGTCCACGATGCCGAAGTAGGAGCTGCGGGAGGGGGCGCGGTCTCCCAGTTTTTTGAGTTCCGCCATCAGCTTTTCGCGTTCCGGCCCTTCCGGCACGTTCAGGGCGTTGGTGGCGTCCAGATTGTACGGGGTGGGTTCCCCAATGTAGTCAAAGCCCGTCCATACATATTCTCCCGCGCTGTTGGGATTGTCTTCCTGAGCGGCGAATTCCACATCCGGGCGGTTAGCCCAGCCGGGGGCGTACAGGTCATAGGAACTGACCTGGTAGAGGTAAAAGCCCTTGCCCTTGTTCCAGTCCACGGGGAAGAAGTATTCTCCGCGGGAGCTGACGCAGGAGGCGGTTTCCGCACCATAGAACGGCTGGTGGGGGCGGTCCTTGGCGAAGTCCTTATAGGCCCAGGGCTTGTAGTTGTAGCCGTAAACATCCAAGGTATCCCCAAAGCCGTTGCGTGCGGCATTAGCGTTGTTGCAGCCGGAAGTCACTTTGCGCGTGGGGTCTTCCCGGTGGAAAAGATCCGTCAGGGTTTGGGAGATATGGTGCAGATTTTTCATTCCCTGTTCCGGAACTTCATTTCCCGAACTCCATGCAATGACACAGGGGTGGTTACGGTCCCGGTGGCAGAGGTTAACCACGTCCCGTTCATGCCATTCGTTAAAGGATTCGTTGTTGACGCCTTCTTTGGAGCATTGCCATATGTCGAAAAGTTCGTCAATGACCAGGATGCCCATTTTATCGCACAGGTCCAGCACTTCCGGCGCAGGCGGGTTATGGGACGTGCGGATGGAGTTGACGCCGAATTCCTTCAGGATTTCAATCTGACGTTCATAGCCTCGCGTGTGGGCGGCGGAGCCGAGCGGTCCCAGGTCATGGTGCTGGCAAACGCCCTTGAGCTGCACGCGCTCCCCGTTAAGGTAGAATCCCGTGGGTTTCCATTCAACGGTTCTTACGCCGAAGTTGGTGAATTTTTGGTCGATGACTTTGTCTCCCATCCTGACCGTGGTTTTCATCTTATACAGATGGGGAGCGTTTAGCGTCCACAGAGTGGGGTTTTTGAGCGTCAGCGTGCTGGTGATTTTGCCCTTTTCCCCGGCGGGAATTTCTTCCCCTTTGGTGGTTGTGGAGGCTACGATTTTACCTCCATCCAGAATTTCTTCAGTAACAGTGGGGATGACGGCTTTGTCCGTGGTGTTTTTCACCGTGGTGTCCACTTCCACCTTGGCGGCGGATTTGGTGATTTCCGGAGTTTTGACGAAAACGCCCCAGTGTTCGATGTGCACAGGGTTGGATTCCGTGAGCCACACATGGCGGTAGATGCCGCCGCCCGGATACCAGCGGGAGGTGCTGGGTGGATTGTCCACTCTGACGGCAATGGTATTTTGCTGCCCGAATTTCAGGAAGGGCGTGATGTCCACGCGGAAGGAGCTGTAACCGTATTTCCATTCGCCGGCCAGGTGCCCGTTCACATAGATTTTGGGGCGGGACATAACGCCGTCAAAGTCCAGGTAGAATTGGTTGCCCTTGGCGTCCGCCGGGATTTCCAGCGTTTTGCGGTACCAGCCAATGCCGACCCAGGGGAGTTTTCCTGTTCTGTTTTCAATTTCCATCCGGAAGGGCCCTTCCACGCCCCAGTCGTGCGGCAGGTTTAAGGCACGCCAGTTTTTGTCGTTGAAAGAGGGGCTGGAGGGATTGTCCACTTTACTGGTTCCGGCGGCGGCCTGAGGGCGGATAATTTCCCCTTTGTCGTTTTTAAAGGTGATTTCACGGATGCTGGCCCAGTTGCTCTGGTTGTTACCCGTGACGGTGATGCGGAAGTATCGCGGTTTGCCGGTTTTGTTTTCTACCGTATCTTCCTTGGAGTCGTTTTGCCCGGAAGTTTTGTCTTCAATAGTCGTCCAGCGTTTTCCGTCGCCGGAGCCTTCCAGCTTGAAAAGATGGTTGCTTTGTTTTTCCCACAGGATGTTAACGGTTTTTACATCTACGGGGCGTCCCATGTCCACGGTGATTTTTTCTCCGCTTTTGCCACTGGCGGCACACCAGCGGGTGGACTTGTCCCCGTCCACGGCATTGTCCGCCGGATTGCCGGATTCTTCACTGGTGGCAGTGGCGAATCCCATGGCTTTTCCCGGTTCCGGTTGCGTACTGCCATCCGGCATTTTCCCGAAACGGGCGAATTTCCAGTTCCAATCCAGGCTCTCCGTTTTGGTTGCATTCAGAGGCGCCGCCATGAGGCTGGCGATGCTGAACGCAGTAATGCAGAGGGTCGTGCGTGTAATATTGGTGAACATATCTGTGATATTACGACTGGAAATCTGCCATCTTGCAAGATTTTTATTCAGCAGAATACGGTTTCTGCCCGTATTACGTCAGCAGGGTTCCACGCGTCAGGCGGGATGACTTGCGGCCGCCGTTCAGTTATGTATGAAGGCGTCTTCCGGAGATATGGGCGAGAGGAAGATACCCCCGGCAGGAGAAGGTGAGCGGACGGAACGGTTGGCGGAAAGAAAAACAGGGGGAATGAAAGAGAGAACGCCGGACCGGCCTTGTTGAATGGGCCGGTCCGGCAATGGGGAAAGGAGAAGAATCAGATGTATATTTTGACGATGGCTTTTTTCCGGAGGCGTTCCACCCATTTTTTATAACGTTCATTGCTGCGCTTGTTGCGCGCCATGATGTCAATCTGCTCCTTGATGGCGGAGAGGGGGGGCGGCGGCGCCAGTTCCTTTTTCTCCACCAATACGATGGTGAAGCCGGTGGAGTCCACCAACGGTCCGATGATTTCGCCGGGCTGTGCGCCAAAGATGATGGCGGCGGATTCCGGGGAGAGCGTGGAGCGTTCCGTAACGGGCCAGTCACCGCCTTTTTCCGCATATAGATCCTTGGAGTAGCGTTTGGCCATTTCCTCAAAGGTGGCGTTTTTGGATTTGATTTCCTTGGCGATGAGTTCCGCCAGGTTCAGCTGTACTTCCGGCGTGGAGGCGGAGTCATCCCCCAGCATGGGAATGAAGATTTTCTTGAATTTGATTTTGTCTTTGGTCAGATCCCGGTATTGTTCTTTGGTAGATTCGTATTCCTGCTGTATTTCCTCCGGAGTAGGCGGTATTTCCTGGTCGTATTTGGAAGCCCGCATGATTTGAACCTGGAGCTGTTTTTTCGTCATTTCCCGGAAAGCGCGGATGGTCATGCCGGAGAGGCTCAGGTTTTTCAGGAAGGCGGAACGATCTCCGTTAAAGGTGGTCAGGATGGTGCGGTTGACTTCCTGGTCAATGAGAGAGTCCCTAATGACGCCGCCCATGCCTTCAAATTCATTGCGGAGCAGTTCTCGCTCCACCAGGTCTTCAATGATGTTTTTTTTCGCCAGGGCCAGTTGCTTGTAGAATTCGGGCCCCTGTTTGGGATACTGGGCCGCGAGCTGTGCTCCGATGGGCATGAGACGCACGCTGACCTCATTGGCCGTGATGGGACGGCCGTTGACTGTGGCGGCAATCCGGTTGACGATCCGCTGGGGCTGAACACGGGATGCCGGCGCTTCGTTCGGAGAGATGCGCTTGGATTCGTCTGGCCGCACCGTTTCCCTGCCTTCATCCCCGTGAAGCTGGACGGCCCGTGGAAGGGAGGCCCGTGAATCCACGATGCTTTGCCCCTGTGCGGACAGGGGCATGGTACAGATGAGAAGCGCCTGGATGTGGGTCCTGATATTCATGGGGGGAGAGAAGAGTATTTTTAATGCCTCCGGCATGATAGGGGACAGTCCTGCAAAGACAATCTATTTCTGGGTATGTATGGATGCTGCCCGGCATGGGCGGGATGCCGGTTCCTGCACTTTTGCTGACTGTGGATGTGCTTGGTCATCGCCGTTTTTCCCTGTACAGTATGCGGCGATGCATGATTGCCGTTTATTGAGAGGAGTGCTCCGTTCCTCCCGTCCGGCCAATATTCCCACGCTGTTTACCAACGCGGCGGCGGCGTGGGCTTCCGTCCGTGGGGCGGAGCTGCCGCCTCCCGCCCTGTATGGGGGCGTAGTGCTGATGGGGCTGTGCTTTTATTTGTATGGCATGTGGGAGAATGACCGTGTGGACGCCAGGTGGGATGCCGCCCGTTATCCGGACCGCCCCGTGCCGTGCGGCGCGGTGAGCGTTTCCGTACTGAGGCTTTTGTCTTTGGCGGCCGGGTTGTCCGGCCTGGTGCTGAACATGGCGCTGGGCGGGGAATTTGCCGTGGGGGCTTTGCTGCTGATTGTGATTTCCCTGTATAATGTGTTCCATAAACTGTGGAGCGGCTCCATTGTTTTGATGGGGTTGTGCCGCGGGGTGTGGGTGCTGGCCGCCGGCCTGGCATTTGCCCGTTCGGGAGGAGAGTCCGTTCCTCCTCCGGCCTTGCTGTGGTATGCTTTCGGCCTGTTTTTGTTTACCTGCGTGATTTCCGCCGTAGCACGGCGTGAGGCGGGCAGTCCCCGGGTTCAAAGGGCTGTGACGGTGCTGCTTTCCGGCATGTGCCTGTTTGATGCGGTATGGCTCCTGAGTTTCGGTTCCCTGCTGTGGCTCGGTTCCGTCTTATTATGGGCGGGAACGCGGCTGCTGCAGAAGTTAGGCTGCCGGGCCACATAGGTTTGAGTTGAATTTACATGGGAAGTGTGCATGATCTAACGCGAGAAAGAGGGTTATGAATGAATTGATCATCAAGATAGGTCCGTTGTTCTGGGTTTTGAGCGTTCTGGCCGTTTATGCGCTGGCGGTTGTTGCGGAGCGGATTTTGTATTTTCACAGGATTCAGATTAATACTGGAGATTTTTTAAGAGGTATTTCCAAGCTGGTAAATGCCGGAAAGACGGATGAAGCCCGGCATGAGGCTTCCATTTTACCGGGACCTGCGGCCCGCGTGGTTTCTTCCGTGCTGGCTCATGCCGGATTGAGGCGTGAAGAATTACGGACTGTGGCAGAGGATTCCGTTCAGATGGAAGTGTTTCAGATTGAAAAGAATATCCGCGGATTGCTGGTAGTGGCTACGGTGAGTCCGCTAGTCGGTGTGCTGGGGACGATCCAGGGGCTGGTGGGATTTTATTCCCAGCCGGGGGTTCTGGAAGGGAAGGCTCCCTCTCTCGCCATGTCGGATGCCGTTTACCAGGCCCTGCTTAGTTCCGCCCTGGGGCTGAGCATTGCTATTCCCGCTTATTTGTTTTATTCCTACCTGGCCTCCCGCTCCCGCCAGATTGTACATTCCCTGGAACGGGCCGGCACGGAGGCCGTTTGCCTGGTGTGTGATGCCCGGCAGAGGCGCGAGGCCGGAGAGAGCATGAACGGCCGGGGCGTGTGAGTGCAACAGGGAAGGAGGAAAGGCATGCAGATCAAGACCCGTTCAACATTGCCCGCCGGGGCGTTTTTCATTCAGGTGGTCGTCCTGCTGGATTTGGTTGTTCTTGTCTGCGTGCTGACGATCATGACTTCCCGTGTGGGAATGGCGTACGGGTATGAGGTAAAGGCTCCTTCTTCCCATTTTCTGATGAATATTGTGGGGGATGTGGAGTTTATTTCAGTTACGGCTGGAGACCAGCCCTCTTTTTATATCGGAAACCGCCTGATTGAAGGCGGGCTGCCCGGCGTTTCCTCAGAATTGGACCGGATTTCCCGGGAGCATGGGGAGAATGGGAGCCGTATGGGGATTGCCCTGCGTTTGGATGATTCCGTTTCACGGGCCCTGGAACAGCAGCTGGTGGATATGGTGCTTGCCAAGGGAATGACGTGTTATATTGCCGCCGAGCCCGCGGATTGATCTTTTCCCTTTTTACCTCATGAAGCTGAATAAAAAGAGCCGGGATAAAATTTTCGACCTTCATTTGGGATTGACGTTTGACTGGAGGGAAACCGGCCTGTTGCGCTGGCGTATTTTTCTGTGGATGCTTTTTTTTGGCGTTTGCGCTTTTGCGGCCGGCCTTTTTGTCCATGTGGAGGTGCCGGAAATCCGCAGCAGGGAGGAGCAGCCGGGGGCCGTGGTGCTGCTGCCTGCAGATAATCCGCGCCTGCACCAGTATGTGCTGCGCAATACTCCTCTGCCTGTGAGAGGCCCCGTCTGGGCTGATCCGGTGACGGCCGGCCCGACCGGGGAAATGGGTGTGACTTTGCCTTCTCCGCGTTCCGCAGATACGCCTCTGGCCCCTCTCCCCCCCGTGTCCGTGCCCACTGTGGCGGATCAGGTCTGGCGTATGTGGCAGCATCCGGATTTTCATATACGCGCCATGATGAATCCTTCCTTGGAGATTTCCGGAACATGCATTCCCTATTTGTCTTTTTGTTCCCCGGGGCTGGATGGGCGGATTGTTACAGCCGACGCCCTGTCCGGTTTTTCCAGAAGTGAAGATCACACGGGGCTGAGGAGTGATTTTTTTGTGGTGGTGGATGTATGGGGCGTTCCTTCTCAAGTTTTGTTGCTGGAGTCTTCCGGCAGTAATGGCGCGGATGAGTCCGCAATGAGGTTCGCCCGGTCTTTGCGCTGGGTTCCGTCCAAGGAGCCGCGGAGCGGCACCATGTCCATCGAATGGAAGGAGGAAGAGCCGTGAATATGTCCCTCCAGGATTTTTTGATGCGCCTGTTTTTACTGGGTGCCGGCGGTTTTTGCTCTGTGGTGTCTGTTTGCCTGGCTGTGGGCTGGATACGGTCTTTCCTGGAGCGGAGGCGCAAGTTCCAGTGCCGGATATGCGGATTCCGGTTTTATATGGAGAAGGGGAATTCCCGTGCGGAGTGCCCGCATTGCGGTGCGGCCAATAAAAAGAGCTGAAAAAACTCCGGGCAGGAAATGGCGCCTGGGACGTTTCCGGCGGCTCTAATAAATCCGCAGAGATTCTTCATCAATGGGGAGCGAGTCCATGCCCAGGTCTTCCGCACCGTGTGTTCCCATTTCTTCCCGGACATAGATAACGTCCACCCGGCTGCTCTTGCCTTCGCCGGAACGGTAGCGGATGCGCGGTTCCCTGATGACGACGGTATTGCCCCCCATGGCCGCAGCTTCCCTAGTGAAGTAGTCGATTAGTTCCTTGTCTTCCATGGAGACATGGACAATGCGCCCTTCCGGCCCGTTAAAATGCCCCACGTTGGTGTATTCCCCCATGGGGTATTCGTCAATGACCAGAACTTCGTTCTGGGGAATGGGTGCACGCGGAGGACCGGAAGTGACCGGCGTCCACGCATTGGGGCCGGAGGGAGAAGAGCAGGCTGTAATCAGGCTTGTAATGAGGCAAAAGGCCGGACTGAAAAAAGGAGCTTTCATGGTTGTCCTGCCGTCAATAATCGGCAGGCGGCACAAAAATGCAACGGTAAACTTCGTTGCCGTCATGAAAGATTTGGACCATGACACGCTCCGGAGTTCTTTTAACGCAATAGGAGTCGTGTTCTTCAGGGATGGGGGGCGCATAACGGCGCGTGCTGCGGCGCGCAAAGACATGCTGGCGGAATACTCCCACGACGGCATGATTGCTCATTTTGACAATGGTATGGTAGTCGCTGGTAGGCAAGGTGATGGAAGGAGGAACGTCTTTGGCACTCACGGGCAGAATTATAGATGGCGGCTGAAAACAATGTCGAATCTGAAATGTGGCATGGGATCACGTCCGAAACATCGGCACATCAGTCCGTGCGTCCCATCATTTCCCGCGTTTCCTGAATAGTATGCGCCTGGGCCTGCCGCGCACTCATGATAGTTGGCTGTCCAAAGCTTTGTCTCTTGGCCTCAATGTCCCGGTTGACAGTGCGGTCGAAGCGTTTGTCCGCCTCTTTCCAGGAGCGTCCATGAAAGTCGGATTGCTGCGTGGCGTATTGTTTGGAGTCATCCTGCCAGGAGTGGGTATTTACTCCCCTGGCGTGGGCGATGAAGTCCGGCGTTTCCAGCTTGTCATCCGTGAAGGATTTGATGCCGTCCCATTTCTTCGTTTCAAACCGGGTGGAGGCGCCGTCAAATTTCTTTTTTTCAAAGGATGCGGTTTCAAAAGCCTTTTTTTCGATTTGAGACGTGTTGCCGCTGTACCGGAGTCCTTCAAAGGAACTCCGTTTTTGGGACACCATCCTGGTGTTTCCTTCCTTGTCCGTCTGCTGGCCGAAGCCGCCGGCGAATTTCGCTTCCAAGGCATCCATCAGCTCTGCGTCCGTTTTTTCCGAATCAGGGCGTTGCCGGGGCTGAAAGTTTGTAGCTACCGTGCGTTCTGTAGCACAGGAGCAAAGTGCTGCTGCGGCAATCAGAAGAAGGTACTGTATCCGGAACATGCTCACGTTCCCTTATATTCCCGAATGCCGCGCAAATTGCAAACAAAAAGGCGCCTCCATTGCTTGATGGAGGCGCCCGGAGTAATCTGTCTGATCCCTGTGGGGATTATTTGGAGGCGGTCAGCTTGGCGACCTGATCCTTCAATTCCTTGCCGACCTTGAATTTGACAACGGAGCGGGCCGGAATCGGCACATCCTGGTCAGGGTTTTTGGGGTTGCGGCCTACTTTGGGCTTCACTTCCTTCACCTGGAAGGTTCCGAAATTGCGAATCACCACACGGTCGCCTTCAGCAAGGGTGCTGGAGATAATGTCCACGGCACGCTGTACGATGTCGAACACTTCAATCTGAGTGAAGTTGGTTTCGGCGCTGATTTTGTTAACGAGGTCTCGTTTTGTTAATGTTTTAGCCATATGGAGTGCAGAATGATATGAATGTATGAGTTTTATAGTTCAGCGTGCATGATTTGTCTCCTAAAAAATCACATAATCCGTGGCATGCTTGATTTTTACGTTCTCAACTGCGTGATGCGGGAATTTTGCTTGACCGGAATGGTTGGGATGCTTCCATTGCTTGCCGCCGGAGTGTTCCGGCTCCGGGAAGGATATATGCGAACCACGTTTACAACCATGCTGACTGACGCCCAGGCCGGAAGGCTTGAGTCCATTCTTGAGGAAAAGGGGTTTGAAAGAAGAGAGGTGCCCTATGCGCGTTTTTCCTTTGCCGGGCCTTCCCTGCTGGCGACGGTTTACGAGAAGAAGAACAAGCTTCTTCTGCAGGGAAAGGGAACGGATGATTTTATAGAGTTTACGCTGGAACCGCAGGTGACCGGAGTTTTGTCCCAGCCGGAAGAGATGGAAGAAGGAGTCGATTTTGTTCCTCACTTCGGGATAGACGAAAGCGGAAAGGGAGATTACTTCGGCCCGCTGGTGGTGGCTGGTGTTTATGTGGACGGGGGCATCGGCGCCGCATTGCGCAAGCTGGGTGTTTGTGACAGCAAGCTGGTAGGGTCTTCATCCAGAATCCGCTGCCTGGCGGAGGGGATCCGCAGGGTGCCGGGCATCCGGTTTCATCTGGTAAGCATTGGCCCGGAACGGTATAACCAGCTTTATCCGGCGTTCGGGAATTTGAACCGTTTTCTGGCCTGGGGGCATGCTACGGTGATTGAGGGGCTGGCGGCCAAGGTTCCGGATTGTCCCATGGCATTGAGCGACCAGTTCGCCAATCCGTTTGTTCTGAAGAGGGCGCTTGCCGCCAAAAAGGTGTCTGTCCGGCTGGAACAGCGTGTCCGGGCGGAGAGCGATGTTGCTGTGGCTGCGGCATCTATTCTGGCGCGCGAACGTTTTGTGAATTGGATGGATGCGGCGGGAGAGGGCGCCGGCATGAAGTTGCCGCTGGGAGCTTCCGGCCAAGTGGTGAAAGCTGCGCGCCAGCTGGTGGCCCTGCATGGGGAAGAAATGCTGCCCAAGGTGGCCAAGATGCATTTTAAGACCACACGGAATGTGTTGAAGTAGGGAATCAGGCCGGAGTGGCGCAAGGGGGCGCTTCTTTTTTCCATTTCCCGTCTCCTACGGAAAGGACGGTGATTCTGACTTTGTCCAGTCCGTGGTGCTTCATGTCCAGCCGTTCTGCGGCTTCTTCACTAAGATCTATGATTCTGTTTTTGATGAAGGGGCCCCGGTCGTTTACGCGGACTTTTACGGTTTTGCCTGTTCGAAGGGATTGAACGAGCACTTCGCACGGGAGGGGAAGGGTGGGATGCGCTGCGTGCAGGTGCCAGGGGCGCACGTTTTCTCCGATCGCCGTTTTTCCGCTGACGAGCCCCCAAAGGGCGCATTCATTGTAATGGGAGGCAATTCCCGTTTGTTCATACGTCAGCGCCTGTTCCACGTTCATGGGATGGTAGCGGTGTCCCCGGATGGTATAGGGGCGGGTCATGTAGCCCGGATAATCCCGGCTTTTGGGAGAGGACGAGCAGGATGCCAGCCATAGCAGCCCGGCCAGCACGGACATTCCCCTGAGGATACCTGTCTGCATGATTTTATTATATGGACGGGGTGATGATGAAATGCAAGACGCGGGCGCGTTTTTCCGCCCGTGAGAAGCAGTATTCCGGAAGTGGCGTGATGTTTCCCGGGGGCAAGGGGAACGGTTTTTCATTGCCGTTTCTATTTTGATTTTGGTTGACTTGGCTGGTTCGCTTGCGTAGCGTTGATGCGATTCTGGGAACTTACTACAATAATAGATAACATAATGAGCAGGCAGGCATTTTATCCGCATCTCTCAGTGGATTGTGTGTTGATCGGGTTCGATGAAGAAGGTCTGAAAGTCCTTCTGGTTGAGAAGACGCAATTTGAACCCGGCCATACCGGCGCCATTTCCAAATTGCCCGGCGATTTGATTTATGAGGAGGAAGAACTGGATGCCGCTGCCCGCCGCGTTTTGTTTGACATGACCGGCATGTCTTCCCCCCATTTGGAACAGTTCCATACTTTCGGCGCTCCATCGCGCATCAAGAATCCGGAGGACAGGGCATGGGTGGAGGCTGTTTCCGGCCAGAAGATAGGACGCCTGGTGACGGTGGCCTACATGGCCATGCTCAGGATTTCCACCAAGCTGCGCAAACTGATGGAAAGCCACAAGACCCGCTGGGTTCCTGTAGATGATTTGCCGGAACTGGCGTTTGATCACCGGGATATTATTGACCTGGCGCTGGAGAGAGTGCGTTCTTCCGTGAAGAAGGAGCCTGCGCTGATTTATGACATGTTGCCTGCCAAGTTTACGGCTCTTCAGCTCCGGCGGTTGAATGAGGAGATTCACGGCAAGCCCATGGATGTGCGTAATTTCCACAAAAAAATCGCTTCCCGCCCCTACATTGTGCCGCTGGATGAGAAGGAGGAGGGGGTTCCCCACCGCGCCGCACGCTATTACCGTTTTGACCGTAAAATTTATAATCGCCTTTATTGCCGGAGCTGACGGCTCCGGGCCGTTCAGGCTTATTTTTTCCGTTTTTCCGGGCCTCTTCCCGCCATGTTTGCGGGGAGGGGTTCTTCTCGTTTGACAGAGTCCGTTTTGTAACGCATCTTATCCGCACGTTGATTCCCATGATAAATCCGGCCTTTATTCCAGACGATTTTTTCAAGGCGCTGGCGCCTTCTGATATTTTTGGCGCGGATGGGCCGTTTGAGGTTGATTTGGGGTGTGGGGACGGAGGATTCCTGCTTCAGATGGCGGCCCATTATCCGGAGCGCCGTTTTCTGGGAATAGAACGGCTTTTGGGCCGCGTACGGGGGGTTTGTTCCCGGGCGGCCGTCCGCGGGTTGGATAACGTGAAGGTGTTTCGCGTGGAAAGCCGTTACTTTCTGGAATGGATGATGCAGCCCGGCTGCATTTCCCGGTTGCATTATTTGTGTCCGGATCCGTGGCCCAAGGAGAGGCATCATAAGAACAGGCTGGTGCAGGAGGATTTTCTTCCCGTGCTTCACCGTTCCCTGTCCGATGGCGGAGAGTTCCTGTTCAAGACGGATCATGAAGGATATTTTCTGTGGGTGCTGGACCATGTGGCGCGCAGCGGTCTGTTTAGCCGTGCCAGTTGGGATGAGGACGAATTTTTTTATCCCCGCACGGATTTCCAGCTTCAATGGGAGGCCATGGGAAAGCCGATTTACCGCGCCCGTTTTATCAAATTGCAGAAAGTCTGATTCCAATGCCTTTTATACTTCGTCAGAAAGATTCCTCCACGGCTGCGCGCCTGGGTTCGCTTGAGTTGCCGCATGGACGGGTTCCCACCCCCATTTTCATGCCGGTGGGAACGCAGGGTTCCGTGAAAACCATGCATCCGCAGGATTTGGAGATGCTGGGAGCTGAGATTATTCTGGGAAATACCTATCATTTGTCCCTGCGCCCCGGTTCCGCTTTAATTAGGCAAATGGGCGGACTACACAAATTTTCCTCCTGGAACCGCCCTATTTTGACGGATTCCGGCGGGTTCCAGGTCTGGTCCCTTGCCAAGCTCCGTAAAATTACGGAAGAAGGGGTGCGTTTCCAGAACCATTTGGACGGGGCGTACATGATGCTGAGCCCGGAGCGGTCCATGGAGATTCAGGCGGACCTGGGCAGTGATATCGCCATGCTGTTTGACGAGTGCCCCCCTTATCCCTGCGACAGGAAGTACGCGGAAGCCTCCCTGGGGTACACGCTTCGTTGGGCCCGCCGCTGCAAGGCATGGGTGCAGGAACATCGGCCCCGTTCCGGGGAAGGGCGTCAGCACCATTTCGGTATTGTACAGGGTTCCGTGTATGCGGATTTAAGAAAGAAGTGCGCGGAAGAACTGGCCGCCATGGATTTTGACGGGTACGCCATCGGCGGCGTTTCCGTGGGAGAGCCGGAGGATGAAATGCTCCGCGCCATTGATCATTCCGCTCCCTGGCTGCCGGAGGAGAAGCCCCGGTACGCCATGGGGCTGGGCACCCCCCCCCAATTGCTGGAAATGATTGCCCGCGGCGTGGATATGTTTGACTGCGTAATGCCTACCCGCCTGGCTCGCCACGGCGTGGCACTGACTCCGGACGGCCCCATGCATATCAAGAATCAGCGCTGGGCGACGGATTCCCGCCCAATTGACCCGGAGGGACATCCGCATGTCACGCAATTTTCCCGCGCTTATGTGCGGCATTTGTTTAAAGCCGGTGAAATACTCGCTTTAAGATTGCTTTCTTTTCAGAATCTGGAATTCTATCTCCGGCTGATGGCCCAGGCGCGCGAGGCCATAGCCGCCGGCACGTTCGGTTCCTTCAAGGATTCGTTTATCGCGCGGTATAAAGCAAACGACATTTTATGAATATCTTTATGTTAGCACAGGCTCAGGATGCGGCGGGTGCCGCCGGGCAGGAACCCGCAAATATGTTTCAGCAGATTCTCGCCAGCCCCATGTTCATGTTTGTGATTATCATCGTCCTGTTCTGGGTGATGCTGATCCGTCCCCAGAGGAAGGCGCAGAAGGAGCAGCAGGCGCGCATCGCAGCCCTGCAACGCGGGGACAAGGTGATTACAAACGCAGGGCTGCACGGTTTTGTGGAGAAGGTGAATGAGCGCACCGTTTCTCTCAAGATTGCGGAAGGCGTGGTGATTGAATTGGAAAAGAACGCGATCGTTCAAGTGGAGAAGTAAGTTTTTCCGCTTTCCGTACGTTTCCTGCATCCGCCCGTGTCGCCCGTCGGCAGGGGAGGATGTTTATTTTTGAAACCGTCTTTTTCCGGCGGGGTTAGTAAAAGTGATTATGAGATTGCCCCACATGTTTATCTTGTCATGTTCCGCAGCGCTGGCGTTCGGTCTGTTCCCGTTTGCGGCAGGGCAATCCGTGGCTTTCGGCGACCGCGGGAAAATGGAAACTGCCCCCAGGCCCGGACTGGAATGCCTTCAGGTGACTTTGCTCATCCGCCAAATGGTTTTGGACCGCTATGACACCACGGGTACGGGAATTTTGTCCGAACAGGACAAGGCCCGGTTGGTGGAGGATGCCCGCTCTGCGCGGAGGGAGGCCAGAAAAGCCTTCCTGAGGAAGTTTGATAAGGATGGGGACGGAAGGCTTTCCCCAGAAGAGTACAGGGCTTTCCGGGAACATGTAGAGAAGCGGCGCGGGGTGCGCAGGCCGGATGCCGGGCCGGACAAGAGAGACGGAATTCCGTTTTATCCTCCCGCCGAGAGGAAAGAAATTCCTCCGCCCCCCCCCCCTGCAGAGGGAGGGAAAGTGCCCATGGTGGAAATTCGCACGGTAGGACGGAAGCGCTTCATGGTTGCTCCCGGATTGTTTCTGCTGACTCGTAACATGTTGCTGCAGAATTATGATGCCAACGGGAACGGCCGCATTGATCCGGAGGAACATGCCGTTGTCATGAAAGATGCCGCGGCTCTGTACCAGGCCAAAATGAAGGAAATGATGGAGCTTTACGATTTGGACCAGGACGGTGTGCTCAGCCCGGTGGAAAGAGAGCAGGCTCTGGCGGACAGCCATAAAGACAGCCCTCTGTATGCCATGGAAGAACCGGACGATATTGATTTGTTCATCCGGGCCAATATTAGTGAAGTGCTGCTGAAGGAGTCGCCGGTGGATGCCGGGGATGACAAGGATAAAGGTACGGAGTAATTTATTCTTCATGATGGGGATTCCTCTGGAACCGGAACAGGGCTTTCTTCAGTATCTGGAGGTGGAAAAGCAGGCTTCTCCTCATACGGTGGAGGTGTACGCCCGCGCCTTGCGCCAGTTCAGGGCCTGGGCGGCTGATTCATTCCCTGGGTGGGAGAATTGTACGCCGGACCAGATGAGGGACTGGCTTTTCCAGGAGCTGAAGGATGAAGCCGCTACGTCTTCCATCCGGCTGAGGTTTGCCGCCCTGCGCAGTTTTTACCGTTTCATGATGCGGAGGCACGGGCTGGAGACGAATCCGATGACGGGCGTTTCCCTTCCCAGAAGGAAGAAAACGCTTCCCGTTTTCCTGACACTCAACCAGATGTTGGAATTGTTGGAGCTCCCCTACAAGACGGCTGTTCCCGCCAATGCTCCCGCATGGCTTCCCTACCGTGATGCCGCCATATTGGAACTTTTTTATTCCTGCGGGATGCGCCTGAGTGAACTGGTGGGGCTGGATGTCGGTAGTGTGGATCACCGTTTCCGGGGCGTGAAGGTAATGGGGAAGGGGCGCAAGGAGCGCATCCTGCCTGTGGGAACTCCTGCTCTGGCTGCTCTGGAAACTTATGTTTCCATGGCCTGTCTGCCGAAAAATTCCCCCTTGTTTGTCTCCCGTATAGGAACCCGGTTAAGCGCTCGCTCCGTGCAGATGATGCTGAACAAATATGTGAAGCTGTCTTCCATTCCTTTTACCATTTCTCCCCATAAGATCAGGCATACATTCGCCACGCACATTCTGGAGGCTGGAGCGGATCTCCGTTCCGTCCAGGAACTGCTGGGTCATGCTTCCTTATCCACTACCCAGATTTACACGCATGTGACGCGTGCCAGAATGGCGGAAGTTTACAGACAGGCGCATCCCAGGGCATAAGGATTTTTTGTTTCATGAAGGAAGAACTTATATTCGCAGGTATTCTGTTTCTTTCCCAGGCATCTCCGGGGCCCGACCAGGCTTTTGTTACCCGGAGCACGTTGGCTTACGGCTTTGGCGCGGGAGTGATGGCTGCTTTGGGCATTGGTACTGGAATAGTTGCCCATGCTGCACTGGCTTGTACAGTAGGAGCATCCGTTTTTCACAGTTTCCTGGGGTTGGGGCTGTTTTGCGCCGCTTCCTGCTGGATGCTGTATTTGGCATGGAAAATATGGCCGAGGGGGAGGAATGCTTTTCTTGCCGGGTGCGGGGATATTCCCCCGGCTTCCTGTATTTACCGTGATGCTCTGGTGACTAACCTGATGAATCCCAAGGCCACGTTTTTCTTTGTGGCTCTTTCCGCTCCGCTGTTGGAAAAAAATCATGATCCTTCCTATGCTCTTCTTATCGGTTTTTTAATCGTGGCGACGGGAACGGTGGGGTGGATTTTGTGGGCTCTTGTTTTCCGCTGGCAGCCCATTCGTTCCTTTTACGGACGGTATGCCGTAATACTGGATGGAATATTGTCCCTTGTGCTGGCGGGGTTCGGATTCAGCATGCTGTATTCTTTTGGCCGCATGACGGTGGAAAATTTTTCCTGATGCAGAAATGGAGGAGAGGCTTTTTTCCCGTAAAAATAACTCTGGTATTGACAATGACTCCATTATATCGCATACATCTGCACCCGCTGTGGAAAGCCGAACGCGCACGCATGTGAGTGGCAAGGCGCGCAAGTTTTCCATTAACACCTTTTATTTATAATTGATATGGCAGTAGCAATCAGACTCAACCGTCAGGGTTCCAAGGACCGTCCTTACTACAAAATCGTCGTTGTCGACAGCCGCGCGCGTCGTGACGGCCGTTACATTGAGCAAGTGGGCTCCTATGACCCCATGAAGGAAGGCGTCAACTATACCATCAATCTGGAAAAGGTTGACAAATGGCTTGCCAACGGAGCACAGCCCTCTGAAACGGTGAATTCAATGATCCGTAAGGCCCGTAAGGCTTAAGCCTTTTCCGGTCATTATTATTTTCCTGAAGGCGTTCCTTTAATGGGGATCGCCTTTTGTTGTTTCTTGTGCATGGAGCGGGAAAAAGGGCTTCCCCGGAAGCGCTTGCGTTAGGATGGGTCAGAAAGAGAAAATTTCCCGCTCACGGAAAAACGGGTCGGCATTATTGCCGCCGGGACCGGAATACTCTGGCGGATTCCAGAATGCCGAATGCGATTTCATGGATGTGGAGATTGGCCGTATCAATGGTCAAGTGCGCCGTTTCCCGGTAAAAATCATGCCGTTCTTTCATGAGATGTTCCAGCACGGCCTTGGGATTGGGTTGTTGGAGCAGGGGGCGGTTGGTGCATCTGGAAATACGCTGGTACAGGATGTTTACGTCTGTATGGAGCCAGACGACAAAGCCCAGTTTTTTCAGTAGCAGCCGGTTCTCCGGTCTGATAATGATGCCTCCTCCTGTGGAAATAATGCGGCTTTGTGCGGCGGCCGTCTGAAGCTGTTGCAGGATTCCGGTTTCCAGGTCTCGAAAATGTGATTCCCCATGAATTTTGAAAATCTGCGGAATGTGCATTCCCGTCTGGCGTTCGATTAACTGGTCCGTATCCGTAAAACCAAGGTTCGTTTCCCGGTGCAGTTCCTTTCCGATGGTCGTTTTGCCGCATCCCATCAGCCCGATCAGGATGATGTTTGGCAAGGATGTTGATGCGGCCTTATTCATGGCTTGATTGTACTCAATCCGGCGGCGTGAGAAAACAACTTTTTAGCGGAATGGCCTTTTCCAGCGCCGGCTTTCACTCGGGGAAGTCCGTAAGGGTGGAGTGAAGTAAAGGCAGTTGGAAAAAGAGAGGGGAAGTATGAGGCCGCAGGACGTGCTCTTATTCATTTGTCTGTTTTCTCCCTTCCAGGGAAGGAGGTCTTGCTTGACGCAGGAGCTTCTTCAGGCAAGGATAAAGCCATGCAAACCGAATTGTTCGAGGTAGATCCCCTGTCAGACAACCGCAAACTGTATGCCCGTGCGGCGGAAGCTCTGGGTGCGGGAGCGCTGGTAGGGATTCCCACGGAGACTGTATACGGCCTGGGGGCAGATGCCTTGAACCCGGAAGCGGTAGCAAGGATTTTTGAAGCCAAGGGAAGGCCTTCTTTTGATCCGCTGATTATTCATGTGCATCATGGGTGTGAGGTGGAAAAATATACCGCCGTTCCGGAGGGGCTGAAAGATCTGGTGCATACGCTTGCCTCCAGATTCTGGCCGGGGCCGCTGACCCTGGTGTTGCCAAAGGCGGATATCATTCCGGATATTGTAACCAGCGGCCTTCCTACGGTGGCCGTTCGCGTAAGCGCTCATCCTGCCATGCGGGGGGTGGCGAAAGCGCTGGGGCGTCCTATAGCTGCGCCCAGCGCCAATCGCTTCGGCCATATCAGCCCTACTTCCGCCTCTGCCGTGCAAAAGGAATTGGGGGGCAGTATTGAAATGATTCTGGATGCCGGAGCCTGTTCCGAGGGGCTGGAAAGCACGATTGTGCGTCCTGTGCTTGACGAGAAGGGCAAGCCCTCTCTGGAATTGCTGCGTGAGGGGCCGGTGACCCGGGAACAATTTCGCAACCTGGTCAAGGTGGTGCGCCGCAAGCCTTCCTGCCGTCCTGTTTCGGAAGAATCTCCGGCGGATGCGCCGGGGCAGCTCACCAGCCATTACGCCCCGCGCAAACCTATGCTGCTGCTGGAACCGGGGGAAAATTTTGCCCCCGTGGAGGGGGTGAAGTACGGCTTGCTTTCCTATGAAGGAACGTCCGCTCTTGCCCGGGAAGGGGACTGGGCGGAAGTGGTAGCCATGAGTCCCGGCAGCGGGCGGCTGGCAGAAGCTGCCGTGCGCCTGTTTGCCCTGATGAGACAGATGGATGAAAATGAAGCTATTGACGTCATTGTGGCGGAATCCGTTCCGGAATCCGGCCTGGGCCGCGCTATTATGGATCGCCTGCGACGCGCTTCAGCCGTCAGGGAATAACTTGCCCACGGTTTGCAAAACATGTTAAAGTCATTGCAGATTCCTTTTTGATTTTATGGCCGCTACGTTATTTGAAAAAATCTGTTCAGGGGAAATCCCCGCGGACATCGTATATCAGGATGACCTGTGTGTTTGCTTCCGGGACATTAGTCCACAAGCACCGGAACATTTGCTGCTTGTTCCGCGCAAGCCCATTCCCCGCCTTTCCGAGGCCGGGGAGGAAGATGCCGCCCTTCTGGGACACATGATGCTGGCAGTCGGGCGGATTGCCCGGACTCTTCATCTGGATGAAGGTGGCTTTCGCCTGGTCATCAACAATGGGCATGACGCCGGGGAAGCTGTCCCCCATTTGCACATGCATCTGTTGGCAGGCCGCAAGCTGGAATGGCCTCCCGGTTAGGCCGGAGCGAATTCGGGCATTGCCTGAAAGAGGGACGGATGTGTCATTTTCCATGAATGGTGCCGCCCTGCCTGCTTGTCAGGCATTAAGTATGCCTGTAAGATATACTCATGAAAAGATTGCTGGTAGAACTGGAGAACTTGCCGGAGGCAGGGAAAAAATACAGCGGTGAACTGGATTCTGAAATTTTCGGCATTGATGATGAAGAGGTTACTTCCATTGGGCCTCTTGCTTTTGATCTGCATGTGCAGAGATTTGAAAATGAATTGTTTGTAAGAGGCAATATTTCCGCCCCCTTTAAATTCCGCTGTGTGCGTTGCCTGGGCTACTTTGACTACGTGGTGGAAGTTTGTGATTTCGCGACTTCTTTCCAGATTGATTCACAGAATGTTGTGGATGTTTCAGATTCCTTGAGGGAAGAAATAGTTCTGGATTTTCCGGCATACCCGAAGTGTGCTGACGGAGGCATGGAAAACGACTGTATGGCGAAAACTCCGTATTTTGGAGTGGACAAAGAGGGGGGAACGGGTGTAAACAGTTCTGCCCCGATCAGGAATAGCGGCGTGTGGGACGCCCTCAATGAACTGGGAGATCATCATTAATCACCTTTTTACCAACTAAAGTTATGGCAGCACCTAAGCGCAGAACGTCCAAGATGAAGCAGCGTACCCGCCTTGCCGCTCAGGCATGGCGCGCGCCGAAGCTCCGCAAGTGCCAGAATTGCGGCAGCAGCACCCCCGGCCATATCGCCTGCCCCAATTGCGGTACGTACACGACCCGTTCCGGCAAGGAAATTGTGGTGAAAGCGGAAGCGTAAGTTCCGCGGGCGCCGCATTTGCCTTGAAAATTATCGCCGTATTGCGGCGCTATCATATAGACTTTCCAGCCGCTTTTGCTTCGCAAAGCGGCTGAACTTGCTTGAAGCGGACTGTTTTTTCTGCTAACACATTTCTTCAACAGATAATATGAAGATTGCACTGGATGTGATGGGCGGCGACAACGCGCCCGATATTAACGTGGACGGGGCGAAGCGGGCCCTGCAGGATTTTCCTCTCATTGAAAAAATTTATCTTGTGGGAAGGGAAGAAACGGTGCGCAGCTCTTGTGACCGCTGGGGGCTTTCCGGCCCGCGCGTGGAGATCGTTCCGGCTGCGGAAGTTGTGGAAATGAATGAATCCGGATTGCTGGCGGTGAGAAAGAAAAAAAATTCATCCATGTCCATTTCCGTGGATCTGGTCAAGTCCGGAGATGCGGATGCCGTGGTCAGCGCGGGCAATACGGGGGCGGCTGTAGCGGCTGCCACCGTCAAACTGAGGTTGCTGGATGGTGTGGAACGTGCGGGCATTGTGACCCAGCTTCCGAATGAATTCGGAGTCTGCAATGTGACTGATACCGGAGCCAACCCGGATGCCAAGCCCCGGCATTTGGTAGGGTATGCCGTTATGGCCAGCATTCTGGCGCGTTCTGTTTACGGCAAACAGATGCCTAAGGTGGGAGTTATGAGCAATGGCTCTGAAGATGAAAAGGGAACAGATTTTACCAAGGGAACTTTTTGTCTGTTGAAGCATTTGGAGGAGCGCGGTGCGCTCCCTTTTAAATTCGTAGGAAATGTGGAAGGCCACGATCTTTTTGAACATGAAATAGATGTGGCTCTGACAGACGGTTTTACCGGAAACGTCCTGTTGAAAACATGCGAGGCTACCGCCAAGGCTTTCAGCAAATGGCTGAAAGAGGAACTTAAGGCAAACCCGTTCCGTATGGTTGGAGCTGCCTGCGCCTCCGGAGCATTCCGTGCCATGAAAGCGCGCCTTTCTGCGGACTCCGTAGGGGGAAGCCCTCTTCTGGGCGTCAGGGGCGTGACCATCATTGCGCATGGCAGTTCTACCCCTGTAGCCATTCGCAATGCCCTGAGAGTTTCCATGGAAATGGTGCAGCAGGGCGTCAACCCCCTAATAGAAGAGGAGATGGCCCGGCTGGGCACTATTCCGGAGGTTGCCGAAGTGTACCCCAAATAATTATCATGTTTCATTTTCTGAAAAAGCATGCCGCCGCAGCGGCAAAAGAAAGTGCCTCCCCGGAAGGGGCTGCCTCCGTGTCCCGTTCAGCCGGTGACCGTTTGGATTCCAGCCTGGCGGTATCCGTCGGGTTGTGCGTGCTGGTTTTCATCGTGCTTCAATGGATGGGCAGTTACAGTCCCCACTGGGGAAAATCCATATGGCATCATGTGTCGGAAGCTTTTCTGCTTTTTTCCGTGACGCTGGCGCTGATGCCTATGTACTGGTTATGCGCCGGTTCCCTGCGCAGGAAAAACAAAACCTTTGTCGTCACGTGGGGGGCGGTTCTGGTCCAGCTCCTGTTTTTTGGTCTCATCCGGCATGTAACGGCTGACATTACTTCCGACATAGGCAATGAACTTTTGTACCTTCCCTATATGATGGCTCCGTTGGTTGTCACGGTGCTGCTGGGACCTCTTCTGGGCATGTTTGCCACTATTTCCATCTGCATGCTTGGCGGATTTTTCATTCTGCCGGAGCAATATGCTCCGGAAAAGCAGGTCCAATTCTGGATTCTGAGCTCTCTCTCCGGCATGCTTACCGTGTTGCTTACCCATAACCTGCGGAATCGTGCTCAGTTGCTGCGAGCGGGCTTCTTTGTGGGGCTGCTTGTCATGGTGCTGTGTTGCATCATGGGTGTCATCAATCTCCAGGCATGGGACTACAACCTTACTGGAGTTCTGGTTTGCCTGGCCGTGGCTTTTGGCGTAAGCATGCTGACCAGCGTGCTGATCAGCGGTGTCCTGCCTATCATAGAAGGAGCTTTTAAAATCATTACGCCCATTTCCTGGCTGGAAATGGCGGATATGAACCGCCCTCTCATGAAAAGGCTGCAAATGGAAGCTCCGGGAACCTTTCACCATTGCCTGATGGTTGCCCAGCTGGCGGAAGCTGCGGCGGAAGCCATTGGGGCCAATCCCATTGAATGCCGGGTGGAGGCCTACTACCATGACATTGGCAAGATGCAAAACCCCCTTTATTTCATTGAAAATATCATGGACGGCCCCAATCCCCATGATGAGCTGACGCCCAGCATGAGCGCCCGTATCATCATCGACCACGTTCAGGACGGGGTGGCATTGGCCAGGGAGAACAACCTTCCGCGTCCTTTGGTGGACGTTATAGAGCAGCATCACGGCACGTCACTGGCTTACTTCTTTTACCGGAAAGCCCTTCAATACCGTGATGAGATTCTGAGCCGCGTGGAAAGCGGCCTGGCGTCTCCGGATGACGTCCCGGAGGTGGTGGAATCCAACTTCCGTTACAAGGGGCCCAACCCGCAGAGCAAGGAAACGGGAATCGTCAGCCTGGCGGACATCGTGGAAAGCGCCACGCGCTCCATGGGTAAAATTTCCTGTGAGGAAATGCAGAAAAGGGTGGATGAACTTTTGAAGCAACGGGTGGTGGACGGCCATTTGGACGATTGCGGCCTTACCTTCGGAGATCTCAAAAAGATTCGCAACAGTTTCATTAAGACGCTGAAAAGCATCCACCACAACCGCATTGCCTATCCTTCCCACAATCCGGAGGCAAAAATTGAAAAAAATGCTTTCTCTGATGTGTCCGTCAGGGAAAAAGAAGAGAAAGCGGTGAAAAAGGAAGGTGAAGGCAAAGCCGTTCCTGAAATCATGGAGTTGCCCGATGCCGGAACCCTTCAAGAGGGAAAATCCACGAAAGCGGAGATGAAGAATGGAGCGGATGCGGAGGAAAATGAAACCGAATCTTGAACTCTACAATCATTTGGGGGAGGGGAGGCTCAGTTCATCCGTTACGGATGCCCTAATTGGAGCCTTGGAGAGTTGTCTTCCGTCCGTGTTGGCGTTGCCTGAAGGTCCTGTCCCCGTACTTTCCGGATTGGATGAAGTAGAAATCAGCGTGGTTTCCGATGACGTCATCCGGGATGTGCATGCCCGTTTTTTGAATGATCCGACGGCGACGGATGTCATTACTTTTCCGCATGGAGACGGAATAGGAGAGATCATCGTCAGCTTTGATACCGCTATCCGGCAGGCTTCGGAATTCGGAGAACCTGTTTTCAGAGAACTTTTCCGGTACATGGTGCATGGTCTTCTGCATCTGCACGGATATATAGATACGGAACCGGAGGAACGGGAACGCATGTTTTCCTGTCAGGAGCCTCTGGTGCGGAAGTTTGGAGCGACCCTGGTGGACATACCTTTTACGCATGACCGCTGCTCCGGCGCTTAAAGCGCGCTTTTCAAAGATCCGGGCTTGCCAAGTTGAGATGAACTCTGTTACTATTTTGCCGCATCATGCGTCCATAGCTCAGTTGGATAGAGCAACTGCCTTCTAAGCAGTGGGTCACTGGTTCGAATCCAGTTGGACGTGCCATTATAAACCCCGTAAACTGAAAGGTTTGCGGGGTTTCCTTTTCTTTTGTCTTTGTGTTGGTTGTCCGTATGGTTGTCCGTAAAAAGAGATTATTCTTGCGGTTTAAGGGCCGCAGGGCATGCTTGGAAGTATGAAAAACACCCTTGTTGCGACGGATTATCCGAACTTGTATCGGTCAAAAGAGTCGGAAATTTTCTATGCCCGAATTGATACCGGAAGAAAAACGGTGAAAAAATCTCTTAAAACGCGCGTGTTGACGGAAGCCCTTTCCAGGCTGGCCGGGTTCCTGGCAGAGCAAGGGAAGGATGAATTACCCGTGGAATCCGTGTCTTGGTATTTGGCGGTTGATATGTACGTCCAGCGGCAGGAAATGCGCCCCCATTTGAAGCCGGCCGCTGTAGAATCCATCAAGTTCTTTTCCAGCCGCGCTAAAAAGCTTGTTGCTCGTGATATTGCAGCAGAGGCCATCACGGAACAAATGTGCCGGGCTTGGTGGAAAAAAGATGCGTTGTCTGTGTCTGCACGAACAGCAAACGGAACACTCGCTGTTGTGAAAAATGTTTTTTCCATGCTTCAGGAAGCAGGAAGTATCAAGAGCAATCCAGCATCCAAGCTTGAACGGATGACTTTGAGGAGTTCAAATCTTAACGTTCCGGAAAAAGAAGATTTCCGAAGAATCGTTGAGGAAGTGAAAAAAGCCCCTATATTAAGGAAGTGGCAAAAGAAGGGGCTATATTCCGAAGCGGCGGATATGATCGCTTTCCTGGCTTATTCAGGGTTACGTATTGAGGAAGCCCGGCGCTTGGTGTGGGGAGATATCGGGAAAGAGTCCATTTCCGTGCCTGATATCAAACATGCCACCTCACGCCGGACCCTGTACATTAACGCATCTCTGGCTGAGGTGATAGAAAGCCTCCGAAGAGAAAGACGGGGGAATAGTTCCGATGACCCGGTATTTTCTATAGAAAGCCCCCGGAAGGCTCTCACAAACGCGTGTATCAGGCTTGGACTGCCTCACGTCCGTATTCACGATTTACGGCATTTCTTCGCCACGTCCTGCATTGAGGCAGGCATTGATATTCCTACGGTGGCTAAATGGCTGGGGCATCGTGACGGCGGAGCATTGGCTATGAAGGTATATGGGCACCTCCGGGACGAACACAGTAAGGAAGCGGCCAGAAAACTCACTTTTTAAGTTATTCACAACCTGCAACTTAAAAGAAGGGGGATTTTACAGACGAATATATATTCCCTCTCGCCGTCATGAGATAGCTCGAACTGGCACCGTGTTTCTAAGCTGTTTATCGAATTCAACATTTTTAAACAGCACGGATTTTGTCGCGAAATTTACCCATGACGCCATATTTCCAAAATGATTGATAGAAAGAAAAGTTTCGAATAGAATTAATCGTATATATAAGGAATAATCTCAATCGTGTTTCCAGGTTTCCATAAATGTTTTTCTAGCATTCCTTGTGAAGTGATAACTTTGCTCTCTCTTGCGGGAATAACAGTTTGAGATGAATATGTATATTTTATTTGATAGCCATTTTTATCTTTGATTACAAGCTTGGCATCCATATTTAAATTTTTCCCAGTAGTATTGAGTATTTCTGCTTTCCATGAGTAACATACATAGTTTGTGGATTCAGATATTTTTTTGATACCTTTACTTAGAACGCTTAAAGGAGCTTCTTTACGTGCAATTTTTTGTGCTTTGATTTGCCGCTTAGCTTGTGTTTTAGTCATATTAGCAAATTCCGCCTCTATAGATGCTTTGTCTTCAAACTTTTGAAGAAAACTTTGTAATTTTTCTGCACACTCTTTAGCAAGTTCAGGATCATTTTTTTCTTTTAATAATTCTGTGAGCATCAATACTAAAGAGGTTGATGTTTTTCTTGCTTCCTTAGAAATAAGGAAAATATCTGGATGTCTATCTAATAAGGAGCACGTTGTTGATATAGCAAAGCTGGATTTATTTTTTAATGGAGCAACTAAATTTTTTAAAGCTTCCATTGGCTCAACATTAGTTCCCCATCCCCATATTTGACATCTAGCAACCATAATTTGAGAACCTATATCCCCAGCCTTTTTCCCTCGCTCGAACCACCAGAAAGCGCGTTGCTCATTTTTTGGAACTTCTTTTCCCAGCAGGTACATTCTGCCGACCTCATAGGCTGCCTCCCCGTCGCCATCCAATGCTTTTTTAGTCAGGGAATTGATCAGAGATATTTCTTCGACTTGACTAACATCAAATGAGACTTCGTGTGACTCTCCAAAGGATTTTCCCGCTCCTGAAAAAAGAAGAGTAAAACAAATATAATTAATTATTTTTTTGAAATAGATATTCATTTACTATATTCGACATTAATGTTGATTTTTGTTTTAGAATCAAATTTTTCTTTTGGTATAAAACGAGCACCTTCTACTGTAATATTTCCCTTCGCAGGTATGGAAATATCAAATTCAATGGCTTCATCTATTGTTTTTCCATTAATATCTAAAAGCTTGAAAGTCACAGATCCGTTCCATAAAGTATCAGCAGTGTTAGTAAGAAGGACTTTCCATTTATATTCAATATTTCCATCATCAAATTCTTCCAAAATTTCTGTGGAAGGATTTTCAATGTTGATTGCTTGATTCATTTTTCCATTTTTAGCTTTTTCCAATCCCCATTTATCCGTTTCTCCGTGCTTCGCTGCCTTTTCATAGAATAGAATTGCTTCGTCGTATTTCTTTTGTTCTGAATAAAAACCTGCGAGCATATGTTCTGCCAAACCGTAGTTTTGGTCCGCTGATTTTTTTAAAAGAGATAAGGCTTTCTCCTTTGATATGTTAAACTTGAGAGATGGGGAAAAAGGATCATTTCCGTCTTCATCCAACCCAGAAGAATGTAAAGCTAACGAATATTGTGCCTTGGGATGTCCGTTTTTTGCTGCTTGCCAGTAGTATTTCTCGGCTTTTACCCCGTTTTTTTTGATGCCTATTCCTCTTTCGTAGGAATATCCGACTAAGTATGCAGATTCCGCGCTACCAAGGTTAGCCGCTTTTTTTCGATATGTAAGAGCTCTGGGGAGATTTTGTTCCACACATTCACCTGTTTCGTAAGTATCGGCGAGTTTTTCTAGGGAATAAAGGTCATTTTGTTGGGCAAGCTCCCATGTAGAAACTAGGTCAGCCTTAATTATTTCGGAGGGGGCTTGAGGGATGTCCGTTGGCGTGGATGAATCTTTAAAGCATACTTTGACAACACCCCCTCCCACAAGTCCTCCAATAATCCCCGTCAACGCAACAAGTGAGATGATTTTACTATTGAGCAACATAAAGGAATCATACTGAAAAAATACACGATAAAGTCAAGAGTGAAAAAATCAATATGAATAGATAATCATCTATATGGAGTCCCGCGGAGACAACAAAAAAGCCCCTGACCCGGAGGTCAAGGGGCGAAGCATTCTAACAAAAGAGACCGAATGATAGCCTCTCTTCTCAGAATAAGCAACTCCTAAATCATCATTTCAGTATCATCATGTAAAAATATATACTGAAATTGTTATTAAGGAGACTATGCCCAACAAAAAGGAGCTGCCCCGATAGAGGCAGCTCCTGAATATGGTAGGGGGAGGTGTTAATCTTCCCAGGTTCCACCTGCAGCCTCAATAGCATCCCGTACTTCCCTGATCAGGTAAGGAGGTGCATTGTCTGGATCGTGGCCAGCAATGGTGACTTCCGCAATAAGATGATGGTCAGTTGCATCACGGTATTCGTAGATACGATGATCACCCCTGGTCCTTACGAGGACAAATCCGGCATCTTCTAACTGTGCTATTAGATTTCGTATTCGCATAAGTGATGTTGAAGATACGAGAAGAGGGGAGAGTTTCAATGAACGCTGTCCGAATGGAAGAATCAGCCTTTTTAATAGCTGAGAATTACATGAAGCAGGTGATTCGGCTGGGACGAGTGTTTGGCGCGGCAGGCGGGATTGCCAGCGGCATGACGAATAAGGCTATTCAGACTGCCGGGCAGTATATGATGCTGGGAGCCGCTCTAATGAATCCTGTGAAGACCGTGCCGGATGTGGTGGATTAGAATAATGGTATTCAAACAGATATGTCTGCATCCAACATGAAATTTTTAGTATTTTAGTGTCTCTCTAGTAAAGAGATGTGATACTAAGTCACGTTTTGGACTTGTCAATAGCCACAGTTGTGGCTATTGACAAGTCCAAGTTAGTTTGTAGTATTACTCATACCATGACCTGTTCGTACATCCCGGATGAACCGCTTGCTGCATATCGTTCCCTTTTTAAGGAAATGATTAGGGAGGATTGTCCAGATGTATTAAACAATCGTAGTCGGGATCATGCCTTGGTAATTGTTCAGGAGCTTATCAGTTCCGCAGAGGAGTCTGTGCATATTTTATGCTCCAAATTATCCCGGGATATTTACGGAGACAGCAAGACAATGCAGGCTATTGAGCAAGCCTTAAGCAAGGGAGTGGAATTTTATGTATATATACGTACTCCCTATCCTGAAAGTGAGGAATGTCATCGTTTATTGAAGACTTACCAAGCAAACGTGAAAACGGAATATCAACCAAAAGAGAATGTAAATGATTTCTGTGTAGTTGATAAAAAACGTTATCGTAAAGAAATAAATCAGACTCAGGGAGAGGCTATTGTTTGCGCCAATGACACAATAGAGTCAACAAAGCTAATTTCTTTTATTATTTGAAATACTTGTCCATCTATTTCCATGGAGGGTTTGTTCAATATTGATTGGAATCATTTGACATATTCGTCATTTAGTTCGTTGATGTGTTGTTTTTTAATGGTCACTACTATTTGGGATAATCCTCGTAATACTATCAAAAATGCTTTTAATAGTCTCTTTGAAGGATTGAAAAATAAAATGCATGAGCAACATGCTCAATTGACTCATCTTAATCCTGCAAAAAAGATGGAGCATATTGAGTACATGGATGGTAAATATGAAGAGATGGCTTGTCTCTTAGAAAATGATTTGGAAAAAGCATTAAAGATTTATAAATATGCTGCTGTTGTTGCTTGTATGCTAGCGACTTTTTTTCTTTATATTGGAAAAACAGATTATTTAGGACGTGTAAATGCTTATCTCTTATTTCCTATTTTTATTTCCATCTTTTGGATGTTTGTTGCCTATCTTATAAGAAGATACAAATTAAAAAAATGCTACCATACTGTAGAGGAGCATGGAAAATTTGAGAATTCCATAGCAGAAACTCATGCTCTTCAGAGGGAATAATCCATAACTACCAACCCTTCTCCTTAGTCTTTTGGACTGTGCTCATTTAACTGCCCGTCAGAGCGTATGCGGGCCGGTAAACCGCTTATGGCTACTCACCCTTCGATTCCTTAAGAAGTGAAATGGCAATAAAAAACCGCCCGCGTTTCCCAACGCGGACGTATTACTAGAAAAAAGCCCTTGATTTTGATATCAAGGGCAGAACAGTTTTTTGAAAAGATATCAAGTCATAGGTTGGATACATGCTGATGGATTTTATCCAGATTAGGAGATATGCAAAAAGTTGAAGGGGCTAATGAAGCCCTAACTACTCTTATAGGAAATTGTACAGGAGCTGGCCCCAGAAGTGATTTATTGATTTTTCGTTCCGTATCATATTCATCCAAGGAATTATTGACGCCTAATACTACACGTGACAAAGCGGGCATTATGTTATTATACAAATAGATATAGGAAAAAGAACTTTTTTTGTTTTTTACTTCTTTTGGATGAGCGGAGGATAAGGGGACAATGATTCTGTATTCTTGCTCATGTTCCCACCCCAGATATTTTGTTGACATTAAATCATATTGATTTCTGGTATTCTTTTCTATCCTATTAGAACTATATATAACTTTGCGTATATTAACATCTTTTTCTAATTTGTTTAATAGGCCATGTCTTCTATTAAAATAACAACCGATATGAATATTATTTCCTATTATTGAGAATTGGGTTGAAAAAACAAGACAGGCCCCCTTATTTCTATCTGCATATTGTCCCCACATCATTGGAGATGTAATTGTTGAGGATAGACAAATATACCCATATTCTCTAACTAATGGAGAAACAGAATCTTCAGCAGAATAGATATTTTCTGTCGTATCATTAGTATATTCTGTTCTGGATAGCTTTAAAGCCTTATCTTCAAGAATAGAAAATAACTGCTTTTCTGATACATAAAGATATAAATTTTTAAAACCTCTAATACGCTTAATGTCGCTTCCTGTATCAATATATTCATCTACACAAGGGATAAAATCATCCAATTCGTCTAGAGTTTTTTCAGCCATTTTAAAGTAGTAAAATATTAAAGAACATTAAGCCTTCTCCCACCTGTCCAGGGTTTCCACATAGATGCCGGAGATTTTGCCGCCGTCCATGGGTTCGATGTCTCCGAAGTTGGGGTTGATGGGATGGAGGGTGTATTCCATTTTGCCGGTTTCCGGGTTTTTCCTGCGAACCAGTTTTTTGAGCGTCACGCCGCGTTCATCATGGTATTGAACAATGGTTCCAGGTTTGGGGATGGGGGGGATGGTGTATTTTTTCATGATGACCACGGAGCTGTCCGGAATGGAAGGTTCCATAGAGTGACCGTTCACGCGCAGCAGGTATTCCCCTTTTTCCAGTTCACGGTATAGTCGGATGTCCTGCGGAATGGTGTCTCCATCCGCCAGGTTGCCGGCGGCAATGTTGCCGATGATTCGTCCCTGGGCTTCCAAGGAGGGGGCTGTGAATGTTTCTACCGGGGTAAACTTCTTGCGGGCTGCCTCTTTTTCTTTGGCGGCATTTTGAATAGCGGTATTGACGAATTCCAGGAAGGTTTCTTTGTGGGCTTTAGCGGCCTCACAGATAATGTCCCATTCTTCATCTGTGAAGTCGATGACGATGCGGGGAGAGGATTCGGCTTCTCCGTTCATTAGTTTTTGGAGCTGAAGAACTGCATAAGCAGGGAATGCCCCTCCGGGAGCAAGCCAGTTGTCTATGGTTCTTTTAGGCGTGTTGAGTTTCCCTGAAAGCCAAAAGCGATCCTTACCTATAGTTTTGAGCCATTTTTTTACGTCTTCTTTAGTCGGCGTCATACGTTGATTTTACGCACATTTCATGAAAAGTCAACCTATTGATTAGAAAATATCACGCATAAAACATGAAATGTGTGTTGACGTGTTCATGATTTTTACGTAAAAAGATTTCATCAACTACGAGAGATCATGAAAACAGAAATCGACTTAGACAAATTGCCGGACGGCTGCAAGAGCCATCTGCTGGCCGAAGCGGAAGAAGGGTTGAAGCCTTCGGAGGCTATTGTTCGCATCCTTGAACGAGAATCATTCCGCAGGGGATTCCGTGTTCACTTGACCACGCCCCGCGATCTTCCCCGCCCGAAGAACCCCAAGAAGCCCGCGGCATGAACTACTTTTTCTCACCCAGTACCATGGCGACGAAGGCGTCAATGTCCATTTTGAGCTTGTCGGCGGCGGCCTGGATTTTTTCAGCCGTTTCCACGGGGAGCTTAACAAGGATGTTGGAGAGGTCTTCCGCCGGGGCTTCCTCGATGCGCTTCATAGCGGCTCGGAGATTGCGCTCCGCTTTCGGGGTAATGGGGCGGCAGGTTAGCAATCCATTGAGGTATACGACATTGTACCCGGCCTCATTCGCCAGTGTTTCACGGCTAACGCCTTTTACCTCAAGCCATTTACGTATTTCTTCTCTAAAATTTTCAGGCATGCATTTGTTATAACAAAGTGATTTTTTTTTTGCAAGGAATAAAAAAAAGTAATTTCTCTATTGACAATGATACAGAATGTAATAAAAAGGAGTCACAAGTTACGAATCACAACAATGAACACGATCATAGCTAAACCGAAACCGAAGACGCAGGAATGGCTGAAAAAGGCCATTCAGGCAACGGGGTTGACCCCCGCCATTCTTATCACCGCCCTGCTTGAGCAGGAGGCGGAAAAAGTCCTCAACAGAAAGAAGCCCGCAGCCTAATGGAAGAAGCCCTGATTGACGAATTTATCCGGCTCGGCTGGCACGAACTTTAATCTGCACTGTGACAATGAATTCATACGTGACATGGCAACGGCTACGGCGGCCAATCCTTCATGGGCCCTACATGGGGATGGAGGAAACCATTACCAACACGGACTGCAACATGCCGTTCCTGTGCTATTTTTGCGGGCGGGAACCCGACAGGGGCGCTTACTGGTCCATTATCGGAGACCACAAAGGGAATGCGTATTGCTGCCGTTGCCTGTGCGCTTCCTGTGCCCGTGAACACATCAATGGTATTCCGGACAGGGCAGGGAAGAGCCCCTATCAGTCCCTTGATCCCCGGAAGGAACTTCGCCTCCTGCAAGCCCGCAAGAATAGAGCCCGGGCACGCCGGAACCAGGCCGTGGCGCATCTGCTCTTTTGGCTGGTAATCGCTTTTGCCTGTGTGGCTGTGGCGGCCTTCATCGTCTGCGCCTCTTACACAATAACAAAAATCGTCTTAGGATAATGGACGCCAATGATCAACGTTTGATAGAAGGGTTGTTTGCCCGCATTGACCGCCTGGTTGCGATCATGGAAGGGAAATACTGCCCTGAAACAAGCGGTGAAACCTGGCTGCGTGCGGAAGAGCTTCTCAAACTGCCCCAGTTCCGGCATCGCAAGGGCCGCGTATGGCTCTATGAACTGGCGAAGACGTCACCGGATATCATGAAAAAGGACTGTCTGCCGCATCAAAAGCGGGGCGCCACCCTCTGGTGCGTGGAACGTATTTCCAAGGCCATGAAAGAGAATACCGCAAAAATCCTTTCTTTTGACGGTTTATCAAAACCGTCTCGCCCTCACGGCATGAGGAAACAATAACCATTAGAAAATACATAATACAATGATTACAAGCAATATTGATACTGCATCTAAACCTGTTCAGGCAAAGCCTTTTGATACAGGCGACAGGGTAATGTTAAATTCCCAGTTAATTATCACCATGCCTAACCGTGGAAGGACTTATCGTTTTTCTCCGGAAGATGAATTTGTCGTGGTGCGGCGCAAGGACGAGAGCAATTTCTACGTCGCCTTTATCAAGGCTCCCTGGCTGGGCGTCTTTGAGTTGAATGACGAAGGCTTCTCCTTGTGCGACGAAGACTAACGATTTCTTCACGCCTCTGTCCGGGGCGCGTCGATTGAACCTGATTAAATAATAATATTTAATTGATAATAAATAAGATTATGATCGCTATGAATACAACTGCAGCACTACTGGTAAACGCAGAACCCCTCTCCCGCGGCAACGGGAAAGGGGCGGATGTTGTGAATAATGTCAAGACGGCTAATCCTATCATTGCTCACAAGCCAGTAAGTACGACAGACGGGAAGACCTGTCAACCGGCAAAGGCTGCCAGGACGGCCAAGAAGCCCGCCGCTCCCAGGAAGAAGCGGTACGATGAAGAGGATTTGATAGCCTTCGGAGAGAATGCCATCATGCTCCGGGGCGCGGCCGAAGCCATTTTGGACATGTTCCATGCCTTGTCCTATGCCGATGACGACCAAAAAGAGGTTGTCAATGGCGTGAAGGAAGCCTTCGAGGAGGCCGCCTTCCTTCACCGCTTGTGTGACCGCGGGTCTTGTAAGGGTGTACGGTGTCGAAGGGAAGCGTTATCTGGAGGTCTTGCAGTTCGACCAAAGGACCAGGGCGAAGAAGAGTAAGTTTCCTGCCCCTGATGAAGAAAAAACTGACGCTTGTCAGTCAAATGACGGACATGTGTCAGACATATGTCAGTCACGTGACCGTCATCCGCTCGCCTATACGGAGACGGAGTCGAATACGAATACGTATACGAAATCGGAAACGGAGACGGAGACGAAGGAAGCTGCGCCTGACGGCTCGCTTGCGGCTCCTTCTCGTTCTTCACTTCCTCTTCCTTCCTCACCGGAAGAGGTGGAAGCCTACCTGAAAAACGAGGTAGCCAGATGCCGCTTGAAGCTGCTCCCCAGGGACGTTTCGGAATGCGCCCTGCAATACTGGGCGGATCGGGGCGGCTCCGGCTGGGTGGACAAGTTCTTCTGCCCCATTGCCGATTGGAAAGCCAATGCCCTGGGCTACGCCCTGCGCTGGGCAAGAAATCTTGATGCCAAAGGGCAACTACCCGGAGAGGAAAGCGACCCCTTCGATCCAAAATTTAGAAAAAATATTTAACCCTCAAAAAGAGAAACCATTATGCAGCTTACGGAAACACAACTCAACGCCGAAAAGACCGTTCTTGGCAACTGCATTGACGGAGCCGACAAGGTGGCCGCCCTGATCGAACAGGGCTTCACGAAGGCTCATTTTGTCCTTCTGGCCCATCAGAAGGTCTGGAGCGCCTTTGAGACTCTGGCCAAGACTCCGGAAAAGGTCAATATCACCGACCTGATCCAGCACCTGGAAGCCTCCGGCGAGCTTGAATCCGTAGGAGGTCACGCCGGGCTTGTCGAGCTTTCAACCAGCTTTGCCTACCATTTCCAGTTCGAGCCCTCCGTGAAGATTCTGGTGGAAGCCAAGAAGAAGCGGGATGTGGAATCCCTGTTCATTTCCGGGCTGGAAAATCTTCAAAACCCAACCCTGAGCAAAGACGAAGTGCTGGCGGAAGCCGAAAAGGTGATGTCCTCCTTGCGGGAAAGTTACGGAGTGGCCCAAGTGGCGCGCATGGCTGATGGCACACAGAAGGTGGTGGAAGGGTTGGAGTTTCGCATCAAGAATCCAGGACAGACCAAGGGGCTTCCTACCGGCTACCCCTCCCTGGACAGGATGCTGGACGGCTTACAGAACACGGCTATGGTGGTCATCGGAGCCCGGCCGGCCGTGGGGAAGACTTCCTTCATGACCAACATTCTGTACAATCTGGCCGCCGAAGGGGTGCCAGTAGGCATGTTCTCCCTGGAAATGTCCAAGGAGCAGTTGCTTGAACGCACGCTTTTTGGCATGTCCAAAATCAATGCGGCCAATCTGCGCCGAGGCATCAAGCTGACCAAGTGGCAGCAGGATGCTTTCACCAACGCGGTTCGCAAGGTAAGGAGCCTGCCTTTCTTCGTGGACGACCGGGGCGCCTTGAGGATTGACCAGATCCAGGCGACCGCCCGGCGCATGGTTGCGGACCACGGCGTGAGGTGCATCGGCGTGGATTACCTGCAGCTTGCCAATCCCACCGGACGCCAGTCTTCCCGGGAACGGGAGGTGTCGGAGATTTCCGCCGGCCTCAAGGCTCTGGCCAAGGAACTGAATATTCCGGTGATCGTGCTTGCCCAGTTGAACCGGGAAGCGGAGAAACGCGCCGGGAAGGAAGCCGGGGTTCCCCGTGTATCCGATTTGAGGGATTCAGGGTCTATCGAACAGGACGCTGATCAGATATTGTTGCTCTACAGGCCTTACGTCATGGACAAAAACGCAGATCCGGCAGAGGCGAAAATCATCGTCGGCAAGAACCGCTTCGGGGAGATTGGTTACATTGACCTGAAATGGGATGCTGCCGCCACGACTTACAGGGAGGTTTAAAACATGATATCACTATTTAAGGTAGTGCTACAATTTGGGAAGCTTTTCAAGGGCTTGTGTAAACTCCTTGGCTCCAAAGTCGATGTATCCTTCATGGACTTCCCGGGAATCGTGCCCCACAATGGCTTGCACAAGAGCAGGGGGAACACCGGCGTCATGTAACATGGTTGTTGCCGTATAGCGGAGGCTGTGGAAGGACAATTCATTGACGTGGCGCCGCGTCTCTGTGCCGTTTCCTTCCTGCTTTTTGTATTTTTTGCCTGCAGCCAGAGGGTCTTTGGCAATAAGGCCACACTGGTACAGGATGTGGCTAAAGATATTTGACAGGCGTCCGGATCCCCTGCTTTCAAAAATATTCGCGCATTCAGGATGCAGGAAGTCCCCAGGAGCTTCTTTCTTCCGTTGCTGCAGGTGTTTTTTCAGCGCCGGAAAAATCGGAATCATCAGAGGCTTTCCCTTTTTCTGCGTAGTCATCCGGATAACGCCTCGTTTCTCGTCAACCTGGGACCACCGGAGCGTTGCCACGTCTCCCAATCTTTGACCGCCCGTATAGAGGCACGTTTTCACCATGGAGCGCCATTCCGGATTGCATGCGGCCATTACCTTTTCAAGCTCTTCCAATTCGAATTTCCGCCGTTTGACGGCTTTCCCCTTGTGAGGCTTGGTAATCGCCGTAAAGGGGTTGGTTTCAATAATTTTATAATCAACTGCCGCCTGGAACGCCGCGGAAACCAGCGTAAGAGCAATATTGGCGGTAGATGGTGAGACACGGGAAAGAAGATAGTTTTTGAAATCGTCCAGCATCAGGGGAGTAATGCGATCCAGAGGCAGGTTGATACGTTCTCCCATTGAGGCGCGAAATTTGTCAAAGGCTTGTTTGTAGTTCGCTATGGATGCGGGTTTAAGCCCATTGCGCGTAATGCGCCGCATGTGGTCATCAAGCCATAATTTGACAGAGGGCATTTCCATAGATTCTCCGGTCAATTCCGTGGACAATGCGGAAATGGCCCGGCGTAATTGATAGGCCGGCAGGTTTGCCCGCGCCGTTGATTCAAGGGCGTCCGCCAGGCGTTGTGCCTTGGTCATAGCCTGTTCCCTAGTCAGGACATTCAGCTGCTTCCCCATGGCCTCTGCGGCTTCTTTTACTTCCCTTGTTACCGTGGCGGGGGTATGCTTGATTTTGGTTGACAGCCTGACCAGTTTCCAGCCTGTAGCGGTTCTTACGCGGTATTGTGCGTACCAGTAAGGGCTGTTCGGCTTTTTATAGATGGAGGCCATGATTTAGTGGTATCAATAGTGTGCTCTTTTTGCAAGTTGTATCACCATGTTTCAAGATGTTTTTGTGTTTTCTGAAATTTCGTAAGAGCTTTATTTAGAGTGGAATAAAATCAAAAAGGCCGTCTCCGGAGAGACAGCCTTTTTCTTGAAACTGGTAGGCCCGGTAGGAATCGAACCTACATCGTCGGTACCGGAAACCGATGTCCTATCCATTGAACGACGAGCCCATGTTCCCGAGGAACGAGAGAAATAGAATAGAAAAAACGGGCCGGATGCAAGTATTTTTATGCCGGTGACGGGATTGGCATGATGAAAATATGAAACGGGGAAATTCAGGGCAGGGAGGTTTCCGGGTATTCCGGAGAGAAGGAAGGGGTGTCAGGAAATTTTGTGATGGAAAGAAAAGACGGCAGCCAGGACGGCCACCACGGTAACGGCCATGATGGCCGCGAAAAGGGGCCAGAGATCCAGGAAGCTGGCTCCTTCCAGAAAGATACGCTGGATGAGTTCCAGCCCGTATCTCATGGGGTTGAGCAGCGTGAGGCTCTGAAAGATTTCCGGCATGCTGGAGATGGGCGTGGCGAAGCCGGAGAGCATGACCATGGGCACCAGCAGCAGGAAGGTTCCCACAATGGCCTGCTGGAGGGATTGAGCAAAGGAGGAGATGCACAGCCCGATGGCCGCCGCCGTGACGATGAAGAGCAGAAGGGCGGCGGAGAGCAGCCAGATGGAGCCCTGGAAGGGGATGCGGAACCAGAACATGGCTACCAGCACTACGAAGACGGCCTGTATGATTCCGGTGATGACGGAGGCTGTCCCTTTACCGAGCAGGATTTCTCCGGGGGTGTACGGGGCGACGAGAAGCTGGTCGAAGGTGCCTTCCTCCCGTTCGCGGGCGATGGAGAGCGCTCCGGAGAGGATGGAGTTGATGAGCACGAGCACGGCAATGAGGCCGGGAACGATGAACCAGCGGGTGATGAGGTTGGGGTTGAACCATGCGCGGGATTCTATTTCCACCGGGGAGGATCCGCCGTTTTGGGAGAGCAGATCCGCCCCGTAGGCGGAGGCGATTTGCTGGCCGTAGCTGAGGGCGATGGCCGCCGTGTTCGTGTTGCGCCCGTCCGCAATGAGCTGGAGGGAGGCGGGCCTCCCCGTCTGAATGTTGCGGGAGAAGTCCGGGGGGATGGTGAGCCCCACGACGATTTCCCGGTTGTCGATCATGCGGTCAATATCCTTTTCCGTGGCCGCCGTGGCCTGCCTCTGGAAGATGCCCGTGCCTTCCAGGTCCGCGATGTACTGAGAGGCCGCTTCTCCGCCGTGCTTGTCCAGCACGGCGTACGGCACGCGGGTGACGTTCATGGTGGCGGCATAGCCGAAGATGGCTATCTGGATGATGGGCGGGATGATGAGGGCCAGCCGGCTTTTTTTGTCCCTGAGCACGGCCAGCAGTTCTTTTCTGACGAGGGAGGCTATTCTGACGAGAAAGTCCATGGCGTTATTCGAGGGATTTGGGGGCTTTCAGCCGGGCGATGCCCATGAGCGCCACGGCAAAGACGCCCAGCGTGATGCAGCAGGGGATGATGACGGAGGGGATATCCCCGGCCAGGAAGAGGGTCTGGAGCAGGGTGACGTAATAGCGGGCCGGGATGATGCAGGTGATGGCCCGGACGGCGGGGGGCATGTTGAGGATGTCATACAGGAAGCCGGAGAGCATGAGCGCCGGCATGAAGGTGCCCATGATGGCGAACTGGCAGGCCAGGAACTGGTTTTTGGCGGCGGTGGAGATGACCAGCCCCAGCCCAAGAGCCACAATCAGGAACAAGGCGGAGACCGCCAGCAGCAGCGTGAGGGAGCCGCGGATGGGGATGCCGAAGACGAAGGCGGCGAAAATCATGGAGATGGCCAGGCTGACCATGCCCAGCAGGAAGTTGGTGGCTGCCTTGGCCGTCAGGATTTCTCCGCTGCCCACGGGCGTGACGAAGAGGCTTTCCAGCGTGCCGCGTTCATATTCCCGCGCCATGACCAGGGAGGTGAGAAGCGCCCCGATCATGGTCATGATGGTGACGATGACGCCGGGAACCAGGTAGTAGTGGCTGTCGTTGGCTTCATTGAAGCGGGTGCGCGTCTGCACGTCCAGCACGGGTGCTGTCCGCCCGCCCAGGGAAGACGCCCAGGAGCCGACGACGGCCTGAAGGTAGTTGCGGATGAGGGTGGCCTGGTTGGCATTGACTCCGTTGACGACAATCTGGACTTTCGTGATTCCATTGTGGAGCGTGTCCGGCGCGTTGCTTTGCAGGGCGATGAAGGCGTCCGCTTCATGGGTGCGCAGTTTTTCTTCAGCCTCCCGGGTGGAGAAGACGCGCGTGGTCTGGAAATATCTGGAAAGGGTAAGCCTTGTTTCCAGGTCCGTGGAGTGGCTGGAGGCGGGGACGGCCAGGTAAGCGATGCGCACGTTTTTGATGTCCATGCTCATGCCGTAGCCGAAGAGGAGCAGGAGCACGGCCGGAAGGATGACCGCAATGCCCACATTGCCGGGGTCCCGGACCACCTGGTGGAGTTCCTTGACGATGAGGGCTCCTATCCTTTTGAGGGAGGCGGTCATGTTTCTCCTCCTCCTTTTTTCATGTGTTCTTCCGTGATGGCCAGGAAGGCGTCTTCCAGAGAAGCGGGGGCTCCGTCTTCACGCGGGGGAGCGTGTTTGCGGATATCGTCCGGGGAACCTTCCGCCAACGTGGTTCCATCCATCATGATGAGCATGTTGTCGCAGAATTCCGCTTCTCCCAGGAAGTGCGTCGTGATGATGACGGTGACGCCTTTTTCCGCCAGGGCGTTGATGCGCAGCCAGAAGTCGCGCCGGGCCAGGGGGTCCGCTCCGGAAGTGGGCTCGTCCAGAAAAAGGATGTCCGGGGAGTGGAGCAGGGCGCACGCCATGCTGAGGCGCTGCTTATAGCCGCCGGGCAGGTGCGCGGCGGGGGCGTTCATGTACGGAGTCAGGTGAAATTCTTCTTCCATGGAGCGGATGGCTTCCTGCCGCTCCTTTCCGGACATGCCGTAGGCCCCGGCGAAGAATTCCAGGTTTTGACGCGTGGTCAGCATGCCGTACATGGAGAATTTCTGGGCCACGTATCCCACTTTCCTGCGCGCCTTGGCGGCGGCGGTCCGCAGATCCGCCCCGGCCACCTTGAGTGTGCCGCCGCTGGCGGGCAGCAGCCCGCAGAGCATGCGGAAGGTGGTGCTTTTCCCCGCTCCGTTGGGGCCCAGAAGGCCGAAGACCTGCCCTTTGCGGACGGAGAAGCTGACGTGGTTGACGGCAATGAAACTGCCGAATTTCCTGACGAGGTCCGTTACCCGGATGACGGTGCCGCCGTTTTCCGTCCGCTCCGGTTCCGGCGTTTCGGCAGGGGCGGGGATGTCCTGCGGGGCGAGGTTCACTTGGCCGGCAAGCAGGGTCATGAAGCCGTCGGAGAAGTCCGGCTGCGCGGGGGCGGGATGGTATTCCTCCAGCTTTTTTCGTGCGGGGTGGCCGTGGGGAACGATGATGCGGACGGTGTTCCCCTGCGGGGTGGCGTTGATGATGCCGGGCACGGCGGCCAGCCTGCTCTGGAATTGGCGCGCATGCAGTCCCTCCGGCGTGCGCACCGTCACGCACATGCCTTTCGCCCGGGCGATGACGTCGGCGGGAGGGGCGTCCATAAGCAGGCGCCCTTCATACATGATGAGGGTTCTGTTGCAGTAGGCCGATTCATCCATGTAGGAGGTGCTGACCAGCACCCCCACGCCTTCCTCTCCGGAGAATTGTTTCAGGATGCTCCACAGTTCCCGTCGGGAGAGCGGGTCCACGCCCACGGTGGGTTCATCCAGCAGGATGAGGGGCGGGGAGGAGACCAGGGAACAGCACAGGCCCAGCTTTTGCTTCATGCCGCCGGAGAGCTTTCCCGCAAGCCGCGTGGTGAAGCGTTCCAGGCTGGTCATGGCGAGCAGGCTGCGGAAGCGCTTTTCCCTGTCCTGGCCGTAAACGCCGTGCATGCGGGCGTAAAGCTCCATGTTTTCCCGGACGGTAAGGTCTTCATAAAGCCCGAATTTCTGCGGCATGTAGCCTATGGAGGCCTGGATGGACCGGCTTTTTTTCACGGAGTCCAGATTTAGGACGGAGATAGACCCGCCATGCGGTTTCATCAATCCCGTGATGAGGCGGATCAGGGTGGTTTTTCCCGCTCCGTCCGGCCCCAGCAGCCCTACGATTTCCCCGGCGGACAGGCGGAAGGAGACGTCGTCCACCGCCGCAAATGGGACGCCGGCGGAGTCCGGAAATATTTTCCGGACGTTCCGGCAGTCAATCAGGGGCTGGGATTCCGTGGTCATGGCCTGGGCTGTTCCGGGGGCTGTGTTCCGGCGTTCTGGTCCAGGGGGATGGTGACGGTGGCGGGGGCTCCCAGGCGCAGCCGGTTGTCCGGATCGTCCACAATGATGCGCACTTCATAGACCAGTGCCGTTCTGAGATCCGGCGTTTCCACGTTTTTAGGGGTGAATTCCGCTACGGAGGAGATAAACCCCACCGTCCCTTTGAAGCCGGTGTCCGGGAAGCTGTCATTGCGCACGGTGGCGGAAAAGCCGGGCTTTACTTTGCCGAGCTGGGATTCCGTGAGGTAGGCCCGCACCCATTTGGTATGGTTCAGGGAGATGTTGTAAACGGGTTTCTGAGGGGAGGCCATGTCCCCCTTTTCCAGAATGCGGTTGCGTACCACGCCGTTGCCGGGGGCGTAGAGCACGGCGTCTTTCAGGTTCTGCTCCCTGATGGTCAGGCTGGCTTTGGCCTGGTTGTACTGGGCCAGCGCCTGGGCGACGTCTTCCTCACGGGACCCGGCCAGCAGCAGTTCCAGCTGTTTTCTGGCTACATCCAGATTGGCGGCGGCCACTTGCCGGGAGGCGATGGCGTCGTCCGCCTCCTGGCGGGAGATGGATTTTGTTGCAGCCAGCGCCTCCAGCCTTTTGCTGCGCATTCCGGCGTTGTTCAGCGTAGCTTCCGCGGCCTGAACGTTCGCCCTCGCCTGGGCTATTTCTTCCGCGCGCGGGCCGTTTTTAACGCGCAGGTAGTTTTGGCGGGCGGCTTCCGCTATCTGCCGGGCTTCGTCCGCGGCCTGCCGGAGCCGCACCGTTTCCAGCGTGGCGAGTTTCTGGCCGGGAACAACCGTGTCCCCTTCGTCCACCAGCACGGAGTCAATACGTTCGGAGATGAGGAAAGCCAGATCCACCTGGCGCAGGTCCACATTGCCGTAAAGAACGGCTTTGTCCTCGGGGCCGGACGGAGTTTTCCGGCAGATGAGCCAGGCGGCCGTTCCTGCCGCGGCAAGGAAAACCAGGAGGATAACCAGCTTTTTCATAGTTTTATTTATACGCGTGTATAATTTATTGCAAGTAAAAATGGAGCCCGCATGACGGAGAAGGAATTAGCGATTTACTAACGGGGAGAGAACAGGCATAATCCGGCGTCTTTTACTTTTCCCATTATCTGTTATGATGACCGCCACCGAGATACGCCAAAGCTTTCTGGACTTTTTCCGCGAAAAACAGCACACGGTCGTGCCTTCCGCTTCTTTGATGCCCCAGAGCCCCGGTTTGTTGTTTACAAATGCCGGCATGAATCAGTTTGTCCCGTATTTCCTGGGCGTATGGACTCCCCCGTGGACGCCCGCCCGCGCTACGGATACCCAGAAGTGCATCCGTGCAGGCGGCAAGCACAATGACCTGGAGGATGTGGGGTATGACTCCTACCACCACACGTTTTTTGAAATGCTGGGGAACTGGTCCTTCGGGAATTATTTCAAGAAGGAAGCTATCCGCTGGGCCTGGGAGCTGGTCGTGGAGCGGTGGGGATTCCCGGCGGAACGCCTGTACGCCACCGTGTACGCGCCGGACAAGAGCAAGGGCGACCCCGGAGAGTTTGACCGGGAAGCCTGGGATTTCTGGGCTGAGCTGTTCCGTTCCCGCGGGCTGGACCCGGACGTGCATATCGTGCACGGGAATGTGAAGGATAATTTCTGGATGATGGGGGAAACCGGCCCCTGCGGCCCCTGTTCCGAGCTGCACGTGGACCTGACCCCCGAGGGGAATACGAAGGGAAGCCTGGTAAACAAGGATTCCGACCAGTGCATAGAAATCTGGAATCTGGTGTTTATCCAGTACAATGCGGAGAGCGACGGCTCTATGCGCAATCTTCCGGCGTGCCATGTGGATACCGGCATGGGGTTTGAGCGCGCGTGCTCCATCATGCAGTGCACGAACGGATTCAAGGATTTTTCCCGCAAACCGTCCAATTACGCCACGGATGTATTCCGCCCCCTGTTTGACCGCCTGGAAGTTTTGAGCGGACGGAAGTACGCGGACGTGTATCCGGCGCCCGGTTCCAAGAAGGTGGATGCGGAGGACGGGACCCTTCAGGAGGCGATTGCCTTCCGCGTGATTGCCGATCATCTGCGCACGCTCAGTTTTTCCATTGCGGACGGCATTCTGCCGGGCAACAATGGCCGTAATTACGTGCTGCGCCGCATTCTGCGCCGTGCCGTGCGCTATGGGCGCCGCCTGGGCTTTACCCAGCCGTTTTTGGCGGAACTGGTGGATACGCTGGTGGAGTCCTTCGGACAGGTGTTCCCGGAACTGGCCGCCCGCGCCGCTACCGTGAAGGAGGTGTTGAACCGTGAAGAGGCCAGTTTTAATGAGACGCTGGACCGCGGCCTGGAATTGTTTGACGCGGAAACGGCTTCCGCCGGAAAGGTGAGCGGCGAGTTCGCCTTCAAGCTGTATGATACGTACGGGTTCCCCATTGACCTGACCGCCCTGCTGGCGGAGGAACGCGGCCTGGATATTGATATGGAGCGGTTCAACAGGCTGATGGAGGAACAGCGGGAACGCGCCCGGGCCGCCCGCAAGAGCGAAGTGGTACGCGCCCTGGATTTGAAGACGGACGCCGTGACGGAGTTTACGGGGTACGATGTGGACGAATGCGCCGCTACGGTGCTGGAAGTGAGCCGCCAGGGGGATTCCCTGTTCATCATCACGGACAAGACTCCGTTTTACGCGGAAATGGGCGGGCAGGTGTCCGATGCCGGGTTGATTGAAATCGGCGGGGAAAGCTATCATGTGATGGCCGTCCAGCAGATAGGGAATGCCCGAGCCCATGTGGTGGAGGCCCGTCCCGGGCTGGAGGTGAAGCCCGGCGACCGCGTGCATTTGAGCATTGACGCGGAACGCCGCCGCCGCATTGAGGCGCATCACACCGCCACCCATCTTCTTCACTGCGCCCTGCATCAGGTGGTCAGCCCGGATGCGGCCCAGCAGGGGTCTTTTGTCTCGGAAGACCGGCTGCGTTTTGACTTTAACAGCAGCGCCGTTTCTCCGGACCAGCTCCGCCTGATTGAAGAGAAGGTGAACGGCTGGGTTGAGGAGTCTCTTCCCGTGCATTGCACGGAACGCGCCTATGCGGACGTGAAGGGCAATGCCGCGATTGCCCAGTTCTTCGGCGACAAGTACGGGGATGTGGTGCGCGTGGTCCAGGTGGGCGGATGCAGGGATGGGCTGGACGGGGTTTCCATGGAATTCTGCGGTGGAACCCATATTTCCAATACGAAAAATATCGGCCTGTTCAAGATTAAGAGCGAGGGGGCCATCGCTTCCGGCGTGCGCCGCATTGAGGCGATGACGGGGGACGCTGCTCTGGAGATGATACGGCAGCATGTTGTCGCCAAGAGCCTGGAAATCGCCAAGGCGGTGGAGAAGATCAAGGAAGTCAATTATGAGTTGGCGGACATGGGGCTGGAACAGGTGCCTGTCCCCACGATTGAAGGCAAGCCGGGGCTGACGGCCCTGGGGGCTTCCGATATCCGGACGGTAAATGACTCCCTGGCGCGTTTCGACGCCTCCGTGGAGCATTTCAAACAGACGGCGCTGGATGCGGAGAAGAAGCTTAAAAAAGCCCGCGCCGGGCAGTCCGCCGCCAAGGCGGACGCCCTGCTGAATGAGTGGCTTTCCGATGCCCCCTCTTCCCTGATCCAGGTGGCGGAGGGCGCCGGGGAATTGCTTCAGGAGCTGCTGAACGGGCTGAAAAAGCGCCAGTATGCGGGTGCCGCCTTCCTGCTGTGCGTGGACAGTTCTTCCTTGCTCCTGGGTGCTTATTGTGGCAAAGATGCCATTGCGGACGGATTGTCCGCCGGAGATATGATCCGCGAGGTTGCCGCTCTTGCCGGAGGCAAGGGAGGCGGCCGTGCGGACCAGGCCCGCGGTTCCGCTCCGCAGGATGCCGATCCTCAGGCCCTGGCTGCCGCCGCCCGCAATATTATTAACGGATAACCCCTTACCTGGGCCCTATCGGACACCAATCATGGATAAGAAGATTTTCCCGGACGAACCTGAGATTCCCATTTTGCCTAATTTGTTTACGGCAGGGAATCTGGTGTGCGGTTTTTTCGCCATTCTGACGATTTTTGAGGGAATCAACCAGGCGGACAGCGACGCTGTGGCTGCTTTTTCCTATTATCAGAATGCCACTTTTTTAATCTTCGCGGCATGTTTGTTTGACTTGTTTGACGGCCGTATTGCCCGCATGCGCGGGCAGGACGGCCCGTTCGGGCGGGAATTCGATTCTCTGGCGGATATTGTCTCCTTCGGCATCGCCCCGGCGCTGCTGGTGGCCAAGGCCGTCCTGTTCCAGCTGTCCCCTCCGGAGGTGGGTTGGGGCATCGGCATCCTGTACCTGCTGTGCGCCGCGCTGCGCCTGGCGCGGTTTAATTGCATGGCGGCCGCTCCCCGGAAGGAAGGCCAGAGCAGCGATTTTGTGGGGCTGCCCGTTCCGATGGCGGCGGGAGCCGTGGTCTCCACCATGTACCTGGTGATGTATCTGGCAGGCAGGGCTCCGGACGGGGCCATGGACCTGGGCGTCTTCAAATACGTGATTGCGCTGGCAATGGCGGGAGTCTCCATTCTGATGATGAGCCGGGTGGTCTATCCCAGCTTCAAGCATATCAACATGCGCACGCGGGGGACGATGTACGCGATTGTGTTCATCGTGCTGGCGGTCATCTGCATTTTCAAATTCCCGTGGGTGATGCCCGCAGTCATTTTTTCCATTTATCTGCTTTACGGGCTGGTGCGGCCCTGGGTGGCCCGCCGCTGGCGGAACAGGCTGGAAGCCCGTGATGGAGAATAGGAAGACTTTCAGAAAACTGTTCCTGCCTCTTCTTTGAACAGACCATGCCGCGCCGGATTGGAACCGACCGATGTGTTGTTGCCGCGGCCCGGTTCCGGGAATGTCCCTGGGTCCGGCTTTTTTAAGGGCGGGAACGCAGCCCTCCCTTTCAGGACCGTCCGCAATTTTCCTGCGCGGAGCGTGCGCCGGACCGGACGGGGGATAAAGATTCGGCGTCCGGAGGAAAGACGGAGAAGGAGGGAAGGGGAGGAATCGTCCCGAAGGACAGGAGCTTATTTGTTTTTCTTTTTAAAATCGTCCGCGAAGGGGTCTTTTTCCGGGGCGGAGGGCACGGCGTGCGTTTCAATGTCCTTGGTGCTCTTGACCAGCGTGATGCATACGGGCTTGCTGCGGTTGCCCATGGCGTCATAAGTGTAAAGGAAGCGGCGCACGAGTTCCTTGGTGCGGGAATCGAACATTTGCTCTTCTCTCAGGTTGGCGTTGCCGTCGTAGCCGTAACGCACGAAAAAGAGTTCGTTTTTCTGCCCGTCAAAGATCAGGCAGGAGCGTAGCTCTCCAAAAGGCCCTCTTTTGTACAGGGTTACGGAAACGAGGACATTGCGGATGTTGTAAGTGGTTTTTTTCATCCCTTTGCCGTCCCCTGTTTTTTCAAAGTAGCTGCGGGAACCGTCTTCATGTTTGACCATGCGGGAAGAAGCGGTCTGAACATTGAAATCGTCCTGGCCGGCGCCCAGGGCTCCGGACGTCATGAGCAGGGGGATGAAGAGAAGCAGGGGCGTTGTTTTCATGGTGAAAAAAGAGTTTCTGACTTATTAAAGTGATGTATAGTGGCTTTGACAAGAACGTAATTAGATGAACTGGCTTGTAAGGAGAGACGTATTGGATGTGGCGCGCGGAGGCGTGCTGATGGGAATTGTGAACGTTACTCCGGATTCCTTTTCCGACGGAGGGCGTTTTTATGCGACGGAACGCGCTGTCTCCCATGCAAAAGAGCTTGAACGGCAGGGAGCCCTTATTCTGGACATAGGGGGGGAGTCCACCAGGCCGGGGGCCGCGGAGGTTTCCGCGGAGGAGGAGTTGGACAGGGTGCTGCCTGTGGTGCGGGAACTCCGTTCATGCACGGATGCCGTGATTTCCGTGGACACGCGCCATGCCGCCGTAGCGGCGGCTGTGCTGGAAGCGGGTGCGGACGTTATTAATGATATTTCCGGATTGCGGGAGGCGGGGATGGCGGAATTGTGCGCTGCGGCGCGCTGCGGCGTGGTGGCGATGCACATGCAGGGACGGCCTGAAACCATGCAGGACGCTCCTTCTTATGGGGATGTGGTGCGGGAAGTGCGCGGCTATTTTGAGGAACGTTATGATTTTCTGCTGGGGCGGGGGCTGGAACCGGAGCAGATCTGCTGGGATCCCGGCATCGGCTTTGGCAAAACGGCGGAACACAATCTGGCCCTGCTGTCCAACATGGATAAGCTTCAGGTGGCAGGACGCCCGGTGCTGCTGGGCCTTTCCCGCAAGCGTATGCTGGGCGCCGTTCTGGGGGATGCGGAGCAGGGCCGCGCTCCGCTGAGCACCGCCGTGATGACGGTGTGGGGGCATTTGCACGGCGCGCAGATTCACCGTGTCCATGACGTGGCGGAATGCGCCCGCGCCCTCCGGCTGATCCGGGCCGCTGAACCGTTTGTCCGCTGATTGAGCCATGGAATCCGCTTCTTCCCGTCCGGTATTGACGTCCTTGGCGTCCATTGCATTTTCCCTGGCGGTGGTGTTCCTTTTTCTGGCGGTACGGGGGATCTGGCCTTTCGGAGGCCGCTTCCTGGAGTATATGGATAACGGGCAGCTGGTTTATCCTACCTTGAAGTATTATGCCTCCGCCCTGATGTCCGGAGCGTTTGACGGAGCTTTTTTTTATGATGTCAATGGCGGCGCGGGAATCCGGGTGAGCCCTACGCTGCCGCATCAGCTGCTGATCCCCTCCACCTGGATTGCCGTGGCGATGGGGGATTCCTTCCTGTTGAAGGACATGGTCTGGGTGATGCTGGCGGATGTGGCTTGCATCTGCGTGACGGCTTCCTGGTTCCTGAGACGCGTGTTTCCCTCCCTGCCCGTATGCTGGACCGTGCTGCTGACGGCGGGTTATGCCGTGGGGGGCTTTTTCCAGACCAAGTACGGGTTCATGCAGTTCCTGGACCATGCCGCCATGTTCCCCCTGTTTGCCCTGGGCCTTTACCGACTGGTGAACGGGGGAAGGGGCTGGCTGTATGCCGCCGGCTTCTTCCTGCTGGCTACTTCCCTGTACAGCGCTTTCATGGCCGTCGTCACCGGCTGGCTGTTCGCGTGGGCCTTTACGCTGCCCCTGAAGGGGACGTGGGAACGCCGCGTGCGCCTGGCCCGCGTGTTCTGGTACACGGCGGCGGTAACGCTGGCCACTTGTTATTACTGGCTGCCGATGGCGGAAATGAGCCGGGATTCCATGCGTTCCCTGTTTATGACGCCGCCCACGTTTTTTGAATTGTCATGGCCGTTTGACCCTCCCAAATTCCTGGAACGCCTTTACGCCTGTTTGCCGGGGATGTCATTTGCCGCTCTGGCGGCGGTTTATCTGGCTTGCGGGAAGAAGGCGTCCCCGGCGCCGGACAGAGGGAGGCGCCTGTTTATCCTTCTTCTGGCGGCGTCCGTTTTGCCCGCGTTTGTCGAGCCCATCCACCGCGCCGCCCATTTATGGAGCTACGTGGATTTTCCCGTCCGGTTCGGTTTTATTCCCAATCTGGCGGTAATGTCGTTCTGCGCCTGGATTTTGTCCGGCGGCAGGCTTCCGGGGCCGGCAGGACGGCCATGGGGGTGGGGATGGAGCCTGGGGCTTCCCATAGCGGCTTTTTTCTTTTCCCTGTTTGTCCTGAAGATGACGGCTGCGGATCTTGCGGTGCGTCTTCTGCCTTTGCTGTTTTTTGCATGCGCATGGCTGTGCTGGAGGCATGTGGAGGGCAAAAGGCTGGCGTGGTCCATCGCTTCCGTGATGATGCTGGGGCTGCCCATAGGGGCTGCCGCGTTCTGGAAGCAGGGGGAGGAGGAGAAAGCCTCCGTCCAGGCGCTCAATGCGGAATGGCTGGCGCGCGGCATGAAGGGGTATTCAGGCTTGCTGCGCGTGAAGGACAGGGATCGCCTGATGGTGGAAAACGCGGATTGCCTGGGGCCTGTCCCGGGCATTGGCAATTTCCGGCATACGACGAGCATCGGGCATTTCCGTTTTCTGAAAAACCTGGGGTACCGGGATGAATTCACGCGCACGTACGGCCAGGGAGGCACTCTGTTTTCCGATTTGCTGCTGGGCCATGGTTTTGTGCTGGCGTCCCGGTCCATGGAGGGAATGGAGTGCGTGCTTTCCCGGGAAGGCCTGTATTTATACAGGCTTCCGGGTGCCCGCTGGGGGCTGGTAGTTCCCCAGGGCGCGCTGGGGTTGCGTCTGGATGGGAACGCTGATGTGTTCAGCAATCTTAATGCCCTGCACGCCGCGCTCTGCCCATCGGCGGAAGGCCCCCTTTATGAGGCCGTAACAGTGAGGACGGAGATGAGCGGCCCCTTTTACCGCGCGGACATTCCGGAATATCCCGGCGCGGTGTACGGGTTCCCGCAGACGGATACGGCGGAACTCCGTGTCAATGGATGTGCGGTGCCCGTCATGGCGGAGGCGCAGAAGACATCCGGAGGAACGAGCCGCACCTATAACGGGGTTTTGGAATTGAAGCGTGCGGCCGTTGCCGGGGAAACCGTGGTGGAGGGGAGGATGCTGCGGACCGTGGAGACGCCCCTTCTGGCGGCTGCGGCGCGTACGCCGGAGCAGGATGTTCCGGTTCTGGGGAAAGAGCAGGATAAGTACGGAATGGAGGCGAAAGGAAGCGGTGGCCATGTGGAGGTGGCGCTGAATGCCGGGGAAGGGGAGGCTCTCATGGTGCCGGTCGTGTATGACCGGGGATGGAGAGTCCGGCGGAACGGGATGGAGGCGCCTGTGGAAAAGGTGGGGGAATTGATGGCGGTGCGCCTTCTGAAAGGGCAAAACCGGGTGGTGTTTGATTATTATCCGCCTTTATTGAAAGGTTCCCTGCTGTTTTCCTCCGGCGCGGCCGCCGTCTTCCTGCTGTATGCATGGTGGGCGCGGCGGCATCCGGAATCCTCGCTCAGGAGGATTGTTCTGGCCTGCGGATACAGGCTGTTTCAGTGCTGCGCCGCCGTGGTGCTGGCGGCTGTTTATATGGGGTCAATCGTGTTGTTTATCGTGCAGTCCGTGCTGTGAAGGAATCCCCGGAAGGCAGGGAAATAGGCCAGGGACTGAGTGCGGGGGGATGCTGGCGTGGAACAATATCCGCGGGGCGTAGCCGTTTCCTTTTTGCCGGTGGCCGGATTGGCGGGAAAAGGCTTTCCGTTTTGAAGGATGGTTGACAGGGGAATCTGGCGCGGTAGAGTGGTTTCATGCAGTCTTCCTATTGTCCGAGTCCTTATCGATATACGCGCCGCGTAACCCGTGAAGTCATGGTGGGGAATGTGGGGGTGGGCGGTTCCAATCCCATCCGGATCCAGTCCATGCTGACGTCCGATACGCGGGATACGGATGCCTGCGTGAAGGAGGCTTTGGAGCTGGCGGAGGCAGGGTGCGAGATTATCCGCCTGACCGCCCAGACCAAGGCGTATGCCGCCAATTTGGAGAATATTGCCCGGGAATTGCGCGCTGCCGGCTGCCATGTGCCTCTGGTGGCCGATATCCACTTCAAGCCGGATGCCGCGATGGAGGCTGCCAAATGGGTGGAGAAGATTCGTATTAATCCGGGCAATTTCGTTGATAAGAAGAAGTTTGAAGTGCGGGAGTATTCCGACGCCGAATACCGCGAGGAGCTGGACCGCCTGAGGGAAGAATTTACGCCCCTGGTTCTGTTTTGCCGAGAGCATGGCCGCGCGATGCGCATCGGTTCCAACCATGGCTCCCTGTCCGACCGCATTCTGAACCGCTTTGGCGATACGCCGGAGGGGATGGTGGAGAGCGCGATTGAGTTTGCCCAGATTGCCCGCGACCTGGATTACCATTCCCTGGTGTTTTCCATGAAGGCTTCCAACGTCAAGGTGATGGTGGCCGCTTACCGATTGCTGGTGGAGCGCATGAACGCCCTGGGGCCGGATTGGAATTATCCCATTCATCTGGGGGTGACGGAAGCCGGGGGCGGAGAGGACGGCCGCATCAAGAGCGCCGTGGGCATCGGCTCCCTGCTGACGGACGGCATTGGTGATACCCTGCGCGTTTCCCTGACGGAGGACGCTGTGAGGGAGGTGCCCGTGGCTTACCGCCTGTCCAATCCTTTCCAGCCGTCGGAGCGTTCCGATGACCCGGTTTCCTTCCCTGAACCGGAGTTGAGCTATGATCCCCTGAAGTTTTCCAAAAGGCAGGGTGGGCTGGCGATGTGTTATGGCGTGCGCCTGGGCTGGGAACAGCCTGTGCGCGTGGCGGTTCCTGATGCCGGGTTTTACGCCCTGCAGACGGAACGGGAGGCGATGGGGGACATGATGCCTGAATTATCCCTGGGGCAGCTGGATGCCATTGAGGTGGATCCCCGGTGCGATGCCGATCTGGAGCCGTTGAAGGAGCTGGCGGAACCGTCTATTGTCACTGTGAAGAACGGGCTGGCTATGGAGCCTGTATATGCGTTCCGCCTTCTGGCTGCCCGTATTGAGGACAGGCACCTGATCCTGCTGAAGGATACGCTGGTGCCCGGTTCCGTTTCCGGGGAAGACGTGCCGCTGACGGCTGCCCGCAATATCGGCTCCCTGCTGTGCGACGGGATTGGAGACGCCGTGCTGATTCAGGGCGAGTCGGACCCCCGTTTGGCTTCTTTCCTGGGATTCAATATTTTGCAGGCTACGGGAACGAGGCTGACGCGGGCGGATTACGTTTCCTGCCCGTCCTGCGGGCGTACCCTGTACAATATCCAGGAGGCGACGGCCCGCATCCGGAAAGCCACGGAACATCTGAAAGGGGTGAAGATTGCCGTGATGGGATGTATTGTGAATGGCCCCGGCGAGATGGCGGATGCGGATTTCGGTTATGTGGGCGGCGCACCGAACAAGATCAACCTGTATGTGAAGCACACGCCTGTGAAGTTCAATATTCCCCAGGAGGAGGCTGTGGAACGGCTGGTGGATCTGATCAAGGAGTATGGGCGGTGGGTGGACCCCAAGTGAGGTTTTAACGTTGAGGGAACTTTTTTGATGCGGAGAGTGTTCATCAGCGGCGGTCACGGCGGTTTGGCGCGGGCCATCGTGGAATGTTTTTCCGCTGCGGGATGGGAGACGGATGCCCCCAGCCATGCCGCACTGGATGTGGGAGACCGTTCCGCCGTACGCCGCTGGTTTGATTGCCATGCCGCGTATGATTTGGCGGTTTGCGCCGCCGGAATTACCAGGGACAGGCCGTTCCTGAAGCAGACGGAGGAGGAGTGGGACGAGGTAATGAATGTGAATGTGACGGGAGCCGCCTGGTGCGGCCGATGCGCCGCCGCCGCCATGGTGCGGGAGAAGAGGGAGGGTCAGGTGGTGATGATCGGTTCTTATGCGGCGCTCCGTCCGGCTCCGTCCCAGGCGGCTTATGCCGCTTCCAAGGCTGCTCTGGCGGGCCTGGTGAAAAGCCTGGCGCGGGAATGGGGAAAGGATGGGATTCGCGTGAATCTGGTGTTGCCGGGGTTCATGCTGACGGAGATGACGGCCGTGCTGCGGGATAGCGTGAAAGAGGCGGCTTTGTCCCGGCATGTTTTGAACCGGTTGAATACGCCGGAACAGGCTGCGGCGTTTATCCTGTTTTTACAGGATGTTCTTACGGCGGCTTCCGGCCAGGTGTTCGATCTGGACAGCAGGATTGTTTAATAATGGACAGCGGATTTATTATCCGCGTTCAAGCCTTAATATTGAAGAAGAATAATTTAAGAAAAAATTTGATACACCAGGGACATTCGGTTCCCGTTGAAAACATGGAATTCCAAACACGGAAAGAGGAATCTATCCATGTTTACACACTTTCCAAAAGACCGGAAAAACCTTGTTTTTCAAGATTTCCTGTTTTCAAAATCATAGCAGGCTATCTTTTTTATTAAAAAAATGATTTTCTTGGAAATATATCATCAGCAGGGGAGAACGTGGATAATAAATCCGTAGAAATGTTTCTCCATGAGTTTGCCGCTGGCTGATGATGAAGAGAAAGGAAAGCGTTTTTCCTGTGGTTGTCCGGAATATATTTCCCCGTCCCGGAATTATGGAATAGATGCCTTGCGCATTGTCGCCATGATGATGGTTTTAATTCTTCATCTTTTGGCCTCCATTGATGTTTTGTCTTTGGAGAACCATGGGTCCGCTTCCTATAATGTCGGGTGGCTGCTGGAGATTGCCGCTTATTGCGGTGTGAATTGTTATGCGTTAATTACAGGATATGTGTGCTGCGACGGAACGTTCAGGTATGAACGTGTGGTTTCCTTATGGTTTCAGGTTGTTTTTTATACATGGGGCAGTTTGCTGCTGGCTCTGTTGTTTTTCCCCCAGGAGGTTCAGTTGAGCAATATTCTGCATTCCCTTTTTCCCGTTTTATCCGGCCAGTATTGGTATGTAACGGCGTATGTGGGGCTGTTTTTCTTCATTCCGTTTCTTAACGCCCTGGGGAACAGGCTGACCAAATTACAGTTCCAGTATCTTCTGGTTACCGTTTTCGTGCTGTTTTCCGTTATTCCCACCCTGCTTCACACGGATGTGTTCCCGGTGGAAGAAGGGTATAGCATCTGGTGGCTGGGCATCCTTTACATGCTGGGGATGTATGTTAAAAAGCATGGCTTGCTGACGGAAATGAAAACGCGTCCGTTATGGATGTTTTATGCCGGATTCGTATGTTTTGCCTGGGTTTTCAAGATGGTTCTTAACGTGGTGTCTCCATACCTGATTGGGCAGATCAAGGGCGGTGGAATGTTTATTCGCTATAATTCTCCCTTTTATTGTAGGGACGGCGGTTGCCCTGTTGCTGATTTTTTCCCGGATGCATTTTTCATCCCGAAGGGCTGTCTCCTGTATTTCATGGCTGGCGGCAGCGTCGTTCAGCGTTTATGTGCTGCATTGTAATGCTTTGATAGGAAAATGGTTTTTGTGGGATGTCTTTGAGTGGGCAGCGTCTTCTTCCTCAGCCCTGATGGTTGTGAACGTGTTGGCAATAGCCGCCGTGGTTTATGCCGGATGCGCCTTGGTGGACTCCGTGCGGCGTTATTTATTTAAGCTCATGAACGTGGAAAGGGGCGCCCGGGCGGTGACGGGCTTTTGCGGAAAGCTGGGGCATGCATTCCGGAAGATGTGCCGCCGGATAGATTCGCATCCCTAAGGATGAGGGAATGTCCTGTTCCGGCGGTTCCGGGCGGTTTTTGTCTGGAGCTAGGCTAGTTTTTATTATCGCTTTTATCCAGGAGGGTTTTAAGCCAGGGAATGACCAGGTCTTTTTTGAAGAAATGGTTGCGCGGGTCCACATTGGCGAAACGGAAAAAGGCGTCCCTGTCCAGACCTGCGGGCAATTGGCTGCCGTGCCAGCGTTGGGCAGGGTCCGCAAACCGGGGCTGGTGATGGTACTGGAAATGATCCGGCGCCCCGGCCATACGGTAGGCTGCGGAGATGAGCTGGAAGTCCCTGTCCAGGCCGCCTTCCGTGCAAATGACAGGGCGCGGAGCGAGAGCCGCCACGATGTCCGGGAAGTCGAATTGTTTCCAGAAGCCCGGAATGAGGTGGCGGATGGAGTTGGGAGCGGAACGCACGCCCCTGCCGTTGGGCATGGTCATGGTTTTGGCGCGTTCCAGCGTGCGGCACAGAAAGTCGTTATACACGAAGGCAAAGATATCCGGGTTCAGGCTGCCCAGAACCATCATGGGTTCCGTTCCCAGGGAGAAGCCGCTGAGGATAATATGGTTTTTTTGCGCCCAGGGGCGTGTTTTCACCCAATCCAGAATACATTGGTCCGCGTAGGAGGTGTAGCCCAGCCAGCTCCAGTCCATTTCCAGCAGGAAGCGGGCCAGGTTTTCATAATCGTGTGAAGAACGGCCTGCGGCGTGTTCCGCGTCTCCTTCTTCACCCGTTCCGGCATTGTCCACCACAATGACCGCCCATCCCTGCCTGACATAATGGAAAGCCATGGCGTTGTTGCCCGGCTGCTGTACGGAAGGCTGGTCCAGATCCGGTGATGTTTCCCCCGCCAGCTCTTCCTTGGTCTGGTCTGACCCGGGAATGCAGAATAGCACGGGAACCGGATTTTTGTCTGAAGCGTTGTTCGGCAGGAGCACCAGGAACGGTACGGCGGCTCCCGGGAAGGGATAGGCTTCCCATTTTTCCACCCGGTAGTGTTCTCTTGGCACGGTTTTTACCAGAACGGGGGCGGGGATATCCGCCTGGGGGGGGAATTTCATCAGTTGTTGCATGGCTTTCCGGACTTTTTCCCGCCAGGCGGGGAAATCCTTCGGAGCCATATCCGGGGAAAATTCGCATGCCGGACGCAGTTTTTCCAGCATGGTCTGGACGATACCCCGGGAGGAAACATGCCGCTGGTCGCTCCGGGATGAATGAAGCACCGCCCAGTCTGCCGCCCGGAATTTTTCACTGGGCGGGGTAAGGGAGAAGGAGGGAAGAGAAAGGGATGCCAATAGAAGAGAGAAAAAAACGGCGGGCTGAATAGTCATGAAGCCAGATTGCCATAAAAGAAGCTTCCATTGCAAGGTTGCAGCGGTGGTCTTTTCAGGTTGTTCCTGACGCATCGGAAGCTTGAGTTTTTCCGGGCAGGGCGGTAGTCTGGCCGCCGTCATGATGGCGGGGGGTAAGAGTCTTGGAAGCCCGGAACCGCGGGTATGCGGCCTGGGCCTGGCTTCCGGCTTCGGCATGGGGGCGGCAGTCCATCTTGCCGGGGTAAGGGAAGGGCGCAGAGTGTTGAAGCCGTTGAGCGAATTGTGGGGCGAAGGTAATCCCTGGGGCGATGTATTGAGCGGATGGATTCCAGACAGGGAATTGTTATGCAGCCGCAGGAACGGCCCTGCTTCCCAGCTGGCGCTGCTGTTGGCGCGCCAGGCCGTGGAGGACGCCGGATGGGGAAGGAAGGAATTGAGGGATGCCGCCCTGATTGTGGGCAGTTCCCGCGGGAATGCTTCCGGATGGCTGAGCCCGTGGCCGGGACGGCGGCCCATGAAAATTTTGGCCGTTCCCAATTCCCTGCATAGCGAACTTGCTTCCTGCGTCAGCATCGAATTGGGAATTTGCGGGCCTTATCACGTGCTGGCGAGCGGCTGTGCCGCCGGCCTGGATGCCGTAGGCATGGCCGCCATGCTGATGCGGCAGGGAGTTGTTAAGAGAGCGCTGGCTATCGGTCTGGATTTGCCTTTGTGCCGGGAGCTGCTGGGGACGTACTGGGCCTCCGGCATGCTTTCCCGCAATGGTTTGAATGATCCCTACGGCCCTCTGGCCGACGGCATGTGCATTTCCGAGGGAGGGGCGGCCATAGCCCTGGAATTGTCTTCTGCTCCAGGTATTTATGTGAAGGATTATCTGGTGAATTCCGATGCCTATAGCCCGCTGGGCATGCCGGAGGACGGAAAGAGCATAGCCGCCCTGCTGGAGGCTGCTTTGAAAAGTCGGGATGGAGCGGTTCCTCTGACCGTTTGTCCCCATGCCAGCGGCACGGCGGGGAATAGCGTGTCCGAACGGGCTGCTTTGAAAAGGGTTTTTAAAGACGGACTGCCGGATTTGAGGATGATGAAGCCGTGGACGGGGCATGCCATTGGAGGCAGCGGAATTTTGGAACTGGCCCTGATGCTGGTCTTTGCCAGGGAGGGGGTATTGCCTCCCAATCCTCCCTGGGCCACCTTCCCGGAAGGCGGCGCCTGTTCTGCGGAGGAGCTGCCGTTGGCCGGGGGGCGGATGCTGGTCAAATCCGCCGCTTCCATGGGCGGCCATAATGTGGTGCTGAGTCTGGCTGTGGACGGTTGAATATTGTTGAATAGTGAACGCTTATGAAGAATCCTGAACAGTTTTTGTCAGAGTTGAAGTCTGCGGGGCTGCTGCGCGTCCTGCGGGATGTGGAATGCCTGCCCGGAGGAATGGCCCGTCTGGCGGATGGCCGGAAAGTGGTCAATCTGGCAAGCAACGATTATCTGGGGCTGGCCCACCATCCGTCCCTGGCGGAGGCTTTTTCCCGTGCGGTGCGGGATGAAGGGGCCGGAGCCATGGCATCCCGCCTGGTGACGGGGACGCGGCGGGAACATTCCTGTCTGGAAGAGGCCCTGGCCGCTTTGAAGGGGACTGAAGCGGCGGTCAGTTTTTCCTCCGGTTATGCTACCTCCCTGGGAGTGATTGCTTCTATTGCGGACCGGGAGGATACGGTGCTGATGGATAAGTTGTCCCATGCCAGCCTGATTGACGGGGCGCGTTTGTCCGGGGCGCGTTTGTCTACGTTCCTGCATAACGATATGGAGTCATTAAGGAAAAAACTGCAGCATTTGCGGGACGCGAATCCTTCCGGCGGGATTCTGGTAGTGACCGAATCCGTTTTCAGCATGGATGGAGACCGTGCCCCCCTTCGGGAAATTGTGCGTCTGAAGGATGAATTCGGCGCGTTGCTGCTGGTGGATGAAGCTCACGGATTCGGTGTGCTGGGAGAACACGGGGCCGGACTGGCGGAAGAGCTGGGTGTTTCCTCCCGGATAGATTTTCAAATGGGGACTTTGAGCAAGGCTGCCGGGGTAAGTGGTGGATATGTGGCCTGTTCCCGCGCCTGGGCGGATGTAATGGTTAATTCCGCCCGGTCCCTGATTTATTCCACGGCTCCGCCTCCCGCTTTGGCCGCCGCCGCCCTGGCCGCGGTGGAAGTGATCCGCAGCGGGGAGGGAAAGGAATTGCGCCGCCGTGTTTCCGTGCTGGCAAACAGTTTGTCCGCCGCACTGGGGATGTCGGGAAGGCCTCTTTCTTCCATTTTCCCTGTTGTGGTGGGAGAGAACGATGCTGCCCTGGCTGCGGCGGATGCCCTGCTGGAACAGGGCTTTCTGGCTCCCGCCATCCGTTATCCTACGGTTCCCCGCGGAACGGCCCGGTTGCGCATTACGGTAACGGCTGCGCATGAATCCGGGCAGGTCACGCGGCTGGGGACGGCGTTGAAGGAGCTGCTGCATGGGAAGTAACGCAGGCGTTGTTTTTGGTTCTCCGCATTGGAGCCGGTTCCTGTTTTTATGCGGGGCCTGCCGGAAATGGGATTATCCTCATTGATGCCGCCATAAAAAAGGAAGAAGGATATCTGATGCCTGGCGGAACGGAATGACATCCGGATGTCCTGAATGGCAGAGCTTGCATCTTGACAGGGAAGTTTTCTTCCAGTAAGGGGAAAGAATGAAGGTTCCCAAAGGAATTTTCACTGAACCCTATAAAATAACGTCATGATGAATACTTCTGATTCTTCTTCTCCTTCGTCCTGCTGCAGCGGTTCTCCTTCCTGCACGGCCGCTCTTGTTCTCGGCATCATCGCCCTGGTATTGGCATTGATCGGTTTTTTCCCGTGCCTGGGCTGGATTACTCTGATTCCTGCGGGGCTGCTTGCCATTATTGCACTGATCATGAGCATTGTGGCTGTCAGTAAAGGTTCGCCCAAAGGGGCTCTTGTTGTTGCCATTATCGCGTTGGCCCTGTCCGCCGTTGCGGGAATTGTCCAGGCATGGATGGCCAGCGCTACCGTGACTTACATGGAACAGCACCAGGATTATGTGGAAAAGAAGGCTCTGGAAATTCAAAAGGAGCTTCGGCAGATGGAGCAGGAAAACAGGGAGTCATTGAGGCGGTCCGGGGAGGCGGATGGAATGTCCCCCGCGGATGGAACAGGCTCCCAGGATTTGTAGTTCCTGAACCTTTTTAGGAAGATCGGCGATGAATGGCGGGCGCTCTTCATGGCGTTCATGCCGTGATAGCTGGGTAGTCAGGAAAGTATGGCTGCCTGTATGGGCTGTTCTGTCCTGCCTGTTGCTGGCGCCCTCCCTCATGGCTCTGGCAATTAGCCCTGACAGGATGAATTCTCTGGCGGTTTCTGTTGCCGTGCCGCATCGTGAATGCCCGTTGTGCGGCATGACGCGAGGGTATGCGGAAATGGCCCGTGGGGATATACGCGCTGCCTGGGGATGGAACCGAGGAGCTCCGGTCTTGTTTATGGCAGGACTGCTCAATGGAGGGGCTGCCGCGGTTTATTTGGCATGGTGCTGGCGGAGAAGGGCGGGAAGCCGGGAAAAGGAAAACAGTTCTCCCGCGTAGCATGCCGCAAGGGGGGAACCGGCATCCCCTGTCCCCGGTAAATGACACGGCGGAAGTTTTGAAGCGGGGCCTGGGAAGTTCTTCTGCCTCCTGTTTATTCCCTGTAACGGGGCTGGCGTCTGGTGGGGGGACGGAATGATGTTGAGTTTTTATTGAATGAATTCCATGCCAAATTCCTCGTAGTGCCGAAGATGAAGTTCCCCGGCCCAGGTTGAGTGTTTTGCCGGAGGGAGCTGCGTTGTTCCTGAAAAGGAGAGGGGAATGCGGCGCCGGCGTTTCATGCCTTAGGATTATTTTTTGTCAGGAAGGGGAATAGCTTTTCTGGGAACGGCCGGTATTTCCGTTCATGAAAGGAGTATCCAGGGGTGTGGAATATTTTGATTTTTCTTTATTTCGGTATTTTGTTGATAATGTTGTTTTCTATTAAGTTGTGTAATTTTCTAACATTTTTATTCTAGGCCCGATTGATTTTATATATATAGTTTTTGGATATTGTATGAATATTTGCATGTCCATCTATAGATCAATCGAATTGCGGAAGAATACATCCGGAAGTTATAAGGTCCGGCTGACTATCGATCGGGGAAGCAAGTTCTGCGGCGCCAGGAAATCTCTCGGTCTCGGCACCCATCGGGAGGATTGCGCCCTAAGACGTGCCTACCTGATGCGATGCCTGCTGTTTCATATGGGATGGTTTCCCGGCGGAAAGATTGCCGTCAGGAATTCAGCCGAATGCGGTATCAAGGATGTGGTTTGGGACAGCATGGAGTGTTCGGAGGATTCCGGAATGTTCAAGCTTGCCGGCAGGGGAGGCCGCATGGCTGCGGATGAGACCATGGCCATCTGGTTCCAGACGAATGAAGAAGGGAAGGTCCAGTGCCTCCGTCTGCTCATTTCCGGATGGAGGAAGGATGACCGGGCGGATGATTTGAGGGTGCTGATTCAGGGAATGCGGCATTGCGCCTCGGAACAGCGCCAGCATCCCTGCCGGATTTTGAATATTGAAATCGGCACCGGCTCTTTCGCGGCATCCCGGGATGAATGTGTGCTGAAAGGATAGGAAAACGGATTGTCCCAGATACCAGTTTATCCTGGTTTTATTCTGAAGACGCCACATTCCGGTTGGGAAATCCGGCTGTATGTCCGGCATGCCTGGCCCGGAGTTTTTTGGCCGTCATTGACGACGGGAAGGTTGTCCGTATTCCGGGCGAGGCGAAGGCGCGGGAGGAATGGTGTGCTGCCTGCCGGGAAAGGGAGTTTTGTTTTTCCTGCATAAAAAAAACCCCGGATGGAATGATTGCCATCCGGGGGTTTGTTTAAGGGATCCGGCTATTTTTTAGCGGGCAGTTTCACCTGAATGTGAATGTCGCGCAGCTGACGGTCTTCCGCGGCGGCGGGGGAGTCGCTCATCAGATCCGCTCCCCGGTTGTTTTTCGGGAATGCGATGACTTCGCGGATGGATTCCGCGTTGCAAATCATCATGACCAGGCGGTCGAGGCCCAGCGCAAGGCCGCCGTGGGGCGGAGCGCCGAAGCTGAAAGCATCCAGAATGTGGCCGAATTGTTCGCGGGCCTGTTCTTCCGTGATGCCGAGCGCCTTGAACATGGCGGACTGCAGGTCGCGTTCATGGATGCGGATGGAACCGCCTCCCAGCTCCGTGCCGTTGAGCACCACATCGTAGGCCTGCGCGCGAAGGTCTGCGGAGAGTTCCCCGCTGAGCAGTTTTTGTTCGTCTTCCTTGACGGGGCGGGTAAAGGGGTGGTGGATGGCGACCCAGCGCTGCTCTTCCTCATCCCAGCCCACCAGCGGGAATTCAATAACCCACAGGAAGTCGCGTTCCTTATTGTCCTTGAGCAGTTCCATGAATTCGGCGCATTGCAGGCGCACGCGGCCCAGGATATCGCAGGAGGGTTCCCACGGGCCGGCGGCAAAGAGAACGAGGTCTCCTGTTTCGATGTCCAGGGCTTCCGTGAGTTTTTGCTTTTCTTCGTCGGAAAGGAATTTGGAGATGGGGCTTCTCCAGTCTTCCTCGCGCACCTTGATGTAGGCCAGGCCTTTGGCGCCGGCTTCCACGGCCGTTTTCGTCAGGGCGTCAATCTGGCCAACGGAGGCGGAACCGAATCCCTTGGCGTTGATGGCCTTGACTACGCCGCCGTTGCTCACGGCCGAGGCGAATACCTTGAAGCCGCTGTTTTCAAAGATGGAGGAGACGTCCGTCAGCTTCATGCCGAAGCGGCGTTCCGGCTTGTCGGAACCGTACTGATCCATCGCTTCCTTCCAGGTCATGCGGGGGAAGGGGGTGGGAATGTCCACGCCCAGGGATTCCTTGTACACGCGTTTGAGCAGGCCTTCCACCAGGTTGTAGATGTCTTCCGGAGTGATGAAAGAAGCTTCAATGTCCACCTGGGTGAATTCCGGCTGGCGGTCCGCGCGCAGGTCTTCGTCACGGAAGCAGCGGGCAATTTGGAAATAGCGTTCCATGCCGGCCACCATGAGCAGCTGCTTGTATTGCTGCGGGGCCTGGGGCAGCGCGTAGAATTTGCCGGGCGCCAGGCGGGAGGGCACCAAGAAGTCCCGTGCGCCTTCCGGCGTGGATTTGGAGAGGATGGGCGTCTCAATTTCCAGAAAGCCGTGCTCGTCCAGATAGTCGCGCGTGGTTTTGGTGACGCGGTGGCGGATCTGCATGTTGCGGGCCATGGCCGGGCGGCGCAGGTCCAGAAAGCGGTATTTGAGGCGCAGGTCTTCGTTGGAGAGGGCCCGGTCCAGCTGGAAGGGGAGCACGTCAGCCTTGTTGATGACGTTCAGGGTGTCTGCGGAGACCTCGATTTCCCCGGTGGGAAGGTCCGCGTTGGTCGTGTCCACCGTATCCGTTTTCAGGCGGGCGGCCACGGTGCCGGAAATCTGGATCATGTCTTCGGAGCGGAGCTGCTGGGAGGCTTTCGCCACATCCTGATTGACTTCCGGGTGAAAGACTACCTGCGTGATGCCGGAGTGGTCGCGCAAGTCGATAAATATGACGCCGCCATGGTCCCGGACGGAATCTACCCAGCCGATGAGGGTGGTCGGCTTGCCGATGTTCGCAGCGCGCAATTCGCTGCAGGTATGAGTGCGGTATGAGTTCATCTTTATTGAAAATGGAAGAAGGGGGAAAGAAAGGCGTCAATTGCTTCCGGTGAGTGAAGCCACGGCGTCAAACAGGTCGTCCATGGCGACGGAGGATGAGGTGCGGGCTCCCAGGTCGCGAAGTTCCATGACCGGAAATTCATCTCCCACGATCAAGGCCGCGCGGGCGCCGGATTTGACGGCCTTCTGGAGCTGTCCGTTGACTTTGGTGAGCGTGAGGGGAAGGTCCACACTGTATCCCTGGTCCCGGAGGGCGGAAGCGATGGCAAGAACTTCCGCGCGGCGGCTCTCAGACGCCTGAACCATGAAGATGTCGCAGCCTGCGGAGGCCAGCGCCGCATCTTTCAGTGCTTTGGCATGGGGCGTCTGTTCAATAAGGTGGGTGATGACGGCATCCCCCATGGCAAAGCCGGTTGCCGGCATGTCCACTGCGTTATTGGAAAGGGCGCCTACCAGCGTGTCGTAACGTCCTCCGCCGGCTACGGCGCGCAGGCTGCGCTGTGTGTCAAAGATTTCAAAAACCAGACCGGTGTAGTAGGCCAGCCCGCGCACTACGGATAAGTCCAGCTTGACATAGCCGTCCAGCCCGCGGGCTGTCAGGTCTTTCATCAGGATGTCATAGCGTTCGGACGCTCCGTCGGGCGGGTTTTCAATGAAGGCCACCAGATCGCCGCGGCTGATATGGAAGGCGTCCAGCTTGCGCTGGCATTCTTCCGGGCGGTCACGTTCAAATTTGTCCACAATGCCGAGGAAAGCGGGAATATCCTGTTCCTGCACGCCGTGTTCCGAAGCAAACCTGATCCAGGCTTCCCGGTCAGAGACGCGCACGATGAAGTCGTTTTGCGTAAAGCCCAGTTCCCTCATGCAGTCGATGGCCAGGGCTATCAGTTCGGAATCCGCCCACGCGGAGGCTTCTCCCAGAATGTCCGCATTGAATTGATAAAATTCGCGCAGACGCCCTTTCTGGGGTTTTTCATAACGGAAGCATGAACCGATTTCAAACCACTTGAGCGGTTTGGTGTATTCGCGCTGGTAGGCGGCTGCGATGCGTCCCAGGGATGCGGTGAGTTCCGGGCGGATGGTGATGTCCCGGTGCCCCTGGTCCGTGAAGCGGAAGAGCTGGGTGGGCAGCTCGCCTCCGCTCTTTTTAAGATAAAGCTCCGTGGCTTCCACAGTCGGGCCCTCCCATTCCAGGAATCCGTAACGATGAGCCACCTTCTTCCATGCGTTGAAAAGATAGTTGCGCACGGCGCAGTCCGCCGGTGCAAAATCGCGGAATCCGGGAAGTGGTTGAAAGCGAGCGTCTGGCATAACCTGGAAAAAAGGATGTTGTCTGAGGACGAAACAGTTTACAGAATTCCTATGCCTTGGCAAGTCCACATGCTTATGATGAAGGAATTTCGGTGGAAACCATATGAATGACTCTATGCAGGAGGATGGGGACGGTTATTCCGGTTTTACATGAAATGAGGAAGGGCGGGAAAGGATTGATTATTGGGGACTTTATTGTTTTTTTTTAATTATCCGGATTTTTTGCGCGGGCTGTGGGGCATGCGGGTTTAAGTGCCTGCGGATTTGTAAACGGATGTCAAACAACAATATTGAACAGCAAGGGGAAATGATAAGAAGGTGTTCCCAAAAGTTTTTCTGCGTATGGAGCATTGCATCTTTCCCTTTATAGAAAAATGTTTTCCTCCCGCGCTAAAAAGAAAACCGGGGCAGTTTTGTTTGATTTCATAGGAGTATGACGTGAAACGGATGAGTTTTTTTTCTCTTTGGGAATCTAATATCAGTATTGATTATGTGTAAAGAATGTGGATGCGGGGGGGAGCTCTCCCATGAAAGTCACGGCCACGGCATGGACGTCCATGTTCCGGTGTTGGATGCCAATGACCGGCTGGCAGAGCGCAACAGAGGTTTTTTTGCTGCAAAAAACCTTTTGGTTATCAATGTTTTTTCTTCTCCGGGGTCAGGAAAGACTTCCCTGTTGCAGAAGACGGCGGAGATGCTCCGCGGCCGTGTGCGCATGGGGGTTATCGTAGGGGATTTGGCGACGGATAATGATGCGGAACGCCTGAGCCGAGCGGATATCCCCGTAGTGCAGATTACAACGGGCACCATGTGCCATCTGGACGCCCGCATGATTGCGGAGGCCATGAAGAAAATGCCTCTGGATGATCTCGACGTTTTGATTATTGAAAATGTGGGTAATCTGGTTTGCCCGGCTTCCTATGACCTGGGGGAAGGCGTGCGCGTGGTGCTGCTTTCCGTGACGGAGGGTGAGGACAAGCCGTTGAAATATCCTCCCATGTTCCATTCTGCGGATGTTGCCCTGGTGACCAAGTCCGATCTGGCGGATGCCGTGGATTTTAACCGTGACGCCGCCCTGGCCGCCCTGAACAAGGTGGCTCATCATGCGCACGTGATGGAGGTGTCTTCCAAGACCGGCGAAGGAATGGAGGCCTGGTGCGAGGAGATTGTGGAACGTGCGCGCCGCGCCCGGGAAGGCACGATTCAGCATCATGGCCATCACCACCATTGAACAGGCCGCCGCGGCATTGAAATTTGAGATAGCCGGCATGGTTCAGGGGGTCGGCTTCCGTCCCCATGTGTACCGTTTGGCGGTACGGCACGGATTGAAGGGGTTTGTGCGCAATACGGAGTCCGGTGTGGAGATTCATGTGGAAGGGGAGTCCGGCGCTCCGGAGCGTTTCTGGACCGCGCTGATGGACGGCCTGCCGGAGCATGCCCGGGTTTATGGAGTGGAGCGTACCGTATGCGAGCCTGCCGGTTTTGAGGAATTCCGCATTGAGGAAAGCGATTCCACCCCCGGAGGCGTTCCGGTGATGCTGCCGGATCTGGCTCCGTGCCCGGAGTGCCTGGAAGAAATGCGCGACCCGTTTTCCCGCCGGTATCATTATCCGTTTACCAACTGTACGCACTGCGGTCCCCGCTATTCCATTATTGAGACAATGCCGTATGACCGCGCGGGCACCAGCATGAAGGGGTTCCGAATGTGTCCGGAGTGCCGGAGGGAGTACCAGGATGTGGAGGACAGGCGTTTTCACGCACAGCCTATCGGCTGCCCGTCCTGCGGCCCTTCCGTGAAGGTGCTGTTTTCAGATGGTTCCGAACTGGGGTTCGGCCATGGGTTTGATACCCCCGCGGCACAGGTGGCATGGGTGCTGGCGGACGGTTTGATTGTGGCCCTGCTGGGCGTGGGAGGGTTTCAATTGCTGGCGGATGCTTCTTCGGAAGCTGCCGTCAGGCGTCTCCGGCGGTTGAAGGAGCGTGACGCCAAGCCTTTTGCCGTGATGGTGTCGGATGTGGCTGCGGCGGAGAGGCTGTGCCGCTTGTCGGAGGAGGAAAAGCGCCTGCTGGCTTCTCCGGCCGCCCCCATTGTGCTGGCCCGGGGGAGGAAGGATGTGGATCTGGCTCCTTCCGTGTGCATGTTCAGCCGTTTTGTGGGGATAATGCTTCCGTCTTCCCCTCTTCATGCGCTGCTGATGGATGTGTGGGGAAGGCCTCTGGTGGTGACCAGCGGGAACCTGAGCGGCGAGCCCCTGTGCATCTCCGTGGAGGAGGGGCTGGAGAAACTGGGCCATGTGGCGGATGTGTTTTTGGTGCATGACCGTCCGGTAGTGCGGCCCGTGGACGATTCCGTGGTCCGCGTTACGGACGGCAGGGCCATGATGGTTCGCCGCGCTCGCGGATATGCCCCGCGGCCTGTGTGGCGCACATCTGCGGCGGCTCCCGACGTGCTCGCCCTGGGGGCCGGACTGAAGAATACCATCTGCTGGCTGAAAAGGGGCGTGGCTGTCATGAGCCAGCATCTCGGTGACCTGAGCAGTGCGGCTTCTCTGAACGCTTTTGAGCGGACGGTGGAGGCGCTGGGCAGAACCCTGGATGCCGTTCCGCAGGTAATTGCCGTGGACGCCCATCCGGACGGCCCCACTTTTGCCCTTGGCCGGCGTCTGGCGCGGAAGTGGAATGCAACGGTTGTCCCTGTGCAGCATCATCAGGCTCATGTGCTGGCTTGCGCCGTGGAAAATGAAACGCCGTTTCCCGCTTTGGGCATAGCTTGGGACGGGACGGGGTTCGGTACGGACGGAACGGTATGGGGAGGGGAATTTTTTGTGTTGGAGGAAGAGGGTGAGCCGCGCAGGGTGGCCCGCCTCAGGCCGTTTCTTCTTCCCGGTGGGGACGAAGCGGTTCGGGAACCTTCCCGGTGCGCCTGTTCCCTGGCCCGTCAGATGGGGCCGTGGCGTACGGACGGGCTTGATAAGCGTCTGGAGAGGGGGATGCCTGTGCGGAAACGCGAGGTTCTGGAGGCGATGATGGCCCGGAATATCCATTGTCCGTCCTCCTCGTCCATGGGGCGGTTGTTTGATGCCGTGGCTTTCTGGTGCGGTTTTGACGGTGCGGCGGGGTGTGAGGGCCATGCCGCCATGATGCTGGAATCATGGGCCGCGGAAGCTTCCGGGGAAAAAATGCCGGGGGACGCGTATGAATGGGTCATGCATGAAGAAGAGGGATTGCTGGAACTGGATTGGCGGCCGCTGATGAAGTCTGTGGATGAAGATTTGTTGGAAGGCGTTTCCCGCGGCTGCATCGCCCGCAAGTTTCATGAGAGCCTGGTGAATCTGGTCTTTGACGTGGCGGAGCGTTTCTGCCTGGATAGGCTGGTGCTGGGCGGCGGATGTTTTCAGAATGCCTTTTTGCTTGAAGGACTGGCGGGAATGGCCCAGTCTAGAAGGTGCCAGTTGGCTCTGCCCCAGCGGGTGCCGTGCAATGACGGGGGAATTTCCTTGGGGCAGGTTGCGGCGGTCGTACGCCAATGGAAAGGATAGAATATGTGTTTGGCCGTTCCCGGAAAGATTGTGAGCGTCAATGAGACGGACCCTTTGTTCAGATTGGGGGTGGTGGACTTTGGCGGCGTGACCCGTGAAGTGAACCTGGCCTGTGTGCCGGAAGCTGTGCCGGGGGATTACGTCATCGTTCACGTAGGCATGGCTCTGAGTGTGCTGGATGAGGAAACCGCTCTTCAAACCCGCAGGGAAATGAGAGAAATTGTGGAAAATACGGATCCGCTGTAGGGAGGGGCGTTTTCCGAATTCAATTAATGATTTATGCAGGATGAGGTCCGGCAGCTGATTGAAGAATTGCGCCACGCTGTGACGCGTCCGTGGGCGGTCATGGAGGTGTGCGGAGGCCAGACGCATGCGATTGCCTCTCTGGGGCTGGAAGAGCTGCTGCCTCCCGGCCTGCGCCTGATTCACGGTCCCGGCTGCCCGGTCTGCGTGACGGCGGTGGAGTTGATTGACCAGGCCGTGGAATTGAGCCTGCGGCCCGGCGTGGTTTTGTGCAGCTACGGGGATATGATGCGGGTGCCGGGTTCCCGCGGGGATTTGTTTTCCGCCAAGGCCGGTGGGGGAAACGTGCTTCTGGTATATTCTCCGCTGGAAGCGGTCGCTTATGCCGGAAGCCATCCGGATACGGAAGTGGTGTTTTTCGCCGTAGGTTTTGAGACGACGGCCCCGGCTACGGCTCTTGCCCTGCAGCAGGCCCGCGCACTGGGGTATGCCAATTTTTCCGTTCTTTGCGCCCATGTGCTGGTTCCCCCGGCTCTGGAATGGCTGATGGAGCAGGATGAGGGAAGGCCGGACGCTTTCTTGGCTCCCGGCCATGTCTGCGCCGTCACGGGGGAAATGGATTACGGGCGTTTGGCCGCCCGTTACCGGACGCCCATGGTGGTGACGGGGTTTGAGGCTCCGGACCTGCTCCGCGGCATTCTGATGTGCGTCCGCCAGCTGGAAGCCGGGGAATATGCAGTGCGGAATGCGTACGGACGTTATGTGAAGCCCGGTGGGAACAGGGCGGCGCAGGAAAGAATGAATGAAGTTTTTGAGCCGGAAGACCGCCATTGGCGCGGTCTGGGGCTGATTCCCGGCGGCGGCATGAGGCTGCGCCGGGAGTGGAATGACATGGATGCCGTTCTGCGTTTTGAATGCGGAAAGGGGAAGCCGGGAGCGGATAAAGCTTCCGGATGCCTGGCCGGAAAGGTGCTGAGGGGGCTGATTCGTCCTGGAGAATGCCCTTTTTTCGGATCGTCCTGCACGCCGCTGGCCCCGCTGGGGGCTCCCATGGTGTCCGGGGAAGGGGCTTGCGCCGCTTATTATCATTATAAAAGAAGTTGATGTCATGTTTGAGTGTCCTGTTCCGGAGCCTGTTTCCGACCGTATCCAGATGGCTCATGGCGGCGGAGGCCGCTTGATGAATGAGCTGATCCGTTCCGTGTTTCTGAGTGCCTTCGGGTGCCCTTCCGGAGGCGTGCAGAATGACGCCGCCGTATTGGAGATTCCTCCGGGGAGGCTGGCGATGACGACGGACAGCTTTGTGGTGCAGCCTTTGGAGTTTCCCGGCGGCTCCATCGGTTCACTGGCGGTGCACGGAACGGTGAATGATCTCGCCATGAGCGGCGCGGAGCCGTTGTATTTGACGGCGGGCTTTATTCTGGAAGAAGGGCTTCCGCTGGAGGTGCTGACCCGCGTGGCGCAGGATATGGCTGCCGCGGCCCGTGCGGCGGGCATCCGTATTGTGACGGGGGATACAAAAGTGGTGGAGCGCGGAAAGGGGGACGGCATTTACATTAATACTGCCGGGGTTGGCATCGTGCGCCATGGGTTGGAGATCAGCCCTTCTTCCGTTCGTCCGGGGGATTCCGTGCTGCTCAGCGGGGATTTGGGGAGGCACGGCATGACGATTATGAGCCTGCGCGCCGGGCTGTCTTTCGGAGACGGCCTGGAAAGTGATTCCGCTCCGTTGCATGAATCCGTGGCCGCCGTCATTCGTGCCGGTATTCCCGTGCATTGCCTGCGTGACGTGACCCGCGGCGGGTTGACCGCCACTCTTGCGGAGATTGCGGAATCTGCCGGCCTGACAGTGAAGCTGAATGAAATGTTCATTCCCGTGCGTGAGGATGTCAGGGCGGCGTGCGGGCTGTTGGGGCTGGACCCTCTTCAAGTGGCCTGTGAGGGACGTTATCTGGCTGTTCTTCCACGGGAGCATGAGGAAGAGGCCCTGAACCTGATGCGCGGCTGCAGCGTATCTGCCGGAGCCTGCGTCATAGGCCGTGTGGAGGAATTGGGGACGGCGCCCCTGCTGATGACGGGACTTCTTGGAGTGGAGCGGGTGTTGACGATGCCTTCAGGAATGCAGCTTCCCCGCATCTGCTGATTCCTGGTGCTGCATGATTGGCGTTTTGTGGCAGGGAAGCGGTGGAACCCGCTTCCCTGCCGGTCCGGTGTTTCATAGGGGTGCCGGAGCGGCTCTGTGCGCTTCCGGGGGAAAGCGCAGCCGGCTTGGTATGGGGAACTGGTTGTTGGGAGATGGTTCAGGAGGGAGTGTCTTTACCTGTCCCGGCATCGGGCAACGCTTTTAATGCCGCTTTGGCCTGTGCATGGTCCTGGGAGGCTGCCTTTTCCAGCCATTCCCGGGCAGTTTCCAGGTTTTTTTCCACGCCGAATCCGTACAGGCAGATGATTCCCATGTTGTATTGCTCGGAGGCGTAGCCGGCTCTGGCGGCGCGAAGATTCCTGTTTTGCCATTCCCTGGCTTCCGCTTCCGTGAAGTCCTGGCTCTTGCAGAATTGGTCCCACGTTTTTCCGAATTTCATGGCAGCCCTCGCAAATCCCGACAGGGCGGATTTTCTGGTGTATTCATCCGCCAGGCGCATGTTTTTTTCCACTCCGTCGGGTCCCAGCCTGTACAGGTGGGCCAGTCCCCAGTATCCGTTGGGGCTGCCCAGATCCGCCGCTTTTTGGAAGAGCTGCAGCGCGTCCGGGTATTTTTTATGGGACATGGCGAATACCGCATTGGCCAGGAAGCGTTCCGCTTTGATGAATTCGTAAAATTCGGGAATCGCCGCCCATTCGGATTTAAGTTTGTTCCTGTCTTTCCTGGATTTGGGAGGCATGCCGGAAGGCGGGGATATTCGGAAAACGGGAATGTAGCCGGAAGCGCCCATATTGGCCAGCCCGGCCATCAGAAAGCAGCCCGGCTGGAGGCGCCACATGTGCATGTACAAAACGCGCTCTGCTGGCAGAGATTCCTTCTCGATCCAGTCCGGCAGGTTCATGGGGGGGCCGTAAAGTCCCGTCAGGCCGTTCAGCATGCGCTTGTACAGGGATTTCAGGCGCGTATCGTATTCCTCTTTACCCGCTTTGGTGGTGGAGTAAAAGGAAACGGCTTTCAGACCTCCATCCTTTCCGTACTCGAAATGCAGGGAGAAGAAAAGGCCTCCAATAGGTTTTTTCGTCTTGTAGGCTCCGTTCAGCCCTGTACGGCTCAGGTAGGCGTCTGTTTCCGGCCCTTCCAGGGATTTGCAGGTTTTCAGGGAATTCAGAAGCTGGGATTCCTGCAAACCTGTTTCCAGGGGTCCGTAAAGAGGCGAGGCGGCGCCGCAGGAAGCTGTATAAAGCACAGCCATGTAGCGATAGCAATTGGTCGATTTCATGGGATAGATAGGGCAGGGATGGAAGTGGTGCTTCAATAGCGGATTAGGAATCCGAATGAAGTGTTCAAAGATGTTTTTATGAAAAGCAAGTATATTACAATCAATAGTTTATATTTTGTTCCAACAAATTTATTTTGTTGAGGGTTGTGTCCGGGAAAATGATGGATGATTTTGGAGAAATGCATTTGGTATGAAAAACTGATATTGACGTCGGATTCCTAATCCGCAGTGTTTAAAATAGGTTGAAAAATGTTGGTTAACCTTTTTGTTATCAGCATATTAAAAATATGCATCCTGTTTTCCTGAAGTGAAAAAGGCGGAAAGGCGCGTCTGTTGTCCCGCCTCATTCTTCCGTTTTTTTTTACATGGAAATCGTTATTATTTTTATTAAAAGTCTTTCTGAATATTCATTCATTTCCGTTTTGTGTATCTCATATGCATGCATTGTGGCGGATTTCAAATCCGCATGTCAGCGAAAAAAGGAATTGGTGTTTCCTTATTGATTTTATTATCAATGGATAAAATCAATATTGGGGATTGTTTCTTTCAGGATGCGTTGTGATTTTTTTCTTTCTCTATACGATGAAAGTCCTTTTTTCTCAAAAAATTTGATTGACTGCGGATTTGAAATGCGCAGATGAACTCGCATGGATTGAGAGCGTTTGATATTCAATGGGCTGTTTCTTTTTTTGCAGTAATACGCAGTTTTGGAAGATGTCCTGATAAAAAAAGAGGGCTCATGATACGTACCCGTACGGGAAAAACGGGAAGGCCGTGGCGGAATTGCTCCGGAGCGGCTGTTGATTCTGCCGGGGCTGCGAGCATAACCGGATGTTTGTGACGGTTTCGTTTCCGGCCGCATCTTGTTTGAGGAAGCCATTCCGCTCATGGTACCGGTACATGAGAATTGATGTGGTAACGGATACGTATGAACCTGATGTAAATGGAGTGGCCCTGACGCTGGGGCGTCTGGTCGGCGGCCTCCGGATGCGCGGGCATCTGGTGCATGTGATGAGGGCTTCTGAACGGAACGGCTCTTTCAACCCTGGGGAGACGGCTATGCCGTCCCTTCCCCTCCCCATGTACCATGAGGTGAAGATAGGGCTGCCTTCTGCAGACAGGTTCCGCGCCAGATGGATGAAAAAAAGGCCGGATGTGGTATACGTGGCTACGGAAAGCCCCATGGGAGCGTCTGCCGTGAAGGCCGCCCGTACGCTGGAGGTTCCCGTGGTGATGGGATTCCATACCAATTTCCACCAGTATATGAAGGATTACCATTTCTCCAGACTGGAAACGGCCGCCGTGAATTACCTGCGCAAACTCCACAACAGGGCAGGGATGACAGTGGTTCCCACGGAGGAAATGCGCCGTACGCTGGAGGGGATGGGGTTTGAACGCCTTTCCGTCATGGGGCGCGGAGTGGATGCCGTCCTGTTTGATCCCGCCAGGAGGGATGCTTCCCTGCGCCAGTCATGGGGCGTCTGGCGGGATGAAGTGGTATTTGGCGCCGTGGGGCGTCTGGCGCGGGAAAAGAACCTGGTGACGGCCCTGGGGCTGTACACGCGCTTGCAGAGGGAGTTTCCGGATTGCGGCATGAAAATGGTGGTGGTAGGGGACGGCCCCATGATGAACAGCCTGCGCAGTGAGTTTCCTGATGCCGTTTTTTGCGGAATGCGCCGTGGGGAAGACCTGGCGCGCCATTATGCCGCCATGGACGTTTTGCTGTTCGCCAGTGAGACGGAAACTTTCGGGAACGTTTTGCTGGAAGGCATGGCCAGCGGTTTGGCTACGGTCAGCTACCGGTATGCCGCTTCCGCAGATATGGTGCTGGACGGCATCAACGGCCTTCAGGCGGAGAAAGGGGATGAAGAGGGGTTTTATTCCGCCATGCGCCGTCTGCTGGAAGACGGGGAGATGATCCGGAGGCTTGGGAAACAGGCCCGCAGGACGGTGAATTCCAGAACTTGGGATTCCATCCATGACAGGTTTGAAGAACTGCTGGCTTCCGTGGCCCGGGAGGAAAACGGGACCGGCTGCGCCCGCCCCCCGCGGGATGCCGTGCTGGAATGCCGCACGGTTTTTTTGTCGGACCTTCATCTGGGAACGAAAGACTGCAAGGCGGACGAATGCCGGAAGTTTCTGAAACATGTCCGGACTGGAAAAATTGTGCTGGTGGGGGATATTGTGGATGCTTGGGCTTTGTCCCGCGGCAGCCGCTGGCGGCGGAGGCATACGCGCTTTGTCCGCACCTTGTTGAAAAAGATGGAACAGGAGGATGTGGAAGTCCTGTACCTGCGCGGAAACCACGATGATATTCTGGAAAAATTCCTGCCTTTTCATTTGGGCGGTTTGAAAATTGCCAGGGAGTACGTGCACCAGGCTGCGGATGGAAGACGCTACCTGTGCGTGCATGGGGACGGTTTTGACGCCATTTCCACCAATCACCGGTGGCTGGCGATGCTCGGCTCTCTGGGTTATGACGTTTTGCTGATGGTCAACCGGTTTTACAACAAATACCGCGCCTGGCGGGGCAGGGAATATTATTCCGTTTCCCGCGCCATCAAGGGCCGCGTGAAATCCGCCGTCAATTTTATCGGAAAATATGAGGAACAGCTTCAACGCCTGGCGGTAAAGAGGCAGTGTGACGGCATAATCGCCGGGCATGTGCATCATCCGGCGGATACCATGGTGGGAAAGGTGAGGTATCTGAATTGCGGGGACTGGGTGGAAACCATGAGCGCAGTGCTGGAATACGGCGACGGCCGTATGGAAACGGTGCTTTACAAGGATTTTATGAAGCGCCTGGCATATGGCAAATGCGGAACCATGGAGGACGCGGAAACTTCTCCCGGCACGGGGGATTCATGACGGAACGGCCTTTATCCGGTTTCCCCCGGAAGTGGGACAAAATGACTTTGTGTGACATTTTGTCTCTTTTCTGGTGTGACATTATGTCCCGTTTTCCTTTGTCGGGAAAATAGAGGAATGAAAGGAAAAACAGCGTAATATGATTATAATATGACATTTGCGTTTATTTTTCAGTATGCCTTGCCAGATTGGCATGCCATTTGCAACAAAAGAGGCAAGAATATGAGTTTGCCTGCATGATGCTTCAGGTCATGAGGAAATCAAATCTCAACGAAATCCATTCAAAACAATCTAAAATAACGATATGGCTAAAATATTAGGAATCGACCTTGGCACGACCAACTCGTGCATGGCTGTGATGGAAGGCGGTCAGGGTACCGTACTTGAAAACAGCGAAGGTGCGCGCACCACTCCCTCCATTGTTGCTTTCACCAAAAGCGGTGAACGCCTCGTGGGGCAGGCCGCCAAACGTCAGGCGGTAACCAACCCGAAAAACACCGTGTTTTCCTCCAAGCGCCTCATCGGCCGTAAGTACAGTGAACTGACGGAAGAAGATAAAAAGGTGCCGTACGAAATTGTGGAAGCTCCCAACGGAGATGCCTACATCCGCGTGGATGTGGGCGGTGAAAAGAAGACCTTTTCCCCCCAGGAAATCGCTTCCATGGTGCTGGCCAAGCTGAAAGCCGATGCGGAATCCAAACTTGGCGAAACGATTACGGAGGCCGTGATTACCGTCCCCGCCTATTTCAATGACGCCCAGCGCAACGCGACCAAGGCCGCCGGTGAAATCGCGGGCCTTAAAGTGCGCCGCATTATCAATGAACCGACGGCGGCGGCCCTGGCCTACGGCTTGGACAAAAAGTCCAATGAAAACATTGCCGTATATGACCTCGGCGGCGGCACCTTTGATATTTCCGTGCTGGAAATCGGCGACGGAGTGTTTGAGGTGAAGGCTTCCGACGGCGACACCCACTTAGGCGGCGATGACTGGGACAACGCAATCATCAACTGGATTATAGGCGAGTTCAAGAAAGACTCCGGCATGGATCTTTCCAACCAGCCTGATGCCATTCAGCGCATCAAGGAAGAAGCGGAAAAGGCCAAGATCGCCCTTTCCTCCACCCAGAGCTATGACATCAGCCTGCCGTTCATCACGGCGGACGCTTCCGGTCCCAAGCATATCCAACTGACGCTGAGCCGCCCCAAGCTGGAACAGCTCACGGAAGACCTTCTGGACCGCACCCGCAAGCCTGTGCTGGACTGCATTGCTGCGTCCGGGTTGAAAACCGGGGACATTGACGAGCTGGTGCTGGTGGGTGGCATGACCCGCATGCCCGCCGTGCAGGAAATGGCCCATACGCTGGCCGGCAAGGAACCCCACAAGGGCGTGAACCCGGATGAAGTGGTGGCCCTGGGCGCCGCTATTCAGGGCGGCGTGCTTCAGGGGGACGTGAATGACGTGCTTCTGCTGGACGTGACTCCTCTGACCTTGTCCATTGAAACGATGGGCGGCATCGCCACTCCGATGATCGAACGCAACACGACCATTCCGGTGCGCAAGAGCCAGGTGTTCTCCACCGCCGCTGATAACCAGCCCGCCGTGGATATCCGCATTTGCCAGGGCGAACGCAAGATGTTTGAGGATAACAAGCTCCTCGGCAACTTCAAGCTGGACGGCATTTCCCCCGCTCCGCGCGGCGTGCCGCAGATTGAAGTGACCTTTGACATTGACGCCAACGGCATTCTGCATGTATCCGCTAAGGACAAGGGCACCGGCAAGGAGCAGAAAATTTCCATCCAGGGCTCCAGCGGCCTTTCCAAGGATGAAATTGAGCGTGCCAAGCGCGATGCGGAAGCCCACGCGGAAGAAGACAAGAAACGCGCTGAGGAAATTGACATCATTAACCAGGCTGACTCCCTCTGCTTCTCCGTGGAGCGCCAGCTTAAGGATATGGGGGACAAGCTGCCCGCAGACCTCAAGCGTGAAATAGAAGACAAGGTAACGCGTCTCAAGGAAGCCGTCTCCAAGAAGGACGTCACGGCGATCAAGGCTGGCAAGGAAGACCTGGAATCCCGTCTGGAAGCCCTGTACAAGGCGGCGGAAGCCGCCCAGCAGTCCGCCGGGGCAGCCGGCCCCATGCCGGGCGCCCCTGCCGAAGAAGAGCCTTCCGACGGTCCCCGCAAGGCGAAAGGCCGCGTGGTGGACGCTGAAATCGTGGACGACGATAAATAAGCAACCCCCTTCCCGCCGGAGGGGGAAGCAATTCCTCCTCCGGCGGAACATTACATCCCGTATTACTCATCTACAACAACATCAAAAAACATACTATGGCAAACATCAAACCCCTAGGACAACGTGTGCTGGTCAAGCGCATTGAAGCTGAAACCAAGACGGCCGGCGGCCTGTTCCTGCCGGACACCGCCAAGGAAAAACCCCAGGAAGCCGAAGTGATCTCCGTAGGCACCGGCGGCCGCGATGAAAAAGGCGCCCTGATTGAATTTACCGTGAAGCCCGGAGACCGCGTGCTTATTTCCAAGTACGGCGGCACGGAAATCAAACTGGACGGGGAAGACTACCTTATCCTGTCTGAAAACGATATTCTGGCCATCATCGGCTAAATGGCACCACACACACATTCAACATCATTTTAAATATTTAACATTATGGCTAAACAAATCCAATTTGACGAAACCGCCCGCCAGGCTCTGCTCCGCGGCGTGGAACAGATTGCCAAGGCTGTCAAGAGCACGCTGGGCCCTGCCGGCCGCAACGTAGTGATTGACAAAAAATTCGGTTCCCCCCTCATCACTAAGGACGGCGTAACCGTGGCCAAGGAAATTGAACTGGAAGACCCGTTTGAAAACATGGGCGCCCAGCTTGTCCGGGAAGTATCTTCCAAAACCAATGATGTGGCCGGCGACGGCACTACTACCGCTACCGTGCTGGCTGAAAGCATTTACCGCGAAGGCCTGCGCAACGTTACTGCCGGGGCTAACCCCATCTCCCTCCAGAGGGGCATCATGAAGGCTGCGGATTCCGTTGTGGAAGAACTCAAGAAGATCAGCAAGCCTGTCGACTCCAGCAAGGAAGTGGCCCAGGTCGCTACCGTCTCCGCCAACTGGGACGCTGAAATCGGCAACATTATCGCGGAAGCCATGGACAAGGTGGGCAAGGACGGCACCATCACCGTGGAAGAAGCCAAGGGCATTGAAACTACGCTGGACGTGGTGGAAGGCATGCAGTTTGACAAGGGATACCTGTCCCCCTACTTCGTGACGAACGCGGAAACGATGGAAGCGGTGCTGGAAAACCCCTACATCCTCATCCACGAAAAGAAAATCAACAACCTGAAGGACTTCCTTCCGCTGCTTGAAAAAGTGGCCAAGAGCGGCCGTCCCTTCCTGGTAATCGCGGAAGACATTGAAGGCGAAGCCCTCGCCACCCTGGTAGTCAACCGTCTGCGCGGCGTGCTGAACATCTGCGCGGTCAAGGCTCCCGGCTTCGGCGACCGCCGCAAGGCCATGATGGAAGACATCGCCATCCTTACCGGCGGCAAGTGCATCACGGAAGACCTGGGCATCAAGCTGGAAAACGTGGGAATCGAAGACCTCGGCCAGGCCAAACGCGTGGTTGTTTCCAAGGATGAAACCGTTATCGTGGAAGGTTCCGGCAAATCTTCCGATATTGAGGCCCGCATTTCCCAGATTCGCCGCCAGATCAAGGACACCACGTCCGACTACGACCGCGAAAAACTCCAGGAACGCCTGGCCAAGCTGGCCGGCGGCGTGGCCGTCATCCACGTGGGTGCCGCTACGGAAACGGAAATGAAGGAAAAGAAGGCCCGTGTGGACGACGCCCTGCACGCTACCCGCGCTGCGGTGGAAGAAGGCATCGTTCCCGGCGGTGGCGTGGCGCTGATTCGCGCCCAGAAAGCCATTGACACCCTCAAACTGGAAGGTGACGAAGCAACCGGCGCCCAGATCGTTTATCGCGCTGTGGAAGCCCCGCTCCGCCAGCTGGCCTGCAATGCCGGCCGCGAAGGAGCCCTCATCGTCGCCAACGTGAAAGGCATGAAGAATACTGCCGAAGGTTACAACGTGGCCACGGACAAGTATGAAGACCTGCTTTCCGCCGGCGTGGTGGATCCGACCAAGGTGACCCGTTCCGCTCTGCAGAATGCGGCCTCCATCGCCGGCCTGCTGCTTACCACGGAATGCGTCATTGCCGACAAGCCCGAGAAGAAGAGCTGCAGCTGCGGCTCCGGAGCTTCCGACATGGGCGGCATGGGAGGAATGGGCGGCATGGGCATGATGTAAGCCCCGTCCGTTTCTTCGAGACCAAGGCAATCGGCTTCAAGGCTCCCCGGTTTTTCCGGGGAGCCTTTTTTAATATGCTTCATCAGGAGCCGGTTTCGGGAAAAAAGCTGCACAGGATGTTCAGAATTTAGAAAAATATTGAATGATTATAGAACATATTTGTCTAATCATAACATGAAAAAGCTGCATAAGAACATATTGTTTGCGGCGGCGGTACTGGCCATGCCTTCTGCCCTGGCCGATATCCCGGAGTCTTCCGTTCCGGCTGCCGCCGTTTCCAGTATCAAGGGTGCTTATCCGAACGCCGGTCCCATTGAATGGGACTCTGAAATGCATGGCATGGAAAGGATCTACGAAGCCGAATTTAGAATTAACGGATTCCAGTTTGACGTGAAGATTGCTCCTGATGGGAAAATTGTGAGGATTAAGGAAGAAGTAGCTGCTTCCTCTCTTCCGGAAGCCGTCCGTGCGTCCGTTTTGAAGCGTTATCCGGGATGCCGGATTAAGGAAGCGGAAAAAATTACTGAAGGAGAACTTGTCCGTTACAAAGTGGAAGTTGCGGACAGCCGTGACGATTATGATGTGCTGATTGCCCCTGACGGAAATATCCTTCATGTGGATCGTTAGGCTTTTTGTTTTTTACATTTAATGAAAGCGGGAGGAGGGCGGATGAATCCGCTCTCCTCCTTTTTTGAGGATCGGAAGCAGGGGCGTATGGGAAAATGTGACGGAATGTTCACGTTTTAAAACGGGCGTGCGGGAGCGGCCTCCTGTAATAGAGGGCCGTTTATTACGCATATGGACCCGATCTATTACTTTATCATAGGACTGATACTGGTGTTATCCTGCTTCGACCTCGTTGTCGGAGTTTCCAATGACGCCGCCAACTTTTTGAACTCCGCCGTCGGTTCCAAGGCCGCTCCGCGCAGGACGATTGTGCTGGTGGCCGCTTTGGGTATCATCATCGGCTCGCTGTTCTCCAGCGGCATGATGGAAATCGCCAGAAGCGGCGTATTCATGCCGGCCCGGTTTTCCTTCCATGACATCATGTTGATCTTTCTGGCGGTCATGTTGACGGATGTTATCCTGCTGGACGTTTTCAACACGTTCGGCCTTCCCACTTCCACCACGGTTTCCATTGTTTTTGAACTGCTGGGCGGAGCCGTGGCCGCAGCTCTCTTTAAAATTTGGTCCGGGGAACCGGGCGTCGCTCAGGAATTGTCCAGCTACATCAATTCCTCCAAAGCTCTGGCGATCATCTCCGGCATTTTTTCCTCCGTTTTTATCGCTTTCATTTGCGGGATAACGGTTATGTGGATTTCCCGCCTCATCTTCTCCTTCAACTATCAAAAATCCTTCAAATACCTGGGCGCCGTCTGGTGCGGCGTGGCCCTGACGGCTATCACTTACTTCGCCATTTTCAAGGGGCTGAAGGGAAGCACGCTGGTCACCAAGGATATGATCCGCCACCTGGACGCCCATATCTGGCTGTACGTTTGCTGCAGCCTGGCATTCTGGACCGTCCTGATGGCCGTGCTCCAGAATCTTTGCAAAGTCAATATCCTGAAAGTATCCGTTCTCGCGGGCACCATGGCCCTGGCCCTTTCCTTTGCCGGGAATGACCTGGTCAACTTCATCGGAGTTTTCATGGCGGGGCAGTCTTCTATGGAAATTGCGGCCGCCGCCGCAGCGCAGGGGGCGGACCTTACCACTCTGTCCATGGGCGGTCTGATGGCCCCCGTCACGGCGGATTGGCGTTACCTGCTGGGGGCGGGCGTCATCATGGTGCTGGCCCTCATGTTCTCCAAAAAGGCGCAAACCGTTACGGATACGGAAGTCAATCTGGCGAGGCAGGGCGGGGGAGTAGAGCGGTTCGGCTCCGTCCCCCCGGCCCGCATGGCGGTGCGCTATGCCCTGAATGCTTCCCGCGCGGTGGAAAAAATCATGCCCTCCTGCGTCGGGAGGTTTATTGAAAAACGCTTCCGGCCTGTGCCGGAAGGGCCGGATAACGGTGCATCTTTCGACCTCATTCGCGCTTCCGTGAATTTGACGGTGGCTGCCCTGCTGATTTCTCTGGCCACGTCCCTTCGGCTTCCTCTTTCCACCACATATGTGACGTTCATGGTGGCGATGGGTTCCTCCCTGGCGGACAAGGCCTGGGGGCGGGACAGCGCCGTGTATCGCATCACCGGAGTGATTACGGTGATTTCAGGGTGGTTTTTTACGGCCTTTGCCGCGTTTTCCATGTGCTTCATTGTGGCGGCCTGCATCCTTTATGGCGGTCTCTTCGGCATCATCGCCATGTGTTCGCTGGCGGCTTTTCTGCTTCTGAAAAGTTCCAGGCTCCATCGTAAAAGAACCCAGGCTGCAGCTCAGGCGCAGGCCGCCAATTACCGGGATCCGGCTGCCGCCGCACGCTACAATGAGGAAATTATTGAACTGATGAAGCGCATGGCGGAAATCTATGAAATGAATCTGGAGGCCCTGAACGTGGAGGACAGGAAGCGTCTGAAAAAACTCCGGAAAGAAGCGCGCGGCATCCGCCGTTCCCTGAGCGATAAAATGGCGATGGAAGTCATGCCCGTCGTCCGTGAACTCCCGGACAAAGAGGCCGACCGAGGCAAGCGCTATGTGCAGATGGTGGAATACGCTACCTCCGTCTTTGAATCCCTCTCCAACATTACTACGGCCAGCCATGCCTATATAGACAACAACCATGAAGGGCTGGATTTGGAAAGGATAGAGCTTCTGCGGGGAATGAACAGCCGTGTTTCCTCCCTCTACCCCCGTTTCCGGGAAATGATGGAAAGCAATGACTATACCGGGTTGGACGAATGCCTGGCAGGCATGGACGCCCTGGATGAGGAATTTGCGGAAGCCGTCAAACAGCAGATTATTCTGCGTCCGGAAGACGCCTCCGATATGCGACGGGCGCTTCTCTATCTCAACCTCCTTAATGAAACCCGGGCAATGATCCGCAAAGTACTTCTTCTTGCTAAAATCCAGAGAAAATTTGTTCTTGGCTGGTAGCCTCTCCCTGTAATTCACGTCCGTGCCGGCGGCGAATGCTTCCGGCGCGGACATCTTGCCCAGACTGTTCCCGTATTGGGAGTAGCTGCCAGGTCTTTTTTATTCACACGGAACAAGGCTTCTTTACGGATAAACCATGTCTTCTGCCTGTGGGACAATGTCTTGAAAGGCCGTTTCCAGGCGTTGCCATGTATGTTGCCGTCTCAAGAAAACAAAAAACGCAAGCTTTGATAAACAATAACTTGCGGAACAAATTGGTACGGGCGATGGGAATCGAACCCACGTCTCAAGCTTGGGAAGCTCGCGTCCTACCATTGAACGACGCCCGCATGAAATGCGGATGCCTATTTAGCGGCAGAAGGCCCGGATGTCAAGACCACAGAAAAAACGTATCCTCTTTTTTTGTTATTTTGACGCAGTAATGAAAAAAAACTTGTCTTATCCCGTGATTTGAACATAATGCGTTCGTTGCGCGGGTATAGCTTAATGGTAAAGCTCCAGCCTTCCAAGCTGATTATACGGGTTCGATTCCCGTTACCCGCTCCATTTTTTTATTAAATTCACCTGCTAAATACTTCCTTTATGAAAGCCAGGTTCGTGACAAAGGCGGCGCTTAGTGCGCTGGCACTTGCGTTTGCGGGTACCCTTCCCGGTATGGCTCAGCAAACTGCTTCTCCGGCAGCCGCTCCGGCTGTTGATCAGGTTAAAGCCTCCGCTGTTGAAAAGGCTTTTATGAAGAAAATGGCAGATATTGTTCAGGCCGGATTGAAAGCCGGTGCTCTGGATATGAAAGCGGTGTCCGGAGTTTTGAACGATGCCGCTAAGGCTGGTGTGTCCGATCATGTGATGGGTGCGATGGTATCCATGGCTGCGGGCGCTTTCCCGTCCAACGCTCCTGCCGTTGCTTCCGCCGCTGTCCGGAGCTACGGGCCCGGGGTGAAGGAAGAACAGGTGCGCAATGTGATCGCTTCCGCTGTTTCCTCCCAGCCCCATCCGTATGCATCCGTGGCTCCCATTTCGGAAGCGGTTGAAAAAGCTTTGGGCAATTCTCCGGTAGCCGGTACTGTTCCTTCCATTGCTGTGGCCGTGGCTGCCCAGACTCCTGATAACCCCCTCTCAGGGGTAACTGTCCAGGAACATGGCCTGGTAAAGCCTGTTGAAGATGTTGCCGGGGGCTCCCTGGTTCTGCCGGGCGGTCTTCCTGTGGGCGGCACGCCCACCAGCCCCGCTCCCGTGTCCAATGCTGCTGGCAATTAACCTGATTCTTATTTAATAAAATAGCATGAAGAGTCTTTTTTATCTCTCCCTGGTGGCCGCCGGCATGTTTGCCGTCCATGCCAACGGGCAGTCTCTGTACACGCTGGCGGGTCCGGTTGGTCTGGAAGAGTCCCTTCCTCTCAAGTGGTTCTTCAACCTGGCGGGAGGGTATGACGACAATGTCAACGCCTCCAATTATAACAAGCAGGAATCCGCATTCATCAGTACGGACATAGGGTGCTCCCTGGCCAACTACGATGCCGTAACCCAATATTCTTTCTCCGCCAAGCTGGGGGGTATTTTTTACCTGAAAGACCTTGATGGCGGAACGAATGAAGCCCTTTCCAATTCCACGCTGTCCGCCAAACTTTCCCATAGTTTTGACCAGACTTTGCGTTATAACGGCAGCGTCTCCTTTGCATGGCAGCCGGAACCCAACTATTCCAACGGTATTGCCAATGCCCGCCGGGACGGCGACTACATTTACGTGTATGTTTCCAGTTCCGTGAGCAAGGCGTGGACTTCCCGCTATTCCACGACGCTGGGTGCCAATTTCTCCATGATCGACTATCAGGAGGATTCCGCCAAGACGGATAACTGCGATTATGTTGGCATGAATTTCACCAACCGGTACAAATGGACGGAACGTCTGGCTGTTTCCCTGGGCTGGACGGGTTCCTACTGTAATCGCGAATACGGCAATAACGAATTTTCCAACTTCGTCATGGCCGGCGCTGAATATGCGGTGAGCGAAAATACTTCTGCTACGCTGCGCGTAGGTCCTCAGTTCAAGTATGTCGAGAACTACGGAACAAAAACCTATCCCTCCGCGGAATTCGGCTTAAACCACCGCTTGAGCGACCGGTTCATGCTCGGAACGTTCGTCCGTTATTCCAACGAAGCGGTGAATACCTATATCCCTTACAACGGCGCCAGCTATTACTCCAATGAAACGTGGCGTTTCGGGGTACACAGCACGCTGAAGCTGACGCACCGCGTCAGTCTGAATTGCGGAGTAAACCTGATTGCCAGCGATTATACGCGTCCGAGTTCCATCAGCAACAGTGACACGTCCAACCTGACTTTCAATGCTACCGCCGGTATCAAGCTTCTGCTGACGAATGCCTTGGCCCTTACGGCCCAATATTCCTACACGAACGGTTCCTACAGCGGCTATAACTACCCGATGCCTTCCTACAACCGCAACGTGTTCTCCTTCGGCGTGAATTACAGCTTCTAAGTCTTGACTGACCATTAATGCCTTTACTCCTCTAATTGCGAATTTTCATTCACAATTAGAGGAGTTTTTATCTTACTGCCTTACTATATTCCATGAGTGCCCAGGATCAGCAGAACAGTGATCGCATCGTACGCAATATTGACTATTTGCAAGTTTTAAAAAATCGCTGGAAGGAAGTCTTTCTTGTTTTCCTTCTGGTGCTGGTCATTTCCGTGGTAGTGACTTTCTTGATGCCGCCCTCCTACCGGGCGACCAGCCAGTTTCAGATTAAACTGCCCAAGCCTGTGATGGATATAGGCAGGGGGGGGGACGTGGTTGCCACTTCCAACGTGACGGCCAACTACATTCCCATGCAGTATTCCGTGCTGACTTCCGCCGAAGTGCTTAAAGTGGTATCCAGAAAACTGAACCTTGCCGCGGAATGGGGGATGACGGATGAAATGGCGGCGACTAATCTGGCCGGCATGATTAAGGTGGCCCCTGTGCGTGCCACGGACCTTGTGGATGTCATTGTTTCCGGTCCGGATCCCAAACTGGTGCAGAATATTGCCAAGGCGGTGCCTGAGGCGTACAAGCAGGACCGTGAAATGCGCGAAAACCGTCTGGTGGAAACCGCCATCAAGAGCCTGAAGGATGTCCTCCGGGAACAGGAGGATGCCGTCAATGAAAAAATGATGGCTCTCAAAAAGCTGATTGCGGAGAGCTCCTACCTGCCTACGTCCTGGAGAAACGGTGAACACCGCAGCACCCTGACGGCCGGTATGGAAGAAGAGGAATTCCGGAATGCCAAAGCGCAGGCCATGGATTTTGAAAGGAGGGAAAAGGAACTGGCTTCCTATGTGCAGGAATTGCAGCGTCTGCCCGACGACAAGTTGCTGGATTACGTGATCAGTTCCGACCTGCTGAATGCGGAGACTGTAGGGGCGGACGCTCTCCGTAAGACCTATGCTGAATTTTCCGACAAGCTCAAGGAAAAGGAAAATCTGAAATCCCAGAATATCGGCGCCAGGCATCCCAAAATGCTGGCGCTGCTGGAAACGGAAAGGATTCTGGGGGATAAGCTGAACAAGGAATTGATAGGCCTGCGTTCTTCCCTGAAGAGCAAGCTGGAAATGGTTGCCGCAAGCCGGAAGCACTGGGAGGCGACCGTTGCCCAAAAGGAAGAGGATCTTCAGAAGCACGTCCTGCAGGTTCCCATGTATGAACAGGCCAGCCGTGATTATGACGCTGCGCTGGACCAGCTTAAGGAACTGGATTCCCGGTACAAAGATGAGATTGCCCGTTTGCGCGTACCCCGTGAGGCAATTGAAATGTATCAGCTGCCGACCTATCCTGCTGCGCCCTACAAGCCGAATGTGACCATTAACCTGGCGGTGGGAGCGGGTGCCGGTCTGTTGCTGGGCATCGGATTGGCCTTGCTTCTGGAATTCATGGATACCTCCGTGAAGACCATGGAAGATGTGGAACGGGCTCTTCAGGTTCCCGTCTTGGGCATTATTCCCAAGAATGTGCCTATTCTGCATTCTTCCGATGTCATGGGGCCGGATGCGGAAGCCTACCGCATTTTGCGGACGAACATAGAATTCAATAAGAAAGGGCTGGAAGAAATTTCCCTGACCTTTGTTTCCGGGAGCGCCGGGGAAGGGAAGACCACCACCCTGTGCAATCTGGCCTATATTTGTGCCCAGGGGGGTTATGCCACCCTGATGATTGACGCCGACCTGCGCCGTTCCAAGCTTCACCGGTATTATGAGCTGGATAATGAGGTAGGGCTGACTTCCTACCTGCTGGAAGATTATCCTCTGGAGGAAGTCATTTTTCAGACGCCCATTGAAAACCTGTACGTCATGCCTGCGGGACCCACTCCCTTTGACCCTTCGGGCGCCTTGAATTCCCGCAAGTTTAATGAATTGCTGCAGGAAGTGAAGCAACGTTTTGACATTGTGCTGGTGGATTCCCCTCCCATCCTGGGGGTCAGTGACTCCGCCGTCATTGTAAGCGAGGTGGACATGACTCTTATGGTTGTCCAGCCCCGCAAGCTGCCGCTGAAAGCCCTGTTGAGGCAGAAGCAGGTAATCGAGTCCGTGGGCGGCAACCTGGCCGGCGTGGTGATGAATAATGTGGACATTACGTCCGATCACCAATATCAGTATTACACAACTTACTATTCCTATTATTCTGCGGATGGCGCTTCCTCCGGAGAGAACGCGGATGCCTCTTCCATGAAGAAGGTGGAACGTTCTGGAAAGGCCAAGGAGCTGGCAGCCACCCAGTCCCATGATAGTGAAGATTTGTATTAACCCATTGCTCCATGAAAAAATATATTTGTTCCATCCTTTGTCTTATGCTGGGCCCGGCGGGGCTGGGCTCCGCCCAGTCTCCGGATGCCGTGCCGCCCCAGGGCACCATTGAAATCCAGGTGCGCGGCATTCCCGCCGACGACGCTACCGCTATTTCCGGGCAGTATCTGTTGGACGGGAACGGAACGATACGCATGCCCCAGCTCCCTCCGGGGCAGGATGTGCTGCGCGTGGTAGGCAAAACGGCCCGCCAGATTGAAGACATGCTGATGGCCGCCTACAAGAAGGCGGAGCTGTACACGGCCCCTACGTTTTTGGTGAAGGTGCAGAGTTCGGATGCGCGGCTGACGGAACACATCGTTCTGGTAAGCGGCGGTGTGGCTATGAAGAAGAATGTTTTGTGGCGGCGCGGCATGACGCTTCTGGAGGCGATTGTGGGCGCCGGCGACATCACGGACTGGGGATCCCGCTACGTGCAGGTGACGCGCGGTGGAAAAACCGTGACGTATGATTATTTTTCCATTAAGGACAGGGCGATTCCCATCCAGCCCAATGACCGCATTTTTGTTCCTCAGCGCGGGATTTTTGAAGGGCGCCCGGCAAAACTTCTTCCCTGAGGCATTTTTCCCATACCCGGCTTTCCGCAAGGAAGCCGGGTTTTTTTATTGGGCCGGTTTTCATGATGGGGGAAATATCGGAAAAAACGCGGATGGGGAAGCGGGGGGCGGAGTGAAGGGGCGTGTCGTCAGCGGTTGATGAAACCGGGAGGTCTTCTCATGCTCCCTTCTTCAGGATTCTTGCCGGAAATGGATGTTTTCGGGGAGGCCGTATGGTGGAATCGCGGAGGGAAAGAAGTTGTTTCCTGAAAGCTTGCGGCGTCGGAAAGGAACGCCTGGAAAAGAGGGAAAATTTGTTTCCAGACCCTCTTGTTTATGGGAATGGAAGGCTGAGATCCGGAAAAGATTAAGGGGGGTAAGTTTCCCGATGGGCGCGTAGGCCCTTTTCACATGATTGGCCGGCATGGTCTCCGGGCATATATTGCGGTGAAATGAGTTTAGTATGAATGTAAAAAACAGAAAAACAAAGAAAAATGTTGAACATTCTTAAACTCAATGCATTTTTGGAATCTCCAAAATATGTTAGAGTTTCGTGCGGAACGGCTGCATGAGGCTTCGTAAATCCAATGTGAAAACTCGTTAATCATGATATACCGTTTTAAGAAAACATTCATCGGCGTGGGAGGGCGTGAATACATTAGCAATCCCAAATTGAGCTTCCCGGAACATGTCAAAATCCGCCGCCGCGGAACGAATCCCAGGTCCGGCCAGCCTTACACGGAGGCGGGTAGCGCATTTGTGGAGACATCCGCCGTCGCGGCACGGCTCTGCTGCAGTGCTTCCGCCGCGCGCCAGTATCTGCACCGCCACGGTGTCCGTTTCCGGGTGGTGCGCAAGGGTACGGGCCCCCTGGCCCTGTACTGGAGGCGGCTGGATGTGGAGCGGGTTCTTGCTGGCCGGGAGCCCGTGCGCCGCCGCGTGCCTCCGTGTTATATGGATATGGCCGGGGCTGTCAGCATGCTGGGAGTAGTGCGCAGCTATGTTTACAGGCTGGTGAAAAAAGGGCTGCTGCGTGAATACAGGTGCAGGATGAAAACAGCCCGTGGACTGCGCGTGCGCTGCTTTTACCACCGGGAGGATCTGGAACATGTCAGGCTGCACGTGCTCCAGAAAAGATGACGGAAGCGGTTCCGGAGGATGCGTTTTTGGCTTGCGCGCGGGCCGGATTGTGTCACGTTAAGGGTATGATAGCTTTTCTGCGCGGCACGGTGGCGGAATCATATCCCCAGCGGTTGATCCTGGATGTTCATGGGGTGGGGTATGAAGTGATTGTGCCCCTGTCCACGTTTGACAGGCTGAATCCCCTTCCCGGCAGGGAGCTGACGCTGAAAACCTACCTGCATGTCCGGGAGAACATGCAGGTGCTGTATGGTTTTGCCACGGATGCGGAAAGGGATATTTTCCTGCTGCTGATTGAGCGTGTTTCCGGAATCGGCCCGACAACGGCGATTGCCATTTTGGGTTCCCTGTCCGTGGAGCAGTTTAAGCAGGCGGTTGTGGGCGGAGACGTTTCCGGCATTGCGCGGGCCAAGGGGGTGGGCAAAAAGACGGCGGAACGCATCGTCCTGGAACTGAAGGATAAAGTGGGCCTGGCCGCCACGTGGGAAGCCCAGGCTCAGGGCGCTACTTCCCAGGCCGCCGGGGACGCGGAATTGGCGCTGATTGCGCTCGGGTTCAAGCAGGTGGAATCCCGCAAGGCGATAGCCGCCCATCTGAAGGACCATCCGGATGCGGACGTGGACGAGCTGATACGCGCCGCTTTGCGCTCCATGAATTGAAGGAACTTCCGGAGGAAGGTGCTCATTTTTGCAAGTTTTTGATTTTCATGAGGGAACATGTACGTCTGGCGGACTGTTCCCTGTTTGCGGAAGCTGGGGAACATACTGCCATGATGGGGGAACAATAGTGTTGACGGCTGGTTGAAACGTTTTTAAACTTGTTGCGTCCATGGTACTTGAATAAGTCCGGGACTAGTAATTAATCAAATCTGAAGCCCTCAATCTTATGGCCAAATACGCTATTAACGGTTTTGGACGCATTGGTCGCAACGTACTGCGCGCCATGTCCAAGGAAGAACGCAACAAGGTTGTTGCCATCAATGACCTGACTCCTATCGAAACGATCGCCCACCTGCTCAAGTATGACTCCACGCAGGGCAAGTTTGACGGTGAAATTTCCATCGAGGGTGATTATCTGGTCGTTGACGGTCACAAGATCCTCATCACCGTGGAACGTGATCCCGCCAACCTTCCCTGGAAGGATCTGGGCGTGGACGTCGTTCTGGAATCCACCGGCCTGTTCACCAAGCGCGACGCCGCCAAGAAGCACCTTGACGCCGGCGCCAAGAAGGTTCTTATTTCCGCTCCCTCCCCGGATCCGGACCTGACTTTTGTTCTGGGCATCAACGACAGCGAATACGATCCTGCCAAGCACGACATCGTTTCCAACGCTTCCTGCACCACCAACTGCCTTGCTCCGATGGTGAAGGTGCTGGACGACAAGTTCGGCGTTGAAAAGGGCATGATGAGCACGATTCACTCCTACACGAACGACCAGCGCATTCTGGACCTTCCGCACAAGGATCCCCGCCGTGCCCGCGCCGCCGCGATCAACATCATTCCGACGACCACCGGCGCCGCCAAGGCCATTGGTGAAGTAATGCCGAACCTGAAGGGTTCCCTGAACGGCGCTTCCTTCCGCGTTCCTACTCCGACCGGTTCCCTGACCGACTTTGTGGCCGTGCTTAAGAAGGATGTGACCGTGGAAGAAGTAAACGCCGCCATGAAGGAAGCCGCTGAAGGCCCGCTGAAGGGCATTCTGGCTTACTCCGAAGAAGCGCTCGTTCTTCAGGACATCGTTTCCGACCCCCACTCCTGCATCTTTGACTCCGGCTTCACGTATGTGGTCGGCGGCAACCTGGTGAAGGTCTGCGGCTGGTACGACAACGAATGGGGTTACTCCAACCGCGCCGCCCAGGCCATGAAGAAGCTGGGCGACAGCCTGGGCTGCGGCTGCTCCTGCGGCAAGTAAGTTCTTTCGGACAACGCTTGCTCTTCAGTTGCACGACAAGTCTTGCCGTCCGCCTGTTTCAACTTTCCGGCTTTTCTGGCCGGGTTTGCCGGGCGGGCGGGGATTTATCCGGGAGGGCAGAAATGCCCTCCCTTTTTTATTCATTGAACCAGACAATATAAACCGATATGGCTAAACTTACTGTTCGCGACCTTGACGCCAAGGGAAAGGAAGTCCTCATGCGCGTGGATTTCAACGTCCCTCTCAAGGATGGGGAAATTACCAATGACGCCCGCATTGTGGCTGCTCTCCCCACCATCAAGTTCCTGCTGGACCAGGGCGCACGCCTCGTCCTTACCTCTCATCTGGGCCGTCCCAAAAACGAACCCGATCCCGCTTTTTCCCTGAAGCCTGTTGCCGCCCGCCTTTCCGAATTGCTCGGCAAGGACGTTAAATTCGTTCCCGCCGCCATTGGCCCGGAAGCGGAAGCCGCCCGCGCCGCCATGAAGGACGGTGATGCGGTTCTGCTGGAAAATGTCCGTTTTTATCCCGGTGAAAAGAAGAACGATCCGGAGTTCGCCAAGTCCCTGCTGGGTAATGCCACGCTGTTCGTGAACGACGCATTCGGCACGGCCCACCGTGCCCACGCTTCCACGGAAGGCGTGACGCATTTTGCAGAAAAGAGCGCCATGGGCTTCCTGATTGAACGTGAACTGGAATACCTGGAAGGCAAGCTGGAAAACCCGGAAAAACCCTTTGTGGTGATTATGGGCGGCGCCAAGGTGTCCGACAAGATTGAAGTGCTTTCCAAACTGATGGAAAAGGCTGATACGTTCCTGATTGGCGGCGCCATGGCCAATACGTTTCTGGCGGCTGAAGGGTATGATCTGGGCGCTTCCAAGATTGAAGGGGACAAGCTGGATCTGGCCCGGGAAATTCTGGCGGCGGCCAAGGCCAAGGGCGTGAAATTCCTGCTTCCTGCAGATGTGCGCGTAGCCATGAAATTTGAAGACGGCGCCGAAACCTTCTGCACGGCTCCTTTCGCTGAAGGCGGCAAGGTGCCGGAAGGCGGCATGGCCATCGACATCGGCGATAAAGCCATTGAAGAGTTCTCTGCCATCATCAAGGATGCCAAGACCGTTCTGTGGAACGGCCCGATGGGCGTATTTGAAATGGACTGCTTCGCCAAGGGAACCAAGGAAGTCGCGGAAGCCCTGGCGGATTCCTCCGCCATTTCCATCGTAGGCGGCGGCGATTCCGTGACGGCGGCCAAGAAGTTCAAGGTGCAGGATAAGCTTTCCTTCTGTTCCACGGGCGGCGGCGCTTCCCTGGAACTGTTGGAAGGCAAGGTTCTTCCCGGTGTGGGGGCACTGACCGACAAGTGCTGCTGCGGCAAGTAACCGTTCATGGCCGGGCGGATTGTTTTCGCCCGGCATTCAGAATGGGCTTTTTTATTCCCCGCACCCGTTTTCGGGTGCGGGATTTTTGATTTGCCGGCTTCCGTTGAAAAAGCGCGGGAGCTTTGCGGTTCCGGCTTTTTGAAGAAGGTGGGAATCCATGCTCATCCCGTCTTTCCGTTCCGGAAAGGAAGGCAGTCTTTTTTTGGGCTTGCTCTTAATATGGTCCCCGGTAGTCTGAGCATGATGAAACTGTTGCATTGTTTCCTGGCTGTCCTTTGGTGGTGTTCTCCTGTACCGGCTGCGGATATTCCCGATGCGGAGAATGCGGAATATGGCGGGTATCCCGGGCGGTATATGCTTTTGGATTCTTCCTCGCCCGACCGGCAGAGCCTGTCCACTCCCGTAGCTGCCTATGTCCATGACAATGGGATGGAAGTAGCTCTCATTGGTGCTATTCATGTGGCGGAACCGGAATATTACGACCGGCTGAATAAGCTGTTCCGCAGGTACGATGTGCTGCTTTTTGAAATGATTGGAGGAGAGGGCCTCCGGCGGGAAGAGGAACTGCGCCGCAAGATAGACCGCAGCAAGCCGCTGGGGGGGCTGACTCTGGAAGAGGCGCGGGAATGGAACCGGATAGTGGAATGGAGGAAGAAATGCGGGCAGGAGGAAAAGTCTTTTTTAATGGGGCTGCTGGGGGGCGCCTACAAGGAGTTGAGCGACATGCTGGGACTCCAGACCCAGCATCAGGGTATTGATTATTCCGCAGCCCATTTTGTCCATGCGGACATGACGCTGGATGAATTCCGCAAGGCGCAGGCCAGAAAGGGTGAAAGCATTGCCGGCCTGATGCTTAAATCCGTCTTGTCCTCCCTGGTTGAGAAAACCGGGACGAACCGGGCCGGTGAATTTGGATTGATGGCGGATTTCCTGGCCGGCAATAAAACGGGGTTGAAGAATAAGCTGATGGTCATGATGGCCAATGCTCCTAATGGTCTGGAGAATACCGTGATTCTGGAAGGCCGGAATGCCAAGTGCATGGAAGTGTTTGACCGTTGGAGCGGCAAGGGTGTGCGCAGAATAGGCGTCTTTTACGGAGCGGCGCATCTTCCCGGCCTGCACGGTGCTCTTTTGGAACGCGGCTACCGTCTCCGGGAGGTGCGCTGGCTTCCGGCGTGGAGCACCAGGGAGAAGGGTGCGGACGGGCAGCGCGGAGAGGGCTGAGTTTTTTACTCTTTTTTCGAGACGGGAGGTGTAGCGGCGGATGAACATGGTTTTCCGCCGCTCCGCCTTTAAAGAGGGAAGAAGAGGGGGGCGTTTTTTCCCTGCCTGGGGCAGGATGCCGTTCTCTAGGGGGCAGGATGCCGCGTTCCGGAGGGAACCATGCGGACGATTCCTCCGCCTTTGATGCGCATGGTGAAAGAAAGGGCATTTTCGGAGGTGACTTTTCGGGTTTCCACGCTCCATCCGTCATTTTTTTCTGCCAGATCCCGGAGAATGGTGGCCTGGTATGCCGTGTTTTTGTCCAGGAAATTCAAAGGAATGGAAACGGTGCGTTCCCTGCCGTCTCCGTTCATCAGAGCAATGTACCACTGGTTTCCTGACCGCCGGGCGAAGGCGGCGCATTCCCCAATGGCAGATGGCGGCAGGACGATGGTTTCCTCCCATACGGAAGGGATGTTCCGGACAACTTCCCGTTCAGGGGAATCCTTCGGGAAAGCAGCTTCCATGTCCGCAGGGTTGGAGACCCAGTGAAGAATGGGGGACGTATAAATGATATTGGCCGCCATTTGGAGGGTCCAGGAAGAGCCGCGCAGCTTGGGGCCGTGGCCAAAATAGCCTCCCGTGAAATCGGCGTGGCCGGAGACCAGGCGGGTAAAGGGCAGCGCGCAGTAGTGCTGCCCGCCAATGGCGGCCCAGATGTTCTGTTCTCCGCCGTAAATGCCTTCCCGGCTCATTTCGTGCGGCCAGGAACGTTCCTCCCCCGTGGGGGTATTGGCTCCGTGGAAGTTGACCATAAGCTTGTTTTTCGCCAGGTTTTCCGCTACGGCGTCGTAGAAGTCCAGGCGTTCCTGAGAGGCGGAGTCCATGAAGTCTATCTTGATTCCCCTGATTCCCGTTTTGGAGAGTGAGCTGAAAAAGCGGCGCATATTTTCCCAGTCATTGGCGGGGTTGTTGACGTCTGACCATCGCACCCATACCCAGATGCCTACGTTTTTGCCGGCGGCGTAGCTGGCCAGTTTGGCCAGCTTGTCCATGCTTTCCGGAAGTGATCGGCCCCATTTTTTCCACCCTTCGTCAACGAGGTGGTATTCCCATCCGAATTCGGCAGCCATATCGACAAAGGCATATTGGTCGTTTTCCAGGACATTCCCGCGGTCCCACCAGGTCCAGGTGGAGCGGCCCGGCTTGATCCAAGGGGCTTTGGAGCCTTCCGGAAAAAGATTCCTGTCCGGTTCCGGAGCCAGGGAAGGGATGACGTCGTTCCGGACCAGTCCGTTCAGGTCGTCATTCACCAGGATGACGCGCCAGGGCATTTCCGAGGATGAGGGGGCGGAAAAGCCGCCGGGATCCTGGAAATATACCGCACGGCATGCTCCATCCTGGAGGGAAAATTTAATGCCGCTCCATTTCCTGTTGAAGTTGGCTGCTTCCTGTATGAGCGCGACGCCTCCGTCCGGCAGTTCCGCCGTAATCGGCATGGTGCGGACACAGCTGCGGGGATTGCCGGGATCTTTTTTGAAATCCGTTATTCTGGAAGGAGACCAGACCCCCTCGCAGGGGCCCAGGGCGGAGGAGGCGTCCTGGGTCCACAGAACGGTTTTTTCCGGAAAGGCGAAGGAGGTTTTTTCTTCACTGATATTCAGCGAGGGCGCTTTCTTCACCTCTTCCGTCCACTCATAGCGGAAGGCGACCCCATTGTTGAAGACACGGGCCCGGAGCCGGAGGGAGGAGTTCTTCCCGGAAACCACGTATTCATTGAAGCAGACGGAAGAGGTGGGGTATTTGCCCCGCGTCTCGAAGGTGTCGCGAACGTTATCCTTCACTTTTTCCACATTCCATCCCGTGATGCCTCCGGCGAGGTTTTTTCCATTCACGACGACGCCCAGCCCGGATGGTTCCAGAATCGTTTTGCCGCCTTTTTTCAGAGAATGGGCGGCCTGGCTGCCCGCGTGGAGCCTCCAGGACAGCCGCCCGTCCGGAGATTGCAGGGATGCGTGCGTTTCCGCCGCCTGTCCGGCGCCGGTCAGGAGGCATCCTGCCGTACTGCTGAGCATAATGAGTGATTTTACAAGCATATCTTTATCAGAATACGTCCGTCTTTGTTCATTTATTGCAAAACAGCGAAGCGGAAATTGGAACATCCATGTTCCGAAGGAGGGAAAATGCCGTTCCATTGGAGGCATCCGGGCAATTTCCGGAATAAAAAGGGAAAGCCTTTTTTCTTCCCACATGAATTTGTAGCGGTATGCCGTTTTTTCGTGAAGGCCGGGGATCATTTATGAAGAAAAAATAATAGATATCTTATGTTCCTGTGCAGATAGTTGCAGGAAAATACCGGATTGGCAGGGAGCAAAAGAATAATCTTTACAAAACGGAATTATATAGAATAGTCTTGCTGTAAGATTTTCAGAATATTCTGGCTATTGATATTCAGAAAATTGCTCTGATGAAAAATCGGGAAGATCAACGAAACAAGACTAAAGTGGATAATTCCGTTACAAAATAATAGGAAGCAATAAAATAAGACGTATTGCAAATATAAGGATGGAGCGTAGCGGTTTTAATAGTGATCCTGTTTCTTTGGAACAGGATGAGCATTCAGATAATGTTTCTGTACGCAGCTCCTCCAAATTACTTCCTCCCCCTTCCTGGAACGAGTCTTCCGTTTATTCCAAGGAACTCCCGGCGGGAGCAACTTTGGAACATTATAAAATCCTGAAAGTGCTGGGCAGCGGAGGGTTTGGCATTACCTACCTGGTTCGGGAACTCCCACAGAATACTAAGAAGCAAACCAGCAATAAATGACTACGACCACTAATACTAATGATATGAAGACTACTGGTTATCTGTTTCGATGGCTTTGTGCTTGCGGCTTTGTAGGTATCATTTGTGTTATTCCTTATTACCTCTATTTGGCAGACCTAACCAGTCCCCATTGGCCGGGAGATGTTAATGAACTCTTCGGGTGGCCTTACCCGGATACTTCCGGAGAATGCTTTCTCTTTGCCACAGAAGCTCTTTTAATCCTTCTTGGCGTTGCTTTCACGGTAGGAACGATTCTCTTTCTTCTTGTAATTACCTGCGACAAACTCTTCAAAATGTCATGAAAGAAATATTTGAACTTGCCCCTTACATAGGCGTTTATTGTCTCTTCACCTTCTCCGACCTTATCCTCACGGATGTGCCTGTAAGTTCCGCTATTGTCTTTATGGTCTTTCTAATTTTCCTTGTTCTTTTGGTCTGGTCCTTCTTGTATTACCATGCTGAAGAGAAAGGTAGTTCTGAAAGAAAACTTCCCTTCTTCTTATGCTTACCGGGATCCGTTTACAGGGCGCGTGATACCCAACAATGAACACGATGCCGAGTCTTTCCTGTGGACCCTTTCCAACTTTTTAAATGAGGCCCGTGTTCTTGCACAACTGGATTCACCCGGTATCGTGCGGGTTCTTTCCGTGTTTGAGTGCAACGGAACGGCTTATTTTTCCATGGATTACGTTCAGGGTCTTCCCATGGATTATCTGGGAGAGCAGCAGCTTCTTGCGGGGAACTGTTATTCCGAGGCCAAGTTGAAGGGATTGCTGGTGCACATCCTCCAGATTTTGGATTACCTTCATAAAAAAGGCATCTGCCACAGGGATATCAAACCGGGAAATATCCTGCTTACGCAGGAAGGGGCTCCCGTCCTCATTGATTTCGGCGCGTCGCGCCGTATAGAGAGCAACCACACCCAGACCGTTTTGGCGACACGTGGTTTTTCTTCTCCGGAGCAGGCGCTGGGCAGAAAAGATATGGGGCCCTGGAGCGACCTTTATTCCCTGGGTGCTACATTTTATTCCCTGCTGAAGGGCTTTGCGCCGCCCAGAGGGGAGGAACGGCTGCTCAACGACACCATACAGCCGCTGGCCGCATCCTCTTCGTTGTCTTCCAATTATTCGAAAAATTTTCTGAAAACCATCGACAAGGCTCTTTCTCCGCGTGTGGAAGACCGTTATGCTTCCGCAGAAGCGTGGATGAAGGATATGAGGGTTGAGGGAGGCGCCGTTTCAACCATTCAGTTCTCCCCCGAGGAGTTTAAATCAGCCCGTAAGCGTTTTTTCAATTTGTTTGCCTTATCCTCTTCCCGCATTATGTCGGAAGGGCAGGAACATTTGAGGACGAGACGGAAGATAATGTTTGGGATGATTATTGTCCTGGGAATTGTGGGCGCGCTCCTGGGATATTCTATTCACTGGGGAAACAGAACGGAGAATGAAGATGCCTTAGGGCTGCATTTTCCCAGTGTGATGTCCACTCCCATTCCCCAGATTATTTCAGATTCAAGGGATGTGTCATTGTTAAGTTCCATGGATCATTTTGACGTCAGGCTGGATAGCCCGTCTTTATCGCGTCATGCTCTGCCATCCGTGCTGCCCGACCGTTTTTCACTTGCGAGCGTTCATTTAAGGGTGCTTCAGGAAGACAAGATGTGCCCGCCCCTGTATCTGACCATACGTGATGAGCAGGGGAAGCTGGTTTCCCGGTCATTTAACGGTTTTTCCTTCACCTTGATTGAAAGTCCGGTGCTTACAGGATTCCGTTTTGTGGATCTCCCGGCGCTGAAGGTGGATGTTCCTTACAGATTCAGTTTTGAGACCAAGGATAATGTTCCCCATCCTTTGAAGGTGGTTTCTTCCCAGATTACGACGCTGGAGAGCGGGAAAGTTCTGAAGACCCATTTCAAATTCATCTGCGCGGCGTATGATCCCGGTGTGAAAGCTTCTCTGGACAGCCCGGAGAACAGCAAACTCCGGGAAATGCTTATCGCTTCCCGGAAAAGGAACCGTACGGAAATTGATTCCATCGTACTGACGGAGCGGGAGAAGGTTCAGTTGCGGAAATTCGCCAGGGCGGGGTACCCTTCCGCCCAGTATAAAATAGCCCGTCTTATTTTCGAACGGGATGGAAGATACGGGGAAGAAGGTGGCGCCTGGCTTTATAAGGCGGCCATGGGCGGCTTTATTGTCGCTCAGAGGGATTTGGCGTTTCTTCTTGTAGGAGGTAAGGAGTTTTTCACGGATATTCTTCAGTGTCCGGTCAGCCTGTCCCAGAACTATTCCCAGGCGGTTGATTTGCTGTTGATGTCTTTTACGGCGCAGGATCCTTCCGCCCTGAACATGCTGGGTATTTTGTATTCCCAGGGGTGGGGGGTGGATTATTCCGCAGAGATGGTCATAAGGTTGTCCAAACTGTTGGCCGGTTCCGGTTATGATTTGTCGCGGCTCACTTTGTCCGCACCCATTTTAGCCCATTGGGAGCTTCTGGGTCAGCAGGAGGGAACTTATACGCGGATGTGCTGTTCCATTCCGGACAGGAAGATGAACCAATTTTCAGGCGTGCGTCTGGTGCGGACTTCCAAAGAGGGGGGAAGTCTCTTTATTGACAAGGTGATCCTGCTCAGGGATGGGCAGGAAGTTATGTCCCGTTCTTTCCGTTCGGCTCTTACCCAGGAATCTCCTGTTCTGGAGGTGTCCATGAATATGGATGATTACGCAGAGAATGTAGAGAATTTCGAGTGGTCAATAGAAGTGATCATGGCTCCGGCCAACACATGCGGCATCATGGAAATGATGCGGAAAAAGGAGCTTTCCAACGGTAAAGAGAAGCAGATTTGATGGAAAGCTGCCGGAGCGGTCTGGCGGATACGCGGTTTCGTATTCCTGCCGCAACCCCGTTCCCGGCATGGAAAGGGGCAAGAACTGTTTTCCGGGTTTTCATGTTTTCCCATGGGTGAATTCAGCCACGAGATGACCGCAGCGGATTTAAATGTTTTTCAGCATGTCCAGCGTTTCCCGGAGTTTGTCCGCGGGAGCGGCGCTTGCCAGCCGCGGGAATTTGTTGGACAACAGGATAAAATCCCCGTTTCTGGTGAGCATCAGGCGCTGCCCGCTGATTTCCACCATGGAGATGTTGGCATGAGATGCCAGGATTTTGATTTTGTGGGAGTCCAGCAGGTGGCGCACCGTTTCCGGCGCGGGGCCGAAGCGGTCTTCCCAGGCGCGGAGCAGATTGTCCGCTTCCTTAAGGGTCCGGACGGTGGCCAGATCCTTGTAGGCGGAGATGCGCAGGGCCGCGTCACTAATGTATTCCCTGGGAAGGAAGGCTCCCAGATAGTCCTTGCGGGATTTTGCGGCGAACTGCGTTTCGCTGTTAATGATAAAGTCCGTTCTTAGAGCCGCATCCGGACGGGGGGCCGTGCGTTTGCCCTGCATCTGGGCGATGGATTGCTGGAGAAGCTGGCAATACAGGTCAAAGCCTATGGCGGCGATGTGGCCGCTCTGCTGGGTTCCCAGCAGGTTGCCCGCACCGCGTATTTCCAGGTCCCTCATGGCAATTTTGAAGCCGGAACCCAGTTCCGTATACTGTTTGATGGCGGAGACGCGTTTGCGGGCGTCTCCCGTGGTGGTGGCGGATCTGGGGAGCATGAGGTAGGCGTAGGCCCGGTGGCCCGCACGGCCCACGCGGCCGCGGAGCTGGTAAAGGTCCGCCAGTCCGAAGCGGTCCGCGCGGTCAATGATGATGGTGTTGGCGTTCGGAATGTCGATGCCGGATTCGATGATGGTGGTGGCCAGCAGGATGTCCGCTTTCCCCTGCACGAAGGTGCGCATGACCTTTTCCAGTTCTTCTTTAGGCATTTGGCCGTGGCCGATGACGATGCGGGCCTTGGGCACCAGGGCCTGGATGCGGTCCCGGAACAGTTCGATGGTTTTCACGCGGTTGTGCAGCAGGAAAATCTGTCCTCCGCGCTCCAGCTCGCGTTCCATGGCCTTTTTCATGATGCGTTCGTCGTAAGGGCACACGCTTGTCTGGACGGGCTGCCGGTTGACGGGCGGGGTTTCAATGGAGCTCATGTCACGTGCTCCCATCAGGGCAATGTACAGGGTGCGGGGAATGGGCGTGGCGGACAGCGTCAGCACGTCAATTCCCTTGAAGCGTTCCTTGAATTTTTCCTTGTGCCTGACGCCGAAGCGCTGTTCCTCGTCAATGACTACCAGGCCCAGATTTTTCATGGATACGTCATCGGAAATGAGCCGGTGCGTGCCTATGACGATGTCCACAGCTCCCGTTCTGAGCCCTTCCAGCGTGGAGCGGATGTCCGCCGCGCTGCTGAAGCGGCTGAGCATTTCAATACGTACGGGGTATTCGCTCATGCGTTCCTTGAACGTGCGGAAATGCTGTTCCGCCAATACGGTGGTGGGGACCAGCACGGCCGCCTGGCGGCCTCCCGTCACGCATTTGAAGGCGGCGCGGATGGCAACTTCCGTTTTTCCGAAGCCCACGTCTCCGCAGATCAGGCGGTCCATGGGGCGGGTGGATTCCATGTCCGCTTTCGTCTGGGCGATGGCGCGGAGCTGGTCCTGGGTTTCCCGGAAGGGAAAGGAGCTTTCAAATTCCCACATCCATTTGCTGTCCGGGGGGTGGCTGCAGCCTTTTCCTGTCTGGCGTTCCGCCTGGACGTTGAGGAGCTGGGCGGCGTAATCCGCCACGGATCGTTCTGCGGATTTTTTGGCGCGCTGCCATTTGGAGTCCCCCAGTTTGTTGAGTTCCGGCGTTTTGCTTCCCAGGCCTATGTATCGTGAAACCAGGTGAGCCTGGCTGAGGGGGACGTGCAGGATCGTGTTGTCCCGGTAGAGGATGTTCATTTCCTCGTCTCCGGAGTCAGGGGAGGCGGAAATGTTGATGAATTTGCCGATGCCGTAGCTGGTATGCACCACCAGATCACCGGGATTGATGTCTTTCAGGGATGCCTGCGCGCGTGCCTTGCGCGCCTTGTCTTCCCGGCTGGCGCGGCGGCGCGCCGTAGCGGACTGGTACCTGCCGAACAGTTCCGAGGAAGAGAGGACGGCCGTTTTCGCTTCCGGGATGCTGAACCCTGCCGGAAGTTCTCCGCGAAGAGGGGCGATGGACAGCAGGGCGGGCGTTCCGGCGCAAATGTCCCGGAAGCGTTCTTCCTCCCCTTCATTGGGGAAGAACATGCTGACATTCCATTTCCGGTCCAGCCATTCGCGGATTTGGCGTTCCGCCAGTTCACGGCGCATTTCCTGCATCACGAAGTCCCCCGCCTCAAAGCTGCCCAGGGGATTGTCATGGATGGCAAGGGAGAAGTCTTCTTCCCCCGCCGCATTTTCCGGGGGAGAGGTGAGGATGCATACGTTCCCCCGTTCCTTGCAGAAAGGGGCGGTAATAACCAGGTCGCCCGGTTTGATCCAGTCCCGCAGGGTTCCCGCTCCCGCGGCTTCCGCCAGGATGAGGTTGACGTGTTCCGCCTTGCGGAAGGAAATCTGGGAATCCACATCAAATTCTCGGATGGATTCAATTTCGTCGTCAAAGAATTCCAGGCGCACGGGGTGGGAGGACTGGAGAGGAAAGACATCCAGGATGCCGCCGCGTCGGGACCATTGCCCGCGGGAAATGACCTGTGGAACACCTTCAAATCCCGCTTCCTCAAACTGCCGTATCAAGTCGTCCGGTGCGTGCGTCTCCCCCGATTTCAGGGTGATCCCCTGGTTTTGCATGCCGTCGGGCGACGGAACCTCATCGTTCAGGCTGCCTTCCGTCAAAACGATGGTTTGCCCGCCCGTGCGGCTGGAAGAGATGCGGTGAAGGATATTCAGACGTTCCGCGGCGAGCTCCGGGTCCCCCATTTCCTCCCCCAGGGCCACCTCTTTTTCCGGAATGAAGAGGAGGTGACGCACTCCCCAGGTTTCCAGTTGGGCTGCAAGGGCTTCCTGAGCCCGCAAATGGGGCGCGACCACCCAGGCCCGTGCGGTATCCGGAAGGGTTCTGATACACAGGGCCGCTACAAACGGCACCCCGGGCAGGGAAGTATGGTCGAAAACCGCCTGTTCCTCCGTGCCCAGTTTCGCCAGTTCCCGGTGAAAGGGGGCGGTACGGGCTACCCTGTCCATCAGGGCGGATATGGAAGCTTCTTCTGCCATGCGTGTCTGTGAATCCCTGTTGAGGGAAGTGTGCCGCCTTTCCCTCCCGTGTCAACGGTTTTTCAGGGCACAAACCGCCCTTCGTTTTCCGTCGGGGGACTGTTTCCACGGCACGCCGCGGCATAGTTCAGGAAGAGGAACGGAAGCGGATTTTAACGCCGGCCTTGCGCCATTTCTGTTCAATTTCTTTGGCCAGTTCTTCATAGCTCCGTCCGTCAAGGAGGAGTTTCTGAGCTTCCTTTTCACTGGTTCCGGATTGAATGGCTTTCATGTAATTCTTGATGCGCCGGGCATCGCCCTTGCCGTCCATGTGGTAAAAATAGTAGGCCATCAGGGCGGCCAGGCCGTAGTTCAGGTTGGCGTTTTCTCCCGTGAACTGGGAATAGGGCATGTTCATGTAAGCTTCCAGGCCGGGTGCCTCAAAGTCATCCCCAAGGGCCCGTCCCCCCGTATTTTTTTTGCCGTATTCCGTCACGCGGGAGACAATGTGGGATCGGTTGGCTCCAAAGTTGAAGCGGCCACCGGCATAGGGCGTCATGCTCATGTATTCCGCGGAGCCTTCACAAAACCAGCTGGCCTGCTTGGCCTGCGAAGACATGAGCTGGTGCGTCAGTTCATGGATGAGGGTGGAAGCGTCCTTGTCACGGTCAATGACGTATGTGCTTCCCATGGTTTTGACTCCCAGGGAATCGAACGGAACCAGAATTCTTCCGCGGTCCCCTGGCCGCGTTGTCCCCAGGAAGATGCCCGCCGTGCCTTCGCGTCCGCCGTTTTCCAGATAGGTGCTGAATTTTTCATACAGGTAGGCGGGGAATTTGGCGGAATCGTCATGGGCAGGGGAGTTTCCTATAGGAAGGGTTTTGTTGGCCAAGTGGGTGGCCTCAAAGAGGAGGCCCAGGCGCTTGATCATGCCGGTGCCCAGCTTGGCGTCGCAGATGAAGCGGAAATGGGGTGTTTCATAAATATATTCTCCCGGTTCCTCCTTGATGGTTTCCACCTTGAAATTGTCCGGGCATTTGACGCTCCTGGGCCACGGCAGGTGGTAATTGTCCGCCGTATTGGAGGGGAGTGCCCCACCTTTTTCCTGTTCCGCGATGAAATCCCTGTCTTCCCGGGAGAGCTGGGAGAGGGGAATGGAGACGGTTTGTCCGCCGGAACGTTTCAGCACGGCTTTTTGGCCGTCCAGCCTGATGAATTCTGCTTCCAGTTTTTTCCCTTGGAGGTTGGTCCAGGTGCGCCCCTGTGCAAGGGGGGTAAGGAAAAGGGCGAACAGAGTTCCCGCCGCCAGGCAGAGGCGTGCGGGCTTTTTCATCAGGGGTAAGACGGGAGGCATGAACATAATTGCGTTTAATGTTTGGGACGCGGCAGCATCAGGAGCAGCAGCCCGCAGAACAGCATCAGGCATCCTGCCGCCGCCAGGGTGGTGGTCAGCGGAACGCCCTGATCCTTGAACCATCCCCCAAAGAAGGAGATGAGGGCGCCCACGCCGGCGGATGTGAGGTTGAGGAGGCCATAGCCGGTTGCGGAATAACGCTCGTCGATATGGGAGCGTAGCACAGGCATGAGGGTGGCGTCCAGTGATCCCTGCGCCAGCCCCTGCGTGGCGACCAGACCCAGCATGAGCACGAGCGGGACGGTGATGTCCCAGCCGAAGATGCCGGGCAGCAGCGCCAGAACCACCAATGGGCCGGATATGGTGAAGGTGATGCCCGGCACCAGGGCGCGGGCGCGGGCGTTGCGCCTGTACCACATGTCCGCCAGGATGGCGCCTCCCAGCACGGCGACGTATTTGGCCACGGAGCTCCACAGGGTGGCGGCGGGGCCCGCTTCCGCGGAGGAGAGCTGGTATTTGTCCTGAAGCAGGGTGGGATACCAGGTGAGAAGGAACCAGTTTCCGGCTCCGGCAAAGGCCACTACGGCCAGTAGCATCCACATGGGGCGTCCGCTCAGAAGGCTGGAAAGGACGGCTCCGGTGGAAAGTTTGGAAGAGGGTTCCTTGATGGTCTGTTCGTCATTGTCCACATTGAGCAGCACCGTTTTTTTCTCCGGTACGGACGGTTTTTTTGCCTGGGCCGTATCCGCCGGGGCTTTGGACGGATCTTTCAGGAACAGGATGAGGATGACGGCGTACGCCACGCCGATGAGGCCGAACAGGGCGAATGTCATGCGCCATCCCGTCCATGAAGCCATGGTGGCACCGAAACCGGCGACGGCCATGCCTACATAGATGCCGCTCATGTGCAGGCCCGTAGCGATGGAGCGCGTGCTGCCGCGGTGGTAGTCCGTAATCAGGGCCAGGGCGGCGGGGATGTAGAATGCCTCGCTGATGCCCATTGCTCCGCGCGCAATGAGCAGGGAAGTGTAATCTTCCGCATGGCCGGTCCACCATGTGACCACGGACCAGACGACGAGAGAGCAGAGGATCATCAGCCGGCGGCTGTAGCGGTCCGCCAGAAAGCCGCCCACCGGGCTGAGCAGGGCGTAAATCAGCAGGAAAACGGAGGTGACCATGCCGAACTGGGCTTCCGTCTGCGGAATGTCCCGTACGATGGGTTCATGCAGGGCGGAAAGGAGCTGGCGGTCAAAATAGTTCAGCATGACCACAAACCACAGGACAATGACGGCTACCCAGGCCCACAGGCCCGGCTTGGTGTTCGGGTCCGTGACGGAGGCAACATTTTTAACGCCGTTGCGCACGGCGGAGACGATGATGATCGCCAGGACGATGATGGTCAGAATGAGAACGGCGTAATCAACCGTACTCATTTCAAAGTGGTAACCTGCGGAGGCGGAGGCGTTTACGGGAGTCCGGACGCCCGGGGCCGTTTCCCCGCTGATGGTCATGATTTCAGAGCCCCTGACAACGGCGGGAACCGTGGCGATGCCCACGGGCCATTCCCCCTGGCGCGTCCATGTGTTTCCGATGACGTCATAGACCAGGATATCCCGGGACTGCGCCACAGGCCTGGACGGGTCCGGCGAGTTGCCGCGCTTGTCTCCGCCGATCAGGAGAATGGAGTTTTCCCGCACCGGGGCGGGACCCGCGGCGGCGGCTACGGGCATTCCCGGTCCGGCAAGCTGCTGCCTGCCGGAGGAGCCCCATTTGGAAGGGTCCTTGGACGTCATGTCGTAGCCGATCATGTCGGAAAGATACGTCCTGGAGGTTTCTCCGGAGTTATCCCTGGACAGGGAACAGCCGCCTATGATGAACAGGGTGCTGTCGCAGACGGCAGCGGTGGAGAGAATGCGCCCCTCTCCGGGAAAAGGGGGAAGGGAAACCCATTTCATTTTATCCGTGTCCGGCGTGGTGTCCAGCATGTAGATGGTATTGAGTGCGGTTTCCGGCTGCTCCCGGTCTCTGCCGCCGATGACGAACAATTTGTTCCCGTGGGCGGCGCAGGAGGCTTCCGTTACGGGGACGGGAAGGGGAGGAAGCTTTTCTACGGAGCCGTCCGTTTTAATCAGCAGGGCATCTTTCAGGATGCCCTGAGCATTGTGGCCTCCGGCCACAGCCAGCCCCTTGCCCACGCTGGCAAAGGCGGCGTAACCCAGCGGGACGGGCAATGTTCCCGCCTTGCTCCACTGGCCGTTGCGAAGCTTGAAAATATCCTGGTAGTAGGTTTTGGGGCCGCGTTCCTCCGGAGTTGAGGCGCCCGGCGCAGCCTGGGGGAAGTTGGCGCCCCCTGCGGCGATGACGGACTGGCTGCCGTCGTCTTCCGTGACGGTTCCGGCAACCATGCCGGCGCGGCCTGCCGGGTCCGGAAGGTCGGGAACAGTTCCGGACGTCCGGACATCCACGGAAAAGGAGGCGTCAGCGGCCGGAGCCGCGATGAGAAGCAGGGCTGCCAGAGCAGAGCCGCAAGCCTTGGAAATTCGGGTAAGGGTGCGTGTCATGTGCATATGTTGAGAGGTTTAATTGGATTCCGGTCAAATCAGGGGAGGGAGATGCTCCATACCTCAGGAGAGCGCCTGCCGGGTTTGAGCTCTCCGTTCACGGCCGCGAAACGGTCCTGCCACGCGCAACACGGAAGGACAGCTCTGGGCGCGGCGATGGGGCCTGCGTCGTGCCATGTCATGTCTGCCGTGTCTAGGCACAGGGATTGGTTATTGAAGCCGGGATTAGTTTGGGGAGTGTATTTTTTTCCGGAGCCGTCATCCCCCCCAAGCAGGTAAATGACGCCGTTTCCGGAAACCGGGGCCGGGGTGGGGGCTGCGGCGATGGCGTAAGGCATGTCCGGCAGGCGCGTCCATCCGTGTTCCGGAGTATAGCTCCAGGCTTCCTTCAGCAGTTCCCGGACCTGTTGGCCGTCCTGTTCCCGCAGGCCGATGCCGCCGAGCACGTACAGGGCTCCGTCTGTTGCGGCCATCTGATGCAGGAAGCGGCCGCGGCCCGGCAGCGGGGCCTGTTCCAGCCATCCCTGTTCCGTCCGGCGTGTGTCCAGCATGAAGACCCGGTTAGTGCAGTCCTGCTCGCCGGGGCGTTCGCACCCTCCTGTAAGATAGACTTTCCCGTCCAGGACGGCAGCCGCCGTATATGCCAGGGAGATGGGGAGGGAAGGGAAAGGATGCGTGGTGACAGTTCCCTCCGCGAGGTTCAGCAGGTAAACGTCTTTCCGGTGCCCTTCTTTGCCGCAGCCGCCGATGCACAGCAGGCCTTCCCTGATGCCGGCGGAGGCGCCGTATGCATAAGGCGCGGGCAATGTGCCGGCCTCTTTCCATTCGTTTTCCCCCGGAGAGAGCGTAAAGATACGGTCCGTCCACGTTTTGGCTCCCCCTTCAAGCATGGGCTTTTCCGGGAAATTGGTACCTCCTGCACAAATCATTATTTCTCCGCAGGTCCCTGCGTACATGCCGGCGAAGCCTTCCGGATCGGGAAGGGCGGGTAAAGGTGTCCAGGATGAAGAATAGCGGCTCATAATACGTGTAAATGACTCGCCATATACTAGCTAAAAACCGGCGGCTGCGCCAGTATTAACCTCTGGTCCTATTTTTTTGAATAAATTCCTTTCCTTGCGCCTCTTACCAACGTAGAAGAGGTTAATCATATGAAAACAGGAACCCGTTTGTTGATTTTATGCCTCCTGGCTCCTGCCGCCCTGGCGGAAAATATGTCCCTGCGGTCCGGCAGGGTGCTGAAAGACGCCGTTGTAGTGTCTTCCGGAGATGATTTTGTCAATATCCAGTACACGGACGGGGTGGCCAAGGTTTCCTATAAAGATTTGACGGATGCCCAGCAAAGGGATTACAGGATGACGCCGGATGAAGTGAAGGCCAGGCTGGACCAGCGAAGGATGGAGGAAGCGGCGCGCAGAAAGAAGGCGGAAGAAGCCAGGAAGGCGGCCGATGAAGAAGCCAGGAAGATCCGGGAGTCCCTGTCTGAGGCGGAGCGGCATCCCCGCTACCTGGAAGGGGCGGATATTTCCCGCATGTTTTTGCTGATGGGGGAACTTACCAAGGTGGAGGCGGAGGTTATGGCTCTGCAGTGGAATGCCCTGGAAGCGGACCGTGTGGGTTTGCCGGAAGACGCCCGCGTTTTCCGCGCAAGGGCGGCAGCCTATCAGGAGCAGATAAGCGCCATCCGTAAAAAAAGGGAAACCGCGGAACAGTATTGGCAGGATTTGGAGAAGAAATACCTGGCCTTGAAAGACGGTACTCAGAAGAAGATTGCGGATTTGAATAAGCAGGTTTCCCAATTGCAGGGGGAAGTGAGGGAGGTGGCCAGCCAGCCGAGAACGGAACGCATCATTGTCCCTCCGATTATCAGGACGTGGAATTATCCGCCGCCGCCTGTCTTTATCCGGCCCCAACCGCCCCCTCCCCGTCCCGTGCCTCCGCGTCCGATGCCTTTGCCCGTAAAGCCGAGTTTGTACAGAAGTTAAAGATGCTCCGGAGCATTCCCTTTTCTGTCCATGGGCCTGTGCCGTTTACTGGAAAAAGGGACTGCCGGAAAGGAATACGGGAAACAGGCCGCCCGTGCGGCTGCCGCCATGGCCTGCCGGAACATTCCTTTGCCGCAGAGGGAAAGCATCAGATTCCGGGCAGGGGGAACAGTTTCATGCGGCCCCCCTGGAAGGAGGCCAGATGCCTGAACCCTGCCTGCCGGGCCAGTTCCCCGGCCCGCTTGAAATCCCGCCCTACATCCTCCGGCCTGTGGGCGTCTGAACTGATGGTGAGGGGAATTCCCGCCTCCGCCGCCATTTTCAGGAATTGCCCGTCCGGATATTGTTCCCCGCACTTGTTGTGCCAACCGGCTGTGTTAAGTTCCAGGCAGGCTCCGGTTTCCCGCATGGCTTCCAGCGACGGTTCATAATAACGGCGCAGGTCTCCAGAAGGGCGGAAGCCGAATTTTTTAATCAGGTCCGCGTGCCCCATGATGTGGAACATTCCGGAGGCGGCCATGTTCCGGAAGCGTTCCCAATACTGTTCCCATGCGTCCTCCACATCCGTCCGGTGCCAGAAATCCATTCTGTGGGGATTGTCGAATTCCTCCTTTTCCCCCAGATAATGGACGGAACCGATCAGGTAATCCCATGCGTGCAGGCCCTGCAGGTGCTCTATCCATGGTTCGATGCCGGGAAACCAGTCGCATTCCAGAGCGGAACGGACCGTCAGTCCGTGCAGCGCGGCGCATTCACGGGCTTCCGTGAGCCAGTCCAGGTAGGCCGGCATGTCCGCCTGCTTCATGCGCCAGTCGTCAAAAGGTTCCCCAGGCATCGGGGCATGGTCTGAAATGCCGTATTCCCGGAGTCCGGCTCGGACGGCTGCCTGCACATATTCCTGCGGAGTGCCGGAGGCGTGCAGGCACAGGGGGGTATGGGTATGGTAATCGCAGTACATGGAGGGGAATGCCCATGCTAGCATGGCGGAGCGGACGGTTCAACCCGGAGGGATGTCTTTGTTCATTATTTGCCGTCTTTGACTTTATGAGTTGATTTTATGGACAGGATTTTTTAGAGTTGCGTTAAATAGGACACGTGACATATGAGTGACTGGCAAGGCTTTTCCCCGCTGAATGATTTTACTGGGCCGCTCCTGGATAACCTGAAGCGCCACCCCAAGCGCATTGTTTTTCCGGAAGGGGAGGATGTCCGCGTGCTGCGCGTGTCCCAGCGCTTTGTGGAAGAGCAGGCCGGCGCGCCTATCCTGCTGGGGAGGAGGGAAGTCATCACGAGAATGGCGGAAATGAACGGAATTTCCCTGAAATTCGTCCGTATCATTGAACCGGAAAAAAGCTCGGATCTTCAGATGTTCTGCGACCGTTATGAACGGGCGGAGCAGATGTTCGGCAACGGGTTGCCTATGAATACCCGTGAAATTGTTTCCGAACCGGTTCATTTTGCCGCCATGATGGTGCTCTACGGCCAGGCGGACGCCATTGTGGCCGGGAACATGAAAAGGGTGGCTTCCGTTTTCCGCGCAGTAAACAAGTACAGGCAGGATCCCGTTCCCACCAAGCCCCTGTTTGCCATTTCCATTGTGCTCGTTCCCGAATTTTCCAAGAAATTCGGCGGCCGCGGCGTCTATTTTCTGGCGGATACCGGGGTAAACCCTGAACCCACGGTGGAAAATATGGCCTATTTTGCCGTAGAGACGGCCAAAATGGCCCGCCACATGCTGGGTAAAAGCGTTCGCGTCGCCATGCTGAGCGCGTCCACTTCGGGCTCCGTTCCGGAACTGGCTGCGGACCGCACCAGGGCCGCTGCGGCGCTGGCGAAGAGCATGGTGCAGAAGGATTGCCTGAACAATGAAATCTCCATAGAGGGGGAAATCCAGATTGATGCCGCTCTGTCGTCAGATTCCTACAGCGTGCGCGTGCACCGCAACTCCATGCTTCAGCCAAGTGAGGTTTGGGTCTTCCCGACTCTGGATGCTGCGGATATCTCCAAAAAACTGTTGTGCATGATGCCGTCCGTATACAACTATGGCCTTATTCTGGGCGGTCTGCTCTTCCCGATTGCCCAGCTGCCGCGGCTGACGGATGAAGACAGGATGTTCGGTACTGCGCTGGTGGTGGGGAATGAAGCCATTAAATTCCACCTGTTGTATCCGCAGGGGGTTGCTCCGCTTTATTGACCGGGCGCGGCGTGTCCGTGACCAGCAGGCGCTTTTCCTTGCGTACGGCCAGTTTTCCGCCGGGCAGGGAAGTTCGGGAAGGGCCGTCCGTATTCAGGATGTCCATTACCCGGAGTACGGCGTCTTCCGTCAGGTCCGGAATATGTTGCCGGCGCAGGTAATCATGCACGGCGCATTGTCTCAGCTCCGCAGGAAGCAGGTTGATTTTCGGCAAGAACAGGCGCCCCTGGGGATCTGTCAGGTTCATGGAGTCCAGCGCCTGGGAAAGCGCCGTGCGGATTTGATTTTCCAGGCGGCAGGCACGTGAAAAGGGAAGGCTGGTGTCCCTTTGGAACAGCGCATTCAATTTGGGAATAATCTCATGGCGCAGGGCGTTCCTGGTATATTCGGCAGACTGGTTGCTGGAATCTTCCCTCCATGGAATATGGCGATGCTCCAGATAGGAGGTGATATCCTCCCGGGAAAAATCCAGCATGGGGCGTACGACGGTCAATCCGTTGGCCCAGGTGGAGACGGGGAACATACCGTGAATGCCGGAGGCACCGCGGCAGAGGTGAAGAAGGGCCGTTTCCTGCTGGTCGTTCCGGTGGTGGGCCAGAGCCACGAGAGCCCCCGGGTAACCGGCGGCCCATTTCAGAAACGAGGCCTGCCTGGCTTCCCTGGCCGCTTCTTCAATGGCTATTCCGCGGGTATGGGCCATACTGCGGACATTGACGCGTTCCCGGACACAGGGAATACCCAGGGAGGCGGCGTAACGGAGCACAAACATTTCCTCTTCCTCCGCTTCCGGACGCAGCTGGTGATTTACATGGCATGCAACCAGATTGCATCCCGGCATGCCGGACAGCAGGGAAAGCAAAGCCATGGAGTCCCTCCCCCCGCTGATTCCGGCAAGGACGGGGCGGCCGGAGCGGAGGAGTTCCGCGGACTGGCTGTCAAAATGGTCCGGTGTCAACATGGTGCTGCTGCGAGTGAATCAGGAAAAAGAGATCAAAGGAAGCCTGCAAATAAAAACCCCGTTTTCCGGGAAGGAAACGGGGTTGGAAAATTGCTGAAGGCAGTTCTTACTTGTTGAGCTTGGGCTTGCCTCCGCTGCGGCGGACGGTGCCGAAGCGCTTCTGGAATTTGTCGATGCGGCCTTCCGTGTCCACAAACTGGTTCTTGCCGGTGAAGAACGGGTGGGAATCAGAGGTGATACCGCAGGAAACCACGAAATGTTCAACCCCGTCAATAACTTCCGTCTTGGGAGAACGAACAGTGGAACGGGTGATGAAGCGGCGTCCGGTGGTGATGTCAACAAAAACGACCGGATTATACTGGGGGTGAATATCTTTCTTCATGGTGATGTATTGCGTTTCCGACGCAAGGGGAACGCAAGTATAAATATGTTTCATTGCATGTCAAGCATCCCCGCGTAAAAATAAGGAAGTTTGTGGATGACGGTTCGGGAGCTTGCGGAAGGAACGGTTGTGGAGATGATATGACGGAAAAATGGAGCAGGTGTTGAAGAGGCCCCCCTGGTGGGCGTGGTTTTCCCTGATGGGATTGGAAATCCCTTCTGCCGCCATTGCCTGGGCTTTTGCCGTCAGCCAGTCCCATCTGGTGGTAGTTTCCTCCCCCTGGCTGTATCAATTCCTGTTTGTGGCTGTCTGGTGCGTCAATATGCTGGACCGGGTGCTGAAAATATTCCGGGGCGGTTCCGCTGTCTACACGGATGAATGCCTGCTTTTTGCCAAAAAGCATTGTTTCGTTATCTCCCTGCTCATTATGGTGGCGGCCGTGACGGGGCTTTGGATCATGTTTTTCCAATTGGGTGTGGTTATTTTTCAATTTGCCTTTCTGCCTGGCGTCTGCAGTCTGCTCTTTCTCTATTTCTCTTCCAACCCTCATCAGAAAGGGAGCCTGTCTTCCGGATTCGTCATGGGGGCGTTTTTTGCCGCCGTTTCCTTCGCTACGGGTGCCGGAATACCGGCCTACTTTTACGGGACGGTAGGCGGCGGCTGGGGAGGCCAGCTTTCCGAACCCACCTGGTATCTGGTAGCGCTGGTCATCCTCTGCATGTTCAGCCGCAAACGGTGGAGTGAAGAAGAGGATGAGGACGGGCAGGATTCCGCCGACCGCGACATGGTATCCCTGGTATGGATGGGGGTGATAGTCATTTACGTCGTATTCTGTCTGGCCGCCGCCGCCAGGGAATATACCGGGGATGCGTGGATTTATTATGGGCTGGCAATGGCGGGGGCATTCATGTTTGTGCTGGACAGGCTGAAGATGAACATGCCTCCCCTCCTCCTGCACACGCTATCCTGGGCGGCACTGATTTTCCCATTGCTGTTGAGCGGTATTCTGGCGCAGGCTTCCTCCTGATTGGCTGGGCGGATTCCTGCTATGGAGCGCGGCAAAATACAGGGAAGTTGAAAAAATAATATTTTGTGGTTGCAATATTGGGAAGAGGATGATAAATTCTGCCCCGCAAGCACGTTCTGCGTGCAGGCAAGTGGCTCGGTAGCTCAGTCGGTAGAGCAGGGGATTGAAAATCCCCGTGTCGGCGGTTCGATCCCGTCCCGAGCCACCATTTTTTCTCCCAATTTCTAATCCCTCCTTTTTATACGGGAAGTAGCTCAGCCTGGTGGAGCGCCTGCTTTGGGAGCAGGATGTCGCAGGTTCGAATCCTGTCTTCCCGACCATTTTAAAGCCTGTGGATCAAATGATTTACGGGTTTTGTTTTTTGAGCTGTTCCCTGGTGGTTGTCCGTAAAATAGGTGGAGTGGAAGCGGGGCATGCCTGGAAAGATGAAAAACACCCCTGTTGCGGCGGGGCGGCCGAACCTGCAGCCAGTTAAAAAAAGCCGGAAATCTTTTGTGTCCGAAGCAACGCGGACAGAAAAGCGATGCAAAGTTCTTGTAACACCCGTGTGCTGACGAAAGCCTGGTCCCGGCGGCCCGGATTTTTTCTGACGGCGGGGCGGATGAATAAGATTTGCTAATGTGCCAAGCTGAAAAACGGTGTAAAGAAAACCGCCGCGGGGTGGGAAGTGCGGCAGAATGGAGAAAATAATAGATGATAGAAATAGTTTTATTTCTTTTTTAGTATATAATATTCGGCCAGGACGCCCTGATTGACTGTGCCTTCTTTGTCTGACAGCATTACTTTGCTTCCATCGAGTATTTTATAATAAGATTTTTCATTGGAAGAGGATTGGGCCAGTTCCATCAGGCGGCCATTGATGAAATGATAAGAGCCTTTTGATTCGAAAATAGCGTCTTTTTCTCCTATGTATTCGCTTCTCAACACATAAGTGTTATCGTTGTTTAATGTTAACGCCGTCCTGATTCCTTCACAATCGGCAGCAGGAAGAATTCCTTCATAAGTGCCGTAAAAATTTAAATTCTCCAACTGTTTTTCTGTTTTTGTTTCGCCGCTCTCAATTCGAGAATGATGATTTTGGGGGGAATCACAGCCGGTTATGGCAACTAAACATGCGGTCCATAAAAAATTTATTTTCATGACAAGTTTTTTTCAGCTGGTGGTTTGTAACGTGCGATGCTTGATCCAATGGGGCAGGGAAGGGAGTACGTTCGTTTCCTGTTTTTCCGGTTTTGCCGTAATATAATGAAAGTCTATGGAAGGGGCAAGATATTTTCTTTTCATGGAGCCCGCGAGTATTGATGAATGCCGGATTAAGTAATTTATCCCGTTTTTATTCAACTTTGCCGGAAGAAGAGTTTTCCAACCGGGATTGAGTGTTTTGCTGTCCGTTTTGCGAAGATGTTGTTTTTTTTGAGGGGAGCCGAGTGTCTGGGGAAGCCCCCTCTTTGCAGATATTGCCGAGAAGGCTGGATTTTTTGCTTGAGATTAGGAAGAAGGATTGCAGAGTGGCTTGATGAGGCCCGGCCGACAAAAGACATTTTCCGTTTCCTGGCTGGCGGGGTTGGGGTGGTCGTTTGGCGGGTATGTGACGGGAACACTTCTGGCGGCGGGTGCGGGGGAGCTGGATTTTCCCTTGCTGGCGCAGGTGATGCTTTTGGCCGCGGCGGTTTGTTTTGCTGCCTCTCTTGTTTGTGCGGGAGCGTGTTTCCGGGGCAGCAAGATTGCCCGGTGGTACTTGCTTCTTGTCCTCGTGATGATTATGGTTGCGGTTCTGTTTGGGAATGGAGGCGGTTAATTAGTCATTTGTATATCTTTTGATTGACCGCGTGCGCGCGTATGTATACTTTCCGGTCATGCTCCTTCGATTCTTATCGAGTCTCTTTTTTGCGTCCGGCATTGTTTTGACCGCTCAGGCGAATACCCAGCCTTATCCGGATTCCGATTCTTCTGACGGATACGATACCGGTTTTTATGCAGAGGCTTATTCCGGCGGCTACGACAGCGCTCCGGCTCCGGCGGGGGAATCCGCCTCCAGGCCTGTTTTCCCCACGCAGTCCTATTTTGAATTGCTTGGCCCCATGGATTCCAGAAACGGGCGCGGAAGCGTGGATATCCAGAATTGGATGACGGATTTGAATTTGTGCAGGATGTCCAGCGGTTCCTGGAATTTTTCTTCTACGGCGGCCTTGCGTCTGAGCTGGTTTAATGGAAAAGGAGCGGATGAGATGGATGTGGACCGGCTGTACACGATTTGGCTGAATGTGAACGCCTCCTATGCCATCACGGGGAAGACGCGCCTGGTTTTCGGTGTGACGCCCCAGATTTCCACGGATTTCGATACATGGACGAGCCATAATATTTTCTTGGGAGGCCATGTTCTTCTGGCAGGCCCCTTGAACGACCGGTTCAGCTATGGAATCGGCATCGGCTGTTATCCGCAGCTTGGGGATTATCCTTTCCTGCCCCTTATCCAGTTTAAATGGGAAGCTTCCCGCAATTGGACGCTTCAGCTGGAAGGGGCCCGCCTTTCCTATATCAACAAGGTGAGCGATGGGTTGAAGTGGGGACCCTTCGTTTCCGTGGTGTCCGGCACATGGACGATTCACCATGACCGCCGCGTCCGCCAGTTTGCATGGATTTCCGGCGTCGCCGGCATAGGCGCCGATGTGGGGTTGGGTCACTGGGGCAGCGTGCGCCCCAGGCTGGTGGCGGATGTCGGTTTTTCCTTCGGGAATTCCGGCACTATCAAGACCAGCAACGGAAGCCATGATTTGGAAAAGTACCACTATGACCCCGGTTTTTATTTGCGTGCGGGGCTGCTATTTGAGTTTTGACCGGCCAACAGGATTAGCGAATACATGACAAAGGCCTCCGGTGCGTTGAGTGTACCGGAGGCCTTTTACATATGGGGACGTTTGAAGCCGGGACGGTTCCCGGAGGCGGTCAGGCTTCTTCAACGGAGGGTCTGCCCACGGAGTGGTATTCAAATCCTACGGCCCGGAGGTTTGCCGGGGAGAGGATGTTTCTTCCGTCAAAAATGATGCGGTTGCGCATGACACCGGCGAGTTTCTGCAGATCCGCATTCGCATATTCGCTCCATTCCGTGGCGATGACCAGAACTTCCGCATCCCGGGCGCATTCGTACATGTCTTCCACCAGTTTGACCCCCATAGGGGTCAGAATGGGGGCCGCCGTGTGCATGGCTTTGGGGTCCGTAGCGGTGACAATGGCTCCTTCCCCGCAGAGTTTTTCACATAGTTTCAGGGCGATGGACTCCCGGACGTCGTCCGTGTTCTGTTTGAAGGCAAGGCCCCAAACGGCTATCTTTTTGTCCTTGAGGACCCACAGGCGGTCCCGAATTCTGTCCAGGAAGTGGATATGCTGGGTGTCATTGATGTGTTCCACTTCCTCCAACAGGGTGAAGGGAATGCCCAGCGTGCGGCTGATATTGATGAAGGCTTTGACGTCTTTCGGGAAGCAGGACCCGCCGTAGCCCAGCCCCGCGTTGAGGAAGTGGCGTGAGATGCGTTTGTCCATGCCGATGCCTTCCGCCACCAGTTCCACGTCTGCGCCCGTTTTTTCACAGACCTTGGCGACAGCGTTAATGTAGGAAATTTTCAGAGCCAGGAAGGAGTTGGCTGCGTGCTTGATGAGTTCCGCGGAGTTGACGTCCGTTTCCAGAATAGGGGCATGAATGGGCTGGTAAACGCGCCTGATGACGTTCATGGCCTGTTCCGAGTTGGCTCCAATGACAATGCGGTCGGGGTGCAGCAGGTCGTCCACGGCGCATCCTTCCCTCAGGAATTCTGGATTGGAGACAATGTCGAACTGAACATTCGGCCCCGCATAGTGCTTGATGGTCTGGCTGACTTTTTCCCCGGTTTTGACGGGTACGGTGGATTTGTCCACAATGACCTTGTATCCCATTTCTGGTTGGAGCGCCTGGGCGATTTCCCTGGCCACTTTTTCAATGTAGGTCAGGTCCACGGAACCATCCGTATTGGGCGGCGTGGGCACGGCGATGAAGATGACTTCGCTTTCCGCGATGGAAGCGGCGATGGAAGGGGAAAATTCCAGCCGCCCCGCGGCTACGTTTTTTTTCACGAGCTCTTCCAGCTTGGGCTCGTAAATGGGGATGGACCCGGATTGGAGAGTACGTATTTTTTCCGTGTTATTGTCCACGCAAATGACGTGATGGCCCATTTCGGCAAAACAGGTGCCTGTGGTCAGCCCCACGTAACCACTGCCGATAATTGTTAAATTCATAGTGTTAGCGTAAATATTGGTAAAAACTTAACTGTATGGAAAAGTAAGAGCAGTCAACCCCTGAGCATTATGGGATAGGGAATTTTTTCTGTCAAAATAAAAAGTTCCTGATTGAGCGCCTCCTTTCCTTGTGGTATAACCGTGACCAGACAGGAAAATATCTGTTTATTTTAATTTGAACGTTATGAAAACACCTATCACCGTTACCGTTACAGGAGCCGCCGGCCAAATTGCCTATTCCCTTCTGTTCCGTATTGCCTCCGGCAGCATGCTGGGGCCGGATCAGCCGATCAACCTGCGCCTGCTGGAAATTCCCCCGGCCATGAATGCTCTGGAAGGGGTGGTGATGGAGTTGCGTGACGCCGCGTTCCCGCTGGTTAATGAAATTGTCCCGACCAGCGATCCTGATGAAGCGTTCGCCGGCGCCAACTGGTGCCTGCTGGTAGGCTCCGTTCCCCGCAAGGCCGGTATGGAACGCAAGGACCTGCTGGATATCAACGGCAAGGTGTTCATCGGCCAGGGGCAGGCCATTGCCCGCAGCGCCGCCAAGGATGTGCGTGTGCTGGTGGTCGGCAACCCCTGCAATACGAATGCCCTTATTGCCATGCACAATGCGAGCGGCGTTCCCTCCGACCGCTTTTTTGCCATGACTCGCCTGGATGAAAACCGTGCCAAGAGCCAGCTTGCGGAAAAGGCCGGCGTCCATGTGACGGAAGTGACCAACATGGCCATCTGGGGCAATCATTCCTCCACCCAGTACCCTGATTTCACCAACGCCAGGATTGGCGGAAAGCCTGTGACGGAAGTCATCAAGGATACGGAATGGCTTAAGGGCGATTTCATTACCACCGTGCAGCAGCGCGGTGCCGCCATTATCAAGGCACGCGGCGCTTCTTCCGCCGCTTCCGCCGCTTCCGCAGCCGTGGATACCGTCCGCAGCCTGGCTACCCAGACTCCGGAAGGCGACTGGTATTCCGTGGCCGTTTGTTCCGACGGTTCCTACGGCATTGAAAAGGGTCTTATCTGCTCCTTCCCGGTCCGCACCACCAAGGATGGCGGCTGGGAAATCGTGCAGGGGCTGCCGGTTGATGCGTTCTCCCGTGAAAAAATTGACGCTACCGTTAATGAACTGAAGGAAGAACGTGACGCCGTTTCCTCTTTGTTGAAGCATTAATGTTGATTTGCTCTTGCGCCGGGTTTCCCGTTTTCGGGAAGCCCGGTTTTTTATGTCCTGAAGATTCCATAAACCTCATTTTCTGCGGGACAGAAGTTTTCTTCCGTGTTAAAAAAAACGATGGATGCAGCATCCGCTAGTTTATGGATCAGGACCGCATATTATACAGGGGAGAGGCTTTTACGCTGACCGGAAATTCCTTGCGCCAGGATGCCGCGCATTGGGCGGAGGTACAGCCGGACGGTCAGGTGAAAACCATGAAAAACGGCCGCTATTCCGAGTGGCGCATCTTTCCGGAAGCCGGGAACGCCCCGCATTACCGGGGAAATTTTGAAGTGCTTAATCAGGCTTACGGCCTGGCGTTGCATGAGGCTGGAGCCCTGCTTAATGAAGAAGGGACGTTCCGGACGGGAGCCAACTGGCCTACTGTGTGGACCCGGGATATTTCCTATTCCACCCATCTGGGATTGGGGTTGTGGAATGTCCGTGCCTGTATGAACAGTCTGAATGCACGGGTCCGGAACGGGGAGGTGGAGCAGGATACCGGCACGGGCGGTTCCTGGCCCATTTCTTCCGACCGTGTGGTGTGGGGGATGGCTGCGTGGGAAGTTTACTGCCTGACGGGGGATGCCGACTGGCTGTCCCTTTCCTGCCGAGTGATGGAAAAGACATGCATGAGGGATGAACAGGTGCTTGCGGCCACGGGCGGCTTGATGAAGGGGGAATCGTCCGTGCTGGACTGGAGGGAGCAGAGCTACCCTGCGTGGATGACTTCTGCCGATATTGGGGATTCTTGCAGCCTGTCCACCATGCTCCTGCATGCGGAGGCCCGCAAGATTCTGGCGCGGATGTTCCGGGAGCTGGGGCTGGAGGAGAAGGCCCGGGAGTGGGAGGAGAAGAGCGTTTCCCTGGCCGCGGTTATTGAGCGTTTTTTCAGGATTCCGGAACATGTCCTGTACGGGCAGTACCTGTACGGACGCGGGTATCCCGTACTGTCGGAGAAGGTGGATTCCCTGGGCAATCTGCTTTGCGTCCTTCTGGGGCAGGCTGGCGGTTCCCATGCCGCCGGGATGGTTGCCTCCCTTCCTCATGGCGTTTATGGCATTCCCTGCATCCATCCCCAGATGCCTGATAGCGTGCCCGCCTACCATAACCGCGCCATGTGGCCTTTCCTGGAGGGCTATTATGCGCAGGCCGCGGCGGCGGTGGAGAATGAATCTGCCCTGGCGCTGGCGGTCGCCTGCATGGTCCGTGCCACCCTGTTGTGCGGCACGAACAAGGAAAATGTCCTTCTGGAAACGGGGCTGGATGAGGGGCTGCTGCTCAGTTCGGATAGCCAGCTCTGGAGTATTGCCGGCATGCTGGGCTGTTTTTACAAGGGATTGTTCGGCATCCGTCTGTCTCCGGATTCTCTGGAATTCCGTCCTTGCGTTCCAAAGTCTTTTGAAGGCGTTCATGAGTTGTCCGGGCTGGAATACCGCGGCATGACGGTAGATGTGTTTCTGCAGGGCTGCGGGCACCGGATAGCGCGGTGCCTGGTCAACGGGCAGGAGGCCCCTCCCGTCCTTTTGCCGGGCATGAAGGGGCGCGTTTTTGTGAAATTGGAGCTGGACGGCGGAGAAGAGGATGAAGGGGCGGTGAATTTAACCCGCATGGGCAGCAGCCTGGAGTCTCCTGCGTGGAAGGCGGCGCGCCATGGTATTGCATGGGAGTCTGTGGAAGGAGCCGATTATTACCGTGTTTACCGGAATGGCATCCCTGTGTCTCAAACGGAGTACTGCCATTATATCCCCGCACCCGGCCGGGGGGACGTGTCTTTCCAGGTGATGGCAGTCGCTCTGGATGGGAGGGAGTCTTATCTTAATGAACCCAATGATTATCCTTCTGCGGATTCCCGCATGGAGACGCGCCCCTGCGGCTTGAGCGGGGATGAAGTCTGGTTTTCCCGCGTCACGGAATCCCCGGACGCTCTTTGTTACAATGTCAATATAGATAAGCCCGGAGTGTACCGGGTGGACGCCTTTTTCGCTAACGGCACTTATGATGTTTCAGACGGGAATACCTGCGCCCTGCGCAGTCTGTACCTGAACGGCAGGCGCGCAGGCACGCTGGCTTTCCCCCATACGTCCCGTTCCGGAAACTGGGAGTATTTTATTTATTCAACGGCAGTGGAAACGGTGATGACGCCCGGTCCCTGCCGTGTGGAAGTGGTGTATGATTCCTTTTCCGAAAATATGAATCGTCTGGTGAATGATATGGTGATAAAACACCTTCGGTTTACCCGTATATCCTGATATTAGTTCATGAATGTTATGTCGAAACGTTTTTTTGCCTTGTTGCTGGTCCTGGGGTCCGGGATATGGAGTGTTCCTGCCATGGGGATGGATGAGGAGTCAGCTTCCAGGGCATCTGTTCCTGCCTCCTCGGACAGGGAGGGAGCGGAGTTTACCCGTCTGCCCGTCAGCTGGACGGTTAATCCCAGGGATGCCGCCAATGCCCGTGCCGCCTGGAAAACGCTGAGCGCCTATCATCGGGGCAAACCGAAGTCTTCCAGAAAATTGCATGTGGTTTACGTAACGTTCAAGGACAGGCCTGCCCTTGAAGGATACCGGGAACGGTATGATCATATTCTGAAGAATATTCAGGCATATTATGCGGACCAGATGCAGGCCAACGGTTTCCCTCCGCTCACATTCCAGCTGGATTTGGATGAACGGGGCAAGCTGGTTATTCATGATGCCTATGTGGATAAACCCATGAGCGAGATGAGCGTGCAGAGCTCCGGCCCCGTCTCCCGGGAAGCCGCCAGGAAGGTGCTGGCTTCCAAGGGGATTGATATTGAGAAGGAACATGTGCTGGTCGTTTGCCAGCTTCCGGACGGCGTGGGTCCTTATTACGGCGGCGGCTTCAGCCACCAGGGCACGGGGTGGACCTGTGACCAGGAAGGGCTGGATCCCGCCAGCTTTCTGGATACGGAAATGATGCAGGGCGGCCGTTTCAAGGTGACCAGGGGAAAGAACGCCACCATTTACATAGGCGGTACGGCCCATGAATTGGGGCATTCCTTCGGCCTTCCCCACACGGGCGACGGATGGAATTACCCCGACGCCGGAGCTTCCCTGATGGGCCATGGCAATTCCACCTACGGCGACGAGCTGCGCCATGAAGGGAAGGGTGCCTATTTGGCGCCGACGGATGCTTTGAAACTGGCCAGTGTTCCCCTGTTCAACGGGGTGGAGACGGAACTTCCCGCAGACGCCTCCTTCGGGCGTATGCTCGGCAAGTATGTCCCGGGGTCTTTTGAACGGCTGGAGGCCATTCCCGTTAAAGACGGATTGCGGCTGAAAGGGAGGGTTCATCTGACGCGCCCCGCGTATGGCATTGTTGCCCATTTGGATCCGCCCGGAGGTTCGGATTATGATTCCAATGCCGTGGGCGCTTCTCTGGATGAAAAGGGAGAGTTTGATCTCACCATCTGCAGGCCGGGATATAAGGGTGGTTTTATAGAAATGCGGGTGGCCGTATTGAATTGCGACAGCACGCGCAGCATGATTACTCTGCCCGTGTGGATGGATGCCCGGGGAGCCAAGGCCCCTTCTCTGGCCCAGATCGTTTATTTCGGGGATGTTCAGAATCTGTGGATACGGGGCCGCACGGAAGAAGCCCGGAAGGCGCTGGCGGAAGTGGAACGCAGGCATGGTTCCCGTTCTGAAGTGAAAGAATGGCTCCCTGTCTGGAAGCGCGCTCTGGGGCGCCAGGAGCCCGCGCTGGAAGTTGTTCCGGCGCAGATTCCTGCGGCAACCGCCAGTATCAGCCTGAATGACTGCAAGCCTTCCGTAGCCCAGGTGGGGTGGGCCGTTCCGTTGTGGGATGTCCTGTTCCCGTCGGATTTGGGGCCCGTGCCTTTCTTCCGGACAATCGGAAGGCCGGAACGTTTCATTCTGGCTCATGCCCCGGCTGTTTTTGCCTATGACCTGGATGGGCGCTGGAAAGAGTTCCGCGCTGATGTGGGGCTGCCCTTCGGCTCCCGCGGCAGCGTCAAATTCAGCGTGTATTTGGACGGCAGGAAGCTTATGGAATCCCCTGTGCTCAAGGACGGGGACTCCATTCCCGTGAAGACGGCGGTAGAGGGCGGCAGGAAGCTGGAAATCCGCGTGGATGACGCCGGAGACGGCAATGCCGCCGATTGGGGCATTATAGCCAACGGCATGCTGACCCGGTAAATTTTCTGCCCCCACTGGCGGAGAAATGTGACATTAGGCTTGTCTTTTGCCCTTTCTCATAGTGTTCTGTGGGCTAGCCATGATTGGGACGATTGCAAAGCTATGGGGTGCGGCGGCGCTGGTTGCCGGGGCTTCCCTGTTTGCAGAAACGGCTGCGGAGCAGCCGCCCGTCCCTTCCTCTGAAACCGGGCAGGAAAATGCCGGAGGGAAAATGGCGGGCAATCTGCTTTCCGGCACTCTCATGCCGCAGATTCCCTCCAATATTTCCATTACCAATGACGGCGCCATCAGGGTGGAGGAATCCAGGAAGGTTATTTTTGAAGGACCGCATGTCCACATGGTGACGGATACCGGGGTGGAGGTATTTGCGGATTATGCCCAGGCGGATATGGACCAGGGCAAGGTGTTTCTGAAAGGGAACCTGGCCATTTACCAGAGTGACGGCAGGACAAGGACCAACAGCCTGGTACGCGCCGACAGCGCGGAGTTTGACTGGGAGAACGAAGTGCTTCTTACGGATGCCATCCGTGCGAAGATGGAGGGATTGATTCTGCGCAGCGGAAAGTTTGAATCCCGGAAGGATGCCGCCGGCAACACTTACCTGGAAGCCCGCAATGCCTCCGTCACGGCGGAAGACATCAGCGAGCCTCTCACTTGGATTTCCGCGGACAGGATACGCGTGTATCCAGAAGACAGGTTTTCTTTCAAGAACCTGACCCTTTATTACGGTGGCGTTCCCTTCTTTTATTTCCCCTACCTCAGCCATTCCCTTAATCCGGAAGTTGGCTACCTTCCCATCCCCGGCATGCGCTCCATCTGGGGGCCTTACCTCCTGAATGAATACGGGTTCCTGATGGGGAAAAAATGGTCGGACAACGGTATGCCTTCCGCGGATTACCTGGGAACCCTGCATGCAGATTACCGCACCCGGCGCGGTTTCGCCTACGGATTGGACATCCGCGACGTGCTGCTGGAAAAGGATTGTCCGGACATGACGGGGCTGTCCTTTTACAAAACCCATGACAAGGGTGTGAAAATCAACGCCGGTGATGATGAGTACCGTGAGCATCTGGATCCGGACCGGTGGAGGTTCGCGCTCCAGCAGATGTGGAGCCACAGGGTGAATCTCCGCACGGACTGGCGGTTGAAGGCCAACATCAACATGTTGAGTGACGAGTACATGCTCCGCGATTTTTATCCGGAAATTTATCAGCGCAATTCTTCTCCGGACAACACGGTGCTTCTTTCCCGTACGGACGATACGAATGATTTTTCACTGTTGCAGCGTTTTGTCCCCAATAATTTCTACATAGCGGACCAGCGGACGGAGTTCAGTTATGAGCGCATCAAGTCTCCCGTATTCCGTTCCCCCGTCATGTATGAAAGCCGCACCAGCTTCGCTTTCCTCAAGCAGTACGTTCCTCCGTTCATGCGGACGGAAATCCGGAACATGCTGGACGGGATGGATCCCGGAACTTCTTCCTATGATTACTGGGCCCGAATGCTGATGACGGACAGCTACAGCAGGTTCCACTCCTTCCATGAGGTTTCCGTTTCCAAGAAAATCATGGGATTCCTGAACCTGACCCCCAAAGTGGGCGGAGGCTATACGGGATATTACGGCGTGGAGGACTACAAACCGCTCAACCAGGGAATTTTTTACGCCGGAACGGATGCCGATTTCAAATTCTCCCGCCGTTATTCTTCCGTATATAGTGATTCCTTTGGGCTGAACGGCATGAACCATATTGTTCAGCCCCATTTTACGCTGGCGTATGTCAAAACCAACCGCCTGAGCGAGCTTTATCCCCAGATTGACGGCGATACCCCCACGACCAATCCCCCATCCTTGAGCATAGGCAGATACACGGAGATTGATTCCCTGTCCACGGGGCTTGTCTTCCGGTATGGATTGCGCAACATGCTGATGACCAGCCGGGATGCTAATTCCCACCGCTGGTTTTCCTGGGATGTGTTCATGGATGCCTATCTGCATGATCCCGTCAACCGTCGGGATTTTTCCAACCTTTTTTCGTTCATGCGCTGGAATCCCGTTCCCTGGATGGAATACCGGTCGGAAATGCAGGCTCCCGTTTTGGGTAAGGACAAGATTTCCGGCTGCCGTGAATACAACAACTCCCTGCGTTTCATGCCATGGCGTTCCACGGAACTCGTCGTGGGGCACCGTTATTTGAACCAGCATTCCCTTCTGGAGGACAGCAGCCAGCTGGATTTGCGTATTTTGCAGCGCTTTTCGGAAGCCTGGGCTTTCAGCGGCAAGTGGCGTTTTTCTCTGTTGGACGGCAAGCTGGACATCCAAGAATACAATGTGTACCACAATATGGGATCCTGGTATTTGGGCGTGGGCGCTTTCGTTCGCAAGAACGGGAACAAAAACGAATTCGGGCTGGGCATCAGCTTTACCATCCAGCAGACCGGGGATTATATGCCGGTCAAATTCCTTTGATATCCGGAAAGGACACGGTTTTTTGCGGGGTTTTTCCCGGAAGCTTTTTCCTTTTTCAGAGGATTCGCGTTTTGAGAATGGGGTCTGCCCGGTGTGGGGTGTTGTTCCGGAGAGGGAAAGATATGTAGCTGGTCAGCAAGAGGCGGAAAGCCTACGGTTGGAAGGATGGAGAGCGGCCTGTTTCCGGCGTGCCGGACAGGAAGAAAGGAAGAAGGGGTAAGGAGCCGCTGCCGCGCTTGTGCCGGAACCTTGGCTTGCATTCCGGCAGGGAAACGGGGAAAATGCCAGGGCATGGAACAAGCTGCGGCGGAAAACCGTCCGGCTTCCTGCACGAATAATCATACATGAATATGAACGCACAGGAATTGATCGAGACGCTGGAATGGCGTTACGCCACCAAGGTATTCAATCCGGACCGCCGCATTCCGGCGGAGGACTGGGAAGCCCTTTTGGAATCCCTGCATTTGAGCCCTTCCTCCCTGGGGCTTCAGATGTGGAAGTTCCTTGATGTCCGGGATCCCGCCGTGCGTTCCCGGCTTCGGGAAGTTTCATGGGGACAGCCCCAGGTTACGGACGCTTCCCATCTGGTGGTTTTCTGTGCCCGCAGGGATTTCAAGCCGGAAGACGTGCAGCGCTATCTGGAACGTATTGTGGAAGTGCGCGGTGTTGCCATGGACTCCCTGGACCAGTACCGCGCCCGCATTTTTGAACTGGTGGATTCCAAGTCTCCGGAAGTGCTGAAAGCCTGGCTGGAACGGCAGGTGTACATCGCCCTCGGGTTCATGATGAGCTGCGCCGCGGATCTCCGCGTGGACACCTGCGCGCTGGAAGGGATGGATCCGGCCGCCTATGACCGCATTCTTCATCTGGAAAATTCCCCTTATTACACGCTTTGCGCCCTAGCTCTGGGTTACCGGAATGAAGAGGAGGATAAGTACGCCCGTCTGGCGAAAGTACGTTTTGACCGGGATGAAGTCATTCCGGTCATATGACGAAGTTTTTTTACTAATCCCCGGTTTCAAGCAGTCGCCGCATGTCTTCCGGCAGGGGAGCTTCCGCGGTGAAGGTTTCTTCATCAAACGGAAATTCCAGCCGGCAGGCATGCAGCGCATGGCGCGGCAGAACCAGCTGCTCCTCCAGTTCCCGACTCCATCCGTGCTGGATGTATTCCAGATAGCAATGTTCGGACGGACCGTAAATTTTGTCACCCAGGATGGGATGTCCCAAGTGCGTCAGATGTACGCGTATTTGGTGCATGCGTCCTGTTTCCGGAATGCACCGGACCAGCGCCAGGGGGCCCCGGCGTGTATTCCATGTCCGTTCTTTTCGGAAAACGGTAATGCATGCTTTTCCGGCTGGGTGCACGGCCTGTTTGACCCATATGCGGCTTTCCGCGACTTCCCCCTGTCTTAAAATGGGGGCGGTGCATGCTGTTTCCGTCCATTCAGGCCATTCCTGCACGATTGCCAGATATTCCTTGTGTATCAGGCGCCGCTGCATGGCTCTTCCCAGCTCCCTGGCCGCCCTTTTGTTTTTGGCGACCAGCGTCAGACCGCTGGTTTCCCTGTCCAGTCTGTTGACCAGGGAAAGGGCGGCTCCGTTGGCTATTTCATAGCTTAGCAGGGCTTCCACGCCTTCCAAGAGGCAGGGTTCCTTTTTCCCGTTGGACGGGTGGACGATGAGGGGCGCTCCCTTGTCAACCACAATCCAGTCCCCGGATTCCGCCGCCACCTCAAAGTGCGGAAAACAGGCAATTGGTGCTTCGGAAATGGGAATCCACATGGCGGATGGGTGGTTTACAGCGCATCCGGACGGATAGGAGCCCATTCCCCCGGTTTCAGGTTCAGGTTGTCCAGATGCAGGGAGCCGATGGAAACACGGCACAGAGATAAGACGGGAGCGCCTACGGCAGCCAGCATGCGGCGAACCTGGTGGTATTTTCCTTCCGTAAGAGTCAGCAGGGCGCGTCGCGGTTCCCGGATTTCCAGCAGGGCGGGGGCGCAGGGGCGGGTTTCCCCGTTCAGCGTGAGGGTTCCGGAGGCGAACAACTCTACGGCTTCTGTCGGAATGTCCTCCTCCGTGACGGCTTCGTAAACTTTGGCGACGTGATGGCGTGGGGAGGTCATGCGGTGGATGAATTTTCCGTCGTCCGTGAGGAGAAGCAGGCCGGAAGTTTCCTTGTCCAGCCGTCCTACGGAAGAAACCGCAGGGTTCCTGTTCCGCCACTGGAAGGGCAGCAGGTCGTAAATCAAATCCCCCTCCCCGTCGTCATGGCTGCAGGTGTACCCTTCAGGTTTGTAAAGGGCGGCGTACAGGCCGTCCGGGAATTCCACAGGTTCTCCGTCCAGTAGGATGCCTTCCGCCTGCACCTTGTCCGTGGGGGAGGAGCATGGTTTTCCCTTGAATGTAATGGAGTGGCGTTTGATCCAACCCGGCGCTTCCCTCCTGGAACAATATCCGTAGCGGGATAAAAGGGCATCCAATCTCATGCGGCATATTTTTTCCTAACGGGAACAAAAAACAAGGTTGAAGTATGCCTCCCCGGCTGATAGCATTAAACTATTACATGCGGGGCCGCCCTGGTGGGGCGCTGCCGTTGTTCACCATTTACGCTTATATAGTTCCATGATTGAAACGATTACAGAAGAACAGTTGACTCCCCAGCAGGCCGAATTTTGGGTGCGCGCCCGCCAGGCGGTGGACATGAACAATTATCCCTATGCCGTCAGCCTGCTCAAGGCCCTGGTAAAGCAGCTTCCCGGTTTTCTGGAAGGCCGCAAGGCGTTGCGCGCCTGTGAAATCAAATTGAATCCGGAGGCCAAGAGAGGGGGGCTGTTCAGCGGCATGAAAATCAGCACCAGCAAGCTTACTTCTTCCAAAAAGGACGCGGCTACCCAGCTTTCCGCTTTGGAAGACGAATTGGAAAATGATCCTTACAGCATTCCGGTAAACGAGGCCCTGTACACGGCTGCCATGGAAGTAAATTTCCCGGATCTGGCCGCTTTTGCTCTGGAGACCGTTCGCCAGGGGCATCCCGGCAACAAGAAAATGCTCCACATGCTGGCCTCCCATTACGTTTCCCGGGATATGCCGGCCCAGGCTGCGGAAGTGTACCATGACCTTGTGAAGCTGGATCCCACGGACAGTGTGGCCGTAAAGAGCGAAAAGGACTGCATGGCGCGCGCCACGATGCAGCAGCAAAAGTGGGAGGAGGCTAAAAGCTTCCGGGACGTGATGAAGAACTCATCGGAAACGAACACCCTGGACAAGAGCGACAAGAAAGGGCTCACCCGTGCGGAACTGGAAGAGCGCCTGGGGCTTCTTTCCGCCCGTTACGCCCAGAACCAGCAGGATCTGGCCGTCGTGCGCGACATTGCCGGCGTTTATGAACAAATGGAAGATTGGGCCAATGCCTATTCCTTCTATAATTACGCGTTCAGCCTCAGCAACAATGATATTTCCCTGGAAAACAAGGCCTCGGAAATGAATGAGCGCTGCCGCAAGGCCCAGGTGGAGGAAATCCGCCGCCGCGCTGCCGCGGAGCCGGATAATAAGGAACTTCAGGAACAGCTTGCCCAGTTTAGCAAGGAAGCTGCGGAGCAGCAGGTGGCTTTGTGCCGCCAGCGTGTGGAAAACAACCCCACGGACCCGCAAACCCGTTTTGAGCTGGGCCAGGCCCTCTTCGACTGCGGCAATTACACGGAAGCCATTCCGGAACTCCAGCGTGCCCGCAACAACCCCCATATCCGCATCCGCGCCATGCTGTTGCTCGGCAAGTGCTATGACGCCAAGAACATGCATGATATGGCCCTGCGCCAGCTGGAGGAAGCCAATAAGGAATTAATAGAAATGAATGACACCAAGAAGGAAATCCTTTACATGATTGGCTTGCTTTATGAAAAGCAGGGCAAGAAGGGGGAATCCCTTGCTGCATTCCAGCAGATTTACGACGCCGAGTACGGCTACCGCGACGTAGCCAGGCGCGTGGAATCCTCTTACGGCAATTAGGGCGGTTCCCGTTTTGTGCCCGTAATGGGCCGCCGTGTTCAAAGCCTTTGCCGGAAACGGCAAAGGCTTTGCTGTAGGAAGGTTATTTTTATTTCTGCGGACGAGAACCGTAACAGCTTTTATTCCGGCGGGCAACGGAGAGGGGCAGGAGACCTTGTGTTTTTTCTTGTCCGTTCCGGAAGGAACTGAAAAAATGAAGAGAGAGCAAGCTGATGCAGGCATTGCTTACGATTGATGTTCAAGGTGATTATTTTACGGAATGCACTGCATGCAGAGAATCCTGTGAGTATGTTGGCAACTGGTTAAGTATGGATATCACCAACGAATATGAGAGGATGCCGGATATTGGCTGCATGGGAAAGATTGGGGTTCTTTCTTATGAAATGCCAGGGAGGGAAGTCTTATGATTCTTTTGATTGGCGGTAGCACGCATACAGGGAAAACACTCGCGGCGCAGCGGGTGCTTGAAAAATATTCCTATCCCTATTTATCCATTGACCATTTAAAGATGGGGTTGATACGCAGCGGGATATGCCCTTTCTCCCCTGAAAGCCCCGATGAAGAGCTGACTCCCTTCCTCTGGGGCATTATCAAAGAAATAGTAAAGACCGCGATTGAAAACGGCCAAAATTTAGTGGTGGAAGGTTGCTATATTCCCTTTGACTGGAAGAAGGATTTTACGCAGGCTTGCCGGGAACGGATACGGTATGTATGCCTTATTTTTTCAGAAAATTATATTCAAAGGCATTACCATGATATCCTGAACCATGAGAATGCGATTGAACGGCGCATGGAGAGTTCTCCTGTTACGCAGGAAGAGTTGCTGCGTGAAAACAGGGACAATCTTGAAAAATGCAGGTTCTATGGCTGTGACTATCTGTTGATTGACGAGTCTTATAACGTGGAGATCATGTTGTAGAGAACAGAGGCTTCCCGTTGTCCGGGGAAGGAAAGAGAAGGTTATTCCAAATTGCTTGGTTTATAGGCGCAGGCGGTAAGAGAGAGGTTCTTCCTCCTTTCCCCTGTATTTTTTCCAGAACTGCCCGTGTCAGAGCACCTTGGAAAAAAACTCCTGCAGCCTGGGATTGGCGGGGCGGTCGATAACGCGGTCCGGAGGCCCTTCTTCCACAATTTTCCCTTTATCCATGAACAGGACGCGGGAAGCCACCTCCCGCGCGAACCCTATTTCATGGGTAACCACTACCATCGTCAGTCCTCCCTGCGCCAGCTCCTTCATCAGGGAGAGCACTTCTCCCACCATTTCCGGGTCCAGGGCTGATGTCGGCTCGTCAAACAGGATGACATCCGGATTCATGACTAGGGCGCGCACGATGGCGATGCGCTGCTTTTGGCCTCCGGAAAGCTGGAGGGGATAGGAGTGCCTCTTGCCGTACAGCCCAATGCGCTGGAGAAGGGTTTCCGCCTGGTCTGCTGCCTCCTTTCTGCTGGAGCGTCCCGTTTTAACCGGGGCGATGGTGATATTTTCCAGAATGGTCAGGTGCGGGAAAAGATTGAAATGCTGGAAAACCATGCCTACGTGCTGGCGGAATTGATTGACGTCCGTTCCGGGAGAGGTAATCAGCTTTCCCTTGAAACGGATTTCTCCGGAGGTCGGTTCCTCCAGCAGGTTCAGGCAGCGCAGGAAGGTGCTTTTACCGGAACCGGACGGGCCTACGATGAAGACCACTTCACCCCGGTCAATTTTCGTGGTGACATCGTTGACTGCCGGCACGGAGTTGAATTCCTTAACCAAATGGCTGATTTGGAACATGGGAGTGTTTCCAGGATGTTCATTCATTGTTTTTCAGTTTTCTTTCCAGTTTGCCGAGCATCCAGCTGAACAGCATGACCACGGAGAGGTAAATCAGGGCCACGGCCGTCAGCGGCATGAAGGCGGTATAAGTCTGGCTCCGGATGATGTCGCCGCCCTTGGTCAGGTCCTGGAGGGCGATATAGCCGGAGACGCTGGTCTCCTTCAACAGTACGATAAATTCGTTTCCCAGAGAGGGAAGTACATTTTTAAAGGCCTGGGGCAGGATAATGTAAATCATGGTTTGGGCATATCCCAGGCCGAGACTGCGCCCGGCTTCAAATTGTCCTTTGTCAATGGACATAATACCGCCTCTGATGATTTCCGCTACATAGGCTCCTGAGTTGAAGCCGAAGGCCACCACGGCCACCAACACTTTGCTGACATCCACGGAGCCGAAGATGACAAAATAGATCATGAGCAGTTGAACGACCACCGGCGTGCCGCGGATGACTGTCAGGTACAGTTTGCAGAGGGCATTCAGGAAACGGAGATTGCCCGTTTTGTCATGCGTGGCGCGGATGACGGCCACCACAAAGCCCACCAGAATGCCCAGCAGAACGGAAAAGAAAGAGACCTCCACCGTCACCAGAAAGCCGTTGGTCAGGTATTTCCAGCGGCCTTCCTGCATGAAATTGACATAAAAGGATTCTTTCAGGTCCAGCCATGTATTTTCCAGCCAGCCCCCTCCGGAAGCGTGTTGTTCGGGACCGGCAGCGGATTTAACCTGCATGGCCGCATAAGCGTTCCGTATTTCCTCCAGCTTTCCGGAGGCTTTCAATGCTGCAATGGTGTCGTTAATATCCTGAAGGAGAACCGTATCTCCCTTACGGACGGCAATGGCGTAGGATTCGGAAGTGAGGGGTTCCGGCAGAATTTCCAGCCGCTCATTGCCCGCTACGTACATTTTTGCCGGATCCTGGTCAATGACGGCGGCGTCCACCTTGCCTGCCGCCACGGCGGCCACAGCCAGCGCTCCGTTAGGGAAGCGTTCCGGCTGCTGGATGTTCCGTGTGACGTAAATGTCTCCCGTGGCCCCGTGCTGCACTCCAATTCTTTTGCCACGGATATCTTCCCGCTTCCGGATGGGAGAACCTTTGGGAACGATGATAACCTGAGCGGCTTCCACATAGGGAATGGAGAAGTCCACTTTCCTCCTGCGTTCCGGCGTAACCGTGATTCCGGAGGCGGCTACGTCCGCCTTCCCGGAAACTACAGCCGTAATCACGGAATCAAAGCTCATGTCTTCAATGACCAGCTCCCTGCCGGTGCGCCGGGCTACCTCCCGCATGATTTCCGGGTCAATGCCCAGGATGGTGTTTCCGTCCCGGAATTCGTAGGGAGGGAAAGTCGCTTCCGTCACCATCAGGATTCTGCCGTTTTCCGCCGCTGGTGCGCCGCAGCATAGGAGAAGCCAAAGCGTCAGCAGGGCTCCGAGATGATTCAGAAAGGAAATGGATGGCATGAAAGCAAGGGGGAAAAGGTGAAGTCTGAACCGGCGGGGTATATGATTTACCTGCCTGCAACGCAATAAAAAACTGTTTCTTCCCGGTTCCGGTTTGTCCTGTCTCACGGCAGGGAAGCGGAGTAGCGGGCCGGTCGGAGAGGAAATGGCAATGAATATGAATGGCATGAACCCGGCAAATACCCAGGATTTTTTTGTTTATTAGCAAGAGGGAGGGAATGTATCTTGTGATAATTTTCCCGATTAATTTTTCCAAAGGGAGGGAGGATCAGACTTCCTGCTTTGAGGGCGGTGTATGTTTGGTTTTGGAAAATTGTCATGCATCCGGAATGTGATGCATGGCAAGGTGCATGGCGGAACCATAGGACCGGATGGAATACCGCGCAGAGCAAAAAAGTTTGAGGCCTTGCAGAATACTTCATTCTGCAAGGCCTCACGAATGGGAAAATGGTCGGGTTGACAGGATTCGAACCTGCGACCCCCTGCACCCCATGCAGGTGCGCTACCAGACTGCGCTACAACCCGATGAACTCGGACCGACCGGGGTCGTGTCTCGTGACGGCGAGGTGTATATAGGAAAACTTTAGTGTTGGCAAGAGTCTTTTTTCATAGCATACCTTTTTTGTCATGAAGCAAGTTCAAGTTGCAGTCGTCGGGGCCAGTGGCTACACCGGGCAGGAATTGTTGCGCATCCTGCTGAACCATCGCGGGGTGAAGCTGGTGTGCGCTACTTCCCGCCAGTATGCCGGGCAGCCGTTGTGGGAGGTTTTTCCCCGTTTCCGTCAGGTTCCGGGTTCCGGTCTGAAGTTTACGGATTCCGATGTGGAGGCGATTGCCGCTACTGGGGCGGAGGTCGCTTTTCTGGCCCTGCCTCATGGCGTGGCTGCTTCCTATGCCCGCGGCCTGGTGGACAGGGGTGTGCGCGTGATTGACCTGAGCGCGGATTTCCGTCTGGACAGCCCGGAGGTGTACGAAGAGTATTACGGGAACCCCCACCCGGACACGGCCCTGATGCAGGAGGCCGTGTACGGCTTGCCGGAGTGGCGCCGGGAGGAGATTGCCCGGGCGCGCATTGTGGCTTCTCCCGGCTGCTATCCCACCAGCATTCTTTTGCCTCTCATTCCCTTGTTCAAGGCGGGCATGCTGGAGCCGGAGGACGTGGTGGTCTGTTCCGGCAGCGGCGTGAGCGGAGCGGGGCGCAAGGCGTCCATTCCGCTGCTGTTCTGCGAGTGCAATGAGAGTTTTCATGCCTACGGAGTGCCGAAACACCGCCATTTGAGCGAAATTGAACAGGAGCTTTCCCATGCCGCGGGGGAAACGGTGGTGATGTCCTTTACCCCCCATCTGATTCCCGTTAATACGGGCATCTGCTCCACGATTACGGCCAAAGTGAAAAAGAGGGCGGACCCCGAATGCGTCGGCCGCCTGCTGGAAGAAGCTTATGCCGCGGCCCCGTTCGTCCGCCTTCTGGGGCGCAACCAGCCTGCGGATACCAAGAATGTAACGCGGACGAACTGCGTGGACATTGGCTGGGCTTATGATCCCCGCACGAACCGCGTGATTCTGATGAGCGCGGAGGATAATGTGGTGAAGGGGGCGGGGGGCCAGGCCGTTCAGTCCTTCAATATCATGTGCGGATTTGATGAAACGGAAGGCTTGTGGGTTCTGTAGCTTTTTGATATGTTGAAAGACACTTTCAAGACGATGAATGATTCATCCTATATTCCGGTTGACGGGGGCGTTTGCGCGCCCCGGGGATTTTTGGGGAGCGCCGTAAGCTGCGGCATCAAGAAGCCTACAGCCACGCGTCTGGATCTGGCCCTGATTTATTCCACGGAACCCTGCGTGTCCGCAGGAACGTTTACGACCAACCGCGTGCAGGCCGCCTGCGTGAAGGTGAGCCGGGAGCATCTCCGGAAAGGAAATATCCGCGCCATCGTAGCGAACAGCGGGAACGCGAACGCCTGCACCGGAACCCGTGGGGTGGAGGACGCCAGGGGCGAATGCCGCAGCGTTGCGGAGCTTCTGGGGCTGAAGCCTGCAGAAGTGGCCGTATGTTCCACCGGCGTGATTGGCCTGCCAATGCCTATGATGCGCATTTACCCGAAGTTTCCGGAATTGGCGGAGGGGCTTTCCCGTGACAAGGGGCATGAGGTGGCCCAGGCCGTGATGACCAGCGACACGAAGGAGAAAATCATTGCCATTGAGTTTGTAGTGCAGGGTAAACCCGTGCGCATCGGCGCCTGCTGCAAGGGGGCGGGCATGATCAATCCCTGCATGGCGACCATGTTGTGTTTTATCACGACGGATGCGGGCGTTTCCCGCGATGTGCTGGAGCTGTGCGTCCAGTCCGGAGTGAAGAGTTCTTTTAACTGCATCACCATTGATGGAGACATGAGCACGAATGACACGGTTCTGGTGATGGCGAATGGGGCATCCGGCGTGAAGCTGGAAACTCCGGAAGATATTTACGCATTCCAGCAGGCTTTGGCCCATGTGATGCTGGAACTGGCCAAGCACATCGTGCAGGACGGAGAGCGGGTGACTAAGTTCGTCACCGTGCATGTGACGGGAGGCCGCACGGAGGATGAAGCTAAAAAAGCGGCGGAAGCCGTAGCCAAGTCTTCCCTGGTGAAGAGTTCCTGGAACGGGAACGATCCCAACTGGGGGCGCATTATTCATGCTGTGGGCTACTGCGGAGCAAAGGTGGACGAAGAGAAGATAGACATCGACATCGCCGGTTTGGCCGCCTGCCGCGGCGGCGTGCAGGCGGATACTCCGTCCGACGATTTGCGGCAGGCCGTGCAGGTTCCCGCGTTCCAGGTGGATATCAATTTGAATCGGGGCGAGTTTTCCCATACGGTGTATACCACGGATTTGTCTCCGGAATACGTGGATTTCAACCGTTCCGAGTATGCGTACTGGAACCAGGCGAAGGCGGACGGCCTGACCTGTTAACCGGTTCAGTCATGGCGCGTGGCAAATGCCGCCAGGGAAAGGCGGGGGGAATGGCTCCCTCCGCCGGGATGCTGATGGAGGTGCGGCGCCTTCTGGATGAAGGCGCTTTCCGCGCTTCCCGCGCCCAGCGTTTCTGTACCGGCGCTGCGGATTGCTGCCGGTTCCGCCTGACCGGGGAGACGCCGCATGTAACGCTGGGTGAGGCATGGGTGGCCTGGAAGGCGTGGCGCGCTTCCGGACGTACCCGGCTGGAGCTGCCTCCGGACGGGAGCTGCCCTTTTTTAAGCGGGCAGAGAAAATGCATGATTTATGAAGGCAGGCCGTTAGCGTGCCGCACTCATTTCTGCGTGCCGGCCGGGGGCGCCTTGCCCCGCCGGGAGGTCATTGACCTGATTCATGCGCTGGAAGATATTGACGCCGCGCTGGGCGGCGATGGCGCGTCCCGGCTTCCGGAGGCCGTGGAACGGCTGTCCCGAAAAGGCCCGGCGGACGGAAGGAAGAGGCGGCGATGACTGTCCGGGGTTTTGACGGCTGTCAGGTATCTATTTCCGGGCGGGGACATGTTTTCCCGCATGTGTTGATGACCGGATCCACGTCAAGGAGATGGGATTTCCCGGGGAGGCAGGCAGGAAAACGACTTTTCAGTCCTCCGAGTCCGTTTTTTCTCTTTTTCCTGTTTGGAAGCCAGATGGCGCAGGGCGCTGGCGGCCTTTTTGTTGCCGTGCCGGACGGCTTTCAGATACCATTCTTCCGCCTGTTTATCGTCCTGCTCAATGCCGTAGCCGTGGGCGTAGCAGTTGCCCACATTAAACATGGCTGTGGCGTTGCCCTGTTCTGCCGCCTTAAGGTACCATTTCAGGGCTTCTTCCCGGTTGACGGGCGTTCCTTTTCCGTTCAGATGGCACCACCCCAGGTTGAGCTGGGCTGTTGTATGCCCCTGTTCTGCGGCTTTGGTGTACCAGTGGACGGCTTTGGCCATGTCCACTTCCATGCCCCGGCCGTTGCCGTAGCACCATCCCAGCGTGTATTGGGCCGTAATCTGGCCCTGAAGGGCTGATTTGTGATACCACACCAGCGCTTTGTCCAGATCCGGCTCCACGCCGAAACCGTTTTCATAGCACCAGCCCAGATTGTATTGGGCCGTAGCGTGGTTCTGCATGGCGGCTTCTTCATACCAGTAAGCGGCTTTCCGCGGGTTTTTGGGGGTCCCGCTTCCGTTGCCATAGCACCAGGCCAGGTTATACTGGGCGCGGGGGTCTCCCTGTTCCGCGGCCTGCTTGTACCAGTATACGGCCTGTTCCCAGTTTTTCCGGCTGGGGCTGTTGGCATAAATCCAGCCGAGGTTGAGCTGGGCTACCGCATGGCCCTGTTCCGCCGCTTTTTTGTACCACCCGATGGCCTGGTGTTCGTCTTTTTCCACTCCCAAGCCGTTGACATAGCAGAACCCAAGGTCAAATTGCGCGGTGGGGTGCCCCTGTTCGGCGGCTTTCCGGTACCAGTAAAAGGCCTTGTCGTTGTCCTGAGGGGCGCCGATGCCGTTGGAATAGGCCCATCCCAGATTGAGCTGGGCGGTAACGTGGCCCAGTTCCGCCGCCTGCTGGTAGCAGTAGAAAGCTTCCTGCTGGTTTTCCGCCACCCCGCGCCCCTGTTCGTAGTTGATTGCCAGCTGGAACAGTGCCTGGGCGTCTCCTTTCAGAGCTATTTGCTGAAGGGTTTCTACGTCGACGGAATAGGTGGAGACGGTGTTTTCCTGCTCGCCGTGGTTGTGGGAAGCGTCATTCATTTCACAGGTAACCGCACTGGGGAACACTGGGACAATTTTTGCTCTCCTGAACTTGTGCGCTCACCGATTCTGCACATTTCCCCCATAAGAATCAAGACCCGTTTTTATTGGGGCCGGAGTTCGGAAAGCGTTACCGTCCAGCGCGCCTGCGGCGGGACAGGGCAAGGAATGAACCGCAGAGGAAGAGGATTCCGGCGCCGGGTTCCGGGATTCTCAGATCTCCCAGCGGAGCGGTGAAGCTCTGTATTTCCCCCAGGCGGATGCCCGACAGTCCCGCTTCCTCGTAATTATAACTGTACACGTCGTTTTCTCCATCCAGGCTGGTCAGATAAATATCGCAGTGGGAGGAGCCGTATTCGTCCGTATAGTCGTTCACGACTACTTTCTGGCGGAACATTTCCACAGCGTAGTCGTCCGAATCCGTCAGGTAGATAATCAGATTGCCGTCTTTGTCCGTGTCGTAGCCCCACATGGTGATGGCGTGGCCTCTCCCTTCTTCCCCGACGGTCAGCGTGGTTCCCCAGTTGTTGTTGATGCTGTTTGTCAGTTTCTGGTAAACGCCGCTTCTGGTGTCTCCTTCCCAGAAGCTGTATGCGGAAAATAAGGGGTTGTCAACAGCTCCTCCGCTTGAGGACTGCGGGACTGTCAGTCCCAGCTCTTTCCAGTATCCTCCGGGAGCTGTCGTCGTAGAAAGGCTCGGATAGGCGGTGGTATCCAGCATCCCGCCGTTGACCCACCAGTTGTAGGCCTGTTCCACGGAGCCTCCGCTGTTTGTCCAGTTCGTGGAGATGGTTTGGTAAATGGCCAGCTGGGCGACCTGCGGCATGACATCGTAAGTGGCGGATTTCCCGTTGGGCGTGGTGGATTTCAGGTCGCTTCTGGTATCCTGCCACCATTGGAGAACGTTGGATGCCGCCGCCGCCCAGCAGATATTCTGGTCATAAGGAAGGTACAGCCATTCTGTGGGCCGTGCGGAAACCGGAGGATTTAACGGGTTGGTGGGGTGGGGCTTGGTCCCCCATGTCCATTTGGTTTTTTTATTGCAATCATACCATCCGCCGGATTCGGAGACGTTTTCAAGGAATACGGGCGCGGCATGAAGCGTTCCGGGAAGTAACAACGCCGCCAGAGCCGAAGAGAGGAAACGGAGAGTCATAGGAAAAAGGAATACGTAATTCCTTTTTTGTTAAAAAACAGGGAGGTCGTCAAGATAATAAATAGGGGAAGGAGACGAATAAACTCCGGGAGGCAGATTTTTTCCCGAAGACGCCGGGAACGGGATGTCCGGAGGACAGGACAGATGAATGATTTTCAGGGGCTGCCGTTGTTAACGGGGGACGAGCCAGGGAGAAGTGGGCGATTCCGGATTGGACGCTACATCTGCGGGGGAGCCCTCGGCCACGATATTGCCGCCGTGCCTGCCAGCACCGGGGCCCATGTCCACCAGGTAGTCCGCGGCATTGAGCAGGTCCTTGTGGTGTTCTACGCAGAGGATGGTGTGCCCGGCATCCCTCAGACGGAAAAGGGCTGCCAGGAGAAGGGCCACTTCATTGAAGTGAAGGCCGCTGGTGGGTTCGTCCAGAATGAACAGGGCCCTTTTCCCGTCTTCCGCCAGTTTCCAGGACGGGGCTTTGGCCAGTTCCGCAGCTATTTTTATGCGCTGGGATTCTCCGCCGGAAAGGGTGTCCGCCCTGCGGTTGAGATTGAGGTATCCCAGCCCTACGTCCTGCATGCTTTTCAGGATGGCGGCGGCTCTGGGCAGGGAGGAAAAGAATTCCGCCGCTTCGTCCACGGTCAGGGCCAGCGCCTGGGCAATGGATTTCCCTTTCCAGGTGATTTCCAGCGTTTCCCTGTTGTAGCATTGCCCGTGGCAGGCGTCGCAGGGCATGGCCACATTTCCCAGGAAGTTCATATCCACTTCAATCATGCCCGTTCCCTGGCACCGTTCACAACGGCCTCCGCGAATATTGGGGGAAAAGCGCGCCGCCGTGTATCCCCTCTGCTTGGAAAGGGGGAGCTGTGCGTAAAGGGGGCGCAGCACCTGGAGCAGGCCGGTAGCGGTGGCCGGCGTGGAACGCGGCGTTTTGCCGATGGGCGACTGGTCGATGACGACAAGGCGGTTGAAGTGCTCCGTTCCCTGCACGCGGCGCGGAATATCCTTTTTCCCGGAAAGGGCTTGCCTGACCGCGGGGATGAGACAGTCCCGGACAAGGGTGGATTTCCCTGAACCGGAAGGGCCGGAGATGCAGGTCAATGTACCAACCGGGATATTCAGAGTGACATTGTTGAGGTTGTGTTTGTCCGCTCCGGTCAGGACCAGACGCTCCGCAGGAGCCGTCTTGCGTCCGGAGGCGGGCATATTTCGCTTGCCTGAAAGCCATTCTCCGGTGGGGCTTTCGGCATTTTCCAGTATCTCCGCAAGGGAGCCCTGTGCCAGAATACGGCCTCCGTTGGTTCCGGAGCCGGGGCCCATGTCCACCAGGTGATCCGCCGCGGTTAGAATTTGTTCATCATGCTCTACGACCAGTACTGTGTTGCCCTGGTTCCGGAGCGTCCGGAGAGCGCGGAGCAGGCGGTCCGTATCGGCGGGGTGCAGTCCGGCCGTGGGTTCGTCCAGGATGTAAAGGACTCCGGAAAGGCCGCCTCCCAGCTGGGAAGCCAGGCGCGCCCTCTGCAGTTCGCCTCCGGAGAGGGTGTTTGCCTGGCGGTCCAGGGACAGGTAGGAGAGTCCCAGCTCATTCAGGAAGCGCACGCGTTTGTTGATTTCCTCCATGAGCGGGGTCAATGCCGCCGCCAGGGAGGAGGGCGTTTTCAGTCGTTCCAGTTCTCCTGCCATATCTTCCAGAGGAAGAGCCGTCAGTTCCGCGAGATTGTAGGCCCGGTCCGGCGCAGGCATGGTGACGGCCAGGGCCAGAGGGGAAAGACGCTGGCCCCCGCAGGCGCGGCACGGACCGTTTTCCTGTTCATTCAGGCCGGTTCCCCGGCAGGAGGGGCATGCCCCCAGCGGGGAGTTGAAGGAAAAATGGCGGGGCGTAAGCTGGGGCAGAAGGAAGCCTGTTTCCGGATTGCGGTAGCGGGTGTGGAAGGCCCGGATTGAGGCTTCCTCTCCTGGTATGGTGATGATGGCCCGCACTTCGTCCGGATTGATACGGAGAGCCGTTTGCAGGGAATCCGCAATGCGCGAGGCCGTATTTTCCCCTCTGACGATGAGGCGGTCAATGACCAGGGCCGCGTCCGGAGGCGGGGGGACGGGGGAACTTATTTCTTCAATATCCCGCATTTCTCCGTTCCAGTAAACCCGGAGGAAGCCCTGCCGCTGGAAGTCGCCCAGCGTCGCTGCGGGATCCTGGGCCAGCAGGTTTTCCGCCGGAGCGGCCAGAATCAGGCGCGTGTGTTCCGGCAGGGAAACGAGTTCCTCCGTAATCCGGTCCGGACTCTTGCGTTCCAGTTCCTTTCCTGTCTCCGGGTCATGGGGCGTGCCGGCAGCCGCGTAAAGGATGCGCAGGTAGTCCAGAATTTCCGTGATGCTCCCCAGCAGGGTGCGGGAACTCTGCTGCCTGGCGGATTGCTCCAGGCACAGGGCCGGGGGCAGCCCGGTAATGCTGTCCACTTCCGGTTTTTCCGGTTGATCCATGCCCTGCCTGGAGCGTGCCGACAGGCAGTCCAGAAAACGCCTGCGGGATTCGGAAAAAAGCGTATCAAACGCCAGGGAAGATTTTCCGGAGCCGGAAGGGCCGCAGAATACGATGAGCTTGTTGGACGGAAGATCCAGATCCAGGTTCCGGAGGTTGTGCTGGCGCGCGCCGCGGATGGAGATGGGAAGATTCATGTCACGTAAGGCGGGTAAAGGCTCCCTGGTGCGTGCCTCCTTCCTCAATGATGAGGCGGCGCGCCGTGATATCTCCCAGGAATTTGGCGTGCCGGTGGATGGTGACGGTTTCATCCGCCGTAAGCGTTCCTTCCAGAGACCCCTGTATCCAGATGTTTTCCACGCGGATGGTTCCTGTGACCAGCACCGTCGTCTTTTTTTCCACCACCATCCTGCGGGCGCAGATAGAGCCGGAGATGTGCTGGTCCGTTTTGATTTTGCAGACGCCGCGGCACAGGAAGTCGCCGGAAGCCCTGCCGTATAAGACCAGGTCACGGCATTCGATGTTCAGCCCCTTCAGATCTGCATTGGCCTGCACGGTAACGCTTCCGCAGGTCTGCACCTTGGTCCGGTGCGTTCTGCTGTGTAAAATGACGTCGTCCAGTTTGATATACGCGGAGCAATGGCCGCACCTGGCGGAAACTGCCGTGGCGGGGACGGAGGTGCTTTTGCGGCAGGAGAAGCATTCCACCTCCCGGGCAGGCGCCAGGCTGCTTTCCGCAGTTGGGGGGAGTGTCCAGGGCGGTGCCGGGGAGGGGTGGCTGATTTTCCCGGAGGGCGCGGTGCTGATCCGGGGGATGGGATGGAAGGTGGGGTTCATGGAACAAAGAGGGCGGCAAAAGAACGGACCGTCCTTTTGCCGCCCCTGAAAGTAGCAGGCGGAGAGTTTTTTATTCCGCGTCAATATCCAGCGTGCTCTGGCTGGCCGGAGCATGGGTTTCCGGCTCCGGAGCGAAGGCATGGACGGAAGCCGCCTTCTTGGCGGCGGAAGCCCCTGTGGTTCCTACCGTGGGGGCGCCTACGGTAGAATGGCCGATGAAGATTGCTCCGCCTTCAATAGCCAGGGAGGCGGCCTGGATGTCACCTACGAGTTCCGCCGTGCTTTTCAGTTCCACGCGGTCCGTGACTGTTACATTGCCGATGACCTTGCCGTGGATGATGACGGATTTGGTGTTGATTTCCGCCCGGATGACGGCGTTCTGGCCTACGGAAAGCACCCCTTCGGAGGAAATGTCGCCTTCCACGGTGCCGTCAATCAGCAGGTCATCGGAAAAACGCAGGGAACCGATTACCTCCACATCGGAGTTCAGCACATTGCGGGTCAGCTGCTGGACACGGGTGGTGGGAGCGTAGGAAGGCGCGGCTTCCGCAACCGGTTCGGGGATGTCCTGGCTCTTGGCTACATCCATCCAGCTGGGGGTGGATTCAGGATTTTTATTGCCCTTGGGGGCGGGAACGGTAGTGAATGATCCAAACATGGCGTTAAAAAGAGGGGGTGAAAGGTAAGATGGGAGCTCTTGAAACTCGTCCGGTTTAATGTACATCACCCGCATGTGGATGTGAAACAATTTTCTCCGGCAGGGATAAAAAAATGTGTCTGTTTTTTATCGTTGCGCTGCCTTGGGCGTTCCGGTAGTGTGTGACCGTCTTTCCGCGATTGTTTTCTGTGGATATTTCCGTTTTGAAATGAGTGATTTATTTGAAAAAAAGCTGTTCCTTTCTCCGGCCGCGCGCAGGCGCGGCGGAAAAGCGGGCTTTGCGCTGGGCCGCATTCTTTCCGTCATCTTTTTCGTGATCGCGCTGGGAATGTTTTTCGGCGGTCTTTTCTTCTGGCTCCAGAAGCGCCAGGCATCCCTGGATTCCGGAGCGGCCGCGCGGATTTGCGCCACGCCGGAGATGTTGTCCGGAGAATTGAAAGCCGCTCTGAAAGACAGGGTGGACTATAGTTTCTGGCCTCCCTATCACATTTCTCCGATGGAAAAGCAGGACCTGCTGCGCAACTGCCTGGCGGAGGCACAGAAATATCTGAGCGCCGCGGATGTGGTGCAAAAATCCTCTTTTGTGTGGAAGTCCCTGCAATCGCTTCCTTTAATGGTCAGGCATTACGCCATGTCTCCGCCTGAGGCGATTGTCAGCAGGCCTAAGGGGCCTAAAAGCTTTGCCGTGTTTGAGGTGGAGGGGCATCCCTGCGCCCAGCTCCTGGTTGGTTTTGAAAAGACTCCCGATATGGAATTCTGTTTTTTCAAGGATGAACAGGATGGTTCCTGGAAGCTGGACTGGCAGCAGTTTGCCCGCTTTCAGCCGATGAACTGGGAGGATTTTGTACGGGGAAAAGGGGAGGATATTGCGGAATTCCGCGTATGGATGGTTCGGGAGCGCATGTCGGAAAATAAGGATGACTACGCATTTAAGCTGATTGCTCCCGGGATGAACGGTTCCGAAGAGCGCAGCATTGCCCGGCCCATGGTGTATGTCCCCAGAAAATCGGAAATGGGCAAGCGTTTGTTCATGTTGTTTAAGATCAATGAGGAGATGGAACATTCCCCATACCGGGTGTTGAACGCCAATGACGAGGCCGGCATGCTCCGCGCGCGGGTTCTCCTTTCCCGCAGCAAAGAGCCCAACCGCAAGGGGGAATATTCCTTTACGCTGGTCAGGCTGCTGGGGGAAGGCTGGTACGGCCTTTCTTTCCCGGAATAAAAAGGAAGGATTGGGCCGGCCTCTTGCTTTGCGGAGGATGGGGATGCGTTTTACCGGCGGTGGAAACGGGGAGGGGGCCCTTCATGTGGGCGCCTGGGGCGGTGGGGCCGGAAAGGGGGCGGGCATGGCGTAAGGCGTGCGGCATGATGTCTGCGGCAGACGCCCGCCGGCCAGAAAGGGCCGTGGTAATGCGGCCTGGGGTTCCATGCAGGAACATGGCAGCCGCGGTAGATGTCCCTGATGACGTAAATGGGTGCGCCTGCAGGGGTATAGGCGTAAATGGGCCGTCCGCATGGGGAATATCCCCAGATGGGGAATCCGGAGGGGTCATACAGGAAAACGGCCTGCCCTGCCGCAGGTACGCGGATTTCGCCATGCAGGTGAATTCCGGCTTCCGCGACGGGGGAAGAAAAGGCCAGGAGGGCAGATATGGCGCTTCCGGCGCAGCAGGCAAGAAGATGGTTTCCGGCAGGGTTGTTGTTCATCGGTTTTTTGAATGGTGGTTGACGGCAGTTATCCGATAGAGCGGAGTCCCCGTCCCGTTTTGTGTAATTTTCCATGCCCGTCATTCAGGGAAGGGGTAAAGGGAATACCGTCTTGACCTGGAGGGGCGCCCCGGGCAAAGTGACCGCGTGACGAGATTCAGACCATGCATTGATTTACACGGCGGGCGCGTGAAGCAGATTGTGGGCGGAACCCTGACGCAGGATGGCGTTTCATTGCGCACCAATTTCGTCTCCGACCGCGGCGCGGCATGGTATGCGGATTTGTACCGCAGGGACGGTCTGAGCGGAGGGCATGTGATCAAGCTGGGCCCAGGGAACGACCATGTGGCGCGGGAGGCCCTGGCGGCATGGCCGGGAGGCCTTCAGGTGGGCGGCGGCATGACGCCGGAAAACGCGGAGGAATGGATTTCCTCCGGGGCCAGCCATGTGATTGTTACTTCCTGCCTGTTTGATGCGGAGGGAACGCTGCGGATGGACAGGCTGAAGGATCTTGTTTCCGCAGTGGGCGCGGAACGGCTGGTGCTGGATTTGAGCTGCCGCAGGGTTCAGGGAGGCTGGGCCGTGGCCATGAACCGGTGGCAGACTTTGACGGAACTCCGGGTAACGGCGGAGACGCTGGATGTTCTGGCGGAATATTGCGCGGAGTTTCTTATTCATGCGGCGGATGTGGAAGGGCTCTGCACCGGCATTGACCGGGAACTGGTGGAAATGCTGGGAAACTGGCGCCGCCTGCCCATGACATATGCCGGAGGCATCAGCCGCATTCAGGATATTGACGAAATAGACGCTTTGAGCGGCGGAACCATGGATGCCACGGTGGGGAGCGCTTTGGATTTGTTTGGCGGCGGTTTAATCAGGTATGGGGATCTGGTGGCCAGGCAGCACGGGAAGTCCGGCATGGAAACGGTATGAAACTGGCTCTGAAAGTTATTCCCAATGCGAAGAAGAGCGAGGCCGTGGGATGGGAGGAAGATCCCCGTGCCGGCCGCGCGCTGAAGCTGCGCATTGCCGCGCCTCCCGTGGAGGGAAAGGCGAACAAGGTCGTCGTCCTTTTCCTGTCCGCATGGCTGGACATTCCCCGTTCCTCCATCAGCCTGCTGCGCGGGGAATCCTCCCGGCTGAAAGTGGTGGAACTGCCGGACGGATGCGAGGGAAAACTTGCCCGGCTGCTTTCTGCGGAGGATATTTCCGGAGCTTAGGAAAGCCGGGCGGAAGGCAGGCATTTTCTTTATGCGTAGAAGGGTTGCATCAGGCGCGGTCCATTACGCGTCAAACGTCATCCATGTCTTAGCAGGCCGTTGACGCATCCGGTAAAAGAATTTACATTGCCCGCATGAGCGACGAAGAGAAAGAGAAAAACGCGGAAGCGGAAGAGCTGGAGGTGCAGGAACAGGTGCAGGATGCTCCTGCCGAGGAGAAGGTGGCGGAACCTTCCCTGGAAGAGGAATTGCTTAAATGGCGGGATACCGCCATGCGCACTGCTGCGGAATATGATAACTACCGCAAGCGCATGGTGAAGGAAAAGGAGGAATGCGCCAAGTTCGCCAATCAGCGCCTGCTGGAAGAACTTCTACCCGTCATTGATAATTTTGAAATGGGCATGGCCGCCGCCAGCGCAGATGCCTCCTCCATGATTTACATCGGCATGAGCATGGTGAAGAAGCAGCTGGACGAATTTCTCGCCGGCAATGGCGTGAGCGCCGTGGAGCCTGTGGTGGGAAGCATGTTTGACCACGCCACGGAGGAAGCTCTTCAGCGGGAACCCTCCGACCAGCCGGAAGGCACCGTTCTGCGCGTTATCCGCAAGGGGTATATGCTGAAAGACAGGCTTCTGCGCCCGGCGAACGTGGTTGTCGCCCATACTCCGGACCCCGAACCGCAAGTCTGACCGTTTTTTTAACATTCACGCCACATGGCTAAAAAAGATTATTACGAAATTCTCGGCGTTTCCAAGGACGCTACTGACGATGAGATTAAGAAGGCCTATCGCAAGCTGGCCTTAAAGTACCATCCGGACCGCAACCCGGACGACCCGTCCGCAGAAGAAAAGTTCAAGGAGCTGGGAGAGGCCTATGAGGTGCTTTCCGATGCGGACAAGAGGGCTGCCTACGACCGCTTCGGCCATGCCGCCTTTGAACAGGGCGGTCCCGCTGCGGGCGGCGGTTATGCCGGGGGAGGGTTCCAGGATCCGATGGATATTTTCGCCCAGATGTTTTCCGGAATGGGCGGTTTTGCGGATATGTTCGGAGGCGCCGGCCGCGGCGGCCAGAAAAGGTCCACCAAGAGACCCGGTTCCGATTTGCGCTATGATTTGGACATCACGCTGGAAGAGGCTGCGAAGGGATGCACCAAGAAGCTTGAGATTGAGCGTCTGGTGACTTGCAAGACCTGCCACGGTACCGGGGCCAGGGATGGAAAGGAAGCGTTCAAGTCCTGTCCTACCTGCCAGGGGCGCGGCATCATTACCCAGCAGAGCGGCTTTTTCGTCCAGCAGTCCACCTGCCCCACCTGCCACGGCACCGGGGAAATCATCTCGGACCCATGCCCCGTCTGCCGCGGGGAAGGGCGCGTCAGGGAGGATTCCCACATCACCATCCGTATTCCTGCGGGCGTTGCCACGGGCAGCCAGCTCCGCATCGCCGGGGAAGGGGATGCCGGGGTGCATGGCGGCCCTACCGGGGATCTGCACGTGTTTATTGACGTCAAACCGCACGATATTTTCCAGAGGGAGGGCAACGACCTGAGCTGCACGGTTCCGGTTCCGCTTTCCCTGGCTGTTTCCGGCGGCAGGCTGAAAGTGCCCACGCTGGAAGGCGCGGCCACCATCAAGCTGCCGGAAGGAACGCAGAACGGCATGATCTTCCGTCTGCGCGGCAAGGGGGTAAAGGCCCTTCGCGGTTCGGACGTGGGGGATATGCTGGTGGAGGTGGAGGTGGAAATCCCCTCCCGGCTTACCAAGGAGCAGGTGGATAAGCTGAACGCGTTTGCCTCTGCCCTGGATGAAAATCGGAACCAGCCGGCTTGCGTGGAGTTTGCCGACAAGGCGGCGCGTTACCTGAAGGGCAAATAAGGTCCGTTTCCCTTTTTCAGACATGGCCCGCTTTTTCCTCCCGCCTTCCGAATGGGCTGCTCCCGCCTGGGAGCTGCGAGGGGATGAAGCGCACCATGCCGCCAAGGTTCTGCGCCTGCAGCAGGGTGACTCCTGCATCGTGTTTGACGGTTGCGGCCGTGCGGTCCACGCTGTGGTGGCGGAACCTCCGCGCAGCTCCGGCGTGCTGCTGGTTCCGGGGGAGGAATGCCCTCCTTCTCCCCCCGTGGCCCATTTGACGTTGTGCCAGGCTGTTCCCAAGGGGGCCAACATGGATCTCATTATCCAAAAGTCTGTGGAACTGGGGGTTTCTGCTATTGTTCCGCTCGTGACGGACCGCACGATCGTGCGTCTGAATGCCCGGGAGGCTGAGGCCAAAAGGCAGAAATGGCAGCGCATCGCCTTGGAGGCCTGCAAGCAGTGCGGCCAGAACACGCTGCCGAAAGTGGCGCTTCCCGTTCCCTTTGCGGAATGGCTGCGCGGAGGAATTCCGGAAGGACTGAATATTATCGCCTCTCTGGCGCCCGGAGTGCGGCCGGTCAGGGAAGTGCTGGAGGCCGCTCGTTCCCGTTCCGTCCGTCACGCTTCTCTGCTGGTGGGGCCGGAGGGGGATTTTACGGACCGGGAGACGGCCATGGCGTTGGAAGCGGGGTTTGTTCCCGTCACGCTTGGCCCTATCGTTCTCCGGGTGGAGACGGCCGCCTTTTTCGGCCTGGCCGCCATGCGGTACGCCCTGGACTGAGTTTTTTCATACGCATTCCCATGTTTAAAAATATCATTTTCGACTGGTCCGGCACCCTGGTGGACGACTTGGCCCTGACGTTGGACGCCTCCAACTACGTCTTTTCCCAATACGGGAAACCCTGCATGAACAGGGATGAATTTCGCGCGGAATTCCAGCTTCCCTATCCGGACTATTATGCCCGGGTGCTGCCCCACGCGGATCTGGATGAACTGGAAGACCATTTCCGGTACGCCTTCCGCGTTTCCAATGCTCCGGTGGAAGTGCTGCCGAATGCCCGGGAATTCCTGGAGTTCTGCCGCGCGCGCGGCGTGCGCTGCTTTATTCTTACCAGCGTGGACGCCAAGGAGTTTGATACCCAATGCAGGGAGCTGGGCATGATGGAATATTTTGAAGCCATTCATGCGGGCATCCGCCATAAGGATGCCCACATTCATACCCTGCTGGCCCAGCATGGGCTGCATGCCCATGAAACCGCATTTATCGGGGACATGCAGCATGATGTGGAAACGGCCCATCACGCAGGCATCACATCCATTGCCGTCCTGACCGGCTATAATGACGCTGCGCAGCTTTCCAAGGCCAAACCGGACATGATTGTTCCGGACCTGCTTGTTCTGCGCACGCTGATGCGCCGTTACGCGCTCCCTTCCGATACGCAGGATTCCATTAACATCAACGGTCTTGAACTGGATACCTTCATCGGCGTTCCGGACGAGGAGCGCGCTTCCATGCAGACCCTGAAAGCGGACATCACTTTTTATCCGGAGGAGGCCTTGTCCGGACTGAACGATGATTTTTCCAGAACCGTCTGTTATGATTCCATGGCCCGTGCGCTCCGGGCGGAGGCCATGGCGCGCCCGCGCAAGCTGGTGGAAACGCTGGCGGAGGATATGGGAAAGGTTTGCCTGAAGGAGTTCGGCGCGCGGCACGTGGTTGTTACTCTGCGCAAGTTCATCCTGCCGCGGACGGACAGCGTTTCCGTAACGGTGCATGTTTCCCGTCACCGGTAGGAAAGAGGTTTTCTACCGGATATCCACCGCCTTTTCTTCAGGGATCTTTTTTCCGTCTTTGGTGAAAGTGTTTTTCTCCGCCTTGACGCTGCCGGTATGGCGAGTGCGGATGGCGGTTCCGTTCTTGAGGTCAAATGTGTTTCCGGTAATGGTGATGTTCCGGTGAACTTCCCCTTCCGGCCGTGGGGCGTGCGGCACGATCTGGATGACGGCTTCTCCGCATTGAATAAAGGTATTGCGGGAAATGGTCATATTCCTGACCACGCCGGATTCATACCAGCCGGAGGCGTCATCTTCCACCAGGATGGCAGGCATGCCCGTTTTCTCAAACCGGCACCGTTCAACCAGCACCGGCTTCCTGGTGGTAAGCAGGAAGCCCCGGGTGGGAATGTGGCGGCATACCGTGTTGCTGATATGGACGGATGGCGTCCATGTGACGTTTTCCACAACATCATCAGGCTGGATGTTTTCGGGATTGGGATGTTGCAGCGTAAGTTCTATTTCCTTTTCATTGAGTTGGTTGACGCCGGAAACGGTATTGGATGCATAAGGCACCAGCGTGTTGCTGGAAACATAATCGATCCGGTCTCCCGGGGCAAAGGCGTCAAAGCCGAAGGTCTGGGGATGCATGAACCGGACAGTGATTTTGTTGGGGGCCGGCCTGCCTACAATGCGCAAGTGGGTGCCATGAACATTGATGGCGTCGTCATGGGAGGCTCCCAGCACGCAATCCTTGACGATGATTTTTCCCCTGCATCCGGAAAAGTGCAGATTATCCGCCCAGGAGGAGCTGGTGCGGAGGGAGCGGGGGCGCGGAGCTATGTTCAAGCGGCTGAACATGATGTTCTCGCAGAACTGGGAAACGACGCCCATGCCGTGCATATAGTAAATATGGCAGTTATTCCAGAGGATGTTTTTGCTTCTGTATTGAAAGAAGCCGCAGCAGTCCCTCCGGGTATTGCGGTTCTGGTAGGATTGGCCCGGTTTCATGGTTGGGGAGCCTTCCTTGAACGTGATGCTGATTTTTCCGGGAGACAACTCTCTGATGACTGTTTTCCCGGGGTCGAAACGGCCCTGGAAAGTGCCGGAGGCGGAATCAAAAACTTTGGAATACCCTCCCATGCGGAATTCCCATCCGGGTCCGTGCCAGGTCAGGTTCCCATCCTTCACCGTGTACAGGATTCCGTCCGGAATAGTTGCTTTCATGGTATCCCCTTCAACTTCCGTGACCAGAAATTCTCCCATGGTCGGATGCAGGTAATCAAAACCCAGGCCGTTCAGGGAAACGTTTTCCACATGTTCCATGCAGACAAAGATGGCTTTTCCTTCCAGCAGGATGTCGGTGGCTCCCGGCTTTCCCTCCAGGCGTATGTTTTTGGCTTCCATCAGGCGGACAGCCATGGCCTTGGGCTCGTTGGGCGCATCGTTGGTGTTGGAAATCTGCGGTTTTCCGGTCATCAGGGCACCGTGTTTGAAGATATGCCTGCCGGGCATGAACCGGATGATGACCGGGGACTGTTTGGAACCTTCCCCCATCAGCGCCAGGGAGACGGCATGTTCCCCCGGATGGATGACGAGCGTATCTCCCCGCGCCATGATGAGACGGTTGGCCGGCGCCATGCTTTTCCACGCCGTGGATGGGGTTGTTCCCGGATTGCCGTCATTTCCCTTGTCCGGGTCTATATGCCAGACATGGTTTCCTGCGGATTGCGTGCGCTCCGTCCGTTCCGGATAATCCGCTGCCGGGCATGGCCCTGTTAACATTGCGAGAATAAAAAGCAGGGAGACCATGGGGTTTTGCATGCTGTAACTCCTACAGGAACACGGTTTTCGGGACAAGAATAATTCTTGCAGGGCCGGGAGAAAAAGCCGCAGCTTTTCCATAGCTCACCTGGGAGGCCCCTGTTTTTCATCCTTTCTGCCGGGGCGGGAAAGAAAGCCTACCAGCTTGTCATAATACGCTTTGGATTTGTCGTAGTAGGATTGGGGGTCAATATCCAATTTGGTGCGGAACAGGAGCCAGAGCTTGTGGAAGGTGTTGACGCGGTAGCGGATGTCGAAAATACGGAAGCCGCTCGCCTTCATTTTGTCCAAAATGGTATGGTAAATGAGCGCCATGGCCTGAGCCGGAATAAGGGCGGCTTTGTCTTCCGGGCTGAGGAGGTTATATTCCCTCTCCGCTTCCGCAAAGAAAGTTTCCGCCAGATCCGCTTCATATTTCAGCAGCTCCTGAAGCCGGGGGGAGTACACCCTGCAGCGTAGGTCTTCCAGGGTGTATCCAAAGCGGTCCATATCCTCCTTGGGCAAATAAATGCGGTTGGACTTGCCGCAGTCTTCCGCCACGTCCCGGATGATATTCACCATTTGAAGGGCATGCCCCAAGGCAATGGCGTACGGATAGGAGGCTTCTCCCGCCCCCATGATGCGGGCGGAGGTGAGGCCCACGCAGCAGGCTACGCAGTAGGTGTAGTCCAGCAGTTCATCGCGGCTGCGGGGCTGCTGCTGGCAGATGTCCGAACGGCAGCCTTCAATCAGGTGCAGCATGGGAGTGGTGTCCAGCTCCAAATCCTGGATGAGGGCTATGATGTCCTCCTCCAATTCCGTCAGTTCCAGGCCTTCTCCGCCGTTGATGACTTCTACCCAGCGGTTCAATGCGTCGTGGCGTTCGCGGGGAGTCATGCCCGGTTCGTCCACGATATCGTCCACCGTGCGGCAAAAAGCGTAAAATTCCGCCATATGGCGGCGTTCTTCTTCAGGAAGATCAATGAGAGCAAAGGCCAGGTTGGACTTGGCCTTGCTGGTGATGGTTTGGGCTTGAGTCATGTCTTGACGGAAAAAACTTGCCTGCGAAAGGGATAAAAATCATGGAATCAGGCCCCAGTGGGAAGTAAAGGGCCACAGGCAGAAGCTGGCGGGGCCTACGATGTTGTACTGGCGGACGGGGCCCCAGTACCGGGAATCAAAGGAATTTTCGCGGGTGGAATTGTCCCCCAGCGCCACGTATTCACGCAGATAGGGGCGTTTGCTGTCGTTGGACAGATGCACGGTCCCCCCTTCCGTGATGTAAGCTCTGCCGTCCAGCAGGCTCAGGGGGGCGGGAAGGGCCACGTAGCCGCAGGGCTGGTAGGGGGGCTTGCCGGAAGCGACCCTCTGGATAGTCCGTTCCGTGGCTGGTTTCCCATTGACGATTAGCTGGGAGTCCTGAATGGAGAGGGTATCTCCCGGAATGCCGCAGAGGCGTTTGACGTAGTGGGTTCCTCCTTCCTGGCCGGTGCTGCTTCCCTTATTGGCGATGCCTTCGATGCCGCGTGTATCAAAGACGAAGACTTCCCCGCGTTCCGGCTTGCGGAAGTGATAGGCCATTTTATTCACCACGATTAGGTCCCCGGCGTCAAAACGGGCATTGACGATTGTGTCTCCGGGCAGGTAGCTTCTGAACGGGGTGTGCCGTTCGTCTTCAAAGCGCGGTTCCTGATTGAGGAAGTAGCGGCGCGTTTCCGCTTCCGCTGCCGGAATTTCCAGCTTGGAGCCGTCATCGAAAATCACGTTGGTCACCGTGAGCAGAAGATACTTGGTGGCAGGTTCGAAACGGACGATTTTCTTTTCCTTGGAGGCCGTTTCGTGCACATAGGAGCCGCCGTACAGAATCATGTCCCCGATTTTCTGCATCAGGGTGGGCTCCCCTTCCTGGGGAAGGGCGCGGATTCCGTTCAGGGAGGGCTGCATGGAACCGGTCGGGATGCGGAAGGGCTGGACTACATAACAGCGCAAACCCAGGAAAATGGCCAGAATCACGAACAGAACTTCCACGTTTTCCGCCAGGGCGGAAGGAATCGCTCCGGGGATGGATTCCAGCGTGGATTCCAGTTTGGCGGTAATGGTTTCCGCCTGCTGCCTGTCACCTCGGTAAAGGGCCGTTTTCAGCAGGTCGCGGCTTTCTTCAAACTCCGCCAGGCGGTCAGTAGGCAGAAGATCGCGATTGTAGTTGATGTAGCGGCGCACTGCTTTCAGGGCCATACGTCCTTTCCGGCGCCATTTGGGCGTGAACCAGGCCAGAGGATGATCCAGAAGAAACACCAGAACGGCGTTTGCAGCCGGAAAGCAATCGTAAAGGGCAGCTAGGATGGACTTGTGCGGGCTATTCATGAAGTACGGCATTCATGATGCCCCGTCCGGAGGCGTCATGGAAGTTTATTTTACGTTACGGAAGCCCCATTTTTCCAGGATTCAGCAAATTTTTTGGGTCCAGGGCGGATTTGACCAGTTCGTGCAGGTGGTAGGCGCCTTCCCCCACGGCTTTCCGGAACCATTTGGCCTTCGCCAGGCCGATGCCGTGTTCCCCGGTAATGGCGCCTCCGTGTGCCAGCACCCAGTGGAACAGCCTGTCCACACAGGCGTCCGCCAGGGCTTTCTTCTCTGGATCCGCATAATCGTCCACCATGATGTTGGTATGGATGTTGCCGTCCCCGGAATGGCCGAAACACGCGATGTCCAGCCCTGTTTCCCGGTTCAGGGCCTCGCAGAATTCCACCAGAGCCACCAGGCGCGACCTGGGAATGACGATGTCTTCGTTGAGCTTGGTCATTCCGGTTGCTTTCAGGCTGTAGGAAAATTCCCGGCGGAGTTGCCAGATGGCTTCCGCCTCCGCTTCCGTGTCTGCACGCAGAATTCCGGTTGCGCCGCATTCTTCCAGCAGGGTGCATAGGGAATCCAGTTCTTCCCGCACGGCAGGTCGCCTGCCGTCCACTTCCACAATCAGGTGGCCGCGGCAGCCGGAAGGCAGGGCGCTGTCCCCCAGATAGTTCCGGGCGGCGCGGAGAGTGAAACTGTCCGTTATTTCCAGGGCGGAGGGAAGATGCCCGCTGTTCAGGATGCGCTGCACGGCGGCAGCTGCCAGCGGGAATTGCGGGAAGCCGGCGCTGAGCGCGCCGAATGCTTCCGGGTGGGGGATGAGCCTCAAAACGGCCCGCGTGATGATGCCCAGCATTCCTTCCGAACCGATAAAAAGGTCCCCGATATCGAACCCCGTCTTGTTTTTATGGGTGCGTCCTCCGCATTCCACTACCTCTCCGCTGGCAAGCACCACGGTCAACCCCAGCACGTAAGCTCTGGTGACTCCATATTTCAGGCATCTGGGGCCGCCCGCGTTCGTGGCGATATTTCCTCCGATGCTGCATTCCTTTCTGGAGGCCGGGTCCGGCGGGTAGAACCATCCCAGAGCACGGGCTTTCCGCTGGAGATCCGCTGTGATAACGCCGGGTTCCACCACGGCAACGCCGTCTTCCGGGGATATCTCCAGGATACGGTTCATCCGTTCCAGGGAAAGGCTGATGCCTCCGCGCACGGGAACGCATCCCCCTACGTATCCAACACCGCCGCCGCGGGCCGTGACGGGGATGTTCATGGAGGATGCGTAGCGCAGCAGCAGGGAGACGTCCTCCGTGCTTTCCGGGAAAACGACTGCCTCCGGCAGCACGGAGGCGTACCATTTGTCCCCGGCGTGCGCCGTCAGCACATCCGGGGCTCCGGAAACTTTTCCAGGCCCCAGAATGCGGGAAATGTCTTCTTTCAAAGACATGGATTATTTGAGAATGGGGGTGCAGAAGCAGTCCGGGCGGTGGAAATCCGGATTGCCGGAAAGGTCGTCCGCCGTAGTCAGGAAAATCTGGTCCGGAGTATCCAGGATGAACGTGGCTGCCAGCTTGCAGTCGCGGATGTCCACGCCGCGCAGTTCGTTCAACGGAATCCGGGCCATGGCGCACCATTCTTCGTCCGTCAGAATGCACTTGGTATCCACGGCCAGCGGAGCGGGAATATCTTCATTGGCGCGGCGGGTGTCGGAAAAGGCGCAGGCCCACCATGCGCCGTTGGGAGCAAGGTTGAATTCCCAGTAATTGGTGCCGTCTCCCGCGGCCATGAACCATTCCGCCAGGTCGTACCGCCATAGTTCCGGCTGGAACTGGCCGGGCCGGGCTTCCGGATGGATGGTGGCTGCCTTGCTGCGGGAAGCCAGAAACCAGAGGAATTCCCCGTCCGTGGCGAAGGCGAATTCCGCACTTGGCTCCACATCATAGCCGAACCAGTCGTTGACGAGTTCCTGGCGGGGCAGGGAGGCAAGCTGGTCAAAGCTTCCGTTGAAGGCCCATTGGTGAATGATTACTTGCATACCACCACATTTGGACAGTTTTCAGGTTTTATCAAGCCAGAACGTCTTACAGGCTTGGATATTGACGTGATTTCTCCATCATGGGGGCCGTCATGCATTTTCAAAGGACGCTGAATCGGTTCTCCCGCGAAAACGTTCCCGGGTATCTGGCTGTGTTCATCGGCGGTTTCGGGGACATGTTTGCGGGTTGTTTGAGCCGTGTGGAGAAAGGATTTCCCGGTTTTTTGCCGGGTGTGGCGTACGCAACGGCTTATTACCACTGGGACGGAGGCGGCTGCGGCGTGTTTTTTGACAGGTGCGGAAAAATAGCGGTGGAGCTGGAAGAGCTGAGACGGAGATATCCCGGGCTGCCTGTCGTGTTGATAGGACACAGCTACGGAGGATCCTGCGCGGTGGAAGTAGCCAGGCGCCAGTCGGTTCAGGCTGCTCCCCTTTGCCTCCTGACGATAGACGCCGTGGCGCGCAGGCAAAAGAGCGTGCGTCCGGCCTGTGCGGAATGGTGGGGGAACGCTTACCTGCGGGACGGCGGCGGCTTCATGGACGCGGTGCCCAGAATAGGCGGACGCTGGGGACATTGCGCCGGGGCTGATGCCAATCTTGCTTTTTCCGGCTACAGTCGTGACCGGAAGGGCCGCCTTTATTCCCATCGGCGTCCTGCGCCCATGCTTTATGAACCGCCTGGGGAAGAAGCATGCAGCCTTTTTCAAGCCGCTGCCTCCTGGCTGGAAAGAAATCTTCCGGACTGAACTGCCGGAGCCGTGCTACCGGTTCAGTTCATCCCACTTCACCAGTTGGGAAAGAAGTTGGCTGATAAGGCGTTCCGTCTGTTCCCTGGCTTTCTCTTCCGGCACTCTGATCTTGTCCCCGTACGTGGTGGAAATCTGGAAATAGCACCAGCGTTGGTCCATGCCGTGCAGAACCCTGTCTTTCATATCCATCAGGGTGCGGATCAGGTGGTCTTCCGTCATGTGGCGGTGGCCGATAAATACGTAATAATGCATGTTGTCCAGAATGACTGGCTGCGGATGGTCCGGAGCGATGTTCTGCTGGGATTTCAGCTTGGTCATCCTGATGGTTCCGCGGCCTTTCACGGGAACATCCACCGTGGTTCCCGTCAGGTTAAAATGGCCCTGGGCCGGGAGGCAGCGTTCCGGGCGGTGGATGGAGTTGTTTAAATCATGACCGGATTTAACGATGGAAACGCGGCATAGAACGGGTACGGTTTCCGTCGCATCCAGGCTGATGGGGAGTTCCTGCACGTAATCCGCTTTGGAAAATTCCGTATCCGGGGCCAGGATGCCCCGTTCCTGCTCGGATTCCTGCCGGCGCGTGCCGTGCCAGCCGGACGGATTCATGCCTGTGGGGAGATCCATGCTGATGGAGGAGTCCTGCACTTCCCCCCTGCGCGGCATCAGGTAAGTGCCGCCGAGCATGACGGCCAGCAGAAAAGGGATGATGAGAATTTTGAGCGTTTTAATATTCATGGCGGCGGAAACGCTTAATGGGACTTGTTCATTTTAACAACCAGCTTCTTGCGCTGTGACGGCTTCCAGATGAGCTCCCCGGCCAGCAGGGAGTGGACGGCTGCCAGGCCGAAAAGGCTGATGGGGAAAAAAAACAGCAGGCCGGACCAGTCATGCCAGGTTTTTGACGCAAACTCGGGATTTCCGTATTCCGCCATCACCACGATGCTGGTGATGCGGACACCGTTGCCGATGACGGCCAGGGGAATCGCGCTGAGGAAGAGCACGCATTTTTTCCAGAATTTCAAGTCGGACAGGTAGGCCCAGGCCGCGGACAGCATGAGCAGTGCCATCAGGGAACGCATGCCGCTGCACCCTCCTGCAATATTGAAGGCATCCCAGTGTCCGCCGGTAGAGCGGATATTGGTGCCCTGCAGATAGGTGTCCACCCCGAAGATGGTTGCCCCCCAATGCCCCAGCTCCGTCGCGATGATTTGAAGCCCCACCGTAGCCTGCTGGAAGGAGGGCAGGGGGATGCACAGCCAGAAAAAGAGCAGCGGGAAGGCGCACAGCCTGCCGGTCTGCGGTCCGGCCAGGTACCAGGCCCCGCCCAATAAAATCAGGGGAAGAGCGCCTACGGCCACGCGAGGCTGCCCCACGCGGAAGGAAAGCATCAGAAGCATGATCGCCGGGATGAAAAGAATCAGGCCGCGCCAGTCCATGCGTCTGGGTGCCTGGGCAATTTTCTTTCTGGCATGGTACAGCATGAAGACGATGATGGGAACCACCAGCCAGCCGTGTTCATAATCCGTTTGCTTGTTCCAGGAGGAAATGAGCCACTGGATGCTGTTTTCGTTTCCGAATGAACCGAATTCCGGGAATGCCAGATAGTTCAGCGCCAGCAGCAGCGTGCTCACGGCCAAGGCGGCGATCATGGGGGCGGTCAGAAATCTCTCTTTGCCGTCAGGAGCGGGGGAATCCATCATGGAGAAAAATCAAATTGTGAGAATTAAGTATTGCGATTATGCGGACCTGTGTTCAGAATGCGTCCGCTTTTCAGTTTCCGGTATGAAGATTATCAGCGGTACAGCACACAGAGAACTTGCGGAGCGCATTGCGCAAAGCGTAGGCATTCAGTTGACGAACGTCACGGTGAATACTTTCCCCGATGGGGAAAGTTTTGTAAAGATAAATGAAAACATCCGGGGCAAGGATGTTTTCCTCATTCAGCCCACCTGCCCCCCCACTAACCATAATATCATGGAATTGTGCGTGATGGTGGACGCCGCCCGCCGCGCCAGTGCCGGACGCATCACGGCTGTTGTTCCTTTCTTCGGGTATGCCCGCCAGGACCGCAAGGACCAGCCCCGCGTTCCCATTACCGCCAAGCTGGTGGCCAATCTGCTGACGGCCGCCGGAGTGGACCGCGTGCTGACTATGGATCTCCATGCCGCCCAGATCCAGGGATTCTTTGATATTCCGGTGGATCACCTGTACGCCGCCCCCGTTTTAATCCGTCACCTGCGCGAACATTATGTTAAAGACCTCAAGAAACTGGTCGTCGTCTCCCCGGACGTGGGCGGCGTGAAAATGGCTCGCGCGTATTCCGACGCGCTGGGTGCGGAATTGGCCATTGTTGCCAAGCACCGCGTCAACGCCACCCATGTGGAAGCCATGAATGTCATTGGTGACGTGGAAGGGCGCGATGCCGTTCTGATTGACGACATGACGGAAACCGCCGGCACCCTGTGCGCTGCCGCCAATATCCTGAAGGAACGGGGAGCCCAGCGCGTGTTCGCCTGCGTTTCTCACGGCGTGCTGGGGGACATGGCCCGCGAACGGATTTCCGGTTCCTGCATTGAACGCGTTCTTACCTCCGACACCGTTCCCATGGCCTATGGCCCCAAAGTGGACTGTGTCAGCGTGGGAGACCTGCTGGGCCATGCCGTGCAGCGCATACATGACGGAGAATCCGTATCATCATTATTTGACATTTAGACAATTTTAGTGCAGAGTCCTGCGCCCTGACCTGAGTACCGGTTTACGCGGGTTCGGAAATCCCGGCGGGGCCTCTGCCTGAACCCGATTAGGAAACATCATCAATCAACACTCAATATTGCCTCTATAAAACATGGCTACATCCCATTCCCTCAAGGCCGAAACGAGAGCCTGCGGCTCCGGTAATCTGAAGCAACTCCGCAGCCAGGGCCTGGTTCCCGGCGTGGTTTACGGTCCCGGTTTTGACAACGTCAATATCCAGGTTGACGCCCGTGAATTTGCCCGCATGCTGGCTTCCGCCGTTTCCGAACACATCCTCGTGGCCCTGGATATCAACGGCAAGATCGTGAAGGTCCTCCTTAAGGAAGTGCAGCACAACCCCATCACCAACGCCTGCCTGCATGTGGACTTTCAGGCTGTGACCGATACCACGGTCATCCATTCCATTGTTCCCGTCATTCTGGAAGGCGATTCCGCCGGCGTGGCCCTGGGCGGCGTTCTGGACCAGACCATTCACGAACTGGCGATTATCTGCCAGGTGAAGGATCTGCCGGAAGCCATTACCGCTGACATCTCCGGTTTGAAACTGGGTGAAAGCCTGCGCATTGCCGATCTCAAACTCCCCTCCGGCGTAACCACGGAACTGGCCGGCGATGTGATTGTGGCTATTGTGGAAGCTCCCCGTGTTTCCGGCGAGGAAGCGGCTCCGGCTGCTGAAGAAGCTGTTGCCGAGAAATAAGTTTGATACGCCTGTTTCTTCTTTTACCGGGTCCGGAGCCGTTTTTGCGGCTCCGGGCTTTTTTTTGTCGCCAACAGGGCATCTTTTGGTAAAGTGCAGGATACGTATTTGCCTGATCAATCTGGAAAAAGCCTTAGATTTATGAACAAGTCCCTCATATTGGTGTTGACCGCATTCGTTCCGCTTGCAGCTGCAGATGAAGTAAAACTCAAGGATGGAACCGTTTACAAAAATTGCACGGTAGAAGTGGAAACGCCGGAAAGCGTCAACCTCCTGGTTCCCGTGTCCGGAGGTATCAAGGATTCCGTAACCGTGAAGAGGGATTTGATTGAATCCATCAGGAAGGCGACTCCGGATGAACTGGAGGCTGCCCGAATCGGCAAAATGTATGCCAAACCGGAAACCATGAATGCCGGGGATTTGGAAAAAGCCTTGGCGGACCTGGACAAGACCATTAAGAAAAATCCCCAGGGCCTTGCTCATGACGCCGCCGTCAAGGCAAGAGCCAAAGTAGTGGTTTTGCTGGAGGAAAAGAAATTGACGGAGGAAGCCCAGGCCGCCCAGAATGCCAGGGAGGAGGCGGAAGTGACCGTGCGCACCAAATACGACCATGAGGCCAATAAGCTGCTGAAGCGTTTCAAGGCGCTTGCCGTGCGCAATCCATACCAGGCCATGGCCGTGTATGACCGCTTGCGCGACGGTTATCCCGGTTCCGCCGCCCTGGCGGATGCCTATCCGGATGCCGCCAGAATCGCCGGACAGCTCAACCGTAAGCTGGAGGTCATGATCGCCGCCAAGGAAAAGTCCTTGGAGAAGGAACGTGAAGCCCTGAGAAAGGAGGAAGAGAAGCGCCGGGGAAATCCCAAACTGACCAAGGAACAGCGCCAGGTGTTGATGGATGCTTTCCAGAAAAGGCAGACTGCCATCCGGGAACGTGAAAACCAGCTCACGGAAGTGTACCGGGCTTTGCGCAAGAAGGTCAAGGAACGCGGGGACCGGTGGTTTGAACCTACGGCAGGTTCTTTGGAAGCCATGAGAGACCTTAAGCTGGTAGCCGCTACGGATGCGGAACGCTTAAAAAAACAGGACCCGGAAAACGGAGCCGGTTCCGCTGCGCTGGAAAAGGCCTGGAATCTGTGTGACGAGAAAAAATTTGACGATGCTATGGAGGTTCTGACGGAACTCCGGACCGCCCAGGTTCCCAGGGAATACTATGAGGAACTGACGGAAACGGTACGCGTGGGGTTGCGGGAACAGCGCGCCCGTGAACGCGCCGAACGTGCGGAAGCGGCGCGCAAAGCCCGTGAAGACCGGGATAAGAAGCGCCAGGAGGAAAGAGAAGCAGCCGCCAAGGCCAAAAAGAAATAATTCTGCCGTTTTCCGGAGAAACTCTCCGGAGAGATATAGCGGAAATGGCGTTTACGGACGGGATGGATCAAGTATGTGTTGATTCCATCCTGCCCGTCAGGCTTTCCGGCCGTTGATTTCGCGCAATTCGTTGTCGGAGATTCCTGAGGTTTTCTGTCGGAGCGGGGCCGGAGGCGTGTTCCTTTGACGGTCTGCATGTTTTTGCGGGGAGAAGAGGGCAAATCTTTCCCCATGCGATATTTCCTGCTTTCTTCCGCCGCGTCTTCAGTATAGAAGTGTTGCATGAGGAACGCTTCTTGCAAACGGGTCACGGGTGAAACGGACATCAGCATGGAACTGAACCTGGACGGCACGGGATGCGCCGCCGTCGCAACGGGGCATGCGTTTTTTGACCATATGCTGGATTTACTGGCCCGCCATTCCCTGATGGACCTGACCCTTCAGGCCCGCGGAGACCTGGAAGTAGACGCCCACCACACGGTGGAGGATGTGGGAATCGTTCTGGGGGAATGCATTAAAAATGCACTGGGGGACAAAAAGGGCATTGTTCGCTACGGCTGTTCCTACCTGCCCATGGATGAAACTCTTACGCGCGTGGTGATGGATTTGAGCAACCGTCCGTATGTAGCTTTCCGTATTCCGGAAGGCGGTTTGCCGGATGCCCCCAACTTTCCGCTGACCCTTTGCGAGGAATTCTGCCGTGCGCTGGCCAATAACCTGCGTTGCAACCTGCATGTGGAAGTGCTTTACGGCAGGGATGGCCACCACATTGCGGAATCTGTCTTCAAGGGCATCGCCCACGCGTTGCGGCAGGCTGCGGCGATTGACCCCCGGGCCGCCGGGACGCTGCCTTCAACCAAGGGAATGCTGTAAAATACATGAAACTTGGCGTGATTGATTACGGTGCGGGCAATCTCCGCAGTGTGCTGAACACCTTTGAGGCCGCCGGCGTGACCGGTCATCTGGTGCGTACTCCGGAAGATGCGGCGGGCGTAACCCATTTGGTTCTTCCCGGCGTGGGCGCCTTCGGCGACTGTGCGGAAAAGCTGCGCCGCCAGAATCTGGTGCCCCTGGTCCGGGCATGGATAGAGCAGGACAGGCCTTTTCTGGGCATCTGCGTGGGCTATCAGGTTCTTTTTGAAAGCGGGGAAGAAAGCGGGCAGGTTCCCGGACTGGGCATCCTCAAGGGGCGCGTGGTTCGGTTTTCAGAATCGGAACTCAAGGTGCCTCACATGGGGTGGAACAGCGTGGCTCTCACTGATCCCTCCGATCCCATCTGGAAAGGCATGGGGAAGGAACCGTACTTTTATTTCGTGCATTCCTATTATCCCCAGCCGGAGGATAAATCCCTGATTGCCGCTTTCTGCACCTACGGCGTGCGTTTTGCTGCCGCTGTCAGGCGCGGCAATCTGGTCGCCACCCAGTTCCACCCGGAAAAAAGCCAGAAACTGGGCGTGAAACTGCTGAAAAACTTTATTTCCCTGTGAGCCGGAAATTGCCGGCTCACAGACTGCCGCTCTTTTCCCTGACAGCAAGGGGCAAGGAGGAGCGGTGAATCAAATGAAACGTCATTCTCGAAAAGCAGCCTTATTAAAAAGACACCGGGATTAATTCATTGAAACCCTTCGGACGGCACCTCCGTAGAACTCCATGGCTCAGTTTTTCCCTGTATGGAAAATAGCCAGGGCAAGCGGAGTGGCAAATTTATTTCTTACCGCCGGTTCCTGGTCAATATTGCTTAAGGGGCGGGGAATATTTGTTGAGCGGGGGGGCAGAGGGGGAAAGGGATGGTAATCTATAAAAAAAGAACCGCCCCTTCACGGAGACGGTTCTTTTTGATAAGAAAGCAAGGAGCGGATGTTTCGTCCGCATGGGCCGGATTTTAGCCGAGCACCTTGTAATACTGAAGGTGAATCTGGGGATTCAGGCGAAGGCGTTCGCGGATGGGCCTGATGGCGGAAGGTTCCGCAGAGAACGTGTAGGTCACATACTGCCCGGCGGAAAGATGGTTGGATTCGTAGGCGAATTCGCGGCGGCCGGCGTTTTCCGTGGCGGTGATGTCGGCGCCTTCTTCCTTCATCGCGGCGGCTACGGTGCTGATCAACTCCTCGACGGGAGTTTCCGTACCCTTCATGTTGAATACGATAAGAGCTTCGTAATTTCTCATGGTCTTGTGATAATTAGAAATGTGTCGTGCGAACGGTGCGCACCTTGCGGGCAAGTAAGGTGCAATGATTACCTTCAGAAAGCAAGCCTATTTTTTACCTTGTTTCCGGGAACATGCCGTTTCCTGCGTTTTACTCTCCCCACGGCGCGGAAGAATTGTTCTGCATGGCGTTTCCTGCCGTTGTCCTTAGCGGAGGAGGGCGGGATTTCCGGTGAGGAATCCGGAAAAGCGGCAGATAGAGGCGGCGGAGAGTTTTTCCGGGCTTTCTGTCCTGCCGCCTGAACAATGGCGCCGATTCCAAAAAAGGATCATGACAAGGGGGCCTTGGAACTTTACGCCGCAGATGAATTAACGATGCGTTATTTTTTGGAATCAGGAAGAAGGAGAAAGGGCTTCTCCCTGATGGGAGTGATATTCCGGTACTGGGATTCACCCCCGGAACGGGATGGTGCAGGTATGGCGGCAAAAATTCCGGAAAGAAGAAAAACGTTAACGCCTCCGCGCCATCTGTACGGCCAGCTGGAAGGCGTGGATGGTGCTGGACGGATTGGCTTTTCCGGTTCCCGCCAGGTTGAAGGCGGTACCATGGTCCGGGCTCAGCCGGGGGCGGGGAAGGCCCAGGGTGACGTTGACGGCGGTATGGAAGTCCACCAGCTTCAGTGGAATCAACCCCTGGTCATGGTAAGGGGCCAGCACGGCGTCATAGTTCCCTTCCACGGCATCCCGGTACACGCAGTCCGGGACGGAAGGCCCGTCAAATGCAGCATCCGGATGGATCGCCCTCAGCCGTCCCACGGCCGGGGCAATGATGTTCCCGTCCTCATCGCCGAAAGCGCCGTGTTCCCCGGCGTGGGGGTTCAGGGCTGCCAGGGCGATACGCGGGCGCATGATTCCCTTGCGGATGCAGAAGTCTTTCAGCAGGGTTCCGATGCGGACCAGTTCCTCTGTTTCCAGCAGGGAAGGCACGCTTTGGAGGGAAGTATGGATGGTTGCCAGCCCCACCGTCAACCGTTTCCCGGTCAGGCACATGGCGTAATTGTCCGTTTTCAGGCGTTCTGCAAAGAATTCCGTCTGCCCCGGCCAGCGGAAACCTGCCTCATGCAGGGTTTCCTTGCAGACGGGGGCGGTGACAACAGCGTCAACCGTTCCATCCCGCAGGGCATGGGCCGCCTGTTCCAGATGGTCGAAGGCGTGTTTGGCGGATTCCGCATTAGGCCTTCCCGGGGGAAGCTCCACTCTCTTGCCGATGAGGCGGTACTCTGCGTCTTCCGGGAGTTCTCCGGAGGCAAGCGCGGCGGAGATGACTTCCGGGCCTATGCCCGACTGGTCGCCCAGCGTGTATCCAATGACCGGTTTCATAGTGCGGCAACAGGAGGGATTACAATTCCGCGGGTTCCGGCATTCCGGCAGGGGAAGCGGGAATTTCTTCCGCGGGGAAAACAGGAGTTTGTTCCGCCGGAACAGCCTGCAGGGCTGCCGCCCGTTTTTCCATGTTGATGACCTGTGTCGTTTTTTCCGGTTCGTCGGGGTTGCGGAGTTCGAATTCCAGGTGGGAGTTGGTGGACCAATGGTAATAAATGGTGGCGCCGAGGGCTGCCAGCACCAGAATCAGGAGAATGGAACCGAAGAAGGAGCGCATGCCTCTACTGTGTCCCGGAGGAGGGGGGAATTCAAGAAATTATCAAGACCGCCTGCGTGGGCGGGCAAACGCCGTTAACTGCCGTGTATCTTCATTTCCTGAAAGAGGAAGGAAGCGTAAGTAAAAAGAGGCAGCCCGGCATGAGAAGATCCGGGACAGTTCAGGACAGGATTTTCATCGCGAGGAACAGGAGCATGAGCAGGATGGCAAAGCCGATGATTCTGCCCGCCATGCTGTCGTCTTTCCCGTCCTGGATGCACATCGGGCAGTTTTCCGGGCCGTTCATGCCGCTGCATCCCATGCCGCACGCGCCGCAGGGAAAATCCGCCTCCCGCTCCTGTACTCGGTCTTGGAGAAGGAGTTCCAGCTCGTGCACGGAAGGTTCCACGCCATAGACGACGATTTCCCCGTCAATGGCGAGTGCGGGAAGCGGCGTCCCGATCTGTTCCGGAACGGTCTCCTCAACCTGCATCTCCGGATTGACACCCAGATGGGCCAATGCCTGGAGGGTATTGGCGCGCAGGGTGTTTCCCGGGTAGGCCCGGCTGTAAAAAAGCTGAATCCTGGTCATGGAGCTGGGTATGTCAGGAACGCTTCCGTTTGGGAAGACTCTTCTTCCAACAAATAGGACGGGCCCCCAAAGGTCAATGCGTTTTTCCGTGTCATGACATATAAGTGTTGTACGGAAAACATTTTAGACTTTTCAAATGAGGAGGGAACGGGCACTATCCCGCCGGTCCCGCCATGAAAAAGCTATCTCTATTCCTTTTGACCCTGGCCTGTGTATTCCAGTTTTCCGCCCAGGCACAGGAACGGCCCAGTTATATTGCCATTGAGGCCAATTCCGGCAAGCTTCTTTTCAGTTCCAACGCAGAAGAAAAAAGGCCCGTGGCCAGTCTTTCCCAAGTAGCCACCGCCATGGTGGCTTTGGACTGGGTGGCCCGCACGCGGTTGCCTCTGGATACTTTCATTGCCGTGCCTCAGGAAGCGTTCGGCCTCCGTGCGGGCAATCCCATGGATCTCCAGCCGGGAGACCGCCTGACGCTCCGGGACGCTTTGTATTCCACCCTGCTGGGTTCGGACAATGTTTCCGCCCTGACTGTTGCCTCCTTTGTGGGGCGTGACCTGGTGTCCCGCCGGGGCGGCGGCGCCCCCATTGCCGCTTTTGTGGCGGAAATGAACAATTTGGCCCGTTCCCTGAGGATGGCCAAAACGCACTTTACCGCTCCCCACGGGCTGGACGCCGGCAACTCCGTTTCCACTTCCTGCGCGCTGGATATGGCCTTGTTGGGCGTTTACAGCATGCAAAATCCGGCTTTTTGCTACATTGTTTCCCAGGCGAGCCGGCGCATTGAAGTGCAGTCCCAGGCCAAGGGCAGGACGATGTATGATATTTCCAACAACAACAGGCTCATGAGCGCTTCCGGCGTGGACGGCATCAAGGCGGGCACTTCCCGCGCCGCCGGCCCCTGCCTGCTGCTCAGCGTGACGCGCAACGCTATTTCCCGCCGGAGCCCCCAAACGGGGACGGAGGTGATTTATCCGCAGCGCATGATTATTGCGGTGCTTGGTTCTGCGAGCCGCTATTCCCTCGCCAGGGAGATGATGAACACTGGCTGGCGCGTTTGGGAAAACTGGCAGGCTTCCGGCATGGACATGAAGGACCCCAAGGAATTTGTCCAGCTTCCTGTGAAATCTGCTCCACAAAGGAGATAGGAAGTAGACGGGGAAGGATTTTTCTGCTATAAGGAACGCCGAATATGAACATCGGTGTTTTGAATAGCGGGGGTGACTCCCCCGGGTTGAATGCAGTTATTGAAGGTGTTGTGGGCGCGGCTTCCCGTCGCGGCTGGAACGTTGTGGGTTTTTACGACGGTTTTGAAGGGCTTTTGTCCGAGGAAGGGGACGAACGGTTTGAATGGCTGACCCCTGCCGCCTGCCGCGGATTGCGAGCCAAGGGGGGCACCATTCTGGGAACCGTGAATAAAGGCAACTTTGCCATCAAGGTGGGCGTGGACCAAAAGGGGGCTATCGAACCCGCAGTGCTGGAAAAAACGAAGGCCACTGTCCGCCGGCTGGGGCTGGATGCCCTGATCGTCGTGGGCGGAGACGGCTCCCAGTCCACGGCTCTTTTGCTTTCCGAGATAGGGCTCCCCGTAGTTGGCGTGCCCAAAACCATTGATAATGACCTGGGCGCAACCGATGTCACTTTTGGCTTCTACAGTGCGGTTTCCATTGTTTCCGAGTCTTTGGACCGTCTGGAAACCACCGCGAACGCGCACCAGCGCATGATGGTGGTGGAAGTGATGGGACGGCATGCGGGATGGATTGCCTTGGAAGGCGGCATCGCAGGGAGTGCTGATGTTATTCTTCTGCCGGAAATTCCTTTTTCCCTTGAAAACGTGGTGGAATGCATCAAGGCGCGCAAGGCTGCCGGGCAGAGGGAAATCCTGGTGGTGGTATCTGAAGGGGCCCGTCTGGCGGACGAACTGGTATTGCTGGATGAAAAGACCCAGGGGGAAGTTCGCCTGGGTGGCATCGGCAAGGTGATTGCCAAGAAACTGGAAGAAGCCACTGGGATTGAAACCCGCTCCTGCGTGCTGGGCCATATCCAGCGTGGCGGTTCTCCCTGTTCCTATGACCGGATTCTGGGAACGCGGTTCGGCAGTTATGCCGTGGAACTGGTGGAAAAGCGCCAATTCAGCTGCATGGTTGCTCTCCGTGGGACGCAGATGACTGCCGTACCCATTGAGGAAGCTGTGAAAACCTTGAAGCTTGTGGATCCCGATTGTCAGCTGGTGCGCACGGCCCGCGATTTGGGCGTATGCTTCGGGGACTGACGTTCTCCGTCTGCGTCACGGGAAATTGATTGTACCCGATAGGGTTTTGATTGCTTTTCAACCGTATCCTGGAATCAGGATACGGTTATTTTTTGCGGAAGCACGCCGTATTCATTGGGGCCTGGCGAGCTTTTAAGAAGCATCATGGACAGGAAGAGGATGGAAAGCAGATCCATCAGGCTGGACACCATTCCCAGGTAGTCCAGATAGGGGGTCATGTCCTCCGGGACCAGGCGCAGCAGGAAAATCAGCAGGAAAGTGACGATGAAAATAAGAATGGGAATCAGGATGAATTTTCCGCTCAGATTGCTGTCATGCAGGCGGCGCACGGCGACCGGCAGATTGAAGAGGATATTGAGCCCCGCCACGGCTGCCAGAAGCTCCAGGGAAAGCATGCTCAGCTCTCCGGATTGGTAGAAAAAGTAAAAGGTGGGATTGAAGCAGGAGTGAGCCAGCAGGATCAGAGCATCTTGCAGATGGGCGGCATATAACAGGATTTGGAGGGAAGGAGAGACATAAAAACCCGCCGGCTGGCTGTCAACGTCTATCATGCTGTAGCCCAGCGGAAGGAACAGGAGGACGGAAAGGAGGAAAAAGGACCAGAATTCCGTCCGGGACGCGCGGCCTGCCACCGTATTCAATTTCCGCAGGCTGATGAGCCAGTAAAGGTAAAACGGAGTCAATGGCTGCTCTTTCAGTTCTCCGGCAGGGGGATCAGCCGGTTGGGGCTCCGGACGGCGGCTGTATTTGTTGCCGTCCGCCTTGCTTTCTCCTAGCGTCAGATAAAAAAAGATCAGATGCCCCAGCCCGAAGGGAATGAAAAGGGAAAAAAGCCAGAGGCCGCTCCTGCCTGTATCATGCAGGCGTCTGAACGCGGCTGATATGCTTGGGATGAATAACACCGCCCACAGGAGGATGGTTAAGGCGTCTCCGTAGATGCTCAGTCTTGTATCAGGGATGTGCAGCCAGTCCGTCAGGATATACCCAGCCAGGGCTGGAATCAGCGCCAGGAGGGGAAGAGCCATGAACCACCAGAATTCCGCACGGGAAGCGCAGCCCCGAAAGTCCGCATAATGAAGAAAACCTTTTTTCCAGCAGGAGAGGGGGGAAAGGAGGGAAGATGCCTGCGTGGAGGTTGGAGGAACGGAGGAAACAGCAGGAGAAGCAGGAGAAGCAGGAGAAGCAGGAGAAGCAGGAGAAGCAGGAGAAGCAGGAGAAGCAGGAGAAGCAGGAGAAGCAGGAGAAGCAGGAGAAGCAGGAGAAGCAGGAGAAGCAGGAGAAGCAGGAGAAGCAGGAGAAGCAGGAGAAGCAGGAGAAGCAGGAGAAGCAGGAGAAGCAGGAGAAGCAGGAGAAGCAGGAGAAGCAGGAGAAGCAGGAGAAGCAGGAGAAGCAGGAGAAGCAGGAGAAGCAGGAGAAGCAGGAGAAGCAGGAGAAGCAGGAGAAGCAGGAGAAGCAGGAGATTCCGGCATGGATGAAAAGGGGGTTTCCGTTTAGACTCCCTGATGCCGGGGAATGCTCAATGCGTCTGTGCCCAGGACATGGAAAGTTCCCTCCTGCAGCCGGTTCAGATCAGGACAATCGCCATCAGCAGCATTCCGGCGATGATGCCCATGATGGAAATGTGATGGTGTCCCCAGCGTTCCGCCATGGGCAGCAGCTCGTCAAAGGAGATGAAGACCATGATTCCCGCGACGGAGGCAAAGAGAACCGCAAGTACGGTAGGTGTGAGGAAGTGGAACAGGAAGAACATGGCGATGGCCGCGCCCACCGGTTCCGCCAGACCGGAGAGAAAGGAATAAAAGAGGGCCTTTTTACGGCTGCCCGTACCGTAGTAAAGAGGTACCGCCACGGCGATTCCTTCCGGAATGTTATGGACGGCTACGGCCAGGGCGATGGAGGTGCCCAAAGTCAGGGAGTCCAATCCGGCGGCAAAGGTGGCGATTCCTTCCGGGAAATTGTGGATGCCGATGGCCAGGGCGAACAGAATGCCGGACCTTTTAATTCGGGATGAGGAAAATTCACCGCTGGCCTGTCCATGGATGTCTTCCGGGCCGCGCGCTTCGTGCGGGTTTTCGTCTTCCGGAACCAGGTAATCAATCAGAGCCGCCACGGCAATTCCCCCGAAGAAGGAAGCAATGGCGATCCAGGAACCTGCCGTATGGCCTTCGAACTCCATCAACCTGTGCTGGGCTTCTCCCAGCAGTTCCACCAGGGAGATATACACCATGACTCCGCCGGATAATCCCAGGGCAAAAGTAAGTGCCTTTGTATCCGTCCTTTTCATGAAGAAGGCGATGAAGCCTCCTATGCCGGTAGCAAGACCAGCCAGCGTGGTGAGCAGGAAGACAACGAGGATGTGATCGGCGGAAAGGTCCATGCGTGCACCTGCCGGGCAGGGATGACCCCGGCAGTAAAGAAAGGGGTGTATTATTTTGCGGGAGCCGTGGGAACGATCATCTTCGTGGCCCGGATGGCGCCGGGGGGAAGGGGGGGCTCTTTCCCCGGCTTCAGGAGGCCCCGTTCCTTCTTGATTTCAGGCAGCTTGTCCAGAAGTTTGCCGAACGCTTTTCCTTCAAAACTTTCTGGGAGGAGCGCAACGCCTTCTTTGAGAGGCTGTTCCAATTCATTGACCCTGTTTTGCTGCATGAGCAGGTACACTTTTTGCATGAGAACAGCTTGTTTGACTTCCGGAAGAAGCCCGTTCTTTTTCAAGTAGCTGTCCATGATGGAAAGCGCTTCATCAGGATTTTGATCCGCCAGAATGTGGATGTTTTTCTTCCGGAACGTATCGGCCCATTCCAATTTCTGGGCATGGAGCAGATCGTCCCTGTGCAGTTTGGCGAGAATTCCGGAAGCGTCCTTCGGGTCCAGTTTTTCCAGTTCTGCCAGAGCCGGCTTATAGAAAGTGCGGATGCTGGATTGGGGAACCGTTTTCAGCAATTGAACCAGCGTGTCCCGCCGCTGCTGGTCAGTGAGCTTTTCCGCCAGCTTGTTTGTCAGGGACTGCTGCGTGTTGAGTGCTTCCGCCGCTTTTTTTGTATCCTGCATGACCTGGGCAGGATTGGCGTAACCTACGACGGTGTGGACGGGCCGCCCCTGGGCATCCGCAAACACCAGCGTGGGGAATCCGGTGATGCCGTAGGATTTTTTATAGGTTCCCAGAGAAGTTTTTGTCTGCGCGTCCTGCTGCTTTTTACGTGGGTAGTCCAGTTCCACGGGAATAAAGGAACGGGAAATGGCTGTCTGGATTTCAGGAAGGGAAAGAGCCTGCTTTTTCTGCATGATGCAGGCTCCGCACCAGTCGGAACCGGTGAATTCCAGCATTACTCCCTTATTCTGTGCGGCGGCTTGCTGCATGGCTTCCGCAGGGCTGGTACTCCATGTTTCGGAGGCGCCGGCACTCCAGGCGAGGAGTATGGCTGCGAGGGGATGTATGATTGTTTTCATGGCAGGAATGTCATTATTGCATGGGGGGAAGCGGAGAATGGGCGGGGGGAACCCACATGTTTCCGGAAGAGGAGCTGCCGGAATCTCCGGTGTGGGTAGGTGTTTCAATTTTCGGTTTTCCGGCGGGCGGGTCCAGATCTTCCACCACCACTTTCTTTTTGGCGGGCTGGGGCACGGGGGCGGCAGCCGGGGCCGGTGAGGGCGCCCTGCGGATAACGGGGGATTTGAGGGAAGCATCCGTCTGGTTCATGGCCGTAATATTCAGCGGGTCGCCGTAGGCCAGCATTTCCCGGATGTCGTCAGGAAGATCTCCGGCAGGAATGGAGGTGCTTCCCTGTTCGTGCATGATACGCACGAATTCATTTTCCACGCGGGTGATTTCCACATTCAAATAAGTTTTGCCTGAATGGGATGTCTTCAGAATGTCGAACTTGCGGCCGCGTGCCTTGGCTCTGGCGTGTTGGCGGTAGCGTTCGAAGTAGGAGCGGATTTCTCCCCGGATGCCGGCTACGCGCATTTTCTCTTTCTCAATGGATTTTTGCGTCTCTTCCAGGTCGGAGGCCGTATGTTCAAAGATATCCAAAAGGCTGAGCAGCTGTTCCTTGGGAGCGGTCCTGTTCCGTATTTCCCTGAGCTGTTCCTGCTTCTTCAGCAGCTGGGCATGATTGTCCTCCAAAGCTTCCCGAGCATCTTTGACAGGGTCAGGAAGCTGGGAAAATTTTTCATAAACAATATAGCCGGCACTGATGACGATAAGGGCGAACAGCCCCAGGCAGAGGTTCCAGAAAAGAGCGTCTCCCCTGGCTTTCCGTTCGGAATCCTCCTGCCGGGCGGATTCTTCTTCCGCAGCGTGTTCCGAGACGACGTCCAGGGAGGTTTTCAGACGTTTTTTGGCTGCGGGGACGGAGTTTTCATCCTTATGTTCTCCTCCGTTCTCCTTCGGAGCAAAGCGGGTTTCGTCTTCCGCAGGGGGGAGAGTTTCGCCGGACGGCTGTCTGGGAGCGGGGGCGTCGGTCATGGGATGCGCGGGAATGGAGGTTAGTCTACCGGGTGGGACTGTTTGAATTCGGCCAGTTTGGCCGCATACGCGTTATATTGATATTGCAGGGCATGGAATTCCTGCTTGCGCTGCGCCAGCGTTTTGCGCATGTCTTCAATGTCAAAGCACAGGTGCTCGAAGTCGCGGCGTTTGGAAGGCAGGACATCTATATCCTTCACCGTGAAGGGCGTCGTGATTCTTCCCGGGTTGGAAAGCCTTTTCTGAAGATTGTAATTAACGCGGGCCTCGTGGGATTCCGCCTGGCTTATTTCCTGTTCCGTCTGGGCCAGTGTGTTTTTCATTTGCTGGAGCTGGGCCTGGAGCTGCTGGTGTTCCTGGGATGAATTCCCCGTCAGGAAGGAGGTCAGGGCTTCATTCGTACTGCTGTCGCACGAAGTAAGGGCCAGCGTGAGGGCCAATGCCGGACAGGTACGCCTGGTGAATCTCACGATGTTGAACATGCCAGGGATTATGAACCTTAACGGAGGGGAAAGTCAAACTGTTCATGTGCCCTCCGGAACAATGATTTTTCTCGCATAAAACGCGTATGCGGCTACAATGCCCGCGGCATGATGCAATTATCGGAGATCGGAGGACATCTGACGGCCAGAACGGGTATTGATGATTTGATGGAGGATTTGTTCAAGGCCCTCCATTCGGGAGACGCCGGCCTGTGCCAGTTGAACGGCGGGAGCCCCGCCGTTATTCCTGAGGTGACGGAACTTTGGCGGCGCAGCATGGGGGAACTGGTGCGAAATGGCAAATTTGACGTGCTGGTGGGCCATTATGCCCATCCGGGCGGGGATCCTGCCTTTATCCGTGCCCTGGTGTGTTTTCTCAATGAACGTTGCGGATGGAACCTGACGCCGGAAAATGTGGCGATTACCCAGGGCGGCCAGATGGCCTGCTTTACACTGTTCAACATGCTGGCGGGCCCGTGCCCGGACGGTGCTGTGCGTGAAATCCTTTTTCCCCTGTGCCCGGATTATGTGGGATACCAGTCCCAATCCCTGTGCGGCGGCGTCATGTTCCGGGGCATCCGGCCCGGCATCCGCATGCTGGACGGGCACACGTTCAAGTACGTGATTGATTTTGACCGTCTGGACATACGTCCGGAAACGGCCGCCGTCTGCATGTCCCGGCCTACGAATCCCACCGGGAACGTGGTGACGGATGAGGAATTGGGGCTTCTGCGGGAAATGACTTCCCGCGCCGGGGTTCCCCTGATGATTGACAATGCTTACGGGCCTCCGTTGCCCAATATTTGTTTTGTGCCCGTAACCCCGGCCTGGGATGAGAACATGATCCTGACCATGAGCCTGTCCAAGATCGGGTTGCCCGGAACGCGCACCGGCATTGTCATTGCGCGCCCGGAGATCATTCGTGCCGTCGTGAGCATGGTGACCACGTCATCCCTGTGCCCGAACAATCTGGGCCAGGCTCTGGTGACGCCCTATCTGGAAGACGGCACTCTGGAGAGAGTCTGCCGTGAAACCCTCACGCCGTTTTACCGCGGCCGGGCGGAATTCGCCCTGTCCCTGCTGCCGGAACTTTTCGGAGAATCCATCCCCTGGCGCGTTCATAAGAGTGAGGGCGCCATGTTCCTGTGGCTGTGGTTTGAGGGATTGCCCATCACGTGCCAGGAGCTTTACGAACGGTGCAAGTCACGGGGCTGTTTTGTAAATCCCGGCCATCACTTTTTCTTCGCCCTTCCGGAGGAGGGGAAATCCTGGCCGCACCGTCATGAATGCATCCGCATCAGCTTCACCCAGACGGAGGAACTCCTGCGCAAGGGGCTTTCCATCGTGGCGGATGAAGTGCGCAAGGCCTACTCCCGTTCTTAATCCAAACCTGACCCGTATCCATGAACAGCATGACCGGCTTCGGCAGAGCCGCCGCCCAGACAGACCGTTATAATATCCTTGTTGAAATATCAGGCGTAAACCGCAAACAAACGGAAATTGCCGTCAATGTGCCGCGCGGCTATGCGGAATGGGATGCCTCCGTGCGTTCCATCGTGCAGGGGGCTGTTTCCCGCGGCCGTGTAGGCGTCTCCATTTCTGTGGAGCGTCTGGAGGAAGCGGATGGCTCCCTCCAGCTTGATGAGCAGAAACTGGCCTCCCTGGCGGAGCTGCTGAACCGTGCGTCTGACCTGACAGGTCAACCGTTGCCCCTCCAGGCGTCCGACCTGCTGAGGCTGGATATCGTTACTTCCGCAGCGGAAGCATCCCTCTCTCCGGAAGAAGCGTGGCCGATGGTAGAAAAGGCGCTCAAAGCCGCCTTGAAGGATTTTATTTCCATGCGTGCGGCGGAAGGCTCCAACCTGAAAGCGGACGTTCTTGGCAAGCTGGATGTCTTAGAGCAATTCCGCCTCCGTATCGCGGAACATGCCCCTTCCGTGCCTGTCAGGCTTCGGGAGGCCATGCTCAAGCGCTTGGCTGATGCCGACCTGTCCGTTTCCGCGGACGATGAACGCATCATCCGGGAAGTGGCCCTGTTTGCGGACAAGTGCGACATTTCCGAGGAAATTACCCGTCTCTCCTCCCATTTTGACCAGTTCCGCACCTTGTGCGGTTCCTCCGCTCCCGCGGGCAGGCCTCTGGATTTCCTTTGCCAGGAAATCTTCCGGGAATTCAACACCATCGGCTCCAAGGCGAACGATTCCACGCTGGCCCATCTGGTTGTGGCTGCCAAGACGGAGCTGGAGAAGATCAGGGAACAGGTTCAGAACATCGAATGACAGCCATGAAACAGCCATTGGGAACATTGCTGGTGGTATCCGGGCCTTCCGGTTCCGGGAAGACGACGTTGTGCCGCCGCGCGACGGAAAACGGTCTGTGCGTGTACAGCATTTCCTGCACGACGCGCCAGCCCAGACCCGGGGAAGTCAATGGGGTGGATTACCATTTCCTGACTCCCGCCGAATTTGACGCCAGGGTGGAGCGGGGGGACTTTCTGGAATATGCGGAGGTGCACGGCAACCGCTACGGTACGCTGAAAGCGGATATTTTGACTCTTCTGGAACAGGGGAAAAACGTGGTGATGGATATTGACGTGCAGGGGGCTGGGCAAGTCCGTTCCTGCCGGGAGGGCATTCTTCCCCTCTGCTATGCGGACGTTTACATTTATGTTCCGCAGGAGGAGCTTAAAAGCCGCCTTTGCGGACGGCAGACGGATGGCGCTGAAACCATCGCCCTGCGTCTTCGCAATGCGGAACAGGAAGACGCCTGCCTGCCGCAGTACCGGTACTGCCTGGTTTCCTCAGACCGCGAGACGGATTATGCTTCCTTTTGCGCCCTGCTCAAATGCCAGTCCATGCGGGTGGGACTGATACGGTGATAAGGTCTTGCCTGTTTATCGAGAGGCTGCGTTCTCACGTTTCATCCCCCGTCGCATGGCATTCGGGATGGCGGCTCCAGTTCCGAGACATTTGGAATTGGTTCTCTTCCCGTGCCTATATGGTATGTGATTACCTTTCCTCTGATCCGGCCTGCGTGAAAAAACGCGGGTTGAAATTCTTGACGTGCAGGGTACTCATAGGCTCTTTGAATAATTCAATGTTGAAATTATCTTCCAGGCAAAGAACCTCAAAAGAAGTGCCCTGGTAGGTCAGATACTGTCCCGTTTCCTTGTATCCGTTAATTGTTTTTTTCTGGCTAAATGTTTGACTGTCATTTGAATGTGGATGAATGAAACTACTGTTTTCCGTTGTTCTCTTCTTAAGGAGAAGGATAATGTAAAAGAAGAGCCCTGCTTTTAGACGAAACAGGGATATTGTTTTTTGTTCCCATGGGAATGATGGCGCCTTTGACCAGTCGCTTTGGTTTCCTTTCCGTTGACCGGGGCTTTCCAAAGCTATTATCGCTCTACTTGAGCGGATACAACCAGCCGATGGCACAGGTAAAAATGACCCAGAGGAGCAGGTTGAGGGGGAGTCCCACTTTGACGAAGTCCTTAAATTTGTAACCGCCCGCATTGTACACGTAAGTGTTGGTCTGGTAGCCGATAGGGGTGGAGAAACTGGCGCTGGCGCCAAACATGACGGCCAGAATGAAGGGAACGGGATTGGCGTCGAATTGCAGGGCCATTTCATAAGCCAGCGGCCCCATGACGGCGGCTACGGCATTGTTGGAGATCATCTCCGTCAGAATGGAGCAGAGCAGATACAGACCGGAGATGGCGACCAGGCACCCCAACGGGCCTATGTTATCCACTACGCCGAACGCGATGGCTTTGGCAAGCCCGGTTTTGCTCATGGCTTCCCCCACGCACAGCATTCCCAGGATCAGGAAAATAATGCCCCAGTCCACCGACTGGTAGGCTTCCTTCGGCTTGATGCAGCCGGAGATGATGACGATGAGAGCTCCGATGAAAGCGAGATAGAAGGGATTGAAGCGCGCGAAGAATTTGAAGAATTCCCCGTATTGCTCAAAGGACCCCAGCAGGCCGATAAAAATGAACAGCCCCATGGCCAGGATGGCCCAGCCCTGTTTGCTGCGGTTGTGCGCTTCCGCGGGGCGCTGGCTCAGGGGGATGATGCGCTGCTTGGTCAGGATGCGGTTCATTCCTTCCTGCGGTCCTTCCAGAAGAAGCGTGTCCCCTGCCGCCAGCTTGGTATTCGGCCCCATGTCCGTAATGTTTTTGCCCTGCCTGTGGATGGCGAGCACGAAGATGTTGAATCGCTGGCGCAGCTTGAGTTCGGACAGGGACAGCCCGGCGAATTCGGAATTGTTGGCGATCATGCCTTCCACGATTTGCACATCGCGCTGTTCCAGCGTTTCCAGCCCGCGGTTGTCATCCCAGCCCAGGTCCACGCCTTTGGCTTCCCGCACCTGGTTGACTTTTCTGGCGTTGCACAGGAAAAGAATGCGGTCTCCTTCTTCCAGGTTGATGTGCTGCAACTCTTCCTGCATGGAGAACCCCCTGCGGCGCACTTCCACGATTTTGGTGCCCAGCAGTTCGGTTTGCATCAGGTTGATGGGAGTGGTGCCGATGTGGGGGGAATCCGCGGGAATTCTGACTTGGAGCAGGAAATCGCGCTGGATGCCGCCCGGAAGCATGGTGGACAAAGTGGGGCGGGATGGAAGCCATTTGCGGCCTAATGTCCAGAGGTAGAGCAGGCCTGCCGCCGCATAAATCAGGCCCATGGGTGTTACCGTGAACATCTGGATGCCGTCATAACCCAGTTTCTGCACCTGGCCGAGCACAACTACGTTGGTGGATGTTCCGACCACGGAGCAGGTGCCTCCCAGAATGGTGGCGTAGGAGAGGGGGATGAGCAGCTTGGAGGCCGCGATGTTATGGTCCCTGCAGAAGGCCAGCACGATGGGCATCAGGATGACGACCACCGGGGTGTTGTTGACGAAGGGGGAAACCATGAACGCTCCCAGAGTGATGACCAGCAGGGCGGTCAGTTCCCTTCCCTTGGCTACCTTGTTGAACAGTTTGGAAAGGTCTCCTATTAATCCTGTTCTTTCCAGGGAAGCGCTCAGAATGAACATGCACACTACTGTCAGCGGTCCGCTGTTGGCAAAGCTGGACAGCACATCACGCGTGCTCAGAATTCCCGTGAGCATGAGGACGGCGGAGCCTGTCAGGGCTGTGATTTCCACGGGCATCCATTCCTTGATGAAGCTGATGAATAACAGGACTAGCAAAATGCCTACAATCCATTGCTGGGCGGCCGCTGATTCCAGCCAGCCTATGACGGAGGCGGAGTTGATGTTGAGAAGAGGAAGCATGGCTTGAAAGTTGAAGGTGTGGGGAAAGGGTCCAACTCTCCTACTTTCCCGGCTTCTATCTGTCAAGCCGCAATAATTTTCCGGAAAGGGTTTGAAAAGGTTCCTGCGCTTTTTTATTGTTGGTGCGCCGCATGGATTCCCCCATAATAACAAGGTTCGCTCCCAGCCCTACAGGCAATCTCCATTTGGGGCACGCCCTGGCTGCGTGGGAAGCCCGTTCCCTGGCGAACCGTTTTTCCGGGAAGTGCGTGCTGAGGATAGAAGATATCGACCAGACGCGGTGCCGTCCGGAGTTTGTTCAGGGCATATTGAAAGATATGGAGTGGCTGGGCATCCGCTTTGACGGTCCCATGATGGTTCAGTCTTCACGCTTCAGCGCTTATGAACACGCTCTTCAGACGCTGAAGGACCGGGGCGTGTTGTACCCCTGTTTCTGTACGCGCCGGGAGATTGCGGAGGAGGTGGCCGCCATGGGTGGGGCGCCGCAGGGGGGCTGCGTGGACGTATATCCGGGAACTTGCCGGCTGCTTGACAAGGGGCGCAGGAAAGAGCTTCTCAAATCCGGCAAACCTTTTTCCTGGCGGCTGGATTGCCGTGCTGCGGCGCGGATTACCGGTCCCCTGCTATGGAGGGACATGCGGTTCGGAGATCAGGTTTGCCGTCCAGAAGAACTGGGGGATGTGATTCTGGGCCGCAAGGACTGCGCCGCCAGCTACCATATTGCCGTGGTTGTGGACGACGCTGCCCAGGGAGTTACCCATGTAAGCCGTGGTGAGGATTTATTCCCTGTGACGGGCATCCACCGGACGCTCCAGGCCCTGTTGGGGCTTCCTGTTCCGCAGTGGTATCATCACCGGCTGGTGAAGGATGCTTCCGGCAAGCGGCTTGCCAAGAGGGACAGGAGCCTGAGCCTTCAGGAAATGCGTGCCGCCGGGATGCGGCCGGAAGACGTGTTCCGACTGATGCGGGAGAGCTGAGGAATTTTCATTCCCTTATAGGCGGGGGGGCGTTGTTCCGCCGGGAAAGGCAGGGGTCAGGCTGTGGCTTGCGTTTTTCCAGCAGCCGGTCGGATGGTTTTCTTTCCGATGCAGAGCAGGCATGCATAAGCCGCCGCCAGGGTCAGCAGGAGAAGGGAGCTCAGGATGGCCAGCAGATTCAGATGCCCCAGCGGGATGAGCCATGCGTGCGGCATGGCTGCCGTTCCTGCCAGTATCTGGGGAAGCCAGATGAAAGCCGCCTGGGAAAACAGGCTGACGGCTGTGAAGGCCAGCCCCGCGGCCAGGGTGAGCCATACCGCCGGAAGTACCGGCAGGAATGTTTCATGGATGTTTTTTTTCATGGCCCGTGCCATTCCTGCGAATATGGAAACGAGAAACAGGGGGGCCAGCAATGCGGCGGCAGGGAGGGTGTCCCAAAGGAGCCATGTGCAGAGGGGGGAAACGGCCGTCAGGAGGCCCGTGCTCTTAATCAGGAGGCCCCGGGGCGGCGGGGCTGGTGCCGCGGCGTGGTTCATATATCCGTTAATCGGGCCAGACATTGCCGGGCGTGCTTCCCTGGGTAATGACGACTTCCTGGCCTATTTTCAGGGTGAAGTTTGGCGTTACTTCCTGCTGTACTTCCACAAGTTCGTTCGTATCCTTGAGCTTGACGCGCACGCGGATCATTTTGACGGCTTCCACCCTGCCGTCCACGATGGAGCCTGTGGCGGAAGCCAGTTTTGAGGTCCCCATGCCGATGATGCCGGGAGTCATGGCCTCCGCCGCCGTTCCGGCCATGTTGGCAAAGGTGCCGTCGTCCGTGGAGGTAAGGACGTTGATTTCCTTGATGCGGACCACGTTGCCCAGCTTGATGGTCGTCACTTTGCCGGTGGCGATTTCCAGATTGCTTTTTTGGGTGCAGGAGAAAAGGACAGGGAGAATAAGAAAAGCGGGAATGAATGGAAGCGGATTCATGATGAACGTAGTTAACTACGCTGGCGGGGTTAAGCGTTTTTCAGCGTGTGGGAAGAATTGTGTAGGTAGCCAGATACAGGAGCAAATGGAGGGAGGAGAGTGCCAGTACCCTGTTCATGCGGCTGTCCGCGGGCGTTTTGCGGATTAGGAGCATCAGATACCCGCCGAAGAGGATGGAGGGTATCCACATCCACCACGTATGGGACAGGTTCAGGTGAAGGGCCCGGCTGGATGTGGGCAGCGTGATGTAGGCAGCCAGGATGAAAGACTGGGCCATGGCGCGCGCCTTTCCTTCCCCCAGCCGCACGGCCAGCGTGTGCTTGCCCGTAGTGAGGTCTTCCTTTCTGTCGCGGATATTGTTGACGGATATCATGACGGCGCACAGGAGGCCGCATTGAATGCCTGTTACGATGCCGGCATTGTACACCGCAAGCGATTCCACCAGCGTGCCGGGCACGACGGGTGCCGTGCCTATCTGCACCAGAATGGTTCCCAGTACGGCAACCAGTCCGAAGAAGAGGATGACGAATATTTCCCCCAGGCCCTTGTAGGCCAGCGGCCACGGCCCTCCCGTATAGCCATAGGTGAAATAGAGGGACGGGATGCCGATGGCGAGGATGGGCCAGCCGCGCAGTTCGATAAGGGGAAAGGCCAGAAGGCACGCTCCCAGCAGGAAGAAGAGGCCGATGAGCATGACTGTTCTGTGGGAGAGGGCTCCGCTGGCCGTCATGCGCACGGGCCCGGTCCGCCGTTCCGTATCGGCGTGCTTGGCATGGTCAATGGCGTCATTGAAAAAATTGCAGGCAATCTGGAGGCACAGGCAGGAAGTCAGTGTCAGGAGGGCCAGGGACGCATTCCAGCTGCCGGTCAGTTTCTGCACCACCATGCAGCCTGCCCATACCGGAATCAGGGAGGCGGTGAGCGTCTTGGGGCGTGCCGCCAGAAAGGCGGAAGTAATGATATTCATGTGAGGGAAGGCTCCGTAATCAGCGGAGAATGGGGCCGAGGCGGCGGAGGGTTTCCTTAATGAGTGAGACGTGCCATTGCCCGGGGGCCGTTTCCTCTTCTCCCAGGTAGCCGTATACCAGGCAGGAGCCCAGTTGAGAGTAAAGCAGGCGGGAGACGGGGCCCATGGGCCCCATTCCCATGACGGCGATCGGTCCCTTGGGCTTGGTGAAAAGCTGTACTCCTGTCTGGATGTCCGAGGCTAGGCAGGGCGTGAATGCAAATTTGACGATATCCGCCTTGTAGGAGCGCGCCTTTTTTTCCTGTTCGCGCAGGTAATCCACACCCGGCGTGATTTGGAAATCATGGGTGGAGCCGATGATGATGACGTCCCGATCCCGCGCTTCCATAATCAGTTCCCTGGCGTGGCGCATGGCCTTGATTTCAATGTCCATGGCGGCGGCATATGGCATATAGGCCCGGAGCAGGGCAAAGCGCTCTTCTTCCGGGATGCGGCGCAGTCCTCCTTCCTCATGGCAGCGCACGGTGACCAGCAGGGGCATCTCCGGCCGGAACTCCATAACCTGTTCAGTGGTGAGTTCCGGGGGAAGGGCATCCACGCGCAGTTCCACTAGATCGCACTGGTCTGTTAAATCTTTTCCTTTCAGCGTTTTCCATAGCTCCCACGAGGTAACGGACGCAACGATTTTCGGCGGATAGGCCTGATGTTCACGTACAATCTGCTGCATACATCCTACTATCCCAGCAAAGGAAGGAAGGTCAATCTTCTATTGATGAGTTCCACTTCATTTTGGGGCCGAGTATGTCAGTTCGCCTGTCTTTTCCCTTTTGGAACTGTGTTTTTCTTCCTGTGCCAACCCTGTTGACCGGTTTCCCGGCAGAAGGATTGACGGATGTTGGCGCCGGCTGCCGTTCAGGATGTCGGCAGGGCTGTTTCGTATGGCCCGTTTCCTTGTTGTGGCGGAGGGCGTTATTTTCCTGCCTCTGCACGTTAAAAACATGTTGAGAATGGAGGTCCGGCTTGAAAAGGGAGTTCGGATGGAGCTAGGTGAAAGCCATGAATATGCTTTGGTCAAGGTTATTGCGGATGGGGCGGAATCCCTTTTGGGCGGCTTTGGATGCCGTGCTGGTGGTAAGAACGGAAAAAGATTCGTCCGGACATCCGGAATGGTCCTGGAAGGCGTATGTCCCTCATGGCGTTCCGGTTCATGAATTGCCTCCGGTGCCCGTTCCTCTTCCGGAAGGGGATTGGGATAAGGAGCGGTTTCGTAAGGAAAGACGGAAAGCTGCCCGGGTGCTGGGTCACCAGGCCGCTTTAACGCTGGCTTCTTCCCTCCATTTCTCCCGTTTCATGATTGTGGAGGAAGAGTGCCGTTTCAGGCTGCCGGTAATAGGTTCCACGGCGCGGATGCTTGGGCAGTTGCTGAAAGGCTGCCGGGAAAGAACTGCTCTGTTTTTAAGTGAGCCGCGTTTGTCTCCCCATACGGCCTGCTCCGTGGCGAAAGGGGAAAAATCCATCCTGTTGCGCGTAACGGATATGGCGGCATCATCTGCGTATGTGATGGACCTTTCCTTATGTGAACGCATTCTTTTATCTCTTCCGTCAGATCAGCGGGTCTGGCCATGGCTGAGGTATTATGGTTCTCTGGAGGAATGGTTTGCCCGGTATCTGGGACGTTATGGTGATTTATATGCTCTTTCCCCTGCGTTCGTTTCCTGCGGAGAGGGCGCTCCCATGCCCTCCCTCTGCAAATCCCTGGGCCATTTCAATAATGCACGCACCAAATATACGGATCTGTCTTATCTGGTGAATCCGGCGGTCAATTCATGGCGCTGGCTGAAAAACGTGAACATTTTTTCCGGCAGAAAAAGGCTTGGGTGAGAACCCCGGGGATGCGTTTTGCTCCGGCTTCGCCGGATTACCGTTTGCGGGGGATGAACGCCTGCATGGCTGGGGCTGCCGTCTTACGGCAGAGCTTGAAATAAGATGTTCCGTGCGCCCATCATCTCAAAAGCAAAACCCCGGACCGCAGGCGGTCCGGGGCGGCTCCCTTTTTCCGGAGGGAGGATGCCGTGATATTAGAGGGGTTAGCTGGCTCCTTCGTCGCACAGGATCTTGACAAAGCCTTCCTCCTGGAGGCGGGTGGCGCCGCAGGCGAACTTGGCCCGGATTTGCAGGGCTTCCTCCATATCGTCGCGCACGGAAAGCTTCACTTTGAAATCATTCCATATGCCAAACTGGGCCTTGCTCTTTACCCAGGCCAGGCAGGAACGGACTCCCTCTTCTGTTTTGGGAAGCCTCTGGGTGCGGATGAATTTGAATCCCATGAAGGTGTCTATTTTCCCTTCCACCAGGGCTTTTACATTGTTGAAGTCATAACTGCTGACCTCCGTTTCCCGCAGCAGGTTCATGATTTGGGAACTGGTTACCGCAATGACGAGCTGGTCTCCGAACTGCGGGGCATCCTGGTTCCAGGCTTCGTTTTCCTCAAAAAGCTGGAGGGCTGCGCGCAGCTTGGCCACGGTAAGGTTGCTGGCGGATTTGGTGCCGCTGTCCACGTGATCCACGGCTATTTGCTGGCTTTCCTTGAACGGAACGGCGGTCATGCCGTCTTCTCCCACGTAGTTCGTATCCAGAAAGCCGGAGATCATCACGTCGTCCATGCGGCGGCCTGCTGCGGCCTGGAGACCTTCAATCGTCTTGCTGACGGGAAGGTCCATGTCTCCCAGGCGGGTGGCGTCAAATTCATCGTAGCCAATGGCTTTGGTGAACGTGCGCGGCCGCATGGACCGGCGTGTGGTGGGAGCCTCGTTCAAAACGGTCTGCCCCACCCGTGTGGTTTTTTCCGTGAAGTCCAGAATGCCGAATTGATCCAGAAATACTACTTTGCCGCTCAAGTCGCGCATGACGCTGACATACTTGTCCAGCCGGGAGGCGTGCTGCTGGAGCAGGGTGCCCCATTTTCTGGTGTATTTTACCTGATAATTATCGCTGATAGTTACTGCCATGATTGCAAATATAATGATAGTTTGAATGCAGGAACGGCAATTTGGATTATCGGGTCCGGAATAACCGGAGCGGTCCTGCCGCAAGCGGGATGCGGCCATGTCCCCTGCGGGATTGCGGGCCGGTCCCATCCAGCGCTAACGTATATGGACTACAAGGCAGAAAAGCGCACCACGGCAGAATCGTGATGCGCTGTATAAGGAATGAAAGGCTTCGCCTTCCCGCTGTTAAAGAATAATCGCGTGCGTCCGCGTAGCGTGATCCGGGCCGAAAAGAGCCAGCATGCGGCCCGTTTGCCCTTTTTCCATGCGGTAGGAGTAAAAACGCTTGGTATCCGCCGCCGTGTCCAGCCCGGAATCATGAATCTGTTCTTCCGGTACCCCTGCTTCAATGAGCTGTGCCTTAATGGCCGTAGGAATGTCTTCCTCATAATGAGGCGGGCGGATACAGGGGGAAATGACGGCAATCAGGTTGGACGGTTCCACCCCAAGGCATTTTTTCATGGACTTGATGGTGTTGGAAACGATGTTGCCGGCGGTTCCCGCCTTGCCTGAATGAATCAGGGAACGGTGGCAGTTTTCCTTGTCGTACAACCACACGGCGGCGCAGTCCGCCACGTAAATGGCAAGCACGCAGTCGGAAACTCCGGAACAAATCAGGCCGTCCGCGCCTTCCACAGGATAATTGGAGCCGATGTCCCCCACCAGGGCAACTTTCGTGCCGTGCACCTGTTCGGCGCGGCGCAGGTCTTTCCACCGCCAGCCCAGGGCTTCCACTTCCGCCTTATGGTACGGTTCCAGCCGTTCCAGCACGGTTTCGCGGTCTCCGGCGACGTCTACTCCCGGAATTCTCTCAATGAATTGGACGATTTCTCCGGGATAGGACTGGATAGGCTTCAAGAATGCTGGCGTTTCCATAATTGATGGATCAATAAATGTCGTTGGGGACATCTTGTCGTTTTGTATTACCTAGTCGAGCAAAATTTGGCGTAAAATGTCACGGACGCCGCCCGGTGACTGAGAAAAGGTTTTTTTCCGCCTTTCCGGAGTGATATGAGCAATTCATGCTGCGTAGGTATTCTTTACTTTCCACTTTTTTTGCGGGAATGACCGCCGTGTTTTTTTCCTTTGCTGCCTCCTTGGCCCAGGAGGCTTCTCCGGATGCCGGGCAGCTGCTGAAAAGGGTGCGCCAGGGGGCAACTCTTCAGGAAAACAAGGACATTAAGGGGCAAATACGCAAACGCAGCGTCAAAATTCCCTTTTCCATGAGTCTGCGCGGCAATCTGATAGCCTTCCAGTACCAGCTCAATAATGTCTGGAACAGGTTCGACCTGAAATTCAAGGACCGCGGCCAGGAGATCCTTTCCTGGAAGGACGGGAAAGCCGGTGTTTTGCCGGTTGCCCAGTATGCGGTGCCCATTGCGGGGACGGACGTAACGTACGAAGATCTTTCCATGCGCTACCTGTACTGGCCCCAGGCTAAAATTGTCCGGGATGATGCGGCGAGCACCGTCAAGGGACGGGATTGCTGGATTGTCCAGATACCGAATCCTAATTCCGGGGTGGGGCAATATGCCTGGGTGCGCGTCTGGATTGATAAGGAAAACGGAGCCATGTGGCAGGTGGATGGCATTGACCGCCGCGGGGAGCTGGCTAAAAGGTTCATGATTGATTCCGTGATGAAATTGAAGGACGGATCCTGGTTTTTCAAACGGATGAAGGTGGAGGTCCGGGATCCTTCCAATCCGCGCAGAACGGTCTCCGTCAGCTACATAGATATGGACAGCCCGGAATAGCCTTCCGGTTCCCGTCCCATTCCCCGCAGAGCTTTCGGATTATTCTTTCCGGGGCATGGGGGCGGATTCCTTTTTATGCCGCACGGATGGATGATTTAGGACGTGACAAGAAGGCGGGATGGGCGTAAATCCTCCAAAAACCTGTTATGAAGAAACATTTATTCCTTGCATGTGCCCTGGCGTTCGGCCTGTCCGCCTGTTCCCAGCACCAGGAGCAGCCGGCGGAGTCCGGTTCTCCGGTGAAAGCGACCATTTCTCCCGTGACTGCTCCTGGGAAAAAGCCGGACCGGCCGGCCGTGAAATTGCCTCCCAAGTCCGTTCCGGTGCCTTCCGTAAGCCCGTCCTATAATAATACTCCTCTTTCTCCGCGCATTCCGGGGGTAACGGTCGACCGTGTGGCTGTGCCGGACAAGGTGGTGGCCCTCACCTTTGATGACGGTCCCCATGGAACGCTGACCCCCAGGGTGCTGGACATCCTGCGCGACAATAACGTCAAGGGTACTTTCTTCATGCAGGGCTGCAATGTGAAGGCCCATCCCCAGGTAGTGCGCCGCATGGTCAATGAGGGCCATGAAGTAGGCAACCATACATGGAATCACGTTTATCTGAGCAAAGTGCCCCGCGAAAAAGCGGAATCCCAGCTCCAGAGCACTAATGAAGCCATCCGCAACGCCTGCGGCGTTGTCCCCGTGGTCATGCGCCCCCCCGGCGGCTATACGAATGCCGGCGTGGCATCCTGGGCCCGCCAGCGCTTCGGCTTCACCACGGTCATGTGGGATGTGGACACTAATGACTGGCGCAAGCCCGGCTCCTCCGTGGTGGCCGCCCGCGCCGTGAACGGCGCCAAACCCGGCTCCATTATTCTGGTGCATGACATTCACGCTTCCACGGTGGCGGCGGTGGACGCCATTGTGAAGGGATTGAAAAACCGCGGCTATGAACTGGTGACCGTTTCCGAGCTTATCAGGAGAGGACGTGCCGCTGCCGGCCATGCTCCTTCCATGCCCGCGGCTCCTGCTGTTCCGGATTCTTCTCCCCTTGCCGTTCCTGAGATTGTGGCTCCCGCGGAGCCTGTTCCCGCTCCGGCGGAGAAGGTGGCCGGCATGTAATCCCCGGTGTTTTTCCTTTTCCTTTCAACCCGGTTTCCCTGTGGAAACCGGGTTATTCATTGCCTTTCCGGAGCATTGTTCCCACCGCCCCGGAAAGGAGGCTTTCCCCTTAACGGGCACACGCACAGAAGGCTTGACCTGCTGGTGAATTTCTCCACAATCCTTTGCCGTATTATTCACACCCAATCCGGATTGAAATGTCTATGAATCTCCTGGCATCTGCCGATACTCTACCCGCGCCTGGCGGAATGTCCGCTCCTCTCGCCTTCATCTATGATCTCTTCAATAACCCTCTTTTCATCTTCATTGGCGGTCTGGTATTGCTGGGTGTGTTTTTCTGGTACCTGGGTTCCGACCAGGACAAGGTCAAGCGCAATGCCGGAACGATTTTCATTATCGGCATTGCGTCTTTTTCCCTGTTCTCCCTCTTCCAGCAGGGGTTGAAATACGGCATTGATATTGCCGGGGGCGTCTCCTTCACATTGAGCGTGGAACCGAATATCGGAGACGACGGCAAGCCCATTCCCCTGACGAACCAGGCCATGGAACAGGCATGCGTGATCCTGACGGACCGCCTTAACAGTACCGGGGCCAATGACGTCATTATCCGCCCGAAGAAAAAGGACAACCTGAATCTTATAGAAGTTCAAATCCCCGCTGCGGATCCTGCCAAGCGCGAGGAAACCAAGGCCATCCTGACCAAAGTAGCCAAGCTGCAGATTCTCCCTGTCCACCCGCGCAACAACGAACTGGTGGCGGAGGGGCGCATCCGCGTTCCCGGCTACAGGATGTATGAATATACCTTCAAAAACGGCAAGGGTGAGGACGTCACGGAAAAAATATTCCTGGAAAAGCGTGAATCGCTCACAGGCAGGGATATCGTGCGCGCCGGAGTGGATCTGGCCCGTCCCGGCCACGTCAACGTCACCCTGAGCAATGAAGGGGCGGACAAGATGTATAACCTGACTTCCCGCATGCAGCTGGGCCACGACCGCATGGCCATTGTTCTGGATGATGTGGTCAAGAGCGCTCCAACGGTCCAGGCCATTCTTTCGAAAAGTTTTGAAATCAGCGGGCTGGATGCTCCCGGAGAGGCTGAAGCCCTGACGAAGGTGCTTTCCAACCCCCTTACCAACAAGCTCAATTTTGAGTCCGCCAGTGAAATTTCCGCCTCTTTGGGGCATACGGCCCTCCTTCAGGGGGAATACGCGGGCATTACGGGATTGATCCTCTGCTTCATCATGATGATCATCTACTACCGCTTTGCCGGTCTGGTGGCTATCATGGGCCTGACGATCAATGCCCTGCTTCTTCTGGGAGCCATGTCTATCTTCGGGTTTGAGCTGACGCTGCCGGGTATTGCCGGTATTGTGCTGACTCTGGGCGTGGCGGTGGACTCGAACGTGCTGATTTATGAACGCCTGCGGGAAGAAAAGGAAATGGGGCGCCCCTTCCGCGTGGCTATCCGCAACTCCTTTGACAAGGCGTTCTCCGCCATCTTTGACTCCAATATCACCTCGCTCATTACCGCCGTCATCCTGTACTGGATGGCAACCGGCACCATCAAGGGGTTTGCCGTCACGTTGACAGTAGGCGTCATCACTTCCATGATTGGGGCGATTCTCGTTACCCGCGTCCTGTTCTACTGGGCGGATACCGTCGGCATGATGAAGGATCTTAAATTCCTTAACCTCTTCAAGAAAAAGACGAACATCGACTTCATGAGCCAGAAAATCTGGTCCTGCTCTCTTTCCGCCATTCTGCTGATGATATGCATTGTATTTGGCGCCGTAAAGGGCAAGGATTGCCTGGGCATGGACTTTACGGGCGGTTCTTCCATTTCCTATCTGGTGAACAAGGGTGACATCTCCTTCAGGGAAGTGGAAGGCGTGGTCAACAAGCTGTCCCTGACCCAGAAGGCTACGGTGCAGGAGGTGGCGGAGTCCACGGACAGCAGCAAAGTGAATATTCTGATTAATTTCTCCGACCATGCCCAGGACAAGGAGGCTATCACCACGGCATTGGACAAGGCGTTTCCGGTTCTGGACAACGCTCCGTTCAGTGAAGAAACCATCGGGCAGTCCATGGGGTACGATACGCTCATTACTTCCGCATGGGCCCTTTTCTTCGGCATTCTGGGGATCATGGTTTACCTGACGGTGCGGTTTGAATGGACCTTCGCCATTGGTGCAGTCATCGCCCTGACGCATGACGTTCTGCTGGTGCTTGGCCTGGTGATTCTCAGCGGAACGGAGCTGAATGTTATTCACATTGGCGCGTTGTTGACGGTGGCGGGGTACTCCATCAATGACAAAATTATCGTATTTGACCGCATCCGCGAATTCCTCCGCTTCTCCGACCCGAATGAAAGCGCTTCACAAATCATGAACGAGGCCATTAACCAGACGCTTTCCCGTACTATTTTGACTTCTCTTTCCACGCTGGCCGTGCTGGTGTGCCTGTACTTCTTTGGAGGCCCTTCCATGGAAGACTTCGCCTGGACGATTTCCGCAGGCATTTTGATTGGTACGTACTCCTCCATCTTCATCGCTTCTCCGGCGGCTCTTTTCTTCTCCCGGAAGCATGGGTTGCATGAAGAAGTCAGACAGGCCATGAAGGCCGGAGCCTGAGGTCTGGCGTTGAGCCGTTAAATCTCTGACCGGGGAAGGCAGAATGCCTTCCCCGGTCTGTTTCTTGGAAAGAGAGGGATGGGGAAAGGCTCTGTATGGAATAACCTCCGTGTTCTTTCCCCGTCCGCCTCCTTCGCTTTTCCTGTTTCCATCATATACGGCTAACGGCTCCCGTATGACTCTTCTGCCTCGCATTCCTCCCTTTTATTTCCGGCATAAGAAAACCCCGCCTGCCGTTAGGCAGACGGGGCCGTATCTCTGGTTTCCTGCTATGTATTTCTGCGGGTGAGATTATTCATCATCCCCTTCCTCCTGTGCCGGAGCGGGAGGGGGCGGCATGTCGTTGTTGCCGCGGGCTGCCTTTCTGGCTTCCCTGCGCGCTTCAAGAGCCTTGGAAGCGTCAGCGTTGAGCTGGGCCATTTCAGCCTCATTCAATTTTCCGTCCTTGTCGGCGTCATACTTTTCTTCAATCAGGATCCATCCGGCAGCCATGATCGGGGCGCGGTTGGGGTCAAGCTGGGGACGAGGACCGTTAGGGCGGTTGCCGCGGGGGCCCCGGTTGGCGTCTTCACGGCGTCCTTCACTGCCTCTGCGGCCTTCCGGTCCTCTGGGAGCGCGGGGGCCTTTAGCTCTGGGGCCATCTCCCGGACGCCTCGGACCGTCCATGTTGGGCATTCCCGGTTCTTTGGGGCCACAGGGAACGGCATGGTGCGGGCCGGGCTGGCCGTGATGAGGGGGAATGGCCTGCAATTCTTCCGGGGAGAGTTTTCCATCGCCGTCTTTGTCAAATTTTTTGATCATGTCGGCGACATAGGCTTCATGACGGGCTTTCATTTCTTCCATGCGCTTGGCTGCTTCCGGGTGGTTTTTGGCCCAGTCTTCCCGCATGGCTTTCTTTTCCTCGTCGGAAAGCTTTCCGTCTCCATCCTTATCGTACTTCTTAAGCATTTCGGCTTTACGGGCTTCCTGGCGGGCTTTCATTTCTTCCATGCGTTTGGCCGCTTCCGGGTGATCCTTAAGCCATTCTTCCTGCATAGCCTTTCTTTCCTCCTTGGAAAGCTTTCCGTCCCCATCCTTGTCAAATTTCTTCAGGATGGCGGCTTTCTTGGCTTCCTGGGCCTTCTTGACGTCGGCTTGCAGAACGGCTATTTCCTCGTCGGAAAGCTTTCCGTCCTTGTCGGTATCGTATTTGGCCAATACCAGTTCTTCTCCGACAATCATGATACCGGGATCGATTCTCTTCATCTGAACCCGTTTTGGCCCCTGGCGGTCCCTGCCTCCAGCATGGTGGCGGTGACCTCCCCTTCTTTCAGGGGGGGGCTGCATTTCAGGAGCATCGGAAGGAGCCTCCGGAGCGGGAGGCGGCGGAGCGTCCTGAGCGAACGCGGAGCATGCGGCGAAAGCCGCGGCGATAATCATTTGCTTGGTCATATCTTTGAATAGTGAGGTTTGATGCGTTTCGAAAAGGAGCGTGCGCTGCGGTGTTTCAAACAGGCGGAAACGTCTCCCTTTGCTAAAAGGAACCCCTGGAATTCATTCCGGTTGCAAAATAAAAGGGCAAATGCGTCGGAGAGGGGGTGCGCCGCTGTTTTTATGACACCTGTTTTCTTCCGAGGGTAAAGAAGGATGAACCCATTGAATATGAAGAAAATTAGTAAGGGAATACAGCAATCGGGCGGGAGCGCGTGCCGCCCGTGTCATAGCGGAAAAAAATTATTCGCCAGAAACAAAGCGGATGTAGGCCTGCCACCACTGGCTGCCGCCCAGCAGCCAGATCAGAGCGGCGCTGAGGAGAGCGGGGCCAAAGGGGAGGTTTCTGCCAAACCCCATGCGTGAGGCGGCAGCCTGTACAATCCCCAGCAGGGAGCCGAGGAAAAGGCTGAACAGGGCACCCTGCCAGCCGCACGCGCATCCGGCCATCATCAGAATCCAGGCGTCGCCGGATCCCATGGCTTCCCTGCTGGCATGGATATCCGTCAGATTTCCCTCCACTCTCTCCAGTCTTTCCAGAAGAAAAACGTCCCCGTTTTCCATCTCTATCCTGTCGGACCGCAGCGTGACGGAGCAGGGAGGGTGCGTTTTGCCGTCAATGGTGACGGAACCTCCGGAAAGGACGGCCTTGTCCGTAGACCGATGGAAAAGCATGGACCAGTCGTGAGGCTGGCCGTTGACGATGAGCTGAAGTTCCTCCCGCTCGGATTCCGGTTCCTTCAAACTCCACGGGGCGGGAACGTCAAAATGCTGTTTCCAGGTGCCGAACAGAAGCTTCCCCAATTCAATCACCAGCCTGATGACCGCATACCCTGCCGCTCCTCCCAGCACGGATGCCGTGAAGGCGTCCGTCCAGGTCATGACATGGCTGTCCGGCAGGAGGAAAGGATAAATGGCGCAGGCCCCCGTTCCGGCCAAGGCGCCGATAAATGCCTGAGAGCGGAAGACAATCAAATGTTCCGCATCCATGAACATGATGACAATGGCCATGGCAGTCCACAGGCAGAGCAGGACGGCTGCTCCCGCGGAAGCGTCCGCGTATTTCCAGCCAATGGCCGCGAAGAGCAGGGCCGTGAGCAGTTCCACAAAGCAATAGCGGAAGCTGATGCGCGTTCCGCAGCAGGCGGATTTACCCCGGAGAGCCAGCCAGCTCAGAACTGGAATATTCAGGAACCAGGGAATGGGTTTTCCGCATTCCGGGCAGAAGGAACGCGCCGGATCGTTGACGGAAACGCCCCGCGGCATACGGTAGATAACCACGTTCAGGAAGGAGCCTATGCAGGCCCCCATCAGGCCGAAAACCACGGGAATCACCCATGCGGGAAAGGCGTCAGGCATGGGAGGGGGGGGAATAGGTTCGGCTGGGCGTCTGGTTGATGCGGTCAATCAGCAGCCTTAGCCTGCCGTAGTTGCCGCGTTTGATGGGGAAGACGAGCCGGGGCAGGCGGTCCAGGTGTGGTTCGTCCGCTTCATCCGGCAGGGGGCCGCTCTGGATCATTTTCCCCCCAGGCAGAATCAAGTCTGAAAAGTCCCGTTCCAGATGTTCCACCCACTGGTCGGGAAGCTGCGCATTCAGCCGGATGACGATGGTATCTCCGACAAAACGGTAGGAGTGGAAAATCCGGTAAAAACGGTCGATGTGTTCCATGGCTTCCGCCGGATTTTTAGTGACATGGATGAGATGAAGATCGTCTGCGGAAATCAGTCCGGAATCCACCAGTTCCACGCGAATGAAGGCCAGCCAGTTCAGCCAGAAGGTTTTACCGGGGGAATCCAGAAGGACAATCGGGTAAATGGTCGCTTTTCCCGTCTGAATCAGAGTGAGTGTTTCAAACACTTCATCCATGGTTCCGAAGCCTCCGGGGAATGCCACCATGGCGTCGCTTTCTGCCACGAAGTTCAGTTTTCTGACGAAAAAGTAATAAAAATTGATGAGTTTGTCGCTGTGGGCCACCACATGGTTGGAGGTCTGTTCATACGGCAGGGTGATGTTCAGGCCGAAGGAGCGTTGTTCTCCCGCCCCTTCATTAGCTGCCTGCATGATGCCCGGGCCGCCTCCGGTAATGACCATGTAGCCGTGTTCGCTGGCTTCCCTGGCGAATTCCCTCGCCGTTTCATACGCCGGTTCGTCATTCCTGATGCGGGCGGAGCCGAAGACGGAAATTTTGCGGATGTGGCGGTACGGGGCGAAAACGCAGTTGGCGCGGTACATCTCCCGCCCGGAGCGGATCAGGATGGTAAAATCATGGTCCGAGGCGGCGGACTGGGCCATGTTGATTCCCGTTTTGATATACTCTTGGAGGTAGCGGGGATCGTGCCTGGTGGAGGCTATTTCGGAAAGCTTTTTAACGGCGCCTTCCAGAGCCTGGTAGCTGGAATCCATGGACATGGTGGAGGGTCGTTTCTTGTCTTCACCTGTAAAATCCCTGTTGTCCAAAAAATCAGGATGCTTCATGAGTTGGTATGATAGGTTTGCCCTACTATGCCAGATGACGCACATTAAGTCACAGAAAATTTACCGGCGGGCATGAAAAGAGTTGATTGTTGAAAACAGATCGTTACATTGCTCCCCGCACGGGCGTTCCCAAAACATGCCGTTGGTCCTTCAGGCGCATTGGCCGCCATGTCCGTGTTGAGGGGAAACCCGGTACATTACATACGATTATGTCGGAAAACGAAACCACTACTGCAGAAGAAACCGCCGTTACCACGCTGGCCCGTTTTGAGGTTCCCAGCCGTCTGGAAAAAATTGAAGATCCGAATGATGCGAATCATTTGACCTTTGTGGCGGAACCGTTTGAAAACGGTTACGGCCATACGCTTGGCAACTCCCTGCGCCGCGTTCTTCTGGGTTCTCTTGAAGGCGCCGCCATTACCTCCGTCCGCATTGCCGGCGCGCAGCATGAATTTTCCTCTCTGCCCGGTGTGGTGGAAGATGTGACGGAAATCGTGCTGAACCTGAAAAAGGTCAAATTCAAGCATAACGGCAAGGAACCGCGCCTGCTCTCTCTGCGCGTGCATAAGCAGGGCGTTGTGACTGCTGCCGATATTGCCGACGACACCGTTTACCAGGTGGTCAATCCCGATCAAATCATTTGCACTCTGGACCAGGATACCATGTTCGAATGCGAGTTCCAGGTTCGCGTGGGCCGCGGTTTTGCCACCGGCGATGAAAACAAGGTGCCGGATATGCCCATCGGCGTGATTCCGATCGACTCCATTTTCTCTCCGGTTACCCGCGTGAAGTATTCTGTGCAGAATACCCGTGTGGGGCAGATGACTGACTACGACAAGCTGATCCTTGAAGTCTGGACGGACGGCCGCATCGCCCCCGCAGACGCCATGCTCCAGGCTTCCGCCATTCTGCGCCATCACCTGGACGTGTTCGTCAACTATGACGACAAGCAGGTCAACTTTGAAGAAGCTCCTTCCGCCGTCCAGGACGAGGAAACGGCCCGCCTGCGCAAGTTGCTCAACATGAGCGTCAACGAAATCGAGCTTTCCGTGCGTGCCGCCAACTGCCTCAACAATGCCAACATCACGACCGTTGGCCAGCTTGCCATGAAGAGCGAAAGCGAAATGCTCAAGTACCGCAATTTCGGCAAAAAATCCCTCAACGAAATCAAGGATAAATTGCTGGAACTGGGTCTTTCCCTGGGCGTTCAGGTGGATCCCTCCCTGCTTACCGGTCCCGTGCCGCAGGCTAAGCCGCGCCTGGGTCTGGAAGAGGAAAGCCCCGTGGGCTTGGCAGACCTGATTGCCGCCAACATCGAAGACGACGACGACTAAATCTCACAAAACCAACACACATAGAAAAATATCATCATGAGACACGGTGTAAAAACCTCCAAGCTTCAGCGCAACGCTTCTCACCGCAGGGCCCTGCTCGCCAACCAGGCATGCAGCCTCATCCTCAATGGACGCATCACCACCACCCTGGCCAAGGCCAAGGCCCTGCGCCCCTATGTGGAAAAGCTGATTACTCTTGCCAAGCGCGGTGACGTGCATTCCCGCCGCCTGGCTACCGCCACCATTCATAATACGACCGCCGTTAAGCGGCTGTTTGATGAAATCGCTCCTCTTTGCGCGGAACGCAAGGGCGGCTATACCCGCATCGTCAAGCTGGGCCAGCGTCTGACTGATTCCGCCCTTGTGGCCATGATCGAAATTATCGATCTGCCCCGTGAGGCTGCCGAAAAGGAAGAAGCTCCCGCCACCACGGAAGCTACCGCCTAAGACGCACCTCTGGAACATCCTGTTATACCCCGCTCCGGCCTTTTATGAGGCCGGAGCGAATTTTTTATTGGAAATAAGGAAGTTATGGCGATAATATCGCTCTTGCTTCTTTCCTGGCGGAACGTTATAATCCAGCTTTAATTATGGACGCAGTATTATTGTTTTCCGGACAAGGTGCCCAAAAAGTAGGCATGGGCAAAGATTTGTATGACCAGTATTCCGTCGCCAAAGCCCTGATTGAACAGGCGGACAAGGCGCTTGGAGAATCCCTTTCTGCCGTCATGTTTGAAGGCCCCGGCGAAGAACTGACGCGTACCTGCAACTGTCAGCCCGCCCTCTACGTACATGGCCTTGCCTGCCTGGCCGTCTTGAAGGAGCTCGTTCCCTCCCTGAATCCCGTGGCTGCCGCCGGTCTTTCCCTGGGGGAATTCACGGCTCATGCCGCTGCCGGGACCTATTCTTTTGAAGAAGGCCTCCGCCTCGTCCAGAAGCGCGGCGCGTTTATGGAGGAAGCATGCAACGCCACGAAAGGCACTATGGCCGCCATGATCGGCGGCACGGATGAAAACGTCATTAAGCTGGCGCAGGAATGTGACGTGGATGTTGCCAATTTCAATTGCCCTGGCCAGACAGTCGTTTCCGGTACGGAGGAAGGTGTGGCCAAGGCTGTAGCAGGGGCGAAGGCCGCCGGCTGCAAGATTGCCAAGAAGCTCAATGTGGCGGGTGCCTACCATTCCCGTTTGATGCACAGCGCTATGGTAAAACTGGCGGAAGAGCTCAAGAATATTTCCTTCGGTACGCCGTCCATGCCCGTTTATTGCAATTATGAAGCCCGGGTAGTGGAAGGTCCGGACGACATCCGCAGCATGCTGGAACACCAGGTATGCGGATCCGTGCGCTGGACGGCTTCCATGCAGAAGCTGGTGGACCAGGGCCACCGCCTTTTCATTGAACTGGGGCCGGGCAAGACGCTGGCCGGCATGATGGCCCGCATCTGTAAGGAAGCTACGGTCATCTCCATTGAAGACGTGCCCAGCCTGGAAGCCGCCGTTGCGGAGCTGAACAAATAATTTCCCTGAATAAGAGGGGGTAAACCGCCGGCCCGTTGGGGAGCCGGCGGTTTTTTGTTAGCGTGTTCATGGCGGGGTTCCGTCAAATAGGCAATATCCCATGGAACAGGGGAAATGCCTGCCGCCGTGCCAGCGGTCCTGTTCCTGCGCGGGCATTTCCCTCATGCCGCCGGTGGGAAGATGCATGAACATCAGCATCGTTTCCATGAAAACGCGATGGCGGGCACGAACAGCGGTTTCCATATAAGGAAAAGTGCGGGCATGATGGAATGCGCCGCTCCTCAGGCCAGAAGAATCAGGGCAATGAGGTAAAACAGGAGGCCTCTTTTAGGAGGCCAGAGCATGAAAGCCGAGGCTCTGAGCCGCGCCAGGCGTTTCCTGGCGGCGCAGCCCCCTGCATCAGGCATGAAAGAAATTCCGTCAAGAAACAGGCGTTATGGAATAGAAATTCCTGATTTCTAAAGAAGCTCCGTCAGAGAGCGGATGATACTGGTCGCCAGGGAAAAATCCGCCTGCTCCGTTACCCTGTTTGGAACAGAGATGACTGGCATTCCTGCGCGGTATGCGGCTTTAGTGCCGTTCTGTGAGTCTTCCAGCACCAGGCATTCGGACGGAGATTTGCCCAGGTTTTCCGCGGCTTTCAGGAACAGGGCCGGATCCGGTTTGACGGGGAGGCCGTCGTCGCGGCAGACGACGGTTTGAAAACAGGGCATGATGCCCAGCCTGTTCAGCCAGCCGTCCACCCAGCGGTGGGAAGAGCTGGAGGCCACGCCCATAGGCGTTCCCGCTTCCGCCAGGTGCCGGATGAGTTCTCCGGCGCCGGGCAGGAGGCCGGCATGTTCCAGATCCCGGACGATTTCCTCCTGGCGGCGGCTGTTGACGGTTTCCCAGTCGAAAGTGCGCCCCGTCAATTTCTCCAGATATTCTCCGGGGTTCCAGTGGGTGTAGCCGCTGCCCAGGCACTGGTTGAACAAGTCCAGGGGAAGAGGGTGGCCGCAGGACGCGAAAACCCGTTCCCAGGAGGAATAAATGGCATATTCCGTATCCACCAGCAATCCGTCAAAATCAAAAATAACGGCGTGTGCTTGCCGGAGCAGTGCGCGGGCTTTCAGAACGGCTTCCCGGGAATCGGCAAAATGATCAGGAGGGGTCATGGACGGGAGTCTTTTTCAAGCTTCTCAATATTTCCGAGAAACTTCTGTGGGCCAGCTTGGTTTGAAAAAGGCGGATGGCGATGATGGTGTAAATGATGTTGGGCATCCATGCTCCCAGCCAGGTGGGGAGGTAGCCTGCGGAGGCCAGGGTGGGGAAAAACTCATACAGGAACAGCATGGCTGCCGCCAGGAACAGCGCAATGCCGATGCCGGACATGGCGGAGCGCCTCTGGAACGTGATGGCGGAGGGGATGGCAATAAACGTCAGGATGATGCAGGAAAATATGCGGGCTATCCTGACGTGCCATTCCGTTTGCAGGCTTCTGAGGTACCTGGCGTTTGTCGTTCCGGACTTGATGAGTTCCTGGAGGGCCGGGGTTCCCTGTGTATCCACGCGGACGTTGGGTGAAATCAGTTGCCAGGGTGTTTCGGGATAATGCTCTTTCAGCGTTTGGTATTCCTGCCCGGCAAAAACGGGAACATCGTGGAGCTGGCGGGGTTCCTCCTGGGAATAATTTCTTTTGATGGCCTGCCGGAAGGTCCATGTTCTGGAGGCCGGATCCCAGGTGGCTTCATCGGCAAACAGCTCGTACTTCATCTTTCCGGGGGCGCTGAACTGTTCCACCCGCACCTGACGGAAAGGATCGCCGGGGGAATCAATTCCGGGAGGATTGCCCAGATACCAGATGCGGGATTCCGCATCATTTTTGTAGATGGTGCTCTGGGAAGCATGGTTATTTTTGTTCTGGCTCAGGGAGGAGAACATCAGTTTCCTGTACAGGGCGGAGTTGGGCGCCCAGTGGAACCCGAAGATGCCGAAGTAGATGGAGGCAAAGACGGCGCCGATGATGATGGGGGTGTTGATTCGGAGCAGGGACCGTCCGGACTGGAGCATGCCGGTGATTTCTGAAGATGAGGAAAGTTTGGTAAGCGCCCAGAGTGTTCCCAGGAGAAGGGTATAAGGCAGAATCAGGTTCAGGATCATGGGCAGCTGGCTCAGGTAAAAGCGGAACGTGCCCATGAGGGGTGCGTCCAGGTTCATCAGGTCTCCCACATTGTCCGCAAAATCTCCGATAATGTAAATCAGCGTCAGGATGGCCGTACACATGATGAAGGCCGTGAACCAGGTGCGCGCCACATACTTGTCCAGGATGCTCGAACGGTTGTACAGGAACATTCCCAGAGCGGGGAGAAAGCAGCCCAGAAGGATGAGCCAGGGCCGCAGGAGCTGGGAAAGGGGATATTCGGACGGCGTACCGGGAATTTCCCATTGCATCTGGGACCATTCCCGGGGCATCAGGAACCAGGCTGCCGCTCCTCCCAGCGCAAGCAGGAGGAGAAATGCGGACCATTGGCGGAAATGTCGGGCCTGGATTGCCATGAAAAAAGAGGGTGGGGCAAGAATGCCAGATCGGGAGCGGGAAATAAAGCGTTATTTGGCCTCCGGACAGGGATAAAGGGCTACCGGAACCGCATGTCCGTGCTTGCTTCGTGAACTTCAGTGCGGTTCCGCTCCTTAAAGGGAGGAAATGGCTGCGGGAGATGTTCCTCCTGATAGAAGTTGACTGTTGTCAACGTAAACTGGATGAGATAAAATCTTTCTGACAACTGTTTCCCGGCAGCAGCCTTTCCATGTTTAAACGTCTTGTTCAATTGTTTCTTCTGTTTTTTCTGGTTGCTGCGGGTGTTCTGGCGTGGTTTGCGTGGTACGTCTCCACTCCTCTGCTCATTCCCGTGGGAGGGGAGGAACCCTCCTCTTATCCCGTCGCGGGTTCCCTGGTGATGGAACCCGTGGAAGCCGTTTCATCCGATGGCACGGCTATTGAAGGTTATCTGGTGCGCCCGGGGCGTCCGGAGGCTCTGTCTCCGCGCCAGAGCCGCGTGCGGGATACTCTGAAATTGCGTGGGAAAATGCCACATTTGGAAGCAAAACCGGAGCTGGTCGTGATAGCCGCTTCTTGGAATGAGGGAGTGGAAAGTTCCCTCCCTCTGGCGGAAGGGCTGGCTGGAGCCGGTTACACAAGCCTGATATGGAATCCGCGCGGGAAGAACAATACCCGTCAATTCTGCACGTACGGATTAAGGGAATATGCGGATGTAACGGCGCTTTTGGACGCCGTATCCCGGAAGCAGGGTGGATTGCCTCCCGTGGCCGCCGTGGGTCAGGGATTTGGTGCGGCCGTGCTGTTGAAAGCCGCGTCTGAAGATCCCCGCATCCGCTGCATGGTCAGCATGGACTGCTTTCCTTCCCTGAAAACCGTGGCTGTCCGGGAGATGGAGCAGGATTGGGGCAAGCCTCTGTGCTATGCCGCTTATTGGCTGCTGGATGCCGGGGTGGATTGGCGTGCGGGTTTCAGTACGTTTGACGTGGCCCCCGTGGATGATGCCCTGAAATTGGATTATCCGGTCATGGTGGTTTGTACGAACCAATATTTTTTCTCCACGCTGGAAGATTGCCTGAGCATTTACGATTCCCTGAAAAATGAGAAAAAACAGCTTTATGAATCCATCCGGGAAGGGGAACCGTATGGCACCCGGGAACGGACTTTCCTGCATTCCATTGAAGGAAAGAAGGGGGAAAAATTTGAAAAGGTCTATAAGGTCAACGTCTATGCGGGGGATGACGAGCTGCAGGCTGGCATTGCGGAATGGATTCATGAGAATACGCGCATGCCCATGCCCAGGGTGTTGCCTCATGAGTCTTACAGTGCGCCCGTTACGGGTACCGCTCCTTTCGGTTCATGAATTGTTCCTTTCCTTTTGCTGATGATCCCGTGAGTGCGAATCAGGACAACAACCGAGAACTCCGCGAAAACCGCCGCAGGCGCAGCCGTTTTATTCTGCCCGCGCCTCGCCATCTGGCAGCTGTGGCGGCAGGGGCTCTCCTTGCCGCCGTGCTGGTGCATTACCTGGGGTTTATCGTTCTGAGCTGGTTTGACCTGGGCATTCATGTGCACAAAGCCCCCGCTGTCCAGGAGGACAGAAAGCCTCTGCCTGAAAAAATAGTTCTGAAGGCGGACGACCGTCCTGCTCCGGATGTAGCGGAAGCCGTTGAAAAACCGGATATTGAGCAACTTGAAGAGATTCCCCCGGAATTGCCGGATTTAGAGGATATGCTTCCGGAGCAGGTAGTGATTGCTCCGGGGGAAACCAGCTTTTCCGCGGAGCCGGTAAGTCCTTCCCCCCCGGAATCCCTTTCCCCGAAAATGCCGCAGGTGGACATGAATGCCGTCGCGAAGGGGTTGCCCGAACCCTCTCCGCCTGAGATGCTGAAATCTTCCGCCAGCCCGGTTACAATCAAGACGGCTGAACCGGACATGGTGAATCCGGATGAATGGTATAACAATAAGCTCAAAGGGGCGGGCGGTCAGGATGATTCCCATTTGCCGGATGGGAGCAAATCTCTTTCCCAGCTCATGGCCCAGTCCTCCTTGGGCAAGGACAGCGGGTACAGCAGGCTGGGAGCGGATCTTCTTTTTGAATACAACAAGGCGGTGATGAAAAATTCCGCCAGGCTGAGCATGCTTCAGCTTGCGGGGCTGATGATGAAAAATCCGGATACGATTTTCATTGTGGAAGGTCATACGGACAGCTTTGGTTCCGAGGAATATAATGCCGTGCTTTCCCTGATGCGTGCTAATGCCGTCCGGCAGTGGCTGAAGGATAACGGCATAGCTCTGACGCGTCCGAATGGGGAATGCAGGTTGTACATACGCGCTTGCGGCGCTTCCCGTCCCGTCGTTTCCATCAGGGGGGACCGGGATGCCCAGGCCGCCAACCGGAGGGTGGAAATCCACATGCGCAAGCCGGGAGAAGAAATACCCGCCGGGAGCCTGCCCCTTACGTATGCGGTGGATATGAACACCCCTGTCGCCCGCCAGGTGCGGGCCGGCGTGGGTGCCCGCGCCGGAATCCCCGCCTCCCCGGCAGAAAGGAAAGCGCCCCCCGCAGTGCGTCCATCTTCTGCCGCCCCGGAACGCCGGGAAAATCCTGTGCCGCGTCAGGAAGTAATTCCTGAGGCGGAACCCATTCCGGAAACGATTCCTTCGGCAGAGCCTGTGGAGGAACGCATCCCTTCGGCAGAGCCGGTAGAGGATGACATCCCTCTGGCTGAACCCGTCGTGTGTGCGGGGAGCCGCGCCGTAGTGAAGGGAGGTGCCGGATTGAGATGGAATTGATGCGTTTCCTTCCGGTCCGGGCGCTGCCGAAACCCGAACGGCTCCGGTATCTTTTCTCCTTTGATTTTGACGATACTCTGTTCACTCTTGGCGGCCCTGCGGAAGAAAGGATCATTTTTTTTAGAACCATGCGCATGCTCCGGTCGCAGTATGGTGTTCTCTGGGGCGTTAATACGGGGCGTGACCCTGTCTACCTGAGGGAAGGTCTGGCGGATATGTTCCGGGATGATGCGGAAGCGTTTGCCCCGGATTTCACGGTGACGATGGAACGGAATGTTCATCTGGCGGATGCGGAGGGCAGACTGATGCCCGGTGTTGCGTGGAACGATGACTGCGCTGTTGCCCATGACAGCTTGTTCACCCGTTACGGCGGCATGCTGGAATCATTGATGAGCCAGCTGGAATGCCGGTTTTCCGGGCTGGGACTCCGCAGGCAGGACAATGACGCTTTTTCCCTGGTGGTGGATGATGCCTGCGGCCTGGATGAAGTTTCCTGCGTCATTCAGGATACGGTTGGTCCGTATGAGGAAATTGTCACGCAAAGGGCAGGTCCCTACCTGCGTTTCAGCCACCGTGATTACAATAAGGGAACATCCCTTTCCTTTGTTGCCTCCCGGTTCGGCATTCCGTCTTCCCATGTCGCCATTTTCGGCGACGGGCATAATGATCTGGACGCCATGCGGCACTTGCCGGAGGCATTCCGGTGCTGCCCTTCCAATGCGGCGCAGGAAGTGAAAGACATGGTTGCCCGCGGCCATGGATACATTAGCCCGGAACCGCGCACCCGGGGCGTTCTGGACGGCCTGGCGCATGGAGTGTTTCCCTATTTCGGGATGAAGGCGGAGGTTTTGAAGGAGGATATTTGAAAACGGGGGAGGGCCGGATGCTGACGGGAGATCGGCTTTCAACATGTTTCTTTCATCAAGGCGCTCCCGGAAGGGGAAGAATCGTATTGACAAGGAATGCCTGCAATGCAGAAATGGGAAAGATTCTTTCCCAATCCCGATTACATGAACATTCCCTCTTTTTCCCGTAGCGTTTCCAGAGGTTCCGCCGTGGGCTGGTTTTTAGTGTTGTTGCTGGTTTGCGGTGCCGGAGCCGGATATTATCTTTACCAGGATAACCTGGCAAAAAGAAAAGCGGCCCAGGAATTGACCGCTGAACGTAAATTGAAGGAGAAAAAGGCCAGGGAAGCTGCGGAGAAACAGCGAATAAAACGGGAACGGGAAATCAGGGAGAAGAAGGAAAAGGAACGGCTGGCGGCCCAGAAGGCTTATGAGGAAGCGCAGGAAGAGAAGGCGCGGCAGGCGGCGGAAGCGGCCCGTAAGCTTCAGGAGCAGGCCGAACGCGAAGAACGGGAAAAAAGGAGAAGGGAGGAGCTGGAACGGCGCGAACGTGAGGAAGAGGCCCGCAGGCAGGAGGAAGATATTCCTGTGGAGGAAGAGCCTGAACCGGAAGGGCGTTTTCCCCAACCCGTGAAAAACCGGATGCCGGAGCTTTCCGTTTATTCTATTCCTTGCAGGGATGAAATCCAGACGGAAAAAGATAAGCCGCTGGAAACATGGTCCTGGGACAAGGCGGAAAAAATGGAGGGGATGGAGGAATTCCCCACGGGTTCCTCTCCGTGGAAAAAAGGGAAAGACGCCGGACGCATGCAGGCGCTTCTGGAAAAATGCCGGGAATGGAAGGATGCCAAACTTGCCTCGCTGAAGGCGTGCCCGGCGGCGAAGGATTTTCCCGGCGTTCCGGAGAATGGGGCCCAGACGGTCAGGCGGACGGTGGAGATAGATTCCAATATTGGAGGCTGGCATAGTACGGGACTGTATGCGCCGCCCGGGGCGGAAATTTCGTGTTCCCTGTCCGGCGCTCCCAAAGACGGTTCGATCAGCGTCCGCATAGGATGCCATACGGACAGCCTTCATAAGCTGGATGAATGGAAAAGAGTGCCGGAAATAACCATGCAGGTTCCGGCTGGCCGTGGGCGCGTGAAAATGGTGAATCCGATGGGCGGCCTTGTTTATGTGAATGTAGGCCAGCGTCCCAGACGGGGGAAGGTCTTCAAGGTTCAGATTTCCGGAGCCGTGCCGTCACCTCTGTTCGTAATGGGGAAGACCACTCCGGAACAATGGGCCGAACAATTGGAAAATACCAAGGCCCCGTGGGGGGAAATCCGCATGCCCCGGCTTATTGTCACGATGCCCGTGGAACAGCTGAAACAGTGTCCGGATGTTCAGAAGACGGCGGAATTTCTGCAAAAAAACATGGCTCTTCAGGACTGGATTATGGGATGGGATACCAAGCCGGACCGCCTGCATCATCCGATGCGCTTTGTCGTGGACAGGCAGATATCCGCCGGGGCCGGGCATTCCGGTTATCCCGCCATGGCCACAAAGGACTGGACGAATTCCATCGCCACCGGTTCCATCATCCATTCCGGAAGCTGGGGTTTGTGGCATGAACTGGGGCATAACCACCAATCCCCTCCCTTTACGATGGAAGGCCAGACGGAGGTATCCGTCAACATATTCTCCATGGTGTGTGAAGTGATGGGAACTGGAAAAGACTTTGAATCCTGCTGGGGCGGCGGTATGGGGCCGTCCGGCATGAGCGCGGAAATGAAAAAATATTTTTCAGGCACCCAGACTTACAATGAGGCTCCCAACAAGGTGCAGCTCTTCTTCTGGGTGGAGCTGATGTACTATCTGGGATTTGACGCCTTCCGCCAGGTGGCTCTTCAATTCCATGACAAGCCTTATGACAACGGCGAACTGAGTGATGAAAAAAAATGGGAATGGGTCATGAACGCTTTTTCCAAAGTCACGGGAAAGAACATGGGGCCTTTCTTTAAGATTTGGCGTACGCCGGTTTCCGAACGTGCTGCGGGCAGGATGAAAGACCTTCCCGCCTGGCTCCCTTCCAGGGATTATCCGGCCTGTTATACCGCAGAGGAATAAGAAGATTTCGGAACAGGGACGTTGCCGCACTCGCTTCTGGACGCTTCCACCGGCTGGGGCTAGGATGGCGGGGCTGATGAGATGGCTGAATGACTGGCTGGGCTTCTTCAAGCCCCTTCAGGTGCGGAACCTGCAAATATTCTGGTCGGGGCAGGCCTGCGCCCTGATTGGAATGTGGTTGCAGGTGACGGCCATGGGCATTCTTGTGTATGATATTTCCGGCGGTTCCGCTACGGCAGTGGGGCTGCTGGCAGCCTTGAACGCCCTTCCTTTTTTTCTGGGAGGAATGCTGCTGGCCGGGCTGGGGGACCGTTTTGACCGAAGAAAACTTCTCATAGCCGTGCAGTGCGTCCAGTGGCTGGTGGCGGCAGCCCTGTTTCTGCTGACTGTGCTGGATATGCTCCAGTTGTGGCACCTGTACGCCGCCGGGCTGGTGATGGGCGTCAATCAGACGGTGGGTTTTCCCACGCAGCAGGCTTTTGTGGGCGACCTGATACAGCGCCGGCAATTACAGGAGGCCGTGGGCATGTACTCTCTGGTATTTAATACGTGCCGGGCCATAGGGCCGGCGCTTGCCGGCTATATCATTGCGGAATGGGGCGCCGGAACCGCTTTTGGCGGCAATGTGGCGGCAAGCCTGCCTCTCGTTGGCTGCCTGGTTGCCTTAAAGGGATGCGTAGCGGATACCTCCGCTCCCAGAAAGCAGCGCGGCGCAGGAAGGAAAGCATCCGGCCTCAAGACGGTGCTTGCCACGCGCAGTCTGCTTTTTATTATGATCAGCGCTCTCATTCAGAATATCTGCGGGCAATCCCTCTATCAGATTGTTCCGGCATTGATGCACGGAAATCCCAGGAATACCGGCCTCATTCTGAGTGCGGTCGGAGCCGGGGCCATGGTGAGCATCCTCTTTGTTCTGCCGTTTGCACGCAAAAGCGACAGGGTGGGGGCCAAACTTTCCTCAGGTACCCTGTGGATGGGATGCGCACTGTGTGTGGCCGGTGTCGTCCCGGTGGTGGAAGTGCAGGCCCTCTGTTTCTTTTTTGCCGGTTTGGCCACTTCTTCCCTCTTCGTTACTTCTTCATCCGCTGTGCAGCTTCTGGCTCCCCCGGAACGCAAGTCGGCCATTCTGGGGCTGTTCAGCATTGTCACCATCGGTGTGCAGCCGCTGGCGGCCATGGGTTGGGGAGCTGTGGTGGATGCCTGGGGTGTTCAGACAACGATTGTCTTGGCGGGAGGGTTGGAAGCCTTGTTTTCCATTTGGATGCTGAGCGTTCCATCTTGGCGTCATTTCAAATTTTCTCCGGATGACTGTCCGGAGACGACATAGCGCCTTTCCTCCATTTACGGCAGGTGAAAACCGCCGGTCCGCATTCTGCGGAAAAGGGAGTGCATGGGGGCTTTCCCTCGTGGAAATTCCGGAATGCGGCCGGATGAGGGAAGAGGAAGCAGGGTGCAGAAACGTCAGGAACCGGCTGTTAACCGTCCGTTTTTGCTTCGTGTTCGGAATAGCTGATGCCCAGCATGCAGATATCGTCGGCCTGATTGGTGCAGCCGGTAAATTTGGCTACGCAGGTAAGGGCTTGATGAACGAAATCCTTGGTGCTGTGAGGGGAAGAATTGTTGAAATAGTCAATCAGTCTTTCCACGCCCATTTCTTCCCCGTCCTGGTTGGCGGCTTCCGTCAGGCCGTCCGTGTACATCAGGATGCGGGCCCCCGCCAGGAGCGAAAACTGGGCATTATGGTACGTAGCGTCATCCAGCAGTCCCAGGGCGATGCCTCTGGGCAGCGGCATTTTGCGGGCGACCCCGTCCGGCCCCAGAATGATGGGATGCGGATGTCCGGCTGTGGAGGCTGTCATGACCCCGGTTTCCAGATCCAGGTAAATATAAACGGCGGAGGCGAACATGGTGGTGTTCGCCCGTTGCAGGATTTTGGCGAGCTGGTGGTTGAGGGAAGTAAGGAAAGCCGCCGGGTTATCCGCCAGGTGGGACAACTGTTCCATCAGGCCGCGGAGCATGGAGGCGATCAGGGCGGCGCGGATGCCGTGGCCCATCACGTCGCAAACGATGGCGCCAACGCCGGAATTGCCTACGGGAAAAGCATCGAACCAGTCTCCTGCAACACCCTCCGAAGGAGTGAAAATATGGTGAAAATCCGCATGGCGGGTCAGGCCGTGTTCCGTATGGGAGCGGGAGGGAATTTCGTAGGGAAGCAGGGCGAACTGGATTTCCCTGGCCAAATCTATTTCCTTTTCCAGAGTTCTGTTGCGTTCCTCCAGGATGCGGGCCGTTTCCGTGGCCTTGATTTCTGTCTTCACCAGTTTGGTGACATCACTGGAAATACCTACAATTCCCTTTAGCTCTCCGTTGCGTCCGTACCACGGGAACTTGCTGATCTGGCTCCAGGAATCATCCTTGTGGAGCCATGTCTCATGATGAAGGCGGGCGCGGATGGGGCGTCCGGTAACCATGATGTCCATTTCCTCCTTGCGGGAAATATCGGACATCGTTTGGTCAAAAAAGTAATCGTCCGTGCGTCCGGTCAGGTCTGCCGGCGTCGGTACGCCCAGCTTATTGGCTGTGGCGGTATTCGCCAGGACGAAACGTGATTCCCGGTTCTTGAAATAGATGCTGTCGGGAATGTGTTCAATCAGGGTATGAAACAGGTCCCTGTCCTCCGCAGCGCGCAGTTCCGCCGTTTTCCGCCGGGTAATATTAACCCATACGCCCACCAGCATAACGGGCCGGCGCTGTTTGTCCCTGCGGGCGAGGCCGTTGACGCGGACCCAGCTCCAGCTTTTGGAGTTCAGCTTCTTCATCCGGATTTCAATGCGCATGGGCACATGGGAGTGGCCGTCCAGATAACGGCGCACTTCCTGGGAAAAAAAAGCCTGGTCTTCCTCGTGTATGGTAAGCTCCGGCTGGGTGAAGATATTGGGAGCTTTCTCCTTGCGGCTGGCCCCCATCATGGTCAGGCAGCGGTCCGTGTAATGAATGACGCCCGTTTTAATATTCCAGATGTAAAATCCTTCTTCCGCCGCCGCCAGGGCCATTTTGATTTTGTCCCAGGTAAAAACTCTCTGGGCGGAATGTCTGTTGCGTGAGGGCGGCATTGCAGTTGCCGTTAATCTAACGACAAAACCGCTGTCTTGGCAAGAGGCAAAATAAAGGAATCCTTTCTGAAAGGAGGTCTGGCCGGAGGGATGCGTATCAAGGACGCCGGCTGGTTTTTAAAATGAGCTCCTATTTTTCTTTTTCCTTTTCCTGGGATTGAAGAAATTGCAGTTCTTTCTTCAAAGCGCTTCCTACGCGGTGCTTTGCCAGATAAACCTGGGCAATCGTGACTCCGAGTTGCCGGCGGACCTTGGCCGCGTCCCACTCCCGCAGGACATAATAGTCAAAAATCTGGAACTGCTTGGGCGACACTTTTGCCTTGACGCGTTCCAGAGCCGCCTGAAGAAGGTTATTCTGCCATTCCCGTTCCCATACCTGGTCAAAATTATTCTTCCCTTCATCCGGGATTTTGTCGATGGGGTGTTCCAACGTGCCTGGGGCATCCGGATTCATCAGCATGGCCGTGTCCTTTTTCCTCTTGCGGAACTGGTCGTTGATGCGCCAGCGGGTCATGTTCCAGAGCCAGAGTTTGAAGGAACCCTGTTCCGGTTTGTAAATATTTTTCCTGCTCTGCTTGGCGATGGAAAGAATGGTTTCCTGTACCACGTCCCAAGCCTCGTCTTCCCTTAATCCGGCCTTGAGGGCGACGGAATAAATAAGCCGCCAATATGTCCGGTAAAATTCATCCCAGGTGCGCTGGTCTTCCCAGTTTTCCAAACGCGCGATCAGGCTTTTCCTGGTATGTTCCGCGTATTGGGAAAGTGTCTGCTCGTCAGGCTGGGACTCGTTATGGGGTTGCAATGGGGGCACATTCATGGTTTATCATGAACTACGGATGGAAGTGAAGCGAAAGCCGAGTAATAGGCCGGAAAATTCTGCACGGTCCGGCCTGTTCATTCACTACGTCCGTCGTGGAGAAAATCTTTCAGGGAAACGGACATGATCAGGAAAACGTCAAAACGCAGGGGAACCTCCGTCATTGCGGCCCTGATTGCGTTGTGCGCGGTGGTGGGGTACGGTTTGACGGAGTGGGCGCCGCTGGATAATGAACCGCAGGCGGTTCCCGCCCGCCAGAGGGAAGAGCGGCAGACGGTTCGGGAGAAGGTGGAAATCCCCGACAAGGGGGAGCCCGTTCGTTTGCTGACCATGAACGCCGGCAACTACTTTGTGCCGGAAGACCCGAGGAGAAGCAATTTTCAGGTAAAATACAAGCCTGTGGAAGCCCGTGAAGCCGTGGCGGAGCTGGTTCGCCAATCGGGGGCGGAAATCGTGGGGCTGTGTGAAATGGGCGGGGAGGCTGCCGTTCGTGACTTGCAAATGCGGCTGAAGAGAAAAGGAGTTCATTTGCCGTACAAAGTTCTTGTCATGCGGGACGGGGAGGACCGTGGTTTGGCCCTTCTTTCCAAATACTGTATCGCGGATAACCGTTCCGTAGCGGACATGCCTGTATCCGGAGAGGCGAAACGGAAAAAGACGATGCTGCGGGGCATTCTGGACGCCACGGTCAGCATGCCGGACGGACGGCTGTTCCGCCTGGTGGGCATTCATTTGAAATCGCGCCTCAGCCGTGACGGTTCCGCAGAGGATACGCGGCGAAGGGAAGCCTACGCCCTGCGGGACTACCTGAATGAAGCTCTTGCCTCTCAGGACGGCATGCCTCTGCTTCTGTACGGAGACTTTAATGACGGCCCGTCAGACAGCGCCGTGCAGGTCATCCAGGGGCCGGCCAAAACGGAATACCGCCTGAACCGTTTGAAGCCCAGGGATTCCCGCGGGGAGACCTGGACCATTTACTATGAGGACGGAGACACCTACCATTCCTTTGACCATCTTTTCCTGAACAATACGCTGAAAAAGCGCCTCGGCCGCAAGCCTCCCATGGGTATCCTTGACTCTCCCCCCTCGCTCCAGGCCAGCGACCACCGCGGCGTGTGGGTGGAATTGAGATAAGCAGGGCCTGATGTTTTTTCAGCAGGGGAGATGGAAAGGGAAAAAATGAAGGCTTTGGAAAAGGAGGACAAAAAATTCTTTTCTTGTCGTTCCGGCCTTATCCTTCTTGAAATGCGGGAGTTGGACCGACCGGCTGTTTTTCTTTTCCGGAAGGATGGCGGAAGCAGGGATTTCCGCATGGCGATTCCTTGCCGGAATTTTGTTGGACAGGAACATATCAGGCATTCCAGTTCCTCAAAAAATGATTGCCGTGTCCGTCTGAAACGGGTAGCATGCCAAAAATCGTTGTTCAATCCTGCATCATCTGTATGAGATATTTTTCCAAGCATTCCGGAATGGCTCCGCGCTGTTCCTCGCCGGGGAGCAAGGGGTTTACCCTGGTGGAATTGATTGTTGTCATTACCATTATGGTTGCCATGATGGCCTTGGCCGCCAGCATGTTGAGGGGCGGGGGCAGGGGGCAGGGGCTTCAGGCCGCCGTTGAAATGGTGGACGGCATGGTGCAGGAGGCGCGGCTGGATGCCATGGGCAAAGGAACGTGGAGCCGCCTGATTATTGTGAGCACTCCCGATGACGAAGCCCGCAATATGCGCACTTTGGGCGTGATGTCCAAAAATACCCGCACCGGGAAATGGCATCTGGTGAACCGTTTGCAGACTCTCCCCGCCGGTTTTTACGTCAGTCCGGCCTACAGCACCCTTCTGGAAGGCTCGAAGAAAGCCAGGGGCGAGAAATCCACGGCCCGCGATTTTGCCAGCCGTGACGGGCAGGATACCGTCAACCTTCCCGGCAACGGAATGACGGATATTTACTTCATTGAATTTGACGAGGAAGGCCGCATGTCCCAGCCGAACGCCCCCACCCGCCTGGTGGTGGTTGCCGGTTCCGCCGGGAACGGCAAGGAGGAGAGGCCAACCCCGATGGTGGACGGCAAACCGGGCCTGGCAGGCGGCATTGTGATTTATCCCAAAGGCAATATCAGCCGTCTGAGGACGACGGAGCAGGTGATTCCCAATTAGTTTCTGTGATATAATACCGGATTTCCCATTTTATGTTGACCAAGTGTATGAAACAGTCTCGTGCCAAGGGGTTCACCCTGACGGAAGTGGTGCTTGCGATCGGCGTGGTGGCCGTGCTGATTGTAGTGTTCATGGCCATGTTTATTCCTGCCAGAAGGACGGTTCAGTCCGCCCTGACTATTCGTGAAGCGGACCGCATCGTCCACGCCCTGACGGCGGAACTTGGAGAACTCCGCAATTCCGAGCGTGCCGCGTCCAACGCCAGAAAGTCTTCCTCCTCCAAATATGTTTCCGCTTTTGACAAGGCGTTTTACTGGATGCAGTTCACGTCCAGGCCCGCTACGACCATTCTTGTTTACAATTACAGGGCGGATTTGACCAAGGGGGCCCGCAAAGACGGAACTCCCCAGCCCTGGCTGGAGGATGGCGGAAGCATTCCCGGCAAAAATACTGCGGTGGTGACAGGGGTCTGCCTGGCGAACAACAAAGAGCGTTGGGATGATTTCAAGGCCCTTGTCGGTCCCGTCTTCGCCGTGCGCATGACCCAGCTGGTAGTGGAACGTATGGATTCAAGCTCCTACGGGTACAAGCTGGCTCCCAAGTACGGAACGATTTATAATCCTTACAACCGCGGCAAGGTGATTAAGGAACCTTCCCTGTATGTTTATACGCCGGAGAAAGGCGGCGGCCTGAATTTGCCGTGGGGGGCGGAAGTCCTGTACCAGGCGGAGTTCTTCCAGCTGTTGAATACGGACCCTGAGCGTTTACAACATCTGACGTGGGAAAATTTAAAGACTCCCGTGTTTACGCGCAATCTCGCTTTCCGCCGTTAGCGGGCATTATCTGAAGACCTCTGAAAAAACATGAAGACATTTGCCAAAATCAAATCCGGCGCGTTCACCCTGATTGAGCTCCTGGCAGCCATGACCATCACTACCGTGCTGGTTCTGGTCATTGTGGCCCTGACTTCCCGCGGGGTAGATATCTGGAGATGGGTGCTGCAGGATGTGCGGACCACGACGCTTGCCCGCACGGCCATGGATACCATGACCAAGGATTTTGAAAGCATGCAGTTCCGTCCCGGGAATCCCTTTGAGTGGATGCTGGTGCAGCGGGACAGCGATTTGGTTTCCCGTGCGGAAAAGACCAAGGTTTCCAGGAAAAAGGGCCGCTCTTCCTCCCTGAATGAGGCCCGCGTGAACCTGATGACCATGGGGCCGGAAGGCGCCAAAATCACAAATGCCTCCCAATTGGTTTTCTTTACCACGGCTACGGACCGCAATCCGGCCAAGTCCAGTATGGACATGCGGAATGACCGCATCATTGGTGATGTGAATTGCGTGGGATACAAGCTTCTTTACCGTGACCAGATTCTGGACCAGGACGCTACGGCGGAGTCTGACGGTTTTCCCGTTTATTCCCTGTACCGCAACTTAATCAGCGCGGTGGATACCGTGCGGAACCTTCTGGGCCAGCAGGATCTATGGTCCGCTTATGCACGGTACCAGCAGGATGAAACCGTCCCTTCCAACTTCCTGGTGGAGAATATTGTGGAAATGACGCTGATTTTTGAAGTGGATTACCAGAAGAAGATCGGCAATTCCGGCAGCAACAAATCGGACAAGGATGCTTCGCAAAGAGCATCCGTGCTGGTTCCGGTCATGACTACGGGCGCCAACCGTCTCGGCTCCTGCACCCAGATGGATGTGTATGGCAATCGCCTGGACATCATAGGCAGCAGCGTGAATATTGATGATTTGAAATCCGGCCGCGTTACTGCCGTGACAATTTCCATGACGGTGGTGACGGATGAAGGCATGGCTCTTGTGGACCAGATCCGGCAGAAAAAGCGTCCCGCTCCCTCTCCTGAGGAATTTTTCGAACGTTATACCCGGTCTTTCACCCAGAGGATTGCATTGCCGATGAACCGTTAGGCTTGTATCCGGGAAACCGGGGAGGGCGGAATCGGCCGCTGTTGCTTTTTGTCTGGAGCGTTCCTGCCGTTAATTGTTCTGTAGTTGCCATATGTTGGGTTTCACAAATATCGTCGGCAATTTATCCCCTCTGCCGGAATTAGTGCTGTGGCGCGATCCTGTCGCCAGAAGCGGGGAGGAAGCCATGGCCGTGGACGAAGCTCTGCTGGAATGGGGCAGGAAGCCTGTGCTGAGGGCGTACCGCTGGGCGGAACCGACCGTGACTTACGGTTATTTTGATGAGGAGGCCACGGCGCGCGCCATTTTCCCAGGTGAGGAGCTTCATTTTGTCCGCCGCTGGACAGGGGGGGGGATTGTAGACCATCGGCAGGATATTCCCTTTACTCTGGCCATGCACCGCAAGGGAGAAAAAGAGCGTCCTTCCAGCGCGGTTTTGTACCGTTGGATTCATGGGGCGCTGGCCCGCGTCCTGAGGGATTGCGGGGTGGAGTGCGTGATGCTGGACGGGGATGCCCCGGACGGAGGGCGGGCCTGTTTTTCCAGCCCCGTAACGAGTGATCTTGTCTTTCCCGGCGGGGAAAAACTGGCTGGCGGCGGCCAGAGAAGAGTCCGCGGAGGCGTTCTTCACCAGGGGAGCATCCAGAATTGTCTTCTCCCTTCCGGATGGGATGAATTGCTGGCTGCCCGCCTGGCGGAAAAGCATTCCCTGTGCGTGGACGCGGAATTGTTCCCCGGCATGAATGCCCGCGTGGAGGAACTGCTGGCTTCCAAATACCGTACGGAAGCATGGCGTTCCGGCGTACGGCATGGGCGTCCGTCTCAATCACGGTAATTTCCCTTTTTCCCGATGAACTATCTTCCTGATCCCGGCCGCTACAGCCACGCAGCCTACCGCCGTTGCGGGCGCAGCGGGCTGCTGCTTCCTCCCGTTTCCCTGGGGCTCTGGCACAATTTCGGCGCAGCGGATGATTTTGAGAACGCCCGCCGGCTTATTCACGGCGCGTTTGATGCCGGTATCACGTATTTTGACCTGGCGAATAATTACGGCCCTCCTCCCGGTTCGGCGGAAGAATGCTTTGGCCGTATTTTCATGCAGGATTTGTCCCGTTTCCGTGATGAACTTGTTATTGCGACCAAGGCGGGGCATTTGATGTGGCCCGGCCCGTACGGGGACTGGGGATCCCGCAAACACATGCTTGCCAGCCTGGACCAGTCCCTTTCCCGCATGAAGCTGGAGTATGTGGATATTTTTTACGCGCACCGGCATGATCCGGAAACTCCCCTTGAAGAAACGGCGGGAGCTCTCATTACGGCGGTTCGCTCCGGAAAGGCCCTGTATGCCGGTATTTCCAAATTCCCGGCGGAACAGGCCAGGCAAATGTGCTCCATGCTCGGGGAGGCCGGCGTTCCGTGCCTGGTGCATCAGGTTCGTTACAATATGTTTAGTCGGGAACCGGAAACATCCGTTTTTCAGGCTGTCCGGGAAACGGGTATCGGGTGCGTCGCTTTTTCTCCCCTGGCCCAGGGGATGCTGACGGACCGTTATCTGGAGGGTATTCCCGAAGATTCCCGCGCGGCGGGTTCCTCCGTCTTTTTAACAAAGGAGCGGGTTCTTCAGCATGGGGATAAGATTCGCCGTCTGGGCGCCCTGGCCCGGAGCCGGGGCCAGAGCCTTGCCCAGATGGCCCTGGCCTGGGTGCTGAAAGATCCCGTAGTGACCACGGCTCTGATTGGAGCCAGCCGCCCCTCGCAAATCAGGGATTGCCTGAAAGCTCTGGATAGTGCGCCGTTTACGCCGGAGGAGCTCTCTCTTATTGACGCAAATGCGGATAGATAGGCGCTGCTTTTCCCGTGGCGCTGGTCTTTCTGCAGGAAGGTGAATTTTCTCGTTCCGGACACAGGTTTTTTCTTGGAGTAAAGTAGAGCTGGTGTTATGTTTTTACCACTTTAATTTAAAGTGTACTGACAATGATAACCATCCAGGATTTATTTTGGCTCATCCCATCGGCTTCCGTGCTGGCCCTCATTTTTGCGGGCATCTTTTTTTACCGCATGAAAGCGCAGGATGAGGGGAACGAGGTCATGAAAATGATCGCCCGGCATGTCCGCAGCGGCGCCATGGCCTATCTGCGGCAGCAGTATAAGATTGTCGCCATTTTCTTTGTGCTCATTACTGTTGTTTTCGCTTTTCTGGCCTACTGCCTCCACATTCAGAACCCCTGGGTTCCCTTCGCTTTCATTTCAGGCGGCTTTTTCTCCGGTCTGGCCGGCTATATCGGCATGAAGACGGCTACGTACGCTTCCGGCCGCGTGGCGAATGCCTGCCGCCATTCCCTGGATGCCGGGCTGCAAATAGCTTTCCGCTCGGGCGCCGTGCTCGGCCTGACCGTCGTGGGCCTTGCCATGCTTGATATCGGCGCCTGGTACTGGGTGCTGAATTGGTTTTACGGGGACATGGAGCTTTCCATGCGCCTGGTCGTCATCACTACCACCATGTTGACGTTCGGCATGGGGGCTTCCCTACAGGCGCTGTTTGCCCGTGTGGGCGGCGGCATTTTCACCAAGGCGGCGGATGTGGGAGCCGACCTGGTGGGGAAGGTGGAGGCCGGCATTCCGGAGGACGACCCCCGCAACCCCGCCACCATTGCGGATAACGTGGGCGATAACGTTGGGGACGTGGCCGGCATGGGCGCGGACCTTTACGAATCTTACTGCGGTTCCATTCTGGCTTCCGCCGCTTTGGGCGCGGCTGCTTACATGGCCGTTCCTGAAATGGCGATCAAGGCCGTCCTTACGCCCATGCTGATCGCCGCCCTCGGCACTATTCTTTCTTTGTTGGGCGTGTACGCGGTGCGCGTGAAGCGCGGCGCTTCCCAAACGGAGCTGATGGCAGCCCTGAACCGCGGCATCAACTTGAGTTCCTTCCTGATAGCCATTGCTTCCGCTTTCCTGCTCCAGCTCATCGGCCTGGATAACTGGGCCGGCATCTGGGGGGCTATCGTCACCGGCCTGGCGGTGGGCATCGTCATCGGCAAGAGCACGGAGCATTACACCTCCCATGATTCCTATCCCTGCCGTAAAATCGCCCACAGCGCGAAGACGGGGCCGGCCACCGTCATTATTTCCGGCATCGGCATCGGCATGATTTCCACCTGCATTCCTGTAATTACTGTCGTCGTGGGCACTGTGCTGGCTTATGGCCTGGCTTCCGGGGACTGGCATTTCACCGGGGCTGAAATGAGCAAGGGGCTGTATGGCATCGGCATTGCCGCCGTCGGCATGCTTTCCACGCTGGGCCTGACATTGGCGACGGACGCTTACGGCCCCATTTCCGACAACGCCGGGGGTAATGCGGAGATGAGCAAACTGGATCCGGAAGTGCGCCGCCGCACGGATGCCCTGGATGCCCTGGGCAACACGACAGCCGCCACGGGCAAGGGCTTCGCCATCGGTTCCGCCGCTCTGACGGCATTGGCTCTTCTGGCCTCCTATATTGAAGAATTGAAGATTGCCATCCTTCACTGGAGTGAGGCCACGGGCAATACCATTTACAAAATTAATGACGCCGTAAGCGTGGAGGTTTCCAAAATCGCCACTGCTTCCCTGTCTGATTTCATGGGCTATTTCCAGGTAACCCTGATGAACCCGAAGGTTCTCATGGGTCTCTTCGTGGGGGCCATGATGTCCTTCATGTTCTGCGGGCTGACCATGAATGCCGTCGGCCGCGCCGCGGAAAAAATGGTTAAGGAAGTGCGCCGTCAGTTTAAGGAAATCAAGGGAATCCTGACTGGGGAGGCAGAGCCGGATTACGTGCGCTGCGTGGAAATTTCCACGGCGGGAGCGCAGCATGAGATGATCTGGCCGTCCGTGCTGGCGGTCATCACCCCCATCTGCATGGGCATCGTCTTCGGCGTCCCCGGCGTGTTCGGCCTGCTGGCCGGCGGCCTGGCTTCCGGCTTTGTGCTGGCCGTATTCATGGCTAATTCCGGCGGCGCGTGGGACAATGCCAAAAAATATATTGAGCAGGGCCATGTGGGCGGCAAAGGCTCGGAAAGCCATAAGGCAGCCGTCATCGGCGATACGGTGGGCGACCCCTTCAAGGATACGTCCGGCCCGTCCCTGAACATCCTGATCAAGCTCATGAGCATGGTGGCTATCGTCACCGCCGGCGTGAATATAGCCGTGACCCTGTTCTAAACAGAAAGATTCTTTCACGGAAAACGGAGGGAGTCCCGCTGTTCTAGCGGGACTCCCTTTTTTTCTGGCTGAAGGGAATCGTCCACTGGTGAGCGGTTTTTTAATTTCCGCTTCTTTCAAAGGCTCTCTGAAAGACTGTTCCTAATAGGAGGGAGGGGGTAAGTATGATTTTTTTAATCATATTTTTATTTGTATCATATTTTATTTTGGTTAGTATAAAAAATAACAAAATGACTGACAGAATAGGCCAGCTAGCTTTTTCTTCCTTCCGGTTTTTATTCTGCTGTCTGGCAGTTTTTTCCGGCGTTGTTCCCTTGTGGGCTTCGGATGGCCCGGATGATGACATGAAGGAGACGGAAGAGGAAGCCTGCGGGCCCCTCCAGATTAAATCCCAGACAGAATTGTGTTCTGCGGATTATTATATCAAGGGAGGAAGTGAACAGGACAAGGAAGACGATAGAAAAAGAAAAAATATAGGAATCGGGGAGAATATCTCCTTTCTTCTGATCGGCAAGCCCAAGGGAAATATTAAGGAACTTACTTGGAGTATCAAGGGAGACGGATTTCAACTGACAGATACTGAGTTATTTAAAGGTGAACAAAAGATCGCCCTGACCGCCAGAAAAGATTTAACCAAAGATACCCGCGTCACCATTACAGCCAAAACCGACGAAGATAAAGAAGCTAAAATCACCGTCAATATCAGGATTCCCAAGAAGATAACGAAGGAAAAATATGAGGGACACATGGATCTGGGAGATGGCTTTTTCGCCAATACGGCTGATTTTAAAATATCCAAGGGGAAACACGGTGTCTGGGGATTTATTAAAGTGACGCTTTTTCCTACTGACGTCAGTTTTAAGGGAGTCAAGGTGGTTGAGCGGGATGGGGGACTCATGTGGGAAGGAAAGGACGGGACTCCCCCGCAGCCTCAACCGGAACTGGCAGCCGAACATGTAACCTGCAACATGGCCGCTCCCATTCAGGATAAAAATAATTTTTATGATATGGTAGGGGACAATCGCGATATTGAGGAAGTTCTTGAAACGATTCGCCGGTCCAAACATAATCCTCAACAATTTTGGTTTGTATGCAACTTCCATATTCATTGGGGAAAGGGAGGGAAAGGCAGCGAACAACAGGATTCCATTTTTTTAGGAACGACAAATCAAAAATACCGTATTGAAGCCATTGATCAAAATACCACAAAAACGGTTGTTGAGAAATTCGGCATCACCTTTACAAGAACCAGCAATGAGGATTAAAAAACAATGAACCTGTTATCTCTTTTATGCGCGTGTGCCGTCTGCCTGATGATTGGGAAGGGCAATCAGGCCTATTCCGATTCTCCCCTGGAGAGCCCGGCGTGCATCGACCAGTACAAACAGCCGTCCGCAACCATCCGGGGACTCTCCGGTTTGCTGAAGGTCATGCGGCTTAAATCCTTCTACAACGGGGCCAGGAAACATACGCTCACCTTTAGTTTGACGACACAGGATAACATTGATACCGAGCTGAAAGAGAAAATATGGCATTGTTATCTGGTAGCTTCAGCTCCCCTTTTTACCTACAAAACGTACCGGGAAATCGAGCCGGATGTTGATATGGGCGATGATAGGGCTGATATTCACCGCAAATCCAGAGTCTGCCTCCTCATGGAAAAATATATCGGCCTGGTCCGGGATACGCCCGACATCAAGGAATCCGTCAAAAAGCAGATCATCCGGCGCCTGTTTCTTTCCTATTACGCGCGCATCCTGAAACAGTACAAAAACGCGCAGGAACCCAATCCCTACCAGAGGGATGCCCAGGGAAATCCCGTCCCTCCCCTTTCCGACAAGGAAAAGGAATTCCGGAAGCGTGAGATAGAAAGAATCAAACGTCTCCCCGTTCAGGAAGTCCTCAAACTGATGCGTGAAGGTTCAAGCCACCGCTCTTTTATCGAGACAAGAAATGAAGTGTTTGGAGATGAAGTCAAGCATCTTGAAAAATCCTTCATGAAACTGCTTGTTTCCGAATTCCCCGGTCAATACGGCAAGGTAGAGAATTTCATTCTGGAAGCCGGATATTCGAAAGAAGACATCCCCAGCCTGATTGACCGCACCGTGGGCAGGGACGAAAAGACGGATTTCCTTTATAAAGGGAAACATCGTCAGAAACATGACAGGCTCTACAGGAAAAAGAAGTGACGGTGTCTAAAGCCGAATGTTCAAGACGCTCTTTCTTCCTTTTCTTTTTGTGAAGAGATAGCCGGAAACCGGGGGAAGTGAAGAAGTCTTGCAATAACCGGTTTCTGGAAAGGGAATTCTGGATTCGTAAAGAAGGAAAAGAAAAACGTGCTGCGCCATGTTCGCAGCTCTGTTCCGCCGGTGGGAGTGGGGGCGGGCGGTTCCTTGGAAAGTTTGAATGCGCCGGAGAGGTGTCGTGTTTTCTCTGGGCCGATTGAGAAGCCAATACGGTTTTTTCGCCATTGACGGAAAGTTTTTTTGACAAAGAAGGGGCAGAGGAGTAATAAACGCGCAGATGCATTTCAGCACTGTACAGCCCTTTTTTAGCGAGAACCGTTATTACGGCAACGGCTATTGGTGGCGCGTACCCATGTCCGGACGGGGGAATCCCGAGGTGCAGTAATAGCATTCAGCTATGACCATTTTTCAAGAACTGCTTTGATTCCTCCGAGAGTCAAAGCAGTTTTTTTATTTTCAACTTACATCATCATCCATGCAAACACCATCCATGATCACTCTCCAACAGCGCAGCCGCCGCCTGAGCGCCGATCTGGAGACCCCTATCAGCCTGTTTCTGAGCCTGACTCAGAACAAAATTCCCGGACTTCTGCTGGAAAGCGCGGAAGTGGACGGCAGATGGGGGCGCTACAGCATCATCGCCTGCGATTATCTGATGACCGTTTCCTGTGTAGACGCCAGGCTGTCCCTTTCCATCAAAGACGACCGTCTGGCTTCCCTGAAGGAGCTGGAAGGCATGCCTTACCTGGATGGACTGCGCTCTCTGATGCAGCGTCTGGAGCTGGTGGGGGACGATATGAGGCAGGCTCCTATCACGCGGGCTCTGTACGGCTATTTCGGGTATGAAACCGCCGCTCTGTTCCAGCCCAGGCTGGCGCAGGCCATTCCTGCCTCTTCCGCAGAGTCCTGCCTGGTGCTGGCCGGCACCGTGATTGTTTTTGACCATTTGTACAATCGCCTTACCCAGCTCAGCCTGGGCGAACACCGTGATTTGTCCCATGCCCCGCTCCATGGGGCAGAGGAACCTTCCATAGGGGAGGTTTCCCGCACGCCGGACCAGGCGGCTTACATGAAGGGGGTGGAGCATATCAAGGAGCTGCTGCATGACGGAGAAGCCATCCAGGTGGTGCTTTCCTCCCAGGCTTCCGCGGAGTTCCGCGGAGACGCTTTCATGCTGTACCGCCGCATGCGCAGCATTAATCCGTCCCCATACATGTTTTTCATGCGCCTGCCGGAGGTGACTTTGTTCGGATCTTCACCGGAACTGATGGTGCGCTGCACGGACGGAAAACTTCAGCTTTCCCCCATTGCCGGAACGCGCAGGCGCGGCAGGGATGATGAGGAAGACGCCGCCCTGGCCGCCGATCTTCTGAAAGATCCGAAGGAATGTTCGGAACATGTCATGCTGGTGGATCTGGGCCGCAACGACCTGGGCCGTGTCGCCAAGCCCGGTTCCGTGAAGCTGGAACGCCTGATGGAGATTGAACGTTTTTCCCATGTGATGCATATGACTTCCCGCGTGACCGCCCAGGTGAACGACGGGTTGGGCGTCTTGGACATTCTCGGCGCTGCTTTCCCTGCCGGGACGGTTAGCGGGGCCCCCAAGGTGCGCGCCATGGAAATCCTGGCGGAGGAAGAGCCTTTGCCCCGCGGTCCGTATGCCGGATGCATCGGGTGGCTGGGATTGGACAAAAACGGCGTTCACATGGATTCCGGCATTACCATCCGCAGCATGTGGGTGAAGGATGGGCGCATCCACTGGCAGACGGGAGCCGGCATCGTATACGATTCCGATCCGGCAGCCGAATGGCAGGAGTGCATGAACAAGGGCAAAATTATTGACGTTATTTTGAAAGGAGAAGACCATGTTTCTGTTCATTGATAATTACGATTCTTTTTCGTGGAATCTGGTGCAGGCGTTTTACGCCCTGGGACGCAAGCCCGTGGTGCATGCGAATGACGATCCGCGTATCTTGGAACTGGCGGCCAGCCCGGAGCTGGAAGCCGTGTGCATTTCTCCAGGCCCCAGCCATCCGCGCAACGCCGGGCTGTGCCTGGAGTTCCTGAAACGCCTCCCCGCTTCCGTTCCCGTGCTGGGCGTGTGCCTGGGGCACCAGCTCCTGGGCTACTTCGCCGGGGCGGAGGTCTCCCGCGCCCCGTATGTCATGCACGGCAAGAGCTCCGACATCATCCATGACGGCGCGGGGCTGTTTGCCGGACTTCCCAATCCCATGACCGTGGGCCGCTACCATTCCCTGGTGGTTCAGTCCAAGGAGGACGAGCCGAACCCCCGTTTTACCGTTACTTCCCGCGGTCCGGAAGGGGAAGTCATGGCTCTGCGCTACAATGACCGGCCGTGGGTGGGCATTCAGTTTCATCCGGAATCCATCCTGACGCCGGACGGGCTTCAGCTTCTGGGCAACTTCCCGGATAACGTCGTGCCCTCGGGGCAGAAGGAAAAGCGCATCAGCCGCATTCTGGACGCCCTGGCCGCCGGACAGGATCTGACGGCGGATATGGCCGCCGCAGGCTTTGCGGACATCATGGATGGCCGCATGACTCCGGCCCAGGCGGGCTGCTTTCTAATGGGGCTCCGCATGAAAGGGGAAACCCCGCTGGAAATGGCCCACGCCGTGGGCATTGCCCTGGGCCGCGCCAACCGGGTGGAAGGATTGGAGGGTGACTGCATTGACGTGGTAGGCACGGGCGGGGATGGCCGCAACTCTTTCAATTGCTCCACGGCCACGGCTCTGACGCTGGCCGGAATGGGATACAGAGTGGTGAAGCACGGCAACCGCGCCGTGTCCTCCTCCTGCGGTTCTGCGGATGCTCTGGAAGGCCTGGGGTTCCCGCTGGACGTAGCTCCGGAGGATGTCCGGCGCCTGTTGGACGAGCGGAACTTCGCTTTCCTGTTCGCGCCTAATTTTCATCCTGCCTTCCGTAATGTAGGCCCCATCCGCCGGGAGCTGGGCATCCGCACCCTGTTCAATCTGCTGGGCCCCCTCATCAACCCGGCGCGCCCCACGCACATCCTGCTGGGTGTGGCCCGTCCGGAACTCGTTGAGCTGCTGGCGGAGACGCTCCGCCAGTCCCACATCCGCAAGGCTGCCGTAGTATATGGTGCCGGGGGATATGACGAGGTGACGCCGCTGGGGCCCACCAAGATGATGATCGTCCACAACGGCAACTTGACGCCCATGTCCCTGGATCCCTCGGATTACGGCATCCAGCCCTGCAATCCGGAGGAACTGGCCGTTCATTCCAAGTCGGAAGCCGTGGATGTGCTGAAGAACATCCTGGCGGGGAAAGGCCCGCGTGCCATGATGGATATGGTGATTCTGAATGTGGGGGTAGCCATGTTCCTGCTGGAGGAGCACATGGACCTGTCCGTCTGCATGGCGAAAGCGCGGGAAGCCGTCTGCGCCGGCATAGGAAGGAGAACGCTTCATGCTGCTTGACCGGTTCCGGGAAGCCAAGGCGGAGGAAATAGCCCTGCTTATGGACATGGCCTCCCGCCGGGAACTGCCGCGCCCGTGGAAGGGGCGCCGGCCGGATTTCCTGAAAGCCATTGCGGAACCGCCGGACGGCCAGCCGGTGGCGGTCATTGCGGAGTTCAAGCAATCCTCTCCGTCGCGCGGCGTCATCGCCTCCGGGTTGAAACCGGAGGAAGTGGCTGAACAGTACGCTGCGTCGGGAGCCTCCTGCATCTCCGTGTTGACGGAAGAACAGTTTTTCGGCGGCCGCATCGGCTATTTGGAACGCATGGGCCGCGCCGGGCTTCCGCTCCTCCGCAAGGATTTCATTTTTCATCAGCTTCAGGTGATGGAGACGGCTTCTACGCCGGCTTCCGCGTTGCTGCTCATTGTGCGTCTGACGCCGGACGCACGGACGCTCCGCGTTCTCAGGGAGCAGGCGGAGGCTTACGGCATGCACGCCGTTGTGGAAGTGTTTGACCCGGCGGACCTGGACATTGCCCGGGAATCCGGCGCGCGCATCATCCAGGTAAATGCCCGCGACCTGGATACCTTGAAGACGGACAGGCAGGCCTGCCTGGACATGGCGAAATTCCGCCGTGAGGGGGAGGTGTGGATAGCGGCCAGCGCCATGAGCGCCGGGGCGCATCTCAGGGAAGCCGCGGAAGCGGGGTTTCAGGCCGTACTGATGGGAACAGCCCTGATGGACGGAGGAAAGCCGGGTGAAAAACTGGCAGCAATTTTAGAAGAAACAATATGAAGAAGCATTCATTTGCAATCAAGGTGTGCGGAATTACCCGCCAGAGCGATTTATCAACCGCCATGGGGATGGGAGCCCATTTCTGCGGCTTCATCTTTCATCCCGGAAGTCCGCGTTACATTGCGCCGCCGCGCGCCGCGGCTCTGGATTCCGCCCTGATCCGCCGCGTGGGAGTTTTCGTGAATCAGAATGCGGAGGAAATCATGGATATCATGAAAACGGCCCGGCTGGAATTCGCCCAGCTCCATGGCGCCCATTCTCTGGACTGCGCGCGCCGCATCGGCCCGGAAAAGGTAATCCGCGTATTGTGGCCGGACCGGTATGAATCCGTGGATGCCCTGCAAAGGGAAATGGAACTATGGGCGGACAGCTGCGCCTGGTTTCTGCTGGATGCCGGCACCCAGGGCGGCGGCCACGGCGTTTCCCTTGACTGGACCTCCCTGGCATCTCTGAGTTCCCCCCGGCCCTGGTTTCTGGCGGGCGGCCTTTCTTCCGCCTCCCTGAACAGGGCGCTGGAACAATGCTCTCCGGACGGCATTGACCTGAACTCCGGCGTGGAAGCCATCCCCGGCCAGAAAAGCCCGCAGAAGCTGTTGGCGGCTCTCAAACCTCTCACCCCTTACACTCCTTACCACATCGCATGAAAAAAGAAGGATATTTCGGCAATTTCGGCGGCCGCTTCGTACCGGAAGCGCTGCGTCCCCCCCTCATGGAGCTGGAGGAAGCCATGAACTCCATCATGCCGTCCCGCGAGTACCGGGACGCGCTCCAGGATCTGCTGGTCCATTACGCTGGGCGTGAAACTCCCCTCACGTTCTGTCCCCGCCTTTCGGAAGAACTGGGCTTCCGCCTGTGGCTGAAACGGGAGGACCTGCTGCATACCGGAGCCCATAAAATCAACAACGCCCTTGGCCAGGCTCTTCTGGCCAAAATGATGGGGAAAACGCATCTGATTGCGGAAACCGGGGCGGGGCAGCACGGCGTGGCTACGGCTACGGCGGCCGCCCGGCTTAACATGGACTGCGCCATTTTTATGGGCGCAGAGGATGTAGAACGCCAGTCCATGAACGTCATGCGCATGAAACTGCTGGGAGCGACGGTTTTCCCGATTGAGAGCGGTTCCCGCACGTTGAAGGATGCCATCAATGAGGCTTTGCGCTACTGGATTTCCCATCAGGCGGATACCCTGTATTGTTTCGGTACGGCGGCTGGCCCCCATCCGTTCCCCACATTGGTCAGGCAGCTTCAATCCGTCATTGGGCGGGAGGCCCGCGCCCAGATGCTGGAGCGCGCAGGCAGGCTGCCGGATGTGGTGGTGGCATGCGTGGGCGGCGGCTCCAACGCCATCGGCATGCTTCACCCCTTTGTGGAGGATGAAGGCGTCCGCCTGGTGGGTGTCGAGGCGGGAGGCACCGGTGAGCCCGGCTGCTATAACTCCGCCCCCATCAATCTGGGCAGTCCCGGCGTGCTGCACGGCCATGTGACGATGCTTTTACAGGATAAAGACGGGCAAATACAGCCGTCCCATTCCATTTCCGCCGGGCTGGACTATCCCGGGGTAGGCCCGGAACACGCCTATCTGGCGGAAACGGGGCGCGTTCATTACGGTATGATTTGCGACGCCTCCGCTTTAAACGCTTTCCAGACGCTCACCAGGGAGGAAGGCATCATTCCTGCGCTGGAATCCTCCCATGCCGTGGCCTGGGTGCTGGACCATGCGGAGGAATTGCCGCAGGGAGGGGACGTTCTGGTCAATCTCTCCGGCCGCGGAGACAAGGACCTGGGAATCGTCAGGAAATATATCAATCTTTAAGCCGCATCATTTCCATGAACAACATGCAGAAAACACCGTTACAGGAAGCCGTGGAAAGGGCCCATGCCCTTGGCAGACGCGCCGTTATTCCTTTTATCACCGCCGGATTTCCGGACAAGGATTCTTTCTGGACCCACCTGTCCCGCATTGACGAATCCGGCGCGGATATTATTGAAATAGGAGTTCCCTTCTCGGACCCCGTGGCGGACGGCCCGGTTATTGAACAGGCATCCCGGGATGCCCTGGCCCGCGGCGTCAGCCTGAAATGGATTCTGGACGGCCTGAAAGCCCGTAAGGGCTGTTTTTCTGCCAAGCTGGTGCTGATGGGATATGTAAATCCCTTTTACCAGTATGGCCTGGAACAGCTTGCCCGGGATGCGGAGGAGGCTGGCGTCAGCGGTTTCATCGTACCGGATATGCCGCTGGAGGAATCCGGAATGTTCCGGGAAGTTTTCAGCCCCCGTGGCCTGACGCTCGTCACTCTGGTGGCTCCCAATACTTCCGTGGAACGCATGCGGGAATACAAGCCTTATACTTCCGGCTTCGTTTATGTGGTCTCCGTTCTGGGAACCACCGGAGGGAAAGCCAATCTGGAGCAGAGCGTTACGGAAACCATGCGCCGTGCGCGGTCCGTTTTTGATGTGCCGCTGGCGCTGGGCTTCGGTCTTCAGACGCCGGACCAGCTGGAGACGCTGCCGGAAGATGCCCGTCCGGATGCCGCCGTGCTTGGGAGCGCTCTGCTCAGGCATATTGGAGAAGGGAAGGACGCCTGGGAATTTTTGGGAAAATGGACCAGAGGTTGAACCGCGCGTTTCTCCCTGGCTTTTAAGGATAGGCCTGCGCAACTTATTGTGCAGGCCTATTTTATTTTATCTGGTAATAGATTATGAAAATACGGATTCGCAATCCGCTTCGCTTTTATTCACATATTATTCAATTTTCTAAATAAAAATTGTGTTGATAATTAATATGTTATTATCTTCAGCATAATCTGTCGGAGGGAAATCTGGATTTTCTTTGACGGAAGGAACGTCCCGGATATTCCGGAAAACCGTTGTAACTGCTTCTTTTCCTTTGACAGCGGATTGCGAATTCCTTATTTATATTCACAATCATATTCCCCTTGCCGTGTTGTGGGAAAGGGTCTTATTTGTTTCATTAAATACCTAATTATCAAACGTTACATGAAATTACACCTCCCTTTGAATTTGTTGGCTGCCCTGATGACCTCCTTTTCCGGAGTAACGCTTGGCACTGCCACGCTGGCAGGAGTTTCTGGTCTTTTGATGACAGTATCACAGTCTTATGCGGCGGATGTAGCCTTTGACGGAACGCAGGTGAATGTGGCGGCGGGAGGTACGGCCTCCTATGACATTGGTACTGTCACGGCTTCTACCACCTTGAATTTTGCCGGAGCCGGCACGGCCACCATCACCAATTTGAACGGAACGGCCCCGGAAGCCATACTGACGGTAAACCGCGTGGCCAGCGGGGGCGCCAGCCTTTCCACGCTGACGTTGAACGGAGCAGGCACTTTCAATGGAATCATTTCCCTTTATTCCAACACGACGGGAGGATCACAGAATAACATCCTGAATCTCAACCACGCGCAGGCTGCCCAATACGCCACGATCAAGCTGGGCGGCCACGGTTACACGACGGGAGCTTCCGTCCTGAAAGCCGGCGTGAACACTTCCATCAGCAAGCTGGAGCACAACAATACCGCGGCTCTGATCACCGGGGAGGGGACTACGCTGACCATCACGGGGAATTCTTCCTCCTACGGCGGCAGTTTCGGCGGGACCGTGACAGTGGACTATACGGGGGGAGGGACCTTCACCCTGGGCAATTCCAACAAGGGTACGGCGCTTACGCCCGCGTCCTCTCCTGATGCCACTCTTAAAATCAGCAGCGGCACTCTTTCCCTGTTTTCCGGCAATGTCACCTGGTCCCAGAAACTGGTGATGGGTGACGGCACCACGCTGAACGTACAGGACGGTCCTTCCGTGGCGGGGTATGCCGGCTATAACGCCACTTCCGTCAACAGCGGCGGTTTTAACTTTTCCGGAGCGACGACGTTCGGCAGCGGCGTCAATCTGACTTCCAGCTGGGGCAAGAACGTGAAGTTTTCCGGTGTTCTTACCGCGGCAAGCGGTTTCTCCATCAGCGGCGGCGCGAATGAATATACCTATTACAACCTGCTCAATGCCTCCAATGAAATTGGAGGGACGATTGCCGTTACGCGTAACTTCACCTCCCTGGGAATTAGTTCTTCCGGCTCCCTTGGCAATGCTGCCGTAACCACTTCCACTGGTTCCCAGTATGTGACGTATTATGGTACTGCGGGAGAAACGGCGGATGTTATTGGCAACTCCATCACCGGAGCCGGCAACTTTGTTGCCCAGTCGGGCTGGGTGCATCTTTCCGAGAACGTAGCGCTTACGGGAACCTATACCGTCAATTCCGGCGCCGTTCTCTCCAAGGTCGGCTCTATCAACGCCGCTCTTGCCGGGGGCAGACTGGATGCGGGGGCCGGAACCATGACCGTGGCGGGGCTGTCGGGAAACGGCGTCCTTTCCGCTTCTGCGGGCACCATGCATTTCCAGGACGCCTTCACGGTAGGGGAAACGATGGGCATCCTTGCCAACGGTTCCGGGGAGATCACGGGCAATGTGACGGTGGATGGAGGCCGCCTGTATTATACTTCCATGGACAATGTAGGCAGCGTGCTGCAGAACGTGACGCTGACTTCCGGCCTCATTGATTTCTCCGGTTTTCAGGAATTCCAGGACCTGTTCGGTTCTGAAGCCCTGGTGAACACCTCCTATAACCTGGGCGTTGATCTGGGGGCTGGCTTCACTTTGGCGGATATTGACGAATCCCTGTACACGATCAGTACTGTGGACGGAAAAACAGTCATCACCTTTACGGCTTCCGGAGCCAGCGAGACCGTCTGGGACCCGGCCTGGGGGCTGGAAGAGGCTCCCTCTTCCGCTACCGGCATACTGGCGAACCAGCAGAATCTGTCCCTTTACGGTATCCGGCCTTCTTCCATGCAGGAGGGATTCGGCTCCGTGAATGCCGTCACCGGAACGGGAGACCTGACGGGAGTGACGCTGGCCGGCGGCTACTACAATACAGCCACCAATGCCACGGCTACGCAAATTACCACCGGCATCTGGACGGATGTGCTGGGTGGCAATTATAATCTGATTATCGGCGGCAGCTATGCCAATAACTGGAGCGGTTCCGGGAAGTGGGACATTACGGGGGACGTCCATACCCAGATTCAGGGGGACACCTCCGTCAACTGGATAGTGGGCGGCAATTACAAGGACGGCCAGGCGGCAGGCATTACGGGAGACATTTACGTATCCGTGGACGGGAATGCCGTGATCAAAGGCAGTTTGATAGGCGGCGGCACAGCCGCCCATAATTCCGTAAACAACCTTGACGGCAGCACGCACATCGTCGTGCGCAGCATGCAGAGCGTCACGGACGAAACCATTTCGCTCAACTCCGTCGTCCGGGGCTTCATCATCGGCGGCAGCGCTTATGAAGCCAATTCCGCGTCCCGCGCCGCCATTACCGGAAGCACCAATGTGACGATTGATTTGGGAGAGGCATCCGGCAATTTTGTCAAGAGCATCGTGGGCGGTTCCTATTCGGGAGGTTCCGGGGCATATACGATAGGAGGCGATTCCAACGTCAGCATCACCGCTGCCAGTGACGCCGTCTTTACCGGGTCTGTCTATGGCGGCGGGTACAGTTCTTCAGGAACATCCACCGTCAGCGGCAATTCCAGCCTGACGCTGGATGGGGGCGCTTACGCGGGCGCTCTTTATGCGGGCGGCGGGGGAACAGGATCCTCCGTAAACGGGGACGCTACCCTTACCGTCAAGAAAGCAGTATTCCGTACGGGCAGCACACTGAATGCATCGGAGGGTACGGTAGGCGGCACCTCTTCCTTGCTTCTGGGCGGTTACGGCAATACGGCGGACCATGCCATTTCCTTCTCCAATACGGCTGTGACCGGTTTTGACATCGTGACCATGTTCCAGGATTCCTTCTTTACGGGGAATCTGAACATGACCGGTTCCAGCGTGCTGGCGCTGGCGGGAGGGGCAGGAACGGGAATCAATCTGGACGGCTCGTTCTCTCTTTCCGCTGAAGGAGAACTGACCCTGGATCTTTCCGGATTCGGCACCCTGACAGACGGCATGTCCGTCCTTTCAACTGCGGGCCTGTCCAATATATCTTCCATTAAGGCTTCCTTTGCTGACGGCGTGGCGGGATCCATCACCATTTCCGACAACGGCAAAGACCTTGTCTATACGGCGGGAACCCTCCTTTTGTGGGAGGGGGGTGAAAACGGCGTCTGGAGCGCGGAAAATGTCTGGACGGACGGCGGCGCTCCCGCCACATATGCGGATGGTATGGCGGTTTCCTTTGCGGACCAGGCCGGAGTCGCTAACTCTGTCGTACAGCTGGATTCCGAGGTTTCGCCAAGCTCCATGCTTGTCCGCAACTCCACTACCCGTTATGAACTGACGGGGACGGGAGAAATTACCAATACGGCCGTCACCAAGGAAGGCACGGGAACGTTGGTCCTCGGCACCTCTTCCATACTCGGCACGGGTACTACTGTGGCTGTGTCGCAGGGTGTTCTGGCATTCGGTTATGATACGGCCCTTCCCGGCACGGGGGTAACCTGGGAGGCCGGTTCCTTTTTGGGTGCGGCCAATGGAGCGACGGTGACGGTGGATTTGGGAACCGTCACTAACCCGGTATTCTCCCTTTCTCCGGATGCCAACTCTTTCATCACTCTGGCGACTCCGTCCGACATCGTTTTCGGCAATGCCATTACTGGGGAAGGAACTGTCCGGAAAACCGGCACGGGCTTGCTGAAACTGACGGGGAGCAACTCCGGCCACATCGTGGTGCAGGAGGGCAACCTCCAGATAGGGAACGGAACCTCATCCATCCGCTGGGGAAGCGCGGGTTCTTCCGTCACCCTGGAAAACGGCACGTCGCTGATTATTGCCGGCAACAGTTCGGGAACCTCCCACCATACCATCAACTCCGATTTGATTTTGGGAACAAACGCGTCCGACGCCGTTTCCCTGAAATGGGTGGACGCCTCCCAGGCAAGCGCCGTGGACTATCAGCATAGCTTCACCGGAACCGTTACCGTCAACGGGGCGGTCTCCCTGGTGGGCAGGGACAACTGGGCCAAAGAAATGGGCTTCACCGGAACGCTCACTGGAGCCGGCTCTCTGACTTACAGCCGCGGAGCGGGCGACGGCAGGTACAATTCCAACGGAAAGCTCATCATCAGCGGAGACGCTTCCGGATTTACCGGAATGATCACCATGAATGCTTCCAACGGCTATAGCGCCGGGCTGGATCTGCGCACTTCCATCTCTCAGGGTGGCGTCACCCTGACATCCGGAACGGACACGACCGGATTCGCTTTCATGCGCGTGCTGGGGGATGTTGAAATTGCCTCTCTGGACGGAACGGAAAATTCCCAGGTGGGAGCCGTAGGCGGTGCGCGCACGCTGACGGTGGGGGCCGGCACGTACAACGGCACGCTCACAGACCGTGGTGTTGCTCTTGGGTACGGAGCCACTTCCATTTCGTATGACGAATCCGGCGTCCTGTCTCTGACCAAGGTCGGCGAGGAAACGCTGACGCTGGGAGGAACGGTCAGCTACACGGGGCTGACGGATATTCAGGGGGGAACGCTCGCTCTTACTGCTTCCGGAGCTACGTCCCTAGGGAATATCACGATGGCGGCCAATACGCGGATGACGACTGCGGGCGCCCTGAACCTGGCGGCCAACTCTACGCTGACACTGGATATCAGCTCCGCCCTCGAAGTGGGCGGCGCTTTCGGGGCCGGAACGTTCAATCTTACGCTGAACGGGCTTGAAGGCATTACGGATGCCGGGGAATATACCCTGATTTCCGCCGCCAGCGGTCTTGATGCCGCCAGCGCCGTCTTTAACTGGGCCGGATATACCGGGGACGAAACGCTGATTTATGAACTGGAGCAGACGGGAACATCCCTCAAGCTGGTAGTGACTTCCGCCGGGGACGTGTGGATCTGGCAGGGAGCGGAAGGAGTGACCTGGAGCGATACGAACACGGGCGCCATGTGGGGCATTGAAGGTTCCACGGATACGGCTGCCGGGAAGAATCTGATCTTCAACAGTACCGGGGCGGGAACCGTCACCCTGTCCGGAGCGGTGAATCCTGCTTCCATCACAGTCAACAATGCTGCCGGCAGCGATTATGTCTTCGTTTCCGACGGCGCCGGAAAAATCGCCCAGGGAACGCTGACCAAGCGCGGCGAAGGGAAGCTGGTCCTTAATTTGGACAACACGGGCTGGAACGGGGATATTTCCGTCCAGCAGGGCGAACTGGTAGCCCAGGTCGCCAATTCCCTGGGCTCCGGAGCCATTACCGTTACGGACGGCATGCTCACGCTGGCTACCGCGGAGGTTCAGCCGGGAATGGGCATGATCAACCTGCAGGGCGGCAGCCTCAATCTGGCTTCCGGCTCTTTTGCCACGGCGTTTACTGCAGACAACATGGCATGGACGGGCGGTTCCATGATACTGGGCGAGGAGGTGGCCGCCACCGTCGCCAAGGCTCTGGCCAATGGAAAAAGCGTGGAACTGGCGGACGGTTCCGTACTGACGGTCAGCGGGGCTAATGACAACTCGGCTCTGAACCTGAATGCCTCCGGCACCGGTACCGTTTCCGTAGGGCTGGGAACCAGTTATGGGGCCAATGTCCTGAACATGAGTACGGAATTCCAGGGAACCCTGTCCGTGACATCCGGCTATTTCCAATTGAATAACGTAACGATGGGTGCGGACGGCATCTTGAAACTGGCGGATTCCAACGTCCGTACGGAATGGAACGGAACAGCGGGAGGAACGTTTGCCAATGACGTTGTCTTTACGGGCAACCAAGTCTTTGCCACCAAGGATTTCACCTTCAGCGGCGATTTGAGCGGAACGGCGTTTTCTACCCAGGGCGCGGGCAATATTACCCTGGCGGGCGGCGTCAACCTGGACGGTCAGCTCAAGGTGCACCGCGGCACGGTTACCGTGAATTCCGCCAATGTGGCCAAGCTGGGGGACAGCATTGACATCCAGAACAACTCCACGCTGGCCTTTGCCCGCGATTTCTCCTACGGAGGCGTCATCAGCGGCACGGCCGGCAGCACGGTATCCGTAAACGCCGGAACGCTGGAACTCACCGGAGCGAACACCTTCCTGGGCGCACTCTCCATTGCGGACGGCGCTACGGCGCGGCTGGGTGACGGAAGTGCCTGGGCTGGGTCCCTCTCCGGAGCCGGTTCCCTGGTTATTGACACTGCCGGAGAGATAACGCTGGCGGCCGGCAACACCGGGTTCACCGGTTCCACGACGCTTTCCGGCACGGGCACCGTCACCTTGGCGGGGGCCGACTCCCTGGGGGCCGGACGGGTCACCGTCAATAACGGCGTTCTCAATCTGTCCTCTCTGGATGCGGCCAACGTTATTCTGATTACGAAGGGAAGCCTGGCAAACGCGGAAGCCAAAACCGCCGGAAACGTGGAAGTGGCCGCTTCCGCCGGAACGTGGGGAGCCCTGAATACCATCAATCTGGGCGGTCTGTCCGGCTCCATGGTCGGCTCCATCGTCATGGAGGATTACTCCCGGCTTACAGGCGTTTCCGGTGCTCTGGACATGACGGGCAAGACGGTGACGCTGAAACTGGATTCCGGCAGCCTTACAGCGGGCGGAACTACCGGACAGGGCGTTATTGATGCGGACAGCCTGACGCTTTCCGCCGCCGCCACAACCATCAACCTCAGCAACCAGGGCGTTCTGGACCTGCTTGCCGCCAACAGGGATTCCACTGACGGCGTAGGGCTTGTACTGACAACGGGAACCCTGGCTGTGGACAATTTCAAGCAAATCGGATTCTCTCCTCTCCTGGCTTCCCTCGGCTATACCGTGACGGAAGTCCTGGGTGCGGACGGGACGCTGATGGTCAGCGGCAATACGGACCTTGTCTATCTGGTGGACACCACTCCCAATTCAGACGACCCCAATATCAGCGATTACGCCGCGCTGGATCCCTACAAGGCTGTCGGCATTAATGGCACCACGCTTCATGTGAGCTTGAATGGGGCTCCGGAAGCCTCCCGGAACGGGGACGGCCTGAAAGTCAGCAACCTGGTTGGCAGCGACGGTGCGCTGGTCGTGACGAATACGGCGGATGATGCGGCCTCCAACCACGCCGTGGTGGATCTGGTTCAGAACGTTGACGCCGGCGGCAACAGCTACGGCGGAACCATCAGCGGGGACCATGTGGATTTTGTCAAGAAAGGTGCGGAAACCCTCACCGTGGAAGGCAACTTCACCGGGAATGATTCCATGCTCAGTTCCGCGGAAGGAAACATCGTCCTGAACGGTGCAGGCAATAGCCTTACTGCGCTGGAACTCGCGGGCGGAGACATAACGCTGGGCGGACGGAATGACGGCGCCTCCCGTGTAACTACGGTGGAGACGCTGGCTGCCGGCGCGGGAGGGGGAACCCTGAATTTGGGTAACGGAGCTCAGATGGTTCTTACCGGCCAGCAGGCCGGCAGCCATGTCACGGAGGTGACTATCTCCGGGGACGGTACGCTGACCTTGGGAGGTACGGGAACGGACTCCTCCCTGACACTGGGCAACGGCTCTTCCCTGAACGGTGTCCTGCTGGATATCCGTGAAGGGTCCGCCCTGTCCGCCGCAACCGGTTCCGTGAATACCGTTTCCGGACTGGCGGGCGGCGGAGCTCTGAAGCTGAGCGGTGCGGAAATGACGATCAATTCTTCCGCCTCCCATGCCTTTACCGGTACGCTGGACGGGGCATCCGGAACGCTCAACGTCAAATCCAGCAATGGAAGCGTCCAGACTATCAAGGGTGCAGGCAATGCAGGTTATCACCTGAATGTGAGTGACGGCGGCGTGCTGACCCTGGCCGGAGCGGCAGGGGAGGGCGGCAATCCCGCCCAGGCTTCCTATCAGGGGATTACCGTGAATGGCGGCACGCTCAATATCGGCAGCGCGGACGATCCCAAAACCCAGCTGACGCTTGGCTCGGACGGCTTGAGCGTGACGGGGGACAGCACGGTCGCCATTACCACTTCCTCCACAACGGTGGACGGCCTGGGCAATCCCTTTGTCACCTCCAGCGGAAATATTACGCTGGGAGACGGGACGGGAGAAGTCACGCTGGTCATGAACAATCTGGATACCCTGGTTTCCGGGAGTTCGGAAACGCTGAATATGGAATTGTTCAAGACAACGGACGGCGCGCTTGTGTCCCTGGGTGACAATGTCACCCTCCAGGATATGATTCTTGGTTCCATGTATGAAAACCTGGAGCTGACCACCAATGACAGCATGACGGCCATCATCCTCACCGGTACGGCGCGCACGGAAAACATTTTCCGTGACTCTTCCCTGACGCGGAATGCCGCCACTGGAGCGGACATCCTTTGGAATTCCCGTTATCACATGGAAGAAGGCACTGCCTTGCGCGATTTCTATACCTCTGTTCTTCTTTCCCAGAATTCAGGCGACTATTCCGGCGCCGCCCGCAAACTGGCCGCCGCCGCCGGCAGCACGGTTACCAGCCTGGGCATCGCCCAGCGCGACTCCCTGCGCGACCAGATGGGCTGGATACGCAACCGCGTGGCGCAGATGGGCGTTAACCCTGCATATGTCCATGAAGACATGCCCTACTTCCATATGTGGATGCAGGGAACCGGGTCTTATGCCAAGCTGGACACCAGGGGGGATGAAAGCGGCTACGAACTCACCACCTGGGGAGGCACGGTAGGCATGGATGTGGATATCAACGACCGCTTCACTGCGGGAGCTGCGTTTACGGCCAATTACGGAAGTCTGACGGCCAGCGCGGCGGATACGGCGGACGGAGACCTGGACAGTTACTATGTCAATCTGTTCGCCCGCTACCAGTACCGTAAATGGTCCCATCTGCTGATTCTGACGGGCGGCTGGAATGATGCCTCGCTGACGCGCACGGTGGATTACGGTACGGGGTCTTACCAGGCCCGCGGCAATACGACGGGAGCCGGTTTCGGCGCCATGTACGAGTTGGCGTATGACATCGCTCTCAATGAAGACAGGAGCGTGATTCTCCAGCCTTTGTTCAACGCTTCCATCGTGACGACCCGCATGGACGGCTATCGGGAAAGCGGTTCTGCAGGAAATGCCGGACTGAAGGTGGAAGACCAGGAACTGACTACGGCTGCTGTCGCTGTGGGCGCCCGGCTCTCCGGACTCATGGGGTCCAACGTCTTCGGGCGTGAAGCGCTGGGAGAAGTACGGGTGAACGTTTCCCAGGATATGGGAGACCGCCGCGGGCAGGCCAATGTGGGCTTCCTGGCGGATCCCTCCTATACGCGTCCGGTGTATGGCGCCAAGGTCGGAAGCACGGCCTTCCAGATTGGCGCGGGGCTGAGCGTTCCCGTGGGCACTCAGGGCGTCATTTTTGTGGACGGCAACGCGGATATCCGCAGCGGTTCCAGCTCCATCAACGGGAGTATCGGCTACCGCTACAACTTCTAAAGGAAAAAACGTCAGCCAATTGGAAAGCCGCTGCGGAATCATCCGCAGCGGCTTTTTTCATGAATGGACGGGATTTCTTTAAGGATAACTTCAAGCTTGGGTTGACTTCCCTGATGGCTGTTTACTTCCATTCCCATTCAATGGGCGTTTCCAGATCGGGCCGCAGCGCCTGGCGCACAGGGCAGGACAAGGCGGTTTTTTCCAGCATGGCGCGGAGAGGGTGGCTGCCTTCCAGGGGCATGATTGCCTTCAGTTCAATTTTTTCAATTCCCTTGGATGATTCCGCCGCACGCGCCAGAACGCGCATGCCTTTCAAATCCACTCCTTTTCTGGCCGCGACCACGGAAACCAGGCTCATCATGCAGGAGGCGAGCGTGGAACCGAGCAAAACTCCGGGGGAGGGGAATTCTGCGCGGCCTTCAAAAGAAGCGGGCAGGTCCGTGGCAAACGTAACGTTGGAAGGGATAAAGGTGGTTTCGCAGCGGAATTGTCCGACGTTTTCCGTTTCGGAGGTGTAATAATGATCAGTCATGAAGATGTGACAGCGAAAACCCTGTTCGGGTTCATCCGGCTCAGGTTATTGTCACGTTGAAGAGCCGTGAAGTTCCGCTTTGCAAGGAACCTGGCCGTTCCTTCATGACATGGTTGATTTTTCCCTCTCGCTTCCGGTTCCCGGCATCATTTCTTTTTAAGCGCTGCTCCGCCGTGTCTTCTTGCGGCGGAAAAAAGCTTACGCCGTCCCCTTCGGCTTCCTTGCGGCCAGAATGCGCCGGATGGGTTCCGCATAAAGCTCCGGCTCCAGCAGGAAGGAATCGTGTCCCTTGGTGGAAGCGATGGTATGGAACTCCGTGGGAATATGGGCGGCTTCAAGCTGCGCCGCGAAATCCTGCTGTTCCGCCGGGCGGAAACAGCAGTCTGTATCAATGGAAAAGATAAGCGCGGGAATCCCTGCGCGGCGGAAGCCTTCCAGGGCGGTTTGAAATGTTCCGTCCGGGGTGTGGTCGCGGATGTCGAACTCCGCCCACATATCCGCAATGCGGATATAGGAGTTGGCGTCAAAACGTTCCGCGAACTTGGTCCCCTGGTGAAGCATGTAGCTTTGCGTGCTGCGGGTGGGGGTCATCCACGTGAGCAGGCCGTAGTTGCCTCCCACCTCTTTTCTGGCGCGCTGTTCCAGCCCCTCCTGGTAAACAAATGATTTGTGGCCGATGATACGGGCGAATGCCAGCCCTTTTTTGGGCGCCGGCCCCCGGTAATAATCCCCGCCCTGGAAATCCGGGTCAAGCTCAATGGCCAGGATTTGTTCAAACAGGGACAGGCGGTGTTCAATGGAAGCCCGGTAACCGGAGCCGATGGAGATGAAGCTCCGGACGCGTTCCGGGAATTGGCACGCGAAACTGAGGGCGATCAGGCCGCCCACAGAGGGGCCCATAAGATGAACGCGTTCTATGCCCAGGCTGTCCAGCAGAAGGGCCTGGAGGCGTGCCTGGTCTGCGATCTCCACGTGAGGGAAGCGGGAGCCGTAGGGCTGGCCGTCCGCAGGGCAGGGGGTAGCGGGGCCTGTGGTGCCGTAGCACCCTCCCAGGTAATTGGCGCAGATGATACAGAAGCGGTCCGTGTCCAGCGGCTTGCCGGGGCCGATGATGCTGTTCCACCAGCCTTCGTGGTTTTCCGGTTTCCAGAGGGAGCCGGTGCCCGGGACTTCCGGATTGTAGCCATAGGCGTGCTGGCTGCCGGAAAGGGCATGGAACAGCAGGATGGCGTTGTCTTTTTCCGGCGTCAGGGTTCCGTACTGTTCATAGGCGACGCATACCTTGTCAAGCGTAGCTCCATTCCTCAGGGAGAAGGAGTTGGGAAGATTCAGGAATTTGGTTTGGACGGCAGGAAGCTGCATGGATGTACGGAAAAGGGCTTGGTCAGCAAAAAAAGACCGGCACCCGGCGGGCGGCGGTCTTCTTGAAATCTGTGCTGGGCCAGGGATTACTTGACGCCCTTTTTGGAAAGGCGCGTGCCTGCCGTAGCGCCCTGGCGGGCCTTGAACTTGGGATTGCTCTTGCAGATCACATACAGCGTGCCCTTGCGCTTCACGATTTGGCAGTCTGCGTGGCGGCGCTTCATAGAGGCTAAGGAAGAAAGAACTTTCATGGTGTATAACTCCGGTTTGGTGTTCGGTTCGGGAGACGGAATATACCGTTTAGTTAAGAATTGTAAAGTCATTTCTTTGCCAAAAGTAAGATGCCGTCTCCGCAGAGATGCTTTTATGAGGAAGATGCAGTAAAGCATGGGATGGCTTTGGATTCCGCGCCGGCGGAAAAATTTAGGGAAGACGTCATTTATCCGAGAAAATAAAATGCGGGAAGGGACCTCAGCCGGGGGAATAAAGGGTTTGTGGACCGGAGGGGATTCGTATAACATCTTTTCCGGTTTTCCTTATGACTGATTCTTCCTCTCCTGATTCCTCCCCGGCTTCCCGGAATACGTTTGCCCATCATTTGGGAATGAAAGGGTTTCTGCTCATGGAAGGGCTGTTGAAGCTCGTGGGCATGAAAACGCTGTACCGGCTGGGGCGCGCGGCAGGGGCCGTGGCGTGGTATCTGCTTCCCCAGCGCCGGAACATTGTGGAAAGGAATCTGCGCATCGTTTTGAATCCGGCCCTGCGCGGAAAGGAACTGCAGAAATTAAGCCGGGAAAATTTCAAAAGGACCATTGCCAATTTCCTGTGTTCCGCGAAGACGGCCACCCTGACGGATGAGCAGTTGAAGCATTGCGTGACGGTCGGAGGGCACGAACAGTTTGCCGCGCCTGTGCTGGAAGGGCGCGGGCAGGTTTGCGCCATAGCCCACTCCGGCAACTGGGAGGCGCTGGCGAGAATACGCGCATTTTACCCGGAGGTGGAGCGTTACGGGTCCATGTACCGCCAGTTTGACAATCCGCTGATGGAGGAATACGTGTACCAGCGGCGCACGGAACGTGGAACTCAGATGTTCTCCAAGGAGGGCGGCATCAAGGCTCCCATGAAAATGCTCAAGGAAGGGGGGGCCCTGGGCGTGCTGAGCGACCAGTTCGTATGGGAGGGGGTGTATGTCCCCTTTTTCGGCAAGGTGACCGGCACGACTCCGCTGCCCGCTCTGCTGCGAAAAAGGACGGGCGCGGACATGGTGGCCATAGCGGTGCGTACGGATGCTCCCGGCCACTGGATAGCGGATATGGGGAATGTGGTGGATTTTTCCGGGTCGGACGGCTCTCTGGCGGGAGATACTATTGAAGTGAACAGGGGGCTGGAAACATTGATCCGGGAATCCGTGCTGGATGTGTTCTGGATGCACCACCGCTGGAAATCCGTTGACCGCTTTGCTCCGCAGGATAAAAAAACGGCTGCGCTTCTGGAAAATATGGAGCTGAAGCCGTACCGCATTCTGGTAGCCGTTCCCGGGGCGCTGGATGAAGCCCTGGCGACTGTTCCCCTGATTCGTGCCCTGAAAACCGTCCGGTGCGACATGCAGGTGAACGTCATCTGCCCGTCTGCCCAGCTGGGGATATGGAAGACGGTGTCGGAAGTTACCCATGTGCTGCCGCACGATTCACTGAAGCAGCTTCGGGAAGCTTTGGCGGCAGATGAATTTTACAATGAAGGCCCGCTGGATATGGGCGTCATGCTGGATGGAGATATGGAAACCCTGAAAGCGCTGGAACCGTATGGCCCCATGATGTTCTCCGGGCTGGACACGCATCCCGGCGTCCGGAAATACAAATTCCGGGTAAAGGCCCCCGTCCTGCGCGCCGCCCCCCCGGCGCACCGGGTGCAGCTTTATCTGCAATTGGGGGGGCTGCATGGGCTGGACGTCGGTAAACCGTCTTTGTTCCCTGTGAAAAAAGCGGCCCCGGCGGAAGGCGCCCCCATTTTAATTGCTCCGTTTTCCCGTCTGGGAAGCGCCAGTGAATGGAGCCGGGAGCAGTGGACGGAACTGGTTTCCCTTTTGCCGGGACGGACGGTTCTGGTGGCTCTGGAAGAAGACCGGGAGCGCGCCGCCGCGCTGGCGGAACATTTGAATGTGGAACTGGCTGTGGGTGCGCCGGAGGCTCTGTTTTCCGTCATGGACGGCGCTTCGGTGGCGGTAGCCGTGGATGGCGATTTCCCGTCCCTCTGTTCCTTCCGCGGGCTTCCGGTGGTGACTCTGTTTTCCACCCGGCTTCCGGATGTGTGCCGCCCTATGGGTACATTCAACCGTTCCCTTTACAGCCACCAGTGCTGTTCCCCCTGCTTCCGGAAGGATTGTGACCGGGATGTCCCCTGCAACCGCCACATTGCCGTGCGGGAAGTGCTGGATGCTTTGCGGGAAATTTCCGGAAAGGAATAATTTGGGAAAGGGGAGAAGAGCCTTTCATCCGGAAGATGAGGAGGGGAGATATCTGTATTCGGTTTGCTGCGGTTGATGGCGCCAAGGCGCGAAAATCCGGTTAATGCACGCAATCCGGAAAGCCTTCCCGCCGGAAAATGCCGCGGACCTGTTCCGCCAGTTTTGCGGACGCTTCCGGGGTGCCCTTCAAGGTATAATCCAGCTTCAATTCATCCCATTTGAATCTCCCCATCTGGTGGAAAGGGAGCACGTCCACGCGTTCCACGTTGCCCAGGAGCGCCGCATGGCGGGAGAGTCCCTCAATTTCTTCCAGATTATCCGTAACGCCGGGTACCAGCACATACCTCAGCCACACGGGCTTGCGGAGGGAGGCCAGGCGTTCCGCAAACTCCAGCGTAGGGCGCAGTTCCCCGCCTGTCAGGGAGCGGTACCGTTCCGGATTCCATGCCTTGATATCCAGCAGGACCAGGTCCGTATCCGCCAGCATTTCTTCGCCCGCATTCACGCCCAGATGGCCGGAGGTGTCCAGGCAGGTATGCAGTCCCAGTTTCCGGCAGCCTTTCAGCACGGCGCCGGTAAAATCAGGTTGGAAGAGGGGGTCCCCGCCGGAGAGGGTGACGCCGCCGCCCGCCGCCTGCAAAAAATCCCGGTAACGGGCTATTTCCCTGAGGACATCACCCGCGCTTCTGAGCCGGCCCCGCCGAACGTAGGAGGTATCCGGATTGTGGCAGTAGCGGCAGCGCAGGCTGCAGCCGGACAGGAAAAGGACAAAGCGGATGCCGGGACCGTCCACGGTGCCGCAGGATTCCACGGAATGAACCAAACCGGTGACGGAGCTTTCTCCGTCCGGATCATGGTTTTGTGGAAAAACCTGCGGCATCCGTGTGTCGTCCGGGTTAGCGGGTGTGGAAGGTGCGGTTGATGACCTCCTGCTGCTGTTCCCGGGTCAGCTTGATGAAATTCACGGCATAGCCGGAAACGCGGATGGTAAGCTGCGGGTATTTTTCCGGGTGATCCATGGCGTCGAGAAGCGTTTCCCGTTCCAGTACGTTCACATTAATGTGGTGACCTGTAGCGGCAAAGTAGGCGTCCAGCAGGGAGACGAGCTTGACGCGGCGTTCCCTTTCCTCCTTGCCCAGGGCCTGCGGAACGATGGAGAAGGTGTAGGAGATGCCGTCCAGGGAGTCGTCATAGGACAGCTTGGCTACGGAGAGCATGGACGCCACGGCTCCGTTCCTGTCCCTTCCGTGCATGGGGTTGGCGCCGGGGGCGAACGGTTCCCCGGCTCGGCGGCCGTCCGGCGTGTTGCCCGTCTTTTTGCCGTACACCACGTTGGAGGTGATCGTCAGGATGGACTGGGTGGGCAGGGAATTGCGGTAAGTGTGGAGCTTGCGCAGTTTTTCCATGAAATTGCTGACCAGGCTGCATGCTATGTCGTCCACGCGCGGGTCATTGTTCCCGTAACAGGGGAATTCCCCTTCCGTCTTGAAGTCCACAATCAGCCCCTCTTCATTGCGGATGGCTTTTACGGTGGCGTACTTGATGGCGGACAGGGAGTCCGCCGCCACGGAAAGCCCGGCGATTCCCGTGGCCATCGTGCGCAGGATTTCCGGATCATGCAGCGCCATTTCAATGCGTTCATAGCAGTATTTGTCGTGCATGTAGTGGATGATGTTCAGCGCGTCAATGTAAGTTTTGGCGAGCCAGTCCTGCATCTTGTCGTACAGGGCCATCACTTCATCATAGTTGAGAATTTCTTCCGTGTAGCGGGGGGAGGGCGGGGCCACCTGTTTGCCCTTGAGTTCATCCACGCCGCCGTTCAGGGCGTAGAGAAGGCACTTGGCGAGGTTGGCGCGCGCTCCGAAGAACTGCATCTGCTTGCCGATGCGCATGGCGGACACGCAGCATGCGATGCCGTAGTCGTCGCCCCAGTGCGGGCGCATCAGGTCGTCGTTCTCGTATTGGACGGAGGACGTTTCAATGGAAACCTTGGCGCAGAAGCTTTTGAAGGCTTCCGGCAGGTTCCGGGACCACAGAACGGTCAGGTTCGGTTCCGGAGCCGGCCCCAGGTTGTACAGGGTCTGCAGCATGCGGAAGGAACTGCGGGTGACGAGGGTGCGCCCGTCCTCTCCCATGCCGCCGATGGATTCCGTCACCCAGGTGGGGTCTCCGGAGAACAGGTTATTGTAATCAGGCGTGCGGATGAAACGGACGATGCGCAGCTTCATCACGAACTGGTCGATGATTTCCTGAACTTCCTCTTCCGTGATGAGCCCCTGTTCCAGGTCGCGGGTGAAATAAATGTCGAAGAAAGTGGAAACGCGGCCCAGGGACATGGCCGCTCCGTTCTGTTCCTTCACGGCGGCCAGGTAGCCCAGGTACGTCCATTGCACGGCTTCGCGGGCGTTTGCGGCGGGGCGAGTGAGGTCGCAGCCGTAGGAGGCGCCCAGCTGGGCGAGTTCTTCCAGGGCGCGTATTTGTTCGCTCATTTCTTCGCGCAGGCGGATCAGCTCATCCGTAAGGGGGGAATGTTCACGGTTTTTGAGGTCCTTGCGGCGTTCGGCAATCAGTCTGTCCGTGCCGTACAGGGCCACCCGGCGGTAGTCCCCGATGATGCGGCCGCGGCCATAGGCGTCCGGAAGGCCGGTAATAATGCCGGCGGAACGGGCCGCCCGGATATCGGAAGTGTAGGCGTCGAAAACGCCTTCATTGTGCGTCTTGCGTATCTTTTTGAAAATATCCGCGGTTTTCTCGCACATCTTGAACCCGTAGGATTCCAGGGCCTGCTGGGCCATGCGCAGGCCGCCAAAGGGCATCAGGGCCCGTTTCAGGGGGGCGTCCGTCTGGAGGCCTACGACCACTTCCAGTTCCTTGTCAATGTAGCCGGGCTTGTGGGAGGTGATGGAGGATACCACTTCTTCATCAGCATCCAGAACGCCGCCGTTGTCTATTTCCCTTTTCAGCAGGACTTTCAGTTCATCCCATAAACGGAGCGTGCGCTGGGAGGGGCCGGAAAGAAATTCTTCATTGCCGGAATAGGGCGTGTAGTTATGCTGGATGAAATCCCGTACGTCAATGGACTCCGTCCATGCTCCCGGCTTGAATCCCTGCCATTCCTTCGGAAGGGCGGTGGACTCCTTCAAGTCTTTTACTATGCTGATCATAAATAGGATGTAGTGAAGAAGACCGGAGAAAAACGTTCCGCAGCCGTTGAAAGGCCGGAAACGGCAAAACTCCGCGCCACGTAATTATATCGTGAATTCCGGGAGACAACAAGGCTAATTCTTTGCGAAGAGAACGCGGGTGCGCTGGCTTTGGCATGTTTCACCTGTCTGTCCGTTGCGGAGCGGAAAATGAGGGGAACATGCGATTGCGGAAAAGTGACGGAAGATTATTTCTCTTTACTTTCCTAATCTCTATTGCAGTATCTCAACGCTTACCGTTATGAAATCTTATGCATGCCTTTGTTTATTGCTGGCGGGAGTTTTTTGCGTTGCTTGTTTCTCCGGTGCCTGTGCTGATGAATTGCCGCCCACGCTGAAGCCCCAGGAGAACCAGCGGGCCGTGCATGACTGGAAAAACGCCATGAGGCAGTGATGGAACGGACCCGGACCGTCAAACGGGGGTATGTCGTTTTTGGTGAAAGCATTACCCTCCGTTGGGGAGTCGAGCTTTCTTGGGGCAACAGGGCTCTCGGAACAGGAAAGGCCGGATGCGGTGTTCGCCTGGCCGCTGTTGCGGCGGGATTTGCCGGACGGGCAGTGGTCTTTTTTACTCTGCCGGCAAAAGTGGCGCCTGCGATCTTGATGCACGGCAGGATTTGCTTAAACTGGAAACCGGTTTCACTTTTTTATCATGAATTTCTTCTCCTACATGCTCGCCATATTGCTGGGGGGGGCCAGTGTGGCGTTTTCCGCACCTTCCATCCCTCCCTCCGCGTTGCCCGCAACCCTGAAGCCGGAGCCCCATCAGCGGGATCCGTATGATTGGAATGCCCGGCATGAAGCCGTTAAAAAAAGAAACCGGACCGTCAAGCCTGAATATGTGATGATAGGGGACAGCATTACCCACCACTGGGGAGGGGAGCCTTCCGGGGACGGAAAAAACACGGGAGCGGGTTCCTGGGAGAAATTATTCCGTCCGCATACTGCGACGAATATGGGCTTTGGATTTGATTATGTGGATAATGCCTATTACCGTGTGCAAAACGGGGAGCTGGACGGCATTTCTCCGCGGGTCATCATCGTGCTGCTGGGAACCAATAATCTGGGGCACCGCAAGGATACGCCGCAGGCATGTGCGGACAATATCAGGGCGTTTGTCCGCCTGGTGCGCCGGAAATGCCCCTCTTCCAAAATTCTGTTGCTGGGCGTTCTTCCAAGGAAGGAGAAAAACCTGGCGGAACCGGTGAAGCAGACGAACAGGCTGCTGGCGGAGCTGCATAACGGAAAGAACATTTTCTTTGCCGATCCGGGAAAGGCTCTTCTTTCCGCAGACGGTGCTTCTCCTCAGAATGAATTTATGAAGGATGTGGTGCATCCCAATGCCAGGGGATATGAGGTTTTGGAAAAGGAACTGGCCGTACTTTTGAAAAAGCTTGATGCAAAATACCGGGGAGGGAAGCAGGCGGGAAAGCATTCCTGATGATCGTCTTCTGATGGAAGGCAGGATTTTGCTTGAAGGGAAAGCCCCGGCTGAGGAAAATATACGGCATTTGATATTTAGTTTATGAAAAACCTGTTGTTTGCATTGTTGACCGGTTCCTTTTGTTGCTGTTATGCCCAACAGAAGGCAGCACCCGTTCCGGAGCCTGAAGTTGTCGCCACTCCGCCGGCTGATGCGGGGCGCGGCCTCATCCGTGTGGACTCCCGTGAAATACGCCATTATTCCGGTACCCGCAAGGGACCGGATTACCTGGTCAGCAGGGATAACGGAAAAACATGGGAAATGAAGGCCGCTCCGGCTGGCTACCCTCCCAACTACGGCGGCATTCCCAAGGAATCTCCGGCTATTGTGCGCAACCCCCTGACCAGGGAATTCATTCGTGTGCAGCCTATCGGAGGCTTTGTATTTCTTTCCAAGGGGGGGCTGGACGGCAAGTGGTTTGCCGTCACGAATGACGGCAAGCTGGAAGAAGACTGGAAAGATCCGGAAAAGAGGAAAAATCTGAAAAAACTGGGCGGCATCATGCGCACCCCTGTTTTTGTGAACAAGGGCCGCAGGGTGATTGTTCCGTTCCACAACATGGGCAGCGGTACCAAGTTTCATATTTCCGATGACGGGGGACTGACCTGGCATGTATCCAGGAACGGTGTTACTTCCCCCAAACATGAAGCCAGGCCCCCCCACCAGGGTGTCAGATGGTTCAACAATGCCGTGGAAGCCACGGTTTTGGAGATGAAGGACGGTTCGTTGTGGGCGCTTGTCCGTACTTCCCTGGACCAGGCGTGGCAGGCTTTCTCCAGGGATTACGGTGAAACATGGAGCAAACCGGAACCTTCCCGCTTTTTCGGCACCCTGACCATGAATACGTTGGGCCGCCTGGATGACGGAACCATCGTTTCCCTGTGGACGAATACGATGGCTCTGCCTGAAAACGCCACAGCCGGCAACGGAACGTGGGAAGACGTGTTCACGAACCGTGATTCCCACCACATTGCCATGTCCGGGGACGAGGGTAAAACCTGGTACGGATTCCGGGAGATTATCCTGGACGAACACCGCAACCATCCCGGCTATGCTACGCTGGATGGTCCGGAAGACCGCGGCAAACACCAGAGCGAAATGGTGCAGCTGGACAAAAACCGCATCCTTATTTCCCTGGGGCAGCATAAAAACCACCGCCGCCTGGTTATTGTGGACCGCCGCTGGGTAGGGGCCAAGACGCGTGCTACGCAGACGGGGAAAGATTCGGATTCCCAGTGGACCATTCATACTTATATTCCCCAGAAAAAGGGCCATTGCAGTTATAACCGCAAGCCTTCCGCAGAGCTGGTTCCGGATCCGTCCGGAAGTACGAAAAAGGTGCTGCAAATCAAGCGTCTGAATGATCCCGAACTGGTCAATGAAAAATCCAATGTGGATTACCGGAACGCTGGAGCTGCCTGGAACTTTCCGAACGGGACCACAGGGCTGGTCAAATTCCGATTCCGTGCAGCGGACGGGGATCAGGCGGATGATTCCGGCCTTCAGGTCTCTCTGACGGATCGGCTTTTCAATGCCTGTGATTCCACTACGAAGGATTATGCCCTGTTTACCTTCCCGATCAGGCTGAGACCTGCGCCCCATCTGCTGCTGGGGATGAAAAAAGTGCCTTTCACGCCCGGCGCGTGGCATGAAATTTCCCTTCTGTGGCAGGGGGGGCAGGCTGTGGTGTCTTTGGACGGAAAGAAGGCCGGAACGTTGAAAATGGCTAATAAGTCCCCCAATGGAGCCAGTTATATTCATTTCATCAGCACCGGTTCCCAACCGGATGCCGGCATTCTGCTGGATACGGTGAATGCCCGTGTGAAATAAACGGCGGTATTCAACGGTTTTCCTTCTTCGGAAGCGGCGGAGCGCTCAATTCCGGCAGGTATTTCAGCACCATTTGGAGATGTTCGTTTGACCGGTTGCCTATCCGCTGGAGGGCTGTGCGTCCGTATTTGTCTCTCAGGGAGGGGTCTGCGCGGTGGTCCAGCAGAAGACGCGCAATACCCAGTTTCAGCCGGTCCAGGGAATCGTCTCCCAGCAACATTCCTCGGCAGCACGCCATGAGGGGAGTCTCTCCGGCGGCGTTTTGATGGTTGACGTCCGCTCCCTCGCTGATGAAGAGACTGACCAGCTCCCTGATTTGAGGGAGCTGGGACACATCAATGAAAGCCAGCTGGCGGCACAGGTTCAGCAGGGCCGTGTCCCCCGTGGTTTCCGGCAGGGTTGTGGACGCGGGCATGGCCGCATTCACGTCCGCACCGTATTCCAGCAGAATATGTGCGATTTGCAGTGCGGTGTTCGGAGTGTTCAGGTTCAGGGAAAGAAGGGGCGGGTCCATTTCCCCGCGGAAATTGGGATCGTACCCGGCTTCGCAAAGCTTGCGGACCAGCAGGGGGTATCCGGCGGCCGTGGCCCATGTGAGCAGACTTGTTTTTTTACCTTTCAATTCAGGCTGGAGGGAAATATCCGCACCGCATTTCAGAAGAAACAGGGCTGCTTCCTCATAGGGTGCTCCTCCAATACCGGCCACACAGGTGATGACGAGGGGCGGCCAGCCCAGCGGCCCCGGTTTATTCACATCCGCACCGTATTGAATCAGGAGATTAAGGCAGGAGATCCTGTTATGCACCGGCAGGGGCGTGGAGTCGTCCATGCCTGGCTGGCAGGCGTAAGTCAGGGGGGTATTTCCCTGTTCGGAGTCCGGAATGGAGGGAAAGGCCTGTTGCGGCAGGATGATCTGGACGTTCGGGTCCGCATGGCGCTGTAAAAGGCGGTTCAGCAACTGCACTTCTCCGAGCCCGGCGGCAAGATGCAGCAGGGTTTCATGGGATGGAGTGATGCAGCGTCCGTCTGCGCTTTCCGCCGTGTCCCGTATCATCTGAAGCCGTTCCCTGATTTCGTCCTTCATATATTGGCGCATGGAAACTTCGGAAAACATGTGCCAGTCAATATGGCGTGAATTGAGGGAAAGCCCGCGGTAAATGAAACGTTCCGGGCTTCGATGGGCTGTGAAATTCGCTACGGTAAGAATTTGTTCTTTTTCCGCTTTTGTCCAGATAGGGTTGAAATTCCATTCCGCGGGAGAAGAATCATTCCTGTTCAGCCAGAAAACGGCGAAAGTCGCGGCAAGAGAGGCAAAAAAGCTCAAAGCTCCAAGAAACCAGAGAGTTTTCTTTCTTAAAGTCATGTGTATCATAAGCAGGGGTACTGCGAAAGGCCATGATGCAGGAATCCATAACTCCGGGCAATGAAAAAATAGTATGAGCAAAGAATGCCCGGGGCAAACCATGTGGGAATTCGGGTGGCGGATTGCAAATTCGGAGGAGAATTTTTTCCTCTTCATCTGGGAAAAAAGCTCGTAGATAAAGAGAATTACGAAGGAAACGGAAAATATGGTGTCATGGGCCGGACTTCACAAAAATTATGGAGTTTATGGCGTGGATCATTTAACTCCAATTATTTGAATTGTATCCGAATTTGCAATTCGGTGTGATACGCTAAATATTGCGGATGTGCGGATGGTTTCAAATTATTTGCATTTGCCGCTGCTGCACTCACGGTAGAATGAAGGAAGCTGAAACTTATGGAAGAAATGGAGATTCTCCCGTAAAATGATGGAGAGAACTGTATCCTTGCTGCTGGCCTCCTGGTCTTCCCTTTCGCTGTCCGCTCCATGCTGTCTGAAGCCGCTCTTGCCCTGGAAGTAAGGATAAACGATGATTCTGGCAGCGTTATGGATTCCGTCAAACTTATTGCGTCCGATATGGATGGGACGCTGCTTAATGGAAAAGGTGAATTGGACCCTGCGTTTTTTCCCTTGTTTAGGGAACTTGAGCTTCGCGGCATTCGTTTTGCGGCAGCAAGTGGCCGCCAGTATGACGGATTGCTCCGGACCTTTGCCCCCGTGGCGGACCGGATGCTGTTTATTGCCGAGAATGGCGCTTATGCGGCGGCGGGTAGAAAAGAATGGCTGCTTCTGGACATGGATCATGAAACGGTAGCCGGTTTGATTGCCGGGATCAGGTGCATTGAAGGAACCTGCATCGTCCTCGCAGGGCGGGATTCCGCATATATTGAGGACAAACAGCCGGAATTCGTCCGGGAGGCCCGCAAATATTACACACGCTGTCAAGAAGTGGGGGACCTGCTGGACGTGCGGGGAGACAAACTTTTGAAAATAGCAGTATATGACTTCCTGGGAGCCGGGGAAAACAGTTATCCCCGGCTGAAGCATTTGGAACATGGCTTCCAGGTGGCTGTCTCCGGAGAGAAATGGATGGATATCAGCCGGAAAGGGGCCAATAAGGGGGCCGCTCTGGAATTGATTCAGAGGAAACTGGGAATTTCTTCGGAGGAAACGATGGTTTTCGGAGATCAGATGAATGACGCTTCAATGATACGGCAGGCGCGTTTCAGTTATGCCATGGCGAATGCCGTGCCGGAAATCCGTTCCATGGCCGCATTTGAGGCGCCGTCCAATGAGGAAAACGGAGTGATGCAGGTGCTTGGAAAGATGTTGGACGCCCATTCTCCGCAGGGAAGGGCCGGGAATTGCAGGAAACCCCGTCTCTAATTGCCGGGTAATGGAATAAAATCAGGGTTATGTTGATGTTATTGTCAGATTTTTTTAATATGCTGGCGATGGCCGTGTTCGCTTGCATTGGCGGTGTTTTTCTGGGAATGGGCTTTCTGCTGCTTAAATTGGCGGGAATTTTTTTCGGAATATTGGCGGGGTGTATTATTCTGATGGAAGCGGCCGGAAGGTGGATTTCCCATTTGATGGGGGCGTGAGTCCGTTATTCCCGGCAATGAAGGGGATTCCTGTACGCTTTCCGTGAGGGGAGAGCTTTCTGATGGCTGGGCCATTGCCGGCTGCTGTTGTTGCCGGTTCATTGCCGAATGCTGAAGTGGAAGGCTGCATCCTGCCTGGATTCTGCGTGTTAAAACCGGATAGCGGAGTTTTGTGATAAACAGACGTTTGCCGTAAGATGCCCTGGAAGACAGAGCCCCGCAGAAAGGAAGTCCCAAGGATATGAAATGCCGGGCGTCCCCATGGAAGGGACTGTTGCCTTTGTACTATTTGACAGGGCGGGAGACGGAATTTTACCGTCCCTCCCGTCAGCATGAAAGCTGTTGTCCTTTTTAGTTTTGCTTTTCCGCAATGTCTGTGGTACACCCGTGCCAGACGTCATGAATCAGGAATTTTTTTCAGTGCTCGTGCAGGTGGCGGCCGCCCTGGGGCTGGCCGGCATGATCTTGTTGCTCAGTATCTTGATGGGCAAGCGTTCTTCCGTGCGTAAACCGGCGGACATTCCCTACGAATGCGGGATGATTCCCATGGGGGAAGGTGCCCCCATGTTCTCTGTAAAATTCTATATGGTGGCCATGCTCTTTGTCATTTTTGACTTGGAAGTGGTATTCCTCTACCCCTGGGCCGTCAATTTCCGGGACTATATTATGATGAATCCGGAATCGTTCACGGCCATGTGCATTTTCATTGGCATTTTGCTGGTGGCCTACCTGTATGCGCTGGGCAAGGGTGCCCTGAACTGGCACCACGATCCCCGTTGACCGTTTTTGTTCCCTTTTACCAACGCCGTGTTCCATGAGGAATACGGCGTTTTTTATGTGAAAGAAAAATTGCCTTGGAAAATGGCGGGGGAGAAATATCCGTAAATCCTGTCCTTTTTCCGGATGCCTGTTTGCGTGTAAAATCATATTGTACAAAAGATGATTTCTCTTGCCAGAAGAGTGGAATAGGGATAGCGTTTGCGCGATCAGGAAATTCATCATGAATATGCCTCTTCCTAAAACGACGCAAGGTGTTTATCGTCTGTCGGTCAGTACCTTTTATTTTCTTCAGGGTTTGGTGTTCGCCAGTTGGGCATCCCGCATCCCGGACATCAAAAGTGCATTGGGGTTGAACGATGCCGACTTGGGGTCCGTTCTCTTTGCCGTCCCGGTGGGGCAGATGTCCGCCATGGCGCTATCCGGTTACCTGGTTGGCCGTTGCGGCAGCCGGAAAATACTGATGGCGGCATCCGTCTTTTATCCTGCCGTGCTTGTATGCCTGGGTATGGCGGGGTCTTTCTGGGAACTGGCGGCCGGGTTATTTTTCTTTGGGGTAGCCGCAAATCTGACGAATATATCCGTCAATACGCAGGGAGTGGGAGTGGAACGGCTGTACCAGTGCAGCATCATGGCCCGGTTCCACGGTTTATGGAGCCTGGCGGGTTTTTTCGGAGCTTTGCTGGGAGCTGCCATGGTGGACTGGCATATTTCTGCGGAAACGCATTTCATCGCCATTTTCCTGATATGCATGATTATTCTGGCCGTTTTTTCCCCCTCTCTTCTGCCGAGGGATGCCCGGCGTTCCTCCTCCCAGGGAGGCGGCATGTTCCGGAGCATGGATGCTTATGTACTGGTCATCGGGCTGATCGCCTTCGGAAGCATGGTGAGCGAAGGAACCATGTTTGACTGGAGCGGCGTGTACTTTGAAAGCGTGGTAAAACCCGGTCCGGGGCTGGTGCAGATGGGATACGTGGCATTCATGAGCACCATGGCCCTGGGGCGTTTTACGGCAGACCGCCTGGTGATGCGCTTCGGGCCTGTGCGGGTTCTGCGCGCCAGCGGCATCCTTATTGCCTCCGGATTGCTCGTCTCCGTCCTGTTCCCGATGCTGTGGTCCGCCACGCTGGGCTTTCTGCTGGTGGGTTTTGGCACCTCTTCCATTGTCCCGCTCTGCTACAGCATGGCCGGGAAATCCCGGAAAATGATTCCCAGCATGGCGCTGGCTTCCGTTTCTACCATCGGCTTTCTGGGGTTCCTGATGGGGCCGCCGGTCATTGGTCATATTGCCCATGCTTCCTCTCTCCGGTGGTCTTTCTCCCTGATTGCCCTGGTTGGACTGGGGACGGCATTCATTGCCCCTTTCCTCAAGAAATATAGGTAATCACTGTTAATGATATGCCTATATTGTGAAATGGTGCAGCAAGGCAATCCAAATCCGAACCGTTTTTGTTGCTGATAGCTTCCTGCAATTCCGCGAAGGTGATGGTTTTCGTGCCCTCCTTGTAGTTGAAGGTGATCACCATTTTATCATCGTACAGGAAAATCGCATTGATGAAGGCGTCGATGAGCATCTTGCGATGGCTTTTCTGCCGCACGTCCAGCTTGCGGAAACGGTGAAGCCAGAAGGTCATAAACTCCGCGCTGACCTTGGGCTTCGCCAGCTTTTCGCAGGCAAGCCTGTTCTCAAGCTCGTCGCGGCGGTTTTCCAGCTCCTCCAGCCGCTCCTTTGTGGAGCGCGTCAGGATGCCCTGCTGGATGGCGTTGAGCAGATTGCTGATGGCGGTATCCGCTTCACGGAGCTGCTGCTCATACAGCGGCACGTTCACATTGTCCCTGTCCTGCAAGTCCATCAGCATGGACACAATGGCCTCGATTGCTTTGTCGTCCATGACCATTTTCATGGTTTCACCGACCACCAAATCCTCGATCCATTCTTTCCTGACGGGCTTCTTGTGGCACTCGGTGCGCTTCTTTTTGACGGAAACGCACTTGTAGTAGTGATGCACCTTTCCCGTGCGGCTTGTGCCGCTCTCGCCGCAGAGGTAGGCCCCGCAGCAGCCGCAGAACAGCTTGGTTGTCAGCAGATAATCGTCCTCGGCCTTGTGACGCGCCGGGGCCTTTTTGTTCTTCGCCAGCTTCTCCTGCACCCGGTCAAAGAGGTCTTGCGGTACGATTGCGGGGATGCCGTCCGGCACGACCACATCGCGGTATTGGAACTCCCCGATATATCGCCGGTTGTGGAGTATATGCCCCACGCTGTTGAAGGTCATTTTCCGCCCCCGCGTGTTGGTAAGCCCCTGCTCGTTCAGCCAATTCATAATGGAGGAAATGGTTTCTCCGCCGTCATATCGCTTGAAGGCTTCCAGCACGAACGGCGCGGTCAGCGGGTCGATCTGAAAATGCTGCTCCGCGTCGATCACATAGCCAATGGGCATCATGCCGCCGTTGAATTTGCACTTGAGGGCGTTGTCCGTCATGCCGCGAACGACCTTTTCGGAGAGGTCAGCAGAGTAGTATTCCGCATAGCCTTCGAGGACGGATTCGAGAATGATGCCCTCCGCGCCCTCTGAAATAATCTCGGTGGCGGATACCACCTTCACGCCATTCTTTTTAAGCGTGGCCTTGTACCGTGCGCTGTCATAGCGGTTTCGCGCGAACCTGTCCAGCTTCCAGACGATCACTATATCAAACAGCCGCTTGCCGCTGTCCTTTATCATGCTCTGGAACTCCGGGCGGTTGTCGGTCTTTGCAGAATACGCGCGGTCGATGTAATGCCGCAATACCGTGATTCCGTTTTTCTCGGCAAAGGCGGCACATTCACGGAGCTGCCCTTCGATGGATTCCTCTCGCTGGCTGTCCGAGGAGTAGCGGGCGTAAATCACGGCTTTCATTTCTTTTCCACCTCCGAGAGCATCTGTACAAGCGTTGCCTTCAATCGTTCGTTCATAGCCGAGCCGGGGTCGAAGCACATTTCCACGAACCGCGCCATTTCGGGATTGTTCAGGCCGAGCTTCACGCAGTTGTTGTAGATCATGCCGTGGGGGGCGTCCGTCCTGCCGAAAATGTAGTCCAGCGATACGTCAAAGTAGTCGGCGTATTTCAGAAAAACCTCCGGGGAGGGAGTGGAATCGTCAATCTCATACCGGGCAAGGGCGGATTGGGAAACGCCAAATTCCTTTGCCAGCTTTGCCTGCGAGAGCCTGACGCTTTCGCGCAAACCTCGCAGCCGTTCACCGATGATTTTCAAGGCTGCGTCACCTCCTTTTCTGTTTCAAGTATACCCGGAAACAGAGAATGTGTCAATGACATATTCACATAACGCCGCGATTCTCTTTTGAACGGTCAACTGTCCGTCGGGGTTAGAACGCTCCTCCGATGTCGTATAAAACTCAAGCGGATTCGGAATATTACGCTCATCCTCAATTTTGCAGAAAATCACCTTGAGCAGTTCAAAGAACGCAGGTTGCTTTTGCATGCCATCATTCACATAAATGTGATTATGGCAAGTCTTGAAAACGAATAAAAGATTGTCGTCATAAGCGTTTTTTAAACTCGTTCTGCTGGGACGGTTGACCTCATCCAAATTACCGTCTGCGGAGGGAATATCGTTGTACTCCATGAATGTAATATTTCCGGCGGCATCAACAGCTTTGCGGAAAACATACTTTTGGACACTGTTGGTCCACATGCCCCACTCACAGTTTGGGCAAACAGACATATATGATTTTAGCTGCGCAATGCCATCCTTGGCATTACGAGCGTAAACCGTCTCTTTTTTGCATTCGATTATCAACTTGATTGTACCCTGCGTTTGGTCTGCACCTTTTTCCCAGATTACAATGTCTGCGCGAGGTTTGTTTGAACCAACCTGCAAGGTATATTCGATTCTAATTTGCTCCGGCAGATACTTATGCTCGTTCACGAGTCGTTTCTCGATAGTTTGCCGAACGTACTCTTCCGGGGTATCGTTACGGAATTTGCCGTCAATATAGTCACATATTTTTCCGTCCGGGATTACGATAATCTTCTGTTCACTTGGCATCGTTACTTCTCCTTTGCTTATTGGCATGATGCCAATTTCATTTTTTCCCGAATGCTTTTGAGCGCATCCGGATTTTCATCAATGTACCTTGCTATATCTGCCGGCAACTCATTTCTGCCTTTTGCCGCCAAGTCAAAAAATCTCTCTCTGGTTTCATTGCTTGCTTGCAGTATTTCCATTGCCTTTAACTGAAGCGGATATGGTGGTGGGTTAGTTCTCCCGGCGAGAATATCATAAAAGTATGGCTTCCGGATACCCAGTTCTGTGTAGAATTTATGCTGCGTTATCCCGGAGTCTCTTATCAGCTGGCGAAGATACTCTCCAAAGCTCTGCTCGTTTTCAACCATTCTTTTCGCCTCCCAATGGTATGCTTGTATACATACTAACATACTTTTTTGCATCGGTCAACAAGATATTGCAAAGACCATAGCTCGCGCCGAGGGATTTATTATATTTTGGGGGCAGGCAGGCACGGCTTGTGTCTGCCCGCCTTGTCCGCCAAAAAGCGCGGCGGGCGGCGGCAGTCAATGGCGCGAAGCGTTCATCTTGACCATTGACGGCCGTCGGCTGCTGCGCTACGGCCCTTGCCAATCTGCAAGCCACAAAACAATTTCGGTAGCCGCTGCCGAAATTACGCTGTCAGCCGCTTCCGTTCCCGTGGTATTGACGGGCAACCTGGACACTGTTATAATAAAAGCACAATTTCAGACACAGGACACCATGCAGACGCAGACGGGCCGAAAGGCTTGACAGGCGGCTGCATTTTCAATTTCGGATAAGAAGGGAAGGATGCGAAGGGAAAAAGCACAGACGGCAAAAGACGCTCAAGACGCCATTCCTCCGCCGCACGGGAGAAAGCTGCGGCAAAATACTTTTTCGGAGGTGCAACTTGAGCAGGCGGAAAAAGCTCACCAACAACAGCGGCATCCCGCAGCATGAGATCGAGAACATCGCCCGAATTCTGCTGCCGGATATCCTCACCTTTTACGAGAGTGAGGAAGGGCAGCGGGACTTTGCCGAATGGAAGGCGGCACGGGACGCAGCAAAAACGGGCAAAGACAGCAACGGCGAGAACGTCGCCTGACGATAGATATAAGACAAATCCAAGGGATATATACTCCTAAAACAGCATGGCAAAAGGGGATGGTCGACCGCCATCCCCTTTTGTGCGTTTATTCAGTTTTCGTAGGGCTTATACTCCGTGACGGCGTTCAGATACGCCTCAACGTCGCCGTTCAGAATGAGGTCTGCATAAGCCAGCGGGTCGTTGTAGATGAGATAGTCCAGCTCCGACCGCTCATAAAGATTATCCGCCACTTCGTTTTCCACGGCGGTGCAGTCGATGGAGATCATGCTACCGTCCTGAAACCGCAGCTCCACACAGCCAGTGTCCATGTTGAATTCACAGCTTTTGATGGTTTTCATAATTGCCCTCCTTATCCTTTGCATCCTTTGCCAGCTTTGGTTTTCTCGGACCTCTGGGTTTGGATTCGGGACGCTTTACCACGCCGTTTCTGAAATGCGTATCCTCGAATTTCTCGAAGAAAACAAATAATCCGAACCCATCTCCGATTAAGAAGATTTGGTTCGGATTATATTGGTTTGGTGCGCCTGGCAGGACTCGAACCTGTACGCCTTTCGGCACCAGATCCTAAGTCTGGCGCGTCTACCAATTTCGCCACAGGCGCAACGAATGGGCGGACGCACTCTGCCATACCAGGCTCTGGCGTTCAAGATTAAACAGGAGTTTTTACCTTTGACGCGCTTATGGGAAGCACCTGTGGTGAGAACCCATAGGAAAGTTAGCTGTCCTGTTGGGTGTCTGCTTTCTGGCGGCATTTTCCATTCATGGGCGGATGTCTGGTTCCCCAAAGGCACATTTACTCCGGATTAGAAGGGGGGCATTGAATACGTCTTGGTTTGTCTGCCGGTAAAGAATGGAATATCCCAGATATTTTCCCGGGCAGGTTTATCCCATGATTTGTGCCGGAAAAGGAAATAGTTTCACGAACAGAAAGTCCAGCATCCCCAGGCACAGGGCGATGCAGACGGCTTTTTTAGGGGACAGGAGAGGCGTTATTTTCAGCCAGGCGACGATGCCGGCATGAACCGCCAGAGAGATGCCCACAGACCACCAGAAAAACGGAATGCCCGTCATGGCGAAGAGGGCCGCCAGCGGGTAGGTGAATGCCAGAAAGAGTTTCATGACAGCTTCCCATTCATGTCCGCGCACCATCATCAGCTGCTTGGACAGAAGAGAGACATACAGGCAGGAAGGGACTACGACGCACAGGATGAGGGAAACGACCCCTTTTTTTGCATACCGTTCTTCCTGTGTGGGAATGTACATGCCGCATATACTGGGTCAGGAGGGGAAAATTGTCAAACATTGTCCTAGCCCGGCGGGGCGGGAGCAATATACTGACGGCATTGCGTATGTCGTCTTTTGAGTTGAATTCCTCCTTCAAGCCTTCCGGAGACCAGGAGCAGGCCATCGGCAAGTTGCTCAAGTCTCTGGAGGCGGGCAACAAGCACCAAGGGCTCCTGGGAGTGACCGGGAGCGGCAAGACATTCACCATGGCGAATTTGATTGCCCGGATGAACAGACCAACGCTGGTGATTTCCCACAACAAGACGCTTGCCGCACAGCTTCATTCGGAGCTGAAGAGTTTTTTCCCGAATAACGCGGTGGATTACTACGTTTCCTATTTCGATTATTACCAGCCGGAGGCGTATATAGCCAGTTCCGACACCTATATTGAGAAGGATTCCGCCATTAATGACGAGCTGGACCGCCTGAGCCTGAATGCCATGAATTCCCTGATGACACGGAGGGATGTGATTGTGGTGGCATCCGTTTCCTGCATTTACGGCCTGTCCACACCGGAGGATTACAGGAACCTGACGCTGCGCATGCGCGAGGGGGATGTCATGGACCGGGACGTGTTTTTGAAGCAGCTGGTGGAACGTCTGTTCGAGCGGCAGGATTTTGATTTTACCCGTGGCACATTCCGCGTGCGCGGTGAGGTGGTGGAGGTGTTTCCCGCTTATTCGGAAGGTGAAGCAATCCGCGTAGAGTTTTTCGGCGACGAGGTGGAACGGGTTTCTTTGATTGACTCCGCCACCGGGCGCGTGAGGGAACGGCTTGGGAGCTACACTTTTTTCCCGGCCAAGCAGTATGTGGCCGCTCCGGAGAAACGGGCGGCGGCGTTGAAGGCTATCCGGGAAGAGCTGGAGGACCGCGTAGGCTGGTTTGAGAAGCATGGGCGCCTGCTGGAAGCGCAGCGGCTTAAATTGCGCACGGATTATGATTTGGAGCTGATTGAAGAGCTGGGTTTCTGCAAGGGGATTGAGAATTATTCCCGCCATTTGTCCGGCCGCCTGCCCGGAAGCGCTCCATCCACCCTGCTGGATTTCTTTCCCAAGGATTCATTGACCCTGATTGATGAAAGTCATGTGGCGGTGCCGCAGCTGGGAGGCATGTACGAGGGGGACCGAAGCCGCAAAAATATTTTGGTGGAGCATGGGTTCCGCCTGCCCAGCGCTCTGGATAACAGGCCTTTGAAATTCCATGAGTTTATGGAAAGGCAGAACCAGATTGTGTATGCTTCCGCTACTCCGGGGCCATTTGAACTGGTAAATTGCCGTGCGGATAATAAGACGTATATTCCCGTGCGCCGTGCCGCCAGATCCGGAGAAAAGGCTCCGGAAGGGTTCAAAGGAATTTTGTTTACCTCTCCCAAGGACATTCGCGTTACTCCCAGCCCATCCACGGAACCGGTAGAAAAATTTGACCCAACCAGGCGTTCTACACCCCTGATTGTAGAGCAGATTATCCGGCCTACCGGGCTGCTGGAGCCGAAGATTACCATCCGTCCGTTGAAAGGGCAGATTGACGAGACGATCGCCATGTGCAATGAACGCGTCGCCAAAAATGAACGCGTGCTGGTTACGACGCTGACCAAGAAGACGGCGGAAGATTTGACGGAGTACCTGAGAGGGGTAGGGTTGAAGGTATCCTATATTCACGCGGATGTGGATGCGATTGAGCGCGTGGAGATTTTACGTGCCTTGAGAGCCAGGAAGATAGATGTTCTGGTAGGCATTAACCTGCTTAGGGAAGGGCTGGATTTGCCGGAGGTTTCCCTGGTGTGCATTCTGGATGCGGACAAGGAGGGTTTTTTGCGTAATGAGACGTCCCTAGTGCAGACGGCGGGCCGCGCCGCGCGGCATTTGAATGGAGAGTGCGTCTTGTTTGCGGATGTGATGACGGATTCCATCAAACGGCTGGTTGAGCTGACGGATTACCGCCGGGGTATTCAGGAAAAATACAACCGGGAACACGGCATTGTCCCCCAGACGGTGAGCCGTTCCGAACAGGGGCAATTGAAGTTGTACGCAGAGGATGATGAAGAGTCCTTCCGCGTAGCGGAGGATGAAGCCGGGTATGGTCTGGAAGAGCGCATTGCCAGGCTGGAGGCGGAAATGAAGGAGGCTGCTTCCCATTTGGAATTTGAACGCGCCGCCTTGATTCGGGATGAAATCAGACAAATGCGCGGAGAATATGAAAAAGGCAGGGGATAATATCCGGCGTGATGAATTGGGGATGACCTTTCTGGTAGGATGGCATGCTGTTTTTCCGTGATATTTGTCCATCTTATTCTTGGTCTCATTTGACGGTGATTTAGATATTTGGTTTAACAGTTAATTGCTTAAAGAATTCTTCTGATGTGACGTCAGTGTTCCGGACCGGAGTCCGCTGTCAACGTGAAATATTCTAAGGAGGCCTTACACCGATGGGGGAGTATATGAAGAGCTCTTTGTTCCAGTCTTTTCTTATGTATAAGAATTTCTCATGATAAGCACTTGCCGAAGTGGCAGAGGGTATGGCGGATGACAGAGGATTCCCAGGCTGGCAGCAGTAGCTGTCTGATCGTCCTTTGCCGGTTATGTTCCCCATTTTATTTCTTGATGCAGCCGGCTGCGTCAAAGGCGCCGGGCAATGTATGGTCAGGAGGGGCCCCATTTGCCATCGTCTGAAAAAAAGATTTGCATAAAAAATACTTGCGTATTTGGAAGAAGCCTGTAATCTCCTTCCACCATGACCCGCAAAGGTGGTATCAATAAAACCCGCAAGGCAGTCGCCAAGCGTTTCAAGGTAACCGGCACGGGCAAGGTACTGCGCCGTAAACAGGGCAAGCGCCACATCCTCCAGAAGAAGTCCAGCAAGCGCAAGCGTCAGCTTGGCAAGGTGGCTCTGGTGGACGAGACGCAAGTCTGGGCAGTCAAGCAGAACCTGCCTTTCGCCTAAACCGCGGAAACGCTCGACTAATGCCGAGCTTTCCCCCCGCTGAACGGGGGGCCTTCATGCAGCCTTCTTCCGATGAGAAGATAAGAACAGGCGAGACTGCAGGGAGGTGAGGAAGAACAGTCTGTTCAAGATAGAAATAGAAATAAGCTATGCCACGTGCCACTAATGGACCGGCCTCTCGCAAGCGTCGTAAGCGCATTCTCTTGCGTGCCAAGGGTTTCCGCGGTTTCCGCAGCAAACTCTTCCGCTACGCCAAGGATGCTGTTTACAAGGCTTGGCAGTATGAATACCGCGACCGCAAGCGTCGGAAGGGACAATTCCGCCGTCTTTGGATCGCCCGTATTTCCGCTGCCGTCCGCGACCGCGGTCTGACCTATTCCCGCTTTATGGAAGGCTTGAAAGCCGCCAATATCGATTTGGACCGCAAGGTTCTTGCCGATTTGGCCGTCTCTGACGAAAAGGCTTTTGACGCTATCTTCGCTCAAGCGAAGAAGGCCATTGAAGCCAAGGATGGCGCAGCTCTCCGCGCCTGAATGTGCGGGAGTTTCCATCTGTTCAGTAAACGTTAACCGACAGCCTCCGGAAAATTATTTCCGGAGGCTGTTTTCATGTCCGGACATAACAGTTCCGGACGTTGGCATTTTCCTGTAAATGCCTTATGAAGCAGGTGTTCGCACGTTCATCATTTAGTGCGCCAGCCAGTTTCTCTTATTGCTGCGTCGGTTTTTCCATACCGGCTGGGAAAAATCCTGTTTCCGCCAGTGCGCATTTTTGTTAAGAACACAATGGTGTTTTAATCATTGCTTCCAATTCTAGAGGCATTTATTGCGAAGGCTGTTCAGGGGATCCGGACAGAAAAACGGGCTGCGGTGTTTGATGCTCCGCCGGTTTTTTCTCCTGGTAGAAAAAAGGCGCTTTTATTCGTCCAGATTCCGGACTGGGATGATGATGCCGCCTCTCCCAGAGGTACCGCTCGAAAAAAGGGAACGCGGTCTTTTACTTGCGGCTTCAGAATTCCCGGAAGGTAAAGGCTGTTTTTTGGTCTGCCAGGCACCTTTTGAAATCCATTTGGAACATCAGCATTCACTTTGTCATTAGGACATCTTTGAAGCTTGTTCACCGGAGAGCTCCGTGGTAGCTTGGACGGCAAAAACTACCATGGATAGCATTCTTTCCGTCCTTGCCACCATCGCCATTATTTTCGGCGTGGTAATGTTGTTTAACTTCATGATTTTTATTCATGAACTTGGTCATTTTTTCGCTGCCCGCTGGCGTGGTCTGTATGTGGACAGGTTTCAAATCTGGTTTGGCCGTCCCATCTGGAAAAAAACGATTAACGGCGTGCAGTGGGGGCTGGGGTGGATTCCGGCCGGAGGTTTTGTTTCCCTGCCGCAGATGGCTCCTATGGAGGCCATTGAAGGGCGTGCGGAGCTTCCCAAGGATCTGAAGCCGGTTACTCCCTTGGACAAGATCATCGTGGCCGCCGCCGGGCCTGCCGCGTCTTTTCTGCTGGCTGTGTTGTTTGCCGTGGCCGTCTGGATGGTGGGCAAGCCGGATGTGGAGATGGGCGTGACTACGGTCGGTTTTGTTGCTCCGGACAGCCCTGCGGCGCAGGCCGGCATTCTTCCCGGTGACAAGATTGTGAAAGTGGACGGCCATCCTGTGGACAAGTGGGCGGGGAATATGGAAGGCGTGCGGGAATTGATCATGCTGGGCGAGCATGACCGGGTGGTTTTTACGGTGCAGAGACCTGGAAATGAAGGAGAAATGGAAATTTCCTGCGGATTCCGGATTCCGGAAACGTCCTGGTGGCAGCGCTCCGGCATGCGTCAGGTGGGATTGATGCAGGCCATGCCCTGCGTGATTGGGGAAGTGATCCCCAGTTCTCCTGCCGCCCTGGCCGGATTGAACCCGGGCGATAAGATTACGGCCGCCAATGGAGAACGCCTCTGGAACCCTGCCGCACTGGATGTTCTGCTGAAGAAGAATGAACCGCTCTTGCTGGATGTGACGGACGGGGCCGGAGTTGCAAGGCAGGTGAATATCCAGGGGAAACTTCCGGAGAATTGGCACAATGGTGCGGACGGTTCCCTGCTCAAAGGGGCCCAGCCTATTCTGGGCGTGAGCTGGGACCTGAGTTCCGTGGGCCGTGACGTTACCGTCCATCCTTCTCCGTGGGCGCAGATCAAGCAGAGTCTGAAATGGATGGGGGATACCCTGGCGAAGGTGGTAGCTCCCGGCAGCAGCGTGGGAGTGGAGCATCTTTCCGGACCTGTGGGCATTGCCAATCAGTTTTACAAGATGTTCTCTCTGGATGAAGGGTGGAAGCTGGCCCTGTGGTTTTCCGTGGTGTTGAACGTGAACCTGGCGGTTCTGAATATTCTGCCTCTTCCGGTGGTGGATGGCGGCCATGTGGTCATGAATGCCGTTGAATTGATTTTCCGGCGGCCCCTGAATACAAAAGTCCTGGAATTCGTCCAGTTCGGCTTTGTGTTCCTGCTGATGGGGTTCTTCCTGTTCGTGACATTCAAGGATGTGGGGGATTTCTTTGGCAAGAAGCCGGACAAGCTGCCCACCCCGGTATTCAAGGCCGTCGCGGATTAGTTGCGGACGGCGTTTTTATTCCGGCTTGTTCCATGAAGCAGTCACTGGCGGCGCGTTTCCTGTTCCGGGTGGTGGTGCTGGCGTTTCTTGTGTATGCCATGCTGCTTACCTGGTGGACTCCTTTCACCGGGGACAGCTTGATGCATTCCGTGTTCGGGGCGGACCACCGCCTTGCCTTTCAGCCCGTGCTGGAGCGGTGCTGGTGGTCATACATGCACTGGAATCCCCGGCTGGGGGAATTCCTCGCTATTTTTACGGCTACGGCGGGAAAATGGCTTTTTCTGGCCGTCAATCCCTTCGTGCTTCTTTCCCTGGCGTTGATGATGTTTTTCCTGGCGCAGGGAAGAAGGGTCAATTCCGGAAACTGGCGGGATGTGCTGCTGTTTACCGTAGGGGCGCTTCTTTTGCTTACGTCTTCATCCAGGCCGGGCATCACGATGTTCTGGCTGTCCGGAGGGACCAATTACGCATGGTCGGCCGCCATCTGGCTGGGTTTCCTTTGCCTGTACCGCTCCTTATGGGCAGGAACTTCCCGGATTCGGGACACTCCTTTTTCCTGGTTCTGGATAGGCGTCACGGCGTTTGCCGCCGGCATGACGAATGAGAACCAGATTCCCGCTTCCTTGGGCATGCTGTTCGTGTACTGGTTTTACGCTCGCAGCCGGGGAATGGTTCTCCCCCGCTGGTTCTTCATTGGCTGGGGATTCCATGCGTTGGGAGGGGCCTTTCTTCTGCTGGCTCCGGGCAATGCCGCCCGCCTTCATTCGGAAACGGCGGGCGGCGCTGCCGTCCTTCATTCCTGGGGAGAGCGTTTCGGCGCTATTCCAGAACTGGTAAACGCCTTTTATGAATTCATGCCGATTCCTAAAATGTTGCTGGCCGTTGCCGCCGCCGCTCTGATCCTGCTGACTGTGAAAGCGGGGATGAAAATCTGGCGGGGGGAGGCAGGGCGGCGCATGTGCGCCTCCCTGCTGTTTATTCTGGTGGCTCATGCCATGGCAATCAGCTTTTTTGTACGTGTGATTCCGGCATGGCACGCCATGTTTTCCGCTACGGTGTTGATGATGACGGGCATTCTGGGGTTGTACGGAGTATGGATGGAGGCTGTGCAAAGGCGCTGGATTCCATTCTGCGTGCTGCTGGCGGCGGCTGGTCCGGCCTTGTGGGTATGCTCCGGATATCTGGATGCTTTTCCCCGTATCCACCGCCAGTGCGAGGAACGGAACATGTTCATCCGCCGTGAATTGGAACAAGGCAAGAAAAACATTACGGTTCCTCCTTATGATTCCGTGCCGTTGGCTCCTTATGTTTCCGTGATGTGGCGCATGAGCAGCGGGGATCCGGATGAATTTATCAATCGTTCCATGGCTCGGTATTTGGGGATTGAAAGCATCCGGGTGGCTGTTCCTGAACCTTGACGGCTTATTTTTTTGCCGTTTTACTGATCCGTTTCCGGGCGGCCTTTTTTATTTAGATACCGGCTAATGTCCGCGGATCAACAATCCGGTGTCAATGGAAATCATGAAAACTTAATCATATACTACATTTATTTTTTATGGCATCAGTCATCTTCCATCAAGATGATAGAAATATATAACATGTTTAATGAGAATAAAATGGATTTTTATTGAGACAACCCGGCACTCACCGGATTGTTGAACCGGTTTACTCTCTTTTGTCATGAAGAAATCCTTATTTTCTTTAGCTTTGATCGCGAGTTCCCTGCTTGCAGTACAGGCGGCGACGGTACAGATTGATTTCGGACGCAGTGACGCCACGACGGAAGGCGCGCTCAACATGAATTATGATAACGCCTCCGCCTCTTTGGGCAGCATGCCGGGAAGCGTTTCTTTGGCGTGGAGCACGGCCGGAGGATATGTATCGGAAAACGGTTATACCACCACCAAGACGGCAGAGGAAGAAGCCGATTGGAAAAATCCTTTCAACGGCAGCATGCCTTTCAGCCTGGGGGACACCTTTCGTGACGGTCTTTTAACGCAAACGGCCGATGGTTCCGGTTATTTCACCGTAACGTTCAGTGGTCTTGCCGCCGGGGAATATGCCTTGTCCATCTTTGGAGGTTTCACAGGCAAGGACGTGTTTGCCGGTCAGACTTGGATGATCGGAAACGCCGATGCTTCCAATGCCGTGTGGACAAGCTTCGGTACAGATGCCAGCGGGAACTGGGCCGAAATTTCTTCCGTGACGGGAGATAATTCCGGCGTTCTGACTCCGGGAAATGCTGGAACTTCCAGCGCTACCGCCAATAAAGGGCTTTATTCCTCGGTGGAGAACATTGTCGTGGGGGAAGACGGAACGCTTACCCTTACGATTCAGGGGAATGGTTCCAGCTCTTACGGCCGGACGGCCCTCAATTATCTTGCCCTGACGCAGGTTCCGGAACCCGCTACGGCAGCATTGAGCCTGCTGGGCGCTGCTGCTCTGTTCCTGCGCCGCCGCAGGGCCTGATCCGGAAAGCAACAAAGCCTTGTTATCAACGCCGCTCCTAATTCACACGGAGCGGTTTTTTTATTTGGCGTTTTTCCTCTTCCTGTCTGTGCGGCAGGGCATTTCTATTCCAGCCTGTTTTCCGGATTCCCCTTTCCCATACTGGAAATGAGCAGGAATAGGAGTGAAGCGCGGGAAAATACAGGGAAACGGATTTGTCCGGAAAGAAAGGCTTATTGGATGGGAACGGTTTCCTTTAAGCAAGTGGAAACAATGATGCGCGTTATGCGTTCCAGCGGTATTCCGGTGATTCTGGACACAATGCGGGCATAAGCATTCAATTGGTTTGAGTGGCGCTCGCGCAGTTGTTCCGGGGATTCGGCATGATCCGTCTTGAAGTCCACGATGACGGCGGCTCCGTCATCAAGAATCAGCCTGTCAATGATGCCGGAAATCCAGTTGTTCCCGTCAATGGCTTCAATACGCTGTTCCTTCATGATGCGCGCCGTTTCCGGAGACGTGAAAAGTCCGCGGATGGATGGGATTTCCATACACTCCGCTACGATGCGTTCCGCCTCCGTAGCAGGGTGGAGAGCCCACTCCGGCTTGTTTTCATCATCCCAGCGGGTAATCCGTTCAAACACGGCATGGACGGCGGAACCAAGCGCGGCGGCCTTCCCTGCGCCCGCGTGTTTTTCTCCCCGGAGCGGGGAGGCTTCCTCCGACAGGCCGGAGGGGGATATCCGTTCTCTGGCCAACGGTTTTTGCGTCGGCCATTCCAGCGCGCTTTCCTCCGCGCGTTTTTGTATGATTTCCGGGAATTCCGCGTACCACCCTTCAAGACCGCGGGAGTACAGGCATGACGCTCCGGATTCCGGAAGTATGTCTTCCGTTCCCCGGTTGAGGGACCGGATAGAGGAACGGACCACTTTCCACATGGAATCTGCCGTCTCTTCTCCCTTGTCTTCCCGGTACGGGAGGATAACGTAGGTAGCCCGCTTGGCCCGGGTAAGCGCCACATACAGCTTGCAGAATCCGTCGAATTGCTGCCGGGCGCGCCATTCCCCGTAAAGTTGCCGGAATTGCGGGATATTCGTATAGACGTGCCGGGAGGGGGCCAGGACAATGCCTTCCATTCTGTCCTCCTCATTTTTTTTGATAAAATGGGTCAGATGCCTTCCGTCCGCAAAAGGTGTGTCTCTGCCGATCTGGGGCAGAATGACAATGTCAAATCCCAGCCCTTTGGATTTATGGATGGTCATGATGCGGACAATTCCCGCGGCGGGATCTTCCCGCCGGGTCAGGTCCTCCATGCGCCTGATCCATTCATCCAAGGAAACGCCCTGTTCGTCCACCTGTTCCGCCTCATTCTGCCAGACGGCCAGTCGGTCGCGGTGGAAGTCCGTCAGTTCCGTCCCTCCCCGGAGCAGACGCCGTTCCAGTTCCTCCATGACGGCGGCGTAACCGTCCCGTTCCAGCAGGAAGCGCCATTCTTTCCACTCCATGCTTTCCGGGCATCCCGGCGTGATGAGGGGCCGGAGAGGGGAGTGGGTGAGCAGGCCGACGACAAAGGGATCTCCCGGCATCAGCAGCCAGCGGAAGAAGTACAGCAGGTTTTTCCCCAGCGGAGAGTCCACGCCTACCGGAACGTCGTCACACACTTCTGCGGGGATGCCGTGATCCGTCAGCCATCCCTTGATGACAAGAGCCTGGTTCTTCGTACTGACCAGTATCGCTGTTTCCAGGCCGCGGCGCAGGGCTCCTGTACGCTCCAGAATATCAGCCGCCGCCTGGCATACCAGGTCATTGGCAGAGACGTTTTCCGTCTTGGGCGCCTGCCAGATTTGGGAGGCGCCGGGGCGGCCTTCCAGATGGGGGGCGCACCGGTGCTCCGGATATTCCCCCCATTGTTCCAGGGCGGCGGTTTCGCACCCGGGCGCTGTCCGGGCATAGTCGCAAATATCGTTGACCAGATCCAGCACAGGCTGGACGGAGCGGTAGGAAGTGGACATGCCGCGTTGTTCCAGTTGAAGCTGTGAAGAAACGGAGCGGAACAGCTCCGGGTCTCCGCCGCGCCATTGGTACACGCTCTGCTTGATGTCCCCCACTACGAAAATGCTGCCTTCATTTCCGGCCTTGGATTCCGCCAGATCATCCAGGAAAGGCTTGATGACGCGCCATTGGGGCTGGGACGTATCCTGGAATTCATCCAGCATCCAATGGTCGTAACGGCAGTACATGCGGTATTGCAGATCCCGTTTAAGTTCCGGCGTAATGGTGCCCCCTCCCAGCATGCGCGTAACGTCGTGGAACAGGAACCTCCCCCTGTTGCGGACCAGGGAGGAGTATTTGCCCTCAAACAGGAGCATCAGTCCGTGCGTGGCGCGTGTGCGGCGCAGCGTGTGCAGGGCTTCCATGCGCAGCCAGCTTTGGATGAGTTTTTCCAGAGCAGGCGTCCAGAAATCCCGGAATTTTTCCCGTGCCTCTTCCACGGTAATGGCCCAGGGGGAACCTCCCTCTGTGCGGAAGCGAACGCGGCCCAGCCTGGCGTATTGGGAAAATCCGTTCAGGAAGCGCAGGAACAGTTCTTTGTTTTTTACGCCGTTTTTCCCTTCCGGCGCAGGAGTTTGCTGAACCTGGAAAACCAGGGAATGCAGTACGGAGTCAAATTGTTCCAGGGGAACGGGAGGCGCCAGCTCCTCCAGTGTGAAGCCCAGCGTGACGGGGTTTCCCCACATCCCGGCATCCGGCACATCCAGAAAAAGTTCGTGATAGGTGCTCAGGCGGCGCATCATGGAATTCTCCGCGTCCGCGGCTTCCGCGTCAGAATCCGCCCCGGAAAGGAAGGCATCTTCAAAGTCCTTCCTTCGCTCCCTGTTTACGGAGCATTCCCGGTACAGGGAGAGCAGGGCTTCACGGCGCGCCAGTTTCTCCGCCGTGGGGTCAATCATGCTGAAGCCGCTGACTCCCAGTTCAAAGGCGCTGGCGGAGGCAATCTGGGCAAACAGGCTGTCAATGGTGCAGAGGTTGAGCCGCGCCAAATTCTGCACCAGAATGTGCAGTAAATGGAGGAAGCGTTCCCGATGCAGGTTTTCCTCCTTCCATGCCTCCGGAGCGCCGGGCCAGAGGCCGGGCTCCCCATCCGTTCCCTTGATGACCGCCCAGAGCCGTTCTTTCAGCCGCGCTGCGCCTGCCTCATCCGTGGCCCCCGCGGCCAGGTCTGTCAGAATGCGGTCCTTGAATTCTCCCGCCGCTTTGCGGGTGAACGTAATGGCGATGAGGCGTTCGGGGTGGTTGCCGCCGTTCAGCGCCAGCAATCCCAGGAAACGCAGGGAGAGCTGGTAGGTTTTTCCCGTTCCGGCGGAAGCGGAGATCAACATGTTGGTCAGGGGCGGCATCTTAGAAAGGCAGGTGGGGGGTGAGGCGGAGGCCCAAAAGATCCTGCAGGCTTTCCCTCCGGGAAGTCATCAGGTCCTTGAATACGTCATAAGAGGGCGGTGGCCAGCCCAGTTCTTCCGCGGTGATGAGCCCGCGGCCTTCATAAAGAAGCTTCATCAGTTCCTCCGCCCAGGAACGGGCGCTGTCCAGCGCGCATTCCTCATATCCGGGCATGGTGTCGTGGAGGGTGTCCCAGGCGGAGATTCCGATATCCATGGGATTGGCGGGAAGGTTGTAATAGGCCGCTGAGGGAGCGCCGCCGTAGGTTTCCGAGGCCCACAGCACATAAACGGGAAGCTGCAGGTCTTTCCAGCGCGCGTGCGCCAGCTTCCCGTTTTTCCGTCGTTTGGTGTAGGGATGCAGGGCCGGGGAAAGCAGGGACAGGGCGTCCGGCCGTCCGAGCGGTTCCAGATGCTTTTTTTCACAGGAGGAGGCCGCTCCGGTTTTGTAATCAATGACCCGTATGCGCCCGTCCGCATGGCGGTCAATGCGGTCAATGCGGAATTTCATGGGGAAGCCGCCCAGTGTCCAGTTCTCTACCTGACGCTCAAAGGCAATGCAGGACCATCCTTCCTGAAGGGCCTGCAAGTGCTGAACGGCGTAAACGGAAAGCCTCTGTTCCATGGAGCGTTTTTGCAGCAGCAGGGGCATGAGGGGGGAGGGGCCATATTGTTTCCGGAAGGTTTGTTCCAGTATTTCCGTGATGACGGCCTGAAGGGAAGCTGCGTTCATGCCGTCTTTCAGGACGGCGTGTTCCCGGCAGAAGCATTCCAGCACGTCGTGCAGCATGGTGCCCAGTTCATTGGCGGCCATATCCTCTTTGTCCGGCAGGAATTCTTCCTCATTCATGTGCAGCGCCTCCTGCGTCCAGAAACGCATGGGGCAGGACAGGAACCTTTTGAGGACGGAGGGGGAGAAGGGCTTCCCTCTTTCCTTCCACGGGTTTTTGTAGCCGGGCGCCATCGCGCCGATGTCCGCAGCGGTCTTCCAGCCTTCCGCGGGTTGAAGATGCCAGTTCCCGCGCTGGTAGGGCAAGGGCGCGGGCGCATCGCTGATTTCCTGGAAAAGCAGTTCTACGCGGCGCGGCAGCTCCGCCTCCGGGCAGCGCATGAGCAGGGAGGATGGGGTCAGAGGATCATTCCTGCTGCTGGTCCGGGAGAGAAGGATGGTGAGGCTGCCTTCCCGTTCGCGGGAATGGAGCAGGGCGGTCAGCAGAAAACTGTCCCGGGCTTTCTTCCGGTTAAAGGAATCAATGCCCAGGGTTTCCCGCAGTTCCTCCGGCATGAACTGGTCGGAAACGCCTCCTTCCGGTACGGTCCCTTCGTTTAGTCCCGTTAGAATGAGGTCTTTTTCCGGGCGGAAGTGAACTTCCATCCAGCCCAGGGAATCCAGCGCCGCATGAGCTTTTCTCCTGTTTCTGACGCGCAGCGGCTGGAGGCATTTCATCAGGAGCAGAAGAGCCGCCTCCGGGCTGGAAAACGCGGTGGAGCGCTGTTGCAGACGCATGAGTCCGGAAAGGCAAGAATGGAACATTTCCATGGCTTCCGTCTCCGGGCCATAGATGGTTGCCAGGGCCGGGAACCATTCCATCAGCCGTTCCCCCAGCATTCCCGGTTCCGCCATCCGGTTCCGCCATTCCAGAATGGCCTGGATGGAAGGAAAGACTTCGGGATAAGCCTCTTTCAGCCTGGAAAGCAGGTATTCTTCCGTTTCCGGAAGGTATTTCTGCTGGATTTTGTCCAGCGCGGCGCAGCAACTCTGCTGATTCCTTATCCCCAGGGAGGCGCAGAGCAGGGAGGAGCGCGCCAGGTAATAGACGGGGCGCGCCGTCCCTTTTTCCTCCAGCGCCCGCTGGAGATTGCAGAGCAGGTCCATGACGCCGCTTCCGGCAAAAGGCTTCCCTTCCGGATTGTGGAGGCCCCAGCCGTATTGGCGCAGGGCTGCGTCCAGGGCGACGTTCATGTCAGGATCGCAAACGCCCAGGGCGATGTCCGGTGTTTCTCCTTCCGCTGTGCGGGCGATGATGCGGCACGTTTCTTCAGCCAGCCGTGCCGGATTGGCCGCAATTTTGATTTGATCGTCGCGGATTTTGATGGGGCGCCGGGACCACTCTTCCGGCAGAGGGCATCCCCAGGAATCAAAGGAGGCGGCTTCTTCCTCCGGCGCGTGGATCCATATCTGGACGGGTACGCCATTGCTTTCCGCATGCCGGAGGGCATGGCGCAGAGGGGCCGGAACCTCCGCTGCGCAGGCCAGAATAATATTTCCACCTGTTTCCCTCAGGGAGTTCAGCAGCCGGGGCGGGGCTTCCGCCTTCATGGAGGTTCTGTTTTCAAGCTTCCAGCTTTCCAGTTGTTGCGTGCATTGTTCTTCCAGCCTTTCCATGTCCGTCCAGCGTTCGTCTCTGCCCGCACAGGCATGGTGGGCCATGATGCAGGAAATGCCCTGGTTCGCCATGGCGTGCCTCAGGTTTTGCAGGCTGCCGGCCATTTCCAGCATGCTGGAAAAATCCTCCGGCATGGCGCGTGGAAACAGGCGGGGATAAAGGCGGTGGGGAGAGTCCCCCAGAGCCAGGAGCCACCCGGCCAGTTCTTCCGGAGCGGACGCCGTTTCTTCCTTTTCTTCCATCCGGAGGAACTGGTCTGCCGGAATGACCTGGGGAGCGAAGGTTGCCTGTGTACGGGAAATGGAGGCGAGGAATTCCCTCAGCTGCCTCCCGGATTCCCGTGTGGGAACCAGCACCAGATGCCGGTGGAAGTCATTTTCCAGGGAAAGCAGGCGTTCCGCCACAGCCCGGCAGGCCGGTTTGTCCCAGGATAGAAAGAATCGGTTCATGGCAGGGAAGCAGGAATCCCCGGAAAGGGGAAAAGTTGAGGGCGACATGGGAATGCTATATCAGAATGGCTGAATTTCCCATCTATTTTTTCATGATTAACGGGGCGGCGCATGGCGTGCCGTGAGGTGAGCCGGCATTGGACCGCATGTTGACGGCGAAGAGAGGAATTGTTTTGCCTTTCCGGCAGGGCGTGGCGGCGGAAATCCGGAGGAATGGCGTGTTTATTGTTCCTGGACGGTCCGTTTTCCCCCGGTTCCGGTGACCAGAAGCACGCCTGTGAAGACCAGCAGGACGGAGAGGGCTTTCATCCATCCGAAGTGGTCCATGCCCCACATCACCGCCACGGATGAGGCGATCACCGGCTGGCAGTAATTGTACATGCTGACGGCGGTGGGTTTCAGCCGCTGCTGGGCGAAAGACAGGCAGATATAGCTGACAAAGGTAGCCAGAGCCACCACGTAGGCAATGCCCAGCCATGTTTGCGCGGGCAGGGCGGAATAATGGATGGAACCCACTTCCCGGAAGGTGAAGGGAAGGCTGGCGGCTGCAGCATACGTAAACATCCATTTCAGCAGGGTGACGGGAGAGTATCTGCCAATCAGGTTCTTAAAGAAGACAAAGTAAACGGCTACGCTGCACTGGGAAGCCAGGCAGAGAATGTCCCCCAGCAGGTTGTTGTCTCCCGGGAGGGCCGCCGCACGCCCTCCGCTGCCGGAAACCAGCAGAATGGCTCCGATGGCGCTGGCGCAGACCCCGATGATTTTTTTCCCCGTAATCATTTCCCGGAGGACGAAGGCTGCCAGAATCATGGTCAGTACCGGCGTAATGGTGGTGATGATGGCCGCATCCGCCGGGGAAGTGAACCCTACGCCTACCGTGAAGGCCATCTGGTTGAAAATGATGCCGAACAGGGAGGCATAAAACAGGGGCAGGCGGTGCTTTCTTTCTATAGGTTCCCCTGGCACGAAAGCGGAGGCCAGCCAGAACAGGATAGCCGCTCCCAGCAGGCGGAATGTGGCGAGAGAAGCGGAGCTTACTTCTCCCTGCTGCATGACCAGTTTACTGACGGGAGACATGAGGCCCCAGATGACGGCCGCCGCTCCCATCGCGATATGTCCTTTCAGCGTTTCTGACGGCATGGTGCGGCCCGCTGCGCGGCGGGTCGCACATTCTCCGCTTCCGCAAGCGGATTGCAAGAGTTTTTCGTGCGGGCAGGGACGCGGAATACAGGGATAACGTGGCTATCTTCTTGTTTGTTCTACGAAAAGGTTAATTATGTTTACAATTTTCGATAGTGTCCTCTATCTAAGAATTCTATATACCCTTTGTCGCGTAAACGCTGTAGTTGTTGACGTATCTTAGGTTGAATGAAAGTATTTACAGGATGTTTTGCTTGAAGTTCTTCAGTAAATAAATACATTTCATTAAGTGTAAAGTCTTTGTTGGGGATTCTTTCAACGCAGGCAAGAACATCCATAAGCCATCCTCGACTATCAAGGTTTTTTGTTAAGAGTGACTTTGTACGTTTGTATTTTGCAAGAATTTCTTCTTTCTCAATTACAATAGAGTTTTTGATGATTTGTATTTTTCCATTTTCTGGTATTTCACTCAAAAGGATATTGCAGCCTGCCCATCCCGCTCTTTTTGCATTTGCTGAGAGAGGAGGACGTTTTTCAATAATAGCAGGAATAAAGAAATGGTTAGGAATTAGCCAAAGGTTGTTTACCGCTCCATTTGCATAGTTCATAAAAAAGAAGTTTGGATTGTTATATGATTTTATCCGGCTAATCATCGTGTCATAGGCTCCATCGTTTATCTTTTTGCTTAATATTCCATTGGAACTTTTAAGACTTTTTAGTTCAAAGTCCGAATGGCAGCAACAACAATAGAAGTCGGCAACAGGTTTGTTGTTTTGGTAATGATTCAATACAGAGTGTCCACAAATAGGGCAAAACATATTGCGTTCTACCCAATCTTCAGTTAGTCTTCTTGCTATTTGGCTATGGTTTTTGTAGCCTTCAGTCACATTGTTATTGAAAAATAAATTCATAGTTCAGAATTTTGGCTGTAAAGATACGAAATTATCTTCTACAACATAATTTAACTAATGATTTTTTTAATAACAAAAATTAAATTATGATATTTTTGTAATTATATAAAATTATTGTTATTTTTATAAGAATGTGAGGTATCAGATGCAAATAATAGAGAGTTTGCAAAGGTTATTGATCGTTTCTGCAACTGAGGAAAGCGGAACTGTAGAATTGAGACTTCTTTATTAAAGATAAAGAAAAATATAATTAGTGTGGGGAATTTTGAGACAGTTGATTTTGCTATTCGTAGTTGCAAGATTCACTTTTATGATCATCGCTTCTACTGATGATTTTTTGTTTTTCTTTTCTTATTTGTTCGACAAGAATATTAACTATATAATATCTGCCCTTTTTCGGATATGTGTTGATCGTGGCGTTTTTGCCCCGTGCTACTGCGGATGAACATTGTTCTGTTCAGCAGGCATGGAAATGCCGATTTTATGTTCCCGGCTGTTGCCGCGGAGTTCCGGGGCGTACATGGCCTCAATGACGGCCGGAAGGGCGCTGAAGCGTCCCGGACGTTCCGCGCGCAGGCGGTGGCTGATCTGGTATTGGCCCATGGGCAGGGAGGAAAGGAAGAGGCGTATTTCTTCATCCCCTATTTCCCTGTAGCCGAAGACGGTTCCCAGCCGGGCGTAGCCGCTGGCGGTTTCCCGGGATTCGCAGCCTGCGGGCTTGGGGTCCCGGAGCATGAGGTATTCCACGTCGTTCTTCGTTTTCACGGTCATCACCACTTCAATGGTGTCGCCGCTGGCAATGACGTCTCCGTCTTTCAACAGCGTGCGCCGTGTCAGGTCTCTGCCCTGGGAGACGAGCTCCCCTGCATCCGTCTGGGTGTCCTTCACGGAACCGTCTTTCACCGTTTCCTTCCGGATGCGGTAGTAGGAGCGTTCCACGGTGACGGCATTCCCCGCGGCGGGAATGGGATCTTCCAGGGAGAAGTAGCTGAGGGTGGAATGGGCATAAATGTTTCCTCTGCCCTTTTTCCTGCGGATGGTGATGACATGGCTGCCGTCCGTCAGGTCTTTTCCGCTCATGCGGAAGGCATTGTCAAAGGTGAACAGGGTTTCTTTCGTGCTGGAAACCGTTTTAACCGGAACGCCGTCGTACAGGATTTCCGCTTCCATGTCCTCCATGCCTTCCCTGGTCTGGAGAAGATAGGCGGACAGGGCTTCCAGACAATCCGCCGTATCTTTGGTGGAGTCCCAGTAGGAACCGTTGGCGCGGTTGTCGAGCAGCCATTTTGCCAGGCGCGCCGTGACGGGATTGCCGGGGGCGCTCTTGGCCATCAGTTTCAGGTAGGCCGCCTGCGTGGCCGTGCCGCTGCCGTACCACCGCCACCAGTAGCCTTCATTGGGAAGGCGCAGCCAGGCGGTTTGCAGGGAGTCGTCCTGCTGGAGGAACTGGGAAATGATGGGCATTACCTTCTTGAAGTCGTCCATGCGGTGGGCGTCCAGCAGGATTTCCGCCAGTTGAATCTGGCTGATGACGGGAAGTTCCAGCCTGTCGCGGAACAAGTAGCGTTCCATGGGCAGGTTTTTAACGCCGCATTCCGCCAGGACGGAGTAGATCAGGGTATCCGTCGCGGAGGCCGTCAGGCGATAATCCCCCAGCTTGCGGATGGCTTCCTTCTTTTCAAGGCCGTCCGTCAGTTGTTCCAGTTTCCGGTATTCGTCTCCTTTTTCAAGAAGAGCCGTCTGGCGTTCCTGATAGTTTTTCAGCCAGCGGATGGCTTTGGAAAGCATCCCCTCCGGGACATTGACCGTGTTTGAAGCAATCTTCAGGCCGTGCGCCACATGGGCCGTCATGACGGGGTCTCCCTCGCTGGCTCCTCCGAACCATCCCCAGGAACCGTTGGAGAGCTGTTTCTCCCGGAGGGAGGAGATTCCCCTGGCGGCCATCTTCTTCAGCGCGGCTTCATCATAAACGGGGTTGCGTTCCAGCTTCTTCATGACGCTGTCATGGAAGGCCTTGTCCCTAATGTCCCGGGGATTCAGATTGCGATGGCTTGTCAGCGCCGCTCCGGGATTCAGGCCGAGCTGCTTGAGCGTGTCCATGACGACGAGAGCGGGCAGGAAACGGTTGAGCGTTTGTTCCACGCAGCCGTAGGGGTATTCCGCCAGATAAGGCAGCGCTTCCACCATGCTGAGGGCGATGCTGGGGGAGACCTTGACGACCAGTTCGCTTTCCTCCCTGCGCCGCTGCTGCGGCAGGGAAATGGAGAGCGTCTTTTCCTGTTCTCCGGAGAGCACTGCGGCGCTTTCCGCATGGAGCTGCTTCATGCCGTGCACCAGTACGGGAAAGTCCATCTGCATGGCGTCTCCGGTAGAGCCTGCCGCCGCTTCCATGGCGACGGCGGCGGTTCCCTCCCTGACGGCGGAGGTCCACCAGTTGACGACCGTCTGCCCCTGGGCGGGAACGTCCACTTCCCGCGCGGCTGAATTGTCCGAATCTGCGGACAGCCCCTTCATGGCCGGAGCGTCAGCCGGGAGAAGTTCCAGACAGCCGTTTTTCAGGGAAATGGAAACGCGGGCGCGGATGTTTTTGTCCGTCCGGTTGCGGATCAGGGCGCTGAGCATCACGACATCTTTTTCCACAAAGAAGCGCGGGGCCTGCATGCTGACCATGAAGTCCTTTGTGGTCAGGAATTCCGCGGAAGCCTGCCCCACCTGCAATCCGGGGGTGATGACCCAGGCTGAGGCTTTCCATGTGGTCAGATTGTCCGGCATTTCCACAGGGACGGCAACGTTTCCTTCTTCATCCGTTTTGAGCGTGCCGCACCACTTGATGCAGTCCGCAAAATGGGTGCGCAGTTGAATATGCGGGGAACCGTTTTCCTGTACGTCCGCATTTCCCTGTTCGGCTGCATGGGAATCACTTTTTGCGCCTTCCTTGTCCGCGGCCATAGCCATGACCGGAGCGGCGGCGGGGGCTGCCGCTCCTGTAGCCAATACGCGGCCTGCGGCGGCATCAACGCCGGAATCGAGTTCTGCCTCCGCAAGGCCGTTGACGGTTCCTTTGGCCTTTCTCGCCATAGGGCCGTAATTTCTGTAGAGCAGGGATTGGAAATAGGGCTGGTCCGGACCGCGGTCCTGCTGCGTTCCGGAAGCCGTCATTTTTTTCAGGCTGAGGAAGCCGGTTTCGTTCAGGCTGCCCCATACGGTTTTGGCGATTTCCGTAATATTGGGGCGCGCGATGTATTCCAGAGCCTTGTCATAAATGGCCAGGGCGACGACGCCGTTTCTGACGGGGGTGCCGTCCGGACCCTTGACCTGAATGCTGACGTTGCCTTGTTCACCGGGCCGGTATTGGGATTTGCCCGGCGTGACGGCAGGTTCCAGAATCTGCCCGGCGGGCGGAATCAGCAGTTCGGCGGAAGCCGTATGAAGTTCTCCGTTTCTGACAGTGAAGGCGTTGACGCCCATATTGGGCATGTCTTCGCGGGTCAGGCGGCATTCCACAAGGGCTGTCTGCCGGTCCAGGGGCACCAGGCTGCGGGATTCGTTTTTCCAGGAGTTTCGCAGGAAGGTCCAGACGCGGGCGTCCGGATAATCAGAGGTGACGAGCAGCCTGGCCGTATCTCCCGGAGCGTATTCCTTTTTGTCCGGAGTGATGGAAAGGGGATTGATTTTAAAAGGATTCTGTTTGCCCTTGCCGTAGGAAAGGAACTGGAAGGTCTCTTCTACCCTGTTGCCGTGCCCGTCCTCCAGGGTTGTGGAAAGGGCATACATGCCGGATTCCCCGGTCTGGAAGGACAGGGAGGCTTCCCCATCTTTTCCGGTGGCGATGTTCCAGGTTTCCAGAGTTTCCCGTTTGCCGTCCGCACGGATATGCCGCAGGACGCAGGTTCCTCTGGCATGGGCAATTTTGGCACCATCCGCCGTGGCCGCGGTAATGGATGCCTGAACCGGCGTTCCGGCGGGGGCATAGCCGCGATTCAGGGTGGTGAAGATATTGAACGGACGGAACGTGGCAATGACCTGTCCGGAAGCGGCAACTTCCCGCAGGGAGGCGTCCGTCACGCTGACGGAAACGCGGTAGGTGATGTTGCTGGAGGGGAAATCCCGGGCATCCTGCGCCGTGGATAATTCTACGGATGCTTTTCCGTCTTTGTTCAGCGGAACCGTCTTTTCCAGGACGGTCAGAGGCGCATCCGGGAAAAAGGGAATGCTGTACGGGCTGAAAGACCTGTCGTACAGCCAGCTCCATTTCCAGTAAGGCGTCCAGACATCCGCTCCCAGCGTCCGGGTAATCGTGATGGTTGCCTTTCCCTCGCTTACGGGGCCGCCCGCGTAATAATCCGCCTGAATGGCGACGGGAATGGGCTGACCCAGCCGGACTGGTTTGGCGGGGGCTTCCATTCTGACGGAGAATTCCGGCTTTTTATACTCTTCCATCCGGAAAAGGGGGGCATACAGCCGGAAATCCGGGTCTGCGGAGTCATGCAGTTTCAGCTTGGCCCCATACTGGCCCAGCGGGGCGTCCGCAGGAATAAGCAGTTCCAGTTCAAAGCTGCCTGTGGAATCCGTCGTAACGGTTTTTGGCGGGAAAATGCTCTCATCCCCTGTTGGGGAGGCAATGGTCAGCGTCAGTTTTTTCCCGGCGCAGTCTTTTGTTCCGGGATTCGCGATGTCCGGGCGGAAGAGGACGCCTTTGAAACGGGCCGTCTGTCCGGGGCGGTACACGGGCTGGCTTTCCAGGAAAAAGCAGGAATAGGAGTCGGAGGCCTTGTTGGCCGTATCCATGAGGTAATTGCCGGATTCCCAGCCGTAGTCAGATATTCCCGCCAGCACATAACTTTCCCCCTTGGAAGCGATGCCCAGGAACATGTTGTAAGAGGAGGCGCTGGAATCGCGGGGAGGTATTGTTTCCACCATGGCTCCGTCCTTGTCCGTGATCCCCTTTACCTGGCGTTTTTGGAGCGTTTTATCCTGCCGGTAGCGGAGGAACCGCAGGCTGCCTCCTTCCACGGGCATGCCTGTTCCGGCGTCCGCCAGGAACCAGAGATTGCCTTCCGGAACGGAACGGCGTACCAGCACCATGTCTGACAGAGTGAGAAAGCGATGGAACCGGTAGCCGTTTTCCAGGGTGACGGTAAGCAGATACCAGCCGGGCTTACGGGTGGGAACGGGAATATGGGCGATGTGGTTCAGGTGCTGGTCCCCGGGAGTCAGGGCTATTTCCTCCCCCTTGATTTCCTCCCCCAGATAGCGGGCACAGGATGGGTCATGCAGCAGATTGGAGAGCAGGTTTCCCAAGTTGGAATACCCGTTTTTGTAAGCTTTTCCCAGCGTTTTGGAGGTCTGGATCTTGTCCATGCGCTCCTCCTGCCACCGCTTCATATCTACGGGGCGGACCGCTACGCAAGCCCGGGAGGCATTGCGGTAGGAGAAGGAGACGGTCACCGGTTCTCCTGCCAGCAGCGTCCTTTTATCCGTATCAAATGTCCCGTTAGGTTCCGTGATGGAGGCGATGCGTTTCTTCAGGTTGTCCGCCACGTTCAGAAATTCCTTCCTGTCTTTCTTGTCCCAGGATTGCGCGTTCCAGTTCTGAAGGGTTTTTCCTAATAACTGCGCGGCGGAAGGCCTCTGGTTGCGGGCCAGGAACTCGTCCGCTGCCAGATGGGCGGCGTTGATGTAATCATCCGGCTCCGGAGTTATCCGGACGGCGGAAGCAATCCGGATGAAATCGTAATCCGGGGGAAGGGTGGCGAGCAGGAATTTGCCGTTGCCCGTCCGGTCGGTTTTAACGACGGTCTGGTTCGTTTTTAATTCAGCCGGGTTGATGCCTGCCACCATGCCCGCATTGCCGGGACCGTACACGAATTCCTGATCCGGCGCCGTATTGGCATAAGAGAACAGCCGGCGGCACCAGGATGCGGTGAAATAATTGACCTGGTTGGCCAGTTCCGGATTCGCCTGAATGGCGGCGTCCAGCAGCCAGCGCATGCGTTCTCCGTCGTTTTTAGCCGTCTCCCAGGAGGAAGAGGCATGGTAAAAGACGACTTCCGGCTTCCCCGTTTTGGCATTGACCTTGACAGGCACGGTGGCGACGTTCCGGAACGGGGGGGCTTCCTCCCTGGCGACGTACCCCGGCAGTTCCTCCAGGCTGGTGAGGTTCCCCAGGGCGGCGTAAGCCTGGAAGGGGGAAGGGGAACTGTAGCGGCTGCCTTTCACCAGCAACGCCTGTGCCGTGATGAAGCGCAGTTGTCCCAGAAGTTTCATGTTGTTGTCCTTTTCCGCCAGCTGCATGGCCTTGACAAGGCACCGCAGGGCTTCCACGCGGTCCCTTGCTTCTCCGGAATATTCCCCATCCCATGGTCCGGAGCCGCGGATATAGGCGCCGTCCACCAGTTTGAACGTATGGCAGGCGTTCTGGTACAGGAGCGCGGCGTCCATCAGGAAATACGGGTTGCCGCCGTGACGCTTCATCTGTTCCTGCAGAATGGAATCCAGATTGATGGAATCATCCAGGGCATTGAGACGGGTAAGAGCCTGGAAGTAAAGAAGCAGATCTGTCCCGCTGTATTGGTCGTCATATTCATGAAGTTGTTTCAGAGCCTGTTCCGCCGCCTTCTTGAACAGTCTTTTACCCAGAAGTTTTTCAAGGTTTTCAACAGCTTGCTTCCTTTGCTGCGGGGAAACAGGGGAACTTTTGACTTCCGCTGGGGCATGTTGTTGCGGAGGGGTGGAGGCGTCCGCCGGGGACGGCATTCCTGAGGCCAGCAATCCTGCCGCCAGAAAAAGAGCGGAAAAGAATCTGTTCATTCCGCCAGACTACTTCTAAGTAAAATCTTTGGCAAGTTGTAAGTAGGCTGCGGGAAAAGGGAGAGTGTCTTAACGCTGTTAACAACACCGGGAATGCTGGAAGGCCGGGAACTTCATGAATGGATGTTTTACCCCTTTCGTCATGCGTGCTGAATGTTGCTGCAACCCAGCCTATAGATGGCCTCGACGTCCCGGACATCCAGCTTTTCCAGGCTTCCGACGGGGCCGCGCACACTGACGGCCTGTTCCGCCATCAGGGGAAAATCCCCGGGAAGGATGTCCAGCTCCTCCATAGTCGTCGGGAGCCCTAATTCCCGGTAAAAACGTTCCAGACGGGAAATACCTTCCCGGATGATGGCCTCCGGTTCCCGGAAAGAACCTTCCACACCCATCACATTCACGGCGAATTGCACGAATATTTCCTGGTGTTTGGGGGAAACATACTTCATCCACGCCGGGGTGACGACGGCCAGGCCTGCGCCGTGGTCCACATGGTACAGTGCGCTCAATTCGTGTTCCATGGCGTGGCAGCCCCAGTCCTGTTCGCGGCCTACGCCCAACAGGTTGTTGTGGGCGATGTTGCCGGAAAACGCAATCTCCGCCCAGGCGTTGTAATCATTCAGGTCCCCGTTCAGGATGCGGGCGTTTTTCATGATGGTGCGCAGGGTGGCTTCACAAAGGCTGTCGGAAAGGTCCGTATGCAGGGTTCTGGTGAAATAGCGCTCAAAAATGTGGCTCATCATGTCGCTGACGCCGTTGGCCATCTGGCGGCGCGGGAGCGTGAAGAACAATTCCGGATTGATAATGCTGAATACGGGGCGCAGTTTGGGGGATCCGTACCCCAGTTTTCTTCTGGTCTCTTCATTGGTGATGACCGTATTCGGGCTGCTCTCGCTGCCTGCGGCGGGAATGGTCAGCACGGTGGCGACGGGCAGAGGGTCGGACTGAAGCTGTTTTTTGGAAAGGTATAGTTCCCATACGTCCCCTTCGTAGGGCACGCCCAATGCAATCGCTTTGGCAGAGTCAATCACGCTGCCTCCTCCCACGGCCAGCACGAGGCCCAGACCGTGTTCCCGGCAGAGGCGGATGCCCTCATACACTAGGGGGAGCGTGGGGTTCGCCTGAACGCCTCCCAATTCTTCATACTCCACGCCGGCGGCTTTCAGGGACGCCGTGACGGCATCGTAAAGACCGGAACGTTTGATGCTGCCGCTACCGTAATGGAGCAGGATTTTTTTGCCTAACGGCTTGAGAAGGGTCCCCGTTTCATGGTGGGTGCCTTTTCCGAAAATAAGAGTGGTTTTGTTATCGTAAACGAAGTTGAGCATGGCGGGAATGATACGGCAACGCTACGGTCCTTCCGCTCCCTGCTCAAGATTTTTGTATGGCCTGTTCCCTTTCCAGGGGGGCGTTCTGGAGGATATGCTCCCATGCAGGGTTCCGGTTCGCCTCTGTTTTCCCGGAATTGGCTCATCTGGACGGAGCTTTCTGGGAACTGTTTTCTTTCCGTTGTTTTTGGCGATAATATTCAGCAGGAATGATTCTCTGCGGGAGTGGAGGCGCCTTCCGGCCCCGAGGGGGCAGCGGAAGACGGTTATTTCATTATTCTGGGCCGTTTCCGGCAGGTAATCGGAGCAATGGCTGTATCCGTCCAGGGAAGAGCGGGGAACGGAAGGAGAACAGGAAGTTGTGAAAATCCGTAAAAATTATCTTGGTGAATACTGTTCAAAATCACGATGCATGGCATACTCATTCTGCTTTTTGCTTGAGCGCGGAGGACTTCCCGTTTATTGTCGCGCACGGGCCATGTACGGTCCCCGTAGTTCAATGGATAGAACGGGTCTCTCCTAAAGACTAGATGCAGGTTCGATTCCTGCCGGGGACGCCACCCAATATTATTCAGAGCCTTGCATCAGCATTAAAAACGCGAGGATTTTGCCTCTCTTGTGCGAGGTATCGTCATGGTTGATTGAATGGGGAATGGTTCAAGGGGAGAGCAGGTATCCGGATTATCGGCGCCCGGCCGGAGAGGGCGAATAACTTGGAATTCATGTCTGATTGGAAACAAAAAGCAAATGCGGAAGAATGATTGCAGACAGCAAGAAAATGTGCTAAAGGCTGCCGGAGAAGAGCCTTTGGGACGGGACATGATGCTTTGAGGCATGAACCGGGTAGCATGGAGCAATGCTTTCCAGCCGTACCAGGGATGGATGAAAGAGCATTATGCAATGACAAGGACAAGAAGATGGAGGCAATTAACATCATCCGTTATCTGTCGCCCGTTGGAGAAATGATGATTGGCTCCCATGGCGGCAAGCTTTGCATTTGCGACTGGGCGAAGGAAAAACGCCGCGGCACGATAGACCGCCGCATTTGCCGGCGTCTCAACGCTGAATATGAAGAAGGGACTTCCGAGGTTATTGAACAGGCGGTAAGCCAGCTCCGTGAATATTTCCAGGGGGAACGCAGAGACTTTGATATACCCATTGTATTTACCGGATCGGAATTTCAAAACTCAGTCTGGCATGAATTGATGAAAGTCCCTTACGGTTCCACCATTTCTTATGCAGAGCTGGCGCGCCGCATTCATCATCCGAGGGCTGTCCGGGCTGTAGCGTCCGCTAATGCCACCAACCCCATCTCCATTTTCGTGCCCTGTCACCGCGTCATCGGCAGCAATCAGAAACTGACAGGTTATGGCGGGGGGCTTGATGCGAAACGGGAATTGCTTGCCCTGGAAGCGCGGGTGAGCGGAAGTGTGCTGGCCTTGTGACCCGTGATGTGAGGAAGACAGGCAAGGCTGTTTTGGGAGGTTGCTCTTCCGGGGCAGCCCGGCAGGGGGGGCGTTAAGAAGCTTCCGCGTTTGCGCCGGAATTTCCGGCTGTCTTCGTTTAAATGGAGGTGCCTTGTGAGGCGCTTCACCATTTGAGGAGGGTATTCCCTCCCTGGGCGAATCCGGAGAGCAGGGTGCCCATTGCTGAGGTTTTCTGGGCTCTTGCATTGGCGCGGCCCGTGTATTGCTCCATGTTGGCGCGGTTGTACAGGGATTGGGCGTTCCTCATGGCTTCCGCCGCTTCATCCTGAATCCGGGTTTGCAGGCGTGTCGCCAGAGCCTGTTCCCTGATTGGAACGGAGCCTTCCCGAAGCAGGGAAGATTGGGCGGCGTCCAGTCGGGCTTCTCCCATTTGGCGCGTAGTGTCCTGCTGCATGCGTTTGGCATTTTCCATCCCTGTCTGTTTTTGGAGGTCCGCTTCGTTCCTGAGGGTGGCGGCATTTGCGTCCGCCGCCTGTCTGGTGGCTTCCGCGCTTTTTTTCTGTGCAGACGCGGATGCCGCACCTGCTGCCGCTGAAGTAGCGGCCAGTGTTATCATTCCCAATGATGCTGGATCAAATCCCATGCGCGCATTCTGATATGAAAAACGGTTCAGGCGCAAAACGCCTGAACCGTTTGACATGAATCAGGGTTTGGCACAGAAGAGGGGTTACTCAATCACGATGCTTTCAATGTTCAGCACCGGACGTTCCGGAGTGGAATGGGGATCAATGGTTCCGGTAATGATGACGGCGTCTTGTTCTTTCAGCCCGTTCACGCCTTTGGCGGAGTGCTTGATGGGCTGCCCCTGTTCATCCACGAACTGGACGGTCATCGTATTGTTTTTCCGTATTTCCACCGGTACCGTACCGGCGGCCCAGACTCCCTTCTCCTTCATATTGACCAGGAGCTGAGCCGGGTCTCCGATGGTGAAGGAAGCAATGTTTTTTGAAAAGACGGGGTCATCTCCGATCACCGCTCCCTTGACGGTGACTTTGTCGCCCGGAGCCGCTTTTCTGGCATCTGAAACGACCAGAGCGCGTGGCAGGCCAACCATATTTTCCGCGAATCTCACGGCCATCTTCTGGGTAACGTTCTGGTCGGAGGTGAGGGCGTTTACCGTTTCCTTGGGATTGCAGCCCATCAGGGAAACTGCGGCCATTGTCAGAATGATCAAGTGTGTGGTGCGCATGGAAACTCCTTTCTGTTGAAAGGTTGGATTCCTTTTCTCCTTCTGCCGTTCATCATTCCGTGTAAGGAAAAGAATATTTTTTACAGGAACAGCCCGGCAGCCAGCATGGCGAGGTCCCTGAGAACGTCCCACAATTTTTCCGCATTGTGGATGCAATCCGCCAGAAAGCGGTGAAGGCTTACGGCGTTGAACAGGCGCAGGAGCGCCAGGAAGAGAAGAAGATTGGCAAAATATACGAGAATCAGGGAGAAGAAGGTGCCGTTGTCCGCTAGGTCCGGCTGGTCCTTGGGAATGATCCATGCCGTCCAGAACAGGTGGAAGCACCACCAGAAGCCCAGGCCGGAGTAAAGAATGGCCTGGCAGGTGACTGTAGGCCAGAAGAGGTACGTTACGCCCCATACCAATCCCCACAGCATGGCCCAGAGAGGAAGGAAGTAGGGGGAAAGGGAGATAAAGATGTTGTTTTTGTCCGTCTGGATGTACCCTCCGTCCAGATCCGCTTTGAAAGCATGGATGGAGCCGTGGCTGCAAATGACCGCCAGAGCGTGCGTCAGTTCATGCCCCAATACGTACAGGTACAGCAGGGAGGATGTGAACAGCCTGCTGCTGCCCAGCACCACCCACACGGCAGCTCCCATCAGGGCATACCATACGGGAATGGAGAAGAGAATATTGAGGCTGCCGGAGGCATGGGCTAGCTGGTCGCACAGGGACATGGCCGTGATCAGGGCCAGCGGAAGCAGGATAAGGGTGGCTACGGCATGCCTGATGAACCGGGTTCTGCGCGGGAGATCCATGAAGGAAAATTCCTGGCATTCGTCCTCCCAGTATTCGGAGGATACCTGGGCGCGGTAAGTCTTGTTCCAGGCGTCCCGGTTGCATTGCCGCATCATGTCGCCGAGGCTTGCCGCGGATCTTGGTTTCCGGGCGGTTTCTGCATACCGGCGCCAGTCCTGGCGCGGCGGTGTGTGTCTGGGAGCCTTGGGCATGCGGTGTGAGGTCTGGAACCAGCATAAAGGGACTTGAGGAGAAATGCGAACCAAATTTTCCTCTTCCGGAAACCGGAGGAAAAAATGTTTTATCCACGCCGGCTGTTCCTGTATAATCCGCCGCATGCAAGATGTCCTGCTGGTTCTGGAAACTTCCTGTGTGCAGTCTTCCGTTGCGGCTTGGAGCGGGGAAAGTCTGCTGTGCCAGGCGGCATGGAGAGCGGAGCGCAACCATTCCTCCGCTATTTTCAAGGCGGTGCGGCAGGTTCTGGATGCTTTGGAAGGGCGGCGTTTGAAGGAAATCGTGGTAGGTTCCGGTCCGGGCGCTTACGGCGGAATCCGCGTAGCGCTGGCCGTGGCGGATGGCCTTTCCCTGGTGCACGGTTCCCGCGTGGCGGCTTTTTCCTCCTGGAACGGACTTGGTCTGCATCATGGTGAGGCCTGCGTAATGTCAGATGCCCGGCGTGGCGGCTGGACGTGGGGGAGGCTGGAAAACGGCGTTCTGACGGATGTGCCGGCAGTGCTGCCTGCGGAGCAGGCCCGCGCCTGCGTGGCGGAGTGCATGGAAAAAGGCGTGCCCGTTTTTTCCACGGAAACGGCGGAACATCTGGCCGCCCGGGAAATGTCGGGGATTGTCCCCGTGTTTCCTTCTGCAGAGGCGCTCGGGGCCGCGTGGCTGTCCCTGGCGGAGGCCCGCAGAGAAGAACTTCTGGAAAGTCCGGCGGAACCGCTGTATGTGAGGGCTCCGCACATCACCCGCGCCAAACGTCCCGCATGGGCCGTGAAGGCGTAATTAAGGTTTGACTTTTTGGAAGATTGTTAGACTTTTAACCGGTAATATTCACCACCAGTAGCATTTTTTAACATGAGCAATGACACTTTTTCCGAGCGCCTCGCATATCCCAAAGGTTTAAAAGGAATCATCGCCAATGAATCCGCTTTGAGTGACGTGCGCGGCGAGGAAGGGCGTCTGTTGTATCTGGGCTACGATATCGATGATCTGGTGGAGATGTGCTGTTTTGAAGAAGTGGTTTATCTGCTTCTCAACAAGCGTCTTCCCAACCGGGAGGAATTGGAGGGCATCAAGAAGCGCCTCCGTTCCGACCGCGACCTGCCCCAGCCCATTCTGGATTTCTTTAAAACGGCCACCAAGTCCGCCCGGCCCATGTCCGCCCTCCGGACGGCTGTTTCCATGCTCGGCATGTATGACGACCGGACGAAGGACGCCGGGCAGTTGAAGGAAATAGGCCTCAGCCTCATTGCCAAGGTTCCCGTGATGGTGGCGTATTATTACCGTTTGTGCCAGGGTCTGGAGCTTCCCCCCGTTCGGGAGGATCTGAGCGAGGCGGAACATTTCCTGTGGTTGCTGAAGGGTGAGGAACCGGATCAGGATGAAGCCCATATTCTGGAGGTAGCCTACATTTTGCACGCAGACCACGGCATGAATGCCTCCACCTTTGCGGCGCGTGTCTGCATCGCCACGCTTTCGGACATGTATTCCGCCATCACAGCGGCCATCGGCACGCTGAAGGGGCCGCTTCATGGGGGCGCCAATGAGGGCGTGATTGAAATGCTCAAGGAAATAGGCACGGAGGACCGGGTGGACTCCTACATTGAGGACAAGCTGGCGCGGAAGGAAAAAATCATGGGTATGGGCCACCGCGTGTACCGCGTGTTGGATCCCCGCGCCCCGCATTTGCGACGCATGGCCATCCGCCTTTCCTCCCGAATCGGGGAACCCAAGTGGATCCGCATGTCGGAACGCATCGCGAAACTTGTCCGGGAGCGCAAGGGCTTGAATGCCAATGTGGATTTTTATTCCGCCACGGTTTATTACAGCATCGGGATCCCCACCAGGCTGTTTACCGCCATTTTCTCCATTGCCCGCTGTAGCGGCTGGGTGGCCCAGGTTCTGGAACAAATGGAGGATAACACGTTGTACAGGCCGCTGACTCTTTACACAGGACCCAAGGACCGCATTCCGGTTCCTACGATCGACATGCGGTGACAGGTTTTAATCAGGAAAGGCGCCGGATATTACTTCCGGCGCCTTTTCTGTAAGTGTCTACCGCTTCTCCGTAATGTTTGTTTATTGCCTTGGGCATTTCCTTCCTTCTCTCCGTTCCGTCTGGCTGGGGAAATGATTCCCGTAGTACTGGCGGTGAGCCTTTGGGCTGCGGGATTCCGGAGATTCTATATTAGCGGTTAGTTCTAGACGTTGATGTTCTTTTGACTGTCCTTCCATATAGTGGAGCACATGGCACTTTTGCAGAGACGCCTTTCAAGTGATTCCGGGGGGCTGATGGGAGCCCCCCCTCCCCCCCGCAACCCGTCTGACCGGGTGGCCCGTGTTACGGTGGAGTTTTATGCCTTTCCCGTAGAAGAATATTTGATGCGCAGGAAATATGCCGGAAAAGAGCCGGCTGGGATTTTCAGATCTCTTTTTCCCGTGATGGCCGCGGCGGCTTCGTCAAATGCCTGTCTGGCGCAGTCCTTCATAAAGAACAACAGCTACGGCTGTGGATAGATTCAGGCTGCGGGCTCCTTCCCCGGGCATCGGAATCGTCAGGGCGGTATCTGCGTGCTCTCTCAGCATGCTTTCCGGCAGTCCTCGGGATTCCGGTCCAAAAACCAGATAGTCCCCCGCATGAAAAACCGCATCCCAATGGGAACGTGGCGCCTTGGTGCTCAGGTACCAGAATTGCGCTCCGGGGGCTGCCGCCTGCTTCAATTCCTCCAGGCTGTCCCAGACATGCAGATCCACTTTGGCCCAATAGTCCAGCCCCGTACGGCGCACATGCTTTTCATCCAGGCTGAACCCCAAAGGTTTGATCAGATGGAGCCTGGAACCCGTTGCCAAAGCCAACCGTCCGGCAGCTCCCGTATTATGCGGAATTTCCGGATGAAACATGACGATGTGGAAACGGGGCTGCATGTGCTTATTCTCATCACAAACATGCCTCCCGTTCAAGTGGGACTTGTCCAAAAGTGGCAAATAATGTACGTTTTCACCCGATGAGAGACATCGTGTATTTTGATTTGGAAACCCGTCATTCCGCGGCGGAGGTGGGCGGCTGGCACAATACGGCCGAGATGCGCCTTTCCGTGGGCGTGACTTATTCCACGGCTTCCGGAAAATATACGATTTATTCCGAGGAAATGGTGGATGATCTCATCCGGCAGCTTTCCCAAGCCGACCTGGTGGTGGGTTACAACCACGAGCATTTCGACTATGGCGTGTTGCAGCGTTATACGATGTGGAACATGATTGATATCACGAACAACCTTGATTTGTGCAAGGACATCGAACAGCGCGGGGGCGTGCGCGTCAAGCTGGATTCCGTGGCGGCTGCCTCCATCGGTTCTTCAAAAACGGCCGTGGGCACCCAGGCTCTCAAATGGTGGGCGGAATACGTGCAGACGGGCAATACGGAGCTTTTAATGGATATAGCCCGTTATTGCTGTTTTGACGTGAAGGTGACGCGGGATGTGCACTGGTACGGAGCGGAACACGGTTTCATCCGTTATGATGATAAAAAGGGCGGCCAGGTGGAATTGCCCGTAGATTGGAAATTGTAACTTTTTCTGCGGGCATGCCTGGCCGGCTGTGGCCGGTTCTTTTCCCGGGCGATGGAGTGGGTCTGGTTTCCCTCCTTTGGCGGCGTTGCCGTTTATCCCGGGCAGATACCGGTTATCAGGGAATGGCTGGGACAGAGAAAGGCTTCCGGGAAGAAGCGGACGGCAACCGCATGGTTGCCGCTTGACTTACCGGCGGTTGATGCGGGCCACTTCCCGCTGGGCTTCGCGCATTTCCACGCGGGCTTTCAAATCGTAGCGCTGGTCGCGGTGGGTTTTGCCCTTGCCCAGGCCTAAAGCCAGTTTCACCTTGCCGTTTTTCCAATACAGCTTGAGAGCTACCAGGGAGCAGCCTTTCTGGGAAGTCTGCTGTTCCAGTTTGAAAATTTCCCGTTTATGGAGAAGAAGGCGGCGGGGCCGGCGCGCCTGGTGCTGGAAGAATTCTCCCGCTGTCTCCCAGGGCTGGATGTCGCAGCCGTACAGGAGCATCTGGCCGTTTTCCACCCTGGCGAAGGAATCGGCAATATTCACCTTGCCGGCGCGGATGGATTTGACTTCCGTTCCCTTGAGTTCCATGCCGCATTCGTAGGTGTCCAGAATTTCGTAATCCCGGCGGGCTTTTTTGTTGGTGGAAATGTCGGAGCTCATGGCACGAAGGGGAGAAGGATGAAAAGGCCCCGGGCTGGGAGAACGGGGCCTGGCTGGATAGAGAGGATTCCGTACGGAATTCCGGTCCGGAACGGCAATAAAGGGAATGTGTTGTTACTGGTTGTCTTCCTGGAGGCTGCCGGATTCCGTATGATAGACGAGCTTGCCTTCAATGATTTCCGTCAGGGCAATGTTCGCGTTGCCCATATGGGGTGTGGTAGGCACCAGCGGGGCGCGGCCATTATTAAGCTGGGCTACGCGGCGGGAAACCACGTTGATCAGCATTTGGGGCTCGGGAATGATTTTGGAGGCTTGTTCGACGAGTTCGGCTTTCATGTAAAAAGGTCTAGGTAGATATCCTGATGCGGAGAGAGATATAAAAACGGTTCCTGTCCGGAATCAAGCTTATATTACGGCATGAGCTGCCTTCGCTCGCGGGAATCCAGTTCTTTCCATGCGCCGGGTTTCAGTCCCGCCAGGGAGAAATTTCCGATTCTGGCGCGAAGAAGCCGGAGTGTGGGAAAACCGATGGCGGCGGTCATGCGCCGCACCTGGCGGTTTTTCCCTTCCACCAGCGTCAATTCCAGCCATGATGTGGGAATGGAGGCGCGGTAGCGGACGGGAGGGATGCGGGGCGGCACGTCAGGCTCCCTGCGCATGAGGCGTGCCCGGCAAGGCAGCGTGCAGTGCCCGCGGATGCGGAGGCCCCCGAGTTCCAGAGGGCGAAGGTCCGTTTCGGAAGGAGTGCCTTCCACCTGGCTCCAATAGGTTCTGGGATGCCTGCCGGAGGGGTTCAGGAGACGGTCCGCCAGGCCCTTCTCATCGGATAAAAGAAGCAGCCCTTCCGAATCCGCATCCAGCCTTCCTACAGGATACACGCCGGGAGGAAAACCGAATTCAGCCAGTGTCCGGTGGTGGGGAGCCTCCTTCGTAAATTGGGAGAGAATGCCGTAAGGTTTATTGAACGCCAGAATCATGCCGTGCACGGCAAGGGTAGCATGAACCGCCGGCTTTGGCACGGGAAATTGAAGCGGCTTGACTTGTCTGCGTTGGGAAAGGAAAGTATCTGCATGCATGGAAAAACGGCAGGTTGCGTCCTGATGCTTGCGTGTTGCGTGCCCGTCTGGGTTCAGGCGGCGCCGGATGCGGGGGAAGTGAAGGCAAAAATTGCGCGGAAAATCTGGCAAAACGAATGTGCCGGGACAATAAGGGGGCTGGTTTCCTGGAACCGGGGAGAAGCGTTTCCTTCCCTGGGCATCGGACATTTCATCTGGTTTCCTGCCGGAGTCACAGAAAGGTTTGAGGAAAGTTTCCCTGCTTTCATTCAGTTCTGCCGCAGGAAGGGAATCCGGGTTCCGGAATGGTTTTCCGGTGCGGCTCCGTGGCGGACCAGAAAGGAATTTGAAGCGGCGGACGTTCGCGGCGGTCTTCCTGAACGGATGCGCCGGTGGTTGTCCAGTCCGACGGCCCTGCAAATGCAGGCGGATTTCATTATTGCCAGGTCTGTGGCCGCTCTGGAGCGTATCAAGGGCCAGTCCCGCCGCCCGGAAGAGATGGCGGCCCGCTATTACGCCGTGGCGTCGGTTCCCAACGGCATGTATGCCCTGATTGACTACGTGAATTTCAAGGGAGAAGGAACCAATCCGGCGGAACATTACCGGGGGATAGGCTGGGGGCTCAGGCAGGTGCTGGAGGAAATGCGCTCCGTTTCTCCCGGACAGCCTGCGGCGGTTGAATTTGCGGAAGCGGCCAAAAGGGTGCTTCAGCGCCGCGTGGACAACAGCCCGCCGGGCCGCGGAGAAGCGCGCTGGCTTGCCGGATGGTGGAACCGGTGCGATTCCTATAAGAGGAATTTGTGACGAATTTCTTTCCCAACAGAAAAGACCAGTTGTGCAATTATCCTTGACCTGACGGGGATTAGGGTGTAATTCCCTCACTCCATCCTGAAACTTCGCTGATTTTATGCCAAACACTCAAGAAGAAACAACGCTGATTTTGCTGAAGCCCGACTGTGTGCGGAAAAACCTTTCCGGCACCATTTTGAAACGTTTTTTGTCCGAAGGGTTTCGCCTGCGCGGCATAAAGATGATCCAGCTTGATGAACCGGTGCTCCGGGAACATTACGCCCATATTCTGGACCTGGTCATCAATGGGGAACCGCTTTTCCCGAAGCTGCTTGATTTCATGACCAGTTCTCCGGTCATTGCCATTGCCCTGAAAGGGCCCGGCGTTATTGTGCGCGTGCGCGAACTGCTGGGGCCCACCAATTCCCAGAAGGCAGAGAAAGGCACAATCCGCGGTGATTTCGGAACAGACAGCATGATGAACATCTGCCATGCGTCCGACAGCCGTGAATCCGCCGCCGTGGAGCTGGCAAGATTTTTCCGGGAAGAAGAACTGTTTGACGGCCTTAATTAAGGGAAGGTCGCCTTTTTCCCATCAGGTTAATTGAGGGCCGCAGCTGTAATAACGGCTGTGGCCCTTGCCGTAGCGAGGCTGTACCTCCCATGGGAGGATGAAGGGGGGAGGCAGCGGCTTTTCCGGGAGAAGCAGGAAAGAACGGGTTACTTTTCCCAGGGAGTGGTTAAATAAAGGAAGGCCTTTTTCATACGGTAGGCCTCACGCATGAAGCCGTCCATGATATTGTTGCAGCTGTGTTTGGAAAAGGAATGGCCGTAAATGCGCTTGATGGCGGCATCCTCTCCGTGCTGCTTCTGGCGCTTTAACTCAGCGTCCATGTCCCGGCGTTCGATATTGGGGGCGCTCAGATTGTCGCCATGCCAGCGAAAATCCGCCAGCAGCCTGTTGTAATGCACGAACTTCTTCCCCGCCCGGCCCAGGCGCGCGTAATATTCCCCGTCCATGTCGTAGTGGAAACGTTCGTCCAGCAGGAACCCCTCTTCAATAGTAGTGCTCCGGCGCAGGAACAATGCGGTGGAAGCCAGATAGGTGCCGTACCAGATGTGCATGTTCAGACTGTAGGGCAGGGCCTTCATGGCGCGTTGGATCTCTCCATCCGGTCCGATGAAATTCCATGCTCCATACACAATGTCCGCATCTGGGCGGGAATCCGCAAAGGCCTTGACCGCCGCCAGAGCCCCCGGCAACAGCCGGTCGTCCGTATTCAGCCACATAACCCATTTCCCGCGCGCCTTGCGGAAGCCACGGTTAATGCCTTCCGACATGCCGGAATCCTTTTCCACATGCAGTTTCAGGTGAGGGTAGGAGTGCAGGATATCCAGGGTGCCGTCCGTGGACCCGGCGTCCTGGATAATGTGTTCAAATGTAACCCCTTCCTGGTTTTTGACGCTCTCTATGCATTCCCTTACGTAGCGGGCGTAATTATAGCTGGGCGTAATAATGCTGAAATCCGGTTCTGTGTCCATAGGCAAGGTTAGTTGAAAGGCTTGATGGAACGTTCCCTGGCGATGTAAATAGGGCGCTTTTTAACTTCCGTATAGGTTTTGGCCAGATATTGGCCCAAAATGCCCAGGCACAGCAGCACGATGCCACCCATCATGCAGAAGACGCATACCAGGGAAGTCCATCCGTAAGCGGAATGGGGCCAGATCAATTCGCGGACCGTCAAGATAATGATGGAAAGGAATGAGATGAAGGAAAGAAGTACCCCCATGATGGAGGCCAGCGCCAGGGGGGCGGTGGAAAAGGCCACGATACCTTCAATGGAGTACAGGAACAGCTTGAAGAAAGACCACTTGGTTTCTCCTGCCACCCGTTCCACATTTTCATATTCAAACCATTTGGTCCGGAACCCCACCCATTCGTACAGCCCCTTGGAAAATCGGTTGTACTCCTTCAGGGAAAGCAGGGCTTCCAGTACGGGACGGGTCATCAGCTTGTAGTCCCGGGCTCCGTCCACGATGCGGGTGTCCGATATCTGATGAATCGTCTTATAAAAGGCGCGGGCGAAAAAGGACCGCAGCAGCGGTTCCCCCTGCCGGGTGACGCGGCGCGTCCCCGCACAGTCATATCCTTCCTTCTCAATGGCTTTCAGCATATCCGGGAGCAGGGAAGGAGGATCCTGAAGGTCCACATCCATGACGGCGGCATAATCCCCTGTGGCCGCTTCCAGGCCCGCATAGATGGCGGCTTCCTTCCCGAAATTGCGGGAGAAGGAAATGAATTTTACTTCAGGGGAGTGTTCCGCCATTTTCTTAATCATTTCCAGGGAGCGGTCCGTGGAACCGTCGTCCACGAAGATAAGTTCCGGGGCGTAGCCCTCCAGGCATTCCTTGAAGACCCGGTCTATTTCTTGCTTGAACGCCGGAATGGCTTCTTCTTCATTCAGGCAGGGAACGATCAGGGAAATGCGTTTCATGTCAGTGCCCAAATCATACTTCAGAAGCCGTGCGGATGCCAGAAAATAGTCCCTCCATGCACAAAGCCTTCCTCCACTGGAAGGGGAGGAAGGCTGCCGGAAAAGAAGCCGTGCGCGGAAAAATACCGGTAAGGTCAGAACTTCGGCAGGTTGCCGATGTCATCTTCGTTTTCAGGGGCGTGCGGATCTTTCAAATCACTATCCCCGTCTTTTCCGAAAGACCAGAAATCATAATCCGGATTCAGGCCGTTGCCCATTTTCAGGTTTTTGGCCCTGTCGGTTCTGGTGGGGATGGACTGCTCGCTGCCCAGGCGGTAGCGGTAGGGGGAACCCCATGGATCCGCAAGAATATAAAGGGTAACCGGCCTGCCGTCCTTGCTTTTCACATGGACTTCCCGGACAGTCGGGTTGCTTTTGGGCTGCGTAGAGGGGTTCAACTCATCATTGTAAATGGTTGTATCCCTGGAAGGAACACCCTCATTCTTATGGTCGCCGAACAGAGCCATGTAAACCACGTTGGAACTGTATTCCTCCCCGTTGGCCACGGCTACGCCGTGATTATTGAAGGGAGCTTCCGTGCCGTAGGGGTAGCGGTCATGGTCGCTGTGGTAGCTCTCCAACCCCATTTCAATTTTGCGGACAATGGATTCCGTAGCCTGTTCGTTCTTTCTGGTTTCAAGCCAGGTGTAAATGGAGATGGTCAGCGTGGCCAGCACCACGATGATCACCATCACTACCAGGATTTCCATGAGGGTGAACCCCTTTGTTTCCCGGAGCCGACGGTATGCGGAATGATTTTTCATCTGATTCTGCTTGAGGGGTTACCCCATCTTTTCAATAACCTGCAGGAGGGGCAGGAACATGGCGAACACGATGCCGCCCACGACCACGGCCAGGAATACGATCATGATGGGTTCCAGCATGGAGGTCATAGCTCCCACGGCATTGTCCACTTCATCATCATACACGTCCGCGATTTTCAGGAGCATGTCCGGCAGCTGGCCGGTTTCTTCCCCTACGTCCACCATGGAGATTACCATGGGCGGGAAAAGCTTGGAGGAGGACATGGGCGTAACTACGGATTCGCCCTCCTTGACGGAGTCATGGATGAGGCCGATGGCGTCTCCCACGATCATATTGCCGGCGGTATCCTTCGTGATGGTAAGCGCCTGGAGGATGGGAACGCCGGAAGTCACCAGCGTGCCGAAGGTTCGGGCGAAGCGGGCAATGGCGCTTTTGCTCTGCACATTGCCGATGACCGGCATGGTCAGCAGAGCGGAGTCAATCTTGCGGCGTCCGTTGGGCGTCTTGCTCATGGCCGTGAAAACAGCGTACAGGATGGCGACCACAGCGGCCAGAATGACGGCATTGGGCACAAAGAAGGGGGCGGCCATGAACCAGTCGCTGATGCCGAACACAAACTCGGAAATACCGGGAAGTTCCTGATTCTGCTCTGCGAACATCGCCTTGAATTTGGGCACGATGACCAGCATCAGGAAGATCACGATGCCTACGGCGATAAACAGGACGATGGAGGGATACACCATGGCGGAGATCACCTTGCTTTTCAGCTTTTGAGCCTTTTCCTGGTATTCCGCCAGACGGTTCAGCACGACTTCCAGCACACCGCCCAGTTCCCCGGCCTTTACCATGTTGACAAACAGGCGGTCAAAGATTCTGGGGTGTTGGGCCAGGGCTTCCGAGAAGGTGGAGCCGCCCTGAACGGAATCTCCCAGAGCTTCGATAGTTACGCGCAGGTTGGGGTTTGCCTCCTGTTTGGCCAGCACGTTCAGACTCTGGAGCAGGGGAAGCCCTGCGTCAATCAGAGTAGCAAGCTGGCGGGTGAAAATCATCAGAGCCTTGGCCTTGATTTTGCCTCCCAGCTTGCCTTTTTGCTTCTTAGCCCCCTTGGCCTTTTTCTTGGCGGCAGGCGTCTGTTGAATCTTGCCCTTGCCCGCTTCTACGATCTGGGTGGGGTACAGGCCATGCGCCCGGATGGCTTCCATGGCCTCCGCTTCGGAGTTGGCCTCCAGGGAGCCTGTTTTCTGGTCGCCTTTATGGTCAAGTGCTGTGTATTGATATTTAGGCATATATGTTGTTTCTTAAGTGTTTTTTCTTGGTGATTGAAATAAGTGGGGAAGCAATGGCGTCCGGCTGTCCATTAAGTATATTTCAGCACTTCTTCAATAGTAGTGTTGCCGTCATAAATATTTCTCAGCCCGTCTTCTCTCAGCGTGGACATGCCCATTTCAATAGCCTTCTGTTTCAGCACCACGGAGGGAGCGCGATCCGTAATCATGTCACGCAGGGTGTCGTTAATATCCAGAAGCTCATAAATCCCCTTGCGGCCCCTGTAGCCGGAATTGGAGCATTTATCACAGCCGCGGCCAGTGAAAAAGTGCTTGTCCCCCAATTCATAGGGAGATACGCCAAGCTGGGAGAGGATGGTGGATGAGGGTTCATACGGCGTGCGGCAGTCCGGACAGATGGTGCGCACCAGGCGCTGTGCAAGCACCCCTTCCAGGGAGGCCGCTACCAGGAAAGGTTCGCACCCCATGTCCACCAGTCGCGTAATGGCTCCGGCAGAGTCGTTCGTGTGCAGGGTGGAGAGAACCAGGTGGCCCGTCAGGGATGCCTGGATGGCGATCTGTGCTGTTGCCATGTCTCGCATTTCCCCTACCAGAATACGGTCCGGGTCCTGTCGCAGGAAGGCGCGGAGAACCATTGGGAAATCCAGGCCGATGGCTTCATTGATAGGAATCTGGATGATGCCGTCAATATCGTATTCAACAGGGTCTTCTGCCGTCAGCACCTTGGAATCAATGGTATTGATTTCACGCAGGGCGGCATACAGCGTAGTTGTCTTGCCGGCGCCGGTGGGGCCGGTAACGATGAAAATGCCGTTGGGCTTGTGGACCGTATCCAGAATATATTCGTGGATATGCGCGGGAAGCCCCAGGTTGTCCATGTTCAAGTTGACGGAAGAGCGGTCCAGAACGCGGAGCACCACGGATTCTCCGTACTGAGTGGGAAGGGAGGAAACGCGCATGTCCACGGAACGGTTTCCTATCTGCTTGACGATGCGGCCGTCCTGCGGAATGCGGCGTTCCGCAATGTTCATGTTTGCCATGACCTTGACGCGGGAAATGACCGGTACGGACAGGTGGACGGGGGGAGGCTGCATTTCATACAGGGCGCCGTCCACACGGTAGCGGATTTTGAATTCCTTCTCAAAAGGTTCGAAGTGAATGTCGGAGGCCTTTTCCTTGATGGCCTGTGTAATGACGAGGTCCACAAAGCGGATGACGGGAGCGGCGGCGGAATCCTCCGTCTCATTGTTGACCTGCATGTTGTTCAGTTCCTGCATCAGGTCGGACATGGCGGCGGATTCGCCTCCATAAAGCTCATTGATGCGTTCGGAAATCTGGTAATCCGGCGCTACCAGAACATGGATGTCCTGGCCGAGGGCGAAGCGCAGGTCTTCCACCGTCTGAGGATTCAGGGGATCCACCAGGCAGACGTACAGGCCTTCCGGACCGTGCCGCACAGGGAGCGCCCCGTGCAGGCGCACGAGCGTGGCCGGCATCATGTTCTGCACGTTCGGATCCGGCTGGAAGTTGTCCAGTGTAATGAATTCCGTACCCAGGTCGCTGGCAATCATCTGCCAGATATCATCCTTGCTGCCGATGATGCCGAAGTCTGCAAGCACTTCCGGCAGTTCCTTGCCGGAGGCGATCATTTCCTCCTTGATGTCCTTTGCCAGGGATTTGTCAATCATTCCCCGGCCGATGAAAAGTTCCAGTGTGAGGTTGGTGTCCATAATAAGCAGAATGAATAGCGGGGAAAAATCAGTTGGCGTCTCCCATGGTGACGTTTAGCACTTCTTCCGGAGAAGTAAGGCCGGCCAGCACTTTGCGTACGCCGTCTTCCCTCAAGGTTCTCATGCCCAGTTCCCGGGCGCGCTGGCGCAGCTGGGGGGAAGTCAGGTTTTCGTTAATCATGCGGCGCACCTCGTCGTCGATTTCGAAAATCTCAAACAGCCCCATCCGGCCCTTGAATCCGCCGCCGCGGCAAAAGTCGCAGCCGTGGGGTGCCTTGATTTGGCCCTGGGCAAGGCGGGACATGTCAATGTTCAGCGTATGTGCCTGCTTTTCCGTCAGAGTGCCGTCCACCTTGCAGCGGTCACACAGCTTGCGGACAAGACGCTGAGCCATGATGGCGCGGACGGAGGAGGCGATCAGGAAGCGTTTGATGCCGATGTCCGCCAGACGAGCCACGGCGCTGGGAGCGTCATTGGTGTGGAGGGTGGAGAATACGAGGTGCCCCGTCAGGGAGGCGTTGATGGCGATGCTGGCTGTTTCCATGTCTCGAATTTCCCCGATCATGATGATGTTGGGAGCCTGGCGGAGCATGGCGCGCAGGGCGGCGGCGAAGGTCATGCCGATATCCGCCTTTACCATGACCTGATTGATGCCGGAGAGTTCGTATTCCACAGGGTCTTCCACCGTGATGATTTTTTTATCCGGGCGGTTGATGTGGTTCAGGCACGCGTAAAGGGTCGTGGTTTTACCGGAACCGGTAGGACCCGTCACCAGGATAATGCCGTCCGGCAGCGTGATGAGGCGGTCGAACACAGCTTCATCATCTGAGAAAAATCCGAGCTGGGGAAGGCCCAGCACCAGGGCGGATTTGTCCAGGATACGCATGACGATGCTTTCCCCGTGGTTGCTGGGGACGGATGAAACACGGAGGTCGATTTGCTTGCCGCCGATGCTCATCTGGATTCGCCCGTCCTGGGGCATGCGTTTTTCCGCAATGCTCATGGTGGTACTCATTACCTTGAGGCGAGCGATGATGGGGCTGAGCAGTTTTTTTGGATGGGTGGCCACCTCCACCAGCTTGCCGTCCACGCGGTAGCGGATGCGGAGCCTGTTTTCCATGGGCTCAATGTGGATGTCGGAAGCCCTCATTTTGAAAGCGTCCGTCAGCATCTGCTGCACCAGACGGATAATGGGAGCATCCTCCCCTTCCAGCCCGTCGGTTTCTTCCGGAACGCTCAGATCCCGGTAAAATTCATTCAACCGGCTTTCCACCGCGCTGCGGGTGGCGACGCTGAAAATCACGTCCCGCCCCATCAACTGGGGCAGGCTGTCCATGGTTTCCAGATTCAGGGGGTCGTCAATGGCAATGTTGATGGAAAAACCGTCGTCGGAAATGGGGATGGCCCGGAAGCGCCTGGCAAGTTCCGGCGTAATGAGTTCGCGCACCTCCTGGGGGATGTGCATGGAGCCCAGGTCCACGACGGGGAGCAGGGAGTTTGACGCCGCCACCTGAGCGATGACGTCTTCCGTAAGATAGTTGGCCTGAATCAGAAAATCGACCAGGTCCTGGGTGGGAGATTTTTGACTGCGCGCGTACTGAAGAATTTCTTCATTCAGATATCCGGCCTGCGTAAGAAGTTCGATGAGATATGATTCGTTGGAGTACACGTCGATCTCTGGATGCTATTGTTGGAAGTCTGCCGAAATGGAGCGGCAGGATACTCCCCTATTTCTGACAGGTTCGGAACGTAAAGTCAACTTAGCTTCCCTCAAAATGGCATTTTTTTTCAGGCGTGTCCGGAGGCGGGAAGAACCTCCTCCTCTTTCCGCCGCTTTCCAAACCTGCGAAATCTCCCGGAAAGCGGGATTTTTCCTGTTCTCAGGGCTTTTGGCGGGGGAGCTTGGAAAGCAGGTCTTCCAGCTCCGGCATGCTGGATACGCGCACCAGGCGGGAACGCATTTCCTTGGCGCCGGGAAATCCCTTCGTATAAGCCAGGATTCGTGACCTCATATGGCGCATCGTGTGAAGTTCATCCCCATAATGGCGGGACTCCAGGGCCATCCGGGCATGCCGCAAAATCAGGGCTGCCTTTTCCTGCGGGTCTCTGGCCGGCGGCATGGCTCCGTGCAGCAGATAATACTTGGCGTCTCCGAAAATCCATGGGTTTTCCATGGCCGCACGGCCAATCATGACGCCGCTGACGGCCGTATTTTCTTTTACATAAGCTACAGCCTGCGGGGTGGAAATATCCCCGTTCCCAATGACCGGCACGGACATGGCCCGCGCGCATTCGTCAATAATGTCCCAGTTGGCCGTTCCGGAATACTGCTGGGAGCGGGTGCGCCCGTGAATGGTGATCATGGAAATTCCCTCATTCTCCAGCAGGCGGCACGCGTCCATGGCGCACAGGCTCTGAAAATCCCAGCCAATGCGTATTTTGGCCGTGACGGGGATTCTCTCTCCTACGGCTTTCACGACGCCTCCGGCAACGGAAGCCAGCAGGGGAAGATCTTTCAGGAGGGAGGAACCTCCATTTTTGCCAACCACCTTGGGAACCGGGCAGCCGAAGTTGATATCGATAAAATCCGGCTTCTCATGGTCCAGGATAATTCTGGCCGCCTCTCCCATGTGGTTCCCGTCCGCTCCGAAGAGCTGGATACCTATGGGACGGTGGGCATTTTCTATCTTTGTGTACCTGCGGTTTCTCTCCCATGCCTGGAGAATTCCTTCCGCAGAGACGAATTCCGTCACCATCACATCCACTCCAAGTTCCTTGCAGATGGTGCGGAAAATGGGATCCGTCACTCCAGCCATTGGAGCCAGGAACAGGGGGAAATCCGTTTTGAAGAACGGGAGGGGAGCGGGACGGTTGGAAAAAGTCATGATTCCTTAGGATGAGGCTAGCACGGGTTCCCGTTCCATTCAAGCATCTTGCCTGTTCTGGCGGAGAAGGGAAGGTGAAAAATGCCGGTACTGAGCAAGCATCGGAGCGTCGAAAATATGGCGCTCAATAAAGAGGTGCAGTATTCCGCCCGGTTTTCCGGAGGGAATTGCAGGCGCGTTGGACAGTGTCGTTTGTTTTCGGGAAGAAAAAACGGCTTCACCTTTTGAGTGAAGCCGTTTGGCAAAAGCTGAAAGATTGTCTTAATGGTTGCCGCAGCCGCAACCACCGTCCTTATGGTCGTGGTCGCACTTGCCGTCGCAATCACAATTTTCCTTGTCGCACTGGCCGCCGCAGGAGCAGGAGGACTGGGCGCTCATGGCGCGCTGGCGGGCTTCCTCTATTTCTTCAGGAGTGGGAGCGCGGCCAAGGTCAATGGACATGCCCAGATAATGATTGATGGTGTTCAGGAGTTCGTCAATGGTCTGGCGCGCTTCCAAAAAGCCGCGGGCCGCATCATTCTTGATGACGTTTTCACGCAGGGCGTCGAATTTGGAAATTTCCTCTTCGGTAGGAGGCATTCCGGCCAGGTGCTTGTTGCGCAGTTCTTCTCCGTAAGCGTTTACTTCTTCAAAAAGCTTGGTTGCTTCCGGATTTTGGAAAAAGAGACCTATTTTTGCCTTGGAGGCCACAACCTTGTCTTCCTTGGCGAGCAGATTGCAAAGGGCTTCCGTGGCGGCGCGCAGGTTGTCGTTGAGAACGGGGGTATTCATATGAGATTTATTTAATCATGCCTTTTCGTGCGGGGCAATCCGGTTGCGAGGCATGGCGCGCATTTCCTTGCCGCAGGGTTGCTGTAGGCGGGAAATCCGGAAGTAAAAAGGCGTTCCGCTTGACGTGGAACGCCTTTTTATGGTGATCAACGTTTTTTAATGCGCCTTGCAGAATTCTTCAAAGCGGTCCAGAGCTTCCTTCAGAATGTCCAGCGTGGTGCAGTAGCTGATGCGGATGGCCTTGTCATTGCCGAAGGCGATGCCGGGGACGGCCGCGACCTTGTAGCGTTCCAGAAGCTTGTCGCACAGATTCAGGGAGGTGAGTCCCAGCCTGCTTGTGTCCACAAAGAAGTAGAAAGCGCCCTGCGGCTCCACAACACTGATATTCGGGATGGCGCTGAGGCGGGAGTAAACGTACTGGCGGCGCATGTCATATTCGTCGCGCATGTCGCTGATGAAGCTCTGGTCTCCCGTAAGGGCCTCAATGCCTCCATACTGGGCGAACGTGCAGACGTTGGAAGTGGTGTGGTCCTGAATCATCTGGATGGCCTTGGCAATGGCAGCCGGGGCTGCGGAATAGCCCAGGCGCCATCCGGTCATGGCGTAACCCTTGGAAAAGCCGTTGATGGTGATGGTCAGGTCGTACAGTTCCGGACTGAGGGAGGCGATGCTGACGTGCTTGGTGTCCCCGTATACGAGGTGTTCGTAAATTTCATCAGCCAGGATGAGGATATCTTCGCTCAGGGCCACTTCTCCCAGGGCGCGCAGTTCTTCTTCGGAATAAACGGACCCGGTCGGATTGTTCGGGGTAGTGAGGATGACCATCTTGGTGCGGGGGGTCATGGCTTCCTCAAATTGTTCGGCGGTAAGCTTCCATCCGTTTTCCGCCGTGGTTTCCACGATGACGGGGATGCCTCCGCACATGCGGACCATTTCCGGATAGCTGACCCAGTAAGGTGCGGGGATGATGACTTCATCCCCCTCGGATACGGTCGCCATGATGGCGTTGAAACAGGCGTGCTTGGCGCCGGCTCCCACGGTGATCTGGGTGAAATCGTATTCCAGGTTGTTTTCCCTCTTGAGCTTTTCTGCGATGGCCTGGCGGAGTGCGGGAAGACCGGCGGAAGGCGTATATTTGGTGGCTCCGTTGTTCAGGGCCGCGATGGCTGCCTGCTTGATGTTTTCCGGGGTGTCCATTTCAGGTTCACCGCCTGCCAAACCGTAAACTTCTTCACCGGAAGCTTTCATAGCCTTGGCCCGGTTGGTCACCTTGAGAGTCAGGGAAGGGGTCAATGCCGCAATGCTGGGGGAAATCATGTCCATTGTTGTGGTGCAGTCGTAGATTTTGATGCCTTGGCGGAAAACAGGCTGTTCTCCGCATAGGCGGAAAAACTTTACTCATTGAGCGCACCCCTGGCAAGGAGAATGCTTGCGGCGGCCATTCTTTTTCTTGCGGAGGGCGTTCCTCCCTCTATGGAAGGGATTTTTCCCGTCAGCATTTCAGGAATTTGGCGCGCACCGCTTCCAGCTCCGGCGTCTTCAGCAGGAAAGCCGCCGCCAGGTAGACGATGCCGGCGCAACCGCAGACCAGGGATATCCCCAGCACCCTGGCCGGGAAGGTCCAGTTCAGGAAGCCCTGGAGGAACCATGCCTTGCCTGCCCAGCACACGGCCCCCAGCAATATTCCCGCCGCCATGATCTTGACCAGTCCGGAAAGCAGCGTCCGTCCGTCTACGCCGCCCAGCTGGCGTCGCAGGTAAAAGAAGTAAAAGAGAAAATTGAAGGTAGTGACCACGGAGGTGGTCAGTGCCAGCCACGCCGCGTTTTTATGCAGGATGTAGACGAAACAGTAGTTGAGGCCGATGCTGATAGCCAGAGCCACGGCGGCGGCAATCAGGGGAACCCAGCGTTTTTCAAGAGCCAGGAAGACGGGCTGCACCACCTTGGTCCCGGCATAGCCCAGCAGGCCCAGGGAATAGGCTCCCAGCACTTCCCCCGTATAACGCACGGCCTCCTGGTTGAAGCGGCCCCACTGGTATACGGCGGAGACGAATTCCGTTCCCAGGATGGAGAGGATGAGAAAAGCGGGTACCGCAAAGAATGCCACCAGCCGCAACCCCTTGGCGATGTGGACCGCCACCTCTTTTCTGCCGTCTCCCACCATCATGCGGGAAACAGCGGGCAGCACCACCATGCCCGTCGCGACTCCGAAGAGCCCCACGGGAAGCTGCCAGAGGCGGAACGCCGTGGTCAGGGCGGTGACGGAGCCTTTTTGGAGATCCAGAGCGAACCCCGTATTGATGAAGATGGTGAACTGCGTCACGCCTGAAGCCAGCACGGAGGGAAGCATCAGCCCCCAGATTTTGCGCACGCGGGGATCGTCCCATTGGAAATTGGGTTTCCAGCGGAAGCCGGTTTTGCTGAGTTTGGGGAGCTGCACGGCAATCTGGGCCATGCCCCCGATGGTGACGCCGCAGGCAAAACCGTACAAAGCTTTGGGGCCGAAGGATGGATCAATGAAATATCCAATCAGCAGGCCAAGCAGGATGGAAGTAACATTGAAAGCGGCGGAGGCCAGCATGGGCAATCCGAAAACCCCCACCATGTTCAGCGCCCCCATGATGAGGGCGGACAGGGAGGCGAATCCGATGAAAGGCCACATGATGCGGCTCAGGTCCGTGGCGAACAATTGCTCCGTCAGAGAGTGATCTCCGCTGTAGAGGGCTTCCATGACGGGCCCTGCAAATAGAATCCCCAGCGTTACAATGGCGATCATCAGGGCGGAAAGCTGGGTAGCTACCTTGTTGGTCAGTTCCCACGCGGCCGCTTCTCCCTGCGCTTCCCGCGTTTTGGAGGCTACGCTGGTATAGGATTGGGAAAGAGCCCCTTCCGCAAACAGATCTCTTAACAGGTTGGGGATACGGAAAGCCGTGTAAAAGGCGTCCAGGGCTCCCGTAGCCCCGAACAGGGAGGTGTACACAATTTCCCTGGCCATGCCTGTCAGGCGGCAGGCGAAGATGGCGCCGGAGGCAACCAGGCTGTTCCGCATCAGGGACATGAAAGGGGGGAATTTACTTGAACAGCTGGCGGCAATACGGCTCCACCCGTTTCATTGCCGGATTGTCCTTGACAGCCTGGTCGCGATCATCCCGGCAGGGGAAAAGGTACAGGGCGTATCCCCCGTAGCCGCCTCCCAGATATTTTTTTGCAAGGGCATTGGGAATATCCGGCAGGGGGCGCATTCCTTCGTCAAGCTGCACACTGTAATACAGGGCTACGCCTGCCGCCAGTGTATTGATGTTGCGTTCCAGAACTCCGGTGCGGGCAATGAGGGAGGATTGGGAGATGCGTACGTAGTCCCGTTGTTCATCCGCCATCTTTGGGGTATCGTGTTCTTCACCCGTATATAGAATGGCCATTCTTCCTTCCAGGAAGTCACCCGTGCCTTTGACATCCAGCACCGGAGAACTGCCGGAGCGCCATACGCACAACCCCGTTTCCGCAATGACGGCAGGATCCTGCCAACCGACGCCCAGAGCGAGTTCGGACGCGACCGGATCGCGCCCTTCCAGCATGGCCCACGCGCCGCTGCCTCCCAGCCCGGAGCGTTTTTCATACGGCCATTCGCAGAGGGAAACCATGGGGGTGATGGCGCAGTTGACCACATAGGAGCCTTTTCTGGCGTAGCGGGGCACGTCCAGCCATCCCCCGGCAAAGTCCACGCGAAGCGGTACGGCGGACGGAGCCTTGATGCGGTTCACCAGCATGGTGGTGGAGACGGGAGTGAATTTGGGGGGCGTCTTGGGGAGCACCACGTAATTGGCTCCGACGCGGGCGCACAGCTCCTTCTTGATATCGCTGTAAAGGTCATCTTCCGTCACAGCCAGGATATCCGGTTTTTCCTGAAGAAACTCTTCTTCAAAATCCAGGCCCTTTTTCATGCCGGTACCCAGGATAACCTTGTCAACCATGCGCAGGCTTTCCAGCAGAACTTTTTTGTGTTCGTCCGGAATGGACGGCTTGCGCTGCTTGTGGTGCCACAGCACGGGTTCCGAAGCGAAAGAGACGATTAGATAGTCGCCCAGAGCGCGGGCTTCTTCAAAGAACTGGATATGGCCGGCGTGGACGATATCATAGCAGCCGGAGACGAAAACTTTTTTCATGCGTGTAATGATAGATAATTAGTCTGCAACAGTATGCCCTATTGCCGTGCCGGATGCAAGAGCGAGATGAAAATACGTTAAAAAACGGCGCGGACTACAGAAAGCCCGTGCCGTTTGGGGATAGGAAAAATCAACTTCTGCAAAAACGGTCAGGAAGCCATAGCCTCCTGGTAGCGGCGTTCCACATCGTCCCAGTTGATCAGGCGGCAGAAATCTTCAATATAGTCCGCCCGCAGGTTCTGGTGCTTCAGATAATAGGCGTGTTCCCAAACGTCACAGACGAGAATGGGGACAAGGCCGGGAATTTCCAGATTCTGATGTTTTTCCGCCCCGCAGATTACCAGCGTCTTGCTGATGGGGTCCACGCCCAGAATACCCCAGCCGGAACCTTCCACGCCCTGGGAAGCCGCCTTGAATTCCTTCATCATGGCTTCCAGAGAACCAAATTTTTCCTTGATGGCATCTACCAGAGGACCTTGCGGCTCTTTTTTGGGATCAGGCGTCATGTTGGTCCAGTAAATGGTATGGAGAACATGGCCGGAAGCATTGAAGGACAAATTACGCACCCAGTTGGTGGTGGCGGAAGCGTCCAGTTTCCCGTCCGCAATTTCACGGAGCTTTTCAGCCGCGGCATTGGCGCCGGCGACATAGGCCGCATGATGCTTGTCGTGGTGGATGCGCACGGTCTTTTCATCCAGCATGGGTTCAAGCGCGTCGTAGGCGTACGGAAGGGGTGGCAGTACATATTTGCCGTCGGCATAGCCGATCGTGGAGGGATCTTGCTGTTTAGTCATCTTGTGCTGTGGTTGTATGGATGGCCCTGTTGCCCGGGCCTGGCTGATTGTTCCCAGCGCCGCCAATGAGGAAAGAGCAATAAAACGCCTTCTGTTCATGTCCGCGCCATGGGAATGCATGGGTGTTTGGACATGGGTTGTTTTTGAGTTGTTCAAAAAACAGGAACCTCGGGGTTCTATTTTTCTTCTTGTAGAGGCAGCTGGGAAAAAGCTTTTCTACCTTCTGGCTGCTGCTGCCGGGCCCTGGGCCCCATAGACGCTGACGCCTCTGACGGCGACAGATCCCGCATCCCCCAGGAAGGATTTGGGCAGGGTTACGCGGGTCTGGTTGCCCGGAAGGAGGATGCGCGTGGCCCACTGGCTGCCGTAGCGCGCCTGGACGGCCCATTTCCGCGAAGGATTGCCGGACGGCTGCCATGAGAGGGTTACGGTGGAACCATTGTCCGCCACGTAAAAATTCTGCGGTTGTCCGGGGGTGCCGGTTCCGCACCAGGGCATGGCGGGCGGAACGGCCATGGATGGGTACAATCTGTTCAGGTATTTCTGGATGCCTCCGGCATTCCGCATGATGGATTTGATGCTCCAGAAGCATTGCCCGGGGGCGGTTCTGGCAAGGCTGCGGGAGTAGTTGACCTGCGCCGCTATTTCAGAGGCGGGGCGGCCCGGGTCTTCGCTGCTCATGATACGTGCCGTGGCGATGCCGGGCCACACCGGGCGTCTGGAGTTCTGGGCGGCCCACCATTGCATCAATGCGGGAAAGCTCTGCTTGGCCGGGCTGCAGCGCCAGTAAAGCTGGGGGGCCAGGTAATCCACCCATCCGCGGGAAAGCCACTTGCGGGCGTCGCACGCCAGATGCTCGTAGGCGTCCACACCCGCTTCAATGCCGCCGGGAACGCCCGGCCTCCAGATGCCGAACGGGCTGACGCCCACCCGCACCCAGGGTTTGGAAGATTTGACGGATTTGTACATGTCTTGCACGAAGTCGTCAATGTAGCCCCGGCGCTGGGAGGGGGATTTCCCGTCTCCAAAGCTGGCGGGAGACCAGGCGCGGCCGGGAGTGGGATAGGGGTAGAAATAGTCGTCCAGGTGCACCCCGTCAATGTCGTAGCGGCGCACGACGTCCATGATAACCTTCAGCGCGTGGTCGCGGGAGGCGGAGGCGCTGGGGTTCATCAGCAGCACGGAGCCGTTTCGCTTCATCAAATCAGGGCGCGTGAGGGAAATATGGTTGCGGCCTACGGCATGCTTGACGTTGGCCTTCGCCCGGAATGGGTTGAACCAGGCGTGCAGTTCAATGCCGCGGCGGTGAGCCTCCTGAATGGCGAAAGCCAGAGGATCATACCCAGGATTGACGCCCGGGCCGGAAAGCCATTGGCTCCACGGTTCCAGAGAAGAGCGGTACAGGGCGTCGGCATTCGGGCGCACTTGGAGAAACACGGCGTTCAGCTTCAACTGGGCGCAGGTATTCAGGATGTTCAGCAGCTCCGCGCGCTGGGCTGCTCCGGAGAGGCCGGAACGGGAGGGCCAGTCAATATTATGAACGGTGGATATCCATGCCGCGCGGAATTCCTGGGGGACAGCGGGAACGGATTCTCCGGAGATCTGCCACCCAAGAGACTGGGAAGCCAGGGCCAGCAGGGAGCAGGAGAAGGCATGGAACAGGGGAAATCTGGTCATGACGGGGAATGGAGAAGGATGTTTCCGGAACATTTAACGCCTATTCGGCGGATCTGTCCATGACGGATGCCGAAGGTTCCGTCATGGACAGGCGGCCTTCAGCTGGGCCGGGATGCCAGGCTGTTGATCAGGTGGGCGTTGAATCCGGCCCCGAAGCCGTTGTCTATGTTGACGACGGAAACACCGTTGGCGCAGGAATTCATCATGGCGAGCAGGGTGGTTACCCCGCGGAAATTGGCCCCATAGCCCACGCTGGTAGGTACGGCTATCACAGGGGCCTTTACCAGGCCTGCCAGCACGCTGGGGAGAGCTCCTTCCATGCCCGCCACGGCCACCAGCGCAGTAGCTTGGCGGATGGAGTCCAGATGGGAAACCAGGCGGTGCAGGCCGGCCACGCCGCAGTCCCGGTACCGGACTACCCGGCTGCCCAGAAATTCCGCCGTCAGGGCGGCCTCCTCCGCTACGTATTGGTCCGAGGTCCCCGCGCTGACGATGCCGACGAAGCCCGTCGTTCTCGGAACGGGATTCGGAGCAATGCGCATGAGATGGGCTTCCGGGTGCATGTCCGCCGCCGGAAAGGCGCGGTTCAGGTAGTCCAGAGCTTCCCCGCTCAGACGCGTGGCCAGAACATTTTGTCCGGCGGCAAGCAGGCTGCGGGCTATCTCTTCAATCTGGTCCGGCGTTTTTCCTGCGCCGTAAATGACTTCCGGGCACCCTGTGCGTTCCAGGCGGCTGTAATCAATGTCCGTATGGGAAGGAGCGGGTACGGTGCCGGCTCTGATTTTTTCCGCCACTTCCTCCGCAGAAAGGAGGCCTTTTTTAAACTGATGCAGAATGGAGGCGATGTCGTTCATGAGGGTTCGTTCATGCTCCCTCTGGAATATCCTTCCAGATCCAGGGTGATGTGCCGGAAGCCCAGTTCCCGCAGCCGGCGTACTGCGGTGGAGGCAAGCTGTCCGTCCCAGAACAGTCTGCGTTCCTTTTCCGGCAATTCAATGCGGGCCAGGCTGTCTCCGTGAGCACGGACACGGCAGCCTTTCAGCCCCAGGGTTCTCAGGAAAGATTCCGCTGCGTCCACGCGTCTCAGCAGAACTTCCGTTACGGGGCGGTTGTGTTCCAGGCGGGTCAGCAGGCACGCATAGGCCGGTTTGCCGCTGACTGATTCCGGAAGACCCAGCCGGCAGGCCAGCCGGCGGATATCCGCCTTGTCCATGGCAGCTTCCAGAAAGGGACTCGGAATGCCGAGCTCCTGCAAAGCTTTGCGGCCTGGCCGGTAATCGTCCAGGTCGTCGAGATTGGAACCGTCCGCCAGCAGGGGGAACCCCATCTCAGCCGCTCTGGCTGCCAGGGAGGAAAACAGGGCGTGCTTGCACAGGTAGCAGCGCAGGGGAGGATTATTCGCAAGGGCGGGCAGGATGGGAAACGCCAGTTTTTCCTGCCGGACGCCCAGGCGGCGGCACAACGCCGTGCTGTCCCGCACTTCCTCCTCCATCACATAGGGAGTTCGCGCGGTCAGGGCCAGGCAGTGATCCGCTCCCAGGATACGGACGGCGGCGGCAAGCAACACGCTGCTGTCCAGCCCCCCGGACAAGGCGACGGCAAGGCGTTCCCTGGGGAGAAGGACGGCGCGAAGCCGTTCAAACGGAGTCTGTGGCGTCGTTGTCATGGGGAGGTATGGGAAAAAGCCCCATCAGCTGACATTGTCCCAGCGGCAGCCCGGTTTTCTCCGCCAGGATTCTGCAATCTTCAAATTCCGCTTTCCGGTAATGGGGACGACCGTGCATGAAAGAAGTTTTTACATGAACCGTTCCATGGGGAGTGTGGACGGGGGAGCTTTCCCGGCGCAGAATATGGCGGAGCATGCCATGCTGCCTGATGCCCGGCGTACTGCTGTGCCGGAAGAAGGCTTCCCGCACGCGGTCCGTCTGTTCCGGCAGGCACAGGGCGCAAACCTTGACTGCCAGACGGCCTTTCTTCATGCAGACGGACTCCTGCCAGGTATCCAGAGCGCCTGCCTCCATCAGCTTTTCCGCCAGGTAGGCTGTCTGTTCCGGCGTCATATCGTCTATATTGGCGCACAGCTCCGTCAGCAGTTCCGGGGAAGTTTCCTCTTCTTCCGTTTCTACCAGCATCACCCGCAGAATATTCGGTATGGGAAGTCCCTGGCGGTGGCCGATCCCATAGCCGGTTGCGGTAATACGGCCTGCCAGCGGAGAGGGGACGGGCTGCGCCAGGGCGGCAATGTAGGCAGCTCCGGTGGGTGTAGTGGCCTCATGGGTGGTTCCATTCAAGGTGGCCCGGAAATGTTTCGCCAGCAAAGCCGTTGCCGGCGCAGGAACGGGCATTGTTCCGTGCTGGCAGGTTACGGTACCGGACCCCAGCTCCACCGGTCCGGTGAAGACGGCGTCCACCCGGAGCATTTCCAGGCAGATGGCGGCTCCCGCGATATCGATGATGGAATCCACCGCGCCCACCTCATGGAAATGTACTTCTTCAGGAGTAGTGCCGTGTACGCGGGCTTCCGCCTCCGCCAGCAGGGTAAAAATAGAAAGGGCAGTCCGCTTGACGGTATTGGAAAGGGCACTTGTCTCAATAAGTTTTTTTATATCCGCCATAGTCCGGTGATGGTGCGCATGGCTGCTGCCGGAATGCCCTTCTTCCTCCGTCAGCACGTCAATCCTTGTTCCCCGGATGCCGTGCTGCTGCGCCCGGCTGCATTCCAGCTTCCACTCCCCGTGCACATGCAATTTGGACAATTCCCGTTCCAGGTTTTCCCGGTCCGTTCCCAAATCAATCAGGGCGGCCAGATTCATATCTCCGCTGATGCCCGCGCTGCAATCATAGACCAAGGCTCTCATGATGACCCAGTGTAGAAGGAAAAACTCCTGGCTCAAGGTCAAAATGAGCCCTATCCCGGGAGGGGGCCCGGTGCCTGGCGGACCGGGTTTGGCGGATTGCCGTCCGGTTATGAGAAAGATGCCCTGTGAAATACATTGCTAGGAAACTTTAAATATGCCACAATCCCTGCGACGCTGACCAGCGCCGCCCCCGTTCTATATCATGTCCATTCCGTTCTTTTCGAAATTACGATCCCAGAAGCATTATCTTCAACTGGTTAAGCCGGAATTGAAGCAGGTTTCCGAGTTTGTTGAAGCGCAATCATCATGTTTTGACCCGGAAGTGGCCGATTACATGGAAACGGTATGCCAGTCCAAGGGGAAAATGCTCCGGCCGGCCCTGGTTCTGCTGGTTGCCGGAGCTACGGGCGGCATCAAGCCTGCCCATATCCGGCTGGGTGCTCTGCTGGAAATGGTGCATCTGGCTTCCCTTGTGCATGATGACGTGATTGACGAGGCCGACAAACGCCGGGACGAGGCTACGGCGAATGCCCTCTGGGGCAACAGCCTCGCCGTACTGCTGGGGGATGTCCTCTTTTCCCACGCCATGGTGCTGGGTACGGAATTCGGCAGTACGGAATTCTGCCGCAGGCTGGCGAATACCGTCAGGAACGTATGCCAGGGGGAGGTGGCCCAGTCCAGCCGCCTGTATGATCTGAGCATGACTCGCGAGGAATATTTTGAAATCATCCGGAAAAAAACCGCTTCCCTTTTCTCCGCAGCTACGGGGGGGGCTGGCTGGATTTCCGGAGTAACCCCGGAAGTGGAGGAATCCCTTTACCAGCTGGGGGATTTGCTGGGTGTGGCCTACCAGATTTACGACGACTGCCTGGACATGGTGGGAGATGAAGACGATGCCGGAAAGACGCTTCATACGGACGCCACCAAGGGCAAGCTGACTCTTCCCATCTTCAATTTGCTGGAATGCGGTGACAGGAATGTGGAAGCTACCCTGCGGGACGCCATTGAAAACCGTGAAGTGGTTGATTACTCCGCCTTTCAGGATAATCCCGTTTTTGCAGAGGCTCTGGACAAGGCGATTCAGGTAGCTCTGGAGAAAAACGAGGCGGCCCGCGAAATTCTGTGGCTACTTCCCCAAACGGAATATCGTGAAGCTTTGGCGGAAATGACCTTTTACATGGACGAGCTGCTTAACGACTGCCGTATCTCCTGACCTGCTTCAAGGAATTTTTGTCCGGTCATGTCCTTATGTAATTTGTGTCTTCCGGCATTTTCCCAAAAGGAAACCTGCCGGAGGGAATGGGAGGAGCGCGTGCTGGTACGGACTGATTGTTTTTTCAAAACATGGTTAAACCCGGCCACGCGCCCGGGAACGGCAGTGCTTTCTTTATTCCGTTTTTCCGTACCTGCGCGCCCGGAAGGAGTAGGCGAACGCCACCACGGCGGCGAGCACGGCGTACAGGATGAAGCGGTCCGTAGAAATGGCGTTGGCTGATTCTCCGTTGGACAGGAAAAAAGTAATTGCGGCCACCAGCATGTTGCCTGCAAAGATAGTGAGGTTCCAGAAACTGGTGATGAGGCTTTTTAAATGCGCCGGGGCTTGCGTATAGGCGAATTCCAGGCCGGTGGTGCTGACCAGGATCTCAGAGATGGTGAGTACGCAGTAAGGAATCAGTTGCCATGCGATGGACATGGAGGTTCCTTCCTCCAGCCGGTATTGCAGGAAAGCGACAATCAGGAATGTAGCGGAGCTAAGGGCCAATCCCGTTCCGAGGCGCACCAGGGGCCTTGCCAGCGTTGTCACCCTGGGATAAACAAATACGGTGATGAGGGGGATGAACACCATGACGAAAATGGGATTGGCCGCCTGGATTTGGGCCGGCCCGATGGACCAGGAACCGCCCGGGAGCGGGATGGAAAGAGGAATCATCCTGCTGCCCTGGGATACCCAGGAAGAAGCCGTCTGTTCGAAAATGGACCAGAATGGAATGATAAAGGCGAAGATGGAAAGGATTTTCAGGATGTGCCGGGTGTCTTCCACGGCGGAAGTTCCGCAGCGCTGTTCCGCGTTTTTCCAGCCTCCGTGGAACAGGATGATGAAAAGGACTTTCCAGAAGCCGGGCTGCCCGCTGTTCCGGGCCGGAGGCGTTTTGTGGTAGTTTTTGCGGCCCAGCCAGAAGACGAAGGTGGCAACTCCCATGAAGAGGCCCGGGACGGCAAACGCCCAACTGTACCCGTAACGCTGTTCCATGGCCGGAATGACCAGAAAGGAGAAGAAGGAGCCAAGGTTGATAGCCCAGTAGAAGGCATTGAAAGCCTTGGTCATTAACTGCGGGGACTTATTGGGAATCTGGTCTCCCATAAAGGCGGAGACGCATGGCTTGATGCCTCCGGCTCCCAGCGCGATGATGAACAGGCCCGCCATGAGAATGTAACGGCGCGCTTCAATGGTGTGGGAAAGATCCGCCGTCGCCAGAACTCCGTGTCCTACGCAGTAAAGCAGGGAAATATAAAGAATGGTTTTATATCGGCCCCAGACCTTGTCCGCCAGCCAGGCCCCCGCCAGGGGAAGCAGATATACCATTGCCACAAAAATATGAAGGGTGGAGGTGGACCAGTTGTCGCTCATCAGCAGATGACCCGTCATGTACAGCATGAGGATGGACTTCATGCCGTAGAAGCTGAAACGTTCACAGGCTTCCGTTCCGATGATGTATCTGGACTGGGAGGGCAGGGCGCTCATTGGATGATGAAAAGGAGGGAGATGGAGAAGGAGTAATAAAAATGATGGCCTCCGGGCGGAGGCCATCATGGCGAATGCGTTCAGACGGCGTTCAGGGCCTGTGGGAAGGAGACGGGCTCGCTGACGGTTGTCATGAAAGGGAAAACGTTAGCGTTCCTGGTTCAGGATGGGAGCGATTTCCACCTTATATTGGGTGATGCACGCTTTCAGCCAGTCCAGCATGATCATGGATTTTGCCTGGGCAGTCAGAGCCGGAGCAATTTGCTGGGTAGCTTTGATTTGGAATTCCGGTGTATCCTCCAGTTCGCGCTTGACGAGCTGGGTCAGCAGGATACCGTCCCCCGTGTTGATGGGCTGAGCCATCTGGCCGGGGTTGATGACGGAAGCCGCCTGGAATACTTCTTCAGGGGACGGGAGCTCTTTGGGAGGGGCCAGGCGGGAATTCATGGCCCGTTCCAGAAGAGACTGGAGCTCTTCCTGTGTTTTGGCGTTTTGCAGGTTGACGCTGCTCAAGAGTACGTTTGGATTGACAAAGGGACCGTAAGAGGCAGTTTTGGCACCGGCTTTTCCGGCAATGGCATTGAACTGTTCCACGGGTTTTTCCGCCTTCTGCAATTCCGTATTGAGTTCCGTGGCGGCCTTATTCATGGATTCAACGGTCATGCTTTCCAGCAGGTCGGCGCGGGCGCTGTTGCGGGCGGTCTCGTAAGGCAGGGCTTTGACCGGGGTAATGCCTTCCAGACGGATCAGGACGACTTGTCCGTTTTCCAGCACCTGCATGGTGCTGATCTGTTCGGCTCCGGTCTTGGCGCGCGCTTCTTCAATGGCCTTGGCATCCGCATCCGCATTCAGGGCCGGGGCTCCCGCCAGGGAGAAAGCCACATCCAGCAGATTGGCGCTGCGTCCGTCGGAAGCGGATTGGTTGATTGCCTGGTTGATTTCCTGAGGCGCGTTTTTACGCGTTACGGCCGTGTAGGACTTTTTCTCCATTTTGCAAACGCCGGGAGTCTTGGCCAGGGCTTCGCTGATGGCCTGGTCCATATTCCTGCCGTTGGTGGCGTTCAGCGGTTCCCATATGTCATTTTCCACCAGATTCATGGTCTCCATGGTGGCGTTGGAAATGTCTCCGGGCTTGGGTGCCTGGGCATCGCCTGCGGGAATGAAGGTGTAAACGGTGAAGAAGCGAGCTTCCTCATTTTTGTAATTTTCCTTGTGCTTGTCCCAGAAGGTTTTTATTTCCTCTTCTCCGGGATCCGTCTTGGGGCGGAAGGCGCTTTTTTCCAGGAAGGCGGTGTTGATTGTAATTTGCTGGCTGTTGGATTCCGCTACAGCCTCGGCAAAACCGGGCTCCACGGAGATACCCCCGGCCAGCACGTCCTTGATGCGCTCCAGGCTGATGGTGTCTTCCATCAGACCGCGCAGCAGTTCCTCCTGAAGCTTTTTACCCATGTTGCCGCGCATGGAAATGAAATTATCGTATTTTTGGGGGTCGAAAACGCCTTTATCGTCCTGGAACTCTGGAATATTGCAAATGGCATCGTCAATTTCCGCGGTGCTGGGAGTCAAGCCCAGGCGTCCCGCCTCCCGGCGGATAATGCCGCGGTAGGCCAGGAAAGCCGCATTGGGATTATTTGTTTTCAGCAGATGGCAGAGTTCGCGCAGGTTTTCTTCCGAGCTGAAATTGTCCTGAAGCAGCGGACCGAAGGTGGAAGGGAAGGAGAAAGCCACGGACAGGCCGGTCCTGCCCATATTGTTATAATCCTTTTCCCCATAAGATTTCCCGTCCACGGAAACGAAAGTCTGCTTGAACATGCCGGTCAGGGAGCCGCCGCTTACGTCCCCGCCGACGAACATGAGGCCCACAAACACCAGGGCCATGGCTGCCATGATGACGATTGTATGTTTACGTAAGTAATCTAGCATGGAATGTCAGGTTGAAAATGTACGTGTAGCCGGCCATGAGCTGACGGCAGCCCGGGCAGCCCGAACCTTTTACACTTTTTCCCTCCGCTAGGCAAGAACGAAGCTCTCCGCTTCCGGCGGCTTTTCCAGAACATGGCGGAATGCTCTTTCCTGTCATGAAGGGCTTTTCCGGCCGGGGCTGAACAATTTTTGACCTCGACGGTGATGCAAATACGCCTTATGTTGCTCCTGCGCGGAAGGTCCCGGAAACCATGGGTCGGTTCTGTCCCATGGCATTCGGAAGCCTCCGGTGCATGTCCTTAGCCGGATATTCCTTTAATTGCAAGGATTTATGCTAAACCAGGTAGTAGAACTCAAAAGAGAAGTGACGGCGGTCCAGATCCCCAGCGGGGATGTGCTCACCCTGCCGGAAGGGGAACGCGTGTATATCACCCAGATACTGGGCGGCTCCTATACCGTGGCTACGGACCACGGCTTGGCCCGTATCTCCAGGGAGAACGCGGACGCCCTTGGCGCTGGAGCGGAGGAACCTTCTCCGGAAGCGGCTGCGCTGGATGAGAACGCCACACTGGAAGAAAGGGTCTGGGATACGCTGAAATGTGTGTATGACCCGGAAATCCCCGTGGACATCGTCAACTTGGGCCTGATCTACGATGTGGCCGTCATTGAGCTGGAGAACGGCCTTCATCATGTGGCGGTAAAAATGACTCTCACGGCGCCCGGCTGCGGAATGGGGCCCCATCTGGTCATGGAAGCCAAGGACCGCATTGAAGCGTTGGAAGGGGTGGAGGCTGCGGATGTGGAAATGGTGTGGGATCCCCCTTGGAACCAGGACATGGTCAGCGAGGAGGGCAGAATGAAACTCGGATTGATTTGATTTCCCATGCCGGTGACGTTGAAATTGTCCGACGAGGAAGCGCGTGATTTGGCGGAAATGCTTTCCACTGCCGCCACGGTGGCTGCCTCCAACCAGCAGGACGGGGCGGAGGCGCGTCTGGCGGCGTGGGGGAATTTGGTTTCCCGGCTGATGAAAGAGCTTTCCGTCACCTCCAAATTGAAAGGGCACATTGCCTATGCGGATGATCTGGGCGGATATGCCTTCACCCGGGAATATGAAGAAAGCGCCTTTTTCCAGGATTGCCTGGATGAATACCGGGACAACTCTTTTTGGGCGGATCTCGTGACGCGTATGGCGGACAAGGCCATCAGCGAACACCTGGGGCCGGAATATTTTGAAAACATGCCGGAGGATGAACGCCGCCGTACTGCGGAAGCCCTGGAAAAATCCCTGTGGCAGGAATGCGCCAGATACGGCATTGACCGGCTGGGCTTCATCTTGCCTCCGTCAGACGGATAAGGAGAAGAACCGTTTAAAAATCCTGTGGACCGGTGCGGCCCGAATGATTCGGGCGCGGTTTGCGTGCATATCCCCGGAGAATACCGGTCCATGTTGCCTGTCTGCCGGGAAATACTCCCTTATATCCGCCCTGTTTCAGGTATCGGGACGACATGCGCTCTCTCTGGATGCGGCAAGATGATTTTGGGGGAGTTGTTCAGTCCGGAGTGCAGCGGTTCACCGGGTCGGGGCCTTATTCCTCCGCATTTTCCGGCAGTGGCGGGGTGGGGCTGCCCAGATATTCCGTTTCCTTGGGGGTGGAGAGTACTTTGTAATACGCCCAAGCGGCGGCGGCCAGTACGCCGCCGATGGAAACAATCATGGTTAGCCAGCCGGTGGGGGACATAATCAGTTAATGTTCTCCTGAACAAGACTGGTAACGGCCTTGTCAGGCAGGACCAGCTTGATATTCTGGGGCAGGGGACGGTTTTGGAACAGCTTGAAATCCGTCATTTTCGTAGTTCCCCCCGTCTGAAGTAGCACGGAACCATCAGGCTGGATATTCGCCATGACGTTGGTGGAGGGGGTTGGGTCGCCGGTGAACGTTACGCTGGTATTGGGATGCCATTTGCCGTCCTTGTACGCGAAGCTGGGGCCAAAGAAGGCTCCGCGGGCCTTCTTGGCTGATTCAAAATTACGCATGAAATCTTCCACGAATCCGACGGAGAAGGAAAGTTCCTTTTCCGAGGAATGCGTTTTCCATTTGGAAATAAGATCCCAGGACCTGCTTTTATTATTAAAGTAATAACCGCTGATTTCCTTGAATTTCCCCATTTTTTTGACGCAGACGAGGAAGCGCATGTTCTCCCCGATTGCCCAGGGATAGTCCACGAAGCTTTGTCCGCCTGTTCCTTCACCGCCAAAACGTCCGGAGCGCGCATCTTTGCCCAGTTTTACCAGCTTGGTGCGTTCTTCTTCCGGCACATCATTGGGGTTGTCTCCGTGTGCCACCGGATCCCAGATGGAGAAGATGATTACTTTTTTACCGTTGGATTGTTCCTGAAAACCGATATAGCCGTCGTCAAAATTCATGGCGCAAAAGTAGGTGCCGGGAACGGATGTTTTGGCTTTCACTACATTGTACAGGGCACTTGCCTGGGAGGGATGCCCCTGCTGGTTGATATGGACGGAACGGCACTGGCGCTTGGCCAGCAGTTCCGGGTCCTGCGCATGAAGGATGGTTCCGGAGAACAGGGCGGCGCAAATGACGGCGGCGGAGGATAAAAGACGCATGGTTTTGAATGATTGATGGTTGTCTGATTTGATGCCCGGAGGGTGGGGGACAGGCAAATAATTAGGACAGGCTAATTACGTTTGGCCTGGGGGAAATCTCGCAGGCAGGCCGCACTTTTTTCAAAATTTTTCCGGCATGAATGTGATAAAAGAAATAATTGGCTCAGGCTGGTTGCTCAAGATTCTGAAACGGCTGAAGCCGTAAGTCCGGAAGGCCGGGCAGCCGCACTCTCTCCTTCCCCTTCCCGCTTTCAGTCAGCCGACGCGGAACATACAGCTTTGCCTGAATGGGGAAGGCCGTTCTGCGAAAAATTCGGGAAACGGCCTTCGGAAGAATGGGGGAAAAGGACGCGTTTGTTACCGGATGGGGTTCAGGAACAGGGGCATCAGGCCCCCCAGCACGATGAAGATGGAAAACGCGGCCAGCATGACTCCGGAAATGGCCGGTACCTGCACGGGTTCTGCGTTTTCTGCGGGCTTGTCCCAGTACATGGAGCGGATGACCTTGAAGTAATAGTAAAACCCGGATGCAGCGCAGACGATCATGACGGGGAGCATCCAACCCAGATACAGACCCGTATTGATGACGTGCACGAAAGAAATCATTTTGGCGAAAAATCCGGCCGTCAGCGGCACGCCCGCCAGGGAGGCGAACATGATGGTGACCGCCAGCGCCAGCCGGGGATTGGTTTTGCCCAGACCGCGGAACGCGGAAATTTCCTCGCTCCCGCGCTGGATGCGGATCATGGCAAGGGCGAAAAAGGCGCCGAAGGTCATGACCAGGTACACAGCCAGGTAGAACGGGGCGTTCGGAGCCAGCTGGCCGTCCACAGTACCAATAAACAGGGGAAGAATGAAGCCTGCCTGTGCAATGGAAGAATACCCCATCATGCGTTTCAGGTTCGTCTGGGGAATGGCACCCAGGTTGCCCACCAGCAGGGTGGCGGCGGCCATCAGGGCTACGACGAATTCGACGGGAGGCAGCACGGCGAATGGGGCCAGGATGATGCCGAGCAGGGCGAATCCGGCTACCTTGGAGGCTACGGAAAGGAAAGCTGTCACCGGAGTGGGAGCTCCCTGGTACACATCCGGAATCCACAGCTGCATGGGAACTGCGCCGATTTTGAATGCTGTACCGAGCAGCAGCATGGCGAGGGCCAGGTACATGGCGGGGGCTGTCTGGCCGGCCAGGGCGTGGCTGACGATCGTTTCATTATAAATGAATGTTCCCGTAATGCCGAAATACCAGGCCAGGCCGAAAACGAGAAACCCCGTGCTGACGGCGCCCAGAATCAGGTACTTGATGCCCGCTTCCGTGGAACCCAGGTTCCGCCGGAAGTAGCCTACCATGATGAAGGAACTCAGGGTGAGCACTTCCAGGGAGACGAACAGTTCCACTAGGTTGGATGCCTTGCACAGGGAGGTGATGCCTACGCAGGCCAGCAGGGGCAGGATGTAGAATTCCCCCGTTCCGTCCTGGGATTTGGAATCATTGGAGGAAAGGTTGATGACGGCCCGGAAATCTACGGAAAGCAACAGGGTGACTGCTGTGGCGACGAGCGCCAGGATGATGTAGATGTTGTCATAGAGCCCTTCCATGTAGAAGGGAAGCATCGCCAGGGTTCCCGCCGCGCCAATCAGCCCGAAAATAAATTTGGGCGTTTTTTTGCAGAAGGTCTCCGCCAGAAGCAAAAGCATTGCCAGGCCGGCCAGGATGAATTCCGGAATATACGCTTGCATGGGTAAAAGAGAATCAGGTTAGACTAGGATTGTATTCGGAAGGGAGGAAATCAGGAGAAAAACTGGAGCACCAGCGTGGGGAAGAAGCCGAAGACCGCCAGGGCGATGACCAGGAAGCAGTTGGCCGCCCGTTCGGAGGGCTGCAGTCCCGTGGCGTAGGCGGAGGCTTTGGACAAATCTCCCTGGAAAATATTGCGGTAGGCCCTCAGCATGTATACCGCGCCGATGACCAGTCCCCAGAGGCACAGGATGGTGGCGATTTGAACGGGGCCGAAGCCGTTGCTGAAACCGGCGAAACCGGAGAAGAAGACCATGAATTCCCCCGGGAAATTGGCGAGGCCGGGGAGGCCGATGGAAGCCATGCCCGCTAGGCCGAAAACGAAAGCCATGCGCGGCAGCCTGGTGCTCAGTCCGCCCAGAGAGTTGATTTCCAATGTGCCTGTTTGCTTTTCAATCTGCCCGCAGAGCAGAAAGAGAAGGGCGATTGTCAGGCCATGGGCCAGCATCAGCAGAGCAGCCCCTTTCAGCGCCCAGGGATTGGCTTCCGCGGAACCGGAAACTACCAGGGCGGCGAAAGCCAGGAAGATATAGCCCATGTGCATCACGGAAGAGTTGCCCAGCAGCAGGTCCAGCCTTTTCTGGTTGACGGTCACGTACCCCACCCAAATGACATTGCAGACGAGCAGGACCAGCAGGATATTCGTCCAGGGAAGGAATCCTGTTTCCATCAGCGGCTGGAACATGAAGAGCCCGTACAGGCCAAATTTCTTAAGCACTCCGGCATGCATCATCGCTACCGGAGCGGGAGCGGATGCGTATGCGGGGGCTGCCCAGGAATGGAAGGGGAAGAGGGAAATCAGCGTGCCGAATCCGGCGATGAGCAGGGCCCCGATGAGTTCCGCGTGGGCAAGTTCGCGCCCGCTGGCCATGAAGTCTTTCAGGCCGGAGAAGGTGAAGCCAGCCTGCGTACCGATCATCAGCAGGGCTGCCAGCAGCACCATGGAGGCAAGCCCCAGGTAAAGCGTGGCGCGCCAGGCCGTGGTGCGGCGGTCGCCGCGTCCATACAGGCCGATCATCACGAAGGTGGGGATAAGAGCCAGTTCATGGAAGGCGAAGAAGGAGATTATGTTGTCGGACAGGAACGCCCCGGTGGCGCCTGCGGAAATCAGAAGGGCGGAGTTGTACCAGGAAGCTTCCCCCCCCTGGGGCGGGTTGGTGCCCAACACGGTGGCGAAGGTAACCAGGATGGTCAGCAACAGCATTACTTTGGACAGGGCCGGGGCCAACGTGAGCTGGAGGTCCATCCCTTCAAAGCGGGACCAGCAGGAAGAACAGCCGTCAAAGCTAACCAGGGCCCAGATGCCGAGGGCCAGCGTCAGGGAGGCGCTGAGCAGGGCTGTCGGGCGTGCGGGCGCCTTGCACAGACCGATGAGGGCCGCGGCAATCAGAGGAATGAGAACAAGCCAGATAAGCATGGTATGTGATTGGTTGGTTAGGTTAGCAGGAATAGAAGACGGTAAAGTAGATGACCAGGAGCAGGCCAATGCCGAAGAGGGCCGTATAGGCGGCCATGTTGCCGGACTGCAGGCGGCGCAGCAGGGAGCCTATGGCGGCGGTCAACCGCGCCAGTCCGCCAACGATGAGGCCGGAGATGATGAACTGGTCCATAAAGTCGATGATGGCGGCCAGAACGCCCTGGACTCCCCTGACCAGCACTTTATCATAGAACAGATCAATATAAAGGCGGTTGGCGAGAGCCCGGGAAACGGCATTGCCGGAGAGTTTGTCAGAAGCCGGGGATCCTGCGTAGAAGGCAGCCGCCAGCAGGATTCCGAGCACCAGCGCCCCCATGGAGACGTAGAAGGGCATGCCCATGTGGAAGCTTTCGGAAACGAATCCGTTGAAAGGAACCAGCCTGTCTGCGATGAACCCGTAGCCGGAGATGAGAGCCAGGACAGCCAGAATCAGCAGGGGCACCAGCATGAGGCCGCCAACTTCCGAGGCGTGTTCCGAACTGTGGCTGCGGCTCTTGCCGAAGAAGACCACAAAGATGACACGCATCATATAGAAGGTTGTCAGCAGGGCTACGCCCGCGCCGATCCAGAAGAAGACCGGGTTTTTGCGAAGGGCTGCTTCCAGAATGGCTTCCTTGGAGAAGAAGCCGGACGTGAACGGAATGGCAATCAGCGCCATGGTGGCAATGATGAAGGTGAGGGAAGTCAGCTTCATGCGCTTCATGATGCCGCCCATTTTCCAGATGTCCTGTTCATGGTGGCAGGCGAAGATGATGGCACCGGCGCCCAGGAAGAGCAGAGCCTTGAACCATGCGTGGGTGAAGAGGTGGAACATGGCTGCCTCCCCGGCCAGAAGTCCCAGGGCCATGACCATATAGCCGAGCTGGGAGAGGGTGGAGTAGGCCAGGACGCGTTTGATGTCATTCTGCTGGGTGGCCATGAAGGCGGCGATGACGGCCGTAATGGCTCCGATGCCGGCAATGACATTGCAGGCCAGGGCGGGGAAGGCCTCAATGCCGATGGAGTATTGGACGCGCACCATCATGTAAACGCCGGCGGCTACCATGGTGGCCGCATGGATCAGGGCGGAGACGGGGGTGGGGCCTTCCATGGCGTCCGGAAGCCAGACGTGCAGCGGGAATTGGGCGGATTTGCCCACCGCTCCGCAGAAGAGGCACAGTACCGTAATGTTCAGCAGGTTTTCACTGATTCCTGCGGGTATTTCCATCAGGCTGAAATCCAGCGTGTTGGTCAGCGCCCAGAGAGTCAGAATGCCGATCAGGAAGCCGAAGTCCCCGACGCGGTTGCAGATGAAGGCTTTTTTGGCGGCGTTGGCGGCAGTGTCCCGTGTGTACCAGTGGCCGATAAGCAGATAGGAGGAGAGGCCCACCAATTCCCAGAAGATAAAGGTCATGGCGATGTTGTTCGCCAGGACGATGCCCGTCATGGAGAACATGAAAAGGCTCAGGCATGCGAAGTAGCGTGTTTTGGCCTTGTCGTCCGCCATGTAAGCCAGAGAGAAAACATGGACCAGCAGGCCGATGCCCGTGACCACCAGCATCATACGGGAGGAAAGGGGATCCAGCACGAAACCCAGGTCCACGGAAAAGATGTCGGAAATCGGGAGCCAGGAGAAGGAATCGGATCCGGTCCGGTCCAGCAGACCCAGGGAAAGGACGAAGGTCGCCAGGCAGGAGAAGGTGGAGGTAAGCGCCGCGACGTCAGGACGTTTGGTCAGCAGGAACCAGTCAAAGGCGGCTACGACCAGCGGCAGGAAGAGCAGAAGCCAGGTGTATTGAATATCAATATTGAACATGTTCGTGGAGTAGTGTGTTGCTCTTAGTCTTTCAGCGTGTTGAGATCTTGCGTGCTGGCCGTGCGCCTGGCCCTGTACAGGGAGACGATGAGGGCCAGGCCGATAGCCACTTCCGCTGCGGCGATGGTCAGGATAAAGATGGAGAGGGCCTGGCCGTCATAGTTGGGCAGGCCCATAGTGCCCTGGGCGCGGGAAAACGCTACCAGGGACAGGTTGGCAGCACTGAGCATCATTTCCAGGCACATGAAGATGACGATGATGTCGCGCCGGACAATCACCCCCATCAGGCCGATGGCGAACAGGACGCCGGAGAGGATCAGATAATGCGTAAGAGGTATCATGGTGATGGCTGTGGTAAGGGGTTCTTTATTTTCCGGAAGGGCGGCGGCTCAGCACGACGACGCCGATGGAAGCCACCAGCAGGGCCAGACCGGCGATGACCAGGCTCCGGTTGTATTTGTCAAACAGGGTACGGCCCAGCAGGGCGGTGTCCGGGAATTCTCCGTTGTCTATCTCCTCACGGATGGTGGTGCCTTCTGGATAGAGGTGGGCGGAACATTGGGGGGAGAGGGGGGGGAGAATGACGGAAGGGGCGCCGTTGTTGCGAAGGCTACAGGCGGGAGTTTCCATTCCGGTTTTGGAGGGGGCTGCGTCCTCCTGCCCGATTTTCAAATCGTTCCAGGCCTGTTCCGCGCTGGCCATCGGGCAGCGGTGCGTTTCTTTGGCGCCGGGCAAAGAATAGATGATGCCAATAAGCTGGCCGAGGAAGAGGCAGGCGATGATGACACCGATAGCGACGGAGAAAGGCCTGCTGAAGGGGGATGTTTCCTGCTTCACATTCAGCAGCATGATGATGAACGCGAAGAGCACCATAATGGCCCCGGCGTATACAAGGATTTGGAGAATGCCCAGGAAGTGGGCTCCCAGCCCGATCATGACGGCGGCGGTGGCTCCAAAGGAAAGAGCCATCATCATGGCGGAGGAGACGGGGTTGCGCATGAAGACGACCATCAGGGACAGGACCACGGCCAGGGCCCCGAAAACGTAAAAAAGTATGTCGCTGGCAAAGATGTTCATAACGTACGGGAAATGGAGTGTTCGGGGGTTATTTGTATTGGTTCCACTTGTTGACCAGCCCCTTGCGGGTGCCGCCCAGTTCGTAGAGCTTGGCCTTGTTGTGGATGGCCTGGGTTTTATCCGTGGGGGTGAACAGGTAGTTATGGCTCATGAAGATGGCCTGTTCCGGGCAGGCTTCCTCGCACATGCCGCAGTAGATGCAGCGCAGCATGTCAATCTGAAATTCCCTGGGGGCTTTTTCCACTTTGCCCCACGGTCCTTCCTGTATGGGGCCGGGGGTGATGGTGATGGCGCGGGCCGGGCAGATGAATTCGCAGAGCTGGCAGGAAACGCAGCGTTCACGGCCGTCTTCGCCTTTCACCAGCACGGGAGCTCCGCGGTAATATTTCGGCAGATGTTTGTCCCATCTGGCTTCCGGATATTGCATCGTAACGCCGATGCCGGAACCGGCCAGTTCTTTTTTGTTGCGGGATTTGCCCAGCAGAGCCAGAACGAGGTGCCTGATAGTGAGCCAAAGACCGCCAAGAATGGATTGCAGATAGAACCGCTCTCCAAGGGAAATCTTCGGACGCTTGATCGTTTTGAAGGCCATAATAGTAATGTTGTCGGAATGAAGAAGGGGGGGATTACTTGACGAAGTACAGGATGGCGGCTGTAAGGAAGATGTTGATGACGGCCAGTTCAAAGAAGACCATCCAGCCGAGCTTCATCACCTGGTCATAGCGGAAGCGGGGGAGCGTCCACCGCACCCAGACGAAGAAGAAGGCGAAGAAGAGAAGCTTGAGCACATATGCGATGAGCTGGCAGATGACCGCCACCCAGTTGGCTACGTTTTCATTGAGCCAGCCGTCCAGGCCGAAGCCGATGGACCAGCCCCCCAGGAACAGCGTGATGACAAGGGAGGATCCCACCACCATGGCGGCATATTCCCCCATGAAGAATTGGGCGAATTTCATGGAGGAGTATTCCGTATGGTAGCCGCCCACGAGGTCCGTTTCACATTCGGACATGTCAAACGGCGTACGGTTGGCTTCCGCAAAAATGGAGGTGAGGAATATGATGAAACTGATAGCTACGGGCACCAGCAGTATCCAGCGCTGCCAGCTCAGGCCCTCGCCCCACACGGGAAGCAGGAGCCAGCCGTTGGCGGCCTGGTATTCCACGATGTTGGACAGGTCCAGCGTGCTGTAAATCATCAGCACAGGGATGATGGACAGACCCATGCTGATTTCATAGGAAATCATCTGGGCTGAGGAGCGCACGCCGCCCAGGAAGGGGAATTTGGAGTTGGATGACCATCCGGCCAGCACCAGTCCGTACACGGAGAGTGAGGAGATGGCGAACATCCAGAGGGGGCCTACGCTGAGGTTGGCCACCGCCATGTTGACGTTTCCGTAAGAGGTTTGAAGGTCTCCGGCGAAGGGAACCACGGCCGCCGTCATCAGCGGTGGCGCAAGCACCAGGATGGGAGCGATCCAGAAGTATACGCGGCGTACGAAGGGGGGCGTGAAATCCTGTTTCAGGAACAGTTTGCCGCCGTCCACCATGGGCTGCACGAGACCGAAGATGGGGATGTCGCGGTCCAGGCGGAAAAAACGGCACAGGTTGGCGATTTTGCCGTCATGGGGCAACCCGAAGTAGTCCAGCGTCTTTTTGAACGGCAGGTCGGATTTCATGCCGAAGCGGCGGAAGATGCTTAACGGAATGCCGGCGCGGTTGGGGCCTACGCGGTCCTGGATCCAGGCGGCCACCCGGCGTTCAATGTACACGCAGACCGGAATGAACAGAATGGTGATGGCAAAGCAGATGACGATTTTGATCAGCAGAGTGATGATATAAAACCACACAGGGTTGCTGAGCACCTCGTCGCAAAAGGTTAGAATCGAATCAATCATGGCGGATTAACAGGTTGTATGCGTGTGAAGTGTGATTAGCGGCCCTGGTTTTTTTCGCGTTCCACCACGGGAATGGTGACGCCGGTTTCCAGAATGGGCTGGCCCCCGTCTCCGATGGAACCCCAGGAGACTCCATTGAGTGCGCCGTATTCCGTGCTCATGGCGGTGAGGATGTCCAGGGCGGAGTTGAAGTCTTTCAGAGCAGGATTGCCTCCCAGCAGAAGGGTGATGTCTCTGAAAATCTGCCAGTCGTCCCGGGCGTATCCTATGGGCTGGATAGCGCGGTTCAGGCGTTGAATACGGCCCGTGACATTAATCATGGTGCCGAATTTTTCAGCGTAGGTGACGCCCGGCAGAACCAGGTCCGCATGGCGCGCCGTTTCATTGGCGCTGTGGGCGGTCATGAACAGGTAGTCCAGCTTGTCCAGATCTTCCGCCGTGAAGCCTGCTTCCGGGGAGATGAGGTCTTCCCCCAGGGAGAGGATGCCCTTGATGGAACCGCTGCGCACTCCTTCGCGAATGGCGTCCAGCCTGGAACCGGGTTCGATATCCAGCACCAGCCTGGCCCCGTTCGTGTTCGGGTTGCGATCCGCAGAAATAAGCATGCCGTCGCTTTCTCCCATGCGGGGAACGATGTCCACCATATCCGTGCCGATTTGGGCGGCCAGATGGCGGACCATGTAAAGCTCTTCATTGGTCATGCGCCCGGAGGCAATGATGGCGAGCTGGTTCGGAGCAATGCGCTTGACGGCTTCCGCGGCGGAAGCCAGAGCCGGTTCCCAGGTGGAGGGGCGGTGGGGCGCTTCCGCATCCGTACGGATGACGGGCTGGGGAATGCGGGTTTCCGCATTGATGTATTTGTAGTTAAGGCGGTGAGAGTCCGGCATCCAGCAGGAGTTTACGGCATCATTCTGGCGCGGGGTAATGCGGTATACCTTGTCTTCTCTTGTCCAGAGGGTGATATTGGTGCCCGTTCCGCAGTCCACGTCAATGGTCTTTGTTTCCTTCAGGAACCAGACGCGCATTTTAAAGCGGAAATCCTTGGAAGTAAGGGCTCCTACCGGGCAGAGGTCCACGGTGTTCATGGAGTAGTTGCTGTCCAGCTCGCGGCCGGGGTAAACCGTGATGGCGTTGAAGGTGCCGCGTTGGGACATGGTGAGCACCTCATCGTGCATGATGTCGCGCATGAAGCGCACGCAGCGGCCGCAGAGCACGCAGCGTTCCTGGTCCAGGTTCACGCGCGGACCAATGCTCAGGTTTTTTCCTTTTTTGGTCTTTTTCTCTTCAAAACGGCCTTCCACCTGGCCGTAGTCGTTGGAGTATTCCTGAAGCTTGCATTCCCCGGCCTGGTCGCAGATGGGGCAGTCCAGAGGGTGGCTGGTGAGCAGGAATTCCATTACGCCGCGGCGCGCTTCACTGGCCAGGGGGCTGTCCGTGCGGATGCCCATGTTTTCCGCCACCGTGTTTGCGCAGGAGATGATGGGGCGGGGCATCCACTGGATGCGCTGATAGCCGTTTTCATCATAGGAGGGTGTCTGTCCCGGAGCGAGCCTGGGCGGCATCCCCTGTTCCACCATGCACATGCGGCAGGAGCCGGCGACAGCCAGCTTGGGGTGGTAGCAGAAGCACGGAATGGGCACGCCCACGGAACGGCAGGCGTCTGCAATCCGCGTGCCGCGCGGGAACCGGTGCCACGTTCCGTTGATTTGGACGTTCACCTTGCCTTCCGCGGCGGCAATGTCTTTGGGGAGTTTGGAAGCTTCTTCACTCATGATGACGGATGGGAGAGGGATGGTTTTGAGAACTGGTGTTGCGTGCTGCTGTTTAGCGGGTGAGGAAACGGTTTTGCTCCCTGCCTTCCTCCGTGTGGGGCAGACAGGCGTTGAATGGATCCGTCAGGGCTACGAATTCCTCCTTGAATTTGGAGACCATGGCCTGGGTGGGCCAGGAGGCGGCTTCACCAAAGGCGCAGACCGTTTTTCCTTCAATCTGGTTGGCCACTTCAATGAGCAGATCCACATCCGACGGGGCGGCTTTTCCTTCCAGGATGCGGGTGCTGAGTTTCATCATCCACGGACAGCCTTCCCGGCAGGGAGTGCACTGCCCGCAGGATTCATGGGCGTAGAAACGGTTGATGTTGTTCATGGCCCAGGGCATGGAGCGGGAGTCGTCCATGACGATGACCGCGCCGGAACCGGACATGGAGCCGTGCTGGGCGATGCTGTCCAGATCCAGCGGAATGTCGAAGAAGGTGATTTTTCCCATGGTGCCGTCCGGATTCTGCACTTTGTATTCCGCATCCGTGCGCATGACCTTGGAGGAGGAGCCGCCAGGTATCACGGCCTTGAACTGGCGCCCGTCCCGCGGGCCGCCGCAGACGTCATACAGCAGTTCACCGAAGGTCATGGAGCCGGAGACGATTTCATAGAACCCAGGACGTTTGACGTCGCCGGAAACCCCGATGATGCGGGTGCCGGGGGAACGTTTGGCTCCTTCCTGGCTGTAGGCTTCTCCTCCCATGGCCATGATGTGTTTCACCTGGCAGAGGGATTCCACGTTGTTGACAATGGTGGGGCATCCGTACAGGCCGATGGCGGCCGGGAAGTAGGGGGGCTTGATGCGGGGATAGGGGCGATCCCCTTCAAGGGAGTTGAGCAGGGCCGTTTCCTCACCGCAAATGTACGCTCCCGCTCCGCGGTGCAGGTGGATTTCCAGATTATAGCCGGATCCCTGGATATTGCTGCCAAGGAAGCCGCGTTCGCGAGCTTCCTGGAGGGCTTTGAGCATGATTTCCGCGGCGATGGGAAATTCTTCGCGCATATAGATGTAAGCCTGATGCGCCCCCACCGCGTAGCTGGAGATGACCATTCCTTCAATGAGCTGGTGTGGATCCTGATGGACAATGTAGCGGTCCTTGAATGTGCCTGGTTCGGATTCGTCACAGTTGCAAACCAGATAAACAGGCTTCGTGTTGTTCGGCGGAATGAAGGTCCATTTCACGCCGGTGGGGAACCCCGCGCCGCCACGGCCGCGAAGACCGGATTTTTTCACCTCGTCAATGACGGCCCTGGGCTCCATGCCGAGCGCCTTTTTCAGTTCTTCATAACCGCCGTCGGCCAGATAGCAGTCAATGGAGGTATTCCAGCCCTCGCGGTTGACGTTTTTCAGAATGCGGCGCGTTTCCCTGGGGTGGGGTTCTTTACCGGGAAGATAGGTGATGCTCATGGCGAAAATCTGGTGCGTGGGAAATGGAAAGGGTTAGGCTGTCTGATATTTGGCAATCACTTCTTCCAGCACTTCCGGAGTGACTTTTTCGTACAGGAGATCGTTGACCATCATGTTGGGGCCAAAGCCGCAGTTGGCCAGGCATTCCACTCCTTCCACGCTCCACAGGCCGTCCGGGCTGACTCCAATGGGGTGGTGGTGGTCGATGCCGTTTTTGTCAATGCCCAGACGCGTGCAGATGGCGTCGAACAGGCTGTCCGCCCCCGCCATGGCGCAGGAAAGAGTGCGGCATACGCGGATGTGGTTTTTTCCAGGGCACATCTGGCGCAGACCGGGATAGAAAGTCACCACGCCCAGAACATGGGCGGCGGAGATATTCAGTTTTTCTCCCACCCAGGCAATGGCGTCGCCGCTGATGAAGCCGAATTTTTTCTGTATTTCATGCAGGATGGGCAACACGGCGGATTTTTGCTTGCCTTCCGGGTAATGCGTAACGTATTCGCTGGCGGCGGCGTCAAGTTCCGGCGTTACTTCAAAGGCCGGGTAAAACCGTTCGCCCGGGCTGGGCTGGTGGGCGATAGTCGCGTCGATGGCGTTTTCAGCGTAATCGGACATGGGGAGAAAGTTTGGTGTTTGCGTTGAAGTGGATGAAAGTGGCGGGTGTTTAACGGTCGCATTCGCCCATCACGAAGTCGAAGGAGCCGAGAATGGCCGGAACGTCGGAAACCAGGTGGCCTTTCATCAGTTCCGGCAGGATGGACAGGTTGCAGAAGGAGGGGGAGCGCATGCGCAGGCGGTTGGGAAGCCCGCCCCCCTTGGAGTCCAGGAAGAAACCCAGCTCTCCCTTCGGGTTTTCCGCGGCAAAGTAAACCTGCCCGGCAGGGGCGTTCACCCCCATGGTCGTCGTCATGAACTGGCGAATCAGGGATTCCATGTCCGTCAGGACTTTTTTCTTTTCAGGCAGCGTGCCTTTGGTGTCCACCATGTTGATGGGGCCGTCCGGCATGGTTTCAATGACCTGGCGGATGATGCGCAGGGACTGGCGCATTTCTTCAATGCGCACGGTAAAACGGTCGTAGCAGTCTCCGTGTTCGCCTACGGGGACGTCGAATTCGTAATTTTCATATCCCAGATAGGGGGTGAGTTTGCGCAGGTCCCGCTTAATGCCGCTGGCTCGCAGGTTGGCCCCCGTAATACCCCAGGAAAGCGCTTTTTCACGGCTGATGACGCCTACGCCCTGAAGACGGTCAATGAAGATTTTGTTTTTGAGCAGGAGGGCTTCCGTTTCATCAAGGGTTTTGGCCGCTTCATCGCAGAAGACGAGCACTTCCTTGAGCATTTCATTGGGAACATCACGTGTCTGTCCGCCGATGCGGGTATAGGAGGAAGTGAAGCGCGCCCCAGTGAGCTGTTCGTAAAAATTATGGATTTTTTCACGTTCCTCATAACAGTACAGGAAAACGGTCATGGCGCCTACGTCCATGCCGTACACGCCTACGCCCAGGATGTGGGAGGAAAAGCGGGAAAGTTCCAGGGCCAGTACGCGCAGGGCCTGTCCGCGGGGCGGTAGTTCCCATCCCAGCAGTTTTTCCACCGCGCAGGCATAGGCGATGTTGTTGGACAGGGGGGCCAGGTAGTCAAAGCGGTCGGTGTAGGGAACAAATTGGTTGTACTGGATGGTTTCGCCTATTTTTTCCATTCCGCGGTGCAGATGGCCAACCACCGGATCACAGCTGATGATTTCTTCACCATCAAGTTCCAGCACCAGGCGCAGCACGCCGTGGGTGGCGGGGTGGGAGGGGCCCACATTCAGGGTCATCGTTTCTCCGAGCGGTTCGGATGTATTGGTGAGATAGTCTGCGTTAGCGGCTGTATCTGCAATGGCGAAAGTTTTGGTGCTCGTCTTCATGTGGATGTCCGTGCCTGGCTGAACCTGATAATGGTGCCGGATGATTATGCCACTTCACACCATGCGGGCAAGCCAAATGTCAGTTTTTTTGGCATTCCGGGGAGGTGGTGCGCGAGTCTCCTCAACTGATGAATGTTAGTCCTTTCTAACAATAAGCTTTTATATGGAACCTGCCGAATATGGGAAAAAGCGGATTAGGAATCCGCATATAACGTGAATCCCGAAAAGGACTACGCAGGGAGGCCGGCTACAAAGGAAGAAGATTCTCCTCCGCTGCGTTCGGACACGTCCAGCCATAAGGCCCGGCAGCCCTGTTTTCCTGGCACCCGCCATTCGGAAATAACTGAGCAAATTTGCATTAAATTATTTTTTCTCAAATTTGTAGGTTGACTCCGGATTCCTAATCCGTTAGGAAAAAAAATATGTTGAAGCCGAGGAGAATTTTTGTCTTTCCCATTGCTGTAACATTTTCAGTATTATTTATTTTATATATTATTTCATGGTTTTCCCCTATTGCCGGGGATTCCTTTATTCATGACAGGACGGGGTACCTTGGGCAGTTTCATATCCGCCATGTCTGGAAGGCCTGCGTGGACAGTTACCTGTATTGGAATCCCAGGCTGGGGGAAATGGCTGCGTTTTTTATTACTTCTGCTCCCCGGCTGGTCTGGACGGTCTTGAATCCCGTGTTTGTGCTTGCCCTTGTTCTTGGCCTTTATGTGCTCGCTCTGGGGAGAATGCCCAATCTCCGGCGGGAGTGCGGAGCATGGACGTGGTTGTTTGCTTTAAGCATGTTCGTCTCAGCCGGGGTAACCGTTTATTATGTCTGCCTGACACGCGCAGGCTCCATGAATTATGTGTGGACCGGATGCCTGATCGTATGGTTCATGAATATTTACAGAACCAGGTGGGGGAAGCGGATAACCTCCCCTCGATGGGGCCTGTCCTCAGGATGTCTGATTTATGGGATTTTCTGCGGTGCCTGTAATGAGGGGGCGACGATAGGAATGGCGGCGGCGTTTTGCATCATGGCCGCGGTTGGCATGCTCCGGGACCGCAGGGTTGGCGCTTATGTATGGTGCGGGTTTGCCGGCGTTGCGTTGGGAGGCCTGTTTCTATTTGCCGCCCCCGGGTTGTACTCGCGGCTTGGCCATGATTTGGGAGCGAGTGAAGTTTTGAGGAAGGGCGGTTTTTGCGCCTATGCGGAGTCTTTCGGGATATTGCTTTATTACCACGCGAGGATGCTGTGTAAAATATATGCCGTTTCCGCAGTATTAACGGGATTTTTGTTGTTCAGCGGCACGGAGCGGTGCCGGGAAGTAATCAGGAAGGAAAAGGAATCCTTCTTTTATATTCTTTTTTTATTGTTGCTGGGGGGCATCATGTCCGTTTGTTATTTTCCGGTGTGCATTCCCGCCCATCATGTTCAGTTCGTGTCGTCCCTGCCCGTTTTGGCGGCGTCAACCGTGTTGTTCTCCGTATTGTACCGGAATGAGATCATGGTGCGCGGATTGCGCGCGGTGACTGTTTGCCTTGCCGGAGCTACTTTGTTTTTCGGGGTGGTGTTCACCCTGGAGTATTATCATGTAGGCTCTCAGGCTTTCCAGAGAGAGGAGCTGATTCATAAGGCCTTCCAGGAGGGGAATCTGGAACCGGAAGTTCCTTCCATCTCTCCTCTTTTCTTTGAAGGAAAAGTATCCGGAACGGATGGGAATTGGGGTGGGCCGGATACCAACCGCCGGTTTGGCATCCGCAAGCTGGTGGTGAAAAAGCCCTGAGGGAAAATGGCTATTTGACTATGTTCCGGGGAGTGAAGTGCATTTCCTGTTCCTCGATGCCGAATTGCCAGGTGGCCGTTTGCCACATGTTGACAGCAGGATTTTTCCAACGGACCTGGACGGTTACGGGGCTGAGCCGCAGGGGACGGGAGGGAGTCCATTTCAAAATTTTTTCCTTGGCGTCGTACCGGGCGTTTACCAGGCCGAAGCCGGAGACGCGCATTTCCATTTGCCTGGGATCCAGGGAGGGTTCCCCTGTCAGGGAAATGGATATATCGGGAGTCTGGTTTTTTACCACGGTATTGGCAGCCGGATAAACGGGCTGGGCCGGGGCCGGGTAGGAATTCAGCTTTTTCCCGCTGCTGTTGCCAGGGGTGGCCGCCGGAGTTTCCGGAGTGGAGGGAACGTTGAAATTCAGGGCTCTGGTAAATGTCTTAGGGTCTTTGCCGAAGACCATGTAGCGGTGAATCCGCCAGCGGTCCGTGTCCTTGGTCACTTTTTTGGGGATTACCGTAAAGGCCGCCTGGAATCCGGCTTCTTCCGCCTTGGAGATCATTTCCGGCAGGATGAAGCCGCCCGGATAGCAATAGGCCTCCACGGAAGAACCGGGGAATTTTTCCTGAAGGATTTTCCGGGAATTGCCTATTTCCGCCGTTGCCAGCTCCAGAACCGCTTGTGTACCTTTCCGCTGGGCGGCCCTCCAGGATCTTGGGTACAGGTGGCTGACGGAGTGGCTGCCCAGGGTGGCGCCGCTATTCAGCATTTCCTGAATCTGGGCGGGGCTCATGGCTGAACCGCGGCCCGTGATGAATTTGGTGTATGGGAAAATGGTAAAGGGGAACCCTGTTTCTTTCAGGATGGGATAGGCGTCCGTGTAGACGCTCTTCCAGCCGTCGTCGATGGTGATCATGACGCATTTGGCCGGAAGCTGCCTGTCCCCCAGTTTCCATTCCAGGAATTCCTTCATGGAGATGACGGGCACTCCGGACGCCTTCAGCGCCTGCATCTGGGAGCGGAATACATCCGTATTCATGCGCATTTCCGTAGCGGGAAGGGTGCGGCTGAAATCATGGTAGCCCAGAATGGCTACGCGGGTTTCATGCTGAGGAACCGGAACGGGGGAAAAAGCCGTGGAGGGAATGGCAAGGGGGGCCTCCGCAGGTTGTGCCGGGGCATGCAGGTTCGTTTCTCCGGGAATGGGTTCCGCGTTAGGGATGGACTCCGCCAGGGGAGCGGAAGAGCCTGTCTCTCCGGGAATGGGTTCCGCCATGGGGATGTATTCATCCTTGCGGTTGGCTTCAATCAGGTCTTTGACGGGAACGATGCCGGCGGCCGGGTCTCCCTTGATGGTTCCCCCGATGACCGGGCCGGGAGTCAAGGGAAGGGGAGATGCCGGCGGCAGGTCGGGCGGAAGCTCCGCACATGCGACACCGGCTGCGATCAAGAAAACGGAAAGGAGGCCTGGGACGGAGCGCATATCTGCAACTACTATTTTTAAGTTTTCTGTTCAATCTTAAACTCAGGCAGGCATGACAGCCTGTTCCGTGCCGCGCGCGTTTTTTCCGGGGCATGTCTGGATTTTCCCGTTTGAATGCGTTATCACTAAAAAGCATGCAGACTCATTTTCCGCTCGCGGAAGAAAGGAGAGGCGTTTAGTCTGTCTGCAGACATGAGCTGTATTTGTCATTTCTTCAAAGTTCTGGCGCGCCGTGCAGGTCTGCTCACTGCCGTAGCTGCCGCCGTTTTTTTCCTGGGGGCTCCCGCCGGTGAAGCTTCGGCCCGCACGGCGGCTCCCGCTTATCCGGCCGCGGAAGTGGGGGGGGAATCCCAGTACAGCCATTTTCCCATTCCTCTCAATCAGTACAATCCGGTGCCGCCGGATGCCAGCCTGTACCAGGTGCTTAGTGAACGCAACAAACAGTCCGGCGGTTTCAACCTGGCAGTGACGCTCGTTTTCTTCGGCGCTATTATCCATACGTTTCTGGCCGGCCGCTTTGAGCGTTATTCCCATAAGCTGGCCCTGCGCTACAAGGAAAAGCTCAAGGAAACCAACTTCCGCGTGATGCATCCGGAAGAGCGCCTCCCGGTTTCCTTCGCGTCCGCCATTTTCCATTTTCTGGGAGAAGTGGAAGCCGTGTTCGGAATCTGGCTTATCCCTTTCATGTTCGTGTGCTGGAAGTATTATTCCTTTGAGGATTTTTCCGCCTATTTGAATTATGACTGTTCCTTCACGGAGCCGATGTTCGTGATGATTATCATGATTATCGCTTCTTCCCGCCCTATTTTCAAGCTGGCGGAATATGTCGTGAACTGCGGCGCCAGGCTTGGGAAGGCCACGCCGGGCGCGTGGTGGATTTCCGTGATGTGTCTGGCTCCCCTGCTGGGTTCTCTGATTACGGAACCCGCCGCCATGACGATCGGAGCCCTGATCCTAAGCAAGAAATTTTACGACCTCAAGCCGAAGAAAACCTTGATGTACGCCACTCTGGGGCTTCTCTTCGTGAATATCTCCATCGGGGGCACCCTGACGCACTTTGCAGCTCCGCCCGTAGTGATGGTGGCGGAAAAGTGGGACTGGGGGCTGGCTCACATGATCCAGCATTTCGGATGGAAGGCCGTTTCCGCCATCGTCATTTCCAATTTGGCGTATTTTTTCCTTTTCCGCAGGGAGTTCGCCCGCCTGGCTTCCCAGCAGAGGGAGTTCGACGAGTTTGACGACGCCGTTCCCCAGTCCTGGGAAGACCGCAATGACAAGATACCGTTGTGGGTGACCCTGGCGCATGTCTGCTTCCTGGTCTGGACGGTTCTTTTTGCCCATGAGCCGGTCATGTTCATCGGCAGTTTCCTGTTCTTTATCGGTTTCACACTGGCTACGCCGCAATACCAGAACCAAATGTCTCTGCGTGTGCCCATCATGGTGGGGTTCTTCCTGGCGGGGCTGGTCATTCTGGGCGGCGTGCAGGCCTGGTGGCTGGAGCCGGTGCTGACGCGGCTGGGGGACTACGCCATGGTCGGGGCTACGCTGCTGACGGCATTTAATGACAATGCCGCCGTCACTTTCCTGGCGTCTACGGTTCCCAACCTGCCGGAAGCCGTCAAATATTCCGTGGTGGCGGGTGCTGTGACGGGCGGCGGCCTGACGGTCATCGCCAACGCCCCCAATCCGGCCGGGCAGGCCATTCTGGGTAAATATTTCAAAGGCATCAATCCCCTGTGGCTGTTTGCCTGGGCGGCTTTTCCCACTGCCATCGTGTTTATTTTCTTCACCTGCTTCGGCCATTAATGGCCGGAGCGTGCTATCATTCTTATGTTTACCGGACTCGTTGAAACAACAGGAACTGTGGAAGGGTTTACGCCTATTAACGGCGGAGCCAGGCTGACGCTGACCATTCCGTTCGGCCGTGAACTTTCCCTGGGGGATTCCGTTGCCGTCAACGGATGCTGCCTGACGGTGGATGCCCTGGAGGGTGAACGCATCTCCTTTGATCTGCTTTCCCAGACTCTCCGCGTCACCAGTCTGGGAACCCTCAAGCCGGGGATGCTGGTTAATCTGGAACGCGCCATGTCCGCCATGGACCGTTTCGGAGGCCACTTCGTGATGGGGCATGTGGACCATACCGGTACGATTGCCGCTCTGGAGCCTGTAGGGCAGGACCACCGTTTGGAGGTGCGCATTCCGGAGGAACTCACCCGCTATTGTATTGACAAGGGTTCCATCACCATTGACGGCATTTCCCTGACCATAGCCAATTTGAGCGGCTCTCTGCTGGAGTTCTGGATTACTCCCCATACTTTCGGCCGCACGAATCTGCAGAATGCCGTTCCCGGCCAGCCTGTCAATCTGGAAGTGGATATGCTGGCCAAGTATGTAGAGAGACTGTTTTCTGCCCGTGAACAACGTGCGGAGGGATAGTCCTGCCCGTAAGGAGAATCACATGCCGGGCATGCGGGCTGGTTTTTCCTGCCGGACAATGAAAGTGCATTCCCGTTTTCTGCAGCAGGGGTGCCGGGATGCGGAGATTTTTGAACAGGAAACCGGGTATTGCTGTTCCGATGAAGGCAGGGCCGTGAGGGCGGAACAAAAATGCGGAGCGGGTTTATTTGCTACCGGGCTATTCCTCCCTTTGCCGTAATCCATTTCCCGCGTTTGACGACCCGTTCAAAGAACAGACCGTGACGTTCCGCTGCCGTTTTCGTTTCTTCCCACTGGGAAGCCAGAATGCCGGAGATGACCAAAGCGGCATCCTTCTTCATGGCGGCGATGATTTGTGGAAAAGCCTTTTGCAGTATGGTTGAAAACAGGTTGGCGACGACAAGGTCACCCTGCTGGGATTCCGAAGGCTTCCATTCGAAGACGTCTTCCACAAATAAGTCCAGCTGTTCCGCCGTAACGGCGTTGCGGACCATGTTGTGCCGAGCCACTTCAATGGCCATGGGGTCAAAATCGAAAGCCGTGGCGTGCTCCGCCCCCAGCTTAAGCGCCGCCATAGCCAGCACGGCGGTTCCGCAGCCTATGTCCGTCATGCTCCATGATGTTTTTCTGCGGGATTTGGCAGCGTCGCAGATGAAACGCAGACAGGTGGATGTGGTAGCGTGGTCTCCTGTTCCGAAAGCCATTTCGGCGGGGACGCTCAGGATGCAGCGCGAGGGGAACTGTTTCCGCAGGGCGGCCAGATTCTCCGTAGAACTCTGCTCCGTAATGACCAGTGCGTCCCTTATTTTGAGCGGAGGGCGTTTTTCCCGCTTCTGGGTCGCTACCCAGTCCTGCGTCTTGATTTCCCTGACAGTTCCTCCAAAATATTTTTTCAAGGCCAGGGCGTCTTCTTCATCATCGCAGTAAACGGTGATTCGAACCGTTTTCCCCCCTTTGATTTTTGTAATAACGGCGTTCGGATTTCCGGCGATGCGTTCGCTCCAGGCGTCTTCCCATTTGGCGGCGGAAAGTTTGTTCCAACTCCATGTCATGCAGAAAGTATGGGATTTTTCCGGCAGGGAGGCAAGAATGGATTGATTGTAACTGCATTCCCTCTGTTTTTGGGGCTGTGGGGCTCTATTGTTGAAAATTTGATTTATTCAAAGAAGAATATAAAACATCAACTATCAAACCATTTTATTTTCAGTATGGTTGCGAATTTGGAATCCGGAGTAAAGATTATTTTTTTATATTCAATGGCCAACCTGTAAGAAGAGGAAGGAACCTTGTTCTATTCCAATCTTTTTTTCTAACAATAATTCATTGATTGTTATTTTGTTGTTTTGATGTTCGAATAACAACGGATTCCAAATTCGTACATTAAAAGGAGTGCTTTTGATATGCAAAAACATCCAAATGTACAGATTATCATGAAATTATTTACTCTTGTCATGTTGTCCTTGGTTCCTTCGGTTACTGTCTGTTCCGGTTTTTCCAAGGAAGTTGGTATTTATTCAGGAACATATGGAAACGATGATGTGGAAGTATTCCTGCCGGAGGAAGTGACGTATCATCTGACCGGGGGGGATGGCGTCTTTTATGAAGGTGCGTTTACGTTTGACAATTATAATCCGGACAAGGGGGGCGCCGGAAACAGGCAGGGCGTTTTCTCCGGCTATAGTACACATTTTTCCAGCACGGAAGGAACGTCTCTCGGCTTTCACTGCACCGGGCTTAATCCCGGAAAGAACAGTTCTGCTTCCAAATCTTTTATTTTTGTCATGGGGCCATGGGAAAGCGGGGAGGAGTTTGTCGCTCCTCAGGTTACTTTTCAGGATTTGGGCGATTTGAGCTTCATTGCGGATAATATGGACATGATCGGCATTACTGATGGCGCCACGGCCGGAACCGGTGGCGGAAGGTATGGGAAAGCTGATTTTGTTTCTTTCAACAATGTAGGAAATATCGAATTCCGGGGGCTGAATCATGGGGGTATAGGCTTCAGCCGTTTGAATTCCTTGGCTTTTACCAATACCGGGGATATTTCTTTTACGGATATGAAGATGGGATATTCTTCCCATGGAGGCGCCATTTTTATTAACCAGGGGGGGGATTCTTCCCTTTACTCCAAACCTGGAGATGGGAATATTTCTTTTGACCATACGGGAAATATTATCTTCAGGAATCTTGTTAAAACTTCTTATTACATAAGTTCTGCGGGGATTTTTACCAATGAAGGGAGTATTTCATTTAATGATACGGAAAATATCCTGTTTGAGAATAACACGTCCACCGGAGGACCTGCGGCGATAGGCATCGGATCCATATTCTTACCGGATAACCAGCCGTCTTTGTCGTTTAGCAACATCCGGGGAGATATTATTTTTAGAAATAATAAAGCTTCCGGAGGGAGCATGCCGGGGATGGCAGGCGCTATCACTATTTATGGATCTTTTAAGCTGGTGCAAACGGGTGATGTCCTGTTTGAAAATAATGTGACTGATAAAAATACGGCCGGAGCCATTTATTGCGGCAATAATGAAAGGAAAAGAATTGGAGGGCAATGGCTTTTGTCTGCGGATGGCGGGAATATCGTTTTCCGAGGCAACCTGGTTAAAGGAAGTTCGGGGGTCTTTGCCCGCGCCCTGGGTATTTTTGCTTATGCTCCCGAAAACGATTATACGGGCATGTCTCAGCCCAATGGGAATTTAACCATGGATTTCCGCGCCCAGGCCGGACGAGAAATTGTATTTTATGATGGTATTGATATTGAAAGTATTACTGTAGCCATGCCTACCCTGCATATTAACAGAATTCCGTCCGATTGGGCAGATTATGGAGGTATTCCTGTGGAGTTTGGAGGAACCGTGCGTTTTTCCGGTGCATTGACGGAGTCGTTTCTAGTTCGCAATGACGGGGAAAGTGATGGTGATTACGCGGAACGGGTGGAGGCCTCCCGCAGGGTGAAACTTGAATCAAATATTATTGTGGAAGGGGGGCGGCTGGTTCTTGAATACGGCATGAACCTGGCGAATGAGAGTGGGGAGGTATGGCAGGGAAGTTCAAGAGTGGAGCAGGACAAACCGGTGTTTAACCTGGCCGGCGGAGTGCTGGAAATAACGTCCGGTTCATCCATCAGCGCCCAGCAGGTGACTGTTTCCGGCCATGGCAGCGGCGCTATCCTGCGGGTGGGAGCCGCTCCCATCGGTTCCGACAGTTGGGAGGGGAAGACCTATGAACTGCCTTCCCTTTCCGCTGTCACCATTGACATGTCCCACGGGTTTGACTGGGATCTCATGCCTTTCTCGGAACGGGGGGACAGCGGTATCAACATCAACGCCTCCGGGGAATTTTTACTGGGGGGGACCATTGGAATTGCGGATACGCTGGATGATTACGCCTCTGCCGCCTGGGGAAGGGACAGGGAGTTTGTCATTTTTAATATGGATTCTTCCAGCAAACGTCCGCAAGGAGAGATGAAAGGGGTTATTTCCAATACGACCCAGTCATCCACGGTTGATTCGCCCTATACCTACGGCGGTACCTGGGAATATGAATGGCGCGACATGGATGGAGATGGAGAAGATGACCAGCTGTTGGCAATTTGGAAACATGAAGCCGGATGCCGCCCGGATCAGGTCCGTCCGGAGCAGGCTGGAGAACTTGCGCTCAATTCCCTTTGGAGTTCCGCGTCAAACGCGGCTTCTCTTGGGAATACTGCGTTGGCGCAGTTAACCCCGGTGCGGTTGAATCAGCGGTATGCACGCAATGTATGGGGAATGGGGCTGGGGGATTTCGCCTGCCAGCGTTCCCGGGGCGGCGTAGATGGTTATGACTATGACGGGGGCGGATATTCCGTTGGCATGGATTCCGATTTTGGAGGAAAGAGCGGGATATGGGGGATAGCGTTCGGACAAATGCACGGTTTCAGCAAGAGCCGGGATTTCAATGGGAGGATTACCCAGGATTCTCTAATGGGAAGCATTTATTGGGGGCGGATATTCCGCTCCGGAGAGCGTTCCCTGTGGACGGTGAAAGCCGATCTTACTTGGGGAATGACTGATAACTGCATGGAAAGCCGGTTCAGCAACGGTATGGACGCTCATGGGGAATGGAACAACAGAACGTGGCTGGTCCAGACGGAAGTTTCCAGAAGCATTCAGTATGCAGGAGGATGGACTGTGTCTCCGTTTTTGAGGATGGAGTTTACACATGGCACGGAAGCTTCTTTTCTTGAAGACGGCAGCTATGCCAGAAAATTTGAAGGAGCGGTTTTGCGCCGGTTGTCCATCCCGGCAGGTGTGAGTGTTGAGAGAAGTGGTGACTGGAAAGGCAGGCCCTGGACGCAGGTGCTCCGCCTTTCCTATGTGGGAGATGCTATTCAGGATGTGCCGGAGGCTTCCGTTTACAGCATATACAGCGACATTTTCTGGAAGGCCCGTGGTGTCAAACCAGCCCGCCATGCCGTACGTGTGGAGTATGATGCCGCCTTGCAGTGGAATGACCGCTGGACGGTTTATGCCGGTTATGGCATGGAAGCCCGGGGAAGCTCCGTGTACCACCGCGTAAATGCAGGCGTATCCATGGCGTTTTAGGAAACGTCAGCACGGATAGAAAAAAGGGCACGTTTCCTTCGAAAGCGTGCCCTTTTTGATACTACGGGGGATGTTCCGGCAAGGGGAACGGCTACAATGTTTTGCCGTTCGGCCACGTCAGCATCCGTTTCAGGAAGCGTTCATTGTTGACGGTGATCTTCGGGAAGAGACGTTTGCTGGATTCCTTGAGCGCCCTGATGGCGTCTTCACCCTGCAGCGGCGTGCGGCCGGATTCGTCGATGACGGTGCGCAGCCATGCGGTTTGCGGCATGCCGCATGCTTCCACGGCCTTGAAGGGCATGCGTTCCCTCCAGTTGGTCCCTCCCGTAGTGCCGGGAATATTGAGCCGTTTGTTGATGTCGAAGAGAGCAGGCCAGAGAATGGCCGCATAACGGGAACGGGAACGGAACAGGGCGTTGTACATGGCCGTCTTGATTTCCTGGTTCCAGTAGGAAAGACAGGTTTCAGGCTGCATGCCGGAGAAATCCGCAAACCATTTCAGCAGGCGCGCTCCGTCCTCCGCCTGGCGCACGATATTTTCCTGTTCCGGGTTGGACGGCGTTTTGGGTGAGCCGTTCTCCCACAGGCCCAGCTTGTGGGCGCGTTCGATTTTCGCGTAGCTGTCGTTCCATGTCTGCATGATGGTTTCGAAATCATGCGTTCCGAACGCCGCAAAGGAGCATTCGTGATACTCTTTTCCGGACGTAATGGTTCCGTCCGACTTGATTTCCCAGTGGGGAATCTTGAAACCGGGGATATCCAGCTGGCGCATGTTCGGGCGCACGTAGTCCGGAACGCAGCCCAGGTCTTCCCCCACCACGCTGACGCCGGGAGCGGCGGAAAGCAGAAGGCGCAGGTACAGGTCCCCATCCGCCAGGTTCATGTTGCGGTCCGCAGCATTGTCATCCCCGCGCGGCTTGAAGCCGGGCAGCCTTCCGCCCGTTCTCTGGGCCGCCTGATCGGTGGAAAGCGGCAGGAATACCCCGTTTTCCGTGGGTTTCCACGGGAAGGAGTAAATGCGGTAAAAGCCCAGGATGTGGTCGATCCTGTACATTCTGAAAATCTTGGTGCAGTATTTTACCCGGCGGCGCCACCAGGCGAAGTTGTCCTGCGCCATGACATCCCATCTATACAGCGGAATGCCCCAGTTTTGCCCCCATTTGACCGTGAATGGGTCTTCCGCATAGCTGCCTTCCGCCGGGGCTCCTCCGCACCATTCCGTGTCAAACAGGTGGCGCTCAAAAAAGACGTCGGCGCTGGAAAGGGAAACGCCAATGGGGATATCCCCCATCAGCTTCACATTGCGTTCGTCCGCATAAATACGGATGAATTCCCACTGTTTTTCACAGAGCCACTGGAGCCAGCGGGCAAAATCCTTTTCCTCTTCGTAATCGGAGGCAATGGCCTTGGCCCGCGCCGGATCCTGTTCCGGCCAGTGCCACCAGATTTCCGTACCGAACAGGTCGCAGAGAATCTGGAAACAGACAAAGTCTTCCAGCCAGCTTCCCTGTTCTTTCACCCATTCCCTGAATTTGGGCATAATGCACTCATATTCCGGCTTGGTTTTGAAATTGTTCCAGGCTCCCCGCAGAATCCACATTTTCCAGAATCTGACCTTGGGGTAGTCCACCAGATCCGGGCCGGAGGGCTGTTCCCACGGCAGCGTGTCCCCCGTTTCATTGAATACGCGTTCTTCCAGGCCGGGTATGGTCCAGGGTTCCAGGGAAAGGTACAGGGGTTCCAAAGCTACGGAGCTGATGGCGGAATAGGGGGAGGGGCATTCGTCCCTGCCCAGGGCATTGACGGGGAGCAGCTGGAGGAACCCCACATGGGCATCCGCCGCCCAGTCAATCCATTGGCGCAAGGCCGTCAGGTCCCCGATTCCGTGGTCATTGTTACGGCGCAGGGAGAACAATGGCAGAACTACGCCGGCTAATCTTTTCTCATCCATATCAGAACGTATTACTTGAGCGGTTCCCCCGGATGGACCTGCGTCAGCCGTTGGAACAGTAAGCTCCAGAATAGCATTTCCGGCAGGAAGGCGGCAAGCTTAATACGTTGTCTCCGCGCCATGCTTTGCGGTTTTTCCTGGGAAGTGGAGCAGGGGGACGGTAAGACAGGCTGTTTTTTCCCGCCGCAGGAATAGACGCCTTACCGGGAATCCGATTATTTGTCCGGGATGCAGTTCGGAAGCGGCATGGTTTTCTCTGCGGGAAACAGCATGAACCGGAGGGAAAGGCGGAATTTTTCTTTTAGAAACAGTCTCTGGCGGAAACAGGCGCAAATTCTGCTTCCATCCGTAATCCGCGGCAATTAAGATAGCCGGCAAATGAAATTGCTTTTTCTCCCTTCCGCTCTGCTGGTGCTGCTGGCCTCCTGCGGGCCGAACAAGCATGTGAATTCATGGGACCGCCAGAGTTCGGCATTGGATCCCGTGGGAATCACTTCCAAGAAAATGGCGGCCAAAAACAGGGCGGAGCAGGCATTTTACAAGCCTGGGGAAGCCGTTACGTTCAAGAAGGACAGAATGATGGTGTTCGAGCAGAATCCGGAAAATAATTTTTCCACGAGCGGAACCGTCAGGGGTGGGGTGAAAACCGGGAAGGTGCTGGTCTGCGGGGATTTGTTCGCCAAAGTCGAGTTTGAAGACGGCAGCCAGGGTTACGTAAGCCTCTCGGAGATTGTTAATCCACAGGAAATGATGGGTTTTTATCCTGTTTCCGCCTCCGATATGATTGGGCCGGACGGGGCTTTGCTTCCTTTGCCCTCGAACATGGGCGCCGTCAGTCCGGAAGCCGCTGCCGCTTCCCGTGAACTGGATATATCCCGGATGAATACCTCTCTGGTTCCTGTTCCGAGTTCCGTTTCTCCGTCGGGTGCTGCGCCTCAGGAGGCTCCTCTAGAAAACGTTCCCCTGCCTGAATCCAGCGTGAAGCAGTAGGGCCTTTGCAGAAAATCCGGAAAGTCGGGCGGAAAACAGGAGGCAATATACGTCGGCCTGCGCTTCGCCTGTATTTTTGTTCCCGGGTTCTTTCCGACAGGAACGGAAGCAATTTTATTCCGCCGTCAATTCATACGCAACGGCATCCGTTACGGTGACAGTAGCGAATTGCCCGACGGGCAGCGTCAGAGGAACGGAAACGGTCCCGTCAATGTCCGGAGCATCCCATTCCGTTCTGGCGACTCCGGGAGCATCCACCAGCACGCGTATTTGCCTGCCGATTTGCTCCTGGCCCGTTTCCGAAGCGAGACGCGCCAGCAACAGGGTGGCTTCATTGTAGCGGCGAGCCTTGGTGCGGTGGTGCACCTGATTGGGCATCTTGTAGGCTTTTGTCCCTTCCTCCCGTGAGAAGGTGAAAATGCCGGCGCGTTCAAAACGGAATTCCTCGATAAACTCCATCAGTTCCTGATGGTCGTCTTCCGTTTCTCCGGGGAATCCGGTGATGAAGGTGGTGCGGATGGCGATGCCCGGAACGGCCTTCCGGATATTCCGGAGCAACGTGCGGATATAGTCTCCGTCCGTTACGCGCTGCATGGCGTCCAGCATATTATCGGAAATATGCTGGAGGGGAATGTCTACATAGCGGGCCACTTTGGGGCATTCCGCGATGGCTGCGGTCAGTTCGTCGCTCCAGTGGGCGGGGTGGGTGTAGAGCAGCCTGATCCAGAATTCTCCCTCAATGGCGTTCAGAGCGCGGAGCAGGGAAGCCAGGGATTCTCCGCGGGAGGAATCCACCGCGCTGCGGCGGTTTGGGCGCGCATCCGTCCATTTATCCATGCCGTAATAGGTGATGTCCTGCGCGATGAGGCAGATTTCCTTCACGCCGGACCGGATAAGGGTTTCCGCTTCACGCACTACGTCCTGCTGGGAACGGCTGCGGTGGCGTCCGCGGATCATGGGAATGATGCAGTAGGCGCAGCCGTGGTTGCAGCCTTCCGCTATCTTGATGTAGGCCGTGTGCGGCGGGGTAAGGCGGTAGCGCGGTGTGTTCCAGTCAGGAACGTACCTGCATTTTCCTTCAATGAAGTTCCGGTTCTGTATGGTCCGGTCCATCACTTGAGTGATAATTTCCGGCAGTTTGGTGATTTGGTCCGGACCGATAAAGGCGTCCACCTCCGGAAGCAGGGCGGGCAGTTCCTTCCGGAAGCGCTGGGACAGGCAGCCCGCCACGATGAGTTTCTGGTTTTCCGGATAAGCCCCGTTTTCCCGGGCACGCACGATGTCCAGAATGGCATCGATGGCTTCCTGCTTGGCCTGGTCAATGAAAGCGCAGGTATTGACCACCATTACGTCCGCGAGTTCCGGTTCCGGAGTCATGGTCATGCCGGCTTTTTGCAGGTGGCCGATCATGATTTCAGAGTCAACCAGATTCTTGGGGCAGCCCAGGGAAATGAGTCCAACGGTGAGAGGCATGGCAGTAGATAAGAAGCGTGATGGCGTCAATCCCCGGAGGGGGAGTCGTCCTTGACGACGACGAGGTCGAATGGCCGGATGTCCACGACGCGCACAGGGGTACCCTTAATCAGTATGCCTTGTCGAGAGAAAACCTCGCATATTTCGCCATGAATCATGGCTTTTCCATTGGGTTTTAGCTCCGTGACGGCGTTCCCGCGGTCTCCTACCTGAACGCGCGCGATATTGACCGCTTCCCCGGCGGAACCTCCGCTGACCGTGGCGTTGGTAACGCGGCGCATCAGGATGGAATCCGGGAGGTATTTCATCAGCAGGGCAATCAGAAGGGAGCCTCCGGTCAGGCCCAGGGCCAGTTTCAGGAGGGGGATGCCCAGGACTGCCGCCAGCGTGTTGACGTCATCCCACTGTCCGTCCCGGATGATATGGTCCCATTCCCAGGAGCTGACCATGCCGCCGAACAGGGCCAGAAAGATGCAGACGCCGCCCGCAATGGCCGCAATGAATGTGCCCGGGATAACGAAAAATTCCACGCAAAGAAGGACTATGCCCAGAACGAGCAGGGCCGCCGTCTCATAGCCGGCCAGATTCCCGGCAATGTTGTTGCCGAAGAAGAACAGGGCAAACGCGGCAATGGCCACAATGCCGCCGATGCCGAATCCCGGCGTTTTAAATTCCATGTAAATGCCGCCGATGCCCAGCAGGATCAGGATGGGGGAAGCCCATGCAATCCAGAGGCCGATGCGCTCAAAGGCCGTAGGTTCCGCCGTGACTACGGGGGCATTTACTTTCTCCTGGGCCAGCAGGTCCGTGACGGAGGAGGCTGTGCCCTGGGCCAGCAGGGGCCTGCCGTCTTCCAGACGCGCGGCGGCTTCCTTGCCCGTCAGGGTCAGGAGCGCGCCTTTTTCCAGTTTGACGGGGCCGAACTGCTGTTCCTGGTCGGACGGGATCATCATGGCTTTTACCACTTCCGGGCGGTAACCCTTTTCCGTCACGACGGAGCGGGTAAAGGCCCAGAAGGCGCTTTCCGCTTTCTTGCGCATGACGGGATCCATTTCCTCTCCGGATGAGGTGATGATGCCCGCTGCGCCGATGGAGGAGACGGGAGCCATGTAGATTTTGTCGCACGCCGCGGAGATGAGCGCCCCGGCGGACATGGCCCTGGGGTTTACGTAGGCGTAGGTGGGAATGGTGAGCGGCTGGATGCTTTTCATCATCATCTCGCTGGTCTCCCAGGCCAGGCCGCCGGGCGTGTTCAAATCGAATATTACCGCGCGCGCCTGCTCCTCCTGCGCTCTTTTCAGGATGCGGTTCATGAAGCCGAAGCTTTGTTTGCTGGTCAGGGAGTCCTCCCCTACGGGGATGACGACTACCCTGTCGCGGAAGGTTTCCTCCGCGGCCGCCCGGAAGGGGGCGCCGGCAAACAGGGCCAGCAAAGCCAGCAACAGAAGGTGAATGCGCTTCATGCGGACAGGCTAGCATGTTCCGCTCCCGCGCTCAATGGGGAAATGTGTTCCTCCGGGGCGGGAAGCCGCCGGTGCTGCGCCGTCTTTTCCCTGCCTGTGGAGGCCTTGTTTCCTCGCATGGCGTTCCGATTCTGTCTTCTTGTGCACCCGTACCCCTTGTGATAGACTGGTTCCGCCTTATGGGAAGGATTGATGAAGACAGTATCCGGCGCGTTCTGGAGGCCACTGACATTGTAGATGTGGTGGGGGCCTATCTTCCCCTGAAAAGGGCCGGTTCCCGGTGGAAGGCATGCTGCCCGTTCCACAATGAAAAGACGCCTTCCTTTATTGTGGACCAGAGTCGGCAGAATTTTAAATGCTTTGGCTGCGGGGAAGGAGGGTCTGCCATCACTTTTGTGATGAAGATGGAGAACCTGGGATTTGCGGATACCGTGCGAAGGCTGGCGGAAAAAGCCGGAATCTCCATTGTGGAGGAGGTCTATGACGCAGCGGAGGAAAGGCGGCGCAAGACACGCACGGCTTTGCTGGTGGCCCACAAGAAGGCAGCTGGGTTTTTCCACAGGCTCCTGCTTTGTTCCCCGAAGGCGGCGGAGGCCAGGGCTTACCTGAATTCCCGCGGATACGGGGCAGACATGGCGAAACGCTGGCAGGTAGGGTGGGCTCCTGACTCCTCGCGGGAGTTTCTGGCCTGGGCCCGCAGGGAGGGTATCCCGGACCAGGTGCTGATAGATTCCGGTCTCGCCAACCGCGGAGAACGGGGAGATTTGTACGCCCGCTTCCGGGACAGGCTGATGTTCCCCATCAACAATGTGTACGGAGAATGTGTGGCGTTTTCCGGCCGCATTCTGCGGCCTCAGGAAAACGTAGGCAAGTACGTTAATTCCCCGGAGACGGCCATTTTCAAAAAGGGGGACGTGGTGTTTGCCCTGGACAAGGCGCGCGGCCCTATGGGAAAAAGCGGCAAAGCCCTGTTGTGCGAGGGACAGATAGACGTTATTGCCTGCCACGAGGCGGGTATTTCTTTTGCCGTAGCCCCTTTGGGGACGGCGTTTACTCCGGAGCATGCCCGGATTCTTTCACGCTATGCTTCACGGATAGTATTGTGTTTTGACGCGGACAAGGCGGGCATGGTTGCGGCGGACCGGGCTTTCCGTGAACTGGCCCCTTTTGGCAAGGATATTTACCTGGTGAACCTTCCTGCCGGGGACGATCCGGATTCTTTCATGAAGAGGGAGGGGAAAGAGGCTTTTTCTGGGATGGTGGAGCGGGCCCGTTCCTTCTTTGAGGTTCGCATTGAACGGGCCAGGGAGAGCGGTTTGTTGGATGATGCCGCTTCCAGCGCCGCTTTTGCCCGTGAGATGACGGCCCTGCTGGCCTGCATGAGCGACCCGGTGGCCCGGGACCTGGCTACGGCTGACGTAGCCACGCGCATGCGCATGGCTGCGGATAATTTGCGCGGCGCCGTCAGAATGGCCGGACGCCGGAAGGGGCAGGAACAGGCCCAGTCCGCAGAGCGTAAGACGGCTGAGGAGGTTCCGCAGCATCCTCCTGTGAAAATGGATCGCGCCGTGGCCGTGCTCTGTGAACTGGCCCTTCAGAATTCCCGTGCCCAGGGGCTTATCGTGGACCGCATTGAAGAATTGCTGGAGCCGATGCGGCTGCTGCAGGGCGGAGGCATCTTAAAAAAAATTCTGGCCAGGCTGCCTTCTCCGGACAGCCCTGCGGCCGTTCAGGCTTTTCTGGTGTCTCTGCCTCAGCCGGAACGGGATGCCCTGGGCATGCTGAATCTGGAGCCCATACCTATTCCCGATGTGGACAGGAGCGTACAGGAAGCCTGCTCCGGCATTGCGAAGGCCGCTTTGGAGAGGCACATCGCCTCCCTGATGGCGGAACTGGCGGATCCCTCCACGGATGCTGCCAGAAGGCTGGAATTGTCCAAACTTAGTGTTGACTTGAAGCGTTTGCTGGGTACAATGTAGTGCCTCGATACCTCCGGGTATTGATATAATGGTGAATTGTGCCCTCTTCTTTTCAAGATATGTCCAAATCCGGTGACCCATCCCCCTCTTCTCCCAAGAAGACTTCCGCCAACAAAAAAGCTTCTGAATCCAAGGAAAAAATAGCGGCCCGGCCCGCCGCAAAAAATTCCAAAACCGCTCCGAAGGCGGCTCCTGTCAAAAAAAACTCTGCCAAGGCTGCCGCTCCGGCTGCGGAAAAGGCCGCCGCCAAGCCCGTTGCGGAAAAAAAGGCCCCGGCAAAAAAAGCGTCTCCGGCTTCTGCCTCCAGGAAGGCGGCGCCGGCCGCCAAAAAGACTCCGGCAAACGCGCCTGAAGCTGTCCCTGCCAAGAAAGCCCCAGCCAAGGCTGCGGAGAAGAAGCCGGCTGAGAAGAAGGCCGCCAAACCTGCCGCGAAGGAGGAAACGCCCAAAAAGTTAAGCGAAATACTGGAAGAGGAACGCAAGAGGGCTGCCAGCCGTAAGATCACGAATCCGATTGACGCTCCGGAAATTCAGGAAAAAATCCGTGAACTTATCAAGCTCGCCAAGGAACAGGGGTATCTGACTTTTGACGATATTAATGACTCCCTTCCTAACGACATTGTCGATCAGCAGGATTACGAGGCCATCATGGACCGCCTGCGCAGCATGGCGTTTGACATCATTGACGCGTCCGATGTGGACAGCTACACGGACCGCACCCGCATCAGCACGGAAGAAGAGGACGAAGAGGAAAAGCTCGAAGCCAAGATGGACATTCTGGATGATCCCGTCCGCATGTACCTGAAGCAAATGGGCCAGGTTTCCCTGCTTACCCGTGAAGAGGAAGTGGCCATTTCCAAGAGAATTGAGGACGCGGAACAGAACGTCCAGCGCTGTGTGCACCGCTTCGGTTTCATCGCGAATGCCTATCTGGACGTAGCCTATCGCCTGCTCGACAATGAGGAACGCTTTGACCGCGTTATCCTTGACAAAAAGATAGACTCCCGTGAGCGCTATATGAAAGGGCTGGCCCAGCTCTGCGCCCAGATACAGCAGACCCATCAGGACGCATCCGGTTCCTTCCGCAAGCTGTACCGCAGCAAGGAGGCGGCCAAGTCCGTCAAGGCCCGCCAGGCCGAATTCGACAAAGTTGCCGGCGCTTTGGTGAAGTTCTTCGGTCGCCTGTATTTCAAGCACAAGGTGATTGAGGATTTCTGTTCCATGATTGACGAGGCCCGCGACCGCGTGCTCCGCATGCAGAAGAAGGTTGCCCTGGAACCGGACAACAAGGAACTCAAGGAACATCTGGCAGAGCTGGAGCTTCGCATGTGGATGACTGCGGATGAGATGGGAGATGCCTACCAGGAACTCCGCAAATGGCTTCGCGAAGCCCGCAGGGCCAAGGATGAAATGGTGGAGGCTAATCTGCGCCTGGTCATTTCCATTGCCAAAAAATATACCAACCGCGGCCTCTCCTTCCTGGATCTGATTCAGGAAGGCAACATGGGCCTGATGAAAGCGGTGGAAAAATTTGAATACCGCCGCGGCTACAAATTCTCCACCTATGCTACCTGGTGGATTCGCCAGGCCATCACCCGCTCCATTGCAGACCAGGCCCGCACCATCCGCATTCCCGTGCACATGATTGAAACCATCAATAAATTGATGCGCGTGCAAAAGCAGCTGGTGCAGGAGTATGGTAGGGAACCCACTCCGGAAGAAATCGCGGAAGAAATCCATCTGCCTGTGGAACGCGTGCGTTCCGTTTTGAAAATGGCCCAGCAGCCTATTTCCCTGCAAGCCCCCGTGGGGGATTCCGACGATACTTCCTTTGGTGACTTTATTGAAGACAAGGCGGCGGAAAATCCCATGGAGGAAGCCTCCTTCTCTTTCCTGAAAGAAAAAATCAAGGATGTTCTGGACACCCTCACGGATCGTGAACGCGAAGTTATTGAACAGCGCTTCGGCCTCCGGGACGGCAGTCCCCGCACTCTGGAGGAGGTGGGCCGCCAGTTCAGCGTCACCCGCGAACGCATTCGCCAGATTGAAGCCAAAGCCCTCCGCAAGCTGCGCCATCCCACGCGCATCAGCAAGATCAAGGGATTCCTGGAAATGACGGAATCCTGACCGGATTTGCGCCGCATGCCGTGCTACGCTTCGTGGTCATGAAGACTTGCGTAGCTGCGGTATGCGGCATGTTCATGTTACTGGTTTCCTGTTCCGGCAGCAGGGAATTCAAACCGGCGTTCAATCAGCCCCTTCAGCCCGTGATGCAGCCGGGCTTTGTGTATGTGGACCAGGTGGCTCCGCTGGTGAAGACTAATTTGAAATATGCCGGGTATGACAATTTTGTAGGACGTCCGCTGGACGGTTACCACGGTCGGCGCGCCATCCTGCGCACTCAGGCGGCGCAGGCGTTGAAAAAAGTCTCGGAAGATTTGTATCGTCAGGGTTACCTGCTGGAAATTTATGACGCCTACCGTCCCCATACCGCCGTGCTGGACATTTGCAAATGGGGAACTGACGACGGGGATCAAAAGATGAAGTCCCGGTATTATCCCCATATTGACAAGGCCAAGGTGTTCGGAGACCACTATGTGCGCGATTTTTCGGAACATTCCCGGGGCGTGGCTGTGGATGTTTCCCTGCTGTACGCCAAGACCGGAAAGCCGGTGGATATGGGCGGCCATCATGACCTGCTGGATCCCAGTTCCACCACAGACTCTACATTAGTGACTCCTTCCCAACGCAGAAACAGGATGATTCTGAAAACGGCTTTTGAAAAACAGGGTTTTGCCAATTATGCTCCGGAATGGTGGCACTATCGCCTGTTGAATGAACCTGAACCTACCCTGCATTATTACTTTCCCGTGTGGGACGGCATGACTTCCGCGGGCAGGCCATAAAAGAATTTTACATATCAAATTTTTGTAAAAATTTGTTTGTTAGCTGAGTGGCCGACCCCGTGCTGATTCCTATCAAGCAGAATGTAGAAGATCGTACTGACACCTGGAAAGGATACATTAGAGTAGAAAAAGCAGAACGGCATTATTTCCTCATCGACGGAGACGATGTTATGACTCTCCAATGGCGCGAGTCATCTATGCGGAAGCCGATACGAAGGGTGCCGAGATAAGGACGAGTGCATTGGTGATGTTGAATCGTCCCGGCAGCACGAAAGGGAATGCTTATCGAAATCCCTTGTTGAGTATATTGACGGAATTTGGCGAAATCAAAGACGGTAAGAATCCTGATTGGGCCTCCGTAATAAATCAGCAATATGCCAAGGTTGAAGTGGATGAGTACATGGATATTGACAGGCTGAGCTGTGAAAAACTGGAAGAAGCCAGAAAGGCGCTCCTTGAGGTTCTGAGCGGTGGCGTGACTGTTCCTTATGATGAATTTAGAACGGCAGTCACTACTCCCACTCCTCATGTCACTATTGGCGGAACTGACTTTTTAACTGAAAAGCAGTATCGGAACTGTATTGTCAAACCAGACGGATGCGATAGTTTGTCTGTCTGGCCCGGTGGACCTTTGGATAGATAAATCATTCTGAAGCATCATCAGGCGGATCAGATGATTGAGACTTGAGCCGTCTTTTTGACGAAGTAATATCTGGAGGATGAATGCCTCTCTTAAAACGCTTCTTTTCTCTTGCCGCACGGTTCCCCTTGTTATGGCTTTTGACGTGCCTTCTCCCCTTGTCGATCATCCTCCGGTGGATGTTGCCGCCTTGCGTTTTCACAAGCAGGAGATGACTTTTCTGGAAAACTGTTTCCGGGAGAATCCGGATAACAAAGTAATTTGGCAGGCGGACCATGAAGCCGCATTAGTGTGGAGAACGCCGAGGGGAGCCAATTTTAACAGTTATGAATTTAAGGCTTTTCTGCGCCAGCAGGACGGTTCATTCATGGAAATGGGGAGGTATTCCGTCATGTCTAGCTATGGATATTGGGATGAAAAAAATATCCAATTCTCCGATAAAGGATTTCAGGTTGTTTTAATTGCGGATGGAGGAGCAACGCATGCAAGTCATCAGTTCTATTATTCCCAACCTGCCGCTACCTTTGTTTTCCGGTTGGGCCGGGAAGAGGGCAAATGTTCCAACGAGGAAGTGTGGATGGACAATGGCAGTTGATTTCCAAACCGGTTTGTCTGCAATATAGGAGGGGAAAAGTGCAGTTTGGATGAACCCCGACCATTCCTTGACGAAGAGGTTTTTTTGTTGCGGGCGTCTTGGCCGCGCGTATCGGGGGCCGTAAATACGGACTTTTGATGAAAAGGCCGTTCCGCGGTAAAGGCGGAACGGCCTGAAAAGCGTTTATACGCAGGAGATGTTAATGAGGCAAGCGGAAGTTGCGGTTAAACGCGGAAACTTCTTCCTTAAGCTGGGAGAAGCCTTCCGGATTCGGGCATACCTGGTCACCTACGTACAAGGCCAGCGCACGCGCAATGAATTCAGCCACCTGTTCCACGTCTTTTTCCTTCATGCCGCGAGTGGTTACGGCAGGCGTACCGATGCGGATGCCGGAAGGTTTCATGGGAGAACCCGTGTCAAACGGGATGGCGTTCTTGTTTACGGTGATGCCTACGCGGTCCAGGGCTTCCTGCGCGTCTGCACCGTTAATGCCTTTGTTGCGGAGGTCTACCATGAATACGTGGTTGTCCGTACCGTTGGAGACGACGCGGAAGCCGAGTTCCGCCATTTTGGCCGCCATGGCCTTGGCGTTTTTGACAACCTGGGCCGCATAGTCCTTGAATTCGGGCTTCAGAGCTTCTCCGAAACAGGCCGCCTTGGCGGCAATGATGTGCATGAGGGGGCCGCCCTGCATTCCGGGGAAGACGGCTGCATCCAGTTTTTTGGCGTATTCCTCCTTGCAGATGACGAAGCCGCCGCGGGGGCCGCGCAGGGATTTATGCGTGGTGGAGGAGACGAAGTCCGCATGGGGAACCGGATTCGGGTGCTGCCCCCCGGCCACCAGGCCCGCGATGTGGGCCATGTCCACGAACAGGTAGGCACCGCAGGCCCTGGCAATCTGGCCCATGCGTTCAAAGTCGATTGTGCGTGAGTAGGCGCTTGCTCCCGCCGTGATCATTTGCGGCTTTACCTCCAGAGCCAGTTTTTCCAAAGCATCATAGTCAATAGCTTCCGTTTCCTGGGATACGCCGTAGTGAACCACATTGTACAGTTTGCCGGAGAAGTTGGCCCGGTGTCCGTGGGTGAGGTGGCCGCCGTGGGAGAGATCCATCGTGAGAATGGTGTCGCCCGGCTTCAGAACAGAGAAGTAAACGGCCATGTTGGCCTGGGAACCGGAGTGGGGCTGCACGTTGGCATGATCCCCGCCGAAAATTTTCAGCACGCGGTCAATGGCGAGCTGTTCCACTTTGTCCACCACCTCGCAACCGCCATACCAGCGCTTGCCGGGATAGCCTTCCGCGTATTTGTTGGTCAGCAGGGAGCCCTGGGCTTCCCGGACGGAGGGAGAGGTGAAATTTTCGGAGGCAATCAGCTCAATGTTGTTGCTTTCCCGGCGTCCTTCCTCCTGGATGAGGCCCGCCAGTTCCGGGTCCGTCCATTGCAGGGGGCTACCGGAGGATTTGACGACGCGGCGTTCATGGCGTCCGCCTTCAAAGTCAGCATGTAGCCAGGCGTCCAGGACGTCTTCCACACTTTCATTGTCCACATAGGCGGAAGCCAGGCAGAGCAGGTTGGAATCATTGTGCTGGCGGGAAAGGGCCGCAGCAGGGGCCGTGCGGCAGAGGGCGGCGCGGACGCCCACCCAGCGGTTGGCGGCAATGCTCATGCCGATGCCGGACCGGCAGATAAGGATGCCGCGGTCGTTGGTGCCGTCAGCAATGCTGCTTGCGACTGCATTGGCGTAGTCGGAATAATCACAGGAATTTTTGGTCATGGTTCCCATGTCGGTCACTTCATGACCCCATGCCTTGAGGAGTTCTGCTACGGTTTCCTTGAGATCGACTCCGGCGTGATCCGCGCCGATGGCAATTTTGTATGTCGTATTCATGGTGGTGCTCATTGCTGACGGGCAAAAATACTGCCTTATTTCCCTCCGGCTGGCAAGCCCCGGATTCATTTCGGGCTGTTCGGGAGGCACGGCTCCCGGAATTGCCTCGGAAAAAAGAACCCCGGTTCCCTGAATGGGGCCGGGGCGGCAAGGAGGTTCGCGAGGAGCGAGCCGTTATTTTCCGGAGGATTCCAGCTTCAGCATATCCTGGACGATGTTGATGCCTTCGCGGAGTTCCGGATCAAGGCCGGAGGGGTATTCCGGGGAGTCGTCCAGTTCTGCCGTGGGGTCTTCCGCCAGGTGCATGAATTGTTCATTGTCTTTTTCCGGATCCGCCAGGGGCAGCTCCTTGGCGTTGACGTCATCCAGCGTCAGGCGGTAAATTTTGTATTTGGTTGCGTCTTCCTTGGCCATTTCCGCGAAGCGGATTTTACGTTCCTTGTTGATGGATTTGCGGCGTTCTTCCAGGGCGGAGTTTTCCTGTTCCCGGATTTTCTTGTTCAGGGAAAGCTTGTTGTCCTTGATGCGCTGTTTCATCATGGCGATATCTTCCCTGGCAATCTGGAGGTCGCGGTCTTTTTCCACGCGCTTCGCGCTGGCATCTTTCAGCACGGGCAGCATGGCCGCGATGGAGGAGTCCTTTTTGTAGTTGGTGCAGGGCGTAATCTGGTCATAGGGCATCGCGTAGTCCAGAATGTCTTCTCCCAGCTCGAATGCCGCCGTAGCGGTGGGAAGCTGGATATCGCTTTCCACGCCTTTGAGCTGGGTGGAGCCGCCCGCCACACGGTAAAATTTTTGGGTAGTGACTTTCAGCAGGCCCGCACGGTCTCTGGCCGCGAAGAAAGGCAGGTATTGGCCGATGTCCACAGGCTGCTGCACAGACCCCTTCCCGAAGGTGGATTCATCCCCCACAATCACGGCGCGGCCGTAATCCTGAAGGGCCGCGGCCAGAATTTCAGAGGCGGATGCGCTGAGTTTATTAATGAGCACCACAATGGGGCCATTGAAGAGTTTCTGGCGGTTGTGGGCGGATTTGATATCCACGTTGCCGCGGGTGTCCTTGATTTGTACCACGGGGCCGTTTCCGGTAAAGAAGCCCGTCATCAGGCGCACTTCCTCCAGGGAACCGCCGCCGTTGCTGCGCAGGTCAATTACCAGGCCATCCACATTTTCCTTGTTCATCCGTTCCAGGATTTTTTTGACATCCTTGGCACAGCGGCGGTCTCCGCCTTCCATGTCTGCGTAGAAGGAGGGAAGGCTCAGCACGCCAATGCGGTTCCTGCCTTCCGGAGCTCCGGTAAGTTCAATGATTTCACCTTTGGCAAGTTCATCCTTCAGAGGTACCTTGGAGCGGGTCAGCGTAATGATTTTGGCCTGTCCGGGGGCGTCTGCCGGCTCTACTTTCAGGCGCATCTGGGTATTTTCGGCTCCGCGGATCATATCCACCACTTTGTCCAGCTTCATGAACAGGATATCCACCATTTCTCCGGAGTTGTCGGAGTCAATGGCAACGATGCGGTCGTTCAGCTTCAATTCTCCGGATTTGTCAGCCGGTCCTCCCACAACGATACCGGTAATTTTGGTGGAACCGTCGTCTTCACTGCCCAACAGGGCGCCGATGCCGGTGAGTTCCGTACCCATGGAGATTTTGAAACGGTCCACCTGGCGCGCACCCATGTAATCCGTATGCGGGTCATACGTCAAGGCTACGGCGCTGAGCAGTGTTTCCGCTACGTCTTCCAGATCCGTTTCCTGAATATTGCGTTGAATGCGTTCATAACGCATAAGCAGTTTTTCCTCCGCGGGTTTTTCATTGGCCAGGGGATCGGGCTTGTTCTGTTCCTTGGCCAGGCGCGCTACGGTTTCACGGCGCAGGATTTCGGACAGGAGCTGTTCCTCCACCATGTCTTTCCAGACCTGCTGCATTTCCGCCTCATCCTTGGGCCACGCGGCTGTTTTGCGGCGGGAACGTTCGATAGACTTGTCTTTGTCAAAGGTGAAGCCTCCCTTTTTCAGCAAATCCCGCGCATAGGAGATGCGCTGCATGGCGCGCTGGCGGTAAAGGGCGTGCATGGCCTGGGCCGCATCCATCATCTGGCCGGACATAAGGTAGTCGTCCAGCTCCTTACCGTATTTTCTTTTGAGGGCGTCTACGTCCTGCTGGGTGAAGAATATTTTGTTAGGGTCTACCTTGCGCAGGTAGGTTTCCAAGAATTTAGTGGATAGTTCATCGCTGAATTCTTTGCGGGAGAAGTGGAAATTCTGGAGCAGCAGGGACATTTGCTTGCCCACCTGGTTGAAGTCCGTAGCCGCAGAGGCGCAGGAAGTAATGGCGGCTGCGGCCAGGGCCGAGAATGCGGTGAGTCTAATCCAACGGAATGAGTGCATGTTCATAACGGAAAAGGGTGCGTTTTTTTCCATTTGGGGAAAAAGCTGGCGCCGGGATGTAAGTGTTACTGATTTGCAGGTGATTGTCTATCTTATAAAACGTCCACATGACGCTATTTTGCTCTCCTTGTTTCCGGAAGGGGACAAGAGTAAATGGAAGCCGGTTCATCCGGAAATATCCGGCGGCGGCAGGGGGAGGAAAGAAGAGAATTCATGGGTGGATAAATCCACCATAAAGTTTGAAATTTTGTGCGGAAGTCCGGCATTTGTCATATTGGAGCTGCATGGAAATGGATTTCATTTTACGGATGTTTTTTCCGCATTTCTTCCGCTTTTTGTTGTTGCGTGTTTTCTTTGGTTTTCCGTTGCTGCATCCTTCCCGGAGAGGGAAAAGTGGCGGGATGACTGCTTTCCTGTTTGCAGCGGGGAGGGTGAGGATGGGGAGAACGGACGTTTTCCGAAGAGACGCCGCAGGAAAGGAAGCATTTCAGGATTGAGGTTGCAACGGTTTTCTGTACACTTCGCGTGATGATGAGCATACCGAATCGGGACAAGAGTTTTTCCGGAAGCAAGATGGGTGTTTTGCTGCAGCGTTCATTCAGCACCGTGGTTTTGCTTGGGTTGCTGGCCGGGGCTTTGTGGTGGGACTGCGAACTTGGGTATTACGGTCTGGTCTGCATTTTCTGTATTTTGGCCGCTTGGGAATGGCGGCACATGCTGCTGCGTTCCGGAAAAGCCTCCCAGCCGAACTTGAGCTTTCTTTTCGGAGTGGCGTACCCCGTATTGCTGTCCTGGTCATGCTGCATCACTAAATTCCGGGAAAGCGCCCTTGCGGAACAGGTTTCTTTCCTCATCCCCCTTCCTCTTCTGGTGGCACTTGCCGCTCCGGTCCTCCTGGTAGTGGTTGCCTTCATCCGTGAGATGAAGCACCCGGTGGATGGAAGCAGGGCTCTCCGTTCCGTGGGTACTACGCTGCTTTCCTTTATTTATCCCGTCTGGCTGTTCTCTTTTGCCATTCTGGCCCTGCATCTGGCGTATATGAGGGCGGGGTGTGTTTATCCGGCCATTGTCATGTGTGTGCTGTGGGTCGTTCTGGTAACGAAGATGGCGGACATTTTTGCCTACGTGAGCGGGTTCCTGCTGGGCGGCCGCCTTTTTTCCCGCAGGCTCATTCCCCACATCAGCCCCAAGAAAACGTGGGAGGGCCTCCTCGGTTCCTGGGTGCTGACGAATGCGGCGGCCATAGGGCTGGTTTTCCCGATGTTCAGAATTTCCGTCTTGTCCATAACCCAGGTACTGGTACTGATGGGATGCACATCCCTCATTTTCCTGCTTTCCGTTTACGGGGATCTGGCCGGGTCCCTGGTTAAACGCAGCCTGGCCATCAAGGATTCCGGTTCCCTGCTGCCGGGGATAGGAGGAATTTTTGATTTGATTGACAGCCCTTCCTTTACCGTGCCGTTTTTCTGGTTTCTGCTGGCCTGCATCGGCTGAATGTCCCCGGCACGAACGGATTCCCTGTAACCCGGTATGGTTTTTTCTTCTCTTCCCATTGAGGAAATCCGCGGAGAATTGATGGAGGCTCTGCGGGTTCCTTCTCCGCGCATTTTGTTGAAAGCTCCTACCGGCTCCGGCAAGTCCACCGGCGTTCCTCCGATGATGGATGACGCCGGTCTGGGAGACCGTGGCCTGATTGTCGTTGTACAGCCCCGGCGGATGGCCGCTCGCCTGCTGGCGCGGCATGTGGCCCGGCTGCGCGGGGTGGAGCTGGGAAAAGAAGTGGGGTATGCGGTGCGTTTTGAACGGTACATTTCCTCCCGCACCCGTATCGCGTACGTGACGGACGGCATGTTGGAGCGCTGGCTGACGGAATGGCCCTCCTTGGAAGGGGTGAGCGCCGTGGTGTTTGATGAGTTCCATGAACGCAGCCTTTCCGGGGATTTATCCCTGGGGCGTGTGCTGGATCTGCAGGAAGGGCCGCGCCGGGATCTGGCCGTGGTCGTGATGTCCGCCACACTGGAGATATCAGGGCTGCGGGAATATATGGGAGGTTCCTGCCGGGTTCTGGAAGCGCAAGGCAGGCAGTATCCCGTGGAAGTCGTTTACCGGGCTCCCCGCCTGGTCAGTGACGGACGCGGCAGGGTGGCTCCTCCCCCCATATGGGAGCAGGCGGCGGATGTTGTGCGGGAGGCGGTGAGGGAGGATGACTGCGGGGATGTGCTGGTATTTATGCCGGGCGTGTATGAGATACGGAAAACGGTGGAGTTGCTGGCAGGAAAGCCGTGGATGAGCGGCCGGGACGTTTTTCCCCTTTACGGGTCTCTGGCGCCGGAGCAGCAGAATTGCGCCGTGGAGCGGGGGGATATCCCCCGTGTCATTGTTTCCACTAATGTGGCGGAAACTTCCCTGACGATTGAGGGAGTGCGTACGGTGGTTGATTCCGGGCTGGTCCGCCGGTCCGGATGGGATCCGTACCGGGGGATGGATACGCTGCATCTGGTGAAGATTTCCAAGGCGTCCGCCGCTCAGCGCGCGGGCCGTGCCGGGCGCGTGGCTCCGGGGCGCTGTTTCCGGCTGTGGAGTGAGGCGGAACAGGCCCGGAAGGAGGATTTTGACCCGCCCGAATGTTTCCGGGTGGATCTGGCCGGAGCCGTTTTGAATTTGGCTGCCTGGGGCGTCACCGTACCGGAAAATTTCCGTTGGCTGGATGTTCCTGCCCCCCTGGTGATGCAGCGGGCCGTGAATTTGTTGGCTGCCCTGGGTGCGACGGAAGAGGATGGAAGCCTGACGGATACGGGAAAAAGGATGACCGCTTTTCCCCTGCCGCCCCGGCTGGCCCGTCTGATGGTGGCCGGCCAGGATGAACAGTGTGCCGTGGAGCTGGCCGCCGTTGCAGCCCTGATGCAGGGAGAAGGTGTTGCGGTAAAGGGGGGGCTGAACGATCATTTGCGCGATTCTGCGGATTACACGGATTTCCAGGCGGAGTGGCGCGCGGTGGAGAAGGCTGTGGATGCCGGTTTTGGGGCGGCGGCGTGTACCCGCTGGGGCATCTCTTCCCGCGGGGCGCGGGAGGCATGGATGGCATACCGGCAGCTTCTGTCCGTCGGCAGCCGGGGAAAAGCCCGGGAAACGCCGGGACCGGATTTTACGGCGGCGCGCCCTGCCGTAGTCCGTGCAATGATTGAGAGTTTTGCGGACCATGTGGGTGTGCGAAATGGCGTGGCAGCCAATACATGCCGCATGGCCGGCGGGGTGGGCGGCAGGCTGGCGGAAGGAAGCGTGGTGTTTCAAGGAGAGCATTTCGTAGCCGCAGAGGTGGCGGAATTGTCCGGAAAGGCGGTGGAAACCCGTGTGGGACGCTGTACGCTTATTGCGCCGGAAGATTTGCGTTCCATTTGGCCGGAGCGTTTTTCCTGCGGGGAGGAAGCCGTCTTCGATGCCGCTTTGCGGCGCGTGCGTCTGCACCGGAAGCTGATGTATGGAGATCTGGTGCTGGAGGATCGTGACCGCGGGGATGCCCCTACGGAGCTGGCCGCCCCGGTTTTGGCTGAAAAAGTAGTGGACGGAACCCTGAAGCTGGTGAAATGGAATGATGCCGTGGAACAGTGGATACGCCGTCTTAATGGTTTGAGCGTTTGGATGCCGGAACTGGAGCTGCCCCGGTTTTCGGAGGAGGACAAGCTGGTCGCCATTTCTTTGGTCTGTGAAGGGGCCGTGGGTTATAAGGACATCAAGGAAAGGGAAATTATTCCCGTGCTGAGGGATTGGCTTTCCGGCTGGCAGGCGAAGGCGCTGGACGATTATGCCCCGGTAAGCCTCACGTTGCCCAACGGCCAGCACGCCAAGGTCAGGTACGGGGAGGATTCCTCCCCGGTGATCAGTCTGACGGTGCAGCGCCTGTTCGGCGTGGCGGTTTCCCCACGCATTGCCAACGGGGCCGTACCCGTGATTGTGGAGGTGCTGGCCCCCAGCCAGAGGCCGTGGCAGGTAACGGGATCTCTGGAAAGTTTTTGGCGGAACGGATACGGGCAAATGAAAAAGGACCTGGCGGGGCGTTATCCCCGGCACCGTTGGCCCGCCCCCGGGGAACTGGATTTCCTTCCCCGTTCCCGGTGATAAGGAGAAAGGATTTTTCTGTAACAAAACAGTAGCAAAATCGACCGTTTCCGTGTAAAGAGGCGGTGGTGCAGCTCGCGGATGCCCTCCGCCCACCATTCACAAGAGACAGTTATGGACTCAATTTACTGGATTATCATCACAGCCCTGCTGCTTCTGGCGGCATTTGACTTGATCAACGGCGTAGCGAATGACGCTGTCAACTTCCTCAATTCCGCCATCGGTTCCAAGGCTGCACCCGTGCGGGTGATCCTGACCGTAGCTTCCATCGGCGTGCTGGTGGGGGCCTGTTTCTCCGGAGGCATGATGGAAGTAGCCCGCAACGGTATTTTTCACCCGGACATGTTCAGTTATCATGAAGTGATGCTGCTTTTCCTGGGGGTAATGATCAGCGAAGTGATTCTGCTGGATACCTTCAATACTTTCGGATTGCCTACGTCCACCACCGTTTCCCTGGTATTCGGTATTTTGGGGTCTGCCGTAGCGACGGCCCTGTTCAAGATTTCCAAGCTCCGCCTGGTTCAGTCCGTGTGGGATTTCATTAATACGGACAAGGCTTTTGAGATTGTCACCAGCATTCTTCTTTCCGTAGCCATCGCCTTTACGGTGGGCACCATCGTCATGTGGATTTCCCGTCTGGCGTTCACGTTTAAATACCAGTCCCGGTTCAAATGGTTCGGCTGCTTCTGGTGCGGCATTGCCATGACGGCGATAGCCTATTTTGCCGTTTTCAAGGGCTTGAAGGAGTCTACCCTGATGGAGCCCTCGTTCATCCAATACATTGACCAGAATCTGGGCATGGCCCTGCTCACGGCCTTCGGCGGTTTTTCCGTGCTCATGTTCCTGCTTCAGCATTTGTTCATGACGAATATTCTGCGCCTGACCGTTCTGGCGGGCACTTTTTCCCTAGCTCTGGCCTTTGCGGGCAACGACCTGGTGAATTTCATCGGCGTTTTCATGGGTGGTCTGGATTCCTTCCAGTACGCCAGCGGCGTGGCGGCGGCCGGTGGCTCTCCCTCATCCATCACCTCCATGGAGTGTCTGATGCCGGGGCAGGGCATGCCGGTAAACCATTATATTTTGTTCGCCGCGGGCTGTATGATGATTTTTGCCTTGTGGTTCTCCAAAAAGGCAAAAACGGTGATCGCCACCGGCGTGGAACTTTCCAGGCAGGGTGAAGGCGGTATTGAGCGTTTCGGCTCCGTCCCCCCCGCCCGCGCCATCGTTCGCAGCGCCATCGCCCTGGGACGCGGGGTGAAAAGGCTTATTCCCGCCCGCATGCTGGTGCGCATGAACCACCAGTGGGATCCCGCCCCCCAGCCCTTGAATCCCAAGGACCGGGTGGCATTTGACCTGATTCGCGCCACGGTGAACCTGACGGTTGCTTCCCTGTTGATTGCATGGGCTACTGGCAGGCAGCTCCCTCTTTCCACCACGTACGTGACGTTCATGGTGGCGATGGGCTCCTCCCTGGCGGACAAGGCATGGGGAAGGGAGAGCGCGGTTTACCGTGTAACCGGCGTGCTGACGGTGATTTCCGGCTGGTTCATGACCGGGCTGGCTGCCTTTACGCTGGCCGCCGTCATGGCTACCATCCTGCATTACGGACAGGTGTACGCCATCTTCGGTCTGCTGGCCCTGGTGGTTGTCATTCTGGTAAAGTCCACCATCATGCACCGCAAGCGGGAAAGCAAGCTTTCCGTAGAGCGTTTTGACCAGATTACGGAAGAAAATATCCTGGATGTATGCAGCCACCAGATTGTGGACAGCACGCTCAAGCTGCGGGAAATTTACAATGACACCGTGGAAAACTTTTTCCAGGGGGACAGGAAGGCCCTGAAAGAACTGGCGGATGCCGCAGAACGGCTGGCCATGACCAGCAGCGAACATCACAAGTACGATATTCTCCCTATTCTGTACAAGATGCAGTCCCGTTCCCTGGATATGGGCTACCACTTTGTGCAGGCCCTGGAGCATCTGAATGAAGCTACGCAGAGCCTGTCGCAGTTTTCCGAGTCCATCTTCACGTATGTGGATAATAACCACACGCCGTTTACGATTGACCAGGTGGACGATTTGAAGGAGGTGCATACCGCCCTCATCAAGCTGCTGGATGAATATTGCAAAATGCTCCAGACGGGGACGTACATTCAGTTCGACTATACGATGGTGGCCCAGGAACAGCTTCTTCAACTGGTGGCAAAGGCCACCAAGCGCCAGATCAAGCGGGCCCAGCGCAACCAGACGCGCACCCGTTCCTCCCTGCTTTATCTGAACATGCTTAATGAAATGAGGTTTATGGCCGTGCAGGTGCGGGCCCTGACCAATGACGAACGAAACTTTGTAGCAGCCTGAAGCGGCGGTTCTCTGTTTTTTTCACGTAAGGAAAAAAATTCTTGAGCGTTTAATTCGTGAAGGTATCCTGAATGAACAGGGATGTTCGATAAGGGAGGAACGAGAGCTTCCCTTGTCACCAGGAATAACCCTGATTTCATAGGTAGTTAGTTGGAGCGGCTACGGGAGAAATTCCGTAGCCGCTTTTTTGTCTTCCCGGGCCTTGTGTCATACAAAAGAAATAATGTTTGAACATATTTGCCGTGCGTTTGTCTCACCCATAACGGTTATGATCCGGATGCAGTGAAAGAGAGAGCGCTTCATCCACTTAAGGACTCGACCGTCTTCATAGGTAGTTAGTTGAACAGCAGCCCCGGCGAAGGGATTCGCCGGGGTTTGTTCATTTCCGGAAGATGTATTCCGCGCTGTAAACAGCTGGAAGGGAGGGGAAAAGAAAAAATAGGCTGCGTTTTGCCACGGGGTTTGATTGACGTGTGGGATGCGTCAGGGCATAGTGGCAGGGTATGAAGAGAGCGTTTTGCGTGATAGCCGGTGCATGCAGCCTGCTTGGATGGGCTCCGGCGGACGAGACGGGCATGAACAATGTGCTGGAGGATTGGCGGATGAGGCAGTCCGACTGGGAATCCGCATTGAAAACGGCTGAAAGCGGGGAAAAAAGGGCGGAATTGATGAAAAACCGTCCAGATGCCGTTCCGGTGGCTCGGGAATTATGGAGGCTGGTAGGGCGCGACCTTCAGAAACCCGAGACTCAAAAATCCTGCCTTCTTCCGGCTGTCGTCTGGTTTCTGGATCATCCCCAGGCTGTAGCGCAGGCGTTCCCCAATGGAGACATGGCCAGGAAAATTGTCGTGTTCTGCCTGGATTCCCTGGAAAATACGCTGTTCCGGGAACAGGGGGCGGGAAAGGCGGCGTATGCCCTGAGCAATTCCCGTGACCTGCGCTGCCGCGTTATTCTGGAACAGATCAAGGATTACAACCAGTTCCCTGAGGACCAGGGCCTGGCTTCCCTGGGCCTGGCCATGGTGATGAAGGAAACGACAGGGATGCTTCAGGATGACGTCAGGCTGGTGGCGGCCCGCGGAAAATTGCTGAAAGACGCCATTATCAAATGCTATGATTCCAGTTTCGGCCCTATTCCGGTTCAAAATATTGTGAAGGAGGAACTGTATGAAATACGCAATCTCAATATCGGGCAGACCGGGCCTGAAATCAGCCTTCCCTCTACCGCGGCGGCCGGAAAAGTGACGCTCCCCTCCGGGAATAAGCCCGTGCTGGTGGTTTTTTGGGATCCGCAGGATATGCGTTCCGTTCAGTTTTTGCAAAAAGCCGCGTCTCTCCGGAAAGAATTTCCCGGTTTGACGGTGATGCCGGTGGCTCCCGGAAAGAGAGAGAACATAGAAAAGGCCCTATTGAACTTGAAAATGGATATGCCCTCCCTGGTGGATGAAAAAGCGGCGGCGTTTAAGGATTACCGGGTGAGGCTCACCCCGCGGGTGTATCTGCTGGACCCTGCGGGGAAAATCCTGATGCGCGGCACGCCGGATATGCTGTTTGACGCCAACCTGTACGCGGTCATGGGCAAACTTGAGGGAAAAAAGAAAGAAAAGCCGGATGGGAAAAAGTCTCCCTCCTCCCCTGCTTCCTCCAAGCCTGTTTCTCCGCCGGCCAGGATTAATTCCCCGGATACGCGCGTTCCCTCTGTTTCCCGGCCTGATAGGCCGCGGCCCGCGTTCCCTTCCGCCCCCTCCGGTGCGGAGGACCATTCTCTTTCCGCTCCTCCTTTGAGGCCCATGCCTGAATGATCCGTTTCATGGAGGGGATTCTGTTGAGAAAGGCCGCGGAGGACGTGGCCCGGGTTCTTTCCGGAGCAGGACACACCGTATATTTTGTGGGCGGCTGTGTTCGGGACAGATTGCTGGGATATTCCGTGAAGGATATCGATATTGCTACTTCCGCCCGCCCGGATGAAGTGTTGCGCCTGTTTCCGGATGCCTGGGAAGTGGGCGCCGCCTTCGGCGTGATGCTGGTACGCCGCGAAGGTTTTTCCTTTGAGGTGGCGACCTTCCGCAGAGACGGAAGCTACAGGGATGGCCGGAGGCCGGAGGCCGTCTGTTTCACGGATGCGGAAGAAGATGCCCGGCGGCGTGATTTTACCATGAACGGCCTCTTTGAAGATCCGTTTTCTTTGCCTCCGGGCCGTGTGGTGGATTATGTAGGCGGAGTGGAGGATATCCGGGCCCGCGTATTGAGGTGCATCGGGGAGCCGGACCGTCGTTTTGAAGAAGATTCCCTGCGGCTGATGCGCGCCGTACGTTTTGCCGTTACCAGGGAAGTCCAGGTGGAGAAGGAGACTTGCTCCTCCATTTTCAGGAACGCTCCGCTGCTGGCCCGGATTTCCCCGGAACGCATCCGGGAGGAACTGGACAGGATTTTATTGTCTCCCGGAAGGAAACGGGGTGTGGAAATGCTGGTGGAAACGGGGTTGATGAAGCATGTCATTCCGGAAATATACGATATGATAGGCTGTACGCAACCTCCCCAATGGCATCCGGAAGGAGACGTATACACCCATACGCTGATGATGCTGGATGCGCTGGGAAGGGACGGCTCCCCCGTGTCTTTGGAGCTGGCCCTGGGGGTTCTGCTGCATGACATCGGGAAACCTCCCTGCCGTCAGGTGGATGAAACGGGGCGCATCCGTTTTTCCGGTCATGACAAGGAAGGCTCTTCCATGGCCAGGGTCATTTTAAGAAGGCTGAAATATTCCAATGCCGTGGTGGATGCGGTGTGTTCCATGGTGGAGCGCCATATGCGCTTCATCAACGTGAGGCAGATGAGGAAATCTACGCTGCGAATGTTCATGAACGCTCCTCATTTCCGGGATGAACTGGAACTCCACCGCCTGGATTGCCTTTCCTCCAACGGACTGATGGACAACTGGCAATTTGTCAGGGACTTCATGGATTCCTACCGGAATGCCCCTCTGGTGCCTCCTCCTCTGGTGACCGGGCGTGATCTGGTGAATCTGGGGCTGTCCCCGGGGCCTGATTTCGGGAAATGGCTGTCCCGTCTGCAGGAGCTTCAGTTGGAGGGAACGCTCCGGACCAGGGAGGAAGCCCTGCTGCAGCTGGAACAAATTGCCCCGGTGGAACAGAATGCGCTTGCAGAATACCTGAAAAAGTTAGCATTATAAGCGTCAAAATTTGATTATTTCAACTCATGCGTCCTGTCATTTATCAACTATTTGTTCGTCATTTTTCCAATATGGAGACCCATGGAGTTGACTGGGGGAGCCGGGAAACGAACGGGTGCGGAACTTTTAATGGAGTGACGGATAAAGCCTTACGTGAAATAGCACGGATGGGTTTCACACACATCTGGCTGACCGGGGTGCTGAGGCACGCTACGCAGACGTCCCATCCCGGGCTAGCCGCCCAGCCGAAATCCATCGTAAAAGGCCTGGCAGGAAGTCCCTATGCCGTGGTGGATTATTTTGACGTGGATCCGGATCTGGCCTCCTCCCCGGAGAAGAGAATGGATGAGTTCAAGGCTCTGGTAAAGCGTTGCCGGACGGTGGGGCTGCTGCCGATGATGGATTTTATTCCCAACCATGTTTCCCGAGCCTACCTGGCGGACTGGGACGGGCATGACGATTTTGGAGAAGGAGATGATCCCCATACGTTTTTTTCTCCGGAGCAGGGGTACTTTTACCTGACCTCCAACAGCCCTGGGGACGGTCCACCCCTGCGTCTGCCGGACGGCCTGTTTGAAGGGGAAATGACGTTCGGACGTGTGACGGGCAACAATGCCGTTACATGGAATCCCGGCAAGTACGACTGGTATGAAACGGTCAAGCTCAACTACGGCTATAACTTTATGGCCGGTCTTCCTGCCCTCCGCCTGCTGCCGGGGTGGACCAGCCCCAAGCAGCATGTGCCCAAGACATGGCGCATCATGGACGATATCCTTTCCTTCTGGCAAAGCCTGGGCATCGGCGGTTTCAGGTGCGACATGGCCCAAATGATCCCCATGGCTTTCTGGAAATGGGCCATTTCCCGTTCCCGGGTGCGTCTGCCGGACGTGTTTTTCATGGCGGAGGCATACAACGACCACATGAAAACCACACCCGGCGATCCGTGCGCCGCCCTTCTGGATGCCGGATTTAATGCCGTTTACGATTCCGACTGCTATCATCTGGCGCTCCATATGTACACGGAAAATAACTGGGCCAATGACTTCGACCGGCTTTTCCGAAGCAATCCCATATACATGACCCACGGCGTCCGCTACGTGGAAAACCATGATGAAACGCGCGTGTGCTCCCCTCTTTCCTGGGGCGGCGTGGGACGCGTTGTTCTGCCGGCGGTCATGACGCTGGTGTATGCCTCCGGGAGCGGTCCCGTGCTGGTGTACAACGGGCAGGAAGTGGGGGAACGGGCGGAGGGGCCCGGCGGTTTCGGCGGACATGACGGACGTACCAGCATTTTTGACTATACCTGCCTCCCCCGGCTCCAGCCCTGGGTGGCGAATGGCCGGTTTGACTCTTCCCTGTTGCCGGAAGAGTCCGCAGAACTGAGAAATTTTCATCGGAAGCTTCTTCCTCTGATGCAGCATCCGGCGCTGGACCGGGGAGATTTTTACGGCCTGAACTGGGCTAATATGAAAAACACCACTTTCGGCAGGGAACCGGCGGAAGACACTTCCGGCCACTGGGTATATGCCATGCTCCGGCATGATGCCCGCGCCAGGGCCACCGTGCTTGTGGTGGGGAACCTTTCTCCAAATATCAATTTCTACAACCTGCGCATTTCCATTCCCCAGCACGCTTTCGGCTGGTGCGGCATCCAGACGGATCGGGTACGCGTCAGAAACCTGATGGACGCCGAGGGTGAGGACAGGATTTTTGAGCGGCGGGAATTGATGGACTGCGGTCTGTCCCATCCCCTGAAACCGGGACATGTGGGCGTGCTGGAACTGTCTGCCGTTTAGAGAAGCGTTCCCTCCGGAGGGAAGCTGCAGCCTTTGCCGATATTTTTTACTCTGCTGGGCGTTTTTATGATGACGGGCGGTTTTTAATTCGGTATAGTCCCGGAAATTCCTATGACTAGACGTTTCCCTCACTCCATGTCTGCCATTCAGCAAATTGCCATGGCGCTTGCCGTTGCCGGTATTGGAGCCGGCCAGGGGCTGGCCCAGGAGGGGGCAGGGGCCGCACGCCGGGCAGCAGCCCGGATGGAAGAGCAGGCTCAGGCTTCCATGCTGCTGTTAGGGCAGGCGCGTCAGCAATATTCCGAGGGCAAGTACCAGGAAGCTCTGGACAATTACCGCAGAAGCCTGACTGCGCTGCCCAAATCCCCCAATATGGAGAAGCGCCGCCGTTTCCTGGAAACCAGCATCGCGGATGCCAGTGTGGCCGTGGCCCAGGAATATATCAAGGCGGGGCGTTACGATGAGGCCGTCAAGTTGCTGGAAGATGCCCTGAAATCCACTCCGGACCATGCCCTGGCCAGGCGCACGTTGGAAATAGCCCGCGACCCGGTGCGTACGAATCCGGCATTGTCTCCGGAACACGTAAAAAATGTAGAGGAAGTCAACCGTCTGCTTCACCTGGCTTTCGGCTATTATGAACTGGGCCAGTATGATGCGGCCCTGAAGGAATTTACGTCCGTCCTTAAGACGGACCCTTACAATACGGCGGCGCGGCGCGGCATGGAACTGGTTAACCGCGCCAGAACCGCCTATTTTAGCGCTGCCAGGGATGAAACCCGCAGCAGTGCCCTGGCGGATGTTTCCAGACAGTGGGAGATGCCCGTTCCTTTGACGGAAACACCGGAAGAACCCGCTTCATTTTCCCGTCCCCTGGATAACCCGGTTGTGAATGTGGACCAGAAACTGGGCATGATCCGTCTGCCCCGTGTGCAGCTGGATGGAGCGACGGTGCAGGAAGCCGTGGACTATCTGCGCAGCCAGGCCAGGACGCATGATGCCACGGCCATGACTGCGGCGGAACGCGGCGTGAATATTTCCGTGGATCCCGGTCCTGCAGACAGCGTTTCCGCCAGGGACGCCGCCGCCAAGAGAATTACGCTTAATCTTCAGAATGTACCTCTTCGTGAGGCCCTGGAATACGTGGCGCGCGCATCCGGCCTTATTCTGCGGACAAATGCCTTTGGTGCGGAACTGGTATCCAGTTCAGACGGAACTTCCTACATGGTCACCAAGTCCATTACCCTTCCGCCGGGCTTCTTTTCCGGATTGTCGGAGGACTCTGGCGCCGAAAATTCAGACCCCTTCAGTTCCGGTGATTCCGGTTCTTCCGGCATGACCCTGAAACGGGTGGATCCGCAAAAGGCGCTGGCTTCCATGGGGGTGAAATTCCCGGAAGGCAGTTTCATCAAATACAACTCGGGCAACTCCACTCTTCTTTTCCATGGCACGCCCAGAGATTTGAGCATGCTGGAGGAGCTGGTAGCGGCCAGGACTGCGGAACAGCCCCTCCAGGTGGTGGTCAGCGCGACCTTTCTGGAAGTCAATCAGACGGACTTGGAGGAATTGGGCTTTAACTGGATCGTCAATCTGAACCTGGACCCTACCAAGTGGTTCATGGGCGGCGCGGGAACCGATAAAAATGACTATAACAATTCCGTGCTGGACAGTGCCGCCAATGTGGCCGGGGCCGTCGCTCCCGCAGGAGTGGTGGGCGGGCTGCGTTCCGGCAACCAGGTTTTTACGGAAGATAGCATTGACAGCATGATAGAACGCGGCACTTCCGCCAGAAGTTCTGATGCGACCTATGTTCCCGGCGGCGCTCCCAGCATCGTCACTCTGCGCGGCATGTGGAGCCACGCGGATATCACGATGATTATGCGCGGCCTGAGCCAGAAAAAAGGCACAGACATTATGCAGCATCCTTCCGTGATTGTGCGCCCCGGTGAAAAAGCCACCTTTTTCAGCGGCAGGGAACTGATTTACCCTACGGAATATGATCCGCCTGAAGTTCCCAACAGCACGGGCAATAATAATGACTGGGGCGACAATGACAATAACGGCGGCGGTATTCCGGTCATGCCCATGACTCCCGCCCATCCCACTGCCTTTGAAACCAGGCAGCTCGGCACGATCTTCAATGTGGAAGTGACCGGCATCAGCGATGACAAATCCATCGTGGAAATGACCGTAGTGCCGGAAATCGTGGATTTTGACGGTTTCATCAATTACGGTACGTCGCTTTTCGTTCCCATGGTCTCCCAGGAAAAGGACGCAAAGGAAGATGTCGTCATGGTGAAAACTTCAGACAACTTCATCCTTCAGCCCGTGTTTTCCACGCGGCGCCTGACCGCTCCGGTGCGCATAGCCACCGGCAATACGCTCGTCATCGGCGCTTTGAAAAAATCCACTTCCATTACGTATGAAGATAAAATTCCCGTTCTGGGGGATATTCCCTGGGTGGGGCGCCTTTTCCGTTCCAAGGGGTCCAAGGAACAGCGCAAGGCCATCATCATCATGGTAAAGGCGGAAGTGGTGGATCCGGGCGGCAAAAAGCTTTATACGCCGGATACTTCCATTCCGGACGAGGAGGTCCCGGCAGGGGACGCTTCTCTCCCCGCCCTCAGCAATGCCCAGTAACCTTTAACCGGATCAAGACCATTGAAAAACAGCGGTTCCGATTTTGAGTCTTCTCCTTCCCAGGGGGCTGATAATATCATGCGTCAGCTGCATGCGTCGGATTCCCACGGAGTAGAACGGAGAAGGGAAGTAGTAGTGCGCCCGGACGGCAGCAAGGTGATCCGGGTGGAAAAGCGCCGGCGGACTTACAGTGACGATCAGCGGGACGCCAAACAGGCCATGTTGAAAAACAAGCGTTTTTTAATAGGCCTTTGCATTCTGGTTCTGCTGGCTGCCGGTGCGCTGGCGGGGACGTATATGTACCGCCTTACTTCTTTCAATACGGAGGAATTTGCCGGCCGTCTGCAAGCTGATCTTTCCGCCGCCTGGGGCGGAGATGTGAAAATTTCCGGAATGGCGGTGGATGGCCTTACCATGAAGGCTTCACGCATCAAGGTATCCTTTCCGGAAGATTCCTGCCTGTCCTTTGTGGCGATGGAAGGCATCTCCGGGGAAATTTCCGCCGTGCCCTTATTCATGGGGAAAATCAAGGGGGAAAGCCTTAATGTGTCCAGGGCGGTAGTCGGTTTGCGGCCCGGATTCGTTAAATTTGCCGTACCGCAGACGAAACGGGAATTGCCGTTCGTTTTCCGGCGATACACAGCGCCACGTCTGGAAGTGGGGTATGCCCATGGGACGGAAGAATTTACTCTGGAGAGGAATGGCGCTCCCTTTTATATGACGGCGGAAGCCTACATCCGCACGTCCGGGAACGGACCTGAACCGGAATACGTGCTGGATCTGTCACAGCAAAAATTGAAAATCAAGGGCTGGCCGCTGATGGGGGTTGATTCCGGTTCCGTCATTCTAAACGGGAGCGGCGTCAAGCAGCTCACTTTTTCCGGTTTTCTGGACAAAGGGCGCCTGCTCAATAAGCCTACGGATCTCAGCCCCTTCATGATTACGGGGAATTTTCTTCTGGGTACGGATTTCCGTCACCAGGCGTGGACTTTGACAGGAAAAAATTTCGATCTCGCTTCCCTGCTGGGAGATGATTTCTCTTCCCTTCTCAAGGTGCAGACGGGAGAACAGGAAGGGGATGAAAAGCATGAATTGAAGCTGGATTTTGCTTTGCCTGTAACAACTGAACAGAAGAGGCCCTCCCTAAAAGGATACAGTGGTTCCGTTATCAAGGCGACCATGATCAGGCTGCCTGTTTTGCGCCTGCTGGCGGCCATGGCTGCCCGGAATACGGAAATAAGGCTGCCGTACTCTTCTCCCGTCTTTACGTCCGGTTCTTTCCTGCTGGAAAGCGATGGAACGGGTCGTTCCGCCTCCCTGAAGGAAATTTCCCTGTTTGAACAGAGCTTTCTGGGAGTGACCGGGGGGGTGTACAGCAACGGTACTTCCTTGACGGGGAAGCTGGTTTTTAAAATTCCTTCCTACATGGTGGACAGCCGGAAACTGCCTTCCGGCGTGACGCAGGAAGGGCATGAAATTATTCTTCCTGTGAAAATTTCCGGTACTCCGGAGTCTCCACAGGACAACTCTGCCGGAATGTTCCAGGAAGAGGCGCCGCGCACGGGCCGCCCGGAAATGCATACCGCTCCTTCCCGTGGAATAGCTCTTCCAGCTCCGTCAAATTCCTCTCCTCCCCGTATTACGGTAGACGGATTCATGTGATATTGCCAGGACTCCATGCTGCTGCTCAATCCTATTGTTCGGAAAACATCTGAAAAGCGTTCCCGCTGGTGGACCAGGCTGGCCGGATTTGGCCTGTGGTCCGTACTCCAGCCCATTTGCATGAGCCTGAATATCCGTTCCATCAAGGAGGAGCATGATGATGTTTATACGGCGCCTTTTCTGGTAGCCCTTTGGCACAACCGCACGATGGTTCCGGGTTATGCGTGGTCCCTGGCCCAGAAGCCGCTCAAGATGAGTGTGCTTACCAGCGCCAGCAAGGACGGCGCCCTGGTGGAGGCCGTATGCAGGCATTTTGGCCTGGGTGCCGTCCGGGGATCTTCCGGACGGCGGGGGGCTCTGGCCTACATGGAAATGATGCGAAAGGTCCAGGAGGGGGACGTCTGCTTCTGTTTTACTCCGGATGGTCCGCGAGGCCCTATTTACGAAGTGCACCACGGTATTGTCAAACTGGCCTCCCAGTCAGGGCTGCCCATCGTTCCCGTATGCATCGAATATGAAAGCTGCTGGCGTTTGAACAAGACCTGGGACCGCTATGCCATTCCCAAACCGTGTTCCAACGTAAATATTCTATGGAAAAAGCGCCTGTTCATTCCTCCGGACGCGACGGATGAACAGGTGGCGGATTATGCCCGTCTTCTGGCCGGGCTGCTTGGCGAGGGGCTTCCGGACTTCCCGCCTCTTAACCAATCATTATTATGCAAATCATCGATGGAAAACAAGTAGCTTCCCAGGTGCTGGAAGAGGTTGAAAGGGATATTGCCCGGCTCAGGGAACAGGGAATAACGCCCGGTTTGGCCGTGGTTCTGGTAGGGGAAGATCCCGCTTCCCAGGTATATGTAAATTCCAAGGTGAAAAAGTGTGCGGAGCTGGGGATGAATTCCCGTAAAATAGTTCTCCCTTCCGACGCCTCCCAGGAAGAACTGCTCCGGATTGTCCGTGAATTGAACGTGGATCCTGCCGTCCACGGCATACTGGTGCAAAGCCCGCCTCCTCCCCATATCGACGAGGCGGCCGTGGTCCTGGAAATAGACCCTGCCAAGGATGTGGACGGCTTCCATCCGGAGAATGTCGCCAAGCTGGTGCTGGAAGATGAGACCGGTTTTGTGCCCTGTACCCCTCTGGGCTGTATGAGGCTGTTAAAGGCCGCCGGCATTGAAACGGCGGGAGCGAATGCCGTGGTCATTGGCCGCAGCATGATTGTGGGCAAACCGATGGCGCATCTTTTGATGTCCAAACAGGCAAACGCTACCGTAACCGTGGCTCATTCCCGTACGAAAAACCTGCCGGAACTTTGCCGTTCCGCTGATATCATCGTGGCAGCCATAGGCCGGCCCGCTTTTGTGACGGCTGATTTTGTGAAAGACGGCGCCGTAGTGGTGGATGTGGGCATCAACCGCGTGGAAGATGCCTCCGCCAAGCGCGGCTACCGGATTGTGGGAGACGTAGCCTATGACGAGGTGGCTCCCAAGTGCCGGGCCATTACTCCCGTGCCCGGCGGCGTGGGGCCGATGACTATCGCCATGTTGATGGCTAATACGGTCAAAGCGTGCCGCCAGCAGACGGGAGCCTGACGAAAATGCCGTGACGTCCGTTTTTCTTGTCAAATGAAGGAAAGTAGGGCAGTATTCAGTTACCATTATGTCAAGTAAATTACTCGAAGGCAAAGTTGGTGTCGTAGTCGGCGTAGCGAACAAGCGCAGCATCGCGTTCGCAATTGCCAAGGCGTGGCATGAAGCGGGCGCAAAGCTCATCTTCAATTATCAGGGAGAACGTCTCAAAGACGGAGTTCTCAAGCTGATCCATGAGAACTTCGGCGAGGATGTTCCCGTTTATGATCTGGATGTCAGCAGTGATGAATCTGTTAACGCTTTCTTTGAAAGGGTCCGCCAGCATACGGACAAAGTAGATTGTCTGCTGCATTCCGTGGCTTTTGCCCCGAAGGAGGCTCTTGGCGGCAGTTTCCTGGAAACGGGCCGCGAGGCGTTCAAGATTTCTCTGGATATCTCCGCTTATTCCCTGGTAGCTCTTTCCCGCGCCGTGGAACCCATGATGTCCGACAACGGCAGCATTTTGGCGATGTCCTATCTGGGATCCGAAAAAGTGGTTCCTAACTACAATCTGATGGGAGTTTCCAAAGCTGCCCTGGAAGCCTGCACCCGTTATCTGGCTTATGATTTGGGCCGTTCCCGCGGTATCCGTGTCAATTGCATCAGTGCAGGTCCCATGCAGACGCTTGCTGCTCGCGGTGTTTCCGGTTTTAACACCATGTTCAAGGTGTATGAGGAGCATGCCCCTCTGGGCCGTTCCTGCACGGGTGAGGAATTGGGAGCCACCGGCGTTTTCCTGGCTAGTGACGGCGCAGCCGCAATCACCGGGCAGGTGATTTACGTGGACGGCGGTTATCAGATCATGGGAATGTAATGCGTTCCTTGCGGAAGCTTTCTTCCTGTTCACAAGCCGTACCGGTTTTTCCGGTACGGCTTGTTTACGGTTTCATGGAGAAGGTAAGGGAGCTGGGGGCTTCCTGGCTTCTGTCGGAAAGGCCTGTTTCCCCGCTGCGTTTCAGGGGACGAACACTTTCAGCGAGCCGGGGCGGGTGATGCGGACCGGAGCGTTTCCTGCATAATCGCCGTCCAGTTCGCAGGAGGCCTGTTCGGCGGAGGTGACGGTCCCCCCCGTCATCCGGATGTATTCAAAACTGCCGCTCCTCCGGGAATGAAAGCCCCCTTGGACTGCGGCCATCAGGAATTCCCCGATGATGGAAGTAATGGAATGCCTGAATACTACTGCGTCCAGAAGGCCGTCACTGTTGTCCGCTTCAGCAAAGAAGTTAAGCGGCCCGCCATACTTGCGTCCATTGCCGAAGATGATGGAACGGCCTTCCAATACCCGGCCTTCATCTGTGGTCAGGGTGAGGTGCGGCTGTTTTTCCGTACAGACGCGGGCGCCGGCAATTACATAGGCAAGGGCTTTCCATTTTTTTTTCATTTCCCATGTGGTCAGTTCTACGGCTCGGGCATCCGCGCCAATGCCCGCCATTTGGAGAAAAACTTGCCCGTTGAATGCGAACAGGTCCACATTTTTGGAACGCCCCGTGTTCAGAATGTGCAGGGCGTGGTCGAAATCCGGGCGGATTCCTATTTCCCGTGAAAAAACATTCATGGTACCCGCAGGGAAGGGGGCCAGCACCGTTTCCGTATTGCAGAGAGCCCTTGCCGCGATTCCCAGCGTGCCGTCCCCGCCTGCCACAGCAACGGCAGGCGCTCCGGAATTAGCCTGAGAAACCAAATGGTTCAACATGTCTTCCCTGCTTTCCGGTTCAATGACGTCAAAAAAATCCCGGTGCCGATCCAGCCAGCGGCGGAATCGTCCGGCTCTGGCGCTGCGCGCCGTGTTATTGAAAAACAGGGGAATTTTCATGGAGCGGACACGAAGAAGTTCAAAATCTGAACCGGGGCTTCCGTGTGTGCCACAGGTTCATGGCGCACGGTTCCGTCAGGCAGCTTGAACTCCAGCATTCCGCGGGAAATATTGTCCGGCAGGAGTACCTCAAGAAACTTCCTCATGTCGTCGGACGGTCCGGGTGTAATGCCTTCCGCCAGAACTTTCCCTTCTTCCGATTTGAGGACGACGTGCAAGGGAAGCCTTCTGGCACCGTTTTTTCTCTCTTCCCTGATGTCCAGCATCAGCCGGCTGCCGGGCACATATTCCGGTTGGGCCACCACCCATTCATTCGCCAGTTTCATGTAGCGGTCCGTGATATTGACGGCGGGGACGGTACGGCTTTCCGGAGGGAAAGCCAGCGCGTGCCGTTTTTCGTCGTAGCGGGCTTCCCATATCATAGGAAAAAAGGCTCCTGAAGGTTCTTTTTTCCAGGAGGTGGCATAAATGGCGTTCTCCGGTTTGCGGGGATCCAGCATGCTGATGGCGGACATCACCCACGGGGTGTTGAAGTCCTTTTCATTGTATTCCAGCATTTTCCATTCTCCGTCACACCAGGCTTCCACCCAGTTGTGGTTGCCGCGCACGTGGTTCCAGGTAAGAACGCCCGCCATGCGGGCCGGAATGCCCACGGAGCGAAGAGCGCAGATTAGCAGGATGCTTTGGCCCGTACAGGAGACCTTGCCGGATTGCAGGGATTCCTTGACTCCCTGGTGGGGAACTCTTCTCTCCGTGGAATAGCGTACATTCAGGGTTTTCTGGATGAGGGAGGCGATGGCGAGGGCGGCTTCCCGCCCCGTCTTGCATGGGGAAACAAGCGGTGCGAAGAGGTGATGGAACTGCTCCCTCCATTCGTCTCGCGGTTCGTTGACCACGGCATAAGGGAGAACATTATTTTCATAAAGTTCCCACGGAACCTGGGCAGCCCAGGGGAATTGGCTCCGTGCAGCCAGGGCGAGGCGGACTTCCCGGACCAGCCTTTCTTGCGTAACCGTTCCCCTGTCCTGCGCGGGCATGTGGGCACGCAGAAACTCCACCCCGTCCTGAATGGCGTCATGGGCGGCGCAAATAGCGGCGGTCAGGCCCGGGAGAAGGGCGAAAGGCAGCAGATTCATGAACGTTGAAATTCATACCTGAATTCCGGGAGGGAGACAAGCTTCCTCTTGCGCAAGAAGGGTATGGAAATGGGCAAAGAGATGCGTGTCTTCCGGCGGAGTGGGGGCAAAGGGTGCGTCGTTATCCAGAATATCCTCGCAAATGCGCATGAAATCGCGGGCGGTTTTCGCCCTTTTCATGTAATGGTCAAAAGTGTCGGGAAGTCCCCGAGCGGTATAAACCAGATATTTTTTCATGCGGTGGATGTGTTTTTCCTCCACATAATGTTCCTGCATTTCCCGCGTACGTTCATAAAGGCGGCGAATATAGTGCAGCACGTTCCGGAAAGTAAGGTCTGCTGCAGGATGGCCCTGAAAGCGGGAATGAAGCTGTGAAAATATCCAGGGATTGCGCAGGGCTGCCCGTCCAATCATCAGCCCAGCTGGCCGGGCCAGCCGCACCCATGCCTCCGCTGTGGCTGCATCCACAATATTTCCGTTGGCGACTACTGGGCATTTCAGCATTCCTGCGGCCCATTTCACCCATTCCGGGTGTACCGGGGAGCGGTAGCCCTCACGGACGGTGCGGGCGTGGATGCACACCCTGTCCGGGGAATGGGAGGCAATTACCGGAAGAATCCGTTCAAACTCGTCCGGCGTTTCGTATCCCAGGCGGCATTTGACGGTGAAGGCTCCGGGGGGCAATACGTCCCGAAGCGCTCCCAGGGCCGCGTCCATGGCCTTCAGGGACCGCAGCATGCCTCCGCCCGCATTTCTCCGGCATACGATGGGAGCGGGGCAGCCCATGTTCAGATCCACGCCTGCACAGGCGTGTTCCATCAGGACCTGCGCATCCCTTGCCAGGTATTCCGGTTCATGGCCCACGAGCTGTCCGTAAATGGGGCGGCCTGTAGGATTTTCATCAATGGAGCGCAGAATGTATGGCGACATCTTTTTATGATGGGCCACCGTCCGGAAATACTCCGTGATGAAATAATCCGGCAGGGAATTCAAGTCCTTCAATGTGTTGAGGAAAGCCAGATCCGTCACATCTTTCATGGGGGCCAGGGCCAGGAGCATGGGTCTGTGCATACCGTGAAAAGCTCCGGTTGGCAAGCTGTGATTGTCTTGACGAAAGAAGGAAAGTGTGGAAGCTGGGAGCATGAATCAGGACTCAACCCGCAAAGCCAGAGTGAATGTGAGACGGGCCGAAGTAATGGAGCAGGTGGAAAAGGAAATCCAGCAGCATTACCAGAGTGAATTGATTTCCCACATCCGTTCTGCGGGCAATGTGTACAATCTGGGCCATACGGAATTTTTTCTCGCCCGGGAGTTCGGGTTCTGCAACGGCGTGCGCCGTGCTATTGATATAGCATATGCGGCACGCAGAGTGTTTCCTGACCGGCGGATTTTTCTGATTGGGGACATTATTCACAATCCGGAAGTGAACCGGCAGCTGGAGGAAATGGGCATTCGAAAACTTCCCTGGAAGCAGTTGGATTCCTCCTATGACCGGGTTGCTCCGGACGATGTGGTGATTATTCCCGCGTTCGGTGTTCCCACTCCTTTCATGGATGCGCTGGAGGAGAAGGGCGTGCAGATTGTGGATACGACATGCGGAGACGTGATGAAGGTCTGGAAAAGAGTGAAGAATTACGCCGCCATGGGGATTACCTCCATTATCCACGGTAAGGCTACCCATGAGGAAACCAGCGCTACGGCTTCCCGGGCTCTTGGGGAACGGGGAAGGGGGAAATACCTGGTGGTTTACGATTTGGAGGATGCCCGTATCCTGTGCGACTACATCATGGGCCGCGGAGACCGCGAGGCATTCCTGAAACGGTTTGAAGGATGCTGTTCCCCGGGATTCGATCCCGACCGGGATCTGGAGGAGGTTGGCATCGCCAACCAGACCACCATGTTGAAAACGGAGACGCAGACGCTCCAGAAGATGGTGAAGGATGCCATTGTTCAGAGGGACGGGGACGATGATAATTTTTATGTGTTTGACACCATTTGCGGTGCTACCCAGGATCGCCAAGATGCCCTGTATGAACTGCTGAAAAATCCTCTGGACGTCATGTTTGTGGTGGGTGGCTACAACAGTTCCAACACAACGCATCTGGTGGATATTGCCAGGGAGCATGTGCCCACGTACTTCATTGAGTCCGCAGAATGCATCAAGTCCATCCAGTATGTGGATGCTTTTGATACGAAGACGCGGGAAGTGCGCCGCATGACTACGGAACCGGTAGTGCAGAACCTGGGCAAATCCCTGAAGGTGGGAATTACGGCGGGCGCCTCATGCCCGGCCAACCTGATTGAGGCCACCATCCTCCGCATTGCGGATCTGCGCAAGTAGCAAAACGCCTCCGGTTTGGTGAATGAGAAAAAAAGAGTTCTCTTTCAACGGCGGCACGGCCGTTTTTTCCGTAACACGGCGCAGTTGCCTGGGCCGCGGAAGAAAGCATAGGGAAAACTGCGCGGGAGCGTTTCCTAAATTTCCAAATCTTCCGGTGTAACGGAACGTTGTTCCCGGGATGCAAGCAGTACAGCTTGTTCCACGACATATTCCGTATTGGAGTCAAAACGGTAGGCGTTGCAGTTGGGACACACTGCCGTAGTCAGGGATACGATGGAACCGCAGGCTTCGCAAACCTTGAAGTCCCCGGGACGGTCAATAATCAGTTTGGCTTTATCCAGGCGGGATTGCTGCATGGGAGTAGAAAATAAAACAAGCCGCTCAGCAGAACAGAGCGGCTTGCCATAAAGAATCGTCAGAAAACCGAAGTGAAAACTCAGGCGATTTTTGCGATGGCCTTGGCGGCCTTGCTCTTGTAGTTGGCTGCACGATTGGCGGGGATGGTGCCAACCTTGGCGGCTTTGTCAACGGCTGAGGAGAAAGTGTTGTAGGCAGCAGCAGCGGCTTCCTTGTCGGACGTTTCCACTGCAGCGGCAACTTTCTTGCGGAGGGTCTTCAACTTGGAGGTCACGGCGCGGTTGCGGGCGGTGCGGGTTGCTGTCTGGCGGATGCGCTTGAGTGCGGATTTGGTATTGGCCATGTTTAAAAAAGGTTCGGTTTCCGTTTCGAGGTGGCAAGAACATTAGAATAACAGGACAAAATGTCAAGCTCTTGATGTATTTTTTAAGGCATTCCTTTCCTTCACGGGCTGACTGTGGGCTTTACCGGAAAAGGAGTTTGTGGCACTATATTCTCCCGTTATGAAGAAACGCGTGGATTTGCCTGAAAAAAAATATGAAGGATATATTTTTGATTTGGACGGCACCCTGGTGGACAGTATGCCGCTCCATTACAGGGCATGGCGTGAAGCCCTGGCTCGAGCGGGGGCTCCGGACCATGTGTTCCGGACGGATGAATTTTATTCCTGCGGCGGAAAATCCGCCAATGATGTGGTGCGTTTTTTAAATGAACGGTACGGCATGCACATGGATGCGGAGTCCACAGCTGCGGACAAGCGCCGCATTTATTTGGAAATGCTGGAAAAGGAAGGCATGCAGCCTATCCAGGAAGTGGTGGAATTCGTGCATTCCCTGGGAGACGCCCCCAAGGCGATAGCTACCGGGAGCGCCATGCCGGGAGCGTCCCGGACTCTGGCTGCTGCCGGACTTTCAGGCCTTTTTGATGTGATTTTGACGCCGGATGAGGTGGAGCATGGCAAACCTGCTCCGGACATGTTTTTGAAGGCGGCGGAACTCCTGGGGGCATCCCCGGACCGTTGCGTGGTTTTTGAGGATGCCGAACCCGGCATGAAAGCTGCCGCGGCCGCAGGAATGGACTGCATACAGGTCCGGCGGCCATCCCTGGCCTGATTCCTCTTTCCGGATTTGGTACGGAAGGGGATTCCGGGATTTTCCTCCTTTCTCCATGCCCTTCTTCCTTTTAAGGAAAAGGCTTCACATTGCGCCCGGAATGCGTTAGAACCTTTTTTCCTATTGAACAAATAAAATATTATTTGCACATGAGCACAAACGACAAAACATCATCCGCCCCGACGAAAACCCGCATGACAGGAGCTGAAGTGCTCGTGGAATGCCTCGTGCGTGAAGGTGTAGACGTCGTTTTTGCCTATCCTGGCGGCGCCAGCATGCCGATTCATCAGGCCCTGAGCCATCAGCCCAAGATACGGACCATCCTGCCCCGTCATGAACAGGGCGGGGCATTCGGTGCGGAAGGCTATGGCCGCGTTACGGGCAAGGTGGGTGTTTGCATTTCCACCTCCGGCCCCGGCGCCACCAACATGATTACCTCCATTGCGGATGCTTATCTGGACTCCACGCCTCTGGTGGCGATTACGGCTCAGGTCATGCGCTCCTTGATTGGACGCGGCGCCTTCCAGGAAACGGACGTATTCGGTATGACCGCCCCTATCGTGAAGCACAGCTATCTGGTGACGGAACCGGAAGAACTGCCCCGTATCATCAAGGAAGCCTTCTACATTGCCTCTACGGGCCGTCCGGGCCCTGTGCTGATTGACATGCCCAAGGACGTGCAGGAGGCCGTGTTTACACCGGACTTTGACATGGAGATGGATATTCCCGGCTACAACCCCGTGCTGCCCGTCCCTGCGGACAAGCTGGAAGAACTCATCCCGTTGATTGAAAACGCCAGGCGGCCTGTCATTTACGCCGGTGGCGGCATCATTTCTGCGGAAGCTTCCGGGGATCTTCTGGAATTTGCGGAACGTTCCCAGATTCCTGTGGCGACCACCCTGATGGGCATTGGTGCCATGCCGGAAACCCACCCTCTTTCCCTGCGTTGGCTGGGCATGCACGGAGCCGTGTTTGCGAATAACGCCGTGAATGAAGCGGATCTGGTTATTGCCCTGGGCGCCCGGTTTGACGACCGCGTGACAGGCGCCGTCAATATGTTCTGTCCGGAATCCACGATCGTTCACATTGATATCGACGCCAGCGAGATCAATAAAAACAAGAAGGTGGCGTATCCCATCCGCGCAAACGTGAAGGACGCCCTCCGGGTGCTCAACTCCGCTCTGGCCGCAAAAGGCTGGGAGCGCAAATCCTCCGGCTACACCCGCACTCCTGAATGGTTCGGCGTGATTGACGGCTGGAAAAAACAGTACCCCTTCTCCTATGAGGACCGCAAAGGGTATATCGCCCCGCAGGCTGTCATTGAAGAGCTCTACCGCCAGGCGGCGGACAAGGACCCCATCATCTGCACGGGGGTGGGCCAGCATCAGATGTTTGCCGCTCAATTCTTCAAATTTGACAAGCCCCGCCGTCTGGCCACTTCCGGCGGTTTGGGAACCATGGGCTATGGACTTCCCGCCTCCATGGGAGCGTGCCTGGCTTATCCGGACAGACTGGTCGTGAATATTGACGGGGACGGTTCCATGCTCATGAATATTCAGGAGCTGGCAACCATTCATGTGGAGCGTCTGCCCGTCAAATGCATTATTCTGAACAACCAGCACCTGGGCATGGTGGTCCAGTGGGAAGATTTGAAGTATGATTCCAACCGGGCCCAGACCTTCCTGGCGGACCCGCACGACAATTATGATCCTACCCATAAAACGGAAGATGTCATCTACCCGAATTATCCGCTTATTTGTGCCGGATTCGGCGTCAAGTGCGAGCGTGTGCTTCGCATAGAGGAGCTTCCGGCGGCTATCACTCGGATGATTGAATCCCCTGAGGCCTATGTCCTGGACGTCATGGTTCCCCATGATGTGCATGTGCTGCCGATGATTCTGGGGGGCATGAGCTACAAGGATGTGATTCTGGAACGTATTGCCGGGGATGGTTCCGCCAAAAAGGCGTCTGAACTGGGCAAGGAAATCCCGACTGCCCTGTAAGAGCGAGGCAAGCTTCTTCTATTGAGCCTTAAACAGGAGCCGTCCGTAAGGGCGGCTCCTGTTGCATGGCGGCGCAAGTGGAATGCAGGTCAGTTGACTGCCATTAGGGTGGCAGCAAGGCATGTATATAGATCCGGATATTCCTGTTTTCCGGTAGGTGAATTCCTGGTTTTGTGAAGGAATGAGGAAGATGTTTCTGGACGCAGTAAAAAAGAACGGTTAGCATCAATGAGCCAAATTGAGTGCAAGCTGGCTCGGACGTGAAGTAACTGAGGTTTTCTAAGATGATGCCACATCGGATGCTGCGCTTGCGCCAACCTCAAGCTCACAGAAAATTTCCGGGAATCCGGCGCATGCTGTAAGCGATTGAGAAATGTAGCTTGACAGAAAAATTCCCTTTGATCAGGCCTGACCGCATCCGGTTCTTGCATCAGGTTGGCGCAAGACCTTTGTTGCATGTTTGATACTCAAACCGTATTCGTCAGGCCGTCGCACCCTCACGGGCGCGTGAATTGAAGTCCATGATAGAGGAACTGCAACCTAGCGGCATCCTGTCGCACCCTCACGGGCGCGTGAATTGAAGTGTTGATGAGTAACTGCCAAGCTTGGTTCATCAGGGTCGCACCCTCACGGGCGCGTGAATTGAAGTTTTTATGTATGTTTGACATATTTAAATACGAATCGTTGTTTTATTAAGGGAGGGAGATATATTGAAATAAGGGTATTTGTTGCTGAAGAATGAAAGATGGATTTTTGTGTTTTTTGTTGAATGCAATATTTTGACGGAGGAAGTTGGTTTTTGGCTGATAGAGGAGAAATGACGGGAAGTATTATTGGACGAATATGAAAAGATATTGTCTGGTTTCCGGGTTATGTTTGTGCCTGTTCATGGGGATATTTTCATGTATTCCGGAAGCTCCGGAGCATAAGACGGAAAAAGATGCCTCAGCCATTGTTCTGGATGAGGATTCGGATATAATCTGGAGGAATTTTTCTTTGGGCCGCGTTTCATTCGATGATAAGGCTCCGCATAGTAAAGGTTCCCGCATTTTTCACCGATTGATTCCAGATACGGAGGTTTATATCCGTCAGTTGTCCCGTATTGTTCTCCATACGTTGTATGAGAGTCCTGAAGAATGTATTGTTCCTGTCCACCATTTGCGTTTCATGCTGGAGGATACCGATGGCGTTGCCTGCAAATGGGGAGGAAATGGAGAGGTTGCCATTTCCTGCAGCACGCGCCATATTGAGGGGTTGTTTAAAGATGATGATGATGCGGCGAAGGTTTATTTTGAAATTCGAGGAGTCTTGTTGCATGAGCTAACCCATGTTTACCAACAGGAACCCCAGGGGATAGGTTCCTATGGAACGAACAGGGAATTTAGAGCATTTATCGAGGGGATAGCTGACGCCGTTCGTATAGCTAACGGGGGATTCCATAGAGGAGCTTACCGTCCTACAGGCGGCAGTTATATGGATGGCTACCTCCATGCAGGTTATTTTTTTGTGTGGCTGCGGGATTATAAAGACCCTGAATTTCTACGCAAATTGAACCGTAGTGCTCTTGAGGTCGTTCCATGGTCGTTTGATGGCGCCGTTAAATATGCCTTGGGCAGCGAGTATCATATTGATGAGTTGTGGCGGGAGTATCAAAGGGTAATGGAAGAGGAGAAATAGGGGCGCTTCATAGTTCAGGAGTTTTGATGGGATATCTAGACAGGAGGCTGGAATAGAAGGAATGGCCGTGGAGAGTGTTCTTAAGGCGTGGGTATTTCTCGTTTACCATTTTTGAAAAGCAAGGTCTGAGTGGCCCGGCAGAAAGACAGGATGCCTCATGCTTCGCAGTATTGGAATCCTGGGCGGGACAGGGTGCCTTGGACAGAGGGATGGGAAACGGTGAGGAGGAGCGAAGCCCCCATGCTGCATGCTGGAAACGGGAGGCAGGGATATTCTTTCGGCTGGACAAACGGAGGGACGGAAGACATTCTAGGCGTTCCATGGAGGGCATACGCTATTACAACCGATATACGGGCAGGGAGGAACGGGAGCAGGTACCGGGGGAGAAGTATATGCAATGGATTTACGGCACTGCTTCGGGGAAGGCGGCACTGCATGTCCTGATTAAACGCGGCGTTTTTTCCCGTTTGCTGGGTTGGTTGAAGAATCGCCCTTCCAGCGCCCGCTCCATTCCCTCCTTTGTGGAGGAGTACGGCATTAATATGGAAGATTCTCTCAAGGGAGTGGGGGAGTTCAGGCATTTCAACGATTTTTTCTACCGCCGCCTGAAACCGGGAGCTCGCCCTTTGGCCGGCGGGGAGGATACGGCCGTTTTTCCCGCGGATGCCCGGCACATGGGCTGGGAACGCGCCGACCGAATTAAGAACGTTTTCGTGAAAGGGCAGCGTTTTGACCTGCCTTCTCTTCTGGGGAGCGACACCCTGGCTGAGCGGTATGCGGCCGGCGCCGTCGTCTTGTCGCGCCTGTGCCCTACGGATTACCACCGTTTTCATTTTCCGGTGTCCGGGGTGCCCGGCCCCTGGACGAAGCTGGGAGGCCCGCTGGCAAGCGTGTCTCCGTATTGCCTGCGCGGCCGTCTGGCGTGGTTATGGACTAATAAAAGGAATTTGACCCTGATCCGGTCAGAGTTGTGGGGAGAGGTCGCCATGCTGGAGGTGGGAGCTACCGGAGTTGGGTTGATTGAAGAGACGTATGTTCCGGGTGTTTTCTCCGCAAGAGGGGCGGAGAAGGGGTATTTTGCCTTTGGAGGCTCCACGGTAATGTGCTTTTTTGAACCGGGAAGAGTCAGTTTGGCTTCCGATTTGTTGGAAAAGACGGAAGAAGGCTTGGAGCTGTTTGCCCGGCAGGGCGATATGATGGGCACGGCAGCGACATAGCGTTGAGGCTGGCGTGCCTGTTCCTCAATATTTTGAATAGGGCTTTTCCTTAAAGCCTGATGACAGGATGCCGGAGATGGAACTCCGGCGTTTTAGGGCGGATGTTCGGATTTTTTGATTTTCCGAAGTGCCAGGCGGGTTATTTCATTTCCGCAATGGCGCGGGCCATATCCGGAGCCTTGAAGGTAGAGGAGCCTGCCACCAGCACATCCGCTCCGGCCAGAGCGCATTGAGCGGCATTGTTTTGGCCAATTCCTCCGTCCATTTGAATGAGGAAGGAGGCGCGGTTTTCCGTGCGCCATTCGACGGCTTTTTCCACCTTGTCCAATACGGAAGGCATGAAGGACTGGCCGCCGAAGCCAGGCACTACGGACATGACCAGCAGCAGGTCTATTTCCGCCAGGTAAGGTTCTACGGCTTCAAAGGATGTGGCCGGGTTGAGAGCCAGGCCGTTTTTTACTCCGGCTTCCCGGATTCGCCCGAGTGTGTTGCGAATGTAGTAGGAGTCTCCCAGTTCCACGTGAAAGCAGATGAGGTTCACACCTGCCCTGACGAAGCGGTCAAAGTAGTGGTCCGGCCGTTCTATCATCAGGTGGGCATCCAGAAAGCGGTCCGGCCCCACCGCTTTTCTGACGGCGGCGCAGATTTCCGGGCCAAAGGAGATGTTGTCCACAAAGTGGCCGTCCATGATGTCCAGATGCAGCCAGTCGGCACCGGAGTCAAAGGCTCGCCGCGCTTCCTCCCCAATGCGGGAGAAATCAGCGGCCAGCAGGGACGGGGAGATTATGGTCATGGCTGAGGGAGGCTTTTCGGGATGTCAGTTGGCTACAATGTTGACGAGGCGGCCGGGTACGACAATTACCTTGCGCACAGTGACGCCGTCCAGGAAGGTTTTCACCTTGGCGGAAGCCAGGGCCTGTTTTTCCAGTTCTTCCCGGGAGATGTCCTTGGGCACTTCCAGTTTGTCCCTCAGCTTGCCGTTCACCTGGATGACCATGGGAACGGTATTTTCCTCCAGCAGGGCTTCCTCCCATTCAGGCCAGCTTTTCTGGCAAAGCTGCGTCTGGGCCAGAGCCGGGAAGGCTGTTTGCAGGCGGCTGTGTATTTCTTCCGTAAGGTGGGGGGCAAAGGGATTCAGCAGAGTCAGGAAAGCATCATAGTCCTGAACGTCCACCACATCCGCGGAGGTCATGGCATTGGTGCATTCCATCATTTTCGCGATGGCGGTGTTGAAGGACATGCCATTGATGTCCTCCGTCACTTTTTTAATGGTTTTGTGCAATTCCTTGCGTACGGCAAGCACCCCGGCTTCCGGAGCGTTCTCCACCAGTTTGGAGTTGATTTCCCATTCTCCTTCCTGATTTTCCCGGAAGGCCACGCGCCAGACGCGGGCCAGGAAGCGGGAAATGCCTTCCACACCTTTGGTTGCCCAGGGTTTCACGTCCTTGAGAGGGCCCATGAACATTTCATATAACCGCAGGGAGTCCGCGCCATATTCGCGGACGATGTCGTCCGGATTGACGACGTTGCCGCGGGATTTGGACATTTTCTGGCCGTCTTCCCCCAGGATGAGCCCCTGGTTGACGAGTTTCTGGAAGGGTTCATTGGTGCTGAGGTAGCCCAGGTCAAAGAGTACCTTGTGCCAGAAGCGGGCATAGAGAAGGTGGAGCACGGCGTGTTCCGTGCCGCCCACGTACAGGTCCACGCCTCCGGGGGAGCCGGCGGAACCCATCCAGTATTGTTCCGCTTCCCGGCTGACGAAGCGTTCCGTGTTGGCCGGATCCAGGTAACGCAGGTAGTACCAGCAGGAACCGGCCCATTGGGGCATGGTGTTTGTTTCCCGGTGGGCCGTGGGCGTGTAGGCTATCCATTCCGCAGCCTTGACCAGCGGGCCGCGGGGGTCTCCCGTGGGGGCGAAGTCGTCCAGATCCGGCTGGAGTACGGGGAGTTCGCTTTCCGGCAGGGCGCGGTGGTGACCGTTTTCCCATACGATGGGGAATGGTTCCCCCCAGTAACGCTGGCGGGAGAAGAGCCAGTCGCGCAGCTTGTAGTTTACTTTGCGGCGTCCCTTGCCGTTTTCTTCCAGCCAGAGGATCATTTTTTCCTTGGCTTCCGGAGTAGGCAGCCCGGTCAGGAAGCCGGAGTTCACGCTGGAACCTTCATAACCGCAGAAGCCGCGCCAGTCCGTGTCTTCACTGGGCGGCTGAACTACCTGGAGAATGGGCAGGCCGAAGACCTGGGCAAAGGCGAAGTCGCGTTCGTCATGGGCGGGGACGGCCATGATGGCTCCGGTTCCGTAGCCCATCAGCACATAGTCCGCGATCCAGACGGGAATTTGTTTTCCATTGACCGGATTGACGGCATAGGCTCCGGTGAAGACCCCTGTTTTTTCCTTGGAGAGGTCCGTGCGTTCCAGGTCGCTTTTGGAGGCGCACTGGGCGCGGTATTGTTCCACAGCATGTTTCTGTTCCGGCGTGGTGACGGTATCTACCAGAGGGTGCTCCGGGGAAAGAACCATGTAGGTGGCTCCGAAGAGGGTGTCCGGCCTGGTGGTGTAAACAGTAATCGTTTCTCCGTCCAGGGTGAAGTCCACTTCCGCACCTTCCGATTTGCCTATCCAGTTGCGCTGAAGCAGTTTAATGGATTCCGGCCAGTCCAGGGGCTCCAGCTCGTCAATGAGGCGTTCCGCGTAGTCCGTGATGCGCAGCATCCACTGGCGCAGGGGGCGGCGTTCCACGCGGTGTCCCTTGGATTTCCATTCCTCCACTTCCTCATTGGCAAGGACGGTTCCCAGGTCCGGGGACCAGTTGACGGCAGCTTCCGCTACGTAGGCCAGCCGGCGCTGGTCGATTTCTTCCCGGCTCAATCCCTGTTCCTCCAGTTCGGAAACGGGGCGCGCCTTTTTCAGTTCCTTGTTGTAGTAGGAGTTGTAAAGCTGGAGGAATATCCACTGGGTCCAACGGACGTATTCATGGTCCGTTGTTGCTATTTCCCGGTCCCAGTCGTAAGAGAACCCCAGCATTTTGAGCTGGCGGCGGAAGTTGTCTATATTCCGGAAGGTAGTGACGGAGGGGTGCTGTCCGGTTTTAATGGCGTATTGTTCCGCCGGAAGGCCGAAGGAGTCCCACCCCATGGGATGGAGCACGTTGAAGCCGTTCATGCGTTTGAAACGCGCTACAATGTCCGTGGCGGTGTACCCTTCCGGATGGCCCACATGCAGGCCCGCCCCGCTGGGGTAGGGGAACATGTCCAGCACGTAGTATTTGGGTTTGGACGCATCAAAGCCCTCTTCTCCGGGGTTGTTTACTTTAAAGGTTTTCCTCTCGTCCCAGATCTGTTGCCATTTAGGTTCAAAAACGTCAAAGGGATATGGTTTCTTGCGCTCGGACATGACGGGAGGGAATGTATACTCCGCCCGCGGGTCAATCAAGCCTAAACCAGGCGGAATGCAGGCGCTTCCAATGCTCCGGGGGCATGATGCCGTTTTTCGGAAAAAAGGGGAAAGGTAAGAAGACGTTTGCGCGTATTTCTTAACTGAAAGGTTTTTGTTGATTGCGACCATGAAGTTTACTTCCTGTATTATGTCTGCCGTCTGCGGAGCATTGTTCCTGTTTGCCGGGGCATCCGCTCTGGGCAATGGTTCCAACCCTGTTTCCGGAAAGAAGCCCAATATCATCGTTTTCCTGGTAGATGACATGGGATGGCAGGATACTTCCCACCCGTTCTGGTCCGACAGCCAGGGCAACCCGAAGAAAACCTTTTTGAACAGGCGCTACCGGACGCCGAATATGGAGAAGCTGGCTTCCCAGGGCATGACGTTTACGGATGCATATGCTCATCCCCTTTGCACTCCTTCCCGGGTGAGCCTGATGTCCGGCATGAATCCGGCGCGGCACCGCGTGACCTGCTGGGTACGGGAACAGAACGGGACGACGGACGCCAACAGCAGGAGCCTCCTGCCTCCGGACTGGGCGTTGAACGGCCTTCAGCCTATAGGCACTCCCGCCAGGGGAACGACAAAACGCCCCATTTCCGGGGAGGATATGCGCTATCACATGACGCGTCCTTTTGCCACGGCGGCTACACTGCCGGAGATGCTGAAGAAGTGCGGTTATGTTACCGTCCATTGCGGGAAGGCCCATTTCGGCACGCAGGGAACTCCGGGTTCCAATCCGTTGAATATGGGATTTGATTATAATATCGCAGGTACGGAGATCGGCCATCCGGCGGATTACCGCGGTTCCAGGCATTACGGAAAGGGGTTTAACCATGTGCGCGGACTGGATGAGAATAATTATTACCAGGACGATGTATTTTTGACGGAGGCCCTGACGCGGGAGGCCATTAAACGCCTGGAAGCCATCAGGACCAATCCCAGGGAGGCTGGCAAGCCCTTTTATCTGTACATGGCCCATTACGCTTTGCATTCTCCGCTGGATGAGCGCGCTTACGACAAGAGGTTTGCGGATGCCTACAAAAACCCGGAGGACGGCCACAAGTGGTCCCGGACGGAGAAGCATTATTCCGGGCTGATCGAGGGGATGGACAAAAGCCTGGGGGATATCATGAAGTATCTCAGGGAACATCATCTGGAAAAAAATACCGTACTGGTGTTTATGTCGGATAACGGAGGCCTGGCCATCTCCGGCAGACTGGGCAATGAAGAGGCCAATTACCCTCTTTCCTTCGGCAAGGGGTCGTGCATGGAAGGCGGTATCCGGGAGCCTATGATTGTTTCCTGGCCGGGCGTGACGAAGGGCGGTTCAAGGTGTGCCGTCCCGGTGGTTATTGACGATTTTTTCCCAACTCTTCTGGATATCGCCGGATGCCGGAACGTAGAAGTTCCGCAGAAGCTTGACGGCTTAAGCCTGGTTCCTTTGCTCAAAGGCGGCCGGTTTCCTGAAGACCGCCCCCTTTTGTTCCACCAGCCGAATAATTGGGGGGAAGGCAGTCGGCAGGCGCCTCAGTATACTTCTTCCACCGCATTGCGCCAGGGGGATTGGAAATTGATTTACCGCCACCTGGCCCAGAGCTTTGAGCTGTACCATTTAAGGAAAGATATCGGCGAGAAGGAAAACCTGGCTTCCAGGGAGCCGCGGAAAACCAGGGAAATGGCTGTTGTCATGGGCAGGTTGCTCCGGGAGAGGAAGGCGCAGATGCCAACCTATAAGAAGGACAATGAGCTGGGCGCTCCTGCCGGGAGTTCCGTTCCGTGGCCCGACCAGGTGAAGGGGAATGGTTTTTGATGATCCGCAATAACGTTTTTCCAAAGTTTTTTCATAACCCCCGGCAGGATTCACGTCCCGCCGGGCGGACCGGGTCGAGGCTGGGGTGCCCTCACTTCCTTTTCCAGTAGTTTTTTCTGTCCGGTATAGGAATGGTGTGTGTTTTCTTTTCCGGATGCAGGGTCATCGTTCTTCGTGAATGAAGGCCGCAGCTTGTTTCGGAGTAAGGGGAGGAATGAGCAAGGGAACTGGTTCGGGAGGGATAAAAACGCCCCGACGGATATGGCGTCGGGGCGTGACAGAGGTTAAATAACGAAGTTCCCTGAAAGGGAGGGTTTAAAAATCATCGGTGACAGCGGCATCATCCGTTGTCGTGGTATCTTCGCTTTCAGCAGCGCTGTCCGCAGAGGGTTCCTCTTCCGTTCCGGCAGTATCGTCGGCAGGAGTTTCTTCCGTAGCGCCTGGTTCAGAAACGGACGTTGCTGCGGATTTGGCAGCGGGCGCTGCGGACGGAGCAGCTCCCTTGGGCGGAACAACGACTTTCATGGCCGGAGGGGCGGGAACGGGAGTTTCCAGACCGTCAGCCTTGCGGGTGCTGACGCGGAGTCCGTCAGCATAAGCCAGGTTTTTCAGGATGGCATAGCCCAGGGCGGGAGCCCGGTCCGTCGTGTTGACCAGCATCTTGAAGTGGTTGTTGACGGACATCTTGCGGGCGTCCTTGCCATTGCGGAAGGGAATGATGCCTGTCATGTTGCCGTCATTGTCAATGCAGATCGCCCAGAAAGAGCGGTCTACCTGGATGAAGTACTGCGGGCGGATGTAGTCCATCGTTTTCCATTCAGCGCCCTTGATGTATTCCTCCATGGCGCGGCGCGCATTGGCCGGCATGCTGCCCCAGTCGGCGTAAACCCGGGAGGTCAGCGTTTCACGGCCATTGTAGCCGTGCACGGATACGTGCTGGGCAGTAGCAAATTGACGGGCATAGCTCTCGGGAGAGGCAGGTTGGCAAGAGCTGGTGAAGAGCGCTGCTCCGGCGGTCAGGATGCAGGCTGCTGCAGTAGTGAAGGGATGAATGTTAGTCATGGCAATCGCAATGGTTACGTTATAAAAGAGGAAAATACATCCCATTTCAAGGAAAAGAATGCAGGAGGTACCGTTTTGTGCCGTTTTTTGACGTTTCCGTTTGATGCGGGGGGCTGGCGGGAGTGGGGAAGGCGTTCTCATGCCCGTCTCGCAGGTATGATGGTAAATTACTAAAATTTTTCTCGCAAATCGTTCTGAATCGCTTAGGTTGTCGTTGCTTTATGTCCGCCTTTATCGTCAGCCTGCCGGCCCTGGAACGCAACGCTCTTATCCTGAGGGATGTGGCGGATGCCGCAGGGTGCCGCATCGCTCTGGCGCTGAAGGGGTTTTCCTGCTGGCCCTGTTTTGAGGCCCTGTCCCCCTGGCTGGACGGCTGCTGCGCTTCCGGCCTGTGGGAGGCGCGGCTGGCCCGGCGCAGGTTCGGGAAGCATGTGCTGACTTATTCTCCCGGCCATGCCCCGGAGGAAATAGCGGAGCTGGCGGAGATTTCCAGCCATCTTGATTTTAACAGCCTGACGCAGTGGAGCCGTTTCCGGGAGGAAGTGATGCGGCATCCCCGCTTTGTTTCCGGTGAATTGAAATGCGGCTTGCGCGTCAATCCCCAATGTTCCACCGGGCATACGCCCATATATGACCCCTGTGCCCCCGGTTCCCGCCTGGGCGTGACGCCGGACATGATGCAGGGGGCGGACCTGTCCGGCATTTCCGGTCTTCATTTTCATACTTTATGCGAACAGGGAGCGGATGACCTGGCGGTAACGATGGATGCGGTGGAACGCCACTTCGGCCATCTTCTGAGCCGCCCGGAGATTTCTTGGCTGAATATGGGAGGAGGTCATTGGATTACCAAACCCGACTATGACCGGAAGCTGCTGGCGGCACTTATCCGCCGCATCCGCGAACGCTACGGCGTGGAAGTATGGCTGGAACCGGGAGAGGCCGCTGCCATTCATACCGGGGTGCTGCGGTGCCGGGTGTTGGACCTTTTTTCCGCGGAGGGGGTGAATCATGCCATTCTGGATGTTTCCGCATCCGCCCACATGCCGGATACGCTGGAAATGCCTTATCGGCCGGATGTGTTCCAGATTGCAGGAGACGCTTCCCTCCGTTCCGCGCAGCAGCCCGCCGTACGGTTGGAAGGGGAGAGCTATGCGCTGGCGGGGAAGGCCGGGGAAAAAGCTTATACGTACCGGCTGGGCGCCCCCACGTGCCTGGCGGGAGACCGGCTCGGAGATTATTCCTTCGCGGAGCCCCTGGCGGTAGGTGACGAACTTGTGTTTGACGATATGGCGCATTATACGATGGTGAAGACTACGTTTTTCAATGGCGTGCGCCATCCGGACATCGCCGTTCAGAGAAAAGACGGTTCCGTGGAGACGGTGCGCCGTTTTTCCTATGAAGATTTTGAGGCCCGCCTGGGCTAGAATATTTGACCAGACAGATTGACATGGCAACAGCTAAAGAAGGCATCAAGCAGAAAGTCCACGGGTGGAGTCACCATGATTCCGCAGATTTGTACGGCATTGACGATTGGGGGAACGGTTATTTCCGCATCAGCAAAAAGGGAGAGGTTACCGTACGCCTGAATGACGAGGATGGAGGAAAGAAGGATGTCAGCCTGTGCGATCTGCTGGAGGGGCTGAAGGAGCGCGGGACTACCGTTCCCGTTCTGTTCCGGTTCCGGGATTTGCTGCGCAGCCGTATTGCGGAGCTGAACGACAGTTTCCGGAAAGCAATCAAGGAGGCGGGGTACCAGGGTAAGTACCAGGGCGTTTACCCCATCAAGGTGAACCAGCAGCGCCAGGTGGTGGAGGAGATTGCGGAGTTCGGCACCAAGTATGATTACGGTCTGGAGGCCGGTTCCAAGCCGGAGCTGATAGCCGCCATGGCCCATATGCACAATCCGAATGCCTATCTGATTTGCAACGGGTACAAGGATGACGAGTTTATTGACCTGGCGTTGACGGCCCAGAAGATGGGGCTGAATATTTTTATTGTGCTGGAAATGCCTTCCGAGCTGGACGTTATTATGGAGCGTGCCAGAAGGATGGATATCCGCCCTAATCTGGGCGTGCGCGTCAAGCTGGCGGCCAAGGGGTCCGGTTTATGGCAGGAATCCGCGGGGGATAAGTCCGTTTTCGGGTTGAACGCAGCCCAGGTGGTGGATGTGGTGGATAAGCTGAAGCAGGTGGATGCGCTGGATTGCCTGAAGCTGCTCCATTATCATCAGGGGTCCCAGATTCCAAATATTTCCGTGGTGCGCGAGGGGCTGACGGAGGCGGTCCGCATTTACGTGGACCTGGTGAAGGAGGGCGCCCCTCTGGGCACGCTGGACATGGGCGGCGGCCTGGCCGTGGATTATGACGGTTCCAAGACGAATTTCCATTCTTCCTGCAATTATTCCATTGCGGAGTTTGCCCGTGACGTGGTGGAGGTTGTGGGAGACATGTGTTCCAAGTACGGGGTTCCCCATCCCACGCTGGTGACGGAGTCCGGACGGGCCGTAGTGGCCTATTATTCCGTGCTGGTGTTCAACGTGCTGGATGTGACGAGCGCGCCGGGCGAGGAACCTCCGCCCGAGCTTCCGGATGACGCTCCGGAGCTGTTGAAGGCTTTTGCGGATACGGACCGGACGCTGGCCAGGAAGAATATGCAGGAGTGCTATAATGACGCCTGCTATTACCGGGACCAGTTGAGAGCCCAGTTTTTTTACGGGAACGCCACCCTACGGCAGCGCGGGCTGGGAGAGGCTTATTATTGGCATATCCTGAGCCGCATTTCCCGCATGCTGGCGGAGATGGAGACCATTCCGGAGGATCTCAGGGAGCTTTCCTGCTCCATGGTGGACTTTTATTACGGCAATTTTTCACTGTTCCAGTCTCTTCCGGATTCCTGGGCCATCCGCCAGCTTTTCCCCGTGATGCCTCTGCACCGTTTGAATGAACGGCCCACGAATAAGGCCGTGCTGGCAGACATCACGTGCGATTGCGACGGAAAGATAGACCATTTCATTGACCGTGAGGACGTGGCAACCGCCCTCCCCCTGCATGCCATCAAACCCGGCGAGGACGATTATTACATAGGCGTATTCCTGGTAGGAGCCTATCAGGAGACCTTGGGGGATTTGCATAACCTGCTGGGAGATACGAATGTGGTTGGCGTGCATCTGGAAGGCGGCCGCCCCGTTTATACCCATGAAGTGGAGGGCGATACGGTGTCCGATGTCCTTTCCTACGTGGAGTATGATCCCAAGGAGTTGATCAACAAGTTCCGCACGTTTGCGGAGCAAGCCGTAGCCGAGGGGAAAATATCTCCGTCCGAACGCCGGAGAGCCTTGGAAGTGTTCCGTTCCGGATTGAATGGATACACTTATTACGAACTGTAGGAAACGGTCTTGTCTTTTGCTTCAACAGGGAGCGTTTGTCCCGTGCCGGCGCGTTTTCCTTTGTTGCGGATCAGGAGACCAGCGGTTCTTCCGGCGGTTTCGTTTCTTCAATGACCTTGGCTGGCGTCAGGGCCCAGAAGCGCGTGGCCGTTTGCGGAGAGATGCCTTTCATGTTCAAGTACCGTGTGCGGAGCAGGGAGGAGGAGCGGTGCCCCATTTCCATTTGCAACAGGTTGTAGTCCTTGAAGTGCTTGGCGTGGTAGCTGGCGTAGGTGTGCCGCAGGCAGTCCGGCACCCATGATTTTTTTCTTCCTCCCCAGCCGGCTTTTTTCCGGATTTTGCGCCACTTGATTGTCCACCCTTTCGGGCAGATGGGAGTTCCGGGTCCGGGTTTGGTCCTGTCACGGCAGAATTTGAGCCATTTGGCGAGCACGGGCAGGATGGTGACGTGCCTGGCGCCTCCGGTTTTGGTATGCTTGGAGTTCAGAATGATACAGCCGTCGCGGAGAGCGATGTTTTCCCAGAGCAGGCGTTCCACTTCCTGCGGGCGGATTCCTGCAAAGATCATCAGCGCCGCTCCGGCTGCGCAGCTTCCGTCAAATTCTTCCATGGCTGCCTTGAGAAGCTGAGTTATTTCCTTCAGCGTCAGAGCGGGGATTTCCTGCTCCTGCAGAAAAGGCGTGTCTACGCGGAGGATGGGATTCTCGTCACACCATCCGCGTTTGACGGAGAACGAGAAAATTCCGCTCAAGATGAGCCTCGCTTTGTGCCTCTGCCGGGATGTGGTAAAGGTATTCATCAGGATGTTCTGGCATTCCTCCACGCTCAGGTTGCGCAGGGAGGTGTGTTCCAGTTCCGGATTGCTCTTTTTAAGCTTGTGGATGATGCTCCTGATGTCCGTCAGCGTCCGGGGACGGCGGTGGCTTTTGGAACGTAGGCATTCCACGGCCGCCGTGCCGAAACTGACGGTTTGATGTTTGTTTTTAATGGCGTTCAATCCCAGGGAGACGACTTCCCGGCACCGGGTAATGGTACAGATTTCATCTCCAAGGGCTTCCTTGATTTCCAATACCAGCCTTGCAGCCTGGATCAGGGTGACTGATTCCCCCTCCAGAAGTGCGGCTCCGACATATTTCAATTTGTTTGTATTCGGTGCTTTTTTCATGTTCATTTCTCGTGTTTGTCCAAACACGGTTTTAATGAAAAAGGCTATCCTTATAATGGGGAAAACTTATGCTTTCCACTAGAAAACGCGTAACCGTCAAGGATATGTTGTTACTTATGTTTTCTTTGAACCGGCCGCAAAATCAAAGTTTCTGATGGTGCAGGAACCGAAAATGTTAGAAAGCGCGGCTCCCTGTGCTGAATGTCAAGATGGACGTGACTTGTCCGGCATGAGTATATTTCTGTCGGAAGAGGGGTAAAGGAACGGCCGGATGAAAGTATTTTATATGGCTGAACGTATATGGTAGGTACTGCTTTTCTGTACCATGAACATCAGAATTCATTCTTTCAACGTATCATGTGTCGGCCTTTGCTGCGTATTGGGGTCTTTTTTCGCGGCGGACGCCCGTGAGGTTTATCCCCTGAACGGTTCCTGGGATTTCAGTTTTAACGGGAAGCCTGCTGAAAAAGTGACGGTGCCCCATACATGGAACGCAGAGGATGCCGCCAATGGTGCTCAGGGGAAGCGGGAAGACGCCAAATCCGTCAACAGTGACGCCTACCGCCGCGGGCCGGCCGTTTATTCGCGCACGCTTCCGGTGGAGCCCAGGCCGGGCAAGAGGTATTTCATCCGCGGCGGGGGAGCCAGCATTGTTTCCGAGGTTTCCGTCAATGGGAAGCCTGCCGGCAGCCATGAGGGGGCGTTTACGGCTTTCTGTTATGAAATAACGCCCCTTTTGAAAAAAGGCTCCAATACGATTTCCGTTCTGGTGGACAACACGCAGCGTAATCATATCGCCCCCCAGCGCGGGGATTTTTCCATGTTCGGCGGGCTGTACCGGCCCATTGAACTGATTGAGACGGACGGTGTCTGCATTGATCCTCTTTTTTATGCTTCTCCCGGCGTTTTCATCACGACAAAGTCTTTAAGCAAATCCAAGGCCGAGGTGGAAGTGAAGACCCTTCTCAATTCGGACGGAAAGGCCGGGGATGTGGATGTTGCCGTGGAAATCCTGGACATGAAGGGCAGGAAGGTAGCCGGGAAGACGGTAAAGGCCGCCGCCGGGGAAAAGAATAGACTGGAGGTTCCCGTAACGCTGGCAATCGCCAATCCCATACTCTGGAACGGAGTGAAGAATCCTTACCTGTACCAGGTGAAAACTTCCATCAGGACGGCAGATGGCCAGACGGATGAGCTGGTGCAGCCGCTGGGACTGAGGACGGTTTCCGTCAATCCCAAGGAAGGTTTTGTCCTGAACGGAAAGACCATGCAGATCAAGGGGGTCAGCCGCCATCAGGATATGAAGGGGAAGGGGTGGGCCCTTTCCCCGGAAGATGAGGCGCGGGATATCAGGCTGATTGCGGATATGGGGGCGGATGGGGTTAGAACGGGCCACTATCCCGCATCCACCAATATTTACGACCTGTGCGACAAGGCGGGGCTGATTGTCTGGTCCGAGGTCCCCAATGTCAACCTGGTGTGGGATACGCCGGAGTTCCGGGAGAATAACCGCCTCCAGGCCCGGGAGATGATTTTCCAGCATTGGAATCATCCCTCCATTTGCATGTGGGGAATTTTCAATGAAATCGGACACCAGCCCGAGGCTGCCACGAGAGGAGTGGACATGGAAGCTGAGTTGACGGAATTGAACAAGTTCGTGAAGGAGACTGATCCCTCCCGCATGACCGTGGGGGCCAGCAATCAGGCGGGCCGCAGAAAACTGAACAATATTCCTGACCACATCGCATTCAATACGTATCCCGGCTGGTACGGAGGAGGGCCCGAAACCATGAAGGGCAACCTGAACGGCTACATCCGCGACTATGGCGGCAAGATGGGCATTGCCGTCAGTGAGTATGGTCACGGCGCCAGCGTGGACATGCATGAGAATCCGGCCCAAAGACCGTCTCCCACCGGATTCTGGCATCCGGAGGAATGGCAGTCCCATGCGCATGAGGTCAATTACAGGTGCATCAGGGAAAGGCCGGAGGTGTGGGGGGCCTTTGTCTGGAACATGTTTGACTTCGGTTCCTCTTCCCGTTTTGAGGGGGAAAGCCCCGGCATTAACGACAAGGGGCTGGTGACCTATGACCGCAAGACGCCCAAGGACGCCTATTTTTTCTACAGGGCCAACTGGAGCCCCCGTCCTACCGTATACATCACATCCCGCAGGTTTGCGGAACGTACGGAAAAAACGGTGCCCGTGAAGGTTTACAGCAATGGTTCCGTGGTGAAGCTGAGCGTCAACGGGAAGCCCGTTGGGAGTGTCAAACCGGATGATTTGAAGCGCGCCGTCTGGCCGGAAGTGACTCTCAAGCCCGGCGTCAACACTATTACGGCCACGGCTTCCATAGGAGGGAAAACGTACACGGATTCCTGCAAGTGGACGTTGAACCCTGCCGGAGGTGACGGGAAGAAGGATTCAGAGCGTTATCAGGATCCGTCCCTGAAAAAGTATAAGTAAGCAATTCCATATTCATTCCGAGATGAAGACGGTACGCGCGTTTCTGTTTTCCGTGATGTGTCTGGCTCCGGCTCTTCCCCTGCTGGGGGATGTTCCGGATTGGGAATCCGGATACCTATTGGCATACGTCCTATACGAACGGCCTGCCGGGGTTCCCCCACTCCATTGCCGTGGATATGGGAACCAGAATGAAGTTTACCGGATTTATCTACACGCCCAGAATGGACAAGGACAAGGGCCTCATCAGCCAGTACACGTTTTCCGTTTCCGATGACGGTCGGAATTGGAGGGAAGTGAAAAAAGGCCAGTTCTCCTACCACTATATCCGGAAGGATCCGGCTGTTCAGCGCATCGACTTCGGCAGGCCTGTGGAGGCCCGCTACTTTAAGCTTGACGCCCGGTCTCCGGTGAGGGGCGGGGAACAGAGCGCCACCGTTGCGGAGCTGAATATCATTACCCAATAACGGAGCGGCAGGCGTTTTGCACTGCTTCCCGGATGGAGAAGTTTTCCAGCCGTGCGCCCTTTCCGGGGTGCACGGCTTGTTGTTGCGGGCTTTTCAGGGTGCGGAAATGTTTTTTTAATGAAAGAAAGAACATGGCGGAATGGTAACATACGCATGCGCAAGATGATGGCCTGCATGCTGGGCGCTGCCCTGTGTTTTTCCATGGCCGGAGCGGAAACAGGCGTTTCCTCTGCGGAAAAAGCTTCACCCCTGTTCGGGAGGATGATCTGGAATCGCGGCTGGGAGTTCCGGCTTGAGGACGAGCCCGGAAAGAGCGGCTGGCAGACGGTTCATCTGCCCCATACGTTCAGTCTGCCCTACTTTATGTCCGATTCCTTTTACACGGGGTTCGGCTCCTACCGCAGGAAGCTTGTCATGCCGGAGGAATGGCAGGGGAAGAAGGTGTTTCTGGATTGCGGCGCAGCTTTCCAGGTGGCGGAGGTGAAGGTGAATGGGAAGACTGCGGGAAGGCATGAAGGGGGGTATACGGCCTTCCGGTCGGATTTGACGCCTTTCCTGAAGCCCGGCGAGAACTGGGTGGAGGTACGGGTGGATAACCGCTGGAGCCCCCGCATTGCGCCTCGGGCGGGGGAGCATACTTTTTCCGGAGGACTGTACCGGAACGTGCATCTGCACGTGTGTTCTCCCGTGTATTTGCCCGCGCACGGAGTATGGGTTCAGACGCCGGAGGTGACGGAGGCCCGCGGGAAGGTCCGGATTTTGACGGAAGTGAAGAATGATACCGGGACAGTGAGGAAAGTGACGGTGCGGCATACTGTGCGGGATGAGCAAAGCGGCTGCGTGGTGCTGCGGGGAGAGAAGGGCGCGGAACTGGGGGCCGGGGAAGATTCTCGCGTACAGGCTGACCTGCCTCCTCTGGCTTCTCCCAGGTTGTGGAGCCCTGCGGCCCCCAATATGTACCGTGTGACGACGGAATTGTTGGACGAGAAGGGGAAGGTGCTGGACCGGGCTGAAAATCCCCTGGGGTTCCGTACTCTGGAGGTGACGGCGGACCGGGGCATGTTGATTAACGGGAAACCTGTTTATTTGCAGGGGGTCAATGTGCACCAGGACCACGCCGGGTGGGGGGATGCCGTGACGGACGCCGGGGCCCGCCGTGATGTGCGGCTGATGAAGAACGCCGGGTTTAATTTCATCCGCGGCTCCCATTACCCTCATTCCCAGGCTTTTCTGGATGCTTGCGACCGGGAGGGCATGTGCATGCTGAATGAAGGCGTTTTCTGGGGAATGGGCGGGTTCAAGGAGCATGACAGGTACTGGAATTGCGATGCCTATCCAGCGGAAAAGAAGGACCGTATTGCGTTTGAGGAAAGCTGCATGCGCCAGGTGAGGGAGATGGTGCTGCAATTCCGCAACCATCCTTCCATCGTCATCTGGAGCATCAGCAATGAACCGTTTTTTACCAGGCATGCGCCGGAGGCCAGGGCTTTGTGCAACAGGCTCATTACCTTGGTGAAGGAGTTGGACCCGACACGCCCCGTGTGCGCCGGGGGCGGGCAGCGCGGAAATTTTGACAAGCTGGGGGACATGGCCGCCTTTAACGGGGACGGCTCCCATGTGAAGACGCCCGGCAGGCCCAGCATGGTGACGGAGTATGGTTCCGTGAGCTGCCGGAGGCCGGGGGTGTATGCGCCTGGCTGGGGGGATATGAAAAAGGATAAGGAAGCGGGGATTCGCTATCCCTGGCGCGTGGGAGAGGCGGTCTGGTGCGGCTTTGACCACGGTAGCATCTGGCCTTCCGGAGGGCGCATGGGCATCGTGGATTACTTCCGCATTCCCAAGCGGGCCTGGTACTGGTACAGGAACGCGTTGAGGAATATTCCTCCTCCGGAGTGGCCTGTGGAGGGGACTCCGGCACAGGTGAAGCTGTCCGCGGACAAGAAAGTTATCAACCCGGCGGACGGCACGGATGACGTGCATGTGACCGTGAAAGTGGCGGACGCCGCCGGGAGGCAGATATCCAATGCCGTGCCGGTAACGCTTACGGTGGAATCGGGACCCGGGGAGTTCCCCACCGGCAAAAGCATTACGTTCACGCCCGGAACGGATATTGATTTGATTGACGGCTGTGCGGCGATTGAGTTCCGGTCTTATTATGCCGGGAAGACAGTGATCAGGGCGTCTTCTCCCAGATTGAAGGGGGATAGCCTCCAAATCGTTTGCCGGAATGCTCCGGCTTACGTAGCGGGCAGGAGCGCGGAAACGCGGGAAAGGCCCTACAAGCGTTTTAGCGCAAAGGAGAGGGATATCCAGCTGGCGCGGTACGGACGGCCCGAATCCGGAGAGAAAGCCAATTTGGCTGTATTGAGGCCCTGTTCCGCTTCCTCCGGATTTCAGGAGGCGATGAAGGCTTCCGACGGTGACGATGTTTCCGCATGGCATCCGTCCGAGGAAGACAAAGCGCCGTGGTGGCAGCTGGACATGGAGTTTGAATTCCGCCTGGACCGGGTGGAGGTGAAGGCCGCCGGAAGCTGGAAGGGGCCGGCTCCCGCGGTTCAGGTCAGCAGGGACGGAAATAGCTGGAAGGACATTAAAGCCGTTTTGCGCAAGGATGGGACGGAGCTGACCGCAATGTGTCCGGAAGGGACCGGCGCCAGGTACGTACGCATCCGTCTGTCTCCGGGGCAGGGAATTGCGGAAGTGGCCGTATGGCCGGCGGATGCGTCATGAGGGTTCCCGTTTTTCCGGAACAGGAGGCTTTTTCCTGTTACTGCGCGTACCGGAGTTTCCGGCGTCTTCTTCCGTCCGCTGGCGGCGCAGTTTGTCCCAATAGGCCAGGCGTTTATTGATTTCCCGTTCAAAACCCCGTTCCGGCGGCCTGTAGAACCGGCGGCGGGGCATGTTGTCCGGAAAGTAGTTTTGCCCGGAGAAAGCGTCCGGCGCGTCATGATCGTATGCGTAATTCTTTCCATAGCCCAGTTCCTTCATTAGTTTGGTGGGCGCGTTGAGGATGTGTGCCGGGGGCATCAGGGACCCGTATTCCCGTGCCGCTTTCCGTGCCGCTCCCCACGCGGTGTAGGCGCTGTTGGATTTGGGGGCGCAGCCCAGGTAGATAATCAGTTCAGCAATCGCCAGCTCTCCTTCCGGAGAGCCCAGGCGTTCATAGGTGTCCCACGCGGCAATGGCCATTTGAAGTGCGGCAGGGTCCGCCAGACTGATATCCTCCATGGCGAAACGGGTCAGGCGGCGCAGGAGGTAGAGAGGGTCCTCCCCGCCCTCGAGCATGCGTGCGGCCCAGTACAGGGCTGCGTCCGTATCCGACCCCCGCAGGGATTTATGCAGGGCGCTGATGAGATTGTAATGGCCTTCCCGGTCCTTATCGTAAACCGGGGCCCGCTGCTGGACAATTTTCAGCAGTGCGTCCGAGCCCAGCATTTCATCGGGCTTGCAGAGGTCAAAGACGCTTTCCATCAGGTTAATGAGGTAGCGTCCGTCTCCGTCTGCCAGTTCTATCAGGGTGGCGCGCGCTTCCGGCGCGAGCGGCAGTTCTCGCTGAAGAAGGGTTTCCGCCCGTTCAATGATGCTTTCCAGAGCCGGGGCGTCCAGGGAGTGCATGACAAAGACTTTGCAGCGGGAGAGGAGGGCGCTGTTCAGTTCAAAGGAGGGGTTTTCCGTAGTGGCCCCCACCAGCGTAACGGTTCCGTTTTCCACATATGGCAGAAAACCGTCCTGCTGGGCGCGGTTGAACCGATGTATTTCATCCACGAACAGGAGGGTCCCATGGCCGTATTCCCTGCGCCTGGCCGCTTCGTCAAAGGCTTTTCTCAAATCCGCCATGCCGGAGAAGACGGCGGAGAGAGCTGCGAAATGCATGGACGTGCGCGTCGCCAGAATGCGCGCCAGCGTGGTTTTTCCGCAGCCGGGCGGCCCCCACAGAATAAAGCTGGTCATCTTGCCGGAGTCCGCCATGAGCCGGAGAGGTCCTCCTTCCCCCAGCAGATGATCCTGGCCCATGATGTCTTCCAGTGCGGACGGCCTCAGGCGGTCCGCCAGAGGGCGGTCCGCGAAGGCGGAAAACAGGCCCGGGGTGTCGTCTTTTTTCATGATGCCCATCATACGCCGCCGGTAAAAGGAAGGCAAGGGGAGCCTGATGGCATTTCAGGCGGCCCGGCTCGACGGCACGTCGTGGAGAGGAGGTTGCACCCCGGTTTTGACGGGTGGAAGAGAAGCAGGGGAGAAAAGGAAAGATTCCTGGGAAAAACAGTGTATATTGAGCATGATGTTCAGACATGTTTCCCATGTGTTTCTTTTTCTGTTTTCCGGCTTATGCGGCGCGGTCGTGAATGCTCAGGATCAGATAATACCCCGGCCCGTGTCCGTGAGGGTGGAGGCCAAGGGGGCGGCAACGCCCGTGAAGCTGGATGAAGGAATGCGCATTGTATGCAAGGAGAAGGACGGGGAGTTCCGGCGCCAGGCTCACTTGTTGCAGCAGTTTTTGTCACGCGGAACCGGATTGGCTCTGGACGGGGCTGGCGGTACGGGAATAATCCGCGTTGTGAAGGACGCTGCCCTGAAGCAGTACGGGCCGGAGGCATACCGTTTGGAAGCGGCTCCCGGAAATATCGTCATCAGCGCCGCGACTCCCAAAGGAGTTTATTATGCAGGGCAAAGTCTGGCGCAGATGCTGCCTGCCGCCTTTTTCAACAATGGCGTGGACAAAAAGAGCGTAAGTTGGAATGTGGCGGTGAAGCCTTTTTCCATATTGGATTATCCCCGTTTTGCCTGGCGAGCCTTCATGCTGGATGAAGCACGGCATTTTTTTGGAGAGGAGGAGGTGAAGAGGCTGATTGACCAAATGGGGCTCCTGAAAATGAATGTCCTGCACTGGCATTTGTCGGATGATGCCGGATGGCGCATCCAGATTAAAAAATATCCCAAACTGACATCCGTGGGAGGCAAGAGAAGAGATACGGAGATAGAGACGTGGGGGAGCGGCAAGTATGAAGGCAGGCCCCATGAAGGTTTTTATACGCAGGAACAGGTCAAGCGCATTGTCCGGTATGCGGCCGACAGGAACATAACGATTGTTCCTGAAATAGATATTCCGGGCCATTCCGCCGCCGCCATCGTTTCCTATCCGGAGTTGAAATTGTCCGCCAGGCCTCTCGCGGAAGTGCCCGTGAGTTTCAATGACGGAGCGGCGTTTGATCCCACCAGCGAACGTGCCTACCAGTTCCTGGGAGACATCATGACAGAGCTGGCTTCCCTCTTTCCCGGAGGTATCATTCACATCGGCGGTGACGAGGTGCGGTACAAAAAGTACTGGGAAGGCGTGCCCCACATTGAAGCGTTCATGAAGAAAAAGGGCATTAAGACTTTTCCCGACCTTCAAATCATGTTTACGAATCGGATTTCCGGCATGCTGGCTGAGAGGGGGCGCCGGATGATGGGGTGGAATGAAATCCTGGGGTCCGACGTACACAATGACGGCGGCCGGGGAGCGGCGCTCGGCAAGCTGGATGCAAGTGCTATCATTCATTTCTGGTATGGGTCCGATAAAATTGCTGCCAAGGCGATCAGGGAAGGCCGCCAGGTGGTGAATTCCACTTCCCACATGACTTACATTAACAAAGGGTATGACAAGCTCCCTCTGTCCAAGTCCTATTCTTTTGAGCCCGTTTTTGCGGGATTGAATCCGGAGCAGCAGAAGAATGTCATCGGGCTGGGCTGCCAGGTCTGGACGGAATGGATTGCGGACGTGGAGAAACTGCACCGTCATGTATTTCCCCGTATTGCCGCTTATGCGGAGACGGGGTGGACCCGGAAGGAGGATAAAAATTTTCAGGATTTCCGGAGGCGTTTGACGGGGTATGAAAAAATTCTGGATGCCCTGGGCATCCGGCACGGGGAAAAGGAATAGTTGAAAATTCGCCGCCGGGGAGAAGCGTCCTGGCTGAGTCAACAGTAAGCCCGCTTGTTACTTGGTTAAGGATTCGGAAGAGTTCCTGTCTGTGGCTTCTTAAGGCATTCCGCCCGCGCCTGCATGTTTTCCAGAATTTTCAGAATATAAGAACGCGTTGTAGCCGAGTGTTCCGCTCCGCGTACGAAGGAAAGCCCCCTGTACAGTCCTACCGTTTCCAGGCGGAGATTCATATCTTCTCCGGACAGGTCTTCACTGGAGGGAGGAGGATAATTGGAAGCGGGGCCGTTCAGGGACTTCATCTGCATGGTATCCATATTAAGCAGGCAGCTTTGTATTCCGTTAGTGAAAATCAGGCTGCCCTGATGATGCTTGTCCTCCGGCCACAGCCTGTAAATGGTAACGGCGCTTCTCCCTCCGGGATTGATCAAAATGGCGGGGAAAACGTGTTTGCCGCCACCCTTTTTCCGGACGGTCGCGTCAAAGTCGCATTCTCCGGAAAACCTGGTCGTAACACGGGAGGAGATGCATACTTCAAAAGGTACTTCCGGCGGCAGGGGAATCATGGTGGAGGCAGACAGGGGCGACCCCGGAGGGAGTTCCGGAATCGGGAAGGGGAACGTAATGATGTCAATGGCGCAGCTGATGATGCCGATGATGGCGAATAGCAGGATGCCTTTGTTCCGGAGCTGGGCTGGCAGCATTTTTCCATATTCCTCCGGATAATGCCTGCCTGCGGCTGGTTCCTGCCGCAGGTAATAGCCGGTCAGGCGTGAAATAACGGTCAGAGCGGCAGCCATGGCTGCCAGCCATGCCAGGGCAAAAGCCAGATTTTCCGCTATGGGAATTGTGGTGAAAAAGCCGAATGTTCCAATAATGAACGCCGTCAGCAGGAGAAAGACAGCCAAGAAGGTTATGCAGCCTAAAGGGGCCGTGGAGACGGGAATCCAGAAAATGCTGCGTTTGCCGAGGGCTCTCAGAATCAGAATGGCAATGCAAAAAGAGAAGATGGCCAGCGTTGAATAAAAATGTTGAAACAGATAATCGAGCATGGCATGCGGGAAAAACTTGGATAGGCAAGCGGGGAGCGATTCCATGCCGATTTCCTGAAAAGTATCCGGAAACAAGCAGTTTTGCGCCGCGAAACGATAGAAGCTGAATGTTGAACTCCTTTATTATTCTAGCCTTTTTCCATCCTTGCCTGCAAGATTTTTTGTTTACCTGTTTCTTTCTATTTGTTTTTGATATGTTTAAAAAGCATTGTCCCATAAACAAATATGGGGAAAAACCGACTCCATTTTCTTTTGGTGAAAAAGATGCGGTTTTCTATAAGCGGAGGATTCCGAAATGGTAAAACTGTGTGTTATGGATAAGGGGAAAAGAGTATTCTTGCCATGGAAATGTTTTTTCCCGTTTATGAATGAAACCGCTACGCCGGCTTTTCCTTCATCCTTTTCAAGAGACCGGGCGGGGAGAAGAGCCCCGGCCGGATTTTACCTGCAAGAGCGTGGGGCAGGCAGTTCCGGACGGGTTGATGAGGAAAAACGCTTCCCTGAAGAAACTGCTACCGCTGTTCCGGCTTTGCCGGCACTTTCCTGAGTTTCGCGAAGCGGGGCAGGGAATATTCCTTTTGCATGGCCGTTTCTCCCTGGATCAGGGGAAGAACGTAATCAATGAACGGCTGTTCCACGCCATTGCCGCGGGCGTTGATCCATTCGCGGGGAACAAGTTTTTCCACATTGGCCACTTCTCCCAGACCTATCAATTTAGTTTTGCAGGAATAAATGCCGTTCTCCATGATTCGTTCAAAGGCTACCATTTTATCCGTCTGGCCGGAAACGGCGGCTTCCACGGCGGCTTTTCCCGCCATATACGCTTCATCGATATCCGTTTTGGAGGCGACATGGGAGGCGCAGCGCTGGAGGAGTGAGAGTTCAATGCTTCTGACTTTGGCCCCGGTTTGCCGCTTGACGGATTCCGCAAGCATGGCTCCCAGGCCTCCCAGCTGCGTATGGCCGAAGACGTCCCTGTCTCCGGATTCCGCAACAAAGCGGCCGTCTGCATATTGCACGCCTTCCGAGACGGCGACCATGCAGCTGCCGTTCTGCCTGTAAATCCGGTCCACATCCTGCCAGAATTCCTCCATGCGGAAGGGAACTTCCGGAAGGTAAACCAAGTCCGGACCTGCTCCCGCATACGTGGCCAGGGCTGCGGATCCGGCCAGCCAGCCGGCGTGGCGGCCCATGATTTCCACAATGGTGACGCGTCCCTTGTCGTACACGCGGAGGTCCTGGTGAACTTCCATGCAGGAGGTAGCGATAAATTTGGCGGCGGAGCCGAAGCCGGGGCAGTGGTCCGTGCCGTGAAGGTCATTGTCAATGGTTTTGGGGATTCCGATGACGCGGCATTCATAACCGGATTGCTGCATGAATTTGGATATCTTGTTGCAGGTATCCATGGAATCGTTGCCCCCGTTGTAGAAAAAGTAGCGTACGTCGTATTTTCGGAATATTTCCAGCAGACGGCGGTAATCCGTATCATCCACGGATGGGGCTGCCATCTTGTAGCGGCAGGAACCCAGGGCAGATGCCGGGGTATATTTGAGCAATTCCAATTCTCCGGGGTCTTCCCGGGCCATATCGAACAGGCGTTCTTTGAGCACTCCCTCAATCCCGTTGGCGGCTCCCAGCACGCGCGTGACCTGTTCGCTTTGCAGGGCGGACTGAATGGCTCCCAGTGCGCTGGCGTTGATGACGGCGGTGGGGCCACCGGACTGGCCGATGATGCATGCTCCTTTCAATGGGTTCATGGGCAATAATGGATGAGAGAGTTGTGTTGCGCCCCCTTTCAACGGCGTTGGAGGCAGGAAATGAAATGATAGTCAAACCTATCCGCAGCCCGGAGGGATGTCAAACATTATTGGTTTTCCGGATGGGGCTGGCGGGGCTGGAGAAAGTGGGGAAGAAAAAAGAGCCGGGGTATCAGTTTTTTTTGTCTCCAGAGCTTTTCCAATGCGGAGGCAAAGCGTTCCCAGGGCCAGAATTCCATGCGTACCCAGATGGACGGTATCCGTGGGATAGGGGGTGCGGAAGTCCACGCTGCGCAGCTGGAGATCGTCTGCGGGGACATAAACCGCATTGTTGACGGAGAGGGAGGTACGGGATTCTTCCGCCACATCCTTTTGCCCCTGCCGCACTTCTTCCCTGCCCGGAAAACGGGCCGGAGCGGGCACGGGAAGAACGCTGCCGTAGATAAAGGCCAGACCGGGGGCTTCCAGATCCGCTCTGATGCGTTTAATCAGGTTGTTCAGGTTGGCGCCGTAAGACAGAGCGTTTTTGATGCCGGCAATGTCCCTTGCGTCTCCTTCCCCCTGTTGCCACACCATGGCTTTCAGGACAGGAGCATGTCTCTGTTTTTTTCAGAGCTTCCATTCCGTTGCGGACGGTACGGATCAGTTTGACGTATTCTTCCCCCTGCTTATCCTGAGAAGTTTTTCCTGGGTTCCATTGCCGGAAAAGGTTGCTTCCGCTCCGGGCGTGTTTGATGATGGCCCATTTTTTTTGCGGGAATTTTTTCTGCAACGCTGTTTCCAGGCTTAGTTCCACGCCAAAACGGTCGGGGGATTCGGATGCCGGGCTCAAGGGAACAAGCCGTTCTGCCGGTCCTGTCCCTTTGAGGGAGCCGGAATAGTACAGAAGAATCCGTTTATCCGTCTTGAAGCAGGGAGGAATGTTGTTGACATATCCTTGCCCTGTGGCGTTTGACTGGCCGCCGATAAGGATGACGTTGATTTCATCCGCATGCAGGGGTGGCGCCGGAAAGACCGTCAGGGGAGCAAAGCAGCCATGAAAAGAGGAAAAAACGTGCAGAGCGTGGAAGTACGGAAACAATCATGGCGGGGATATCCCTGATACGTTTCCGGAAAGAAGATTCAGTCTTCTGGAGGAATTCTTCTTTGCCTGCTGCCAGGATATTTTACTGTTGGTGCTCTTGTTCCCTTGATTCTTTCCTTTCCGGAAAAAGGCATTATGCGGAAGGTGCGTGCAGGGAAACGGATTGGCCGGGGTATATTTCCGGAATGACGGAAATGCTCTTGATATTTTTCCCGGCTGTCAGGGAGCGGAGCATCCGTATGAGCTTGTGAACCGTTTTTGTCTGGTTCTCTTCATAATAGGTGATCGTGGGCAGCAGGCGTTCCATGAAGGGTTCATACGTCAGGCTGACCAGGCTGAGCTGATCCGGAATGCTCAGCGAACGGGCTTCCACCCAGGAAAGAATGGGAACGATCTGGTTGCCCCGTGTGGCTACCAGGGCGGACATATCCGGATGTTTTTTAAACGCTTTGGCCAGATATTCAAAGAAGAGCGGCGTTTCAAACGGGGTGGGTACCAGGATGGGATTCCATCCCTGTTCCGCAAAGCTGAAAAAACCTTTTTGCATAAGCTGGTGGCCCTTCAACGGATCAGGAGGCAGGCACAGGCCTACCGTTCGATGCCCCTTGTTCCAAAGATGCTGCGCCGCATGATGCGTGGTGGCCGCCCAGTGGCGGTCCAGATAGGGAAGGTTGCTGCTCTGGTAGGAGGTGCCGCGCACAATGCAGGGGATGCGGTGCGTCTTGAACCAGAGCTGGGTTTGCTCCGAGGAACGGTGAAGTATCCAGCAGACGCATTCGGATTTGGTAACCAGCTTGGCAAGCCTCTTGTCCGGATTGTTGCCTAAGATCCAGGGAGCTTCAAAGATACGGACGCTGATGCCGTCTTCCTCCAGAATTTTGGAGATGGTATATATTTCCGCCAATACGCTTTGAGCCAGCCTTTTGAGGGGCTGGGGCGTCAGAAACCCGAGAATTTCTTTTTTTTCCTGAACCGGATGGCAAAAGATATTTTTAACCGTTTCTTCTTCCGTAGTTTTCAGGATGCGCCGCGGAACCTTGATGCGTGGGGGGGCAATCCATGCATCCCTTTCCAGAAGGGCCAGGGCCTTTCTGATGGTTTCCCTGCCTACGGATAACCTGTGCCCGAGTTCTCTTTCTCCGGGCAGGATATTGACCAGGCTGCCGCTGAGAATCATCTGTTTGATTTTATTGGCTACTGTTTCAACCAATGAAGAAGCTGGCAACGAAGTCATACTCTTGTATATACGTATCGCATTGCGTGAATTCGAGCCAATTGTAGGGATTGCCTGGCCCGCAGAATCCGAAAGGAGATCTGGTGTTGTTGCAAGTTGTTGATATTCTGTAAATCGTTTTAGGATTTAAGCTACTGGTCTTTTTTTGATGAGGTAAAGTGGGCGGATAATGTATAAATGATATAGTGTTATCAATGCATTACATTCCTGAGCGGTACGGCTTCAGGTGGTTTGTAATTATTTTTAATTCATTTAAGATAAATATTTTATTGCGTATTTTGTTAGACAGGGCCATTTATTACCTCCCTTTTCTCACTTTCCTCCATATTTCCGGCAGGAAATGTGCACGTATCAGCATGGATGACTTTTCTCCCGTTTCCGGCACTAAATCTGCTTGATGAAAGTGAATACCATACCGGGCGCATCCTATGCGCTGACTTGTACGGCTGCGTGTACTATCCATGCGCTTCTTAGCGATGCTTCTTCCCTGGTTGTCCTGGAAACGGAAAATCCCGGACAATATTTTTTTATAGCTCCCACTGATACAATAGAGGTATCAGACGAACACGCCCTGGTGACACAAACTTTTAAAGCGGCCGCTCCGGGATTGTCTGCCCGCGGCGGCATAAGGCCGGGAGTAAATGCCGATTTGAAAAATCCGACGGTGGAAAAAGCGGTATGAACCATTTCTTTTTTCTGATCGTCCGCGATTAAGCGCAGCGCTCATGAGCAATCCAGTCAAAAGGCTGTTCGCCAATAGTTTTTCGAACCTTTACGGGGAGCGGGGGACGGGACTTCACCGCCAGATTATTGTCTGGCGCGGACTGGGTGCGGAAGTCCGTTTCATTCCGTCCTGGAATTACTACGGGGAGTCTCTTTGAGAAATGAAGCGTTATGACTGGTAATAGAAAACCCTGGGAGCGTTTAGCTACCAGGGTTTATTGATTGGTACCGCCGGTGGGACTCGAACCCACACTCTTTTGGAACTCGATTTTGAGTCGAGCGCGTCTACCATTCCGCCACGACGGCACGTGAAGCGAAAGAATTAAGAGGCAAGAGGGCCGGAGAGTCAAGAATTTCCTGTGGAATATGGTGAGCTGCTGAAAAAACGGAGGGATTTTTCTGTGGATTCCCTCCGTCATGTTTCCGGATGGAAATAAATGTTTGGAATGAGCAATGCACGGCAGCGTTAACGCTTTGGTTGACCATGTGTTCCTTCTGTTCCAGGCGGTAGAAGGTTTCGGCTCCCAAGCTCTGGAGATGGTTCGGTTCAGACCAGCGTTGACGATTGAGGTATGGTGTCCCGGCCGAACACCGGATTTCCTTTTTATTCCCCGCCTGTGCCGCGAACTTCCCGGAAGAGCTTTTCATGGATGATGAAAGCGGAACCAACATGGCACAAGGGGGGATGGTACGCTTAATCTCCGGCGTTTTCTTTTCCTGACTAACAGGAGAACCGCTCTCCGGGCGTTTCAGCCTTTTTTCACGGTCAGGGGCAGTCCCGCCACCATGAAGTAGACTTCATCCGCGCTTTTGGCAAGGAGTTGGTTGGCAATGCCCAGCCCGTCGCAGTAGTGTCGCGTTTCCGCATCTGACTGGCTGATGCCCATGCCGGTTTCAGAAGAAACAAGCACCCATGGCACGGGGGATTGGCGGATGAGCTTTTTCAAAGCTTCTATTTCCTCAATCAGCGCTTCCTGGAACGGCTCGTAGTCCGTGGGGTCCTTCTGGGCGTACAGGGTATTGGAGGCGAGCAAGGTGACGCATTCCAGAATGACGCCGTCCACCTGGTCCAGCAAGCCGGATTCCCCGACGGCAGAAGCTACATGACGGGGACATTCCAGCGTGAGCCAGCTTTCAGGACGGCGTTCCCGGTGCTTGCGCACACGGTATTCCATGGAGCCGGCCCCGGGCCAGACTTCCGCCGTGGCGACGTACAGGATTTTTTCCCCGAATCCGGCGGCTATTTGTTCAGCGTATTGGCTTTTGCCGCTTCTGATGCCGCCCAGGACGAGCGCCATGCGTGCGGTATTGGCGTCAGTGTTTGGTGATGTAACGTTCATGGGATTCCAGCATAGCCTGGTGGGAGTTCAGGAAGTCATCCAGGCTGAAGACTTCCAGCGTAATAAGAGGGGAGAAATGGAGGTCCCACATGGGGTGCAGAATGGCGTCCAGAGTAGCGGCAGGCATGTGGTGCAGGGATTTGTGGTCCCGTTTTTCCAGCCCGTGCAGGTGGCACATGCGTATGTCCGGCAGCCAGAGCGGCAGAAGTTTTTCCGGCCGCAAGCCTTCTTTCCAGACATGGCCTATGTCAAAGCAACGTGAATGGGGTGTAGCAGCTACCAGTTTGTCCAGATAGTCGGTCGGATGGCGTTCCAAATTTTCCAGGGCCAGGCATTCCGGTGCGGGGAGGTGGGGCGTGATTTGTTCCAGACTTCGGAGGATTCGTTCCGTTTCGCATTCCGTAAGATGGGGGCGCATATCAGGACCGGGAATATGGTCCGTGACCACATGCATGACCCAGGTGTGGGGTTCCAGTTCCCGTGTCAGGTCAATGGCGCGAATGATGTTTTCCGTATAACGGCGGCTTGATTCTTCCGTGGCGAAGCCGCCGTCCGTGGGCAGGTGGACGTTCCAGGTAACCCCGGCATCTGCAGCGATTCCGGCCAGTTCCCGTATTTCCGCAGGGGTAATGAGTTCCTTTCCGCATTCTCCGGCTTCCAGCAGGAGCAGAGCGACATCATCCGCGTAATGGACGCATTCCCTGATGGCGGGCACGTAGTAGTCCGGGATGATAAAGGAGGTGCATCCGATGTTGAGGCCTGGAACGCGGCATTTGTGTGGAGTTTTCATAAAGTGCAGAAGGTGAGCAGGACGAGCCATTCCGTACATTCCACGGTACAGCCGAATACATCCCCGGTAACGCCGCCCAGGCGGCGGCGCGCGTATAGAAGCAGGCCCATGGAGCCGGCCAGGGCGGAGAGCAGGGCGTACAGCCCGTTCCATCCTGCCAGAGCGCAGGCAGCCAGGGTGACGGCTGCGGCAGCCAGGGCGTGCCCGGGGCGCGTTCCCTGCTTGAACGCTTCCCCCATGCCTCCAGGCCGTGCGCCCGGAAAGCGCATGGCGATGAATATCTGGCTGCGGGCAAGCAATCCTGCCAGAGCGCACGCCGTGAGCAGAAGTTCCCAGGAGCCGTGGGCCGCCAGAGTCGCCAGGGCGGCTCCCTTGAACGCCAGGTTGAAAAACAGGGCCGTGCCGCCGAAGGTCCCCAGGCGGGAGTCTTTCATGATTTCCAGCCTGCGTTCCCGGGATACTTCAATGGGAAGCCCGTCTCCGCAGTCCGCTACTCCGTCCAGGTGCAGGCCGCCTGTGACGACTACCCAGCAGGCACAGCCGATAACGCCGCAGACCAGGGGGGGGAAGAGCAGGGTTGCCGTCCAGGTCAGGCCACCCGCAAGCCCCCCCACCACCAGGCCAACCAGCGGTAGCCAGGCGGAAATTCCGTTCAGGTCATTTTGCAGCGGCCACGGCCCTACGGGTAGCCGGGTCAGGAAGCCGAAGGCGGAGCGGATGGTGGTGATGACAGCCATGGATACAGGGAAGAAAGGGTCAGCGCGGAACGGTGATGTCCAGTTCCGGCAGGGTTTTCATTTCAGAAAGTACGCGCGTGGCGGCGTCCAGCAGGGGAAAGAACAGGGCCGCCCCCGTGCCTTCCCCCAGGCAGAGGCCCAGGTCCATGTACATGGTGACGCCGATGTGGTCCATAATGAGCTTATGCCCCGGTTCCGCGGAGTTGTGGGAGCCGATGAAGTATTGCGCCGCTTCCGGGCGAATGCCCTGGGCGATGGCCGCGGCCGCCCCGGCAATGAAGCCGTCAATGACGATGGGGACGCGCAGGGAGGCCGCCCCCAGCATCAGTCCGGCCATGGCTCCTATTTCCGGTCCTCCCACCTTCGCCAGCACGTCAATGGCATCGGAAGGGTCTGGCTTGTTCAGGGCGATTCCCTGTTCGATGAGTTTTATTTTTTTGCGGATGACTTCTCCTCTGACGCCGGAACCGCGTCCCGTCACGGTTTCCACAGGGATGCCTGTGAGCACGGCCACGATGGCGGAAGAGGGGGTGGTGTTGCCAATGCCCATTTCTCCGGCGGCCACAATGTCCAGCCCTTTGTTTTTTTCTTCACGGGCCATGTCAATGCCCACTTGCAGGCATTTCAGGGCCTGTTCCCGCGTCATGGCCGGCCCCCTGCTGAAGTCGTTGGCGCCGTGCATGACTTTTCTTTTGACCAGCCCCGGCAGGTCGCCGAAGTCGTAATTGACGCCTACGTCCACTACGGAAAGGCGTGCTCCCGCGTTGCGTGTAAAGGCGTTGATCGTGCCTCCGCCCTGAAGGAAGTTGCGGGTCTGGATGTAGGTAACGTCCGTGGATGTCAGGCTGAGGCCGTGGTCGGCGATGTGGTGGTCCGCGGCGAACAGGACTATGGCTTTGTCCTTCAGGCGCGGCGCGGGATTGCCGGTCATGCCGGCAATACGGATGGCCACGGGTTCCAGTTTTCCCAGGGCAAGGGGAGGCTTGGCCAGAATTTTCTGATGTTCCAGGGCCGCTTTTGCGGCCTGTTCGTCCAACGGGGGGATATGCAGTTTGTTCATGATGTCCAGAAGTGGGGGGTGAAGAGAAGAAGGAGAGTGAACGCCAGCGTACCCGTGGCGGCAGTCGTCCACATGAGCCGAATGGCCAGGGCCAGGTCGCTGGCGGAGGCTTTGGTTCGCCCTGTTCCTATCCAGGGGTAGTTTGCAGGAATTCCCTTGTAAGAGACCGGGCCCCCGAGACGGAGGCCCAGCGCTCCAGCGAAGGCCGCTTCGCTCCATGCGGAATTGGGGCTGGCGTGGGCGTTCCGGAAGGCCCATCCCATGGTGAGCGCCCTCCGGGCGGAGGTTCCTTTCACCATCAGGGAGGAAAAGGAAATACACGGTAAAATAAGGCGTGCGGGGATGAAGTTGAGCGCGTCATCCGTGCGTGCGGCAAAGGTGCCGAAGTGTCTGTACCGGTCATTTTTTTTCCCCCACATGGCATCCAGGATGTTGAAAACACGATGCGCCAGCGCGGCGGAAGCCGCCCCGGAGGCGCCTCCTGCCAGGCAGCCTGCTGAGGCCCAGAACAGGGTGGAAAAAACGCCATCCGTCAAGTTCTCCGCCACGCTTTCAATGGCTGCTCTGGCGATGCCGTAGACGTCCATCCGTTCCGTATCCCGTCCCACGATCATGGAGACGGAGTGCCGGGCCTCTCCGGCGTTCCCGCTGCGCAGGGCGTTTTCCACCTTCCGGGCATGCTCGGCCAGGCTGCGCGGGGCCATGCAGATGTAAATGACCAGAACGGACGGAATCCAGGGTGCCCAGGGGGAGGGTAACAGGGAAAAGGGAAGGAAGAGCGCCGCGCAGCCGAACCATGCGGCAATGCAGGTTGCCAGCGCGGCCGCCATTCCCGCATGAAAAGTTCTTCCCCACTTTTGCCTCGCCAGTGTTTCCATGCGGAGCGCGCACCGGCCGATCAGACAGACGGGATGGAATCTGTTGGGCGGTTCTCCCGCCAGAATATCCAGCAGGAAGGCCGCAGGCAGGATGAACGGGCACGGGAACATGGATCAGCGTTTCAGTTGGAGAGCTCGGTAAATGGTTTTCAGGTCCAGATGTTTCCGGACCACGTCCGCCAGGCGGTCCAGCGCTCCGTCCAGGTCATAGGCGGTGTGCAGGGCTGGGTTGGCTTTCAGTCCTGAATCTTTCCTGACCATGTTGATGAATGCGCGGCGGAATTGGTCTCCGTCCAGCATGCCGTGCAGATACGTGGCCCAGATACGGCCTTTGCCGTAGCCGCAGGGGGAGCCGTCTTCCCGGAACATGACGGGGGGGCTGGATTCTTGATGGCTGGTGACGCCATGGTGGATTTCATAACCTGCGGCGGGAACGGGCAGCGGCGTGTTTGCCCGGCGTACGTTGATCAGGGTTTTGGCTGAGGAGAAGGTGGTGGAAAGTTCCAGCAGCCCCAGTCCTGGCGTGCGCTCCTCCGGGGATTCCATGTGCAGCGGGTCCAGAATGTCCGTCCCCAGCATTTGCAGCCCTCCGCAGACGCCCAGAAGCCACTTTCCCTTTTCGGCATGACGGCGGATGGGTTCTTCCAGCCCGGCGGAACGGAGAGAGGCCAGGTCCGCAGCCACGCTTTTAGTGCCGGGCAGAATGACCAGGTCCGGATTTCCCCATTCCTCCCGTGTCCGCACCTGGCGGAGCCGGACGTCCGGCTCCGCCGCCAGAGGGGCGAAGTCCGTGAAGTTGGAGACGTGGGCGGGCATGACTACGGCCACATCCAGGCAATCCGCATGTTTCCCGTGCTCCCCGTGGCCAGAGGGCAGCGTGGCGCGGTCTTCTTCCGGAATGTTGATGTCCCGCATCATCGGGATGACGCCCAGCACAGGCTTGCCCGTACGGTTCCGCATGTAGCTGTGCGCCGGGGCCAGCAGATCCGGATCTCCTCGAAATTTGTTGACCACGAACCCCGCCAGCAGTTCTTTTTCCCACGGGGCGAATGTCATCCACGTTCCCAGAAAGGAGGCGTACACTCCGCCACGGTCAATGTCCCCGGCGAGCAGGACTCTGGCACGCGCGTAGCGGGCCATGTTCATGTTGACCACGTCTGCTGATTTCAGATTGATTTCTCCGGGGCTTCCGGCCCCTTCCAGGCAGAGGAGTTCATATTCGTCCGCCAGGGAATCGTATGCTTTGCATACGTCCGGCCAGAAGCGCCTTTTAGCCGTGAAGTATTCCCGCGCGTCCATGCGGCCTACGGAGCGCCCCATCACGATCACCTGGGAGCCGGTATTGGAATGGGGCTTGAGAAGAATGGGGTTCATTCTGGCATCCGGATCAATGCGGCAGGCCTGGGCCTGCACCAGCTGGGCGCGGCCCATTTCCTCTCCCAGCGCAGTTACGCCGGAGTTGAGAGCCATGTTCTGCGCCTTGAACGGCGCCACGTGATAGCCGTCCTGAAGGAAAATGCGGCACAGGGCTGCCGTGAGAACGCTTTTTCCCGCATCGGAGCAGGTGCCCTGAATCATCAGGGCCGGTTTGGGAGCCTTACGGATAATGGAGGGGCCGTTTCCCGCCAGTTCGGCGCGCAGAGCTTCCGCCAGCAGGGCGTGTTCCTCCGGCGTGCGGACGCCGGAGCGCAACCAGCCGCCCGTTTCCAGCCCCGGATAATTGGAACAGTCGCGTAGTGCGATGCCGTATTTTTTCAGGAGCCGGGCTGCCAGGCCATGAGGCGCCCCCGCCAGGCGGAAGAGAAGGAAGTTGGCCTCGGACGGGAGTACGGCGGAGCCCGGCAGGGAGGAGAGCCTGCGGAACAGGTCGTCCCGGCGTTCCCGGTTCCGGGCGCGTTCCCTGTCTGCCCAGGAGGAGGGCTGTGCCAGCACGGCCTTCACCGCTGCCGCCGCAAAGGCATTCACGTTCCAGGCGGGCAGGGATTGCCGCAGCCGCTCCGCGAGCGGAGCGGCACAGATGGAAAAACCGCACCGGACGCCGGCCATGCCGTAAAATTTGGTCAGGGAGCGCAGAACCACCAGGTTGGGAAGGAGGGCCGCTTCACGGAGCAGTGATTCCGCTCCTTGTACGTAATCCATGAAAGATTCGTCAATGATCCAGAGGACTTCGGGGCGGCTCTGGACAACCCTGTGCAGGGCCGCTGCGTCCAGCAGGCCGCCGGACGGATTGCTGGGATTTGCCAGAAAAACAGCGCTTCCGTCTGCGGCCTGTTCCTCCAGACGGCAAAGAGACGGGAGGAAGGAATTTCGTTCCTCCGTCCGGATGGAAAGAACATCCGTGCCGTGGCGCAGGCAGGCCAGCCTGTATTCGGAAAAAGCGGGTTCCGGAATGACGGCCTGTTTAAGGTTTAATGCGCGCGGAAGAGCGTGAATGAGTTCATTGGCCCCGTTTCCAAATACGAAGCAGCCGGAAGGAAGCCCGTAATGAACCGCCGCCAGTTCCCGCAGATCCGCCGCATCCGGAGAAGGGTAGGGTACTGCGTTTTCCATGGCCTTCCACAATGCTGAAACGATGAACTCCGGCATACCTTCCGGCCTCAGGTTGACGCTGAAGTCCAAAATATCCCGTTCCGGGCGGCAGGCCTCCTCCGCCAGGGATTTTAAATCTCCGCCATGTGAAAAAACGTTCATGCCACAGTAATTGGAACCGGCGTACCGAAGGGCTGCCCGCGCCGGAGAAAAAAAGGAAGCGCCTTGCAAGTTCGGAATTCCACGTAGCCGGAAGCTTCGCCGGAGACGGGAAATCTTCCCTGTTGCGGGAACGTGGGAACAAGGAGCGTCATGAGCGCATCATGTCCTGTATGCGCCGGGAGTGACAAGACAAAAATGGAAAGCCCCGTGAGGAAAAGAGGGATGGAGAACAATACGCTGAAAAGGGAAAACGACTGCAATTCATCTGGATGTTCAAAGAAAAATTTTTTTGTCTTGTCATACCGGTCTCTTTGGTATTTCATCCGTCCCATGAACCCTTATGGGAAGGGTTACAGACCTCAGGGACGCCCGTAGCCGGGCAGGAAATAAATGGGGAATACCGGTGTGAGTCCGGAGCGGTACCGCCACTGTAAGCGAGCCTGCCTCGCAAGCCAGAAAACCAGCCTGTGAGGTTGTCCAACTGTTCGGCGAGTTACCGAACGTAAGGCACTACAACCATGCTTTATACGAAGAAAGCCCTTCAAATGGGCGCAATTGCTGTTGGCCTTGCCGCATTCGCAGGCCAGTCCTCTCTTGCCGAGTCCGCTAAAAAGGAAGACTCCAAGCCCTCCGTCAGGACGGAAACCATGCAGGTTATGCCGGAACTGACTATGGCATCCCACTTTGTGGGCGTGCCGTACAATCGCTCCGGAGTGTCCGTTTCCATCATCAATCCGGAAGAATTCCAGAAGGCGGGCATTGAAACCCTGACGGGAGCCCTTTCCCAGACGCCCGGCGTTTTCACGCTGGACGGAGGCGGCACCTGGCAGCGCGGTTCCGTGAGCAACACCGTCATCCGCGGGATGAACAAGGATACCTACACTCTGACCATGGTTGACGGCATGCGCATCAGTGATGCCAACATGTCCGGCAACAAGCTGCTGGGCATCACTAATCTCTTTACGGTGGGCAATGTGGAAGTGGTGAAAGGCGCGCAGGGCGCCGTCTTCGGTTCCGGCGCCATTGGAGGCGTCGTCGCGATGGATACTCCAGAGGGGGAAGGCGATCCCGTAACCAGGATTTTTGCGGAGGCCGGTTCTTTCGGCTCTTTCAACAGCTACATCACTTCCTCCGGCAAGATCAAGAAGCTTTCCTATTTTGTAGGCGTCGGGTTTGAAACTACGGAAAACGATCCGTCAATCTATCCGTCCATTTATGACAACAGGACAGGCATGAACGATTTCCGCCAGTGGCAGGAAGCCGTGCGCCTGGGCTATGACATCAATGACAAGGTGAAGGTGAGCTTTACCTATCGCCGCCTGGATTCCTACTTTGAATATCCCACGCCTTATGTGGATTATAACCAGTGGCCTTCCGTTCCGGATCCCCATCTGTACAATACGGAAGACAAGAACCGCAGCAATCTGGTGACAGGACGTGTGGATGCGGAAATTTCCAAGCTGTGGTCCACCAGCTTCATGGTGGGGCATTACAACATGGACTATTCCTGCCATACTCCCGGATTTGATTTCCAGCCCAATGTGATGCGCAACCGCCGTTTTCAGGCGGAGTGGCGTAATGCGCTGACGTGGAACAAGGAATGGAAAACCATCGCCGGCATGGCCTGGGACCGTTCCGACTACATGAGCGAAAACAATTACGTTGCCAAGGATGAATGGCAGAGCACGCTTGCCTTCTTTGCGGAGCAAATGTGGTCACCCACGGACAGCTTTGACGCCAGCGTGGCCCTGCGCCTGGAACATGATTCCGTCTGGAACAATCATTTTACGTGGCGTTATTCCAATTCCTGGAAAGTGACGGGCAAGGATTCCCCCACCCGTATTTTCGGTTCCGTGGGTTCCGGTTTCCGCGCGCCCACCTATTTTGAGCAGTATGCGGCCAATTATGGTTATGTTGGCAACCCTGATCTGGATGTGTCCAAGTCCCTGGGCGGCGATCTGGGGGTGGAACAGCGTCTGGCGGACGGCCATTATGCTTCCGTGACGGGCTTCTGGACCCGTATCGACGATGAAATCGGCACCATGAGCGTAGGTACCTGGCCTAATTCCTATACCACTTACACCAATTATTCCCACTGCACTTCCTACGGCGTGGAAGTGGCGTTCAAGGGACAGTTCAAGGACGCGTGGAACAGCGGCTATTATGCCAATTACACCTTCACGATGCCCAAGCGCGATTCCATCGGCAAATACGAGACCATTCAGATGGCCAATACCGCCCGCCACACCATCAACGCGGAAGTTTATACCTCCCCGGTTGAAAAGCTGACGGTCGGCTTCGGCGTAACGGCCGCCATGGGACGCACGGATTACAATTATGCCCGTCTGGACAATTTCTTTACGGCGCGCCTGTTTGCCCGTTACCAGGCAACGGACAATGTGTCCCTCCATGTGCGTCTGGAAAACCTGTTTGACCAGAAGTTCATCATGACGAATGATTATAACTTCGGCCCGCGTGAAGCCCGTGGATTCGGAATCTTCGGCGGTGTGACGGTCGAATTCTAAGTTCCTTTCAATATTAATTGTTGATTGCTCCCCCATCTTCCGTCTTGCGGACTGTTTCAGGCGAAGTGAACGGTTCCGCGCGGAAGATGGGTTTTCTGTTTTCCGTAGTTTCCGGAATCGGTTAACATGTGGCGGCCATCTGAGTTGTGTTGCGCTGGATATCCATACTGGGGGCATTGGCCCTTTCCGTCTTTCTGGGAGGTGTCTTTTACTTTTCCCAGCGTGAGAAGAATGTTTGGCATGAATTTTCCGGCCGGATGGACGGCAGGGGGATGCCTGCCGTATTTGACGGTTTTGTGGAACGCTGGAACAGGGCCGTGGAACGGGAGCTGCGCCGTGAATTGGCTGAAGGGGAGAGGAAGGAAAAACTTCTGGTCGTTTCCCGCGGGGAAGGGGACGGCCGGCGTTTGGCGGAACAGGCTCGTTCCGTGGAACGCATCAGGAAAAGGCTGTTATTGAAAGACCATATCCGCCTTCTTCCTCTGGAAGACGTTCCGGACGGATTGGAATGGCAAACCGGAATGGAAGAGCCGGATGTGGGTGATCCGCGCGCCGTCAAGGGTGGAAGAGTCCGGTTGTGGATCAATACTCCGTTTCCCGGAACTTTGCGTGCTTTCGGGCCGGGAAGTGAAAATTTTTTCAATTACTCCGCCATTGACAACGTGTGGCTTCCCCTCGTGGGGCTTCATCCGGAAACCTTCCGTCCCATTCCGGGCCTGGCGGACCGCTGGGCCTTGTCCGCAGACGGAAAAACCGTTTTTTATCATCTGGATCCGGAAGCGGCCTATTCGGACGGACGCATCGTGAAAGCGCAGGATTTTCTGCTGAACATTTGCCTCCGTACGTCCGGTTTTGCCCGGGATCCGTTCTGGACAACCCTGTTCCGTTCCATGTATGATCAGATTACGGTATACGGGGATTCCATCATTGCCCTGACGCTGCCGTCCCGCGGGCCGCTGCTGCCTTACATGGCCTGTGCGGATTTTCATCCGGCCCATCCCGGTTTTTACCATGATTTCAACGCTCTGTTTCTGGAACGCTACCAGTGGAAAGTCCCTCCAAATACGGGTGGCTACATGGTTGTTCCCGCTAAAATCCGGATAGGAGAAAGCATTACCCTGGCCCGCGTGAAAAATTGGTGGGCGAAGGACAGGAAGTATTACCGCCATTCCTGCAATGCGGACCAGGTGGAACATGTGTTTGTGAACATGGAAAACAAGGCGGTTGAAATGTTCCGCCGCGGGGAACTGGACATCATGAACGTCCGTAAGCCGGAGGTGTGGGAAACGGGGCTGGAACTGCCGGAAGTGCACCGGGGCTATATAGATAAATACAGTCTGGAAGCCAATTACGCCTGTCCCCCGTACGGACTGTATCTGAATTGCTCGGACAAACTGTTGAAAAATCCGGATATCCGCCGCGGGCTGGCGCATTCCGTGAACATGGGCCTGGTGATTGATACTTTGTTCCGCGGGAATATGAGAAGGCTCGGTTCCTACATGGAGGGGTACGGAGACCTGACTCTTCCGCTGAAAGCTCCGGAATACAGCAAGAAAAAAGCCATGGAATATTTTGCCCGCGCCGGCTACCGGGAAATGGGGACTGACGGCGTGCTGAAAAATGAACGGGGAGAACGGCTGGTGGTGGAACTGACGTTTGCGGATTCATCCGTCCTGATGACCAACGTCTGTTCCATTCTCCGGCAGGAGGCCCTGAAGTGCGGGGTGGACCTGCGTCTGGATTCTCTTACCTATAGTGTCTGTTCCCGTAAGGTTTTTGAAAAACGGTATCAGGCGGCTCTGTGGGCGTGGCCGCTGCAGACGCCGTTCCCACGGCTGTATGAAACATTTTCTTCCGAACTGGCGTATGATGCCCGCGGAAATCCCGTAGGCAATACGAATAATATTATGGCTGTGTCGGACGCTGAACTGGATGCCGCCCTGGATGCGGAACGCAATGCCCCGGATACCGGTTCCCTGAAGCTGGCTCTTCACCGTGCCCAGCAGCGTCTTTATGAACTTTGCGTCTGGATTCCCGGCTGGAGGGAACCCTACACGCATGTCGCCTGCTGGCGCTGGATACGCTGGCCGGAATCTCCCACCCGGTTCTGTTCCCCCAGAATTTACAATCCGCTGGAATCGCACCTGTACTGGGTGGATGAAGAAATGAAGAAGGAAACGCTGGAGGCTCGGAGCCGTGGCGTACCGTTTGAAGAAAAGCATCAAATAATATATCTTGAAAGACAGGATGGTGCCGTTCCGTAATAAAACCGGGTCACCGTCTCCTTTTTAAATTGAAAGGAGGTGATTTTTCATCATAATCTCCTTCGCATTTACCGTAATTAATTATTAATTCCATAATCATGAAATTATCCTTTTTCTCCGTTCTGCTTCTGGCAGGGCATCTTTGCGTGGCTGCTCCCATGCCTCTGCCGGAATCCAATGACGGAGCCAGGCATGTCTTCTCTACTAATCAGGAAAATTTTTTGATGGACGGAAAGCCCGTCAAAATCATTTCCGGGGAAATGCATTATCCTCGCGTGCCGCGCCAACACTGGAAGGACAGGTTCCAGCGCATAAAGGCCATGGGCATGAATACCGTCTGCACTTATCTGTTCTGGAACGTGCACGAACCGGAACCCGGCAAATGGGACTTCTCCGGCAATCTGGATTTTGTGGAATTCATCAAGGAAGCGCAGAAGGCCGGCCTGTGGGTCATTGTGCGTCCCGGGCCCTATGTGTGCGCGGAATGGGAATTCGGCGGATTTCCCGGCTGGCTGCTGAAGGATGAAGATTTGAAAGTCCGTTCCCAGGATCCCCGCTTCCTGGAACCGGCCATGGCTTATCTTAAAAAAGTCTGTTCCATGCTGGAACCTCTGCAGATTACCAAGGGAGGCCCCATCATCATGGCCCAGGTGGAAAATGAATATGGTTCCTATGGTTCTGACAAGGATTACGTGAAAAAGCATCTGGACGTTATCCGGAAGGAACTTCCGGGAGTTGTTCCCTTCACGTCGGACGGCCCGAACGACTGGATGATTAAGAACGGCACGCTTCCGGGCGTTGTTCCCGCCATGAATTTCGGCGGCGGAGCCAAGGGCGCCTTTGCGAATCTGGAGAAGCACAAGGGTAAAACGCCCCGCATCAACGGCGAATTCTGGGTGGGCTGGTTTGACCACTGGGGCAAGCCCAAGAATGGCGGCAGTACGGAAGGTTTCAACCGAGACCTGAAGTGGATGCTGGAAAATAACGTCTCCCCCAACCTCTTCATGGTGCATGGGGGGACCTCCTTCGGCTTCATGAACGGGGCGAACTGGGAAGGCGCCTATACGCCGGATGTAACCAATTACGACTACGGCGCCCCCATTTCCGAAAACGGAACCCTGACGGACCGCTACCGCACCTTCCGCCAGACTATTCAGGATTATTACGGTGATACGTACAAGCTTCCCGAACCTCCCGCCCAGCCGGAAATGATGGAGCTGCCCCCCATCACGTTTACGGAAACGGCCGGCATGTTTTCCCGTCTTCCTCAGCCCTCCATCCGCAAGGAGCCCGTCCACATGGAAGCCCTGGGGCAAAGCCTGGGTTTCATCCTGTACCGGACAAAGGTGCAAGGACCGGTGAAAGGAGAACTGAAGATGAACAACATGCAGGACCGCGCCATCGTTTACGTGGATGGCAAGAGGCAGGGGGCGGCGGACCGCCGTTACAAGCAGGATTCCTGTGACGTGGTGATTCCTTCCGGACTTCATACGGTGGACATTTTTGTGGAAAACATGGGCCGCATCAACTTCGGCGGCCAGATACAGGGCGAGCGCAAGGGCATCCGAGGGCCCATCACGCTGGACGGCAAAAAGCTGGAAAACTTCCTTATCTACAACTTCCCGTGCAAGGGAGTGGAGCTTCTTCCCTTCTCCGGCAAGAAGCCGGCGGGCGACCAGCCCGTGTTCCACCGCGGGTATTTCAACGTTTCCAATCCCAAGGATACCTACCTGGATATGCGGGACGGCTGGAAGAAAGGCGTTGTGTGGGTGAATGGACGCAATCTGGGCCGCTTCTGGTTTATCGGCTCCCAGCAGGCTCTTTATTGCCCCGGAGAATACCTGAAGCCCGGGAAAAATGAAATCGTGGTGCTGGACGTGGACGGAGGTTTCGGCACGGTGAAGGGTGTGAAGGAAGCCATTTATGAAGTCAACAGGGACCCCGCCATGGCGGATGTCTTCCGCGTAGGCAAACCTGTGGCCCCCGCTGCCGGCCAGCTGGTGCACAAGGGTTCCTTCGCCAAGGGGGCAGATCAGCAGGAAATCAAATTCCGCGCTCCCGTCCAGGCCCGTTACATCGCCATTGTCAGTAAAAACGCCCATGACAACGGCCCCCATGCCGCCATTGCGGAGCTGAACTTCCTGGATGCCTCCGGCAACCTGCTTCCCCGCGAACAGTGGTCCGTGGTTTATGCGGATTCCCATGAAACGACGGGGGAAGCCGCCCAGGCGGGCCTGGTGATGGACAACCAGCCCACCACCTACTGGCATACCAAGTGGCAGGGGGACAACCCTCAGCATCCGCACATGATCGTGCTGGATCTGGGCAAGGTGCAGAAACTTTCAGGATTCCGCTACCTGCCGCGCCAGAACAGGGAAAACGGCCGCATCAAGGACTATGAAGTCTATGCGTCTCCCAAGCCGTTCAAGCCTGCCAAGTAAGGTTCTCTGAATTGTTGAACTTTTCAGGGCCGCTTCCTCCAGGATGAGGGGGCGGCCTTGTTGCGTCCGGACATCCCGGAAGAAACAGTTCTCCTTTGCCCGGATAAGAGCCGTTCCGGCTTAAAGATGCGTATCAGCTTTCCGTCCCTTTGTTTCCTGCTGTTGTGCGGGCCGGTATTCCATGCGCAAAAAAGCGGCTCCGTAGTGTAACGGAGCCGCCGGAAGACAGTAATAAATCTGATAATTGTTTGTTAGAAATTCCAGGAGAAGCCCAGCTTGATGGTGTGGTAGCCGGGGTCATTGTAGCCCTGAATCTGGTAGTATTCGTAGCCGAGCACGAAGTCCGCACTGTTGGAGATGCTGAACTTGAAGCCGGCCTGGGCAGCCCAGGAAAACTTGGTGGAGGAAATGGTACGGGAACGGCTGCCGTCTTCCAGGCCATGAATGGTGGTCTTTACGTCACCATAGGTGGCGCCGGCTTTGCCGCCCAGATAGAACATGGTATAGTCGCCGATGGGAAGGTTCAGCGTGTAACCGGCCATCATCGGAATATAAGTGGAACGGAGGCTGGCGGTATAAGGGCCGCTGATGCCCAGGTCCTGCACGCTGGGATGGTGGGAACCGGCCAGGATGCCGCCGTTCAGGGAAATCTGATGAACAATGCTGCCGGTTTCAATATAGTTGAAAATGCTCAGATTGCCGCCGGCCACGTTGGGCATGGCGTCTTTGGTGGCGATTCCGTAAGCCCCTTCCAGGGACATGCCGAACTGGCCGTCGTATTTGTCGGCATGATAGGCGCTGGCGGAAGACACGGAGGCTGCAATGGCCAAACCTAACAGTATAGTCTTGTTCATATGGGGATAAATGGTGATTTAACTGTAATCCATTCTTGGCAGTTTTCTCTTTTGAAGTCAAACATGAAATATCAAATGGGCGCGAAATACCCAAACCCGGGGAGATGAAGTTGCCAGAACGCTCCCGGTGGGGTACATTCTGCTCCATGGAACAACAAGCGTGTGATTTGCTGGTGACCGCTTCCCGCATGCTGGGCGGGGCGGAACAGTCCGGCGCTCCCGGAGATGCGGCTGTCGCCGTCCGGGACGGGAAAATTCTGGAAACGGGGGACGCCGCAGAACTGGAAGCCAGGTGGACGCCCACCGTCCGCAGAGATTTGGGGAATGTGCTGCTGATGCCGGGGCTTATTAATGCCCATACGCATGTCCCCATGACCTTTTTGCGCGGTTTTGCGGATGACTTGCCGCTGATGGAATGGTTGACCGGGCATATTTTCCCGGTGGAAGCCCGGCTGACGGATAAAATCGTTTCCCTGGGAGCCCGGCTGGGCATGTATGAAATGATGCGGACGGGCACCACGGCGTTTGTAGATTCCTACCTGTTGGAAGCCAATGTTCTCCAGGAAGCGGAACGTATGGGTATGCGCTGTGTGGGCGGGGAGGTCATTTTTGCTTTTCCCTCTCCGGCATACGGAGGGTGGGACGGTGCGGAAGCCCTGTACCGGGAGCAGGCGGAACGATTTTCCGGCCGCGGCAGAGTGCAGGCGGCCCTGATGCCGCACAGCGTGTACACCACCAGTGACGAGGTTCTCCGGCGTTCCATGAAGCTGGCGGAGGAACTGGATATGATGCTGCATATCCATCTGTCCGAATCCGCCGGGGAAGTGGAGCAGTGCCGTTCCCTGCACGGAGGAAGGCGCCCCGTGGGCTATGCCCGTGATATGGGGCTGCTGAATGAACGCGCCGTGCTGGCCCATATGGTGGACGTGACGGATGAGGAACTGGAACTGGTGGCTGCTTCCGGAGCGGCGGTTGTCCATAACCCGGTCAGCAACCTGAAACTGGCGTCCGGCTTCGCCCGCGTGCGGGACATGGCGCGGGCCGGCGTTTCCGTCTCTCTGGGAACGGACGGAGCGTGCAGCAACAACAGTCTGGACATGTTTGAAACAATGAAGCTGGCCGCTATTCTTGCCAAGGGGTACAGCGGGGACGCTACTGCGGTCCCCGCCATGCAGGCGTTGAAGATGGCGACGGGGGAGGGCGCCCGCATGTTCCGGACGCCGGGGCTGGGCACACTGGTTCCGGGGGCTCCCGCGGATATGATAGCCCTGAACCTGGATGAACCGAACCTGTGCCCGATTTTCAACGAAGCGTCCCATGCCGTTTATGCAGCTTCCGGCAAGGATTGCGTGTTCACCATGGTGGAAGGGAAAATTTTATATGACCACGGAATTTACACGGACGGCCTGTACGCGGATACCGCCGCGGAAATGCGGGACCTGGTGGAGTGGGTGAAGGGAGGCAATGATAGTTAAGAGTTAATAGTGATTAGATAATGGTTGTCGCCCTGTTGCCCGTTAATAGTTAACTGTTACCTATTAACTGTTTTCCGGGGCGTCGCATGTTCATATTCCTTCTTTACCCGCAAGGGGGGATGCCCTTATAGTAATTTCATGCAATATGATCTCATCGTCATTGGTGGAGGCCCTGCCGGCTATGTGGGCGCCATCCGCGCCGCCCAGCTGGGGAAATCCGTGGTGTGCGTGGAACGCGACCGGGTAGGGGGTACCTGTCTGAACTGGGGGTGCATCCCCACCAAGGCGCTTCTGAAAAACGCGGAGGCCTACCGGATCGTGACGGACCGCGCCAGGGAATTCGGCATGACGGTGGAGGGCGTCAGCGTGGATTGGAGCGAAGTGATCGGCCGTTCCCGCAAGGTCAGCGACCGCCTGGCCGGCGGCGTGGGGTTCCTTTTCAAGAAGAACAAGGTGGATTCCGTTACGGGGGAAGCCTCCATCATTTCTCCTGGCAAGGTGGAAGTAAAGGCCGCCGACGGAACGGTGAACGTTCTGGAGGGAAAGAATATCCTGGTCTGTACCGGCTGCGTCACCCGCACGGTGCCCAGCCTTCCCCTGAACGGCACTACTGTCATCGGCTCCAGGGAAGCCATGGTGCTGGAAAAGCGGCCAGAAAGCATGATCATCATCGGTTCCGGAGCTATCGGCACGGAATTTGCCTACATTTACAATTCATTCGGCACCAGAGTGACGCTTATTGAAGCGCTTCCCCGGATGCTTCCCAATGAAGACGACGACTCCTGCATGACGCTGGAACGGGCATTCAAGAAGCAGGGCATCAAGGTGATGACGGGAGCTTCCGTGGAATCCGTCACGGAAACCTGTGACGGACAGGTTAAGGCCAGCGTGAAAAACAGCAGGGGACAGGAAGAGGAAATCACGGCGGATGTCTGCCTGGTAGCCATCGGCGTGAAGCCGGTTGTTCCTGCCGCTCCCGGCTTGGAATTGACGGAAAAGGGATTCGTCAAGGTGAATGACCGCTACGCGACTTCCATTCCCGGTGTGTATGCGGCAGGCGATGTGATCGGCGGCGTGCTGCTGGCGCATACGGCTTCTTTTGAAGCTGTGCAGGCAGTAGAGGGTATGTTTAATCCGGATTACCAGCCCAGGCAGGTGGGCTTTTTCCCGAGCTGCACGTATTGCTACCCGCAGGTGGCTTCCGTAGGTAAAACGGAGCGCGCCCTCAAAGAGGCTGGCGTGGAATACAAGGTGGGGAAATTCCCCTTCCAGGCCATTGGCAAGGCTGTAGCAGCCGGAGAACCGGACGGTTTCGTAAAAACCCTGTACGGAGCCAAAAACGGAGAACTCCTGGGAGCCCATATCGTGGGGCCGGAAGCCACGGAATTGATTGCCGCGCTGGGTATCGGCATTCAGGCGGAACTGACGGACGAGGATATTCATGCCACCATTTTCGCCCATCCCACGCTGTCTGAAGCCATCCATGAATCCATGCTGGCTTCCGAGGGAATCGCCATCCACATGTAATGGTTTTCAATGGAAGGGCCCCAGCCGGGGTTCTTCCATTAATTCCTTTGCCATGTAAACGGGTGAATGACAATCTGCGTTGAAAAAAGACGTTCAAGGATAAACTTGTTGATGAGGGCTGCAGCGTCAACAATTCCCGTAAGTTTATCAGACAGGCTTTAAGCAGGATTGATAGTCAATGTAGTAGATTGACTGTAAGTTTTGGAAAGCCGCGGTTTGCTTGTTTATATCATCAAAGAACGGGGATAACCTGGAAACCACAGGCAACAGGGCCATTTGCGGCACGAGTGGACGGACAGCCGCGAAAACGGAGCGGGAGTAAGCCAAAACGGCTCATGCCGCATTGAAGTACGGAAAAGAAAGGGCAAAAAGATTTTGGAAACAGTTCCGAAACAGTTTCGCTTCAGCCTCTGTTTTCGTTTTTTATTTGCGTGATGAATGGGAAGTGTTTGATACTAATTTATGGGGAAAATATATTTATAACGTATAGATAATTCCTCGCATTTATTTCTTCTCCAATATTTTCTGTTTTCTCTTTACCGGGTGTCTGATGACAGTTTTCAGTTTGCCCACATCACATTTGCGTGGATCGGAAAGATAAATTTCGTGATGATAACGAGTATCGGTAATATCGATCTCATATCCATTGGCATTTGCGTATTCTTCCATCTGGTGGATGGTTTCGGGTTCGTTATCATAAGAGCCGAGGTGCATGCATTGAACGCAATCGCCTTCTTCATAGGTAAGAAAATCCACCGTTGAAAAGTCCTTCTTTTTCTTTTTGGTTGCTTCCTCGATTGCCCACTCAAGATCTTCCTTAGTCACAAAGTCTGGTAAACGGATAATAGAAATAAATTTAAAATTTTCTTTATGGCCATAGTCCATTCCATCGCTGCCATTTTGCCACCAAAAGCCTTCAAGAGGCGGGACAATATACTCAAAAAAGCCTTTAATCTTGCGAGAACTCTTATAGCTCATTTTGATAGTATAGGCAATTCCGTAAAGTAGTTCAATGGAGCGTTGGTATTCTCCACCCTCATCATTGGGATTTCCCTTGCCACGAACTGCTATGTAATTCATTTTAGGAATAGTAACGATTGCCGGTTTGTTCTTCGGCATGTAAAATTCCTTGTATTCTTTCTTATAATCAAAAACCATGCTTAACACTCATTGAAATTATTTTTTTTCTTATTATGCCATTTATGAATTTTTAGAATCATAAAGGGAAAATCGGAAGTAAATAAAAGACTGAGCGCAACAGACGAAATTTTTTGAAAATACAGCGGTTTTAGAGTGATTGATTTTTTAATTGCGATTTGCTGATTAGTTCAATCGATTCGAATATGGCACATTTCTCTGTTACAAATAATCCGTGTTTTATATATGCTTTAACTATCCAGTTCGTCAAGAGGAGGGTAGTATTTTTTATAAAGAGTTTGAAGAATCCCCCTCCCTAAAAATTTTCCCCTTCCCTTGAAAAGCGCCTCTTGACAAAAGACCTGGGGGATTCATTTCCTGAATACTTGGAAAATTAAAAAAGATATTTGTTTTTTTCTTCTTGTTATTTAGACTTTTTCCCTGCGGCTCCTCATAACTCGAATACTGGATTTTCCACGGCATTTTTGACGGCAACGAGAAATTGCACGGCCTGCTTGCCGTCCACCAGGCGGTGGTCGTAGGAAAGGGCGAGGTACATCATGGGCCGGACGACGATTTGGCCGTCCCGGACCACGGGGCGTTCCTGAATGGCGTGCATGCCCAGAATGCCGCTTTGGGGAGGGTTCAGAATCGGGGTGGAAAGAAGCGATCCATACGTGCCGCCGTTGGAAATGGTAAAGCATCCGCCTTGCAGATCCTGCATGGACAGGTTTCCGCTACGTGCTTTTTCCGTCAGGACGGCGAGTTCCTGTTCCAGTTCCGGAAACATTTTCCGGTCACAGTCCCGCAGCACGGGGACGACGAGGCCCTTATCCGTGCCAATGGCTACAGAGATGTCATAGTACAGGTTTTCCACGATGTCCGCGCCGTCAATTCTGGCGTTGACCTGGGGCACTTCCTGCAAGGCCTTGACTACTGCCTTGATAAAGAAGCTCATGAAACCAAGCTTGGTTCCGTGCCGTTCCCGGAATTCTGCATGGAATTGTTTGCGGAGTTCCATCACGGAGGACATGTCGCATTCGTTGAAGGTAGTCAGGATGGCCGCCTGGTGCTGGGCCTCTACCAACCGTGCCGCGATGGTACGGCGCAACGGGCTCATGGGTTTTCTGATGAAGCGCGGAGAAGCCTCCTTTCCTGTTTTCCCATTTTTTCCGGAGGTTGTCTGATCCGGTGAGGATGTTTTCTTTTCCGGCTTTTGTTCCGGGGCGCCAGTCACAGGTGAGGAGGGACCGGAAGCGGGTTTCTCCCGCGTTTCCAGTGGTACGGAGGGCGGTGCGGCGGAACTTCCGTCAAGGGGGGAAATGCGGCCTAAAACCGCGCCGATGGGGGCTTCCGCCCCTTCCGGGACGAGGATTTCCAGCACGCCGCTTTCATCCGCCTCCAAATCCGTGGAAACCTTGTCCGTTTCCAGCGTCACCAGCGTATCGCCTTTGGCTACCGGATCGCCGGCGTTCTTGTGCCACGCGGCTACGGTGGCGGAGGTGACGGATTCTCCAAAGTTGGGAGTCAGGATGTCGCTCATGGGAGGAAGATGGGTTCAGGATTGCGCCCGCGGCCCGAAGGCAGCGGCGAGAAGTCTTTTTTGCGCGGCGGCGTGCAGGGCCTTGGCTCCTTCCGCAGGGCAGGCCATGGGCGGCCGTCCCGCATAGCGGAAGGAGGTGGCGAAGAGGTGCCCCAGCCTGTTCCGCAGGTGGCCCCAGGCCCCCATGTTGGAGGGTTCCTCCTGGCACCAGACGAAGTCGCGCACTTTCTGGTAGGGTGCCAGCAGGAAGGTGAGCTGTTCCCGGGCCAGAGGATAGATTTGTTCCAGACGGATGATTACCGTGTCTGCAATATTCCGTTCCTTCCGGCAGGCGGCCAGGTCATAATAAACTTTCCCGGTGCAGAAGACGGCGCGCGTCACCTGATCCGGCGCGGGAGCGTCCGGGTCCGGCAGTACTTCGCGGAAACGGGAGGGGGCCAGAAATTCCCGGTGCGGGGAGACGGCATCCGGACGGGAGAGCAGGCTTTTGGGCGTAAAGACGATCAGGGGCTTGTGCAGATTTCGGTGCACCTGGCGGCGCAGGGCGTGGAAGTATTGGGCCGGGGTGGTGGGGTTGATGACCTGCATGTTGTCGTCCGCGCAAAGCTGGAGATAGCGTTCCATGCGGGCGCTGGAGTGTTCCGAGCCCGCCCCTTCATAGCCGTGGGGCAGCAGCAGCACCATGCGGTTTTTCTGGCGCCATTTGGCCTCCGCGGCCGCAATGAACTGGTCCACAATAACCTGTGCTCCGTTGGCGAAGTCCCCGAACTGGGCCTCCCACATGACCAGAACGTCCGGGCTGTCCAGTGCGTAGCCGTATTCAAAGCCCAGCACGGAGGCTTCCGACAGAGAGGAGTTGTAAATGCGGAACGCGGTAGTGCCGTGGTTCAGCTTTTCCAGAGGAGTGTACAGGGAGCCGTCATTGAAGTCATGCAGGACGGCGTGCCGCTGGGAGAAGGTGCCGCGCTGACAGTCCTGGCCGGACAGGCGCACGGTGTGGTTTTCCGCGAGCAGGCTGCCCCAGGCCAGGGATTCCGCCATGGCCCAGTCCAGCGGTCCGCCTTCCCGGAAGGCCTCCCTGCGGCGAGCCAGGAAGCGTTTTTCCAGCGTGGGGTGAGGCGTGAAGCCGTCCGGCAGTTCCGTAAGGATATTTCCGATGCGCTGGAACAACTCCGGGCTGATTCCCGTCCGTATACTGGTACGCGGGATGGGCGTTTCATCCGCATCCTGCGCGGTGGCGGGCAGGAGGTAGTCCGCGGAATTTTCCTTCATTTGCAGGTAGGCCTGTTCCATGCCCTCCCAAAGGTCTTTCCTGATGTCCCGCTCCTGCTGTTCCGTCAATTCCCCGCGTTCCCTGAGCGCCGTTCCGTACAGGGCTGCGGCGGTGGGACGCGCCTCAATCCGCTTGGTCTGCATGGGTGCAGTAAAGGCGGCCTGATCCGTTTCATTGTGGCCCAGACGGCGGTAACAGTACATGTCCAGAATGATGTCCCTTCCGAATTTCTGGCGGAACTGGAGCGCGAAGTCCGCCGCCCACACCAGGTCTTCCGGGCTTTCTCCGTTGATATGCAGGATGGGAGACTGGAGCATCTGGGCCACGTCCGTGGCGTAGCGGGAGGAGCGGGCTTCGTCCGGGCCGGTGGTGAAGCCGATCTGGTTGTTGATGACGAGGTGCACGGTGCCGCCCGTGCGGTAGCCTTTCAGCAGGGAAAGATTGAGCACTTCCGCCACGATTCCCTGCCCAGAGAAAGCGGCGTCTCCGTGCAGGACGAGCGGCAGCACATGCTTGCGTTCCGCGTCTTGCAGGTTGTGCTGCATGGCCCTGGCTCTGCCTTCCACCACGGGATACACGGCTTCCAGATGGCTGGGGTTGGAGGAGAGGCGGATGTGGAGGTCATGCCCGTCCACGTGGCGCGTGGCGGCGTAGCCGAGGTGGTATTTGACGTCGCTCCTGCCGATGGGGGATTCCGGAAGGTAGTCCGGCGTGAATTCGTGGAAGATGGTTTTCAGCGGTTTGTGGAGGATGTTGGCGAGCACATTCAGCCTTCCGCGGTGGGCCATGCCCATTTCAATGTGGGAGACTCCGGCGGCGGGACAGCGCTTGATCATGGCGTCCAGCAGGACGATGGCTCCTTCCCCTCCTTCCAGGGAGAAGCGTTTTTCCCCCATGAAGTGCTTGCCCAGGAATTCCTCAAACAGTTCCGCCCTGCAGAGATGGAAGAAGGCTTCTCTCCGGACTTCCGGGCCATAATCCACGCCGTTTGCCCGGAGCTGGATTTTTTCTTCAATCCAGGAGCGGATTCCCAGATTGTCTATGTGGTGGTATTCAAAGCCGATGGCTCCACAATAGATTTTTTGCAGCCGATTGATGATTTCACGGAGCGTGAGTGTCCCTCCGTCCATGAAGGTGCCGATGTTGACGGGCTGGTCCAGATCCTCTTCTTGGAATCCCATATCCTCCGGGGTGACGGGGAATCGGGGCCGGTTCGGCGGCTCCAGCGGATTGAAGCGGGCGCATTGGTGTCCCATGACCCGGTAGGCCCGGATGAGCTGGCTGATGCGCCCGCGGCCTTCCGCGCTTTCCGGAGGAACGGTGTAAAGGGACGTGTCCGCATCGGTCCCTGTGTTTTCTTTTTTCCCGGGGGCTTCTCCGCTCCCCAGTTCGTAGCCCTCGAACCAGGCTGCCCAGAGAGGATCTACGGACAGGGGATCGTTTTTCCATGATTGATGGAGCGCCGTAATTTTCTCTGGAGGGAGTTTGGAGAAGATGGAGGCATGCATGCGGCAGAGCGGATGGTACGGGGCGTTTTCAGTTCTCTGATCGCTATTTTTGCCCGCAGGGCGTCAATAACTGTGTTCGTTGAGCTGAACTTTTCCACGGAAGACCCAGTAAATGGCGGCGGAATAAGCCAGAACGAGCGGCACGCCCATGATGGCTATGTATGTCATCACGACCAGGCTTTCCCGCGTGGATGAGCCGTTGACGAGCGTCAGGGAGTGTTCCGGGTTGGGCATGGAGTAAAGCAGGTTGGGGAACATCGCTGTCCCGAAGAGAGCCATCATGCAGCCCATGGTGGAGCAGGAGGCGACGAAGGCCCAGCCCGGACGGTTCCTGTGGATGAAGAGCCAGATGGACGCGATGGAAATGACCGCCAGGGCGGCGATGCCGTAAATCCAGGGGGAGCGTTCCAGGGCCGCCGCTACGTGCGGAACATACAGCAGGGTGGCAGCCCCGTGCAGGATGATCAGGACAGTGAAGATGATGACGCAGGGTCTGAGCAGTTTCCTGATTTGTTCCTGAAGGCTGCCCTGGGTTTTCATCAGCAGGTAGATTCCCCCGTGCATGGAGAACAGGGCGACCGTCGTCAGCCCCAGAAGAACGGAATAAGGATTCAGCAGGCTGAGGAATGTTCCGGTGAAGTTTCCCTGCTCATCCAGAGGAATGCCTTTGGTAACGTTCCCCATGGCTACGCCGATGAGCAGAGCCGCCAGAAGGCTGCTGATGGAGAAGGTGGTATCCCATCCCCTGCGCCACCATTTCATGGGCTGCTTGCTTCTGAATTCAATGGACACGGCGCGGAAGATAAGGGTAAGGAGCAAGAGCATGAAGGCCAGGTAAAACCCGGAGAAGACGGAGGCGTACACGTACGGAAAGGCGGCGAAGAGGGCGCCTCCGCCCGTGATGAGCCAGACTTCGTTTCCGTCCCATACGGGGCCCACGGCATTTAGTGTGAGTCTTCTGTTTTCATCGCCCTTGATGAAAAGCTGAAGGGCGCCGGTTCCCAGGTCAAAACCGTCCAGAATGGCGTATCCGGAGAAAAGCACGCCGACGAGGATGAACCAGATGATTTGCAGGTCTGCGAGAGTGAGATTGTCCAACATGGTTTTAAAAGAGGGGTGAAGATTAGTCTTTGACAAAAGGAACCTGGAGTTTGCCTTCCCCGGCGCCGTCGTCTTCGTCAGTTTCCTGATCCGGACCTTTGTGGATTTTATGGGTGATTTGATAGAGGAAGAGGGCCAGCAGCAGGGCATAAATGATAAAGAACATACCCAGGGAGGAAAAGGCTTCTGCCGCGGTGAGGGTGGGGGATACGGCGTGTTCCGTTCTCAGGATGCCGTACACAATCCATGGCTGGCGCCCCAGTTCCGCTACGGCCCAGCCCGCCTGGTTGGCTATTTGCGGGCCCAGTACGGAGAAAACGAAGCACCAGAGCAGCCAGCGCTTCTGGAAGAGCCAGCCCTTTTTCCAGCCCCACAGGCCCACCAGAAACAGGGCCGCCAGGGCGCAGCCAATCAGGATCATGAGATGGAAGGAGTAAAAGACGGGCAGGATGGGAGGGCGTTCGTCCTGCGGGATGCCGTTCATGCCGGTGATGGCCGTGTCCAGGTCATGATGGGTCAGGAGGGTGAGCAAGTATGGGATGGAGACGCCCGTCACTTCATGAGTGGACGGGTTCATCCAGCCGATGAGATGGAGAGCCTGGGGAGCGCCGGATTCCATGACGCCTTCCATGGCTGCGAATTTGGCGGGTTGATGGATGGAGACTTCTCGTGCGCTGGAATCTCCCGTGATGCCCATGCCGGCCACGCCGATGAGGCCGATGACCAATGCCACCTTAAAACTTTTTTCTGACCCTCCGGTGAAGCGTTTTTTCAAAATATACCAGGCGGAGACGCTGAGGACGAGCGTGGCTCCCGCCAGCCAGCAGCCGGAGAGCGCGTGCGTCAGGCGGTCCACGGTGGATGGATTGAAAACAACGTCATAGAAGCTGGTGATATGGGCCTGGATTTTTCCGTTTACTTCCACCAGCTTGTATCCGGCGGGCGTCTGCATCCAGGAGTTGGCCACAATGATCCAGATGGCGCTGAAATGGGCGCCGAGAGCGACCATGCAGGAGGAAAGGAAGTGCATTTTGGGACTCACCTTGTCCCAGCCGAAAAGCAGGATGGCCAGAAAGCCTGATTCCAGGAAGAAGGCGAAAATGCCTTCTGCCGCCAGAGGACTGCCGAAGATGTCGCCTACGCAGCGGGAATAATCCGCCCAGTTGGTGCCGAACTGGAATTCCATCACGATGCCGGAGGCTACGCCAAGGGCAAAGATAATGCCGAAGATTCTGGTCCAGAATTTGGCCTGCTTGTGGTAGAGGTCATTCTTCGTTTTCAGCCACAGGCCTTCCAGGGCGACCAGAACCACCCCCAGGCCGATGGTCATCGGCGGGAAGATGTAGTGGAACATGATCGTGATGGCGAATTGGAGACGGGATAATAAGACCGGATCGTCCATGATTGATTGGGGATGAGTGGATGTTTATGGAACAGGAGGACGGCAGCCAAACACCGATACCTTCATACTTTATACATCCCAAGAGACCCTTTGTTCAATTATTTTCCTTTTCCGTGGATAACTTTTTAGATTACGTCTAGAAAAGAAAGGCTTAACACTGGATGAACACGTCCATCCCTTCTTCCGCCAGAGCAAAAAGAGCCATCATGTCCCTGGGAGAAAGGCGTATGCAGCCATGGGAAGCCGGGGTGCCCAGCAGTTCCGTATCGTTGGTGCCGTGGATGTAAATATAGCGGCTCCGGGTATTGGCGTTGTGCGGTTCCAGTCCGTCCAGCCACAGAATGCGGGTCAGGATGAAGTCGGAATGTTCATTCAGACTTTTCGGGATGGCGGTGGGATAGCGGCCTGCCGGAAGGCGTGAGATGAAAATAGTGTCCTCCGGTTCTCCGTCTCCGATTTTTTTGCAGATGCGGAAATGACCTGTGGGGGTTTTCCCGGAACCTTCTTCATGGCCTGTACCTGCCTTCCCGCTGGAAACGGGGCATTGGAGCAGGATTTTTCCGGATTTTTCCAGCACCAGTTCCTGGCGGGGCAGATTAATGCGTATGGAAGGGGAAGCCATGACGGGGGAAGGAGTCAAAGATGTTGCTACTCCTGTTGCTCCATCCGGGCAATGATGGCCTGGATGGCGGTTGTCAATTGCCGCGCTACATTGTTGTAGGCTGTCTGTCCGCAGCCGATGGGGTCGGCGATGCCGCGGTTGCCCGTGTAGCAGGTGACCAGCCTGACCTTGTCCGCATGTTCGGGGAAATTGGCAAGCAGGGCGGCCAGGTGGCTTTCCGTCATGGCGTAGACATCTGTGGCGTTTTTCATCAGTTCATCCGTAACAGGGCGGCTTTCATGGCTGGAGAGATTGACGCCATGCTCCCGGAGGGCGTGGAGCGTTTCCGGACTGGCTGCCTGCCCGGGCCATGCGGCTGTTCCTGCGGAACCGGCCTGCCATTCCGGATGGTGCGCGGAAAGTTTCCGGAACAGGCCTTCCGCCATGGGGCTGCGGCAGGTGTTGCCGGTGCAGATGAAGAGGATGTGTTTGCGCTGTGTCATGAGTCGGGGCGTTCTCTTTTGGAGTGATGGGGGATAGGTACTTCGTTGGGTTCCTGATACAAGTTGTCCGGGGGCAGCACATGGCCGGCGCCGCTGCCTTCCGACGAGGGGGGGGCGTCGTCTTCTTCATCTTCATCCTCTGCATCGCGGGAGGGGGGGGAAAGCTGGGGGAACAGACTGCACGCCAGGGCTACGCACAGTACCGCCGTTATGGGAGTCATGACGGGGAACCATGTATCATGAGCGGAAAACAGGTACCATGCAATGAAGGGAACGAACAGGATACAGAGGCCCCAGGTGATGAAGCGCCCTCTGCGTTGAAAACGCAAAGCCCATACGGACAGAAGCAGGACGTCCAGCACGATGATCCATTGTACCCAGGCGGGGGCTATGGGAATCAGGACGGCAGGGGCAGGGGCAAGCGCTCCCATGATGCTGCGGACAGTTTGCGCCGCCAGAAGGGATTGCGCGTCCGGCGTGTCGGAAAGGGCGGATGGTTCGGAAACGAGTACCGCATCCGCAGAGGAAAGCAGTTTTCTGACGGCAGTAGTATCCGGCGGACGCAGGCCGGACATGACGGGGACGATCACTTCCTTCGTGTCCAGAATGGTGGGGCTGCTGTTTGCCGCCAGGGGGATGCGGCCGTTTTTATCCAGAGGAATGGAGCGTTTGCCGCCCAGAAAAAGGGTGTCTCCCGGAATGATTCTGACATCACTGGGTTTCAGGTCCAGGGCATTCAGAGCGGCCACCAGAGGAAGAGTGGGAATGATATCCCCGCCCCAGCGGATGAAAAGCGGCGGGGAGACCCTGTTTTCCGGAGCTGGGGAAAACAGCTCGTTATTTTCCACGACGGTTCCCAGGGAGGGGGCTGACGTGGTTATTTGCGGAGGTTCCCCTACGAACCTGTCCGCGCGCGGGAACTGGTCCGTCTTTCCTACGATGTTGGAAGCGGGAATAATCAAGTCTTTCCAATCCGGCGGAAGGGGCGAGCGGCGGGCGGATTCGCTCATTTGCCGGCCCAGAGCCTTGTGGAGGAAGCGGTCCAGTTCATACCCCACGGCGGCTTTGACAATGCTGTCCGGCTTTTCTTCCCAGGTCATGGGGGACATCACGTAAACATTCCTGGCTCCCTGTTCATACAGGTGCCGGAACAGCACTGTGTAATCCATGGGATTGGGAGGATAGGAGGCGAAACTGTTCAGTGATGATTCCCGGTGCAGGGAAACCACGGGAAGCTGGGCCGTCTGCCCTTTGTTGAAGTAATCGTAGGGCTGGAGGACGATGCTGTTTTCCGTATTCAGCCCTTCCGGGCGAACAGTCCGGTATTCCCCAGCCAGCAAATGTTCCGCTGCCTGTTCATAACAGAAAATGGTAGGAGGAAGAAGCACATACCCCAGAATCCAGCCCAGCCCCAGGGAAATCTGGAACAGGGACAGGATAAGCAGGAATTTGGGGGGAAGCGTCATCAGAGGGGCTGGGAAAAATCATGCTAGCATAGCAGCCAGCGGTTCTGCAAGCGTGGAGCCGGGCAGAAGCTTCCGCAGGTGTCCCAGCCCGGCGGGAATCTGAGCCAGATACCAGGTTTTTCCCTGGTTGTGGCCGATATTGGCGTAAGCACCCAGCATCTGCATAATCCGCTGCAGGGCGCAGGCACGGAAAATACGGTGATCTATGGAGTGAGCGGAGATATTTTCCCACTCCCTGAGCAATTCATCCGCCTGTTCCGGTTCCAGACGGGCGTAGCCGTCATAGACCAGGGAGGCCAGATCATATTCCGGACGGCCGCCGCGCATGCCCTGAAAATCAATCAGCCAGGTTTTTCCCGCGTGGATATGCACGTTCTGGGACTGGCTGTCCCGGTGGACGGGGCATTCCGGAAGGGCCGACAGAAACTGCGCCTGCTCTTTCAGGGCGGGATGGTTCAGGAAGGAAGCCGGTTCCAACCCCAGGTGGGATCCCAGGAAATGTTCAGCAAAATAGGACTGCTCCCAGCGGTACAAGGCCTCGTCAAAAGCGGGCTGGAGGGGAAATTCCTCCGGAAACGGGCAGGAGTGAAGCAGATGGAGTTGTTCCATAGCCCGGATGTAGCGCAGGCGCAGGGAAGGCCAGGGTTCTTTCCGGAAAGCCAGCAGGTTGGCGTCTCCCAGGTCTTCCACCAAGGCGGCTCCGCATCCGGGACCGAGAGGTTCATAATCGTAAATTTCCGGCACGTTGACACCGTGGGCGTGCAGATGCCGGGCTGCGGGGATAAAAGAATCATTGTCCGCACGGTCATTTCCCCACTGGATGCCGATGCATGTGCGGCCGCCAAAATGGATGCGGACGATCGTACGGCCGGAGGCTCCCAAAGCCAGGGGACGGAAATCTTCCTGACGCGGAATAATGTGAAAACTCCGGTGAACCAGACGGGACAATTCTTTCATGGAAAGGTGGCGTGGCTGCGTTAAGAGCCTTGCGTAAGGATGGCGTATGAAGGATGACGGCACCCTTCATACGCCGAAAATGAGGAAAGGCAGGGCAATCAGGCGGGGAACTGGTGGTCTTCCCCATAGCCGTAATGCTCCACGACGTAATCCACATCCTTGTCTCCGCGGCCGGAGCAGTTTACCAGAATGGCGCCTCCTCTGTTTTCCCGTGCCCACTTCATGGCATACGCGATAGCGTGGGAGCTTTCCAGAGCGGGAATGATCCCCTCGTAACGGGAAAGTTTGAAGAAGGCGTCCACGGCTTCCTCGTCTGTGGCGGTGACATAGTTAACGCGGCCGATGTCGTGCAGATAGGCGTGTTCCGGCCCTACGGAAGGATAATCCAGGCCGCTGGCTACGGAATGGACCGGTCCCGGATTGCCGTCTTCATCCTGGAGCATGATGCTTTCAAAACCGTGCAGGACGCCCTTGCGTCCATAGGTGATGGAGGCGGAATGGTCCCCAAGCCTGGAACCTTTACCGAGGGGTTCTACGCCATAGATATCCAGCGGGTCTCCCAGGAAGGCGGTAAACATGCCCATGGAATTGCTGCCGCCGCCCACGCAGGCGCAGACGGCGTCCGGCAGAAGTCCCGTCATTTCCAGGAATTGTTCCCGGGCTTCCACGCCGATGCACATTTGGAAATCGCGCACCATTTGCGGGAAAGGGTGGGGGCCTACCACGGAACCGATGCAGTAAATGGAATCCTGATAACTGTTCAGGTAAGATTCAAAGGCGGAATCCACAGCTTCCTTCAAACTTTGGAGGCCGTGCGTGACAGGCACCACCTTGGCACCCAGGATTTTCATGCGGGTGACGTTCGGAGCCTGCTTGGCAATATCTACCGCTCCCATGTGAATTTCGCATTCCAGGCCGAAGAAGGCGGCGGCTGTAGCCAGCGCCACGCCATGCTGTCCTGCGCCCGTTTCCGCGATAATGCGCTTCTTGCCCATGTATTTGGCCAGAAGGCCTTCCCCCATGCAATGGTTGAGCTTATGGGCGCCTGTATGGTTCAAATCTTCCCTCTTCAGGTAAATTTGAGAGGTGCCCAGGTGGCGGGAAAGGCGTTCGCAGTGGTAAACCGGGGTGGGACGTCCCTGAAACTGTTTGCGGATGCGCCGCAATTCATTAATGAACTGGGCGGAGTGGGCTATCGTCTGGTAGGCTTCCGTAATTTCTTCAAAAGCGGGAACCAGCTCGTCCGGCAGGTAAACGCCGCCGTATTCGCCAAAACGGCCCTGGGCGTCTGGAAAATTGCGTAAATAAGTATGGAGATCCATGGTCTGTTGCGTTCGTGACTGCCAGTATTTAGCACGATGCCACAATTCAGGCAAAAACAATCTCCCCGGAAGCCCTTTTAAAAAAGAAAGGAAAGAAAAAGGACTTCCCCGCAACAGGGGAACGGTTTCTCCGGGAGAGACCGGGAGGAAAAATCGGAAATCAGGCCAAACGGCGCTTTCTGATGGATTTTCCGGTATCGGCAAGCGTCTGGCGTGCGTCCGGATCCGCTCCGGCCATCAAGGCTGCCAGATCCCGAACGATGTTCTGGCGCATGCGAGCTACCAGATCGCGCCCTTCCTGGGTGATGGCGACCATGATTTTGCGGCGGTCTTTGGCTGCGCTCATGCGTTTCAGGTAGCCCATTTCCTGTAATTTATCCACCATGCCGGTAGCGGCCGCGGTAGAATGCCCCATTTTCTGGGCAATGCTGGACATGCTCAGAAAATCTTCGCTGGCCAGATAAGTCAGCAGGAAAAACTGGGGGTAGGAAACCTTGCCCTCATTCAATTCTGAAGAAAGGTTCAGAATGCAGGAACGTTGCGTGAACAGGATGAAATCCGCCAGCTTGTTTGCTTCTTCGGAAATGGAGCTCATGATCGTTGTGAATGTATGGGAGGGTTGATAGCGATACCCGTCCGGAGACTCGCCGGCGGTTCGGCCAACCTACCGCCGCGTCCTTCTACGGGCAAGTCAAAAATATAAATTTTTATTAAAATTTTACATTTGCGGATAATAAGCATTTTGATGGTATTTGAAATACAATATGTTGACTGTTAATAGAATGGATATATTCTGAATATAGAATGTGAATAACATGTTAAAAATAGATATAAGCTATTGATAAACGGTAGTTTTTCACAAAACTTCCGGGAATCCGCAGCAAATCTGGCATAAAGAGGCGTTGCAGCATGACAAGCCTGGATTGAAGAGGGCTCTTGTGCAGAGGCTTTTCATGGGAAATAAAGCCTTGCCGGAGGAAAATTTTATACAGCGGGAAGCAATATTTTCCTGCCCTTGAGACGGACTTGGAACTTCTGCAGTCTTGACGTGAGAGTAGAGAAAGGGGGCGTTGAAAACTTTCTTTCATGGCCTCCTTCCTGCCGCGATAGTTGCGGTTCCTTGTTTACGGCGGTATGAGTCTATGACGCTTGTAAAGGCAGGAAAAACCTTTTTAAACGGTCCTGGAAGGAGGGGAAAAGAACAAACGGAAACCTGCCCCATACTGATGGAGCAAGCGCCGTTACAGACCCGGTTTGGGAATGACGCTCTGCTTTTGGGAGAGAAAAATTGCTTCTTCCCCAAAAGTCAAAGGCTGGCGGAAGTAATAGGGGAAAATGCTCAAGGAGCCGGAAAAAGACTGCCGGGGTTCTAAGAGGTTACCTGCAAAACTCCTATTATCCGGAACGGCCTATTTTGAAAATAGTCCAGCGGCAGTGAAAGGGCCGGGCGCATCAACCGCATTAATAAATGCTCCATTACAGATGACGCATCATTGGTTATCGGCACGGTGTGTAAAAGAGCAATTGCGCCGTCCATGTTCATATTCTGAAGGTCCGTTATCAAATGTTCACGACCATGGAACTTAGAGCCGTTACCATTACATTTCAATGATATCGGTTTGCTGGGGATGCGTGGTTCATTAATTTTTTCAGCATTTATTGTTTACGAGTGGTTCTTATATCATTCCTCGCTATTCCGCACAACGGAAAATTTTGTGATCCGTCGGCCTGTTTCCTGAAAAATAAGAAAGACGGCGTTGCTTGCCGTCCCAGCTGCCGCCATACAGCAAATCCAGCTGCTTGCAGCATTGCAGGCAGAAAATCATGGAATAAAACATTACTGTCGGCAACATCATTGCATGCCGCCAACCTTATGCTTGTATCCGCAAGATATTTTATTCCCCCGCCATTCTCCGGTAAATTTTTTCTGGAACTCTTTTCCGGAGAATGGACGGAGAACAATAGCAACAACTAGTTGGCGGGAGGCGGCGTAAAGGTGCGGGCTGACATATCCTTGTCCAGAACCAGCATTCCCTGTCCTTCTCCCTTAATCATGCGTAATTTGCTGATGATGTCCTTGACGGTTTCTTCCTCTTCCACCTGTTCGGTGACAAACCATTGCAGGAAAATATCCGTGGCGAAATCCCGTTCTTCCTTGGCAAGATGCACCAGCTCGTTGATTCGGCGAGTGACTTCCTGTTCGTGGGACAGCGTTTCTTCAAAAATTTCAAGAATATTGGACCAGTTTGCATCCGGAGCGTCTATGGAAAGCATTGTAACCTGGCCTCCGCGGGAAAGAAGGAAATCATAAAATTTCAGCGCATGAGCGGTTTCTTCCTGATATTGAATGCGCATCCAGTGGGAAAAACCTGTCAGACCGGCATCCTGCAGATAGGCGGACATGGCCAGGTAAAGGTTGGCTGAATACATTTCCCATTTGATTTGCTCATTAAGAGCAGTTGCCATTGTTGTACTGATCATATTGTAAAATCCTGTTGATTTTTCCCACTTCTACAAAACAAAGTCCGCAGGATCAAGATAATCCTGCGGACTGTATGACGGGAAGGGGGGGAAGGGAAGGCGTCAGGCTTTTGCGGAAACCTCCTCCGGAATATTATTTTCAGGGAGTTCTTCCGCCGGAACGGAGGGGAATTCTTTAGTTTCCGTAACCACGCTGTTTTCTTCAGATGCTTCCTCCCGGGCGGCTGCCGCCTCGGAAGAAGAGGCGGCCTTCTGTTTTTCTGGTGCAGCGGAGTCCGTTGCCGGCGCTTCCTGGCCCTTCTCTTCCGGTTTCCGTTTTTCCTTGGGAGCCTTCTTGGGAGAAGGAGCTTGAGCGGAGACGGTTCTTGGACGGCTGACAGTGTTATTGGAGAAAACAAGGATGTAGCCCTGTTCGGACAGCCAGAGCAGATCACGAACCAAATTCTGCTGTTTTTCCATGGCCTGGGCTACTTCTTCTTCTGTGGCCTTTTCCTGTTCCGGGACTGGGGCCAGCTCTTTAAGCATGGCATCGACGCCTTTGCCGGGATTATTGGCCGCCCAGGTGGCAATGGACATCAGGGAATCTGATAAGACGGTGCCTTCTTCCATGGCCTTGGGGCGTGCCGGGCCGGTGTAATGGTTGCCTTTCCACTTGAAAATAGGCATATGATGCCGGGCTAACCCGTGGCAAAGGTTGGGAATCAGCATGCTGGGATGGCGGCGGGTGGTGCCGGATAATTGGATCAGGTGCGCCCACAGACCGGGGGAGAGGTGATTCTTTTTCACGGCTCCGTTGACGAACACCTTGTCCGTAACGTCATAGCACTCGTCAAAGTGGTTGGATTCGAAATCCTGTTCTACCGCGGCGGGAGATTCCAGAAGCACTTCGGAGGCTCCTTCCCGAACGGGCTTCCAGGCGGTGCGTTTGGAAACGGCTTCCTGCCATGCCTGGACAGCTTCTTCGCTCTTGTCCGTCACAATCTTGGAACGGAAAGCCTCAAAAGTCATGTTGGCAAATTTGGTGCGATGCAGGTTCATCAGGGCGGACTGGTAGCCGTGCCAATTAACGGGACCTATCAGCTCGTTGTTTAAGGAACATTTGGCAATGGCTTTGAAATCTCCTTTTGGAGCTTCCACTTCCTGTTCTACGGATTCGTAATATTTGGGCATCCAGGTGGACTGCCAGAGGTGTTTGACGGCCTCCTGTCGGGAAATAAAGCAGGCGCCGTCGCCATGCTTGCAATGGTACAGATCCGGGCCGTTTTCCTGCTTCATGAATACCAGGTCATAACGGTCGTAGGAACCCATGACCACCTTGGCAAGATCCAGCAGGGAAATGGTGCGGCGGTGTTTCTGTACTTCCTGGTGCAGGGCCGCCAGGCCGGAATCCACGGGGCGCAGCTCCACGCGCAGGCCTTCCGTCGGTTCCTCCATGGCGGAGCGGGGAGTTTGATCGCGGCGGTTGCGGAAGGAGCCGCGCGTGCGGTCTTCCCGGTTAAACCTTCTTTCGCCGCTTTGACCGTCAACACGACGTTCCCCCCGGGGCTGACGGCCTTCACGGTTGTCGCGCCGCGGTCGGCGGTCGCCTCCCTGCCTGTCTCCGGACCTGCGTTCCGGGTAGGATACAGGCCGTTCCTGACGGGCTCCCGGTCTCGCCCAGGCCGGACCAAATTGAAAGTCGGCCAAGCCGGAAAGGTCCGGAATCTGCTGCTTGGGGTCTGTGGAAGGAGTTTCGTCGGTCATCATGTACGGGTTGTTTCAATAGCAACTAAATGAGGTGGATGGCAATCATTTTACGTGCAAACAGACCGAAAATTGTTCAAAATGTCATGAAAGGCATCTGGAAATGCAACTATTTCCGGTGTATCCTTTCAACTCAACTTCTGTCAAATGCTCTATATGGATAAAATACGTCAACGACTTTCCGACCTTGGTTACGCCATTTACGATGCTCCCGCTCCCGTAGGCTCCTATGTGCAATGCGTACGCACGGGCAACCTGCTTCACCTCTCCGGCGGCATTTCCGTGAACGGGGACGACAAATACTTTGGCAAAGTAGGGCAGGAGCTGACGGTGGAAGAAGGTCAGGCCGCTGCGCGCGCCGCTATTTTGAATCGTCTGGCCGTTATTGTGCAGGCGGTGGGGTCTCTGGAAAAAGTATCCCGAATCGTGGCCGTGAACGGATTTGTAAATGCCGGCCCGGATTTTTATGACCATCCTAAAGTATTGAATGGCGCATCCGATCTGCTGGTGGAAGCCTTTGGAGAAATTGGCCGCCACAGCCGTACGGCGGTAGGCGTATCCGCCCTGCCGCTCAATGTAGCGGTGGAAATCAGCATGGTGGTGGAAGTTCGTGATTAATATTAAAAACCGGAAGGGATTCGTGCTTGAATCCCGGCGGCATTCCTGTAGAGTGCCGTCCGGTCAATGCCCCCGTGGCGGAATGGTAGACGCTGCAGACTTAAAATCTGTTGTCCGCAAGGACGTACCGGTTCGAGTCCGGTCGGGGGTACTTCTTTAAATAACAATGAATTATGTAAATTAAAGGCTCGCTGTTTGCGGGCCTTTTTGTTTTGCTTCAATATCATTTGTTGGCTGATTCTCCATCAATAATTTTTGTTTTCCCGGATGAGTAAAACAAGGATGGCGGTGTTTCGTGGCTATTCTTGTCATGAAATGCAGAAAGCAGAGAGAAGAATGTTGAGTGGAAACAGTTCTGAAAAAAGAGTTTATAACAGGGCGCCTCTGGCTGAAAAATAGAAATACGGAGTATGAAATTGTTGGGTATCTTCCGGTTTGGAAAATCAGATGGTTCATGGCGCCCTGGAAAAAAGGGAATGCTGCTGGCGTTGAAAATAGCAGGAGGCATGTTTGCGGGAGCGGTTGTGGTATGCGTTGCCGCAGAATGGTACATTTATTCCGTTTCAGAGGGCAGGATTGTTGAGCATTCCAGGGATGTTCCCGTTCGTGCTCCTGTTTTGGTGTTAGGATGCTCCCCAACATTCATGGGGAGCCCTAACGGATATTTCCATAACAGGATGGATACGGCCTCGGAACTTTGGAAAGATGGAAAAGCAACGGTTTTCATCGTTTCCGGAGATAATAGTTCTCATGCTTACAATGAACCGGAATGGATGAAACAGGCTCTGGTGGAACGTGGCGTTCCAGAGGAACGGATTGTATGTGACTTTGCGGGACTGCGGACTTTGGATTCTGTCGTGAGGATGAAGGAAATTTTTGGCGTTTCGACGATGATTGTTGTTTCTCAGGAATTTCATAATGAACGCGCCCTGGCAATCGCAGCGCATGAGGGGATGGCGGCCTGGGCCGTCAGCGCGCCGGATGTTCCCAACCGCCGTTCCCGTATGAAAAGCTGGTTCAGGGAGCGTGCGGCCCGCGTATGGATGATGCTGGACTTGTGGGTTTGGAGCCGTGAACCCCGTTTTTTGGGAGAACCTGTGGTTTTGCCGGAAATAAAAGAGGAAAATGAACAATACCTCATGCGGCAGGGCTCGTCATAAGATGTCTTTGATGCGGTACGGCAACCCAGAAGGAGGCTGTGCCCGCACCTCTAATTATTAAATGCTGAATGGTCCAATCATGTCGGCTACGTGGGATGATTTGCCATGAAGATGAACAAGGCCAGAAAGCCTGAGTGAACAATTCGTCATGAAGATGGTTGGAGGTGGTGGCCGTACGTTTCATTGTCCTTCATGGAAGAAACAGGCGCAATCCTTCCCCTTGTATTATGCGTATGGGTGGGCAACGGTTGAAAAAAGGATAGTTGGGAAACATCAGAAAGCTGATGCTCTGGTCAGAATAAGTTTGCCTCCATGTCTTTGGAAAAAACACTCCGGAACAGGTTCTGTTGCGTTTTGATGCGGCTGACGCGCCCTGTTGGAATTCCGTATTTGATTAAAAAGGGGAAAAGATATGGTAAAAATCATTGACTCTTTCCGGGAAAGTGCTATGCAGATTTCAGCAGTTTGTGAAAAGCAGGCTGTTTTATTCCGGCTGTCATGTTCCCTTCTTCTAGCGGTCAGGAAGGCCGTCTCTCCAACGGCAAAGGCTCGGTTCAACTCCGGCAGGGAATGCCATCCGGCAGCCATGTTTTGTCTCCTGCCGTGAAAAGGCGGTAAATTGCATCAGGAAAAGCAAGCTACGGGGGAGTTATGATGGAAACACGCTTTCAATGACTTTCCCCGTCCATTCCGGTAATGGCTTTCCTCCGAATAAATGAAGAAGCATGGGAGCGGTATTGGTGGTATTGTTCGGTTCGGAAATCAGGAAATTTCTCTTAATGCCCGGACCTGAAATTCCCCATGGAACTATCATTTCCGCTGCGCTCGTCCCCCCGTGGCCCTTTCCGATTCCCCCATGATCCGTCAGAAATAGAAAATGCGTATCGTTGAATAAGTCTTCCTGCCTCAATTTCTGAAAAAAGATTCCAATTTGCTGATCCGCCTCTTCAATAGATTGAAGGTATTCTCTGGACATCCAGCCGTATTTGTGCCCCGCATGATCTGTATGAACGGAATAGAGAAAAACCACAGTCGGGTTGTAGCGGTGTTTCTTGACGAATTGGAAAGCCTGATGGTAATTGGAAGCATAGGCGTCGTTTGCCAGGTACTTGATTTCATCCAGGTATTTTTTGTTGAACGGATAGGCAAGAGGTTTCCAATTATAGTAAAAAGCTGTTTTGCAGGAAGGCTGGCATTTTTTTCAGGGCCTGGAATACGGAGGGATAATATCCGTCTTCGTCTCTCCGTACGGCGGGGTAGGAGGAATTTGCCGGCGTCCAGTTATTATTGAAGACTCCGTGCTGTTCCGGGCCGCTGCCGGTTAAGTGACTGGTCCAGTTAGGTAACGTGACGGAGGGTATCACAACCCGCGTATCCAGAGAAAAAGCTCCCTGTGACATCATTCCTTTTAAAGAGGGCGCATGCGCCTTTTGAAAACCTTCCACACAAATACCGTCCAGGGAAATCATGATCACTCTTTTGGCGGAATTATCGGAAGTTCTATCTGGTACGGAATTTCTGGGAATGCCGGAATCATATTGTGTAGTGGCAAGGGCTGTATTGCCCGTTGTCATTCCTGCTGCCGCCAGGCCTAATTGATTCAGGAAATTCCGGCGTGTTGTTTGATGATAAGAGTTTTCCATATAAAGTACATACTGTTGTGATGCCTCAAAAATTGCAGATTCCCTTATGCTCTGATGTTTATCGGAAAACCTGGATGGAGTATCGTCATGCGGCTTTAAAAATACAGTACATTGTTTCTAAAAGCCGTTATCATGTACTGCGGTTCTATAAAAACAACAACCGCAAGCCTTGTTTTTCAAAGACTTGCGGTTGTTTTGAAATGGTGGAGGCGACGGGAGTCGAACCCGTGTCCTGAAGGCCATTGATGACGGCATCTCCATGTTCAGACGCATATTGCTGCTTTCGCGGCTGCTTCGCTATGCGTCAACTAGGCAAGCTCGCTAGTTGCCTGTGGAAGTCTCGTGCGTTGCGCGGCAACCCCGCATTGCACCAGCCTGCTGTGTCTTCGTCGTCCCCTCTAGCAGGCGTTGAGGTTCTGACGCGGCTGAACTAATTAGGCAGCCAGAGCAAGGTCGTTAGACTCTGCATTTATTTTTTTAATCGGCTTTTTAGAAGGCCAGCCGATTAACCTTCACATGCAGCCAGCACCGCAGACTTCCAGTCGAAACCATGGCGCCCCCATATGTATTTACCAGTAGAGACAAAAAATCCCGCCGTGATGTTCAGGCAGGAATCATTTTATTTGCTGGCAGTGATGCAAGTGGCACGCCCGTAGGGATTCGAACCCCAAACCTTCTGATCCGTAGTCAGACGCTCTATCCAATTGAGCTACGGGCGCTTTGACTTGCGTCGTGTACCGCGTAAGCGGTGAAGAAAATATAGATTTTTCTTCGGGAAAGTCAAGATGTTTGTAAGATGATTTGAGAAAAAAATCATTTTTCTCTTTTTGGGAGAATAAATTTTCAGAGAAAGAACCGTTAACTGAGGGGTGGAGAAAAAGGGGAAAGGCGTTGCGCCATGGAATGGCCTGTGGCACACTAAACGGAGAAAATGAGCGAGTTCAAGGTGATCAGGTCGCCGATGGAGGCATTGAAGAAGTACTTCGGCTTTTCCGGCTTGAGGGAGGGCCAGGATCAAGTGGTGGCTTCCATTATGGAAGGCCGCAATGTATTGGTCGTGATGCCCACGGGAGGAGGAAAATCCCTGTGTTACCAGCTTCCCTCCTTGTGCCGGGACGGGGTTTGCCTGGTTGTCAGTCCTCTAATCGCTTTAATGAAAGATCAGGTGGATGCTCTTGTCGCCAGAGGGATTCCCGCCACCATGATTAACAGCTCCCTGAGTTTTCCTGAGCAAAAGGAACGTTTGGAAGGAATGAAAAGGGGAGCGTTCAAGCTGGTATATGTGGCTCCTGAACGTTTTGGTCATGAAGGGTTCATGCATGCTCTGGCGGAGGTGGATGTAAATATGGTGGCTGTGGATGAAGCGCATTGCCTGAGCCAGTGGGGGCACGATTTCCGTCCGGATTATCTGAAGCTGGGAAAAGCTGTTGAAATGATGGGGCGGCCTCAGGTGGCTGCTCTGACCGCCACGGCTACTCCGCGGGTGCGGGAAGATATTCTGAAACATTTGGGGCTGGATGATCCGGTGACGATCGTACGAGGGTTTGCGCGGGAAAACCTGCATTTCCGCATTACTGCGTGCGATACGCACAAAGACAAATACAAGAGGCTGTACGAATTGGTGAAGCGTTACAAGACGGGTATTATTTATTGCTCCACCCGCAAAAAAGTGGAGCAGGTATATGAGGCTCTTTCCGATTTTGGATTGAGCGTGACAGCCTATCACGCAGGCATGACGGATGAACAGAGAGAGGAAGCCCAGAACGCTTTCATGAACCGCCATGCGGATATTGTTATTGCCACGAATGCTTTTGGGATGGGCATTGACCGTGCGGACGTCAGGTTTGTTGCCCATTTTGAGATTCCCGGCAGTGTGGAGGCCTATTATCAGGAGGCCGGCCGAGCCGGACGAGACGGGGAGGAGGCTTATTGCGAACTTTTGTTCAACCATGCGGATTTGCGGACCCAGGAATTTTTTATTGAAGGAGTGAATCCGGGAATTCCATTGATTGTGGAGCTGTACGAGTTGCTCAGGAAGCATTGCAGCGCGGAAACCCACGATGTCATGTGGTCTCTGGAGGAAATGGTGGAGCGTCTCAAATGCCGCAATGCCATGCAGGTGGGAGCTGCTTTATCCGTTCTTATACGCAATGGAGCGATCAGTCGTCATGACGTTCCGGGACAACGCGTGAAGCTTACCAGAGTGACGGATCCTTCCGTAAGCGGCTTGAAGATTCCTCTGGATGAAGATGCCCTGCGGGAAAAGGAAGTGAGGGACCGGGAAAAACTGAAGGCAATGACGGAGTTCGCTTATTCCTCCGGCTGCCGTCAGCAATGGATTTTGAATTATTTCGGGGAGGAAGATGGAGCGCCGTGCGGCCGCTGCGACCAGTGCCTGGCTCTGGGCGTTGAGGAAGGCCAATCCCTGGGAGAGGAAGAGACTTTGGTGGTGCGGCAGGCGTTGAGCGGGATTGCGCGCGCATCCGTGCGTTTGGCTGATGGTTCCTGGCAGGGAAGGTGGGGCAGGACGAAAATCATTCAGATGCTCAAAGGGGCGAAAACCCAGGAGTTGTTAAGAACATCCCTGGTCCGGCTGAGTACTTATGGCATCCTTTCCCGATGGAGTGAGGACGATATCCGCCAGTTGTTCCGTGCCATGCAGATGGCGGGATTGACCAGAATGAGCGGGGAGGCGGACCGTCCCCTGATTACCCTGAGTCCGAAAGGAAATGAAGTGATGATGGGGCGCAAGAAGGCCTCTTTGGTTTGGCCTTTTGCCCGCCGGGGAAAAATATCCGTATCTATGGAGCAGGCCAGAGTTCGGTCTACGGGGAATTTGGCTGCCCTGGGAGAGTTTGACGAGGATTTGTTTTTGAAGTTGAAGGAACTGAGGAATGAACTGGCACGGGAAGCCGGGATTCCGGCTTATGCCGTGTTTCATAATTCTACACTGGAAGGTTTGGCCAGGTTGAAACCTACCACCCGCCGTGGTGCTATGAACGTTCACGGCATTGGAGAGCAGAAAGCTGCTCGTTACTTGGATGATTTCCTGGAAGTCATTGCCGAGCATTGTGGGGTGTGAATTTGTCTTTCCGATTTACTCCAATCAGGTGGACGCCGTCTCAGGAACGTGGTGTTCATGCTGAACTGAGGAACTATTTTTCATGAATTACGGAGAAAATGTTCCATGCTTTGCGAATATATTTGCCGGGAAAATACGTGTTTGTTTGAATAAATTGTTCATAAACATAAAGTTGTGGATATTTTTGATTCTTTCCAGAAGGTTGTTTTTCTGCCCTAATGGAACAATCAAATGAATGGCTGCCTATCCCGATCCAGTAGGATCGAGAAGATTGCCTGATCAATATTTTTGACTGTGTTATTTATGTATTGACTTCATTTTGGGAAGCGTGTAGTTTCCTTTCCACACATTACCCAAGACGGAGCGGTGGCTGAGAGGCTGAAAGCACTCCTTTGCTAAAGGAACGTACTGGCAAAACCGGTACCGAGGGTTCGAATCCCTCCCGCTCCGCCAAAACCTTTCTTTTTTAAGAGCCTGCATTTCCATGGTGCAGGCTCTTTTTCTTTGCAAGCCAGGGGATTAGATGCTGGGTAATTATTTGCTGGTCTGATTGTCTTATTTTAGTTTTTTATTTTTTCATTTGAAGTTGAATAACTTAGACAAAAAACGCCGGTTAGGATGCCTAGTCAGCGTTTTTTCTAATATCCTTATTATAGGCATCAGGATAATTATAGGTGCATTTGAAAAAAGGTCTGGACTGGAACCCGTCCCCGCGGGTGTTTTTTGTTCATGATGATATAAAATTTTGAATGTACGTCAGTTGTTGCAGGAGATGGACAGGATAAAACTGCCGTGGCTGGTAAAAGTGGAGAGTACCCGGTATTGAATGGACACGAACGTGGTTCATGCGCCGGCCTCGGAGTGGTTCACGGCCGCACCAGATATGTTAACAGATTCATGATGTGTGGGAAAGGATGGAACAGCCACTCCAGAATGGGCTCTGTCTTTTTTTAATCTGCGGAGGATTTAACGGATTTTGGAATAATCTGGTGTTATCAATAATCAAGACCATGAATAACAATATTAAAGAACATCCTATCCAATTTGAAGCAGATATGATTCGGGCATTGCTGCAGGAATACAGCGCTCCCGGCGAGTACAAAAATCAAACCCGTCGCACGTGCGGCCTGAACCAGTTTAATGATCTCCCTGAAGCTTTGAAAGAAAGAGGATGGGAGATTCAGGAATTCATAGAAGAGTCCGGCTCGTGGCTGGCTGTTTCCGAGGAAGGAAGCGGAAAGTTTTCAGATATTTTTATCTCGTGGATTGAATGTCCCTACGGGAAAGTTGGCGACCGTTTGTGGGTGCAGGAGGAGATTTGCCATAATAGCCGTTCTGGATGGCTTTATTCTGCTGATGGCGTTTGTTTGCCAATGTCATATCCAGACGGATGGATATCAGAAGATGCCCGCAGGCAGTTTATTCCTTCGATCCACATGCCGCGTTGGGCTTCCCGGATTTTACTGGAAATTACGGAAATCAGAGTTGAGCGGCTTTTGGACATTACGACGAACGATGCACGGATGGAGGGCATTGAATGCGTCTGGCACGATGAAGAAACGGATGCCTGTTTATGGAGGGATTACTCGGGAAAATCTGCGGGGTTGGCTTTTGCCCGGTTATCTTTCTTTTCCTTGTGGGAAAAAATAAAGGGAACCGGTTCCGTTGAACTGAATCCGTGGGTATGGGTTATTAAGTTCAATGTGTTAACTATCAACGGAAATATCAAATAAAGAATGTTAATGCCCTTTGTGAAGAACAAAATAAGAATATGTCTTTTATAGAGGGGGCGCCCACTAAGCGGAGGGAATAGCTTCCGTTGCAATTCAGATAAAATCCGCGTGATGTAGTCAACTCCGTTTTATCATAAAAAAAAGCGCCTTCCGGCAAGGGAAGGCGCTGGATATGAAAAGGTGAAAAAGGGGGGGTTACATCCCCTTGTTTTTCATGGCTTCCGCCAGGGCGGCGCCCATCTGAGCCGGTGTCTTGGCGACTACAATACCAGCGTTTTTCAGGGCTTCCTGCTTAGCGGCGGCAGTACCTTTGCCTCCGGCAACGATGGCTCCTGCATGGCCCATGCGGCGGCCCTTGGGCGCCGTGGCTCCTGCTATGAACGCAGCAACAGGTTTTTTGCAGTTGTTCTTGATCCATTCAGCAGCTTCTTCTTCCTCGGAACCGCCGATTTCGCCAATCATGATGAAGGCGTCCGTGTTCGGGTCTTCCGTGAAGAATTGCACGGCCTGCTGCTGGGTCATGCCATGGACAGGGTCGCCGCCGATGCCGATGCACATGCTCTGGCCAAGGCCCATGTTGGTAACCTGCCAGACGGCTTCATAGGTAAGCGTTCCGGAACGGGAGACAATACCGATTTTGCCGGGTTTGAAAATGTAGGCCGGCATGATGCCGATCTTGCAGTTGGCGGAAGGATTGACAATTCCGGGGCAGTTCGGGCCGATGAGGGTCACGTCCTTGTCCTTCAGGAAAGTTTTCACCTTCTGCATGTCCTGCACAGGAATACCTTCCGTGATGCAGACGATGAGCTTCACGCCCGCGTCCGCGGCTTCCATGATGGCGTCCGCAGCGAAGGGCGGGGGAACAAAAATCATGGAGGCGTTGCAGTCCGTGGCCTTTTTGGCTTCCGCTACAGTATCGAAGACGGGGACCTTGCCTTCAAAGAGCTGGCCGCCCTTGCCGGGGGTCACGCCGGCGACGACGTTGGTGCCGAAGTCCATGCAGTTTTTGGCGTGGAATGCGCCGGCGCTGCCGGTGATGCCTTGCACGACCAGACGAGTGTTCTTGTCAATGAGAGATGTCATTGTCGTAATAAATAGTGAGGATTATTTGACTGCTGCCACCGCTTTCTGGGCGGCTTCGTCCAGGTTGTCGGCAGGGATGATGGCGATGCCGCTGTCTGCAAGGATTTTCTTGCCGATTTCCACGTTGGTGCCTTCCAGGCGGACGACGAGCGGGATTTTCATATCGATGTTTTTCGCCGCGGCCACAATGCCCTGGGCGATGACGTCACAGCGCATGATGCCGCCGAAGATATTGACCAGAAGGGCCTTCACATTCTTGTCGCTGGTGAGGATGCGGAACGCATTAGTTACCATTTCCTCCGTGGCGGAACCGCCTACGTCCAGGAAGTTGGCGGGTTCTCCGCCGTAGTATTTGATGATGTCCATCGTGGCCATGGCCAGGCCGGCGCCGTTCACCATGCAGCCAATGTTGCCGTCCAGGCCGATGTAGTTCAGGTCGTACTTGCCGGCTTCCACTTCACGGGGGTCTTCTTCCGTTTCATCCCGCATTTCCATGATTTCCGGGTGGCGATACAGGGCGTTGTCGTCAAAATTGAATTTGGCGTCCAGGGCACACACGCGGTCATCCGTGGTGACTACCAGGGGGTTGATTTCCACCAGGGAGCAGTCCAGAGCGGTGAAAAGCTTGTAAACGTTGGTGATAAGCTTGGTGGCCTGGCGGAGCAGGGGGCCGGTCAGTCCCAGCGCCACGGCGATTTTGAGAGCCTGGAAAGGCAGGATGCCCAGCGCCGGATTAATGTGTTCGCGGATAATGGCTTCCGGGCGGGTGGCGGCCACTTCTTCAATGTCCATACCGCCTTCCGTACTGGCCACGATAACGGGGCATTCCCGGGCGCGGTCCTGAAGGATAGCGAAGTAGCATTCCTTTTTGAGATCCACGGCTTCCGCCACCATGATTTTGCTGACCAGCTTGCCGGCTTCCCCGGTTTGCTTGGTGACCAGAACCTGGTTGAGCATTTTGCCGGCAACTTCTTCCACTTCTTCCACGGACTTGACGACGTGGACGCCTCCCTTAAAGCCGTTTTTGAAGGTGCCTTTACCACGGCCGCCAGCGTGTACCTGTGCCTTAACTACGTATTGGGAGAGGCCCATGTTCCGGGCCGTTTGTGCTGCTTCCTGAGCTGTGGAGGCGGCAATGCCCTTGGGGGTTGCCACGCCAAAACGCTCAAAGAGTTGTTTTGCTTGATATTCGTGAATGTTCATGACAGTGGGCCGTTTGGCCAAATGTTTGCGGAAGAAAGGCTAGGCCTATTTTTGATGTCGGTCAAGGGAGAATGGTTTGGTCTTTTGATTTTTTGTCCGGAGGTGCCGTGAAGCCCTGTTGGAAATCAAAGAGGACAGAAGGCTTGACTGCGTGCTTAAAGATTGGGAAACTTCCTTCCCGTTTTTCTGTAGAGACTTTTTATGAAAATTTACCGTCCTTCCGATACCTGCTTTGACGAAATGAAGCGCCGGATGAACCGCCGCGCCCTCCCGGAGGATTCCGTAAGGGATACCGTGAACGCTATTATCCGGGATGTTTCCGCGCGCGGGGATGAAGCCCTTTTTGACTATGCCTCCAGATTTGACAAGGTACATCTTGATTCTTCCTCCCTGTTCGTGACGGAGGCAGAGCTGGCGGAAGCGGAGGCCATGGTGGAGGGGAGTGTGAAGGAGGCCATTGCCGTCTCTCTGGCAAATATCCATTATTTTTCAGACCGCAGCCGCAGGCAGGACTGGTCCGGCGTAAATGCGCAGGGCGTGGAGGTAGCGGAGCGGTTCCTTCCGTACGAACGTGTGGGCATTTATATCCCCGGAGGAAAGGCTCCCCTGGTATCTACTTCCATCATGACGGGCGGTTTTGCTCAGGCCGCCGGCGTGCGGGAGATTGTGGCCGCCACGCCCTGCGGGCCGGACGGCCGGGTGAATCCCGCGCTTTTGTATGCGCTGAAAGCCTCCGGCGCAACGGAGATTGTCAAGATAGGGGGAGCCCAGGCGATAGCCGCCCTTGCGCTGGGGACGGAGAGCGTGAGACCGGTGGAGAAGATTTTTGGCCCCGGCAACCGTTTTGTGGTGGAGGCCAAGCGTCAGTTGGTGGGGGCCGTTGCCATTGATTTGCTGCCCGGCCCCAGTGAAGTAATGGTGCTGGCGGATGATACTGCGGATGCGGAGTTCCTTGCTGCCGACCTGCTGGCGCAGGGCGAGCATGGCCCGGACAGCGTAGTTGTTTTTGTCACCACATCGAAAGCGTTATTGGAGCAGGTGGAGGCGGAAGTGGAACGCCAGGCTGCCCTGCTGAGCCGCGGGTCCATCATCCGGGAGGTGCTGGACAAGCATGCCTACGGTTTTCTGGTTTCTTCCATTCAGGAAGGGGTGGAACTGGTTAATGCTTTTGCGCCGGAGCATTTGGTGCTCGTCACGAGGGATGAAGAAGCCGTGCTGAATGGCATCAGGACGGCGGGAGCCATTTACGCAGGCTCCCTTTCTACTGTAGCCTGCGGGGATTTTCTGGCGGGTCCCAGCCATACGCTGCCTACCGGCGGCGCCGGCAAGTCTTTTTCCGGCTTGCGGGCGGATCAGTTCCAGCGCCGCACCAGCGTGGTGCGCATGGACCGGAATGCCGTGCTGAACTCCGCCCCGTATGTGGCAGAGTTCGCCCGGGTGGAGGGGCTGGACGCCCACAACCACTCCATTCAGGTTCGCGCCGCCCGTGTGGACCGGTAATTCCGGATTTTTCCAATTCTCTCCATGATGCAACAGAGGGGAACCAGGGAACGGTTGCCAATTGCAGCAGGTCTCCTTATTGCCGGACATGGCGATATGGGCGTTTCCCGGCATCATGGGGGTGGAGTGACGTCGTCTGTTGAGAGCATGGTAACCGGCTTGCCGATTCGTTTGCGAGATTTGTCGGGATGGAACGCTCATCGGATGGGAGGTTTCATCCATTTGATCGAAAATCCCGCGTAATCGTTTCACCGCATTTCTCATGTTCAAGTCCCTCATCCGCACGTTTGCCATTGTGGCGGCCTTCATCGCGGGGTACATGATGCCCGGTCTGCATGTGTACAGTTGGATGTTCAAGTGGATGCTGATTGTGATGCTGTTCGTAACCTTTCTGGGCATCCGCTTCAAACGCATGAAGCCGGAACGGGCTCACTGGCTCCTGACGGGGGCTAATCTGATGGTCGCCTTGGCGGCATGGGGTGTGTGCCGCCTTGTTTTTGGGGATGGGTATCTGGCACAGGCCGCTTTTTTCGTAGGTATCATGCCTACAGCCACGGCGGCTCCCGTGGTGATGGGGCTGCTGGGCGGCAGCGTGGAGTTTATGCTGACCGCCCTTTTGCTGATTAACGGTATTATCTGCGTCCTGCTGCCTTTCATCCTGCCGGCGGTTGTTGGGCGGGGCGGTTTTGAGATTTATCTGAACGTGGCCCAGAATATTTCCTTGGTCATGTTGCTTCCCCTGGCGCTGGCGCTGGCGGCGCGGCGTTTTTATCCGCGCGCCATTGCCTGGCCCAGGAAGTTGAAAGACGTCACTTTTGGCATTTGGGTGGTGATTCTGGTTTTGATAGCCGCAAACGCCTCTTATGATATTTCCTCCCGTGAGGGCATTTCGGAACGTGTTTTGGAACAGATTGGCGTGATGGCCCTGCTGGTTTGCGGGTTCAATTTCGGGTTGGGATATTTGCTGGGGGGGCGCACGCGCGCTGCGGAGTGCAGCCAGGCATTAGGGCAGAAGAATACCACCCTGTCCATTTATCTGGCTTTGACGTATGCCAGCCCCATTGCCGCTCTGGGCCCCACGTTTTATGTACTGTGGCATAATTTATGGAATGCCTGGCAGTTGTACCGCGTGTCCGAACGAAAGCGCAGGGATGGATGAGGAAGGGGGTGCATCCGGTTCGGCGGAAGTCCCCGGCAGAATTATGGGAATTTCCATGGTCGGAAAAACGGGAGGGAGGGTTCTTTTGAGCCGGTTCCAAGTGACGGCTGGCAGATTGTTGAAGGTTCTTTTTTATCCACTTTCAGGAAAGGCAGAGGATTCCTTCCCGTGCAAAAAGCTTGAAATTCGGGGAACGCCCGGTAACGTTATGCACTTGTTATGCAGGCGTCTTCTCCTTTGCCCCCTCTGTCCCCGCGTACCAAGTGGCTGATTGCCCTGTGCTTGTGCGTGCTTGTGATGTTGCTGGAGTTCCTGACGTACCACATGGCGTACCGCATCGGCTATGATGAAGGGATGCTGACTACTCCGCCGGTGGTGGTGCAGAAAAGCGATGAAAAGGCCATGCAGAATTTGTCCCGCTTCATGGCGGATGTTTTTGCTTCGCGCGAGAGCCTGGCCGGCATTCTGGACAACCGGGAGGAACGCCTTGCATGGATCAGGGATCCGGAACTGCGGACAGAAACTGCCTGGGGTCTCACCCGTGAGCTGATTAGCCGGGGTGGCGTCGTTCTTGCTCTTCCTGCGGCCAGGGAATTAATTGACGCCGGATACGCCGCCGGGCACTATCGGGTATGGGCTCCCCGTGCGGATGCCGTGGCAAAGGCTCTGTTGGCGGAGCACCAGTACACTTCCGCCTACGATTATTTGAAAACCGCTGAGGAGGGATATGAGAAGGAAGGAATGGCCGAGCCGCTGGTGCGGACGCTCCAGACCATGAGTTCCATTGACCAGATGCTGAACAGGAATGAACAGGCTAATATGTTGCTCCAGCGTGCGGTGGATGCCGCCGCGCATCTGGGGCCGGATGCCCTCCCTGTCAGGTCCAGGCTTTTAGCCGCCCAGGGAAGGCTGGCACGTACTACGGGACGCATTCCGGAATCGCGCGAGTATTTCAAGAAGGCTCTGGCTCTTTGTTCTCAGCCGGACAAGACCACTGGAGACCTGGCCCTGGCCAGCATCAGCATGGGGGAGGCCATGCTGGAAGCCGGCAGGAAGGATGAGGCACGGGAATTGTTTTTAAAGGGCCTTTCCGGTTCGGAAAATGCCTCTTACCTGTTGAACGACTGCCTCAATGCCCTGCGCGGCCTGGCCCGTATTTCTACGGAGCAGGGGAATTATGAGGAGGCCCTGGCTTATCTTTACCAGGCGGAAGGCGCTGCCCGCGGCGTGCTGCCGGCGGACCATGCCTTTTGGGCCGGGTTGTATGATCAGAGGGGGTGGGTCAACATCTTGCGCAAGGCCTCTCCGGAAGCCCGGGCGGATTTTTTAAAGGCCATTGCCAACAGCTCGGCTTCTCCCGTCATTTCCGCCCAGTCCCGCGAAGGGCTGGGCAAGGCATGGCTGGATGCCGGGGAGGGGGGCAAGGCCAGGGAGAACCTGGAAAAGGCTCTTCAGTTGCGGAAGTCCCATTTCGCCTCGGATCTTCTGTCCCTGGGCCGCGTATATTATTCCCTGGGGCTTGCCAGCGATATGGCGGGGGACAGGGAGGGCGCCCTGATTGCCTATGCCGGAGCGGTGGATTCCCTGCTGAAATGCGTGGAGGGGGCGGAACGCAGGGATTTGCTGGTTCAGTCTTATTTATGTAAGGCGTACGCTCTGTGTGACGGAGAACAATGGAAGGAGGCGGCAGAGGCTTTTGAGGCGGTTCTTCCCATGCTGGAAGGGGAACAGAGGTCGGAGAATTACAAACAGCTTGGACGCTGTTATGACGAACTGGGCATGAAGGAGAAAGCGGATGACTGCTGGAAGGAATCCGGTTTTCCCCGGGTGCGCATGGCATCCCCCGGGCGCAGACCCTCCGTGAACTCCAGATCTTCACGGAGGTAGGATGCGAGGGGCTTCGTAAGACGTTGCGAGGCGTTTATTTTGCTTGATTTGTGCCGTCTTTTTGGCTCAATGCCTGCATGAGTTCCGAGCGCCATTTTTCCAGTAAGCCCTACCGCCCCGCACGCAAGAAAAAGTCTTATTGGAAGCCGGTCCTCTTTTTGATCCTCCTGGGAGGACTCTGGTTCGGTTATATCCAGTACTGGCCTACGATAGAAGGGTGGTTCAAGCCGACCATCCATGAAGTGCACAGCCAGACGCAGGCCATGGGGCATTTGCAGGATATGCTGGCTTCATGGAACGGTTCCGATGCAGAGCTGGCGCAGATGGCATCCTCCGTGGACAAGCAGGTGGAATGGATGAATTCTCCCGAAGCCAGAGATTCCTTTGCATGGCTTCTGGCGGTGGAAATGGACCGGCGCGGCATGCTGAAAGAATCCGAACCTATGCTGGCTGCTCTTCTGGAAAAAAAGCTGGCTGCTTCCTCCTCCATGGCGGCGGAGGACCATACCCGCCTTCTGGGCGTCAGCCTGAACTGGGCGAGGGAATTCGCCCGCCGCAAGCATGATGCTGTGGCGGAAAAGCTTTATGAAGTGATTTTGAAAAATACGCCGGAAGACCAGGTTTCCATCCGTTTAGCGTGCTTGGAGCCATTAATCCATTATGCGTACGACCAGGCCAGGTTTGAGCGTTTTTCCGCGTTGTGCAAGCAGGCTGTTTCTCCTGTCATGAGGAGCATGCTGAATAAGCCGGAGGATGTGAAGAGCATGGTGAAAATCCTGTTGCTTCAGGATACCCTGCCAGACAAGACCACCGGGTTGCCCGGTGGCACAGGGAGTGCGATTGCACGGGAGCTTCTTACTAAATTCCGCCTGACCGCCAATCCGGACATGGGCCGCATTATTCTGAATGAATTGAAGATGCCGCTGAACACGCGCCGGAAGTATTCCCAGGAGGAATTGAAGACCATGGCCGACCAGCTGGAAGCGGCCCTGATTTGCTTCCGTGCAGCTGAAACGGAGATGGACTGCACGCCGGAGACAATGCTTGCCTTGGCACGGGTAAGGATGCAGATGGGGGATTTGAGAGAGGCCTCCCGCCTGCTGTCCCGTGCAGAAGGGGCAGCCATGACGCTTGGCGTGGATGCTCCCCGTATTTTGAGCGGCTCCAGCCTGAGCCAGGATATTGCGTCCATGCGGTCCCAGCTTGAAAAATACAGCCAGGCAGAGGCTTTGGTGAAACGGGCTTATGAAGATGTGAATGTTGCCGCGGCTTTCCTGAAGGCGCGGGATTACGATCAGGCGGTGAAGTATCTGGAGCAGGCAATGAAAGTGGCTCGTGAAAATACCACGTTTGTTCAGGCTCTTCAGCCGGTCATTCTGAATCTTCAGGCGGAGATAAGCGCCGGCAGGGAACAATGGGCTCTGTCGGAGTCCCAATATGGAAAGTTGATTGCGGAGTGGGATGCGTTGACTCCGGAAGATAAGGAAAAACTCCGGAACAATCTGGCCTCCATCCAGTTGGGAGAGCTTTACAATGAAATTCACCGCAACTGGGCTGGTGTGTGCCTCAAGCAAAAACGAACCACAGAGGCCCGCAGGGTGCTGGGGAAGATAGGAGAGGTGCCGGCTGAAGAACCGGAGAGGCCTGCTTCGCGCCGACGCCGCAGATAGCAGACCCCTTCCTTCAGTTAGGCCGTTCCTTTTTTGGAAAGGCAAAGTTCTCCATTGGCAGATGCCGGAGGGGCTCAGAGTTCCCAGAGGCTCCGGTCGGGAGCTTGACCAAAGCGGGATACCTGCGGTCAGCTACGTGAGGCTGAAGGGGCTTTTTAAGGAAATGTGCCGCTTTAATCTCCCTTGGCGTCATCAAAGAGCTTTGGCACAGGTTCCGTTTCCCTGTATCGACGGGTACCCGGCATTCCGGAGAGAAAAAATGGATTTTAGGCCCTCAACAAACTATATGCCTCTTTTTGGGGCAAATGTAACGTTTCCGGTATGCTCCATACTCTCAAGCAGAGCTGAAAAACAGCTTCCGCGGAACCTTCAGCTGCGGACTTTGGCTTTCTGCCTTACATGGCTGAGAGCCCTTTTTCCATGAACCATTTTTTCACGGCGGTCAGCTGCGGATTGACGGCGGGAGCGCACAGTATATTTTGCGAAAATTTGGCTAACCGTAAGGTTGCCCTGTTCGAAAAGTTTGAAAATATTATCTCTCACCCTCATGGCTTCCTGAAGCGCCGCGTCAGCGCCTCCGTATTGAGAATCGGAGAAATAACGGGTGAATAAACGCTTGTTCTTACAGATCGCCAACCGATAGCCCTGAAAGGCCGTTGTTTCGTAAGTGTAACGGGTGATGTTTTTACAAGGCATATGAACAGAAGTTATGGGACCGGGTGATAGAAGCAGTGATAAGCTTCTATTAGAATAAGTTCCATTTCCTGTAAAATCCAGAAAAAACACAATTTGTTAGATTGAGTGCAAAAAATGCACTACTAGATGCTTGTGGACAGGTTATTGTGGCGTGTCATCCCTGACATAAAAACAACCGTCGGAAACACGGATTTTCAATTTTTCCCCTGCATGCACCTGGTTTGTCTGCCGGATAAGCTGCTTATCCTGGTTTTCCACCAGGGCATATCCGCGGCGCAGGGTCTGTTCCGGGCTGTGTGCTTCAAGACGTGCTTGAATAAGAGTGAGTTGTGAAGATAAATCCGTCATGCGGGCGGCGGCAGCATGGGATAAACCGGCCTGAAGGGAAGCCAGAAGCTGTGTACGCTCCCGGTTCCTGTGGGCGGGATGGCGCATTTGCAGTTGATGTTCCAATTTGTTAATATGAAGCGCATTATGAAAAATTCTCGTGGTTGCGGCATTCTGCAGAGTTTCTTCCATATCGTCCAGGCGCTGAGAATAAGGAGAGAGCAGGGAATACGCATCCAACAGTTTCCCTCGCAGGTAAACATCCAGTTTCAGCTTGGAACGCAAGAGGGAATGCCGAGCGGAAGCATGAAGAGCCTGTTCCATTCTGGACAGCTTGCGGAGCCATTCGGGGCCGTCCGGTGTGGCCAGTTCCGCGGCTGCAGTGGGAGTGGGAGCGCGCAGATCCGCTACAAAATCGGCAATGGTGAAGTCCGTATCATGACCCACTGCGGAAATCACGGGAACGGTACATTCGTAAATGGCGCGCGCCACCGTTTCCTCATTGAAATTCCACAAATCCTCAATGGAGCCGCCGCCGCGGCCTACAATGAGCACGTCCACGGGAGGGAGACCGTTAAAGGGGGCCCCGGACCAAGCGCGCACGGCTGCGGCTATTTCGTGCTCCGCTCCTGCCCCCTGCACGCGTACGGGCAGCAGATAAGCCTTCACCCACGGGGCGCGGCGTTCCAATACGTGCCGCATGTCCTGGATGACGGCGCCGGTGGGGGAGGTGACGATGCCGATGGCGCGGGGGAATGTGGGAATTTTCTTTTTGTGTTCCGCATCAAACAACCCCTCGCGCTGGAGTTTGGCTTTCAACTCCAAAAAGCGAGTCTGCAAATCTCCCTGTCCTGCAGCTTTTACCTGCCTGATGACCAGCTGGAGTTGCCCCCGGTCCGGGTATACAGTGGCGCTGCCCAGGACATGGACTTTCATCCCTTCCTGGAGCCGTATGGGGCATTTGGAAGCCGCTGCCTTGAAAAAGGCGCAGAAAATTTCCGCTCCCTGTTCCTTCAGGGTGAAATAAACGTGGCCGCTGGTGTGATGCTTGACGTTGCTCAGTTCTCCCACCACCCACTGGGTGCCCATAGCGATGCTGACCGTGTCCCTCAGGCGGTAAACGAGCTGTTTGACTGTGATGGGTTTGGGCGCGGCGGGCGTTTCCTCCGGGAATTCCATAAATTACGGTTCAAAGGGGATGTTCAGCGCTTCATACGCCAGCATCCTGCATTGCTTGATATCCAGCTTGCCGGATGGGAGCGCCGGGATGCGTTCTACGGGAATAATCTCCTTGGGGCACCAGAGGGCAGGCAGACCCTGGTCAATCAGGCCGTGCCTGATGAGAGTTCGCGCCTGGTGCACGTAATCCGTCACCAGGGTGGTGAGCAGGGCTACGGCTTCCCCTTTTACGGGATCCGGAATGGTGACGACGGCTATCCGCCGTTCTTCGTCCGCCGGATCCAGATTCCAAATGTTCATAATGGCTGCTTCCAGGGCTTCATGAGGCACCATTTCCCCGCCTATTTTGGAAAAGCGGGAAATGCGTCCTTCAATCTTCAGGAAGCCGAATTCGTCTGCGGAACCTATGTCTCCGGTTTTTAGCCAGCCGTCCACGAAAATATCGCGATCCGTCTCCGGACCGCCCAGATAGCCGGGAAAGATGTTCGGTCCTTTCAGCCAGATCATGCCGGAAGTAGTGATGGGAACCACGCGTCCCGTGTGAGGGCTGGTGATGCGTATGGCGATTCCGGGAAGGAGGGCTCCTACGGAACTCTTTTTCATGCCGGGAATGAAGTCTCCGGCGGCATTGGATGGCGCCGGGTCAATGAAGTTGACGGAACAGACGGGAGAGGCTTCCGTCAGGCCGTAGCCTTCACATGGAATAATGCCGAATTTTTCCCGGAAAGCGATGGAAAGGTCTTCCGGCAGTTTTTCCGCGCCAACGATCAGGTAGCGGACGGTTTTAAAGGTGTCCGGTTCGCAGCGTTTCATGAAACCGCGCAGGAAGGTGGGCGTGGTGACTACCAGACTGATTCCGTACTGCTTGATAAGGGCTCCCAGCCGTTTGGCCTCAAGAGGGGAGGGGTAGGTGACCATGTCGTACCCGCCGATCATCGGATACCATAGCCCGATGGTGATGCCGAAGCAGTGGAATACGGGCAGGCTTCCCAGAAACCTGTTTTGCGGTTCCAGAGTAATGCGGGAGGAACATTGAGAGATGTTGGAAAGAAGGTTGTGGTGGGTCAGCGGCACGCCCTTGGGTTCCCCGGAAGAGCCGGAAGTGAACATCAGAACGGCTTCGTCCGCGCCTGTAGGCGCGTCCAGCCCCAGTTTTTTAATCATGAACCCCGCTGTCAGGAATTTGATGGCGAGGCCCCAGCGTTTGGCGGAACCTTTAAGCAGGGGAATTTCCCGCTCCATGAGGATCAGATCCCTCTGAGGGGGCCACGGGAAATTCTGGAGCTTTCGCATGAAGGTATCCGCAGTGATAAACCAGTCCACGCCGGATTGCTTTACAGAGCTGGCAAAGGCTCCTTCCGAGGCGGAATAATTGAAATTCACCGGTGTTTTCCCGGCGAACAGGCAACCCAGATTGGCTATGGCCGCTCCCTTGCCCGGCGGAAGAATGATGCCGACCCGGCGGTTCGAGGTAATTTTTTTCAACCTCTTGGCAAAGGCTACAGAAATGGCCAGCAGCTGGCCGTAGGTCAGCGTAGTGTCGTCAATGCCGTCGATGACCCGGCAATCGGAATGAAGTTTGAGGCTGCGGAAAAGGAGGGCGGACAGGGAACCGTGGAGCTGAGGCAGCGTGGCGTATGCCTGGGCGGAACATTCCAGCCACGCGGAGGTCAGGCGCGCCGCCATCTCGGCCCCGGGGGCCAGTTTGGGGAGAATATGTATCTGGATGTCCGCCTGGGCGTCCGTATCGGCCTCCGCATCCAGCACGGAGTTCGTGTAAAAACCGGCATAGACCGGTACGGGGGAGATATGCAGGGCTTCCAGGGCCTTGATGACCCGCGGCGGAATTTGGCTGATGGAACCTTTCACATGGGAGACGGGACCGGGCAGAAATACTACTCTTCTGCCTTCGTTAATGCGTTCCATGATGGCGGAACGCAGCGCGACAGGGTCGCTGCCTCCGGCCTGGAACAGGATGCCGTCCGCTTTAGTGGATTCCAGATGGGAGGCGGTGGCCGTATCCGGGGGGAGGCCTTCTTCCACCAGGTAGGTCATGCGGTCCCTGCCCAGTTCTTTTTCGAACATCAGCAGGGTTTTATAAGATACTTTGTTGAAAATCAACAGATCACCTGAGTCGGATAAATTGGAGGAACCAAAAATGGCCATGGGAAAAGGATAAAAAATTGCTTAGAGCATTTTAGCAACTTAAAGAGCCGGGAGCAAGGAGGAAAGATATGTCTCCGGGCGTTTCGTTGTCGTTTTTTTTGTTTTGGAGTGTTTTTTGTCGGCGGGCGCAGTTGCCTTTAATTCCTCCGCCATGCTGTTAACGAATTGTGGTATTGTCAGCCTGAGGCTCTTTTTTCTCTGCTTCGCAATAAGGATCACTGAAAAAGGTTTGACATGAGTTTTTATAAAAGTGTCCGGGCAGGAGAGAGGTATTTTTGTGATGGAATACTTTCTTGTTGACAGGAGGCTTTTTTTTCGCATAAAATACAAAAATCCGGGTATGAAACTGCATCTGCCTCTTAGACTTCGTTCCGCATTACTTGCCGGATTCGCATCTGCCTCTTCCTTTTGCTCTATAGCATTGGTCCCTTCAGCCGCCGCTGCGGCTTTTGATTTTTCTTGGGATGAAGCCACGCATACCCTGACCGTCGCCAGCTCCGCTGATCGAGGCGAAGGTGATAACGGCATATTGCTCAGCACCAACAACTCCTACCCCGGAGAACTGACGAGCAACGAGCATTTCGCGGCTGCGGAAAAAATCATCTTTGATTTATCTGACCCCGGTACTTCAGCGGTATGGTTTGTAGGTGCCCCAACAGTATCCCAGGCCGTGCAGATAGGGGAAGGGGCGGATATGTCCGGGGGGTTGAGGTTTTACAACGGCAGCAGTAATTCAACGCTGACTTTTACCGGGGCTGTGACGGGAAACGGCACGCTCTCCCAAGCCGGCTCCGCAACCAACAAACAGATTGACTTTACGGGCAACGTGACGGATTTCACGGGGACTGTTCTCATGAACAACTCTGGAAGCGGCGTCATTCGCTTTGGCTCCGGCCGCGCCATTGATTATGCGACAACGGCAACCAAGGGCGTCGCCGGGACGGGCGATTTCAGCATGAGCACCACAGGGGATACCCTCGCCTACAATTATGGCGGCGGTATTGAAGGAGCTCCCGTTTACGTTACCAATGCCATTACCGGCGCGAATGGAACCCTGAGCGTGGAGGGGGCGGCTGATATGGAGTTTGTGAAATCTGTCGCGGTGAAGACTTTGAAAGTCGGCACAGGTGACGGCAGGCAAACAGCCCTGTATCTTGTCCCTTCTGAAAATATGGCGTCAGAAGGGACGGATCTGGTGTTTCGTGAACTTTCCTTCAGTGTTTTGAACAACGCCGGAAACGGGACTCTGAATGTGTATGACGCCGGCGGGACTTTGAACATCCATTCTACGGGCAGCGGCAATACCATCCTCAACGGCGGGGATTTTTCCACCCTGTACGCTGAGGACGGTACCATAACCCTGGTTGGCGACATTAACGTAAGTTCTCAATTCCGAGGCGGGAACAATTCCGCCCCGAATGTTTCCATTGGTTCCTCTGAGATGACGGCAACGATGACGGTAGCCAGTTTTTACGGGCACTGGGAGCATGCTTCCGCTGCTGCCAATTCCAACCGCACGACGATCACTGTGAACAGGGGGTCCCTGCTGAATGTGACGTCTTTTCTGCAAATTGCCCGTGACGGGAAGGGAATTCTGAATATTGAAGAAGGGGGGACAGTCATTGCGCAGAAACTTGATATGGGAACTGCCAGCAGCGGCTGGACGGGGACTCCCGCAAACGGGAAACAGGCACGATTAAACCTGAACGGAGGCAGTCTGTATTTGGGCGCAGGCGGCCTCACGCAAGCCAACAACGCGGAGCTTTCGCCCGGCGTTGTTCTCCTGAACTCCGGGGTCTTGGGCGGTACGGCCAGCTGGAGCACCACGCTGGCCGCCAGTGTGGGCAGCGCGGATAAGACGCTGACAGTCCACACCGGGAAATATGATGCGGCCACGAAGACGCATTCCGCGACGGACGGGCTTGCGATTTCGCTTGGGAAGCTGACGGGTACGCCCGGAACCCTGGTGAAAGATGGCCTGGGGACGCTGACCGTAGGGGACGGGAGTTCTCTTTACGGTTTGACTGTGAAGGCCGGTTTCTTGGGCGTCAGCGGAGCTTCGGCCGATGCGTTCGGCTCGCTTACCGTAACCAGTCTGACCGCCATGACGGAAGACGGCGGCAGGTTCTGGATTGACCTGGGGGCTGACGGCTCTTCTTCTGACAAGGTTACGGCAAACTCCTACGGCAATCAGCGCATCAACATGGCTCTTTCCGGTACGGTCGCCGGCACATATGCTGTATTTGACGGCGGTACGGGCTTGACGGATAAGGATATGGTGTTCCTGGAGCTGTACATGAACCGCGGCTTGAGCGTGGATAAATCGACAGGCGTCAGCATTGAAAACGGCGTCGTGAAGGTAACCATTACCGGTACGGCGAGTTCTGATGTGTACACTCTGACCTGGGATGGAACGGACGGGGAAAGCTGGAGCAACAGCACTGTAACTGCCTGGACTCGGGACGGACAGACAGAGGAGCGCTTCTCCCAGGGGGATCATGTGGTGTTTAACGGGCAGGGAAGTTCTCTGGTGAATATTGATGGGATTGTTTCCCCTGGCAGCATTTCTGTGAACGGAAACGCCGATTATACGTTCTCCGGCGGAAGCGTTCAAGGAGCTGGGACGTTAATCAAGAACGGCAGCGGGGAATTGTCTCTGCGCACGGATATGACCAATTGGACCGGGGCTATTGAGCTGATTGACGGCACGTTGAATGTTGGCTCTGATCTGGCGGCTGTTGAAAACGGCGGAGGGATTACTGTAGCCGGACTTTCCGCGCTTGGCATGGGGGGCAACATCGCCAGGACGACGTTATTGAACAGTGATTTGACCATATCCGTTGAGGAAGGGGATTCCTTTTCTCATACGGGCGTGATTTCCGGAGAGGGAGACCTGACGAAAACCGGCGACGGCGTTCTGACTCTGGGCAATAACGGGAATACCTTCAGCGGTGATTTGACGGTGAGGGAAGGCTCGTTGAAGCTGGACAGAAATTCCACTTCTTCCAGTGGCGTTCTGGGTGCCTTCAACATCGCGGACGGCAGTACCCGGGTGATTCAGGTGCTTGACGGCGCGACGCTGGACATGAACGGGAGGGTGGATAACCGTTATGCCCTCACTTTGGCGGGCGACGGCGTGGACGGTCGGGGAGCCCTGGTCAATAATGGCGGAAATGCAGAAACGGGCAACATCAACTTCCCGAAACTGATCCTTGCTGCTGACGCTTCCGTCGGTGGCACGGGGACGCTCTGCATCGTCGGCCCCAGCTATGCAGAGACGACGATTGATCTGGCAGGGAACACGTTGACCAAGAGAGGGACCAATACCATGGTTTTGGTTCACACGACGTTGACGGCAGGCACTTTTTCCATTCAGGAGGGAACGCTTCAGTTCAGTTCTACGGGGATTGACAGCAATGCTTCTGCCGTTGATTTTGTGGTGGGCGCGAACGGAGCTTTGGATATCAGCGGGCGATCTGTAACCGTGAAGACTTTGTCCGGCGCCGGCGGCGCGGTGAAGCTGGGCGATAAGACTTTGACGACGGGAGGCGGGATTTTTGACGGAATTGTCTCCGGCACGGGGGCCTTGGTTTTGACGGGCGCGGGAGACGGCCAGAGCGGCCTGACGCTGTCAGGCGCCAATACTGCTACGGGTGGCCTGACGGTAACCCATGAAAATGATCGTATTCTGCTGGGGACGGAAGACAAGGCCGGCGTATGGGCCGGCGCGACGCTGGGCGGAGCCGGCACCCTGGTGGTGGTCAACGGCTCCCTGTCTACCGCCATGAGCAACGCGGAAGGTTCTACGGCCAGGATCGGCGTTTCCGCCGGAGAAAATAAGACGATTTCTCTGGGAGGAACGTCTTCCGATATGCTGACGTTTATAGCCCTGGGCACGGGGAGCGTCTTGAGCGGCGTGACGGGGGATATCTCTGTGGGCGAAGGCGGTCTGGACGGCCTTTCCCTGACTCTGAATACGAGCAATATGGCGTCTCTGCCTCTGGATCAGGCGTTGACCGGAGCGGAAGGGGAGGCCAAGATTCTTCAGAGTGAAGGAGCCAGGCTCACCATCACGGATGCCGCCAGGGTTTCCCTGACCATGGATGCGGTAGTCAATTCTCTGTTGAATAAGAATACGTATCTGACGCTGACTGATGGACGGCTGGTGTGCGACGATTTCAACAACATTACCCTCACTACCACTGGTGGCGTTTCTCTGGCGAGCTACGGCTTGCGCCTTGTGGGCACGGAAGGAGGCAGTCTGTTGCTGACGTCCAATCCGCAAAACCTGTATTTGGTTTCTTCCGACGCGGCTACTACGGATCCGCATGCGGTGAACGAGTACAATGCCCTGAGTTCCTACGCCGGCGTTCTGGTTCAGGCGGGGGAAACGCTCAGGCTGAATCTTGCCGGCGCCCTTCCGGAAACGGCGCAAAACGCAGGCGGCATGGTGATTAACAATCTGGCGGGCGGTTCCGAACAGGATGCTTCCAACAAGGCTCGGCTGCTTGTCGATAATACGGATGCAGCAGGCGGGAATGTGACCGTTATCCTGAATAATGAACAGCTTCCTTTGGCAGGGACGAGCGTTGTGGATCCGACTCCTTATGGCGGGGATACCTCTTTCTACGGGGATATTCATGGCGTCAATGGCGTCAATGGCGTTACCCTGGTTAAACAGGGCGCCGGCAAGCTGACCGTCAACGGCTCTGTTGTGACGGACACGCTCCGTGCGGAAGAAGGCGCGCTGGTCATCAGCGGCGCCGGAAGCGATATTCAGCACATTGTTTTGAATGGTACGGGCGATGCAGTATTGCAGATTGGAGGTAATACGACTGCTGGCGATTTGTCGGAAGGAGCTAACGGCGGTACCCTGGTTCTGGCCGACGCCGCTGTGCTGACTCTGACAGAAGGCGGGAGCCTGGCTAAGAGCAGTATCACCGGTAATGGATCTTTGGCTCTGTCAGGTTCCCTGGCTTTGTCCGGAGGCGCTTCCATCAATGGCGGCATAGCGCTTGTTCTGGCTGAAAACGGCGTTTTGGATATCGGCAGCACGACGGCAAATTCCGCGGCAGATATTTCCGGCTCCGGGACACTGAAGAGTTTCGGGGGGATTCTGACTGTTAATACCGGAACAACAGGCGATATGGCCTGTTTTGGAGGCGCTCTGGTGGGAACCGGCAAGCTGGTGATTAACGGGCAAACCGGGCAGATGCTTCGGACGGGCAATGCCGGGTACGATCTGGAAGTCCATTCCGGCAGTAAGCTGACGCTGAAGGGGACGGAAGCAAATCCTGGCATTGCCTATGGTCATGTGACGATTGCCGACTCCTCTACATTCAGGATTGAAGCGGTCGGCGGTGCTGAAAGTTCTGCAAATACCATTCTGAATGTGGAAAATATGACGTTCGGCGCCGGTTCTACGACGGAGTTTGTCTATAATCTGAATCAGGCCGCTCCGTTTGAGGCGGGCTTGCTGACGGCCGGTACGATTACCATTGAGGACGGCGCCAGGTTTGTCATTACCAACCTGGAAGAAAACTCACGGATGGATTCATCCTCTGACTTGCAGGACGTCCTGCTGATGTCTTCTACCGGTGAAATTACCGGCCTGGCGGACGGGGACAGCCTGAATGTCGTTCTCTCCGGCCTGTTTGCCGTTTATTACAAGGATGCGACCATGAGCCGGAAGGGCAATCATATTGTGCTGAATGCCACGGTGCAGCAGGACAATATTTTTACACCTGCGGTGAATTCCCATAATTCCGGAGCAGGTTCCGAACTTCTGTGGGAGGCAAAAAATAATCTGGATGCCACTTCCCAGCTTGGGCAGGCGATGCATTCCATCAGCACCATGATTACGGGAGATAATCCCGACTTGGCGGGGGCATCCAGGGCTTTGACAGCAGTGGCTGGGAGCACGGTCAACGCGCTGGGGACGGCGCAAAGGGACGCCCTGCGCGACCAGATGGGCTGGATCAGGAACCGGACCACCCTCATGGGCGTCAACCCGGCCTACGTCAACGACGACCTCCCCCGCTTCCACATGTGGATGGAAGGCACGGGCTCCTACGCCAAACT